>Ga0224495_10000001_pt1 | contig 982141 bp, 850 predicted proteins | sample SF_Jul11_sed_USG_FD_168128 | JGI IMG/M metagenome (GOLD analysis project Ga0224495, IMG submission 168128) | Sediment microbial communities from San Francisco Bay, California, United States - SF_Jul11_sed_USGS_4_1 | ecosystem: Environmental > Aquatic > Marine > Sediment | place: USA...
CGTTGGTGCTGGTGTGCCCCATCAGTGGAAACTTGGTGGACATGGTGGGGGGAATGCTGATGGGTGCGGGGGGGTTGTATTGGGTGGGGGTGATGTACCAGGCCCTGCGGGGCCGCCAAGGCCTGGGCGATGGTGATGCCGCCGTGCTGGGGCTGGTGGGGGCCTTTACGGGGTGGCAGCCTTTGCCGCTGGTGGTCAGCGGGGCCGCCGGGCTGGGGTTGGGGTGGGCGGCTTGGCAAATGGCCAGGGGCCGCTGGGAATCTGACCGGCCCATTCCCTTTGCGCCGTGCCTGCTGGCCGCCGGGGGGTTGGTGTACGTCTGGATGAACACCCAGCAAGACGCCCCATGGGGCATTCCTCTGTAACGGGAGGACCGTGTTGACCCATGTTGTAGGAAAGTCTTCGACCGCCAAACCAGCATTTCTTGGGCTTTGCCAAAATTTCTGAGGGCTTCGCCCTAAAGGACGGGCGGCAGGGGTTCTTTGCCCTGCAGGTGACGCCCCAGGGCCCGCATGGCCTTGGCCCGCATGGAGATGGCGTTTTTCTCCTGGGGGGTCATCTGGGCAAAGGTTTGGGTGGACCCCTGGGGGCAAAAGATGGCATCCCAGCCAAAGCCGCCATCCCCCACCGGGGGAACAATGGTGCCGCGGATGGATTCCTCGAAGTAATACACCCGGGTGCCATCGTGGTATCCCACCCCGCACACCGCCTCCGCCGCCCAGCTGCCAAAGGGTTCCAGGGCGTCCACCAGGCCCTCCAACCCCATGTTTTCTTCAAAGTATTTGATGAACGGGCCGGGGAGTTTTTTCCAGGCGGCAAACACCAGGGAAGAATCTTCCACGATCAGGGGCAGCCGCAGCTTGTGAAACGCCAGCCGGGTTTTCTGCACCACCACCGACTTCAGAGAGGCCGACTGGATTTCTTCCAGGTCTACCTTCACCTGAATCACCGGCCGGGGCAGCAGGGCCATGGCCTCCCGAATTTTGTGGGGATTGGACGTGACAAAACGGAGGATGTCTCCCTGGGGAGGATGGGCTTGTTTTTCCGGGTTTGTATTCCCCTGCATGGCGGGTATGATCCGTGGAAGGTGTTGGTGACCGTTGGTTTTCCCAAGCCCACGGCATCCTCATGGTATGTATCCTCTTTTCTGCTGAAAACGCAATGAATCATCTGTTCGTGCATCACGTGGAACTGCCCAGCGGGGGGCGGGGGCACCTGTGGCTGGAAAACGGAAAAATCAAAGCCGTGGGCACCGATTTGTCTCCCCCCCCAGGGGTGCCGGTGGAAGACGGCCATGGCTGGCTGGCCCTGCCGGGGGCCATTGATCCCCACGTGCACTTCCGGCAGCCGGGGGGAGAACACAAAGAAACCCTGCTGACGGGCTCTGCCGCCGCCCTCAAGGGGGGGGTCACCACCGCCGCCGACATGCCCAACACCAATCCCCACACCACCACCCTGGCCCATGTGGAGCAAAAAGCCGCCCTGTCCCAGGGAGCCGGGGTCAACCTGTTGTTCAACCTGGGGGCCGAACCGGGCAGTCTGGAGCAGCTTCCCTTGGCGGCAGCCCACCCCCAGGTCAAGGCCCTGAAAATTTATTTGGGACCCTCCACCGGTACCGGCGGGGTGAAGGCCGATTTTGCCGATGAGGTGTTTGCCCTGGCCGCCCGGCTGAACAAGCCGGTGATGGTCCACGCCGAAGACCCCGAGATCATCCGCCAGCAGTCGGCCCTGCACCCCCACGATGTGTTTCACCATCACCTCATCCGCTCCTTGGAGGCCGAGTTGTCGGCGGTAACCCGGGCCCTGGAACTGGCCGCCCGCCACGGCACCCGGCTGTACCTGTGCCACATCACCTCGGCCCAGGCGGTGGCGCTGGCCCAGGCCCACCCGGCCCGCGATCGCGTTATGGTAGAAGCCTGCCCTCACCACCTGCTGCTTTCGGTGGAGGGCATGGCCGACCCCGTTCCCAACCGGTTCAAGGTGAACCCCCCCCTGCGGCCCGAAGCCCTGCGGGCCGAACTGTGGAGCAAACTGGCCGCGGGCATTGACGTGCTGGGGTCGGACCACGCCCCCCACACCCTGGCGGAAAAAGAACAGCCCTACGACTTGGCCCCCAGCGGAATGCCGGGGGTGGAGTACCTGCTGCCCCTGGCTCTGAACGAATGGGCCCAGGGCACGTTTTCTCTGGAGCGGCTGATGGACTTGACTTCAGGGAATGCCGCCCGGTTTCTGGGCCTGAACAAAGGAAAGCTGGCCCCAGGGTTCGACGCCGACTTGGTGCTGGTGGACACCCACCGCCGCTGGCGGGTGGGAGAAGACGGCGACCGCCCGGCCAGTTTGTGCGGCTGGACCCCCTACCAGGGGCGGGTGATTCGGGGGCGGGTGGAGCGCACCCTGGTGGGGGGCGTCATTGTTTACCGGGCCCCGGCATGAACCCCATGACCAAGGGCATCTCCCAACTTTTTTCCCGGCTCCAGGTTCGTCCGCCCGCTCCTGGGTGGGCCCTGGGGGCCTTCTCCGGGCTGTTGACTGGCTTGCTGACTGGGTTGGCTTTTCCGCCGGCGGTTCCGGGAGTGTGGGTGGTGGCGCTGGTGCCGCTGCTGGTGGTGTTTTTCCACGCGGCCCCCGGCTTGGCCCACACTGGTCCCCAAAAAAAACGCGCCTGGGCCGCCATGGCTGGGGCTTCCCTGGCGGCGGGGGTGGCCCTGGCCATGGTCAGCGGGGGATGGATCGTCAACACGGCTGAGGTGTATGGCCAACTGCCCCGGCCCCTGGCCTGGCTGGCGGCTGGGCTGGGTTACGGTCTGTTGAACGGGGTGGAATTTTTCTGGTTTTTGGCCCCGCCGTTTTGGCTGTCCCGTGGGCGCTCCGGCTGGCTGATGGCCCTGCTGCCCCTGTGGGCCGCGGTGTGGCAGGGGGCCGGGCCGCGGTATTTTTATTGGAGTTATGGTCAGCTGATGCACGGAGTAGAACCCCTGGCCCAGGGAGCCGACCTGGCTGGCCCGGCGGGGCTGAACTTGGTGTATCTTCCCCTGCAGTTGGCCTTGGCTTGGGAGCTCACCCGAATGGCTCGCAAGCCATCGCTCTCCCCCAGTTTTCCCCCACCGCGCCCCTGGCTGCGATGGGGGGTGCCCCTGGGGCTGTTGGCCCTGGCCCTGGGCTATGGCCTGGCCCGCACCGCCCAACTGGAAGACCAACTGGCCCGCCAACCGGGAGAAAGCCTGCGGCTGGCCGCCATGCAGCCCAACGTAGAGGTGGGGGCCCTGAACTCCAACCGGGCCCTGGCCCCGGCGGCCCGCCGGGTGACCGTGGCCCGGCTGATGGAAGAATCGGACCAGGCCCTGGCCCAGGCTGGCTGGCTGGCCGGGGAGCGGGTGACGCCGGGGGCCCCGGTGCTGGTGCTGTGGCCGGAATCGGTGTACCCCTGGCCGCTGCTGGCCCCGGATTTTATTTTGCCAGAGGCCCATCAGGCCCGGCTGACGGTGGAACAATGGGTGCGCCGCCGAAACCTGCACTTGGTGGTGTCTACCGTGGAGTTTGAACCCACCGGATTGGGGGGATGGCAGTGGTATGGAACGGCCATTCACCTGGGGCCCCATCATCCCGAACCGGTGGTGTACCGCAAACGGTATTTAATTCCCTTCGGGGAATACGTGCCCCTGGGAGATTGGATCCCCGGATTCCGCCGGATGGTGATGAATTGGATCCCCCAGATTTCCTTGTTTGTGCCGGGGGACCAGCCGGTGCTGTTCCCCCTGGAAAACGGGGTCACCGCCGCCCCCATGATTTGCTTCGATGCCATTCGCCCCGACCTGGCCCGGGATGACGTGCTGGCGGGAGCCAACCTGGAAGTGCTGATGGCCAACCTGGCTTGGTTTGGCAAAACCTCGGCCCCCGATCAGTTTTTTCAATACGCCCGCTTTAGGGCCGTGGAAAACCGGGTGCCCCTGGTGGCGGTGGGGCAAAGCGGCCCCTCCATGGTGTTCAGCCCCCTGGGCCGCCCGCTGGTTCAGGGGCCTCCTTGGTTTACCAACGGAGCCATGACCGCCGTGGTGCAAGTGCCCCGGCTGGCGTCTTTCTATACCCGCTGGGGAACCTGGAGCGCCTGGGCCATGGGGCTGGCCCTGCTGGCGCTCATGGCGCTGGCCAGGCGTTTGCCCACCCCCCAGGGCCATGATACATCTAACCCAACGCCCCCTGTTTGACCCTGGCCCCCGGAACTCCATGACCCCACCGCGCCCCCAACGGACCCCGGCGGCCCAAGATTTGGGCGATGATTCCGCCCCGCGCCAAAATTCTCTGCACCAAAATTCAGTACACCAAGATTCTCTGCGCCAAGATTCATTGCATATTGTGCAGGGGGCTTGCCAAGACGTGCTGGCCCGAATGCCCCGCCATTCGGTGGACCTGGTGGTGACCTCTCCCCCCTACGCCGACCAACGGAAAAACACCTATGGCGGGGTGCCTGCCGACCATTACGTGGAATGGTTTCTGCCCATTGCCGACGGCCTGCACCGGGTGTTGAAACCCACCGGCTCCTTCGTGCTGAACATCAAAGAACGGGTGGTCGCGGGGGAGCGCCACACCTACGTTCTGGAGTTGATTCTGGAAATGAAAAAACGGGGCTGGCTGTGGACGGAAGAATACATTTGGCACAAGCGAAACTGCTACCCCGGCAAGTGGCCCAACCGGTTTCGTGACGCCTGGGAGCGCTGCCTGCACTTCACCAAGCAAAAAAACTTCGCCATGTACCAAGAAGACGTGCGGGTGCCCATGGGAGACTGGAAACACGCCCGCCTGCGGTCTCTCAGCAGCACAGACAAAACCCGCGACGAATCCAAAGCGCGAAGCGGCTTTGGCAAGAAAATCGAAAACTGGGTGGGGCGCGACCTAGCCTATCCCACCAACGTGCTGCACCTGGCCACCGAATGCGCCAACAAAAATCACAGCGCGGCCTTTCCGGAAGGCCTGCCCGCTTGGTTCATCCGCCTGTTCACCCAGCCGGGAGACACCGTGCTGGACCCCTTCATGGGCTCTGGCACCACCCTGCTGGCGGGCCGCAAATTGAACCGCAACGTCATCGGAATCGAAATTTCCCCGGAATACTGCCAATCCGCCGCCGAAAAATTGGGAATAGACTGGAAGGCGTTCTTGGCTTACAATTCAAGAAATTCCAAACCCTGACTTGATCTTTTTTCCCCTAGGAACCTTCATGCGCCCATTGTTCTTTTCCATGCCGGGACGGCGGGCCCGCCTGGCCCTTGGCTGTATGGCGGCATTGCTTACCGCCTCTTGCAGCGATGACACCCCCCACTTTAAGTCTCAGGTTCCAGGCCCCTCCTATTTTTTCCAATCGGGCAAGCTGGAAGACGGCAAACGCTACAACGAGGCGGTGTCCAAGTTATCCACCATCGTCTATGCCCAGGCGGGCACCCGGCTGGCCAACCTGGCCTATTTAAAATTGGGAGACATTCAATTTGAAAAGGGCGACTGGGAAGAAGCCGAATACAATTACCGGTCCTTTTTGCAGCGCAGCCCCGACAGCCACCTGGCCGCCTACGCCATGTACAAACTGTTCGTGGTGACCTACAAAAACACCCTCACCGGCATGTTCATCAAATCCCCCGAGTACGAGCGCAACATTGCCCCGGCCCGGCAGTTGGTCACCGAATACCAACGGTTCGTTTTGCTGTACCCCAACAGCATATATATCCAAAAAGCCCGCCCTTATTACGAAGAGGCCCTGGCCAACCTGGCCGACTATGAAAAACTGGTGGGGGATTTTTACCTGGACAGAAAAGAGTACCCCTCGGCCATTGGGCGCTACAATTATTTGTTGCTGCATTACCCCGGCTACCGAGACAGCCGCCCGGTGCTGGAAAACTTGACCCGGGCTTACCTGCACAACCGCCAGCCGGGCAAAGCCAAAGAAACCCTGGGCGTTCTCCAGGCCGCTTTTGGCCCCCAGGCCGCGACGGAACTGGCCCAGGATCTGGATATCTCCTACCCCTAACCCTCCGGGGTTTCCCCCCGCCCGCCCATGACCCCCCACCAGGAAAACCTGCTGGCTTTGGCGCTGGTAGACGGCCTGGGAGCCCGCGCCATTCAGCGGCTGCTGGAACGGTTTGGCTCCCCGCTGAACGTGCTGGCCCAGCCCCCCGCCGCCCTGCAAGAGGCCGGGCTGAAGCCAGAACTGGCCGAACGGGTGACTCGCGCCGCCGACAACCCCCTGTTTGTCCGCGAGCGGCGGTTGATGGCCGACCGGGGGGTGCGGCTGGTGGCCTGGGGGGCGCCGGATTACCCGGAGCGGCTGGCCCGGATAGACCCCCCCCCGCCGCTGCTGTTCGTGCGGGGGGTGTGGCCCCTGCCCCCCGGCCCGGCCCTGGCGGTGGTGGGCACCCGCCGGGCCACCCGCTACGGAGAAGAGTCCACCCGGCGGCTGATTGCCAGCACCGCCCGGCTGACCCCCGGCCTGGTGGTGGTGAGCGGCCTGGCCCGGGGGGTAGACACCTTCGCCCATCAGCAGGCCCTGGAGCTGGGCCTGAACACCGTGGCGGTGATGGGCGGGGGACTGGCCGATATTTACCCCCCGGAAAACACCCGCTTGGCCGAACGCATTGCCCAGCAAGGAGCGTTGGTGTCTGAGTTCCCCATGAGCAAGAAACCCCTGGCCCGCAACTTTCCCATCCGCAACCGCATTATCTCCGGCTTGTCCGATGTCATTCTGGTCACCGAAGCGGGGGAAAAAAGCGGGGCTTTGATTACCGCCGGGTTTGGGGCCAACCAGCGGCGGCCAGTGTTTGCCGTTCCCGGAAACATTGACCAACCCGCCAGCCTGGGCACCAACCGCCTGCTGGCCCAGGGGCTGGCCTTTCCGGCCCTGGGGCCGGAGGGTCTGGCCCAGGGCCTGGCCAACCCGGCAGCCCTGGCGCCCATGACCCCCCAAGGCAAACCGGCACGCCAGTTGTCTTGGCTAGACTCCGCTGGATACACGGCGTCTTCTCCGGCAACCCGTTCCCAGCCCTCCGCTCAAAAAGAAAAATCCCTGCCCCCCTTGCCCCCGGAGAAAGCCGCCGTGGCCGCCGCTTTGGGGGGCGGCCCCCGCCACCCCGATGACCTGAGCCAAGAACTAAACCTGCCGGTGGAACGGCTGCTGGGGCTGCTGCTGGAACTGGAATTGGAAGGCATTACCCAGGCCCTGCCAGACCACCGCCACGGGCTGGCCGGGTAAGTTCGGGGGTTATGCTTTTTCGATTGGACGATAGGATTTGTGCTTTAGGAAAACGTTATGATACCAAAGGGTACGCCTTTCCGGCGTGTCTTACCGTTTGAACGGCAACACCAGAGTACCCTTTTGTCACCTTCGGAGTGTATTACATGGGCAAATCCCTGGTCATTGTGGAGTCTCCCACCAAGGCCAAAACCATCTCCAAATTTTTGGGGGCGGACTTTATGGTGGAATCCTCCATTGGCCATGTGCGCGACCTGCCGGAGTCGGCCAAAGACATTCCCGCCAGCCTGAAAAAAGAACCCTGGGCCCGGGTAGGCATTCAGGTGGATGCCGACTTCCGCCCGCTGTACATCATTCCTGAGCGGAAAGAAAAACAGATCGCCCTGCTGAAAAAACTGCTGAAAACCGCCGACGCGCTGTATCTGGCCACCGACGAGGACCGGGAGGGAGAAGCCATTTCTTGGCACCTCACCCAGGTGCTGGAACCCACGGTGCCCACCCACCGGCTGGTGTTTCACGAGATCACCCGCCAGGCCATCCAAAACGCCCTGCAGCACACTCGCCAGGTCGACGCCCGGCTGGTGACCGCCCAAGAAACCCGCCGGGTGCTGGACCGGTTGTATGGTTACGAAATCTCTCCGCTGCTTTGGCGCAAGATTGGCCCCCAGTTATCGGCGGGGCGGGTGCAAAGCGTGGCCCTGCGGGTGCTGGTGGCCCGCGAGCGGGAGCGGATGGCCTTCCGCGCGGCCCAATACTGGGGGCTGGAAGCCCAACTGACCGACCAACAAAAAGACGGTAAGCCATTCACCGCCAAACTGGCCCAGGTCTCGGGCAAAAAAATCGCCGAGGGCGGCGACTTCGACCCGGCCACCGGAAGTCTGTCGGCCAAAAAGAAAGACCAAGTGACCGTGCTGGACGAACCCGCCGCCCGCGCCCTGGCCCAAACCCTCACCCAGGCGGCCTGGGTGGTGGATCACATTGAAGAAAAGCCCTTCACTTCCCAGCCGGCGGCGCCGTTCATCACCAGCACCCTGCAGCAGGAAGCCAGCCGCAAGCTGCGGCTGACCCCCCAAGAAACCATGCGGGTGGCCCAGTCGCTGTACGAGGAAGGCTATATTACCTACATGCGGACGGACTCTACCTCGCTGTCGGAGCAAGCCATAGCGGCGGCCAGGGGGGCCATTGCCCAGCGCTTTGGAAAAGAATTTCTGCCCCCCGCCCCCCGGGAATACCGCTCCAAGGTGAAAAACGCCCAAGAGGCCCACGAGGCCGTCCGCCCGGCGGGGGAGCAATTTACCGCGCCGGAAGACCTGCCCGCCTCGTTGAACCGGGCCCAGAAAGAACTCTACGAACTGATCTGGAAGCGCACCCTGGCCAGCCAAATGCCCGACAGCAAGGGCAAGCGCACCACCCTGTCCCTCAGCGCGGGAGAAGCCCGCTTCTCCGCTTCGGGTCAGGTCATTACCTTTCCCGGTTTCCGCCAAGTGTATCTGGAAGGCACCGATGAACCAGAAGATGGCGAAGAGGGCATTTTGCCCACCCTGACCCAGGGGCAAAAAATCTACTGCCAGCAGGTCACCCCCCAAGACCACACCACCCAGCCCCCCAGGCGGTTCACCGAAGCAGTGCTGATTCGCGAACTGGAGAAAGCGGGTGTGGGCCGCCCCTCCACCTACGCCAGCATCATCGACACCATCACCCGGCGCTATGTGTTTAAAAAGGGCGGGTCCCTGGTGCCCACCTTCACCGCCATTGCCGTGGTGGCCCTGATGGAAGAATACTTTCCTCACTTGGTGGACCTGAGCTTTACCGCCCACATGGAAGACACCCTGGACGCCATCGCCAACGGCGACCAGCAGCACCTGCCCTACCTGAAAGATTTTTACTTTGGCTCGGCCCAGGTGCCGGGGCTGGTGAACCTGGTAAAAGCGGAAATTGACCCCCGCAAAGCCTGCACCATTGCCTTTTGCGCCGACCCGGAAGGGCGGGCGGTGAACATCCGGGTGGGCAAATACGGCCCGTACCTGGAACGGGGAGAAGACCGGGCCTCGCTGCCCATGGACATGCCCCCCGATGAACTGACCCCAGAAAAAGCCCTGGCCCTGGTGGCCAGGGGCAACGCCCCGGACCTGCTGGGGTACGACCCCGCCACCGCACTTCCGGTGTACCTCAAGGTAGGCCGCTTTGGCCCCTACGTGCAGTTGGGCCCGGCAGAAGCCCCCCCTGAGCCAGAATCTCAGCTCGACACCGCTCCCGCGGAACCCGCAGAACTTCCAGCCGAGCAAATCAAGGAGGATACCGCGGACACCGAAACCCAGGGGAAAAAGAAACGTAAAGCCGGGGCTAAAACCACCGCCAAAACCACCGCCAAAACCGGCAAGGGAAAGAAAAAAGCCCCCCCGGTGGAAAAGCCGAAAATGAAATCTTTGCTGCCGGGGCAAACGCCGGAAACCCTGACCCTGGAGCAGGCCCTGGAGCTGCTTTCCCTGCCCAGGGTGGTGGGAGAAGACGTTGCCACTGGCGAACCAGTGTTGGTGGACTATGGCCGCTTTGGGCCCTATGCCAAAAAAGGCGCCGACACCCGCTCTCTGCCCAGCCCCAACGTGCTGTTCACCATCGGCATGGATGAACTGGCCGCCCTGTTTGCCCAGCCCAAATCCTTCCGGCGGGGCCAGGCCCAGGCCTTGAGAGAAATTGGCGCGGTGAAAGAAGGCCCCAACACCGGGGCCCTGGTGAAACTGATGAACGGCCGCTTTGGCCCCTACGTTACCGACGGCGAGCTCAACGCCTCGCTGCCCAGGGGAACCGACCCGGCCCAGCTCACCCTGGACGAAGCCCTGGAACTGCTGGCCAAACGGGCCGCCATGGGCCCAGCCAAACCCCGGGGGCGCTTTGGAAAAGCCGCTGGCAAAAAAGCCGGAGCCGCCCCCGCAAAAAAAGCCGGAAAAAAAGGAAGCCAGGGGTAACCCATGACCCGCCCGCCCCGCGCTGAACCCCCGGCCCATTCTCCCGCCAGCCCCCTGGCGGCCATGCCGGAACTCTACGCCCAAAACACCACCCCCCGCGAGCAACAGCGCCACGCCCAGGTGTTGGCCCGGCTGGCCGCGCCCGGCGGCCCCTCTGAAATGGTGGTGGAAGGGGTGGTGGGAGAAGACGGCGGCTGGCAGGCCGAAATCATCACCCACGACTGGGACGAACCGGGCCTGCTGGATAAAATATTCGAAGCCATTCTGCTGTGCATCCGCATTCCCGGCGGGGTGGTGGTCAAGCGGGCCCGCATTTTCACCGGGCTGCAAGGCCAGGTGGTGAACCTGCTGGAACTGGTGGATTATCACGGCCAGCCCCTGACCCCGGACAACGGGGAGCTGGTGCTGGAGCGGCTGCGAGACATTCAAAAGGGCGAGCGCACCGTTTTGGAGACCATTGAAAATCTCCCCTTCACTTCCCTCATTCCCCTGCTCACCGAATACCCCCTGCTGGACAACGACCGCTCGGAACACTACACCTACCTGGAACTGCCGGTGAAGCGGGTGTCGAACCGTTTCACCAGCGTGCTGTTTCACTTCCTGGCCCGCTCGGAATTTCAGGTCAACGTGCAGCTGGCAGAGTTTTCCTCCGGCACCGGTTACCGGTTGTGGCTGTGGAACAAAGAGGGCAGCAAACTGGCCGACACCCATTTCAGCCGGGTGTCGATGATCTGGGCCTTCGAGGCCATCAACCGCATGGTGATGCGGTTCAACCTGCATTACATTCGCCTGGCTTGGCGCCGCCGGGCCGGAACTTCAGACCGTCAGTATTGGATGTCTCGCCCCAACCCCAGCCAAGCCGCCCTAGACGTGGAAGCCATTGAACAACTGGCGGCCCTGAAGGGCTTTGCCGGGCTGGAAGCCCTGGTGGAAGGCGGCTTGCTAGACAGCCGGGATTTTTTCTTCTTGAAAAAATTTTCCCGGTTCTGCCAGCGCCACCAAGACGCCATCACCTCGCTGAAGCGGGAGGAACCCACCCCTGAAATCATTGCCCTGTGCCGGGAATATTTTGACCTGCGGCGGCAGTCGGCGCTGATTTTGGGGCCGTTGTTTCACCAGTTGTGGGAAATGGAGCCCGCCCGCCCCTGGCTTTCCGACAGCCAGCGGATGGAAGCCCTGTGCCGCCCCCTGGACCCTTCGGGTTACGCCATGGATACCCGGCAGTTGATCTACCGCACCAACTCGCCCTGGATCACCGACCCGGCCCGTGCCCTGGAGCCCTTCCGGCTGATGGCCCGCACCGGGTCTCCCCTGCGGGAAGACCTGCAAACCGCGGTAGAGGCCAGCCTGGAGGGCTGGACGCCGGATTTTTTGGAAAGCCGCAGGGAAACCTTGGGGAAAGAATTTCTGGAGGTACTGGATGAATCCATCCGCCAAGGCACCACCGGCCGGGTGTTCCGGGGGCTGCGCCAAGTGGGGCTGTTGCAGCGCTACCTGCCGGGGTTCAGCCAGGTGGCGGGGCTGATTCACGTGAACCAAGACCACGTGTACACCGTGGACGAACACACCATCGTGGCCATGGAAGCCGTGACTGGCCTGGGCATGCTGGCCCAAGCCCTGCCCAAGGCGGGAAAATCCAGAATGCGCGCCGACTACGCCAAGATTCAAACCCCGGTGGGGCTGTCTCGGTTCGTGCGCAAGTACGCCCTGGAAATTCGGGTGCTGCAATCCATTCCGGCCATGCGCGACAACCCCTCCACCGTGCCCTTCTTCAACCTGGTGGATGAGGTGCGGGCCAACAGCCTGGAATACTTGGTGGAGGTAAACCTGCTGGAACACAGCTTCGCCACCTGCATGACGGCCCTCAACGAAGCGGAAAAAATCCGCGCCGGGTTAGACACCCTGCTGGCCCATTACCAGGCCCTGCCGTTTTCGGCTAAACGGATGCTGGCGCTCACCGCCCTGCTGCACGACCTGATGAAACCCCACCAAGATCACGGCCCCCGGCTGGCCCCCCACATCGGCAGCCTGCTGAACACCATGGGCCTGCCCCTTTCCCCCGCCGATGCCGACACCGTGGCTTGGCTGGTGGCCCACCACCTGGACCTGGCCGGGCTGCTGCAACGGATGGGCAAGGAGGGAGACCAGGCCATTCACCAATACGTGCGCGAAGCCCACGACCCAGAGCGGGTGCGGCTGTTGATTCTGTTCACCTACGCCGACCGGCTGGCGGTGTTTGGCGAACCCGCCCGCAACGCCCACAACGCCCTGGTATTGTCGGATCTGCTGCGAATGGTGGAAGGGTAAGGGGATTGGGGGCGAAGCCCCCCAACTATCTTTCGAATTCAATCTTCCAAAAGAATATTGTCAATCAGCCGAGTGGTGCCCAGCCGCACAGCCAACGAGGCCATGGCCCGGCCCTCCACCACGTCCAATTCCGCCAGGGTATCGGGGTCGGCCACCGACACGTAATCCAGCCGGGCCAAGGGTTCGGCCTCCACCACATGTTGCATGCGCTGGCGCAGCACCTGGGCCTCGCGCTGGCCAGACGCAAAGGCCGTGCGGGCCAGTTCCAACGCGCGGAACAACACCGGGGCGGCGTGCAGTTCATCGGGTTTTAAATATTGATTACGGCTGCTCATGGCCAAGCCGTCTTTTTCCCGCAGGGTGGGGCAAGTCACGATTTCCACCTGGGGGAACAAATCCGCGGCCATGCGGCGGATCACCGCCACCTGCTGGCCGTCTTTCTGGCCAAAGTAGGCCCGATCTGGCCGCACCAGGGTAAACAGCCGGGCCACCACCGTGGCCACCCCTTCAAAATGGCCAGGGCGGCTGGCCCCTTCCAGCACATCGCCCATTCCCTCTACCCGCACCCGGCTGGCAAAACCTGGCGGGTAAATGTCCTCCACCCTGGGCACAAATACCACATCGGCCGGGGCCCGCACCGCCAGTTGATGCAGGTCGGCCTGCAAGGGGCGGGGATAACGCTTAAAATCTTCACCGGGGCCAAATTGGGTGGGGTTCACAAAAATGCTCACGGCCACCCGGTCGTTTTCCACCATGGCCCGCCGCACCAGAGACAAATGCCCCGGGTGCAGGGCGCCCATGGTGGGCACAAAACCCAGGGTGCCCCGCAACTGGTCCCGGGCCGACAACCAGTCTTCCAGGGTATTCAATACCTTCATGGGGGGGTCTCTTGGCTGCCAGGTTACGGCCGACAGGGCTTGCGATTGTTGGTCTGGGCGCAGGACGCACTGTTGATCAGCTTGTCCAGGCTGGCATCGGGGGAGCTGCACACCAAGTTGGCGCCGTCGCTGTCAGGGTCCTTGGGAAAGGTTCCCAACGAACGGCAATGGTGCCAGGCCATGTCTTTCTTCAGCCGCAGGGTCATGGTGGCCGACCCCATCAGGTTGCGCATTCCCATGCCGCGCAGGGTATCCTGGTATTCCTTGGCTGGCAGGCACCAAAAGGGCTGGCCTGGGCGCCACAGGGGAGAAAGGCTTTGCATTTGGGTTCCGCACCAAGCCCGGGCCAAGCGTTCCTCCGCCAGGGTTTCCGGGGTCACCACCGGTTCGGGGGTTTCCAGCACGGCAATCCGCCCCCCCATGGCCGAAAATATGCTCCAGCCCCCCACCACGCCCAGCACCCCCACAATCACCAGCCAAGTGACAAGTTTTTGAGAATCTTTGGGTTCCGTTGGGGTCATGGGCCGCCTGTTGGAAGGGTGGAAAAGAAAAAAACACGAGTGATAGAAACATTCTGGTCAACCTGAGGTTTATTTTCAAGAGGTTTCACCCCCCCCCAAGGCGCTCCATGGGCAGATTCTTCTCATCCAAAGCGGTGCTGCTGGTGCCCTTCACCGCCCTGTTGACGCTTCCCGCCCATCCCCCCCTTCACATGCCCCCCTGGGGCTGGGTGGCCCTGGCCCCGGTGGCGTGGGGGCTGGCGGGCCCCGGCCCCGGCACCCTGGGCTGGCTGGGGCTGGGCTGGGGCTGGGGGGTGATTTTTTACGGCCTGCGGTTGGAATGGCTGCCCGACACCCTGGGCCAAAAAGGGGGCATTCCCCCAGAGACGGCCATGGGTTTTTCGGCGGCGGTGGTGCTGGCCCTGGGGTTGTTCCCCGCCCTGGCCATGGGGGTTACCCGCTGGGCCCGGCTGCGCCATGGCCTCAACCCGTTGGTCATGTTCCCGGTGTTGTACGCCCTGCAAGACGCTTTGCTGGGGGTGTTCCCCTTTGGCGGGGTGCCCTGGGGCACCCTGGCCGCCACCCAGACCGACACCCTGGCCGCCCGCTGGCTGGTGCCCTGGGGCAGCTCGCTGCTGGTGCTGGCCATGGCCCTGGGGGGCTCGGCCTGGGCGGCCTGGGGCAGCCAGATGGTCAAGCATCCTACGGTGAAACATTGGGCGCATCGTCCAGCTTGGTCACTATTCAGCGGGGGTCTGTTGCTGTTGGTTACCGGGCTGGTATCGGCTCCAGTCCCGGCCACGCCACCGCCCGCGCAACCTGAAAGCCCCCGTGTGGTGCTGGTGCCGGGGAACCTGCCGGTGGGCCTGATGGCCAACCCCGGCTTGGCTCCGTTTCAACGAGACGACCAACTGGCCCGCAGCCGGGCCGGAGTGGAACACCTGCGGAACACCAACGATTGGCGGGGGCCGGTGCTGGTGGTGTGGCCAGAGAGCGCCATTGCCGGTCTGCCCGCCCAGGGGCCCATGCTTGGGGAGCTGGAGCGGGCGGCAAAAGACATGGGGGCCCTGGTGTTGTGGGGGGCCAACGGTCAGCTGACCCACCAGGGAATCCCCCGCGGCACCAACTCGGCTTGGCTGGTGGGAGGGCCCGCCGTGCTGCGCTACGACAAACGGTTTCTGGTGGCCTTTGGCGAATACGTTCCCTGGGGCTTCCGCTGGATGCTGGGCCGCAAAGTCACCGCCGGAGACCAAGACGATTTGGCGGGAACCTCTCCCCCGGTGTTGGCCTGGGGGAACGAACGGGTGGGGGTGGCCATCTGCCAAGAAAGCACCCTGCCCCTGGCCTTCGCCCAGGCCGCCCAGGGCACCCGCTTGGTGGCGGTGCTGGCCAACGACGCTTGGCTGCCCCCCCGCGGGGCCAGCCACCACCTGCGGCTCTCCGCCCTGCGGGGGTTAGAAACCGGCCGCCCGGTGGCCGTGGCGGCCAACGGGGGATATAGCGGTGTGCTGTGGCGGGGGCGGCCCATCCCATTGGCAGCGCCAACACAAACCGGGTTGCCAGCGCCTGAGCCGTTCTGGCTGGCCTCGGCCCTGCCCCCGGTGGAAAACACCCCCTGGCTAACCTGGGGATATCTGCCCTTGTTTTTCATGGCAGGTCTGCTGACCCTGGGCGCATGGCTGCTGCGCCGCCCGCCGGAAGAGTAAACACATGGCACAATGTATGAGATGATCGAAACACATTTCTATGATCAGGGGCGGCCAAGCCCCCCCATGGATATCCAGAAATCTCCTCCAGAGTTTTTGCCGTGAATGGGGGGGAATGGGGGGCCAAGCCCCCCCCAATAAAATCATCCCCCTTCCCTCAGGGAAGGGGGCAGGGGGATGGGAAAAAATAAGTTATGCAGATGTCTCATCCATTCTCTCAACCGATGACCGGAGCTTTCATGTCCCCGACCCTTGTGGATTCTTTTGCTGAGCCTGCTGTGGTTTTTTCGTTCCCAGTCATCCAACTGGTGGTGCTGGGTTTTTTGCTGGCCGAGTTTGCCGTGGAAACCCTGCTGGACGGGGTGTACCTCGCAACCCTGGCCCGTGGCAGCCAACCCCTGCCCGCCGTGTTGGCCCAGCGGCTGGCCCCCGAGGCCGTGGCCAAAAGCCGGGCCTACGCCGGGGCCCGGCTGCGGCTGGGGTTGGCGCAGCGGTCGGTGGCTTGGGTGGCCGTGCTGGCGGTGCTGTTTGGTGGGGGGCTGACCACCCTGGAACACCAACTGACGGAGTTGGGGCTGAGCGGAACAGAATTGTCGGTGGGGTTTCTGCTGGCCCTGGCGGCGGGGTTTCAATTTCTGGGGGTGCCCTTCGCTTTGGTGTCTACCTTTGGCATCGAGCGCCGATTTGGGTTTAACCGCCAAACCTGGGGCGGCTGGCTGGCCGATCAACTGAAAGGGTGGCTGGTCTCGCTGGCGCTGGGGGTGCCGTTCCTGCTGGGGGCGGTTTGGTTTGTTTCGGCCGCCCAAGAATTTTGGTGGCTGTGGCTGGCGGCCTTCATATTGGGGGTGCAGTGGGTTTTGGTGTGGCTGTTCCCCACCTTCATCGCCCCGTTGTTTAACCGCTTCACCCCCCTGCCCGCGGGAGAACTGAGGGAGCGGGTGGAGGCCCAGGCAAAGGCCGGGGGCTTTCGCCCCAAAGGGGTCTTCGAGATGGACGCCAGCCGCCGATCGGGGCACTCCAACGCTTACTTCACCGGCCTGGGGCGGTCGAAACGCATCGTGTTGTTCGATACCCTGCTGAAGGACCTGACCCCCACCCAAATCGAAGCCGTGATGGCCCACGAGATTGGCCACTACAAGCTGGGTCACATTCGGCGGCGGTTGGCCTGGGGAGCGGCTTTCACTTTTGGTTTGCTGTTCGCCGCCAGCCTGGCGGCCCGCCAACCCGCCTTGTACCAGGCTTTCGGGCTGACCGCCCCCACCCCCCACGGCCTGCTGGCCCTGCTGGTGCTGGCGGGGGGGCCGCTTACCTTTTGGCTGGCCCCTGCCATGGCCGGGCTGTCGCGCCGCCACGAATTCCAGGCCGATGCCTACGCCCGGCAGGCCGTGGGCCGGTCGGACACCCTGGCCGAAGCCCTGGTGAAGTTGTCGGTGGAAAACCTGTCGAACCCCACCCCTCACCCTTGGTACGTGGCCTGGCATGCCTCTCACCCGCCCTTGGCCCAACGGCTGGCGGCCCTGGAAAAATGAAGCCCCTTTTGTCTTTCCACGGGAAGGAATGCATAATTGAAAACATCCCGTTGATCTGCTGGTTAGGCCCATGAAGAAGGTTCAGGACCACTATTTTGAAAAAGCCCGCAAGGCCGGATACCCGGCCCGGTCGGTGTATAAGCTAGAGGAAATCGACCAAAAGAAGGGCCTGCTGAAACCGGGGATGCGGGTGCTGGATTTGGGTGCCGCCCCTGGCTCGTGGTTGTTGTACGCGGCGGAACGGGTACGAAAACCGGAAGGATCCTCCCGTGATCACACCGGAACCGTGACGGGAGTAGATTTGCAGCCCCTGAACATTGGGCTGCCCGCCAACGCTCGGTTTATCCAAGGCGATGCCGGGGCCCTGGCCCCTGAAGACCTGTTGGCCGGGGGCGGGTTGTTCGACGTGGTGCTGTCGGACATGGCCCCCAAAACCAGCGGGGTACCTTCTGGCGATGCCCTGAAGAGCGCCGGGCTGGTGCAGGGTGTGCTGGCCCTGTGCCCGGCCCTGCTGAAACCGGGCGGCACCCTGCTCACCAAAATCTTTCAGGGTTCCGGGTTCGATCCCATCCGGGAGGAATTCCGCCGGGCCTTCCGGCAGGTCTCGGTAGAAAAACCCAAGGCCGCCCGCTCGGAAAGCGTGGAAGTATTTCTGCTGGGGCGGGGATACCAGCCGCAACAATCTCCACCTGAAGGCTAACGAATACAGAGTAAAAAATTTTCATCCTGAATATGGGTCTTGCTTGTGATGGCTGGACCAAAGAGCGAAAAGCAGAATACATCAAGAGAATAGAAAGAACAGAGCGAGAGAAAGCAGAGAGTCAGGAAGAAACAGGACAAACAGACGGGGCTGCCTTGCTTGATGACGTTTCAAACCTATCTGTGTTGAACGGACCGGAAGAACAGGCCACAAAATGAACACACGGAAATTTATCAAGAGCCGTTAAGAAATATAAACTTAAGACATCCTGTAAGCGTCTTCTTCACCCTATCTATCACCGAGAGACCATGAGCGGCCAAACCAGCAATGGCATTGTGTACCTGAACGGAAAATACCTGCCGGTCGAGCAGGCCAACGTGAACGTGCTGGACCGGGGGTTTATCTTCGGCGACGGCATTTACGAAGTGCTGCCCGCTTACGACAGCAAGCCCTTCCGGGTGGCCGACCACCTGGCCCGCATGGGGCGCAGCCTGGAAGGGGTGATGATCGCCAACCCCCTTACCCCCGCCCAGTGGGAAGCCGTGTTTCACCAACTGATTGAAGCCAACGGCGGGGGGGACCTTTCTATCTACATTCAAATTTCCCGCGGGGTGGCCAAGCGAGACCATGTGTTTCCCGCCAATGTGACCCCCACCGTGCTGGTGGTGTGCACCCCCCTGGCCCCTCCCCCGGCGGCGTGGCGCGAGACCGGCATGAAGTGCGCCCTGCGGGAGGACATCCGCTGGCAGCGCTGCGACATCAAATCCATATCGCTGCTGGGCAACCTGCTGATGCGCCACCAGGCCACCCTAGAGGGCGCCAACGAAACCATTTTGGTGCGCGACGGATTTCTCACCGAGGGGTCTTCCAGCAACGTGTTCGTGGTGAAAAACGGCAAGGCGGCCACACCCCCCAAGAACAACCTGATTCTGTCGGGCATCACCCGAGAAGTGACCGTGGAATTGGCCCCCACCCTGGGCATTCCCTGCGAGGAGCGGGCGGTGAGCCAGCAAGAACTGCTGTCTGCCGATGAAATCTGGGTGGCTTCCAGTTTCCGCGAGGTGGCCCCGGTGTGCTGGCTCGACGGCAAAAAAGTGGGCAATGGCCTGCCCGGACCCCTGTGGAAAAAAATATGGGATGGATTCCAAGCCTACAAGCGGGGCCAAGCCGCCCTGGCTGGTATTCAACTGGGGGCGGGGGGTTCCGCCCAAGCGGGCGCACCCCACCCATGAGAATCTTGTATTTGGATTTGGTCGGGGGCATTGCCGGTGACATGGCGGTGGCCGCCCTGCTGGAACTGGGGGTTCCCTGGGAACTTCTTCAACAGGGGGTGAATTCGCTGGCATTGCCTGGGGTCAGCATCCAGCGGTTTTCTGGCCAGCGCCACCAAATTTCTGGCACCCACTTTCAGGTGGTGGTGGCCGGTGCCGGGGGCGAAAACCTGGAGCAACCCGCCCAGCCCGTCCATGCCCACTCCAGTCATGCTCATCCCCCCCACAGTCCTTCTTCTCACCATCACGCTTCTCACGATCACGAACATACCACCCACGAACACCGGGCAGGCTCTGCTTCTCACGCTCACCGGCCCTACCGGGAAATCCGGGAACTGCTGGAAGGCAGCCCCCTGGCCCAGGGCCCCAAGGCCCTGGCCCTGGCGTTGTTTCGCAAGCTGGCCGAAGCCGAAGGGGCCGTGCATGGCGTGCCCCCCGACAACGTGACCCTCCACGAGGTGGGGGCCCTGGACGCCATTGTGGACGTGACCTGCCTGGCCCTGGCCCTGGACTGGCTGAAGCCCCAGGTGGTGTATTGTTCTGCGGTGCCCCTGGGGCGGGGCATGGTGCGGGGGGCCCACGGGCTCACCCCGGTGCCCTCTCCCGCCGCGTTGAATTTGCTCACCGGGTTTCCGGTGATCAACGGCGGGCCAGCCTACGAGCAGACCACCCCCACCGGGGCGGCCCTGCTGGCGGCCCTGGCCCGGCCCCTGCCCCCAGGCAGCGTGTTCACCCCCCTGTCGGTGGGGGTGGGCCTGGGCACCCTGGACCCCCCCGACACCCCCAACCTGCTGCGGGCCGTGCTGGCCGACATGCCGGATGCGGCCGCGCCAGCGGAAGAACCCCCCCCCGCCGGTTTAGCCCTGTCTCACGCCCGCCGGGAATGGGTGGAACTGGCCACCGCCAACCTAGATGACCACAACCCCGAATGGCTGGGGCACCTGCTGGAACGGCTGTGGGAGGAAGGCGTGCTCGACGCTGCCCTGGTCCCCGTGCAGATGAAAAAAAACCGGGCGGGCACGCAGTTACAGGTGCTCTATCCCCCAGCCCTGCGGGGGCGGGTGGAACAACTGGTGTTCAGCGAAACCACCACCCTGGGGCTGCGCTTTCAAGTCATGGAACGGGCCGTGCTGCGGCGGGAGCCCCGCCGGGTGAAGACCCCCTGGGGCGAGGTGGAAGGAAAAGTGGGATGGGTAGGGGATACCCCCCGCTTTACCCCGGAGTATGAGTCGGCCCGGCAGGCCGCCCGGCGGGGCGGGGTGGACCTGCCCCAGGTGTACCGCGCCGCCCAACGGGCCTTTGAAGATTCCGAGCCGGAATAAAATATTCGAAGCCGGATTTGATTCATCCCAACAACACCCCTCCCTGGCGGCTTGCGCCGCCTGTCCCTCCCCATCGGAGAGGGACAATACGGCTTAGATCGAAGGGTGGGAAATAGAACCCGTTCGATTCGTGAATCCGGAAGGAAGTAAGCGCATCATTTTTCGGATTCGAGTTGTTCCCCTCCACGAAGGGGAGGGGATGCCCCCGCCAGGGGGCAGGGGAGGGGTGTTTGTGAGGACTGAACGGCAGCAAGCCCAACTTTTCAGATTTGATTCATCCCAACAACACCCCTCCCTGGCGGCTTGCGCCGCCTGTCCCTCCCCAGTCGGAGAGGGACAATCGTCGAATCCATCGGTTATTCTTTTCAACCGTTCGGGTGATTCAGCCGGACGGAAACCATCACATGACCCTCTGGCTTTGATTCAATCCCTTCTCCGTCGGGGAGGGGATGCCCCCGCCAGGGGGCAGGGGAGGGGTGTTGGTGGGATGCCCTCAGGGTTGGGACAGCCCCCAAATTATTTACTCGGTTTTTGATATCCCCGCTGGGGGTATTTGGCCCAAACGCCATCCCGCCCCTTGCCGGATCTTTTTCCTGGATTGGGCTTCCCGGTTCCCGGTTTTTTGCCTGGGTTGGGTTTGGACCCCGGCTTGCCGGGCTTCCCCGCGCCGCCAGAATTTTCATCCTGGTCGTCCGATTCATCCAGACCGCCGGCCTGCATCCATTGCAAATGCTCCAGCAGTTCCCGGCGCACCTGGGGTCGGCGGGAGGGGGGCGTGCCCAGGGGCCAGGGGTGGGCCTCTTGCCGCCACAGGGCCACCCAGCGGCGGTCCAGGGGTTCGTCTAGCCAAGAAAACCGGCTGGCGGCCTGGGTGGTCTGGCGCACCTTGCCAATGGAAGGACCCTTGCCCACGAACCAGCCCCCCAGCAGCATGGCTGCCCGGCTGGCCGGGCTGGAACTGTAGGTGACCAGCATGGCGTCACCGCCAGGGCGGCGGGCGGCATACAGGGCCGAGAACACATCCACCGTCCAAGCTTCGGGGTTGGAGCGGGGAGAAAACGGGTCAAAGAACATCAAGTCTCCCCGGCGGGGCTCTACCTTCACCAATTCCGTCAGGTCCCCCATCCGCAGTTCCCAATGCACTTCTCCCGCCGGGTCGGCCCACTGGCCCTGGGTCATCAACTGCCGCAGGGTGTCTTCCCAGCCCAGGGGGTAAGCCAGTTCCGCGGCGCATTCCACCGCCTTACGCAGGGGAGAAAGATCATGCTCAAAACTCACCACCCTTAAGGGGCGGGGGGCCGGGCGGCCCTGGCTTTTGTGCCGGGCGGCCAGTTCGTGGCGGGTGGCCAGGGCCCCCAGGGCATTGGCGGCCCCCCCCAGGCCCACGTCGAACACCACCACCTCTCCCGTTTCTCCGGACCAGCGGCCCCGGGCGGTCAGGGCATCGGCCAGGCCCCCGGCTCCGGCATATAGCCGGGTGGCTTCCTCCCAGGGGCCCACCCCAGGGTGCATGGTTTCTCCCAGCGCCGGGTTAAACAACGCCAGGGCGCCGTTGTCTTGGCGCTTCAACACATACTCAGCGGATTCGGAGGTTGGATGTTTTTCGCTCATGAAGCCAGATTACCACGAGGGGAGCAGCGGGGGGAAAGATTTGTAAAACCCCGGTTCTGGTTTTATCAGATAAAGTGGCGTTCATTGCCAACCCCCCCCCTGTTTGGTAGGGTGAACGATATCCGCCATCCGCGTTGATTTTGTAGCCGTTCACCCCATTTTTCGCCCCATGGGTTTCTTTTTTTTCAACCCATCCGACACCCTTCCTCTTGTGTTCGCCATGAACAGAAAAAATGAGGGGGCCATCCCTCGAATTTCTGGCATGGAGACATCTGAAAAACAGAACGGTCACAGGGGACCTTTTTTCTTGGCGTTGTTGTACACCCATTCTCCCCACAGGACCAGCCCCATGAGATGGCATTGGAAAACATGCCTGGCCAGTGCCTTGGCCTGTGTTTTGTTATGGGGCGCGCCGGTTCTGCGGGCCAATGAGGGCGGAGAGCAGCTTGTCTACGAGGTGTTCCAGCACTTAGACAAATCCTACGTGGCGCGGGATCACATGGATTTAGAGCTGATGCTGGACCGCGCCATGGAGCGGTTAAGCCGGGCTTACCCGGAAGTGCTGTACACCCTGGAAAAAAGCGGGGGCGGGGTGCGGTTGAAGTTGTCGGTGAACAAAGTGCAAATGACCCACCAGAACATCCGGCTGTCAGACACCGCCCGGTTGATTCGCCTGTTCGGCCAGATTCACGGGTTTCTCCAGTCCAACCTATCCACCGCCCCCGACCCTGAAACAACCGCCCGGCTGATGGTGGAAGGCGCCCTGTCGGCCCTGGACCCCCACACCACCCTGCTGGCGGGGTCCATCCTGGAGCGCTTTCAAACCGCCACCACCGGAAAGTTTGGGGGGGTGGGACTGGTGGTGGGGCTGCGCCTGGAGCGCCTGACGGTGCTGGGCTTGGTGAAGGATTCTCCCGGAGCCGCCGCCGGCGTACTGGCCGGAGACCAGATCACCCACATCAATGGCCAGGCCACCCAGGGCATGGACATGAACGAAGTGCAGTCTTTGATGCATGGAACCGTTGGCTCTAAGGTTACCCTGCTGCTGCGCCGGGTGGGGGCCCCCAAACCCCTGCAAGTCACCCTCACCCGCGCGCCCTTGCGGGTCACCAGCGTAGACAGCCACCTGTTCTCCGAAGGCGAGGACCGCTTGGTGGGCTACCTGCGCATACGGTCGTTTCAAGAAACCACCAGCGGAGAACTGGCCAGCGCCATCGATCAACTGGTGGTTAACCACCCTGGCTTCCAGGGCATTGTGTTGGACCTGCGGGGCAACCGCGGCGGGGTGCTGGAACAAGGGGTGCGTTCCGCCGGAATGTTCGTGGAGCGGGGGGTGATTGTCAAAGTGAGAAAGCCCGGCCAGATCGAAACCCAAAAGGCCCGCTGGCAGCAAACCGTGAACCATTCCCCCCTGGTGGTGCTGATCAACGATCAAACCGCCTCCGCCGCCGAGGTGATGGCCGCCGCCCTGAAAAACAACCAGCGGGCCCTGGTGGTGGGGTCTCGCTCTTACGGCAAGGGCTCGGTGCAGGGGGTGGTCATGTTGTCCAACGGGATGGCCCTGAAACTCACCATCGCCGACTACCTGACCCCCGGAGACTTGTCGATTCAAGGCGTGGGGGTGGTACCCGACATCGCGCTGTACCCTTTGGCGGCGGGGCCGGACCTCTATCGGCTGAGGCTGGTGGACCCTCCCCGGGCCGAGGCCCCCTTTGTGCTCAGCAGCGACCCCCCCAAGCCACCGGAGAAACCCCTGGCGGTGCTTTCTTACCTGGCGGACTCTTCGGATATCGCTTTGCCAGACTCGGTGCCCCTGTCGGACAACCCCGCGGAGCGGCAAAAACTGCTGGACCACGACCTCGTGATTACCCTGGGTCGCAATATTTTAATGGCTAACGGCCGGTTGGATTATCACAACTTGGCGCAGTCGGCCCAAACCCTGGTGAACCGGGAACGGCCCCGCCAGCAGCAAAAACTGGAAGAAACCCTGGCGGCCCAGGGAATTCGTTGGAGCGATGGACCCAACCTGGAATCGAAAGCAAAAATTACCCGGGTAGAGGTAGACACCGCCCAGGGGAGCGGATTCACCCAGCCCAAGGGATGGGTGACGGCGGGCAGCCGGGTGCGCTTGACCCTCACGGCAGCCAACACCGGAGAGGCCCCCTTGCATCGGGTGCTGGGGGTGGCTTCCAGCCCAGAGGGCCTGTTCGAAGACATTGAATTTCCCCTGGGCACCCTGCGCCCCGGAGAAACCCGCGATTTCAAAGGAACCGCCAACTTGCCCGCCACCTTGTTGTTAGGGGTGCGGCCGGTGGAGCTGACCCTGCTGGGCAGCCATGGGCAGGTGCTGCACCAAACCCAGGTCTTTCTTCCGGTGCGGCCCCGGCCCCGGCCCCGGTACCGGGTTACCGTGGATACCTTCGACAACGGTTCCCGCGGATCCAAAGGCAACGGCGACCACAAACCCCAGGCCGGAGAAATTTTGGTCTTTCAAGTGCGGCTGGAAAACCTGGGCCTGGGCGAATCTCCAGGCGGGAAACTGCTGTTGGGCCGCCGGAGAAAAGGATCCGATAGCCTGCTAGCCCGCACCGCCTTCGGCGAAATCAAACCCGACAAATCTTTCAACGGAGCGTTGAAGCTGGCCGTGCGCCAGGAAATCACCGGCCCCCTGTCGCTGTTTTTGCGGGTGGAAGACAGCCAGTTCCCCGAGGCTTCTGTGGAACGAGAAATTCTGCTCACCCCCTACGCCCCCATGGGGCGGTTGATCTTTCAACCGCCGCTCATTCAGGTGAACGCCATCGATCCGGTGCAGGTGTCTCCCCAAACCGGGCTCACGGGGGTGATTCAAGATGACGATACCGTGAAAGAAATGGTGATTTTGGCCAACGGGCGAAAATATTTCTACCGGCCCCAATTGGACCCGGCGCACCGGCAAAAATTGAATTTTGATTCGTACGTGCTGCTGGAAAAAGGGCAAAACCATGTGGTGGTGGAAGCCTGGGACCAGGAGGGATTGCCCAGCCGATGGGAAATGAACATTTGGCGAGGGGAACTAGGCGGCCTGCCCGTGGCGGGGCTGGAAAGTTTTTCCCGCTAGCGGGCCTAAAACAGGCTCATCTGCTCGGCTTGGGGGGCCGCGGCGGTTTTTAAGGCCCAGTCCAGGGCCACGGTTTTCACCCCGCCCTTGGAATCGTAAGACAACTGGTGGTGCTCCAGGGCGTATTGGTGAATTTGGCGGGTCACTTCCACGTCGCGCTTGCAGTATTCGATAATCAAATCCATGCGCCCCTCTTTGTACCACTGCAGGGCCTGTAGGCCATCGGCGGATTTTCCCGCTTGCAGGGTAGAACGGGCGATGGAGTCTAGCTTTAACCGGTGGCCCAGAATTTTCTTCAGCTCGGACAGCATGTCGAAGTTGGGCAGGCTCACCAGCTCGGCATACAGCCGCTGGCGGGCGGGACCGGGGGGCTGGGACCCGGCCACCACCATTAGGTCGAACCCCACGTGGTTAAACCCCACGATCAGGTCGGCGGTTTTCAGGTGGGCAATCAACTGGGGAATTTGGTGTTCCAGATACACGTGAAACTTGGCGTCGGCGGTGTCCCACAGGATTCCCACCGACATGCCCATTTCGGCAATGTGGTCCCACCCCCCCACATCCTCGGCGGAATATTTGGTTTCCAGGTCAAAGTACAAAACGCGCATGGGGAATCCTTTCCCTGAGGAATTTTGCTCGAACATCTATTTCTAGCATATACTAAACACCGGCTGAAAAAGCCATCCACGGCTTGTTTTTTGTATTTTCATCGACCTCTATTATCCGCGAAGAGCCGCCATGACCACCTTGAAAAACGTGAAGACCACCTCCTTCCTGGCGGAGGGAACCGAGCTGGAGGGCGATCTCTTCCTGACCGGGGCCATCCGCATCGACGGCCAATTTAAAGGCAGCATTCAATGCGACTCGGTGGTGTTCGTGGGAGAAAACGGCCGGGTGGATGGGGACATCACCGCCCAGGGCGTGGTGTCTAGCGGGGTCATTCACGGCAACCTCAACACCACCCACGAAGTGATTCTAAGCCTGCCGGGGCGGTTCAAAGGCAAGGTCATCACCCGAGAACTGGTGCTAGACAACGGCGTGCACTTTGAAGGCCAGTGCGAACTGCTGGAAGACGCGGCCAAATAGACTTGGAACTCCCCCCAGCCGGAAGGATGTTTTCATGAGCAACCCCTCCCCGCCCCATTGGGTGGTGGGAACCAGCGGCCACATTGACCACGGCAAATCCACCCTGGTGAAAGCCCTCACTGGCACCGACCCCGACCGGCTGGCGGAGGAAAAATCCCGGGGCATCACCATAGACCTGGGGTTTGCCCGCTGGGTGTCTCCCGGCCAAGCCGAAATCTCCTTTATCGATGTTCCCGGTCACGAACGGTTTGTGCACAACATGCTGGCTGGGGCCCATGGGCTGGATGCCGTGCTGCTGGTGGTGGCGGCCGACGAAGGGGTGATGCCCCAAACCTTGGAGCACTTGCACATCTGCCGCCTGCTGGGGGTGCGCCGGGGAATCATCGCCCTCACCCGGGCCGACCTGGCCGACGCCCCCCGCCTGACCCAAACCCAAGACGAAGTCCGCGCCGCCGTGCAGGGAACTTTTTTGGAACCGGCCCCGCTGGTGGCGGTGTCGGCGGTCACCGGCCAGGGCATGGAACAACTGCGGGAACAACTGACCGCCCTGGCGGAACAGGCCCTGCCTCAAGACCAAGCCCGACGGCAGGAGGCCCTGGCCCTGCCCTTTCGGCTGCCGGTGGACCGGGTGTTTACCCTGAAGGGTTTCGGCACGGTGGTCACCGGCACGGTGGTCAGCGGACGCTATCGGCCCGCGGAAGAGCTCATGCTCTATCCCCAGGGTTTGGCGGTGCGGGTGCGGGGGCTGCAAGTGCACGGCCAGCCAGCGGAACAGGTGGAAGCTGGCCAACGGGCCGCCCTGAACCTGACCGGCCTGGGCAAAGACGCCCTGGGCCGGGGCTGCCAATTGGCGGCCCCTGGCAGTTTGGGGGTCACCCGCCGGGTGGCGGCCAGGGTGCGGCTGCTGGAGGGCGCCCGCCTCAGCCGCCGGGTGCGGCTGCACCTGGGCACCCAAGACGTATCTGCCCGGGTCTCGGTGCTGGGGGCCATGCCCCCAGAGGGCCATTTGCCGCCGGGAAGTGACCACTGGGTGATGCTGCACCTGGAAGCCCCGGCGGCGGCCCGCTGGGGCGACCGCTTCATCCTGCGGGGCGGGTCTCCCCAGGCCACCCTGGGGGGCGGGGTGGTGGCCGACCCTCTCCCTGGCGCCTCCCGCCATGGCCGGGCGGAACTTCCCCAACGGCTGGAGCGCCTGGCCGGAGACAACCCCCCTTGGCGGGTGGAAGAAGCCGCCGCCCTGCAAAGCCCCCGGCCCCTGGCAGCCCCAGAGGGCATGGTGCGCACTGGCCTGGGACCCCAGGCCTACCAACAGGCCCTGACCCAGGCCCTGGCTGCCGGGCGGGTGATGGAGCTGGGAGAGCGGATTATCCACCCCCAGGTCGTGGCCCGGCTGGGAAAATTTCTGCTGCGGGTGTTGGAACAACAACAACGGCTATCCCCCGAACGGGGAGGCCTGACCCGGGCCGAAGCCGCCGGAAAGCTGGCCGCCCTGTACACGGAAAAAGAAATCCACCGGCTACTGGCCCACTTGGCGGCGGCCCAGGTCATTGCCCTGGCGGGGGAACGGATCACCCTTCCCGGCGCCCAAACCCAGGCTCCCGCCAACCCCCAGTTGGCCAAAGTAACCGCCCTGCTGGAACAAGCCGGGCTGCAACCCCCCCGCCTGATTCCCCTGCTGGAAGCGGCCGGGCTGGATCGGCGGGAGGGAGAGAAACTACTCAAGACGGCGGCCCATCAAGGGGCCCTGGTAAAAGTGAAAGACGATCTGTTTTATTTACCCACCGCTTTGGCCCAGGCCGAACAGGCCTTGAAAACTTACCTGGCCGGGCATGGCTCCATTACCGTGGTAGAATACAAAGACCTGCTGGGGGTGGGCCGCAAACACGCGGTGGACCTGCTGGAATACTTTGACGGAAAAAAAATAACCCTGCGGATGGACAACACGCGAGTGCTGAGAACCTAACCCTGGATCCTTCCATGAAGCCCCTGCTGCTCATCGTTGGTGACCCCTTAAGCATTGGGCCAGAAATCACCGTGAAGGCCCTGGCCCGCCCGGAAGCCCAGGGGCCCCTGGCGGTGATCGGCCCGGTGAACATCTTAAACCGCACGGCGGAAACCCTGGGGTTAAAGCCCCGTTTCATCCGGGTGGATTCGCTGGAACACTTGCCTTCCAACCCACAGGTTATTCCCGTGCTGGAACCCCCCGGAGACTGGTCGGGGCTGGACGCTCTGCCCATGGGCCGGGTGCACCCCCTGGCGGGGAAAGCCAGCGTGGAATACGTGGTGCTGGGGGCCCGGCTGGCCCTGGCGGGGCTGGCCCAGGCATTGGTCACCGGACCCATCAACAAAGAATCGGTGCAGCAGGCGGGGTACCACCAGTTCATCGGCAACACGGAAATTTTGGAACAGGTTTGCGCCGAAACCCTGGGGCGGCCCTTCGCCGGAAAATGCCTGACCATGCTGATCTCTGGCGGCCTGCGGGTGGCCCATGTCACCCGCCACGTGGCCTTCCGAGACATCTCCGCCAAACTAACCGTGGACAAACTGCTGGAAGTGATTCGCCTGACCGCCCTGGGCATGGTGTCTTTGGGGCTGCCGGGGGCCGCCATAGCCGTGGCGGGGTTAAACCCCCACAACGGTGACGGCGGGCTGATGGGGGATGAGGAATCCAGGGTTATTGCCCCGGCGGTGGCCCAGGCCCAGGCCGAAGGGCTGAAGGTGGAAGGCCCCCTGCCCGCCGACAGCGTGTTTCACTTCGCCATCCGGGGGGCCTATCAGGCGGTGGTGGCCCTGTATCACGACCAGGGGCACATCGCCATCAAAACCCATGGGTTTGAGCAAAGTTACTCGGTTAGTTTGGCCCTGCCGATCATCCGCACATCGGTGGACCACGGCACGGCGTTTAACATTGCTGGCCAAGGCCTGGCCAACGAAACCAGCCTGATGGAGGCCCTGGCCGCCGCCCGCCATATTGTGGCCGTAAACCAATGGCAAGTCGCCTAAGCCTTGGAGAGGGAGAATACTCGAAGCCAGCGGATAATCTATTCAACCGATCGGCTGGTGATCCTTGGGCGGTTGCAAAAGATATCCTGTTCGGCTTCGAGTGATTCCCCTCCATGAAAGGGAGGGGATGCCCGAAGGGCAAGGGAGTGGTGCTGTGGAGATGACCAACGTTTGAACAACCAAAAACCCAAAACCTAAGGGATGAATTTCCATGAGCAACAAGCCCGTGTTTTTGCTGGTGAACGATGACGGCATCCGCTCGCCGTTTTTAGGGCCCCTGGCCGACCACTTGGCCCAGTTGGGAGAAGTGCGGGTGGTGGTGCCCGACAGCGAACAAAGCTGGAAGGGAAAATCCATGACCCGGTTTGGTTCTTTGCGGGCCCAACCGGTGGAAGGCTTTCCCGGCCCGGCCTTCACGGTGAACGGCACCCCCGCCGACTGCGTGAACCTGGGGGCCCAGTGTTTGTTTCCCCAGCCCCCCGACTGGGTGGTGGCGGGGGTGAACATTGGCTTTAATTACGGGCTGAACCTCACCCTCAATTCCGGCACGGTGGGGGCCGCCATGGAAGCGGCCCTGATGGGCATTCCCGCCGCGGCGTTTTCCACCGAAACCAAACCGGAAGAATACGGCGAGTGGGTGCGAACCCACGCCATCACTGGACCCGATGCCCAAGCCATGGTGAACGAATCCTGCCGCCGCGCGTCTGAAATGATGGCCACCTGGGTGGGCCAAGGTCTGCCCCCTGGGGCTCGGCTGGTCAGCATCAATTTTCCCCGGCGGTTGAACCCCAACACCCCGGTGCGCTGGACCACCCTGCTCGACAACCGCTACGGCCCGTTGTTTTCCCCTGACAACAAGGGGGGGTGGCGCCACACCTACATGGGAGACACCCAGTCGGAGGGCCATGCCCATGCCGACGTGACCACGGTGCGGTTGGGAGGAAACATCAGCGTCACCGCCTTGAACCTGGACAGGCTGTCATTTCTGCCGGAACAGCCCACGAAATTTTAAGGGAACGGTTTATTTGGAACCGGATTTGAACCTGTGGGCGGTCAGGACACTCTAATCCTTGTCTGGACATTCCAACCGGACTTGGTCTCGTTTTCTTAGATGGAGACCTTTGCGTAACCCTGGTTTTTTGCCCTGAACAGGGGGAATGGGGGCGAAGTCCCCCATAAAATCATCTTCCCTTTGCCTTGAGTTTTTTAGGGAAAAGGCGTGTACTCAAAGTCATATCCAGATATATCCGTGCGTGGCTTGTGTTGTGAGAGCGGTGGATACATGCAGAGCCGCCCGCTGTTTCAATATTTTTTCCCGTTTTTATCCATAGTTTTATCATTCCCTTTTTTCGGAGAAACCCATGACTTCCTTATCTGCGAAATTGTTTTCTCGGCGCGGCGCGCTGGCGTTGTTTACCGCGTTGATGGTGATCTCGATGGCCTCTACCGGTTGGGCGAAAAAACCCGGCAAAGAACATGGCATGGAACGCGGCCATGGAATGGGCCCCATGGAAGGCATGAAGGACATGCCCTTTTACAAAAATCTGACCGACAAACAGAAAAAAGATTTGGACGCCCTGCATGAAGAACATAAAAAAGGCATGAAAGCCCACATGGAAGCCATGCAGCCCCTGCATCAACAAATGATGGAAGCCATGCATGCCTATCCCGTGAACGCCGCCAAGGCCAAAGACATTCACCAGCAGATGGCGGGCCACATGACCGAACTTCACCAACTGCGGGTAGACCACATGGTGAAAATGCAGCAAATTTTGGGCGAGAAAAACTGGAAGGAATGGGTGGCCGAACACGAGAAAAAAATGAAAGACCACATGAAAGAAGGCCACCACGGCATGGGTGGCTGGTAACCCTTTGGTCAATCCATCGTCACCATTCGTCACCAGACGGGGCGGGGTTTCCCCCGCCCCTGTTTTTTCCTGAGAAACAGCACCCCTCCCTGGCTCCTGCGGTGCCTGTCCCTCCCCTTCGTGGAGGGACAATACGGCTTAGACAGAGAGGTGGGAGATAAAATCCGTTCGGAATATTATAGACTGAACGGAAGAACACACCTCACCCACCGGATTCGATTCTTTTCCCCTCCACGAAGGGGAGGGGATGCCCGCGAAGAGGGCAGGGGAGGGGTGCTGTTGGGGTTCTCCGCAGCCCTCGAATGCGTTTCACAAGCCACCCCAATCATCTGACAACAAACCCGCCACCCCCCCGTGAGCCCCGTGAACCCGCCGCCCTGGAACCCCATCCTTCCGCCGGATTTGGCCCGCAAAGGCCAGCGGGTGCTGGAACTGTTGTCCTCCTACCCATCTACCCTCACGGCCTATTCCGGCGGGGTCGACAGCACCCTGGTGGCGGTGCTGGCCCAGCGGGTTGGGGGCCGGGCCCTGGCCGTCACCGCCGACTCCCCCAGCCTGCCCAGGGAAGAGCTGGCCCTGGCCCGGCAAACCGCCCAAACCCTGGGGCTAAACCACCGGGTAATTTTGGGAAAGGAAATGGCCGACCCGGCCTATCAGAGCAACGGGCTTACCCGTTGCTATCACTGCAAGGGCGCCCTCTATCGCCAGTTGAAGGAGCTGGCCCAGCGGGAAGAATGGGGAGTGATTTTAAACGGAACCAACCTGGATGACCTGGGAGATTACCGGCCCGGACTCACCGCCGCCCAAGAACAGCGGGTGGCCCAGCCCCTGGCCGAAGCCGGGCTAACCAAGGCCGATACCCGAGCCCTGGCCCAGGCCCTGGGGCTGCCCAACTGGCAGAAGCCCGCCCAGGCTTGCCTGGCCAGCCGCCTGCCCTACGGCACGGCGGTAACCCCCCAGGCCTTGGCCCAGGTGGAACAGGCGGAACAGACCCTGCGGGGGCTGGGGTTCTCCCAGGTGCGGGTGCGCCACCACGGAACCACCGCCCGGATAGAGCTTCCCCCGGAAGACATGGCACGGGCCTGGGCCCTGGGGCAAGATTTGGCGCGGGCCATCAAGGCGGCGGGGTTTACCTTCGCCGCCCTGGACCTGGAGGGCTACCGGTCAGGGTCCCTGAACGAAGGACAGGCTACTGAAAGTCTGGTTCCCGTTAACCATACCGCTCTTCCGTCCAAGGGTCCCCGTGGTTGTGATACCCCCGCTGCTCCCAATATCCCGGCTGATCCTGAGCCAAAAAGGTAAGCCCCGTTAAAAACTTGGCCGACTTCCAGGCATACAGGTCCGGCACCACCAGCCGCACTGGGCCGCCGTGTTCCAGGGGCAGGGGTTGGCCATCCAGCGTATCGGCCAACAACACATTGGCCGCCAGGGCTTCGGCCAGGGGCAAGTTGGTGGTGTAACCATCGGCGCACCAGGCCACCACAAACCGGGCTTCCGGCAGGGGCTGGGCCAACCGCGCCAGTTCGGCCATGGCCACGCCCCCCCAGTCCACGTCCAGGCGGCTCCAACCGGTCACGCAGTGAAAATCGGCCTGGGCCCGCACCCGGGGCAAGGCCTGAAAGGCCGTCCAGTCCAGCTCCATGGGCCGGGCGGCCAAGCCGTTCACCGTGAACCGCCACCGGACCGGGTCAAACAAGGGGCGAATGCCCAAATCCAACACCGGGAATTTTCCGGTTTGGGTTTGCCCTGGGGGCACCCTGGGTTTGTTATGGGGCTTGCCTGTCATGTTTTCTTCTCCAATAATCACTGCATGAACTCTCCCTCCCTGGCTCCTCAAATATTGTACAACGATCCGCCCTTTCGTGTGGTGCTGGTGGAACCAGAAATTCCCCAAAACACCGGCTCGGTGGCCCGGCTGTGCGCCGCCACCCGCTGCCACCTGATTTTGGTGGGAAAACTGGGGTTTGACCTGAGCGACGCAGCGGTGAAGCGGGCCGGGCTAGACTATTGGCCCCTGGTCAGTTGGGAACACCAGCCGGACCTCGACGCCTTTGTGGAGGGTCTGGACCCCGCCGCCTGCCTGTTGTTTTCGGCACGCTCTGGCCGTTCGTTTACCCACATGGCCCCCCGGCGGGGGGATTATTTGTTTTTCGGGCGTGAAACCAAAGGTCTGCCCAAGGGGTTCCTTCAGTCCCACCCCGATCAATGCTACACCCTGCCCATCCGGGAACCGGGGGTGCGATCCATCAACTTGGCCCAGGCCGCGGCGGTAGCGTTGTACCATGGCTTGTGGAAAACCGGTGAAATATAACCGGTTTGGGGAACATTCTTCCCGTTTTTGGCGCTTTTCTTGTATGTTGAATCTCATGTGGAATCTTTCGGGACAATATATTTCTGGGCTCACACGCTATTTCTGGGCACTCACGCTCTGACGGGGTCATTGTGAACGTTTTGGATGTCCTATTTCTCGCTTTGGTGGCCATCTTCACCCTGTTCAGCCTCACCAAGGGTGCCCATCGAGAGCTGTTTCCCGTGGCAGGCTTGCTGACGGGGTTTCTGTTCGCCGGAACACTTCACTTGGCCCTGGCCAAATATTTTACTTGGATTCACGACCCTCGGCTGGCGGGTCTGTTGGCTTATCTGCTGGTCGTGGCGGGGGGGTACGCCATTGGCGTGGTGCTAAGCGGCCTGGGAGAACGAATGGCCCGGGATCCCCATGGATTTTCGGACCGGTTGTTTGGCGGGCTGTTGGGCATCTTGAAAGGCAGCATTTTCTCCCTGGTGATCTTTGAATTGATTGTCCGGTATGTGGATGCTTTTCAAGACCTGCTGCGCCATGGCCGGTCCTATGGGTGGATGATGGAAGTGTTACGGCTGGTACGGAAAATCGGTTAGTCAGGAACCAATCATGTTCACTACTGGTGGGTTGATCTCTATTTTTACCGCTCGCCGCCCCCCGCGCCACACCGTTGGGAAGCCCGCCGGATTGTTTGCCGGATTGGGGTTTGTTCTGATGTTGGCCGGGTGCTCCGGCTTACAGGTCAGCGACCCGGCAGGGCCGCCGTTGATTGACAGGCTGGTGGATACCCTGGTGCTGGAACCCATATCCACGTCCCGCGGCACCACGGCCAGCGCCGCCGAGTTGGATGCCCTGAAGAAAACCCTGGGCCAAGACCTTTCCAGCCGGGGGCTGTACCGAGTGATGGACCGGCCCCGCGTTCGCCTGCCCAACGTGGCCCACCTGGGGGGCGTGGTGCGCAAACTGGCCACCAACGACAAAGAATTACAAGGCGGTGGGTTGCTACGCACCATTGAAATCGAAGCGGCAATATCCCTGCGTTACCCCTACATGGAAACCCCGCCCGCTCCGTTGATTCTCACCCGGGCCTATTCCTTCCAAAAAATTTATCCCCCCGGAACCAGCGTCCCCTCCGCGGCCCAAGACCGAGAGGTGGCCCTGGTGGAACTGGGGCATGTGTTTACCGAGGTACTCTTTCCCACCCCCGACAGCCCCCCCATTCCCCTGCGAACGGGAGAAGACGAGGACGACGACGGCCAACCGGTTCGGCTGCTGGAAAAAGCCAACGACTTGGCCCAAGACTTAAATTACGCCGATTCGGTGCGGGTGTGGCGGATGGTGCTGTTTGACCCGGTGCCCCAGCTGGAAGAAAAAACTTTTCGTTATAACCAACGGGCCAAACGGGTGCTGACCCTGAAGGGATTGAGCGAAGACCAACTGACCCGCCTGGAACCCTTGATGGAAGAAGAGGAAGAACCCTTCTACCGGTTCAAAGACCTGCTGGCCGAACATTTTTCTCAGCCGGATGATTTGTTGTGGCAAGAAGACGTGGTGGCTCAGTCTTCCTTGGAGAATTACTACATTTATCTGAATCTGGCCGATGCTCACTACAACTTGGCCCAGGTCCACATTTACCTGAAGGAACTGGACCTGGCCTCGTATCACTTGGCCATGAGTTACCTGCTGTTGCAAAAAAAGAGCGACTTGGACAACTGGACGGAAATGATGGAAAAACGGGGCTTTCCCAGGGGAACTTTGAACCCGGAGCAATGGATCGCCCTGTATCAACACCTCTCGCCGCCCTCCAGACTTCCCAAAACCCAGGGAAAACGAGAGCACTTCCTGTTGTATCCGGAAGAGGAAGCCTTGGAAGACATGGAAGTCAAGGTTCCCGGAGCCAAAACCCCCGCGCCAAACAAACCCATTCCCCCCACAGAAACCCCCGCTTCTCCAGAGGTTCCTCCCGCCCACAACCCCGAGCCCCCCACGGCAAATCCTCCCGCCGTGAATCCGCCGGTCGGCCCGGTACCAGAGCATCCCGCCGCTGTGCCTGGGCCTTCCGCCCAACCGGTACCCGCCCCAACCCAGCCCACCCAACCTCCACCCGCCCCAGTGGAAGCTCCCCACATTTTCCGGTAGAATATTTGAAACCTTTATAGCATCCAGGTTTGCGTCTTTTTGAGTATGTTCCATGAACAGGGAGAAGGCTTCGCCCCCCATCCTCTCCCTTGAATGCCCCTTTCTGAAAGGCATCTCCCATGAATTCTTCCCTTTCCATTTCTAGGGTTTGGCGGTTGGTTGTGCTGTTGGCCGTGCTGCACGCGGCCCCCGCGCTGGCCGATGACGTCATCGCCGAGGGCGAGGCCGCCATCCTTTCTGGCAACCGGGCCGCCGCCAGGGAACAAGCCGTGCGCAACGCCCAGCGCAACGCCGTGGAACAAAGCGTGGGGGTGCTGCTCGACTCCAAAACCGTCATGGAAAACTTCGAGGTCATCAAAGACAAAATCCTCACCTCCAGCGAAGGATTCGTCACCAAATATAAAGTGTTGGAAGAATCGGTGTCTCCGGATGGATCCAGCATGCGGGTCAAAATCGAAGCCACGGTGGAAAAAAACCTGCTGAAAGACCGCCTGGCGGCCCTGCGCATTCTGCACCAAAAAATGGGCAACCGCCGCCTGATGGTGGTGTACGCCAGCAACAACAAAAACGCCCTGCCCAGAAACCACGGCGCCAATCGCTCGGCGCTGGAGGCCATTCAAGATGAATACGGAAAAATGGGCTTTCGGGTGTTCAACGAAAAAGAAACCGAACGCGTTTACGCCGAAATTGAACAAGGCGCCCAGGTAGACACCCAAAAGGAAGACCTGCTGGCCCTGGCCCTGGCCCAACAGGCCGACATCATGGTGAGTTTTGAAAACGTTTCTGGTCAGCGCCAAAACAAAGATGAAAAATTCCACGCGGCCTACGCCACCATTCGCGTCAGCGTGTACGACACCAACAGTGGAGAACAACTGGCCACGGCCGACGTGGAAGGCAAGAAACTGTTGCTGCCCAACGCCGGGCCCTACGACTGGGAAAAAGCCCTGGCCGGGGCTGCCTCGGCCGCGGCACGGCAGGCTTCCCAGCAGACCATTGATAAAATCGCCGCCTATTACCAAAAAATAGACAGCGAAGGCCGGGCCTTCTTGTTGTCTTTTCGGGGGTACAACGACGACGAGAAAAACAAAATTTTAGACGTGCTGGAAAACCTTTCCGGAGTGCGGAATTTGTCGGAATTGAAAAACGCGGATTATTACCTGGAGGTCGAATTGTTTTCCACCGAGGAGCCTTCTCGGATGCGGCGGATGATTCAATCGGAACTACAAAAAAGTGGCATTGCCCTGCAAACCAAAACCTCAAACCGCACGCGGGTGTTGTTTGTGAACCCCCGGCGGCCGGACGCCCTGACTTCTCCGGCAAACTAAGGGTTTTGGCCTAGGGGGGAACCAAGAGACTTTTGATGTGTCCATGAATCCATGGCCAACTATCACGGCTTGGGGAAACCACCCCTATAAACACTTGAAAAAAATTTTGGCCGTATGGATCCAAACCTGATCGAAACTTGGAACCGCTGTCGTCAGGCCTTGACGCATCGTCTTCCGCCAGAAGATGTGGAAAGCTGGCTGGCCCCTTTGCGATTGTCGGCTTTTTCTCCGGGGCGGGTGGCTTTTACCGGCGTGCCCAACACATTTTTTTTAAACCACATCCTGCGTCATCACTTGACCTTGCTGCGCCAAAACCTTACCCAGTGGTTTCAACCCCTGGGTCTGGTGGAACCATTCCGGCTGGAGTTGGCCCTGGGCAACGGCGAGGAACCCGCCCCGGCGGATAGCATCGCGGCCGCTCCTTCTCGATTCGACCCCCCGCCAGGATCGGCACGCTTTACCTTTCAAAACTTTCAAGCCACGGGAGACAACCATGCGGCGGCGGCCCTGGCCCAAGAAGCCGCCCTGTTCCCGGGGCGGTACAATCCCTTAATGCTGGTGGGAGATGAGGGGCTGGGAAAAACCCATCTGTTGATGGCCACGGCGGGGCTCATCCGGCGCAATCATCCTGGGGCAAAAATCGCCGTGTTATCGGCGGAAGATTTCACCAACGCCGTGTTGGAGGGCATCCGCTCCAAGCGCATGGAACAGTTGCGGCAGACCTTTCGCAACCTGGACTGCCTGCTGATGGATGGCTTGGAGTTTCTGCCCGTCTCGGTGAAAGCCCAGGAAGAACTGACCCACACCTTCGACGCGTTGCACGGCAAGGGGCGGCAGTTGGTGCTGGCGGGGCGCCAGCTTCCCCGAAGCATGCGGGATTTGACCGAGGGGCTGCGCAGCCGGCTAGAAATGGGGGTCATTGCCCAGCTGGTGCCATTAGATGAACGCGGGCGAACCGAACTGGTGCGGAACCGCGCCGCCGAGGAAGGATTGAAATTGCCAGAGGAAGGCCTGGGCTTGCTGGCCCGCCGCATTCGGGGAAACCCACGGCAGTTGGAGGGTGTGATCTTAAAACTGGTGGCCTTCAAATCGTTGTACCAAAAAGATTTCACCCTGGAATTCATTCAAGAACAAGCGGCACCCTACCTAGAGAGCGAAGAAAGCCATGGCGGGTTGATCCCCCAAGACAAGGTATTGGAAGACGTGTGCGATCATTTTTCCATCTCCATGAAAACGCTGTTGGGTGCTGGGCGTACAGCCCATCTATCGGCCATCCGGCGGATTGCCATGTATCTGCTGAGACATTCCTCTGGTTTGGCCCTCAAAGACATCGGTCAACGGTTTAATCACCGCACCCACAGCACTGTTTTGCACGGATTAAAGTTGCTAGAAAAAGACATGGCGGAAGATCCGGGGTTGAAAAAACTGGTGATGCGGTTACAAGCCCATCTTTCCCAAAGATAAATCGGGATCACGGCATGATGTGTGTTTTTGGATTTCGACTAAAATTTATTCGACAAAACATCGACATGCAAAACACTATGGAATCAAGGAATTTAAAATGTTTTTCGTGCGGGAGGGCATCATTTCCAGTATAACAGGCTAGGTTTATCGGCATTGGGAAAATTCTGCAGAACCACCCACGGAATTCGAAATTATTATAAACATTTATTAAACATATTATAATCAATAAATAAACATACCGAAATTACTAATAAACATAACAAAACAAATAGATATATAAAATATTAACAAAATAACTCTCTTTCTACTTCTACTATTAAATAAACATGGATATTCTTCTCTCTAAATCCGTCTTAGTACAAGCGCTGCAAATCATTACGCCCATTACCGACAAAAGCTCGACCAAGCCCATCTTGTCGAACTTTCTGCTGACCTCCGAAGGCGTGGGAGAAAACCAAGTTGAGTTTTCGGCCACGGACTATGAAATCTCCATTCGGGGACGATTTCCCGTGACGGTGAATCAAAGCGGATCCATCTGCGTGTCGGCGAAGAAACTGTTGGATATCTGCAAGGAATTCCGCGAGGAAACCATTTCCATTCGTTCCGATGACCAGAAATGGGTGATGGTGGAAAGCGGTCCTTCTAAACTGCGGCTGCCCACCATGGAAATTGGGCTGTACCCCCGCATGGAATCGGTGAAACTTTCCCAATCTTTCCGCATGGAACCCAAAGCCCTGCGGCAGACCATTGAACGCACCAAGTTTGCCATCCAAACCAACGAATCCAGAAAAACCCTAATGGGCGTCTGCCTGAATATCAGCAACGGCCATACCGCCCGCTGGACCACCACCGACGGCCACCGGCTGGCCCAGGTAATGCTGGAGGTAGACCAGCCCCAACTGAATGCCCCGCCGGAAATCATCATTCCCCGAAAAGCCCTGGAGGAATTGTCGAAGGTGGCCCAGGCCGCCCAGGGACCGGTGGACATTTCGTTTGATGAACGCACCCTCACCGCCAAGGCTGGCCAGCTGGAACTGACCACCCGGCTGATAGAGGGAAAATTCCCCAACGTGGATCCGATCATTCCTCGGGGGAATCCCCGCCACGTGGTGGCAGAACGAGACCGCTTGCTGAGCACCCTCACCATTATTTCGTTGATGAGCGGTGACAAAATTAAGCCGGTGAAACTGAACCTGGAGGCGGGCAACATTCGGTTGGAAAGCGAAAAAAGCGAAGTGGGAGAGGTGAGCGACGAACTGCCGGTGGAATACGCCGGAGAGTCCGTTCAGGTGGGATTCAACGCCAGTTACCTGCTAGACGTGCTGAAGGTGCTGGACGGCGCCAAGAACGTGCAGATGGAACTGAACGGCCCCCTCAATCCCTGTCTGATTCACGTGCCGGGAGACGACTCCTTTCTGTCGGTGGTGATGCCCCTGCGGATCGAATGGTGATTCAAGAATTGGGTTTGTCTGGTTTTCGGAACTACCAGGAATTGTTCTTGCCCCTGGGAGAAGGCATTCACCTGTTCTTGGGGGCCAACGGCCAGGGAAAAACCAATCTGGCCGAAGCTCTTCATCTCATCACCCACCTCGAATCCTTCCGCTCCCGCCGGTTAGAGCCTCTCATACGCAAAGGGCAAGACACCGCCCGCATCAAAGCCCGCTTTACCCGCCAGGGGCGCCCCTGCCTGGTGGAAATCGAAATTGCCCGGGGAGGAAAAAAAGTTTGGCTAGACGGTCAACCGGTGGGGAAAACCTCGGAATACTTACCCCTGTTCTTTTCACTGTTGTTCAACGCCGAACATTTGTATTTTTACCGTTCCTTTCCGGCCTATCGCCGGGCCTTCTTCGACCGATTGATTTCCTTCCACGACCGGGGCTATTTGGAATCCCTGAAGCAGCTGCGGGTGGTGCTGGCCCAAAAAAACAGCTTGCTGCGCCAGGGAGACCTGTCTTCGTTGGCCGACTGGAACCGGCTGTTCATGGAAAAAAGCCAAGACATCACCGGCCGCCGGGAATTGACCGTAAGCCAGCTGCGGCCAGAAATGGAGAAATCCTTTCAGGGCATCACCGGCCGGGAGGGCCGGTTGACCCTGACCTACCGCTCATCGCTGCCGGCCGACCCGGTGGGATGGCCGGAGTTTTTGCAAGCCGCCCAAGAAAAAGAATCCCAGGCGGGATATGCCCTGTATGGCCCCCAACGGGACGATTATCGAATGACCCTCACCGAGGGGGGGGCCACCGCCAAGGAAGGGGAATTCTCTCAAGGAGAATACCGGGCCGCCCTGCTGGCCTTGTTGCTGGGGGCCAACCGCCTGTGCCAACAACTGGGGGCCAGACCGGTGTTGATTCTGGACGATCTGTTTTCCGAATTGGATGCCAAGGTGCGGGAGCATTTGGCGGCCCGCTTGGACGAGCTAGACAATCAAGTGTTCATCACGGCCACCCAGGCCCCCGATTTTGGGCGGAGAGGAAAACGCTATGGAATCTCTGGGGGAACCTGCCAAGGAGAATAACCCAGAAAGGCCCCTGCGTCATCCGGGTGATGGCCAAAATGAGGAGAAGGGGGGCAGGGGAAGGGGAAAAATAGGTGATGTAGAGGTTTCCCCGAATCATTTTGTTCCGGCGGAAAAATGGTTATAATAAGCAGATGACAACTTTGCCGGGCCTCCCCTGGGCCTGGGCCATGTAACCACTGATATTATTCACCATATCCCAGCCGAACGGAATCGCAGCCATGAGCAACCCCCAAACCTACACCGCCGACAACATCACCACCCTGGAAGGGCTGGAAGCGGTGCGCAAACGGCCCGGCATGTACATCGGCGGGGTGGATCAAAACGCCCTGCACCACTTGGTGTTTGAAATTGTGGACAACTCCATCGACGAAGCCTTGGCGGGCCACTGCAACGAGATCAACCTGATTTTGCACCGCGACAACAGCGTGACCGTGCAAGACAATGGCCGGGGCATTCCCGTGGACATCCACAAAGAATCGGGCATTCCCGCCTGCCAACTGATTATGACCACCCTGCACGCCGGGGGAAAATTCGACAAGGGTTCTTACAAGGTGTCTTCCGGCTTAAACGGGGTGGGGGCTTCGGTGGTCAACGCCCTGTCGGAGAAGCTGCTGCTGGAGGTGATGAAGGACGGCTATTCGTGGAACATGCAGTTCAAGCGGGGCAACGCCGTCTCCAAACTGGAAAAGGGCGAGAAAACCCCCCGCACCGGCACCCGCACCACCTTTTTGGCCGACCGGCAGATTTTTGATCACGTGGAGATGAACTTTGATTTTCTCTCCAAGCGCCTGCGGGAACTGGCCTTCCTCAACCGCGGCATCAAAATCACCATCCGCGACGAACGCTCCGACAAATCCCACGAGTTCTTCTACGAAGGCGGCATTGTGTCGTTCGTGGAATTTCTGAACAAAGCCAAGGGCACCCTGCACCCCGACCCCATCTTTTTTACTGGCAACGAAAAGGGCGTAGAGGTGGAAATTGCCATGCAGTACAACGAGACCTACAACGAAAACATTTTTACCTACGTGAACAACATCAATACCCACGAGGGCGGGTCTCATCTGTCTGGCTTTAAGGCGGGTCTCACCAAAACCCTGAACACCTATGCCTCGGCCAACAACATGGCCAAGGACCTGAAAGAAAACTTGTCCGGCGAAGACGTGCGGGAGGGGTTAACCGCGGTGATTTCGGTGAAGCACCCCGACCCCCAGTTTGAGTCTCAGAAAAAAATCAAATTGACCAACGTGGAAGTGAAAGGAATCATCGAAACCATCGTGTCTCAGGGGTTGGCCCACCTGCTGGAGGAAAACCCCCAGGTGGCCAAAAAAATCGTGGGCAAAGCGGTGGACGCCCAACGGGCCCGGCTGGCTGCCCGCAAAGCCCGGGAACTCACCCGCCGCAAGAACGCCCTCGATTCTTCCTCTCTGCCGGGCAAACTGGCCGACTGCCAAGAGCGGGACCCCGCCTTAAGCGAGTTGTTCCTGGTGGAGGGCGATTCGGCCGGAGGGTCCGCCAAGCAGGGCCGGGACCGGAAGAACCAGGCCATTTTGCCCCTGAAGGGTAAAATTTTAAACGTGGAGAAAGCCCGCTTCGACAAAATGCTGAACAGCGAGGAAATCAAAGTGATGATTACCGCCCTGGGCACCGGCATTGGGCGGGAAGACTTTAACCCCGACAAAGTGCGCTATCACAAGATTATCCTGATGACCGACGCCGACGTGGACGGCAGTCACATCCGCACCCTGCTGCTCACGTTCTTCTACCGCCAAATGCCCGATTTGATTGACCGGGGCTATCTCTACATTGCCCAGCCACCGCTGTTCAAGGTTAAGCGCGGCAAAGAAGAATTTTATGTGCGAGACGAAAAAGAACTCAGCCGCACCCTAACCCAGTGGTCCGCCGATAAACTCACCCTCACCCGCCAAGACGGCAAAAAGATCTCTGGCAAAGACATGACCGACATCGTGAACCGGTCTCGGGAATTTTACGAGGGCTACCAGACCATCACCTCCAGCCCGTCGCTGCGCATGGTGGTGGACTTGATGTTGACCCATGGCATTGTGCCCGCCCACGAAGGCGCCGAATTCGTGCTGCAGGGCCTGGTGCGGCTGAAAGACACCCTGCCCGATTTTCAATTGGTTGTGCGCCCCCAAGACCAAACCGACAACGTGGAGATTACCCAGGGCAAGACCACGGTGAAAACCTCCACCGGGGTGCTGGCCAGCCTGGACGTGTACGAATACCAGCAGTTGGCCCACCTGCATCAAGCCCTCACCGAAAAACTGGGCACCGGCGCCGTGACCCTGACCGGGAAAGACAACGAACCCATTGCCTGCGAGAACTGGCGAGAGGCCTATCGGGCCATGGTGGAATACGGCCGCAAAGGGGTGGAAATCCAGCGCTACAAAGGGCTGGGAGAAATGAACCCGGAACAATTGTGGGAAACCACCATGGACCCCACCCGCCGCAGCCTGATGAAAGTGGTGGTGGACGACGCGGTGGAGTCGGACACCATCTTTACCATCCTGATGGGCGACCAGGTCGAACCCCGCCGTAAATTCATCGAAGAAAACGCCCTGAAGGTGAAGAACCTGGATATTTAACCGGCGAACGGGTCAGGTTGACCCGGATATGTTGTAGCGATGGTTTATTTATTCCCATTGAAGCCCTGTTTTTCTCTCTGAGCCGCCATGTCAACGCCTCCCCTGTTTACCCCCATCACCCTGGGGGACCTTACCCTGCCGAACCGCATTGTGATTGCCCCCATGTGCCAATACTCCGCCCGTGAGGGTGTGGTGGGGAACTGGCACCACATTCACCTGGGCAACTTGTCGCACAGTGGGGCGGGGCTGTTGATTGCCGAGGCCACCGGCGTAACCCCGGAGGGGCGCATCACCCCGGCTTGCCCTGGGTTGTGGAACGAGGGGCAAGAACAGGCCTGGGGAAGTCTTGTTTCTATGTTGCGGGAATTTTCGGCCATGCCCTTGGCCATACAACTGGCCCATGCTGGCCGCAAGGCATCCACGGCCAAGCCATGGGAGGGTGGCAAGCAGGTGCCATTGGATCAAGGCGGCTGGGAGACGGAAGCGCCCTCCCCCCTGCCCTTTCAGGCCGGGGAGCGCACCCCCCACCCGCTGGATGCCGCCGGGTTGAAGCGCGTGCGAGAAGCCTTTGGCCAGGCTGCTGGCCGGGCCCACCGGGCCGGGTTCGACGCGGTGGAAGTCCATGCCGCCCACGGTTATCTGCTGAATGAATTTCTGTCTCCCGTGACCAACCAGCGGACGGATGCCTATGGGGGTTCGCGGGAAAACCGGATGCGCTTTGTGCTGGAAGTGTTTGAGGCCGTGCGGCAGGGGTTTCCCTCTCCAAAACCGGTGGGCATTCGGGTGTCGGCCAGCGATTGGATGGACGGCGGTTGGGGGGTGGACGACACAGTGGTGTTGGCCCAGGCCCTGAAAGACCGGGGCTGCGCTTACATGCATGTGTCGGGCGGGGGGTTGGATCCCAAGCAAACCGTGCCCAAGCTGGAACCGGGCTATATGGTGGCATACGCCCGCCGGGTGAAGGAAGAAACCGGCTTGGCGGTGATGGCCGTGGGAATGATTACCCAGCCCGATCATGCCAACCAAATCATTGCCCAGGGCCATGCCGACATGGCCGCCCTGGCCCGGGGGATGCTCTACAACCCCCGCTGGCCCTGGCATGCCGCCGCCCAATTGGGGGCCCAAGTCTCGGCACCCCCCCAACTGTGGCGCGCCACCAAGCCGGGGTTGTTTCTGGGGTAATGTGTCTGGGGTTGTTCCAGACAATTCGTGAATTCAGCTTTTGGTTGTTCAAGTGCCCTTCGCACTGCGTATGGTCCCTCTCTAAAACACCCGCCCTAACAACACTCCTCCCCTGCCCCCTGCGGGGGCTTCCCCTCCCCTTCATGGAGGGGAATGATTCGCGTCCGGTGGGTTGGGTGCTTGTTTCCGTCCTGTCTATATATTCCGCGCGGATGAATCGAATAACCGATGGCTTCGAGTAAAGGGACAGGCACCGCAAGTGCCAGGGAGAGGTATGGTTGGGGAAAAGGGGTGCTGTTTCTCCAAAAAGAACCCCGCTGAGGGCATCTTACACCGAAGTGCAATAGCTGTTTCAGCGGGGAGCAAATATCGTTAAAACTTTCTGCATCACAAATGGAGATAAAACATCTAGGTCGGGCGTACGTGTTTCATCCCTGAAAAATTATATCGCGGTCCACGGTGCACGCCCTGTTCGGTGATGATGGCGGAGATCAATTCCGCCGGGGTCACGTCGAAGGCCGGGTTCCACACCGGGGGGTTTCCCACCCCCATGCCCTGGGTGATTTCCTCTGGGCTGCGTTCTTCGATGGGAATGGACTTGCCGGAGGTGGTGGTGGGGTCCACGGTGGAGGTGGGAGCCACCACATAGAAGGGCACTTTGTGGCGGGCGGCGGAGATGGCCAGGGGAAAGGTGCCAATTTTGTTGGCGGTGTCTCCGTTGGCGGCGATGCGGTCGGCCCCCACCCACACGCTATGAATGTTTCCCCGGCTCATCAGCGAAGCCGCCATGTTGTCGCAGATCAGGGTATGGGGCACCTTGTGGCGGGCCAGCTCCCAAATGGTCAGCCGCCCCCCTTGCAGGCGGGGGCGGGTCTCGTCGGCATACACGTGAAACCCCCCCAGTTTGTTGTGGCCATGAATCAAAGCTCCCAAGGCCGTGCCCAGGGCCCCAGTGGCCAGGGGCCCCGTGTTGCAATGGGTGATCAGCCGGGCTTCTGGCACCAGCAGGCTGGCGGCGTAGTCGGCCATTTTTTGGTCTTGGGTCACGCCGTCTTGGTGAATGGCCAGGGCCTCTTGCTCCAGCACGGTGAACCAGCCGGTTTCCGGGGCTTTGTTCCACACCGATTCCATGCGGTCCATGGCCCAAAACAGGTTCACCGCGGTGGGGCGGGTGGCCCGCAGCCGGGTCAGGGCGTCCCGGGCCCGGGGGTCGGCCTCGGATTTGGGGCGTTCCGCGGAGGCTTGCATGGCCACGCAAAAACCATAGGCAGCCGACACCCCGATCAAGGGGGCGCCCCGCACCGTGAGCGTGCGGATGGCATGCTCTACGCTTTCCAGGTCTTCCAGCACCAAGTTGCGTTCTTCCAGGGGGAGGCTGGTTTGGTCCAGCACGGTCAGCCGTCCCGCTTGGTAGGAGGCCACTAAATAAGGCGGTTGATGGGGGTACTGCACGCCAGCGATCAGTTGAGTCATGGAGAAATAAACATGAGAGTAGGAAGAGAAAAAATGGTTATGGCTTGAAGTGAAGCCGAAAGGCTTTGGATGGCCGTAAAAAATCGTACCCTTTCTTCCAGCTTGTGGGAAGGGTTTCCCGGGGAACTTCTTGAAACCCCAGCCCCTGAAAGAAGGCCCACATGCGGGGGTCTACGCTCAGGGCAAACACGGCTTGATACCCCTGGCCGCGGGCTTGGTCAATCAGCCGCTGGGCCAGTTCCTTTGCCCGCCCCCGCCCCCGGTAACGGGATAGGGTGGTGAATTGAGCCAATTCGGCTTGGTCTCCCTGGGGTTTCAGCCGGGCTACCCCCACCAAATCTCCCTCGATGTCGTAGACCCAATATTGATGGATGTGTTCCTCCACCTCGTTTTCTTCCACCGGCAGAATGCGGCCTTCCTCCACCCCAGGGCGGATCAACAACATCAGGTTGGTAATGTCTTCTACCCTGGCTTGGCGGATGTGGGGTTGCCGGGTGCGGTTGAACAACACCCCCGCCCCGTCGTAGGTAAACACTTCTCGGAACAACTGGGTGGGTTCTCCATCCAGCAACACCAAGTCAGACACCCCCTGGGCCAATTGCCGCTCAATGAAATTCAGCAATTCCGTTGAAACCTCTGGGGGTGGGGGGGATTTTCGCCAAGCGGCCAGTTCCTCGGCGGTTACATGGCTGCGGCCCAGGGCCTTTTGCCAGGGGGAGGTATCCGGCAGCAGCAAAAACAGTTTGTGGGCTTCCAGGGCCTGGGCGGCTTTCCCCGCCAGGCGGTGGGCTGGGGAGGGATATTCCTGGCCGGCTTCCCGGCTGGTTAACAGAGGGGTGCGGCCTTGGGCCAAAATGGCCTTCAGTTCCCCTGGGTGGAGGGGGTGTTCGGGGGGAATCCATTGAAACCGGGTGCCCCGGGTGTTGGAACGGGCCACCAGCCCCTCCAGGGTGCCCTGGGGGTCGGGGGCCGCCAGCACCACCTGAATCCGGTAGCCGGTCAACACCTTGATGTCGGGCAGCAGCAGGGTAAACGACGCTGTTTCCGGCAACCCGATGACAAATACCTTGTCTCGGAACCGTTCCGCGTAGTGGGCCCATTCCAGGGCCTGAAACAGTTCCTTGCTTGGCATGGGAACAAAAAAAGAAAGGGTGGAAGAAACCGGCGGTGGATATAACCCTATGTACATCTAACCCAACCAGCGGGGGGGCCGCCATCCTTTTCCCCGTTGTGGTAAAACCTTCCCCCGTTTACAATAGACGCTAACCATTTTAACACGGAATTTCTGGGAGCAGGGGGGCCTAACGTGGCCCTGGGAGTTTCCGGAAAACCACTGCTGGAGAATCACCGTGAATTCCAACCTGAAAAGTCTGGCCATTTGGCTGCTGATTCTGGGCGCCCTGATGCTGTTGATCCGATCCATGGGTACCGAGGCCCCCGCGGTTCAGGTATCGTACAGCGATTTCCTCCGCCAGGCCGAAAGCCGCAAGGTGGCCGAAGTGACCATCCGGGGGCAAGAGGTCTCTGGCCAGTACGACAACAACACCACGTTTGTCACCTACATTCCCAAAAATGCCGATACGGTGACCCAGTTGGTGGATTGGGGCATTCGGGTGAAGGCCGAAACCCCCGGCCAAGACGGTTTGTTCTTTGCCTTCCTCACCGGCTGGCTGCCTCTGATTCTCATCATTGGGTTGTGGATTTTTTTCATGCGCCAAATGCAGGGCGGGGGAAACCGCGCCATGAACTTTGGCAAGATTAACCTGAAGGCCACCCAGGGCAGCGAGAACCCCATCACCTTTCAAAACGTGGCCGGCATCGAGGAATCCAAAGAAGAGGTGAAGGAAATCGTGGACTTCCTCAAAGACCCCAAAAAATTCGACCGGTTGGGGGGAGAAATTCCCAAAGGCGTGTTGTTGATTGGCCAGCCCGGCACGGGAAAGACCCTGCTGGCCAAAGCCATTGCCGGAGAGGCGGGGGTTCCCTTCTTTTCCATCAGCGGTTCAGACTTCGTGGAGATGTTCGTGGGGGTGGGGGCCAGCCGGGTGCGGGATCTGTTTGAGCAAGGCAAACGCAATGCCCCCTGTATTATCTTCATCGACGAAATTGACGCCGTGGGCCGCCACCGGGGAACCGGCCTGGGCGGGGGGCACGACGAGCGGGAACAAACCCTGAACCAGTTGTTGGTGGAAATGGACGGCTTTCAACCGAACGAGGGCGTGATTATCGTGGCGGCCACCAACCGGGCCGACGTGCTGGACCCGGCCCTGCTGCGCCCCGGCCGGTTCGACCGCCACGTGGTGGTGCCCCTGCCCGACGTGCGGGGCCGGGAAGACATTTTGCGGGTGCACACCAAAACCATGACCTTGGCCCCCGACACCGACCTGCAGGTGCTGGCCAAGGGCACCCCTGGGTTTACCGGGGCCGACCTGGCCAACATGGTGAACGAAGCGGCTTTGTGGGCCGCCCGCCAAAACAAAGAATGGGTGAACATGGAAGACTTTGAACACGCCAAAGACAAAGTGACCATGGGGTCCGAACGCCGCAGCATGGTCATTTCCGCCGAGGAAAAACGGGTGACGGCCTATCACGAGGCCGGGCACGCCCTGGTGGCCGCTTTGATTCCAGAAGTGGACCCGGTGCATAAGGTGTCGATCATTCCCCGGGGGCGGGCCCTGGGGGTGACCATGCTGCTGCCCGCCGAGGACCGCCATAGCATGAACCGCACCCAGCTTACCGCCCAGATTGCCATGATGCTGGGGGGCCGGGCCGCCGAGGAAATCGCCTTTCAACAGGTGACCACCGGCGCCGCCAACGACATTCAACGCTCTACCGAGCTGGTGCGCCGCATGGTGGTGCAGTGGGGCATGAGCGAAGAAATGGGCCCCGTGGCGTTCACCGATCGGGCCGGGCAGATGTTTCTGGGCCGCGACTTGGTGCAGCACAATCACGTTAGCCAGCACACTGCCCAGCGGATTGACGGCGAAATTCGGGGGATGATTGCCAGCTGTTACCAGCGGGCCATGACCTTGCTGAATACTTACCGGCAGGCGTTGGAAAAGCTGGCTCAGGAGCTGATTGAACGGGAAACGATTGACGGGGCTGAAGTGCGGGGAATTCTGGCCAGTCTGTATCCCAACCCCCCGGAACCGGCCCCGGAGAATTCGTAACTCGCCCCTGTCATGATTTGAATACGGCTTGAAAACATGGCGTAGCCAGGGATGTTGCTGATGAACGGGGAGTGTGGAGGCAGGCCCAATAAAGCTCAACGCATTACCCAGCTTTTCTTAAGGGGGGTGGGAGAGATTGGAAAAAAATGGACGATGGGATGGTCTCTGATCTTGACCTGTTCAATAAAATGCCTGTGGTGACTCAACAGACAACCCTAGGGAGGAAACGGAATGTCTGAAAAACTGGTGAATTTGCTGGCCACGATCCGCATCCCCGACTTTATTGACGTGGGGGTGATGGCGGTGGTGATTTACCGGTTTTTGCTGCTGATCCGCGGTACCCGCGCCATTCCCATGGTGATTGGCCTAACGGTGATTCTGGGGGGCACCTATGTGCTGGCCACGGTGTTCTCTCTCGACGCCACCGGCTGGCTGGTGGAAAACATGGTTAGTTCCGCCATGGTGATTCTGGTGGTGCTGTTTCAGCACGACATCCGCAACGCCTTGGCCCAGGTGGGGCTGATTACCATGCGCGAGGGCGCCGGGGTGTCTCGCTCCGACCTGATTGACGTGGTGGTGCAAACCGCCTTTGTGTTGGCCCCCCGGCGCATCGGGGCGTTGATTGCCATCGAACGGGAGGGCGGTCTTCGCGATTTCATCGAAAAGGGCAAACCCGTCCAAGCCCTTCCCACCGTGGAAATCATGGAGGCCATTTTTCACACCTCATCTCCCCTGCACGACGGGTCGGTGATCATCGACCGGCGGGGACGGCTGGCCGCCGCCGGCTGCATTCTTCCCCTCACATCCAGAAACCCCGTGAACGCCAAGATGGGCACCCGCCACCGGGCTGCCATTGGCTTGTCGGAAGACACCGACGCGGTGGTGGTGGTGGTTTCGGAAGAACGGGGGCAGGTGTCGATTGCCATTCAAGGAACGATTTTGGAAAACCTAGACAAAACCCAAACCCGGGCCAAACTAAGCGAAATTCTGAACCAAACCAAAAAGGCCGATGGAGCAGCCCAAGAACACCAAACCCAACCCGTCTGATTCGACGGGATGGAAAAAAACCGGTTATTTCGGCTCCTGGTCACGGCTGGGGTTTTCGGAAAACCTCAACCTCAAATTGCTGTCGCTCTTTTTGGCGATTACCATCTGGGGGTTTGTGGCGCCCCAGAAACGGGGCGAATCCACCGAGTTTAAATTTTTCACCCCCCTGGTGTTGAAAAACATTCCCCCCTCCATGGCCATTACCTCCGACCCCCCCCAGTCGGTGAATGTGCACCTGCGCGTGCCGCGCTATATTCTGGCCGATATTAACTCCAGCCAGTTTCAGGTGGTCATGGACCTGTCGAACCAGTTGCCGGGGCGGTTCAATTACACCCTCGACGTTCGCAACGTGACCTATCGAAACGAAAAAGTGCCCGATGGGGTAGAAATTCTCCAGGTCTCTCCGGTGCAAATTCCCCTGACCCTGGAAGAAATGGTGAGCCGGCGGGTGCCTCTGAGAGCGAAATATTCCGGAACCCTGGCCAAGGGGTATGAAATTGAACGAATCCGGATGATTCCTTCTACCCTGGAATTGATGGGCCCCCGCACCCGGATGGAACGGGTGAAGGAAGTGTTTATCAAACCGTTGGATTTGCAGGATTTGAACGCCTCGGTGGAAATGCTGGCGGTTCCCGACTTGCCCCCGTTGTTCCGGCTGGCCAACCCCAACGAGCAATTCATGGCCGAGGTGGCGGTGGTTTACATGCCCCAGCGGGTGAACCTGCAAAACATTCCGGTGTTGTTTGAAAACGCGGCGTATTCTTGGCGGGCCAACCCCACCCACATCAACGCCAAAATGATCGGCCCCGCCGCGGTGGTGCGGCTGATGAATGAAAAAAACGTGGTGGCGGTGGTGGACCTGAAAGGTTTGGAACCGGGGGAATACAAGGGTTTGGAACCCCAGTTGGAACTTCCCCCTTATGTGCGCATTCTGCGCCAATGGCCCAAGGTGGATGTGGTGATTTTGAAATCCAAGCGACAGCCCTAAATTCCACCCGTTTCCCCAAGACCGCCATGAAGGAAATCATCATCAATAAAACATCCCAGGAAACCCGGGTGGGGGTGATGGAAAACGGCTTGGTGACCGACTTGTATCATGAGCGGGAGCGGGAACGGGGGGTGGTGGGAAACATTTACAAGGGCCGGGTGGTGAAGGTGCTTCCCGGAATGGAATCGGCCTTTGTGGACATTGGCCTGGAAAAGGCTTCGTTTCTGTATGTGGACGATGTGCTTTCGGACCCGGCGGTGTTGGATGACTACGAAGATGAAGAAGAAGGGCAGCTCAAAAAATCGAAGCGATTCCGTGAAAAACGCCAACCCATCACCCAACTGCTAAAAGAGGGTCAAGAAATTTTGGTGCAGGTGGCCAAAGCGCCCATTGGCACCAAGGGGGCCCGGGTCACTGGGCATATATCTTTGCCGGGGCGAAACCTGGTGTTCATGCCCACCATGGACAACGTGGGGGTCTCGCGCCAAATTACCGACGACCAAGAACGCCAGCGCCTAAAGGGCATCATTCAACGGCTGCGCCCCCAAAACACCGGCTTTATCCTGCGCACCGTGGCCGAGGGCCGCGACGAGGAAGAACTGAAGGCCGATGTTCAGTTTTTGGTCTCCCTGTGGGAAGACATCCGCCACCGATACAACACCTCCAAAGCCCCCGCCGAAGTATACAAGGACCTGTCCATTACCTACCGCATCATCCGAGACTTGGTCTCTCCGGACGTGAAACGGCTGGTGCTGGACGATGACGCGGAATACCGGGGGTTGAAAGAGTTTTTGAAGCATCACCTGCCCAGGTATTTGTCTGTGCTGGAATTGTATAACCGGAAAGAACCCGTGTTCGACGCCTTTGGAATTGAAGAGGTGATTGACCGGGCCATGAACCACAAAGTCTGGCTAAAGTCGGGCGGCTACTTGGTGATTAACCAAACCGAAGCCCTGACCGCCATCGACGTGAACACCGGCCGGTTCGTGGGCAAGGGCAGCCACGAGGAAACCATCTTCAAAACCAACCTGGAAGCGGCGGAAGAAGCCGTGTATCAACTGCGGCTGCGCAACATTGGCGGAATCATCATCATTGACTTCATCGACATGGAAAGCCACGCCAACCGCCAAAAAGTGTATCAGGCCCTGAAAGATGAACTGAAGAACGACAAGGCCCGCAGCAAGATTTTGCAAATCAGCGAAATCGGCTTGGTGGAAATGACCCGGCGGCGCGACCGGGAAAACCTGGAGCGGCAGTTGACCCGCCCCTGCCCGGCCTGCGACGGCACGGGCCGGGTCAAGTCGCTGTCCACGGTGTGTTACGAGCTGTTTCGCGAGCTGGACCGGCTGCGCCCCGCCAAATCCTCTGGCCCGGTGGTGGTGCATGCCCACCCCGACCTGGTGGAGTTCATTGAGCGCCAAGAAAAAAACCACCTGGGCCGGCTGGAGGAAAAACTGGGCGGCACCCTGTCTTTGAGGGTTCAAGACACCTTGCACCCGGAACAATACGAGATATATGAGTTTTCATGAGGTGGTGGCGTTGGAGGATGACCGGCGGCGGTTGGACAGTTGGCTGGCCCTCCGTCCGGGAATTGTTTCTCGGGGCATGGCCCGCCGCCTGATCGAATCTGGCGTGGCCCGGGTGAACGGAGATGCCGCCCCGCCAGACCGCAAGCTTCACGCCGGAGACACCGTCACCTGGGCGGTGGACCCGCCCAAAGATTCGGGCCTCATTCCCGAACCCTACCCCCTGGAAATTCCCTTCGAGGACAACGCCTGTATTGTGGTGAACAAACCCGCTGGCATGGCGGTGCATCCTTCACCTGGTCATTCCACCGGCACCCTGGTTCATCACCTGCTGGCCCACGACCGAAATTTATCCTCGGTGGGGGGGGTGGCCCGCCCAGGCATTGTGCACCGGTTAGACAAAGACACTTCCGGGTTAATGGTGGCGGCCAAAACCGATGAAGCCCACCACGCCCTGGCCCTCCAGTTTCAACAACACACCGCCCAGCGCACCTACCTGGCCCTGGTGGTGGGCCGCCCCAAAGACAACAAGGGAACCATTGTATCCAACCTGGGCCGCGACCCCGCTCACCGCTTTCGGCGGGCCCCGGTGTCTCACGGCAAGCGGGCCGTGACCCATTGGCAGGTGGTCAAACGTTTGGGGCCCTTCACCCTGCTGCGGTTGGTGCTGGAAACCGGCCGCACCCACCAAATCCGGGCCCACTTGGCGCACCAAGACTGGCCCGTGCTGGGAGACCCCCTGTACGGCAAAGGCCGCCATCGGGGCATGTCCCTTCCCCCCCCGGTGTTACAGGGCATTGAAGCCCTGAACCGCCAAGCGCTTCATGCCGCCCGGTTGGAGTTCGCCCATCCCGTCACCGGGCAGCGGGTGGTGTGCCATGCTCCCCTGCCCCTCGACCTGGCGGGGCTGTTGGAAGTGTTGGAAAAGCACTACCCTAAAGCAGGATAAATCCACCGGACCTGAAAACATTCGTTCCGGCCAATGCCGCGAAAGTTTCTGTATTTCTATTTCTTGGGCGCGGGGAAAAAATTCTCAAAGGTCCTAACACATGAGAGCAACAGGGGTAAAACCATGGGTCTTGGGGCTGGTGCTGCTAACGGCGGCGGGCTGCTCGGAACCCCGTTATTCCAAGCCCACCTTTTGGGGTCAGGGAGGGGAGACCCCCCGGCGGGAAGACACCCCCAACGGATTGAACCCCCTGGGGGGAGTAGAAGAATGCCCCGCGGGGGTGCGGGCCCCAAAAATGGTGAACCGGGTGCTGGTATCCAAGCCCCAATCGCTTTCGCGGAATGCCACCCAAATGCTGTTGGAGTTAAAAGATACTTTAAAGTATAGTCAAAACATGAACATGGTGGATCAGATGTTGTTGTCTCCGGCACCCATCCTTTCTGTTGAAGATGCGTTGAAAGAAGGAAAGCGCTGCGGCGCCCTGGTGGTGTTGTGGGAACGCCCCTCCGGCCGAAACCTGGAAATGACACTGGTGGAATCTCCACCCCTGCCTTACCGGCGACCCATCCACGACCATCTGTGCCCCTTTGGCAGCAAAACGGAACGGATGGATATTTTGTATAACATCATGGCCGGGCTGGGGCGGCTGCAACAGGGCGAAACAAAAAGCGCCGGGGCTTTTTTTGACCGGGCCCAATGGGTGGATGCCTGCTGCTTTCGCTTTGTGCGGCGTCCCAACCGGGAAGGAGACACCAATATGGAAGCCTTTTGCGAGGTTCCTCTGTCTCCGGCCAAACCCGCTGGCAGGGGATAACGGGTCCAGAGCACCAAGAAAAGGGAAGGTTTTCCTGGGGGGAGACCAGGGCAAAAAGAAATGATGGGGATTTACGGGCAAAGGGCACAACACCAAACATGGGGCCGCATCCTTCCCTGGATCTGCGGGATGGTGGGTTGCGTGTTGCTGCTGAGCGGCGTGGCTCAGGCCCAGCGCAAGGACGCCAAAGACACCAAAGAAAAACCCGACAACCCTCCCCAAGTGGTGGTGGTGTACCCGTTCCAGGATATCCGCCATCCAGGCGCCCATGGATGGCTGGACGGTTATTTGCAGCAGGCCTTGATGCGCGAGATGCACCGGCTTCCGGGCCGGGCGGTGCTGCCCGCGGAATCGGGATTTACCTGGCAGTTGCTGCACGAGCGAGAGGAACTGGGCTTGGCTGGTCCGCCCCCGGCCAAATTCCCCGGCCCATGGCTCATCGCCGGAACGGTGCAATTGGTGTTAAGCCAGGGAGAACTGACCCTGTCTGTTCAACCCGTGGGAAACGCTCCCTCCATTCCTCCGGAAAAAATCCGGTTGAATCTGCGAGAGGAATCCCCCCAGCAGGTGGTGGACCAGGCCATGGGGGTGCTGGCAAGATTTTTAGGATCCAAACCCCCCAAGGCAGTCTTTCCTCAGCCCCCCGATTGGGAATCGGTGCAGGCGTTGTTCGAGCAAATGGCTGGGCCAGAGGAAGGCCCCCTCACCATCCAGCAAAAAATAGACGGGCTGCTGAAAGGAACAGCCCCCCCAACCCTGGAAAGCGAGCGGTTGCTGAAGCTGGCTTGGCTGCGGATGGTGCTGGCGGTTCGCCACACCAACAACCCGCGGGAAAAATCCGCACTGTTGACTCAGGCGGAGGGGGACGTGAACCAGGCTTTGGCCCATACCCCCGCCGAGGATGCTTTTCAAACAGCCCGTGCCCTGGGCTTAAAGGCCGAAATTTTGTACTTCAACCGGCAGCCCGACCAAGCCCGGGTGAATGCCGCCTTGGCCCGGATGAAAAATCCGGCCGACCCCCTGGGGCTGGCCATGCTGGGCTTTTCCGAGGGCATCTCCACCGCCCTGGGGAACGACATGCTCACCCAGGCTCTACGGTTGAATCCGGCTTTGGGAGAAAACCCCGCCGGTCTGCCTCCCTTTCAACAGGGGCAGCTTTCTCCCCTGCTGGCCCAATGGACGCGGCTGAAATCCAAACCGCCCCCCAAAGACGAAAAGCGGATGGACAAGGCGTTAAGCCAGGGAGACAAATATTTTTTAGCGGGTGAATGGGGAAAAGCGGAAAAGGCCTACCGGAAAGCCCAAAAAATAGATGACGGTGATTATCGGCCCCCCATGATGCTGGCCCGGGTCCACGCCGCCAAGGGCGAGACCCAGCAGGCGGTGGCCGAACTGCGGCTGTTGAACCAAGAGTATCCCCAGGAAGGGGCGTTGCTGCGGAACCTGGGGGTAGTGCTGGCCCAGGCCGAAGACAACGAAGAAGCCATGCAGTTTTTGCAACAGGCCCTGGAGGAAAACCCCAAAGACGATGAGGCGTTCCATCAAATGGGGGAAGTGTGGTTAAAGATGGGCAACGCCGGGGGGGCCGCCCAAAGTTTCCGCCAAGCGTTAGACCTGAACCCCCGCCGGGCCGATTCGTGGCTGGGGTTTGGCAAGGCCCTGTTCAAGGTGGAAGATTACGAAGGGGCCGAACGGGCTCTGTCCACCCACCTGTCTTTGCAGCCAGATTCGGAAGAAGGAATCATCTGGCTGGAACAAGCCAAACTGAAAAAAGCCGAGGCCATTCCCCAGGGGAAGGGGTAATCTACACCAACTGAAACTTCATCATTAGGATAGGCATCATGGGCGATTCATTGGGCAAAGTGTTTCGTATCACCACCTGGGGAGAGTCTCACGGTCCCTCGGTGGGGGTGGTGGTGGAGGGCTGCCCCGCGGGGGTGCCCCTGACCGAAGAAGACGTGCAGACCGAACTGGACCGCCGCCGCCCCGGCCAAAGCCGCATTACCACCCAGCGCAAAGAAGGCGACCGGGTGCGGTTTCTGTCGGGGGTGTTTGAGGGGAAAACCCTGGGCACGGCCCTGGCCATGATGGTGGAAAACACCGATCAGCGCTCCGGGGATTACGATGAGATGGCGGAGGTCTTCCGGCCCAGCCACGCGGATTACACCTATCAGGCCAAGTATGGCCACCGAGACTGGCGGGGGGGCGGCCGCTCCAGCGCCAGGGAAACCGTGGGCCGGGTAGCCGGGGGGGCTTTGGCCAAAAAGCTATTGTCGACCTATTTTGGGATCGAAACCCTGGCTTGGGTCAGCCAGGTGCACACCCTGCGTACCAGTATTCCCCCAGCCAAAGTAACCCTGGAAGCGGTGGAGGCCAACCCGGTGCGCTGCCCCGACCCCGTCATGGCCCCGCAAATGTTGGAAACCATCGAGCAAGCCCGCAAGTCGGGCGACAGCGTGGGTGGGGTAATCTCGGCAGTGGTGCGGGGCTGCCCCCCAGGTCTGGGAGAACCGGTGTTCGATAAACTTACCGCCGACCTGGCCAAGGCCCTGATGTCCATCCCCGCCACCCGGGGAGTGGAGTTTGGCTTGGGGTTCCAGGCGGCGGAAATGACCGGGCTGGACCACAACGACCCCTTTGTGTTGAAGGATGGCCGGGTGGCCACGGCCTCCAACCGGTCGGGGGGCATTCAGGGGGGCATTTCCAACGGTGAAAATATTTTGCTGCGGGTGGCCTTTAAGCCCACGGCTACCCTGATGGTCCCCCAGAAAACCCTGAACACCAAGGGAGAAGCGGTAGACATGAAGGGGAAAGGCCGCCACGACCCCTGCGTGCTGCCCAGGGCCGTGCCCGTGGTGGAGGCCATGATTCATTTGGTGCTGGCCGACCACGCTCTGCGGGCGGCGCTCAACCGAGATCCCGGCGGCTTGGCTGCCCGCCTGAAGGGCTAGCCGGGCAAGGCTTAGATCAATGTTCACCTTCTTGCTTTTCCCCGCTTCAACGGGGAGAAACCAATCCAAAGGGGGAATGGGGGGCGAAGCCCCAAGATAGCAGCCCTTAACAAAATCTCTCCATTATTTTTGAAAGAATCCCGCCCATGAAATCTGGCAAACCCCGTTCACCCTCTGGGGGAAAATCTTTTCCCAAGAAACCCTTTCCCAAGAAATCTGGAGGATGGAAGGCTTCGGGGGATGACGAGACCCCTCGGGGCCGGCAGCCCTCTGGGGCGGCCAGAAAATTTTCCCCAGACAAACCATCCGGCAAACCATCTGGTAAACCATTCGGTAAAGCTCCGGCTCTCCACGCTCGTCGGGAGCCGGAACCTCCCCCCGTGAAACCCCGCCCCGCCGGGCCCGCCGGTGGAGACTTTGTGTATGGCATGAACCCGGTGGAACGGGCTCTGATCTCTGGCCGGCGGAGCCTGAAGGCCCTGTGGCTGAAGGAAGGCCGCCTGAGCCCCCGAATGGAAGAACTGGTGCGGCTGGCCCGCCAGCGAAACCTGCCAGTGAGCCAAGTGGCCGGGTACGAATTGGACCAACGATTGGGTCACGAACACCACCAAGGGGTGGTGCTGGTGGCGGGCCCCTTGCCCGCCCTGGAAGAACAAGACCTGTGGAATTTGACCGCCCCCCAGGGCAAGGCGGAACCGGGCACCCTGGTGGTGGCCCTGGACGAAGTGGAAGACCCCCAAAACCTGGGGGCCATCGCCCGCAACTGCGCGGCCTTTGGGGTGGCGGCGCTGGTGGTGGGCCGCCGCCACACAGCACCGCTAAGCCCGGCGGCCTCTAAGGCTTCCGCTGGCTGGCTGGAGTGGCTGCCGGTGGTTCAGGCGGCCAACCTGTCTCGGTTTTTGGGAGAAGCCAAGAAACGGGGGTTCTGGGTGGTGGGGGCCACCGGAGAAGGCGACCAACCTCTGGCCGGGTTTCAACCCCCCGGTGCCGTGGTGCTGGTGCTGGGCAACGAGGGCCGGGGGCTGCGCCAATTGGTGGCGGCCCAATGCGACTTCAAGGTGGCCATTGCCACCCGCCAGGGGGCCAGCCTGAATGTGGCTTCGGCCTCGGCGTTGTTTCTGCATCATCTGGCCGGTGAACCCTCTTCCGTGGATGAACCAGGGTTTGAATCCTCTGCATCACCCGGGTTTTTACCGTGAAAAGGGGGCAGGGGAAAAAGGGAGCAGGGCGATGGGAAAAAATAGGGAATGCAGAGGTCTCGGTTTGTCTTGCCCCTGGTCAGTGAATGGTTTAAGAACGAAGAGAGGGAGTGCTGAAAGAAAAACCCCGAAAAATGTTGGAGACCCATGAGCTCCCCAAAAGTTTGGTACATTCTCGACGTGTTGCACCAGGTGTATGGCCCTTACCCCACCGAAGAAGTGAAGCGGATGGCGGGCAAAAACCCTAACTTTTTTGTGGGGTTACCTGGCGACACCGAATGGTTGTCGGTGGATTCCGTGCCGGAACTGATGGACGATGCAGAGAGTGATGCCACCAAACATCACGGCATGGGAGAGCCCCTGCCCCACCAACTGCAACGGGCGGTGGATGAATTGATGGGTATCTGCAAGGGAATTATCTCTGATGGGGTGGTGACCCCGGAAGAAACCCGCTACCTGGACCGCTGGCTGAAGGCCAACACCAAGGTTTCTCGCGTGTGGCCCGCCGATGCCATTGGAAAACGGCTGGGAGAAATCTTGGCCGACGGGGTGGTGACCCCGGAAGAACAGGAAGACCTGCTGACCCTGTTAAATCGCATCACGGGTGACCAGCCCGAACTCAGCCAAGTCGACCAAATCGCCAAGCGGATTCCCTTCGATCACCCCGAGCCCGAAGTGCGGTTTGCCAACAGTGAATTCTCGTTGGTGGGCCGGTTTCTGTTTGGCACCCGCATGAAGTGCGAGGAAGCCATTCAAAACAAGGGCGGGCGGGTGGTGCCCCACCCCGAACGAACCACTCAATACATGGTGGTGGGTTCCCTGGCCATCGAGGAATGGCTGCGGAAGTCTGGCCAGCACAGGCTGGATCAAGTGCTGGATATGAAACAACAGGGCCTGGGCCCTGCCATCATCACCGAAGAGCACTGGTGCGCTCACCTGTTCCGCTGGGATTGAGAGACCATGTTCACCGGCATTGTGGAAGAAGTCGGCACCGTGCTGTCTGTGACGGGGGACCCCCAGGGCATGGTGTTGGAGCTGGAGGCCCCCCTGGCCAGCCAGGGCACCCGCCTGGGAGACAGCATCGCGGTGAATGGGGTGTGCCTCACCGTCACCCGGTTGCAGCAGGCCCGTGTTTCTTTTGGGGTGGCCCCAGAAACCCTGCGGCGCACCAACCTGGGGGCCTTGGCCCCCGGCCAAGGAGTGAACCTGGAGCGGGCCCTGGCGGCCCAAGGCCGGTTGGGGGGGCACTTTGTGCAGGGCCATGTGGACGGCACTGGTCGGGTAACCGCCAAAACCCCCGACGGCACCTCTCTGCGGGTGCGGGTGGCGGCCCCCCCTGAAATTCTGCGGTACCTGGTGGAGAAAGGGTTCATCACGGTGGATGGCGTGAGCCTGACCCTCACCGAGGTAGGGGCCGCGGACCTTGGTTTTATGCTGGTGGACTACACCCAACACCACACCACCCTGGCCCAATTGCCCCTGGGGGCGGTGGTCAATCTAGAGATCGACATTCTGGCCAAATACGCCGAGCGTTTTCTTTCTCCCCTCAGGGATCAGTAAAGAGGTCCTGCCCTGTTTTGCTAACCCCTCATCGATTTGCGGAGATGTCCGCCTAACCCGGGTTTTTGCCGTGAAAGGGGAAAAAAGGGGAGAAGGGGAATGGGGGGCTTCGCCCCCCAATCAAATCAACATCCGGGCTGGAGAAACCAAACCCATGTCCGCCCCAATTCTTGTGCTGGGCATTGACCCCGGCAGTTTGAAAACAGGCTGGGGAATGATCTTCCACCAGCCAGGGCAAAGCACCTACTTGGCCAGCGGGGTGATTCGCCTGGAAGCCAAAGCCCCCCTGGCCCAACGCCTTACCGTGTTGCACCAAGCCTTGGCCAACAACATGGCCCAAGCCCTGGCCCGCCACCAGCCCCAGGTGTTCCACGGCGCGGTGGAGGCCATCTTCCACGCCAAAAACAGCCGCAGTGCCTTGGTGCTGGGCCATGCCCGGGGGGTGGCCCTGCTGGCGGCGGCCCAGGCCGGGGCCCAGGTGCATGAATATTCCCCGGCGTTGGTGAAGCAAGCGGTGACCGGCAGCGGCCGGGCCGACAAAGACCAAGTGGGCCGCATGGTGCGGGCCCTGCTGGGTTTGCCCCAGCCCCCCGCCGAAGACGAAGCCGACGCCCTGGCCGTGGCCCTTACCCACGCGGCGGCGCTCGACTCTCCAGCCCTTCGCCTTTCTTACCGAGCCCCATGATTGCCTACTTGGAAGGAGAAGTGATTTCCGCCGCCGCCAACGGGGTGGTGGTGAAAACTGTGTCCGGGGTGGGCTATTTGGTGCTGCTGCCCGCTCCCCTGCTGGCCCAGGGCATGACCCCTGGCCGCCGGGTGGAGTTTCATGTCTCTACCCAGGTGCGGGAAGGGGAAATGACCCTGTACGGTTTTGCCGAGCCGGACCACCGGCGGTTGTTTGAACTGCTGCAGAAGGCCTCTGGCGTGGGGCCCAAGGCGGCCTTGGGGCTGCTGTCGGCGCTCTCTCCTTCAGTGCTGATTGACGCCATCCGGCGGGAAGACTTGGCTAGGCTGTCGAGTGTTCCCGGTATTGGCAAAAAAACAGCCAGCAGAATTTGCCTAGACTTGAAAGACCGCCTGAAGGATTGGGACAGTCCGGCGGGGGTTCCCGGTGGAGATTTGGCCAGCGCCTTGACAAACCTGGGGTATCACGAGAAAGATATCTATTCCGTTCTCTCCCGGATTCCGGCGGAGGCTGAGGGTTTTTCCGACCAGCTTCGCCATGCCCTGCGGTTGTTGTCCAAAGGGTAACAGGTTCCAGCCCACTGGCCCCTGATCGAATCCGTTTTCAGCTTTCACAGGTTTGTTACTAGAGGCACCTATGGGCAATTTGAACAAAGTGATGTTGATTGGCCGCTTGGGGGCAGACCCCGAGCTGCGCCACACCAAAAACGGCGATTCCGTGGCCAACTTTCGGCTGGCCACCTCGGAAACTTGGCGCGACAAAAGCGGCAACAAACAAGAACGCACCGAGTGGCATTCCATCGTGGCCTGGCGCCATCTGGCCGATCTGGCCCAGAACTACCTGAAAAAAGGCCGCCAGGTGTACATCGAGGGCAAGCTGCAAACCCGCGATTGGACCGACGCCCAAAACGTGCGCCATTACCGCACCGAAGTGGTGGCCAGCCGGGTGGAATTCTTGGAGCGCATGGACAGCGCCGGTGGCAGCACCGGCCCCCGGGCCTCCTCCGGCGGTCAGGACCCCTACCACAACCAGGCACCGCCCCCAGAATCCTACGACGAGCAGCCCCCCTCCGGCGGTTATGTGGAGGACGACATCCCCTTTTAGCGGGCGGTGTTCTCCAACACTCGAATCACCCGGTGGTTGGGAATCGGCAGATGGAAAACAGAGAGCAAGGAAAGTAAAAAGCAGGGAAATTAAAACGGGCGGGAATCGTTCCTTTCAACAGCAGCCCTGGTGGCTGCGCCGCCTGTCTCCCCCCGTTAAAGGTGGAGAATCACATCCGTTTGATTCATGAAGCCCAACGGAAGCAAGCATCAAATATATAAATATATTATCTATAGGCATCGAGAAATGACCCGTATTAACATTGAAAAAATTGCCAAACTGGCCAACCTGGACCTCACCGAGGAAGAGAAACACACCTTCCAAACCCAGTTCGATGCCATCCTGGACCATGTGGAGGTACTGTCGAAGGCCCCGGTGGACCCCTCCGCCCAGGAAGAAATTCACACCGGCTCCCGCCTGCGGGATGACCAAGCCATTCCCTCTCCGGTCACCCCAGAATCCTTCAGCCCCTACCTGGAAAACCACCACTTCAAGGTTCCCCGGGTGATCGAGTAATGTTCCTGTGATACAATAACCCCGTAAGGCCGAAACCCCCGTTCAGCAGGGGGTTCTCTTGAAATGTTCAGGAGCCCGCCATGCGGTTGTGCTACCAATGCCAAAAACCCATCCCCTTGCAGCGGCGGCACCACGCCTTTTGCTCCGACCGTTGCCAGCAGCTTCAGGCCCAGCGGGAAGAAGGAACCCGGCCCGTTCGGCCAGTACGATCTGCCCCAGCTCTCCTTCGTCCAACTCGCCAAGCCCATCCCCCTACCTCGTAGATGGCCTACAAAGTCGGCACTCGAGTTCGAGTGGAGTTGTTTGGGGTTCCCGCCTCCCATCTTCCCTTGCCCAGGTAATAACCCTGGTCATGTAGAATTCTCATGACGCCTGCCGGATTCGAGCTTAGATGCTTTTGAAGAGGGGGCTAGGTACAATCGAACCTTCACGGAAATTTTTCTCCCCCATCCAATAGACGTAATCTATATGGCCGCCGGAAAGGGATACCACGGAACGATTTTGCGGGTGGATCTCTCCCGAGGGGAGATTTCAACCGAATCGCCGGATGAGGTGGTGTATCGGCGCTATCTGGGGGGCGGGGGCCTGGGGGCCTATTACTTATTGAAAGAACAAGCGCCGGGAACGGACCCCTTGTCACCGGAAGCCCTGTGCGTGGTGGCCACCAGTGTCATGGGATGGGGGCTGCTCAGCGGGGCCAACCATTTTTCCGTGGTGGCCAAAAGCCCCCTCACCGGAGGGTTTGGAGAGTCGGAGGCGGGGGGCTATTGGGGGCCGGAGTTCAAAGCCACCGGGTTCGACGCCATTCTGCTCACCGGCAAAGCCCCCCGGCCAGTGTATTTGTGGATCAGCGATGGCCGGGCCGAGCTGCGAGATGCCGCCCCCTTTTGGGGGCAGGAGGCCCTGGCGGTCCAGCGGGGGCTGGTGGCCGCCGTGGGAGACCCCCGGGCCCGGGTGCTGCAAACCGGCATTGCCGGAGAAAACCTGGTGCGCTACGCGGCCCTGGTGAATGAGTGCCGCCACTTCAACGGGCGGGGGGGCATGGGGGCGGTGTGGGGGGCCAAGAACCTGAAAGCCATTGTGGCGCGGGGCACCCGCCGCCTGCGCCCCGCCGACCCGGAATTGGCGAAGCGGGTGACCGAAGAATTCCGCCGGGTGTACGACCGAGAGCGGGATACCATGCACAAATTTGGCTCCAGCCGGGCGGTGGCGCGGCTGAACAAAGACGGCATGCTGCCTGTTCGAAACTTTAGGGAGGGAACCCTGCCCGGAGCGGAGGAACTGGGGGGCCAGCGCATGGCCGAAACCATTTTAAAGCGGCGGGGTACCTGCTTTGGCTGCGCCGTAAGCTGCAAGCGCGAGGTGGAGGTGCCCGAACTGGGCGTTACTCCCCACTACGGCGGACCGGAGTACGAGACCATTGCCGCCGTGGGCAGCAACGTGGGGGTGTTGAACCTGAAGGCCGTGGCCTGGGCCAACCAGCTGCTGAATACCTACGTGCTGGATTCCATTTCCACCGGCATGGTGATTGCCTTTGCCATGGAATGCTGGGAGAAAGGTTTGCTGGGGCCGCAACACACCGACGGCCTGGAACTGACCTGGGGAAACGAACAGGCCGTGGCGGAACTGATTCGGCGGATAGCCCGGCGGGAAGGAGTGGGGAACCTGCTGGCGGAGGGCGTGCGGCGGGCGGCCCAAACCCTGGGGGGCGGGGCCGAAACTTTTGCCCTGCACGTGAAGGGGCAAGAAATTCCCATGCACGAACCCCGCGGCAAAAAGGGGGTGGCCCTGGCCTATGCCCTTTCTCCCACCGGGGCCGACCACATGGAAGCCCCCCACGACCCGGTGTACACCGCCTTTCACCCGGGCACCACCATGCTGCCAGAACTGGAGCTGCATGAATCGGCGCAGCCCCTGGAACTAAACGCCCATAAGGCCAAGCTGTTCTTTAAGACCCAGCGGGTGTGGAGCCTGTACAACACCGTGGGGCAGTGCGACTTCGCCGCCACCCCCCACAACCAGATCACCCTGACCATGCTGGCCGACCACCTGCGGGCGGTGACCGGTTGGCCCGCCAGCCTGAGCGAACTGCTCACCGCCGGGGAACGGGCCGATGCCATGAGCCGGGTGTTCAACGTGCGGGAAGGGTTCACCCCCGCCGATGACACCCTGCCGGAAAGGTTGTTCCAACCCCTGCCCGGCCCGCTGAACGGAGAGCGCATTGACCCGGAGGAATTCCAGCAGGCCAAACAGGCCTACTACGCCATCGCCGGGTGGGACCCGGTCACCGGCATGCCCACGGCGGATAAATTGCTGGAACTGGATTTGGAATGGCTAGTGGAAAAATAACGGGACAGTGCCATTCCTCGAATCCATCGGTTATTCAATTCATCTGGTTGGAATAAAATAGAACAGACGGAAGCAAGCACACAACCCGCTGGATTCGAGTTGTTCCCCTCCGCGAAAGGGGCGCTGTCCAGCGGGGACAATATTCAGGCATCTTGGCCCCGCCTTTCGCGCCAAGAGGGGATGCCCCCGCTGGGGCAGGGGAGGGGTGTTTCGAGTACCCCAGGACAGAACTAATATAATGCGACACTATAACGAGAATCCATATGATCCGACACATTGTTCGCTGGGAGTTGCAGGCGGAAGCCTTGGGTAAATCCAAATTGGCCAACGCCCAAGAGATGGCCAACCGGCTGCTGGCCCTGCGGAGCACGGTGCCTTCCATCCGGGAGCTGCACATTCACTTTCCGCCAGAAGTGCCGGAGGGCTTTGACCTGGAGTTGGATTCCCTGTTCGACTCCTGGGCCGGGCTGGAGGCCTACATGGAGCACCCCGCTCACCAACAAGTAGTGGCCTTTGTGAAACAGGTGGTGGCCCGCCGCGAAGTAGATGACTTTGAGGAATAACGGAGAACGAATGATGCGACAAGATTGGCCCGGGAGACGTTTGATTGTGAGGTTCATGGTGATGGGGTTATGGTCCTTGGGGATGGTGGCCGGGTTGCCAGCCTGGGCAGAACCCCCCTGGCCGCCCCCCAGCTGCGGGCGGGAAACCCTGCCCCTCACTTCGGGGAAGCCCCTGCGCTTTGCCGCCCTGGGAGACCAGGGCAGCGGCGACGCCGACCAGTGGGCGGTGGCCAACTCGCTGAAAGCATGGTGCGAGAAAAAAGGCTGCGACATGGTGCTGCTGCTGGGCGACAACTTCTACCCCGGCGGGGTGGTTTCTCAGCAGGACCCCAAGTGGGTAGAAATGTTCAGCGGCCCCTACGGAAAAATCCCCGCGCCGTTTTACGCATTGCTGGGGAACCACGACTACAAATCCGATGACCCCAGGCGGGGGGCCGTTCAGTTGGAACGCCATGCCCAGGACCCCCACTGGAACATGCCGGGGAATGCCTATGCCCTGGCCGCCGGGCCCGCGTTGTTTTTGGCCATGGACACCGTGCGGCTGGAACGGCTGGGAGAAGCGGAGGCCCAGGCCCAGGGCCGGTGCTTGGCCCAGGCCAGGAAAGAATCTCGGGCACCCTGGACCATTGCCCTGGGGCATTACCCGGTGATGAACAACGGGCGGCATTTGGTCAGCCAAACCTTGAAAGATTTTTACCAGAAGAATTTGTGCGGCCCCCTTGACCTGGCCCTGGCGGGTCACGACCATAACTTGCAGGTGCTGGATGGACCCCCGGAATGCCCAGGGTTGTTTGTGGTGTCGGGGGGTGGGGGGAAGGCCATCTATCCGCTGAACGGGTCGGCGCCCCATGTGTTCCAGCGGGAATCCTACGGTTTTGTGTATGGGGTGGTGACCCCCACCACCCTGACCCTGACCCTGGTGAACCGCAATGGCCGGGTGCTGTTTGAAAAAACCGTGCAGAAAAAATAACAGCTGTTCGAAGCAAGAACCTCACCCCGCACGCTGGCGCGGGCTGCCCCTCTCCCGAAGAGAGGGGCTAAATTCGAATCTACCGGCTATGCCCTTCATCCGTTCGGTTTCACAAACCAAACAAATTCTATCTACACTTTTCGGCCTAAGCCGTATTGTCCCTCCACGATGGGGAGGGACAGGCACCGAAGGTGCCAGGGAGGGGTGCCTTAACGGATGAATAGAATAACCGGTGGCTTCGAGTAACGGGAGGGGTGCAGGAACTTTATCCCACGGTGACGGACTTGGCCAGGTTGCGGGGTTTGTCAATGGCCCGGCCCAATTTGAGGGCGGCGAAGTAGGAGAACAACTGGGCCACCACCAGCGACATCAAGGGGGCCACCCCGGCGGGCAGCACGGGCAGGGCAATTCCGCCGTCTAGAATCTGGGCGGCTTCGTGGTCGTTTTCTTGGTAGATGCCAAACACCGGCCCGCTGCGGGCTTTCACTTCTTCCACCGCCGCCAGGGTTTGCTGGTGCAGCCGGGTGGCTGCCTTGGGGGGGAAGAATGCCAGGGTGGCAAAGTGTTCGTCCACCAGGGCCAGGGTGCCGTGCTTTAAAAAACCCGCCGGAATGCCCTCCACGTGCAGATAGGTGACCTCCTTCATTTTCAGGGCGGCTTCCATGGCCATGGGGTAATAAATTCCCCGCCCCATGAACAACCAATTTTGGAAGTGGGCGGTTTTTTCGGCCAGGTTGCGTACGAAGCCAGACATTTCGTTGAGGGTTTTTTGCAGTTGGTCGGGGAAGGCGTCCAGGTCGGCCAGCCAGGCGTTGTGGGCTTGGGGGGTCAGGCGGCCGTTGGCCAGCCCCAGCTCCAGGGCGGTGCGTACCAGCACGAGCATTTGGCTTAGAGCGGCCTTGGTAGACACCACGCAAATTTCTGGCCCCGACCCCTGCATGATGACCTGATCCACCAACCGAGAGAGGGTGGAGCCCATCACGTTGACGATGGCGGCGGTGCGGGCGCCGGAAGTCTTGGCCAGCTCTACCGCCGAGCGGGTATCGTAGGTCTCGCCCGACTGTGACACCGCCACCACCAGGTCCCCCGGACCCACCACCGCCACTTCGGGGAATTCATCGGAACTGATGACCTGCACCAGCACCCCCGCCAGTTGAGAAAAGGCATATTGCCCCAGCAGCCCCACAAAGTAGGTGGTGCCCACCCCCATCAGGGTGGTGGAGCGGGCCTGCTGAATGGACTGGGCCAGGGCGGCAATTTCTACCCGGGGAATGTGCAGGGCGTTGGTGAGGGTGTGGGGCTGGTCAAAAATCTCTTTCAACATGTAATGGGAATACCCCCCCTTGCGGGAAGTCTCGGCATCCCACTCGATCATTTGGGGGGGGCGGGTCACCAGGGCGCCGTCGGCCAGGCGGGAGAGGGTGTACCCCTGGGGGGTCAGCACCGCCATCTCGCCGTCTTCCAGGTACACGGCTTTGCGGGTGAAGGGCAGAAAGGCGTTCACGTCCGAGGCGGCAAAGTTGCGCTGGGGAGAAAGCCCCAGCACCAGGGGAGAGCCCCCCCGCACCGCGTAAATGTGGTCCGGCTGGTGGGGAGAAATCACCGCCAGGGCATAGGTGCCGTCCAGCTGTTTCAGCACCGCCCGCAGGGCATCTTCCACGGTTCCAAATTCCAGATAGGCGTTGGCTAGCAGGTGGGCCACCACTTCCGTGTCTGTTTCCGACTGGAATTCTACCCCCTGGGCTTTGAGCAGGGTTTTCAGTTCTTGATAGTTGTTGATGATGCCGTTGTGCACCACGGCAAACCGTCCGTCATAAGACAGATGGGGGTGGGCATTGGCCGCCGTTACCCGGCCATGGGTGGCCCAGCGGGTGTGCGAAATACCCGCCGACCCCTGCAGGGCGGTGAGCCGCTCCTTCTGGTTTACTTCATCCACCCCGCCGGTGTTTTTGCGCACGGCAATGTCATTCCCTCCCAGCACGGCCATGCCGCAGGAGTCGTAGCCCCGGTATTCCAGATTCCGGATGGACTCGAACAGCACCGGAATCACATTGCCTTCACCCACTACTCCGCTGATGCCGCACATAGGTTATCTATATGATATTGTTAATAAATATATTGATGGAATGTTGAGTCTCTGCTGAATCTTATGATCCTCCATTCCCTGCCCCCCACCCCCATCTTCTCTTTATCTTCGCTCTTACCAGGGTTCGGTGGGGATGGTGACCAAGTCTGGGGCCTGGAAGCGGGCCCGGATGCGGGAGCCAGGTTCCAGCACGTGCCGGGCCCCGATGGACACATGGTCGCCGATCATGGCCCCCAGTTTGGCCATGCCGGTTTTCATGGGGCCTTCAGCCAACTTCACCGAAAGGTCATCCACCCCCTTTTGAAAGTTCACGGTGCACACCCCGGTGCCCAGATGCACGTCTTCGCCGATCACGCTGTCGCCGATGAAGGACAGCCGCCCCAGCACCGACCGCCCGAACAGCACGCAGTTTTTAAGTTCCGTTCCATAGCCCACCACCGAGTCTGGCCCCAGGGAGGTGTATTCCCGGATGAGGGTGCTGGAACCGATGTAACTGCCGTGGCCGATGTAGCAGGGTCCCTTGATGACGGACCCGGCCCCGATGACCACGTGGGAGCCGATATGCACCGGCCCCTCCAGGTGGACGTTGTTTTCCATGCGCACGGTGTGGTGAACCGAGGCGTTCTCCCATTGGTCCATCAACATTCGGTTGGCTTCCAAAATGTGCCAGGGCCGGGTGATGTCCAACCACTCGCCGTCCCACAGGGTGGCGTTCAGTTGTTTTTTCCCAATGAGCTCTTGGAACACCTGCTCCATGTCTCCCCCCTGGGCCTCCAGCAGAGAGAACACTTCGGACGGCAGCAGAAACACCCCCGCCAGCACGTAGTTGGCCAGATGGGGGTCCGTGGGTTTTTCCACCAGGCGGGTGATCCGCATGTCGGGGTCCAGGTACACATTGCCGAATTCTCCCGAACGCCGGGGCAGGGTCACCGCCGCCACGGCTCCACCCATTTCTTGGAACTGTTCCATCACCCGGGGGTAGGGGTTGCCGGTCACCAGCACATCCCCGTAGATCAGCAAGAACGGGCTGCCGTTCATGGCTTCTTTGCAGCGCAGCAGGGCCCCCCCAATGCCGTCGGGCTGGGGCTGGTGAATGTACTCGATGGACAGGCCGTACTGGTGCCCATGGCCAATTTGTTTCTCGATGGTTTCTCGCAGGTGGTTCACCACCACGACCACCTCGGTGACCCCGGCACTTTTCAGGTGGGCAATGGTGTAGTCCAAAATGGTGCGCCCCGCCACCCGAATCATGGGCTTGGCCCGGGTCTCGGTGAAGGGTTGCAGTTTGTCGCTGGGCGCGGCGGCCAAGATCACAGCTTTCATGGGTGGGTTGAATTCAAGTGTGAACGATTGAAGGGGATATTTTTTCCCCAGGTATTTTCCCCCGTCCGGTTTTTCTTCGCACGTTCTATTTTCTCTGTTTATTTTCTCTGCTTTCAATTCCCGTGCTTTCCGTCTGGCCAGGGGTCGTTGGCAGAATCTTCAACAAAAGAAATCTATCTCAAATCCCTGACCGCTCTTGCTTCCCCCTCATTCCTGCCGGGCTTTCTATTTTTTCGCTCTCTTATCTATCAACCCCCAGCCTACGGTAAAACAAAGGGGATCCGTATTTCATTCCCATGGGTGATGTTTTTCACACCCACCTGTGGAACATTCGCCTCTATTTTTCGGCCGTTTCACGCACCCGGCGGATGACCAAGGCCACCACCTGGGCCAGGGTGAGGGAATCGGTTAAGATGATTTCGGCATCGTCTGCTGGGCGCAGGGGGGCCACATCCCGGGTGGCGTCCCGCTGGTCCCGCGCCTCAATCCCGGCTTGCACAGACTCTAGGGTGGCGGTGGGGTCCGTGGCCCGCAAATCGGCCAACCGCCGCTGGGCTCGCTTGCGGGGGCTGGCCGTAATGAAAAACTTGGGGCGGGCCTGGGGAAATACCACCGTGCCGCTGTCTCTACCTTCAACTATCATGCCGGGGAAGGAACCCTCCCGCTCAATCTGTTGGGCCAGCTCCCGCTGAATGCGGTTGGATTCTCCCCGCACCAGGGGCAGGGCGCTGACCAAACTGGCCAGCCGGGAAAAGCGTTCACCGTGCAGGTTTTCCTCCACGACCACGCCATTCACCCGCACCCCGCCGTGGGAATCTACTCCCAGGGTAAACCCAGCCACCCAGGCAGGATTCACCGACCTTTCGCCATCCCAGCCCATTCGGTCCAGGTGCCAGCCCAGGGCCCGGTAAATTAACCCGGTGGAAAGAAAATAGTACCCCAACTGGCGGGCGGCCTCTTTGGCCACCGAACTTTTGCCCGATCCAGCGGGGCCATCCAAGGTAATCAAGCGCATGAACATTTTCTCATTGTTTCACGTGAAACATTTTTCCGGCCGAAATCCTTCCCAGTATACCCATCCCCTACCAAACATTCCATGCGTTGGGGAGATTCCTGGGAGAAAATCCTTGTGACCCCAGCGGGTTTCTCTTCCCCCTTGACACCCCCCCGTTCTCCCGTAACTATGATGTTCTCCTATTGCGGGTGTAGCTCAGTTGGTAGAGCATCAGCTTCCCAAGCTGAGGGCCACGGGTTCGAGTCCCGCCACCCGCTCTTTTCTTTTCTCTCATTTTTTTCTCTACGGAATATGATCCACATCGCCATACTTTCCGCCAAGGGCGGAACCGGGAAAACCACCCTGTCGGTGGCGTTGGCCCACCAATACGCATTGGCCAACCCCAACCGCGACATTGTGCTGGTGGATGCCGACAACCAGGGGAACGTGGCCATATCCCTGAACCTGAAAAGCGAGCATACCCTGGGCAGCTATCTGTACCAGGCCAGCCCCTCGGTGGATTTGGTGCAGTACAAAAACCTGTTCTATGTGGTGGAGTCGGGGCGGCTGCACTTGTATGAGGCCGAAAAATCCATCTACCGGGCCGAATCGCCGGAAACCTATTTCCGGGACCACCTGCTGAAGGAATTCGACCCCCGCTCCCTGATTATCTGGGATCTGCCCCCCACCCTGTCGGTGATCAACGACAACGTGCTGCGCATCGCCGATTATATCGTGATCCCCACCCACACAGACTTTCTGTCTCTCACCGGGATTTCCAACCTGATGGGCTACCTGGATCACTTCCGGGCCCAACACCCCGCCCGCTGCCGGGTGCTGGGGATTGCCATTACCATGCACCGGGAAGGGGTGGTGCAAAACCGGGTCAATAAAGAATCCCTGTATGGGGCCTTCCCCGATTTGATGTTCAATACGGCCATTCCCCTGTCCACCGCCATCGCCTCCGCCGCCCAGAACCACCAAACCCCCCTGGAATCCCCCGACCAGCGGGCCAGGGAAAGCTATGAAGCGCTGGTGAAGGAAATTCACCAGCGGATGCTGGCCACCCAAGAATAACCCCTTCCCCCCAGGACCCCATGGCCCGGAAAATTCAATCCGCCGACAACTTGCTGATGCCCCAGGCCCAACGTTCTCTGGAAAGCACTTCCGTGCGCACGGAAGTGCCCCGCAGCGTGATGCAGATGATCTCCCAGCGGTGGAGCTCCCCCCTGCCGGCCTCTCCCAGCCAGCTGCTGTTCGACTGGAACAACCGGGAGGCCCTGGAGGATGAAATCCGCTTTGTGAATACGGCCCAGGCCTACTTGGAAGAAGGGGCGGTGAAGATTGCCCCCTCGGTGTTGCGGATTGTGCTGACCGTGAAGGCCAACCTGGCCGACCCGGCAGACCAGCGGGCCTTTCTGGCCGATCAACTGGAAATGGACTTTCGGCGGGCCTCGGAACTTTGCATTTTGGCGGAATCTTATGCCCTGCTGGACCCCCACCACCGCATGGACGGCATGCGGGAGATTGAAACCTATGGCTGGAGCAAGGCCCTCAAATTGTCGGCGGTGCGGGACCCCCGTGAGCGGGCCGACATTTGGAAGAGGGCCAAGGGCCGGGACGACTCCGCCAGCTACCGGGCCGTGCTGGAGGAGCTGCGCCGGTTCCGGGAGCGGAAACTGCTGCCCCCTGCCCCGCCGGAACCGGCCAAGGAGGGGGTGCAATCCCTGTGGAACAAAACCCGGGGCTCGCTGGATGTGCTGAACGTGGCCGTGACCCACCTGGAGTCGAAGAAAGAATGCAAGTCGGCCCTGGACAACTTGAGCCGTTTGCAGCAGGAGTTGAACCAGATCAAGAAGGCCATTCAAGAAAAAATGAAGGAGCTGTAAGGGGGGTGAATATTTTACCCGCTCCATTTCCCTTCCTTCTTCCCTTCCTTCTTCCCTTCCATTTTTCCTCTATCCTCCGTTCCCCCCTGGGGGGAATGTGTTTCCCCGTTTGGCCACCCCGAAGGATTCGATATCTTGATGATTTGGCGAGTACCCGGCGCTTAACCAAAACATCCCTCCAAAAAAGGGGCCCAATGGTGTAGGTTTGGGGTGAAGCCGTTCACCTCCTACTCCGTGTTCGTCATGGTCCGTTTTCGCTCTATGGAAGAACTTCCCCTGGAAACCCCCGGCTGGTTGCAGCGGGGATGGCTGTTGTTTTGCCGGGGCCTGGTGCGGGCCCACTACCGCCGGGTGGAAGTGAAAGGGCTGGAGAACCTGCCCCCGCGGGGGCCGTTGCTGGTGGCGGCCAACCATGGCAACGGACTGGCGGATCCCATTTTGCTGCAGGCCGTGTCTCCCCGCCCCCTGCACCCCCTGGCCCGCAGCACCCTGTTTCGCAACCCTCTGGCGTGGCCCTTTCTCAAAGTCATCCAAGCCGTGCCCATTTACCGGCGGGTGGATGCCCAGGCCCAGATGGACCGTAACGCCGATTCCTTCCGCCGCTGCTATGAACTGTCGGACCGGGGCGGGGTGGTGTTGATCTTCCCCGAGGGGGTGACCCACCACAACCCCAAGTTGATGCCCTTCAAGGCTGGGGCTGCCCGTCTGATTTTGGGGTATCGCCAGGCCAGGGGCCTGCCCCTGGCGGTGGTGCCCGCCGGGTTGTTCTATGCCGACAAGGGCCGCTACCGCTCCGACGTGTTGGTGTCTTTCGGCACCCCCTTTTACCCAGAACAGGCTGCGGTGGAAACAGAAGAAGAGGCGGCGGCCCGCATCACCGCCGACCTGCAGCGGCGGCTGGAGGCCATGGTGCCGGGGGCCGACAGTTGGGAAGAACTGGCCCTGTTTCGCCGGATGGAGCGGTTGTTCGCCCTGCGGCGGGGGCGTTACCGGGTGCGCTCGTTGGAATCCCGGGTGCGGAAAATTCAAGCCCTGCTGCACACCCATGGGTTGGTGGCTCGCCATCACCCGGAACGGTTGGAGGCCTTTCAGGGAGAGTTGGCCCGCTTTGATGAACTGTGCGGGTTATGGGGGGTGAAGGACTATCACCTGAATTTTGAGTACACGCCCCTCACCGTGGCGGGGTTCTTAACCCGGGCCTTTTTCCGGTTGACCCTGGCGGTGCCCCTGGCCCTGTGGGGCTTGGTCAATTCCCTGGCGCCCTTTGTGTTGGTGCGGCTGATCGCTCCCTGGGTCAGCCGCGATGCCTATCAACTGGACGTGGCCAAGATGTCGCTGGGGATGTTTTTCTTTGGCTTGTTCTGGGGAACCCAAACCTGGTGGGTGGCCCAGCAGGCCGGGGGTTGGCCCGCCCTGGGGTACTTGTTGTCTCTTCCCCCCGCCACCACCCTGGCGGTGTTCTTGGCGGGGGAGCGCCGCCGCACCTGGGTGAACATTCGGGTGTTCCTGTTGTTCTTGCGTAAGCGGCGGTTGCGGGGCTACCTGCGCACCCAGCGCGACAGCCTGGAAAAAGAACTGGGGCAGCTTACCCGCTTGGCCATCCGCCTGAGCGCCCAGCAGCGGAATGCCTGATTCTAGCGCCGCCTGAAATCCCGTGATACCCTATGGGAACCAGCAATAATTTTCATATCATTGATATGATTGATGATATTATTTTGTCTCCACCCTTTTGCAGAGCCCATTGCACCATGCAGGATATCCAAGAGTTGTTGGCTTCGGTTCGAGAGCGCCAAGCCTCCCTCGGGAGGTTTCTTTGACCTGGAGGAACGCCAGAAAAAATTAAAGGTGTTGGAGGAACAATCCGCCTCCGAGGGGTTTTGGAACCGCCCCAACGAAGAGAGAACAAATGTTCTCCGAGAGGTGCGGCTGATCCAATTGATTATGGAAGATTGGCAGAAGCTGGCCGGGATGGTGGAAGAACTGGAGACCGGCGTGGGGCTGGCCAAGGAAGCCGAAGATGCCAGCCTGCTGACCGAAATGAACCAGTTGGGAGAAACCATTGCCCAGCGGTTGGAGCAGCTGGAAATGAAAAACCTGCTGGGGGGAGAGCACGACCAAAAGGACGCCATCGTGATGGTGCATTCCGGGGCGGGGGGAACCGAGTCGGCGGACTGGACGGCCATGCTGTACCGCATGTACACCCGCTGGGTCGAGGATCACGGCTACAAGTTGACCGAGGTGGATTTTCAGCCGGGGGAAGAAGCGGGCATCCGCTCGGTGACCTTTGAGGTGGCCGGAGAGTTTGCCTATGGCTACCTGAAAGCCGAGGTGGGGGTGCACCGGCTGGTGCGCATTTCTCCCTTCGATTCCGCCAAGCGCCGCCACACGTCTTTCGCCTCGGTGTTCGTGTACCCCGACATCGAAGCCTCCATGGACATCGAAATTTTGGAGTCCGACCTGCAGATTGACACCTACCGGGCCCAGGGGGCGGGGGGCCAGCACGTCAACACCACCGATTCCGCCGTGCGCATTACCCACCGGCCTTCGGGCATTGTGGTGGCCTGTCAAAACGAACGCAGCCAACACAAGAACCGTTCCACCGCCATGAAGGTGCTGAAGGCCAAACTGTATGACAAGCGGGTGAAAGAACTGGAAGCCGAGCGGGACAAACGCAACTCCACCAAGCGCACCATTTCTTGGGGCAGCCAAATTCGCTCTTACGTGCTGCACCCCTACCAAATGGTGAAAGACCACCGCACCGACGAAGAAACCAGCGCCACCCAAGCTGTGTTAGACGGCCACATTGACCACTTTATTCACCAGGCCCTGATGAAAAAGGTGGTGTAGCCATGAAACGCGTGTATTTAGAAACCCTGGGCTGTGCCAAGAACCGGGTAGACACCGAACTGATGCTGGGTTCCCTGCAGGCGGAAGGCTACCAATACGCTTCCGACCCGGCCCAGGCAGAAGTCATCATCGTGAACACCTGCGGGTTTTTGTCGGCGGCGGCCCAAGAGTCGGTGGACCGCATTTTGGAGCTGGCCGATCAAAAAACCCAGGGCCGCTGCGAGAAGCTGATCTCCGCGGGTTGCATGAGCGAGCGCTACCGGGAATCCCTGCTGGAGGAAATTCCCGAACTGGACGGTTTGTATGGGTCGTCGGACTTTACCCAGCTGGGCGGCTGGCTGGCGGGCCTGTACCAAGGCCGTTCCCCCCAGGCCCACTTGGCCCCCAAGCCCCACTACGCTTGGCGAGAGGAAGCCCCCCGGGTGCGCTCCACCCCAGGCCATTACGCTTACCTAAAGGTGGCGGAGGGTTGCTCCAACATGTGCACCTTTTGCAATATTCCCAAGCTGCGGGGGGGGTTCTCCAGCCGCCCCCTGGCGGCGGTGCAGGCAGAGGCGGCCGGGCTGGTGGCCGCCGGGGTGCGGGAGATCAACTTGGTGGCTCAAGATTCTTCTTCGTATGGCATCGACTTGGCCGACGGCACGGACTTGGCCGGGTTGATTCGGGCCCTGGGGGAAATTCCCCCCCCGGCCCATGGGGAAGGTTTTTGGGTGCGGCTGTTCTACACCTACCCCAACCGGTTCGGGGAGCGGGAGTTGACCGCCCTGGCGGAATCGCCCTGGGTGGTGCCCTATGTAGACATGCCCTTTCAGCACATCTCCGACCCTGTGCTAAAGGCCATGAACCGCAAAATCACCGAAGGAGAAATCCGGTCCAAGCTGGAAGCCCTGCGGGGGCGGCTGCCCCAGGGGGCCCTGCGTACCACTTTCATCACGGGCTTTCCCACCGAGACCGAGGCCGACTTTGAACGGCTGCTGGCCTTTGTGAAAGAGGGCTGGTTTGACCATGTGGGGGTGTTTACCTATTCTCACGAGGACAATATCCCCTCGGCCCGGCTGGGGGACCCGGTGCCCCCTGCGGTGAAAGAACGGCGGCGGAAAGAATTGATGGCCGCCCAAGAGCAGGTCTCCACCGCCCGCAACCAAAGCCGGGTGGGCAGCACCCTCAAGGTGCTGGTGGAGGGGGTCTCGGAGGAGTCGGAACTGCTGCTGCAGGGCCGGGCGGCCTTTCAGGGGCCAGAGGTGGACGGGGTGGTGCTGATCAACGACGGCACGGCGGTGCCCGGCACCTTTCGGCAGGTTGAAATCACCCAGGCCCTTCCCTATGATTTGGTGGGAAGATTGGTGTAGACGAAAACTTGGGTCATGATTAGAACGTGAACAGGGAAAACCGGAAAAATTCGGAGAATCTGGAAGCAGGGGGAATGGGGGGCGAAGCCCCCCAATAAAAGATGTCCTAAGGGCGTTGTACAGGTATTCAAACGCAGGGAAAAAACCGGAAAAAATTTTTGACCGTGGTGTTGTTCCATCCTATTCACCCACACAGGAAACGTTATGTCTGGTCATAGCAAATGGTCCACGATTAAACACAAAAAAGGCCTGGCCGACGCCAAGCGCAGCAAAATATTCACCAAGCTGATCCGGGAGATTACCGTGGCGGCCCGGCTGGGCGGCGGAGACCTGGACGGAAACCCCCGCCTGCGGGCGGCGGTGCTCACCGCCCGGGGCAGCAACATGTCCTCCGACACCATTCAGCGGGCTATCAAAAAAGGCTCCGGCGCCCAAGAGGGGGAAGACTACACCGAGATGACTTATGAAGGATACGGCCCGGGCAACGTGGCCATCGTGGTGGAAACCCTCACCGATAACAAAAATCGCACCGCCGGAAACGTTCGCGCCATTTTCACCAAAAACGGGGGCAGTTTGGGCACCACCAATTCGGTGTTGTTCATGTTCGACCGGTTGGGGCTGATGGAAGTGGAAAAAAAGGACCTGTCGGAAGACCAACTGATGGAATACGTGATTGAAGGCGGCGGCCAGGACCTGGATACCCAAGGCCCCTGCTATTTGGTCAGCTCCCAACTGGAGACCTTTCACGGGCTGAAGGATTATTTGGACAAGCACCAAGTGCAGGTGAAGTCGAGCACCCTGGCCTGGGTGCCCAAGGCCAAAACGGAGATTTCCGACAAAGAAACCGCCGAGAAGGTGCTGCACTTCATTGACCTGCTGGAAGACGATGACGACGTGCAAAAGGTGTTCACCAATTTTGAAATTACCGATGAGGTGGTGAAGCAGTTGTCGTAAGGCGGGGTTCTAAGCGGGTTCCCCCGCCGCGAAAGATAGGCTACCCTTTTTCAATTGATCTGATGATTTGGTTTGACCCCGATTTGAACAGGCATCACCCCTTTCAGGCCATCCATGATTATTCCCAAAGTCAGCAAACTGACCCCCGAACAAGAAGCCGAACTCATCCGCGTGACTGGAGAGTTTGGCGTGTCGTTGCAAACCATTCGGGGTGAAAGCCAGACCATCTACGCCATGAAAGGCGATGAAACCAGCGAACTGCTGGTGGCCCGCATTGAGGGGTTGGAGTACATCGACCGGGTGGACCGCATTCAGACCCCCTACAAACTGATGGCCCGCAACAACGAGCTGTCCAAGCATAAAATTCGGGTGGGGTCCAAAATCATTGGCCAAGACTTTGTGGTGATGGCCGGGCATTGCACCATTGACCCCAAAAACCCCACGGCCTTTTTTGAAACCGCCATGGCGGTGAAGGAAGCCGGGGCCGACGTGGTGCGGGGAGGCATTTGGAAGCCCCGCACCAACCCCCATTCTTACCAGGGAGACGCCCAGGCGTTGGACGTGCTGATGGACGCCCGGGCTAAAACCGGCCTGCCGGTCATCACCGAAGTGATGGATGAACAGCAGTTGGTGCTGGCGGTGGAGCGGGGGGTGGACATGCTGCAGATTGGCGCCCGCAACGCCCTGAATTATAGTCTGCTGAGAGAGGTGGGGCGGCAGGTGTTTGGCAAGCCCATCACCGTGCTGCTGAAGCGGGGGATGCACATGGGGCGCATCGAGGAATTTTTGCTGGCCGCAGAATATATTGTCTCCGGCGGTAACCCCAACATTCTGCTCACCCCCCGGGGCACCCTGCCCGCCATGGATGGCTACCGCAACCATCCCGATGAGTGCATCACCCCCCTGCTGAAAGAAAAAACCTGGGCGCCAGTGGTGGTGGATCCCTCTCACTCGGTGGGCAAGGCGGCCTATGTTCCGTTCTCCGCCCTGGCGGCGGTGGCCTATGGGGCCGACGGCTTGATTGTGGAAACCCACGTGAACCCCAAGACCGGCATTGGCGACGACCCCAAGCAGGCCATTACCCCAGAGGTGCTGGCCAAGTTGATTCAAGACAGCCGGGCGGTTCATGCCATGATGCGGGGGCCGGTGCAACTGGTGGCCAAGGGGTAAACGTTTTCCCCTTTCTTAAAATTTTGGTTCTCCAAATTCGTATGTAACGCCTTCCCAAAAAATTCCCCCTAAACCGCTCAGCTCTCATGTCCATGCCTCTATTATTTCCCGTGCTGCAAGCCGCCGACCTGACCGCGGCGGCTTCCGATTCGATGAATGTGATGCAGGCCCTGGTGCTGGGGGTGGTGCAGGGTTTAACCGAATACATTCCGGTCAGCTCCACCGCGCACTTGAGAATTGTGCCAGCCCTGCTGGGCTGGGGCGACCCTGGGGCGGCGTTCTCGGCGGTGATTCAGTTGGGAACCCTGGCGGCGGTGCTGGTGTACTTCATGAAAGACATCCAGCGGCTGGCCCTGGGGGCGGTGTTGGGCCGGGTGCAGCGCCACCGCCAAGCCGACGGCCTGCTGGCCTGGAAAATTGCCCTGGGCAACGTGCCCATTGTGGTGATGGGCTTAGCCTTTAAGCACAAGATTGAAAACGAGGCCCGCTCGTTAATCCTGATTGCCGCCATGCTGATGGCGGTGGCGGTGGTGATGGTGCTGGCGGATCGGCTGGCCAAGGGCCGGGGGGGCATGACCGGGCTCAGCTGGACCCGGGCTCTGGCCATCGGCTTGTTCCAGGCGCTGGCGCTCATCCCTGGCACGTCCCGCTCGGGTATTACCATTGTGGGGGGGTTGTTTCTGGGGCTGGAGCGCAGCGAAGCCGCCCGGTTTTCTTTTCTGTTGGGCATCCCCGCCATTTTGGGCAGCGGGCTGTTCGAGTTAAAGGCGTTGGTTCAGTTGTGGGGGCAGGGCGGCACGGCTGGGCAGGGGGCTGCCTTGGCGGCGGGGGTGGCCGGGGCCGCGGTGGTGGGGTACCTCACCATTGGGTTTCTGCTGAACTGGCTAAAGAGCCATTCCATGGGGGTGTTCGCTGGTTACCGGCTGGCCCTGGGGGGGTTGATTCTGTGGCTGGCCACGGCTGGGATGATCCAATAAAAGTTGATTCCAAGGGTTGAGAAAATCGGGGGGTGAGAATTCGACCCCCCCTCCTGCGTGTTCAAAATTTTCCACTAGGCTAAGATTCTTCCGTTATGATTTCCCCACGGATTTTTCTACGGCGTTCAGCATTACCTCGGCCACGTCCATCACTTTCAGGTTTCCCTCTCGGCCAGTGCTTTTCACCGCGTCTTCCATCATGGTCATGCAGAAGGGGCAGCCGGTGACCACTGTGTTGGCACCCGTTTGAGCGGCTTGGGCCAAGCGGGTTTCGTTGATGCGGGTGCCGAGTTTTTCTTCCATCCACATGCGGGCGCCCCCTGCCCCACAGCACACGGCCTCCCGTTTGGTGAAGGCCATTTCCTTCAGGCCGGGGGTGCTTTTGGCCAGCAGGTCACGGGGGGCCTGGGTCTGGCCGTGGTAGCGGGCCAGGTAACAGGGGTCGTGGTAGGTATAGCTGCCCGTGTCTCCAGCCACGGGAGCGGGGGAAAGTTTTCCTTCCAGCACCAAGTCTTCCAAAAATTCGGTGTGGTGAAGCACCTCCATCTGGTGTTCCAGTTGGGGGTATTCGTTTTTCAGGGCGTTTAGGCAGTGGGGGCAGGCGGTCACCACCTTCACGGCACCGGCTTGTTTCAGGGTGTCTTGGTTTTCTCCCGCCAGGGTTTGGAACAGCATTTCGTTGCCCGCCCGCCGGGCCAAGTCGCCGGTGCATTTTTCTTTGTTGCCCAGCACGGCAAACTTCACCCCGGCTTTGGCCATCAGGGCGGCGGTGGCCCGGGCGGTTTTTTGGGCGCGCTTGTCGAAGGACCCCATGCACCCCACCCAAAACACCACGTCGTAATGTTTGGCTTCGCCCGGTTGAGACAGCACCGGCAGGTTCAGCTCGGCGGCCCATTGGGCCCGTTGGTCGTAACCCAGGCCCCAGGGGTTGCCGTTTCTCTCCAGGCCCTTGAAGGCGTTGTCCAGTTCTTTGGGGTAGCTTTCGCGCATCAGGGTTTGGCCCTGGCGCAGCTGCAAAATGCGGGGAACCTGCTCGATGGACACCGGGCACACTTCCTCGCAGGCGCGGCAGGTGGTGCAGGCCCACAGGGTGTCGGGGGAAATGGCTCCCCCCACCAGGTCTTCTCCCAGGCCCTTTCCGGTTTTCAGCAGGGCACCGGTGTTTTTACGCAGTTCCGCCCGAATGGCCAAGTTCACCATTTTCAGGGTGAGGGGCTTGCCAGTGAGGTAGGTAGGGCACACATCGTAACAGCGGCCGCATTCCGTGCAGCTCAACACGTCCAGCCCTTGTTTCCAGGTCAGTTGCTCCACCCGGGCCACCCCCAGCCGCTCTTCCTCCCAGGCTTTCTCGTCTTCCAGGTTCAGCCACACCGGGGGGGCGTGGGGGCGGTTCAGGGGGCCAAAGAACACGTTGGGCAGGGCGGTGATCTCGTGAAACTGTTTGGTGTTGGGCAGCACGTTCAAAAAGATGAGCATCACCGCCACGTGGGCCCATTGCAGCACTTCGTAGAGCACGCCATTCAGGGCGGCCCCCTGGTCGCTCACCAAAAGCCAAGCCAGCCCTTCTGATACGGGCATCCAGTCTAATTCGTTGCCCCAGGCTGGGTTGTGTAAATGGGGGAACGCTTGGCCATACACCATCACCCCGTTGTAGCGCACGGCATCGAACCACAGGTCCGTGGCCACGATGGCGAAGATAAACAGCAGAACGTAAATGCCCTCCCAGTTCAGGGCCAGCCGCTTGGGGCGGGTGGCCAGCCGCCGGAACAGGGCGTACAGAATCATCACGGCAATGGCCCCTTCCGCCACGTTGTAAACCCCCACGTACCAATAACCCAGGGGGCCGTCTCCCCCCATCCAGGGCAGCGACTCGGGCAAGGGCGTGGTGAAGGCTCCGGCAAAGAACCCGGCCAGCATTTGGCGGACTCCCTCTCCCAGCAGAATGACTTCTCGTAAACCAATGGCCAGGGCCCCCCAGAAAATCACCCCGTGCATCACCCCAGACATCCACTCCCGGCGGCGGCCCACCATTTTGCGCTGGGCCAGACCCAGCTTTAACACCAGCCCCAGCCGGGCCAGGGGGCGATTGAAACGGTTTTCCGGAGCCATGCGGAACAGCACCCCCAGCCGCCAGACCATCTGCCCAAAAAACAACCCAAAGAAAAATGTGTACATCAACAAAATGAACATCGGTTCCATGGTGCCGGGCAGATGAAGGGTGAACGTAGGATGGGGTTACGCCCAGGTTTGGCATACCCCGGGACGGTCTTGTGTTGAATATACGAAGGAATGGCCGGAAAGGGAAACGGGGGAATGGGGTGTAACAACATGAACGACAAAACTCTTGACTTTTTGTTTGGTGGACTTTTAGGGGGCGTTTATAATAAAGTACTAGCCCGTATTCCATTCTGAACAGGGGCTGACATGCCGATTGATCCAAAAGATATTTCTACCGTCCTAACCCTTGAGTTAGATGAGGAGGAAATCTCCATAAAAAGTTTTCTTAACGCATTTGAAAGTTTTATGGGATTGGTCAATGAAATAGAAAAAACGGTGGGTAAAGAGGGTTTCAAATCCCATTGGTTAGTGAAAGTTTATCCGGGCAGCGCGGGAATTGGGATTTTTCCAACGCCGGGGTCACTGAGATCAGATCAAGTTAACGAAATTTGCTCGATTCTTTTTGATGGGCTGAAGACGATTGAAAAAGGGGAGCGCCCCGCAAATTATAGTGACAGCGCTATTAACTACGGAATAAAACTGTCTGGCGCTTTCGGAGACAAAGCCATTTATCCAAAGATACGAATTTGGCATCAAAATAACCCATCCTATACCGTAACGCGTGGATTGGCAGAAAATGCTAAAGCCCTGCTTTCTTCCGCATACCAATCGGAAGGTACCGTTGATGGTTATCTTGAGAAATTGAATGCCCACGGTAAATTTGAGTTTGTGGTTTATGATGCCTTTGATCAACATGCGATTACCTGCGATGTGGGGCCAGATATGCTTTCTTCCGCATGGAAATCCTTTAACCGCCGGGTTGAAGTAGAGGGCGTTGTGAGTTATCGAGCGGATGGAAAACCAACCCGCGTGAAGGCCAAAAAAATCGTGCCTTTTCCGGGCAAAGATGAAGTGCCTTCTCTTGCGGAAATGAGGGATATATTTTTGGGGAGGGTGTAATTGTGAAGAAAACAATTTACTGGGACTCAAATACTTTTTTGGGGCTTCTCAATCACGAGGACGAACCAGAAAACTCGCAAATGTGCGAAAGCGTATGGAAATCAGCGGAACAGGGCTTATCCACGCTGCTGACATCAACATTGACGATTGCTGAGGTTATTCATATCAAAGGGAGGGAGAAATTAAACCCGAGCCATCGTGAAAAAGTAAATCTATTTTTCCGTGCGGAGCATATTGTTTTAAGGCCATTGACCAGGGAGATTGCACAGTTGGCAAGAGATGTTGTATGGGACAATGCGATTAAGCCGAAGGATGCCATTCATGTCGCAACGGCGGCATACTTCAAACTCCCCGAATTACAGACCCTTGATAAGGGGTTGTTGGCAAAAGGTCGTGTTGAAATAAAAGGTTTCTCAGTGATGTTAAAAGAACCTAGTGGTACCTATCAGACCAGCGCCCCCTTAGGTGACCAATCTTAGAGTATTTCGGAACGTCATTACAAAAGCCTCCCTACTTCTTCAGCCTTCCCAATTCTTCCAGCCACACCGGCAGCACTTTGAACAAGTCTCCCACCACGCCGTAGTCGGCCACGGAGAAGATGGGGGCTTCCGGGTCTTTGTTCACCGCCACGATTTTTTTAGAGCCGCTCATGCCAGCCAGGTGCTGGATGGCGCCGGAGACCCCCACGGCCAGATAGATTTCTGGGGCCACCGACCGCCCGGTTTGGCCCACTTGGCTGGAGTGAGGCCGCCAGCCGCTGTCGACCACGGCCCGGGTGGAGCCATACCCGGCCCCCAGGGCGTCGGCCAGTTTTTTTACAAAGGCCACCCCGTCGGGGTCTTTGGCCCCCCGGCCCACGGTCACGATGACCCTGGCTTCCCCCAAGTCCACCTCGCCTTTTTGTTCTTCCACGGCCACTTCTTTGAGAGACAATTGGGGGTTGACCGGAGGCGGGGGCAGGGTTTCGGTTTGGGCGGCCTTGGGGGCGCCACCCGCTTCAAACGCTCCAGAGGAAAACACCATCACCTGAAAGGGGCCGGAGAGTTTGATTTTTTGCACCACCTTGGTGGCCATGGCTTGGCGGGTGCCCGTCCAGCCCGCGCCATCGGCCTGCAGGCTGTTCAGCCCAGAGGCATAGCTGCCTCCCTTGCGGGCGGCCAGGGCCGGGGCCGCCGCCCGGCTGACTTCCGAGGGGCTGAACCACACCATCGTGGCCGAGGATTTTCCTGCCGCCGTGTCGGCCAGCTGGGTGATCTGCCCCGGAAAGGGGGTCTTCAGGGAGGGGTCATCACTCACGTAAACCTTGGCGGCTCCGTGGCCCGCCAGGGTGTCGGCCAGTGTAGACACTCCAGCCCCCGCCAGCAGGGCGTGGGCTTCCAGCCCCAACCGCCCGGCCTGGGCCAGCAGTTCCAGGGTGGGTTTGCGCACCTCTCCGTTTTTGATTTCGGCAACAATCAGCACCACGGCCATGGGATGTCCTTTGGTTCAGGTCGGTTTCAGGTTCGAAGGATCCTTGGGGTCTGCTCCCAAGTTTCAGGCTTGCACAATCAAACGAATCTCTTGCCCCCGTGTTCTTACCTCTGGGGCTGGTTATTCTCCAGAAAACTTACCCCACCAACTTGGCTTCTTTCACCAGCAGGTCAAACACTTCTTTGGCAATTACTTCTGGCTCGCCGGTGAACTTGCGGCCAGCGGCCCTGGCGGCGGGGGGTTGAAACTCGGCGATTTGGGTAAGGGCATGGGCGGCCCCGGCCACCCCCGCCGCCCCCAGGTTTTCCAGGGTAAGGGTGTCCATGGGTTTTTTCTTGGCCATCATAATGCCCTTGAGGGAAGCCAGCCGGGGCTGGTTCAGGCTGTCGTTGGCGGTGATCAGGGCGGGCAGGGTAACGGCGATGACCTCTCGGCCCTGGTCGCCCCGGCGGTGGATGGTGAGGGTTGGGCCGGTGCCCTCGATTTTGGTGACGTTGGACAGGCAGGGAATGCCCATCAGTTCCGCCGTCATGGGGCCCACGCCCCCCATGTCGGTGTCTTGGGCCTGCAGCCCGGCAAGAATGAGATCGGGTTTTTCTTTGGCGCCCAGGGCGGCCAGCACCCGGGCCACCCCCAGGCTGTCGCTGCCGTCGGCGGCGGGGTCCAGCACGTGCACGGCCCGGTCGGCTCCCATGGCCATGGCCTTGCGCAGGGTTTCGCCAGCGCTTTCCGGCCCCACGGTCACCACCACCACTTCGCTGGCTGTTCCGGCTTCCTTCAATTGGACGGCGGCTTCCAGGGCGTTTTCATCCCACTTGCTCAACACCAGGGTCATGCCGTCTTCCACCACCTTTCCGGCGGCCACGCGCACGTTCAGCTCCACGTCCATCACCTGTTTGACCGGTACCAGAATTTTCACAAGGTTTTCTCCAGGTTAAAAAATTGTACGAGGGTTCTTAAAAAAGGCTTCACCCTTCAGCCCAAGCCGTTTTATCCCTCCCATTCGGGGAGGGGAACGGCTGAAGCCGGGGGGTTGCTTGCTTCCTTCCGGCTTCACAAACCGAACGGAAACAGGCGGAACCCCAACGAACTTGAACTCCCCCTCTCTTCGGGAGAGGGGGCCGGGGGGTGAGGTCCGAACGAAAGCATTACGCCCGTTCGAACACGGTGGCGATGCCCTGACCCATGCCAATGCACATGGTGGCCAAGCCCACGTTCAGGTCCTTTTCTTTCATCAGGTGCAGCAGGCTGGTGGTGATGCGCGCGCCAGAGCAGCCCAGGGGGTGCCCCAAAGCAATGGCCCCGCCGTTCAGGTTCACCCGCTCTTCCATGGAGTCTTTTAGGCCCAGGTCTTTCAGCACCGGCAGGGCTTGGGCGGCAAAGGCTTCGTTCAGTTCCACGATTTGCAGGTCTTTCACCTCCATCCCGGCCCGTTTGAGCACCTTTTGGGTGGCGGGCACCGGCCCGTAACCCATGATGGAGGGGTCTACCCCCGCCACGGCCCAGGCTTTGACCCTGGCCATGATGGGCAGGCCCAGGGCCTTGGCTTTGGATTCGCTCATCACGATCACCGCCGAGGCGCCGTCGGACACGGCCGAGGAGTTCCCAGCCGTGACGGAGCCCTTGGGGTTGAAGGCGGGTTTCAGGCTGCTCAGGGCTTCCAGGCTGGCGTCGGCCCGCACCACCTCATCGTAATCGAACACCTTGGGCAGGCCGTCTTCATCGTGCCCTTCCACGGGAATGATCTGCCCCTTGAAAGCGCCCCGCTGCTGGGCCGCGGTGGCTTTTTGGTGAGAGCGCAGGGCGAATTCGTCTTGGGCTTTGCGCGAAATGCCATGCAGCAGGGTTAGGTATTCGGCGGTCAGGCCCATCATCATGCCCGCCTGGGCGGCGTGCTGGCTGTACATGGGGGGAACGTCTACCCCCTGGGTCATGCTGACGTGGCCCATGTGTTCTCCCCCGCCGCAGATAAACACCTCGCCATAGCCCAGCATGATGGATTGGGCCGCCGTGTTGATGGCCTGCAGCGAGGAGCCGCACAGGCGGTTCACGGTTTGGGCGGGAATGGTGTGGGGCAGGTCGCCCAGCACCACCAGGGCCCGGGCAATGTTAAACCCTTGCTCCAGGGTTTGGTTGGCGCAGCCCCAAATAATGTCTTCAATTTCTTCGGCTTTGATTTGGGGGTTGCGGGCCAGCAGGGCCCGGATGACAGCTACACCCAGTTCCTCCGAGCGCACGTTGCGGAAGGCACCGCCTTTGGATCTCCCCATGGGGGTGCGTACCGCGTCTACAATCACCGCTTGTTCCATGGTTTTCTCCGGTTTGAGTGTGCGAATGGTACGTAATCTTTAAATAAGTTGGCAACCTGGTGATGAAAGCGTATTTCGAACGACCGGTATCTTTCTAAAACACCCTTGGCCGCTGCGCGGGCATCCCTGCAGGGGGAACAACCCAAAGCGGATGGGCGATGTTTTGTCTTCCTTTCGGCTTCACCCTCCCCACGGATTTTGTTTCCACCAATCGGCTTAAGCCATATTGCCCCGATACTCGAATCCAGTGGCGATATCTTTATCATCCGTACAGACGGTTGAGCCGGATACAAACCCATCACTCGTCGGATTCAAGTGATTCTATGCTCTTGCCTAGATTTTTTCTGCCAGCCATCCGCCAAAATGCAGTGCCTGAAAGAACAACCGGGGGGGCTTGAACCCGGCCTGGGTCAGCAATTCCTGCTGGCGTGCCTGGCTAACCAACTGCAGCTTGCCTTTGCGGTCGGCCATTTTTTCGGCCACTTCTTCAGGGCTGCCCCAGCCCTTTTTCACGGCATACTGCCCCCAGGCTTGGTATTTCAAATCTTCATCCGGATCGCCCTGCTCCCGGAACAAGTTGACCAGCACCAGGGTGCCTCCCGGTTTCAGCCGGGCGGAGATTTCTTGCAGAAACGCCAGTTTTTCCCCGTTGTCGGGGATGAAGTGCCACACCAGCAGGGCGGTGGCGGCGTGGTAGGGTTGCCCCCGGTGCAGGTTCTTCAGATCTCCCTGGGCCAGCTTCACCCGTTGGGTCAGCCCCAGAGATTCGGCTTCCTTCCCGGCGTATTCCAGCATGGCCGCCGAGGGATCTACCCCGGTGAGGGTCCATTGGTTGTCCGGCCCCAGCAGGGCCCCCAATTCTTTGCCAGTGCCAATGCCCACCACCAAAATCCGGGCCTGGGGGGGCAACAGGGGGTCCAGCACCACTCGGGTCAGCCGGTGCAAATCCTCGTAGGCCGGAATAAACAGGTGGGCCCGGCGCACGTAATCTTTGGCCCGCTCGGCGTCAAAGGATCCAAGGTCGCGGGTCATTCCGTTACCCCAACGGGGGGTGAAAGGTTTTTTTCTGTTCGGCCAGTTGTTTCATTTGCTTTGTGGGTTCGTACCCCTTGCCCAGGTCTTTGTATTTTTCGGCGGCTTTCACCAGGTGCTCCAGCCCCAGGCTGTCGGCCCAGGCCAGCAGCCCGCCGCGGAAGGGGGGGAAGCCCAGGCCGTACACCAGAGACATATCCAGCTCCACCGGGGTTTCCACAATGCGGTCTTCCAGGCAGCGGCTGGCTTCGATGATCATGGGCAGCATCATCCGTTCCACAATGTCGTCGGCGGAAATGTTCTCCGCGCCGCCGGTAATCACCGGTTTCAAAATTGTCATCACCGCCGGGTCATATTTTTTCTGGGGTTTGCCCTTTTTATCTTTGGTGTATTGGTAGAACCCCTTGTCGTTCTTCTGCCCGAAGTACCCGGCCTTCACCAGGGCATCGACCGGAGACTGGGTGCGCTTCTGGATCATGTCGGGGCGGGTTTCGGCCAGCACGTCGGCCACGTGGGCGGCGGTGTCTAACCCCACCACGTCGGACAGGTAGGCCGGGCCCATGGGCCAACCCCAGCCCTCCATGGTTTTATCCACGGTGGGGATGTCGGCCCCCTGGGCCACCAGGGCCTGGAAGGCAAACAGGTAGGGGAACAGAATGCGGTTCACCAAAAACCCTGGGCCGTCGTTCACCACCACCGGGGTTTTACCCATGGTTTGGGCATAGGCCACCACCGTGGCCAGGGCCTGGGGGCTGGTGGCCTTGCCCCGGATGACCTCCACCAGGGGCATGCGGTGCACCGGGTTAAAGAAGTGCATCCCCAAGAACCGTTCGGGTTTTTTCAGGGCCTGGGCCAGAAAGTCTACCGAGATGGTGGAGGTGTTGGTGGCAATCACCGCGGCATCGCCCATGGCGCCTTCCACGTCGGCCAGCACTTGTTTTTTCACCTTGGGGTTTTCCACCACGGCTTCCACCGCCAGGTCTACCCGCTGAAAATCTCCGTAGCTCATGGTGGCCTGCACCCGGGTGAGAATGGTAGAGGCCTCTTCGGCGGAGAGTTTGCCCCGCTTTACCTGCCCCCCCAGCAGCCGGGAAATTTCTTCGTAGCCGTGCTCAATGGCTTTGGGGGCAATGTCTTTCATGAGGATGGGAACGCCTTTGTAGGCCGACTGATAGGCCACCCCGCCCCCCATAATGCCCGCCCCCAGCACGGCGGCCTGCTTCACCGGTTGGGCCTGGGCGGCATATTCTTTGGCCCGCTTTTTTAGGAACAAGTCCCCCAAGAAAATGCGTACCAAGTTGGCGGCGGTGGGGGTGATGGCCAATTGGGCGAAGGTTTTGATTTCCGGTTCTTGGGCGGCGTCGCGGGATTTGTCGGCCCCGGCTTCCATGACCTCCACCGCTTTCAGGGGGGCGGGGTAATGGGGCCCGGCTTGGTCGGCCACCATCATTTTGGCCAGCCCAAACACCATCAGCCGTTCGATGCCGTTCAGCTTGAGGGGGCTCTTCTTTTTTTCCACCATGGCCTGCCAGCTTCCCTGCTCCCCGTTTAAAATCAGGGCCAGGGCGGCGGCTTCGAGTTTGTCGGCCTTCACCACGGCTTGAACCAGGCGTTTTTTGTGGGCCTCCTCGGCCAGCATGTCCCGCCCGGTGGCGATGATTTCAATGGCATGGTCGGCGCCAATCAAGCGGGGCAACCGCACGCAGCCCCCCCAGCCGGGGATGAGCCCCAGCTTGATTTCCGGCTGGCCAAAGCGGGTGCCTTCCGCCGCCACCCGAAAGGTGGTTGACATGCAAAGTTCCATGCCGCCCCCATACACAATCCCTTGCAGCGCCGCCACGGTGGGGAAGGGCAGGTCTTCGATTCGGTTGTACAGCCCGTGAACCACTTTAAGGTTTTTATCAACAATGGCCTGTTCACCCCCCTGGAACACCCCCAGAAATTCCTTCACGTTGGCCCCGGCGGCAAAATCTTTTTTCCCGGTGGAAAGAATCATGCCCTTCAGGCCCTTTTCTTTTTCCAGCAGGTCCAGGGCCTGGGCCAGTTCCGCCATGGGCTGGCTGCCCAGGGTGTTCATCGACTCTCCCTGCAGGTCAAACACCAACCGGGCCACGCCATCGGACCCTTTGGACAACTGAAAACATTTTCCTTGGAATTTCATGGGGCTCCGGAGAATGAAGGAACGGGCGACGGGTTTTGGCCAAATGACAGTGGTTAGACGTCTAGTTTATCAAATCAACCAGGGGTTGGCATCTTTACTATTGTTTAATGAACCATCCGTGTTTTTCAGATAGGTCTCTTACTCGAATCCAACGCTCAAGAGTAAAAAAAAGAGGGTCATTCCCCCAGCACTTTGGGGGTGACGGTCAGGTCATCGTCATCCATGTCGAGAATATGATAGGCCGGGAAATTTCCAAAGGTGGGGGTAATGGCACTGGCCCCCGAATTCACGTGGGTGATCACTCCCTTGGGCACCCCCTGATACACCACCCAACTGCGGTGCACATGGCCGTGCAGATAGGCTTGCACCGGGTTTTTCCCCACCCAATCCAACGCCTCTGAGATGTTCACCAGCTCATGGTTGGGGCGGGGTTGGTAATGGCCGGGAAACAACAGGGGGTAATGGTTGGCCACCACCAGTTTGCTTTTGGGGGGCAGGGTGGCCAGCCATTGGCTGGTGGCCGCCAGGGTTTGGGGGCGAATGTGCCCTTGGGGGCGGAACACCGGGGTGGGGCGGGTGGAGTCCCAGCCCGCCAAGTACCAGCGGCCCCGCAGGGGGCGGGTCAAGATTTCCTGGGTGGTGAAAAACCCCCCAAAGTAATTCATGAACCAGTCTTGCCCCTGTTCGGGCCATACATAGCGGTCGTGGTTGCCTGGCACCATGGCAATTTTATTCATCCCCCGTTCCAGCAGGGGAGCCAGGTTTTTCCAGGCCAGGTCAAACTCCTCTTCCAATCCCAGTTGGGTCAGGTCTCCGGTAATCACCAAAAAGTCCCAGTCCATATTGGCCAGTTCCCGCACCAGGGCCTGCACCCGCGACAGGGGGAACCGCCGGGCCCGCCGCAGCTGCATGTTGGCCGCGCCAAAAAACCGGCGAGACAACCATTGATCCCACCGGCGGGGGATTTGGTGAAAGTGCAGATCAGAGAGGTGAATGAGCCGAAAGGGTGCGGTCATGGAAGGCAGCCGTGGAAACTTGAAGCCTTTGGGGCCCCGGAATGGGGGAAGAAAAGGGGACGGTTGCTGTTTTGCCCCGGGTTGGAGATAAACTACTAAACTCCATGGCGTATGCCAACCGCCAAACCGTTGGAAGCTCTGCCCCTGGAAAGATCCCCCTGGGGCCTAGAATTTCTGCTGAGAGTAGGGGGGGGTGGAGAATGGGGTAGGGGGGATGCCCGGGAATTTCTTTCTTGAGAGGGTATGGAAACCGCGCTGAATATTGCCACCTATTTGTTTATGCTCACCTTTTTGTCTGGGGTGGGGTTGCTGGGCTACATTCTGATTTCGGTTTATCACTATCGGCGGCCCCTGCCCCGGCCCAAGCTGGAGCGCCCCCCCGCCCGGGCTTTGGAGCGGGCCGGAGAGAAATTGGAACTTCTGAAGGCGAAATATTATCGCAGCGGACCGGGGGACCGGGTGGAGTTGACCCAAGAAATCCGCCGGCTGGAAAGCCGGATTCAGCAAATTCGGCAGCGCACCACCGATGAGCAATATGATTACGTTCATTTGTTTCGCAAGCTGGAAAAAAAATGGGAGGACTGGAAGGAACTGTCTGAAAAACTAGCCAAGGCCCCGCGGGAAGAACGGGCCAAACAGCAAAAACACGTGGCCCAGGCCGTGAAGGCCGTGTTGGAAACCCAGGCCCGGTTGGATCAGGAATGGAAGCGGGTGGACACCCTGGATCATTTGCACGTGGAAGAACTGGCGGCTCAAGGGGTGATCGAAGCCCAGCCAAACCCGTGGAAGGTCCGCGCCGATCGTTCCGCCCAGGCCCCAGGCGTATCCGCGGAACCTGCCTGGGAGGCCTCGCTGGGAGACCTGCCTCCGTTATCTGCTGCCCACTCTTCCGGTCCGTCTTCTGCCCAGTTAGCCCGTCAGCCTTCTGGGCGGCCTTCCGCTCCGGCGGCGCCCGTGGCGGCTCTGACCGAACGGCCCGCCCCGTTTGTTTTAGCCACCAAGGATGAAAGCCAAGGTCGAAAGAACGCACATGGGGGAGAATCCTTTGGCCTGGGAGACTTGAACCTGGGGTTGGAAGACATGGCCGGGGAAACGGGCCTGTGGGCCGACCCAGTGCCGGAAGGGTTTGCCGATCAGGGGCGGTTCCCCCTGGCGGTGGTGGGGGTGTTGTCTCAGGCGGGCATGGCCGACCCCGCCCGCGCCAAATCCGCCATGCGCTACACCGATGAAGAACTCTCCCTGGAGTTTTCTCCCCAGCGCCTGATGGTGGGGGCGGATTTTCAGGGAACGGATTTTTCTGGGGTGCGGTTCACCGGTGCCCACCGGTACAAAGAATGCGATTTTACCGGGGGCGACTTGGCGGGTGTCCTCCTGCCCCGGGCCGAGCAGCCCCATCGGTTCATTGGCTGCCGCCTGCGGGGGGCCAGGATGGCGGGCTGCCGCATGGATTCGGTGGTGTTTTCCGATTGCGATTTGGCCGCCACCGATTGGAGCGGGGCGGTGCTGCACCGGGTGAAGTTTGTGAACTGCGACGTGACGGGAACGGTGTGGGACAAGGCCGACCTGGGGTTGGCGGTGTTTTCCGCCGAGACCGCCGCCGGGGCCGATTTTTCCCGGGCGCTCACCTATCCCCGAATCATTTCCGGCGGGAATTAAACGGAAAGACCATTTGAAGGCGATGACTTCTCCCGATTCCCCAGGATTCCATTCCAGCGGGTAAGGCAACGTCGTCCTTCAAGTTGTTTCCGTCTAAACGGTGAATCCCCGGGGGATTCGATTTGCGTCGAAGGGGTGATCGCCCCCAGGGCATCGAAAACAGGTGTGTTAGAATGGTTTTCCCCCCATGGGTGAAAAAAATTAACGCAATTGAGATATCTGCATAACCCGAGTTTTAGTCGTGAACATGGGGGAATGGGGGGCGAAGCCCCCCAATAAAATCATCCCCGTTCCCTTAGGGAGGGGGGATGGGAAAATAAACGTTACGCGAAGGTTTCTCCATTTTTTTTCTGGAATGGTCTGCCATGAGCAACCCCCAACCCGATGCCGCCCACCGGGCTTTTGTGGAAGACAAAGCCCGCAAGGTGCGGGAAGCCGCCCGCCTTGTGGCGGCTCTTTCTACCGAGGACAAGAACAAGGCCCTGGAGGCCATGGCCCGCCAGTTGCGGGCCCACCAGGGGGCCATTCTGGCGGCCAACGCCCAAGACATGGCCGCCGGGGAAGCGGCGGGGCTGGGCACCAAGCTGGACCGGCTGCTGCTAACCCCGGAACGGTTGGAGGCCATGCTGCATGAAATTGAACAGGTGAAGAACTTGCCAGACCCAGTGGGGCAAGAGATAGACCACCGCCAGCGGCCCAACGGGCTAGACATCCGGCGGGTGCGCGCCCCCCTGGGGGTGGTGGGGATCATCTACGAAGCCCGCCCCAACGTAACGGTAGACGCGGCAGCCCTGTGCCTAAAGAGCGGCAACGGGGTTGTGCTGAAGGGGGGATCGGACGCGGTGCATTCCAACCGGGCCCTGGTGGCCGCCATTCGCCAGGGCCTGGCCGACAGCCGGGTGCCCCCCAACGCGGTGGACTTGTTAGATTCCATTGACCGGGGCGTGACGGCGGCCTTTTTGCGGATGCGGGGGCTGATTGACGTGATCATTCCCCGGGGGGGGAAGGCGCTGATTGAGTTCGCCGTGGAAAACAGCTTGGTGCCGGTCATTGAAACCGGGGCGTCGGTGGTGCATGTGTATGTGGATGCCGCCGTGAACGCTCCCATGGCGGTGGAGGTGATCTTGAACTCCAAGACCCGGCGGGTGTCCATCTGCAACGCCTTGGATACCCTGCTGCTGCACCGAGATGCCCTGGAAGCCGTGGGAGACCCCCTGGCCCAGCGGCTGGCGGCCAGCCAACCGCCAGTGGAGGTGCGGGCCGACCCGGCGGCTTTGCCGGTGTTCGCCCGGCACCTGCCGCAAGAGCGGCTGAAACCGGTGAACCCCAACGAAGACTATGACACGGAGTTTTTGGACTACCGCATGGCGGTGCGGGTGGTGGACTCCCTGGACGAGGCCCTGGATCACATCCGTCGCCATTCCCTGAACCACACCGAGGGGGTATTGACCGACAACCCCCAGGTGGCCGAGCGCTTTCTGCGGGAGGTGGACGCCGCCTGCGTGATGCACAACGCCTCCACCCAGTTCACCGACGGCGGGCAGTTTGGGCTGGGGGCCGAGATTGGCATTTCTACCCAGCGGCTGCACGTGCGGGGGCCCTTTGCCCTGGAAGGGCTGACCACCATGAAATGGCTGGTGCGGGGCAGCGGCCAAACCCGGCCCTAACGGAACAAGATTTTTGATCTCGGGAAACCGTGACAGGGGTTGCCGTGAAAAGGGGGAATGGGGGGCAACACCTCCCAAAAAATAATCCCCCATCCCGGCAGGGGGATAGGGAATAGGGATAGGGGGAAAAAATGATTTAGAGGTCTCATTTTATAAAATGGGAGAACAGGGAGCCGTGAGCATTCATGCTGGATATTAACTTCGATCTGATCTCCCTGGATGACGCTGACCGGGAGGAATTGGCCCGGCAGGCGGCATTGTTGTCGCGCCGCCGGCAGTTGCCCCCCGTTCCGCCCTCCCGTCACGGCCGGTTCGCCGTGGTGAACCCCGACGCGGGGTCCTCTCTTCATCAAATTCCCTACGATTTACGCAAGCCCCTGCGCCGGGTGATGGTGCCGGTGATGGAAGCCGGACGAAATCTTTCCGCCGATGCCGTGGCGGAACGGGTGCTGGCCGAAACCGGCGAGCCCCTCCACGGCCTGCTGATTGAACTGCACAACGATTTTCCCGCCCTGGATGATTTCCTCAACCTGCTGCCCATGGTGGCCGAGCGCCAGCCGGGGTGCCTGTTTTACCTGCATGGCGACGGCCCCCGAATCAACGCGCTCATCCGCCGCTTGGTGGAAGGCAACGCTCCCGGCCGGCCCAAGGCCGCCCTGGGCTTTCCCCTGGACCCGGCCTGGATTCCCCTGGAGACCCCCGATCAACTGGGGCCAGTGTTTGCTTCCCCTCCCCGCTATCCCACCTTTCCCGGGCAAACCTTCAGCCTCATTCAGGTGCGGGGTGAAAACGGCCAAGTCCATACCATTACCCCGGCCAATGCCCGCAAGTTTGTTCCCATGTATGGAATGAACAATCTGGAGGAACTGGACCTGCCGGAAGTGCAGCGAGAGGCCCTGCAAGCCCTGGAAATTCCCCTCCAACGGGTGGTGTCGGTGCGGATGGCCGCCCCGCCCCCCCGCAACCTGGCCGGGGTGGTGATGGGAGGGATGGCGGTGGGGGCGCCCCGCTTTGCCGAAAAAGGGCTGACGGAGCATGACATTCCTCTGGAGCGGCTGACGGCTTTGGTGCGCAAACGGCAGGTGCATCAGCCAGAGTCCATTCCCCTGGCCCGCTGCCGGTCCTTGAGAATGCTTTGCCGCGACGGTTCGCTCACCCTGGTGTGGCGGCCTGCGGCAGATTATCTGCCGTTGCAAGATTTGGAGCGGCTGCGCCTGACCTGGGGGGAGGGAGAAGCCGCCCGCAGCCTGGCTTTCCGCCAGGTGGTGGTGACCGAACCGGCCCAGCCCCATCCGGCCCGCATTCAGGGGGCCATCCGCCAGGGGTTTTTGGAAACCCTGTATTCCATGAATTTGGTTCACACCATCAAGCTAAAAAAATACGCCCGCAATTTAAAGATCGCCTGCCTGGGACCCATGGCCGCCCAAACCCTGAAGATGATTCTTCCCCTGGGGTTGAAGCCCTATCTTCCGCCGACCGGATTTTATTTTCTCACCGATCAAATGGAGGAAATGGCGAATTATCAAACCTTCCAGCGGCGGGTAGAGGAATTGTATACCCAGCTCATCCGGCAACTGGGTGAACTGTTTGCCCGCCACCCAGACAATCCCTTTGACCCCGCCGGGGTCAACCACCGCATGCCCCACCTGCTGGACTGGGTGGAGGGCCAAGCCCCGGCCTTTTCCGCCCTCAACCGCGAGATGTTGGACAACCTCTACAATGAAATCCGCTCGTTTTTAGATTACTGCGAAACCACCTATACCCATGCCGACCCCCGCATGGGCGATGGAGAGGATTTGCTGAACCGGCTGGACCTGTGCCACTCCAGCCTGCTGCTTACCCGCCAGCTGGCCAATTTGGTTTCTGGGCGGTACGGGCGGTTTTTTCAAGAGGGGGAATACCCCGACTTTGTGTTTTTTGGTACCGGGGTAGAAATGAAGGTGAACGGTCAATCCTGGTTTCTGCCGGGCATGGCCCTGGACAACATGTTTCCTCCGGGTGCCGTGGGCCAGCAGTTTTCCCGGGGAGATTACGGGTTTTCTTTGTTTGTGGAAGACCAAATGGCCATTGTGGAAAGCCTGCGGCGCCAGGAGATGGATTTCCAGATGTCTCAAAAATCGGTGGATCAATACTTTCAGCAGCGGCGGGAGGAAGCCCGTGGGCGGTTGAACGAATTGATCCACGCCGCCCAGCCGGAACACCAAGAAAACTCGGCCCAGTGGACCGCCAATTACCAACGCATGGAACAAACCCACCGCCGGGAGGAACAGCGGGTGAAGGAAGACTTAGAAAAAGTTCGCCACGCTTTGGCCCAGGCCGAGTCGGCCTACTTTGACGTGCTGGCGGAAGTTCACCGATATTTAGAGGCCGAAACCCACCACTTGGACGCCGATGAGCTGCTGGCTGGGACCGACTACATGGACAACCTAGACAAACGGTTAAGCCACCACGGAGAAAAACTGGCCGAGCGGTTGTTCGAGGCCCAGACCGAGGCCCTGGAGCAGATTGGCCAAGAAACGGCCGCCCGGCGGGAGGAATTGACCCACTTTTTGGAGGCCTTTGCCGAGGCCCAAAAGGCCCTGTTCCCGTTTTTCAAGGCCGATCATGCCCGGCAAGAGCAGGCCCTGCTGGCCGACTCCATGGGGGGGCTGCTGGCCCGGCTGACCCAATTGGCCCAATTGCCCAACGCCCAATTAGAGCAGGCCGCCAACGACATTCAACACCGGCGGCAAGACGTGCAGCGAGAGATGAACCGCCTGAACAACCACCTGGACCAGGTAACGGCCAAAAGCCAGCAGGCCATGATGAACGTGGGAGAAAAAATGGACCGGGTGCGCCAGCGCCTGGAACCCATTACCGTGTACAAAGGGGGCGGCATGCTGCCGGAAGACATGGCCGGAGAAATGCGCCGCCGCCGGGGAGAAGCCGCGGACTTGCTGAAAGAAGTGGCCGCCACGGCCAAAGAAAGCCACGAGGCCCTGGCCAACGCCCTGAAAGCCCTGTATCAAAACCAGCGGGAGAAAAACCGGCTGCTGTACCAAACCGCCAACGAACTGGCCATGGTTAAAATGGCGGCGGAAGGAAACCGCCCGCGGACGGTGACCGCCCCCCTGGTTCCCCTGCCAGCCCCCACGGTGGTGAAGGGGCAGGACCAAGCCGGAGAAAATTTATCAAAGGCCAGAACTCGGCTGAACACCCTGGGCGAAAATATCTCCCGGCCCTGGGAAGACCCCCCCTCTACCGCCCGGCTGGTGCGGGCGGCCCAAGAAACCCACGCTTTTCAAGAAGAGTTTTTGAAGTTCATGCGGGCCGTGCGGGAAAAACGGCGGCTGCAACAGGGGGCGTTGGCTTTGGCGGGCCGGCTGGAGAAACTGCGGGCCGACCAAGCGGCCCTGCCCCGGCTGATTCGGGAGCGCATGATTCCGGCCTATCAGCGGTTGTGCCACCGGTTTTTCATTCCCCAGGCCGAAGAACGGATGACCCACTTTACCCTGGCGGGAGAGTTTCTTTCCCAGGCCATGAAGCTGAACTATCCAGAGTTTCAAAAGGCCTTTCTAGACCGCGCGGTGTTCCGCCGCTTTCACCGGGCCCAATTCAAACGGGGGGCCCAATATGGCCTGGACCCGGACCATCCCTTATTTCTGCGGCTGCGCAACATTCCCCCGGCGCTGGCGCTGTTCTTCCGGGCGGCCAAGTTGTCGCTGGAGGACCCCCAGGGCAAGACCGGCCAAGTTATTACCGACAAACTGCCCATGGCCCATCCCGATGAAATCTTGGCCTGGGTGGAGCAGCAAAGCAAAGCCAAGCAGGACCAGCGTTACGGATATTTGGTGCTGCCGCCTTCTCTGTCGCTGCCCCAGGCGCTGGAAATAATTTTGCGCAAAGAGCGGATCATGAAGGGGCTTCCCCGGCTGGTGGTGATGTACGTGAGCGCCTTCAATCACCAAGTGCTGCAAGAAAACCAAGAACTGCGGGATAAATATTTTCAGGCGGTTCATCACAACGTGATCGTGAACATTCTGGGGCCGGGGATGGTGAACAACCCGGCGGCCATTGGCCAAGTGCTGATTGCCAACACCCTGGGCAGCGCCTTTGACCTGGAACGAGTGCAGCAGCCGGAAGAATTGCTGCGGGGCACGGTGGGAGGGATGGCCCCGGCATGACAGACCAACCGTCCCATACGTCGAGCCCCTGGCAGGCCAATGCCCGGGTGCTGGCTCTGGCCAGTGTGGTGGTGACCACGGGCTTTGGGGTGTTCTTTCCGTATGTTCCCTTGATGCTGACCGACCTGGGGGTGACGGGCCACCTGGAAACCTGGGTGGGGGTTTCGTCTGGGGTGTTTTTTTTGCTGAGTTTTTTTTTGCAGCCGGTGTGGGGCCAGTTGGCCGACCATTACGGCAAGAAGCCCATGGTGCTGCGGGCATCGCTGGGCATGGGGGTGCTGTTTTGCCTGCTGCCCTTTCCTCGGTCGCTGCCGGTGTTTCTGGGGCTGTTTGTGCTGTTGGGGGTCACCAACGGTTTTACGGCGGCGGCCCTGGCCCTGGTGGCTTCTCAAGCCCCCGCGGGAAAATCTGGCCCCCCCATGTCGCTGGTGCAGATGGGGGGCATGGCGGGCAACGCCCTGGGGCCCCTGGCCGGGGCGGTGGCGGTGTTGTGGATTGCCCGGCACCAAGATTTGTTTTGGATTTCTGGCGGGCTGGCTTTGCTGGGGGGGGCGATGATTTTACTGCTGGTGAAAGAGACCCCGGCCCCCCGCGAACACGGGCCGGTGTTCAATCCGTTGAGCGGCCTGGGGGAGCTGTGGCGGGCTCCGGGGGCCAGGGCGCTGTTTCTGGGGCAATTTTTGTGGGGGGTGGTGTTCTTCGGGGCCGTGCCGATGGTATCGGTGTTCACCCTGCAATTGGCCAAAGATACATTGGCCAAAAATACTTTGGCCAGAGAGATGGGTTCCCTGCCTGCGTTCAGCGGAGGGCACGATGCCCTGGTGGATGGCCTGGCGGTGGATACCTGGGTGGGGCTGGTGGTGACCGCCACCACCCTGGCCAGCGCCGTAAGCGCCTGGCTGTGGGGGCGGCTCACCCTGCCCCCCCAGCGGATGCTGGCCCTGGCCCTGGGGCTGACCGCCCTGACTCTGCTGCCGGTGGCCCTGGCCCAGTCTCCCGCCCAGCTCACCGTGGCCAGGGCGGTGTATGGCCTGGCCGCCATGGGCATGGCCGTGAGCTTGGTGGTGCTGATGGCCCAGCGGGCCCCCCAGGGCATGACCGCCCGCATGATGGCTGTGGGCAACGCCTTTGCCATGCTGGGGGTGGGGGCTGGACCTTTGGCGGGGGGGGTGATTGGCCCGCTGTTTGGGCTGCGGGCCTTCTTTGGTCTGCAAGCCCTGGCCCTGGGGGCCATGGCCTGGTGGTGGTGGCGAAACAACCGGTCATCCACATTTTCTTAAAATAAATCTGTTCGCTAAAAACAAGTTCCTGATGGTCTCGTGCCAATCACAACGTGTTGGATATTCTTTGTTTGAATTTTTCCAGGGCCAAACCGTTCACCACCCCCATCCCAGAAAACTTGCCCTGTTAGCTCACCTGGATGACCACGGACCCCCGCTTGTGCCCTTGGTCCACATAGCGGTGGGCTTCGGCCAATTCCTCCAGCCGATAGGTCCGGTCCAGCACCGGTTTTAATTTTCCAGATTCAACCAGTTCTTTAAGGACCATTAAATCATCGGCGCCAAATTTAACATGCCCGGATGTCGCCACGGAAATATACTTTCCCTCCGGTTTGAGGATGTTCTGGCAGCGCGCCCGTGAAATTTTTCCCACGCAGTCAAAAATGAGATCGAATGAAGCATGGCCAGCGGTGAAATCTTCTTGGGTGTAGTCCATCACCGCGTCGGCCCCCAGCGATTTCACCATACCCAGATTCGCCGTTCCGCACACGCCCGTCACCTTGGCTTCAAAAGAGTTGGCAATCTGCACGGCAGAGACACCGACTGCCCCGGAAGCCCCGTAGATCAACACATTCTGCCCCCGTTGGATTCCATGCTTTCTAAGAAAATACAACGCCGTGACCCCTCCAAACGGAATGGCCACGGCTTCTTCGAAAGAAAGATTGGCGGGCTTGAGGGCCATCCGGCTTTTTTCAGACTGGCAGGTAAATTGGGCATAAGCGCCAAACTTCAAATCGGGCGTTCGGGCGACCACCTGATCGCCGGGCTTAAACTTCGTAACCGATTTCCCCACGGCCTCGATTTCTCCCGCCAGCCACAGCCCCTGAATGGGGTTTCTTGGTTTTGAAATCCCCAACACCAGCCGGGCCAAGACGCGCTGAAGAAACGGAACGCCGGAAAGATTACAGCTCCGCGCCCGGCAATCTCCAGACTCCACGGTTGTGGCGTGGATTTTTATCAGCACTTCATGGCGCCGGGGGGATGGTTTTTCCACCTGTTGGAGTTGTAGAACCTCCGGCGGGCCGTATTTTGTGGTGACCATGGCTTTCATGAAGGCTGCTCGGTTTTCAGGTGGATCTTCCCGGCCCCGTTTATGGTGCCGCTTAGGAGTAGAGAGTTTCCGGTCAAGGGGATGTTTTGGTTTACAGGGTTTGTTCCGGGAACAGCCCCGGCATCCAGCGGGAAGCCAGCGCTGGGGCCTTAGGCCGTCTTCCGCTCTTTTCCCCCGTTTCGTTTGGCAGACACGGCCTCGGCGGAGTAGGTGAAGCGGGGGGTGGTGCCCCCCAGCAGGGTTTCCAGTTCTTCCACCAGGGCCTCGGTGGGAGACACCGCCGCCCCAGAGCGGACCAGCACCCTGGCCCCGTTGGCGGCGGCCACGTCGAAGAATACTTCGCAGCTGCCCGGCCACTGGCTTAAGAACCCCAGCAGCCGCCGAAGCCGCTCCTCCGATTCCGAACCGCTGTTTCCCTCCGTGCCAAGGCGTTCCAGTGGAATCACCATTTTCCGGGCTTCTTGCTGGCGGAACAGGCTGAGGGAGCGCACCTCGTTGGCCTGAACGCTCACTTCCTCGTCGCGGCGGTTGACCCGGCCCTTGATCAGCAGGGGCTGGTCGGCCACCAACAGGGGCGCCGCCTCGGCGTACAGCCGGGAGAAGACCGGCACCTCGATGCTGCCCCGCTGGTCTTCTAGCCGCACAATGGCGAATTTCTCGCTGGATTTGTTCAGCCGCACCGTGGGGGGCTGGGCCACTACGCCCGCCACCAGCACTTCCGCGCCGTCCGGCAGGTCACCCTCCCGCACCGCCACGGTGGTCAGGGTCACCCGCGACAATTCCGAGGCGTAGCCATCCATGGGGTGGCCAGAGATATAAAACCCCAGGGCTTCTTTTTCCAGCTTTAAGCGGGCTTTGGGCCGGAAGGCGGGGGTGGGGGTTAAGTCCAGCCGCAGGTCGGCCTTGGCGGCTTCTTCCGGGGCCAGCAGGCCCAGCAGGTCCCCCTGGCCTTCCACCCGGTGGCGGTGATAGGCCATGCCCCCTGCCATGATGTTCTCTAGGTTGGCCAGCAGTTCCGCCCGGTTGGCATACAGGCTGTCGAAGGCCCCGCATTTGATCAGGGCTTCCATCACCCGTTTGTTTACCCGGTACAAGTCCACCGATTTTACAAAGGTGGTGAGATCGGGGAAGCGCCCCCCCGGCTGGGCCGCCCTGGCCGCCAGAATGACCTCGGCGGCGTTGGCCCCCACGTTCTTCACGGCGTTCAGCCCAAAGCGCACCGCCCGCCCATGAATGGTGAAATCTTGGCCCGACTGGTTGACGTCGGGGGGGAGAACCTCCACCCCCATCTCGCGGCATTCGGCAATGAAGTTCACCACCTTGTCGGTGTCGTTCATGTCGGACGACAGCAGGGCCGCCATGAACTCCACCGGGTAATGGGCTTTTAACCAAGCGGTTTGATAGGCCACCAGCCCATAGGCCGCCGAGTGGGATTTGTTGAAGCCGTATCCAGAGAAGTAATCAATCAGGTCGAAAATTTCGTTGGCCTTGGCGGCGGAGATGTCGTTCACCGCGCAGCCCTCCACGAATTTTTCCCGCTGGCGGGCCAACTCTTCGGGAATTTTCTTGCCGATGGCCCGGCGCAGCAGGTCGGCCTGGCCCAGAGAGAACCCCGCCAGCACCCGCACGGCTTCCATGACCTGCTCTTGGTACACCATCACCCCATAGGTTTCTTTCAGCACCCCCGCCAGCAGGGGGTGGGGGTAGGCAATGGGCTTCTGGCCGTTCTTGCACTTCACAAAGTCGTCCACCATGCCCGAGCCCAGGGGGCCTGGGCGGTACAAAGCCAAAATGGCCACCAGGTCCTCAAAGCAGCTGGGTTTCATCTGGGCCAGCAGGCGCCGCATGCCACCAGATTCCAACTGGAACACCCCGGTGGTGTCTCCCCGGCCCAGCAGCTCAAAGGTCTTGGGGTCATCCAGCGGCAGGGTGTCCACGTTCACGGGGTCGGCGCGGCCTTTGTTCACCAGGGCCAGGGCCGCCTCGATGATGGTGAGGTTTAGCAGCCCCAGGAAGTCGAACTTCACGGCGCCCTGGTCTTCGGCCCACTTCATGCCGTACTGGCTTTGAAAGCCCTCGCCATTGGCCGTTTGGCACAGGGGCAACACGTCCACGATGTCGGTGTCCATGATGATGACCCCGGCGGCATGGGTCGACATCTTATCGTTCAGCCCTTCCAGGGCCTTGCCATAGGCGATCAGTTTTTTCTCCCGGTCGCTGCCGTCGCGCTCCAGCCGGGCCAATTCCGGCTCCAGGGCAATGGCTTCGTCTAGGGTAATGCCCAGGCGGTTTGGGATGAGCTTGGCGATTTTGTCGGCCTCGGCGTAGGGAAAGTCCATCACCCGGGCCACCCCCCGCAGGGCCGCCTTGGCCCCCAGGCTGCCAAAGGTGGAAATTTGGCACACCCGGTTCTCGCCGTATTTTTGTTTCACGTGGTCAATCACGGCGTCGCGGCCCAGCACGTCGAAGTCAATATCAAAGTCGGGCAGGCTTACCCGCTCGGGGTTCAAAAAGCGCTCGAACAGCAGGCCGTGTTTCAGGGGGTCCAGGTCCGTGATGCGCAGGGCATAGGCCACCAAGCTTCCCGCCCCCGAACCCCGGCCGGGGCCCACCCGCACCGGGGGGTTTAGGTTGCCCTGGTTTTCTTTGGCCCAGTTGATGAACTCCGCCACGATCAAAAAATATCCGGGGTACTTCATTTGCAAAATGGTGTTCAGCTCATAGTCCAGCCGCCGATGATAGGGCCCGCGAAATTCTTCTCGTTTGTCCGGCGATATGCCGTAGAGGGGTTCCAGGGTGTCCAGCCGCCGTTCCAGGCCCTCGGCCGCGGCTTTGCGGAACCAGCTTTCTTCGTCGTATCCCTGGGGAATGTCGAACCGGGGAAGATAGAATTTTTTGTTGTCCAAAGAGACATCGCAAGACTGAGCGATGGCCCAGGTGTTGTCGTAGGCCTCGGCCGGGTAGGGGGCCAGGGTGTGGGCCATTTCTTCGGGGGTTTTCAGGTACAGGTTTTTGTCGACAAAGGGGTCCACCCCCGGATCGGTGACTTTCTTCTGCCAGCCCATCAACTGCAATATGTAATGGGGATAGGCTTCCTCGGGGCGAAGGTAATGGCAGTCGTTGGTGCCCACCAGGGGAATGCCCTCGGTTTGGGCGGTGTGCAATAAAAATGGATTCAGCCGCTGGTCGTCGGGCTGGCCGTGGTCCTGAATTTCCAAATAAAACCGGCCGGGGAACGTTTTGGCCCCCCAGCGGGCGGCTTCCAGGGCCTTGGCTTCTTGGCCTTCCATGAAGGGCCGGGCCACCATGCCCCCCATGCAGGCCGACAGGGCAATCAATCCTTCCTGGTATTCTTCCAGCAGTTCCCGGTCCATGCGGGGCACGTAATATTTGCCTTCCAGGGCGGCCCGGCTGGCCAGCTTCATCAAGTTTTTGTAGCCCTGCTGGGTTTTGCACAGCAGCACCAAGTGGTGGGCATTGGGGCCGGGGCGGTCGTAACGGCGGTTGGCGCGGTGATCCACCGCCACATAGGCCTCCATGCCCAGAATGGGCTGGATGCCCTTCTTCTTCAGGGCGTGGTGAAACTCCACCGCCCCAAACAAATTGCCGTGGTCGGTAATGGCGCAGGCTTGGTAGCCCGCCTTGGCCAGGGCCCCCGGCAGTTCCTTGATGCGGATGGCCCCGTCCAGAATGGAATACTGGGTGTGCAGATGCAGATGAGCAAACGGCTTAGGGCCTTGGGCAGCAGAGCCCTGGGGCAAAGAGCCGGGGGCCGGAGGATTCCCGTTGGGTGGATGGGGCGTGTGGGAGGATTCAGTCATAACCACGGGTGTGGGGGGTTTGCCCTGGGGCGTTCTATTCCCTACAGCATAGCAAAATAGATGGGGGGATTCACCCCCGAGAAAAACAGGCTACAATTTCTTCCATGACACCCCGCCCCGAAAAACTCACGCTGGCCCCCATCGCCCGTTTTCAGGGCGAACTGGCCCTGCCTGGCTCTAAAAGCCTGTCTAACCGGGTGCTGCTGCTGGCGGCCCTGGCCCAGGGAGAGACCGTGGTGGACAACCTGCTGGACAGCGACGACGTGGGGGTGATGCTGGCGGCGCTGGAAATGCTGGGGGTGCCCATTGCCCGGCAGCCCAAGGCACCCCAGGCTCAAGACACCACGGATGGACCCCGCTGGGGGTCTGGTCCGGCGGAATCGCTGCGGGTGACGGGGCGGGGGGGGGCGTTGAATGGGGGGGGGCGCACGCTGTTTTTGGGCAACGCCGGCACGGCCATGCGGCCCCTGGCGGCGGTGCTGGCGGCGGGGGCCAGCGCGGCCACCTTGACCGGGGTGCCCCGCATGCACCAGCGGCCCATTGGGGACCTGGTGGAAGGGTTGGGGCAGTTGGGGGCCGCCATTGGTTACCTGGGGCAGCAGGGGTATCCTCCCCTGAAAATTGAAGGCGGGGGATTGGCCGGGGGCACCGCCCGGGTGAAGGGCACCACCAGCAGTCAGTTTCTCACGGCGTTGCTGCTGGCCGCCCCCCTGGCCCGGGGGCCGGTGGAACTGGCCATTGCCGATCGGCTGGTGTCTCGGCCCTATGTGGACATGACCCGTCGGCTGATGGCCCAGTTTGGGGTGAAGGTGGAGGAAATCCAGGGAGGCGAAGCCCCGGTGTACCGGGTGGCGGCCCCCCAAACCTACCGCTCGCCGGGGCGGGTGCTGGTGGAGGGCGATGCCTCCACCGCCAGTTATTTTTTGGCCGGGGCGGCCATCACCGGCGGGCGGGTGCGAGTGACCGGGGTGGGGTCCCGCAGTTTGCAGGGAGACGCCCAGTTTGCCCAGGTGCTGGAACAGATGGGGGCCGGGGTGCGCTGGGAAGAGGGGGCCATTACGGTGGAGGGCCAGGGCCCCCTGACCGGGGTGGATGCCGACATGGTGGCCATGCCCGATGCCGCCATGACCCTGGCGGTGGCGGCCCTGTTTGCCCGGGGAGAAACCCGCATTCGGGGAATTGCCAACTGGCGGGTGAAGGAAACCGACCGCATGGCCGCCGTGGCGGCAGAGCTGGAACGCCTGGGGGCCAACACCCTGGTGGAAGAAGACACCCTCACGATTTTCCCCCCGGAAAAAATTCGCTCAGCGGACATTCAAACCTATGATGACCACCGCATGGCCATGGCCTTTTCGCTGGCGGCCTGCGGGGGGGTGCCGGTGACCATTCTGGACCCCCTGTGCGTGTCGAAGACCTTTCCGGAATATTTTTTAGCCTTGGAAAAACTCACGGTCAGGGTTTGAAGAACCGCTTTTTGTTGTCGGTCAAATATCCCCGCACCCCCTCCAATACTTCCGCCGATTCCACCAAGCATTTGCCCGCCAAGGCATGCAGGTCGGGCTGGGCTTGGGTTTCGGTTGGCCCGGCGGCAGGTGAACCCGGCGGGGCAAAAGGGTCCAGTTCCACCGCTTCTCGCAGGGAGGACACCTGGTCGGTCAAGGCCAAGAACCGGGGGTCAGACTCCCCGGCCAAGTTCAGCATTTCGCCCAGGTCGTGCAAGGGCACCAGCAGCAGGCCGTTCAACCGGCACACCACCCACAGGGCGTTGGCTGCCGCCTGCACCGCCAAGAAGCAAGCCTGAATGGGCTCTCCCCGGGACAGACCCCGGGCCTGCTTCCAGTCGGCCTGGGTTTGCTCCCAGGTCAGGCGGCAGCGGCGCAGGGTTTCGGGAGAAGGGTTGCCGGTCATGAACCCGCTCCATCCTCAATCCCATATTGTTGGCGGTAGGCACGGATGGCCGTCAGCACTTGGGTTCGGTCGGCGCCCTGGGTTTCCAAAGCGCTTTGCAGCAGGGGGCTGTTGTGTTCCAGGGTGTGCTCCAGCCGGGCCAACGAAAACAGCGCCGCCACGGGAATGCCGGTTTCACGAGTAAAGGCTTGCACCGCGTTGTGGCCCTGGGGGTCTTTCTCCATGCGGTCAAAGGCAATGACCAACCCGTCGATGGGGGCGGGGAAGGCCCGGCGCAGGGCCGCCACGGCTTGGCGTTTGGTTTCCCCATCGGTCATCACATCGTCCACCAACACCAGCCGGTCTTCCGGGCCGGGCTCTCGCCCCACCCAGGGGCCCTTGTCTCCGTGGGTTTTGGCCTCTTTGCGGTCGAACAGCCAGCCGGTTTCCCGGCCAGAGAATTTTTCCACCGCTTGGGCCGCCGACAGGGCCAGGGGAATGCCTTTGTAGGCCGGCCCATACACGATGGTGGCCTGGGGGGCCAGCCGCAGAATCACCCGGGCATAGGCCTCTCCCAGCCGGGTCAACTGCCCCCCGGTTTCAAACCGGGCCGTGTTAAAAAAATACGGCGACCGGCGGCCGCTCTTCAGGGTGAACTCTCCAAACCGCAGGGCGCCGCACTCCAGCAGAAAGGCCAAAAACGCGGTCTCTTGTTCGGGCTCCAGCCAGGCGGGTTTCATGTCGCGGGCTCCAATAGATCGGCGAAAAACAGCGAAGTGGAAGGGGAAAAACCCCTGTGACTCAGATGACCCACTATTCCTATTGCACTTGCCTATATATTGTAAGTGTCACCCTGGGCTTAAGTCCATGCTCAAGCCTATCCTCCAGTTCATGGTTCCCCCCAGAATCCAGGGAAAATCCCCTCCCCCTTGACTTCCTTCCCCTAACCCTTTAAGACAAACAAGAATGTCCTGATGTCACCTTTCCCGGCCTTTTTCCGGCAACCCTGGAAACAGGAAAGGGTTTCGTTTTTTTGAGCTGTTGATCGTGGCTGTTCATCGCCAGGATATGAACCTGAAAAAATATAAAAGTTTAAACGATTTCAATGCCTTATTCGTCATACATTCAGATCGAAAGGAGTATCGTCCATGAGGCCTTCTACCTGGGAACTTGAGCAACGGGGTGCTGGGCGCACCTATCAACTCCCCAAAGACTTGGTTATTAAGTACGAGGATCGCACCCCGATTCTTGAGTTCATCATGCCCCAGCTGAAGGATTTCGTGAAACTGGAATCCTCCGTGCGCTTGGTGCTGGACAGCCCCTACGTGAACGGCAACGTCACCACCATCGCCGTCCCCTTCGAGGGCGAAGATGACACCATCTATCGCAACTTGGCCTTGATGGTGGCCGAGCAATTGTGGGGCTACTACCTGTCTGCCGACCCCCAGGGCACCCACCACGGGTTGTCTAACCTGGTGTTCGACGGCGGCGTGACCAACCTGATCCGCCGCGAAACCGAAAAATTCTTGACCATGATTCGCACCCGCAACGATATGGCTGCCCGGCTGATGAACGGCTACACCATGGCTTGCGAAACCGATTCGTTCGAAAAAGACGTGTTCTTGAAGCACGTGGTCAAAGATTCCCTCAACATTCACCTGGGTGTGCGCATGTACACCTATGGGTTGGGCGTGAATCGGGTGACCTCCTTCCTGCCCATCGCAGACGGCGGTGACGCGGTGGATCGCGTGTACTACAACCTGGAGCACATCATTCACCAAAACTTGGTGGCCTACGATGAGCTTCACCCCCACGCCCTGCCGGTTTCGGAAGAATTGATCCTGCGGGAACTGGAATCGGTGCTGGATCGGGCCCGCTCCAAGCAGAACACCCGGCTGAAGGTCATCAACGGCCTGAAGCTGCACACGGTGCTGCTGGACGACGCCTCCGCCATCCAAAGCAAAGACGCCGCCGATATGTACTACGACAAAATCTACCGCGTGGACCTGATGGAAGAAGCCAGCCAGCGGTCTCGTGACATGTTTGCCACCTCGCTCATTCGCTCCACCGAAATTACCCAGGACGCCCTGGGCAAAAACGTGGACAACCTGAAGATGGACGAGCGGGTGTACATCGAGCGCCCCGCGGCCAAAGACATCACCCAAGAGCGGGAAACCGTGGCGGTGTCGGTGACCACCTACAAAGACGGTCTGTCGGAGCTGTAATCTGGGCTGTTTGCCCCAGGTTCCGGGCGGCTGGTTGGTGGAGCCTGGATGGCAACCTGACTAGGTGAAAGATTGGGAGACCGACTGGAAAAATATCGCGGTTAACATGTTGCGATAAAATGAAGGTCAGTCAAAAACAGTGCTTTTCTAAACAGGGTCGAAGCTAGGCTTCGACCCTGTTTTTTTTCAGGAGAATCCATGGGTCAGAGATTTCCCACCATACAGCCAGAACATCGGGGCTTCATTCAGGCCCAGCCAATGTTTTTCGTGGCCACCGCCCCGCCCCAGGGGCGGATCAACCTGTCTCCCAAGGGGCTAGACACCCTGCGGGTGGTGGATGAACGCACCGTGGTGTGGATGAACCTGACCGGCAGCGGCAACGAAACGGCGGCCCACCTGCTGGCCGATGGACGGATGACCTTGATGTTTTGCGCGTTTGAGGGGAAGCCCCTTATTCTGCGGCTGTATGGCCGGGGTTCGGTGGTGCACCCAGGGCAAAACGCTTGGGGCCGCTGGGCCGGGCTGTTCCCTCCCCTGGAGGGGGTGCGCCAAGCCATGGTGATGACGGTGGAGGAAGTGCAAACTTCTTGCGGGTACGGCGTGCCGAGGATGGACTATGTGGAGCAGCGGGAGATTTTGCCCAAATTCCTTCAGGGCAAAGGAGAGGAAGGCTTGAAGCAATACCGCCAGCAGAAAAACCGGGTGAGCCTGGATGGCCTGCCCACCGGCCTGCCGGAATAAACCCTACCGGTAAATTCCCCCCAGATAACCCACGAAATTGGCGGCGTCTTCTCCGGCCACATCGGCGGAGGAAGTGTGGTCCAGCAGGTGAAACGCCAGCCCCTGCTGGTGGGCCATCCAGTGGCAGGCCGCCGCCGCCCCGGCGGAGCAGGCGTTGTGGCGGGCGCGGGCGGTGTCTAGCAGGTCTTGGGGGGTGCCCCGTTCCAACGCTTGGATGAAGGCCCGGTCGTTTTCTTCCCGCGCCCAGGTGAGGGCGGCCAAACCAGACCCCTTGGGGGTGAACTGGTAGTTGGGGCCGTAATGGGTTAAGTCGGTGGAGGCCACCACCACGTATCGCAGGCCGCTGTTTTCCAGGTAGTCTGCCAAAGCCTGGGCGGTGGCGGTCGCCAGGGCCGAGGGTGGCAGCCGCAGGGGCAGCAGCTCGGCCTGGGGGTAGCGCCGCTTGGCAAAGGGCAGCTGCAATTCGGTGGAGTTGTCTTTTTGGTAACGGGCGGGGGTTTCTAAGTACAGGCTGCCCGCGCAGGTTTTTTCCAGGGCCGGGCGAAAGCCGGAATGAATGGCCATGGGGCCAAAGGGGGTGTTCCAGGCGCCTTCGGTCATGGCCACCACGGGGTCCGCGGTTGCCAAGTGGCCCCCCAGCACCACCACCAGGTCCAGTTCGGGGTTTTCCCACAGGTGTTGAAACACCCGGCCCGCCACCCGGCCGGAATAAAACCACCCGGCGTGGGGAACCACGCCATAGCGGGCGGTATGACCCTGGGGCGGGGGGTTCTCCTCCTCAAACAAATCCATTTCCCGCTGGCAATTGTCTCGCAGGGCGGGGTACCAGCTGCCGCCAAAGGCCATGGGGCGAATCTGGGCTTGGTTCATGGTTGCTCTCGTAAACCGTCCGGCTTTTGAACTCCCCCCCAGATTTTTCGGGTGCGATGGTTTCTTGGTTGTTGGTTAACCGCTCTTCTCTTGGCCCTGCGCGGAACGGGTGCCTGGGTTGGGACCCTGGCCATAGGCTTCGGCGCAGGCTTGGCTGCAAAAAAACAGGGTGCCGTTGCCCACCTTGCGGGAGATGGCTTCGCGGTTGTCCACGTACAGCCCGCAATGGGGGTCCTTCACCAGGGTGGCTCCCGGAACACTCTTGGGTTGGGGTCCCGCGGCAGGGGGAAAGATCAACCTCCGCAGCAGGCCGTAGGCCAGCCACAACAATACCCCAAACACGATCAATCTGAACAAGCCCATCCGGCCCCTTGAAAAAAGAGAAGTGTTTTCTTCACTAGTTTCATCCAAACGAATAAAAAATCCCAGCGGAATTATTTTCGGACATTCAATGGAGGCTACACACAGATTGGATGGAAGAACTCTCTACATCCTGCGGCTTCATGGCGTTCCCCTTCACGAAGGGGATGGCCAGGGGTGCTGTTGATTCAGCCGAACGGCAGCAAACAAATCGCTTGTTGGATTCGAGGGTAGGGGTGTTGTTTGGAGGGGCTAAGATATGTTGCCGTTGGGGCGGGTCATGATTGAACCGACATCGTTCCCCCCCCCAACGAACCTATAAACTTTTGTGGGTTTCATCGCAGAAAGGCTTGTTCTTGCTGTGCTTGCACTGGCACCAGGTCACGGTTTTCTTTTCGGTGATGTGCACCTTTACCGGTGAAAACCCGGTGCCCTTGTGAGAGCTGTCGCAGTAGGGTTGTTTTTTCGAACGCCCGCAGGAACACCAGAACCGATAACCGGGTTCTTCTTCCCGCACGGCGGGGCCTTTGTGGGCAATCACGGGTTCGTCCATGGGGGCGCTCTATTTTGGGGTGATAGGGTAATGGGGTGGTGGGGTAACGGGAAGATGGCGTGAAAGATTGAACGAGCGAACCGCTGGAAATGTTCAGTTGATTTCAATGGGGCGTTTCCCCATAGGCTCCTGTTCTTTCTCTTTCTCTTTCTCCATTGTCTCGCCCAAAAGCATGGCGATACAAAGCATGATTTTCTATCTGTATTTTTTGTGAATCCTTGTTTTCTAAGCCCCTGGGAACCCGGCCAGCCAACAAATTTTTAGACGTATGGAGCAGGAGTATCCCGTACCTGTAAAACGATCACCCGTTCCGGATTATCCCCCCAGCCGTTCGATGCGGATCAACTGGGTTTTCCCCAGCACGAAATCCAGCGGCTCGATTTCTTTCAGGCTGCCCGCCACGTCGCGCTCTTTGGCCTGATGGGTGATGAGGATGACCTGCACCGGGTCTTCCGGGTGTTCTGCCTGAGAGGGCTGGAACATGGACTGGATGGAGATGCCCCGGCTGCCCAGCACGCTGGTGATTTTGGCCAGGGTGCCTGGGCGGTCCAGCACCTGAAAGCGCAGGTAGTATTCGCTGGAGATGTCTTCGATGGGCAAGATGGCTGGGCGAATCAACTGGTCTTTTTTCACCCCCAGCGGCGGCACTTTGCTTTTCACCCCGGCCAGCAGGTCCCGGGCGATATCCATAATGTCCGACACCACCGCCGATCCGGTGGGTTCGGCCCCAGCCCCCCGGCCGTAAGACAGGCTGGCCCCCACGTTGTCGCCGGTTAAATACACCGCGTTAAACACGCCGTTCACCTGGCTGAGCAGATGATTGTGGGCCACCAGGGTGGGGTGCACCCGGGCCTCCACTTTGTCTCCCACCCGCTTGCCGATGGCCAGCAGCTTGATGGTGTAACCCAATTGCTTGGCGTATTCGATGTCGAGGGGGGTAATGCCGCGGATGCCCTCTTTGTAAATGTCGGGGTAATGAACCATGGCCCCATAGGCCAAGTTCACCAGCACCGCCAGTTTCTGGGCGGTGTCGTGGCCGTCCACGTCGAAGGTGGGGTCGGCTTCGGCATAGCCCAGTTTTTGGGCTTCGGCCAGCACCGGGCCAAAGGCCGCGCCTTCCTGGGTCATTTTGGTCAAAATGTAATTGCAGGTGCCGTTGACGATGCCGCACACTTCTTCGATGTGGTCGGCGGCCAGGCCCTCCCGCAGGGCCCTCAGTACCGGCACCCCGCCCGCCACCGAGGCCTCAATGCCCAGGGGCAGGCCCGTTTCGTAGGCTTTGGGGAAGATCTCCGCCGCCCGCACCGCCAGCAGGGCTTTGTTGGCGGTCACCACCGGCTTGCCGGCGTTCAGGGCCCCCAGCACCACCTGGGCCGCCAGGTCGGTGCCGCCCATCAGTTCCACGACAATATCAATTTCCGGATCGTTCAAAATATCGTTGGGGTCGGTGGTCACCTTCACGCCATCCAGGGGCAGGCCCCGGGTTTTTTTGGGGTCCCGCACCACGGCGCGGCTGATTTTAAGGGCCGCGCCCAACCGGGCCTGGATCAACTCCTGGTTGCGGTGCAGGATGTGGGCGACCCCGCCCCCCACGACTCCCAGACCATACAGCCCCAAATGAATCGTTTTCATGGAAATTTCAGCATTGTGTGGGTGGATGATGAGCGGTTGATTTCACAGTGGGCTTCGCCGCCCTCGTTTTTCGAAATCACCACTGGTGACGCAGAGAACTCGAAAAGGTACAGAAGAACGAAAGATTTCTTCCAGGATTTTTCATGATTCCACAACCTGAACTGGTGTACCACTTGGCCGGGGGCAAGGAAAGGCCCGCGGGATGGAGGTTTTCCAACGGTTCCGGCTATAATCGTCCGGTCGTCAGTTCCAACCGCCCCCCCTGGGCCAACCCCTGGTGATTCCATGCCCCGCTGGCTGATCTATCTGGTGTTCTCCACCATCACCATTTTGGCCATGGCCGAATCGGTGGTGTTTTTGGCGGTGGGGAACCGTTTTGGCACCAACTGGACCATGGCCTGGGTGGTGTTCACGTTTTTTTTAGGCTACTTCATTCTGCGGGTTCAGGGAATCAAAAGCCTGTACCGGATTCACTTGAAGCTCCAGGCCGACCTTCCCCCCACCAAAGAGATGATGGATGGGATTCTGGTGGTGGCGGGGTCGGTGGGGCTGATGGTGCCGGGGTACCTGTCGGATGTGGGGGGGGTGCTGCTGTTGTTTCCCCCCACCCGAATTCTTACCCGCCAGCTCATTTTTTATGTTTTTCGCAACCGGTTTAGCTTGAACCGCCCTATGGGGTATCCCGCGGTGTCATACGAAACCGTGGTGGAGGCGCACGCCACGCGCCAGAAACAAAAAAAGAACACCAAGAAAAAGAAAACCCAGCGTTAATCCCCAGAGTTCTTCTATGGCCCAGATGTATGCCATTGTGTCCTCCCTAGACAAAGCCCGGTTTTTTTTAGAGCAGCAGGTTCCCTGGCTTCAGCTCCGCCTGAAAGAAACCCCCCTCCAGCCCCATTTGGCCGAAATTTCCCGCTGGGCGGCCAAGTACCCCCGAACCCGGCTGGTGATCAACGATGACCCCGATTTTGCCCGCCAGGCGGGGGCCTGGGGGGTGCACCTGGGGCAGGAAGACTTGACCCGGTTGGGGTGGACCCCTGGTAGGGCCGAGGGCCTGGGATTGGGTATTTCTACCCATACCCCCCAAGAAATCGCCCGGGCCCTGGCCTTGTCTCCCGATTACATCGGCTTTGGCCCGATTTTTCCCACGTCTTCCAAACAGGTGGCCCACCCCCCCCAGGGGGTGGGCCGGTTGGCCCAGGTTGTCCAGCAGGCTGGGGCAATGGGGGTTCCCGTGGCGGCCATCGGGGGAATCCACTGGGGCAACCTTCCCCAGGTCACTGCCACCAAAGTGGGCATGGTGGCTCTCCTTTCGGCCTGTGACAATATCACAAAAGCAGAAGATATACGCAACTGGATGGATATGATGGCCTGAAACTTGAAGAGAATTTGCTCTCCCTTCCTGTGTGCCTACATCATGGGCACCCCCTGCCGACCTAATTTGCCAACATCGTGGGCATATCCGAACTCCACCTAAATTTCACAATTCCCCCGTATTCACCATATATGTTATATAATATGAATAGGATAGGTATGTTGACACAATTCATTTTGCGTCTCATGCCGTTTTCATTCTTCATGCCATGGCACAGGGCCACTGGACATGGGGGTGTTTTGGTTCCTCGCGGAATATTTTTATAGTCTTTACATATCAGCATCATACCAATGATTACGAAGATATATCCAAAACAATTCCCCAAATGGCACGGGCCTTGAAAATGGTATAGGCATGAACGAGACAAGGAGGCCGCAAGGCTTCCGGTGAGGGAAGCCCCCCCACCCCGTTGAGTAACCCCGGAAAAAGAAACCGGTTCCCGTTCCCGTCTCCCCTGCCCAAGCCCGGCGGAAACGGGGACCGGTCTCTTCACCAGGGTTCCTTCTTCGGACTCCCTATCATCCAACCATCGGCTCTGGGTCACCGATGGGTCCCACTTAGCAGGAAGGCCTGAAGGAGGCCGCCATGATGAAAGCCCACGTCACTCACGATCAGGTGTTGAATGCCATTCAAAAGTTCCAGGCTCAAGGTGGAATTATTCACAAGCTGCCGGAACAAAAAATCATTCGCGCCGAAATGTTGGGGGAGGAAAAGCACAACCCGTTTGAGACCCTGACCAACATCATGCCGATGTAAGGGAAGGTTCGGGTTGTTAGACAGTTCCTCCGAAACAACATGCCGGATGGGAAAACCCATCCGGCATGTTTGTTTTTACCCCAAATATTATTTCCCTCGCTTACCTGCCCCTCCCTTTACTCGAATCCACTGGTTATTCTATTCATCCGTTCGGAAAACACAGACTGGACGGAAGCAAGCACATCACCCACCGGATTCGAGCGAATCCCGTAAAGCACCCCTCCCTGGCACCTGTGGTGCCCGTCCCTCCCCATCGGAGAGGGACAATACTCGAATCCACTGGTTATTCTATTCATCCGTTCGGGAAACATAGGCTGGACGGAAGAAAGCACATCACCCACTGGATTCGATTTAATTCCCCTCCACGAAGGGGAGGGGATGCCCCCGCAGGGGGTAGGGGAGGGGTGCTGTTCCCGTAAAGCACCCCTCCCTGGCACCTGTGGTGCCCGTCCCTCCCCATCGGAGAGGGACAATGCTCGAATCCACCGGTTATTCTATTCATCCGTTCGGAAAACACAGACTGGACGGAAGAAAGCACATCACCCACTGGATTCGAGTACTGGGGTGTTGTTTTGGCTAGCCCGTAACACAAATAGTTTTATTGATACAAATAGATATCTAACATTAGGTGGCTTGTCGGCTACTTGGACTCGGTTTTGCAAAACTTCTGATAACTGCCCTCAACAACCCTGTATGGCTATTTTGCAATGAACCGGAAAGGAACCCCCATGGCTTCGGATACCCTGACCCCATTCGACACACCTGAAGACAGTGCCCCCCGGAAAAAATCCGGATCGGACACCCCCGGCCCCCTGCGGGTGGATTATCTGCCCAAAATGAACCGCCCGGTGCTGGTGGCAGCCTTCGACGGCTGGAACGACGCGGGCCAAGCGGCCACCCGGGCCGTGGCCCATTTGGTTCGCACCTTGGGGGCCCAGTCGTTTGCCCATTTGGCTGCCGATGAGTTTTATTTGTTCTCTCAGAACCGCCCCAGGGTGCGGTTAGACGCCGAGGGCCGCCGCCGGGTACGCTGGCAGCCCAACGAGTTCTATCACGCCAAAGCCGCCGATGGCACCGACATCGTGCTGTTTTTGGGCACCGAACCCAACCTGCGCTGGCAGACCTATGGGTCGGCCTTGATGGCCATGATTCATCGGCTGGGGATTGAGCGGGTGTACCTGCTGGGGGCTTATCTTTCCGACGCGTTGTACACGGACCCGGTGGAGGTTCAGCAGCACGCGTATGGCGTGGGCTTGCCGCCAGAGATGGCCCCGTTTAATTACGAGGGGGAAACCGGAATTGTGGGCCTGATGGCCGCCGCCCTGGAGGAGGCCCGCCAGCCCATGGTGAACCTGTGGGCATCGGTGCCCTATTACATCACGTTGGCCAATCCACGGGCTTCTTTGGCTTTGTTGAGGCATGTCGAGTCGCTGACGGGGACGACCTTCAACTTGAAGGATTTAGAAAAAGAAGCCGAGGATTTTCAAGAGAAAGTAGCCGGAGCCATGGCTGCCGACCCCCAGGCCGTGGGGTTTTTGAAGGAAATGAAAAAGCAGGGTGTGTTGAACTAATGTTGGAAATTGGGCGGGTCTCCCAACAACACATCTCCCCCCTGCCCCCCTCCCCAGTCAGGGAGGGACAGGCGGCGTAGCTGCCAGGTTGGAGTGTTGTTGGGGAACAACTCAAATCCGAAAAGTTACGCGCTTGCTTCCGTCCAGTCTTCACCATCCGAACAATTGAAGAGATAGCCGGTGGATTCGAGCATTGTCCCTGTCGGGGAGGGACGGGCACTGAAGCCGCCAGGGAGGGGTGTTGTTGCGGAACGGATGAATAGAATCACCAGTGGATTCGAGTAGCGGGGCAGCCACAAACAAATACGCCCGGTTTAGCCCCGGGCGTTGCTTTGAAAGTGATCGGCAATTTCTTGCCGCCACACGTTGGAGGGATAAAACGTGACCACGGTACGGGGGGAGATTTCGTATTCTTCTTTGGTTTTGGGATTACGGCCCACCCGTGCTTTTTTCTCCCGCACTTTCCATTGGCCAAAGCCGCTGATCAGCACGGAGTCTCCGCCCGTGAGGGAGTCTTTGATCAGGTTGAGGACTCCCTCCACCTGGGCGGTGGCTTCGTCGTGGGAGAGGTTCAACCGTAGTTCGATTGCTCGAATTAAATCCGCCTTCACCATGGTGGTTGCATCCTTCAAATCGAAAGGTGGATGGTTGGCGGCTTGGGTGAATAGCACCCCTGCCGCCGTTTCATCGAAAACGGCGCCTTCCGTGGCGGTGTCGCAGTGCTAGATGAGTTCCAGGTTGAATTTCAACCGAAATCACCCGGTGATGTCAAGCCGTTATCTTCAATGGCGTTTAGTAGCCCCGGCGGAAGGTGTTGTGGCCGCACTTGGGGCATTCGGGAATTAGGCTGGCTTTGGTTAACTTCACCTTGGCGCCGCACTTGGCGCAGGTAAGGGTTCCCGCCCCCGTGACCTCTCCGGTATGGCAGGTGATTTTGTCGTTCAGTTTGTCGGCAAAATGATCGAGACCCACCCCAACCGTTTTGGCCACCCGTTGGGTCAGGGAGAGAATTCCCGCTCCCAACCGCTCCAGGTTCAATCCTTTTTTGGTTTCTTCGGTGGCTTTGGTCAAGCGGCTTTGGAAGTCTCGGCGGAGAGCGTCAGCGGCTTTTTGCACTTCTGGCCCGTATTTTACTTTTTGTTTGGCGGCCCAGGCTTTGGATTCTTTGATGGCTTTTTCCAAAGCTTCTTCGGTGACCACCTCGGCTTTGTCCAGGTTCTTTTTCACAATCACGCTCATTTTTTCGTACACTTCCACCAATTTTTTCTTGGCATCGTCTTTTGTGGCCATGGCCGGTGATTCCTAGAGAATAGGTTCAGGTTGATGGGTTGAAAGGAGGGGGAGACCCCCCTTGTTTCCCCCCCAAGGAAACAATCTATGTTTACTTTGGAATATCAGATATTTTGAAAAAAGGAAATGGTCCCTGGAAAAACCCCATGTTTTTCTGATGGCGGTTGGGTGCGGTTTCTGGCCGCTGGTTTGCCAGCCGCCAAGCACCCTGGGCATAATGAATGTATCCATGAACGAATGTTTCGCCCAAAACGCTTCATTCTTTCTATTTATTTCATCTTTTTCCAAACCCTGCCATGAGCGACAAACCCCACACCATTCAACTGGCCGCCCGGATGGGCCTGCTGCCCGATTACATGTTTGCCAAACTGAACGCTCTGCGGCAGGCCAAGCGCCAAGCGGGCATGGACTTGATTGACATGGCCATGGGCAACCCCAAGGACCCCACCCCCCAGCCCATCGTGGATAAACTCACCGAGGTGGTGCAAGACGCCCGTAACCACCGTTATTCGGTGGCGTCGGGCATTTACAACCTGCGTAACGAGCTCGCCAAGTATTACCAAGCCCAATATGGCGTGGGGTTGAACCCGGAAGAGGAAGTCATTTTCACCATCGGTTCGAAAGAGGGATTTTCGCATCTGTGTTTGGCGTTGATTGGCCCCGGCGACAAGGCCATGATTCCTTCGCCGTCCTTTCCCATTCATTCCTACGCGGTCATTTTGGCGGGGGGAGAAACCGTCAGCCTGCCGGTGATGGATGACGAAGCCTTTTTGCGGGGGATTGACGATGCCTGCAGTAAAATTCATCCACCCCCCAAAGTGTTGTTCATGAATTACCCCCACAACCCCACCGGAAAAACGGTGGAAATCGCCTTCTTCAACGAGGTGGTGAAACTGGCCCGCAAGCACAACCTGATCGTGGTGCACGACTTTGCTTACAGCCGGTTGAGTTACGACGGGTTCGAGGCCCCCAGCTTTTTGCAGGCCGAGGGGGCCAAGGAAGTGGGGGTGGAATTTGGCACCATGTCCAAGGCGTTCAACATGGCGGGCTGGCGCATTGGTTACGCCCTGGGCAACAAAGACATCATCAAGGCCCTGGCCCGCATTAAAGGTTATTACGATTACGGCATCTTCCAGGCCATCCAAATCGCCAGCATCATCGCCCTGCGGGAATGCCAAGACTATGTGGTGAAGCAGGTGGAGATTTACCAAAAGCGCCGCGACGTGGTGCTGGCGGGGCTGCGCTCCGCCGGGTGGGAGGTGGAAACTCCCAAGGGCGGCATGTTTGTGTGGGTGAAAATTCCCCAGCCCTGGGCCCAAGAGGGTTCCACCAATTTTGCCCTGCGGCTGATTGAAGAAGCTGAACTGGTGGCCTCTCCCGGCGCGGGGTTTGGGCCCGAGGGCGAGGGCTGGCTGCGGATGGCCTTTGTGGAAAACGAGCAGCGGCTGAAGCAGGCCATGCGTAACCTGAAGCAGGCTTTCAACGTGCCGGGCGGATTGAAAAAAGCTCAGGGGCAGTAAAGGGGCGCAGGGTGTAACGGTATACCGGAAGTTTTGGGAAACCAGCGAGCCTGCCATGGGAAACAACCCGAACATCCCAAAGAATCCGCCAGAATCTCCGCTGCCTGGAGGGCTGGCCATCGGTTGGCCCGGCCCTCTGGGGTTGGGCTTTGTGGACGATTGGGAGAAACAAGGCCCCCGGGTGTTGGGGCAAAAGGGCTGGGCCTGGGCCCGCATGGCCAGGGCAGGCGCCCCGGTGCCGCCGGGTTTTATCATCCCCGCTCCCCAAGTGGCACAGCTGGCCAGGCCAACGGGGGAAGAGGAGACAGAGGAGAAAGATAGCCAAAGGGAAACCCGCCTGTTGGAGCTGTGGGGCTCCCTGGAGGCTATGCTGACGGGTCTGGAGCGGCACGGGGGGGTGCCCCTGGGTGCCCCCACAAACCGGCCGCCCCTGCTGCTGGCTCTGCGTTCCAGCCCTGTTCCTGCTCGGCAACTGCCTTCGTTTCTGTCCACATCCCATTCTTCGTTTTCAACTCAGTCTTCTTCCCAGTCCTCCTTCCTGTCCTCTATTCCGTTGCTTGTTCCAGCGCCGGTTCCTTCCGCGATGTTGATGGTGGGGTTGACCTGGGAGGCCGCCGCCCGCTGGGCGGAAACAGACCCCGCCGCATGGGATGCTCTGGCCCGGTTGTGGGTGGGCTGGGGGGAATGGTTTGGCGCTCCGCCCCCTGGCTTAGATCGGCTGGAAGAATATCTTTTGGGAGAAGACGGGGAACAGCCCAGGAGTTCGGGTGCTCCGGCGGGGTTGGCCCAGCGGCGGGACCCTTCTCAACCGCCCGAAAATCCCAGGGAGCAATTTCGCCAGGCCGTAAGCCAGATGGCCCGGCGATTGGCAGCCCAGCCCGCCGCCCTGATGGTGCAGGCCATGGTGTATCCCACGCTGGGGGGCAAACGGGGTTGGGCCGGAACGTACTTCACCCGTCACCCGGCCACGGGATTAGCGGCGCCCTATGGCCATGGGTTGGCCGGGGGCATGGGGGAAGATTTAAAGCGGGGCCGCCGGATGAGCGGCCCGTTGGAACTCCCCCCGCCCGTGTTGGAAACCTTGACCGGTTGGGGCAAGCGCCTGGAAGCGGAATTCCATGACGCCCTGGAATTGGATTTTGGCATGGAAGGAGAGAACCTGTGGCTGACTGGAGCACGGCCCGCTGGGCGCACGGCCGTGGCTTCCTTTGCCCTGGCCGAAGGGCTGCTGGCCATGGGCCTGGCCACGGTGGAGCAAATTTTGCCGGGGCTGGACCCGGCCCAACTGGACCGCATGCTCCACCCCATGCTGGACCCCGCCGCTCCCCGGCAGCGGCTGGCCCAGGGCCTGGGGGTGTCTCCCGGATCGGCGGTGGGGCAGGTGGTGTTCACAGCGGCCGAGGCGGTGGAATTGGCGGGGCACGGCCAGCCGGTGATTCTGGTGAGGAACGACACCACCCCCGAAGACATGGACGGCCTGAAATGCGCCCAGGGCATTCTGACCACCAGCGGCGGGGCCACCTCTCACGCGGCGGTGGTGGCCCGGGGCATGGGTAAGTGCTGCGTGGTGGGGGCCCAAGACATTCACCTGGATGAACACCTGCAAGAGATGACCGCCGGGGGGCGCACCGTGGCCCGGCGGGGGTGGGTGAGCCTGGATGGCTCCACGGGAGAGGTGTTTCTGGGGCAATTGCCGGTGGTGCCCCCCCGTATGGCGGAAGGCCCCGCCCGCTGGCTGGCCCAGGCCGACGGCTTGCGCCGCCTGGGGGTGATGGCCAACGCCGACACCCCCCAGGACGCGGCCAAGGCCCTGGAACTGGGGGCCCAGGGCATTGGGCTGTGCCGCACCGAGCACATGTTTTTCCAGCCGGAGCGGATTTTGCTTTTTCGCAAGATGATTCTGGCCCGCAGTGGGGAGGAACGCCGCGCCGCCCTGGAGGAGTTAAAGCCCCTGCAAGAGGAAGATTTTCTGGCCATGTTCCGGGTGCTGGCCGGGCGACCCATGACGGTGCGGCTGCTGGACCCACCGCTGCACGAGTTTTTGCCCCAAGACCCCCAGGCCGCCGCCCGACTGGCCAGGGCCATGGGGCTGGGGGTGGAGGTGGTGCGGGCCAGGGTTCGGCAACTGCGAGAAGCCAACCCCATGCTGGGGCACCGGGGCTGCCGGTTGGGGGTAACGGACCCGGATATATACATCATGCAAACCGAAGCCCTGGTGGGGGCGGCTTGCCGGGCGGTGAAGGGGGGGGTGGCGGTTCACCCTGAAATCATGGTTCCCTTAATCTCAACCGCCGAAGAACTGGCCCTGTTGCGGCAGGTCATTTTGCGGGCGGTGGAAGGGGTGTTGAAGCGGGAGGGGATGGGCTTTCCGGTGGCGGTGGGAACCATGATCGAAACCCCCCGGGCGGCCCTGCGGGCCGATGACATTGCCCGCCACGCCGACTTCTTTTCCTTCGGCACCAACGACCTGACCCAGATGACCTATGGCTTTTCCAGAGACGACGCGGCGGGCTTTTTGCCCGCCTACGCGGCCCAGGGGCTGCTGGCCCAAGACCCCTTTGTCTCGCTCGACACCCACGGGGTGGGAGAACTGCTATACTTGGCGGTGACCCGGGGCCGGGGGGCCCATCCGGCTCTCACCATTGGCATCTGTGGAGAACACGGCGGAGACCCCGCCAGTGTGCGCTTTGCCCATTTCCTGGGGTTGAACTACGTCAGTTGCTCCCCTTATCGCATTCCCATCGCCCGGCTGGCGGCGGCCCAGGCGGCTCTTGAGGAACGAGACCATGGTTGATTTTACTTTGCTGACGTACGCCGGGCGGTTTTTGTTCATGCAGCCGCTGTCTCATTATTTGGTGTTAGACCCCTGGCATCAGCTGTTGGTGTTGGGGGTGCTGGCGGCCCTGGCCGGGGTGGGGGTGCATCACCTGCTGGGGTGGGTGGCTGGCTGGTACAAGGTGTCGGGGAGCCATTCCTACCTGCTGGCCCTTTCTACCCAATGGCTGTTGGTGGCCTGGGTGGTGCTGCTGGCTGCGTCTTACGAGGTGGGGTGGCGTTCCCCGCTGCTGGTTGACTACGCCATTCTGCCCCCCGGCGAGGTTACCGATCAGGTTTCATCCAAGGTGGGGGAACGGCTGCTGGCCCCGGCCCTGGACAAAAATCCCCGCATGATGGACCAAGGCTCCCGGTTTACCCGAGTGCAGTTGGACATTGCCCTCCACGATTTGGCCCCCGACACCTATCGCCAAGCCTTGGGAGAAGCGGCCGACGGTTTGGCCTATGGTCCCTCTGCCGATGGGGTGACGGTGATGGCGGCCATGGCCCTGCATTGGGTGTCTCGCCCCGGCCAAACGCCCCCGCCCTGGTACAAATATTCCGAACCGGAAATGGCCGAGGGAGATTTCCCCATGGCCGACTTTCTGGCGGCGCTGGCCAAGGAAATCCCCCGAGACGAAGTGCTGACCCGGGCCGAATGGGAATATGTGACCGGAAAGAACTTTTTGCTGTTGGTGGAAAAACCCCTGCTGGTGGGGTATCTGCGCTACTACGCCGCCACCTCCGCCGTTTTGGTGACCCTGTTGCTGATGTTGTATTTGTCCAACGCGGCCCGGGTGAAACGCTGGCTGCGGCGCCGGGCAGAACGCCGAGACTTGGAGCTGGGGCTGGTGGGGCCCGCCCTGAAAAAGAAATTCCGGCGGAAGGGAGACAAGCCCCAGAAACCGGCCAAGGAATAAGTTGGGCATAAGTCTGGTGTATTGTAGAAGGGTGGAGGTTTGGCTTTGAGTTGCTTCCGAACAACACCCCGCCCGCAGACGCGGGGTGCCCCTCTCCCCAATTCTTTTCGACCGTTCGGTGGGTGAAGTCGGAAGGATCCTATCACCCATCGGATTCGAGGAACGGGAGACCGGCATGGCCAACCGAACCCTGGTGATTCTGGCGGGAATGACCGCCCTGCTGCTGACCAGTGCTTGGGCGATTCATTATGATAAAAATCAACCCCCGCCGCCCCCGCCCCCGGCGTGGAACCTCCCTCCAGAATCTTTGCGAGAGGTGGGGCTGGCTTGGGTGAGCCCAGCCGGTGACCCCGTGAAGGCCCGTTGGACCCCCCGGTACCCCGGCTGGGCGGAACTGGCCCGCCGGGCCGCCCACGTTCCCGTGCGGATGGATCTGGGCCCCTTGACCGGTGTGCCGGAAGATTTTGTGGGAGCCCCCTACGGCTTGGATCAACGGTGGGGGCTGTGGGTGACGGACGCCGCCGGAAAAATGTATTCTCTGGGGCTGGGGAACACGGCTTACTTGGCCCTGCCGGGCCGTTATGCCAAATATGAATCCCAGCTGTTGGTGGTGGATGAAAGCTGGCTCTATTTCTTCCGGCAAGAAGCCTCCCGTTGAATCACAACATTCCGGCTCCAATAGATTCTTTTCCCCAAACCCTTCCGGACGGCCATGGACGATTTGCTCCTGCGGGGGCTGTTCCCAGAACATGAGGTTCGTTTCTCCCTGGTCCAGGCCCCCGGACTATGCAGCGAAGCCATGGGCATTCACGGCTCCGACGCGGTGTCGGGCTGGCTGCTGAGCGAGGCCCTGGTTTCGGCGGCGCTGCTTTCCACCTCGGTAAAAGACGATGAAAAACTCACCCTGCGCTGGATGTACCCCGGCCCGGTGGGAACCATTCTGGCCGACCTGAACGAACGGGGCGAGGTGCGGGGCTACACCCAGCGGGTTACCCTGCTGCCAGAGGTGGACACCCTGGCCGAGGCCCTGGGGGGAGACGGCCGGCTGTCGGTGGTTCAGCACACCGCTGGGCGGGTGATTCGCACCGGGATTACCCAAGCGTTCTTCCGGGACCTGCCCCGGGACCTGTCTTACTTCTTGTCCATGTCCCATCAAATTGAAACCGCCCTTACGGTGGGGCTGATTCTGCCGTTGGCTCTTCCCCTGCAGGCGCGGTCGGCCCTGGGGTTAATGATTCAGCCCCTGCCGGGGGCTTCGCTGGAGGTTTTTGACCAGGCCCGCAACCGGGTGGAAGGCCCCGCCTTTCGCGCTTGGTTGGAAGACGCCCCCCGAGATCCGCTGGAAGTGCTGGAACGGGTAGAACTGGGGCGGGCCGAGGTGCTGGGGCAGGGGGTGCCCGCCTACGGGTGCGGCTGTTCCAGGGAAAAAATCCACGGTCTGCTCACCAGCCTGCCCCCCGGTGAACTGGGAGACATGGTGCGGCGGGGAGAAGACACCACCATCACCTGCCACTTTTGCGGGCGGCGTTACAACCTGCCCCCGGGAGAAATTCAACAGCTGCTGGACCAAATGGAGAAGGGGCCATGACCCGGATGATCTCCCGCGGGTTCCCATGGAAACTGGGGCTGTTGGCGTGCTGCCTGGTCTGGGGGCTTCCAGGGGTTCTGTGGGCCCAGGATATTCAAATTGATTCCCCTTCCTTTGAATTCAACCAAGAAACCCAAACCTATACCTATCACGATGCCCGCATCCGGGTGAAAGACCTGATCATAGACGCCGAAACCGTGGTGATTCAAAGCGGCACGGGAAAGGTATCGGCCTTTGGCCGGGTGCGCTTTCAAGAGAAGACTTTGTCCGGCATCGCCGACCGGTTGGAACTGAATGCCAACGACAACACTGGGGTGCTTTACGGGGTGCGGATGTATGACTCCAAGACCGGATACTACCTGAACGCGGAAAAGGTGGAACGAACCAGTGCCGACGCGTTTGAAGCCACGGGATGCACCCTAACCAACTGCCCCCCCGACCGCGGCGGCTGGCGCCTGCGCAGCGGCAGCATTGTGTACCGTCCAGATCAGTTTGCCGTGACCTACAACACGGCCTTGGAACTGGGCGGCGTGCCGGTGCTGTGGGTGCCGGTGTCGGCCTGGCCCACGGTGTTAGAGCGGCGCACGGGGGTGCTCATGCCCACCTTGAGTTTTGAGTATTCTTCGCTGAAGAGATTGAATCTGGGCAGCCGCACATCGGTTCCGTTGTTTTTGAACCTGGGGGTGGACCACGACCTGACCGTGACTCCCCAATCCATTCAAAACCGGGGAACGGCCATGGACCTGGAATACAACTACGCGTTTTGGGCCGATCAAAAAGGAAAGTTGCGGGCCTGGGGGATTGACGAAGACAACCCCCGGAACGCACTGAACGAGAACACCAACTTTACGGCTGCCCCCCCGCCGGTGGTGACCCCCAACCTGCGGCCCCGCCGTTATGTGTTGAAGTGGGAACACAACCAGGGCTTTGGCAACACCGGGCGGCTGGTATTTCGAATGGACCAAACCAGCGACGGACAGGTGCTGCGGGAGTATGAAAAAATTTCCGAATATCGCCCGGAGCAGGTGTATCACGGTTCGTTGTCCCTGATGAACTTTTGGGGGGGAATGTCGCTCACCAGCGAACATCGCTCGGAATATTTAGATGAGTCGGTGTATGCCAACACCCCGGCGGCGGCCAACGGGGCGTTTCTTTCCGCGGTGGCCCCCATGGCCACCTTGCTGGCGGGGGGGGAAGTGTTTCCTTGGTTGGGCGTGCAATGGGTAAGCAGCCATGCCCGGCTGGCGACTCAAACCGGGGTCAGCGGCCAAATGAACCGCTTGCGGCCTTGGATGACCGTGCCGGTGACCCTGGGGCCGGCTGAACTGCGGCTGGAAGGGGGCGGACAATGGGTGGAGTTTCATGACATCGCGATCACCGACCCGACCTGGACGGGGCCCACCGGTCCAACCAGTTCGTACACCCAGGCAGAGGGCCGGGTGGAGTTTCGACTGCCCTTTGGCCGCACCTGGAACAAAGATGAGTTGAGCGAAGGCAGCCTGTATGAAAGCCTGCACCACCGCCTGACCCCCAGGTTGATCTTCCTGGAAATACAAGATGTTCCCCAGCCGTTTTCCGGAATTTTGTTTCGGCCGTTGTCTACCGTGCGCATGGGGGTGTTTCGGCTAGACAATCTTTTGCTGGCCAAGCTGGCGCCACCGCGACAGGTTGGGGGAGAACTCCCCCCAGAGGTGATGGCCAAACCGCTGGCTACGCTGAACATCATCCAACGCTATCAGTTCGACCTGGAGGACCCGGCGTTCACACCCCGCGGACCGGCGCTGCCCACGCCCATGGAAACCGGCCCGGGGCAGCCGTTGCTTCCGTTGGTGGTGGAGGGGACCTATGGCGGAGACCGGTTGACCACCCTGTTTGGATTTCGGTTTCACCATCAATTGAATCGGATCACGGAAAGCAGCTTTGGTATTCACGTGAACAGCAAGCCCTTTGGTTGGATGAAGGTGAATTTTAGCCAGAATGACTTGGCTTACCGGACGGCCGTGGATGAAATGTTGCAGTTGGCTGGCGCTCATTTACGGGTGAACGGCGAGGTTACCGCTTCGGATGACATGAGCGTGGGGTATGACACCACCATGAACCTGCAAAGCATACCCGCCCCGTTGGAGCGCCGCCTGAATGACGCCCAGGTGTATCTGGAATATCACCCGCCCTGCTATAAAATCCGCGCGGCTTATCAAGAAAAAGTGGACCTGACCACCCAAGGGGTTACCCCGGTGTATTTTGTCGACCGGCGGATCATCCTCAGCTTTGACCTGGGGGGGCTGGTTGGAACGTCGAAACAATTTGGTTTGGAACAACCCCGGTGACCCTATGAAACCCAAGTCTTGTTGGATGAAAATTCTGCCCTTGCTGCTGATTTGGGCGGCGGCAGGGTCTTCCGTTTGGGGGCAGACCCCTGAAGACCCGGAGAAGCTGCGGAAATTGGTTCAAGAGGTGGAACCGGCCCGCACCTTTCAGGTCACCCCCCAGCGCATCTCCCCCGACCAAGGCGTGATGATTTCGGCTGGGGTGGAACGAATGCGGGTGGAATCGAAAACGTTAGGGGTGTCGTTGAGCGATCCGGATTGGATGACCAGCGGAATGTTTTTTTCCATGGAATGGGTGTGGTCGTCTGTTCGTTTTGGTTATGTTCATCAGTCTTACCGCCACGATTTGCCCGCGGGGACCCTTTATCAGGGGGTTCCGGTGTCTTTGCTGGGGTTTGATTCGGACCAATTCTGGGTGTACCACGGGTTTCGCCCCTCGCCAGAATGGTTTTTGGGGTATGGGGTGGCCTTGCAGAACAGGGTCATCAAGATCCAACCGCAAGACACGCTGCTTCCCCCCACGGTGAAGACCACCTCTGGCCCCATGGCGGGGCTGATCACGGAATACGCGTTTTACCCGCCCTTCGCGGTGTCGCTCCGGCTGGTGGGAGAGGGTGAGAATCCCTATGCCCGGGAAGGGGGGGTGTTTATGGCCCTATCGGCCATCACGCCATTTTAAGGAAAACGCTGGGTTGTGGCATGACCTGTGCTTTGTTTTGGGGTGATACCCGCGGAAGAAGATTCGGGCGGGGAGATTTCACCACTGCGGAGAAAGACATGAACGCGTTGAAACAAAGCACCGTATCCTTTTTTGTGCACATCATGAATGTGGCGCTGGACAGCGGAAAATTCAACAAGATGACCAAAGATGATATCGTGCAACACATCGAAGAAGGGGACCTGATGGAATATCTGGACTCCTCCTTTGGCAAGCACATCAATTTGGAGTTCATCGAGGCCGACCAGCGGGAAGCCCTGGTGGGTGAATTGCAATGCTTGGCCATGGGCGACCCCGCCATTTCCGACCCGGAGATGGGGGTGCGCACCTGGGGCATTCAAAACAACGGGCTGTGCCTGCTGATTGCCTGGGGGTTGGAGTTGATTCAGTTGCCCCAACGCCGGGCCATGGCGGTGTAGGTTTCTCCGTTATCCACCCGAAGGCGTTATTTTTAGGTTTCTGTCTTTCATCCCCGCCGCGGGTTTTCTCCGGCGGGGATTTTTTTTAAGCGGATGGGGTAGCATGGCAAGGGCGGGCAACCTTTCATTCAGGCGTGGAATCTATGTTTCTCATCGTGTTGTGGTGTTTGCTGGGTCTTACGGCGGTGTTGCTGTGGAACCAGCGCCAAAAGAAAGAATGGCCCCAGGCCCGGGAGTGGGGCATGCTGCTGGCGCCACTGGCGCTGCTGGCGCTGCCAGTGGTCACGGGGTTGGCTTGGAATGGAGAACCGCCGGGGGTTTTGCACTTGGTGCCCCTGGGGTTTGTGGTGGTTTTGCTGGCGTGGAATGGCTGGCTGTTGGTTCGGTTTCAGCGATATTTGCCCCTGGCCGTGGCGGTGGTGTTGTGGACCACCACCGCGGGGTTTTTGGTGGCGGTGGCCTTGACACGATTGTATGCCATGAAAAGCCGCTGAGGGTATCCGCCTGATTATTTTGCCTTTCCCCGCATAGCCTGATAGGATTCTTTCGTTCAATCAAAACCCACGGCAGCATCCGGGTCTTCCCCCTCCAACCTTTTCCGGGAACCACCGTGAATAAGTCTCAGTTGATCGAAAAACTGGCCATTCGCACCCATCAAACCAACAAGGTGGCCGAACAGGCGGTAAATATTGTGTTTGATAACGTGAAACAGGCCCTGAACAGCGGGGATAAAGTGGAAATTCGAGGATTTGGCAGTTTCCTGCTGAAAAAATACGGTGCCTACACGGGTAGAAACCCCAAAACGGGGGAAAAAGTTCAGGTTCCTGAAAAAATGCTGCCGTTTTTCCGCGCGGGCAAAGATTTGCGGAAAAAAGTAGACGATTAGTATCCCGCCAACACCGCCTGGATGACCCGCTTGGGTTGCCCGGTAATCACTTCAATTTCCGCCACGGGCAAACCACGGCGGGACAACGAGTGGATCATCTCCCGGGTGGGTTGAGCGCCGGGTTGGGCCCCAGGTGGATTCACGGTTTGGCCCATGGATGGAGCCATGGATTGACCCACGGATGGCGTCTGGGAGCCATGGGCTTCTGAAGAATCCTGACGGGCCTGCGCCACCGCTTCCTCCAATACCTTTTCCAACGCCGCGGGATAGCTTCCGACCCCATCTCGACGCTGTGGTTTGGCCGCCTGCCGCTGGGCCTGGGCCAGGGCGCCCGCCAGTTGGGCCCCCAGGGCCGCCAGCCGCACCGCTTTGTCATGGGCCAGTTTCATCCGGTGCAGGTCGGCCGCTCCTTCCATCAGCGGCGACAAGTGCTGGGCCAACAGCCCCGTTTCGGCCGTGATCTGGGCCAGCCATTGGCCAGGGGTACCCCCCAAGCCCTGCTTCTCCAGCCGGGCCATGTCTTGAAAAAATTGCTCTGACAACCCTTCTTCGTACCATTCGCCCTGCCAGCGGGCGGGTTTCATGTCCATGGGGTTCCTCCAGGGGGTGAAATGGGTGCTCACCCTGAGGGAAATGCAAGAACCGGGGAAAATATGAATATTTTCCGGTTTCATGGCCAGGTAGCAGGGAATCACCTATTTCGAGAACTCCGCATCACCCATTTTTTCCCATCCCCCTTTTCACGGTAAAAATCAGGCTTATGCAGAAGGGGTATTCCAACAGCACCCCTCCCGATATTCGAATTCGGTGGGTAATGTTTTTGCTTCCTTCCGGCTTCACCATCCGAACGGGTGAAGAGTATAACTGTTGGATTCGAGCATTGCCCCTCCACGAAGGGGAGGGGCAACCGCCCGAAGGGCGGTGGGGAGGGGTGCTTTTGGGAATGGCGTTAAGCCGAAAAGTTTTTAATCACTTCCTTCCAGCTTCATCCTCCGAACAAATGAAGAGAATAACCGTTGGATTCGAGTAACGGGGCAACCGCCCGAAGGGCGGTGGGGAGGGGTGCTTTTGGGAACGAAAAAAAGGGCGGGGTCCAACAGGAATAGGCCAAGATGTTAGTTCCGGCCCACCCACAGCAAATAGTGCATCAGGCGGTAGCCGCCGGTTTCGCCTGGCACGTAGCCGAATTGATCGCCTACTTCTACCCAGGCGGTTTGAGTGCCCGCGGGCAGCCGCACCCGCACTTCCGCGGATTTTCCGGGGGGCTCTGCTTGCAGCAGGTTGCGGTCTTGGTCGTACACCCGGATTTCAGGGTTGAGGGCGGTTTGGTCCAGGCGGGTGAACCGAATGGTGAGGTTTGGGCCGCCGCTGTCGGTGCGGAAAAAGTCGCTATCGCGCCTGGCCGACAACTGGCCGTAAATCGTGCGGTTTAATTGCAACGGGTTGGCCCGATCGAAATACCCGTTGTCTTCCGTTTCGGTCAGGCGGGGCCTGGCGGTTTCTCCTTCTTCGCTGTTTTCCATCAAAGCCTTTAGCACCCGGGGCCAAGCGTTTTCAGGAAAGGCCTTCAACGCGGGGGGTGGTTCATCAAAGGCTCGCCGCACGGTCAGCCGCACCAAGTGGTTTTCCTTCACGGCGTTTTCCACCAGAAAGTTCCCCACCCGCTTCCCCCGCACCCCGGTCACCAGGGCATCCAGGTTGCCTTGGGCTTTTCCCCAGTACGTCACCCCCTGGGCCGACAGGCTGTAAATGCCAAAGGCGGCGAAGGGTTTGCCCTGGGGGCTGGTGAAAAAGCTCTTCTCGAAGGTGTCTTGGTCAAAGGGGGTGTTCAGGCCGGTGACCGCCAGGGTGGTCCACTGGCTGTTGCGTTGGAATTCTCCCGTGGCCGATTCCAAAATGCGGCCTGGTTGAATTTGAGCGGTGAGGGGAACGGCCAAGTATTCCAGGGCGTTTTTTAATAACTCTGCTCCTTGACCCTCCACTGGTTTGGCGGGGTCTTGATCGAACAGCCCCAGGGGAAACCCGGTGGTGGTTTGATAAATGACCAGTCTCATGCGCATGCTGCTTCCCTGCCCGGTGCATTCCAGCCAAGCCACTTCTACGGCACCCCCACCCACGCGGGTCAGGGCGTCTTGGCGGGCTTCAAAATTTTCTCGAGGGTTGCTGCCCAGGGCCCGGGCCGCGGTGGAATCTGCCGGGGTGGGAACGGCCAGAGCGATGTTCAACAGGGCCAGCCGTTGGTTCAACCGGGCGGTCACCTGAGAGGGAGCGTCGGGCTGGGAGAGCAGAGGGTCATCGGGCCGATAGAACACCGGGATGCGCCGCACGGGGTCGGTGAGCAGGGGCAGGGGAATCTCGTGGAGATCATGCTCCAAGCGAGTGCGGTTGATCTGGGCCGTCATGGTCATCCGATAGGTTTTTTTATCGGCGCCGGGGTCTTCCTCTAATTGGTATGAACTTAAATAGCTGCTGAGATGAGAATAGATTTTTTCCTTCAGCGCGTCGGCAAAGCTGCCCCGCCATTCGGCGTGAACCAATTGTTCCAGGGCCTGTTGCAGAGCTTGGGTTTTGGCGGTGTCCATGGCCCGCCGTTTGGCGTCTTCCAGGTTGTCGTCGGTCACCTGGGTTTGCACCTGAACTTTTTGGGTGAGGTATTGGGTGCCTTGAGAAAACGCCCGTGGGGCGGCCATGAGAACCAAGGCCGCGGCGGCGGGGATCAGGGCCCATCGAAGAATAGAAGGCATGGAGATTCAGGCGCGTTGAATGTGGGAAGGGGAATGGGAAGCTGGCCCCCCATTCCCCCTAATTAGGCGATGTACAAAAATGACATGACCCCCTGGAAGTACTCTCCAAAAAATTGGGGTTCCGGTTACCGCAGGTAACTTTTCAGCTCAACTTTCACCGCCCGCAGCACCAGCAGGGCGTCTACCCCGGTCATGTTGCCAGAGGGGTTGAACACGCCCCGCACCCGGTCTTCCGGTTCCATCAGGTTTCGGCTGGTCACGGTTTGCACGGCGTTAAAATAGGGCATGTCGCTGCGCACGTCGCGCAGAGAAGACTCGGCCCCGATAAACTTGGTTTTCAGGTCTTTCTCGCCCGTCAGGTGAGCCACCAAGTCTTCCACCATCACGGCAAACTCGGCCCGGGTCAGGGGGCGGTCCGGGTAAAACCGTCCGCTGCCATCTGGCTGCAGGCCCGCCACCCCCAGGGCAATCACTTCCTCGATGTCGTTGCGCATGGGGTGGGTGTCAATGTCTACCGCTTTGCGGGGGCCAGACTGAAACTCGCCCGGGGTTTGAAAGCGGGTGTCTAGGCGGGGGTCCCGGGTGTAAATGCGTTCCAGTTTCAGCTCGCCCAAAAACAGCGCCGCCACGTCGGCCCGGCTCAGGCTTTCTTGAAAGGCCACTTTGCGGCCGTACAGGCTGCCGGGCTGGGCGCGGATGACCTTTTGCACCAGATCCATCTCCCGGTCGGCGTCGCCCACCCGGCCCTTGTTCATTTCCAACACCCGGCCATACATGGCCACCGCGTCGTTCAGCTTATAGGCCCCCCGATAGGCCTGGGCCATGAAATAGTGGGGGTCGGCTTCTTCCTCTTTGGGGTCGGTCTTCAGGGCGTCTTGGTAATGTTCCTTGGCTTCCTCCAGCCATTTTTCCGGCATTTGGGTCATGGCGTGAGACCGCAGGGCCGCCAAGTGGGCCGTTCGTTTTTCTTTGTCGCTCTTGGCTTTTTTCAAAGCCTTTTTAAACCAGTCTTCCGCCGTGTCGAAGGCTTTTTCGCGGGCGGCTTGGTTGGAGCGCAGGAAGTAACCCTTGTGGGCTTCCACCACGGCCTTGCCCGACAGGGCCAGGGAGAACTCTTTGTCTAGCGACAGGGCCAAGTCATATTCCCGCTCGGCTTTTTCCCACTCGCCCTTGTCTACCATGTCATCACCCCGCAGGGCGTGGTGGTCGGGGGTGTCCATCAGGCCGGTGGCGGCCCGGTCGGAAGAACAACTGCCCAAAGGCAGCGTCAGGGCTAGGGCCGTAACCATCACGGCCAGGGGAAGGGACAACCGAAGGGATGGGCGCATAGGGGTCTCCAGGGCCGGTTAATCCAGCAAGAAAATGACGCGGCATTCCCGCATAAAATTTTGAGTTTGGGCCAGTCGCCGCAGGGCATCGGCGTCAGCCGCTTCCAGCACCAAGTCGGTGCGGGTTTGACCCGTGGAAGCCTTGGCTTTGATGACCAGCGGGTTGCCCTTCACCCGCTCCGAAGCGGTGGCTTTTTCCAATTTTTTGGCATAACCCACCACCCCCTGGTTCACCGCGTATTCACGGGTGACGAAGGCGGCGGAATAGACTTCTTGGCCAGAGGGATCGACCACCCTGGGGCTCATGGCGGGAATGAGTTCCAATCCCCGGGCGTCAATCACCAAGCCGGTGTAGGTTTGGGAGGTATCCACGTCGCCCTTCACCCGGGAGGGGTCCTTCCAGGCGGCGGGGGGGGTGTTGTCCATCAGGGCATCGGCGGGCACGACTTCGCGCAGCGAGGCCGCCACACGAACCTGAATGGTGCCGTCGGAGAAATATTTTTCTTTGCCCACCACCCGCAGGTTTTGCAGGCGGCCCTCCACGCTCACCCGCACCGAGTCGCTGGAGGCCATCCGGTTTTCCAGGGTGGTGGAAGAGGAGACTTGGGTGCCCTTGATCAGTTCCAACAGGTTGCGGGCGGCGTCTAATTTGGCGGCCCGGCGGGCGCTGATGTTTTTCTGGCCGGGGTCTTTCAGCCAGGGGGCTGGGGCCCCGGTGCCCACGGCGTAGGCCACCCCTTTTTCCCAGTCAATGCAGTTGTCTTCGCCTTCTTCGGTGCAGGCGGCCATGGCTGGGCTGGCCAAGCACACCGCACTACCCACCAATCCCAAGATCATCCATTGGATAACCCCGGCTTTCCGGCTGACGAGTGGTCTCATGACCCTCCTGCGGGAAAAATGCGTGGAGAAACAAATGTCGAACCTGCTCTTTTCACTATACGGGGGAGGGGGAAGGGGTGTCAAACCGGCGAAGTGGTGATGGGATGCCCTGGAAGCACCGCTTTTTCCCCCAGCCATCGAATCCACTTGGCAAGTGGTTATCAGCAAGACCATGTTCATGTGATCATGTTTATGATCATGTTTACGGTTGAATGATCATGTTTCCAAAATCAATAATCTGCAATATTATCAACACACCGATTAAATTTCACGAGAAAACCCATGATCATGTTCTTTTGGTTTTTTCCCATTGGGCCGTTCTGCCCTTGGAAATCAATTGGATTTCTCCGGCATCACGCATATGGCGAAGAGCGCGTTGGATGGTGGCATGAGCGGCGTATGGGCAGGCTTCTTCCACATCCCCCAGGGTAAAGCGGTGTGGCAATCTCTGGATGGCCGCTTCAATGGCATCCGCTTTTGCTCCTTTGGTGCTTTTGAATTCCTCCGCCCGCCGCTCAAATTCTTTATAGGCGCCCAACAGCATCACGCCCAAAAAATATTCCCACCAAGAAGACAGGTTATGCTGGCTATTATGCCATCCCTGATCGCCTTTATTCAGAGTGTCGTAATATCCATCCTTGGTTTGCTCAATGATTTTTTCCAAACTGATGTATTTACCCACCTCATAGCCTTCTTTGTATAAAAGCCATAGCGCAATCAACCGGGCCATGCGGCCATTTCCATCACGAAAAGGGTGAATGCATAAAAAATCCATAATATAACTGGCGATTAACAACAATGGATCAACAAGGCCCTCTTGTTTATGATCTTGGTACCCCCGATGAAGTTGGCTCATGTATTCGGGCGTTAGATGAGGTTCAACCGGTTTGAATCGGATGAATGTTTGTCCATTTCGGTTTTCAATGATTTCGTTGTTTGTGCTTTTCCAAGTTCCCCCCGGCTGATTGGTGAATTGAAACAAATCCCGATGCATTTGCAAAATCACATTGGGGGTAAAATCCATGTTTTTCCAATTTTCATGAACAGTGCTTAGCACTTTTTTGTATCCAGCGATTTCTTGCTCTGAGCGGTTTTGCGGCTGGGCGTTTCCTTCTACTAGGCTTTTAATGCGGGGAAACGGTGCGGTCACGCCCTCGATTCGGTTGGAGGATTCTGTGCTATGAATCACGGCTTCCTTTTTCAGATTTTCTAAAACCTGCGGGTATTGTTTTTTGAACAGGTCCTCTTTTCCCTTGTATTCTCCCAATTGATGGATAGTGGTAAGCAAGTTGTGGGATAAGGGATGATGTTGCAAAAACCCCGGCTGAAACGATTTCATGCTCCGCCCCCCCGCCGAAGTTCAGCGAACACCCCCTGCCAGAACAGGGGAATGAGCAGTTCGTGGTGGCCCACCACGGTGAACCCCTGGCCGCCGGAACGGGTGGGGCGGCTGACCACGTTTTCCTGGGGGCGGTAGTGGCGGATCATGTCGAAGTTCACGGCGGTGAAGTGCCGCACCGGGTGGCCCAGGTTGCGGGCCACGGTGAGGGCCTTCAAGAACACCTCTGGCAGAATGACCGCCGACCCGTACAAGAACACCATGCCCCCCTCCAGCCGGGAAATTTGCTCGCACAGTATCTTGAAGTCGCGGTAGGTGGTCTCCCCAATGGCCGCCCCGTCCGTCTCCGGGTGCTGGTGAATGGTCTCGGTGCCAATGGCCGAATGAATGGTGAAGGGCACGCCGTACTTCCAGGCGGAAAGCAATAAACTCAAGTGGGGGAATTTCACCGGCAGGGTTTCCAGCTTGCGGGCGGCGGCCTCGCCCATGCCCCAGCCGTTGGCGGCGCCTTCCTTCATGGCCTCGTTCAGCCACACCCCGGTTTCCTCCACGTAGCCAAACTGGCCGGTTTCCAGGTTGGCCGCCACGTCCTCGCTGGTGCGCCCGAACAGGGCCACCTCGAAATCGTGAATCAGCCCCGCCCCGTTGGTCACCAGGGTGGAAATCACCCCCCGCTTCATCAGTTCAATCAGCAGGGGAGACACCCCGGTCTTGATCAGATGGGCCCCCATCATCACCATCACCGGCTTCTTCTGCTGGATGGCCTGGGCCGTCTGCCGGGCCAGGTTCTTCAGGTCCTTGGCGGCCAGAATGTCCGGCAGGCCGTCGAAAAACGCCGTGAACGAATCCTCCTCCAGGCGCACTTTGCCAAACATGGAGGCGTCCACCTTGGTGGCCCGCTCCTCGAAGGAAATCCGCTTCACCCCGGTCAGGTCAATCTCTTTGTAGCGGCTCATGAGAACAGGTCTTTCAGAAATGTTTGAATTGACTGGAACGCCGGGTGGGAAAAATCCCAGCATCCGCTTTGGGCACCCAAACCCAGAGAGTTCACGATGGGTTTCTTCCCCGCCAGATACGCCTGCACCCGGGCCTTCTGTTCTTCCAGTTGGCCCTGGGGGTCGGTCTCTTTCACGCAGGAAATATACTGCTCCACGCAGGCATACAGCGGGTTTCCCTCGATAGACTTCAGGCACAGGTCTTCCAGCATTCCGGGGGACTGGTTGTCCGGCATGATGAAAACACCAAGTTTATATTTATATTGGTTAGAAATAGGGTGAAAGAACTTTGAAATTTCCCCAGGTGTTTTTGGAGTACGTATGAGAGAATTATTAAAAACTTCAAGTGAGTGAAAAACATCAATAATGCTATTGAATGCATCCTTTGCAGAATTTTCTTCGGCATCCCGCACGAAACCAAAATGAGTCACGTTTTTGAAGTTTGGATCTTTAACGATAATTTTATATTTTTCTTTGAATTTTTTGGATCCCCCGGCGTCCATAATTTGAGTGTTTTTAATGTCCAAATATTCAAGCATTTTTTCAAAAAAATTGACCTCGTCCTTTCCTTCAACGAGAAGAAGGCGGTCAATCCCGTCGTTGATCTTCAATGGGCGTTTCGTTGAATTTTCTGCCATCAGCGAATCTCATACCAATCTTCTACCGCAGTCTTAATATCGTCAGCATCATATCGGGTTGACAGATGTTCGTAATTGTCACGGTCAATCCGAAAAACTCGAATTGAGCCGGTCACCCCAAATAATGGGATTATCCTCTCTGGTTTTGCTTCAGACAGCGCCTTCACGCATTCATAGGAATGGGTGGTGGCGAAAATCTGAACGTTGTTTTCTTCGGCGGAGGCGATCAAGGCCTTCCACATCACAGACATGGCCGAGTAATGGAGACCGTTTTCAATTTCATCAATGAGCAGCACTCCATTTCGGGCATTGATCACGGCGGAGAGAAAAAGGACCATCCGGTTGATGCCGTCGCCAAGGATGCCAATGGGGGCCAATTCGTTCAGGCCCAAGTCCAAGTAAATGCCGCCGCTTCCGACCATTTGAATGGTTTGAATGTTGGGGTCAATTTGCTTTAGGGAGGAAATGAGGGCCGGGTCTTTTTTTTCAATCATCAACTGTTCAATGTCTTCCACCACCGGCATGTCTTTGGAATGGATGAACACGGAGCGAACCATTTCCTTGGAATTGGATTCGCTATGTAGTTTTTTCTTGGAGAGAGAAATGGAGGTTTCCCTTGGCCCTTTTCCCCATGTTTCCGCCCTAATCCTGATGGCATTGCCCAAATCAAATTGTTTGAACAATGGTTTTTCCGGAACTTGACCATTGAAAGATTCGGTCAAAGTTTTCAGCGAATCTTCGATGGTTTCTCCGTTTTGCGAAACCAACAAAAGAGACTCCAACACGCTGGATTTTCCGCTGTTGTTTTTCCCCACGAACAGATTGACCCGCCGGAAATCCGTAATCTCCAGGCGCTGAAATCCCTTGAAGTTTTCGATGGTCAGGTTTCGATAGATCAACGAATTTTGATCAGTCATGTTCTGTTCTCAGGATTCCAGTTGAGGCCAGTCGGGCCGTCCGGCGGTTTCTTTCTTTGTACCAAATTTTTTACCCCAGCCCCACTTTTTGTTTCACCCTCCCCAGCACTTCGCGGGCGACTTTACGGGCTTTCTCGGCGCCTTTTTCCAGAATGCCCTCCAGCAGGGGGGTGTTTTGGCGGGCGGCCTGGTAGCGCTCCCTGGGGGCGGCCAGTTCCCGTTCCATGGCATCGAACAGGGCTTGCTTGATCTCGCCATAGCCCATGCCCCCGGCCTTGTAGCGCCCGGCCCAGTGGGCCTGCTCTTCCGGGCGGGCAAAGTGTTTGTACAGGGCAAACACGTTGCAGGCGTCGGGGTCTTTGGGTTCCTCCACGCCCTTGGAGTCGGTGACGATCTTCATCACGGTTTTGCGGGTTTGCTTGGGGTCCCCGAACAGGGGAATCACGTTGCCGTAGGACTTGCTCATCTTGCGGCCGTCCAGCCCCGGCACGGTGGCCACGTCTTCGGCAATGGTGGGTTCGGGAATCACCAGGGTGTCCCCATACAGAAAATTAAACCGCTGGGCGATGTCGCGGGTGATTTCCAGGTGCTGCTTTTGGTCTTTGCCCACCGGCACGTGGGTGGAGTCGTAGATCAAAATATCCGCCGCCATCAGCACCGGGTAGGCGAACAGCCCATGGTTGATCTCTTCGCCCTTGGCGGTTTTGTCTTTGTAGGCGTGGGCCTGGTGCAACAGGCCCAGGGGGGTGATGCACGACAGTATCCAGGCCAGCTCGGTCACCTCCGGCACGTCTGATTGGCGGAAGAAGGTGTGGCGGTCAAAGTCCATCCCCAGGGCGTGGAACACCGCCGCCAGGTCCAGGGTGCTCTCCCGCAGGGCCGGGGCGTCGCGCACCGAGGTGAGGGCGTGGTAGTCGGCGATGAAGTAAAAGGACTGGTGGGTGGCCTGCATCTCCAGGGCCGGGCGCAGAAAGCCCAAATAGTTCCCCAGGTGGGGGGTGCCGCTGGGCTTAATGCCCGAAAGGGTGCGGCGGGCCTGGGCGGGGTAGCCCTTGGAGGGTTCGGCGGCTGGGGTGGATTCAACGGGGGTGGTCATGGGGCTGGCGGCGCGGGTGAAAGGGTGGATGAAAAACCGGTTCAGGCTCTCAGCATAGGCCAGGGGCGGGGGGCCGGGCAAGACGAGCAGGCCGGTGACGGGCCTGGGGGAGGGCGAAGAGCGGGAGGGAAGCAGGCCGGGGCCAGGGGCGGGGAATCCCCGCATTGACTTATCCCCCCGCCGGAAATACCCTAGCAACACGTCGGGGCGTAGCGCAGCCTGGTAGCGCACACCCTTGGGGTGGGTGTGGTCGGAGGTTCAAATCCTCTCGCCCCGACCATTTTACGGCCATATCCAAACTCCCCACAGGCTCTTCCGTTCTTCCCCCCGTTGTTCTGATTTCGGCATTCCCTCGGTTTCAGACGTTGTTCTGGTGTTCTCTGCCCTTCGGTATCCGCACCCTTATCCTCGAAGCCAGCGGTTATTCTCTTCATCCGTTCGGGAAACAAAGACTAGACGGAAATAATGACATCACCCCTCGGCTTCGAGCCATTCCCCCCTCCCTGATTGGGGAGGGGGGCAGGGGGGAGAGGTGCGTTTGGGAGGGGAAAGACTTGATTCCACCTGTTATAAGATTCATCCGTTTGGATGATTCGGCCAGAAGGAACCAAGCGCATAACTTGTCGGCTTCGAGTTATGGGTGCCGGTTATACAGACATGGCGTTTTGGTACATAATGGGAAAACTTCCGGAGAATGCCATGGTGGTCAAAAAATCGCCCTTCGAAACCATTTATGAAACCGCCCAGGAGGGGACCCTGTCGTTTCAACGGCAAGAGGCCCTGGACCCGGAGATTTTGGCGGTGTTGTCGCTGGTGGAGCAGTTGAAGGAAGACCTGTCGGCCGACCCGGTGGTGGCCGAGGGCCTGGCCCAGCTAGAAGTGAAACTTCAAGCCCTGCGGACCGCCGGGGGGCCGGTGGAGGAGGTGCGTAAAAAGTTAAACGAACTGATGGAGGTGCGGGCGGGCCAGGGAAAAACCTTCCGCCTGGAGGCGTTTCGTAAAACTTCGGCCAGCGGCAAATTGGCCACCGCGGAAGATTACACCGCCCGGGTGCACAAGCTGATTGACAACACCCTGGCCAACTTGGCCCACCTGCTGGCCGCCTGGCCCAACGACACCATCCTTCAACACTTGGTGAGAAACCTGCGGGGCTACCGCCAAATTCGCGAGTTTCAGCCCCTGAAACAAAACATGGACGAACTGGGGAAAAGCCCCGGCCTGTGGTATTACAACGACAAGAAGCGCCAGTTTCTGCTGGACTGGCTGAAGCCTTTTCAGGAATACTTAGACCAGCCGGTGGAAAAACTAAACGCCGACGGCTTGGCCCAGGCCATGAAAAAAGTGGACGCCCTGCGGGAGCGGCGGCTGAAAGAGCTGACCCACCTGATGGTGATTGAAGACACGGCCCCCTATCGGGCCCACAACCACGCCAGCCACCCGGTGATGAACGGCCAAAAGGCCGACTTTTGGGGGTCGAACCTTGCCCGGCGCGACTTTGTGGATCTCATCAACCAGGTCATCCACCAGTTTCGTTTCGACCTGGACAACCGCTTCTTGATGTTTGCCTCTAAAGACGGCGAGTTTGCCTATTTGGTGGGGTTTGCCGACGACGCCATTTTGGAATCCCAAGCGTTGAAAGACGGCACCCTGGCTATTTTTCCTCACCTGAAGGTGTTTGTGAAAGACAGCGGAGGGGCCTACAAAGAATTGGAGCCCCAGGGCTTTGAAAAAGACCCCGCCCAATATTTTAAAACCCTCAAAACCGCCGTGGTTCCCTTCCTGGCCGCCGTGGCTAAGATGACGGGCAAAGATGTTTCTCCTTCCCTTCGGGAAGCCTTCGACATGTGGATTTGACCATGCTTTCGTTTACCCTTACCCACCGTTCCGGCCAGGCCCGGGCGGGGCGCATCACCACATCCCGCGGAGAGATTGAAACCCCCGTGTTCATGCCGGTGGGCACCCTGGCCACGGTGAAGGCCATGATTCCCCCAGAGCTGGAAGAGCTGGGGTCCTCGATTATTTTGGGGAATACCTATCACCTGCACCTGCGGCCGGGGGAGGGGTTGATCCGCCGCCTGGGGGGGCTGCACCGGTTCATGAATTGGCCCCGGCCCATCCTGACTGACAGTGGGGGGTTTCAGGTGTTCTCCCTCAGCCACATGATGAAGCTGACCGAGGAGGGCGTGGCGTTCAATAGTTTTGTAGACGGCTCCCCCCGGCTGCTGTCGCCGGAGTCGGCCATGGCCATTCAGCAGGCCCTGGGGTCCGACATCATGATGTGCCTCGACGAACTGGCCCCCCTGCCGGCGACCCGGGACCGGGTGGCGGAGTCGGTGGCCCGCACCACCCGCTGGGCCGAACGCTGCAAGCAAGCCCATCTGCAGGCTCTCGACCGCGCTGGGGCCAGCCCCCATATCGCCGGTTCGCTACCTGCTGACGCCATACCTCCCGAATCCTTGCTGGCCCAGTCTTTGTTCGCCATCGTGCAGGGGGGTTCCGAGCCAGACCTGCGGGCCGAAAGCGCCGGGCAGTTGATTCACCTGGGGTTCGACGGCTACGCCCTGGGGGGCCTGGCGGTGGGGGAACCGCCGGAAGAAATGCACGCCACCGTGCAAGCCGCCGCCGGGCTGCTGCCCGACAACCAGCCCCGCTACCTGATGGGCGTGGGCGAGCCGCTGGATATCCTTACCGCCGTGGAGGCGGGGATGGACATGTTCGACTGCGTGATTCCCACCCGCAAAGCCCGCCACGGAAACCTGTACACCAGCCGGGGCATGCTCTCGCTGCGCCAAGGGCGCTACCGAGAAGACCCCCGGCCCATTGACCCCGACTGCGGCTGCATGGTGTGCCAAAACTATTCCCGGGCCTACCTGCGGCACCTGAACTTCTGCCGGGAGATTACCGGCGTGCGGCTGCTGACCCATCACAATCTGTATTTCTACCTGAACATGATGAAACAGGTGCGGGGGGCGATTCGGGAGGGAAAATTCGCGGAGTTTAAGAAAGACTTTCTGGCCAAATACAGTCAGGGGCAAACGGAGGTTTCCAAATAGCCCCCGATGCTCGAATTCAGCGGGGATTCGATTTAACCCCCGAACAACACCCCACCCTGGCGGCTTCGCCGCCCGTCCCTCCTCGATGGGAAGGGACAGAACTCGAATCCAGCGGTGATTCTCTATATCCGATCGGTTGTTGAAGCCGGAAGGAAAAAATCACATGACCCTTCGGCTTCGATACAATCCCCTTCCCATCGGGGATGCCAGCGTAGCAAGCAGGGGTGGGTTTTTTTGTCGGCTTTGAGTAACGGAGAGGGTACCATCACTGGCCCATGGTTAGTCTGATCGCAAGAAGATACATGCCGATGTAATATTGCTCAAAATATTCTGAAGAGAATCCTCCCGTTTCTCTATATTTGGCAGCCCATTCCCTTGCCTTCAGTTGGTCTTTTTCTACCCCACGGCCTTTCCAGTACATCAACGACAAATGCATCATGGAGTGCGTGTCTCCCCGTTCCGCCGCCATGTGGTACCACGCGGCGGATGTGGGATAATCCTCCGGTATTCCCATCCAGGATTGGGAATAGACATCTCCCAATGTGCGCATGGAAGTGACATCTCCCCTGCTGGCCCCACGCTGCCACCACACAATGGCTTGTTCGGTTTGTTTTCGCAGAAAATCGTTCTCCTCCCGCGGGGCGGCGTCGACCAAACACATATAATAGCCATACCCCATCACCAACGGCCCCCAAAAATACACCGCCCATCCCAGGATCAGCCACACCCCCGCCGCCACCGCCAGGGTAACCGCCGTTTTTGTTTTGACCGCGGGAGGGGCACCCATCGCTGTCCTTGGTTCTTTGGTTATTGTTGCGGAAGGGAGTGTTCGAGTTGCTTGGCCTTGTCGTGCCATTCTTTGGCCAGCTTTTTATCTTTTGGAACCCCCAACCCCTCCTCATAGATGCGCTCCATGTTTAACATGGCTCCATAATTGCCCTTATCTGCCGCCCGACGGGACCAATAGAGGGCTTTGGAATAATCCTTGGTGCCACCATATCCTATACGGTAAGCGTCTCCCACCCGATACATGGCCTCCGTATCCTCCTGCTCCGCCGCCTGGAGCAGCCAGGCCACGGCTTGCCGGGGGTCTGTCTCCACGCCATCACCGGTATAATAGGCGTCCGCCATGAGGATCATGGCAGGCACGTTTCCCTCGTCTCCGGCCCGGCGCAGCCATGTCACGGCTTGTTGGGGGTCCTGCTCCACGCCCTCGCCCTTTTGATAGGCCAGCCCCACTTGGTACATGGCAAGGACGTTCCCCCTCTCCGCAGCCCAGCGCCACCATTCCACCGACTGCCGCAGGTGTTCTTTCTTTTGATCCTGCGGGGTGGTCATGGCCACCATGTAATGCCAGTACCCCACACCCATGGGCCCCCAGAACACCAGAACATACACCATGTACAGCCACACCCCTCCCACCGCCGTCAGGGTGAGCGCGTTTTTGATTTTGACCATAGACTTAACCCCCATAAGTTTCCTCGATTGTTTGGTTGAGTGGTTCGGTTGTTTTTGGTGTGGTTTGCTCACCTTCTCGTTTTATCCGTGGGGTTGTCAATCACGGTTTGGTCCTGTTTTTTCCGCTGGGGGTTTGGGGTCTCTTCCAAAAAACCGCAGTCGTTGCCCCAATCTTGGGGGCGGTTAAGGGCTTGTTCCAGCAGGTCCCTGGGGTCGGTGCTGGATTGTTCCCGCGGGGCATCGTGGCCCAACAGGGCCGCCGGGTTGCCGCCGGTTTGCCAACTGAAGAGGGTCATCCACACCCAGGCGGTTTGGTCAGCACCCCAGGGCCGTCCGTCGCTGCCAGTCAGTCCTTCAACCTCAATGCCGCCCGCCCGCACCCCGGCGGAGAACCCCCCCGGCAGCAGCACCTCGGCCCGCCGGGGCGACAACTTGCGGGTGACCCTGGCCCAGGGCTCTAGCAGCAGGGCCCCCTGGCGACCGTTCAGGGCGGCCCGCACCAGCCGGTTGGGAAAGGGATACCAGCGCTCAATGTCTGCCCGCCGCAGGGGTTGGCCCTTGGGAAAGGGTTTGGGCCATTTGCCGATTTGGGGGGCGGGCAGCAAAGAGTACACCGGCAGGGATTCGGTGGAGGCTCCGGCGAAGGGTTGGGCCATCAGGGTGCTGTGAATCAACCCCCCCAGGCACGCTTGCAGGACCCGCTTGCTGCGGGGGCGCACCCGCCAATGGGCCCGGGTGGGGCGGGCCAACCGTTGGCGTTGGGCCGCCCAGTCATGCCGGGCGGCGGCCGACATTTCTGGCGATGGGTTACGGGTGTTGTGACCGGGTCGTAACAGAAAGCTTTTCACCCCCACCACCCGCCAGCGGCCCTGGTCACGCTCAAAGCGAATTTGGGCCGCCGCCACCCCATTCCCCGGAGACAGCACCGGCACCGGCAGGGCCGCCAGGGGAGGAGACACCCCCGGCGGGCCCATCACGGCCAGCAGGTCCAAGCCCTCGGGGGAGGGCCAGGCGGCCAGCCCCTTGGCTTCTGCCAGGGGCAGGCCATGGCGCAGGGCGGCTTGCCGTTCCACCCGGCCCCCGTGGGCCAGGCCCACCACCAAGTCTGGCTGCTCTACCCGGCGAATCACCGGCAGCCAGCGGCGGAGGGCAGCCTCCATGTCTGTAAAGGAAAGGCCTTGGGTTTGCGTTGGGTTCCACAAGCCAGAAAACGGGTGGGTCAACCCCAGCACCACCACGCGAAGGCCTTTCACCTCCACCACCCGATAGGGCGGCAGGGGAGAATCTCCCTGGTGGTCTGCCACGTTGGCCGCCACCCAGGGCACGCCCTCCCGGCTCCATGCCGCCAGCTGATCCCCCGCTCTCCAGTCCAGATTTCCCGGAACCCCCGCCGTTAAGTGAATCCCTTCAGGTCTGGTGACCTCCTGGAGAAAGACTGGCCTGGACGAGGGTTCCGCGGGCAACAGGTCTCCCAGGTCCACCCACAGCAGGGCCGGGTCTTCCCGGCGCAGTGCTGCCAGCAGGGAGTTCACCGCTGCCCACCGCTCCCACCGGCCCATCATCCCCCCGGTTACCGCCACGGTGAGCACCCGCGGATCCTCCAGGGTGGGGGGGTTCACTGCGCGCTGGGCGGGCCGTTCCGTTGCCCCCATCCACCAAACCAAGCCTATCCCCGCCGCCCTGATGATGAACACCAGAGCAAAAACCATAGCCCAGCCAGCGATTTGTTTTCCTTTGGATTGCCTGCCTTTGAGCGTCATGAAATCGTTCTACCACAGAACTCCGCTTAAAAAACCGCTGGCATCCGGCCGGGCTCTGTGATTTCCTACCCCCAGGCTCATCCCTTCATGGGTAGAATCAGCCCCGCAAAACATCTCTATTTTCTGGGAGGAAGAATCATGGCCCAATGCGAATCATGCAAGGGCACCATTATGGTGCGCTGTAAAAAATGCGCCAAATTGTGGTGCGCCGACTGCTCCAGGGAGGGGAAGCCCCCTTATCCCAAATGGACCGACCAAGACAAATGCCCCTATTGCGGTGCCGCCGACATTGAACCGTTATTTTAAGCAAAAGGCCGAACACCCGCCGGGGTGTTCCCAGGGGCAAAGGATTCAGGTAAATTAACAGGATTGGTTGCTGCTCCCGTAGTTTAATTGGATAAAACGGAGGATTCCGATTCCTTTGTTCCAGGTTCGAGTCCTGGCGGGAGCACTGGCTATAAATGTGTGGATTGCTGGGGGGTGTTTTGGGGCCTTGCCGTGTTGGTCGGCACCGGGCAAATGTTTGATTCCTGTCTCCGCCGGATTCTTCTCTTTCTCTTTCTCTTTCTTCGCCCCCGTTTCCTTCTTCCTGACCTTCGGGGCTATGGCGGGGCCCTGGTGTTCTTGTAAGGGCTTTACGTTTTTCTGCCGGTGGTTGGGGGGCCATATTTTTTCCTCCAGGCAAACCCTCTCCGTTTTCCATTGCCCCCCCTTTTATCTTAAAACCTGAACTTCGCCAGCAGCCCTTGAAGTTTCATGGCCATCAAATCCAGGTGATTGGAGGATTCTTGGATTTGGCCAGAAGCCGCCAAGTTGCCTTCGATGGATGTGTTGACGATTTGAATGAGGGAAATAAACGTGGACAGCCGGGCGTCGGCCTCGAAGGATAAATTCAACATTTCCTGGGCCCCTTCCGCCGCGGCGGACATCACCTTGGCGATATCCATTGAACCCTTGGCGCCGTCTGACACTGCCGAGGTTATTTCCATCACCCGTTGGTTTTGCGCGTTCACCACTTCGTAAATCGACTTCACCGCTTGGTTGATGGAAGACACCACATCGGTCACTTGGCCGATGACGTCTACGGCTTGGTTGGTGTTTAATTGCACTTCTTGAATTTTCTGGGTGATGGAATCGGCGGCGGAACCCGACTGCACGGCCAGGGATTTGATCTCGTTGGCCACCACGGCAAACCCCCGGCCGGCTTCTCCGGCCGAAGCGGCCTCGATGGTGGCATTCAGGGCCAGCAGGTTGGTTTTCCCCGCGATGTTTTTAATCAGGGCGGTCACCTCGCCAATGTCTTTGGCCGACTGCCCCAACTGGGTCATGACTTCCGATGCCTTGCGGGAACCCTCCGCCGCCTGTCCGGTGGTATGGGTGGCCTCTCTCACTTTTTCTCCAATGGCAGAAAATCCTTCCGCCATTTGCTCCACCGCCTGAGACACCAAGTTGATGTTCCGGCTCAATTCGTCCGAAGATGTGCTTGCGCTTTGAATACGCTCGTTCACATCCTCGATGGCGTTCGACACCCGCTTGATGGTGGTGCTGACCTCTCCCGTTCCCGAAGCCAGGGTGAAGGCTTGTTCCTTTAGGTCTTTGCTTCCGCTGTTGATCTGCACGCAGATGGCGGAAAGCTCTTCGCTGCTGGCGGCCAAGCTCGACGCGTTTTCTTGCAAATCGCCAAAGGTCCCCCGCAGGTCCGCCGCCATGGTGTTGATGGATTTGGCCAGCCTGGCGGTTTCGGTTTGCCCCCCAGCCCGAACGGTTTTGGTTAAATCTCCCATGGCGATTTGTTCCACGATTTCCACCGAACGGTCCAGGGGGCGCATGATGCCTCGCAGGTAAAACCACAAGAAAACGCCCAAGCCGCCATATCCAATGACAATCCAAAGGGTCACCACCAATAATGCCAGCCGAATCTGGCCAGACACCTCTGTGGTGAGAACCTGCAGTTTCTGGTCGTGGCCACGCACCGCTTGCGCCAGCATGGCGGCCGAAGCCCGATCCTGCCCCTTCACCATGCCATCGGGAACTTTGGGGTTTTTCCCCCCTTGGGCGTCAAACGCTCCATAGGCCTCCAAATACTTTTGAACCATCAAGCGGTAGGTTTCTTGAAAATCAATAAATTGCTTCGATAAATCCGGGTCGCTGGACTTGGACAAAATGACGGCGTTGTTTTGGGCTTGTTTCACGTTTTCGTTAAATTCACCCAGGTATTTTTTCCGGGCTTCCGGGTCGCCCCCCCGCAGCAGAATATTTTTCCAGGCTTGAATCATTTGCTGGAAGTGGGTTTGCACCTCGTGCATGGTGCTTTGTTCTTGGAAAATTCGGCTCACCTCATCTTGCATGGTGCGAGACAGCATCCGCAGTTCAACAAACAACCCGATTAACGGAATGACGCCGACCAGAAAAAAGGTCAACGCCAGCACCATGGTTTTGGCTTTTAGCGATTTCATGTAAATCGTCCACTTTCTTCCACCCCATTGGTTTTTTCCTGCCCAGGAATGCTTCATATTTATCTTTATTTTGAGATAATAAAAAGGCATGTTTTTATTACGACTAAAAAATATTCATTCATTTGGGAGATATCAGGAGGCGAAAGACTCTTTTTATTTAACAGCAACTCTACCAATGCCAGCGGTTATTCATTTCAACCGCTCAGTGAATATAGTCGGAAGGAAGCAAGTGCCTCACTTATCGGCTTCGAGGCAATCCCCCAACAACACCCCTCCCCTGCCGCCCTTCAGGCGGCATCCCCTCCCCTTGGTGGAGGGGATTGAATCGAAGTGGGTGATGGGATGGCTCCCGTCCAGTCTATGTTTTCTGAACGGTTGGATAGAATATCCGGTGGCTTCGAGTAAAGGGGCGGACGGAGAGGCCCCTAGGCAGGGGTGCGTTTCGCTTGAAATGATCAACCTATGGCTTCGAGGAACGGAAGGGTGGCGTGGAGGGAAGGACGGGGATTATTTTACCCGGAAGGCCCGGCGGGCGGTGCCGTCGGGAGAAATGGCAAAGCGGATGGAACCCAGGCAGCGGGGGCAGCGCCCCAGGTAATGGGTGCCCGCCCGGTCTTGGTACACCCGCTGATACACCCGGCAGCACTCAAAAAATAGGCTGAGATAGGGCCTGCCCCGCAAGGTGGCGTCGTCGGTCATGGGGGGTCTCGGGTTGCAGGGGGTGGTTGCAAGCGGCGGTTGCAACCGGCAGTTGCAAACGATGGCTGGCAGTTGCCCGGAAATGCCGGGGCCTACCCCAGAGAAGCAAGGGGCGTACCGTTAGAAGTTCCCGAACCCCATGGAAAGCACATAACGGTGGGCGGAAATGACCGGCCCCGGCCCGAAGTAAGAGGACACATCCACCCCGCCGCTTAGCAGAAACGAGCGGGTGACCATGTATCCCAGTTCCATCCGCACCGGGATGAAGGGCTCTAACCGGGTTTGATACACCTGGGCCGTGTTGTAGCGGATCAGGCCATCCATCACCCCAATCCCCACGATGGACGAAAACACAAACCCCCCCTCCATTTTGAAATGGGTTCCCGATAGGAACGCCAAGTGAACGGTTTGCACCTTTTGGATGTTGGAGGATTTGGGCAGCCAGGTCATCCGGCCGAATTCCCAACCACTGGTGCGGATGGTTCGAAACCCCACGGGATTACCGGACAGATAGAGGAATGAATCGTTGGCCTGCACTTGGGCATCGGGAAAGGTTTGGGGGGCCATGACCCCAGAAAAGCCAATCATTTGAACAGATTTGGAAAACATGGAATCGGAACCACCCCCAAAGCGGCGAAAGATGGGGGCGGGCTCTTCTCCCCAGGCAGGGGTTAGAAACCCCGCCACCGACAGGGTTAGTCCAAAAAAGATGGGAAATAGTTTCAAGGAATTCACCTAAAACTGGATTTTGGCCGCCGATTTGCTTAACCGAGTATACCTTACCCATTTTCAAAAGGTGAATGGGGAAAAAATTCCATGAGGATTTTCTGGAAGCATGATAAAAGAGAAGGGTCCCTTTTCATGATTTCGTGATTTTTAGCTCAAAACTTTTTGGCCGCATTGTTCCGGTAGGCACACACCAACCCAACAGGAGACTTCTCCGTGGAGTTTCATACCATCGGCAATATGTGGATGTGGACCGGGTTTACCGGCCTGGTCCTATTTTTGTTGTTTTTAGACTTGGTGGTGTTTCACCGGCACGCCCACAAAGTGTCGGTAAAAGAAGCCATGGGCTGGACCCTGATGTGGATTTCTCTGGCCTTGGTGTTTGGGGCGGTGATCTACCAGTTTTTCGGCCCAGAGCGGGCCCTGGAATATTACACCGGTTATCTGATTGAGAAAGCCTTATCGGTGGACAACCTGTTTGTGTTTTTGGTGTTGTTCAACTATTTCGCCGTGCCGGGGAAGTTGCAGCACCGGGTGCTGTTTTGGGGGGTGTTGGGGGCCATGATCATGCGGGGCTTTTTCATCGTGGTTGGCGCGGTGCTGATTCAGCAGTTCCATTGGATCATTTACCTGTTTGGCGGGTTTCTGGTGTACACCGGGGGAAAGCTGCTGCTTCACAAAGACAGTGATGTTCACCCGGAAAAAAACCCGGTCATCCGGTTTTTTCGCCAGCGGGTGCCCATGGTGGATAACTACCGGGATGTGCACTTTTGGGTGAAGGAAGGCGGGCGCTGGATGGCAACCCCCCTGCTGCTGGTGGTGGCCACCGTGGAATTCACCGACCTCGTGTTTGCCGTGGATTCCATCCCCGCCATTTTCGCCATTACCGAAGACCCCTTTATCGTGTACACCTCCAACATCTTCGCCATCTTGGGGCTGCGCTCGCTGTATTTCGTGCTGGCTGGCATGATGGATACCTTCCACCACTTAAAGACGGGGCTGTCGTTCGTGTTGATGTTCGTGGGGGTAAAAATGCTGCTGGCCGAGTGGTATAAAATTCCCATTGGGGTTTCTCTGGGCGTGGTGGCGGCGCTGCTGGTGTTGAGCATCCTTATCAGCATTGTTCTCCCCAAGGCCAAGGAAGAATCCGACCAGGGCACGGGTGGCGCGGGTGCTGGTAAAACCGAGGCACCCTAAAGGCTTGAGGGATTCAAGCCACAATCCCACGGCTGGTATTCCCACCGAATATCTCTGCCCTGTGGGCATCCCAACAACACCCCTGCCCTGCCAACTGCACCCCTCCCCTGCCCCCTGACGGGGGCATCCCCTCCCCTTCGTGGAGGGGAAATATATCGAATACGATGGGTTGTGCTTTGCTTCCTTCCGGTTTCACTATCCGAACAGACTCTATCTCTACCCTTCGGCCCAGGCCGTATGGTCCCTCCACGAAGGGGAGGGACAGGCACCGAAGGTGCCAGGGAGGGGTGCTGTTCGGGAACAACGTGAAGCCGAAAAGTTGGGCGCTTGTTCCCGTCCGGCTTCATTCACTGAACGGTTGAACTGAATCGCCGGGGGATTCGAGTAACGTGACGTTCGCGAAACCATGGCCATTTTTAGCCCATTGGTGTATTTTCATAAGAGAAAATAAAACGTTTGCCCCTACCGGCCAATTGGCAGCACCGAATGACAGGGACGTTGAACCATGAAGTGGAGAAGAGCGGTTCACCCGCCGGAGTCCGATCAAGATACCCTGCCTTTGCAAGAGGCCCTGGGCCTGCACCCCTTGGTGGCGGGCATTTTGTTGCGGCGTGGCTGCCGCACGGTGGAAGACGCCCAGCGTTTTTTAACCCCCCGGCTGGAAAACCTGCACGACCCCTTTGGCATGAAGGGCATGGAAGCGGCGGTAGAGCGGCTGGCCCGGGCGGTGATGGGGGGAGAAAAAATCGTGGTGAGCGGCGACTACGACGTGGACGGCATGACCTCCACGGCGTTGATGACCGGCTTTCTGCGGGCCACCGGGGCCGATGTGGATTTTTTCGTGCCCAGCCGGTTTGAGCACGGCTATGGGCTAACCACCAATTCGCTGGAAGCCCTGTGCCAAATGCACCCCAAGGTGGTGATGACCGTGGACAACGGCATTACCGCGGTGAACGAAGTGGCCGCCCTGCAAGCCAGGGGGGTGGACACCATCATTACCGACCACCACCCGCCGCGGGTAGAGGGCGTGCCGCCGGGGGTGGTGGTGGACCCCCTGCAACCCGGCTGCGACTACCCCTTCAAGCGTATCTCTGGGGTGGGGGTGGCGTTCAAGTTATCCACCGCCCTGCGCCGCCGCCTGCGCGAACAGGGCTGGTGGAACGATGCCCGCCCCGAACCCAACTTAAAAGATTGGCTGGACCTGGTGGCCATTGGCACGGTGGCCGACGTGGTTCCCCTGCGGGATGAAAACCGCATTTTGGTGGCCCATGGCCTGGCCGTGCTGAACCGCCCCGACAAGCGCCCTGGCATTGCCGCCCTGCTGAACCAAGCGGGGTGGCGCCCCGGCCCGGTAGATACCCGCACCATTGGGTTTTGCTTGGCCCCCCGGCTGAACGCCGCCGGGCGCATGGCCCAGGGAGAGCTGGGGGTGTCTTTGCTGCTGGCCGATGACCCCCGCGAAGCGGCCGACCTAGCCGGGCGGCTGGAGGGTGAAAACAACCTGCGGCGCCAGAAGGGCGAAGAAATGTTTCACCTGGCCTTAAGTCAGCTTCCCCCAGGCCAGGCCCAAGAAGCCCCCGCCCTGGTGGTGGTGTCGGACCAGTTTCACGAGGGCATTGTGGGCATTACCGCCAGCCGCCTGGCCGAGCGTTTTGGCAAGCCGGTGTTTGTGTTGGCCGAAAACGGAAAATGCTTCAAGGGCTCGGCCCGCTGCGCCCCTGGGCAAAACCTGAACGCGCTGCTGAAAGACGTGGCCGAACTGCTTTCAGACTGGGGGGGGCACGCCCAGGCCGCCGGGTTTACCCTGCCCAAAGAAAACCTGCAGGCCTTTCGCAGCGGGGTGATGGAAGCCGTGGTGCGCCAGCGGCAAAATGGAGGAGACCTGCCCGTGATGTACCTGGACGGGACACTGCACCCCAGAGAAAACACCCCCGCCATGTTGGAAAAACTGGCCCAGCAGTTGGTGTCGCTGGAACCCTTTGGAGAAGACAACGGCCAGCCATCGTTTCTGGTGGAGCAAGACGACGTGGGAGAACCCCCCCGCCCCCTGAAAGAACGCCATTTGAAGTGGACCCTGCCGGGAGGGCTGGAAATGATCGCTTGGAAAGCCGCGGGGAATTTGTCGGTTACCTCCGCCACCCGTTACCGGGTCAGTCTGGGGTTCAACGAATTCCGGGGGAACAAAAAAATTCAACTGAAGGTGGAAGACCACTGGGTGGAAGAATAACAGCGAACCCCATTCCGCTTTCTATTTGCTCTCTTTTCTGGCCAGGCCCCCCTAAAAATCCCCTTCCGATCCTCGAAGCCAGTAGGTGATGCGCCTGCCGTTCTGCTTCAACAGCACCCCTTTACTCGAATCCGGCAAGTTACGCACTTTCTTCCGGCAACCGAACGGATGAAGAGAATCACGGTTGGATGCGAGTATTGTCCCTCTCCGATGGGGAGGGACAGGTGCCGAAGGCACCAGGGAGGGGTGATGTTCGGGGATTGAATCGAAGCCTACCTGTGAATCGCCTGCTTCCGTCCAATCAATGGATTCCCAACGTTTGTATAGAATCACCGTTGGCTTCGAGGAAAGGGTTGTCATACAATGCCCCTTTTCTTGACATTTCTCCCCGCTAGGGGTATGCTGTTGTTAACCAGCCTTTCGGTTCTTTCTGTTTCCCCTTCTGTTTCTTCCCCGCCCATGGCCCCTTCTCTGTTTATCCCCCATGGTTCCCCCCTGCTGGCGCTGGCAGAAGACGCCACCACCCAATTTTTCAGGGAGTGGGGGGCCTCTCAGCCCCGCCCAACGGCGGTGGTGGTGGTGTCGGCCCATTGGCAAACCCCCGGCCTGCGGGTGACCCATTGGGCGTCTCACCCGGTGATCCATGACTTTTACGGATTTCCCGATGAGCTGTATCAGTTGGATTATCCAGCCCCTGGCCACCCAGAACTGGCCCGGCGGATTCAGCAGGCGGTGGAGGCCTGGGATGGAGCCCCCAGCCTGGGGCCCGTGACCCTGGACGGCGAGCGGGGATTGGACCACGGGGTGTGGGTGCCCCTGCGGCACATGTACCCCCAGGCCGATGTGCCGGTGGTGCAGGTGTCACTGCCGTTTTCTTGGGGGCCGGAGCGGTTGTATTTGCTGGGCCGGGCCCTGGACGGCCTGCGGGAGGAAGGCGTGTTGGTGCTGGGCAGCGGCTTTGCCACCCACAACCTGCAAACCGCGGTGCCGCAAACCCACGCGGAAACCCCCACCTGGGCGAGGGTGTTTGAGGAATGGCTGCGGGCCAACGTGCTGGCTTGGAACACCGATGAACTGTTCGAGTTTTGGGTGAACGCCCCCCACGGGGCCCAGGCCCACCCCACCGCCGAGCACTTGGCCCCCCTGTTTGTGGCCATGGGGGCGGCTCACTCCCGCCCCACCAGCCGGGTGGTGCATGAAGGGTTTTCCATGGGCACGTTTTCTCTGCTGTCGCTGGCCTTTGGCGAATAATCCATTTCTACAAAGCATCCATCCTAAAGTTCATTTATTCAATATCCAATTCTCTTTATATTTTAGGAGCTTTTTCTGTAGGCTACTCCATGAAATGTCTCTCTCCCATTTATTTTTTCTGTTTTCACCAGGTGTATTCGCATTATTTTTGGCAATATCAAAAGGAATTATCCAGGAGTTTAGAGTTCCATCTTGCGGTTTGAAAATAAGAACAATCCAATCTACGGCATTTCTATCGTCGAACGTGAACCATTGGGAATTTTTCCAGCCATTGGTTTCAGTTCTTGTTTTAACACTTACACTAAGGTTTTTTTTTCCATCTCTTATAATTAAATCGTATCCCGGCCACAGGTCTGGCATTTTGCTTGCGGGTTTTCCTGCGAAGGTAAACTGGCTAAGCGCGTAATGTTCTCCCGCATCTCCCGTCATCTTAGGTGTTATCTTCATATTTTTTCTTCTTTCATTTTTTAGTTTGAAGTGGCGAATGATTTAATCTTTGTTTTTTCTTTGTTTCAAATTCGCCCGGCCTGGGCCAACACGGCTTGAAACTGGGCCGGGGTCACCGGCTGCACCGATAGACGGCTGCCTTTTCTCAGCAACACCATCCCAGCCAATTCTGCCATGCCCCGCATGTGGGCCAGGGTCACCGGTTGGGGGAAGGCCGCGAGGAAGGTGACGTCTACCATGAGCCAGCGGGGGCTTTGGGGCGGCTGGCCTTGGGGGCCGGGCTGGGGCCCCCGGGGGTCGAAGCCGGGGTGCCCTGGCGTCCAGGCGGTGGGGTCGGGGTAGGCTTCCCTGGCTACCCTGGCCGTGCCCGCCACCCCAGGCTCTGGGCAGTTGGAATGATAGAACAGCACCAGGTCTCCCACCCGCATGTCGGCCATGTAATTGCGGGCCTGATAATTTCTCACCCCGTCCCAGGGGGCCGTTTGCCCTGGGCTGCGGCGCAGGTCTTCCAGCGAAAACACCGAGGGTTCGCTTTTCATCAACCAATGGTTCATGGGTTTTCTTGGTTCTTGATGATTGGGGCTGTCCCAGGTCATGCGTGATGATATGGATGATCCCATGACTTGGGTTCAGAAACACCCCCCGCTTGGCGGGCATCCCACCAGCACCTCTCCCCCCTGCCCCCCTCCCCTGCCTGTTACGCAGGCTTCCCCTCCCCGTCGGAGAGGGGATTTGCTCGAAGCCGACAGGTTATGTGTGTGCTTCCTTTCGGCTTCACCAACCGCACGGCTGAAAAAAAATAACCGATGGATTCGAGTATTGTCCCTCTCCGAATGGGGAGGGACAGCCGTCCGCAGGACGGCAGGGAGGGGTGCTGTTGGGGAACCACTCGAATCCGAAAAGGAATGCGCTTGCTGCCGTCCAGTGTTCACTTTCCGAACGGCTGAAAAAAAATAACCGATGGCTTCGAGTATTGTCCCTCTCCGAATGGGGAGGGACAGCCGTCCGCAGGACGGCAGGGAGGGGTAATTTGAGGAACCACCCTCTTCAATTATCCTAACGGGGCTTTTTCGACCAGAAGTTGCTGCAACCCGGCGGGGTCTTCGGGAGAGTACAGGCTGGCGTTGACCAAGCAGGCGTTCTCTTTGATGGCCCGGAAGGTCGCCAGGGTTTCCGGGTCTTCTTGCAGTTGGGAGGATTCTCCCAGGGGGGCGAACACCATCAAATACACGTCGGGCAGGCGCAGCCGGAATTTTTTCACCAGTTTTCGCAGGGCCTCCAAGTCTTTTCCTTCGGCCTGGGTGCAGGCCACCACAAAGGGGCTGTTCAGGGGTTCCTTGGTGTCCACCAGGTGTTCCAGGCGGTGCAGGGTCATGCCCTCCAGCCCTTTGTCTTTCAGCGAGAAGTGGTCGTGCAGCAGCCCTTCCATCACCCGGCGCAGGTTTTGCCCCAGGTGAGAGCCATCATCGGCCACGATGACTTTTTTCACCGGGCGGCGCTCGGGGGAGAACTGTTCGCGCGAGTCCATCACCTCCAAAATCCCGTCTTGGGTGGTGCGAGAGATCAGGGAGCCAGCGTCTTTCACCCCTTTGATGAGCATCAGCCGGGCCATTTTTTGGCTGACATCGGCCAGGTTGTGTTGCAGCTTGGCCGACAATTGTTTTCCGCTGGTTTCCAGGGTGTTGATGGCCTCGCCGCCGCCCTGGGCCATGGAGGCTTCCATTTCTTTCCGCAGGTTTTCCATGTCTTGGTCCACGTCTCCCAGGCGGGCTTCCAGCATGTCCAGGTCTTCTTGGAAGTGCTGGCGGCGTTCCCGCTGGGTTTCCATTCGCTCCAGCAGCACGGCTTTGTCGGCGTGCAGTTTTTCCACGGCGGCTTCAATTTCTTGAATGCGGGCCTCCACCGTTTTCACCTTGGCGGCGGTGTCTTCCACGGCGGCCTTGCGGCGGTTGGTTTCTTCTTCCACCTTGGCCAGCTGCATTTTCACCCGGGCTTTTTCCCGTTCGTTTTCCAGCAATCGGTCGGCAAAGTTTTTGTCGGCGAAGGGCAGCATTTTCCCCGCCTTCACCCGGGAGGAAAAATCGGCCTCCGCGCAGTCTGGGCCGTAGAACAGCAGGTCGGCTTTGGGGGGCGGGCTTTCTTTGGCCGCCAGGGTGAACAGGGTGTTTTGCAGATTGTCGATGCGCAGACAGGTCACGATAAACTGCTGCAGCACCCGGTCGCCGGTGGTAAACACAATCCGCCGCCGCACAATGCGTTTCAGCTCTCCATCGGTGAAGCGGAAAATAATGCGGTGGCGGGCCGCCCCTTTCAGCCGAAGGAACACCCCCCGCAGCAGGGCCCGGAACGGCCAAGTGAGGGGGGCGATGTTGTGCAGAATCAGGGGGCGGATCAGCCGGAAGAATTCCAGGGAAAGCTGCTTTTGAATGCCCGCCACTTTGCGTTTGGCCCGGTTCCCCCGCTCCCGGGCCAGGAAGGCTTTTTGGTAAACCTCTAAATGTTTGGCCAGTTCTTGGCGGCCCAGCCCCAGGGCTTCTCCTTGGGGAACGGCCAGTTCCCGGGTGGCGGTGATTTTTTCATCGGCTTCTTTCAGCACCTGATCGCCTTTGCCCAGAAAGGATTCAATCTCGGCCAGGTGGTTTTTCATGCCTTCCACCAAGCGGCGGCGCAGGGCGGCTTGTTGATCCAGTTCCTTCAAGGCAGAGGGTTCCAGCGTGCCCGCGGCGGCCTGGTTGGCGGTTTGCTGCAACAGGTACAGCGATTCCACCATGTACACCCCCACCGGGTCTTCCTTCTCCCGGCCAGACAAATTCTTCCGCAGGGCGTCGATTTCGGCTTCCACCTGGCCGCTGTGGCGCAGGTAATCATCGCGAGACAACCGCCCCAGTTCGAACAGGCTCCACATGGCCGGGTCCACCAGGTCGTCCACCAGGGTCACGCTTACCCCGGCCAGCCGGGGGTGGGCGGTCAGGGCGTCCAGGTCGTCGCGCAGGCACACCAAGCTGTCGAAGACCGGCTCGCCCTCTTCCAGGTGTTCGGCCAGCCGGGCCGCCAGGTCGGCCTGCTGGGGGTCGGCCATTACTTGTTCCAGCCCCGCCAGCCGCACCGCCTTCCAGTCTCCCTGGGTCAGCACTTTTTTCAACAGCCCCGCTTTCGACTCGGCCTTGTTGTATTTTTTCAGGGTCAGCAGCAGCAGCCGGGCATAGGCCGGTTCAGCGCCCGCTTTCAGGGCCTCGTGCAGGGGGGGCAGGTCCAGCAGGGTTTTCATGGCGGCGTCGCGGTTGCCGTCCAGCACGTCCACCTTGTCTAAAAACTGCATCCGAGACACAAGGCTGCTCCGGTATTCCCGGGCGATGGCCGTCCACAGGTCTTTGCGGTGCACCGGGCTGAGGCGGTTGTAAAACTCCTCGGGAACCCTGGCCACGTAGCCCAGGGTAAAGCGGGTTTGGTCGTCGGGGTTCAGCTTGGCTGTCAGCAGCCCTTTGGGCACCGACAGGGTTTGGGTTTGCTTGGCCAGGCTGGCCCACACCGCCTGGGCTTCGGGGGGCTTCAGGCTGGAATAGGCTTGGCTTTGATAGTTTTCCATCAGCGGAAAGGTCAGCTGGGGAAAGGCGGTTTTAAACAGGGGGCTGTCGGTGAGCCAAATTTCGGCCAGCATCTGGGGGGCCTGCTGGGTCAGCACGTCTTTGCGGAAGGGCTCGGCCATGGCGGCCCACACCCGCCCAAAAGCGGCCGGGTCCTTCAGCACTTCCATCACCAGGGTTTCCCGAATTTTGGCCGGCACATAGGTCAGAAACCGCTCGAAGGAAGTTTCTTTCAGGTGCTCCAGCAATTGGTCCAACAGCCGGGGGGGCAGCCGGTAAAACAGGTCGTGGATTTCTTCCTGGGTTAGGGTAGACAACACCGCTTTGGCTGGCTGCAATTCCCGCAGGGTGGTTTCTCCCAGCCGCTCGGCCAGAACCGCCGTCAGCAGTTGGTCCCGTTCTTCGGGGCCAAAGGTATTGAACACCGCCTCATAGCCGGTCGATTCCAAAGCATCCCACTTGCCTTTGGCTCCCCGGTCGCTCAGGGCCATCAGGGCCTGGGGGGCCTCGGTGTAACGGTACAGGTGCTCCATGCGGTCAAAGGTCAGCCGTTCGGCCACCACCTGGTCCAAGTCTGGGGGCAGCACCATTACCACCCGCTTGCCCCGCACAAAGGCCATCCGCTCCGAGCGCAGGGTTTCGCGGAACACCACCCCCCGCACCCCCTCCAGGGCGTAGATCATTTTGGCCGCTTCGGCCAGGGTGATGTCTTTCAAGACGAACCGGTTGCCCTCCTCGGGCATGTGCACCGCCGCGTGAAACACCACCCCCGCCACCGAAAGAGAGCGGATGCGGCTGACCGGAATTTTCCCCTGGTCGGCCATGGCGTCGTCGCGGGTAAAGCGCTCCAGGTTGCCCATGGGTTCTGGGGGCAGGGGCTCTCCGCCGCCGGGGGGGGCCAGCGCCACCGAGACCGACAAGTTCGAGCGGAAAAACTGGCCCAGTTTGTCGTGCAGGTCCCCCACCAGCACCAGCCGCCGATGGCGGAAGAACCCGTGGGTTTCCAGGTTGAGGAATTCCCCCAGCAGGGGGTAGCGCAGATGAGGAGGGGCGTTCAGGTCGTCCAGGGCCGAGCCCACCAGGGGTTCCTCCCCCGGTTCATCGGGAACGAGGGAGGCCGACTGGTCGTAGTTGAAGGTGGTGAACAGCACGTCGGCGTGGGGGTTGCCCCGCAGCACCACCTCCAGGGGGTGGTTCTCTTGGTTTTGGGTGTACACCAATTCCCGGGGGGCGTCGCCAGAGGCGGCGTTCATGGCCTTGAACAGATCCCGCAGTTTTTCCCGCAGAATCTTCTGCCGCTCCACGGCCAGATCCACATTCACGATCTGGATGGTGACGGGGGTGGGTTTGGCGGCCATGGAACCGGTTTCTAAAAAATGTATTTAGAAAATTATTGGGGAGAGGGACTGATTTCTTCTAGCAATTTTTCGATGACATTGCGGAATTCTTCCAGCCTTACCGGCTTAAACAAAAAATAACTGGCGCCGTCCTCTTTGCAGGCCAGGGCGGTTTGGGGCGAGCGCATGGAGCTAATCATCACCACCCGTGCCCCGGGGTCGTGGGTGCGGATGGCCCGCAGGGCTTCCTGGCCGTTCATTTTGGGCATGATCAAATCCATGATCACGGCATCTGGCCGATTGGCCACATAAGCCGCCACGGCTTCTTCTCCGTTGCCGGCTTTGGCGGCCACTTGGTGGCCCATGCTTTCCACAAACTTTCCCAGCATGAACTGAGAGGCTTCGGAATCATCTACGATTAAAAACCGCATGGTTCGATCAAGAGAGGGTGAATCGATGACTGGCTGTCAAACATAGCAAGAAACTTCCCCCCCATCTTATTTTCAACGCATTCCAGATTGGTTTCTACCCCATTTTTTAAAGTCTTTGAAACGGTTGGCCCCTCTTTGAATCGTTCATATTTTGAGATCTCTGCGTAACCGATGTTTTCCCATCCCCCTGCCCCCTGAGGGAAGGGGGATATGTGTATTGGGGGGCTTCGCCCCCATTCCCTCTGTTCACGGAAAAAACCCGGGTTATGCAGAGGCCTCATTTTTGGCTTTCGTGTTTCTGCTCTAGGCTTTGGGAAGGTGTGGTTTTGTTGATGGTTTTTTAGGTTTGCCAGAAGGTCTGGCCGTTGCTTTGGTTGCTTTCTTGCTCGGTGTTTTACGCGTTTTGGCCGTGGTTTTGGGTTTAACTTTGGCTTTGGTTTGAGACTTGGCCATGGTTGGGGTGTTGGCCGGAGCGATGTGGGGCAGGGCAGCCTCCCGAGACACCCCCTCCACGGCTTCCTGGCGGAACCGTTCCAGTTCTTCCCGACCAGCCTGAAGTTCTTGGCGAATGGGTGCCACCCCTTGCTTCAGGTCGTTGCCAATCTCGTTTTCCACCATGCGGCGCACCCCGGTTCGGGCTTTGTGCAATTCATCCTCTATGCTCTGCCGAAATTGATGCAACCCCCGCAATTCTTCCCGGTTGCCCAGTTCTTCATGCAGGGCATCGCGGAAGGTGTTGGCCGTGCGGCGGAGTTCGGTGAGGGTTTTGGCCAGGGCCCGGGCCGCCCCAGGAATTTGCTTGGGACCCACCGCGAACAGGCTCACCAACCCCACCAAAAACACCTCATCCATCCCAATTCCGAACATGGCCGCTTTCCTGGTTGTTTTGCCCGCCTGGGTACACTACGATTGTAAATGAAAAAGAAAAGGAATTTGAATATCCCATGAAAAATAAAAGCACCACCCCCCGAAAAGCCCCAAAATCCTCGGTTTCCGCGCCCAGCCGCGAGGAGGAACTGGCCCTGGCCCGGGAAATTGTCCAGGCCTTACAGGATACCAAAGGCGAAGAGATTCTGCTCATTGATTTGGCGGGGCGCTCTCCGGTGGCCGATTTTGTGGTCATCGCCACCGGCCGCTCCCAGGCCCACGTGCGGGGGTTGGCCGCCCAGGCCGAGGAGCGCACCGCCAAAACCGGGGTTCACCCCGCCGTGGTGGAAGGCATGGAGGAAGGCAGTTGGGTGCTGATGGATTATCAGTCGGTGATTTTGCACCTGTTTCACCCGGAAACCCGCCGCCATTACGACCTGGAATCCCTGCTGGAAGATTACCCCCGGCTGCCGGTGCCCAGCAGCAAGGAATAATATTGGGCGGCAAGCCTGGGGGGGGGAAGTCTGGGTGGCTGTCTCTGTATATAACCGAACGTTCCTCTTGTCACGATTCTTCCCCCACGACCTATGAAACCACCCGGATTGGTGAAGGGCCGCCCCCGGGAGACCCACAGTTACTTTGCCGCCACGGTCCACGGCCTGGAGGACGTGCTGCGGGCTGAAATGGAGCAGCTGGGCCTGCAAGGCCTGGAGCCCATGGAAGGCGGCGTGTGGTTTGAGGGCGACCGGGCCGACTGCTACCGGGCCAACCTGTGGTTACGCACCGCCGGGCGGATTTTGTGGCCCGTGGCCGACTTTGCCTGCCGCGACGTGGAAGAACTTTACCAGGGCGCCCGCCGGATAGACTGGCCCGCCCTGATGGAACCGGACCATACCTTTTTGGTAAAGGTGAAGGCGGGAGACCCCCCCTTTACTCACAGCCACTTCTTGGCGATGAAAATCAAAGACGCCGTGGCCGACCGCTTTCGGGCGGACACCGGCCAGCGCCCCTCGGTGGATACCGAAACCCCCCATCACCGCATTCAAGCGGTGATTCAAGACCACCGCTGCTATCTTTCGCTGGATGCCTCGGGCGAGCCCTTGTTCAAGCGGGGTTACCGGGTGTGGACCGCCCAGGCCCCCCTAAAGGAAAACCTGGCGGCGGGGTTGGTGCTGCTGTCGGGCTGGCGGGGCGACAGGCCCCTCTACGACCCCTTCTGCGGAGGGGGCACCCTGCTGATTGAAGCGGCCCTGCTGGCCGGGAACCGGGCGCCGGGGTTATTCCGCGAGCGCTTTGGGTTTATGAACTGGCCCGACTACAACGCCGCCCTGCTGAAGCGCCTGAAGAAAGAAGCCAAGGCCGCCGCCCGCCCGGTGGGGGTGCCCCTGTGGGGGGCCGACAAAGACCCAGAAATGATTGCCGCCGCCAAAGAAAACGCCCAGCGGGCCGGGCTGGAGGGAGACATTCAATTCGACACCGCGGAAGCCGCCACCTTTGCCCCGCCCCCCGGCCCTGGCACCATTCTCACCAACCCGCCCTACGGCCACCGCATGGAGGAAGAGGCCGACCTGACCGGGTTGTACAAACAGTTGGGAGACACCCTGAAACAAAAAAGCCAGGGCAAGCAAGCCTGGGTGTTTACCCTCCAGGGGCCCCTGGTGAAGGCGGTGGGGTTGCGGGCCGCCAAAAAAACCGTGCTGTTCAACGGCCCCCTGGAATGCCGCCTGCTGCAATATGATTTATATTGATTTGCATGGATCGGTGGAGACGTTAAATGGATCAAAATCATCATGTATTGATCACCATGTATTGATTGCGCGAGTGGGGCGTTATAATAGGTGGGGAGGATAGACGGGGGGTATCAACCACGAAGGTTTTGAATCCCAGGAGCCCCATGAGCAAACCCCGACCACCGTTAGACCCTCAATTGTCGGCCCTGGAGTTGTCTGAGATTGTGGGGGAGGAGGCCCAGGCCGGCCACCGCATGCAGGCTGGACCTATTTTGGCCCTGGTGGACCTGGTGGCCGCCCGGGTGGCGGCCCACCACGCCAACACCTTCGTGGCCACCCTGATGTTCGACCGGGTGGACCTGTCCCGGCCCATCCAGCACATGGACTTGATTCGGCTGGGGGGGCGGTTGGTGAGGGTGGGGCAGTCCTCCATGATGGTGGAGGTGCTGGGCCGCCGCACCGACATGATGGCCAGGGAGGAAATCCCCATCCTGCGGTCCTTTGTCACCATCGTGGCGGTAGACGAAGCGGGCCAGCCCGACAAAACCATCCCCGGCCTTACCGCCGCCACCGAAGAAGACCGCGCCCTGCAGGCCGAGGTGGCCAAACGCCGCAAGCTGGCCGATGAATGGTTTGCCATGCAGGAATCCAACGCCAGCGGTGCCCTTACCCCGGCAGGGGTGGTGGAAGACGCCAACCGCACCAAGCGGGAGTACATCACTCCCCTCGATTCGGAAATTAAGGTGGTTCGTCAATTTTTGCCCCGCCACCTGAATTACCGCGGAACGATATTTGGGGGCGACCTGCTGTTGTGGATGGACCGGGTGGCCGTGTATGCCGCCTGCCACTTTACCCGCAACCGCCACATGGTCACCATTGCCATGAATCGGCTGCTGTTTAAGAAGCCCATCTTTGCCTCTGATCTGGTGAGCATGACCGCCCGGGTGGTGTACGTGCGCACCTATACCCTGGAGGTGGAAATCAAAGTGCGGCTGCGCCACGCCGACGGCAGTGAGGAAGATTCTCACAGCGGGTTTTTCACCGTGCTGAATTACGATGAGTCCGGCTTCAAGCGGCCCATCTCCACCGGCCTGCGCCTGCGAGAGGAAGATCAAGAGGGCTTGGCGGCCTATCACAAAGCCAAGCTGCGGCACCAGTTTTGGGAAACCCAGGAATTCTCTCCCTAAGAAAAAAAGGGGAACCATTCATCCCATGAACCAGGGTCGGATAACCAGGGTTTTTTCCGTGAACAGGGAAAACATAGATTACGTAGAAGTTTCAACCCAACTTTCCAAAGGAATGACCATGACACTCAAGCGTTTTCGTTGGATGGCGGTGGCCGTGCTGATGGTGGCCGCCGGGTTGCTGCCCGCCGGGCTGCTGCTGGCGGATTGCCAGAAAGACCTGACCGGCTGGCCGGTGATGCTGGAAGGCTTGAAGGCCCCCCACCACGGCAAGTCGGCCGAAACCATCACGGTCAGCGGGCGGGTGTCTGGCCAAGCGGTGAAAGTGCGGGTGGGTATTCACGACCACAAGCGGGATGTTTTCCACCCCGCGGCGGAAACCACCGCCAAGAATGGAGAGTTTACCGTGAAGATTCCCCTGGCTGGGGTGGCCGCCGGTCGGCATCATTTTTGGGTAGAGGTGGAAGACGCCCAGGGCCGGGTCAGCCGCTACGCTTACGTGAAAGCCGTGGCGGTGTTCAAATACGCCGTGCAGGCCCGCGAGGGCAAGACCACCCGCCCGGCGGCAGACAGCTGCATTGGGCTGGATCACATTGAGGTGGATTAAAGATCGCCATGACGGATGACACGGCCAACCCCCAAGACTTCGCCCGCGTGTTGAACGGCTTAACGCTCCACCTGGAGCGGCTGGCGGACGCGGGGGTGGGGCACCTGAACATCGCGGCCAGCCCCGAACTGGGGGCGCTGTTGCAGGCCACCCTGGGGCACCCAGAGGGCCGCAAGTTTCTCCACGCCCACACCCTGCGCAAAGAAGACGGGACCCGGTCGGTGGTCACCCCAGCAGCACCAAGCCCGACAACACTTAGCCCCACAGCGCCAAATCCGGCTGCCCCTGGGTCTGCCCCTGTTTCTGACGGAACCGCTCCCCGGCGGGCTTCTGCCCCCAGCTTGCCAGTCAGCGCGCCGGTGAGTGTGCCAGCCCGGCAAAGCCTGCCCAGGCAACCGGTCCAGCACCCTGGGCCCCAGGGGCCATCTTCCCGGCCCGCCCCATCGGTCACGGGTTCGGTGGCTGCACGAGAGAGCCGGTCCAACGAGTTTGCCGCCACCCCGCCGCAAGACATCGCCACCCTGGAATCCCTGGCCATTCAATACCGCAACTGCACCCTGTGTGCCCTGGCCCAGGGCCGCACCCGCTTTGTGTTTGGCGAGGGCAACCCGGCCCCTAAAATTTTGTTCGTGGGAGAAGGCCCTGGCCAAGACGAAGACCTGCAGGGGCGGCCCTTTGTGGGGAAGGCGGGGAAATTGCTTTCTTATGGCATCTTGGCCCTGGGGCTGGACCGTTCCGACGTGTACATTGCCAACATGGTGAAGTGCCGACCCCCCGGCAACCGCAACCCAGAGCCCGCCGAAATCGCCGCCTGCAGGCCCATTCTGCAGCGCCAAATGGAGCTGCTGAACCCTGGGTGCATTGTGACCCTGGGCAACGTGCCCTTAAAGGCCCTGAACCCCCAGGCCGGGGGCATCACCAAAGAACGGGGGCGGTGGTTTCAATACGGCGAATGGCCGGTGCTGCCCACCTTTCATCCGGCCTACCTGCTGCGCAACCGCAACGGGTTGGAAGACTGGTGGCGGGACCTGAAAACCGCCTTTGATAAAGTGTATATAGATTAGTCTTTCCCCACGCCTCCCACCGACACCACTTCTTCAATCACGGGTAGTTTCACCAGGGTGCCCGGCTGCACGGCTTTGCCCACCAAGTCGGGGTTGTTTTGGTAGAAGAGCCACATCGGCACGTTGTTGCTCTGGGCCAGGCTCCACACCGTTTCACCCGGCGCCAGTTTCACTTCGGTGGTTTCCGATACCGCGTAGGAGGAGAAGAAATCTTCCTCCCGCTGGCGGTGGAACTCGGCCCGCTGCTGGTTGAATTCTTGGGGTTCCACGTTCAACGGAATGGTGACCGGGCGGCCGGGCTGCAAGCCCCGGCCCCGGCGGCCCAACCCGTTCACCGCCTGAATGCGGCCCACGGTGGAATGGGCCCAGGTGGCATAGTTCCCCACCGTCTCGCCATAGGCCACGATGATTTCCCCCTCGCGGGTGGCGGGGTCGAAGTCGTGCAGGTCCAGGTCTTGAAACTGAGAGCGGCCTTCGGCCTCTTGGAAGGCCACCTTGTCTTGGGCGGCGGGCGGGGCCGACACGGCCTTGATGGGCGTGCTGATGGAACGGGTGATGCTGGCGGCCATGACCTGGGCCGAGGGCGGCTTGATGCCGGCTTTGGCGGCCAGGGCTATTTTATCTCCGGGGGGGGGAATGACAATGCGCTGGCCTGGGCGCAGCCGGTGGCGGGTGGACATGTTGTTGGCCTGGGCCAATACCTGCCAGGGCACCCCAAACCGCTGCCCCAGCCCAAACAGGGTGTCTCCCCGGCCCACCACCCATTCCACCATGGGCTTTTGTTTGTCGTGGCGTTGCTCAGGGGGCAGGGCTCCCATAAACGCGTTCAACGTCACCTCCGCGGGAATCCGCAGTTTGTATCCCTGGGGAATGTATTTGGTGCCAATCACCACCGGCGGGCGGAGGGCCGGGTTCATGTCGGCCAGCACGTCGGGCTTCACCCCCGCCACCTTGGCCGCCTGGGCAAACTCTAAATAGAAGGGCAACTCCACCTCTTGAAAGCGAAAGGGTTCGTGAACCGTGACCCCTTTGAAATGCCGATCGGAGTTCATGGCCACTTCACGGGCCGCCAAAAATTCCGAGTAAAAGTTTTTGCTGGCAAATTTAAAATAGGGCCCGTCGTAATGCAGAATCAACTGCCCCAGGTCCGAGGTTCCGGTGCGGGCCACGATTTTTTCCAGGTTCTGCCAGCCGTGGTTGTAGGCCGTGATGGCCAGGGGCCAGTTTTTCATGTGCTGGTGGTTTTCCCGCATCAACCCGGCGGCGGCCCGGGTGGCAAGCAAAGGGTCCAGCCGCTCGTCCACTTCGTAGCGCACGCTCATAAACCGCTTACCGGTGGCTGGCATGAACTGCCAAGCCCCCGCGGCCCCCACCTTGGAATAGGCCTTAAAGTTAAACGAAGACTCCACGTGGGGCAGATAGGCCAGGTCCTCCGGCAGGTTTTCCTCGCGGAAAATGGCCTTCATCCGGTCCAGGTAGGCCCCCGAGCGGATTAACCCCTGCTCGAACATTTTCGATAGCCCCCGCTGAAACCGCAGGTTTTCCGCCGAGCCCCGCAGGCGCTGGGGGGTGGCTTCCTGGCCATACAGGGCAATCAGCCGCTTGCCTTCGGGGCCGGGGTCGGCGCCAGCATCCATGGCGTCGGCGGTTTGATGCAGCAGCTTGCGCAGGGCATCCAGCCGTTCTTTCATCTGGCGGCGCAGCACCCGGGGGCGGTCATCGGGAATGGACACCACCTCAAACACGGGCACAGTCATCAAACCGTCGTGAATCACGGCCGTGTTGGGGTCCATTTCGGTAAAGGCTTTGATCCAGAATGCCTTCTGGCGGTCGATCACCGGAGAGCTGGGAAACAATTGGGCGGATTTCTTGGGGTCTTCGGCCTGAGTGGCTCCGGCCGAAACCAGCAGGGCCGACAGGATGACGAGGCTTCCCAGGGCCCAACGCCCGGCGGGGATTTTTAGGGATTGGCTGATAGACGGCTGGACACAATAACTGAGGGAATGGCGGCGGTTCATGGCTCTCCTGCCCGTGGATGGATGACATTCAACTTTAAACTCTACCCCATCCTTTGCTTCCGCAACAACACCCCTGGTTCATTACAAAATTTTCATGGAGAATAACGGTGGAGAGGACGGGTGAAGATTCCATCCCCCCATTGGGCCCGTATTCTTTCTGGTTCTTTCAGAGCATATCGGACGGAGGCGGCTCGGCTTTTCAACCCACAGGAACCCCATGACGATTTGGACATTGCAGAAAGGCCACGACCGGCGGTTCCGGGGGGGCCACCCCTGGGTGTACTCCAACGAACTGGCGGCCAGCCCCAAGGGCATCGCCCCCGGAGACCCGGTGGAACTGCGGGGCCCTGGGGGAGAATTTTTGGCCTGGGGCTACGGCCATCCGGGGTCCCTCATTGCCTTCCGGGCTTTGGGGAGGAACCCCCTGGAGACCCAGCCCTGGTCGGCGGCGGGGGTGTTGTCGCGGCTGCGGGGGGCATCGGCCCTGCGGCGTCAGGCTGGTTTGGGTCAGGCCAGCCACCGGCTGGTGTTTGGCGAGGCCGACGCCCTGCCGGGGTTGGTGGTGGACCGCTACCGCTTAACCGGGGGCCAGCAGGTGCTGGCGGTGCAGGCCCAAACCGCCGGGGCCGACCGCCTGCTACCCGCCCTGCGAGAGGCCTTGGAGACCCTGACGGGAGAAGAGACGGCCATGGGGGGACCAAGCTGGGAGCAGACCGCCCTGGTGATTCGCAACGACACCCGGGGGCGGGTGATGGAAGGCCTGGAGGAAGAACCCCCCCGGTTGGAGAAAGCCCTGGCTGGGGTGGACCTGACCCAGGCGGAACTGGTGCTGGAAGACGGCAGCACCCTCACCGCCGACTTGGTGGGGGGCCAAAAGACCGGGTTCTTTTTGGACCAGCGGGCCAATGTGACCCGCCTGGCGGCCCTGGTGCGTTCTGCCCTGGCAATACCCGCTGGGGCCCCCGGCCCGCTGAACGTGCTGGATGTGTTTGGCTATGTGGGCCAATGGGGGGCCGCTCTGGCCCGGACCGCAAAGCAAGGCGGGGCCACCGCTCGGGTGACGGTGATGGATTCCTCCGCCTCCGCCCTGGAGCGGGCCCAGGCCAACCTTACCGCCGCTGGGGCCCAGGCCGTGCCCCTGAAGGCCGATGCCATGAAGGCCCTGCTGGAACTCCCCGCCGCGGCATTCCAGGTGGTGGTGGCCGACCCTCCGGCGTTCATCCGTTCGCGCAAAGACCAGCCCACCGGTCAGGCCGCCTACGCCAAACTGTTCGCCCAGGCCCTGCGGCTGACCGCGCCGGGGGGGCTGGTGGCTGCCTGCTCCTGCTCGCAATTGTTATCCCCAGAGGATTTCCGCGAAGTTTTGGCCAAAGCCGAAAGCAAAAGCGGGCGCCCGGTGCGCTGGGTGGCCCAGGGCGGTCAAGGCCCCGACCACCCCGTGGTCGCCGCCTTCCCCGAAGGGAATTATTTAAAGTGCTGGCTGGGGGTGGTGGGGTGAAGAAGAAGCCCCCATATAAAGATTCAACTCTCAGCGATTTTAGATAGTTGTCACTAGGGTTTATGCCGTTGGGGATATAGGGGCCAAAGGTCCTTGGAAAGGTGGCAGAGGGTAGAAAAAATGTCTGGTTGATGCTAGGATATACATGTACACACAGGAGAATGCCATGACCATGACTCGTATTTTCAAAAATGGAAATTCTCAAGCCGTACGAATTCCGGCGGAACTGGCCTATGACCGGAACGACCTGGATGTGGAAATTGAACGGCGGGGGGATGAACTGCGGATTCGCCCAGCGGCGCGCCGTTTGAGCCAAGTGTTGGACAAATTCGCCGGATTTACCCCTGACTTCATGAGCGAAGGCAGGGGGGAGAATGTGGAATCTCCCAGGGATGAGGTATGACCCCCCGGTATATGTTGGACACCAACATGTGCATTTACCTGATGAAACACCAGCCGCCCCAGGTGGCCGAACGGTTTGCCCAATGCTTCAAAGGCGAGGTGGTGATGTCGTCCATCACGCTGGCCGAGTTGGAATACGGCGTGGCTTGTTCAGGGGTCCATCAGATGAAAAACCAACAGGCCCTTCATTTGTTGCTGAACGATATTCCGGCGGCGGCGTTCGATGAATCCGCCGCCAAGGCTTACGGTCCAGTCCGGTTTGCTTTCCGGGAAAAAACACGAGACGCGCTGGATAAGTTGATTGCCGCCCATGCCATTGCCCTTCAGGTGGCTCTGGTCACCAACAACGAGCGGGATTTTCAGGGCTACCCCGGCCTGCGGCTGGAAAACTGGCTGACCAGTTGACGCTGCCTCTGCAACACCCCTCATCATCGCCGCCTTCCCCGAAGGGAATGATTTAAAGTGCTGGCTTGGGGTGGTGGGGTGAAGCACTTCTCTTACTCCTCTTACTCCACAATCCGGTAATTCTTCCGCACGGTTTTTCCATCCAGGGCATCGTAATGCCACCATTCGTTGGGCAACTGAAGGAACCCGGCTTCGGTCATCACCCGCCGCAGTATCATCCGCCGCTCCAACTGGGGCTGGGTCAGCACCCCTTTCGCCAACAGTTTTGTTTCCAGTTTTGGCTGGGCGGCCTCGGTGAAGGCATCAAACGGCGTGCCCATGTCTAGCTCGTGCCCGTCTGGCCCCAGCAGCGACAAATCCACCGCGAAGCCGAAGTTGTGAAGGGAGCCCTTGTCTGGGTTGGCCACGTAGGGCTGCTGGGGGGTGCCCTTCACCACCCCCCAAAACAACCGCTGCACCGAGCGGGGGCGCAAGCAGTCGAACACCAGCAGCTTATAGCCGGGGGAGTAGGTTCGCAGCAACTCCGCCGCCCGGAACAGTTTGGCCGCGGCCTGCTGGTGCAGAAAGCAGGTATTGTGGGTTCCGTACACGTTCCGCCCGGTGAAGTTGTGGGTGGTGGCGTAGCGAATATCGAGAGCGATGACGTCGTTGGCCGTGATTTCCACGTAATCCGGGCCAAAGGGGTTGGCCGCCGCCCAGTTGGGGGTCATCGACATACCCGTGAAGGCGGAAAGGAACAGCCCCATGGCAAGCATTTTGGTGAAAGGATTCAAGAATTCCCCCCCGTGGATGGGTGCAGGCCCTAAAACATACCACGAAATCTTTGCAACACGTAGGGTTTGGCTGGCCATCTACCCCCCGCAAAATGAAGATGTCTTAAATAACCAACCGTGTTATTTAAGATTTCGGCCAAAAACTTAAGTAGCGGACAGCCTTATTAAAGGCCCAATGTGGGACCTGGAGCGGCTACAAATTTTGCGGGAAATGACCGGGGGGAAACGGGGAAAGTTGTACGTGTTTGATGGGTATTTGAAGCTGTTTAAGTAAATGGGCTGTAACAGGGGATAACAAGAGGATTGGGGATTGGCTTGGAAAACCAGAGTGCCGACGGGGAGACTCGAACTCCCAAGGGTTTCCCCACTACCACCTCAAGGTAGCGTGTCTGCCAGTTTCACCACGTCGGCCGAATAGAAACCAATGTAACGTGGAACCGCGGGGTGAACAAGTCCCCGGGGTAAGGGGCTATTCCATCTGCCGCAGGCGCACCAGCAGGGGCTGCCAGTCGAGGGGCTGGGGGGGGTGGTCTGGCTGCTGGCCGGTTTGTTCATCCACCCGCCGCCGCAGGTTGATGCCCATTTTCCGCAGCAAATCTACTCCCTGCAGCAAAATTTGGGTTTTTTCCCGGTCTAGCAAGGCCCGGCCTTTGCGGGCGCTGTCCAGCATGGATTCCATGGCGTGGGAGATGTCACGGATTTCCACCAGCCCCAAAAAGGCCGAGTTCCCCTTCAGGGTGTGAACGGTGCGGAACAATTCGTTCAGGGGCTCTTGGGCCGTCAGGTGTTGCTCCAGGGCCAGCACGGCTTGTTCGGCTTTGTATAAATGCTCGGGCAGTTCTTCCAAAAAGAAGCGGGCCATTTCTTCGTCGAGAGGAAAGCCGGGGGTGCCTATATAAGCAAAGGTGGCGTTGTTTTCAGGCTCGCGGCGGGCAGGGCCCTTGGTTTGGGGTGCCTCAGGGGCGGGTGGCTCGGCGGGTTCAGTGGGCTTGTTCATGAGGGCCGATTCCCTGGCCCAGTGGACTTCCAGTTCCTCCAGCAGTCCTTCAATTTCGCTTCGGCAAGAAGAAAACGGCTTCATGCCCGCCTGAATTTCCCCCAGCAGAATGCCCAGCCGGCTGACGGTGAGGCTGGTTTGTTCCGCTCCCAAATGGTTGCCCACATACATAAACCGCTCTACCCCCAGCAGGGCTTGCTCCATGAGTTCTGGGTGCGGTTGGTTCGATTTAAGCAGGCGTTTGATTTGGTGGGAAAAGATTCCCTTGACCCGAGGTCCCCAAAACAATACCCGGTATCCTCGTTCAGACCCTGGTTGTTTGGGTTTGTTCCCCACGTTTCTACCCGCGTTTTTTTTCATGTGATGATCCCCAGGGATACAACCAATTTTCCCCTGTGTAACGTTTCAAAACAAAGAATGATTCGGGCGCGGCAGATGAAGCGGTGAATGGATAGAAATCCCGTCCCGGCAGACACCCGATAGAACCTTGGGAGAATACCATGGCCACGACACCCCATTCAGGCTCTGGGTGGTTTACCCCCACCCCAGCCTCCACAACCCATTCAGCTGGTTACGGCTTGAATCCCCCGGGAGCTGCGAAACCGGCTCCCGCTGGGTTTTTTAACCCTGCGAACCGGGCAGCAAGCCCCGTGTTGGAATCTCATTTAGTCCACAGGCTATCGCTCTTCCAGGGAATGGCGCAAGTATGGCGATTTTTCTGGAAAATATCAAGAAAACACCCCATAATATGACAATCATGCGTTGTAAGTGCCGAAGTGCGTTTTCGGAGTTGCCGTCAACTTTCCGGTCCCCTGAACGGGCGGGTGGAGATCTTTCCGCATCATCAGGGTTTTTGCCGTGAAAAAGTGGCCAGGGAGAGCGGTAAGAGAGAAAAGAAAGAGAAGAGAGAGATGGGAAAGAGATGGCGGGGGGTGTGAGGTGATTTTAAAAATGGGGTCCCCCAAAAAGGAGTTTCGAGAATGGGTAAAACAATCTACGAACCCGAAGCCTGGCCAAATTGGCAAGAGCTGGAGCGGCTGAAGGAAAAATACGATCAGCTCTTCTTTCAAGAAGAAGGGGCGGAACACCAACAACGCAACAGCGGGCGGCTGCAGGTGCCCCCAGGCAAACAGGTGTTTATTCACCGGGAACCAGAAGCGGTTCCCCTCCACGACATTTCCCTGGGGGGGCTCTCTTTTCTGTCGGATCATCCCATTCCGCCGGGCACGGCCATTCAGGTGAGCACCCTGGGCAGCATGGTGCTGCAAGCCCAGGTGGTGAACTGCGCCATGGAGGCGGCAGACGGTCCCCTGATGGAATGCCAATACCGGGTGCGGGCGCGGTTTAGCCAGGGGGTCAACGGGGTGCAGGCCTATTCTCTCATTCGAGAAGTGCTGGGTCCCGTGGACATTACCTCGTGAACATGACCTCGTAAATCAGCGCCGGGCGTGCCAGCCCACACCTGCCAGGGTGAACCACCCCGCGATGAAGCAGGCCCCCCCCAGGGGGTTCAGGGGCGCCAAGCCGCTCCAGCCAGTAAACGCCATGACATACAGGCTGCCGGAAAATAGCACCAGCCCCCCGGCAAACAACCTGGCCGCCCAATTCGCCAGCCGCTCAGCGGTGGGCAGCAGGGTGCCGGTCAAGGCGGCGGCCCAAATGGCCAGGGTGTGCATCCAGTGATACCGCTGGGCGGTTTGAAACCATTCCCATTGCTCCAATGAGGCCCCGGACTTCAGTTGATGGGCCCCCAGGGCACCCAGCCCCACCGCCAGGGCCCCAGAAACCGCCGCTGGCGTCAGCCATTTTTTCAGCATTTGAATCCTCCGCGTTTCAGGTATAACAGTACAAACAGCCATGAATGAGCAAAACTCTAAACCCCTCACCTTCCTTCCCCCGGTGTTATGACCCCCCCCCAGGACAAGGACGAAGTGGCCGCCGCAAAGGCCAGCTTGGAACTTATGGTGATGGAAAACAAGCACCTGGTGACCAAGTTTGGCGGGCTGCTGAGCGACCTGGAAGAAATGCAAAAACTTCCGGCCCCCCAGCGCCACGAAAAATTCAAAGCCTTGGAAAAAACCGGGGCCTTTCAGTTCAAGGGGGTAGACATCCGCCACTTTAAGTCTGGCCAGGCCAACCAGCCCTTGCCGCCCTCGTTGTTTCTGGAGCGTACCCAGCGCCGCCTGCAAAACACCGCCCTGATCTTAAAAGAACTGGCCAGCCGGGGGGGCTTCGACCGCTCGGCGCAGCTGCAAGAAGCCATTGCCAAGCTGACCAGCCGGGTGGTGGACCCCGGCAGCCCCCGGGATGTGCAAGATTTTCGCAGCCAGGTGGTCAGCCTGCACGATGACGAACTGTTTAAGTCTTACCTGCAAGCCAAGAAAGACTTTATCAGCAAAGACCAAGAAATGCGCACCGAGGTGGAAATGCTGACCACCAAAGAAACCCTGGGCGACAATTTGGTGGCGCTGAAGGCCAACGAATCCAGCCTGACCGACCTGAAAACCAAAATGGAGTCGGGAGAGGTGGCCCCCGCCGTGGTGATGGAACAGCTGGATCATTTAGATCCCGCCAAAGGCTTGGCCGGAAAGTAAACCCGGAAAGTAAGCGGGGGAGGCGCACGGGGGGTGCTAGGATTTTGGGGGGAGATAGAAATCACGGAGCGCGGGGGAATACCCTGTGGGGGGTGACTCCGGAACTTCCTCGCTCGTTCTTTCGTTTCAATTCCAGGTTTTGTGGCTTCGATCTCGTTTTTGCTTGGGGTTCACGGTCCAAAGCCGGTGCCATACGCCTGTGTTTGCTCGCCCTGCTTTCAAGGTTTTCGTTGGATTTATTCCCCCGTTATTCACCCGCTCTCCCCTACGACCCGTGCCCATGAACAACGCTCTGATTCTGGTGGTGGAAGATTCCGCGCTGATCCGGAAGAAGACCACCGGTCTGCTCACGGGTGCCGGGTTCCAGGTGGTGGAAGCCGCCGATGGAGAGGAAGCACTGCTGAAGGTGCGGGAGACCCGCCCCAAGTTGGTGCTGCTGGACCTGATTATGCCCCGCCTGGGGGGCATGGAGGTAATGCGCGTTCTGCGGGACTCTCCCCAAACCCGCACCCTGCCGGTGGTGCTGGTGAGCGCCCTGGAAGACAAGCCCACCCGGCTGGAGGGCCTGGAGCGGGGCGCCGACGCGTACCTCACCAAACCCTACGACAACGATGAACTGCTGGCCCTGGTGCATAACCTGACCAGCAAACGGCTGGAACTGGAAAACCTGGACTCCCTGCGGGAAGAGCGCCTGCACATGGAGGTGCACGACTTGAAGAACCCCCTGGGGAACATCATCACCACCTGCGAGCTGCTGCTGAACTTTCCGCTGGAGGAAAAAGAGCGGCGGGAGTTGATTGAGGGCATTGCCCGCAGCGCCAAAGCCACCCTGGGCATGGTGATGAACCACCTGCAGGTGGGGGGGCTAGAGTCGGGCCAGTTTCACGTGACCCCGTCTCCCCTGAACCCGGCGGAGGCGGTGCTGTCGGCGCTGAACCAAGTTAGTTGGCTGGCGGGAGAAAAAAAAGTGGCCCTTACCGCCAACCTGCCCCCCGATGCCCTGCCTCTTACCGCCGACCGGGAGATTCTCATCCGGGTGCTGGTGAATCTCGCGGAAAACGCGGTGAAAAACACCCCGGCGGGGGGCTCGGTGGTGCTGGGGTTGGTGAAAGAAACCGGGGGCCTGCGGTTTTTGGTGAAAGATACCGGCCGGGGCATTCCGCCAGAATTTCTTCCCCGGGTGTTTGAAAAATTTGCCCGGCAATCTTCCAGCGGCTCTCACTCCACCGGGCTGGGGTTGACCTTTTGCAAACTGGCGGTGGAAGCCCACGGCGGCAGCGTGGCGGTGGAAAGCGAGCCGGGGAAAGGCTCGTTGTTTTCGTTTGTTATCCCCAGTTAGGCGTCTCGCAGTTTCTGTTGAAATTCCGGATGCAGTTCTCCCCGCATTACCGGGGCCACGTCGCCCTCCTGTTCTACCTGAAAGTGTTCGTCGACCCTCACCACCAAAGACCCCCCGGCCATGGCTACCGTGACGGGGGATTGCACCAAACCCAGCCGCACGGCGGCGGCGGCGGCGGCACAACTGGAAGACCCCGATGCCGTGGTGTAGCCCGCTCCCCGCTCCCAAATTTCGATGCGAATGGCATGGGGGCTGGTGATCTCCATGAACTGCACGTTGGCGCGGCGGGGGAACATGGGGTGGTTTTCCAGCGCCGGGCCCAGGGTTTGGGCCAGCCGGGGGGTGGGAAAGGCGTTCAACACCACGCAATGGGGGTTGCCCACCGAGGCGGCGCAAATGCGCAGGCGTTCGCCCTGCACGTCTACAATTTCATTGATGACCTCTCGGGCTGGGCCCGTCACGGGAATGTCGGTGCTGAGGAAGGAAACCCGCCCCATCTCCACGGCCACCCGTCCCCCGTTGTCGCTCAGCACCCGGGCTTGCACCTGCCCCCCCAGGGTGGCAATGGCGAAGGTTTTAGATTTCATCCGCCCGGTCTCCCATAAAAACCGGGTGAAGATGCGCAGACCGTTGCCGCTTTTTTCGGCCTCGGAGCCGTCTGGGTTGAAGATGCGCAGGGCGGGCACCCCTTGGCCCCGCCAGGGCTCCCAGCCGGTGACGGATTGCAACGGGCCCACCAGCACCCCGTCGCCCCCGGCCCCCTGGTGGCGCTGGCACAAGGCCTGAACCCCCGCCGGAGACAGGTGGGGGAGAGCCCCGCCGGGGATCACCAAGTAGTCGTTTCCCAGCCCGTGATATTTGTAAAAGGGCACCAGGCCAGGAGAGGGAGGCAGGGAGGATTCAGGCATGGGGAAGTCCTTTGGGTAGATTGATTCTCAGAAATTAAACAGTTGTGGTCACCGGTTTATCAAAGCACCTCACCCCGCCCGCTGGCGCGGGCCGCCCCTCTCCCGAAGAGAGGGGCAATGCTCGAAGCCATCGGTTATTCGAATCAGCCGTTCGGTTGATGAAAACTGAATGACTGCAAGCGAATAACTTTTCGGCTTCGTGTCATGCACTCAACAGCACCCCATACATTTCTATACTATCATGAATGTTTGGGTTTTCTGGCCAGCCAGGCCAGCCCCACCAGCAGCAGAGCATAATACAACACCCAGCCCCGGCTGCTCCAATCCAAATGCACGGGCACTTGCCCATCATATAGGTGGGCCACCCAGGCGGCGGCCCGGGCCCAAAACCGATAGCCCTGCTCCACCAGGGCATAGGCCCAGGCTTCCCAAAACCAGCCGGGGGGCTGACCCAGCAGGGGCAGGCTGGCCCCCATGGCCGCCAACCCCACCGGCAGCATCACCAACTCCATGGGGGGCACCAGCACCAAGTTGCCCAAAAACACCAGCAGCGAAACCTGCCCAAACACCGCCGCCGACAGGGGCCACAGCCCCAGGGTTACCACCCCGGTGACCCACAAGTTCAGCGCCACGGCCCGCCATGCCCACCCCCAGGCGAGCCAGGGCCCCCTGGGCACCAGCCCCCTGGCCGCCGCCAAGGCCGCCAGCACAAAATAATACGCCAGGAAGGATAACTGGAACGACAGGTCGTAGGCCAGGGTGGGGTCTGGCAGCAACATGGCCCCCGCGGCCAAGGCCACCACGGCAGGCCCCGCCGGCCGCACCCCCGCCATGGCTGCCCCCGACACCAGGGTGACCATCACCACCGCCCGGGCCGCCGGGGGCATGAACCCAATGAGGGCCAGATACCCCCACAGCAACACCAAGGCGCCTGCCCGGGCGGGGTTCAACCCCCAGCCCCCCCGCTGGCCCCCCCAGGCTCCCCCCAGGCCTTGGGCCAGCCGCCCCGCCGCCAGAAACAACCCATACAGCAGGGCCATGTTCAACCCGGAGATGGCGAACAGATGAGACACCCCCGCCAGCCGAAAATCTTGGGCCACCCGGCGGGCTTCGGGAGAATCGGTCTCTCGCAGGCCCAGCATGGTGGGCAGATACACCGCCAGGGCCTCTCGGTCCAGGTAATAGGCCGCCCGGTCCCGCAGTTCCAGCCGCCAGCGCTCCGCCGCCCACAGGGGGGGCTCTGGGGCATACATATCGCCCTCTGCCAGGGTCACCACCAGCCGCCCCTGGTGCCAGCCGGTGTGCGCCAACCGCCCAGCGGCCATCACCTCTCGGCCCACCGCCCACCAGGGCACGCTCTTTCGGGACGAATCCCCCAGGGTGATTTCTACCTCCACCTCCGCCAGCGTCTGGGAGGGGGGATTCGATGGGGTGATAGAAAAGGATGGCTGAGAAAAAGAGTGCTGAGAAGATATCGCTGGCGAGGCTTGAGGGGATTCTGCCAGGCGAGACAGCCGGGCTTGACCCAACAGGTAGCGAACCCCCCCAGCCACCCGCTGCTGACCCCGCACCACGCCTTCCACCCGCACCCCGCCGCCGGGGCTGGGCAACAGGGCCAGGGTTTGGGGCAGCTGCCAGCCAAAGTGAAACCCCAGGGGAACAAGAAGCAGCAAGTAAGCCCCGGCGGCAGCCCCCAGGCCCCGGCTCCACAGCCAAGCCGCCCAGGTTAGCCCCAGCCCGGCCAAGGCGGGCAGACCCCAGCTCATCTCTCCCGATAGCCCCCAGGCCCCCAACCCCAGGGCCGCCAGCCCAAAGGGCCACATACGGGGGGAAACCCCCGAACGCCAAGCCAAAACCACAGACCGAAACCTAGAAAGAAAAGAAGGGGAGGGAGGGGGAGAACCAGGGGTAGAAGGGGGGGGAGAAAAGAAGAGACCCACGGCGCACCCGCCAAGAAAGGAAGAAACAAAGAACCCACCGGTTGATCTCTCCGTTCATACCCGGTTTCAGGCCCCCCTGGCCAGCCCCACCCTGGGGGACGCCATTCCCATTTTAATTGCGTTCCATGGTAGGTTGAACCAGAAGAGAACCGTAAACCGTGAACCGGGATGGTGGAACCCCATGGCACCCAAAATCAACGACGTGAACATCACCATCGCCACGGAAAACGGCACGGGCAGCGCCAGCGCCAACACCGTGTTGTTTCAATCCCTGTTCCGCATGGGTCTGCCCTGTTCGGGCAAGAACTACTTTCCCTCCAACATTCAGGGGCTGCCCACCTGGTATCAAATCCGGGTTTCGGCCCAGGGCTTTCTGTGCCGCCAAGACACCACCGATGTGATGGTGGCGTTTAACCCCGTCACCTTTCATCGGGACATGAACCGGGCGGCCCCCGGCGGCATTGTGGTGTACGACAGCGCGGCCCCCAACCCACCCTTCACAGAAAAATCCCCCCGCCGCGAAGACATTTCCTGGTTGGACCTGCCCGCCACCGCCCTGGTGCGCGAGCAGGTGAAAATTCCCCAACTGCGGGCCAAGCTGGCCAACATGGTGTACGTGGGGGGGGCCGCGGCTTTGTTGGGCATTCCCGAAGAAGTGGTGGTGGCCGTGCTGCAAAATCATTTCGGCAAAAACAAAACGGTGTTGGAGTCTAACCTGCAATGCGTGAAGCTGGGCTTCGACCACATGAACACCCAAGCCCTCCCGGCCGACCGGCCCCAGCTGCGGGCCATTCCCGGCGGAAACGAGGGGAAAATTCTCACCGATGGCAACGCCGCCGCCGCCTATGGGGCCATTTGGGGCGGGGCCAGCGTGGTGGCCTGGTATCCCATCACCCCCTCGTCTTCGGTGGTGGAAACCATGATGGCCGCCATTCCCGCCTGGCGCACCGACCCGGCGGGCAAAAACCACTTCGCCATTGTTCAGGCCGAAGACGAAATCGCTTCCATCACCATGACCCTGGGGGCCGGGTGGGCTGGGGCCCGGGCCATGACCGCCACCAGCGGCCCCGGATTGTCTTTGATGCAAGAGGGCCTGGGGCTGGCCTATTTCACCGAATCGCCCTGCGTGGTGTTTAACGTGATGCGGGCCGGGCCCTCCACCGGGCTGCCCACCCGCACCCAGCAGAGCGATATTTCGTTGATGCACCAGGGCTCTCACGGCGATACCAAGCACCTGGTGCTGATTCCCCACGACAACCCCAGCATTTTTGAAATGGGCTGGCGGGCCTTTGACCTGGCCGATCGGTTTCAACAGCCCGTGTTCGTGATGATGGACCTGGACCAGGGCATGAACATATCCATCAGCGATCCCTTTCAGCCGCCAGACCAGCCCATGGATTTTGGCAAGCGCCTGAGCGACCAAGACCTGGAAAACTTGACCCGGCAGGGCGGGGTGTTCCGCCGTTACGCCGCCACGGACCCGGACGGCATTGCCCCCCGCACCATCCCCGGCCAAACCCATCCGGGTTCGGCCTATTTCACCCGGGGCACCGGCCACGACGAAGCCGCCAAGTACAGCGAAGACGCCCTGGTGTACGAGGCCCTGCTGGACCGCCTGCGGAAAAAATACGAACACGCCAGGGGCGTGCTGCCCCAACCGGTGGAAACCCCGGCCCAGGGCGGGGCGGCCCAGGCGGGCATCATCTCCTTTGGCTCCTCGGCCGAACCGGTGCGGGAGGCCCGCCACCTGCTGGCCGCCCAGGGCATGCCCACCAGCCATCTGCTGCTGCGGGCCCTGCCGTTGTCCCTCCTGGTGGAAGACTTCATCGCCCGCCACCCGGTGGTGTTCGTGGTGGAACAAAACCGAGACGGCCAGATGACCCAGATCATCCGCGATGACTTTCCCCAGTTGGCCCCCAAAGTAAAAAGCGTGCGGGTGTACAACGGCATGCCCATCACCGCGGGAGAGATCATTCGCAGACTGAAGAAAGAAGGAGGCATGGGATGAGCCCAAACCCCCAACGCAAACCAACGTTGGAATTCCTCCGAGAACGGAAGGCCGACATTTTGGCCTTGGCCCGCGCCCACGGCGTTCAAAACTTGCGGGTGTTCGGTTCGATTGTTCGGGGTGAGGAACAAGAGAGCAGTGATGTGGATTTTCTGGTGGACGTTGAGCCGGGGCGCTCCATGCTGGACATGGTGGCTTTTTGGCAGGACGTACAGGAACTTCTTCAGCAAAAAGTAGATGTGGTGAGCGAACCGGCCCTGCATTGGTACATCCGCGATCGGGTTCTTTCAGAGGCTGTACAATTATGAAAGACGATCAATTCTATCTCATCCATATTCGGGAGTGCCTGGAGTGGATTGAAAAATTTACAAGTGAGGGAAAGAAAGGTTTTCTCTCCGACAAAAAAACTCAGGATGCCGGTTTGCGAAATATCGAAGTGATTGGAGAAGCCGTGAAACATCTCTCCTCGGAGTATCGGAACGCCCATGCGGGAATTCCGTGGAAACAAATGGCCGGAATGAGGGATAAATTGATTCATGAATATTTTGGCGTCAACCTTGATTTGGTTTGGGAAGTGGTTGAAAAAGAAATCCCAAAATTAAAGAAAGAGTTGTTCGCTCCATAAAGTAATCCGGTGGTAAAACAGACGGTGATGACTATTGAAGACAATCCAAAATACCCAAGGCTGAAACCGGAAGGAGGCATGGGATGAGCGATGAAAAGAACAACCTGGGGCTGACGCTGAGGGAATATCAGGGGGCGGAGTCTACCCTGTGCAAGGGGTGCGGTCACGACGCCATCACCGCCAGCATTGTGGCGGCCTGCCACCAGGGGGGCTTGGACCCCCGGCAGGTGGTGAAACTCTCCGGCATTGGGTGTTCTTCCAAGACCACCAATTACTTCATGAACAACTCCTTTGGGTTTAACTCTACCCATGGCCGCATGGCGCCCCTGGCCACCGGGGTGATGATGGCCAACCGCCACCTGCTGGCCATTGGGGTGTCGGGCGACGGCGACACGGCGTCCATTGGTTTGGGGAATTTCGCCCACATGATCCGCCGCAACCTGAACATTGCCTACCTGGTGGAAAACAACGGGGTGTATGGGCTAACCAAGGGCCAGTTCTCGGCCACCGCCGACCCCGGCACCCGCAACAAAAAGGGCGATGCCAACCCCTGGCCCGCGGTAGACATTCCCTCTCTGGCCATTGCCATGGGGGCCACCTTCGTGGCCCGCTCGTTCTCTGGCGACCGCAAGCAGTTGGCGCCCCTCATCATGGCGGCCATCCGCCACCGGGGCACGGCCATTTTGGATATCCTTTCTCCCTGTGTCACCTTCAACAACCACGAAGGCTCCACCAAAAGCCTGCGGTCCATTCGGGAACACATGGACCCCCTGAACACGGTGGATTTCGTTCCGGCGTTTCAGCCCATTTTGGCCGATCTGCCGGAAGGCCAAGACACCCGGGTGCGGCTGCACGATGGGTCGTGGGTAACCCTGCACAAGTTGAAAGACCACAACCCGGCGGACCGCATACACTCCCTGATGCTGTTGGAAAAAGCCGGGCGGGAGAAAAAGTTCCTGACCGGGCTGATTTACATCGACGAGTCCAGCCGCCCCTTCACCGAGGTGGAGGAGTTGTCGGACACCCCCCTCAACATGCTTACCGAAAAAGACCTGCGCCCCCCGGCCGAAGAGCTGGCCCGGTTGAACCGGCGGCTGATGGGCTAAGCCTTGTGGCTCCCCGCCACAAGACGTAAAATGGTTTCCATGAATCGTGAACTCATTCTGCTGTTCATCAAGGCCTTGTTTTCTCTGGGCGCCCTGGGGGCCTTGGTGTGGGTGGTGTTCCGCCCCATGTGGAAGGCCCTGAACACCCACCCCAACGTGCTGCTTCCCGAAAACGACTACGGGCAGGCCATGCTGCAGGGGGAAGAGCTGGAGATTCCCAAGGGCATGGGCAGCACGGGTAAGCCGGACCGGCAGGCCATGATTGAAGCCGCCCGCAACGACCCCCTGCGCACGGCCAATTATGTCTCCTCTCTGTTGCGAGAAAAAAAATAAAGGGGTGTGGTTGGCGATTCGATTCATCCGTTAAAACACCCCTCCCTGGCGGCTTAAGCCGAAGAGTGGAGATACCATCAGTCCGGTTCGTGAAACCGAAAGGAAGAAAACACGTCATCCATCGGCTTCGAGAGATAAGAAACAGGAGGGAACTGACCATTCATGCCCGAACTGCCGGAAGTGGAAACCATCGCCCGGGAACTGCGGGAGCGCGTGACCGGGGGCACCATCCGCCAAGTGGGGGTGAATCGGGCCACCCCCCTGCGAAATACCACCGCCGCGGGGTTTCAGCGGTTCTTGGCGGGCAAGACCCTCACCGCGGTGGAACGGCAAGGAAAGTATCTGCTGTTCCGGCTGGAACCTGGGGGCCTGTTGCTTGCCCACCTGCGCATGACGGGCAAGTTTGTGTGGGAGGACCCGAGCGCCACCGGCACCAACCACCCCCACACCCGGGTGTGGATGGAACTGGGCTGGGAGGTTGAGCGGCGCTGGGGCCGCCTGCTGTACCAAGACACCCGCTGCCTGGGCACCCTGGAAACCGCCCAGACACAAGACGATCTGCCCGCCCTGGCCCGGCTGGGGCCGGACCCGCTCTCTGGGGCCTTTACCCCAGACTGGCTGGCCAGCCAAGCCCGGCGGGCCACGCCCCTTAAGCCCTGGCTGATGAACCAACGGGTGGCGCCGGGCATGGGCAACATCTACGCCTCCGAGGTTTGCCACCGGGCCGGGCTTTCTCCCCAGCGGCCCGTGAACGGGCTGGCCCCCAAGGAGATCACCCGGCTGCACCAACAGGTGCGGCAGGTGTTGGGAGAGGCCCTGGCCCACAACGGCACCACCGTGTCCGACTATCGGCGGGTGGATGACAAAACCGGGGGGTTTCAGCAGTTCCTGCGGGTGTATGGCAAAACGGGGCAGCCCTGCCCGGCTTGCCGCACCCCCATTCAACGCATCCTTCAACAGCAACGGAGCACGTTTTTATGCCCAGTCTGTCAAACCTGATTCGCCGGGGTGCCCGGCCTGTTACGCGGTCTGCTCTTCGTTCTCTGGGAACCCAAAGATGGGTCGTCCTTATCCTGGGGGCCGTCACCCTGGGGGCCGTTACCTTGGTGGGTTTGGCCGGGGTTGGCCTGGCAAAAAATCCGGCGACCGACCAAAACCCCGGCCCCCCGGCGGGGTTGGCCCCGGACCTGCGGGCCATGGTGAAAAACGGGGGCGTGGCGGTGGGGCTGGACGGGCAGACCGAATGGAGCTACCACGATGGCACCTACATTCCCGCCTCTATTTTGAAACTGGCCACCGCCCAAACGGCCCTGACCCGGCTGGGGGATGACTTCCGGTTTTCCACCCGGTTCTATCTAGACGCCGACCGCAACCTATACATCAAAGGCTTCGGTGATCCCGTCCTCATCTCGGAGGAATGGGCGCTGATCGCGGAAGAATTGAAGAGCCGGGGGATGTTCGATCAACCCCTGAAGGAAGTGCGGGTGGACGACTCCGCTTTTGAGCGGGACATTCTGGTGGACGGCGCCAGCGAATCGTTGAATCCCTACGATGCCCGGCTGGGGGCCCTGGTGTCGAACTTCAACTCCATCATGGTGGAGTTGGACCGCAAGGGGAACGTGCGCTCTCTGGAACCCCAGACCCCCCTCACCCCCACCGCCCAGCGGCTGGCCCACCGCATGAAGCCGGGGCGCGACCGCATCAGCCTGTCGGCGGAATACAACGACGGGTTGTTCTACTCTGGCGAGTTGGCCCAGGCTATTTTTGCCCGCTATGGGGCCAAGTTCACTGGCGGGGTGGCCCTGGCCAAGGTGCCCCCCAACCTGAAAGAATTTCTGCATCACCGTTCCAGCCACACTCTGGCCGACGCGGTTCGTATCATGCTGCGCTATTCCAACAACTACGTGGCCAACCAGATTGTGCTGGTGATGGCCCTGGAGGCCAAGGGCGAACCGGCTCACCTGGAAGACGGCGTGGCCCTGATTCGGGAGCACCTGAAAACCAGACTGAACCTGGGCCCCGACCAAGTGCGGCTGGTGGAGGGATCGGGATTGTCTCGGAAGAACCAGGTGACCTTGGGGGCCATGCTCACCATTGCCGACGGCTTTTACCCCTGGGAGCACCTGATGACCCCCCGCGGCCAGGGGGACCTGATGGCCCCGGCCAAAACCGGCACCCTCACCGGGGTGTATACCCTGGCGGGTTTCCTCCCGGCCCCCCAGGGCCGCCGCCGCCCGTTTGTCATTTTGCTCAACCAAAACCAAAACACCCGAGACAAGCTCTTTCTGAAGATGCTCCAGTATTACCAGCAGCATTCTCAGGCCATGAATTAATTTAGATCACTTTATGTTGAAGCCATCAGGCTTGGCACCAGTCCATTGGGGAATGGTGCTTAGCCATTCGATTTCACCGTTTCCGGTCACCGTTTCCGGTCACCGTTTCCGGTCACCGTTTCCGGTCACCGTTTCCGGTAAGATGTCTGGAGGCTTTCGTATTCGCTGTTTTTCCCATCCCCCGGCCCTCCCATTGCCCTGAAAAGGGGGAATGGGGGGTGAAGCCCCCCAACTTAAGAAACATTCTACTTTGCCTTGCTATTTTTGCCCCTTGCGTTACAATAGTTTGTCCCGAAATAAACCAGCCCTTTTTCAACGGATATTGATCATGGCCGATTTTAAGAGCGTGTTTAAAGTGGTGGGCGATTCCGATGCTCCGGCGGCCCCCCAAGGCGGCGACATCATGGAGCGCATCCGCCAGGAAGTGACCGGCAACAAGGTGATGTTGTACATGAAGGGCGACCGCCACTTCCCCCAGTGTGGGTTTTCCGCCGCGGTGGTGGAGGTACTGGAAGACTTGGGCTGCCCCTACGAAACCCGCGATATTCTGGCCGACCCTGAACTGCGGGGTGCCATCAAGGTGTTCACCAACTGGCCCACCCTTCCCCAACTGTACGTGGGGGGAAAATTCGTGGGCGGCTGCGATATCGTGTTGGAAATGCACCGGGCCGGGGAACTGAAGCCCCTGGTGGAGCAAGCCCTCGCTGGCTAAAAGCCGGGCTCAGTGCCCCAGCGGGTAATGCCAAGAGGGTTTTTCCGAGACCCGTAAGCGGGGTTTCTGCCGGGGAAAAAGAGATTTTTGAATCACCGTTTTTGCCTTCGGTGATGAGGGGCCAAAGGCCTTCAGAATTTTTTTCCACATCGAATCCATGGGGCCGGACCTCTCCCAATCTCAGTCCGGCCCCGTGGATTTTTGTTTTTTCAGGCGGGTGAGTTCATGGAGATTAGAAGATCACCCCTAGGCTGATGGCTGAGCCGTTGTAACGAATGTTTCCGGCGGCGGTGGGGCTGGCGGCATCGGGCAGAATGTGGGCGTTGCCGGATTGAAAGATCACCGCCAGTTCCACGTGGGAGAAGTGGAGCCCGAGGATGGTACGTTGGATCAAATCGACTTCACTTTTGTCCTTATCGGACAGCCCGGCGATGGTGCTGCTGTGGTAGTGACTCTGGCTGACGGCGTGGGTTTCTGAAATATAGAAGTACTCTCCAAACTTTTTGCTGATCTGAATTCCCCCGTACTCCCCAGACCTCACCAGTTGATTGCCCGTGGGCGAGGGGTCAGAGGTTTCTCGGATGTAGCCCAAGACGCCATCGACCACAAAGAATTCTTTATCCGAGTGTTCCCCAACTCCCAGATCCAATTCATACCCAAATCCCTGCATGTTCAGGGTTTCGTTGACCGTAGAGGTGACGACTTTGGCTTTGCCGTTGGTTTGGTAAAATCGGCCATACACAGTGGGCATTTTTTGGGCAAACCCCGCGCTGGGCAGGGCCGCGGCCAACAGCAGCAACAGGAAAATTTTTTTCATCGAAAACCCCATAAAAAGTAGGTGGAATTTACCCGTAGAACTCCCTGCCAGATGTTATTATTTAATCATCTGAATAATATTTAAGCAAGATTTCGGCCAATGCCCCACCAACCCCATCAGACAAAAGGGAAGGTAAAACAGGTAAGTAAAGCAATATATGAGGAAGAGAAGTAAGATGGAGGGCGGACGCTGTTCTGTCCCAGGGCTGGCTTTAACTTCGCCGGAACACCCGGCGCAGAATCCATTCTTTCCAAGGGCGGAAGGGCGGGTGGTGGAAGTTGAGATTGGGGTGAAACAACCGGAGCAACACCGGCTTTTGGTGGCTGAACTCTAAAAAACCCGCCCGGCCATGATAGGCCCCCAGCCCGCTGGCCCCCACTCCCCCGAAGGGCAGTTCTCCCCCGGCAATGTGCACCACCGTGTCGTTCAGCACCAGGGCCCCGGAGGAGGTTTCCAGGGCCGCCCGGCGGCGGGCATGGCGGCTGCGAGTAAACAGATACAAGGCCAGGGGCTTGGGCCGTTCCCGCACAAATTCCAAAGCCTGGTCCAATCCCTTCACCGGAATCACCGGCAGCAGGGGGCCAAAAACTTCTTCCCGCATCAGGGGAGATTTCAGGTTCACCCGGGTCAACACCGTGGGGGCAATGTAGCGGGTCTTGGGGTCTGTCTGACCACCAGTCACCGGTCGCCCTCCGCTCATCAGGGCCGCCACCCGGCGGAAATGTCCGTCATCCACCATCCGGCCATAATCCGACGACTTCGCCGGGTCGGGGCCAAACAAACGTTCCACGGCAGTCTTTAGTTCCGCCAGCAACGCTTGCTCCACCCTTTGTTCCACCAACACGTAATCCGGGGAGAGGCACACCTGCCCGGCGTTGAGGAACCGCCCCCAGGCAATGCGCTGGGCGGTGATGGCCAGGGGGGCGTCGGCCAGCACAAGGGCGGGGTTTTTCCCCCCCAGTTCCAGGGTGACTGGGGTCAGGTGCTGGGCGGCGGCGGCGTACACCAGCCGGGCCACGGCCTCTCCACCGGTGTAAAACACGTGATCCCAAGGATGTTCCAGCAGGGCCTGGGCGGTGCTGGCCCCGCCCTCCACCACCGCCACGGCGGGGTCCAGATAGCGGGGAATCAACCGGGCCAGCAGCCGAGACACCTCCGGGGCTTTCTCCGAGGGCTTGAGCACCACGCAGTTGCCCGCCGCCAGGGCATCCACCAGGGGGCCCAAGGTCATTTGCAGGGGGTAGTTCCAGGGGCCCAGAATCAGCACCACGCCCTTGGGTTCGGGCAGCACCCGGCCCCGGCCCGGCCACAACAGCAGGGGCAGACCCGTCCGGCGGGGGCGCATCCAGCGGCGCAGGTGGGCCAGGGTGTGGCGCAGGTGGGCCGCCACCATGGCGGTTTCAGAAAGCCAGGCCTCGAAGGGCGGTTTGGCCATGCGCTCGGCCAGGGCCTGTTGAATCGCTTCTTCGTTCTCTTCCAACATGCCAAGCAAGGCCTGTAACTGTGCCCGCCGCCAAGCCAGGGGGCGGGTTTGCCCGCTATAAAATATTTTCCGCAGCCGGTCCCTCAAGGGGGGGATTTTTCCCGCAGGGGTTTCTGCCACTGTTCCTGCGGATGGAGACTTGTGGGCGGGGCGCTGCTTGCGGGGGGCCATGGGCTTTGGGGGGAAAGGGGTTTAAATATATTCCCCAGCATATTCCCGTACCGGTTTGCCGTCCAGCACGTGGAACACCCGGATTTTTTTTAAGGTGGCGGCGGGAATTTGCCCAATGGGAATGTAGAGCAGTTTTCGCCCCATGCGGGCGGCCAGCAAATGAAACCAGGGCCGGGGCGGATGAGCGGCCACGTAGGCCACCGCCCGCTCCACCGAGTAATCCAGGGCCGCCATCAACAGCCGTTCCGCCTTGGTGCGGGCGGGGGAGTAATACGGGTCTCCCCACACGTCCATCATGCGGCGGGGGGGAGAACTCAGCATCAACCCTCCATATTCGCAGCGAGAAATGCCGGGCCCCGCCAAGTCTTCCCCCGCCGGGGTGGCATACAGCGCCATGTCCGATTCCTGCTCGTGCTCTCCCAGCCAAGTCACCCGCCAGGGGTAGCGCTCTTGGTCTTGGGCGTCTTCGTCGAAAATCACCACCACGCTGCCCACGTCGGCGGGGCGGGCTTGTTCTTCTTTCACGAACAGCCGTTGCCCATCGGGCCAGCGGCGCAGGGTTTCTCTTAAATCCAGGCCGTCTTTCAGCGAATCGCGGAAGGGTTCTACCCGGCCGTGACGGGCCGACAGAATGGTTTTGGCCTGGGTCTTCAAGCGGCGCCCGGCTTCTTCGATCACGATGTCTTCCGGGGGAAAGGAGCAAATGCCTTCACCTTCCCAAGTTTGTTTCCATTCGCCGGGGTTCTTCTCCCGCCGCCGCTGGCGGGTGATGAGCCCCGACAGGGTGGGGTGGGCGCGGCGGATAGGCTGGGTTAACCGCAGGGTGCGGCCCCGCACGTTCACCGCGTGGTCGTCCAGGTTCACCCGGGCCACCCGGGGGTCGGCCTCGGGCCAGGGCCACAGGGTGCCAAGCTCCCACAGATCACGGGCTAGGTCGTCTCCCGCCACCCCCCTGGCCGCCACTGTTATCTGATACAGGTCTGGCACCAGCAAGCCGTCTACCTGGGCATAGCGCCGGGCAAAGGTACCCAGCTGCCGAAACTGGGCGGGGGTCACGGCCATGCCGGAACGTTTGCGGTAACCCTCGGCCGCTTGCTCCAGCAGGGCCTGGGTTTCCCCCAGCCGGTCCACCGGGGGATTGGATTTATCGAGCGTATTTGTTTCGGGGATAGGTTTGCCTAGGACCGCCTTGCGCCAGCGCTCGTAGGCCGCGGCCACAAAGGGCGGCTCGGTCATAAACTCGGCCAGGGATTTGTCGGACCAACCGAACAGCCGCAGCCGACGGGGCCGGGCCGGGGCCAGGGGTCGGGGCTGGGGGGTGGCCAGCTTGGCCAGCAGCCCCCGCAGCCGGGCCGGATGAATGACGCAGGCAATGTCTCTGCCGTCTTCTTTCTGGTTGCTGCCCCCTCGGTTTTCTTGTCCCGCCGGTTCTTTCCATGTTTCCAACATGCGCTGCAGGGCGTGGGCCATCATGGTTTCCCGGCGGTCATCTTCGGGGTGAGCGGAATACAGGGCGGGGTCGCACAGGGGGGGCAGCACGTCTTCCGGGCCCAGCCGAAACACCGGATAGGGATCGGGCCGCCGCTGGGCCAAGCGGTCTAGCCCCTCCACGTCCAGGTCAATGGCCTCGGCGGGAATGCCCAGCTCACGGGCGGTGCGCAGGGCTTCTAAAAAGGGATCGGTGGGTTCCAGCGGGTGAAACAGGTGGGCTTCTCCCTCCGGGGCCAGAATCAGCCCCAGCATGGGCAGGCGGGCCACACCCTTTTGCAGGGTGTCCATCCAGGGGCCGGGCAGTTCCACTGCTACCCGCACCGGGGGGCGGGCCAGCAGTTCTTGGCGCACCCAGGCGGCAGACTCCATCCGCCCCGGCAGCACCGGGTAAAACAAAATGGAGCCCCCCCCCGGAGAATCGTAACGCCGCCAGGCATGGGGTGTGGTTAAAATAGGGGCAGATTCTTCGTCCATGTCACAGGCTCGCACCCCCCGCCTCTTCCACGCCTTTCCGCCCCAAGATCATTCCCAGGGCCATGCGCCAAGCCTCCACCACCGTCAGCCCGTCCTGCTTCATCAGTTTCACCGCGTAGCGCACCACGTTGATGCCATCCCGCACCGAATAGGGTTCCCCCGTTTGGTGGGCCCGCTGTAAAAATTCCACCATGTAGCCCAGCAGGGCTTCATCGGCAAAGGGCAGATTGTCTTTCAGAATGCGGCGTTCTTCTCCCTCGCCAGGGAAGTCCACAAAAATTTGCGGCTGCAGGCGAGACTGGATGTATTCGGGGATGTCGAAGGTGGAGGCGTCTTCGTTCATGGTGGTGCAGAAGCGAAAGGCCGGGTGGGCTTTGATCTTCACCCCGGCGATCACGCTTTCCACATAGCGGCGGGCATCGAGCAGGGGCGCCAGAGAGGCCCAGCATTTTTCTCCCATGCGGTTGCCTTCGTCCAGCACGCACACCCCTCCCCGAATCATGGCGGTGACCAGGGGGCTGGCCACGTATTTAATGCGCTGATTCTCGGCGATGACCGGGGTGATGAGCAGGTCTTCCGGGCGGGTGTCCATGGTGGCTTGAAATAGATAGGTCTCCATGCCCAGACGGGTGGCCGTGGCATAGGCCAGGGTGGTTTTGCCCACCCCCGGCGCCCCCACCACCCTGGGGTTCAGGGGCTGGTCGTCTTCGTCTACCACCAGCCATGCGGCGGTGAGCTGCTTCACCAACTCTTCTTGCCCCACCCAGTGCAGGGTAAAGCGGTCGGGGTGGGCCAAGTGCAGTTCCACCCCCTCAATCATCACCACCGGCGGGTGGGGCGGCGGCTCGGGGGGCACGGAAGACAACGTGGGGTGTTGGGAAGATTTGGGCATGGGGGCGGCTTTCTGAAAACGGATTCAACGGGCGGAACGTTTGGGCGGTTTGGATTTTTTACTGTTTTTTTCCGGAGATGACGTCATGGTCCGTTTCATGAAATCACCGAATAGCGGAACGGTAAACGCCGTATCGCCGTGCGCGCGGCTGTAAATCATCCCTTTTTTTATCAAATTTGACCGGACCTGCGATACGCTGTTGGCTTCCTCCCCCAACCTATTTGCGATATTACCCGATCTGGTTTCCTCTCCAAATTCCGCGAGCGCCCGAAGATAATTTTTTTCCCGGGGAGTCAGCCGGTCCAGCCGCACACGGAAAAAGTTTTCATCCAACCGTTTGATCGCCGCTTCATTGGCTTGGCGGACGGTGGCCAGGTCAATTTGATCTTTGGGGGCCGCTTTCCAGGATTGATACCCCCATTCTTGAAGAAAATAGGGATAGCCCTGGGTTACCCGCACGATTTCCTCCAGAGCTTCTTCCGTGAAGATTACACCCTCTTTTTTTACGGGTTCCCGCAAAGCCAGAATAGCATCTGACTTTTGGAGAGGGCCAACGTTTGGAAAATCAAACATGCGTTCGGCGTAGGATTTCGAGCGGCCCGATTTTCCAACCAATTGGGGAAGTCCGGCCCCCACAAGCACCAAAGGAAGATTTTTTTGAGCGATACGGTGAAACGCCATGATAAGGGCGCTTAACTCTTTTTCGGTTAAATACTGCAATTCATCAATCATCACCGCCACGGCGGCGTTTCTGTCCTGGGCGGCTTCGCCGATCACCTCCATCAAAACAGACAGGTCAGCTTCTAAATCTCCGCTGTCGGCGGTTCCCCGTTCAGGGTCAATGTCCAGGCTGAGTTCCAGCTCAATTTGCCCGGATTTTGCCTTTAATTTAACGATGCTGATGAAACTGCTTAATACCCGCAGGGCGCGCTTCACTTTGGCGCCGGCATTTTGCCCCCGGTTGAATTCAAATAGGATTTGCCGCAGGTTTGGAATAAGCAAATTCACCAGCGGTTTGTCTTCATGGGCCTCTATGAAAACGGTTCGATAATCCATCTCTTTGGCCATATGCTCTACTTCCCTGAGCAGCACGGTTTTTCCTACCCCTCGCAAGCCGACGAGCAGAAAACTTTTTTCTGGTTTGCCGTTTTTTATTCTGCCCAGAGCAATTCTGGCGTTTTCCAAAATTTGTTGACGCCCGGCCAGTTCCGGCGGCGGTGTGCCCGCGCCAGGTGCGAAAGGATTTTTCAGAGAGTCCACGGGTGTTTATCCTAATTTATATGTGATTTACCAAATTATATAGAGATCACGCTATAATTAGATAAACTTAGTATAAGTCTGACAGGGGCAAAAGGCAATATTGCATAACCAGGGTTTTTGCCGTGAGCAGGGGGAATGGTGGGCTTCACGGGAAGGCTTGGATGGGGATTTCAGCGGCAGGGAAACCCGGAAATTTCACCCGTTCAGGGTGCTCTGACGATACAGCGCCACTTCTTCGCCCAAAATTTGCAGCGAGATGTTTTTCATCAGGATGCGGGTCCACAGGGGAATGCGGCGGGCCAGCACATGCAGGGCCTGGTGCCGGGCGGCGGCCAGGTCGTCATCGGCGTGGGCAAACTCGAAGATCAGGCCGTCGAAGGCCATGGTCACCAAACCCTCGGCGCGGGCTTCGCCATGAATCAGGGCCCGGGCGGCCAAGGCCCGGCGGGCTTCCATGGGGGGCTTCAGGGGGGTCAACTCCAAAAAGGGGCGGGGGCCAAAGGTTTTGTCCACCTCTGCCCGGTACCAGCCATTGAAAGCCCCCAGGGGGCCGTTCAGCCAAGTCACCGCCCCGGCCACGGCCTCGGACAGGTCTTGCACCAAGCCGTCCAGCATGGAGGTGTCTAGGTTCTCCAACACTTCCAGGTATTGGTCGGGCAAGTGGGTCGTCTTGGCTTTGACCTCGGCCTTGGCACCCCACTCCAGGGCCAGTTCCCTGGCCCGGGCGGTATCCACCGATTGCAGACCCAGGGTTTCAAACTGAACACCGGCCAGCATTTGTTCTGATTGAGCGGGAGGAAGCCTTAACCAACGGATGCGGCCCACGATGTGAGGGGGCACGCTTTCAATGCGGATGGCCAGTTCATCGGAGGGTTTGATGACCGTGCCGGAGGGAAACTGAATGCGCATTCCCTCTTCCGACAGGTCGGTGATGTGAACGGGCAGCGTTTCGCCGTTCACCGACACCTCAATGGGGCGCAGGTTGATGGAGTGCCGGGCCAGAATTCGCCGCTTGCCGTCATCGGCGGCTTCTTTGGCGGTTTGCACGTATTTACGTTGAACGGGCTGGTCGGCCATAACGTCCCCCAAAAAAACGGGCCTAAAAATATGTGAGCTCCCTCAAAACAAAAATTTTGTTCTCCCGTACCCCCCTATATACCACAAATTGGTGTAATTAAAAAGGACATTGACGCTCGGCCTGAATATTTTTTGGGATAATGGTTTTTTGTTTCGTTTGCTGATTCTCTTGAGCCCCCCGCCAAAAAGATTTACCGTTTGCTTGATCTGAATCATCTTTTCATGAATGGGGGGCCGCCATGGAAAAACCTGAAAACTTTCGAGAGAATCCAGTGTGGTTGTTTTCCCTGGCCGCCTCTCTGGCGCTTCTTTTGGTGACGTTCTTTCAGTGGTCGCTTATAGATTGGCTAACGGTATTTCTATTTCCGCTTCTTCTCTTTATTTTATGGGTAAACTTCCTGGGCGCTGCCATTTGGTCTGTTGTGTATTTTCTGATTCACTTGAAAAGGTGGCGGGTGTCGCTGCCCCCGGTGATGGTATGCGCCGTTACCCTTGCGCTTTTATATTTTGTGCCATTTACAAAGCTATGGCTGGATCTGGATTTTGTCTTATACAAATCGGCCCGCGAAGAACTGGTGGAGCAAGTTTTAAACAATACGCTGAAGCCCAATGTTTCTCATAATCCTGACCTGATTGCTTTGCCCTGGCATGCGCCCAGGGTATCCATGGGAGGGAACGAAATCGTGGTTGAGAAACATGAGGGGATCACCTACGTGTTTTTTTATACCTTCCGCGGCATCCTCGATAATTATTCGGGGTTTCTATACGTGCCCAAGGGAGGACGACCCGAAAAGTTTTCAGACCTAAACGAAACCGATAGCACGCAATTGGTGCGTTTGGATGACCATTGGTTTTATGTGTCTCATCATTAACTGGGGATTTTGCTGGCGGCGGGTCGGTGGATGCAAGCCCGTGGTCTGGCAGAACGCATCAGCGGCGAATCTGGCGGGTAAACGAGAGGCATCACCACCAGGGGTTCAGGCTTCGCCGTTGAAGGCCAATTGGCTGAAGGTGCCCGTGGCCGGGTCGTACACAGCCCCCCAGAACGACTTGCCGCCATCGCAAACGACCATGAGAGAAGTCCACTCCGGCGTTTCCAGTTTTTTAGGAAACGCGTTGATGTAGATCAGCCTGCGCCCACCCACCACGATTCCAGCGTATTGCAGGGAATAGTCCGACAACTTCCCCTCTATTTTCCCTTTGCCGCAACAGGCCTTTGATTCCAGGTTTTTCAATTGTGGAATACGTGTTTCCATTTCCTGAATGATTTGGGGGGAGGGTGTCCAGCCGTCTTCCACGTGTTCCGGTGAGTCTCTTGAGCACTGGCGGGTCGCCGTGACGGCGATTTCTTTTTCCAGCAGGGTGGAGCGTAGGGGTTCTCCTGCTTCGGCCCCCGTAAGCAGAAGTATCCACAGCATCAACACGCCAGCGATGGGTTTCATCATAGTGAATCTCTTGGTGGGAACGGCTGGATGACCTAGGCGATAAATCTGGCTCACGACTTTATGTCTTACCACAAACCCAAGCGGGGTAAAAAGACATGGGGAAGGACAGGAGGGGGAATTTGGGGGAGGGGCGGTGTTGTGCGCTTTATGGCAAAACAGCGTAGAATATTTTGCAGGGTTGGGGGGCGGAGAGAATCCCTGGGGGTGTGATTTTTCCCCCGAGAGGATGTACCGAACACGAGGCAACCAACACCGTGTGAATAAACACAGTGTTCAAAAACACCGTGTTCACAAACACAGCGCAACCAAACCTAAAGAAAGACCTGACGGCATGAGAACACTTGAGCAAGTGCGGGGCGGATTGGCCCAGGCCTTCCCCGGCGACCGGGTAGAATTAGATTCCAGCGACAATCGCCACTTTTCCCTGCTGGTGGTTAGCCCCCAGTTTGAAGGCAAGAGCCGGGTGGAACGCCACCAGTTGGTGTACCGGGCCCTGGGCGACGCCCTGCAGGGCGCCGTCCACGCGGTATCCATTCAGGCCTTAACGCCGGGAGAACAAAAATAGCGGGCGGGATTTCCCTACCCCAAGATTTTGTTGCGGCGTTTGTTGGGGCGAATGCCCCAGAAGGCTTTGGATTCTTGGGCCGGAAGACGCTGCACCCGGTGGCCAGTGTTTAAAAATTTTTGCCGTGCCCGCTCGATTTCCTCTTGCAGGTGGCTTTTGGGTTGCTCCAGGGTGTTCATAACCTCTCCAGTGAAATGTTCTGGGGCTTGGTTGAAAGGCAGCCCCTATCTGAAAGGTATATCGGTGAAGGATTGGAGAACTTGAAGCCTATGGTATCCCTGGAACACATCCGCCGCCGGCTAACCGGCAGAACCATTGCCCAAGCGCCTTTTGTGGCCGAGCCCTCTCGGGCGGCGGTGGCCCTGATACTCTCTCAGGGAGAGGAGGGGGTGTCGCTGGCGTTTATTTTGCGGGCCGAGCGGGAGGGAGACCCCTGGAGCGCCCATGTGGCCTTTCCCGGCGGCCGGGCTGGGGCGGGAGACACCGCCCCCCGCCAAGTGGCCGAGCGGGAAACCTGGGAAGAAGTGGGGCTGCGGCTGGAGGAGCACCACTTTGTGGCGCCCCTGGAAGAAGTAGACATTGTGCGGGTGGCCCCCGGCATGAGGCTCTCCCCGTTCGTGTATGTGCTAGACGGCACCCCGCCGCCGTTTCAACCCAACCACGAAGTGGCCGAGGCGTTTTGGGTTTCTCTGGCCCGCTTAACGGACCCGGCCCACGCGCTGCTGAAAGAAGTGGAGTGGAACGGTCAGCGATACGCCTTTCCGGCCATTCGGGTGGGGAACCATGTGTTGTGGGGGGTGACCTGGCGTTTGCTGCTCGACTTCGCCCGGCAGGTGGGCTTGGAAATTCCCGTTCCCGCCGGGGCCTTTCCCCCGCCCATCGCTTAGGCTGCCCGGCCCCCATTCTGCAAATCTTTCCAGCAAATCCTTACCGCAAGTTTCCGGCTCGCTCCATTTTCAGCAGTTCACCATACAACTCCGTGGTCACGGCGTCTTGGGCCTGCTGGCAGTCTAGGTAATTGCGGGGGTCATCGTTCACCAAAAACGAAAACACCACCGCTTGGCGCTCCAGGTGCAGGTAGCCGCTCAGGTTGCACACCCCTTTCAGGGTCCCCGTCTTGGCTCGCACCTTTCCCTCCAAGGCCTGGGGGAACCCCCGCTGGGCCAGGGTGCCGTCCCAGCCAGCCAGCGGCAACGAGGCCAGAAATTCCGGCTGCAAAGAAGTATCTCCCCACACTTTCAGCAGCAAAGCCCCCAGCAGCTCTGGGGTGGTGATGCTGCCCCGGTCCAGGCCCGAGCCATCCACCAAAACCGTTCCCCCAGCCTGGCCGGGAAAGGCCGCCTTCAACCAGCGTTCCAGGGCCTCCAGCCCCCGCTCTGGGGTTTGGCGGCCCTGGGGGTCTTGGCCCATGCGGCGCAGCAGGGTTTCGGCCCCCAGGTTGTTGCTCTCTTTGTTGATGAAGGCCACCACCTGCCGCAGGGGGGGCGAGCGGTGCGTCACCTCCAATCCTAAAAATTTTTCGCTGCCATCGGCGGGGGCCATGCGGGGGTTTACCTCCACCCCCTCGACGGTAAGGGCCGCCGCCAAGCTCAACGCGAAATAAGCGGCGGGGTCCACCAAGGCGTTTTCCACCCGAAAGCTGCCGTTTTGCTGGGGCACCCGGCCGTTCAGGTGAAAGGTCAGCCCCTCCGGGCCCGTGCCCTGGGTGGCGGCAAGATAAGAAGGCTTCCCATCGGAAGGAGCAAAATGGGGGATGAACACCAACGGCGGTGAGAGCCGGGTGGCCGTTACCCGAACGCTCTCCGGGTGCTGCACCCAATCCCCCGGCAGGGTGACCTGAAACGAGCCGATGTTGCCGTCCAGAATGAAGGGATGAATGGGGGCAAACCAGGGCTGGTCCCCGGCGGTCTGGCCCCAGCCCTGGGCCGGGCCCAGGGGGGCAAACCGTCCGGCATCCAGCCGAAACCCCTCCAGGCGGGTGACCCCCTTGGCTTTTAGCTGGTGGGCGATTTCCACCAGGGCGGGGTAATCCAGGGTGGGGTCTCCCTCGCCGGTGACCAGCAGGGCTTGACCCCCGCCGCCCCCTGGGCCATTCTGGGGGCGCACCAAACGAAAGCGGGTTTCCCAGCGGGCATCCGGCCCCAAAATGTTCAACGCGCCATAGGTGGTGATCAACTTGGCGTTCGACGCTGGAATGAAGGCGTCTTGGTCTCGCAGGCGCGCCAGCACCCGGCCAGAATCCGCGGCCCGCACCACCAGCCCCACCCGCCCCCGGGGAAAGTGCCGGTTCAACGCTTTTGCCAGGGTTTTTTCCAGGGCCGGGTCCGCGGCCCACAGGGTGTTGGGCGGCAGGTGTTCGGGGGGTAACCGTTCGGTAGATATCCGCTCTGGGGTCATCGCCGATGTTCCGGGGGGGTGTAAGGCCAACAAATGGCCAGCCGATGGCGGGTGAAGGGGATCGGCCAGGGCGTGCTGGGCGGCAGGTCCAGCCCAAGCCAGCCCCAGCACGGCCAGCCCCAGCACGGTCAGCGCCCCGCCCGCTTCCATCCACCTTTTCTTTCCCATGCGCGCGCTTGTGTCTTCCATGAACGACTCGAACCCCCTGTTGTATTCCCCCGCGAAGCTGACGGAGAGCGGCGGCGATGACACCGCCTTGTTTTTGCCCATTTCTGGCAACCCCCTGGGGTTTAACCACTTGGCTGCCGCCGAATGGATGCTGCGTAGCGGGCCCGGTTTGAACCGGGTGGTGCTGGTGTTGTCGAACGGGCGGCACCCCGACCCCACCAAGCCCGACGCGGCGGTGTCGAAAGAAGACCGGCTGGCGGTGGTGCTGGCCGCCCTGGAAGCCCTGGCCGACCCTGAACGCTCGTGGATGGCCCGCCGGGCCGCCGCCGGCACGGGCGAGACCCTGCGGGCCGTGCCGGGCCGGGTGCTGGTCTCTACCGCAGAGTTCGCTTTGGAGGGCGCCGTTCGCACCGCCCAGTTGGTTCAGCGGCTGCTGGGGGGAAGCCCCGGCCCCCTGAACTTGTTTGCCGGTGCCGACCTGGTGGCCCGCATGGCCGACCCCGCCATCTTTTCTGATCCTGACGTGAACACCCTGGCCCGTCAATGCCGTTATTGGATTATGGAGCGGGACCACCTGCGGGCCGAGGAAGCCCTGGCCCTGGTGGCCCGGCGGCGGGGGGTTTCCATTCAGGCTCAGGCCTTTCCCTTAAAGGCCGTGCCAGACTGGCTCGCTCCGTTCTTTCATTTGTCTTCCACCCACATTCGCCACGCTTGCCAAGCGGGGGACCCCCTTGGGGGGATGCTGCCAGACCCCGCCGCCCGGCTGATTCAAACCCGGGGGCTGTATCGCAAGGGGCGCTTGGCCGCTCGCCTAGTGGACCGGGGAGAAACCCTGCTGGCCGAAAAAGACCGCCTGACCCTGCGGGTGGAAGAAGCCGAAGCCCGGCTGGCCGAAACCGCCCGCGAAGTTGCCCGGCGGCTGCAGGAAAAAGAACAAGACGGCCCGCCCCCCACCCTGTCGCTGGCCGAGTCCTCCACCGGGGGGCGCATGGCGGCGGCCCTGCTGGCGGTGCCGGGGGTTAGCCGGTTCTTTTTAGAGGGGCGGGTGGCCTACAGCCCCCGGGCCAAGATGGCCCTGGTGGAAGCCCTGCCCCAGGGCGCCCAGCCCCCCCACCCCGAGGCCGCCCCGGCGGTGTCTCAAGACATGGCCGAATGGATGGCCCGGGGCCTGCGGGCCGCCAGCGGGGCCGACTGGGCCCTGGCGGAAACCGGCATGGCGGGTCCCCCCGATGGCGAGCGCAAAAGCATGAAGAACGGCCTGTGCTATCTGGCCGTCACCGGGCCGGGGGGCACCCTGCACCGGCAGGTGGAGCTGCCCGCCTTCCTCACCCGGCGGGAACACCAATTGGCCTTTGCCCTGGAGGGCCTGCGGTTTTTGCGGGAAACCCTGGCATGACCCGCCCTCATGTTTCAGCGGGCTTGGTTCCAGACGACCGCTGGGTGGGGTCGGTGCGGCAGGCCCTGCTGAAGTGGTTTGCCCGCCACGCCCGGCCCCTGCCTTGGCGAAAAGATTATGCCCCTTACCACGTGTGGGTGGCCGAGATGATGTTGCAGCAAACCCGCATGGACACGGTGCTGCCCTACTATCAGCGTTGGATGGAGCGCTTTCCCACCCTGGAGGCCGTGGCCCGGGCCCCCCAGCAAGACGTGCTGAAAGCCTGGGAGGGGCTGGGGTATTATGGCCGGGCCCGCAACCTGCACCGGGCCGCGGGTGAAATGCTGCGGCGCCACGGGGGAGCGATTCCTTCTTCCCTGGAGGAGCTGGCGGCCCTGCCGGGCATTGGCCCCTACACCGCTGGGGCGGTGGCCAGCATTGCGTTTAACCAACCCGTGCCCCTGGTCGATGGCAACGTGGCCAGGGTGCTGGCCCGCCTGACCGCGCGGTCCGCCACCGAACAAGATCGCAAAGATGATTGGGCCCTGGCGGCCCGGCTGGCGGCGGGGGGCCAAGCCCGCCACGTGAACCAAGGAATGATGGAACTGGGGGCCCTGGTGTGCCAGCCCAGGGTGCCCCAATGCCATGCCTGCCCCCTGGCTGATTTGTGCCAAGGGGCGGCCCTGGGGCGGCCCCAGGATTTTCCTGGGGTGTCTCCCCGCAAAAAAATTCCGCTGGTGCGGGGGGCTATGGCCCTGTTGGCTCACCAGGACCGGCTGTGGGTGCGCCGCCGCCCCCAGCGGGGCCTGTGGGGCGGCCTGTGGGAATTCCCCTGGTGGGAAGAACCAGAGGGAAAGAACCCCGGCCCCTGGGCAGAGTTGTTACGGCAGGCCGGGCAATCGGTTCCTGAACAAGCCGACTTTCAGCCGGGCAAACTGGGGCAGATCAACCATACCCTCACCCATTGCCGGTTCCGCTGGCAGTGTTATGGCTGGGTGGTCACTGGCCCCAGGGGTAAACATACCCGCCCTGGCCGCCGGGCAGCCGACCCGGAAACCGGCGCCTGGAAAACCCTGGAGGAGCTGGCGGCCCTGCCCCTGGGCAAACCCGCCCACCTGGCTTTAGCTTTGTGGAAAGAAAAAATACAATCTTGAACGAGTGGTTTTACGCACCTTCACCAGGGGATTCATCCGATGACAGAAACTGTGGCCATTCTTTGCGGTGGGAAAAGCGGCGAGCACGAGGTGTCGCTGCGTAGCGCCGCCGGCATTTACCAGGCGATGGACCGAAAGCGGTTTGCGCCGTTAATTCTGGCACGGCAGCGAGACGGCCTGTGGCGGGGAGGCACCCTGGAAGAAGTGGTGGAATACCCGGAAGATCCGGCCCAGGTGCGCATTCGCCCCCAGGCCCGGCAGGTCATTCCCGTGGCGGGGGGCGGCGGCACCCTGACCCTGCTGGAGGCCAACGGCAAGTCTTGGCAAAACGTGGACCTGTGCTTCCCCATTCTGCACGGCACCGGGGGAGAAGACGGCACCTTGCAGGGGTACCTAAACATTCTGGGGGTGCCCTTTGCCGGGCCGGGGGTGCTGGGGTCGGCGGTGGGGATGGACAAAGATATGGCCAAGCGGCTGCTGGCCCAGGCCGGGCTGGCCGTGGCCCGTTGGCACACCCTCACCAGCCCCGCCCAAGGGGAAGGAAAATTCAAAACCTGGTGCGAAGAGTGGGGTGCCAGGGTGCTGTACGTCAAGCCCGCCCGCATGGGCTCTTCGGTGGGGGTGGGCCGGGCCGAAAGCGAAGAGGCTTTTCGCCGGGCCCTGGCGGAAGCCTTTCGCTTTGACCACAAGGTGCTGGTGGAAGAAGCCGTGACCGGCCGGGAAATTGAATGCGCGGTGTTGGGCACCCCCGGTCATCCGCAGTTTCCTCCACGGGCCAGCGTGGCCGGAGAAATTGTGCCCAAGGATGGGTTTTATTCCTACCAAGCGAAATACCTCGACGCCGATGGCGCCCGGCTGCTGGCCCCAGCGCCCCTCGATTCTCAAGAAACCGAGCGGGTGCAGCAGGCCGCCCTGGAGGTGTTTCAGGTGCTGGACTGCGAGGGCATGAGCCGGGTGGACTTCTTCTACACGCCGGACCGCCGCTTGGTGGTGAACGAGATCAACACCCTGCCGGGGTTCACGCCCATTTCCATGTATCCCAAACTGTGGGAGCTGTCTGGCGTTCCCTACGGGGAATTGCTCACCACCCTGCTGACTTTGGCCCGCTGGCGCTGGCAGCAAGACAACGCTTTGGAAATCACTCCCTAAGGGTTGACAGACGGCCCGCTTATCCGTTGGATGGAAGCATGCCAACCCGTCCCCTCTCCCCTGAACCTTCCGAACCCCTGGAGCGCCTGCCCATTGCCCGGGTGGCGGTGGAAACCCCCCTGCGGCGGGTGTTCGACTATCAGGTGCCCAAGGCCATTTCTGCCCGGGCGGTGCCGGGCAGCCGGGTGATGGTGCCCTTTGGTCGGCGGACGGTGGCGGGGGTGGTGGTGGAGCGGCGGCGCAGCAGCCCCCTGGACCCGGTGCGGCTGAAGGCGGCCAAAGAGGTGCTGGACCCAGAACCGCTGTTCTCGCCGGAGATGCTGGCCTTCACCCAATGGGTGGCCGACTATTACTTTTGTTCCTGGGGAGAGGTGCTGGCGGCGGCCTTGCCCTCGGGGTTGGGGGCCCGCTTTGAAGCGGGCTTCCGTTTGCGGCCCGCCGCCCAAGAGGCCCTGCCAGAGGGGCTGCCCCCCAAAGCCCAGGCCCTGCTGGCCCAGCCGGGGTTTACCGCCCAGGCGTTTCTCAAGGTTGCCGGGCCCTTGGGGCCGGGCTGGCTGGCCAACCTGTCGGCCCCCGGCGGACCCCTGGAGCCGACTCCCCTGTTTGCTGGCACCCGCAGCCGCGAGCAACAAGAAATCTGGGTGTCTCCCGGCCCTCAATTTCCTCCCCCGCCCAAAAAATATCCCAACCGCCAGCGGGAAACCAAGGCGGAACACATCTGCCGCATTGTGCGGGAGGAGGGGCCCGTGCCCATGGCCCGGCTGCAAGCCCTGATGGCCGCCCCCCAGCCAGTGGTGAATAAACTGGAGCGGGAAAAACAGTTGGCCGTGGAACGCCGCCTGAAGCCCCAGGGGCTGCTGGGACCGCCCCCGGAACCCCAGCCGTTTCAAGATTTGAATGTTCACCAAGCGGCGGCGGCGGAGGCGGTGCGGGCGGCCTTGGGGAAAGGCACTTACCAGGGGTTTCTGCTGGACGGCGTGACGGGCAGCGGCAAGACCGAAGTGTATCTTCACGCCACGAGGGCCGCCCTGGCCCTGGGCAAAACCGTGCTGCTGCTGGTGCCAGAAATTGCCCTCACCGCTCAAATCGTGGAGCGCTTCCGGGGGCGCTTTGGGGAACAAGTGGCTTTGCTGCACAGCGGCATGGCCGAAGGCGAACGCTTCCGCCAGTGGAACCGGGTGCTGCGGGGAGAAGCCCCGGTGGTGGTGGGGGCCCGGTCGGCGTTGTTTGCCCCCCTGCCCCGCCTGGGGCTGGTGGTGGTGGATGAGGAGCATGACCCCTCGTACAAGCAAGACGAAACCCCCCGCTATCACGCCCGAGACGCCGCCCTGGTGCGGGCACGCTCCGCCGGGGCGGTGGCCCTGCTGGGGTCGGCCACGCCCTCGCTGGAAACCCTGCGCAACGTGGAACTGGGCAAGCTGACCCGGCTGGCCCTGCCGGAGCGGGTGGAGAACCGCCCCCTGCCCGAGGTGAAGCTGATCTCCCTGAAAGGGGCCCCCCGGGTGCCGGGGTTGTTTTTAATCACCCGTGAATTGGAGGAAGCCCTGCGGGAGGTGGAACAGCGCGGCGAGCAGGCCTTGTTGTTTCTCAACCGGCGGGGGTTTGCCAGCCTGGTGCGCTGCCGGGTGTGCGCCGAGGCGGTGGTGTGCCCCAATTGCTCTCTGACCCTGGTGTATCACCGGGGGGTGGAAAAACTGCGCTGCCACCACTGCGACCACAACGTTCCCTTTCCGGTGGTGTGCCCGGCCTGCGGGGCGGGGAAAGACCTTCCTGATCCCGTGGCGGGCAATCCATCGGCGGGGGGGCGGGGGGCGTTTCTGGCCTGGGCGGGCTGGCAAAACTCAGACGCCATGAATCCTAACGGCAAGAATCCTAACAGCATGAGCCCAGGCGCAAAGAACCCAAACGCAAAGAACCCAATCGTGAAGAATGCTGGCGATCAGCAATCAGACGCAAAGATTTCTAATCTTCCTCAAACCATTCCCCCCGAGGGGTTGATGGAAGTGGTGGGGGTGGGCACCGAACGGTTGGAGCAGGAACTGGCCATGTTGTTCCCCAAGGCGGGCATTTTGCGCATGGACTCCGACAGCCTGCGGCGGCGGGGGGAACTGGAACGGATGGTGGAGGCCATTCGCCAGGGGCGGCCCCGGTTTATCGTGGGCACCCAGGTGCTGGCCAAGGGCCACGACTTTCCCAACATATCTCTGGCGGCGGCGGTGCTGGCCGACGTGGCCCTGAACCTGCCAGACTTTCGGGCGGCGGAGCGAGCCTTTCACCAACTTACCCAGGTGGCCGGGCGGGCCGGGCGGGGAGACCGCCCCGGACGGGTGTTGATACAAACTTACAGCCCCGGCCACCACGCCCTGCGCCACGTGATTGCCCACGACACGGCGGGATTTGCGTTGGAGGAAATGGCCGCCAGAAAAGCCGCCGGCACCCCACCTTTTCATCACGAGGTGATGGTGTGGGTATCCTCGCCGTTGGAGGGCAAAGCCAAGGCCCTGGCCGGGGCCCTGGCCCGGCAGTTGACCCGGCTGGCCCTGCCCCCAGTGAAGGTGATGGGAGCCAACGAAGCGCCTATCCGAAAGTTGGGCGGGCGGTTCCGCTGGCAGGTGCTGCTGCGGGCCGACTCTGCCGCCCCCATGCGAAAACTGTTGGCCGAGGTGCTGGACGACCCGGCTTGGCGGCTGGGGGGTGATGAGCGGATTGTGGTGGATGTGGACCCGGTGCAGGTGCTGTAATGCCGAATCCCGAATGTCTCAGCCTGGTCCTGTCATGACTTGGCGAGAAAACCGCGTAGCCTGTTTATTCCCATCCCCCTGCCCTGGGAGTCGCTGTCTAGCGGGGCCAATATTCAGGCATCTTGGCCCTGGCTTTTGCAGGGATTCAGGCAAGAGATTGCGCTAGCCTTAGCGTTGCCGAATCCACACCGGGCCGGGGCTGGGGCGAAAGGTCTCGAACCGGCGCAACAGTTCTTCCGGGTGGTGGTGCACCTGAATCAACCCTGCGTTCACCTCGGTGATGAATCCCTCCGCCACGGCGTGGGCCAAATGCACCATCAACGGCTGGAAAAAATCCAGCACGTTCAGCAGGCCGCAGGGTTTCTGGTGAAACCCCAGCTGGCACCAGGTAATCACCTCAAAAAATTCGTCCAGGGTGCCAAAACCGCCGGGCAGGGCAATCACCCCGTCCGAGCGGTCGAACATTTCTTGCTTGCGTTCGTGCATGGAGGCGGTGATGACCATGTCGGACAGGCCGTTGTGGGCCAGTTCTTTTTCCACCAGGCTGGTGGGAATCACCCCCACCACTTCCCCGCCCGCGGCCAGGGCGGCCTCGGCCAGCACCCCCATCAACCCCACGTTGCCCCCGCCATACACCAGCCCCAGCCCTTTTTGGGCCAGGGTGCGGCCCAGGTTGGCCGCGGCTTCTCGGTATTCGGGCCGGTTGCCAGTGTTGGCCCCGCAAAACACGCAAATTCTTTTCATTGGGCTGGCTTTCCAGAGAAAAAAAGAGAGATCGCAGGAACGGTTACAAAGGGTGAACAACTTAGAAGAATAAATAGCATGGGTTTCCAGGTTCCGCCAATGGGGTGTCGTCAACCGGTCTTTTCTAAGCAGGCTTGGCACTGGCCAAAAATGCGCAGGGAATGGTGGGTGATCGAAAAGCCATGGCGGCGGCACACCTCGGCCTGAACCGTCTCCAATTCCAGGTCGTGAAACTCCGTTACCGCCCCGCAGGTCACGCAAATCAAATGGTCGTGGTGCTCCCCCAGGTTCACTTGCTCATAATAAGAGTGGGGTGTGCCCAGGTCGAGTTTTTCCACCAGTTGGCATTCTTTCATTAAATCTAGGGTGCGGTACACCGTGGCCCGCGAAACCCGCAGGGCCCCCTGGCGCAGCAAGGTCACCACCTCCTCGGCCTCAAAGTGGCCAGAGGCTTCCAGCACGGCCTTCATCACGGCTTCTCGCTGGCGGGTCAACTTCAACCCCCGGCGTTCCAGAAATTCTTCAAAGGCTAGGCGCTCCCGTTGGTGGCCAGACGGGCGGGGGGGCGAAAGGGGAGGGGTCATGGACCTTCCTGGAAAGAGATGAGATTGATTCTCATTAGAGTATAGGGAGATTGTGAAAAAAAGAACACCCCCGCTTGCCTTTCCGCCGTGGCTCCGGTGACATGGGGGCGGGGGGGCAAACCTGCCCACGAACCCTGGGATTGAACCCTGCGAAAGAGCGGAGCCGATGTTTGGGGATTTAATGAAACCTTGGATTGCGCCCGAGGTGACCACCTGGATGACGGAAGACTGGCTAGGCCAGGCGGCCTACAAAGCCATCATCACCACCGTGGCCATTGTGCTGGTGGTGCTGGCCCACCGGTTGACCTGCCGCTACCTTGCCCGCCGGGTGGCCAACCCGGACCTGCGCACCCAGTATTGGGAGCTGTCCAAGAACCTGTACATTTTCTTGGGAATCTTGGTGGTGGCGGTGGTGTGGCTGCACGAGCTAAAAACCGTGAGCCTGCTGTTGACCGGTTTGGTGGCGGCCTTCATGGTTACCAACAAAGAGGTGTTTCTGGGGTTCGCGGGGCGTGTGTACTTGGCGTCGTCGGGGGCCTATCACATTGGCGACCGCATCTGGATCAACAAAACCGGGGGCGATGTGATTAACATCGGGCTGTTTTCCACCTGGCTGCAGCAGGTGGGGGGAGAACACGGAGAAAACCAAAGCACGGGAAAAATCGCCATTATTCCCCACCTGTGGCTGGTGCAGCACGATGTGGTGAACTTCACCAAATCGAACGATTACAACTGGGATGAAATCGCCATTCCCTTTCCGTTGGATATTCCCCGGCGGGCGGTGATGGAGCTGCTGCAAAAAGAAGCCGCCTATTTTTTGCGGGATGAAATCGTCCACGCCACCCTGGCCATTCCCGCCATCACCCGGTTTTCGGCGGCCCGCATGCCCCCAGTGACCCCGGTGTGTTACGCCGGGCTGGAGCGCTACAACAACGGCACCCGCCGGTTGGTTCTCACCGTGCGGTTCACCGTGCGGGCCCGCATGCGCCGCCACCTGCACAGCGGGCTGCTGATTCACTTGCTCGACGCCCTGGAAGCCGCCAACGTGAAATATCTGTCCGACCCCCCTCCGGGAATATTGCTGCCCCCTGAGTCTAAAAAGACCGAAAAACCCAAACGCCCCCGAAAATCTTAAACCCTCAACGATCGCCACCCATGGTTCAACCCCCAGGCAATACCCGTTTGAACGTGCTGCACATGCGCCAATGGTATCAAGAACAACAAAAGACCAGCCGCGGCTGGGTGTTGAATGTGTTGTTGGGGGTGGTTTTAATCTCGGGGGCCATGTTTGGCCTGGATTGGGTGAACCGCCAAGAGGCTGCCCTGGACCAATCCAAGCAAACTTTGCTGCAAACCGTGGTGGAGGCCAACCCTCAGCGGGTGGACCCGGCTCACGAAGGAAAGATCGTTCATCTGACTGGTATCACTGCCACCGATGCGGAGCTGAAAGACCTCCAGTTCGGGGTGAGCGTGCCTGCCGCCGTGCTTACCCGCCAAGTAAGCATGTATCAGTGGGCGCAAATTCGTCACGACGCCAGGGAAGACCGTTCGGGGGGGTTGAAAACCGGCAACCGGGCATTTACTTATACCTATGAATTAAGATGGGCGCCGGGAAGGGTGTCTTCGGAGGGGTTTAAGTCTCGTCTGGGGCACGCCAACCCCGACCCGGCGGTGGCTGGCCAAACTTGGCGGGCGGGGCAGGTGACGCTGGGGGCCTATCGCCTGACAGCCAGCCAGCGGGACGTTTTGGTGGCCACGGAACCGGTGCCCCTGGACGGCTTGAAACTGGAGACCCTGCTGGCTGGGCTGCCAGCGGCCCTGCGGGGCAGGGCCCGGGTATCTGGCAGCGAGATTTGGGTGGGGGACCCAGCCAAGCCGGAGTTGGGAGACCTGAGGATTACTTTTGAGCGGCTGAACCCCACCACGGAGATTTCCGTGTTGGCCGTGCAAAAGAAAGACAGCTTTGCCCCCTACCACGATACTCAGGGAAACCAGTTGGCTTATCTAAAATATGGAAAAATGTCTGCCCGAGAAATGCTCACCGAACCAAATTTGATTGAGATCGCCGTGGGGGCTTTGGCCCGGATTGGTATCTTGGTCCTATTGATCGCGGGTTGGATAAATTTGTTGGGATTTCTCAAGCCGCTACGGGGGCTGCATTTTGTATTGGGAACCTTGGCCTTCGCGCGTTTTTTGGGGGGGGCCGCTGCGGGGGTGTACACCTTGGCTTGGCGGCAGGCCCAGCTTTGGCAAAACGCCAAGCCCGACCTAGCCCGCGTTGCTCTGGGCGATGGTGGCGGGGTGGCGGGGGTGCTGCTGCTGGCGGCGGTGATGACCGGCCCGCTGCTGCAGTGGGGGCTGCAATATGGAGAGAAGCAGGCCCTGGGCAAAACCCCTTGACCTGACCGGCCCCGGCGGGAAAAATATAGACATCTCCCTGTCACCTGTTTTTTCGATACCCATCTTTTTGCGTTTTCTGGAACCCGCCATGACCGATACCGCCCAACCCGTGAATTCCTCCGCCCAACCGGCCCCCGAAACCCGGGCCTTCCAGGCGGAAATGTCTCAGCTGCTGAATATCATCATCCACTCGCTGTATTCTGAGCGAGAAGTGTTTTTGCGGGAACTGATTTCCAACGCCGCCGACGCCCTGAGCAAGTTGAAGTTTCACATGCTTACCCAGCCCCAGGTGCGGGACCCCCAAGCCGAACTGGAGATTACCCTGGAGATTGACGCGGCCGCCAAAGCGGTGGTCATCTCCGACAACGGCATTGGCATGACCCGCGACGAACTGGCCGCCAATCTGGGAACCATTGCCAAGTCGGGCACCCTGGCCTTTCTAAAAGAATTGACCCAGACCAACCCCCAGGGGCGCCAGGAACTGATCGGCCAATTTGGGGTGGGGTTCTACGCCGCCTTCATGGCGGCCAAGCGGGTGGTGGTGGATTCATGCCCGGCGGACCCCGGTCAGCCAGCCTGGCAGTGGGCCAGCGAGGGAGAGGGTACCTTTCAGTTGGCGCCCTCTACCCGCACCCATCGGGGCACCACTGTGCGGGTGGAACTGCGGGAGGACGCCCAAGAATTTGCCGCCGGGTGGCGGCTGGAAGAGATCATCCGCAAGTATTCCAACTTCATTCCCTTCCCCATTCGCATGGAAGGCCGGCGGCTGAACACCCTGGAAGCCCTGTGGGCCCGCCCCAAAGAAGACGTCTCCGCCGAGCAGCACCAGGAATTCTTTAAGTACCTGACCCATGGTATGGAGGCCCCCTGGCGCACCCTGCATTTTTCCATCGATGCCCCGGTGCAGTACCGGGCGCTGCTGTACCTGCCCCGCCATGTGTCTAGCGACGTGCTGTACAATCCGGAATACACCGGGCTGCAACTGTATGCCAACAAGGTGTTTATTCAGTCGGACTGCCGGGACCTGCTGCCCCCCTACCTGCGGTTTCTGCGGGGCGTGGTGGATTCGGAAGACGTTCCCTTGAACGTGTCGAGAGAGATGGCGCAGCGGGGCGGGGTGCTGGACAAAATCAAAACCAGCCTCACCGGGCGGGTGCTGCGTGAGTGGAAAGAACTGGCCCAGTCCTCTCCGGAAGACTACGCCCTGTTTTGGAAAGAATACGGCCGGGTGATTAAAGAAGGTCTGCCCACCGATTTTATCAACCGGGAGCGGCTGGTGGAACTGCTGCGGTTCGATTCCTCGGCAGAGGGGGCCTTGCAGCCGGTGTCTTTGAAGGAATACCTGGGCCGGATGAAGGACGGGCAGACCGAAATTTTGTATGCCCTGGGGTCCAGCCGAAACGCGGTGCTGGCCAACCCAGGCTTGGAATTTTTTAAGTCCAACGGTTTGGAGGTGTTGTACCTGACCGACCCGGTGGACGGCTTTTTGGTGAATTCCCTGGGAGAGTTTGAGGGCAAACGCTTGGCCGCCATTGACCAAGAAGGGTTGGAAGCCCTGAAGCTGGGCCAGCCAGCCCCCACTTCAAGTCACGAGTCTGGAGACACCCAGCCGCTGGTGGATTTTTTAACCGCCCGGCTGAAGGGGCGGGTGTCTCGGGTGGCGGCCTCTCAGCGGCTGGTGGAAAGCCCGGCGGTGCTGGTGCACCCGGCGGGGGAGTCGGCCCAGATGGACCGCATGATGCGCATGATGGACAAAGACTATCAGGCCGCCCCCAAGGTGCTGGAGGTGAACCCCCGCCACCCCCTGCTGCGGCACATGGGGGTGATGCTGGCCCACGACCCGGCGGACCCCCTGCTGGGAGACCTGGCCGACCAACTGCTCGACAACTGCCGCATGGCCGAAGGCTTGGCCGACAAACCCGAACAAATGGCCGCCCGCATTGGCGCCCTGATGACCCGCGCCGCGGAACTGCGGGCGGCAAGTGTGTCCAGCGGTGGTTCCGCTCAACCCAACAAAGAGGTTACGTCATGAGCCGAATAAAAAACTCAGGAATATATTTGGGCTATATGTTGTTTCTCGTTGTGGGGCTGCTGGCCCAGCCCGCCTGGGCTGGCGACACGGTGAACGACACGGTGGAGGTGTACAAAGACCCCACCTGCACCTGCTGCAATGCCTGGGTGACCTACATGCGCCAAGCGGGCTATACCGTGAACACCCACGACACTACCGATATGACCGCCATCAAGCAGAAATACCACGTTCCCCCAGAGATGCGATCGTGCCACACCGGGGTGGTGCGGGGCCGGGTACTGGAAGGCCATGTCACTGTTTCCTCGGTGAAGAAAATGCTGGCTGGCAAAAAAAGCGTGAAAGGGGTGGCCGTGCCCGGCATGGTGGTGGGATCTCCTGGCATGGAAGGCTCTCGGGTGGACCCCTACAACGTGATGGCGTTTGACGAGCAGGGCAACACCGAAGTGTTGGAGCGCCATTAACCGGTTGGGCTGTTTGGTTGACCCCCAAACCCAACACGGGCAAAATAGAACATAGCCTAACGTGTTTAACCCAGTTTCAAATCCTTTGAAGGAGCTTGTCTTGGCGGATAAAACCAAAAAATGGCCCCAAAACGTTCCCGGAAAATACTACGTGGATCAGGAGTGCATTGACTGCAACCTGTGCTCGGAAATTGCCCCAGACAACTTCACCGTGGAGGAGGGGGAGGGCCACGATTATGTGTTTAAACAGCCCGCCAGCGAGCAAGAAGAAGCCCTGTGCAAAGAAGCCATGGAATCCTGCCCGGTGGAATCCATCGGTCAGGACGGGGAAGAATAAGCTCGAATCCAGCGGCGATTTGATCCATCACTCCTCCTTATACTCGCATCCGACAAGTTGCTTGCAGCCGTTCAGTTTTCACCAGCACCTCTCCGCCCTGCCCTCCTTCCAACAGCACCTCTCCGCCCCCCTCCCCAAGTAGGGAGGGGGGAATGGCTCGAATCCGCTGAGTGATGCACTTGCTTCCTTCCAGTCTTTGTTTTCCGAACGGATGAATCGAATATCCGTTGGCTTCGATAATTTCCCCTCCCTGATTGGGGAGGGGATGCCCGCAGGGCAGGGGTGTGGTTGGGAATCACCGATGATTCCGAGCTATCCACTAGGCAGGAGGTTTGCTGACGGGAGGAGGGGGGGCGGGTTCTTCAACCCGTGGGGGTTCGGCGGAGGGATGGCGGCTGGCCAGGGCCTGAATATGCTCTGGCCCCACGCCGCAACAGCCCCCCACGATGGCGGGGGAGAAGGCCAGCAGGGGCTCCAGGCCATCCAGCCACGCTTGGGGGGTCAGCGGAGAGCCCGCTGAATGCCCTGCCGCCAGCACCGCCAGGGGAATGCCAGCCTGTTCCAACGCGGGGGCCATCTGTTCCACGGCTCGGGTCAGCCGCTCGCCCGGCGGCAGGCAACTCACTCCCACGGCTCCGGCTCCGGCGGCGGCCAGCCGGGCGGCGGCCTGGGCGGGGGGCACCCCGTCTTCGGTCAGGCCATCCGGGCCCAGGGTCAACCCCACCAGCACTGGGGCATCGCTGGCGCTGGCGGCCAGCTTCAGGGCCATCAAGGCTTCCTCCAGCCGGGTGAAGTGTTCCAACAGCAAAATATTCACCTGACTGTCTGACAGATAAATGATCTGCTCGCTGTAACCCTTTTCCAATTCCGTTTGAGACAGCGTTTCGGCCGGGCGAGAAATTTGCCCCAGGCTGCCCATGGCGGTGCTGCCGGCAAAGGGGCCGTTCAGGGTCAGCTCCCGCAGCAGCCCCGCCCCCATCACGTTCATCGACTCCACCCGATCTCCCATTCCACCGCGGGCCAGCACCGGGCGGCAGGCCCCCCGGGTGTTGGTGCGCACCAGCCGGGCCCCGGCCTGCAAAAAGGCCCGGTGCAACTGGGTCACGGTTTCTCCCTGAGAAAGGTTCAGGGTTTCCACCGGCAGGGTGAGTTTGGGAAACCGGGCCGCCAGCCAGGGGCCCGGCGCGCCGTCGGCGATCAAAAAAGGTTTGCTCATGAGAGAATTATGCAGGGAATTTTGGATCATGGTAACCTGAAAACAACCAGAACATTCTCCTTTTTTCACAGCCCTATGGAATCCATTCCTGAGATGACCGAGCAGGCCGAGAAAACGTATTTTATTCAAACCTTTGGCTGCCAAATGAACGAATACGACAGCGGCCGGCTGAAAGCCATGCTGGAGGAAGACCGTTGGCGAGCGGTGGACAGCCCAGAGCAGGCGGGCTTGGTGCTGATCAACACCTGCTCGGTTCGGCAAAAGCCGGAAGACAAAGTGTTTAGCCTGCTGGGCAAGCTGGCCCAGTTGAAACAAGCCAACCCCGACCTGAAGGTGGCGGTGGGGGGCTGCGTGGCCCAGCAAGAGGGCAAGCGCATTTTGCAGCGTGCCCGGGCGGTAGACATGGTGTTTGGCCCCGACCAGTGGGGGGAACTGCCCGCCATGCTGCGGGAAGCGGGCCAGGGAAAACGGGTGCTGCGCACGGCCTTCCGCGAGGGGAAAACCCCCTGGGATGCCCTGGACAGCGGAATGACTCCCCCGGTGCTGCCCATGGAGGGGGGCGTGAAGGGCCAGGTGGCCATCATGAAAGGCTGTGACAACTTTTGCACCTTTTGCATCGTTCCACACACCAGGGGCCGAGAGGTCAGCCGAACCCCAGAGGCCGTGGTGGAAGAAACCCAGGCCTTGCTGCGCCGCGGGGTGAAAGAAATTTTACTGCTTGGGCAAAACGTAAATTCTTATCGGTCCGGCAGCGCGGGGTTTGTGGATTTGCTGCGGCAGGTGGCGGCGGTGCCGGGCCTGGCGCGGCTGCGATACACCTCTCCCCACCCCAACGACTTCAACCGGGAACTGGCCATGGCCCACCGGGAGCTGCCCAACCTGTGCGAGCAAGTGCACTTGCCCATTCAATCGGGCTCCGACCGGGTGCTGAAGCAAATGCGCAGGCGACACACCCGCCAACAGTTTTTAGACAAAGTCTCCATGCTGCGGGAACTGCTGCCCCAGGCGGCGTTGTCTACCGACGTGATCGTGGGCTTTCCCGGCGAAACCCCGGAAGACTTTCAGCAGACCATGGACTTGTTAGACCAGGTGCGGTTCGATCAGGTGTATGCCTTTAAGTTTTCGGCCCGGGTCAACACCCCCGCCGCGGCGTTCCCCGACCAAATTGAAGACGATCAAAAGAACGAGCGCCTGGCCCGCCTGCTGGCCCGGCAAAACGAGATCATCGCCGAAATTCAAGACCAGGCGGTGGGCACGCGCCAAGAAGTGCTGGTGGAGGGGGAAAGCCTAAGAACCCACGGAGAGAGGTTTGGCCGCACCCGGGCCAACAAACCCGTGTCGGTGATGAACTCCACCGCGGCCCCCGGGACGCTGATTTGGGTAGACATCACCGAATCTCGCAAACACTCATTGGCCGGAAGGGAGGTTTCTCCATGACCCTGGAAAACTACACCGAGATGAAGGTGTTCCGGCTGGTGTTAGACCCAGAAACCCACGCCCCCATCGTGATTCTGCAAGATGAAAAGACCGGCTGGCTGATGCCCATATGGATTGGCCTGTTCGAGGCCCAGTCCATCGCCATGCGGATGGAAGGCATTGAGCCCGCCCGGCCCATGACCCACGACCTGTTCTTTAATTTTCTGGAAATGTCTCATACCATGCTGGAACGGGTGGAGGTGAGCGACCTAGTGGACAACACCTACTTTGCCCGCATTTTTTTCTTTCTGAACGAAAAAGAACACGCCATTGATTCGCGCCCCAGCGATGCCATTGCCCTGGCCCTGCGTTCCACCACGCCCATCTTTGTGGCCAATCACGTGCTGGAAAAAAGCAAAATAGATCCGGCCCAGATGGAAAAAGACGACGCGGCCGAACCGCCAGCGGGGAAAGAAAAGTGGGAGCGGGTGCTTCAGCGGATGAACCAGGAACCAGGCAAAACCAAACTGAACTAACCATGATTCAACTGCTGCGGTGGGTAAACAAACTGATTGGGTGGTCCGCCCGGCTGGCCTTTAACGGCTGGCTGGTGGTGACCCTGTTGCTGTTGTTGCTGGTGGGGCTGGGAACACCGGTTCCGGTGGAAATCAAACTGCTGTATGGGCAGGCCCAGTTGCTGCCCGCGGATAGCGCCGTGGAGGTGCTGGTGGATGGCCAGCCGGGGGGCCCCTGCTTCGCGGCGGCGCGCCAGGAACGGGGCCAAGACACGGGGCGGCTGTTGTGCCTGGTGGGGTCTGACCTGGTGGTGGTGGACCGGGCCCTGGGCCGGGCCGGTTGGCCCCGGCTGAACGAGCATGCGGTTTGGTTGAACAAATATCTGGTGGTGGCCTCTCAGGGGGGGGCCTTGGTTCCCTTTAACCCCAAGGATCTGGCCGATCACGCTTTGAATCCATTTCCTACGGGGCGGGCCGGGTTTTTGCTGCCCCCCACGTCCAGCGCTCCGGGCCGCCAAGTTGACATTCGGTGGCCAGTAGAACCAGTCCCCGCTCCGCCGTCTCCCACGGCACTTCCCCCCGGCCCCCGCCACACCACGTAATTATTTTTCTAAGTTATCGGTGATTCCCAACCACACCTCTCCCCTGCCCTGCGGGCATCCCCTCCCCAATCAGGGAGGGGAAATTATCGAAGCCAACGGAGTTTCGATTCATCCGTTCGGGAAACAAAGACTGGAAGGAAGCAAGTGCATCACTCAGCGGATTCGAGCCATTCCCCCCTCCCTGCTTGGGGAGGGGGGCGGAGAGGTGCTGTTGGGAGGAGGGTCTTTTCGTCTGCCATCAAAGAGCTTTGATTTGCTTCCGCGATATTCTTCCTGTTACAAGAATAATCTGGAACCCAAACCCAAATAAAAACCGATCGGGGGTGTTATGAAAAACCTTCTGGTAAATCCTCATGTTGGACAGCGAAGGCTTGAACGTTTCTGGCGCTTAGGGCTGGCCTGCCTGCTGCTGGTGGGTGTGCTGATCGCACTGGTTGGACCCGCTGGACCCGCCTGGGCCGGTGACCGGGAGGCGGCCTTCAAAGTTTATCAAGACCGAAATTACCCCAAGGCGTTTGCCATGCTCACCAAGCTGGCCGAGGGCGGGGACCCCGCCGCCCAATTTCGGCTGGGGATCATGTATGAAATTGGCTTGGGGATGAAACCGGACCAAGAGAAAGCCAAGAAATGGTACGGGCAAGCCGCGAAGGGCCTGCCCGCCCAAGCAGAAACGGGCGATGTATGGGCCGTGCATTCCCTGGGAAGCGCCTATTTTTACGGTGACGGCCTGTCTAAAGACGTGGAGAAGGGGGTGGCATGGTGGCGTAAGGCGGCAGAGAAAGGGTTTGCGCCAGCCATGAACAACCTGGGGCAGGCCTATGCCGGGGGGGTAGGGGTAACCAAAGACCCTGAGCAAGCCATGGCATGGTGGCGCAAGGCGGCGGCATTAAACAACGCCGGGGCCATGAACAACCTGGGAGAAGCTTACGAGGAGGGTGTGCTGGTCAAGAAAGATGATCAGCAGGCGGTGGAATGGTTCCGCAAGGCCGCCAAGTTGAACCACGAAGACGCCATGTTCAACCTGGGATTTGCCTACCTGAAGGGCAGGGGAGTGAAAAAAGACGCCAAACAAGCGGTGGTTTGGTGGGAAAAGGCCGCTGGCATGGGGCACTCTCGGGCCATGGCCAACCTGGGGGTGGCCTATGAAAGCGGTGAGGGGGTGAAAAAAGATTTGAAGAAAGCCATTGCCTTGTATGAACAAGCCGTCGCCTGGGAAGACACCCTGGGCATGTTCTACCTGGGCAACTGTTACATGTGGGGGATCGGGGTGGAGAAAAACCCCAAGCGGGCGTTGGAGATTTTTCAACAAGCCGCCGACTTGGGCGATTCCAACGCTATGAACAAAATTGGCGTGATTTACGAAGACGGGTTGGGGGTGGAAAAGGATATGCAGAAGGCCCTGATCTGGTATCGCAAGGGCGCGGAAAACAACAATGCCGGGGCCCTGAACAACCTGGCCATTGCCTACGGCCAGGGGTTGGGCGTTGGCCAAGATTTTCGCAAAGCGGTGGAGCTGTGGAAAAAATCGGCGGAATTGGGCGATACCCAGGCCATGGGCAACCTGGGGCTGGCCTATGAAAACGGCGAGGGCGTGGACAAAGACATGAAACAGGCCGTGGCTTGGTATCAAAAAGGCGCCGACCAGGGCAACCCAAATTCCATGTTTTATTTGGGCAATACCTACATGGGGGAAAACGGCACGGAAAAAAACACCAAACTGGCGGTAGAATGGTGGCGCAAGGCGGCCGAATTGGGGCACGGGGGTGCCATGTACCACATGGGATTGGCCTACCACGACGCCATTTTCGTGAAGCAGGATTACAAGCAAGCCATTGCTTGGTACTTGAAAGCGGCCGACAAGGGCAACCCCAAGGCGATGTACAACCTGGGGGTGATGAGCGCCGAAGGCACCGGCACGAAGAAAGACGATAAGATGGCCACGCAATGGTGGCAAAAATCGGCGGACCTGGGATACATGGAAGCCGAATACAACCTGGGCGTTTTTTATCACGATGGGAGAGGAGTGAAAAAAGACCTGGATCAAGCCGCCGTATGGTATAAAAAAGCCGCTGAACAGGGCCACCTGAGCGCCATGTATAACCTGGGGAACCTGTACGAAGAATGCGGTTGTGATGAAAACTATCCGGAATTATCGCTGTTGTGGTGGGGCAAAGCGGCGGACGGTGGTCACCCCCGGGCGATGTATTATCTGGGGGTGGCCTATGACCGAGGCATTGGCGTAGACAAAGACCCCAAAAAAGCCCTGAACCTTTGGCGAAAGGCGGCCAACCTGGGCAATGAAGAAGCCAAGAAAGCCCTGAAGGAAAAAGGGCTTGAAGACAGCGGCTCGTAGGTCACCCGAAAGGAAAGGACGCCATGGACCCGTGGTATCAAGCCGTGAAGACCCTGCATATTGTTTCGGTGATTGCCTGGATGGCGGGGCTGCTGTACTTGATCCGGCTGTATGTGAACCACCGCCTGGAAACCGTGCCGGTGGTGTGGGAGCGCTTTCAGGGCATGGAGCGCCGCCTGTGGCTGGCCATTACCGTGCCTGCGGCGTGGAGCGCCGCCCTAAGCGGCGGGGCCATGGCGGCCATGAACCCCTGCGGCACCCTGGCCACCGGGTGGTTCTCGGCGAAGTTGGGGGCGGTGGCGGCTTTGTTGGCCGTGCATTTTTTAGCGGGTCTTTGGCGCAAACAGTTTTTGGCCCCGCCCTTTCCCCTTTCTACCCGGGCCTTTCGCCTGTGGAACGAGGCCCCCACCCTGCTGATGATCCTCATCGTGGCTCTGGTGGAGTTTCAGCCGGATTGGGGAACGTGGTACGTGTGTCCATAGAATCTTCGAGGCATTATCCTCCCAGCAACTCCCGTTACTCGAAGCCGGAAGGTGATGCGATGGCTTCCGTTCAATCCATGTGTTCCGAACGGATAAAGTTAGAACAGGATGGATTCGAGTCTTGTCCCAACAGCACCCCTCCCCTGCCCCCTGGCGGGGGCATCCCCTCCCCTTCGTGGAGGGGAAATGAATCGAAGCCACCGGGTATTCGATTCATCCGTTCGGATGATTCAGCCGGAAGGAAACAATCACACACTCATCGGATTCGAGCCATTCCCCCCTCCCTGATTGGGGAGGGGGGCAGGGGGGAGAGGTGCTGTTGGGAGGGGAAATCCTCGAAGCCGAAAAGTTGTGCGCTTGCTTCCTTTCAGTCTTTTATATTCTGAACGGCTGAATAAAATGTCCGGTGGCTTCGAGTCTTGTCCCTCCACGATGGGGACAGGCGGCGCAGCCGCCAGGGAGGGGTGTTGCTGGAAAGATCAGCTCTTTCATCTTTTGCCGTGACCAGATGATGTTTTGTTGCGTTCCTGCCTTTATCCCATTGTGATCTTCCGCTGTGCCTTCACCAATCCCCACCCTTGGGCGCTGTCGGGGCATAGTTCTCCTTGAGCGATGAGCTGGTCAACTTCTTGGGGTTCGGCCCAATGGCCTGCGGCCACTTCCTCCGGTTGCAGGGTCACCGGTCCCTCCCAGCGGCAGGTAAACACCCGGATATGGGCCTGGGTTTGGGGGCCCCGATAGGTGTGGTCCAGCAAATGGAGCACCGGCACGCCGAAAATTCCCAGTTCTTCCCCCAGTTCCCGCCGGGCGTTTTGTTCAAAGGTTTCCCCGCTGGCCACGGTTCCCCCCACGAAGACATCCCACAATCCTGGGAACACGTCTTTGGTGAGGGTGCGTTTCTGCACAAACACTCGACCATCGGCGCGGGTGACCAGGGTGCTGCTGACCCGGTGCAGCAGGTTTTCCGCCCGCATGCGGGCCCGGGTGACCACCCCTAGCACCTGGCCTTGATCGTCAATCCAATCCACCTGTTCTTGGCTGGGAGGGGAAAATGGGGGTTCCATGGGGTGAAATACCTCGTTTATTGGGGTGAAGAGATTAATGATGGCCGGGGAATTGCATCCATTTTGCCCAATCCATCCACAGCTAAAAAAATTGTGGAATGAATACAAAACATTAATTTAAGAAGCGTCTGTTCACCAGCCGGAACCCAGGGGGGCATTACCGGTCCGGAACGCCACCCCTTCCAGAAAGATGGACACCATGAAAGCACTGGACAACTTGGAAAAAGGCACCGCGTTGGGCGAGGCCGAAGAGAAAGGTGGATTCGTAGCCATGTGGGTGGTTCCCATGGGGCTCATCATGGGTTTGGGGTTGGTCATGTTCATGGCCACCGCCCTGCTAGACATGCCAGAGGGTATGACCCTGGGATCCTTGCTGGAAGATATGTTGCGCGGGGATTTCGACGCCTCCACCTCCGCGGTGGGGCAGCTTCCCCAGGTGCTCATCGGAATCTTGGGGCTAACCCTCACCGTCTCCGCCATCGTTGTGCAACTGGCCGCCCAGCGCTACACGCCAAAACTGGTCGATTTGTTTCTGGCGGACCGGGTGAACATTTTGTCCATTCTGGCCATGGTGCTGGCGTCGGTGTACAGCTCGTGGATTTTGTATTCCGCCCGGGAAAACTTTGTGCACTGGTGGGGCAATTTAACCCTGACGATCATTACGTCTCTGTTGCTGGCGCTGCTGATTCCGTACTTTCAGTATGTGTTTCAGTTTCTGACCCCCTCCAATATTTTGAGCAATATCGAGGGAACCCAGAACGCCAAGATTCAAAAAGCCTCCCAAACCCACGGCGGCCAAAGCCTGGAAAAGGCCAAGAACCACATGGCCAACAGCATGGAGCAGGTGTCTGACATCGCTCTTAGCTCGGTGAACCAATTAGACCGTAACGTGGCGTTAATGTCGATTGACACCCTGTGCCTGATGATTCGCAAATACATTCCGATGAAAGAGAAAATGGACCCGGCCTGGTTTGTGCCCCATTCTCATCACTTCATCTCGATTTCGTCGGAATACCTGATCGAAATTCACGACCGGAAAATTTGGGTGGAAACCCGCGGGTTCATGAACCTGGAGCTGTTGTTCAACCAATCGTTAAAAGGCATGCCCGACGCGGTGAGTGCCATTGCGTTGAACACCCGGCATATCGCCACCACCGCCCGCGACAACGGCGACTACGAAACCCTGTACCTGTGCTTGGAATATTTCAACACCTATATTCGCCGGGCGGTGAACGACCGCAACCAGCGGGCGGTGTTCACCATGTTTTATCAATACCGGCGCTTGGCCGAAGAACTGTTGGCTTCTTACCCCAAACTGTCCGAGGAAATTGCCACCTTTTTGCAATATTACGGGCAAGAGTCCATCCGGGGGGGCATCCCCTTCTTGATGTTGGTGGCGGCCATGGATATTGGAACCCTGCTGGAAAACGGTTTCCGTCAAAAAACCGGCGGCCTCGACACCTTGCTCAATAACTTTTTGGCTATGTCTAGCTCGGAGGATGTTCGCAAGGTGGCCTTTGTGCACAAAGGCGTGCGCAAAGCCCAGGTCATTCTGGCGGCCTATCTCATGTCTACCGGCAACCATAAAGACGCCCTGGAAACCATTCACCAAAGCCTGAAAACCGAAAAGCCTGAATGGTTGACGGAAGTGAGAACGGAACTGCTGGCGGTGAACAAGAAGAAATTCTGGGAGGTGACAGACCGGGGGGGGATTAACTTTGAGTATATGGAGCCCGCCATGAAAGAGTGGCTAAAAACGTTTTACAAAGAATACTTGGAAAAGAACGGTTGACCCCCGCCCGCAAGAGGACAACATTTGACCGTTCTGAAGCCCCCTTCCACAGGGGGCTTTTTTTTGCCTTAAAACTCGATCACCACCCGCATGAATTCCCTTTTGTCGGGTTGAACGTTCACGGGGTTGCTGGGAGACTCCACCACCAGATGCTCCGTGTATTGGCTGTACTCCAGCGATAGCACCGTGGAAAGCCGCACCTTGGCCCCCACCGATGGGCGGCCCTGGTAGGCCCCAGTGGCCAGGGTCAATCCGTGCAGGTCGTTGCCGATGGGGAACATTTCCAGTTTGGCGCCCCAGTTGTCGCGGACGACATACTTAGACTGGGGAGACTGCAGGCCGATGTCTCGGTTTTCCGCCGTGAGGGTCAGGCGGGTCTGATCGGTGATGTCCATGGGCCCCAAAGAAAACCCCGCGTTGATTTCCGGGGATAATCCGGTGCGCTCCGGAAGATTTTTGGTGACGGTTCCCCCGGTGTTGGGGGTTTGGTTCAGGGCGGCCAGACCAAAAGTGGGCTTAAAAAACCCTACTGGCAGCCGTAGTTGAATGCCCGCGTCGAACAAGGTTTTGGAAAGCCGGTATGTTTGACCTGAAAAGGTGTAACCAGAGGCTCCCAGGGTGGCAGCGGTGTCGTAGCGTTCAAATCCATTCCAGGTCACGCCCTTCACGCTTAGGCCAAACATAAAGGTGCGAAACCCGCTGGCCCAACTGTAGGTGATTTGCCCGCCGCTCCAATCGTCTTTTCCGCTGATCAAAGATTTGTTCAGGGTTCCGGCAGCGAAGGGATCCATGAACCCTATGGAGTGTTGCCCGCGGCCAGAGAACAACGCCAGGGCAAACCCGCTGCCGTTATGATAGACCAGGGAATGAAAATCACGCTGGCTGTTGCCCTCTCCGCCTTGGCCATTCAGAAACAGTTGCGCGCCAGGGCTGTTGCCCATGAAGGTATTAAATTGGTTGAAACGGAAATCCGAATAGTTGAAGCTGCTCCCATGCTGGGCAATCACATACACCTTCCAGGTTTCTTCCAGCACCAGTCCGGCGGGGTTCAGAAACAAGGCATCGGGACCCACGGCGGTGGAGGTGTTGGAGGCCCCGCTGCCTTGCATCAACGGAGACTGCCCCAGCCGGGCGTATTCGTGGGAGACCGGGACGGTGACCTGGCCCCACAGGGTGCCAGGTACCCCTAGGCACAACAACAGCCCCAAGGTTAGCCTGCGGAAACGGGTAGAATAGATGCTCATGTCAGGACCCGTGTGGGTTGGTCTAGGGTTGAACTAAAATTCCACGATGATCTGCCCATACTGCCGCTGCTCTACATACCGGGTAGAACCACTTAACCCGGTTAGGTTGGTGTTCTCCACGACCACCGCCGAGGAATAAGCCGCGTAGTTCAATAAAACGTTTTTGGCCAATTGCAAAGACACCCCCTGGGTGGGCCTGCCAAAGGCCGTGCCAAATCGAACATACAATCCGTGCTGGCCCTGGTTGATGGGATACAAGGCGAATTCCACCCCCTGGTGTAGTTTGTCTTTCCCAGAAAGAAAGGGGTGTTGATTCCATACGTCTTCGTTTTCAAAAGCGGCAGAGACCTGGATCAGGTCCGTGATTTTCATAGGGCCAAGCGCCACCCCCACGTTGAAGGTTTCTCTTGTGCCATACCCATAATAGGCACCGGTGGTGATTCCGCTGGCGGAGATGGGTTTTTTTGCTCCGCCATTCAAAAGGGCCGCCCCCAGGGTGGGTTTTAAGAAGGGAATGCCCAACTGCAACCGCATCCCCAAATCGAAGGTGGTGTCCGCGATGGATTTGTTGTTGAGGTGAGGCTGGTAGCCCATGGTGGAGGTCAGGCTGGCATCGGAATCGGTCAGCATGCCCGCCGTTCCGGAGTATCCTTTGATGGACCCCCCCAGCACAAAGGTTTCATCCGATGTGGCCCAGGCGTAAGTCAACACGGCCCCAGAAGTTTGCTGGTTGGCCGTCACCAAATAGTTGGTCATGGAGGTGTCGAGAAACCCGGCGGTGTGTTCAGAGTGGATGCTGAACAGGGCCAAGCCCAACCCTTTGCCGTTGTGCCAACTGGCGGCCGTAAAATCATCATACCCACGGGGTTCCCTGGCTTGGGGTTGGGCGTTCATGTATCCGTTGAAACTCCCAGCAAGGCCGCGAAATCCATTCAGCGTTTTGGAGTAGAAGGAATAGGAGAAATCGCTGGTGTCATTTCCGCCGACCAAGTCAATTTGCCATGTATGGGCCAAGGCCAGCCCGGCGGGGTTGTAGAAAAAGGATTCCGGCCCCTGGGCCAGGGCGGTGTAGGCGCCGCCCATGCCCATGGCCCGGGAACTTTGCCCCAGATGGCGGAAATCGTGCAAGGTGCCGACGACTTGGGCCTGGGCTGGGCCAGAAAGCCCAATCCCCCAAGCTAGGCTTAAGGCAAGGCACAGCACCGCGCGGGTACCGGGGGAAATCAAACCTGGAATCATCAAGGTTCTGGCCATGGGCCTCCTTATTGAATCTGGTAAGACAATGACATGGGCTGGCCCCCCCGGGTAATTTCCAGTTGAATGTTGCTTTCGTTGCGCATGATTTGAAACATTTTCATGGACTGTTCCATGGTGGTGATCTGTTGTCCGTTCACGGCCTTGATAATATCCTCATTCTGCAGCCCCAATTTTTCATACAGGCTGCCGGGAACGATTTGCCGAATTTGAAAGCCCTGGGGCAAGCCGTTTTCAATCACCGGAAATACCCGGGCGTCTTTCATCAGTTGGGCGAAGTTGGCCCCCAGGGCCAGGTCCACCTCGGCCCGGGGAACAGACACACCCCGTTGGTTCCCCGATCCGGAGATTTGGATGCCAGCCCCGGCATTGCTGCGGCTGGAACCGCCCGTGCTGGGGCGGCCGCCTTCCATCTCAAAACTGTAGTAGCGGTCGTCTTTCAACACCACAATCCGGTCGGAGCGCACTTCGATCAGTTTGCCCATGCCGGCACCGCAAATGGTGATGGGGCTGTCGGAGGAATTGGGCATGCATTCCTCCAGCCGAAAAACTTTTTCCCGCTGGGTGGCGGTGTCGGCCACGATGGCCATGGAAGAGGACCCGGCGATGTATACCCCCGCCAACCGAATGTTTAGCACCCCGGTGCCAGGGAGGGGGTCTCCCACCGTGCCGGTGGTTTCCATGGGAAACAAGCCTGCCTCGGGCAGGGGAGACCGCCGCAGAGCCATGGGGTTGGCGTCGAGCATGCTTTTATAATCGGCAAATGTTTTGTGAACCTGAACGCTATGGGCCGGACGGGCCGGACCCCCGCCGCCCACCCCCAAGGCTGCCCGGGCGGTTAAACCAGCGGAAACCCCGCTCTGGTACCCCAGCATGGCCAGCATGGTGAGATAAGCCGCCACCAGATTCTGGCGGCGATGGCGGTGGGCCCATCGAGACAGGGTGGCCCAATGGCGCTGAACTTGTTGAAGGAACGGATTGGAATCCATGGGATATCCCGTTGGTTTTTATATTTATTATACGATGGATGGGGAGAAAAAGCCAATGGACGGTGCAGTGGGGGAATGAGAGGATGGTGTCAGAGGAATTTGTTTCATCTTTCAGGTTCTTGTTCACGCTTTCATGTCGAGAGACCCCATGAGTCACGGGCGGGCGGTGGTGTTGTTGAACTTTGGCGGGCCGGAAACCCTGGAGCAGGTGGAGGAGTTTATTTTTCAGATTTTGAGTGACCCCGACACCCTGCAACTGCCCTTTCCCGGCTGGCTGCAAAACCGCCTGGCCCGCAAAATTGCCCGCCGCCGGGCGCCGGACGTGCGGGAGCAATACCGGGCCATCGGGGGGGGCTCTCCGTTGGTGGCGGCCACTGCACAGCTGGCCAAATCGTTAGAAACGGAATTGCGGGCCAGGGGTCATGCCCTGCCGTTGTTCACGGCTCACCGTTACTTACCGGGATGGACCACCCAAACCGCCCAGGCCCTGACCCAGCAGGGGGTGGAACACCTGCTGATGATTCCGCTGTATCCCCATTACAGCCGCACCACCACCGGCTCCTCGCTGAAGCAGTTGACCCAGGCCCTGGCTGGGGCTGGGTGGCGGGGGCAGGCCGCCGCCGTGGACCATTACCCCGACGCCCCCAGATATCTGGAAGCCCTGGGGGGCCGCCTGAAGAGCACCCTGAGCGCGGAGGGCCTGGGGTCCCAGGACACGCTGATTCTATGCTCGGCCCACGGGCTGCCCGCCAGTTATGTGCGGCGGGGCGACCCCTACCGGCAGGACCTGGAGCGCACCGTGGCGGGGCTAGAAGGGGCTTTCCCCGGCTGGCGGTTCCGGCTGTCGTTCCAAAGCCGGGTGGGCCCCATGGAATGGCTGCGCCCTTACACCGATGAAGAGATTCCCCGGCTGGCGGGGGAGGGATTTCGCCATGTGGTGTTTCTGCCGCTGGCGTTTGTGAACGACCACCTGGAAACCCTGCACGAAATTGGGCACACCTATTTTGAGCTGGCCCGCCGCCACGGGCTTACCCCCCACCGGGTGCCAGCGGTGGAGGACCATCCGGCCTTTGTGGCCCAACTGGCCGACTTTGTGGAGGCCTGGGGGCGGCATCATTTGTCGGACCCGCCCCAGAAGTTTCTACCTCCCGGGCAGTGGCTGCGGCGCAATGGGTTGTGGCTGGCGGCTGTGGGGGTGGGGCTGTTGGGTTCAACGTTTATTTTTTGAGCGGAATAGGGTTTCTCTCTTTAGAACAACACCCCTCCCTTTACTCGAGTCCCCCGGCTATTCTATTCATCCGTTAAAGCACCCCTCCCTGGCGGCTGCGCCGCCTGTCCCTCCCCGTCGGAGAGGGACAATGCTCGAAGCCGTCATGTTCTGATTTTATCCGTTCGGAATACATGGATTGGACGGAAGCAATCTCTTCACCTTCGGGCTTCGAGTAAAGGGATGCCCGAAGGGCAGGGGTGGGGTGTTGTTGGGAAGGAGCATTCCCGTAAAGCACCCCTCCCTTTACTCGAGTCCCCCGGCTATTCTATTCATCCGTTAAAGCACCCCTCCCTGGCGGCTGCGCCGCCTGTCCCTCCCCGTCGGAGAGGGACAATGCTCGAAGCCATCATGTTTTGATTTTATCCGTTCGGAATACATGGATTGGACGGAAGCAATCTCTTCACCTTCGGGCTTCGAGTAAAGGGATGCCCGAAGGGCAGGGGTGGGGTTGGGATTCGCTTGAAGCCGACAGGTTAGGTGCTTGCTTCTGTTCAGCCTGCAACAAAAGATATAGATGAATTGAGTCCTCTGGATAACCCGGGGGTTTGCCAAAAAAGGGGGAAGGGGGCAGGGGGATGGGAAAAAATTAGGTTACGCAGAAGTGATGAATTGAATAACCAATGGCTTCGATCTATGGGCCCTGTTTCAGCCGTTTGGAGATTTCTTGGATGATTTCTCCGGCGGTTTTGAAAGGGGCTTTGCCATGGGTGGACACGGTGACATCGGCCTGCAGGTACTGGGGCTCGCGCTGGGCCAGCAGGGTTTCCACGGTTTCTTTCAGGTTGCCTTCGGCCAGGGCTTTTTGCACCAGGGGGCGGCGGGTGTCTCGCTCCAGCCGTTCCAGAATATCGGCCGTGTCGGCCTTCAGGTACACCACCAGCCCCACCTGCTTTAGCCGCTCCAGGTTGCCAGGGGTGGTAAGAATGCCCCCCCCGGTGGAGAACACGGTGTTCTCCATGGTGGCCATGGCACGGGTCAGGGCCGACTCCAGCCCCCGAAAGTAGGGCTCGCCCTCCTGCTGAAAAATATCGGCGATGGCGCGCCCGGTTTGGGTTTCGATGAAGTGATCGGTATCCACCAGCCGATACCCCAGCCGCTTGGCCACCTGCCGACCGATGGCGGTTTTGCCAGAGGCCATGAACCCCACCAGCACCACGTTCATGGGGCCTCCGGGAGAATCCATCCGCCCCCCAGCAGCACGTTCTCTTGGTAGAACACCGCGGCTTGGCCGGGGGTCACCCCCCGCACCGGTTGGCGCAGCACCACCCGGGCGGTGCCGTTGGGCTGGGGAATCACCCGGCCGGTCTGCCCCTCGTGGGTGGAGCGCACCCGCACCAGGACTTCCAGGGGGGCCTGGGGGGCCTCTATCGAGACCCAGTTCACTCCCTCTACCTGAAACGACTCCACCCACAATTCGCTTTCTTCCCCCACCACCACCCGGTTGGTGGCGGCATCCAGCCGCACCACATACAACGGCTGGGGGGAGGACAGGCCCAAGCCCTTGCGCTGACCCACCGTGTAGCGGTGCAGCCCCTGGTGGCGGCCCAGCACTCGGCCTGTGGTGTCGACCAGATCCCCCGGCGGGGTGCCCCCGCCGCGGCTTTCCACAAAGGCCCGGTAGTCATCCGGCACGAAGCAAATTTCTTGGCTGTCTGGTTTGTCCCAGGTGCCAAAGCCCAGGTTGGCGGCCAGGCGGCGGGCCTCGGGTTTTTCCAGCCCGGCCAGGGGGAACAACAGAAAGGGAAGTTCTTCCGCCGGGGTGCCGAACAGAAAATAGGTTTGGTCCCGGGCCTGGTCGGCGGGCTTGATCAGCTGCCAGCGGTTGGCTGGCCCCTGACGAACGGCGGCGTAGTGGCCGGTGGCCAGATGGGTGCAGCCCAGGCGGCGCACCTCGGCCAGCAGGGCGCGGCTTTTGATGTGCTGGTTGCACAGCACGCAGGGGTTGGGGGTTTTGCCCTGACCGTAGGACTTGCAAAAGGGGTCCACCACGGCGGCCTGGAAGCGCTGCTGAAAATCCAACACCACGAAGGGGATGCCCAGTTTGGCGCACACCAGCCGTGCGTCCAGGGCGTCATCCAGCGAGCAGCAAGAGGCGGGGCGGGGGGCGTGTTCAGCGGGGGGAGAAAGTTTCATGTGAACGCCCACCACCCGGTGGCCCTGTTCCACCAGCAGCGCCGCCGCCACCGAGGAATCCACCCCTCCACTCATGGCCACCGCCACGGCCAACGGTTCCGGGGCCGAGGGGGTTTTTAACGGGGCAGACAGGGGCGCGGGGTTCACGGAATTTCCGAGGATAAAAGTTTTTCGTTGATCTGGATAACGGCTTTCTTTTTCAGGGCCGCCAGCCATTCTTGGTAGGCTTTTTCCTTCCGCTCATCGGTGAGAATTTGGCGGATTTGGGCCTGGGCCTCGGGGAAAGACATTTGCTGGCGGGGTTTGCGTTCTTCCAGGCGGAACAGGTGAAACCCAATTTGGGTTTTGGCCGGGGTGACCAAATTCATGGCCCCAATGCCGTTCAGCGAAAATATCACCTGGTCAAACTCTTGGGGCATCACGCCCCGCTGCACCCAGCCCAGGTCGCCGCCTTGGGCGCGGTCGGGGGTAATGGAATAGGCCTGGGCCAGGGCGGCGAAATCGTTGCCCCGCTGAAGTTTGCTCACCAGTTCATCAAACTTGGCTTTGGTTTCTACCGCGATGTGGCGCACCCGCACCTGCTCGGGCAGGTCAAACATCCGGCGGTTGTCGTTGTAATAACCGTGCATCTCCCGCTCGGAAATGTGAATGCGGCCGGTGACCTCGCGGTCCACCAGTTTTTTGTGCACCAGCCGCCGGGTGTATTTTTCCACCCACTGGTCCATGGCTTTGTCCAGCAGTCTGGCCCGCCGTTCCACTTCCGGTTCCCCCTCCGAGGTCAATTCTTGCCGGATGCTTTCTTGCACGGTTTCGCCGTTCACCTCAATTCCCAGGCGGCGGGCTTCTTGGTCCAGCAGTTTTTCCTCCACCAAATCGTCCAAAATCAACGTTTTGAGCGGAGTCATGTTTTCGCTTTGGTCCAGAATCAGGTTTTCCCACTGGCTCATGTTTTCGCGGTAGGCCCGCTGAAACTCGGCGTAGGTAATCTCATCGCCATTCACAATGGCCACGGGCCGTTTGGCCAATTCCTCGCCGGAAAAGTCGAGCCCCCCTTTGCAGGCGGTCAGTCCGGTCAACCCGGCCAGACCAGCCGCCAGCAGCAGCAACAGCCTGTTTGGTTTGTAACCCCGTGGGTTCATAAGCAGATGCCTTCGGGTGCGTTCAAGGGATGAGATTGGAGAGGATGTGAATCGTATCCATCGGGCTTCCGGCTAGTTTATCACCCCTCCCCCAGGGGTTCCAGCACCTTCAATCTTTCCAGCACCGCCTGGGGAGAAGGGGGCATGGCCCCCAGCAGCAGCCGCCCGTCGGGGAACAACCGCAGGCCCCGGGCCGGATCGGCCACCAGGGCCATCAGTTTGTCCACGTCCAGGTGGGCGCCTTCGGCAAAGCGGGCCTGCAGGTCGTCGCCTTTGCGTTCCAGGGCAAACACCCCCAGCCGCTGGGCCAAAATCCGGGCCCGGATCAAATTCAGCAGGTTGTCCAGTTCCCCCGGCACCCGCCCAAAGCGGTCTTCCAGGTTTTGGCGCAGGGCCCACAGTTCTTCCTCTCCGGTGACCTCGGCCATTTGCTTATACACTTCCAGCCGCTGTTGGGTGCCCTCGATAAACCCCTCTGGAATGAGGTAGGGGAATCCCAAATCCATCTTGAATTCCCGGGTGGGGGTCAGGGCGGCTTCCTCTCCTTTCAGCACGGCCACGGCTTCTTCCACCATGCGGGTGTAGAGCTCTAGCCCCACGGAGTTGATGAACCCGGACTGCTCGGCCCCCAGCAAGTTGCCCGCACCGCGGATTTCCAAATCGTGGGAGGCGATTTTGAACCCGGAGCCCAGGTCGTTTAGTTCTTGCAGCAGGGTCAGGCGCTTCTGGGCCACCTCGGTGAGCAGTTTTTCCGGGCTAACCAACAGGTAGGCGTAGGCCTGCTGGTTCGAGCGCCCCACCCGCCCCCGCATTTGATACAGCTGCGACAGCCCAAAGAAATCGGCGTTGTTGATGATGATGGTGTTGGCCCGGGGGATGTCCAGCCCCGACTCGATGATGGAGGTGGACAGCAGCACGTCCAGGTCGCCCTCAATGAACTTCAGCATCACCTCTTCCAGTTGATGCTCGGCCATTTGGCCGTGGGCCACCCCCACCCTGGCGTTGGGCAGAATGGACAGCAGGTATTGGCCGTAGGCGTGAATGGTTTCTACCCGGTTGTGCACGAAAAACACCTGCCCCCCCCGCCGCAGCTCCCGGTTCACCGCTTCTTGAATCACGTAGTCGGAGGATTTAAACAGCCGGGTGCGCACCGCCATCCGGTCCATGGGGGGGGTGTTGATGAGAGACAGGTCCCGCACGCCCATCAGGCTCATGTGCAGGGTGCGGGGAATGGGGGTGGCGCTGAGGGTCAGCACATCCACCTGGGTTTTGATCTGCTTGACCCGCTCTTTGTGGGCCACCCCAAAGCGCTGCTCTTCATCCACCACCAGCAGCCCCAGGTCTTTGGCGGCCACGTCTTTCGACAACAGCCGGTGGGTGCCGATCAGAATATCCAGTTTCCCTTCGGCAAACTGTTTCAGGGTGTCTTTCTGCTCTTTGGGAGAGCGGAAGCGGCTGAGAATGCCGCTGCTCACGGGGAACCCGGCGAAGCGGCGCTGAAAGGTCTCATAGTGCTGCTGGGCCAAAATGGTGGTGGGCACCAGCACCATCACCTGCTTGCCCCCCAGGCAGGCCAGCCAGGCGGCCCGCATGGCCACCTCGGTTTTGCCAAACCCCACGTCGCCGCACACCAGGCGGTCCATGGGCTGTTCCCGGGTCATGTCGGCCAGCACGTCGGCAATGGCTTTTTCTTGGTCCTCGGTTTCTTGATAGGGAAAAGCCTCCGCGAATTCCGTCATTTGGGCTTCGTGGGGGGGGAAGGCAAATCCCTGACGGGCGGCCCGCAGGGCATACAGCCGCACCAACTCCTCGGCCATGTCCTTTACTTGGCGGGCGGCCTTGGCTTTGGTTTTGGCCCAGGCGCCGTCTCCCAGGCGGCTTAAGGGGGGCTGGGCGCCCTCCACCCCGGTGAATTTTTGCACCTGGTGAAAGTTGTACACCGGTACGTAAACCTTGTCGTCGCCAGCGAAGGTCAATTCCAGAAAGTCGCCCTCCACCCGGCCGGCTTTCATTCGCTTCATGCCCTGATAGCGGCCCACGCCGTATTCCACGTGCACCACCGGGTCCCCCGCCCGAATGTCTCCCAAAGACGACAGGAATTGCTGGATGTTGGTTTTCTTCACCCGGCGTTGGCGGGTTTTTTCTCCCAGCAGTTCTTCTTCGGTCAGCAGGGCAAACCGGGTGTTGCCCTCTCCGTCCACAATCCGAAAGCCCTCTTGAGGAGAGCGGGGCAGCACCACCACGTCTTGGGCGGCACCGGGGGCGGCTTGGGCGGGCAGCAGGGCCCCCTGGTCTTCCCAGGGGGCCACCCAGGCCCCCAACTGAAACCCCGCCAGCAGCTGCCGCAGCCGTTCGGCGCCGGTTTGGCTGCGGGCCGCCATGAACACCCCGGCCCCGGCCTTTTGCCAGCCCCGCACGGCTTCGATCACCGACCCCACCACCCCGTGGGCGCCTTCGGGCTGGCCAGCCAGGGCTGGGCGCAGGGCCTGGTTGCCGGCAAACCCCAGGGCCTGCCCGTCTTCCACCAGCAGGCCGTGGAATTCCACCCGTTGAAAGCGGTCGTATTCTTTTTTCCAGTGGGCGGGAGACAAGTACATCTCATCGGGTTCGGGGGCGGGGGTGCCCTGCTCCAGGGCCACCCGGTATTCTTGCAGCACTTCATCGTGCACATGGCCCGCCCGCTCCGCCAAGCGCTCCGGTTCGTCCCACACCAGCACGGTGCGGGGGGGCAAGGCCTGGTGCAGCCAGCCCACCTGGGGGTACAGCAGGGGCAGCAATTGCTCCATGCCGGGAAAGGGCTGGGCCCGCTCGAAAAACCCAGCCAATTGGCGGTAGGTGTCTGGCTGCACCCGGGAACGGTAATGGGGCAGCCGGGTGAGGGCGTGGCGGGCGGTTTCCCGGGTCATCACCCCTTCTCCCGCAGGATAGACGGTCAGGCGCTCCAGTTCCCCCATGGAGGCTTGGTCATCCACCCGGAAGGGGCGCAGCTCCTCCAGCGCGTCGCCGAAAAAATCCAGCCGCACCGGGTGGTCTTCTTGAATGGGAAACACGTCCACGATTTCCCCCCGCACCCCGAACTCTCCTGGGGCTTCCACCACTTCCACCCGGTTGTAGCCAGCGGCGGCCAAGCCTTCCACCAGGGCCGCACGGGGATAGGTCTTGCCCCGCTCCAGCCGCAGCACCAGGGCCTGAAAGCGGTCCAGGGGCAGGGTGGCCTGCATCATGGCGCTCACCGTAGTGATCACCAGCCGGGCCCGGCCCTGGGCCAGGGCGTCGAGGGTTTCAAAACGCTGGGCCGCCAGCTCTTTTTGGGGGGAGAACGTGTCGTAGGGCATGGTGTCCCAGGGGGGGAAGAAATAAATTCCCTGGGCCCCACCAAAAAACCGGGCATCGGCCCACAGGGCCTCGGCTTTTTCAAAACTTTCCGCCGCCACCACGAGGGGTCTGGGTTCTTCTTGGGGTCTGGCGCCAGGGGCTGGTTCCGCCAGCATCACCGCTATCCAGGCTTTGGACGAGCCGCTTAACCCCCCCAACACCAGCGGGCGGCGGGCGGCGAGGCGGGCTTTGGCCGCGGCCAGGGGTTCGGCGACCAGGCCACGGGCGGTTTCCAGAAATATTTGCATCGGGGGCGAAAGGTGATAGATTTTTAGATTATCCAATGAGACGCGGCTTGATGACCCTATAGGTTAAAATCTACCGTATCCCGGTGGCGGCCATCCAGTCTTTTTTCCCCTTATCGTTTCATCATCGTTTCATCCTTGTCGTTTCACCCTTTTTTTGCATCTCCCACTTTGGTTCCCCCATGAACCCCAGCGACATTGAAAAAGGGCTTACGTTTGATGATTTGCTGCTGGTGCCCCAGGCTTCCTCGGTGCACCCCAAAGACGTAGACCTGAGCACCCAGTTCACCCGCAACATTCGGCTGAACATTCCCCTGGCTTCCGCCGCCATGGACACCGTGACCGAATACCGCACGGCCATCTGCATGGCCCAAGAAGGCGGCATTGGCATCATCCACAAGAATCTCACCATCGAGGAACAGGCCCGCCAAGTGGACCTGGTGAAACGCTCGGAAAGCGGAATGATCTCGGACCCCGTGACCATCTCCCCCGACGCCACCGTGCGCCAAGCCCTGGACTTGATGGAGCGCTTTCGGATTTCTGGGGTGCCGGTGACCCGGGGCAAGGAACTGGCGGGCATTCTCACCAACCGCGATATTCGGTTTGAAACCAACTTCGACAAACCCGTCAGCGATTTGATGACCCAGGGGCGGGACAAACTGGTTACCGTCAGCCCTGGCATCAGCTTGGAGGAATCCAAGGAGAAGCTTCATCAGCACCGCATTGAAAAACTGCTGGTGGTGAACGGCGGCTATGAACTGGTGGGGCTGATTACCGTGAAAGACATCGAAAAAGCCCGCCGTTACCCCCTGGCCTGCAAAGACGGCAAGGGCCGCCTGCGGGTGGGGGCCGCGGTGGGGGTGGGCCACGACGCCCTGACCCGCACCCAGGCCCTGGTGAACGCCGGGGTAGACGTGGTGGTGGTGGATACCGCCCACGCTCACTCCAAAAAAGTGATCGACACCATCCAGCAGATTCGAAGTACGTTTTCTGGGTTGGAACTGGTGGGGGGCAACATTGTGACCGCCGAGGCGGCAGAGGCCCTGATGAAAGCGGGGGTAGACGCGGTAAAGGTGGGCATTGGCCCCGGCTCCATCTGCACCACCCGGGTGGTGGCGGGGGTGGGCGTTCCCCAAATCTCCGCCATTCTAGACGTGCTGAAGGCCACGGCCAAAAAAGGCCTGCCCATCATCTCAGACGGTGGAATCAAGTTCTCGGGCGACGTGGTGAAGGCTCTGGCCGCCGGGGCCCACACCACCATGCTGGGCAACCTGTTTGCCGGCACCGATGAAAGCCCTGGGCAGACCATCCTCTACCAGGGGCGCCGCTACAAAATTTACCGGGGCATGGGCAGCGTGGGGGCCATGCGCCAGGGTTCCGCCGACCGTTATTTTCAAGAGAACGTGACGGAAAACATCAAACTGGTGCCAGAGGGCGTGGAGGGCCGGGTGCCCTATCGCGGGGCCCTGGCAGAGCATATTCACCAGCTTACCGGGGGGCTGCGCTCGGGCATGGGTTACGTGGGGGCCCCAGACATTGAAACCCTGCGCACCAAAAGCCGGTTCATTCACATTACCCCCGCTGGTTTGAAAGAAAGCCACGTTCACGACGTGTTCATCACCGAAGAATCTCCCAACTATCCGGTGATGACGGGGTGAAGCTTGAGACGTCTGCGTCACCAAGCGTTTTACCGTGAAAAATATCAACCACCCGAGGCCTGACACACCATGCGCATTCATATCTCTTCTTTTCTGGCTTCTGGTTTGGCCTTGGCCCTAACCGTGCCCGGCTGCTCCTATCATTACATGCAGGGAGAATACTTAGAGTCGAAGGGCCGCTGGGAAGAAGCCGCCATTGAATACCGCCAAGCCTGGGTGGGCAGCCCCGGTGATGAGGGGTATACCCAAGCCCTGGAGCGGGCCAACAAAGTGGTGGCCCGGGACGCCATGACCCGCTATTTTGCCTACCTGGCCCGCAAAGAGTTTCGCAAGGCCTTTGCCCGCCTGGAAGACGCCCGGGTGAAAGACCCCGATTATGAGCCCGCCCAAGAAGAAGAGAAAAAATGGGTACGGGTGCTGGTGGGCGGGCAGGTGCAGTTCGACTATCAGGCCTTAACAAGCGCCATTCGCATGGCCGATGAAATCAATCTGGTGGTGCACGTGAACTCCCCCGGCACGGGAGAAGAACTGGAGGGGGTCATCAATTTGGCCGATGGTACCTTCACGGTGGAGGATTTGCTGTACCAGCCCACCGATGCCCAATTGACCGGATATTCGTTGAATTTCATTGGGGTGAAGCTGGAGACCAAGGGAGACAGCAAAACGGTGTTCGCCTCTACCCAGTTTAAGCGGCTGGTGAACTTTCGTAACCCCGTGGCCCGCCAAGTAAGCGGCAGTTTGCCCGACAACCCTGGGGAACCCCAACCCATTGCCGCCCAGCGGGCCCAAATGGCCCCAGACACGGCTGGCACCCCCTATGTGCCCCTTCCCAACCCGGCTTATTCCATGGCCATTCGGGCTGCGGTGGTGGAGGTATCCGGCGCCGATGGCCAAGCGGCCTTTGTGCCCCGCCGGTTGTATGTGAACCGAAAAGATAATCGGATCTTTGTGGATTTTGGTCAATACTTGCTGCGGCAAAATGCCGATAACCTGCGCTGGACCATCGCCCGCAGCAACGGTGAGGGAAAAGATTACTTTCCCCTATTGTATCGCAATCTTGCTCTTCATCCCTATTTTTACTATGATGGGAGGGTCTTGGCCTTCCTTGGCAGGGGAAAGGCTGGATGACACGGATGGGTTCCAATCCCTGCCCCATGGCTTTTTTATCAAGACGATTGGTCTTGCGGGCAAACCACAATGACACCTCCCAAAAAAATCACGCCTAAAGCACCGGGCAAACCGGCTGGCCGAAAGTCTTCTTCCACGCCAGACATCACCCGCTATTCCTGGCAGAAGCGCCGGGATTATCTGATGATGATTGCCCTGGTGGCGGCCTCGGACCATCAATTACAGCCGGAAGAAATGAACATGCTGGCCCGCCTGATGAAAGACTTCCGCTTGTCTCCCCGGGTGAGAAACATGGTGCTGCAGGCGGCCCAAACGCCCCACGCCGACATTGAACCCCTGGAGCGCAAACTGGCGGGCAGCGACTTGGCCTACAGCCTGCTGCTCGACATGATGAGCATGGCCATGGCCGATGGCGTGCTGATGGATGAAGAGCGGTTTTTAATGCACGAAGTTGCTTCCTCGCTGGAGATCGGCTTGGTGGAGCGCACCATTCTGATGGACTTCATTCACGCGGCCTGCCAGGCTTCTGGGCAGTCGAACCCAGAGCCCCTGTATGAGCACAGCATTGAAACCGCCTTTGAGTTGATGAAGAAGAAAGACATCGCTTTGTTCCCCCACACCCTGCTGTGTCCGGCCTCAGAATCCTACGACAAAATGTTAAAAGACCGCTGGTTTTCCCAGCGGGCTTCATAGCACAGGCAAAGCCCGGCCCACCTTTATATCTAAATGTACATTGGGGGCGAGTTGAGCTTCTTCCCGGCCCTGCGTTTCCTTATCATAGCACCCCTCCCTTTCCTCGAAGCCGTCGGTACTTCTATCCACACAGATTCTTTCTCTACTCTTAGGCCTAAAACGTATTGTCCCTCTCCGGCGGAAAGGGATAGGCGCCGCAGGCGCCAGGAAGGGTGTTGTTGGGGAACAATTCTACACTGGAGGGTAATGTGCTTGCTTGCGTCCAGTCTTTGTTTTCCGAAGGGGAGAAGAGAATAATGGATGGCTTCGAGGAACGGGCCAGCCCCCAAAAACAAAAACCCCCCTTCCGGTGAAGAAGGGGGGCAGATGAACAACGGCAGAGAACCGGCCGGAATACACCCGGTTAATAGACCACTTGATAATTGATGCTATAAATTCTGCGCTCTGCGCCTAAGTGACCCTGGGTTATATTCCATTGGGTTGCGCCGACGGAAAACAAAGCATAGCGATCAAGGAGAAACACAAAGTTCAAAGTTCCACGGGTGCGGGTCTTATCGGGATCGAATCCAACCAGGGTATTTGTCAGATGGCGTTTCTCCATCCCAATCCCGAAGTCGAGCAACATGCTCCCCAAAAACCGTCTGGAAAAATCGAGATCCAGACTTATTTGTTCGTTGGTGGAGAGGTCAAAATCATCAAAATACACGCTGGAAATCATTCTCGAGTAATCCCGGGGAGACGCGTCTGCACCGGGGGTAGACACGGCCATTAGGGAAACATCAGCCAGGGGCACGCCAGCGCCAGAGTGCCCGCCTTGAATCATGAAGCGGAAGAATTCGCCGGTATCCTGGTGGTCTTGGATGTATTCGTAACGCAGCACGGCAAAGGGCTCGCTAAACGTCATGGTGCCCTTGCCGTCGAGGGAAGACAAATTCAGCAACACATTCGAGCGCGTGACCTCTCGACCCTCTTGGGAGCGGCTTTGGCTGCCGATGGTGGTGGCCACCACGTTGAACTTCGAGCCGAACATGTCTCCGGTGGACATGGCGAAGGCATATAGCATGTTCCCCCCCCCGTCCATGGCTGGAGCATAAGCCCCGGACACAAATTGTTGCATGACCGTTCTGTCTCCACCTTTCAACCCGCCTGGGACATCGCGTAGAATACGGATTCCCCAACTGGCCCGGCCAGCTCCTTTTTCGCCGGCAAAGTTATAGAACAGGTGGAACCGACCGGCCCCTACATTATTACCGCCAATGCCCCCTGGCATGATGGGGTCGGCATAGGACATGTTGGTATCACCTTCAAAGCCCAAGATGACGGGTACGTACAGATACACCCGGTAAGGCATGATGTTGGATGTTTTCGCCCTCCCCCCCCCGCCAGCGCCGGTGTACACCACAAAATAGGTTTTGGTGCGTTTTCGCCCCTGGGCATCTTTCACCTGAACTTCAATCAGGTTTTCTCCGGGGGTCAGGGTGAATGAGTGTTCTACAATGACGGTTTCCCCCTTGGAAAACGTTTGGGGCTCTCCGTTGATGGTGATCTGGGTGATTCGATCGGACCCGGCAAAGATGAAAGGCACCACCAGGGGGCTTTCTTCGGTTTCCATTTTACGGGTCAAATCCGAGGTCAGGATTTGAGGCGCGCCAGCGTCCCCCGTTCCTTCATCCTCCTGGGCAAAAGCAGGAGAAAAAGAGCAGATCAGGGCCAGTGCTAAACCAATCAATGGTCGGAAGGTTTTCAATCGCCCTCCATGGAGGATTAAGGATAAGGGAGCCCCAAACAAGTGCCCAGATTTGACCGAGCGTAGGGTGATACCTTTTCCTATCATGTATTTTTTAAAAACTCAAAAGAAGACGCAAAAAAAAACCCCGCAGGATTTTCATCTGCGGGGTTCATATCGGGGTCAATCAACCAAAACGTTCTTCGGAAATCGGAATGTCTTTGGAACTATTTGATTTCCGCTTCGCGAGAGAAGGACCGGGCGTCTTTTTCCAAAGATTCCATCTCGCCGATGGGCTTCAGAAGCGCCTCTTCCATGGTGAACTCTTCCACCTTGGATTCCACCAGCAGGCTTTCATCAATGATTCCAGCCTCGACCAGGCTCACTTCGCCGGGCAGCAGGTTGGCTTTGGTGCTTTCCACGCTGGGGGCGGCCAATTTTTCGTTCAGCACATCGCCCTTCACTTCGCTAGGAACCGAGGTGGGTTGGGTGGCGCGCTGGCCGTTGATCACCACCGACATTTGGCCGGGGGTCACGTCTTGGGCCAAGCCATCCAAACCTTCCAACTGAACCACGTTTTCCACGGGAATCATGGTGGTGTTTCCGTTGGAGGAAACGATGGCCACATATTCAGTTCCCTTCACCCCAATGGTGGCGGTGGCGGTTTTCACGTTGAATTGCTCTCCGGTCACCAAGCCAGACACCTGGGTGCGGAAGCGGCCGAACAACATCCGGACGTTCCCTTTTTTATCGCGCTGAGACCAGGGTTCCACGTGCAGAATGGCGTTGGGGCCCAGGGTCACCACGGCTTTTTCGTTGGTTTGAATGACCATGCGGCCTTTGGCGCCCATGCGGATCAGGTCTTTTTCCATGATGGCAATTTTAGCGGCACCTTTGCTCATCACCATGGGTTTGCCATTCCGCAGGATCGTGACATTCCCTTCTTCAAGGGTTCCTTCTCCATATTGTCCGGCCATGGCAGTCATCGCCGCCATGCCCAAAGACGCCAAGAGCAGGATGATACCTTTCTTATTCATATCGGTTTCTCCTTCAGAACCGCTCTTTTCTCCGGACCATCCGGTGAAAAGGGCTAAGTTCGTTGGTATCTGCCCACAACTGCCCCAGAATGCAAACTCAAAAGGTGAAAAAAGCAGAGGCCTCTTCAAGCCGATAACTTTTTCCGCCCTTTGGGGCCAAATTACCCGAGGACTATCGGTGTTTTTCGGTGTTGGTAACGGTCAAAACGAAGGCGTTTGGTTTGAATTGTTTCCAACCCAAAGCAAACGTAGGAACCAAATTTCTGATGATTATCTCGTCAGACGAGGAGATCATCAGAAAAACCTTTGTTATCACACCGAACACACCCTTCCTCTCATGATCCCTTTATAGCAGAACTCTGGGTGGATGTCAAACAGCGACGCATCACACGCTGGCCTCCAGAAAACGCTCCAGGTAGAGCTCGTCTAGCATGCTGCCATCCTCTGGGGTTTCTCCCCCGGTGATGTGGATGCCGCAGGTGGGAAAACCCGCGGGGTCCATCTTGGTGTGCCGAACTTGGCCCAGCAGGCTGAGGGGAATGCTGCGTTGGGCCGAATCGGTGACCTCGAAGGCCAACTGCACCTGGCTGCCAGGGGTGGGGGTGACCCCCTCTGTTTTCAGCAGCAGGCCCCCGGTGGCGAAGTCTATGATGTGAAAGTAGAAAAACTCTCCGCGGGGAAGGATTTTCCCCGTGCCCGAGGCGTGGAGAGACAGCCTGGTGCGAATCCGGTGGTTGGCGGTATTCATGAGGGTTCCTGGTAGAAGGCCAAGCCGGGGCCTGGCCGATGGGATGAATCCTCCCGGATCTGCTACATTTTTTCTATTCTATCTCTTTTTCGTTTTCTTTCTTTCTCTATCTTTGTCCGTCCTATCAAAACTCAGGAGAAAACAACAGATTTCCAGTGAATGAGCGGTTTGCGGTGAGCGGCTGCGGGCCAAAGCATAAAAAATGAAGAAGATAATGGCGGAGATGCGTGGGAATCGAACCCACCCGAAGCGATGTTCTCACCCCGCGCGCGGGTTTGAAGCCCGGGGAGCCCACCAGTGACTCAACCATCTCCGTGATCTGTATCTTATGGTCGGCTGACAGATATTCTAACTGAAATGCTCCCGCCGCCCAACCCCCCCCGCGGGCAAGATAGGCGAATATAGGCTATTGAGTTTTATTTTTGGATGGGGGTATCCTCTGAGATATGGATTTTCCGGGAAGTTCCGGGGGTGAACCCGGCTAGGAAAATTGAATCATGGGGATGTAGCTCAGCTGGGAGAGCACGACGCTGGCAGTGTCGGGGTCAGGGGTTCGATCCCCCTCATCTCCACTATGAATCTGATGTTGAAGTTGATTTTGACTTTGAATCGAAGCTTTTGAATGTTGTGGGAAGGGTCTGGGAAGCCGGTTGACGTTGGGCTGGTTTTTCTTTCCCTCCGCGCAGGTCATCGTTTCTTCGTTCTGGTTTTTCCTTCCATCGTCCTGCCTGTTTGTTCTGGCTTGTCTCTGGGGATTCTCCTCCTCCATTTTCCACCCCCCCCTTGGCTTTAGGCTTGCAGCGTGGAGAGATTCTCTTTGCTCGAATCCTCCGGCTACTTTTTTCAACCGTTCGGGAGACATAGACTGGACGGAAACAATCATATCCCCCACCGGCTTCGATCTATTCCCCCCTCCCTGATTGGGGAGGGGGGCAGGGGGGAGAGGTGCTGTTGGGAGGGGAAAGGTTTTAATCCAACGGTTATGCGATTCATCCGTTCGGAAAACAAAGACCGGACGGAAGCAAGTGCCTAACTATTCGGCTTCGAGGATAGAACCTTACTTTCCTACTTTGGCCAGGAACACGGCGAACAGGTTTTCGATCAGCCGCTGCCCGGCGTCTTGCTCCAGGGTAAGGATGGACTCTGGATGAAACTGCACTGAGCAGATGGGCAGGGTTTTGTGCCCCATGGCCATGATGGTGCCGTCTTGGGTGCGGGCCCACACCTCCAGCTCTTGGGGCAGGCTGTCCGGCTCCAGGTACAAGCTGTGATAGCGCCCGGCGGTAAAGGGGTTGGGCAGCCCTTTGAAGAACCCCTGCTCTTGGTGATGGATGGGGTGGGGCTTGCCGTGCACTGGGGTGGGCAGCACCCCCAGCTTTCCGCCAAAGAACTCTCCAATGCCCTGGTGACCCAGGCACACCCCGAACAGGGGAATGTTCCGCTCCACGGCCAGTTGAACAACCTGGCCCACCCCCCGCTCCGCCGGAGAACCCGGACCGGGAGACAGAAAGATCAGATGGGGTTTCAGGTCGTCTAGAAGTTGGGGGGGGAAGGGCCAGCGCACCGTGGTGACCTGAGCCCCGGTCACCCGCACGTAACTGGCCAGGGTGTGCACAAAGCTGTCCAGAAAATCCACGAACAGCACCCGGCGGCCTTCCCCGGCCCGGCGGGGCCGGGCGGCCCCCCCAGGAATGGGTTTGGGGGCAGTTTCTCCCAGGGTGGCTTCCAGAAAGGCCTGGGCCTTCACCCGGGTTTCCCGCTCTTCCAAAGCCGGGGTGGAGTCGTACAGCAGGGTGGCTCCGGCCCGCACCCGGGCCCAGCCGTTTTCCAGATGAATGGTGCGCAGGGTCATGCCGGTGTTCATGCCCCCGGCGGCGGAGACGTACCCCACCGCCCCGCTGTACCAGCGGCGGGGAGATTTCTCCAGGCTTTCAATGACCCGCAGGGCCATGGGCTTGGGCGAACCGGTAACGGTGCAGGCCCACAGGTGGGTGGTAAAGGCGTCCAGGGCGTCTAAGCCTGGGGCCAGTTCGCCTTCCAGGTGATCCACGGTGTGCACCAGCCTGGAATAAGGTTCTATCAGCCGCCGACCGATGAGCTTCACGCTGCCCGGCACGCACACCCGGGTCAGGTCGTTGCGGTCCACGTCGGTGCACATGGTCAGTTCGCTTTCTTCCTTTTCCGAGGCCATCAGTTCTTTGATGTTGCGGGCCGTTTCCATGGGAGAGTCTCCCACCGGCACCGTGCCAGAGATGGGGCTGGTTTCCACCCGGCTGCCCGCCACCCGCACGAACATTTCCGGGCTGGCCCCCACCAACTGTTCTTCGCCCAGGTTTAAGCAAAAACTGTAGGGGCTGGGGTTGCTTTTCACCAACCGCCGAAAGATGGCCGTGGGGGGCTGGCCAGAGGGCATGGAAAACGTTTGCGAAAGCACCACCTCGAAGTGGTCGCCCACCCGGCAGCCTTCCCGCACCCGCTCCACCTTGGCCATGAACTCTTGGGGGGTGTGGTCGCTGGTAAATTCCCCCGCCGGGCGGGGCGGGGGCGGGGGCAGGGGGTCGCCGCCCTGGCCCCCTTGAGAGGCCGGGCCCTGGGGGGTGTCGAATTCGAAGCGAACTTCCACCGCTTGCTCTTTGCGGCGGTCCACCATCACCAGGCGGGTGGGCAAAAACACCCGGCAGTCTGGCTTGGTGGCGTCGCGGGGCAGGGTTTGATCAAAGGTCTCGAACTGAAACACCAAGTCGTAGCCAAAGGCCCCATACCAGCCCAGCTCTTCCTCGCCGCAGGCCAAATGGGCCAGCAGGGCCCGCACCACCGAAAAGAACCCCGGCTGGCGGCTGCGCTCTTCCTCAGAAAAAAACGCCGGGGGCTGTTGGGCCAAGCCGGTGATCCGGTCTTCCCGCTCTTCCACCTGTTCCAGGTGGGGGTGGCGCAGGGCCGGGGCCAGCAGGGGCAGCAGCCGGCGGCCTTCGCCGTTCAGGGCCTTTAGCTCGAAGCGCCGCCCATAGGCCGAAAGCTCCAAGGGGGGGGCCAAAAAGCCGATGTCCCAGCGGGCGTAACGGTTGGGCACCTCGTAGTTGCTCACCAGCAGCCCCCCCTTGTGGGCGTCTAGCCCTTGCCACACGTCGTTCAGGGCCGTGGCGGGGTCCAGGGGGCGGTCGTGGCGGGTGCCGGTTAAACCCCCGGCGGTCTTGAACGCCCGTTGCTGGGGGGTGGTGGCCAATTCCATGGAATACATCCTTCGAGAAATGATGGTTGAGATTTCTCCCGCTCCTTTTCCGCGGGGGAGAGCACAGGGCGTTGCGTTCCTGAATTCACCAGGGCTGATTTTATCGGGGGCTTTGCACCCTTCGCCTCCTTGTTTCCATCAAAAGCCCTGGTTATGCAAATGTCTTGTATATGTATGGCCATCAAAGAATCGCCATCAAAAAACGCAATAAAAAAACCGTGGGGTGCCCCCGCTGGGGAACCCGCACGGCTTGGCCGCACGATTGGCGGGCAGAGGTCTACCGGCCATTCCCAGGGGAAAGTTGCCCGTTGTGCCGCCAGCGCCAAAGGGCGCCGGAGCCCCCAAGGGCCTTGAACGTAGAAATGGGAAGGCAAGCGGTCATGGAGAAGCCCGATGGATGAAGGTCTTGGATGGTTATCCCACATCGTAGGCGGGCCTGACAAGGGGAGGAAATCTCCCCGGTTTTCCCCGCCCAGGGGCGGTGCCCAATTGCTTCGTGGCTTCAAACCTGTAATCAAAAATAATCCGGCATTCAGGGGGTGAACGCGGCGCAATGTGTGTCGTAATGTTATATATGGGTTTTTAGGACGGAAATCGAATTGCTTGCAAAAAATGCGTAAATAAATCAGCGCAAATTTTAATCAAAATAAGAAACATTATGGAGAATTCGTGAACGTCCTTGCCGTCAGAAAATCTTTTGATAGGATCAAACCAACGATTCACCGGAGGTCGTCCCGTTCTTATCTAGGGCCCTCTTGAACCGTCCATCATCATCCGGGAGGAGACCGATGAACTCACAACTTAGCAGTGCCGCCCCCAAACCAGAACTCCGCGCCGAGACCCGGCGGAAATTTTTACCCCCCGTGCGGGTGCAAATGCCCGTGGGAATGAAATCCTTTCCCCTGGTGGATATTTCCTTGGGCGGGCTGGCGTTTTTGTCCGATGCCCCCATGGGCGAGGGAAAATGGGTGCAGGTGAGCCCCATGGCCTTCAGCCCCATTCCCTTAGAGGTGCTTCGCTGCGAGGTATCGAGCGAAGCCGGGTTCAAGTTCCGCATCAGCGGCCGGTTCGACAAGGCCCTCGATTCCACCAAAATCAGCAAAATGGTCGAAACCCTGAAGGGAATGGGTTGAGTATCCCCGGCGGGTGCGGTTGATGGACCGGATGAAGCAGAAGATTCCACATGGCCCAGAAGAAGAATTCTTCCGGGCCATTTTATTTGGAGGGTTTTTTGTTGGGTAAGCCTTGCCGTGCCTGTTCTTTTTTTTTTCGGGAGGATTGTGGTAAATTAACACCAGGGGGAGAAAGAGGACGCCCATGAACAGCAAAGATTGGGGCCGCCGCATCACCACGGTGGGCCAAAAACCAGAGATTCGCCAGGCAGAATCCACTCAAGAGACAGTCCCATCTCCTGCCCAGCAGGCCTCTGCCCCCCAGGACCCGGCCAAGACTTCCGCCCACCAAAAACAGACGGCCAAAGAAGCGGCCGATAGCCGCCGCCGCCACCCACGGGTGATGTATGACCTGTCCGAGGGCACCCGGGTGCCCATTGGAGAGCAACGCTACCCCCTGGTGGACATTTCCGAGGGGGGCATCTGCTTTCTGTCGGACACCGAATGGCGGGCGGGAACCATCATCAAGTTCAACCCGGTGGCCGCCACCGAAATTGACCTCACGGTGCTGAAGGTACTCCCCAACCACGATCCCGCCTACCCCGACCATCCCTATCGGGTGCATACCGGGTTCCCCAACGATTTGCCCCACGGGCTGTTCCAATTGGTGCGGGAACGTTTTTATCGGTAATTGTCAGTTTAGGCACTCCTTTTGCTTTATCTTTTCCTGACAACGCGGTCCGGTGATCCCGGACCCGGTGAAATCCGGAACGTATCCGGTTTTATCCCTTTGTTCAGGAAAGGATTTATCCATGGCCCGTGCCCAAACCCCGGCGGCGCAACCCCAGGCTGCCCAACCCCTGCATGTCATTCCCACCACCCATTGGACCCGCCCCGGGGCCGAGTTTGGGCAGAAACCCACCGGCAAAGAGAAGCGCCGCCATACCCGGGTGATCTATGACCCCACCAATGGTCCCCGGGTGATGGTGGACGACTACCAATTCCCCCTGGTGGATGTATCTGAGGGGGGGATTTGCTTCCTGTCCAGCATTCAGTGGCGCCGGGGGCAAATTCTGGAGTTCAACCCCCTGGCCCGCACCCAGATGGACCTGAAAATTTTACGGGCCGAGAAAGACAAACAGGGGCTGATGGAGAATTTCCCCTACCGGGTGAATGCCCAGTTTGCCCAAGACGTGCCCAAAGCCATGCTGAACTACATGATGCAGCGGTTTTATGACTGGAAGGAAAAACCGGAATAACCCGGCTGGATTCCCCGCTACATGGCGGTCTTGTCTTCGGCCAGCAGCCCGGCGTGGCGGTTGGCCGGCAGGGCTTGGTCAATGTAGCGGGGGTAGGGCAATTTCAACTCCTTCATGAGCTTCACAAAGTCGCCCTCGCTGCGCCCGCCACCCAGCCGTTCATTGTGCTTCTTCTCTTCTCCCACCGTAGACATCGTCATGCCGTTGTAGTCGTGGCCGGGGTACACCGCCGTGGTGTCTGGCAAAGCAAAGATTTGCTCGTGGATGGAGCGGTATAGCCGGGCCGGGTCCCCTTGTTGAAAATCGGTGCGACCGCACTTGCGAATCAATAGGGCATCGCCAGTGAAGGCCATGGCCCGGTCGTCGGAGATAAAACTCATGCAGCCGCTGGTGTGGCCGGGGGTGGCCCGCGCCTCCACATGGTGCCGGCCAAAGGGCACCTTGTCGCCATGGCCCAGATACTTGTCGGCGTTTTCTACCCCGGCGTCTTTGGAGATGGCCACCTGGCAGCCGGTGCGGGCCCGCAGCAGCCCGGCGCCAGTGATGTGATCGGCATGGGCGTGGGTGTCTAGGGTCCATTTCAGGGTGAGCCCCAGGGCCTTCAGCAGCCCCAGGTCCCGGTCCACTTTTTCCCGCACGGGGTCAATCAGCACGGCCTCGCCGGTGGCTTCATCGGCCAATAGGTAAGTGTAGGTCGAGGTATCGGGTTCAAACAGTTGTCGGAAGATCATGGGATTCTCCAGGGATAAAGGAGTGTGTGTTTTTGTTTGGTGACTGTGTACGGCCAACTCCGGTTTCAAAAAAACGTAGAGCGACAAGGTGACAAGTTTAGGCTTGGCCGCGGGCCAGCCACCCCAGGGTGCCCCCGCACAGCGAAGACGCCAGCCAGCCTTTTTGCCGCAGAATTTGGGCGGCTTGGTCGGAGCGCCCCCCGCCCTTGCCGCACACGGTGATGATCCGCCGGCCCGCGGGAAGCTCCGCCGAGCGGGCGGGAAGCTGGTCCAAGGGAATATGCACCGCCCCCGGCAAGTGGCCCCGCTGGTATTCCTCCGCCGAGCGCACATCTACCACCGTCACGTCTCCCTGGGCAAACAGGGGGGCGAAGTGGTCGGGTTCCAGGCAAGTTTTGCGGAGGGCGGGCAGGGTTTCCTCCATGCGCAGCATCACCACCACGCCAGACCCCACCGTGAGGGCGGCCACCAGCAAAATGGCGGCTTCTATCCCCAGTTGGTCCGCCGTTACGCCGGCAATGGCCGCCCCGGCGGCATACCCGCCATCGCGCCACAGGCGATACACCCCCACCGCCCTGGCCCGCCAAGCCGGGTGGGCCACGTCGCCCACGGTGGCCAGCAGGGTGGGATACACCAGGGCCGTGCCCACCCCCAGCAGGGCCTGGCCCAGGGCCATGCCCCAAAACCCGTGGCCCAGGGCCACCAGGGCAATGGCCGCCCCTTGCAGCACCATGCCCCCGGCAATGAACCCCTTGCGCCCAAACCGGTCCGACATGGCCCCGGCAAAAATTTGCCCCACCCCCCACACCGCCGGATACACCGCCGCCAGCCAGCCGATTTGCGCCAACGAAAAACCCTGGGCCGCAAAATACAGGGGGAACAACCCCCAGGCCATGCCGTCGTTGAGGTTGTTCACCAGCCCCGCTTGGCTGACCGACGACAGGTTACGGTCGGTGAACGACGTCCGGCGGAAGATCTCTCCCTGGCTGGGCAGGGGCTCTGCCGAGGCGCCGGGATTGTTGCCCGCATGGCGGGCGGCCTCGTGCTTGGCATGGCCGTGGGTTTCTCTCACCAGCAGCAGGCTGATGCCCAGGCCCAGCCCCACATACACCACCCCCAGCCAAAAAGGCTGGGGCCGCAGGCCATAGGCGGCAGCCAGGTAACCGGTGGCCAGGGCCGACCCCGCCACCGCCAGGTATCCGGCAAACTCGTTTAGCCCCATGGCCAGTCCCCGCCGGGCGGGGCCCACCAGGTCAATCTTCATGATGACCGTAAGGGACCAGGTGAGCCCCTGGCTCACCCCCAGCAGGGCGTTGGCCCACAGCACGGCTTCCCAGGTTTGGGCGTGCATCAGCAAAAAGGGTACCGGGGCCGCCGCCACCCAGCCCACGATCAACACCCGCTTGCGGCCAAAGGCATCGGCCCAGCGGCCAGCAAAATAATTGGTGGCGGCCTTCGACAACCCAAACACCACGATGAACGACAGAATGGCCGATCGGGCGGCCAGGTGAAATTCCTCCTGGGCCAGGGCTGGCAGAATGGTCCGCTCCAGGCCCACCATGGCCCCCACAAAGGCGTTCACCACCACCAACAGAGAGAACGGCCACAGGTTTTCCTTCAGGCCCAGCCGGAGTTCAGGTTTGGTCATGGAATCGGTTCTCTTGAAAAATGATGGATGAGTGTTTTTCTTCTACCGCCCCCCTCACCGCCCAAAAGGGGGAAAAAATCCTGATAGTTGTGTTTTTTCTTCTGTCCAGTCCTCGACAACGAATGGGTTGGACAGCATAACTGGGGTCTTCGAGTTATAGAGGGGTGTTGTTGGGAAATAACTCGAATCCGAAAAGTTGGGTGCTTGCTTCCGTCCAGTTTTCACTAACCGAACATTTTTTTCTCCACCTCTCGACCTAAGCGTATTGTCCCTCTCCGACGGGGAGGGACAGGCGCCGCAGGCGTCAGGGAGGGGTGCTTTTGGGAACAGCATGAAGTCGAAAAGGGATACGCTTGCTTCTTTTCGACTTCACAAACCGAACGGATTTTATCTCTATCCCTTAGCCTAAGCCGTCTTACCTATTCGGGCATCTTCGTATATTTTTTCACTCGGCCCCCACGGCCACGGGCCAACCCCGCCCGCGAAATTCCATCACGCCGTCTTCCAGCCGCCGGGCGGTGTAACCCTTGCGGCGCAGCAGCCGCACGGCCTTGAGAGACGTGACGCAGTAGGGGCCCCGGCAATAGGCCACCACTTGCCGCCCTGGGGGCAGCCGGTCCAGTTCGCGGGTTAGCCTGCTGGCGGGGATGGACACCGCCCCCGGCAGGTGCCCGGCTTGGTATTCGTCTTCTTCCCGCACGTCCAGCAAAATCACTTCCCCCGACCGCACCTTGTCCAGCAGTTCTTCCTTTTCCACCGGAGACAGGCTTTCCGGATCGTTCAGCCACACCCGCACGGTCTCCCGCACTTCCACCAGCCGGGCCTCGGCCAGGGCCCGCAGGGCCAGCCAAAAGGTTTCCACTTCCTTTCCGGCCAGCCGGTACACCACGTGGCGGCCCTCCCGGCGGGATTCAACCAGCCCGGCGGAGCGGAGTTCTTTCAACTGGGCGCTGGTGTTGCCCAGGGGCATGTGGGCCTGTTGGGCCAACTGTTCCACGGTTTTTTCGGCCTGGGCCAGCAGGTCCAGCAGCTCCAGCCGTTTGGGGGCGCTTACCGCCTTGCCCACCCGGGCAAACTGGGCGTACAGGTTTTGTTTCACCTCGGGGTGGTCGTCCATGGGTTTGCCCTAGGGTTTAGGTTCTGCGTGGTTTGTGGGGTGCTTGGCATCACCCACCCACCTATAAACTCATCATTCTAACGATTATTAGAATGTTAGAATGGCAGGCAGGTGATGTCAAGAGGGGGGGGAACTCCGCCTCGTTGCCTTTTGCCCCCATCGGGGTAAGGTAGGTGAAAGAAGGTTATTGAAAGGAGAACATTCATGGCCAACTTAAAAATCGGCAAAGCTTCTCGCCCCGCGGTGTGCGTGGCCCCTTCCGACAGCGTGCTGGCGGCGGTGCGGGCTTCGATTCCAGAAAAAGTGGGGGCGGTGGCGGTGGTCCATCAGGGCAAACTGGTGGGCATTCTTTCCGAGCGGGATGTGATGTTTAAGGTGATAGCCCACGGCAAAGACCCGGCCACCACCCCGGTGGAAGAGGTGATGACCAAAAAGGTGATTACGGTAACCCCCGACACCCCGGTGGAGGAGTGCATGAGGATCATGCTGGAGCGGCACATCCGCCACCTGCCCATTTCTCCCGACGGCCACACGGTGACGGGCATGGTTTCGCTGCGCACGGTGTTGCAACACTTGGTGGAAGAACTGAAGGATTATCTCCACCACATGGAGTCGTTCCTCAACGCCGACAGCCCCGGCGGCTGAAGCGGATTCATCCCCCCAAGTCTATTCCCCCCCCCTGGCATACGCCCATTCGCCCATACAATCTTCGTATCCAGCCGTGATTCGCTTGATCCATGGATTCACGTATTCATACATCCATACATCCACCATTCGGCAGCACCGGCGGATGGATAGGGCTTTGCTTGGTGGATTTACTTTAAGAATGCTGGGTGCTGAGAGGGGTGCGATGAAGGGGAATGGGGGGTGCTGGGAGTGTGAGAGATACCGTGGGGGAAACTTGCGTGGAAGGTCAGCTCACTCACCCGTTATGCGAACGGGTTTGTTCGCGGTCCCTTTCGGCTTGGCGTTAATGGCCTTCGGTAATCACGTTGCGGTTGACGGCGGGAATTTCCACCACCAAATCCTGGCTTCCGTCTGGAACACACTGGCAGGCCAGCCGCGAGTGGGGGGTTAACCCCGGCGCCTGATCCAGCATGTCTTCCTCGGTTTCCTCCGCCGGGGGGCACGAGGCCCCCCCCTGCCGCACAATGACATGGCAGGTGGTGCAGGCGGCAAATCCCCCGCAGGCGTGGGGAATGGCGATGTCGTTTTGGTCAGCCAAATCCAGAATGGACCCTGGGCGCCCCTCGTGGTGGCCCGCTTCGGGGAACCCGCTCTCTGGGCGGTCCAACGCCAGTTTCCGGCCCGCCGGAAGAAACGTGATGGTGAATTTGGGCATGGGCGTTCGGTTATTCCACCGGAATGACTTCGATGGGATGATTGAGAGAAACCGATAGGGTGTTCTCGATGAACCGCAGGGTGCCCTGGGTGGAACTGCCGCAGCTGGTGCAGGCCCCTTGGTAACTCACCAGCACCCGCTCTTCCTCCACGCTTTTCACCTCCAGCCCGCCGCCGTCTTTGGCCAAGAAGGCCCGCACTTTGTCGTCCAGCACTTTTTCGATGGCGGCCACCCGCTCTGGCCCGGAAAGTTTGTTGAAGTGAATTTCGTGGGGAGAATTTTCCATGGCCTTCAGCAGGGTGTCAATTCCCTCGGCCAGGTAAAACTGCTGGTCGTAGCCGTTGTCGGCCAGCATGGCGGCGGCCTGGGCCGCTTGGCCCTCTCCCCCGTCATAAAACAAAATCGTGCCGTCGAAGGGCATTCGCCACAGGCTGTCGGCCAGGTATTCAAAGGGCAGGTTAAAGGCCCCCGGCAGGTGGCCCCCCAAAAAGCTTTCGGGGTCCCGCAAATCGAACACGTAAATCTTGGCCTCGGTGCGCCGCAGAGACAACAACTCATCGGGGGTAACGCGTTTGCCTGGATCGGCAGACACGCCCACCGTCTGGGCGGTCTGGGGCTCTGGCTGGGTTTCACCACGAGACAATTCAATGGCTGGGGATTTATCGGAACTCATGGAAACTCCTGGCTAGGAACGGGAGGAAACATCTCACCCCTCATTCTACCCCCCAGGATAAAGATTCGCAAAGAGACAGGGGGCCTGATCGGAAATCGGCTCTGGATTCCCCTGGCATTCAACCCGCGCTGTTTCTAGCGGTCGTTATTATTTTTTCCGGATGTTTGATAGGATTGTTTGGTGGGGGGCTCAATCGTTTTACTGTTCCTTTTGGCCCCCGTTAAACCACCTGTTTCAACCTGCTTCATGGGGGTTTCCATGGGCCCGCGCCATTTTGCTGTCACGCTGCTTATTTTATGGGTTGTGCTATTGCAGCCATCCGTCTCTCTTGCCGAAGGGAGGAGGGGGTTTGGTTTGCGGGCAGGGCCTTCTTTGTCAGAGGTGGTTGGATTGCAAACCGTATCGATAGATTTGGGCAACCGGTATTTGATTCTCTATAGCGGCCTTCATGCCGGGCTGGTGTGGTCCGCCAGCCCCCAATGGCAATTTTCTCTTTCCTCCATGGATATTTCCACGGCAACCCAAGACAAAACAACAAACACTCCAAATTTCGGCGTGCATGGGGCCATCCAGAGTTTTGGGGTCCGCTATTATTCGCAGGAAGGCGACTCGCCCTGGTATAGCGTGGATGTGGGAAAGGGAAAAGTGAAACCTGGCCGTCAGTTTGCGGAAACCATGGCTGGAACCATGCAGGTGGTTACGGGGTCATTCGGTTATGAATGGGATTGGGACAGCGGTTTCTTTTTGGAGATAGGGGTTCACGGGGGGGTCGGGTCATTCCAAGGGGATGTGTTGTATCCGTTGAGAGGAACGAATGCCGTGGTGTATCCCCCCGATGCTTCGGTGAATTTGAACGTGGTAAACAATCAAACCACCCTCAACTTGGGTTGGTATTTTTAGGGGGGCTGTTGTTTGTTTCTTCTTTTTCTTCCTATCCACCGGAGAACCCCATGGGCCCGCGCCATTTTGCTGTCCCCCGTCTCATCTTGTTTGCCCTGTGGGCGGGGGTGTTATTTCCGGCATGGTCTTTTGCCGCTGACGACGACTTTTTCCAGTTTCAGTTTGGCTTGCGGGCGGGGTCGTCCTTTTCCAATCCCCTGGGGGGCCAGGGGGTTCGCATGGAGTACGATCCGCTTAATCCGGCCCTTCCTTCTCATATCCATATTCAGGGGGGCCCCCAAGTGGGGGTTATCCTTTCGATAACCCCCTGGTGGAAGACATTTTCCACTTATCAAGACTTGTATACCAAGACTTCGGGCAGTAAATTTACGGGATATATGGGGACTGTGGGTTGGCGGTTTTCTTTTGAACGGGGGGATTCATGGTGGCTGGATTTGGGCATGGGGGCTGGGCATTTGAAAAATCCAGACAATTCGCTAACCGTCATTGATGTCGTTTTCACCACGGTTTCGGGCTCGCTGGGGTATGAATGGGTTTGGGACAATGGGTTCCATTGGGACGTTGGGGTGGCCGCCGGGACAGGAAAAGTTTACGCCGGGCTGATCATGCCATCTGCTGGGGTAACCAACCTGCTGAGTACCCATAACGTCAGCGTCAGCCAGGCTCAGGCTGTTTCCACCGTGGGCTGGTATTTTTAGGGGGGCGGTTGTGTTTGTGTGGGTGCGGTGAGATTTTGACGTAACCAGGGTGTTCGTCGTGAAAAGTGGGCACGGGGGCAAAGCCCCAATAAAAAAATCCTGCAATAAAAATTCCTACAACAAAATCGTGACCCGCTCCAGGAATTCTGGGGGCAAACGGCTTTTGAGGGTGCGCAGAATAAACTTGCGGTCGTAGCGCATGGAGAAGTGCTTCAGCACGATGTGCTCGTTTTGCAGCACCCCTGGCCGCTCCCGCAGAAATTCCAGCAAGTCTAGCAGATGGGTGTGGCCCCTGGCCCGGGCGGTGTCTCGCTCGTCGTCCATCAAAAAGGTGACCTCTAGGAACAGCACCTTGGAGAGCCCCACGTGGGTTTCCCGATACAGGGTATCAATGGTGGAATCCCCAATGTAGGTCAGGCGGGGCAGCCAGATTTCCTCCTCGAAGACCGTGCCCTCTTTGCGTAGTTGGGCCAGCTCGTGGCCGGGCCGCCCGGCGAACTCATCTTTTAGTTTTTTGCGCACGTCATACAGGGTGTAGCCCAGGGAGGGCAGGGAGTGGTCCACGGCGAAGGTTTTCACCGCCAGCTGCCGGTGCAGCCAGCGGGTTTCTCCCGGCTTCAGGGGCACGAACCGGGGGGGGTTAAAATTTTTGGGGCGCACTCGTTCTAACTGCCGCCAGGCATCGGCCAGGGCCTGAAAGCCCTGGTGGGTATCGTCGGGGATGAAATACTCCGCCGGTTCCATGCCCATCAGCCGTCGCAGAGACTCGTGGCGCAGCAGGCAGCGGGCATGGTCGCCATGGGCGTGGCTAAGAAACACCTTGTCCAGGGGCACGGCCTCCAGGGGGCACTCCCCCATGTCGAAGGCCACCCCCAGTTGGGGCAGCAGCACGTAACTGGCCAACGCCGAAATGGAAAACGCCGTGATGTCCTCCTGCCCCAGCTGCATGGTGATGGGCAGGCAGGGGTTCAGATGGCTGGAGGTCATGTCGGGCGGCGGGATGGATGTGAGAGAAAGACGGGTGAACCCCCAGAGAGCGGGGGTTTAACGGGGCTTCAGTTTGACCACGCCGTCTTTGCCGCCCAGGTAGGCCATTTTGCAAATGTGAATAAACAAACCGGTTTCCATCACCCCGGTGATGGCGCTGATTTTGTCTTCCAGGGCCGGGGGGTTTTTAATCACCCCAAAGGAGCAGTCCAGAATATAGCCGTGGTTGTCGGACACAAACGGGTTGCCGTTGACCTCTCGCAGTTTGACCGTGGCCCCCAGGGCTTTGATCTTCTCCGCTGCCACCTGCCAGCCAAAGGGGTTCACCTCCACCGGCAGGGGAAAGGCCCCCAGGTGCTCCACCTGTTTGGCGGCATCGGCAAACACCACCATGCGGTCCGAGGCCCGGGCCACGATTTTCTCGCGGAACAGCGCCCCGCCGCCGCCCTTGATTAAATGCAGATCGGCGTCCAGTTCATCGGCGCCGTCCAGGGTTAAATCCAGCCGGGTCACCTGAGAAAAATCTACCAGGGGAATGCCCTGGCCCTGGGCCAGGTCATGGGTCCATTCCGAGGTGGGCACGGCCCGCACCTTCAGGCCCTTGCGCACCATCTCCCCCAGTTTCAAAATGGCGAACTTGGCGGTGGAGCCGGTGCCCAAGCCCAGGGTCATGCCGTCTTCCACCAGTTCCAACGAGGCCTCGGCGGCCAGCTGCTTTTCTCGGTCTTTGCTCATGCTTCGGTGCTCATGGTGTGGTTTTGTGCGTTGCCGCGATCGAATTCCCACCTTGGAGACTAACCCAACTTCCCATGGGGGGCAAGAAACCAGGGGCAAGAGAAATCCCACGGGGAAAATCCCATGAGAAAAACACAGGGAAAACGGGGATTCTCATCAACGGGGCGGGGGAAGGCAACAACAGGACAGACAAAGAAACGGGAGACAATGAAGCGCCAGGGAAAGCAGGCCGGGGGGAATCAGGTGTGCTTGATGTAGGCGGCCAACGCACCCAGCAGCGGGATGAGAATGGCAAAAAACCACAGCATTTGCTGGCGGAGTTCTCGGTGAAATTCGGCCTTTAATTCACCCCGCATGACCTGAATTTCGGCCCGAACGCCTTGGATTTCGGCCCGAACGCCCTGGATTTCGGCCCGAACGCCTTGGATTTCGATCCGCACAAGTTCCTTGGTGGCCAGGTCTTCCCGGGCGCTGTAAGCACCGGATTCGATGACCTCGGCCAGGCTTTGAGCCTGCGCGTGATTAAAGCCGGCGGCTTCCAGCTTGCGGGCGTTTTCCAGGGTTTCCGTGATGGGCATGAGTATCTCCTTTGCGCTCTTTAACCCTAACCGAAGCTCCCTTTTGCGTCAATCTTCGCAATCTCTCCCCTTAGGTAAGGTTGCTTTCCAGGCTGGCGGCCACCAACCTTTCCAGGGTTTTGTCCAGGGTGCGGCCGATGTTCAGGCTGACCCGGCGGGTGAGGTGGTGAGACAGGTCCCGGCCAATGCGCTCCATTTCCTCGTGCACCTCGTCGTGTTCGGCGGCGGGGTCCACAAAGCGAAAGGGCACGTTCCGGGCAATTTCCATGTTCAAGATGTTCAAAAACTCCAAGGCGGCGGTGTCTTTCTTGTCGTTCACCACCACGTGGTCGTACAGGTCCATGTGGGTCATTTCGTCGCGGGCTTTGTTCATGCGGCGGGAGAGGGATTCGGGGGTCTCGGTGCCGCGGTGCACCAGCCGCTGGCGCAGGGCCTCTAGGCTGGGGGGGGCCACGAAAATATAGCACCCCCCCCGAGACAGCTCCCGCAGAGAGTGGGCCCCCTGGGTGTCAATGTCCAGCAACACCGAGTGGCCTTCTCGCAGGCGGGCGTGAATGTGGTCGCGGGAGGTGCCGTAGAGGTTGCCATACACTTCGGCCCATTCCAAAAAGCCATCCTTCTCGATCAGCCGCTGGAAGATTTCTCGGTTGACGAAAAAATAATGCACCCCGTTGGATTCTCCGTGCCGCGGGGGGCGGGTGGTGTGGGAAATGGACATGACCAAGTCCGGGTGGTCCCGCAGGGCGGCCTGGATCAGGGTGGATTTTCCCACCCCGCTGGGGCCGGAAATCACGAATACACGGGGATGTGGTTTGTCGCTCATTCGATGTTCTGGGCCTGTTCCCGTAGTTTCTCCAGTTCCGATTTCAGTTCTACCCCCAGGCGGCTGATGTCTTGGTGCCCCCCCTTGGTGGTGAGGGTGTTGATTTCCCGGTTGAGTTCTTGAGACAGGAAGTCCATTTTTCTCCCCACGCTCCCCTGTTCTTCCATCAGTTGTTCCATGTGGTCCAAGTGGGCCATGAAGCGGGTGATTTCTTCGGTGACATCACATTTATCGGCGAATAAAGCCATTTCTAAAGCCACCCGCTCCGGGTCCACGGTTAGGCCGGGGTTCAGGCGGGCCAGGTTGTCTTTCAACCGCTGGGCGTAGAGGGCTGGCAGTTCCCGGGCCAGGGGCACAATCTGCTCCATCAGGCCGCGCATCAGGGCCAGCCGGGCGGAAAGGTCCGCCTTCAGGGCTTGGCCCTCCACCCGCCGCATGGTGGTCAGTTGGTCCAGGGCCAAGCCCAGGGTGTCTTCGGCCAGGGCCCCCAGGGCTTCTTGGTTGTCTTCTCCCCCGCCAGGGGCGATTTCTTGAAACTCCATCATTTCACGCAGCGAAACCCGCAGGGGAATGCCCGCCTGCTCCGCTTGGCGGGCCAGTTGGGCCAGCCGGGCGAACGGGTTGGCCTGGGGCTGGCCAGCGCCATGATCGGGCGTGGCTGGCAGGTCTGGGGTGATGTGCATGGTGATTTCCACCTTGCCCCGTTCCAGCCGTTTTTTCACCACCGCCTTCAGGTCTTCTTCCAGGTGGGCCAGGGCCGGGGGCAGCCGCAAGCGGGGGTCTAAAAATCGAAAGTTGACCGAGCGGACCTCCACCCTGCACAGCCAGCCCCCGCGAGATTGTTCGGCCCGGCCAAAGCCGGTCATGGAAAGGATCACCGGTTTTTTCTCCCTTGCTTGGCCAGTCGTTCGTCGTAGCGGGCCCGCCGCTGTTTGTCTTTCAACACTTCGTAGGCTTCTCCCAGTTTTCGGCTCATCTTTTCGGCCTCTTCTTTAATCCAGTTGAACCGGGCATGGGAGTGCATGTCGGGGTGATATTCTTTGATGCGTTTGTAATAAGCGCTTTTCACCGCCTCGTCGCTGGCCCCAAAGGCCACCCCCAGCAGTTCATAATAAGAAGGCTCTCCCTGGGCTGGGGGGGGTTCGGCTTTGCCCGCTTGAATTTTCAGCCGGGCCAGTTGGGCCAGAATTTCCTCCAGCCGAGCGGCCATGCTGCCCAACCCGCTGGTGGCTCCCGACAACCGCCGGTGGCAGGTGCTCAGTTCCGCCTCCAGTTCCAAAAACAGCGCCGCGTGCTGGCGCTGGCTGTCGGCCTCGCGCAGCGAGCGGATTTTTCCCTCCGCCTGAAGCAGCAGCTGGTTCACCCGGGCCCGGGCGCCGGGGTCGTCGGCCCCGCGGGGTTTGGCGGGGCCGGGTTTCCCAGGGCGGGGCGGGGCCTTGGCTGGCGTGGGGCCGGTTTGGCGGGGCCGGGTAAACCGGTGGGCCCGCCAGCGTTCTTTCAGGGCCAGCAAATCCATCAACGGCTGGGCCAGAAACCGAAAGCGAATCATCAACACCGCCATAATGCCCAGGGCCAACAAAAAGCCCAGCACCAGGGCGGCCAACTGCTGGGTATCTCCTCCCTCTTTTTCGTCAATGCGGGCTTTCAGGGCCAGGGCCCGGGAGTTGTGCTCATCCTTGCGCAGCACCTCATCGGCCATGGTGCGGGCGGCATGATACAGCCCCAGTTCGGTTTTTTCTTCGGCCTGGGCCAGGGTCAAATCCATGTTCCGCTTTTCTTCGGCCCGGCGGATCAGCTCCACCACTTCTGGATAGGCCGGGTCGGCGGGGTCCACGCTGCCGGTCAGCAGGTCCAGGGCGGCACGGTAGCGGCCTTCCTCAAAGGCTTGCCGGGCCAGGGCCAGCACCTGGGCCCCGTCGGCGGAGTGTTTTTCCGGGGCCAAAAAAGACGGAAAGCGGGGCCTGGCCTTGGCTTCGATTTCTTCCCGCATGTCTTCCATCAGGCTGGGGCTGATGCCCTCTGGGTCCAATTGGTGAAAAAAACTTTCGGCCACCGCCGTGGCTCCAGCCCCCTTCAACCGACGGATGTACTCCAGCGGAGAGCCCGGTTGGGAAAACCGATACAGCCGCAATTTTTTGCCGCTTCCCGCCAGCAGGTATTTCCCGGTGGAACTGGCGGCCAGGGCCGGGGGCACCGGCAGGTCCCACGGCGAGGCGGTTTTGCGGGTGCGGGTGTCGAGGGCCAGGGCCTTGCCCGCGGCAGCGCCGGGCAGCAGCAAATAGGGTTCGGCCAGCACCATCAGCCCGGCCTGTTCCGCCGTGTCGGGGAGTTTATCCAGGAACACCATGGATTCGGTGCGCCCCCCCAACTGCCAGGTGATGAGGTTCTTGCCCTGGTCCAGCGACAACAACCGCCCCCGCCCGGCCAGGGCCAGCCCCACCAGGGGAAAGCGGTGTCCAGTCAGGCCTGCCATTCGCCGGTGGTTGGCCAGGCTGAGCCATTGAATTTCTTTTTCGCCTTCCAGGTATAACGCCAGGCGGTTGTTGTCGGGGTCCAGGGTCATGCCTTTTACCGGGGCCCCTTCTCCGCTCCACACCGGGCCGGAAGCCGGGGGGCTTTGGGCGTGCACGGCCCGGGTAAAGACCTGGCCCCCCTGGGCCCAATACACCCGGTCGGGGTGCAGGGCAAATCCGGGGAACCCCAGGGCCCCCTTGCCCACGGCGGGCTGTTTCCACAGGCGGTGGCTGGGGTCTAGGGGTTTGCCCGCGCTCAACCGGCTGAGGGGGATGTCCCACAATTCCAGGCCGCCCTCCCCCGCCGCCACCAAGCGGTCTCCCAGGGGGGCGAAGGCCAGGGCGGTGACCCCAGTCAGGCTGGTTTCAACGACCCCCAGGGGGGCGTGGCTGCGGCGGTCGGTGAGGGTAATTTGCCCGCCTTCGGCGGAGGCCGCCGCCAGCAGCGATTCATCGGCGTTCACCGCCACGGCGGTGACGGTGAAGGGCTGGGAAATCTCGGCTTCTTGGCGCAGGGTCAGGGCTTCTGGGGCCCCCAGGGCGGTGCCCGTCAGCAGCCCGGCCAGTATGGCTGCCAGCAGCCCGGCCAACTGTAATCCTGGCCGCAGTTCCTCCCCGCCCATGGCCGTGTTTCGCAACCCAAGTATTTTTCTGGATGGGATGGCCTTGACCATGAACAATCACACTCCGTTGGATACGAATGTTCAGCCTATTCACCCACCCGTGGATGGGGGGTGTTTTCTCCCGGGCTGCCTGGGTTAGTCAGGGTCAGCCTGCTGGGTTCCGGTTTTTTGCAGGGCCAGGTAAAACACGGGCTTTCCACGGGAGGCAAACATGGCCTCGAACTCGGAGCGGACCCGCCCCAGGGGAAGGGCAGACCGGTGCAAGTGGTTGGAAAACCCGTGAATCCGGCCCCAGGACACCCCGGGGAGCAACCCCAAAACATGCAAAAAATAACCCGAATGATCTGTTTTCAAGTGAAACAGACCCCCCGGTTTCAGGGCACAGCCGATGTCGTGAAGGAGCGTAGAGTTTACCATGCGGTTCCTCCACTGGGAAACCTTCACCCAGGGGTCGGGAAACAACACATAAACGTGATCCACCGTTTGGGGGGCGAAATAACGGGGAAAGGCTTCGGCGGGTTCCCGCAGCAGCCAGGCCCGCTGCCGCCCATCCCGCTCCAGTTTGCGGGCGGCCTGCACCAGCCGCTTGTAGCGCAGTTCGAAGCCCACCAGGTGGTCTTGGGGGTGCAGCCCGGCCAGTTGGGTGAGGAAATTCCCCGACCCGCTGCCCAGTTCCACGTGCAGGGCGGGGCCTTCTCCGGCCTGTTCCCTCCGCTGCTGCAATTCGGCAGGGGTGGGGTTGGCCAGCAAGCGGTCAGGGTGGTTATGCACCCAGCCAGTGTAGGGGTTCACCCAGCGGCGATGGACGGGGGGAATGGGGGGGCGGAGGGTTTCCATGGAGAACATGACAGCAAAAGGGTGAGGGGGAAAAACTGGGGGGTGATCGGGATATCCGCGTAGAGGGTGAAACCCCATTTCGTTCAACCTGACAAAACTTAACAATCCCAACGATTCCGTTTATCGTTTCTGTGATAGAGCGTTTCGCGTTTCCCGGCCAGGGGGTTCCCTGGCGCCCCCCCAGGACCCCCAGCCATGACCGTGACGAACTTTTACAAAGTGCTTCAGGTAGACCCGGCGGCCTCGGTGGAGGTGATTAAGGGGGCCTACAAGGTGTTGTTAAAGTCGGGGCACCACCCGGACCTGGGGGGCAGCACCCAGGTGGCCTCGCTGCTGAACGAAGCCCACCAGGTGCTCACCAACCCCAAGACCCGGGCCGAGCACGACCACGCCTTGGGGCTGGGGGGCCATGGATCTGGAGGCCATGGCTCGGGGAGTCATGGCCGGGGCCGCCACCACGAGGCCTTGGCCGCGGAGACGGTGTTTATCGTGTTTTGCCCGGCCTGCCACGGCCAAAACCGGCTGGCCCACGAGGAAGAAATTCTCCACGCCAAATGCGGCCATTGCCACCGCCGGCTGCAGCCCAACCAGGATTCTCCCCTGGGGGGCGAGGACGACCGGGTGTACCGCTTGGGAATGTATTTGTTTGAGAAGGGCCTGTTCGAGCGAGCCCAGCGGGAGTTCCGCCAGGCCGTGCGGCTGAAACCCAACCATTCCACCTACCGCTATTGGCTGGCCCGCTGCCTGTACGAGCAAAAGCAGCCCGACAAAGCCCTGGTGGAAATCAAAGCCGCCATGCGGTTAAAACCCAACGCGTTTCATTTTCATTTTTGGCACGGGCAAATTTTGTATGGCATGAAAGATTTTCACCACGCCGCCGATGCTTTTGCCCGGGCGGCGGAGCTGCGCCCCAGTCACGTGCCGTCGTTCCGGCGCCTTGGCACGTGCCACTACAACCTGCGCCAGTTTCCCCAAGCCATCGAGGCCTTTCAGCGGGCCGTTCAGGCCGACCCCAAAGACTCGCAAAGTTTTCGCTGGTTGGGGATTGCCCATTTGTCGACCAATGAATACGCCCTGGCCTTGGGGGCCTTTCAGCAGGCCGAGGCCTTGAGCCCGGAGGACGAACTGACCCGCCGCTACATTCAATTGTGCCAAGATCAAACCGCCAAAGGGTAACGGTAACAGGGTAACGGTAACAGGGAGACCTTTGCATCACTCCTGTGTTTGCCGTGAACCAGGGGTATGGGGGGCTATGCCCCCAATCCTATCAACCCCCTTCCCTATAAACAGGTTCCTCAGAGGGCGCAGGGGAACAGGGTAACGGGCCGGGTAAAAAGAGGGCCGCCCAGAGACTGGATCTGTGAACCAGGATCCCTTTGACTTGAACCTGGGGATTCGTGTCAAGAGATTCCAGCCGTGTTTTCAACCCTGGGCATCAGCCCGTTAAAATTTCCACGCCCGATTCGGTGACCGCCAGGGTGTGCTCGTATTGGGCAGACAACTGCCCGTCGGCGGTGACCGCCGTCCATTCGTCGTCCAGAATCCGAATTTTCCAAGAGCCTTGGTTAATCATGGGCTCGATGGTGAACACCATTCCCGGCACAATCTCAGCGCCCTGCCCGGCCCGGCCAAAGTGGGGCACCTGGGGTTCTTCGTGCATTTGCAGGCCCACCCCGTGCCCCACAAAGTCGCGCACCACCGAGTATCCGGCGGATTCGGCGTGGGTTTGAATGGCATGGCCAATGTCTCCCAGCCGGTGCCCGGCCCCGGCCACGGCGATGCCCCGCTCCAGGCACTCGCGGGTCACCTGCACCAGCCGCCGGGCCTCGGGGCTGACTTGCCCCACCAAATACATGCGGCTGGCATCGCCAAAAAATCCGTTGAGGTTGGTGGTGACGTCAACGTTCACAATGTCGCCCTCGTGCAGCACCCGGTCTCCGGGAATGCCATGGCACACCACTTCGTTCACCGACACGCACACGCTTTTGGGGAACCCCTTGTAATGCAGCGGCCCCGGCACGCCGCCCCGGGCCAGGGTTTCTTGGTGCACCCAGGTGTTGATTTGCCCGGTGGTGATGCCCGGCCGAACGCGCTCTTCCAGAAAATCGAGAATTTCCCGGGTGGCCCGGCTGGCTTGACGAATGCCCTCGATTTGCTGGGGAGACTTCAGAATGACCCCCCGCTTGGGAACCAGCCAGGGGGTGGCGGCCTGCTTGGCCGCTGGCTGGGCCGGGGTCTCCTCGGCTTGCCCCTGGTGGCACTTCTTAAACTTTTTTCCGCTGCCGCACCAGCAGGGGTCGTTGCGGCCGGGAAGCTGGGCGGGGGCGGTGTGAATCAGGGTGTGGGTCATGGACTTCCGGGGGATGAAAGGCGGGACAACTGAAAACGTCTGGGCAGTATGCTTTTTTGATCAACTATTTGAACATTTTATCAAGTGCCGGGGGCCGGGGCAAGCAAAGTGCGGATTTTCCCCCCTAGATGCAGCTCCTTAGATGCAACCCCTTAGATGCAAACGTCAAAAATAGGAACTGGGGGGCATAGCCCGTCTTACCCCTTCAGCACGTCTGCCACGGCGGAACACAGGTAATCCATGTTGCCGGTGGTCATGCCAGCCACGTTGATCCGCCCGTTTTCCACCATGTAAATGCCATATTTGGCCCGCAGGGCCAGCACCTGGTCTTTGGAAATGCCGGAGAAAGAGAACATGCCCGCCTGCTTTTCCAAAAACGAGAAGTCTCGCTGCACGCCCTTGTCTTTCAGGGTCTTCACGAACAGCTTTCGCATGGACCATATACGCTCGCGCATGGCCGTCAGTTCCTCCCGCCACAGTTGGGTCAGGGCGGCGTCCATCAGGATGGTCTTTACCGCCAGGCCGCCGTGGGCGGGGGGGTTGGACCAGTTGGCCCGCACGGTGAGTTTGGCCTGGCTCATCACCCGGCCCGCCTCGGCGGCATCGGCGGCCACCAGGGTCAGGGCCCCTGTGCGCTCCCGGTACAGCCCAAAGTTTTTCGAGTACGAATTGGCCACCAGGAACCCCACCCCGGCGCCCGCGAACAGCCGCACGCTTTCGGCGTCGGCCTCTGGCTCGCCGCCAAAACCCTGATAGGCGAAATCAATAAAGGGAATCCAGCCCCCCTTGGCCGCCAGGGCCACCATGTCTTTCCACTGGGCGGTGGTGGGGTCTATGCCGGTGGGGTTGTGGCAGCAGGCATGGAACAGCACCGCGTCTCCCGCGGGAATTTTGGCCAGGGCGGCGGTCATTTCGGAAAACTTGATCTGGTTGGCCGCCGCGTCGTAGTAGGGATAGGTTTTCACGTCGAGCCCGGCGGCGTTGAACACCCCCTTGTGGTTGGGCCAGGTGGGGTCGCTGACCCACAGGGTCTTCACCCCCAGCACCCCCCGCAGGAAGTCTCCCCCCGCCCGCAGGGCCCCGGTGCCACCGGGGGTGTGCAGGGTGGCGGCCCGTTTGTCTTTCACCACCGGGTGGTCCGCCCCAAACAGCAGGTGCTGGGTCAGCCGCCCGTAATCCGGGTCGCCGTCCATCCCCAGGTAGTTCTTGGTGGTCTCTTGCTCCAGCAGCAGCTTCTCGGCCTGCTTCACCGCCTTCAGCACGGGGTTCACCCCCTGGTCGTTCAGGTAAATGCCCACCCCCAGGTTCACCTTCTTGGGGTTGGTTTCCTGGCGGAACAAATCGGCCAAAGACAAGATCGGATCGGGGGGGGCTTGTTCTACCCGGGCAAACGGAGACGAACTCATGGCGGTCACAGGTGAAGGGGGGTTAGGGGTTGGGCTGCCAGCTCAAGGCTGGGCCGAAATAAAGCATTCAACAATCCAATAGGGTCTATTCCCCAGGTTTTCTTAAATCGACGCCAGACGCAAGTGGGCAAAAAAAAGCCCGCGGGAGTCACCCGCGGGCCGTCAACAAATTGGAGGAAACTGTGGATTAGGGCGTTAAGGTAAAGGACGTGCCAGTGTTGATATTATTGTAGATCACCCGGATGAAAATCGTAGCGTTGTTGGCCGTGGTGGTCACCACACAATTGTCTGCCGTGGTTCCAACATTCGCCGTGCAGGTGCCAGTTGGCGCCGTACCCGTGGAATTGGTAAAGGTGGCGACATCGGCATCATCCAGCAGGTTGGTCAAGTTGATGGTGTAGGTTCCCGCCGTGGGATAGACCACTTTGTAAAAACTAGTGGTAAGCACTTCACCGTTGTGGGCTGTGTTCGGAGTCAACAGAAGAGGAGTAAGGAGGGCCCCCTCGTTCAAGTACTCCGGCCAGGAAAACAGGGTGAAAGTGGCTCCCAGCGTGGAAACATCGGTGATCTTAATATACACCACCGTGTTGGCCGCCGCCGATGTCACCCCCGTGCAGCTGTCCACCAGGGTTCCGGTATTCGCCGTGCAGGTTCCAGTGGCCACGCTGAACAGATTGTTGCTGAACGTGTTGATGTTGGCGTCATTCGTTAGACCCGACATTTTAATTTTGTAGTTTTTAGCCAAGGGGAAGGTCACCTTGTAAAAGCCTTCTTTCCGGCCATTTGCCACAGATCCGGTGGTACTGACGCCATCCGGAAGCACCTTCAGGGGATCCACCTTCATGGTAAAGTTGGTACCCACGCCCGAAATGTCGGTTACTTTGATGAACACATCGGTGTTGGCCGCAGTGGTGGTAACCAAGCATCTGTCTCCCGCGGCGGCCGTGTTAACCGTACAGACCCCGGTGGTCAGGGTGAAGATGCTGTCGGAATAGACTGTCACGTCAGCGTTCGCGGTCATTCCGCCCAGGGAAACGACGTATTCAGAAGCGATGGGAAGGGTGACGCGGTAATAGGCGTTCCCGTTGGCCGGAACGGATCGGTTGTCGATGTTCGAATAGCCGACAAGGGGGACATAGGTCAGCACCATGTACAAATCCGGCTGCAGGGTATATCCCGTTCCGAGGCCCGATAGGTCGGTAACCTTAAAATAAATGGTCTGTCCCGCTGTTACCTGCACGTTGCAGTAGCCGTCTGTGTTGACGATGGCCTGCATGCAACCCGCTGTGGCCGCCGTCACGTATGTATTATTAGTGAAGGCGGTAATGTCGGCGTTGGCATTCACACCGCGCATATAGGTTAGATAGGTTCCCGCCGTGGGATAAGTGATCTGATAATAACTGATGCCGTTGGCGGCCACTTGTCCGCTGTAGGCAGTTCCCTGGGTCAACACAATAGGTCCGCCTGCGCCAGTAGCACCCTCGCTGGCCCAGGCATTGTTCACGGTGACCGTGGTGCTGCCCGTAACGCCGCTTAAACTGGCCGAAATGGTGGCGGTGCCTGCCGCCACGCCGGTCACCGTGCCCGCCGACACCGTGGCCACACCGGAAGCGCTGGTGGACCAGGTGGCGGTGGCGGTGACATCTTGGCTGGTTCCGTCCGTCATGGTGGCGGTGGCGGTCAGGGTGGTGGTTAATCCTTTCTTCACCGTGGGGGTGGCCGGAGTAAGGGCAATGGATACCGGGGGATTGCTTCCGCCTCCACCACCTCCACCTCCTCCACCTCCTCCACCGCCGCAACTTGCCAGCGGCAGGGCCAGCAACATCATCCCCCAAAGCAATCTGTTTCCGATACGCATGATTGAAATCTCCCGAGTGAGGTTGTGTGTTGAATGGCAAGAAACAGCCAAATTCAAATCAACACGACGACACTGGAGAGTCATTAGCCCTACGCGCAAGAAATTAGCATTTCACGCAAGGCGTTATTCAGAAAACCACCCCATACTGAAATCTGTTTGAATATATTATGGATAGAAATCAATGAGGTAGCCAAAATGAAAAATAAAAAAGAAAAGAAATATAAAGTATGGAAATATTGTGGGGAAAAATATGGGGAAGAAATAAGAGGAAAAAAGTGAGGAGGGGATGAGCACACCCAGGGTTAGAAAAAATCGTTCCGAAGAAAGACTGTCCCCCCCACAATATGTTTCAAGGATTAGGCCAAAATAATTCCAGGCCCCAAACAACCCCCAGGCCGAGAGCGATCCTCCATGATATAAGGATATTCGGGCGGAGGGCCCCGGACTAGGCGAACAGTGGGCTGGGAAAAAGAACCACAATCTGCCGTAGTGTTGAGGAGATTGTGCCACAAGGAAAGGCGATGATTTTGGATGGCGGCATGAAACCCATGGCGGGGCTGGTGCTGTGCGGGGGGCGGTCTTCCCGCATGGGGGAAGACAAGGCCGCCCTGCGGCTGGGGGGCCAGACCCTGTTGGAGCGGGCCCTGGAGCAACTGGCTCCGCTGACCCCGCTGCGGGGGGCGGTCTGGGGCCAGGGGGCCCCGCCGGGTACGGGGTTGCCCCGCCCGGTGCCGGGGCTGGTGTGGGCGGCCGATGCCCGACCCCAGGGCGGCCCCCTGGAAGGTCTGCGGGCCGGGTGGGGGGCCCTGGCCCAATCGGTGGCGGAGCGGGGACTGCCCGAACCTTGGGGCCTGCTGGTAACCGCGGTGGACATGCCGTTTCTCACCACCCCCTGGCTGGCGGCCCTGGCCCAGGGGTTGGACCACCACCCGGCGGTGTGCTGGAGCCAGGGGGGGGTGGCCAACCCCTTGGCGGCGGCCTATCGCTGGGGGCTGCGCCTCCGGCTGGAAGAACTGGCCCTGGCGGGAGAACGGGCCCCCCGAAAAATGCTAGAAGCCGCTGGGGCCGCCGTGTGGCCCGTGGAACAGGCTGAAACCCTGGGGCGGGTGAAGGACCTGCTGGCCCATGACCCCCAAGGCAGCCCCAACCCCCTGGATGATTTGGATACCCCAGAGGATGTGCGGCGGGCCCAGCCCTGGCTGGCGAAACCAGAATGAATTGTGGGGGGTTTTGCCCCCCATTCCCCCTTCCTTGGATTGGGCACAAGATCACTTCTCGCCGGGTGTGCTGTTCTTTGTCAGCAGTTCAAGAACCGATTTCGACCCGCCGCCCTCTCCTCCGGATTTGGAAAACCCGGTTTCTTGGGGGCTGTAAATGCACGCCGCAGCATGGGCCAAAATAATGTCCTCTGTTCCCCGCGCCTTCGCCGCTTCGGTCAGGGCCTGATACGTCAATAAAGCATTTTGTCGGTGGCGGTTCACAATTAAGTTGTGCCGACTGGCAGTGTAATTTTTGGCCGAGAAGGCAATGGCGAACGCCATGGTGGAGAACACCAAAATTTTCGTGGTGACGAACTGTACAAGCCCTTGGGTGGTATCGCTTATGGGCGAGACCCATTGGTTGTAAAACCATGCCGTAATAATAAATCCAACGGTCAAAATGGCTGTAATGCCAAGCCAAATAAACTGGCCCCAATGGTGCCGGGAGATTTCTTTTTGAAAGTGAACGGCCTCTTTGGAAACCCCGGCCTTCCCGGCAGCTTCTTGTATGTGCACTATGGCACTATCTGCCTTGGCCACCGCATCCCTTATCTCTTGCAAATTTATATAGGCTTCTTTTGTTACGTTTTTTACATCATTAGTTACACCTGCAATGTCTTTTTGTTGGATGACGTAAGATAGGGCATTTAAGTTTGCTAACCATAAAAAGATTTGAGTTTTAGTCGGATTATCGGATAGCAGTAGTTTTGCAATGGTTTGAATACCCATGATGACTCCCCCCTGTGTGGGAGAGGTTCTATATGAATTAATGTTATCGATGAATCTGCAAATGTCTGCCAAAAAAGGTTGGCTGGGAGGAGGTGTCAATCTAATTTTTAAATTCTCCAGTAAAACCCAATCAACATCACAAAGATTCCGAAGTGTTCTCCACGCAGTGGTTTGTTCTGTTGTTAAAGGGGACTCAAATTCCATGGCGATTTTTTCAAAATCTAAAGAACTAATTTTCTCTATGTATGTTCGCAGTTGGGTATGTTCTGGGAATATATTCTCAACCATTTTTCCTCCGCTGGTGAATTTCTTTCGCGAATCCTCGTTTATCCCTCTGATTTTTTCAGGACACCGAAGAAGGTTTCCTCCACCCTACCGAAAGCCCCCCAGTGGGTCAAAGGTTGATCTTGGGGCTCTTTGGCCACCCCTCGCCCCAGCCGGAAATATGGGGTACCCTAACAGGCAATCCACGGCCCGTCCGGCCAATTTTCCCCTTTTCGGTGTATTGATTTCCCATGCCCAAACGCACAGACATCCACACTATCCTCATCATCGGTTCTGGCCCCATCGTGATCGGCCAGGCCTGCGAGTTCGACTATTCGGGCACCCAGGCCTGCCGTGCCCTGAAGGAAGAGGGCTACCGGGTGGTGCTGGTGAATTCCAACCCGGCCACCATTATGACCGACCCGGATTTGGTGGACGCTACGTACATTGAGCCCCTGACCACCGAGGCCCTGACCCAGGTGATTGCCCAAGAGCGCCCCCAGGCCCTGCTGCCCACCATGGGGGGCCAGACGGCCCTGAACGCCGCCCTGGCCCTGCACCGGGAGGGCGTGCTGGAAAAGTATGGGGTGGAGCTGATTGGGGCCAACGTAGAGGCCATTCACAAGGCGGAAGACCGGGAGTTGTTCCGCCAGGCCATGAAGAAGCTGAACATTAAAACCCCCGGCAGCGTGGTGGTGAAAACGGTGGAGGAAGCCCTGGCCTTCGTGGAGGGCCACGGGCTGCCGGTGATCATCCGCCCGTCGTTTACCCTGGGGGGCACCGGGGGGGGCATTGCCCGCACCAAGGACGACCTGGAGCGCATCGTGCGCCTGGGGCTGGTGTCTAGCCCCACCCACCAAGTGCTGATTGAGGAAAGCGTGCTGGGGTGGAAGGAATACGAGATGGAAGTGGTGCGCGACAAAAAAGACAACGTGATCATCGTGTGTTCCATCGAGAACCTGGACCCCATGGGGGTGCACACGGGAGACAGCATTACGGTGGCCCCGGCCCAAACCCTCACCGACCGAGAATACCAGCGCCTGCGCGACGACTCCATCCGGGTGATTCGCGAGATTGGGGTAGACACCGGCGGGTCCAACATTCAGTTTGCCGTGAACCCGGTGAACGGGGATGTCATCATCATCGAAATGAACCCACGGGTGTCCCGCTCCTCGGCGCTGGCCTCTAAGGCCACGGGCTACCCCATTGCCAAGGTGGCGGCCAAGCTGGCGGTGGGCTACACCCTGGATGAACTGCCCAATGACATCACCAAAAACACCCCCGCCAGTTTCGAGCCCACCATTGATTACGTGGTGACCAAAATTCCCCGGTTTAACTTTGAGAAATTTCTCACCGACGATGACCGGCTGACCACCCAGATGAAATCGGTGGGAGAAGTGATGGCCATGGGGCGGGTGTTCACCGAAAGCCTGCAAAAAGCGTTGCGCTCCATGGAAAACGGCCTGTGCGGCCTGGACCCCCTGCCCCCGGTGGATACCGCCCGGATGGAAGCGGAGTTGTCTCGCCCTGGGCCGGACCGCCTGCGCTATTTGGCCGACGCCATGCGAAGCGGCTACGACAACCCTCGTCTGCACAAGCTCACCGCCATTGACCCCTGGTTCTTGGACCAAATCCGGCGGATCGTGGACGAAGAAAACGAGATCGCCAAAGCCAAGCCCGACAACACGGGGGAGGAAACCTTCCGCCGGTGGAAAGGGATGGGCTTCTCGGACCTGCGGCTGGCCCGGCTGATGAACGCCAGCGAAGACACCGTGGCCGCCCGGCGCCGGGGCCTGGGGGTGCGCCCCGCCTTTAAGCGGGTAGACACCTGCGCCGCCGAGTTCGACGCCGCCACCCCGTATTTTTATTCTACCTACGACCCCCACAACGAAAGTCTGCCCACCCCCCGGCGCAAGGTGGTCATATTGGGTTCCGGCCCCAACCGCATTGGCCAGGGCATTGAGTTTGATTACTGCTGCGTGCACGCCGCCATGGCCCTGCGCGACGCGGGGGTGGAATCCATCATGGTCAACTGCAACCCCGAAACGGTGAGCACCGACTACGACGTTTCGGACCGGCTGTATTTCGAACCCATTACCTGGGAAGACGTTTCGGAAATTTTGCATCACGAAAAACCCCAGGGGGTCATTTTGCAGCTGGGGGGGCAAACCCCACTGAAACTGGCCGAAAAACTGGAGCAGGCTGGCTGGCCCATTTTGGGCACCCCCTACGACAGCATTGACCGCACCGAAGACCGCAAGCGGTTTTCCGAACTGGTGGCCAAGCTCAACTTAAACCAGCCCGAAAACGGCATTGCCAAAAGCCTGGAAGAAGCCCACCACATCGCCGAGGGCATTGGCTACCCGGTGATGGTGCGGCCGTCGTACGTGCTGGGGGGGCGGGCCATGGAAACCGTGACTGGCCCGGAACACCTGGAGGAATATTTTAACTTGGCGGTGAAGGCCAGCCCAGAGCACCCCGTGCTGCTGGACCGGTTTCTGCAAGGGGCCATCGAGGTAGACGTGGACGTGCTGGGCGATGGAACCGACGCCAAGGTGGCCGCCATCATGGAACACATCGAGCTGGCGGGCATTCACTCTGGAGACAGCGCCTGTTCGCTGCCGCCCCACACCCTGTCGGCCCCCGTGCAAGATGAAATCACCCGGGCCGCCCTGGCCCTGGCCCGCGAGCTGAAAGTGAAGGGGCTGATGAACGCTCAGTTCGCCGTAACGCCCCCCTCGCCAGAATCCCTGGGCCAGCCGGTGGTGTATTTGATCGAGGTCAACCCCCGGGCCAGCCGCACCGTGCCCTTTGTGTCGAAGGCCCTGGGCGAACCCCTGGCCAAATATGCCACCCGGCTGATGCTGGGCGAGTCGCTGGAAACCCTGAACATGCGGGGGCGGCTGCTGACCCCCTACTCGGTGAAAGAAGTGGTGTTCCCCTTCTCCAAGTTCACCGGGGCCGACACCACCCTGGGGCCAGAAATGCGCTCCACCGGCGAGGTGATGGGCCGGGGCCGCACCTTTGGCGAGGCCTTTTTGAAGGCCCAAATCGCCGCGGCCAACGGGCTGGTGGCCAAGGGCTGCGTGCTGCTGGGGGTGAAAGACGCCGACAAGCAGGGGGTGGTGCCCCTGGCGGTGGTGCTGCAAAAGCTGGGGTATTCTCTGCTGGCCACCCCCGGCACCAAGCGGGTGCTGGAACAAGCGGGCGTTTCTGAGGTCATCGAAACGTCGCTGGATACCGGCGCGGACAATTCGGTGTTTCACCGCATGGTGGACGACTCCCTGGCCCTGGTGATCAACACCACCCAGCCCAAAAAGCAGCGCATCGACCCCACCCATCTGCGGCGGCTGGTGCTGGCCTACAACATTCCTTACTACACCACCTTAGAGGCCGCGCGGGCCTTGGTGGCGGCCCTCGACACCGTGGGCCCCAGCCGAGACTTCGAGTTCAAGCCCTTGCAGCAAGGGGTGTAGCACACCCCTCCCGATACTCGAATCCATCGGTTATTCTATTCATCCGTTCTGTTCGTGAAAACTGGACGGAAGAAAGCGCATCACTTTTCGGCTTTGAGCTATTTCCCCGAACAACACCCCTCCCTGGCGGCTGCGCCGCCCGTCCCTCCCCGTCGGAGAGGGACAATACGGCTTAGGCCGAAAAGTGGAGAATAGAATCTGTTTGGTGAATGAAGCCGGACGGAAACAAGCACCCAACTTTTCGGCTTTGAGCTATTTCCCCTCCACGAAGGGGAGGGGATGCCCCGTCAGGGGCAGGGGAGGGGTGTTGTTGATTCAGCCGGACGGAAGAACGCGCATCACTTTTCGGCTTCGAGTATAGAGTGCTGTTGGAGGCACCATTCCGCTACAAAATATACCGGCTGAGGTCTTTGTCTTTCAGCACATCCCCCAGCCGGTCTTGAATGTATTTCGGGGTGACGCGGATGGTTTGACCCGACAAGCTGGGGGCCTCGAAACTCACTTCCTCTAGAATTTTCTCCAAAATGGTGTGCAGCCGCCGGGCGCCAATGTTTTCGTCGCGGCTGTTCACCATCGAGGCAATTTCGGCAATCTCCCCGATGGACTCCGGCGAGAAATCCAGTTCCACCCCCTCGGTGCGAATCAGCTCGATGTACTGCTTAATGAGGGCGTTCTGGGGCTCGGTCAATATCCGCACGAAGTCCTCCCGGGTCAGGGCCTTCAGCTCCACCCGAATGGGGAAACGCCCCTGCAATTCGGGGATGAGGTCCGAGGGCTTGGACACGTGAAAGGCCCCCGCGGCGATGAACAAAATATGGTCCGTTTTCACCGGCCCGTATTTGGTGTTCACCGTAGAACCCTCCACGATGGGAAGAATGTCCCGCTGCACCCCCTCCCGTGACACATCCGGCCCGGAATGGTTCGAGCGCCCGGCGATTTTGTCGATCTCATCCAAAAACACGATGCCGTTGGCTTCCACGTTACGCACCGCCTCGCGGCTGACTTCGTCCATGTCAATCAGCTTGTCGGCTTCTTCCTGCCGCAGGGCTTCCAGGGCTTCGGGGATTTTCATCTTGCGGGTTTTGTAGCGCTTAGGAAGGATGGAGCTTAAAATGTCGCGCATGTTGATGTCCATGTTGTCCATGCCGCCCATGGGCATAAACTCCACCACCGGACCCTTGGCCGATTCGGCCATTTCAATTTCCACCGTTTGGTCGTCCAGCTCTCCCCGGTGCAGCTTCTCGCGGAATTTTTCGCGGGTGGGGTTTGGGGCGTCGTCGGAAGGCTGGGGGTTCACCGTGGGCACCAAAATTTCCAGCAGGCGGTCTTCGGCGTGGCGGGTGGCGGCGTCTTTCACCCGGGCCAGGCTTTCTTTGCGGCCCATCAGCACCCCGGCCTCGGTCAGGTCGCGGATGATCGACTCCACGTCGCGCCCCACGTAGCCCACCTCGGTGAATTTCGATGCCTCTACCTTCACGAAGGGGGCGTTGGTCAGCCGGGCCATGCGCCGGGCAATCTCGGTTTTCCCCACTCCGGTGGGGCCAATCATGATGATGTTCTTGGGGAGAATTTCCTCCCGCATGTCTTTGGGCACCTGCTGGCGCCGCCAGCGGTTACGCAGGGCCACTGCCACCGACCGTTTGGCTTCCTCTTGGCCGATGATGTATTGGTTCAGCTCCACCAGAACTTCGCGGGGGGTCAGGGCATGGGTGGGGGTTTCTGCCTTGGGGGTCACGTCAGTTCCTCGATGACAATGTTTTGGTTGGTGTAGATGCAAATGGAGGCGGCAATGCCCATGGCCTGCTCGGCCACTTGGCGGGGGGTCAGGCTGCCGTGGGCGGCAAGCCCCCTGGCCGCCGCCAGGGCAAACATTCCCCCGGACCCAATGGCCATCAGCCCGCCCTCCGGCTCGATGACATCGCCCTGGCCCGACAAGATGAACGAGGTGGAGCGGTCGGCCACCGCCAGCATGGCTTCCAGGTTGCGCAGCATTTTGTTGGTGCGCCATTCCTTGGCCAACTCCACGCTGGCCCGGGGCAGGTTGCCGTTAAATTCGGTCAGTTTCTGTTCAAACTTTTCAAACAGGGTAAAGGCATCGGCGGTGGAGCCGGCAAAGCCCGCCAGCACCTTGCCATTATAGGCCGTGCGCACTTTTCTGGCATTGCCTTTCATGATGGTGCCCCCCAGGGTCACCTGGCCGTCGCCGGCCATCACCACGTTTTCCCCCCGCCGCACCGACAGGATGGTGGTTCCTTCCAGATGAATAGACATAAGACGGCTCTTGAAGAATTAGTGATCGATGTTCGGCCAAACCAGATCCCACGCCGTTCAAAAACTCTATCCCAGACCGGCGGGAATGAAAACGCCCGGCTTTTGCCCCAGCACGCACACCGCCGGAATGGGCCGCAAATCCAGGGTTTCGGTGCGGATGCGCTGAAAGCCCTGTTGAACCATGCGGCGGGCCAGGTCTTCGGCAAACAGGCGGGTGTCTTCCGGGCGGGCCCCCCGGTGGCGGGGCATGTACGCCGTTGCCAGTTGGCCCCCCGGCTTCAACGCGTTCCAACACAGGTTCAGGGCGGCATCAGGGTCTGGGAAAAACATAAACACGTTCACCGAATACACCTGGTCAAAGGCCTCGATCATCTCGGCCAGTTGATCCAGCCCCCCCTGTTGCAACCGCACCTTTCCGGCGGCCATTTCCCGGCGGTTGCGCCGGGCGGCCTGGCCCAGCATCACCGCAGAATGATCCAGCCCGGTCACCCGCCCGCCAGTCTGCCCCCCAGCCAGCCGTCCGGCCGCATACCCCAGGGCCAGCCCCGGCCCGCAGCCGATTTCCAACACCTGGTCTTCCGGCCCCAGGCCCAGCAGCTCCACGGTCCATTGGTTGCGCCGAATGTTCGAAGACCTGTGGGCCATGATCCATCCCGCCAGCCGCCCCAGCACCCCTTCCGGTTTGGCAAACTGCCGCATCAAGCCCTTCATCATCAAGCCCTGCATCCGTTCAACTCCTTTTTATTTGTGTTCCTCCCCCTCATGATTCCCAGCCCCACTGAAAACACCTAGGTCCGGATTATTCCTCTGCTTGCGGTGAGGGAAACTCAGACAGTATTTCTGCCAAGCGGGTTTGCAGTTCTCCCAGCACCCCCGCCGCCGCCTGAATGCGGCCAGGAGGAATGCCGTGGAACAACCGGCCCAGCCACTGGGCTTCCTTTTGGTTCATGGCCTGAAACGTCCGCACCCCCTGGGGAGTCAAAGCCACCAGGGGAGAGGTTTTATGAGCGGGATTGGGTACCAACCGCAGCAAGCGTTTTTCCAGCAGGGCATCCACCAGCCGCTGGATGTGCTGGCGAGACACCGGGCGGGCCCGGGCCAGTTGGGAAACCGTGGCCGGTGTCTCGGCCAGAGATTCCATCACCCCCCGCATGGCGGAGGAAATGCCCAGGTCTTGGTGCAGGGTGTCTCCCAGGGCTTTCAGCAGGTGAAATGCCTGCCGGATGTCTTTCACCAACCGGGTAGAATGTTCTGAATGGGGGGTCATGGGGTCATCTTATATATTGACACCTAAGGTGTCAAATTACCCTATATACTTGACAGATTCCCCCATGACCTGATAAAAAACCAACTAGTTGGTATATTATCATTCTACCCTATTGACCCAATAATTTCTGGAGATACCATGCGCCCAGCCGATCCCAAGGCCCACGAAACCATTGTGCGGGCAGCCCTGCAAGAAATGCTGGCGCATGGTTTTCATGGCACCAGCCTGGATCGGGTATGCCAAGCGGCAGGGGTAACCAAGGGCAAGTTCTTCCATTACTTCAAAGGAAAGGAGGATTTGGCGCAGGCTGTGTTAATGCATTTTGGAGGCGAGATGGAGGCCTTGTGGGCGCAGTCCGGGGCGTTAACCCAGGCTGACCCCATGATGGGGTTGATGGCCTACTTGGATAAGATCATTGGCCGCTTTCAAGACCCCATTCAAGATAGCTGCATATCGGGGGTGTTTATCCAGGAAGTCTCTCAAAACCATCCCGAACTGCGCCAAATGTGTAACAAAGGGCTTTCTCACATGGCGGAGCGGGTGGAGGGGCTGCTGAAGCAAGTGTTCTTGCAACAGGGCATGGGACCGCAAGTTTCTCCCCGCGGGTTGGCAGAGCATTTCATTGTGGTATTGCAAGGGGCTTTCATTCTGGCCAAAGCAAAACAATCTCCCCGGCCCGTGGCCGATCATTTGACCCACTATAAATATTACCTGATGGCCATGGTGGCTCGGCGGGTGGGCTCTTAATTTGGCCCCAGCTCGCGGGCAAATCTTTTCACTTCGAGGGTGCATGAAACAACGTGTCGTGGTAACGGGGATGGGTTGTGTTTCCCCATTGGGCAATGATGCGGCGTCGACCTGGGCTGGGATTTCTCAAGGACGTTCCGGCATTGGCCGGATCACCCGGTTCGATCCCAGCGAATTGCGCAGCCAAATGGCGGGGGAAGTGAAACGCTTTGACACCACGGGAGTCATTGACCCCAAGGAATTGAAGAAAATGGATGTGTTCATCCAGTACGCCCTGGTGGCCGCCCAGGAAGCCATAAAAGACTCCGGTCTGGAAATCAACGAAGCTCTGGCCCGGCAAGTGGGGGTGTCGGTGGGGGTGGGGTTTGGGGGCATTCAATCCTTCGAAAAATACCACGGCTTGATGCTGGCCGAAGGCCCCCGCAAGGTGTCGCCCTTTTTTGTTCCCATGATTTTGGGCAACATGGCGGCGGGTCACATTTCCATCCAGCACAATTGCCGCGGATACAACGCCAGTACGGTTTCCGCCTGTTCATCCTCCAACCATTCCATGGGCGATGCCATGCGCATCATCCAGTTGGGGCAGGCCAAAGCCATGATTGTGGGCGGAGCGGAAGCGGTGGTCAGCCCGCTCATTCAAGCGGGGTTTTCCGCCATGCGGGCGCTGTCCACCCGCAATCACGATCCGGCCACGGCATCGCGCCCCTACGACATAAACCGGGACGGGTTTGTGGTGGGGGAAGGCGCGGCCATTTTGGTGCTGGAGGAGATGGAATTCGCCAAAGCTCGAGGGGCACGAATGTATGGAGAACTGGTGGGTTACGGCTTCAGCGCCGACGCCCACCACATCACCACCCCCACCCAGGAAGGCCCGGCCCAGGCCATGGCCATGGCCCTGGCTGATGCCAAGATGAACCCAGAGCAGGTGGATTACCTAAACACCCATGGCACCTCCACGGGCATTGGCGATTTAAACGAGTTGGCGGCCATTCAGCAGGTGTGGGGCCAGGCATCGGGCAACCTTTCGCTCAGCTCCACCAAATCCATGACCGGCCATTTGCTGGGGGCCGCGGGGGCCATTGAAGCCGTGGTGTGCCTGAAGGCCATGCAACAGGGGTTGGTTCCCCCCACCGCCCACATCGAAGAGCTAGACCCCGCTTGCACGCTGGATGTGACACCCAACCGGGCCAAAGAGCGGAAAATCCAAGTGGCGGTGTCCAATTCCTTTGGGTTTGGGGGCACCAATGCCACGGTGGTTTTCCGGGCAGTGTAGGGTTGCAGGGAAATAGAGACGGGTGAGAGGAGGGCAGATTGGGGCCCAAGGGTGATCGCCAGTCATGCTATGGGACACCCCGCGCTTTACCCGGAAGAGCTTGTTTTTTTTCCCGAGAAGATTTGGCCTTGGCGGTGGTCTTGATTTTTACTTTGGGCTGGGCCTTGGGCTTGTTTTTAGCCCCGGATTTGGATGTTTGGGGAGGTTTTGGTTGAGGGGCTGGAACGGGAATATGGTTGGAGGTCACCTTTTTGGTAAACCGATGCACCGCCCACACCACCAGCAGCACAAGCACCCCCCCAACAATCAGCTTCAGCCGGGCCTGGTGCAGGTCGGCCATGGCTTCGTCCAACTGGTCTGAAAACAAATACCCCAGGCCCATCCACAGGGGGGCCGACACCAACAGCGCCAGCGAATCCCACAGCAGAAACAAGCGGGGCTTCATTTGGTGAATTCCCGCCAGGGCAAAAATGGGGGCTCGAATCCCCGCCACCTGCCGGGCCATGAACACCACCAACCCCCCGTACCGGTCGAATAATTTTTCCAGCTGCTGGCGGCGCTGGGGGGGCAAAAACCGGGCGATGAAGGGATGATCCGCCGCCGTGGGACCCCAGCGCCGGGCGGTGGTAAAAATAATCATGTCACCGATCAACACCCCCGAGGCCAGCACCGCCACCAGGGGAATGGGCTCCACTACCTGGCGATGAAGAAGAATGCCCCCGGCAATCATGGCAATGTCTTCCGGCACGGGAAAGCCCACCCCTGCCGCCAGCAGATACACAAACAGCGCCAGATAGGAGCCGTTGTCCAGCAGCCACTGTAGTTCTGCGTTCAAAATGAAACCTGAATGAGAGAAACCCCCCGCCTGTCCGGCACCCATAGCCGCTGACAAGCATAAACCCGACCTGATGGACTGGCAAGATCGGCGAAAACAAGCCACCCAGAGGTTAATCTGGCCTGCGCCAGGGAAGAATGTAGCGAAACACCCCTCGCCCCAACACCAGGGCCAGCCGGGGCAGGGTAATGGGGGCCCACACCAGCAGGCCATCGCCCTGGGCATACCCCGGATTGCGGGCCAGAAAAAACCGCACGGCGGGGTCGGGGTGGCCCTGCCAAAAGGCCCGGTCGGTGGCTTCTTCCCGGGTAATCCATCCCACCTTCACCACCAGGGGATCGGCCGGGTTCACCCGTTCCAGGTGAAAGCTTTCCGCCAGGGCGTTCATCCAGGCCAGGGTCTTGCCCCGGGGAGCCCGCCGGAAGTGAGGGGTAAACCCAGGCAGCCCCCGCACCCCATGCCGATAACTGGCCGGATGCACGGCGGTGTCGAGAAAACAGGTTTGCTCCCAAGGATGGCGCAGTTTGAAACGGAGAAATTCGTAGAAGGCAAAGGCTTGCAGAACCAGCCCCTGGCCCCGATAGGGGCGCAGCAGGCCAATCTCGCTGCGAAACACGGTGTGGCCCCGGCCCCCCACGGCGCGGCGATAGCCATGCACGGCGTGGTAGCCCACCCAGGCCGAGCCGTCGAGGGCCACCAAAATGCGGGTGCGCTGGGCGGGGGGGCAGACCACCCGGCTGTAGAAGCGGTCTTCTCCTACCCCGTCGAAGATTTGGCGATGCACCCCGTATAACCGTTCGGTCAGGTTTTTCCGCTCCCCTTCCTCCAAAGATTGCGGATCCATGACCAGGGTGCCGGTAATTTTGGGTGTCATTCCACACCTCCCGCCCAGCCCAACGTTATTCCCTCCCCCCAACTTCTCCATTTATATTACCACATTTCGTTGGGCATATCCCGGCGGGTCTTCCTGACCTCTCCCCCCTACCCCTCTCCCCATTCAGGGAGGGGGGGGTTCGAATCCGATGAGTGATGCACTTGCTTCCTTCCGGCTGAATCATCCGAACGGCTGAATTGAATAGCCGATGGCTTCGAGGATTGCCCCTCCCTGATTGGGGAGGGGGATGCCCGCAGGGCAGGGGAGAGGTGTTGTTGGGGTGAGAAGTGATCTTGCGCCCCATCCACTCCCTACCGTTCCAGTTCCACCAAATGTTCCCACTTGCCCCGCTCACCATAGGCTTGGGCTTCCCCCGGCACATACACCGGTCGTTTGACCGAGGCCCAGGAGCCGGTCTTCCAGCCGCCCTTTTGGGCCAGTTCCATCAGGGCCTGGGCGCCGTCTACCGGCAGAGGCCCGTTGGGGCCGGGCGCCAGCCAGTCTCCCAGCACCAGCCAGGCCCGGCCCCCCGGTTTAAGCACCCTGGCCATGGCCGAGAGGCTTTGGGCCAAGTCGGTTTGCCAGCGGGGTTCGGCCAGTTGGGGCTGACCCCCGCTTTTGCCCTGGGGAAATTTCCCCGCCCCAATTTCGCCCTGTTCCAGGGGGGAGGGGTCCAGCCCCAGCCAGTCCATGCGCAACCGGTGGTGTTCCAGGTAATGGTAGGTTCCGGGGTAGGGGGGGCTGGTGAGAATCACGTGGGCTTCGCCCCATTCCAGGTGGGTGAGCAGGCGGGCGTCATCGGCCAGCAGGCGGGGGGCCGGGGGGTTTCCGGCGGCCAGGCACTGCTTGTCCAGGGCGGCCTGGGCCTGGGCCAGTTGGGCGCACTTTAGGGTAAAGAACCGGCTGACGGCCCCCTTGGGGTAGGCCACGGGGCGGTCTTCCCCCGAGGAATCGCTTTCCCGGTTAGAAAACTTCACCGCCAGGGCGGAGAACACCGCCCGCAGGCTGTCGCGCTGGGGGCCGGGGGGTTCCAGGTCTATCAGGCGCATCCATTGGGCCAGCTCGGCGAACAGGTGGGGCACGTAATGGGGGGCCAACCGCCGAATGGCCGGGTGGTTCAGCCGAGGGGGGGATTTGTCCCGGCGCAGGGCTTCCACCTGGGCGGCCAGGTGGTGGGCATGGGCGGCCAGTTGGCGGGCCTGGGCGGGGGTGCGGCGGCGGGTGCGCTCGGCGGCCACCAGTTGGGCCACGGGGTTCAGGTCGCTGCCCAGGGCGGGCAGGCCAGCGGTCATGGCCTCCACCAGGGTGGTGCCGCCCCCCATGAAGGGGTCCAGCACGGTCTGGGGGGCTCCGCCCTGGCGTTCTTTCCACGCCGCCAGCAGAGTGCGGGGCAAGTGGGGGTGAAACCGGCCGGGGTAGGGGTGAAAGCCGTGGGTGCCCTCCAGCCCGCCATGGTCTGGGGTGTGCAGAGCGGCGGCCAAATGGGCCCCTTCTGGCCCGTGGTGCTGGGCCTCCAACACGGGCAGCGACTGCGAGCGCCGACCGGCGGTCCCAGGGCGGGTCCCTGGGGTTTTTCTGGTTTTATGTTTTTCTGACGACCTGGATGGCCGGTGATAATCTTTTGTTTTCATGCGGTATTTAAAAAAAAGGTGGCCAGCGGGTCATCCTTGCGTTGACAAACGGGCGGAAGACTTCTAGGAATACTCTTTATACACCACACGAATGGCGGGTCGTGTTTCCCCATCCTTCTAGCCTGCGGTTTTCCATGAGCGCCATCAGTCGCGAAGAGTTGTTGACCATCATGTTGTTCGGTCTGCATATCGCCAAGATCGACAACAACATGGATGTATGGGAGCGAAAAATGTTGGTGCGCTTTGCCGAGGCCATTCACCTAACCGACGAAGAGCGGGTAGGCCTGTCCAAGGGGGGCGTGAGCCTGAGCGAGAAGATGAAAAACCTGAACACGATCGAGTCTCGCCAGTTGCTGGTGAAAATGCTGTGCGCGGTGTGCTTCGCCGACGGCGCCGCCAATGCCCACGAGCTGGGCTTCATTGAAAAGGTGGTGTCGAAGCTGGGCAGTGAAGTGTTTGTTCTCCCCCGAGAGGAATGGGGCCTGTACGAGGGAGAAGTGTTCAAGACCCTTCAGGCCTTGGGGGTGTAATTCACGCCCTCAACCGGTGTGGCCCTCCAATACAAACCGCACCCGGTGCTCCATCCGCAGTGTGTTTTCTCTTCGTTCTCCCTTCCTGCGTTCTTCTTTTCCCCCGCTTTCTTTTTCACTCCATCCTAGCCCAAATGTTGGCGGATGTTTCGGCGATGGGTCTATTTTTTGTGCCCCATGCTGTGGGTGTTCGCCCAGGCCTCGCATCAGGGTGTCGGCCACCGGGCAGGGGCGCGAGGCCACCTCTTCCAACTGGGCCAGCCGTTCTGGGGTGGCCCCCCTGGCGGTAACCCGCCCAGACACCACCATTCGGGTGAACCCCGGCAGGGCTCCCTCGATGCCCAGGTACCCCCGCTTGTCCAACTGACCCGTCACCACCAGTTCTACCGAGGTCAACTCCACCCCCAGCAGGGCGGCATGGGTCACAATCATCACCTGTTGGCAGGCCCCCAGGGCCCCCAGCAGGACCTCCATGGGGTTCATGCCCCGTCCGGTTCCCCCCACCCCTGGGGATTCGTCTAGCACCAGCCGGTGGTGGCCCGCCTTCACTTCGGTTCGCATTCCCCCCAGCGAGCGCACCCGCACCGAGAGTTCTCCGGCGGCTTTGTCGGGGTGATGGCGGAAGTAGGCCCGCAACCGGGCCAGCCGGGGGCGGATCTTCCGCCAGCGGCCGGGGGTCATGACGGGGCGGGGCTGGTCGGCCATGGGGGATCCTGTGGTGGTTGAACGAACTTTCCCCCCATCCCTCTTTCAACCTACCTGTCTCTGTTTGTTGGGGTCAATGCCAGGGTGAATCGCGGGGTGAATGCCGGGGGCTCAAGTTTTTCCAAAACTGGCCGATCCTGTAAGTAACCACACATCAAACCACCCCTTGCCTGGAGAATACCATGATTCGCTCTGCCGCCGTTTCTGGATACGCCGCTGGGTCCCCCTGGGGCAAAAACCCCCACATTCAGGCCCGCAAAGAAACCTCCAACGATCAAAACCGCGATGCGTTTGCCCGGATGCTGGCCGAGGCGGGGGCCGTGGAAGACGTGGTGAAGTTGTCGAAACAGGAAGACACCAAAACCGTGGGCGACCGCATGGCTCAATGGGCCAAAGTGGTGAACCCCTTCATCCACAAAAACTAACGCTCAATTCCTTGGCAGGAATTCTCCTCCCCGTTATTCTCAGCCCCCTGTGTAGGGGGCTTTTTTTTGCCCAAAAAAGTCCTCACCCCCCTGCCCCCCTCCCCATTTAGGGAGGGGGAAATGGCTCGAATCCGATGAGTGATGCACTTGCTTCCTTCCAGCCTATATTTTTCCGAACGGCTGAAGAGAATAACCGGAGGATTCGAGTATTGTCCCTCTCCGACGGGGAGGGACAGGCGCCGTAGGCGCCAGGGAGGGGTGCTTTAACGGATGAATAGAATAGCCGGGGGACTCGAGTAAAGGGAGGGGTGCTTTAACGGATGAATAGAATAGCCGGGGGACTCGAGTAAAGGGAGGGGTGCTTTAACGGATGAATAGAATAGCCGGGGGACTCGAGTAAAGGGAGGGGTGCTTTAACGGATACATAGAATAGCCGGGGGACTCGAGTTAGGTTATTGGGTGTGCTTCAGCCACGACTCAAGAAATTCGAGGACTTCTCGCGGGGGGCGGATGTGCACGTCGGCGCTGGATTCCCGGGCTTTTTCGCCCACCAGAACGCTGAGCGTGGAAATGCCCGCGTTGCGGGTGACGTCTTGCTGTGCCGCGGCGGCTTTGTCGCGGTTCAATTCCAAAAAGCCATCTTCGTCGGTCAGGTCGTCTCCCAGGTAAGCCGCGGCAATTTGAAAGGGGAAGATGTTCAACCGTTCGGCGCCTTCGCGCATTTCTTTCAGCACCGTGGCCACCGCCCGGCTTTTGTTGATGGTGGGCACCACCAGTTCCATGCCGCCATCGAAGGATTTCACCGCCAGGCTGTGTTTTTCGCACAGGGTTTCCCAGTGGGGCCGCACTTGGTCTTCCATTTGTTGAATGGTTTCCGGCGGCATGGCGCGAAAATGCACGGCCACGCTGGCGGGTTTTTTTTCCCAATACAGGTCGGCTTGTTCGGGGGAAAAGTTGATTTCCCGAAGTTGGGCGGCGGCCATTTCCAGCCCCCGCAGCGCCTGAGACGACATGGGGCCCATTTCGCCCAGGCCATCCGGCCACAGCCGCTCCCAGCCGTGGCAGCCCCAAATTTCGGGGGGGCGGTCCAGCCCCAGCAGCGGAGAGACTTCCTCGGCCCAGCGGCCGCTCACCATCACCAAGCGGGTGTGGGCTTGGCGCTGAATGTTGTTCAACAGGGTGCGAATGCCGGGGTAGGGAATGGCCTTGCGCCGGTCGGTTTTAAAGGGGGCCAGGGTGCCGTCGTAGTCTAAAAACAGCACGCGGGCCCGGGCTTGGCGCACGGTGGACCAGAAGTCGTTCAGGTTCAATTCAGCGTTTAACACATTCATGGAAAGTCTCCGCTCATTCCCCGGTTCAGCTTTACCATACAATCCTGCCGTCACGCGCAGATTTCCCCCACCCTATCCGGGTTCAGGGGAAAACCGCAACGGGTGGGGGAATTCAAGCGGCGTTTATGGCTCGGCCAACTGGTTGATGCGGGCGGCGGCATAACCCGCCCCAAACCCGTTGCCAATGTTCACCACCGTCACGCCGGGGGCGCAGCTGTTCAGCATGGCCAGCAGGGCGGCCAGCCCGCCAAAACTGGCGCCATAACCCACGTCGGTGGGCACGGCAATCACCGGGCAGCCCACCAGGCCCCCTACCACCGAGGGCAGGGCCCCTTCCATGCCCGCCACCGCCACCACCACCCGGGCGGCGGCCAGGGTGTGCTGATGGGCCAGCAGCCGGTGCAGCCCCGCCACCCCCACGTCGGTCAGCCGCTCCACCCGGGCCCCCATCATGCGGGCGGTAAGTTCCGCTTCCATCGCCACCGGCAGGTCCGAGGTTCCGGCGGCGGCCACTACCACCCGCCCCTGGCCTTGGTCTTCTGGGGGCAGCCCCCAGGTAACACACCTCGCCAGGGGGTGGTGTTGCCCGCCGGGGCAGGCGGCCAGGGCCTGGGCGGCGGCAGAGGGTTCGACCCGGGTGGCCAGCAGCCGGGGGTGCACCGCCAGTTGGGCTTGGCAAATGGCTGCCAGTTGCTCCGGGGTTTTCCCCTGGCCAAACACCACTTCGGGGAATCCCAGCCGCAGGGCCCGCTGGTGGTCGGGCTTGGCAAACCCCAGGTCCTGAAAGGTGCGGGCCTCCAAACGCCGGGCGGCTTCTTCGGGGGGCAGGTCTCCCTTGGCCACTTCGGCCAGCAGTCGGGTCAGTTCGTCTCGGGTCATGGGGTTTCTCCCGGTACCTTCCAGCGCAGGGTCATGGGTTGGCCATCCCGCTCAATCTCCCAGCGGGTGTCTGTGCCGGGCAGAAGTTGCTCGTACTGCAGCCGTACCTGGGCCGGGCTAACCGTTGGGCGGCCGTTCAGCGACAGGATGACATCGCCGGGGACCAACCAAGCCAAGTGGGGGGCCCGGTGACGGATCAGCCAGCCCGTCTCTCCGCCGGAAACCTTCTCCACCCGCACCGGTGTCTGGCCAGCGGGTGCTTTCGCAGCCTTACCCGTCTCACCGCCCTTCGTTGCACCTCCTCCCGAAAATTTCACCCCAGCCAGGGATACCAGCCGGGGGGCCTGGGGGTTGGCGGGCAGCACCCGCACCACCGGGGCCAGCCCCGCGGGTACGGGCCATTGCTTGGGCTGCCCCGAACCGCCGGGGGAGACCTCCAGGTCGGTCACGGTGAGCTGGGTGACCGGTTTGCCCGGGTGGTCCGCCAGCCAGCGGGCGGCCCGCAGGTCCATCCCCAGGCCCCATTCCAGGTGCCCGGCCCCGGCTAGCACGATGACTTGGCGGATGCCCGTTTGCCGGGCCAGCCGGGCGGCCCGGGCCCCCATGGCTTGATCCCAGGCGGTCTGCACCCGGTACAATCCCTGAAAGCGGGGGTTGTCTGGCGCCAAGCCCTGCCCGTGCCCCACTCCCCGCAGTTGGGTTAAGAACCGGGAGCGGTGGGGTTGAACGCTAAGGTCCAGGGGTCCCCATTCGGCCAGCAGGGCGGGGGAAAGCCCTTCCCCGGGGCCCCCCAGCAGCACGGCTTTGCGTTCTTCCCGGGTTAGGTTCACCCCCCGCAGGGCGGCGGCCCGGCGCAGGGCCACAAACAAGTCTCTGTACAGCGGCCAGGGATAGCCCCAGTTGTCGTACCAGCCGGATTGTTCCAGGAAGGCTTCCTCACTCAGGGCCCCTCGCCGCCATGGCTCCAGCACGGGGTCGGCTTGGGGAGAAAACATTTCCAGGGCCACGGCCACGCCCCCCCGGCGGGCCAGTCCCTCCACCACGCGGGCTTGGAAGGCATGGCTGCGGGGGTCGGTGTGCAGTTCTCCCAGAAACACCAGCCCGGTGCCTTCCAATTTGGCCAGCAGTTGCGTTTCGGTCATGGGCCGGGCCAGCCGGGTGTCGTAGGGGGTTTCGGCGGAGACCCGATGCACGGGGGCAATGGGCCGGTCATCGGGGGTGGAGCGTGACGCCACTGGCTGGCAGGCCCCCAGGAGGGGAAACAGAGCCATCCAAAGCAGCTTGCCGCGAAACACACGCGTCCTCATGGGGCGCCTCCATCGGTGGCCAGGGGGGCCGCTACAACGTGTTCTTGGGGGGAGGTTCCAGCGGGCCCAGGAGCCAGGGGTTCCCCTCCCAGGGCCGCCACCGCGTCGGGCCAGGGCAGCCACCCCAGGGCGGCCCGTTTGCCCTCCCGCGCGAAACGGCTCAGGCTCGACAGTTGCCCGGCGGGCTGGCCGTTTCTCAGCAGCGGCGTGTCGGTGTGCCAGGGGCCTTCCGGCAAACGCAGGGCCACCAGTTTACGGTTGGGGTGGCCCCGGCGGCGCATCCGGGTGTGCACCTCTTGGCCCAGGTAGCAGCCCTTCTGGGGGTGCACCAGCCCTTCCAGCGAGGCCTCTCCGGGCAGGTCCCCCGGCTGGTAATCGCTTTTCCAGCGGGGCCACCCGGCCCAGACGCGAATCTCCTCCCAGGCTTCCTCTCCGCAGGGCAGGGCCAGGGGACCAGCAGAAAGCTCAGTGCCCGGAGATAGTGCCAGCGCCAGAGACTGGAGCGCCGGGGCCAGCAGGGTGTGGCGGGCCAGCCGCCCCACGGGGTTGGGCAGCACCAGCAGGGGCAGGTCTTGCCAGCGGGCCAGGGGCTGGGCCGGGTTCACCCCCGCCGCCGCCAGGGCGGCCGCTCCTTGGGGGCCCATCACATCCAACCGGGCCAGGTCCACCCGCCCCAGTTCCACTTCTTCCCGCACGTGGTGGCTGTCGAGATGGGCCGAGGCACTCTCAATCTCCCCTGGGGGCAGCACCAGCAAAAATTGCTCCGCCTTCGAGCGGATGATCTCCACGGGGGTGAGAATTTTTCCCCGGCCATCGCACAGCAGGGCCGGGGCCAGGGAACCCACCGCCATGCCCTTCATGGGGCGGGTCACCAGGCCATCCAAAAAGGCTTCGGCCCCGGCCCCCCGCGCCACAATCACCTCGGCCCATGGGCCTGCCCGCCAAGCCGCACCCTCCCGCAGGGCGGTCAGTTCCGCCGCCAGGCCGCTCAATACCGGGGGCAAACCAGGGCCGTTCCAACCCCAGGGAGAAAACCACGTTTTCGGGTCCGTCATGGGGGCCATAGCGAAAGCCTTTACCAAAAAATATCCATCGGTGAATCAGGAAAACCACTAAAACAGAGAAGACTAAGGGTACCAAGCCCAGGGGGCAAAGACACGCCCTGGGGCCAGACCTGGGGGGGCAACGGGCCAATGTGTTGTTGTCACAGGGGCTCGTCAGAAAAAGAGGGTTATGTAATATCCAATCAAAACAGCCATTTTCATTGATTTTCACTGCATTTTTTGATATCATCGCTGTGGCTTGGGTGAATATGCTTACAGGTTTCCCAGGGAAATCCTGACCGGGGGGTCAGGGTAGAAAGCGTTCGGCAGGGGGCTTTCTGATGGATTCGCTGGGACCGCGCCGCTGGAGGGACAACCACACCTCTCTTCATCGGTGAACATTCACCCGTGAAAGAAAGAAGGTGCCGTATGCATTGCACCCTGCACACCAGCCAAGGGAAGTATTTTTGCGATCTGGCCGTTCCGCCCGATCACCATGGCGATGATGTTTTATCTCATGTCACCTCGCAGATGTTTCAGGTGTATACCGACCACGCCCTGAAGCAGGGGGACTCCCCCATTCTGATGATGGATGAAATTGAATATCACTTGCCGGTGAAGGTGGAGCGTTGCGAGGCGGAGGGAACCTGGTATCGGGTTCTGTTGCGCCCGGAGGGCAAACCCAGCCGTGGGTTGGTGAGTTGAAATGGGGAGGGGGGCTTGGCCCCCCTTTTTTTTATGTTTTCTTCTTTTTCTCCGATTCTTTTATTCTTCTTCTTTTATTCTTTTTTTATTCCCGGCTGATCCTGAATTCCCCCCGTCACTCCCGTATTTATTTCTAGGCCTGTGGGCTCACAAAATACCCGCGCGCGGCAAGGGCTTCGGGCGGTTTTTCCTGGATGGTGGCTTGCCGTGCGGGTCGTTCCCGTGGTTTCTTCCCCCCTCAATGTTTTTGCCGTGAAGAAATAAATACCCCATTATTCGGCCTGGGCCAGGGCCATGAACTCCGCCCGCACGGTGGGGTCGGTGAGGAACACCCCCATCAGGGTGCTGGTGGTCATGACCCCCTTGTGGTTCACCCCCCGCAGCTCCATGCAAAAGTGAGAGGCCTTCACAATGACCCCGATGCCCAGGGGGTCCAGGTTGTCTTGCAGAAAGCGGGCGATTTCATGGGTCAGGTTTTCCTGCACCTGGGGCTTGCGGGAGAAATGATCCACGATGCGGGACAACTTGGACAACCCGCACAGTTTCTTTTGGGGAATGTAGGCCACCGTGGCCTTGCCCACGAAGGGCAGCAAGTGGTGGGCGCACAGCGATTTCACCGGGATGTCTTGCAGCACCACCATGCTGGGGTCATACCCCGCCATCAGGGGGAAGGTGCGCATCCGCAGCTCCGGTTCCTTCAGGCCCCGGCACAGTTCTTCCGTCCAGGCTTTGGCCACCCGTTGGGGGCTGTCGGCCATGTGGGGGTCGGACAGGTCCAGCCCCAGTCCCTCCATCACTAGCCGGAAGCCGGATTCAATTTTTTTCGTGTCCATTTTTTTCGGTTCCATGGCACGCCTTTCAGGTAAACGCGGTTAGGGTCTATCTTGACTTGAACTGTGTGCGGTTATTACAACGTAAATGCAATGGGTCATTAAATAAAGAGGCTGGCCTTTCCAACGGCACCCCTCCCCGTCGGAGAAGGACAATACTCGAATCTATCGGCGGAAAGATTCATCCTCGCAAATGGTGAAGCCGGAAGGAAGCAAGTACCCAACAATTCGGCTTTATGCCGTTCCCTTCTCCGATGGGGAGGGGATGCCCCCGCAGGGGGCAGGGGAGGGGTGCTGTACACGGCAACAGTCTGGCTCTGGGGATTGAAAAACCCGTGCTGGAATTGCTGGGGGCCGATGCCAGCACGCCCTTCGATATTTCCACCGATGGACAAGTTCTCATCCTTTCGCCAGTGAAGGATGCCGCCCGCAGGGAGGCTTTTCAAACGGCCTTGACCCAGGTGAACGCCCGCTATCCCAAAGCCCTGAAGCGCTTGGCGGAGGAGCTCATGGTGTTTCTCTCTCTATAATTTCACCAGTTTTTCCATGGCCAGTTTCCAGCGTTGAAAGCAATCGTCCAGGTCGGCCAGCCGGTTGTGCAGCGAGAAGCTGAGCCGCACGGTAGACAGGGCCCGCTGGGGGGGCATCCCCTCTCCCCAAAAAAAAACAGCCCGCAGTGAATAGCCGCGGGCTGAACAAGAAAACAAGAACCAGGGGAAGATCCCTACGGAGTGATGGTAAAATTGGCCCCAGCGCCGGACATATCTGTTACCCGAACATACACCTTGGTATTGGGGGAGGCTGTGCTCACCGTACAGCTGTCATTCACGGTACCGGCGTTTCCCGTGCATGTTCCGGTGAGGACAAGGAAGCCCGAGTCGCTGTAGGAGTTAGGATTCACATTGCCCGACATGCCGCTCACGGTAATGATGTGGTTCCCCGCCGATGGATAGGAAACTTCGTAATCACTCTTTGAAGAAGAAGCCACCGAGCTGTTTGTGGGGACACCAGGCGTTAAAACCGTCGTGGTAAAGCCAGGGCAATAACCATTGCAAGTTTGAATCGTGGTATCACCGCAACCGGCCAGCGCCAAAATCAACACCACCGTCACAGATTGAAGACCCCCCCAGGTCCATTTCTTCAGACACGGCATATCCATTATTCCTCTTTTTGATTGGGATGATGCGTTGTGTTCCCGGATCGCAAAAAAAAGGCCTATTGGCGCGCCTGTTCTTGCAACCTCTCCAACCCATAGTCTTATGATAACACGCGAGGGCGTTCTAAACCAATGGAGCATCCGTTTCGCTGTAAATCCGCTTCCTGTCGAATTTTGTTCAGCCCCCTATAGTTTCACCAGTTTTTCCATGGCCAGTTTCCAGCGCTGAAAGCAATCGTCCAGGTCGGCCAGCCGGTTGTGCAGCGAGAAGCTGAGCCGCACGGTAGACAGGGCCCGCTGGGGGGTGAACCCCGCCGCCAGCAAGGCGGGGGAGGGCTGAGGCTTGGCCGAGGAGCAGGCCGAACCGGTGGAGACGATGAGCCCCTGCTGTTCCAAGTGATGCAAAATGACCTCGGCGGGAACGCCCGGCAGGGAGACGGACACAATGTAAGGCAGGGCCGCCCCAGAGCGGAAGACCTGCAGCCGGGGGAAGCCCTCCAGAAAGTCTAACCAGCGCTGGTGATATTGGGCCCGTTCATCGGCTTGGGCGGCCAGCACGGCCTGGGTGCGGCGGGCGGCCGCGGCAAATGCGGCAATGGCAAACGGGTTTTCCGTGCCAGAGCGCAGGCCCCCCTCCTGCCCCCCGCCGGTGAGCTGGGGTTCCAGCTCGATGGGTTGAAAGCGGATCAGGGCCCCAGCCCCCTTCGCTCCGTGCACCTTGTGGGCGCTCACCGACAGCAGCCCCACCCCCGCCTCCCGCCAGGGGATATCTACCTTGGCAAAGGCCTGCACGGCGTCGACGTGAAACACGGCTTTGGGGGCGGCGTTCCGCAGCATCCGCCCAATGGCCTCCAGGGGCTGGCGGGTGCCCAGTTCGTTGTTTACCGCCATCACGCTCACCATGCGCAGGTCTGGCCCCAGCCGGGGGGCCAGGGCCTCCAGGTCCACCACACCCTCGGGGGTGGCGGGCAGGGTTTCCACCTGTACCCCTTGGCGGGCCAGGGCGGCGGCGGTTTGTGCCACGGCGGGGTGTTCCAGGGCGCTGATTAGCAGCCGGTTGGCCTTGGGCCGGGGAAGGGCAAACACCCCCCGCAGGGCCAGGTTCACGCTTTCTGTTCCCCCGCTGGTGAACACCACCCCCTGGGGCGGGGCCCCGGCCAGCCGGGCGATTTCTCGCCGGGCCTCCCCCAGGGCTTCCCGGGGAGGGGCGCCATATGCGTGTAAAGAAGACGGATTTCCCCCGTCCGTCTCCAGCCAGCGGCGTGATTCTGCCAAGACTTCCGGCAGCAACGGGGTGGTGGCGGCGTTGTCTAAATACAGTCTAAAATCCATCCCGTGGGGGGGGTTCATGGGGTTTATTCCTGTAATGGTTGAACAATTCAGATGTTTTCCCTAGGGCGGGAAGGGCGGGTGCGGGTTTATCTTATGCGGAATGCCCCAGGGGCCACAACCCCGGAAGTTTCCGTTTCATTGACTTATGGGGTGAATCTGGCACAATAGAAGATGACAAATCGTGTAAACGGACATGCAAAAGGACCATGGATCACCAAAGCCATATTTTTGGCTGTGGTGACTCCAGTGTTTGGATGAATGACTGGGTGGTGCGCGCCGGGTTCTGGGATTACAAACCGGGGCTCCGATGAAGACCATTCCGCTAGGTTTGCGCGCCGGGAACCGGACGCCATTCAGCCTCCTTGAAGATGTATGGTTTGCCAGAATCGTTGGTAAAGGGGGCAGTCCATCCGGAAAAACAACCGGCCTTCAACCGCCTAACGTTGAGAGAATCACCCATGGCATTCAATCCTCCTCCCCTGAAAATCCGCAATTTCACCGTTCCCATTCCCGTTGTACAGGGTGGCATGGGGGTGGGGATTTCTTGGGATAAACTGGCCGGCGCGGTGGCCCATGCCGGCGGCATGGGAACGGTTTCCACCGTGGGAACCGGTTATTGGAACACCGAGCACATCCGCACCATCAACGGCCGGCCCCTGAAGCCCAAAAACTTTCACAACACCGAAAACTTGATGGCCATTTTAAAAAGCGCCAAAGAGAAAGCCGGTGGAAACGGTGCCGTGGGGGTGAACATTCTTTACGCCATCACCGATTATGAGCGGATCGTCAAAGAATCCATCGAGGGTGGGGCCCAGTACATTATTTCGGGTGCCGGGCTGCCCCTGATGCTGCCCTCCTACGCGGGCGATGCCGACGTGGCCCTGATTCCCATCGTGTCGTCTCCCCGGGTGGTCGATTTAATTTGCAAGCGGTGGAAGCGCCACGGGCGCCTGCCCGACGCCATCATTTTGGAAGGGCCCAAATCTGGCGGCCACCAGGGTTACACCTTCGAGCAATGCTCCGAGCCGGAATACCAGTTGGAAAACATGACCCCCCGTGTGCTGGAGGCCTGCAAGGCCTGGGGGAACATTCCCCTCATCGTGGCCGGGGGTGTGTGGGACAACCGCGACATCGAACGCTTTTTCGACATGGGGGTGTCTGGCGTTCAGATGGCCACACGGTTCATTGGCACCCACGAGTGCGATGCCGACGACCACTTCAAGCAGGTCATTTTAGAATCCCGCAAAGAAGACATCCGCCTGATCAAATCTCCCGTGGGCTATCCGGCCCGGGGAATTGTGACCACCCCCTTGATTCAGCGGGTCATGGCGGGCGTGCGGCCCAAGATTACCTGCATTTCCAACTGCGTGGTGCCTTGCCACAACGGCGAGGAATCCAACAAGGTGGGATATTGCATCGCCGACTCTCTGGCCGACGCCCAGCAGGGCAAGTTCGAAACGGGGTTGTTCTTCTCCGGCTCGAACGGTTACCGGGTGAAGCGGATGCAAAGCGTGCAGGAACTGATGGAAAAACTCTCCGGCCAGCGGGCAGATGAAGACGCCTGGCAGGGCCGGGAGGATGACCAAGACGATGCCCCCGCCTCTGGGTCGGGGGTGGCAGCCTACGCCGTGCCCTAAGGCACGGCGGTTTTGTTTCGGCCCCCTGTTTCTCCCTCCGGATGTCCATGTCTCGTCCAACCCTCAGTCATTTCGATCCCGTCTCTGGCAAGGCCGCCATGGTAGACGTGGGAGAAAAACCCGTGACCCGCCGAGAGGCGGTGGCCCGGGCCTCGGTGAAGATTTCGGCGGGGCTGGCCCGCCTGCTGAAGGAGGGCCGGGTAGAAAAGGGAGATGCCTTCACCGTGGCCAAGACCGCCGCGGTGCTGGCGGCCAAAGACACCGGCCGGTTGATTCCCCTGTGTCACCCCCTGCCCCTGGACGTGGTGGAGGTGGATTTGACCCTGGATGAAACGGAGCTGCGGGTGCATATCTCCGCCACGGCTCGCACCCAGGCCCGCACTGGGGTAGAAATGGAAGCCATGGTGGCGGCCTCGGTGGCGGCCCTGACACTGTATGACATGTGCAAAGGGGCCGACAAAGAAATGGTGATTGAACAAGTGTATTTGGCCCGGAAAACCGGGGGCAAAAGTGGTCCGTTCCATCATCCGCTAGAGTCGGCCCCTTGAAGTGATCTCTCATCTTTCTTCTCTCTGCTTTCTCCCCCAGTAGATTCGAGCCATTCCCAACAACACCCCTCCCCAACGCCCTGCGGGCGTTTGCCCCTCCCCGTCGGAGAGGGACAATACGGCTTAGGCTGGCGGTGATTCTATACATCCGTTCGGCTGGTGAAGACTGGACGGAAGCAATCATATCCCCCACCGGCTTCGATCTATTCCCCCTCCCTGATTGGGGAGGGGGGCAGGGGGGAGAGGTGCGTTGGGAGAGGAGAAGACTGGACGGAAGCAAGCAGCGCCCATACGCCATTGAACTCCCCCTCTCTTCGGGAGAGGGGGGCGGGGGGTGAGGTCTCATTAAAGAGGGGAAGTAAGGGGGAATAGGTGTGGGGATTGGAGTTTTGTTGGGCAGTGCTGAAAAAAGCATTGCTTTTTGAGGGTGAGATCGTCCATACCATTGAAAGGAATGGCAAGGAAGACCACCTCACCCCCGGCCGTTGGGAGCGGCCCATCATGAGCGCCAGCCGCAAGGTTGAACATATCCTGGATCAACCCCCCCCCAGCCTTTCGGCCGGGGCCCCCGCGGATCTCCCCCGGACGCTCAGCCCCTACACCCAGGCCATGGCCCAATGCTTGGCGGGCCTGCAGGCTGGCCGCCCCCAGCCCCTGGACCCCGCCGTTGCCCAGCGCCTGACCAACCTGATTCAAGGCCGGATGCTTGAATTTCTGGCCGATCAAATCTGCGCCAACCACAAGGTCACGTCTCCCCGCTTGAGAGAGGGCATCATCCGGGCCCTGCTGGCCATTTTCAGCGAGGAATTCTTCGCGTTGTTTCGTTCCAAAATTCGGGCCCGGCCGGATCTGCTGGTCATCATATCCCGGCGCATTTTGCGGGTGGAGGGGCCCCAGCTGCGGAATCCCCATCCACGTTATGCCAGTCGGCTGTTCCCCGCCGTGTTCCGCAAATATTTTGAATACACCAACCTGAACCTGCTGCTGCAAATGGTGGAGTCGGACGCTTACGTGCAGCGGATGCTGCTGGAATCCTCGCTGGAGGGGTTGCCAGGAGCCAACCCGGCGGCAACCCAGGCCCTGCTGAACATTCTCGACAACGATGCCGAGGGCTTGTGCACCGGGTTGTTTTACGATCAGGTACGCAAGGGAAACCTGGCGGTTCTGCTGGAAAAAATCGCCGATGGCCGCTGGCGGGACGAGGTGGAAACCCTGCGCTTGCAATTATCGCGGCTGCGGGGTGGTTAGCTGGGTTTACGGGGAGAGAACCGGCGGGCTGTTAAAAAACGCGAAGGGGTGACGTTGGCACTTTGGAGCGTGGGAAAAAAAATCCCCCTCTCCCATCCGGGGGAAAGGGGGAAAATAACCAGAGGGGGTTGTTGCTACTTGGCCCCTTTGCTTCTCAGGTAGTCGGCCACCGAGCTTTGGTTTCTATCGTTGGCTTGTTTCAACAAGGTTTTCCCATCCAGAGTCAGATTTATAGCGGCACCGTTTTCCACCAGCGCTTTCACGGTGGCCAGTCGCTCCTCATTGGCATCGCTGATGATGGCGAACATGAGGGCGGTCACCTTGGTGTTTTCAATCAGCACCGGATCATCTACCTTCATGCCTTTCTTCAGCAGGGCCCGTATCACGTCGGCCCCACCGTTGTAGGCGGCCAGTTGCAAGGGCCGCATGTCATCGGCGGCGGTCTTTCCGGCCTTGGGGTCTGCGCCTGACTCCAACAACGCCAGGGCGGCTTCCCACTTTTTATTGGCAATGGCAATCATCAGGGGCGCATACCCTTTGGGGTTTTGCTCATCCAGCTTGGCCCCTTTTTTGGTCAGATAACGAATGGAGTTGGCGGCGCCAGACTGGGCGCACACCATGATGGCCGTCCATCCATCGTTGGCTTTCCGCTCGTTCACGTTGGGTTTCGCCGTTTGGAAAAAATATTCCGCAGTGTCTGGGTGATTGGCGGCCAGGGCCCGCATGAAGGGGGTCATCTGAAACTGGTCCCGCCGTCCAGGTTCAATGCCCTTGCTTACTAGCAACTTGGCGGCTTCGGTTTGGCCGTTGACCGCGGCAAACTCCAGGGCGGTCCAGCCGTCTACATCCTCTTGATCTAATTTGGCGCCTCGCTCTAGCAACAACTTTACCAGCGAAGCGTCTTTGGTGGCGGCCAGCATCAAGGCGGTGCCCCCGTCTTTATTTTTTTGGTTGATGTCGGCCTTGGCGTTGAGCAAAATTTTTACCGTTTCCGGGTGCTTGTTCGACACGGCCAGCATCAAGGCGGTCATCCCCTTGTCGTTGGCGGTGTTCACCTTGGCGCCTTTGCTCAGCAGGAATTGAATGAGGTCGTTGTTGCCAAACTGGGCGGCGTACATCAGGGCGGTAAATCCCTCGGCGTCTTGGTCGTTGGCGTCGGCGGTTTCCAACATTTTCTTGGCTTTGGCCGTTTGCCCGTTGGCAATGGGCCCCAGTACGGGCAAGTCCACCGGGCGGTTTCCGCCGCAGCCAGACAAACCCAGGGTCAACGCCAGCGCCAGCAGAATCATCCCTTTACGCGTGGCCGCAGAAAAAATGCGCCGAAAAAGAAAATGAAAATGATGAGATGTCATGGTTTTTCCTGAAAAAAATTGGGTGAAATCATAGGGTTGGAAAAAAGGATAGAAAAAATAGATGGGTCATTGAAGGCGTTTCAAGCCCCTGCTCTTTCCAAACCAAATGCTCATCCGCCGGTTCTCCTGATCTTGCTTTGGGGAGAGGAGAGGCCAATGTGTTTGGATGGTTATTCCGCTTTATATTTGAATCAGGCTGTTCACGCAAGTATTTTTAACCAGAGTTTTTCTGTTCTTCTTCTCTTTGATGCAAAGCTCGAAGCCGAAAGGGAATGGGCTTGTTTCCTTTTGGCTTCAACTACGCCCCATTCCGATCATTCAAGCCGCAATGTTCAGCACCGGCTTCCGTCCAGTATTTTATTTACAGTCAGAACGAATGAAAAGAAAAACCGTTGGATGCGCGTATTGCCCCTGGGGAGTTACTGCCCGGCTGCCCGCAGGGTGTTGGCCATCAGCATGGCGATGGTCATCAGGCCCACCCCTCCTGGCACCGGGGTAATGGCGGAACACTTGGGGGCCACCTGGTCGTAGTCCACGTCTCCCGCCAACCGGGTGCCCTTGGGGGCCGTGGGGTCCGCCACGCGGTTCATGCCCACGTCAATCACCACGGCGCCGTCTTTCACCATGTTGGCGGTGATGAACCGGGGCTGGCCAATGGCCGCCACCAAAATATCGGCCCGCAGGGTGTGGGCCGCCAGGTCGGGGGTGCGAGAGTGGCAGACGGTGACCGTGGCGTCCAGGCCCTTTTGGCTGAGCAGAATAGACACCGGACGGCCCACGATGTTGGATCGCCCCACCACCACCGCGTGTTTCCCCGCCGTGGCAATGTGGTTGCGCCGCAGCATTTCCACAATGCCCGCGGGGGTGCAGGGCAAAAACCGGGGAGACCCCGCCGCCAGCAGCCCCACGTTTTCCGGGTGAAAGCAGTCCACGTCTTTGTCGGGGCGGATCAGCCGCAAGATGCGGGATTCATCCAGCCCCTTGGGCAGGGGAAGCTGGCACAAGATGCCATGGATGGTGGGATCGTTGTTCAGGCGTTCCACCAGGGCTTCCAGTTCGGCCTGGCTGGCCGAGGCCGGCAGGCGGTGATCGACCGAGCGAATGCCCAACCGCCCGCAGGTTTTGATTTTGTTCCCCACGTACACCTGAGAGCCCGGATCTTCCCCCACCAGAATCACCGCCAGGGCGGGCTCGATGCCCCTGGCCTTCAGGCGGGCCACCAGGGCGGTTTGCTCGGCTTCAATGGCCGTGGCCAGTTCTTTGCCAGATAGAATCTTCACAGACATGGGGTCCTGGGGGTGAGGGTTCTGGGTGTAAGGGTTCTGGGTGTAAGGGTTCCAGTGGCGATGGGGGGTGTGTTTACGAGAGGGTTGGGTGGTCTTCCAAAACTACCCGGTCTCCCCCCTTGGCGCTACCCCCTGGGTATTTTCTCTCCTTTGAGCGAAACCCCTTGCCCAACCCCCACCCTTTCAGCCAAGAATAGAGGGAAGGAGACATCTGTATCACCCGGGTTTTTGCCGTGAAAAGGGGGACGGGGGGCGAAGCCCCCAATATTCCCCCAGGGAAGGGGGCAGGGGGATGGGAAAAAATAAGGTATGCAGAGGTCTCATCAGGGAAAACCATAAGCCCGTTCCGATCCACCGGCTGTTTCTCTTCAGGGATGAACCATGTTTTTTAAAAAAGACCCCCGCACCGAGGCCCTGCTGGAAATGGCGCTGAAGCAGGTGGAAAAAATGCTGAGGGAAATGACCTCGGATGGCAAGGACCTGGCCAAATTAAAGCTGAAGAAATATCAAAAGACCCATTACACCGACTGCTTGTGCCCCAAATGCAACATCGCCAAGAAAAAAAACAACCCCCACCTGCGGGGGCTGCTGGAAGAAGGCTTTAAGGTATATGTGGGCGAAGGCGGCGGCGAGGAAGACTGATCCGGCGGAGTTAATCCGCCGGTTCGGCGATGTGGGCCCGGTTGATGACGTATTGCTGGGCGATGGACAGGGTGTTGCTCACCGACCAATACAGCACCAGACCCGCCGGAAAGTTGGCCATCATGAAGGCGAACACCACCGGCAGCCATTTAAACATTTTGGCCTGCACGGGGTCGGCCGGGGGGGGAGACATGCGCTGCTGCAACACCATGGTGACCCCCATGATCACCGGCAGAATGTACAACCCGTCACGGGAGGACAAGTCCTCGATCCACCCAAAGAACGGCGCGTGACGAAGCTCGATGGAATACAACAGGGCCGTGTACAACGAGAAGAAAATGGGAAATTGCAGCAACAGCGGCAGGCACCCGCTTACCGGGTTGACCTTGTGCTTTTTGTAAAACTCCATCATTTCCTTGCCCAGCCGTTCCCGGTCGTTCTTGTATCTCTCCTGCAAGGCTTTCATTTTGGGCTGAAATTTTTGCAGGCGCTTCATGCTCAACATGCCTTTGTAGGTCACGGGGAACAGCACAAAGCGCACCAGCAGCGTGAGCATAATAATGGCCAGCCCGTAGTTTCCAGTAAACCCGTTGAACCAGCGCATCACCGCCAGCAGCAGGTGAGATAAAAAGTTCAACCCCAGAAAATCCGTGGAGAAATCCAGGGCGTTTTCCAGGGTGTGGCCAAACTTGCGCATTTCAAAGGTGTCTTTGGGGCCCATGTACAGCCGAAAGGGAGAAACAAACTGATGGCCTGGGGCCAGGTCCACCGGGGGCAGGGTCACCCCCTGGTATCCCACCAGTTCCACCTCGTTGTCTTTTTCGGGCCGGTGCACTGGCACGCCCCGAACGAAGGCCTGGGCCACCGGGCCTTCCGGCCGGAAGGCCGACAAGAAGTAGTTGTCGGAATAGCCCACCCAGTCGGGGTTTTGAATGAGCAGAGGTTCTTCCAGGTCCTTGGGGCGCTCATCTTTCACCTTGCCCCCGGTTTGATACACCGCCCCATACCAGCCCGACTGAAACATGGCCCCATGCTGGGCAAAGGGGCGGGGGCCTTCTCCAAAACTGATCTCCGCTTGCAGGGGCTGCTGGGCCTTGCCGTTGTTGTGCACCAGCAGGCGGAAGTCCACGATGTAGTTGTCGGGGTAGAAGGTAATGGTTTTTTGCAAAATCACCCCATCGCTGGTGCGCCCCGTCAGGGTCAGGGTGCGGGGGCTGTCTCCCACTTGCAGGGTGGTGGGGGCCGGGGCTTCGCCCGTTCGGGCGGAATACACCACCGCCGCCGCTTGAGAGGTGAGGCCAGGGTTTCCGGCGAAGGCCACTCCCAGCATGTCGGCCTGGGGCAGTTCATGCTTCACCATTTCCATGGGGGTGGAGTCTTCCGGCGGGCGGTTGCCGCTAAACAAATGGGGCCATTCCAGCACCGGGCGGCCATGGTTGTATTGAGACAATTGCAGCCCCACCAGCCGCCCCCCCTGGGTGGAGACCTGGGCGGTGTACAGCCGGGTTTGAATGGTGATGAGCTGGGCCTTGGCGCCGCCAGCCTGGGGCGCGGCCCCAGACACGGCGCCGGTTTTGGCCCCGGTGGTCGGGGTCCCTGGGTTTACCAGGGCTGCCGAATGCCCAGGGGGTTCTTCCATTCCTGGGGGCTTGGTTGGGTTGGGGGGGGGAAGCAAAGTGTAAAACAGGGCAAAGGCCACGAACGACCCGAACATTACCCAAAACGTGCGCTTGTCCATGAACAGAGATCAGGGAATGGAAGTGGAAGGGAACGATCAAACCAGCCGATCAAGAGAAACCATCAGGCATTCTTTACTTGTGAACCAGGGGTGCCAGCCAACGGGCTTTTCTCCGGCACGGGGTCGAACCCGCCGGGATGAAACGGATGGCAGCGGGCCACCCGCCGCATGGTCATCCACCCGCCCCGCAGGGCCCCGTGCACCCGAATGGCTTCCATGCCGTAATGGGAGCAGGTGGGGTGATACCGGCAAACCGGGGGCAGCAAAGGAGATACCAGCAGCTGGTAGGCGCGGATCAACCCCATCAATAAAAATTTCATTCCGGGTCTCCTACGCGGTTGGCGCGGCCTTTTTGGTTTAAATACCGAAAGCAGGCGCTGATTTCAACGGCCACCTTGTTGAAGGTAGGCAACGGCTCTGGAGCGTCTCGCACGAAGAAACAAATATCGTAGGGCTGTTCCAGCAGCAGGCGGTTTTGCCGCAGAGCTTCCCGCATCAGCCGCTTCAGGCGGTTTCTCACCGGGGCCGAGCCCACCCTACGCCGGGCCGACACCATGAAGCGGCTTTCTGGCCCCGCGGCGGGCAAATACTTGGCGTGCAACAGTCCCAGCCTGCGGTAGGCTCCGGCCTCGAACACGCGGGTGATTTCTTTGCGAGAAGACAACCGGATTCGCTTTGGGTACCCCCCGCCTTTCGTTTGGGCGCTGTCTAGCGGTCGTTCCTCCCGCCTTTCGCTTGGGGCGCTGGCTAGCAGGGGCTTGCCCCTGCCTTTCGTTTGGGAGCGTGTTCCCGCTTTGCTGGGGGGCCGGGCGGTCATGGAGCTGCCTGGAGGATGCTTTTATGCAGGGGCTTGCCCCGAATATCCCTGGGGTAAATCAGACCGACAATACGTGGCGGCCTTTGGCGCGGCGGCGGCTCAGCACACCCCGTCCACCGGGGGAGGCCATTCGCTTGCGAAATCCGTGCTTCATTTTCCGGCGGCGGGCGTGGGGCTGGAAGGTCCGTTTCATGGCTGGGGGTCTCGCCTTTCAAAAGGATGGAAGAATAAAACGGGGCTGAAGACCCCTTCAAACCTGAAAAAGGGGTGTCTATGCACCGGTGTTGAATCAATTATTTAAAATAGCCCCGCAAGGGGTGCCTGTCAACCGTCCATTCCGATCGTATTCCGATTCACCCCCGGTGCTTTGATATTTTGATCTAAAGCCGAACCGTGATATCATCAAACATTATCTTTTAATGATTATTGTGATTATTTAATAAACCAATGAATCAACCAAGCGCCTAGGCAAAACAGGCCCCCGGTAGGCTGAAAACCCTAGATATCAGCATCAGCGAAACCAGGGTTTTTGCCGTGAAACGGGGGGATGGGGGGCAGGGGATTGGGAAAAAAACAGGTTACGCAGAGGTTCTGCCTAGGAAAAAGAAGCCCACGAAATGCCCATAACAATTCCGCCCGGGGTGGGGCAGAATATGACCAACTATTTCGAACTGGATGAATCCCTTCAGTGCAAGTATCCCGCGTTAAATCAGGGGCATCAAACCCTGCTGCTGCACATCAACGGCCTGCTGCGCTGGGTGATGGAAAAACAGGCGGGGCAGCCGGTTCCACCCCCTCAGGTGTTCGATTTGTTGATGGACTTGCTGCAATACAGCCGGGAGCATTTTTGCGCGGAAGAGTCTATCATGACCCGCTTGGCCTACCCCCTGCTGGAACCCCACCGCCACCAGCACGACGCCATGTTCGAGGGGCTGGTCCGGCACACCCGAGATTTCTACCACCAACGGGTAGATGTGGTGGTGGTGACCCTGTTTTTATTGGATTGGTGGAACCTGCACATTCAAGAAGACGACCGGTTGTTATCGCTCTTTCTGCAACGGAATCCCCCTCCTGCCCCTTGACATTCCCCGCCCAGAACAGGATTCTAGTGAATTCCTATCTTCGTATTTGATACCACCCGCTGCCAACGCCAAGGATACCCCTGCCGTGAGTAAAACCATTGTAGGCAATTGGAAAATGAACGGCAGTCTGGGGCACATCGCCCAGTTTGTGCCAGCACTGCGCAAGGGCCTGCCCCAGGGGTTTGCCCAAGCTGGCGGGGTGGTGGGGTTGTGCCCGCCCTTTCCCTACTTGGCCGCCATGGCCCAGCAGCTTCAGGGGTCCGACATTCTGCTGGGGGGGCAAAACGTGTACCCTGCCGTCCAGGGGGCCTTTACCGGAGAAGTGTCTCCGGGAATGCTGAAAGAACTGGGCGCCAGCCTGTGCATCATTGGCCATTCCGAGCGGCGGGAGCTGCTGAAAGAGGACGACGCTTTTGTGCGGGCCAAGCTGCAAAGCCTGCTGGCCGAAGACATCACCCCCATTTTGTGCGTGGGAGAAACCCTGGCCCAGCGGGAAGGCGGGCGCCAGGAAGAGGTGGTGAGCCGACAGTTGAACGCCGCCCTGCAGGGGCTAGACGTGGGCCAGGCGGCCCGGTTGACCATCGCCTACGAGCCCATCTGGGCCATTGGCACGGGCAAGACCGCCTCTCCCCAGCAGGCCAACGAAATGCACAGCCTCATCCGGTCGCTATTGGCCACCCTGTTCGGCCCGGTGGTGGCGCCCAAGATTGATATTCTGTACGGGGGCAGCGTAAACCCCGGCAACGCGGCCAGTCTGCTCAGCCAGCCAGAGGTCAACGGGGCCCTGGTGGGGGGAGCCAGCCTGAAAGCCGAAGATTTCCTGGCCATCTTGGCCGCGGCGCCCCTTACCGGCCGCGCCTGAACCGCAACCCTTTGGAACACGAACCATGTTCACCTCGATTCTAATTGTTCATACCCTGATTTGCCTGTTGATCATTTTTGTGGTGCTGCTGCAAACGGGTCGCGGCGCCGAGCTGGGCGCGGCCTTTGGCAGCATGGGGCAGGCCACCTTTTCACGGGGGCGGCTCACGTTTATTTCCAAGTTCACCTGGGGTTTGGCGGTGTTGTTTGCCTGCACCTCGGTGGGGCTCACCCTCCTTTCCAGCCAGCAGCACAAAGGTTCCATTCTGTCGCCCGACGTTCAGCCGTCGGAAGCCATGCCTGTGCAGGGTTTTCCTGGTCAACCGGCGGCTCCGGGTCAGCCAGCCCCTTCCGCCCTTCCTCAAACCCAGGCTCCGGCTTCTCCGCTGGCTCCCCAGGCCGCCCCGGCCCCGGTGCAATAACCGCAATAACCTTGCGCTAAGCCCATCCGCTCCCAAGCCCTGGCCTGCGTTCGTGTAACGCTGGCCAGGGCTGTTTTGTAGGAGGGTTTGAATTCTCTTTACCCCGCCCACAAAATGGCTTACTAATAAGCCATATCCAATCATCAAACATTGTTATACCTTTCCGGCTTTTCCTGGGGGAAAAGGATGGAAACGTGGTTCAACATGGCGAAAAGACAGGGGTAGTGAAGATGGGGGGGGCGGTGTATTTGGCTCACCCGGTGCCGCAGGAGGTGAACCAAGTGTGGGCCGAATGGAAGGTTTCTGCCGGAGACGGGGTGCTGGTTCTGTTGGCGGAGGGATCCCAAGAGGCCGTGGCGGGGTTGCAACAGGCCGCCCGCGACGCCGGGATGGAACTGGCGGGGGGGGTGTTTCCTGAACTGGTGGTGCAGGGGGCCTTTGTGAAAACCGGCGCGGTGTTGGTGCGCTTGCCGAAACCCTTCCGCTTCCTGCTGACCGACGGCATGGCGGGCCCCCTGGCCGAATGGGAACCCAAGGCCGAAGAAGTGGCCGGGGGGTTGGAAACCCTGGTGCGGGGCCTGCCAAACCCCACCCTGTTCTTCATGGTGGATGCCCAGGTGGTGTCGACGGCTTCTCTGTTAGACCGGATTTATTTGCGGGTGGGGCGGCAGGCCCGCTATGTGGGGGTGAGCGTGGGCAGCGAAAGTTTTACTCCCATGAACTGCCTGTTCGACCGGGAGCGGCTGCTGGGGAGCGGGCTTTTGGCCCTGGCCCTGCCGGGGCTGCCCTCGGCCCGGTTAAGCCATGGCTACCGCCCGCCCAAGGTGGTCATCCACGCCACCTCGACCTGCCAGAACCGCGTCAATACCATCAACTGGGAACCCGCCTTTGCCGTGTATGCCCGCTTGGCCAAGGAGCAATACGGGGTAGACATTCACAAAGAAAATTTTTATCAAATGTCCGTTCACTTTCCGTTTGGATTGATGCTGATGGACGGCACCGTGCTGGTGCGCATCCCCGTTCAATTAACCGATGAAGGGCATTTGTATTGCGTGGGGGAAATTCCGGAAAACGCGCTGCTGACCCTGCTGCAGGCCCCAGAGCAAAACCTGATGGAATCGGTGGAAACCCTGGCGGGGGGCATGAACCAAGACGGATGGAAACGGGCCCTGACCTTCTATTGCGCCGGGCGGCGGATGCACCTGGGGGCCAGCCAGGCCACCGCCGAATTAAACGCCCTGGGGGGCGGCGGCCGGGAAATGGTGGGGGCCTTGACCCTGGGCGAAATTGGTCATGAACGGGAGGGGGGTTATCCCCATTTTCACAACGGGGCGGTGGTGTGCGCCCCCTGGATTTAAGGGCATGGATTCTCCCTACATTCTAACCGTGTTGTACGACCTAGCGCTGGTGATGGGGGGAGAAACCGGGTCCCGGCCCCTGGTGAACCGGTTTTTGCAGCGGTTGATGTATCACACCGCCCTGCCCAGCGGCCTATTTTTTTCTTGGGAGGGAAAACCCTCCTCCCACCGGGCCAGGATGGAGACCGCCCTGGGAGACCCCCTGCTGGCGGTGCTGGCGGGCCATTCCATTTCTGTTCCGGCGGGCTTTCCCCCGGCCCAGGCTGGGGTGGTGGGCCATCCCCAGTGGCTTTCTAGCCTGCTGGGAGAGGGCCACCCCTACACGTTCTTTCTGGCCGTGCCGGTTCCCCAACAAGGTTTTTTCTTGCTTCTGTCTCCCTCCCCGCTGCCCGTGGACCCCGTGCTGGGGCCAGCCATGGCCCCTTTGCTAGGGAACTTTTCCCGAGCGCTGGAACTGTGCCGGACGCACGACGAGGCCACCCAGCGCCTATTGGCCGAGCGGGAACACGCGCGATTTCTCTCCGCCCGCTTTGCCCAGGCCCTGGATGCCGCCCCCGACGCCATTTTTCTGTTCCAATTTCACCCCCCCCGGGTGATGGAATTTAACGCTGCCACCGTGGATATGACTGGCTATGCACCGGAGGATTTGGCCCTGTGCCCCCCTGGAGACCTGCTGCCGGATTTGGGGGAGGATTTTTGGTTGGAGCACCATGCATCTGTTGGGCCGGGGCAGCCGGTGAATACCCGGTTGAAGCGCAAAGATGGCGTGTTGATTCCGGTGGAGTTGACCATGACCCAGACCCTGGGAGAAGACGGCACCCGCACCGGGGTGGTGGTGGCCAGGGATATTTCCCGGCGGGACGCGGCGGAAAACCAAGCGCGGTTGTTGTCACTGGCTTTGGACCAAGCCAACGAAGCGGTGGCCATCACCGACCGGAAGGGACTGGTGCATTACGTCAACATGGCGTTTACCCGGGTGACCGGCTACTCCGCTGGAGAGGTTTCTGGCCAGCCCCTGGCCATGCTCCAGGAAAAGGAGCTGCATTCTCAGTATGAGGAAATCCGGGCGGTGTTGGAGCAGGGGATTCCCTGGCAGGGGCGGGTGCAGGTGCGGCGAAAGATGGGAGACACCTACCCGGCCAGGGTGTCTTTTGCCCCCGTGGCCGACGCCCCCACCCAGGGCGGTTTGGAATCCGCTCAGCACTTTGTGGTGATTCACGAAGACTTGAGCGAGGTGGAACGGCTGGAGGAAAGATTCCGCCAGGCCCAAAAAATGGAAGCGGTGGGCACCCTGGCCGGGGGAGTGGCCCATGACTTTAACAACATGCTCACCGGCATTAAGGGCAACCTGCAGTTGGCCATGGAGCGAACGGCGGGCAACGACGCGGCCCAAAAAAACCTAGAGCGGATCGCCCGCATTTCCGAGCGAGCGGCCCAGCTGGTGCAGCAATTGCTGGTGTTTGCCCGCAAGCGCCCCGCCCGGATGGAGCGGGTGTCTTTCCACGCCTTGGTGAATGAAACCATGGGGCTGTTTCAGGCCTCTTTACCCTCGTCCATCGGTCTGCGGTTGGATTTGCCTTCCGACGCCATGTTGATTACGGGAGATTTTTTGCAGCTGCAGCAGCTGATGGTGAACTTAATCCACAACGCCCGTGACGCCTTGGAAAACCGGGACGACCCGATCATTCATGTGCGGGCCCGGCGGCTGACCCCCCACGGGGAATTTTTCGCCCGCCACCCCAAGGCCCGCCGGGGTCCGTTGGTCTGTCTGACGGTCTCTGACAATGGGGCGGGGGTAGAGCCCCAGTTGCTGGATAAAATCTTCGACCCGTTCTTTAGCACCAAAGAAGTGGGCAGGGGCACGGGCTTGGGGCTGGCCATGGTGTATGGCGCGGTGCAGGCCCACCAGGGGGCGGTGGAGGTGGAAAGCAAGCACGGTCAGGGTACGGCTTTTCATGTGTACCTGCCCCTGTTGGAGGAAGATTCCAATCAGAACCAAGTTTGACCCGGTAAGGCACAGGGAAACCTTTGTGGAACTTATTTTTTCCCATCCCCCTGCCCCCTTCCCTGGGGGAAGGGGGTTGATTTGGGGGGGGCTTCGCCCCCCCTGCCCCCTTTTCAGGGCAATCATCCTGTTGACGCAATCCTGTTGACGCAATCCTGTTGACGCAATCCTGTTGACGCAATCCTGTTGACGCAATCCTGTTGACGCAATCCTGTTGCCGAAATCCTGTTGACGCAGTGGTTTCTTCCTGCCCCTGCTGGGGGAAGATTCTGACCGCAGCCAGGTAGAAGACTGGACGGCCATAGGGGATAGATGGGGGTGTGAGCTAGGGGATAGTGCGGGGACTGTGCTGGAGGATAGTGCTGGCGGGCTGTAACGGGATGGCACTGGAGACATGGGGGCAAACCGGCGGCGATTCACCGCCGGTGCTTTGTTATTTTACTTTCTGTGTTTCTTTCCGATATTTTTCTGTGCCGCTTCTACGAAGGTTCTTCCGGGTTATTCTCCCACGATGGCGTCCGCCTCGATTTCCACCAGAATGTGGGGGTCAATCATGGCCACCTGCACCAGCGAAGTGGCGGGGGGAAAGGCCCCCACGGCTTGGGCGTGGGCCCGGCCGATGTCCTCCCAGTGGTTCATGTCGGCCACGAAAATCCGGGTGCGCACAATGTCGCTCAGGTCTCCGCCCAGTTCCTTCAGGGCTTTTTGAATAATCACAAAGCAGCGCTGGGTTTGGGTAAAGGGGTCGTTCAGCCCGGCAATCTTGCCGTCGTCGCCCACCGGGGCGGTGCCAGACACGGCGATGAAGTTTCCCTTGCGAACGGCGCGGGCGTAACCCACTTTGGGTTCCCAAGAGGAACCGGAGAAAAAACGCTTGGTGGTCATGGACATTCCAAGAATCAGGGTGAAAATAGCGTGAAGATGAAGGAACCTCCCGGCCTGAAAAGACCGGAAAACAGGGTAATGCCAAACGGGGAAAAAATCAAAGCGGCCCAAACTGGGCCAAACGGGTTTCAGGGGAAGGGTTGTTGAAAAGTTTTCCCTTGAGATAGGGTGGTCTGGCTATGGAAAATGATTTCGAGACGGTGACCTATCCATCGTGAGCCGGGGGGCAAGCCCCCATGAAGTCAACTTGTTTGAAGCGGAACTTTTGATGAACCGATCTTCTTGCCAATGGTGCAATCTCCAGCGCTTGTTATTTTTACTGGTGCTGGTGGTTGCCTGGGGCCCTGGGCCAGCTTTTGGGCAGACCCCGACAAAGCCCTCTGCCACAGAAAAAAAACAGGCCCAGACGTCCGCTCAGAAATCCCCCCAGAAACCGGCCCCCAAGAAAAAGCCCAAACCGGTGAACAAAGAGCCGGTGTTTCTGGTGCCCCCCGGTTACAGCAAAAAGAAAAGTTACCCCCTGCTGGTGGCCATGCCCTACACCGGGGGCACGGCCCGAAACTTTGTGGAGTATTACCTGTTCACCGAACACAACCCCAAAAAGTCTCCTCAAAAAAAATGGGAAAAAACCCTGACAGACCTGTACCCAGACCCCAAGGTGCGAAGCCAGCGGGGGTTTGTCATCATGCTGCCCTATGGCAAGGGCAGCACGGCGGAACATTCTCCCGCTGGATTTGCCGCGGCCATCCGCCGTTACGAAAGCCGAATTTTGGGGGGAATTCAAAAGGGGAAGAAACGCATGGGGCTAAAACCCAGCAAAATCGTGCTGGCGGGGCATTCGTTGGGGGGAGACCTGACCTGGGCCATGGTGCTGCGGAACCCCAAACGTTTCACCGGAGCGTTCATCTCTGGCAGCCGCACCAGTTACTGGGAAGATCAACGGATTGAGATTTTGGCCCAGCGAAAATTCCGCATCGAATTCAACATGGGGGAACACGAAATCCCCGACCGGCTGAACGGACTGAACGCCACCATGGAGCGGCTGACCGCCGCCGGGGTGCCCTTCCACTACAACCGGGTGCCGGGGGTGGAGCACCGCCCCCCCAGCAAGGCCGACCTGCTCCACCAACTGGAGTACCCCTTGTTTGGCTTGGTGCCCGAACCCATGTTGAAACCAGAACCCCCGCCCACAGAAGAACCACCGGCGGATGACGCGGATGACAGCGCCGAAGACGAAGGGGGCGAGGATGAAACCCCCCAGGGAGGGGATGGAAGTGTTCCTTAGGCCGGATGAACTCTCCCAAAGAGATATGCCTTCGCGTTAAGACAGAACTTCATAGCAATCTTGGGTGTACCCGTTGGGGTAAGCCCGGCTTTCTACCCGCTTTAGCCAAATGTCCTCCGGCACCGCCCCGAACAATGGCCGCCCCCGCCCCAGCAGCACGGGAATGCGGGTGAGGATCATGCGGCCTACCAAGCCTGCCCACAGGAACCGCCGGATGGTCTCTCCCCCATCCACATACACATGCTTGGCCCCTTGGCCTCCCAGGGTCGAGAGAATTTCTGCTGGGGTGCCCGCCAGGGTGAACACGCTGGAAGACAACTCCGGGGGAATGCTCACCGGCTTGGTGGCCAGCACCACCACCCGCTTGCCTTCATAGGGCCAGGGCCGAAAGTCCCGCACGGTCTCAAAGGTGAGTCGCCCCATCACCAGGGTGTCTATGGTTCGCATGAAGGCGCCGTAGCCACAGTCTTCCCCCGGCGGGTTGGCTTCGTTGGCTTGGTCCAGCCAGTCCAGGCCGCCGTCCTCTCGGGCAATGAAGCCATCTACGCTAACGGCGATAAATACGGATGCTTTGGGCAGGGTCATGGTGTTCTCATCCTCGCTTGTAACCATACAGCCACCGTGATGTACCCCGCCCCCGGTTGCGCACGCTGTGGGTCACCTCCGCCGGAATGAACACTTCCTCCCCCGGCGCTGGGCGCAGCACCTGGCCGTTCATCTCCACCTCCACCTCGCCCTCCACCACCATCAGCAGTTCGTCCACCGGGTGAACGTAGCCCTCCCACACCTGCCCCGGCGGGTCCGTCCACAACCCGCAAGAAAATCCACGGGCGCGCCAATTCTCGGAGATAACGGATGGGTTTGGGGCGGGCATAGGGGTTATTTCGTAAGCAACATTTTCCGTTTTGAGGTGAAGGCCCACCAAGGCTTGGGCGTGCCTCCGTTCATAAAATCCACCGCCGCCATCAGGGTGTCGGCCATGCAGGGGTCGTGGCGCACGCCGGTGGCTTGATTGAGTTTTCGGTAAAGCTCCAGCCCGTCTTTCCCGATCAGTTGCTCGGGGCGAGTGATGCCCAGGGCGCGCAAGTCTTGGGCAACGGCTTTGCCGATGTTGGGAATCTGCTGAAGTTCGACGGCTTCGGATGATTTCTTGGCTTTCATAGAATTCACTTGCGGGGGTCAGGTACGGGGATAGGTTTTACCTTGTTGCCAACCTACCAAAACAAAACGGGTGCCGCCAGTTATGGCAGCACCCGCGTGTGAAAGCGCGCAGGGCTTAGAAATATGGTTCAGGGAAAAAAAAATAAAATTTAGACGCACTCTAATACGGATCGGGATCGTTATTTTCGAACATATAGTCCCTCGATTCATCTTGATCGATGTCTTTCAAGTTGCCAAGATATTCATTGCATCCATAAAAGTACCCATCAACCGCCTTTATGCAATCCGCAAGTGTCGGTAGGTGTAAACGGTCATAATCGGCTGGAACAGGATTTCCCTTCGTATCAACGGGGTATCGAAAGGAAAAAGAATTGGGGTCAATTTTTGCAAACTCAAGGATGTTCTCTTTAACTACGTGATCGCTTTCTGTTAAGTCAAACTTGTTAAGCTCCAACACTTTCATGAATTCCTTCCAAAGTGTGCCGAGGCAGTGGCTTTTCCAATTGGCTTCAATGCCGACAATAGGGCCATATTCTGCCAACAGATACTTAAGCCATAACTCCAAGAAATGGCGATAGTTGAAGATTATCGGGAAGACAAGTGAGTCTCTCATATGGTGCTCACTCACTGATTTGTCTACCATCAGGTCAGCAGCTTCCTTGTAGCCTTGGATCATCCGTTCAAACCGAAATGCACCTGTGATGTTGGCGTTGTCGTGTGGGTCGTCGGCTACGGCAAATAGCTTATCGCCTTTTGTGGGCCATCGGATTTCAGATGCCGATAAAAGATATTCGCCCGATTTATCATTGGTCATATCTTTCCCCGTCTAAAAGGTTTCTTCACGTCCGTTCCTCCTCTACAAGGATCCGGATTCTAATGGCATTCTCTCATCAGAGATTGGTGGTCTGGTACCTTCACTGTTTGTTGGCATTAGGGTTATTTATTCTTCCAGTAGGGGGCGAAGCCAATCATTTTCGATAAACACCACGCCACCAGTTTGTTGTGGCCGCCGTGGACCATGCCAGCGTAGGCCTTTTTTTGAAACGCACCGAGCGTCATTCCTTCGGCCAACAGCTTCCCGTTGACATAACAATTGCTGCAATACTTCTCCGAGCCGCTTTCTTTGGAGTCTTTTGCCAGCGGCATCATGCAGCACTCGCAGTTTTTTGCTTTCATGCTTTTCCTCTGGAGTCTAATTTTTAAGGCCAACCGTTTTCGGGTGGGGGTTATTTATGGCAAACCACTTCAATGTTGTGGCCGTCTGGGTCCCACACAAAGGCCCCGTAGTAGGTGGGGTGATCATGAGGGCGGCCTGGTAAAACGGCAGGCTTTTTTTCAGGTCGCTTACGTTGATGCCGGTGTGGTCAATCATGGGGTCTCCCGCAGGCGGGGAACAGAAAAAAAGGCCAACGAAAAATCGTTGGCCTTGTGGAAACCTGCAACAGAAGAAAATGGAGGCGGCGGGAATCGAACCCGCGTCCTGTAAGGCGAAAACCGGGTTTTCTACAGGCGTAGCCGTTTTTTTCTATCCCGGCGCGGGGTGTTGGCTTACGGCGGCCTCACCCGCGCCCGCCCCGGTTGGTTGTTTCCGCCAAGCCCCGGGGGATCCTGTCGGATGAGCGTGAGGAGTTATGCGGCGACCCCTCTATCACGCCTCAAGGGGGCCACATCCGGCAAATTGGTCTAACTGCGATTAGGCAGCCAGAGCAACCGGAGAATAGTCGCTGTTATTGGCAGCTGACATTGTGGGCGATTTTTAACGTGGCCATTCGTCCAACCACGGCCTGCTTGCCCGATCTTCCTCTCCTTCAGTCGAAGCCTGGTCGCCCCCATGAACAGTGAACCACCATGGGTGGGGAAGAAGACGAGAAAGTCACTACTTTGTAAGTATAGCAAGAATGGTGCACGGGGGGCAAATGGAGCGCAAATGGAAGGCCTGGTGAGTGAGGGTGAGGGGCGGGTGAGGGAAGGGGGGGCGGGCGCAGGAAGGGCAAACAGGGGCTAGCCTGCGCCCCCGGTACCCCGGACCGTCATCAGGTGAAAGATGCCAAAGAACACCCGCCGCTGCTGAACGCATTCCAAGCCCGCCTGGGCCAAAAGCTCCAGGGGCCGCCGGTTCCACTGGCAGCCAAAGGGTTTGGCATGGGCCTCCGCCCGGCGGTCCTGCCAGCGGCCCAGCCATTCCCGGTCGCTGCGGCCGTGCTCCAGCAACAGCAGGTGGCCCCCCGCCCGGCACACCCGGCTCATTTCCCGCAGCGCCGCCACCGGGTGAGGAAAGGTACACAAAGACAGAGACGTGACCACCGTGTCGAAGTGCCCGGAGGGGTAATCCAGTTTCTCCGCGTCCATCACCTGCAAGGACACCTCCAGCCCCAGCCGCTGGGCCCGTTGCTGGGCCACGTCCAGCATCACCGGGCTCAGGTCGCAGGCGGTCAGGGGGGTGTTGGGGGGGTAAAACCGAAAATTCTTCCCCGTTCCGGCGGCCACCTCCAGCACCCGCCCTTTCACTCGGGAGATCATTTCCCGGCGGAGCCGCCACAACCCCAGCCATTCGGGAATGGCCTCCGCCCGGTCATACCACTTGGCGGCGGCGTCATACTTTTGGCGGATGTCTTCGGCGGTGAGGGGCATGGGGGTCTCTGGTTGAAGAGGGTGTGATCAGGCCTTCGCACACCCTGGCTGGGAATAAAACCAATCTCAAAAAGGGCATTGGACACATTGATGAGATGATCAGAAGGCCATCTCAGTTCGTGCTGCTTAATACTTGCGCGGCGGCAAGGGCAGCTTCTTGATATTTCTTTAACTGTTGGCACTTAATAGAACCGACACCCTGAATCCGTTACCTTATTGTGCTGCCTCCTGTATCTTCTGCTGCCACGCCAGCACCACGGCTTTGTTTCCCTTGGCCACCGCTTCAATGATTGTTGCCAATTCCGCTGTTTCGGCTTTGTGCGTTCCAATATAACCTGAACGGATCAACCCGAGCATATCGGCCTCTCGGAGGTAAGTTCCGTCCAGGGCGTTGTAACTGATACGAACTCCACCCTTCGGGCCTTTGGCCTCAGGGGCGGAAAGGATATGGTTTAGATGGTCAAGAGAGACAAGAAACGATTTATGCGTGTTGCCTGAGATTTTGCGCCTCACAAATTTGAAGAAAAATGGATTACGGCTCAGCCTGTAATCGCTCAAGGAACCTTCAAAGTCAGGAATTTGCATGCGGGCTATTTCATCACGCAACTGCTGGTTAGGACGAAACAGCCAATCAGGGTTGTCACTGTCTTGCTTGTCTTCTTCAAGCATCTTGTACTGGAGCATAATGATGTTGCCCCGGGTTTCGTTGATGTAGATGAGGTCAACACCCAACAGCCTCTCCAAGGGCAGTTTGTTGGCGGTGTAAATCACTAGTTGCTCGCCGTCCTTCCGAAAAACGGCCCGCCCTGTCACATCATGGGATATCTTATCGAAGCCGGGCAGTTGTGTTGCATCATGATGCACCACGTTATCCTCATAGAGGTAAGTTCCGATAAGACCGAGGCAGGATGATGCGCCCCTCTTCAGAACAACTTGTTCCGGTGTGTCATTACCCCGAATTCTAAAAATATCCATTGCCGACCTAATGGCATCTTCTTGTGCCCAGGGGTTATCTGTAACGCGCCTCAACCCAGGTAAAAGGGAAAAAGCCATATCCAGGGCCGAATGATTTTCAGGATTTTTTGCCAGAGTTTCGACTAGGTGAGCACTAAGTTTGGGCGTGAGGTTTGTAATTCCCCCTTTATCAGGCATGCGATCAACCAGGATGCGCTTCATTTTTGCGTCAGAGATTAACGCTTCAATGGCTTGAAAGGAATCAGGGTGCAAGGCACGCAGTTCTTTAATGGTGAGGCGAGAATCGAACGTGCTCACGGTTGTTTTGCGGGAAACCGTGGCCAGGTAGCACTTGGTTCCATTGCCTTCTTGTATTTCCAGCAAACAAAGCGTTGGTGGTTTGATCGGCTGGAGGACAGAGTGGGTCTTTACTATGGTGAGGTGTTTGAACCCCTGCCGCGAATTGTGCAAGGACTCCGAAAAATCCTCATCAAAGCGAATCAAAATCATGGGCTTCTTCTGAACCCATTTGCAGATGTCTTCGGCGGTGAAGGGCATGGGGGTCTCTGGTTGAAGAGTGCGCTTCAATTTGAACCATCACTTAAAATCCCGGAACACGAAGAACACCGCTCCCATCAGGCACAGGCCCGCCCAGGCCGAGAGCGATGCCGAGATCAAGAGGGTCACCGGGCGCGTCATGGATCAGGGGCCTGAGCGCATGAGTTCGGGTTGGTGTTTTCCCTAATTTCGGATAAAATAGGTAAGAAATCCAACTTTATTTCCAACATTCTTACTCAAAACCGCCATGACCACCGTCCGGGTACGCCCCAAACACCAAATCACCCTACCGACCGCCATTGTCAACCAAGCGGGCCTGCACCCCAATGACCTGCTGGAAGCCAGTTACGTCAACGGGGTCATCACCCTGGTGCCCAAGGGCAGGGGGGCGGGGGAGGAAGATTTGATGGCCTACGCGGGCATTGCGGAGGGCCTGTATGGAAAAACCCGCCAAGAAATTGACGCGAACATCCGCCAACTGCGTGACGAGTGGGAACGATGACTACTCCCCTGGCCTCCCTGCGTGGGCACCGGGTGTATCTCGACACCAATTGCCTCATCTATTTTTTCATCCGCGACCCCGATTATTTTGAGGCGGCTTTTGATATTTTGAATGCCTGTAAACAAGGGGAGATCATCGGCATGTTTGGGCAGGTGGGGGTGGCGGAGCTTTTGGTGAAACCCTATCAAGCCAACGACGCCGCCCAAATCGCCCAATATAAAAAATTCCTATTCCAAAGCCATACCCTTCAAATCCTGCCCCACGATTTGACCACCTTTGACCTAGCCGCTCAAATCCGCGCCCAGCAAGGCGTCAAACTCATGGATGCCCTCCACTATGCCACTGCCCTCCATGGCGGCTGCCGCTTCTTTCTCTCCAACGACCGCGCCTTCAAATCCACCCCCCGCATGGAAGTGCTGACCATGGCCGATTTCGCGGGGGAAAAGCCATAAACTTTCCCCAATCATCCCAGCACACAGACAGAAACCACGAGGCCTCTACATAGACCGGGTTTTTGCCGTGAAAAATTCACCCGTCTCACCATCACTTAAAATCCCGGAACACGAAGAACACCGCCCCCATCAGGCACAGGCCCGCCCAGGCGAAGTTCCAAGAGGGCTTCACGCCCATGTACAGGGCGGCGAACCCGGCGAACACCAGCAGGGTGATGACTTCTTGCATGATTTTGAGCTGGGGGAGGGAATATTGGGCGGCCCCCAGGCGGTTGCCCGGCACCTGAAAGCAGTATTCAAAGAAGGCAATGCCCCAACTGGCCAGCACCACCAGCCACAGGGGCTTGGTGTTCAGGTTTTTCAGGTGGCCATACCAGGCAAAGGTCATGAACAGGTTGGAGATGGTGAGCAGCAAGATGGGGGCGTAGAGGGTCATGGGTTGTACGGGGGAAAGGGATGTTTTGAGAATGAATGGAGTGGAACAGGGGTTTTGTGGGGCCAATGGGTTCGGTCTAGGGCCAGGGGCCAGAAACTAGGGCCAAGGGCCAAAAAGGGGGCCAAGAAGCAGAATGTAGGAAGCATGAAGGGGGGAGAGCAGGGAGAAGGAGAAAGCAAAAGAATAGTAAGGAGAATAGGAATAGGAAGAAGTAGGCCGGGCAAAGGAATGAAACCCCAGGGCCATACTCTTTACGATTCATCTCCCCTGCGCCGCTCCCGGTCCTGGTCGCGCTTTTTAATGGCGTCCCGCTTGTCGTGAAGTTTCTTGCCCTTGGCCAGGGCAATTTCTACTTTGGCGATGCCCCGGGTGAAATAGATTTTGGTGGGCACAATGGTCAGCCCCCGTTCTTTCACTTTTTGGTGCAGCTTGCGAATTTCCTCCCGTTTCAGCAGCAGTTTGCGCTTGCGGGTGGGGTCGGCATTAAAGCGGTTGCCATGGGAATAGGGCTGAATTTCAGCGCCGTGCAGGAACATTTCTCCCTGCTCCACTTGGCACCAGGCGGCGGTCAGGTTCACCTTGCCGTCCCGCAGGCTTTTCACCTCCGAGCCCACCAGCACGATGCCGGCCTCGTGTTTTTCCAGCAGTTCATACTCAAAGCGGGCCTTGCGGTTGTCCACCACCAACTTGCTCATGGCTTTGGGCCCTGGGAAAAAGCGATTCGAAAATGGGGTTTCCCAACGGCGCGAAACCGATTTGGGGCGGAATACGATCTGGGCTGATTTTACATGGCCTTTGGGGGGAACGCCACCGGGCGTTGGGGGGTGCCTTTTGACAGCGGAGAGCCTTCGTTCTACCCTTGGGTTTCCTTTCCAAGGCCAGGATGGGTAAGATGTGGCAGATTCATTCTTTCTGGCAGGACGGCGTTGGGCGGCAATCGCCCCCCGAACCGGTCTTTAACGGTCGGTTATCCAAAAAAATCTTCTGATCTCATATGGTTAAGCAGACGCAGGGCCGGAAACAGGTGTTTTTGGAAGCCGAGAAGTTTGCCAGTGATTTAGCTCTCCTTTCCGGAAAGCGGCCGGATTTTCTGAAGGAAGACCTGGAAGGGGTGCTTTCCCCCGAGCGGGTGGACCAGGAAATCAGCCGTTTGCGCTCCTTGAGCGTGGATGAATACATCCGGGCCACGGTGAACCCCTCCGAAAACCCCAAGCGCAAAACCGCGCCCGAGGTGATCCGCCAGCTGGGGGGCCGGGTCATCAAAGAAATCTCCGACGGGCCGCTGTTTCTGGCCGAGGTGGAGTTTCAGCAGCCAGAGAACCGGCGGCGGCTGTTGTTTTTGGCCCAGAACCGCAAGAACAAGAACGGCGTGTGGATGCCCCACCACCACAACCGCGCCGCCGACCTGATCCGCTATTATTCCTCCTACGGTATGCCGGTGGTCACCTTCATCGACACCCCCGGGGCGGACGCCGGAGAAGAAGCCAACCGCCAAAACCAAGCCCACAGCATTTCTTGGCTCATCATGGAGATGGCCAACCTGCAACTGCCCACGGTGGGGATCATCCTGGGCAACGGGTATTCCGGCGGGGCCATTCCCTTGGCCACCACCAACGTGCTGCTGAGCGTGCGAGACGGGGTATTCAACACCATTCACCCCATGGGCTTGGCCGAGATTGCCTACAACTACAATCTGTCGTGGCAAGAGTGCGCCAAGTACATGGGGGTATCTCCCTTTGAATTGTACCGCCAGGGGTACCTGGACGGCGTGGTGGATTACTCTCCCCTGGACGACCGCCCCCCCACGGCCCTGGCCCAGGCCATCTTTTCGGCGCTGAACAGCATCGAGCAGCGCTCCGCCCAGATTTTACGGGACCCCACCTACGAGTTCTTTTTTCAGCACTACCAAGAATCCATTGGCCGGTACCTCAATCCCTCCCGGCTGCTGATCGAAGAAAACCGCATTTCGGAAAAAACCCCCACCGGAATGCTGAACGTGTTCGGTTCGGTGTACCGGTTTCACCGGTATTTGAAGAGCCGCCTGCGGCTTTCCAGCCAGAACACCCTGCGTTATTCCCGCGCGGGGCACGTGGATTCTCCCAAGGGTCAGCTGCTGGGCCGGCTGGAGGCCGACCGCTTGGACCGGTTCAACAAATGGCTGGCCGCCCCCCTGGAAGTGCGCTACGACGACGACCTGGCGGCCCGCTATAAAAAATTCTTAGACACCCTGCGGGAGCAGGGCACCGAACGCACCCGGCTGGCCAGCCTGTTTAAAGGCAACCCCGAAACCAATTATCGCCGGGCGGTGACCCGCCTGACCCAGGGGGTGGCCCTGTATTTGTACAATTATTGGAAGGACCAGGCCCGCGACAACCTGGGGGCCTTGCTGGAACACGTGGGCGAAGGCACCGATGCGGCCCCCCCAGCCCCCCACGAAGCCAACCTGTTGAGCATCTTAAAACTCAAGCCGGTGGCCGAGTTGTTCCCCTGGGAGGTGCAAAACCTGATTCTGTTCGATCTGGCCTTCGACAAGATGCTGGACAACATTACCCTGACCGCCCGGGAACTGAAGGAAACCAACCAGATTACCCAGGAATCATTGGAAGGGCTGCTGGACAAAGTGGTGCACGAGGCCACCGAGGCCTTCCAAAGCGTTTACGCCGGAGAAACCGAAAAGGAAACCCGCGGAAACTTTTTGCGGTGGCTGGAAGGGTTTACCAGCCAGAAGACCACCGAAAAAACCATGCGGCAGATTAGCGAATGGAAGCGGTTGGCGTCTCCCCGCATTTCCGAGCCGCTGTTTGGCCTGATGGCCTATTTGTTTACCCACCTGCTGCCCTCGCTGTACCAGGCCCAGCGTGGAGAAAAACGCTTCGACGGCCGGATCAACCCCCGCAACATCGGCATCAAAGACTTCTGGAACCGTTTGTCTCAGGCCTACGACGACCTGCAGATTCAGACCATGCTGGCCGAATACAAGCGCACGGTGCGTATTCAACCCCAGCAATTGATCGAGACGTTCTTCCAAGGCTACGAAGAACTGAACGGCCACCTCATGACCTCGGACCCTGTGCGGTTCCCTGGGTTCCGTCAGTCCATCAACCGCGCTTTGGAAACCGGCATTCCTCCGGTGGGGGTGCTCACTGGCATCGCCTCCTTTAAGCACGAGGATATCTCCACCCAGGTGGGGGTGGTGGTGAGCAACACCAACTTCCAGGCCGGGGCTTTCGACATGGCCAGCGGCGAGAAGGTGTGCAAGCTGCTGGTGGAGTGCGCCAGCCGCCGCCTGCCGGTGGTGATGTTTATCTCTTCCGGCGGCATGCAGACCAAAGAGGGCGCGGGGGCCCTGTTCTCCATGAGCGTGCTGAACGACCGCATCACCCGCTTTGTGAAAGACATTGACCTGCCGGTGATCTGCTTTGGCTTCCGCGACTGCACCGGCGGGGCCCAGGCCAGTTTTGTTACCCACCACTTGGCCAAGGTGTTTTACCTGTCGGGGGCGGTCATTCCCTTCGCCGGTCAACGGGTGGTGCCCAAGCACCTGCCGGTTCAGGCCATCCTGGCCAACTATTTGTCTCAAAACGAGGGCACCATGCACGGCCTGGTGCACAACCCCTTCGACCCCGGCCTGGACGACAAACTGCGGGAAATTGACCCCAGCATTCCCCTGCCCTCCGAGACCATTCCCCAGGCCATCGCCCGCATTCTGCGGGGCGAATACCAGGTGCATGAAGGCCTGGGGGGGCCGGCGGTGGGCCCGGTCATTTCCTTCGAACCGTTGCAGCGGGTGCTGATTCACGCCCGGGGCTGCACCGCGGCCCGGCTGGTGAAGGGGGCCCAAGACGCTGGGCTGGAAGTGGTGCTGGTGCAGTCAGACGCCGACATGGAAAGCCACCCGGCGGAAATGCTGCGGCCAAACGACCGTTTGGTGTGTTTGGGGGGCAACACGCCCCAAGAAAGTTACTTAAACGGCCTGTCGGTGATTCGCATTGCCGAGCAGGAAGACTGCGACGCCATTCACCCCGGTATCGGGTTCCTGTCGGAAAACCCCGACTTCGCCAAGCGCTGCCGCCGCCACGGCCTAAACTTTGTGGGTCCCAGCCACATCTCCATGGAGATGATGGGCAACAAATCCAACGCCATCGCCACCAGCCGCCAGTCGGGGGTGCCGGTGGTGCCGGGCAGCCACGGGGTCATCACCGAACCCCTGGAAGCCAAAGCCATGGCCGATGAAATTGGCTACCCGGTGCTCATCAAGGCGGCCTTCGGCGGGGGGGGCAAGGGCATTCGGGTGGTGTACGAGCCCGACCAGTTCGTGGAGGCCTTTAACCGCACCACCACCGAAGCCCTGGGGGCCTTTGGCAACGGCGACGTGTACCTGGAAAAATTCGTGGAGTCCATGCGCCACGTGGAGGCCCAGGTGCTGCGCGACAGCCATGGCAACACCCGCATCATGGGCTACCGCGACTGCTCGGTGCAGCGCGACAACCAAAAACTGGTGGAGGAATCGGGCTCTTACAAATTTACCCAGCGCCACATTGATGACGTGACCAAGGCGGCCGAAAAACTGGCCAAGGCGGTGGATTACGTGGGGGCTGGCACCGTGGAATACATTTACGACCGGGTGAACGATTCGTTCTATTTCATGGAAATGAACACCCGCCTGCAGGTGGAACACCCGGTGACCGAAATGGTGTGCGGTTACGACATCGTGGCGCTGCAGTTTGCCATTGCCCAGGGCAAGTCCATCGCCGACGTGAAGCCCCAGGTGAACGGTTACGCCATGGAAGTGCGGATCAACGCCGAGAAGATGGAAATACAGGCCGACGGCAAGGTGGGCTTTACCCCTGCCCCAGGGAAAATCTCCCGCATGGTTCTGCCGGAAGACAAGCGCGTGCGGGTGATTCAAGCCGTGAAAGAGGGCAAGCAAATTCCCCCCTACTACGACAGCATGGTGATGCAGGTGATTGCCCACGGCAAAGACCGGGAAGACGCCGTGGAAATTTTGCTGGCCTGGATGGATAAGCTGGTGCTGGAGGGGGTGTACACCAACACGGCCCTGATGATGGCCATTTTGAAAGACCCGGTGTTCCGCCAAGGCGACTACGACACGGGCTTCTTGAAGGGCTTTTGGGGGCGGGCCAGCCTAACCGCCATTCGGCAGGAAATGGAGCGGCGCTCCGGGGCAACCTCGGTGGCCATTGATAAAAACGCCATTCTGATCGAAGGCTCTCGCGAGTTGAAGGTGCTGGCCCCCCGCACCGGGGTGTTCTACGCCTCGCCTTCTCCAGACGAGCCGCCCTTCGTGGAGATTGGAGCGGAGTTCGAGGCGGCCAAGCCCCTGTGCCTGATGGAAGCCATGAAGGTGTTCGACAGCGTGTCGCTGGCAGACTTCAACAAGGCGGGGGTGGTGCTGTACGACCCGGCGGTGAAATACAAACTGGCCCGCCGCATGGCCGAGCCCGGCAAAACCGTGAACCAGGGCGACCTGCTGTTCGTGGTGGAACCGGTGGGCTGAAAGGAAATTGCCCCCTGTGTCTTGACATTTTCAATTGAAAAGCGCCCAGATGATCTTAAGAGAATAGCGCCCTTGGCAGTAGGCTTATCCAATCATTCGGGATAGGCCGAGCCCAAGGGCATTTTTTCAGGTAAATCCCATGAGCACGGCGATTTTAATTGATGGGGAGTTTTTTTAGGGGAATAGATTTTGTTTTGGATCCCATGTGGAATCCAATTCAGCCATCTTTGTTTGAGCATATTGATGGTTTGCGTTCAACCTGCCCAGATCCCGCGCGCAATAACTTTAATAACGTTGTAAATTCATCTCCCGTTGAATGAATTCCCACTCTCCCCTTTGCCTGGGCATTCTGGCCTCCCACGGGGGGTCGAACCTGCAGGCCATTCTAGATGCCATCGCCAGCGGTGGTCTGCCCGCCAAGGTGGGGCTGGTGGTCTCGAACAATTCCCAAGCCATGGCCCTGGAGCGCGCCCGCCGGGCCGGGGTGCCAGCCCTGCATGTTTCCGCCGCCACCCATGGGGGCCCCGAGGGGGCCGACCAGGCCCTTGCCCTGGCCCTGCGAAACCACGGGGTGAACCTGGTGGTGCTGGCGGGCTACATGAAAAAAATCGGCCCGGCCCTGCTGGGGGCCTTCCCCCGGCGCATCCTCAACATCCATCCGGCCCTGCTGCCCAAGTTTGGCGGCCAGGGGCACTTTGGCATCCATGTTCACCAGGCGGTGCTGGCCGCGGCCGAAAAAGAATCCGGCGCTACCGTTCACTTGGTGGATGGGGAGTATGACAAGGGGGCCGTGGTGGCCCAGGCCCGGGTGCCAGTGGAGCCGGGAGACACCCCGGAAACCCTGCAGGCTAGGGTGCTGAAGGTGGAGCATCAATTGTATCCCCAGGTGCTGGCCGCCCTGGCCAGGGGTGAACTGGACCTGGACCAACTGTGACGGGCCCTGGTCTTTCCCATTTTCCTCCCGCCGGATATAATGCATCGGTCCGCATTTCATTTCTCATGGCTTCAATCGCCATGATGATCCCCTTTCATTTCCAACGGAATTCTCCATGGCCAAAGCCCCCGTTCAAAAAGCCAAGACCGCTAAAAAATCCGCGGCTGGCAAAACCTCCACCCAGGGAAAATCCTCGGTGAAAGCCCCAGCGGCCAAATCTGCCGCTGGCCCCAAGAAAACCAGCGGAAAGTTTCAGGCCGCCAGTTTGCCCACGCGGCTGGCCAGCGGCGTTCCGGCGGTGCTGGCGGTGGCGGCCCTGTTGGCCTGGGCTCCGCTGGATTTGGGGAAGTTGGTGGTGTTGGTGCTGGCGGTGTGGGGTGCCCACGAATATCAACAGATGATGGCGGGCCGGGGCCTGGAATTGCCCCGCTGGTTTTTTTTGGGTGGGGCCGCCCTGATGGGGTTGGGCGGCATGGCGTGGGGCTGGCTGGGGCTGGCCGGATTGTTGTTTATTGCCATCCACATGATGATGACGCCCATCCTGCTGTCGGTGAAAGACCGGAACGAAGTGAAGCGGCGCTGGAAGGTGGGTTGGTTGGGGCTGATTCTGGTGCCCTTCGCCATCAACCATCTTTCACTGGTGCTGGGTTATGTCCCTCCGTTGGGCCCAACCGCTTCTGGCGAGTTGCTTCCCACCGATGGCACCCAGGCTTCCATAGAAACCGGCCGCTGGGCGTTGGCCTTTCTGGTGGCGGTGATCAGCCTGTCGGACACCCTGGCCTACTTCACCGGCATTCTCATCGGCAAAACTCCGCTGATGCCTTCCGTCAGCCCCAAGAAAACCGTGGAGGGGTCTCTGGGGGGAATCGCCGGGGGGGTGTTGGCGGCGGTGGGGTTTCAGGCCATGGGTTGGGTAACCCCTGGCTTTGAGGGCGCCATGGCCCTGGTGGCGGGGGGGGCCTTCAGCCTGCTGGGCCAAGCGGGAGACCTGACCGAATCCAAAATCAAACGCTTCTGCGGGGTCAAAGACTCCGGGCGGTTTTTGCCGGGGCATGGGGGGGTGCTGGACCGGCTGGATGCCTATTTGCTGGCGGCCCCGGCGTATGCCTGGTGGCTGCTGATGGCCTGACGCCATGAACAAAACCGGCGTCACTCTTCTGGGTTCCACGGGTTCCATCGGCGTGAACACGCTGGATGTCATCGCCCGCCACCCGGACCGCTTCCGGGTAGAGGTGCTGGCGGCCCACTCTAGCGTGGAAAAAATGGCCGAGCAGGTGCGGCGGTTTTCTCCCCGGCTGGCGGTGCTGTTTGACCAGGGTGCCGCCCGGAGGCTGGAACAGATGAACCTGGGGGTGAAGGTGGCCCACGGCATGGACGGCCTGCTGGAGGCCGCTGGCTGGCCCGACACCCAGCTGGTGGTGAGCGGCATGGTGGGGGCGGTGGGTTTGCGGCCCACCTATCTGGCCCTGGAGCTGGGGCGGCGGGTGGCCCTGGCCAACAAAGAAACCCTGGTGCTGGCCGGAGAGGCCATGGTGGCGGCGGCCCAAAAATCTGGGGCGGTGATGCTGCCGGTGGATTCGGAACACAACGCCATTTTTCAGTGCTTGGCGGGCAGCCCCAGGCGGTTCGTGGAGCGGCTGCACCTCACCGCCAGCGGCGGGCCCTTCCGCGACCTGCCCCTGGAGCGCTTTGGCGAAATTACCCTGGCGCAGGCCCTGGCCCACCCCAACTGGAAGATGGGGCCCAAGATTACCATTGATTCCGCCACCATGATGAACAAGGGGCTGGAGGTGATGGAGGCCCGCTGGCTGTTTGGGGTACCGCCGGAAAACATCCAGGTGTTCATCCACCGGGAAAGCATTGTTCACTCCATGGTGGAATACACCGATGGGTCGGTGATTGCCCAACTGGGGGTGCCCGACATGCGCACCCCCATTGCCTATTGCCTGGGCTGGCCGGACCGGCTGGCCATGGACACCCCCCGCCTGGACCTGGCCCAAATGGGCAGCCTGCGGTTTCAACCGGTGGACCCGGCCAAATACCCCTGTTTGGGCTTGGCGGTGGCGGCCCTGACCCGGGGGGGCGGCGCCCCCGCGGTGCTGAACGGGGCCAACGAAGTGGTGGTGGCGGCCTATCTGGAAGGGAGGTTTCATTTTTCACGGATTGCCGGTATTTTGACCCAGGTGATGGAGGGGCTGGCCCAGGAAGTTTCCCGCCCCCAGGCCCCCCCGTTTCTCACCCAGATTTCCGGCGTAGACGATGCCCTGGCCGCCGACCAGTGGGGTCGTCAGGCCGCCACGGGGCTGTTGCCCGGTTAAATGTTCGCGGGATGCTTTCTGGCAAGGCTCCCGGGTATTTTGTTCATGGTGTATTCAGCGCAACCCTGTCCTCCAAGGAGCGGTTTATGTCCATCTCCACCATTCTCATCGCGATTCTCGTGCTGGCGGTGCTTATTTTCATCCACGAGTTGGGTCATTTTATGGGGGCCCGTTGGGCGGGGGTGCGGGTGAACCAGTTTTCCATCGGCTTTCCGCCATTCGTGTTTAAAAAAACCGTGGGCGAAACCGAGTATGCCATCGGGGCCATTCCCTTGGGGGGGTTTGTTCGGCTGGAGGGCGAAAACCCTGAGGACGAAAACGCCAATGACCCGGCCAATTATGCTTCGAAGGGAGCGTGGAAAAAATTTGTCATTCTGGTGGCAGGCCCCCTGATGAACCTGATCTTGGCCATGGCGGTGATTCCCTTCGTCTTTATGATGGCGGGAGAGCGCCCCGCGTTTCTTTCTCAACCCGCCCAAATTTTGCGGGTAGAGCCGGGGTCCCTGGCCGAGCAAGCGCAATTGCGGGCGGGAGACATCATTGTCAAAGTGGAAAACGTAGAAACCCCCACTTGGTCCGATGTGCTGACCCAGATGACTCCCCGCACCGTGTCTCAAGAGCGCACCACCCTGATCGTTCAACGCAACCAGATGGGCGTGCCCATTACCATTCCGCCCACCGGGATGAAAATCAAAGATTTCGGCTGGGTACAGTGGGAGGAACCCGTGGTGGGAACGGTGCTGTCTGGCTCGGCCGCCCAAAAGGCTGGCTTGAAACCCGGAGACCGGGTGGTGTCGATCAACGGCAAAGACGTGAACAACTGGGAAGACGTGGTAACCCAAGTGCGGGTGAACCAGGGCAACACCATGGCCTTCACCCTTTTGCGGGGGGGCAGCCAGCTCACCATCCCCGTGAACCCGGCGCAAGACCGCGATGGAAAATTCCGGGTGGGCATCAGTTCCATCATTACCGAATCCTATGGGTTCGGTGAGGCGGTGGTGCGGGGGGAATCGCTGCTGTTAGACATTTCCGCCCAAATGTTCGAATTTTTGGGCCGGCTGTTCACCGGCGGGGCTTCTCTGGGTGAAGTGGTGGGGCCGGTGGGCATCTTCCAGGCCATCGGGTCCACCGCCGAGCGGGGGTTTGCTCCTCTCATCATGCTGGTGGCGTTGATTAGCCTGAACCTGGGGCTGCTGAACCTGCTGCCCTTCCCCCCGTTAGACGGCGGCCGTATTTTAATCGTGGCGGTGGAGAAAATTCGAGGTGCCGCCCTGCCCATTGATTTCAAGCTGCGGATGCAGATCGGTGGGTTTTTGCTGCTGATGCTGCTGATGGTGTTGGTCACCATTCGCGAGTTGACCCATTGAGGCGGCCCTGAGGTTTTGTTGCAAGGAAGCCCTAGGTGGCGCAGCGTACTTGGGGGTTGGTTTTGAAGCCGAGCCCCCGGGCGACAGAAAGCCGGATATGCCATGAAGGAACGGCTGGATAAACTGCTGGTGAGCCGGGGCTTGGCCCCCAGCCGTGAACGGGCCCAGGCCTACATTTTGGCCGGGCTGGTGTGGGTAGAGGATGAGCGGCAAACCAAAGCCGGTTATCCGGTAAACCCAGAGGCCAGGGTGGAGGTACGGGGGAAAGATCACCCCTATGTGTCGAGAGGAGGGGTGAAGCTGGCCGGGGCCCTGGATGCCCTGGCCGTGGACCCCCAGGGGATGACCTGCCTGGATATTGGCGCTTCCACCGGGGGCTTCACCGACTGCCTGCTGCAACGGGGGGCTGCCCGGGTCTTCGCGGTGGACGTGGGCTATGGTCAACTGGCCTGGGAAATCCGCCAGAACCCACGGGTGACCGTGTTGGAACGAACCAACATCCGCCATTTATCGCCCGAAGCCCTGGGAACCCCCGTGGAGCTGGCGGTGATGGATCTCTCCTTTATTTCTCTGGCGCTGGTGCTGCCCTCTGCCGCTCGGTTTCTGGGGCCGGGGGGGTTGGTGGTGGCCCTGGTGAAACCCCAGTTCGAGGCCGGGCGAGAGCAGGTGGGCCGGGGCGGGCGCGTCAACGACCCCCTGGTACATGCCCAGGTGATCGAAGAAGTGGCCCAGGCCGCCCGCCAAGCCGGGTTAGAGCCCCTGCGCTGGGTGCCCTCGGAACTGCCCGGAAAAAAAAGCGGCAACCAAGAATTCTTCTGGCTGCTGCGCCGGGGAGAAGAACAATAGGGCGCGAAAGGCGGGGCCAAGTGGCCTGAATTTTGGCCCCGCTGGCGCCCCCCGTCGGAGAGGGACAATACGCTTTAAACCAAGGGGTGGAGAATAAAATCTGTTCGGTGGGTAAGGCCGGAAGCAAGCGCGCAACTCCATTCCAAAACATAACCCCAGCCCAAGCCCCAAACAAAGATGCCTTCACCCCCACCGAAACCCATCCCCGACTACGCCGCCCTGGAGGTGAAAAAATCGGCCTGGACAAAACCCCTGCGCCGCTGGCTGCAGGCCGTGGTGTTCCGGGGGGCCCTGGCGGTGATTCCCCTGCTTCCCTTCCGTTTCACCCAGGCCCTGGGCAAGGGCACCGGGCGGTTGTTCTTCCGCTTTTCTAAAAAATCCAAAGCCACGGCCTTGGCCCAGTTGGCCATGGCCTTTCCAGACTGGAGCGAAGACCGTCGGCGGCAAACGGCCCGCGATTGCTTTGTTCACCTGGGTTGCACCCTGTGGGAAATTCTGGCCATGGCCCGGGTGCAGCGAGAGGCCCGCCGCTGGCTGGTGATGGAAAACGAGGAGGTGCTGCGGGCGGCCCAGGCCGAAGGCCGGGGGGTGCTGGCCCTGGTGGGGCACATTGGCAACTGGGAGATGATGTCTCCTATGCTGGGGCTGCTGGGGATGAAGGGACAGGCCATCATGGCCCCCCGCAGCAGCGAGGAACTGACCCGCATCATGGTGGAATCCCACCAGGCTCCCCACTTGGGCATCATCATCCGGGGGTCACCCCAGGCCCCCCAACAGATGATCCGGGCGCTGAAGCGGGGAGAAATTATTTTAATGGCGGTGGATCAAGACATGGAAGCGCGGGGGGTGTTTGTGGAGTTCTTCGGGCGGCTGGCCCACACCCCGCGGGTGGCGGGGTCTTTGGCCCTGAAGCATCGGCTGCCAGTGGTGGCTTCGTTCGACGTCCGCCGGCCGGACGGCACCCATGCCGTGCGGTTTCAACGGCTGGAAGTACCGCCGGATATCCCCCCTGGAGAGGAAGGGGTGCGCCAGATGACCCAACTGCTCACCCGCGCCACCGAAGAGCATATTCGCCAGCATCCAGCCCAGTGGGTGTGGTTTCATCACCGCTGGAAACGCCGCCCCGAAGAACCAACGGGGGCTGGACCCGTGGAGAGTGCCGGTTAGGAAAAAATCGAGACGAAGAGCAAGACGAAAAAAAAAGGGGGGGGAGGAATGATCGAGTGAATGGGCCGGAAATAGGGGGGAATTTTTAGAGATGGGATAACGTTTTGAAGAGCGAAAAGTGAGGGGCCAGTTGTGGATGCCAAAGAGAAAAAAGCCGTGCTTGGGTCAACCGCAGGGCCCGGTGAATAGGAGACCTCTTCATGACTAGGTTTTTTGGAGGGCAATAGGGGGCATAGCCCCCAATAAAATAGATATGCAGATGTTTCAATAGGTATTGTACATGCGCTGAACGATGATATCGGCAAGGCGGTTGACCGCCAGTTCAATCCCCTGGTCCCGCAGGGCTGGGGTTTCCATGGTGAGAACGGTAAAGTCTAACCGTGCTGTGCCTTCCACCGGTTGATGGTCCAGCAGCACCCGGCCGTTGCGGCGGTCTCGCAGGGTCATGGTGCCAGAGAGGGTAAACTGAAAGGTATAGGCGTTGTTTTGAGAAATATCCCGGAACCGGGACACATCGAAGCGGGTCAGGTCTACCTCTAACACCAAGTCGCTGTCGTTGGGAGAGACCAAGTCGGCACTGCCAATGGCCATCACCCGCCGCTGCAGGGCCCGGTTCATCCGCAGGTCTAGCTCGCCCTGGAAGGTGTGGTTGGTCACGGACCCCAGGCCCAGGGTGGCGGCCTGGGCGGGAAGGCGGACGGTTTCCAGGCTGTACCCGCAACCCCCCAGGGCGGCCAGCCCCAGGGCCAAGGCGGCGGCTTGCAGCCGGAAGGTCCGCTTTGCAAAAAGGTTTTGCTTGGCCCTGGGCCAAGCATGGGGCCAAACACGGGGCAGAATGGTGGAGAGAAGCGTGATCATGCTTTATCTTCGGGCTGCCGGGCGGAAAACACAAGACCCTCTCTCTTTTCACGGGAATGCTTATGGCGGCCATTGTCAACAATCATCGGATTACCTATTTCCGGGTGGAGGGCGAACGGGGGGCCTACGTTATTCTCTACCACGGTTTGTTTGGCTCTTCCGAAGACTGGTACAAGGCCGGATATGTGGAAAAAATGGCCCCGGAGTTTCGGTTGATTGTGCCAGACGGCATGGGCCATGGGCGCAGCGACACCCCCACGGACCGGGCGGCCTATACTCTGCCCGCCCTGGCCGATGACTTGGTGGCGGTGATGGATTCCATGGGCATTCGCAACGCCCACTTTTTGGGGTATGGGTTGGGGGCGTTGGTGGGGTTCCACCTGTTGTTCCATTATCCAGAGCGGGTGCGGGTGTGCGTGCTGGGGGGAGAAAGCCCCCTGGTCTCGGCTGAAGCCAAAGCCACCTGGAAGACCCTGCAAATTCCATCAGAGGCCGGAGGAGCGGCGATTTCCGCCGAGCAGCAGGCCGCTTGGGGGGCCCTGCTGGCGGCCATGGGGGAATGGCCGGAAAACCTGGAGGCGGTCAACCCGGTGCAGTCACCGTTGATTGTGCTGGCGGCCCGCCAGGACCCCGCCCTGGAGCGGGCCAAGAAGGCGGTGCGGACCATCCCCCGGGCACGGTTTCAAGAGTTCGAGGGAACCCATGCCGGGTTGTTTGCCATGGTAACCCCCCTGTTTGCCGAGTTTCAGCGAATGGCTCATCCGGCTCCCCGCGCCGAGCCCGCCAAAGAGCCGGTCCAGCGGCAAGAGGGGCCCCTGGGTCCCCATCCCTCTTGGGAGGGCTGGGACGACCTGCTGGCGCCGCCAGCAGATCCACTTCCAGATTCACAAGTGATCGGGAAAAAACGTTCGGGGGGTAACCAAGAAGACCGGCCCCAAGAAACACCCCGCCCAGAACCGGGAACCGGTGAAGCGGGCGCAACCGGGGGGTTGGCAGGCAACGGTGAGGGAACCAAGACTGGGGACTGACCGACAAGCCCAGACGGGCAGGGCTGGATGACAGCCGCCCGGGGGGAAATGGGGGGAAATGAGAGGAAGTTAAGAAGAGAACGGGCCCATCAGTTTGATGCGTTCTTCGGGGGGGATGACATGGGTGATGCGGCAGGAAAATTTTTCGTTCATCACCACCACTTCACCGCGGGCCAGCAGCCTGCCGTTCACCAGCAAATCCAGTTCTTCTCCCACCATGCGGTGCAGTTCAATCACCGACCCTTGGCCCAAAGTCAAAAGGTCGCTGATGAGCATTTTGGAGCGGCCCACTTCAAAGGTCACGTCTAGTTTAATGTCCAGCAGAAATTCCAGGTTGACCTTTTCTTGGGGGGCCAGGGCAACCATGGATTTTGGCGGGGCTTTGGGGGCTGCCGAGGCGCTGGCGCTTCCGCCCCCCATGTCTCCTCCCATCTCTCCCCCCAGGTCTCCGCCCATGTCTCCAAAAGCATCCCCCAGGGCATCACCTCCTCCTCCGGCGTCTCCGCCCAGGTCGAGATCGTCCATGCCCTCGATGGAAATATCGTTGTCCCCTCCCCCGGCACCGCCAGCATCCATGGAATCTCCGGCGTTTCCCGCCGAATCATCCCCGGAAAGCAGGGCTTCCAACTCTGGGTCTATAACCGAATCATCTGCCATGGAAGTATTCTCCATTCCCTGTGTTCAATCCAAATCCCCTGATGGGCTTGGATAAATGATGGGGGGGGCCTGTGGCCTATTTTTTCTAATGTGTTCTTCTTTTTTCTTAATTCTTAGCACGGAAGGCGCTGTCCCGGTCAACATGCAGGGCTTTTCACAATTTGGCTGCCCACTTCTGCAAGGGATTGTTCTGCCTTTCACCGACCCACAACAACCCCAAAATCACAATATAATATCATAATATCAATAAGATTCATTTTGTCCGCCTTTAAATAAAGGGCGGAATGGACAGACCTTTCCCTCAAGTTATGCAAACCCGGCGCCTAACGCAATCAAATCGGCAACAAACCTAACCAGAGGTTGCGGCGCCACACCATGGCAAACCCAGGGCTTTTGCCGTGAAAAGGGGAGAGGGGGCGAAGCCCCCAAAAAAAATCCCCCTGACCCAGGGCAGGGGCAGGGGGATAGGAACAGCCGCAACAGAGACCCGCTGGTCATTGACCTACAGGGACTTGGTTTTCAACCGCTCCAAGGCCCAGTGGGTGTACTTCCGAACCCGCTTGTCGGGGTCTTTGTTCAGTTGATCCAACAGGTCTTTACCTTCTTTGGATTCCAGCTTTTCCAGCGCCCGAATCACCGATACCCGCACGTCTTCGTCGGGGTCCCGGGCCGCTAGCACAATGCCACGGAAGGCCGCCAAACTGGCCACGTTGGAGAGGAACGCGGCGGCTTTGCGGCGCACCTGGGGGTCACGGTTGTTCAGCAGGTGAATCTGCCGTTCCACCGCTCCGGTTTTATCCAGCACTTCCATAATAAAGGGGCGCAGAGAGGGGATGTCCTGCTTCAGCAGGTCGGCCATGATTTGGGCTCCCTCATCGCCCATTTTGCGGAAGGACTGGGTGAGCAGGTCGCGGACCCGGGGACCGGCATCCTTGAACTCCTCAATCATTTTTTCCACTTCATCCGGGTTCTTCTTGTGGCTCAGGGCCTGAACGACGTCTTCCTTCAATTCATCTTCCTCCCCTTCCTGCTCCAGTTTGGTCACCAACAGGTGAATGGAGTCGGAAAGTTTGGAGTGACCCAACCCCAGGGCCGCGGCGCTTTTCACCGGCAGCGATTCGTTGGGGTCGTTCAGCAGAGATTTGAAGGCATCGAGCACCCGGCCGGTTCCGTGGGCGCCCAGGTCCCGGGCCACCGCCACCCGCACCCGTTCCACCGGGTCGCGCAGCACCTGAAAGTCTTTGGCCAGCACGTCCTCATCGCCATATTCGCTGAGGGCGATGATGGTGGCGATGCGCACATCGGGGTCGATGTCTTTCAGGGATTTTTTAATCAAGGGGATGTATTTTTTATCACCGGTCACGGGCAGGGCGGCAATGATGGCGGCCCGTACCTTGGAATCGGTGGTGCCGAGATAATTTTCCACCTTGGAAGACAACATGTCTTTGGGGTACCCGCCCAGCACCTTCATAAAGTCTCGCGCTTGGGCCATGGGCATGATGTGCAGGTTTTCCAGCACGGTTTCCAGGCAGTAGGGCAGGTTCATTTCGCCCAGCAGCCGCAAGCTTAACACCCGTACAGCGTGGGGCAGCCCGGCCCGTTCCACCCGAATCATGTCCAGCAGCGGCGGGAGGACCAAGTTTTGGGGCATCCGCTTCAAGGCGGTAATCAATTCTTCCTTGTCCACGAATTCAGCGTCGTGCAGCAAATCAAACAGCGACTGGATGAAGTGGGTGGCGCCAGCTTCTGGCAGGGCAGGCAGCAGGGCGTCCATCACTCGCTTGCTTCCCCGCCAGCGGTAAATTTGGTCTGGCAGCAGCCGATAGGCCGCGTCGGTGCCGTGCTTGCCCACGCATTCCAAGGCCGTGCGGTACAGTTCCATGTGGTCCGGTTCGCCGTTGAACTGGGCAAATACTTTTTCTGCCAGGAATCCCGACAATTGGGTTACGTGGTTCATTTGGTTAATGACCCGACCCGCCACCAGCAGGGTGGCCGGATTGGACGATGTTTTCACCACGTCTAAAAACCCGGTCACGTTCACTTCGGCGGCGGCGGCCAACAGTTTGAACGCGCGCTCCATGCCGGGGGGGTCGCCCAGGTCCAGTTCCAAAATCAACCGGTTTAGGCCGCCGCTTTTTTCCAGCAGGCGGGCGGCGGGCAGGCGCAGTTCTTTGTTTTTATGGTCCAAGAACCCCATGGCGTACTGTTCATCGTTTTTCGAACCCGGCCGGAGAAGCTCCAGCACGTGGATGGCCTGGGTGTCGGTGTGTTTACCGGGGGCTTCGGTGTATTCCTGGGGGAACTCGGCATGGGCGCGGTTCCAGGCGGCCTGGCGGACCTCAAAGTAGGGGTCGTTCACGAACAGGTCGTGCAGGGCTTTGGAAAAGCGGTCGGTTTCGCTGGTTTTGAATTGCTGAATAATCGTGGTGCGCACCAGGGGATGGGGATCCTTCAGGGTATCCCACACCACCCGCTGAGAGCGCTCCTCCGGGTCGTGCATCAAAATTTTAGCGGCGAAAAACCGGGAGGGCCATTCGGGGTCCCCGGCGGTTTCCCGGATCACGTCCAACTTATCCTTGAATACCGCCATGGCGTCGGGGCCGCTGAATTCTTTTCCCTTGCCGGCTTCGGCCAGCCGCCGCACGTAGAAATCACCGCTTTTTTCCAGCCAGCTTACAAACTGAGGTCCAAAATCTTTATTTTGCAGGGTCACCTCAAAGCAGGTGTACAGGCCCTCTTTGGGGGCATACTTCATTACCCGTGAAAAATCTTTGGCCGTTTTGTTGGCGGCCAATTGAGCCACCCACAACGAGCCCGCCCCCGTCAGCCCCACAATGGCCGGGCCGTGTTTTTCGGCGAATTTCTCAATCAACGCCGAACGCTTGTAAACGTCTTGGGCCGAATAACGGTCGTGGAACAAGGCTTGCGCTTTGTTGGGGTTTTCCAGGGTTTTCTTCAAGGCCTTTAAAAACCGTTGGGTGGCCAGAAACCGGCTAAGAATGACGTAGCCGGTGATCAGCGCCAGCAGGGGGATGGCAACGGCCGCGGCTTGAATTTCCACCGGTTGGGCCTGGAAGGCTTGAATCAATTCATCCATGGTTGGCAATCCTCGGATAATGAAGGGTCGTGGTGGTTGAACGAACGGGTGAAGTGAATGAATACGAATGTTTCTTTTTCTATTTTTCTTTTTCTATTTTTTCTTTTTCTTTTTAGACACAGGTGCCGCGCGAATTTCTTTGTCGGCCGCGGCGGGGGGTTTTCCGGCAAACCCCACCACGTTGTAGATGGGAATCGGATTGGCCTTGCCTTTTACTTTCACTGGGGTGCGGGGGTCTAGGGTAAACAAGTCTCCCAGGTAGTCGCGGGTGTCTTGGGTGATGATGATTTCCCCCGCTTCGGATTCACCCTCCAGCCGGGCGGCCACGTTTACCGTGTCGCCAATCACTGTGTAGTTCATTTTCCGGGCGGACCCCAGGTTGCCCGCGATCAGCCGCCCGGTGTGCATGCCAAACCCCACTTTTAGGTGAGAGGCCTTGCCCTGAAAAAATTTGCGGTTGGCCGAGTGGACGATTTGAATGATTTCCACCGCGCAAGACACGGCGTTGATGGCGTCTTGCTCGGGGTTGGAGATGGGCACCCCGAAGGCGGCCATGATGCAGTCGCCGATGTATTTATCAATGTACCCGCCGTATTTAATGACGATCTCCACCGCTTCGGTGAAGTATTCGTTCAGCACGTCAATCACGTATTCCGGGGGGTGGCCCTCGGAAAACGAGGTGTACCCCCGGATATCGGCAAAGAACACGGTAGAGGTGAGGGCGTTGCCCCCCAGGTTGATGCTCTCGGGGTTTTCGGTGAGGTGGCTTACCAAGTCTTCCGACAGATACTTGGCAAACATGTCTTTGATCTTCCGTCGGTCTTCGGTGACCCCCGCCATTTGAGTGGCCAGGTTTTTTTCGCGGGTCTGGTCGGTGAACAGCAGGGTGGTGCCGGTGATTTTCCCCCCCTCGCCCTTTAGCGGAGAAAGATTTAGGGAGAAGTCGATCTCTTTCTCTCGGTCTTTGTCTTCGTAGATGCCCTCGACCCCCGCCAGTTCTTTGCCGTCTTTAGCGGTGGTGGAAATGGCCTTCATGATTTTGTTGTCGATGGTTTTTTTGAACACATCCCCCAGGGGTTTCCCCATGACAGTGTCGTCGAGGGACAGGGTGTCTTTGGCCGCCCGGTTGACGTAGCGGATAAACCCGTCTTTGTCGGTGGTGACCAGCAGGTTGGTCATGGAGGTAAAGATAGATTCCTGGTAGTGCTCCATTTCTTCAATTTTGGCCAAGTACTCTTTTAACTCTTGAAACATTTTGGCGTTTTGCAGCATGCCCGCGGCCAACTTGGTGTAAGAGTCGAGGAAGTTGAAGCGCTCCCGGTTGAAAAACAGCGGCGACAGAGAGTTCAGCACCATGACCCCCAGGCTGCCCCGGGGGGTAGACAGGGGAAAGGCCATTCCGCAGTTCATCTTGTCGTCGAGCAACAGGTCGGCGAAGGGACTTTTTTTCCGTTCGGTTAGGCACACCGACTCTCCGCACTCGTGCAGAAACCAAAGCAGGTCCGAGTCAGCTTTGAGGAAGGCCGGGGCGCTGTATTTTCCCCGGCGAAAGATCAGGCGCAGGTCGGTGCGGGCTTCTGGATTGGCATACACATACAGGCAAGCCAAATCCGAGCGGGTGATGTCCAATCCCTGTTCCACCAGGGTAGACACCAGGGCCTTGAATTCGGTTTGTTCCGACAACAGGGTGCCCGCCCGAACCAAGTCATCGAAGGTTTTGGCCTGCTGGGTGCCGGTAAGGGTGGTGGATGCTGTGGCCATAAACAAAGGACCTCGGAGATGCGGTTTGCTGCGATAAAAAGCCGTTCACAAAAAGAAAAAATGAGACCCCTACAAAATCTGCGTCATCTTTCCCCCATCCCTGAAGGATATGGGTTGATTCGGATGGATGATTTATTTATGGCAAAAACCCTGGTTATGCAGGGAACTCAAAATGGCAACGATCAACGAACCATTGGAAGGCCGGGGTGGAAGGGCGGCTTGGGAGTAAACGGACCCAAGACCCCCGGTCTTCTTGGCTCCCCCCAAAAGGATGTTTCATAAAAAGTTTCTCTCCTTCTATCGCAAAAGGGCATGCCCCCGCAAGGAAAAAAAACGGGTCAAATATATTGCGGGGTTACATGTCTTCATCACGGAAGGAAGGATTGGCGAATTTGGTGAATTCTGGAATGAATACCAGCTTTACCGTATCAATGGGCCCATTGCGGTGCTTGGAAATAATGATTTCAGCCATGCCCTGATGCTCGGTTTCTTTGTTGTACACCTCGTCCCGGTAGATAAACATCACGATGTCGGCGTCTTGCTCAATAGAGCCAGACTCCCGCAGATCGGACAACAAGGGGCGCTTTTCCGACCGGCTTTCCAGGGCCCGGTTCAGCTGGGCGCAGGCCACCACCGGCACGTTTAAGTCTTTGGCCAGGGCCTTCAGCCCCCGGGAGATGTCGGCGATTTCCTGCTCGCGGTTGTCGACCCGCCGGTGGGTGCGCATCAACTGAAGGTAGTCCACCACAATCATGCCCAGGTTTTTTTCTGCCCGCACCCGCCGGGCAATGGCCTTCATGGCCATGGGGGTGAGTTCGGGGGAGTCATCAATGTAAATATCGGCCTGAGAAAGCCGCCCGGCGGCGGCGGCCAGTTTGTCCCACTCGGTTTCGTCGAGGCTGCCCACCCGCAGCTTGTGGCTGTTCACCCCGGCGTCGGAGCACAGCAGCCGCACGGTGAGTTGCTCTTTCGACATTTCCAGGCTGAACACCAGGGCGGCGGTTCCGGTGGACAGGGCCGCGTTTTTGGCCAGGTTCATCACAAACGAGGTTTTGCCCATGGAGGGGCGGGCCGCCAGAATGATGAGGTCGGAGGGTTGCAGCCCGTTGGTTAGTTCGTCCAGCCGGGTGAAGCCGGTGGGCAGGCCGGTGAACTGCCCGCCCATGTCTTGCTGGCGTTCGATGACCTCGAAGGAGGGGCCCAGCAGGTCTTTGATGTGGGCGTAAGACCGGCGCACGCTGGCGTTGGCCAGGTCTTGAAAAATTCCCTCGGCCGATTGAATCAGCCCGCTCACGTCGTCGGAGGCATCGCGCCCCTTGCGGGCAATTTCTACCGCGGCGGTGATGAGGGAGCGCAGCTGGTGTTTTTCCCGCACGATTTCGGCGTAGGCCATGACGTTGGCGGTGACGGGGGTCATGTCGGCCAGTTCGGCGATGTACACCAGCCCCCCGGCCCGATCCAGCTGGTTCTTGGCCCGCAGGTGGTTGGCCAGGGTTATTTCGTCGATGGGTTCTTTACGCTCTCCCAGGTCCAGCATGGCCTGGTACAAGTCGCGGTGGGCGGGGGAGAAAAACGCATCCGCCGACAGGATTTCCATGGCCTGGTAAATGGCCTCGTTGTTGTGAATCACCGCCCCCAGCACCCCCTGCTCGGCCTCTTTGTCGTGGGGCAGAATCTGGGCGGTTTGAGGAGATTTGGCTTCTTGGCTCATGGCCTGTCAATCCAACAAAGTGAAAAGAATACACAATGAAGTGAATGGTGAAAAATGATCTTGAGAACATCCACCGATCACGGGGAGCGTTTAACGGCGCGCGAAACATGCAGGTGATCCCAGGGTAGCGCACTTGCGTATAAAATTGGAGACAGGGACACCTTTAACCGGAAAGCCATGTTTTGATAGGTCAAAAAAAACCCCGCCAGACGGGCTGGCGGGGTTGTCGTCTATATCACAGACGTTGGACAAGAAAGATATGCCCTGACCGTTAGGCTTGGGTGGCCTGGGCGGGTTGCTCGGCCGCGGCTTCTTCGCTTTCGGCGGGGGCTTCCTCTGCCGGGGCCTCTTCGCCCTTCACCTTCACCGCCACAACCTTCACGTTCACTTCAATTTTCACATCGCTGTGCAGTTTCAGCGCGGCGGCATAGTTGCCCACGCCCTTCACCGACGACAGGAAGGAAATGGCCTTGCGCTCCAACGAGACCCCCAGGCCCTCCAGCACTTCTTGCAGCTGGCGGTTGGTCACGGCGGCGTAGAGCTTGCCGGTGGGGCCAGCCTTGGCGTGAATGACCAACTCCAGGGCCTTTACTTTTTCGGCCAGGGCGTTGGCTTCTTGCACGGCCAGGGCCCGCTTGGCTTCCAGTTGTTTGCGTTGGTGGGCAATGGCTTTGGCGTTGCGGGTGTCAGACAAAATGGCCAGCCCCCGGGGAATCAAAAAGTTCCGCCCGTAGCCGTCTTTCACCCTCACCTCGTCTCCCAGGGAGCCGAGATGGCGTACATTGGTGGTTAGAATCACGTTCATGGTCGCCGCTTTGGAATCAGGTGGTTGAGTGGTCCCCGTGGTGAAACGGGGAAGGGGAAATTATCCCCGTTGAGTTTGTTCCTGGCCCACAAAACCTTCCGAGAAGGACAGCAGACCGATGTTGCGGGCCCGCTTGATGGCCTGGGTTAACATGCGTTGGGTTTTGGCCGAGTTGCCGGTGATCCGCCGGGGAACAATGCGGCCCCGCTCGGTGATGAAGGTCTTCAGCAGCTCAACGTCTTTGTAAGGAATTTCGTTCAGCCGGTTCAAATCCGACGACTTCCGCCGGGGGATGATGATCCGGTTGGCGGCGTTCCGCCGCCGGGGGGCTTTCGCTTTAATCTTCCGTGCCATGGTGTTCTCCTGGTCTTGGGGGCGTGTGGGTTAGATTTCGGGGGTCTGGGGGGTCAGGGTGCCCTCGGTCTTCAGCCGCTCGAAATCGGCCATTTCTTTTTGCACGTCGTTCACGGCCACCGACTGCCACAGAATCACGCTTTCGTTGTGGCGCAGTTGGGTGTCTAGCTCTTTGAGAGACGCGGGGGTGCGGTCGAGATAGAGCAGGTGGTAAATGCCGTAATCGTGCTTGCCCACGGTGTAGCCCAGCTTGCGCCGGCCCCAGGTGGCGGCGCCGACCACTTTGCCGCCATGGGTTTTCACCACGCCGGAGAATTTTTCCAGCAGATCTTTTTGTTCGGTTTCAGTGACGTTGGGTTGAAGAACCACAACGGTTTCGTATCCTTGCATGGGACGGGTCTTTCTTGGGTTGGGGTGGCCACCCGCCTGGACTGTTGGCGGGCCGACCGGCGCGGAATGGCCCGGCGGTATTGCCGGAACCATGGCTTGGGGGGCACCCAGGCCGCCGGTTCGACGACGGATACAACTTACTTCACTCTTCTTTCTTCATACTTTTACTTCACATTTCTTTCTTCTTACTTCAAAACATCCATGCTTCAAAACATTCCTCCATCAGGCACAAGCAAAGTCGGGCACCATCGAAGTCCAGTACAACTCAAGTCAAACCACACAACGTGTATGTCTATGTTTGTGTATCTATGTATATCGGAGACCTCTGCATCACCTGTTTTTTTCCATCCCCCATTCCCTCTTTTTACGGGAAAAACCCTGGGTCTCTATCTATGCATGACTCAGGAGGGAGACGGAGTCACAATCCGTTGATCTTGTCCGTTGGTCTTGGGGGTATGGCTTTGGCCAGCCATAACCCACAGAAAGAATTCCGATGAGCCTTCGGTTGTCTCACGGCATCCAACAACGACCTGTGATTCTTTGCTATCTTTTCCTATCCCTTCCGATCATTTCGCGATTACGATGAGCTCCAGTTTTCCAACTGGCCCGTATCGAGAAACTTCAGGGCGATGTCGGCGGCCTGTTGGGCGGCGTCCTCCAGTTGAGTGGCTTCTTCGCCGCCCACTTGGCCCAGCACATGGCCGGTGACCCCCCCCCGTTCGGGGCGCCCAATGCCCACCCGCAGGCGTTTAAAGTTTTGGTCGGCCAATTGCCCGATGATGGAGCGCAGGCCGTTGTGGCCCCCATGGCCGCCTTCTCCCCGGGCGCGGATGCGCCCCACGTCTAGCTCAATGTCATCCACCACCACCAGCAGGTCTTCCAGGGCCACCTTGTAAAACCGCAACAGGGGCACCACCGACTGGCCGCTTAAGTTCATGAAGGTTTGGGGCTTCACCAGCAGGAAGGGGGTTTCTCCCCGCTTGCCCTTTAGCGTTAGGGCTTGGTGCTCGGCCTTCCAGGCCGATAACTCCAGCCGATTGGCCAGCATGTCCACCACCCAGAACCCCAGGTTGTGCCGCGACCGTTCGTATTCACGGCCGGGGTTGCCCAGCCCCACGATCATCTTCATGCCGCGTCACAAGTTTGTTCCGTCTCGTGATTGAGGGACCAAGCCTTCTTGTTGCTATGTGTTTCCTTGCTGCCGATGTTTTCCCATCGTTTCCCATCGTTTTCCCATCCCCCTGCCCACTTGTTACGGCAAACCCATCGAGGAATGCGGGGTGAAGCCGGGGATGGCAGAGGCCATGAACGTTCTGTCCCGCGACAAGCGGCCTGTTCCCCTCCGCTGGCTTCAACCCGCCGGTTCCCACCGGCCAGTTTGCTGGGGGCTTGCTTAGGAAGCCTTCGACTCGGCGGCAGGGGCTTCGCCTTCGGCGGCTTCGGGCGCCACGGCCGGCCCGATTTCTTTATCCAAGTCGTCTTCAGCGCCACGGCCAGAGACCACCACCACGGTGGCGCCGGGATCGGAGAAGGCGGTGACGCCAGCGGGGAAGGTTAGGTCTTTCACGTGCAAGTTGTGGCCGATTTTCAGGTGAGACACGTCCACCTCGATGGTGTTGGGAATTTCCTGAGGAAGGCATTCCACCATGACCTCGTGCATGATGACCTGCATGGTCCCGCCGAAGGTTACCCCCACGGGTGTTCCCACGGGGTGAATTTCCACCGCCACCCGCACCTTGATGTTGGGGTCAATTTCGTTGAAGTCCATGTGCAGCAGGTGGCGCCCCACGGGGGTGGATTGCACCTCTTTCAGCAGGGCGGTGTGTTTGCTGGCGGGCTGGCCGTCGGCGGCGGGCAGGTGAACGGTAACCATTTGGGTGGTTCCGTGCAGGTGCTTCACCAGGCGGTTGGCTTCTTTTTCGCCCACTTGAATGCTGATGGGGGTCTTGCCGCCGTACAGAATGGCGGGGATCAGACCTTGGCGGCGCAGTTTGCTAACGGCCGATTTCCCGGTTTGGTTGCGGCGGGCGGCCTCGAGAACGAGAGATTGGCTTTTCATAATCGGGGTTGTCCTGTGTGTGGTGTGGTCAGACGGTGGTGGTTGTTTTTATATGTTTGGCGCGGCTGTTGTTTTCGTCGCTATTCTTTTGTTCTTTGTTCTTTGTTCTTTGTTCTTTGTTCTTTGTTCTTTGTTCTTTGTTCTTTGTTCTTTGTTCTTTGTTCTTTGTTCTTTGTTCTTTGTTCTTTGTTCTTTGTTCTGGGCTGTCCCAGGCCAACAGCACCTCTCCCCCCTGCCCCCCTCCCCATGCAGGGAGGGGGGAGTAACTCAAAGCCGACAAGTGATGGGATGACTTCCGTCCGGCCTTGGTCTTCCGAACGAATTTTATTCTTCACCCTTCGGCCGAAGCCGTATGGCTCCTCCCCGACGGGGAGAGACAGCCGCCACAGGCGGCAGGGATGGGTGCTGTTGTGGGCCATCGAGCGGTGCGATGGGCTTAAACCAAGATTGTTCAGCAATTTATAACCTTAAATCATCTTCCCGCGCACGGTCAACTGGTTTTTCAGACTTGACCCGATTGGCCCATGGATTGCTTGAAAGAAAGCGGTTATTGTAGGTTTTTCAGACATATTCATGGACTGTTTCATGGAGATGCCCGTTGCCGTTGGGGGGAACACCTGTTCAAAAGAGACGCATGTTGCCGATGTTGGGAAAAATTCCAAGAAAAACGATGATAAAACAGTGGGTTTTATTGCTGGCGGTGCTGTGCTGGGCCGGGTTAGGGGCGGGGGCTGCCCTGGCGGCCAGGGAGCTGGACCATGGTCTGGTGGCCTTGGCCGAAAAGCACTACGACAAAGCCTTGAAGCAGTTGCAGCCCCTGGCCGACCAAGGGGACCCGGTGGCTCAGTTTCACCTGGCCTGGATGTATGAGCATGGCCAGGGGGTGAAAAAGGATCTGCGAGCGGCTTTTGTTTGGTATCAAAAGGCCGCCCTGCAGGGCAACGCCGATGCCATGAACAACCTGGGCGCGCTGTACCACACGGGAGAGGGAACCAAACAAAGCTTCAAACTGGCCGCCCATTGGTATCAAAAGGCCGCCGAACTGGGCCAGCCTCAGGCTTTCTTCAACATGGCCATGATGATTTCGGAGGGCCAGGGATTCCGCCAAAGCGCCAAGGTGGCCGCCCAATGGCTGGACCGGGCCGCCCGCACCGATAACCTGGAGGCCCAATACCGCCTGGGCTTGATGTATGAGCAGGGAGACGGAGTGGCTCAAAACTTTGAAACCGCCGCCCAGTGGTACGAAGCCGCCGCCACCCGCGGCCATGCCCGGGCCAGCGCCAACCTGGGGGCGCTCTACCAAATGGGCCGGGGGCTGACCCGTTCTTATGCCGAGGCCGCCAAGTGGTATGCCATTGGGGCCGACAAGGGCGACCCCATGGCCCAAAACAACCTGGGGGCCTTGTATCAACAGGGGCGGGGGGTGGAAAAAGATCAAGCCCAAGCGGTGGAGTGGTTCCGCAAGTCTGCCGAGCAGCATTTTTTGGGGGGGGAGTACAACCTGGGGCTGGTGTATTATCAGGGCCGGGGGGTGGAAAAGGACCCCAGAGAAGCCTTCAAATGGTTTGAGCGGGCCGCCAACCAAGGGGACCCGGTGGCCCAAAACAACGTGGCCATTCAATACCAAAAAGGGGTGGGGGTCACCAAAAACCTGAAAAAAGCGGCCGAGTGGTATCGCAAGGCGGCGGAACAAAATTATGGGCTGGCCCAAATCAACCTGGGCACCATGTACCGCCGGGGGCTGGGGGTGCCCAGAGACCTGGAAAAATCGGCCTATTGGTACCGCAAGGCCGAGGCCAACGGAATGCCCCAGGCCAAACAGGCCTTGGAAATGTTAAACCAGCCCATGCCTCCGGAAGAAGAAACCCCCCAGGGTGAAGACACTCCGGTGGAGGAATCGGCACCGTAAGCCGCGGCACCATGACCCACCCCCCGCTTTCCCGCGAAGTGTTTCTGCTGTTCGCCCTGCTGTACGGGCTGGCCTGGGGGAGTTTTCTCAACCAATGGGCCGACCGTTGGTCCTTGGCCTGCCCCCCTGGCGTGACCTGGTTTTCCCCCCGGCGTTCCTGCTGTTTTCATTGTCAACAAACCATTCCCTGGTGGTGGAACCTGCCGGTGGTGTCGTACCTGTGGCTGGGGGGGCGCTGCGGGTTTTGCCGGGCGCCCATGGGGGCTTCTACCCTGGTGGTGGAGTTGGCCGTGCCAGCGGGCATCACCGCCCTGGCGGCTTGGGTGGGCCCGGAGCGGCCTGGGGTGCTGGCGGCGGGGGTGGGGGTGTTGAGCGGGCTGATATTGCTGGGGGCCAGGGCCTGGAAGAGCCGCCATTTATAAGCCGAATGAGGATGCAAGACTTCTGCATAACCAGGGTTTTTTCCCTGAACAGGGGGAGTGGGGGGCGAAACCCCCAATAAAATTGAATGGTTCTGTTCCTCAAGTTTTCTTGGTTTCTTCCGAAGTTTACGGTGAGAGAAAATATTCCACATAAACCGGGAGATTTGACCATGAGGAATTGGAAACAGACGGCCCTGCTGGGGGTGGTGTTGGCCTCGCTGGCTGGCTCCCCCGCCCTGGCCCAAAACACTTCACCAGTGGTGAACGTGTACTCCATGTGGGTGAAGCTTTCTTTGCGGGGCTATGCCCAAGAGGAAATTGAATCGGTGTTGAAAAACATTGACCCCAAAACCCTGGACGAGGTGAAGGGGCGCCTGCGGCGGTCGGTGATTTCCAACCTGCAATTGAAGAAGATTGACCGGTTGTACGCCCGCAGCCGCGACTACGACGACCAGAACCTGGTGATGGAGTCCATCCGGACGGAAATCCGCTTTGCCGGGCTGGAAACCGATCCGGAGCTGAAACTGTTGATCAAGGACCGGTTTGGAATTTCTCTGGCCAACTAGGGGGGGGGTTGCCCCGGCCGGGGTGCCCTGGGAATGGCCTGCCGCTGGATTGGCGTTCAACAAAAAAGCCCCCGGTGTTTGGCCGGGGGCTTTTTGTTTGTTTGGGGTGCCTTTACGGGCTCAACTTCCACAGGTCGTTTAGATAGATCTGCGCTGGCGACACGGAATCAAAGCCCCACCCTCCGATCAGCCATAAATTTCCCGCTGCATCCGACCAAGCCTTTGGGGCACTTCTGGCCCCCGGAGTATTCGTAGCTGCGGGGGTTCCTTTGGTTCCATAGACCCCGGTGGTGTTTCCTGTGCTGCTGCCGCCCATCCAAGTCCAATTGGTACCGTCCCACTTCCATAGGTCGTTCAGACTTTTTAAGGCCCCCCCCGCGGAATCATAGCCGAATCCACTAAACAGCCAAAAATTCCCGGCGGAATCTTTCCAACCAATGGTATCCATTCTTGATCCCGGATTGTTGGTGGCGGCAGCCACCCCTTTTGTTCCAAAAACCCCAGCGGCATTGGCCGTGCTGCTGCCGCTCATCCAGGTCCAGTTGGTGCCATCCCATTTCCACAGGTCGTTCAGGTAGCCAGCTACCGCCAAGGAATCAATGCCAGGCCCTCCAAACAGCCACAGGTTTCCGGCAGCATCGGTCCAGGATGTTGAACTATACCTAGCGCCCGGATAATTGGCGGCGGCAGCCACCCCTTTTGTTCCATAAACCCCGGCGGAATTCACCGTGCTGGCACCGCCTATCCAGGTCCAGTTGGTGCCATCCCATTTCCACATGTCGTTATAATAGCCCAACGATCCGGACCCCCCAAACAACCAAGCATTTCCTGCGGCATCTTTCCAAGTAGTCACGCGTTGTCTGGCCCCCGGCACGTTGGCGGCGGCGGTTACCCCCAAGGTGCCATACACACCGGTCGCATTCACCAAGTTGCTTCCACTTACCCAGGTCCAGTTGGCCCCATCCCACTTCCACAGGTCATTCAGGTTGCCTATCCCGGTCCCTGAGTCATAACCCGTGCCCCCAAACACCCATACATTCCCCGCGGCATCCAACCAATTCTCCGAATATGCTCTTGCTCCAGGCATGTTGGCGGCGGCGGCGGTTCCTTTGGCCCCATAGACCCCGGTGGTGTTTCCTGTGCTGCTGCCACCCATCCAGGTCCAGTTGGTGCCATCCCATTTCCATAGATCATTCAGATAGACGACCGTGGCTGCTGAGCCATAGCCATATCCGCCAAACATCCAGAAATTCCCCGCTCCATCCACCCAAGTGATGGGACTATGCCTGCTGCCCGGCTGGTTGGTGGCGGCGGCAGTTCCTTGGGTCCCATAGACTCCAGTGACATTCCCTGTGCTGCTTCCGCTCACCCAGGTGGTTTGCATCACCACGTTCAGCGGGGTGAAGGCGGTCACCGCCCCGCTGGTGGCGGTGATGGTGCTGGTGCCCACCCCGGCGTAGGCCACGGTGGCCAGTCCGGATGCGTTGATGGTACTAGACGCAGTGTTGCTGCTGGTCCAGGTGGCCGTGTAGCCGTAGGTAGGTAGGGGAGCCACCGTGGTATCTGAGAACGTTCCGGTGGCCGTGTATTGCTGGGTCTGACGAGTGAGGATGGTGGCATTGGCCGGAGAGAGGGTCATGCTCAGCAAGTTGGGGTTGCCCACAGTGAGGGTGGCGGTTCCCGTCTTTCCGCTGGCCGGGTCGGTGGCGGTGATGAGGGAAGTACCCGTGATGTTTCCGGTGTTGATGGCGGTGGCCAAGCCAGAGGTGCTGACAATGGTGGCGTTGGTGGCGGTGCCGCTGGTCCAGGTCATCAGGGTGGTGATGACCCCGGTGGTTCCATCAACAAAATTTCCCATGGCGGTGAGCTGCTGGCTGGTGCCCCTTGGCACGGTGACCGGGGTCACGGCAATGCTGACAAGGGTGGGCATATCCACGGTGAGGGTGGAGGTATTGCTGAAACCCCCGCTGGTGGCGGTGATGACGGACGTGCCGGTGATGGTCCCCGTAGAAGGCAACGAAGCCAACCCGGTGCTGTTGATGGTAGCGTTGGCCGGGGTGCCGCTGCTCCAGGCGATGGTGTTGTAGGCGTTTGGCAGAGTGCGATTCATGCCATCGTTGTAGGCCCCCGTGGCGGTAAACTGTTTGGTGGTGCCCCTGGGCACCAAAGTGGTCGCCGGAGCCACCGTGATGCCGGTGAGGTAGGGGGTCACGGTCACATTCACCGTGGGTACCAGCGATGGATTGGGGGTGGGGGAGTTATCGGTGGCCTTCAAGTCGAAGGAATCCGCCCCGCTTAACGCCGTGTTAGGAGTATAGGTGCCCGTGAAGGTAAACGTATAACCGCTGGTCATGTTGCCCGTGGTGGTGGCCAGGGTAAACGCCGAGAGCGTGCCCTTGGTGGGGGCCTTGACCGCCGCCAGGGTCACCACCGGGCTGTCGGTGTCGGTGACCGTGTAGGTGAGGGTCACCGGCACGTTGGCCGGGGTGGTCACCGCCGCCGGGGGGGCGATGTCTGGGCAATACAGACAGGTGGGCAGCAGGTGATCCGTTCCCCGGTACACCTTGGGAATTTGGCAACCAGACAAGACCAGCAGCAGGGTTAGGGAGACAGGCAGAAAAACACTGCGAAGAGAAAACATCACTTTACCCTGGAGAAGGAAACCATAGCCCCCATATAAAGGTGCATAATAATCACACATGATAAAAAAGACAACTGGCGTAAAGACGCAATCTCCATGAGTCAACTTGGGGGCGGGGTGTTGCGGAGGGCCTATTCTTCTGAACCCAGCACTTCTTCTTCGGGGTAAAAGGGGAAGGGCGGGTGGTGGTTCGCGCGCCGCTCGTGAGACAGGGGCAAACAGGAGAAAAACTCCACCAAGTGGTCGTGTTCTCGCTTGGCGTCTTGATAGCCCAGATCGAGCAGGGTTTCGATGTACTCCTTCTCGAACATTAAATAACTCACCAGGTCATTTTCTCCGTGGGGAGAGTCTTCCAGCAGGTTGCCGAAAAACCGGTGCATGGGAGAGACCGCCCGGGAACTGGCGATAATTTTGCGCAGGCTTTGGGCGGCCACCTTGCCCAGGTTTTCGGTGGGTTGAATGGTGAAGGGCCGCACCTTACGCATTTCATGGATCACCTTGCCGGGCACCATCATTTCCCGACGGTGGCGGTTGATCCGTTCCAGGGCGTCGTTCCCAAAAATTTGCTCCATGTCGCGGATGAGGTAGTTGATCCGCTGCAACTGGTTCAGGTCGTAGTCTAGTTTATCCAAGAAGATGGAGTTCAGCAGTTGGCCCGCCAGGGTTCCCAAGGGGGGTTGGGGGGCCAGGACCTGGGGCATTTGCAGGTCGGCCATGGGTTCGGAGGGGATGGGCACCGCCGCGCTGGGGGGCCGCAGGGCAATGATGAACAGGTGATCGGCCCCCAGCTGAATGGCGGGGCTAATGGGGGTGTTCTGCCGCAGGGAACCGTCTCCAAAGTACTGCTGGTTGATGCGGATTAAGGGAAAGATGATGGGCAGCGCCGCCGAGGCCAAAATGTGCTTGGGGGAAAGGCTGGTGAAAATGGGGTGAATGCCGCCCTCTCGAAAGTGTACGTCGGGGTGTTTTTCCACAAAAATGGCCGGAAGGCCCGTGTTGATGTGGGTGGCCGAGATGGTGAAGGCGTCGATAATGCGAGAATTGATGTTTTTATGGATGTTGAACCAAGAGATGTTCCGCCGCAGATAAAACACGAAGGGGGTGGTGTCGAGAACGCTTTTGAAGGTGAAGGGCCCCAGGGTGCCGTAGCGTTTTTCCAGCAGGCGGTACAGCCCCAGCATGTTGGTGGCCGCGAAGTACCCGGTTTTGGCCAGAAAGGTGAACAGGGCCTGGGTGTCTGTGTAGTAGATATCTTTGGAGGTCAGGCTGTTCCACAGTTTCCAGATATGCTTGCCCTGATACACCGGGTCGTGGGCGGTGGCGGCCATGAAGGCGCAGTTGATGGCCCCCACGCTGGTGCCGCAATACAATTGAAACAGGGGGCTTTCTCCCAATTCTGGGGGCAGTTGGGTGCGAAGGTAGTGAATCACCCCCGCCTCGTAGGCGCCCCGGGCCCCCCCGCCAGAAAGCACCATGGCAAACCGGGGGCGGGCGTCTGGGTAGCCGTTTCGGCGCTCGTGTTTGCGGGCACCCCGGCCAGAGTGCTGTGACAAGGAGGGGCTGGATTTCTTGGTGGCCAAGGGGGCTCCGGGAAGGGGGGTGAACAAACACGGAAAACAAACGTAAAAATTGGGTTGAAAACCCCGGATGGAACGGCCCAGGGTTGGCGCTCACTTCAACCCCAATGTATCTGTTCTTCCCCCGCACTTGAAGGGCCCTGCCCGCCAGGGGTTCCCTCGCAAGCGTTCCCTGGCTTAGGTGTTGCCCGATTTTCTCAATTCCTACCTATACTCATATTTACGAAAGGTCGCATTGACCCGGTCCATGGGCTGGAGGGAACGGATTTATGGGATAAAATCCCCCAGCAGGTTTTCCGTAAACACCGCGCCACCGTTGCCTTCTTCGTTGCTTTCCCAAAACAACACCGCACGGGTGCGGGTGTCTCCCAGCGAGGGCAGTTCTTCCATCATCAAGGTCAGTTTGCCCTCGGTGGTTTCTACCCGCGCCAGGGGGTGCTTGAACACCCGGTAGTAAAAACCACTCACCACCCGGTTTCCCAGCAGGGTGTTCAGCAAGGGGGCGTTGTTCCAGCGTTCTCGCTCTTCGGGGGCGGGGGCTTGGGGGTTCCCCAGGGTGTAAAATCCCGAGGAATAGGTTTGCTCCAGGGTGGCGGTGACCCGCCAGCGGGTAAGCAGGGGGGTGGCGGGTTCCAGGTCAATCTGGGTTTGGGGGGGGTACCAATCTCTGGTGTGGGCCCAGGCCAAGCTGTATCCCCCCAGCCCCGCCAGCAGATACAGGGCGGTGAGGGCCGCGGCCCCCCGCAACAGGTTTTCCCAGGCGTGGGGAAATCCTTCCAGCAGCACCAAGATCAACCCCAGCAGCAGGGCCAGGGCGGGGTGGCCATCGGGGTGCAGGGGCAGAGAAATCGGCTGGGTAGAAAAGGGGGCCAGCCAGGGAAGGCCCTGGGGGGTGGTGAGCATGAGCAACTGGTGCCCCAGCAACCCGGCGGCGGTGGTGATGACCTGGGGCCAGGGAAAGCGGGACTCGTTCCAGAGGAACACCACCAAGCCTCCCATGCCCAAAATGCCCGCGGAATAAAACAGGGAGTGAAAGGGGAGCGGCCCCAGAATCATGTCGGCTTGGTTTCCGGTCAGGGCCAGCCCCAGGGGGTAGTCGGCCAGGGGCAAAATTACCCCCAGGGCCAGCCACAAAAACGGGCGGGGGCCCAGCCGGGCGGCCCAGTTGAGGTGAGAGCGCAGCAACACCACCATCATCAGGCCAATGGCGGCGGTGAGAAGATCGTGGGAAAGAAACATGATGGAAAACCCCAAGGAACGGACCGGCGCAAACCGGTTAGGGACTGGTGGGGGTGGGCCCTGAAGACAGCGCCCCCGGTTTGGCGGTTGCGGCGCCGGGTTCTTCGGGCTTGGCTGGTGGGGCTTCCATTAAGCCCAGCAGGTACCCCGCCACCCCGGCGGCGCACACCCCCTGATAGGCCAAGCACCGGGCCTGCCCTTTTTTCTTCATGGAGGTGTCGTACACGTAACTCCAGGTGGGCGTGTAGTAATAGTATCCCACCAGTTCGTTGGCCGGGTTGTACAGCCGGTGGTCCACCGCCCAGCCGATGAACGCCCGGTCGTCGTCGCGGTTGACCAGGTACAACCGAGAGCGGCCGGTTTCTACCACCACGCCCACGGCCCCGCGCAGCCGGCCGTCGGTTCCGGCCAGTTCCACAAAATTAAAATACACCCGGGCTTCCCCCAGGGGTTTGCCCGCCGGGTCCTGAATGGGGGCGGTAATCAGGGGGGTGTTCAGGGTTTGGGCTTGGGCGGGGAACGCCCCCGCCCAACCACTGGCCAGCACGACCGCCCACAGGGCCAGCCGCCAGCCTGCCGGAGCCATTAGGCCCCTTTGTTCATCAGCAGATAGGCGGCTACCGCGCCGGCCACCACCACGGCCAGCACCACCCACACCCAGCCTTTTCCGCCATGGGAGCCATAGCCCGAATGGCCGCTGGGGCGCACGGTGTGGGGGGGGTAGGTATAGGACAGGTTGACGTGTCTTTCGCTGCTCATGGTTGGATTCTCCAAAAGGAAGGTGAAAAGGATGAAAGGAAAAAAAAGGGTGTCACCCGGATGCCGCCACGGCGGCCCCCAAGGCGGTTAGGTTGATTCCAGCATGAAACGCCCAAGGTTGCCATAGCCCCCCCGAACGGTAACGCAACCAGGCCAGCACCATGGCCATGGAGAAGATAAGGATAAAATAAAACGGATAAGATTCCCACTGGTCGTAATGCAGCAGGGTAAACAGCAGGCTTACCGCCCCAGCCGCCCACAACCCCCCCAGGGGCCGCTGCAAGGCGGGGAACAGCACTCCCCGAAAGGTGATTTCCTCGACCAAGGGAATCAACACCCCCAGCAACAGGGCAAACCCCAAAAAGGGAAGGGGCCCCAAGGTCATCACCTGAGAAAACTGGGTCTCGAAGGTGTGGGGTGGGGGCCAAGCGATTTCGATGGGAATGGCGGCCACCTGGATCAGCATTCCACCCAAAATGGCGGCGGGCACCCCCCCCAAGGCTTGGCGGGTAAGGCCAGCTTTGGTGAATCCGGCCATGGCCCAGCCATGGGGCCCCCGCCGGGTGATCAGCAGCACCAGCAGCGCCAAGGTCAACAGGCTAGAGGCGGCGAGCAAGACATACATGGCCCCGCCATGGATGGGGGTATTTTGTTGGGGCATCCACGCTTTGGGCAGCAACCCCTGGTGGATCAATACGCCCATGGCAGCACCCGCCAACAATTGGGCCAGAATAAATATGCCAAAGGCCACAGCGCCTTCCCACCAGGTCCATGTCTCTCCCGCCAGGGTATTCCCAGAAGGACGAACGGTGTGGGGCGGGTATGAGTATCCCGTGGGGCGGCTTGTCTTGGAGGGTTCCATTCTGTTGGCTCTTTTCTGTTGAGGCTTAGAGACTTCTGCGTAATCTATGTTTTCTCTTTTCTCTTTTCTCTTTTCTCTTTTCCCTTCCCCCCTGGTCTTGTTCGTTTGAAATTTTCTCGGCGGTGTTGGATTGGGGAATGGCGCAGCCAGTGGAGTTCAATGAGTCCTTCAAACCCTATTGCCATTGGGGAAGAATGACAAGAGGAAACAAAATTAGTTGAGCGTTTTGCATGACCAGGGTGTTTTCCAAAAATAAGGGGGCATGGGGGCGAAGCCCCCCATAAACTAAACCCCTTTCCCTGGGGGCAGGGGGATGGGAATAAAATGGGAGATGCAGAGGTCTCTAGTTTTCTTTCACCCGGGCCAGGGGGGGCGGCAGCCGCCAGATGTCTTCATCGGGGATGGGCATCATGGGATACAGATTCAGGGGATCGCCCCGCAGCAGGTCAGAGATTTTCACAAACCCGTCCACCAGCCGGTCCAGGTGGCGGGGGGGCTTTTGGAGAGAGAACAGGGTGGTGTGGAAAGGTTTCAGGGCCGCCAGGTCGTCTAAGCGGGGCAACGTGAGCAGGGGGAAGGATTGGGTCTTCTCCACGTAGCGGTTGAAGGCCAGGGGGTTCTCGGAGAAATTGTTGATCACCCCCAACATGCGGGCGGGGAAGTGAAACTCGTGGCCGCCAATCAGCACCGCCCGCACCATGCGGTTCAGCACGAACAGCGATTCGGGGGCTTCGGTGGTGACCCCGATGACCCAATGGGCTTTGCGCAGCAGGGGGGCAATGGCACTGTCGAAGCGGTCGTCACCCACGTCGAACAGCACCACCTGATACAGAGCCGTGAGGTGGTGGGTCTGAAAGTAATGAAAGGCTTCGTCCAGCACGCCCCCATAGGCCCCGGTGAGCAGGTTCGAGGGGCCCAACTCCAGCACGTCCAGATAGGGCGTGGCCGCCCGAACGATGGCTTCTGGCTGTAGTTTATCGTAGGCAAAGTTGTTGCGCTCCAGCCCTTCCATCAGCGAATCCCCCCGCTCTTTCATCAGCGACAACACGGTGTCTTGCTTTTGGTCGCAGCCCACCAGCAGGGTTTTAATGCCCACGTAAGACAGGGCCATGGCCGTGTGCACGGCCACCAGGGTTTTTCCCGTGCCGGATTTTCCGCAAATGGCCACCAGTTTGGTCATGGGGGGGGCTCATCGCGGGGGGCGGGGGGTTCGGCGGATTCCAGGTCTTTTTCGTAATACCGGGCGTACACCATGCGCCGGTCGGGGAACCGCACTCCGTACACGTTGGAGCGGATGTCTCGCTGGTAGTAAGACACCTCCACGTCTCCCCGCCAGCCTTCGGTCACGTGTTTCTTTAACTTTACTTTTACTTTTTGGCCGGGCTGATATTTGGGGTTCACCGGCTGGGGCCGGGGGCAAACCGCTTTAAAGTCCGATGTATCTCCGTAACACATCCAAGTGGCCAGCAGCACCACCCCAATGCGGTACACCCCCCCATGGGTGCGCTGGTATAAGTCCGGCGCCATAGAGGTTTGCACCACCCAGGTTTTGCATTTCTCCAGCTTTTTCATGCGGCATTCGTGCAGGTCGGCCACTTCCAGTTCGTAGGCGCGGTATTCGGCCCGGGCTTGGGGCGCCACGACCATGCTGACGGCCAGGCTGAGGGCTAGGCTGAGGGCCAAGCCCCCGGCGGCCCGGGCCAACCGAGCAGCCAGAGAGATTAGCGCCCGTTTTGCCATGAGGACAGGCAAGGTGGGGATCATTTCACTGTATTGTTGAAGGTCGCGCCTTCCATGCGGGCACCCTCGGTCAGGGCACCTTCCATGTGGGCGCCGTCGAACACCGCTCCGGTAAACTCTCCTTCCTTCATCACGGCCCCCTTCAAAATGGCCTGCAGGAACGAAGCCTTTTCGGCCTTCACCATGAACAGCTTGGCCTGTTCCAGGTTGGCTTTCACAAACTGGGCCCGGCCCATGCTGCAAGCCATCAGGTTGGCCATTTTCAGCGCGCATCCCCGCACTTTGGCGTCTTCCAGGTCGGACATGGTGAAGTTGGCACCCATCAACACAGACATGTCCAGCACGGCCCCCTTGAAGGTGGTGCCGGTGAAATCGGTTTTCACCGCCCGCAGCCGGTCGGCCTTCACGTCTACCATCAGGCAGGCCAGGAAGCGCCCCCCGTTCAAAATGGCCCGGCGCAGCTGGCTTTGGCTAAAGTCGGCTAGGTGGGCTTGGGCCCCCACCAAAATGGCCCCGTTCAGCACAGAGTCGATGAATTGGGCCTTGTGCAGGGTGGCGTTCCAAAAGCTGGCTTCTTGCATCACGGCCCCCGACAGGTTGGCCCCGGTCAGGTTCACCCGGTTGAACACCGATTCTCTCAGGTAGGCGTCGCGCAGGTCGGCCCCCACCATGTTGCTGTCCGACAGGTCGGCGCATTCCATGTTGACGCCTTTCATCACCACGCCCTTCAGGTTGCTTTTTGCCAGCAGCAAACCCGACAGGTTGGCTTCCGACAAATTCAACCCTTCCAAATTCAGCCCATACCAGCGCTGACCGGATTTGGCTTTGTCTTCCAATTCTTCTTTGGTGATGGCCGCCATGGATTCTTTCCTGGGGGAATTTTTTAATTGCGCTGTTATTTCTATTTTTATGGGTTACAAATCTTGTTCGTTACAAATTTTTCACAGGTCTCTTCCGGTCTGGTCTGTGTGGTCCCTTCCCAGTTGCCCTCTCTAACAGCACCCTTTCCCTGCGGGCATCTCCTCCCAACGGCACCCCTCCCCTGCCCTTCGGGCATCCCTTCCCCTTCGTGGAGGGGAAATGAATCGAAGCCGGGAGGTTGAATGCTTGCTTCTTTCCAGCCTCCTCATCCGAACGGATTCTATTTTCTACCCCTCGGCCTAGGCCGCATTGAGACCTTTGCATAACCTATTTTTTCCCATCCCCCTACCCCCTTCCCTGGGGGAAGGGGGATGATTTTATTGGGGGGCTAAGCCCCCCATTCCCCCCTTTCACGGCAAAACCTCGGGTTATGCAGAGGTTTCGTATTGTCCCTCTCCGACGGGGAGGGACGGGTGCGGTACCAGGGAGGGGTGCTGTTCGGGAACCCCTCGCACCCGAAAGGTTGGGTGCTTGCTTCCGTTCGGCTTCACCCGCCGAAAGATTCTATTTTCCACCCCTTGGCCTAAGCCGTATTGTCCCTCTCCCACGGGGGAGAGACGGGTGCCGTTGGGTCTGCCAGCCCAAAAATTGCCTGGGCCCTAAAACGGCAGTTTCCCACCGTGGTGCAGTTTCAACACCGCCTTGGCTTCATCAAAGGGGTGGGGTTTCATGGTCCCCCGCAAAATGCGGAAGCAGCACGACCCCAACTCGGTGGTCACCTTCAGCCGTTGGCGGCGGATGGACACCTGGGCCCCCGGATGGGCCACGTTGGCCACGAACACAAACCCCGACTCGTCGGTCATTTGCGAGACGGCTTCGATCATGTGGTTGTAGTCTTGCAGGCTTTTCCAAATTTCCTCCCGCAGTGGCAGGGCTTTTTCCAGGGTGGCGGCGATTTGCTCCACGCCCTCGCTGCGGCCAGACTTGGTTTCAAACTGGCGCTGTAAAAGGAAAAGATTTTTAGAGTATCGGTCGAAGTTGAGCAGGTTGGCATCCAGGTCAGACTGCAGCTTGTCGAACTTTTGGCGCATGGAGGGCCCCATGCCCACCTGCACTTCGGTGATCAACTCGGCGGCGCTGGAGCCCAGGGCGGGGGTCCACACCAGTTCTCCGGCCCGGGTGAGCCCCCCGTTGATAAAGCCATCGGGGCCTTTCACCACCCGCACAAAACGCCCGGCCTGCACGTCCGAGTTCAAAATGTATTCTTGAGAGACAACATCCATGCCAGCCCGCACGGTGGAATCGGAGATGAATTTGGCTTCCACGGTGTTTTGGGTTTCCAGGTGGCCGCCCATCACCCCCCCGCGAATAATAATGTTGCCCTTGCTGATGAGTTTGGCTTTGCCCACGGTGCCCATGATGTCGATGCCCTGGTCGGCCTCCACGGTAAAGCCGTCTTCCACGGTGCCCTGCACATACACCACCCCTTCAAAGCGGATGTTGCCGGTGGAGGACCCCACGCTGGCCACCTGATAGACGTTCTCTACCCCAATTTTTTCTCCTTCCACCACCATATAGCCGGGAATGGCAGACAGGATTTGGGTGCCATCTTCGTTCAGCGAAGCGTTTTTTCCCAGGCGGAAGGGGGCTTTTTTGCCGCTTTTGGCCCGCAGGGGTTTGCCCAGCACGGTATAGCCCTCCAGCCCTTCGGTGGGGGGCACAATGGTGGCCACCACGTCGCCTTCCGACACGGCGTGGATCAGGTTCATTTCCTTCAGGCTCACTTCCTGAGAGGAATAGTCGGGCTCGTCTTCTTTTTTGTTTTGGGGAAACTGAATGTAGCCATCCATGCCGTTTTCCGGCTGTTGGCCCCGGGCAATCACCACCGCTTCGCTTTCAATCCGGTTTTTCACCACCCGTTGAATTTCTTCCAGCAGCAGACCCTTGGTGACCCCCGCTTCTTTCAGGGCCTCCTTCACCTTCATGGGGTCCAGGCGCTTTCCGGCGGGGTTGGAGGGGGGGAAAATCGTGAGGGTGGCTTCGCTCTCGTCTTGCGAAATATCCACGTACACTTCGTAGTCGGTCAGTTCGCGGGTGGTCAGGGTTTCAAACTGGTTCGAGCCCCGCCGCATAATGGCGTTCAGGTGCTCCATTTTAAAGGCAATGCCTTTGGCCTGAAGCTCGTTGACGATTTCTCCCGGGTCGGCGTCTTTGCCGCTGGGAGAAACCCTCAGCCTCACATGGGTGGGGGTATATTTCAGTTCGTAAAATTTATCGGCCATGGGTTTTGTCTTCCGTCAGTCTGGTGTCATCCAGGTTTTGGCCATCAACTTCAGGTGCTTTTCTTTTCGCGCGCCGGGTTTTTTGTTCCCCAACAATTCAGCCACCTCATCCCGGGTCAGTCGGCGGGATTCTCCCGGGTTCAGGTCTCCCAGAATTACCGGCCCCACCTGCCAACGCTTTAATTTCAACACCCGGTGCCCCATGGCCAAAAAAAACTTCTTCACATGGTGCTTCATGCCTTCCCGCAGGGTCAGTTCTACCCAGGTTTTGTCGTTCACCGTGTGCAGCACCCGGGCCTTGGCCGGGCGGTGCCGAACGCCTTCAATGACGGGCGCCTTGGCGTGGCGGGCCAGGGCGGGCGGGTCTACCAGCCCTTTCACCTTGACCAGGTAAATCTTGGCCATGCCGTGGGCGGGGTGGGCCGCCCGTTGGGCCAGGGCCCCATCGCTGGTCATCAGGATCAAACCTTCCGCATCATAATCCAGTCGGCCCACAGGAAACAACCTTGTCTTTGTTTTGGGTAAATAATCCCGCAGCGAGGGGCGGCCTTGGGGGTCGCTGAGGGTGGAGACCACCCCCTTGGGTTTGTAGAGCGCCCAGGTTTCTTGGTTGGCGGGGGCCGCCAAAGACACCGGGCGGCCATCCACCGACACTTGATCCAAGCCGGGGTGAACCAGGTCTCCGGGGCCGGCGGTGCGGCTGTTGATGGTCACCCGGCCATCGGCAATCCAGCGCTCGGCTTCTCGCAGGCTGGCCAGGCCCGCTTTGGCCATGGCTTTGTGCAGGCGGATGCCCTCGGTTTCGGGCGGGGTGTGGTCGGTGGTCATGGGGTGATTTCCCCCCGTTCCATGGATTTCAGGGCCCCCTGGGCGGCCATTTGCTCGGCTTGTTTTTTGTTGCGGCCTTGCCCCCGGCCCAGTTCTTTGCCCTGGAACACCACCGCGATGGTGTACCACTTGTCATGGTCGGGGCCGTGGGCTTCAACCACCCGATATTCCACGGTGTCGCGGTGGCTTTTTTGCACGATTTCCTGCAGCCGGGTCTTGAAATCATAGGTGAGGGTTTGTTCCGCCACGGCGTCGAGCCGGCGGCTGAATAGCCTGGCCAGCCAGTCCGATACCGCCGTCAGGCCGTGGCTGCCGCGGCTGTCTAAATACACGGCGGCCACCACGGCTTCCAGGGCATCGGCCAGAATGGAGTCTTTTTCTTTCCCCCCCGAACGCTCTTCCCCCCGGCCCATCCGCACCATGCCGCCCAGGCCCAGCTCACGGGCCACCTCGGCCAAAGACGATTCGCTGACCAGCGAGGCCCGCATTTTCGACAGCCGCCCCTCCCGCTCGGCGGGAAATTGAGCCATCAACAATTCGCTCACCACCAAAGACAGCACCGCGTCTCCCAAAAACTCCAGCCGCTCGTTGTGGGTGGGGGCTTCTTGGGGGTTCTCGTTGCAATAGGACTTGTGGGTCAGGGCGTCGGCCAGCAAGGCGGGGTTGTGAAAGCGGTATCCCAGGTTGAACGGCGTGGGGCTGGAGGAGGGAGTGCTCATGAGAAAACAAAGCCCGTGGAGGGAAAAGGAAAGAACGCTGGGGAAGGACGGAAACTTTGGCTTAGGCCCCTTGGGGGTTGGCCATGGGAAGGGTGACCACAAAGGTGGAGCCAGAACCTGGCTGCCCCAGCACTTCCACCTTTCCGTGGTGGGCCGCCACGATTTCTTGCACCACGGTTAACCCCACCCCCATGCCGCCCCCCATGAAACTGTTTTTCGATGAGTGATGATACATGGTGTCGGTGACCTCGTAAAACATCTGGAATATTTTTTCTTTTTCCTCGGGGGGAATGCCCACCCCGGAATCGGCCACCTCAAAAATCATTTGGTTGTCTTGCTGGCGCCCGCCAATCCGAATGTTCCCGCCGTTGGGGGTAAACTTCACCGCGTTTTCCACCAGCTCCCACACCACTTTTTTAAATTTCATCCGGTCGGCGGTAAACAGCAGTTCGGGGTCCATGTCGAGATTCACCTGCAAGCCGCGCTCTTGAATAATTATGGACAACTCATGCAGAATTTCCTCGCACAATGGCCGCAGCGGAAAACGAGAAGGGTTCAGCGCCAGCCGCATCTGCCCCAGCTGAGACAGCTCGTGCATCTGCCCCACGATTTCAGACAGGTGCTGGGCGGATCGCCCCAGAATTTTCACCATGTTTTCCGCTTCCCTCCCGGCCATTTCTTGAGAGAGGATTTCCACCACGTTTGAGATAATGCTAACCGGGGTGCGCAGCTCGTGGCTGGTAATGGCGATGAACTTTTCCTTCATCAGGTTCAGTTCTTCCAGATCGCGGGCTTTGGCCACCAGCCGGCGGTTTTCTTGCTGAGAGTAGATTTTCTCCAGGCATTTCTTAATGACGAACTCAGCCCGGTTAAAGCTGATGGGTTTGGTGATGAACTCGTAGGCCCCGGCCTTCATCATTTCCACCGCGATTTCGATGGTTCCCTGGCCAGTGGTCACGATAATCTCCACCTCTGGCTGCTCGCTTTTCATGGTGTGCACCAGCTCTTGGCCGGTCATCATCGGCATGGTCAGGTCGGTGATGAGCAGCTGGTAGGGCTTGCGGCGGGCCATCTCTAGGGCCTGCTGGCCGTTTTCGGCCAGGTCGGCCTCCAGCCCCCAGCGGCGCAGGAAGCGATCCCAAATGGTGCGGATGGGGGCTTCGTCCTCCGCCACCAGGATGGACGTCTTGGTGTTTAGGTTGGTCATCACTTCCACGGATTTACCTCATGTCAATCGAAGGCCCAAAAACAAAGAGATTGAGTTAAGTTGTTCTCCACCCGGCAGATTCCTTCCAGACTATCCAAAAATCGTCCGGTTTCAAACCTCTTTCCCCAAAAACCGGCCCGGCTTGGTTTGGGATAAAAACCCACCCCGTGAGTGTCGCCGATATAAAAAACGCCCACCGTTTTATTCTATTGTTATTCTTGGCAAATATAAACAAATGAAAAAAATATGTTGCCAAAAACAAACCTCCGGCCAATCCTGATATACAACAAAACGATGGCGGGGGGAGATTCGTCTCCGGCGGAGAAAATCAGGAGCTGGGTTTAGGCCTAGGGCTAGGTACCGGGTGAGAGAAAAAAGAATGAAGAGAATTGAGAGAAAGAAATAGGGGAGGGTGAAGATGGCGCTGGATGAGAAGGGACGAGAGGATATGGGGCTGGATGAATTGTATCAGGTGATTCTGCGGCGGCGGGCCCAAAACCCCCAGGGCAGCTACGTGGCAAACCTGTCGGCCCAGGGAGAAGCCGCCATGCTGCGCAAAGTGGGGGAGGAATCTCTGGAGGTGATTCTGGCGGCCCGGGAAGCGGACCCCGGCCCCCTGGTGCATGAACTGGCCGATCTGTGGTTTCATCTGCTGGTGTTCATGGCCCACCGGGGCATTACCCCCGCCCAGGTACAGGCCGAACTGGCCCGCCGCCGCAAAGGAAGCGAAGGGGTTGCTCCCTAAAGCACCCCTCCCTGGCGGCTTAGGCCGAAGGGTGGAGATAGAATCCGCTCGAAAGAGGAGACGGAAAGGAAGCGAGCGCATAACCCGTCGGACTCGGGTTGTTCCCCAACGGCACCCCTCCCTGGCGGCATACGCCGCCTGTCCCTCCCCATCGTGGAGGGACAATACGGCTTAGGCCGAAGGGTGGAGATAGAATCCGCTCGAAAGAGGAGACGGAAAGGAAGCGAGCGCATAACCCGTCGGACTCGGGTTGTTCCCCTCCACGAAGGGGAGGGGATGCCCCCGCAGGGGGCAGGGGAGGGGTGTTCTGGGGATGCCCGGCAGGGGTGCTTCATGGAGGGACTCTACGGCAGTGCGAATAAATGAAACCCAGAGTGAATCAACGTATTTAATGTTTTCAGATTTTCTATGTCAGCCTATTTGTTGTTCATTCTAACCAAAAGAAAGAAACCATGGCGCAGAAATTTTCGTTGTTTGACCCGCTGGTGATGGAACCTTTTAAGTGCCGCAACCGGGTGGTGTTTTCTCCCTATCAAGAAAACATGGCCAACCGAGACGGCACGGTGTCTCCCCATTTGTTCAGCCACTACTTGTCGGCGGCCCGCGAGGGAGCGGGGCTGGTCATTCTGGAGTCGGCCTACGTGGCCCGGCAGGGCCGGGGCACCTACAACCAACTGGGCATTTCAGAAGAAATCCACCTGGAGGGCCTGTTCCGGCTGGTGTCGGCCCTGAAGGCCGAAGGCGCCAAGGTGGGCATTCGCCTGTCTCACGCCGGGGCCAGGACATCGGAGGAAATTTGCGGTGAGCAGCCCCTGGGGCCCTCGGTGATGAACCTGGGAAAAGACTTTACCCAAAACCGCGAGATGGACGAGGACGACCTGGAGGAATTGATTCTGCTGTTCATCCACGCCGCCGAACGGGCCGAAGAAGTGGACGCCGACCTGATCGAAATCAACGGCTCTCAGCAGTATCTGCTGGACCAGTGCCTTTCCGCCCGCTACAACAACCGCTCCGATGCCTTTGGCGGAGAGATCAAGGGGCGAATGCGCTTGGCGGTGGAGATCATCAAGGCCATCAAAAACCGCACCTCGGCCAAGACCCCCATCTCTTACTATTTTTCCATCCACGACAAACTGGAAGACGGCTTCGACGAGAAGGAGCTGAAAGACCTGTTGAAAACGTTGAACGACGCCAAGGTGGATTTTCTGCACCCGGTTTCGCTGCACGTGATGAACAAGTTCTTCGATGCCGACCTGACCCTGGTGGAGTGGGTGAACAAATTCGCCAAACAGCCCATCATCGCCGACGGCAACCTGAAGTCTCCTCAAATTTTAAAAGAGGTGATGGCGCTGCAATCGGCCGATCTGTTTGCCCTGGACCGCACTTTGTTCTCCCGGCCCAATTGGCTGGCCTTTCTGCAAAAGAAATTCGTGGAGTAACCCCTGCTGAACGGGAAGGTGGACGGTTTTGCATAACCTAATTTTTCCCATCCCCCCGCCCCCTTCCCCCAGGGAAGGGGGTTGATGATATGGGGGGGCTTCGCCCCCCAATCCCCCGTTTCACGGCAAAAACCTGGGTTATGCAGCGGTCTCGGTTTGGTAATTGTCAGGGGCATGATACACTGCCCCGTGAAATGGTTTCCCATTTAATCTTCTTTTTTGGACGGCATGGACTTCGAAGCCCTCTCCGGCGAATACAGCCAGGATTTAAAACGGGTGGAGGAAGAGATTCTCTCTCACCTTCACACCGACATTCCCCTGCTGAACGAGTTGTCCCGCTATATTTTTGACTCGGGGGGAAAGCGCCTGCGGCCGTTGGTGCTGATTTTGGCCGCCCGGATGTTTGGCGGGGCGGGAGACCACCTGTATCGGGCGGCGGGGGCGGTGGAATTTTTGCACACGGCCACCCTGCTGCACGACGACGTGGTGGACCAAACCGACCAGCGCCGGGCCCGCCCCACCGCCCGCGTGGTGTGGGGAAACCCCGCCAGCGTGCTGGTGGGCGATTATCTGTTGGCCACTTCCTTTCGCAACCTGACCGCCCTGGGCAACATGGTGATTCTAGACACCATCTCCCAAACCTCCGCCCTGATGGCCAAGGGAGAAATCTTGCAGTTGATTCACCGGGTAGACTCAGCCACCCCCGCCCATTACATGGAAATCATCATCGCCAAAACCGCCTCGCTGTTTGCCGCGGCGGGAAAAATTGGGGTGTGCTGCGGCGGGGGGCTGCCCGACCACCAGGAGCGGATGTACCGCTATGGCCATGACCTGGGCATTGCCTTTCAAATGGTTGACGACGCCTTGGACTACGCCCCCCGGCGGGACAAAGTGGGCAAGCCCCAGGGCACCGACCTGAAGGAACGCAAAGTGACCCTTCCCTTAAGCCGCCTGCGGGAACTGGCCCAGGGAGAGGACCAACGGGCCCTGGAAGACATTCTGGGGGGGCGGGAGATCACCGATGCCGATGTGGCCTTGGTGGTGGCCATGATGGAGCGCCACCAAGTGCTGCCCTATACCTTGGCCCAGGCCCGCACCTTTGCCACCCAGGCCAGGGAGCAGCTCTCTGGTCTGCCCGCCGGGGTGGAGCGGGATCGGTTAGACGCCTTGGCTTCGTTTGTGGTGGACCGGGAGTTCTAACCGGACTTCCGAACCTCTCCCAGGATTTTGACGTTTGGAAAGTGAGGCAGGTCATGGCGCATCCCCTCATCCACTTGGCCAGAGAAACCCTGGGGGCCTACCTTGCCGGAAAGCCTTGGCAGCCCCAGTCGGGAAGCCTGCCCCCCCAGGCCTGTTTTGTTTCGTTGAAAACCCCATCCGGTGACCTGCGGGGGTGCATGGGTACCCTGGCCCCGGCCTGGGACTCGGCGGAGGAAGAAGTGGCCCGCAACGCCGTAGCCGCCGCCGTCCGGGACCCCCGGTTTCCTGCCGTGGGGGCCCATGAATTGCCCGGTTTGGTGCTGTCCATAGACTTGTTGAGCCCTCCAGAGCCCATTTCTGGCCCGGAGGCGTTGGACCCCAGGGTGTACGGGGTGATTGTGCGCTGGAAAGGCCGCAGCGGGGTGTTGCTGCCAGACCTAGAGGGGGTGGACACCCCCCAGCAGCAAATCTCCATCTGCCGCCGCAAGGGGCAAATTCCCCCAGATGCCCCGGTGTCCCTGGAGCGGTTCCGGGTCCAACGGATCCGCGAAAAAGAGGAGGGGGAAGAATCAGGGGGAGACTAAAGCAGCGAAAATAAAAAATATAACAGTAGAGTACGGAAATAAGGAAAGAAGAAGGAAAAAAGAAGAAAAGGGCAAGGAAAGGGCAAGGAAAGACTTTCCCTTTTGGCTTCCAGACTATAATATAAAGGGAGTCTATTGGATACCTGACAGGCCGGCTTCCGGCCCAAGAAACCGACATCGGCTCAACAGGAAAACACTCGGATGATCCGTCGGATCCGCATTGAACAACTGGTTCCCCAAATGTATGTCTCCCGGCTGGACCGCAGCTGGTTGAACATGCCCTTGTTCCGTCCGTTGATTTCCTCTGCCCAAGAGGTGGCCTGGCTGAAGGCCCAGGGCATCCAAGAGGTATACATCGACACCGACAAGGGGGGAGACATCCCCGCCGGGGTGGCCGACACGGGCCTATCCGTGGCGGCCCAGGCCGCCCAAGAGGGTCACGATACCCGGCCGGTGCCCTTTGCCCAGGAGGTGCCCCAGGCCACCGCCCTGCTGCGGGAGGCGGAACACGCGGTGTATCAGGCCATGATTCAGGCCCGGGGGGGCCACCCCCCGGCTCTAAAATCGGCCCAGGCCGCAGTGGACCGGATGGCCGCCTCGATTTTGCGCAATAAAGACGCCCTGGCCAGCGTGGTGGCCCTGAAAAGTTTTGACGAAAACGTGTATCTGCACTCGGTGCGGGTGTGCGTGCTGTCGCTGGCCTTTGCCAGCCACCTAGACATGAACTGGAAAGAGATCAAAACCGTGGGGATGGGGGCCCTGCTGCACGACATTGGAAAGATGCGGCTGGCTCCGGCCCTGGTGGCCAAAGCGGGTCCCCTCGACACCCAAGAATACGCCGACTACAAGCGCCATTCCCTGGAAGGGGCCAAGCTGCTGGATGACTCTCAAGATTTGACCCGGGATGTGCTGGCCATTATTCTGCAGCACCACGAGCGGCCCGATGGCAGCGGTTTTCCCCGGGGGCTTTCCGCCGGGGAAATTTCCGACTACGCCAAAATGGTGGCCATTGTAGACGCCTTTGATAACCTGCTGCACAAAACCCAATTTCAAGAGAAGGTGACCCCCTTTGACGCCCTGCAATGGCTGCGAAAATGGGCCGGGGCGGCCCTGGACAGCCAGCAGATTGAACAGTTTATTTCGGCGGTGGGCATTTACCCCCCCGGCAGTTTGGTGCGCATGAGCGACCAGCGGATGGGAATTATTTTATCGGTGCACCATTCCCCCACCCAGCTTCCCAAAGTGTGGGTGGTGTTCGACGCCAACCACCGCCAGCTGGCCCAGCCAGAAGTGGTGGACCTGGCGCTGCAAACCGGGGCGAACCCGGTGACTATTTTGGCCCCCATGAACCCAGACAAAATTGGGTTCAATTTGTCGGGCTATTTGGAAGACAAAGGATTGTTTTCCGGAAACCTCCCCATGGAGAAACCTGCGAACTAACCGGATGCGGGTTTCATAGGTATCCGCTTTTCATTTGTTTCCACGTTGATTGTCTTCTAAAAATAGCCAATATTCGTCGGGATATTGCACGTTTATCCGCAGGGTGGAGTCCTATCAACCACCCCATTGTCAACAAAGTTGAGAACCCAAGCCTTATGAAACGGTTAAAAGAAAAATCTCGTATATATGATTATCTGACAACCCCATACCCGGGCCAGGGGAGGGTCGTCCGTGCCATTCAACGCGGTTCACACGGAGGGTTCTTCATGAACAGACAAACGTGGGCAGGTGGTCTGGCCGTATTGCTGGCCCTGTTGTGGGCGGGAGAAGGACGAACGGCGGAACCTAGGCCGGTTCTGCCGGAGTCTCCGGTGTTTTTGCAAAGCTGGACCCAGGCCCTGCGGACCTACCTGGACCGTTACGCCGAGGGGTATGTGATGACGGCCCGGGTGGAGACCGGGAACTCGATGGATTTGTATGAAAACCAGAAGGTTCGCCGCTACCTAGCTTTGTACGCCAACAATTGGCGGCCCATGTTTCAGCAGGGGCTGGACCGAGCGGGGAAGTACCTGCCCATGATGCGCCGGGTGATGGCCGAGGAAGGCCTGCCCCAGGAGTTGGCGTATTTGGCCATTGTGGAGTCGAACCTGGACCCGGCGGCCCGCTCTCAGCGCGAGGCTTTGGGGCTGTGGCAGTTCCGGGCGGTGACCGCCCGGGAGTTTGGCCTGCGGGTGGAGGAACCCTGGTACGATGAGCGCCTGGACCCGGAGCTGTCTACCCACGCGGCGGCCCGGCTGCTGAAACACCTTCACGCCCGCTATGGCTCGTGGGAGCTGGCCCTGGCCGCCTACAACGCGGGTGAGGGCCGGGTCAACAAGGCCCTGCGTCAATCCCAGGCCCGGGGCAAAAGCCAAGACTTTTGGGGGCTGCCCCTGCCTAACGAAACCCGCTCGTATGTGCCCATGTTCATGGCCATCGTGCTGGTGTATCAAGACCTGGAAACCCATGGCTTCAGCCAGCCAGAGGAAGAACTCCAGCCCCGGCTGGACCTGCTGCGGGGGCCCTATCTCACCACCCTGTCCGATGCCGCCCAACGGGCCGGGGTGCCCACGGAAGAGATGGCCCGGTTAAACCCCGCTTGGCGCTTGGGGTGGCTTCCTCCCCGCGCCATGGCGGGCCGCAAGGTGGCCCTGCGGTTTCCCCTGGGCATGGGCCAGCGCTTCCAGGCTTCGGTGGCAGAGGCCCCCCTGGAAGACCAATGGCCCATCCACCGGGTGCGCCGGGGAGACACCCTGGTCAAGGTGGCCCGCCAAGAAAAAGTTTCTTTGCAAGATCTGGCCGGGTTTAACGGTCTGAAGCCCCGCTCGGCCCTGCGGGCCGGGCAGGAACTGCTCATTCCCCTGTCTGGGGAAGAAATGGAAACCCGGCGGCTGGCCCAGGAACGGACCCTGGCGGGGCGGTAGGGGGGTTTGCTATTCTGACCCCATGGCCCGCATCCCCTTCACGGTAGACATTCCGAACGTGCCCCCGGATTCCTCCGGGGAATCCTCCACGCCTCCCGCGGACCGGGTGTGGAGCGTGTCGGGGCTGACCCGGCAAATTCGGGGCGCCCTGGAACAAGCCCTGCCCCACGCCGCCGTGGAGGGAGAAATCTCCAACCTAAAGCGGGCCGCTTCTGGCCACCTGTATTTCAACCTGAAAGATTCTCAAGCCCAGTTGCGCTGCGTGATGTTTCGCGGGGCGGCCCAGTCGCTGCGTTTTCAGCCCCAAGAGGGCATGCAGGTGGTGGCCAGGGGAAAGATCACCGTGTACGACCAGCGGGGGGAATACCAGCTGCAAACCCTGGTGCTCGAACCCCTGGGGGCGGGGGCCCTGCAGGCAGCCTTCGAGCAGTTGAAGGCCCGGCTGGCCGCCGAGGGCCTGTTCGACCCCGCCCGCAAGCGGCCCCTGCCCCTGCTGCCCAGGGGCATTGGCATTGTCACCTCGCCCCAGGGGGCGGCCATCCGCGACATGCTCACCGTGCTGGCCCGGCGGTTTCCCTCCATCCCGGTGGTGATTGCCCCCGCGGCGGTGCAGGGAGAACAGGCGGCGGGAGAAATTGCCCGGGGCATTGAATGGTTGAACCGGCTGGCCGAGGGAACCCTGCCGGGGCTGCCCGCCCAGCCGCTGGATGTGCTGATTGTGGGGCGGGGCGGGGGCAGCGTGGAAGACCTGTGGGCTTTTAATGAAGAGCGGGTGGCCAGGGCGGTGTTTCATTCCCGGCTGCCGGTGATTTCAGCCGTGGGGCACGAGGTGGATTTCACCATCGCCGACTTTACGGCGGATGTGCGGGCCCCCACCCCCTCGGCCGCGGCGGAACTGGCCGTGCCGGACCGCGAGGCCCTGCGCCAAACGGTGGCCGGCTGGCGAGAGCGCATGGCCCACGTGCTGAAACGGCGGATGACCCACACCCACGACCATTGGGAGCACCTGCGGGCCCGCCTGGGCACCCCAGAGGGGTGGATGGCCAGGGCGGCTCAACGGGTGGACGGGCTGCAAGAAGCCCTGGAACGGGGGGCCGCCAACCGGCTGGCATTGGCGGCCAGCCGGGCCGACAACGGGCGGCGGCAGCTGTTGGCCCTGCGGCCCGACCGGGCCGTGCCCCTGCTGCGGCGGCAGGCCCAGGGGTTACAACAGCGCCTTGCCCCGGCCCTGCACCGGGCGGCGGGGCTGGCCCGGGAGCGGCTGACCCAGGGGCTTGCCCGGCTAGACGCCGTAAGCCCCCTGGCCACCCTGCGCCGGGGCTACGCCACCCTGGCCGATGCCCAGGGAAAGCCCGTGACCCTGGTGGCCCAAACCACCGTGGGAGAAACCCTCACCGCCCGCCTGGCCGATGGCACCCTGGAAACCCAGGTGCGGCAGGTTCACCCCAAAGGATCGGACGTCTAGTTATCCCTTTCCTCGAATCCTCCGGCTATTCTGTTCAACCGTTCGAAAAATATAGACTGGAAGGAAGAAATCACATTACTCATCGGATTCGAGCCATTCCCCCCTCCCTGACTGGGGAGGGGGGCAGGGGGGAGAGGTGCTGTTGGGACAATCCTCGAATCCCCCGGCTATTCTGTTCAACCGTTCGAAAAATATAGACTGGAAGGAAGAAATCACATTACTCATCGGATTCGAGTAAAGGTGCTGTTGAATGCGTGGGAGATTATGACCGGCGAGTGTTGCTGGCCCGAAGTTTTTGGGTGACCAGAATGGCGATTTTTCGAAACAGTTTTAAGGCCAATATGTCATCGGGTTCGTTGAAAATTTGGCTGTGCACTTCCATGGCCATGCAATCGGAAACGGCCACGGCGGCGGCGGAGCGGGGTTCGGCATCGACCACGGCCATTTCACCAAAGCAGTCTCCAGACCTGGCCTGGGCCAGGGTTTCTTCCCGCCCGCCCAGGTTTTTCACAATGTTCACTTGACCCGACAGCAGCACATACAGCCGGTCGCCCTGCTCTCCCTCGTGAAAAATAAATTCCCCCTGAGAAAACTTGCGGGCTTGGCAAATTTTTAACAGGCGCACCAGTTCTTGATCGGTGAACCCGGTGAAGAAGGGGATGCGGCGCACCTTGTCCAGGGTATCCCGGAAGTTGGTGGAGAACCGCCCTTGAGAATCCCGCAGGGCTTTTTCCAGCCCGTTGATGTCGAAGGGTTTGGGAAGAATGGTGTTGATGTTGGCTTCAGACGCCAGCTGGCGCATGTACATGTCCACCTGGGGGGCCATCAGGATCAGCCCCACGGATTGGCCAACCTGAAACTGGCGGATGGAGCGGGCGGCGTCGAAGGCGTTCATTTCGGGTGGCTTGTGGTCCAGAATGATGACGTTGGCCGGGTAATCGGCCAGGGTAAACTCGATGTCTTCCGTGCTCTGGCGGTCGCGCACCTCTTGCACAAAGGGCACAGAGCGCAGGGCGGTTTTCATCAGCATCCGGCTTTCTTGGCTGGGATCGATGATGAGAACGGACAGCGCCCGGGCCCCCCTGGCGGGGGGGCGTTTCAGCAGAGGATTGGCGGCGGGAAAGTTCATCCGATGGGACCTTGGGATGGAAGCATCGAAATTCGGTGGGTTGGGTTATTTGTTGATGTTGGCATGGTAGTAGTCCCACACATCATCGGGCCACAGGTTCATGAAATAGGCCATCACCGCGTTGGCTTGGTCGCTGGTCAGCCGTCCGGCCACAGCCCGCATGGGCGATTCAGGCGCGGAGCCGCCTTCCAGAATCACCCGTTTCAGGTCTTTCATGGGGTGGTGCATGGCGTGGCCCGTGTGGTTCAGGGCGGGGGCCAGCATCCGGTCGCCGATCATGCCCCCCTTGGGCTGAGACGGGTCTTGGCCTTGAGCGTTGGGGCCGTGGCAAACTTGGCAGTTGGCCTCATAAATAGATTTCCCTTGGGCCACCATTTGGGGGGAGGGGCGTTGCTTGCCGCCGGGAAGCCAGAAGAACCCCAGGGCCAGGGCCAGCACCCCCAGGCCAATGGTGACGGCGGCCAGCCGCACCTGGGGGTTTTGGATATCCCAAGAGGGAGAAGATTTGGAGGACTTTGCCATGGATCGAAAACCAAAAAAAAGAAAAAGGTCGTCAAAAAAATAAGCCGGGAAATTCCGGCTGTTTCCCCCAAACTTTACCCTTGATTCCCCCATGGATGCAAACGGTAAGGCGGAGAAACCACGCCATCCGGCGGATTAAGGGATGGTGAGGGTGAGAATGGGCGGGCTGGAGGAAGGAACCCGGCCCATGCGGCGGCTGACCTGGAAGATGGCGTTTACGTAAGAGGTGGAGTTGTTGTAGGCCCACACGGCTTTTTCCAGCTCAGGCAGTTCGGCATTGGGTTTCCAGCCATGTTGGTGCAGGTAGTTGCCCACGCTCAGCACGGCATCGGGCAGGGTGTTTAAATCAACCCGCCCGTCTTGGTCTGCGTCTACTCCCCAACGCAGGTAACTGGAGGGAAGAAACTGGGGCATGCCCAGGGCCCCGGCGTAAGAGCCCTTCATGTCGTAGGGGTTTTGGCCGGTTTTTTCGGCCAACACGAACAAATAGAACAATTCTTGGTAGGCCCAATCGGCTTTCCGGCCCATCCGTTCGGCCACTTGTTCCCGGGTTACCGTTTTGCTGCGGCGGTAGAGCTGCTGGTATTGCTCGTCAATCATGGCCTCTTGACGGGCCAGGGCCATGGTGGAAAACACCTCCAGGGCCCGGTGCCGCATGGGAAAGGTGCCGAAGCGGGTTTCCACCAGCAGCACGGCCACGATCACGTCGGAGGGAACCTGATAGCGGGCTTCGGCCTGGGCCAGGATATCGGCGTGTTGCTTTTTGAAGGATTCGGCCAGCCGCAGGGCCGACTTGTTGTAGAACTGCCGGTAGCGGTGGTCGCCCCCCTGATACACAATGTTCAACGACAGGGAAAAGGGAGACTTCCGCAGGCGGGGGTCTTCCAGGGCCGCGGTCACCACCTCGCGGCGCAGGCCGTCTTGCACCAAATTCTGAATCACGGGAGAAAGCTCCCCCTGGGCAAAGGGCCGGGGGGGCAAGCGTTTTTGCTTGGGTCGGCGGGTGTGTTTGCGCCGGGGAGCTTTGGGGGTGGCCGAGACCACCGGGTGGGCCTTCACCACCGGTGGAGGCGGGGGGGGCGGAGGGGGGTCGGCAGCGTACAGCGGCGCCGCCGCCACGCACCCCAGGGTGAGCAGGACGGCCAGACGCTGGCGTAAACCCATCGGTGGTTGCATTTGGATTGCCCGCATAGAACCCTTGGTTATCCCCCAGCAAGCCTTCCTCCATGCATACCAAACGCCAAATGGGGAAGAAAGGTGAAAAAAAAGCCCCCCCCAGCACCCCCCCCTGCCGTACGGTTTAAGCCGATCAGGGGAGAATAGAATCCATTGGGTTGATCAAATCCGGAGGGAACCAAGCGCGTCACCAAACAGATGAGCGCAATCCCCCTCCCTGATGGGGGAGGGGGGCAGGGGGGAGAGGTGTTGTTCGGAGGGGACGAGCGTTCCTGATTATCCCCCGAAGTTTTTAGAGACGAAATCCCAGTTGACGAGCTTCCAGAAGCTTTCCACGTATTTGGGCCGGGCGTTGCGGTAGTCGATGTAATACGCATGCTCCCACACGTCGCAGGTCAGCAGGCAGGTTTTGCCCTCGGTCAGGGGGGTGGCGGCGTTGCTGGTGGAAACAATCTCCAACTTGCCGTCTTTGGTTTTCACCAGCCAGCCCCAGCCAGAGCCAAAGGTGCCCACGGTGGCCTTGGTAAAGGCCTCTTGAAAGGCGGCCATGGAGCCAAAAGCGGCATCGATGGCCTTGGCCAGCCCGGCGGAGGGGGTGGTGGGTTTGGGGGAAAGGCAGTTCCAATAGAACGTGTGGTTCCAAATCTGGGCGGCGTTGTTGAAGATGCCCCCGGAGGAAGTTTTCACAATGTCTTCCAGGGATTTGTTTTCAAACTCGGTGCCCTTGATCAGGTTGTTCAGGTTGGTGACATAGGCCGCGTGGTGCTTGCCGTAATGGTATTCCAGGGTTTCGGCGGAAATGGTGGGGGCCAGGGCGTCTTTGGCGTAGGGCAATTCGGGCAGGGTAATGGCCATGGAAATCTCCTTTGGATGTGGGTGGTTCTGGCAGAGTCACGAAATTATAGTAGAGCCGAGACCGCCTGCGAAATATTTTCTCTCTAAAAAACGAGGGAAACAAGAATTGTTCTATTTTACGCAATCTCCGGCAGAGGGCAAGCCTAACGTCCATCTTCGGTCAGTTTGCGGCGCATCTGCTCCACCAGCCAGTCACTTTCTCGCCGGGCGGTGGCCAAATAGGGGCCCAGGTAGCCCGCGGCGTGGGTGAACAGGTCATCAAATCCGGGGCCGTCGGCGGAGCCCACCATGGCTTTCAGCCGGCTGGCGTTGCCCAGAAATTCCTCCAGAATGGGCAGGTTTTCTGGGTTGGCCAGCTGAATTTCTCGGTACAGGGCCGGGTCGCCGCTGAGAATGCGGCTGAGCATGGCAAAGGCCACCCGGTACACCGGGCTGCACACCTGCAGCACCTGCTCCAGGTTTACCTGGCGGCTTTCCAGGGTGGCGGCGAAGGAGATGTTGATAAAATGGGTAAGCCCCTGAATGACCGCCATGGAGCGGTCGTGTTCCTCCGGGGTCATCCGGCTTACTTTCATGCCCAGGGCCAAGTACAGGTGTTCGTACCAATCCAGCCAGGGGCCGGGCCGGGCCGGGCACAGCACCACGTTTTGCCCGGCGGGGTTGGGCATGGGTCCAAAAATGGGGTGGCAGCCAATCACCGCAGCCGGGGAGGCCAGCATGGCCTCCACCGGTTGGCGCTTGATGGAGGTGAAATCGCTGAACAGTTTCTCCGGGCCCAACAGGGGGGCTAACCGGGCAATGGTGTCTTGGGTGTGGTGAATGGGCACCGTCACAATCACCACCTCGGCCCGGCGGGCGGCGTCCTCTGGGGTGAGAGGGGTGCTGCGGCCCGCGGCCAGCACGGTGTGGCCCAGCCCTTCCAGCAGGGGGGTCATCATTCGCCCCATGCCGCCAGTGCCCCCAATCAGGGCAATGATTTTGGGGGTGCCGGGGGGGTGGGGCGTGGGTTGGGCGGTCATGGTGTTCACGAAGGAAAGGGGGTGAAAGCCTGATTGCATGGTAGCGAAAAAATCCGTACTTTTCCTCTGGATTTTTCATTGACAAACCCCCCCCCCGGCCCTACATTGAATTCCAGCAATCCAACACAGATGGTCCGACAAATTGGCAGGTTGCAGGAATCCCCGTTGTATATACAGTCACGCACTTGATCTTGTGTCTGAGGTGTTCGGGACGACGGGGGTGCTCCATATCAGGTGAAATACCAATGGTAATTCACCTGAAATGAAGGCCCAAAACCACGTTTGAAGGGCGTTTTAACCCGCTGTTTTCCCCTTCCGGAAAACACCGCGGGAAACGAACGACCCCGGCAAACACCAGGCCAGTGAACCGGCAGGCGGTGATCGCCGTTTCACAAACCATGGGGGTATAAGGGTTGGGGCAGAAAAACCGGGAGCCGGGGGCAAGTGTAGCCAGGCAGACCGGAGGGTATCGGCAGGCGCGGTGCGGCATCACAGCCAAACCGGGAGCCGCCGGTGGAACATTCGGCCAAAATCACGCCCTGTACGGTGGCGTTTGGTGGGAGGTGAGAGACCTGAAAAATTGAAAACCCAACTGAAGATGCATCCCGCGCCCGCGCGCGAGGCCCAAAAGGCTCATTCTATTCCTGGCAGCGCCCTGTCCAACGGCCCTGTGTTCAACGAACACGCGCCGCAAGGACACCTCGGCCCCCTGTCCTCCAATCCCGATTCCCATCGCCCAGAGTCCGGCGCCGTCCGGCATTGCGAGGTGGTGCAAATGCACACCTCCAAGGGAAAATTCCCCACCCCCTATATTGACCATTGGGTGGTGGAATGCCACGGCGTGAATCCGGACCGCATCAACCACCCGGACGTGCTGCTGAAAAGCCTGCAAGACGTGGTGGACAACCTGCACCTCACCCGGGTGAGCGATCACAGCCATTATTTCGTTCCGGGGGTCAGCACGGTGATCATCCTGTCGGAGTCTCACCTGTCGGCCCACACCTGGCCCGAAACCGGCTATATGCACGTAGACATTGTGACCTGCGAGCCCAAGCTGACCCGGGAAAACCTGGAACGGGAGTTTCTGCAGCACTTTGCTCCGGCGGCTCTCTCTCTGGTGAAGCTAGACTACTAAGCCCCCGCCCCGGGGATTAACCCGGGGTGGTGTGTTTAGGGTTGACGGGTCCTGGCAGGGGGCTGGCACAGAGATCTCCCAACAACACCCCTCCCCGCCCGCTTTGCGGGCTGCCCCTCCCGTTTGTGGAGGGACGATACGCGAAGCCATTGGCGGAAAGATTCATCCGTTCGGATGAGGGGGCTGAAAGGAAACACATAAATAACCCATCGGATTCACGCTGTTTCCCTCCACCAAGGGGAGGGGATGCCCCGTCAGGGGCAGGGGTGTTTCGGAGAGGGGTGCGGTTGGGAGGAAACGTCAGCACGGGGGGAATCGTCATCTTCACGGCTTAGCCAAGCCAGCCCTTGTATTCTTAATATTCTTGGTTCTTCCATGACCGACTGGTTTACCGAAAAGCAAACGCCGCACCTGGGGCTGACCCTGGAGGTGAAGCGCCGTCTGTTCGACCGCACCGGCCCCTATCAGCGGGTGGAGGTGATGGAAACCGTGGAGTTTGGAAACCTGCTGGTGCTGGACGGCTGCGTGATGGTGACCGACCGGGACGAGTTTGTGTACCACGAGATGATTGCCCACCCCGCCCTGGCCCTGCACCCCAACCCGGAACGGGTGCTGATTATTGGCGGGGGAGACGGCGGTAGCGTGCGGGAGGCGGTGAAGCACGAGGCCGTGAAGTCGGTGACCCTGGTGGAAATTGACCAACTGGTCATAGACGCCTGCCGCGAGTTCTTCCCGGCCCTTACGGCCTCGTTTCACCACCCCAAGGCCCAGGTGCTGGTGGCCGATGGCTTTGCCCACCTGGACGATCACCCCCAGGCCTATGATGTGATTCTGGTGGATTCCACCGACCCGGTGGGCCCGGCGGAAGTGTTGTTTTCCCCGGCGTTCTTTCACAAGGTGCGGGCGTCTCTCCGCCCTGGGGGGTTCGCCGTGTTCCAGTCGGAAAACCCGTTTCTGATGGGGGGTATCATCCGCAAAATGCACCAGGACCTGCGGCCGTTGTTCGGCCAGGTGGCCCTGTATTTGGCCCTCATTCCCACCTATCCCGGGGGGCACTGGTCGTTTACGCTGTGCGCCGACCAGGTCAATCCCGCCCAAGTCCTTCCCCGGCCCCTCTCTTTCGAGGATTCCCTGAAGTATTACAACCAGGGCATTCACACCGCGGCATTTCAACTGCCGGGGTATCTGCGGCGCCTGCTGGCCCCCTGACGACCCTCTCATTCCCCCCCCATAAGCTTCGTCTCGGAATCGCTTGATTCTTTTGGCCGTTTGCACTAGGAATGAGGGTGAATCCAATCCTCTTTCTCCCTCCCCCCTGTCAAGGAGTCCGGCGGATGTTTACTCTGATCAACAATCTCCGCATCGGCGTGAAAATCTCCCTCGGTTTTGGGGCTCTTCTGCTGATCGTGCTGATGTTTTTGGCTTTCTCTTGGGTGGTGTTCTTGCAGTTAGAGGGGCAAGCCCGGGGGACCCTGCTGGAAGAATCCGAGATGGTGCGGCAGGTCGGCTCCATGCGCACCATGGTTTTGGAGATTCAGCAGCAAATGACCAACGCCGCCCTGGCCCGCTCCCCCGCGGTGCTGGCGGCCAACCAAGGCGAAATTCAAAGCAAGAAAAAAGAAGTGACCCTCACCCTGCAACGGGTAAGCGCTTTTTTCTCCAACTCCGACCGCTCCCGGATGGAGGAGGTCAACAAGTTAACCGCCGATTTTGACACCTTCATGACCCAGGGAATGCGCTTTGCCCAGACCTATGCCGGGGGTCGGTCTGATGAAAACCTGCGGCGAGAGTTTAACAAAACATCCGATGCGTTGTTGTCGAGCATGGAGTCGCTGAACGATGACTTTGTGGCCAAGGAACGCCGGGGGATGATTGACCTGTTGAGCGCCTTGGAGTCCTTCCGCTATCAGTCTCTGATGCAGGGAGGGGCGGCCTTTGGGTTGGGGCTGCTGCTGGCCCTGATCATCACCCGCTCCATTACCGCTCCCCTTACCCGGTTAATGCGGATGATTCAGGATTTGACCGAAGGAAACCTGCGCAACCGCATGAACCTGCGCCGCAAGGATGAAATTGGGCGCATTAGCCGGGCGTTGGACACCTTTGCCGATAACTTGCAGCACGAAATCGTGGCGGCCTTCCATAAGCTGGCCAGCGGCGACCTCACCTTCCAGGCCCAGGGGGTGATTCGTCAGGGGTTGGAAGACACCAACATTCAGTTGAACGGAACCATTCTGGGTCTGCGGGCCGTGGCCGAAAAACTCACCGTAGACTCCATGAGCATCTACGGCCTCAGCCAATCCATCTCCTCCGCCGCCGAGGCCCAGGCCGCCAGTCTGCAAGAAATTTCCTCCACCATGGCCGACCTGAACAGCCGCACCCGCAAAACCGCCGACAACGCCAAGGCCGCCAACCGTTCTACCCAGGTGGCCCTGCAAGAAGCCCAGGTGGGGAACAACCGGATGACCGAAATGGTGATGGCCATGGGCGAAATTTCTAAATCCGCCGAACACATTCAAGACATCATTAAGGTGATTGACGAGATTGCCTTCCAAACCAACCTGCTGGCCCTGAACGCCGCGGTGGAGTCTGGCCGGGCTGGCGCCCACGGGCGGGGGTTTGCCGTGGTGGCCGACGAGGTGCGGGAACTGGCCGCCCGTTCCGCCCAGGCGGCCAAAGAAACCGCTTCCCTCATCGCCGACTCGGTGGCCAAGGTGCAGCACGGGTCCGACACCGCCACCAAAACCGCCGAGTCTCTGGGGCGGATCGTGGGGGAGATTTCCAAGTCCTCCAGCCTGATGAGCGAAATTTCAACGGCGGCCTCTGAGCAGGCCCACTCCATCAACCAAATCTTTAACGCACTCAGTCAAATCGAAAACATCACCCACACCACCAGCAAGAACGCCACCGAGTTCATGTCGGCCTTTGAGAACATTGCCGCACAGTTGTCGGTGATGGGCGAGAAGCTGGATCACTTCCACTTGCGCCAGTCGTTGTCGTCTCCGGCCCCCCGGGCGGGGGGGCAGCCCCAATTGATGGGCCCCACCAACGCCATTGCCTTGGATGAACACCGCTTCGGGAAGTATTAACCATGGCCGTGACCATTCACCCCAGCGCGGTGATCGGCCAGGGGGCCGTGATTGGAGAGGGCACCGTTGTTGGGCCCTTTGTGGTCATCGAGTCTGGCGCCCGGCTGGGGGAAGGCAACCAGATTGGGGCGGGGGCCTATATTCACGGCACCGTGGAAATGGGCAGCCATAACCGGGTATTCACCCACGCCACCCTGGGGGGAGAGCCCCAAGACAAGGGGTACAAGGGCGAACCCACCCGCCTGATTATCGGCAGCCGCAACATCATCGGCGAACACATCACCATCCACCGGGGTACCCCGGCCTCTGCCCACAAAACGTCCGATGCCACCGAGGTGGGGGATGACAACTTCCTCATGTCGGCGGTGCACATTGGCCACGACTGCCGCCTGGGGAACCACACGGTGGTGTCGAGCAACACCATTTTGGGGGGGCACTGCTTGGTGGAAGACCGGGTGGTGTTTGGGGGCGGGGCGGCGGTGCATCACAAATGCCGCATTGGCCGCATGGCCATGGTGGGGGGCCAAACCGCCGTCACCCAAGATATTCTCCCTTTCGCCATGGTGTCTGGGCGCAACAGCCTGCACGGTTTGAACCGGGTGGGCCTGCGGCGAAACGGGTTTTCTCCCGCTGAAATTGCTCCACTGAAAGAAGCCTATCGGCGGTTCTGCCGCCAGCGCCAGGGGCGGGAGGACGTGCTGGCCTGGATGGCCTCTCAACCAGCCAACCCCCTGCTGGCCGCTTGGCAGGCCTTTCTGGCCCAGGCCAGCCCCCGGGGTTACGCCCGCGACGCCCACACCGGCCCCAGTGAAGAAGAATAGGGAATAACGGGAGCCAGGAAAACAGGGCAGCCTTGCCCAAAGAACCCTTCCGATCCATCCCATGACCAATCCCATCTCCCTCATTACCCTGCCGGAATATTACCCCCTGTTCGCCGTGTATTTCGATTACCTGGTGAACCACCAGCACCACTTGGCCCAAGAGCAGCTCCGGCGGATTCAACAATCCTTGCGCTCCGTGCATGCCAGGGCAGAAGTGGGCGCCCCTTGGCGCAAGTCGTGGACCCTGCGGCTGTTTACCGAACGATTCTTGCTGGAACGCTTCCCTCCCCACCTGGTGAAGGAGGCTTGGCTGTTCCTGCGGGAGGAACTGGAAGGGCTTCCCCTGCAGGAAGCTGGCGACCAACCGCCGAGAGGGGAGAGAACCCCCCGCCGTGCCCGGCCCAAGCCGGCCTCCCTGCCCGAAACCCCCGCCGAATCCCCCGCTTTTCCCCGGCCTCCGTTTCTTCCGCCAGAATCGGTATAATCCATCCTACCCAAACCCGCCTCGTTCCAGTTCACCTCCTGCTCCCATTCTCCCTCTCACTTCATGAATATCTGGGCCATATCCGATATCCATTTGTCGTTCACCCGTGACAAACCCATGCACGTGTTTGGAGAGGGCTGGCGCAACCACTGGGAAAAGATTGAGCAGAACTGGCGGCAGCGGGTGGCCCCCGAGGACGTGGTGCTGGTGCCGGGAGACGTGTCGTGGTCCAGAAAATTCTCCGACGGGCTGAAGGAACTGGAGTGGATTCACCGCTTGCCGGGGCGGCTGAAATTGCTGGTGCGGGGCAACCACGACCATTGGTGGCCCCTCACCCCAGCGGATGCCGCCCGGGTGCCCGCCACCCTGCGCTTATTGGCGGGAGAAGCCTTGAGCGTGGAGGGAGAGGTGTTCTGCGGAACCGGCGGCTGGCTGGCCCCCGGCGACCCCTACTACACCGACCTGGACCGGCCATCCTATCAGCGAGAACTGGAAGCCTTTCGCCGATCCCTCGACGCCGCCCTGGAACTCTCCGGCGGCAGGCCCTTTCATGCCCTGCTGCATTTTCCGCCCACCACCTCTCAGGGCAAGCCCACGGCCTTTCAGGCCCTGCTGGCCGAATACCCGGTGAAGACCCTCACCTTCGGGCACTTTCACTTTCCCCACGAATGGCAGGCCACCCCCCAGGGCAATGTGAAGGGGGTGCGCTACGCGTTGGTGTCGGCGGATTACGTGGATTTCGCCCCAGTGCGAATTGGGGAAGGATTGACAGGTGGGAATACCCAATGAGAGGGTGTTTCAGTTGTTCACGCTGTTTCCAACATTTCGAATGGCCCATGCCCCCCAAGCGTCCCCCCTCCCGTCCATCGCTGCCCCACCCGCTGCCGCCCCGGCTGGGGGTGCTGTCTCGCATGGCGGCCAAGCCCGCCCGGCTGGTGCTGGGGCTGATGAGCGGCACCAGCCTGGACGGGCTGGACCTGGCCCTGTGCCGGGTGCGGGGGGCGGGGGAGCACACCCGGCTGGAGGTGGTGAACCATGCCACCCGGCCCTACACCCCAGCGGAGCGGGCCCACTTGGCCCAGGTGGTGTTTCAGCCAACGGCCCCCCTGGAGGCGGTGTGCCAGCTGAACGGCTGGCTGGCCCGGCTGCACGGCAGGCTGGTGTTGGAACAACTGGAGGCCTGGGGGCAGGACCCCCGGGGGGTGGACCTGCTGGCCAGCCATGGTCAAACGGTGTTTCACCGGCCGGGGCAAACCCCAGAGCCCCCCACGACCTTGCAATTGGGAGACGGGGACCTGCTGGCGGGGTTGACCGGAATGCTGACCGTGTCGGACCTGCGGCAGAAAGACATTGCCGCCGGGGGAGAAGGCGCCCCCCTGGCCCCCTTTATGGACGGACTGTTGTTCCGCCACCCTGGCCGGGGGCGGTTGCTGCTGAACCTGGGGGGCATGGCCAACTTTACTTGGCTGCCGCCGGGGCCGCCGGGGCGGGGCGGGTGGCTTTCCGCCGACACGGGCCCGGCCAATACTTGGCTCGACCGGGCCGTTCGGCGGTACGCCCCCCACCTGCCGGGGGGCTTCGATCAAGACGGGCGGCTGGCCCTGGCGGGGCGGGTGCAACCGGGATTGTTGGCTGCCCTGAAGGAACACCCTTACTTTGAGCGCCCGGCCCCCAAGTCTACCGGGCCAGAAGCCTTTGGGGCCCGGCCCCTGGCCGAAGCCCTGAATCGAGTTGGTGTGGCTGGCTTGGCTGGCGCTGACCGGGCTGGCGATGGCCTAGCAGGTGCGGGCACAGCCGAGGACTTGCCCCCCCTGGCGGGGCTTTCGCCAGAGGACCTGCTGGCCACCCTGGCTCAGCTGACGGTAGACACGGCCTCGGCTTGTATCCTCCGAGAAGTGGGAGAGGCCCTGGCGGGGGGGGAGTTGTACCTGACCGGGGGTGGGGCCCACCACCCCCTGCTGGCCCAGGGGCTGGCCCGCAGCCTGCCCATGCTGACCCCCGCCTCGTTTCAAGACCTGGGGGTTCCTCCCGATGCCAAAGAGGCCGTGCTGATGGCGGTGCTGGCCCACGAAAGTTTATTTGGCCTGGGGTTCTTTCCGGCGGGGCAGACCCAACCCTGGGGGTTCGGCAAGTTGTCGTTTCCCCGGTGAAAAATTATTTCCGTCAGGATAGAATACAAAATCGTTCTTGACGCAATTATTTCTCACGCTCCTTTTTCTGATCGTTCTCAAGGTTTCTAGGTAGGAAAATACAATCAAACACCTGCGGATAAACCCCCGTAGGTCATGTTTGTTTCCGCAGACCCTAAAAAATTTTCCAACGGAGAATGTCCATGAAACAAACCGGATGGACGGTGGGGCGATGGTGCGCGGCATGGGTGCTGGCGGCAGGCCTGCTGGCGGCGCCCGCCTGGGCCGAGGGGGCCGCGAGGGTGACGTTTATCACTCAGCCCGCCGAAATGATGCCCAAGGGCAGCACCCGCTGGCGGCGGCTGAACCTGAACGATGAGGTGCGGGAGGGAGACCGCATTCGCACCGGCATGGGCGGGCGGGTGGAAATTCTGCTGTCAAAAAACCGGGTGCTGCGGGTGGGCCAAGCCAGCGAGATGGATCTTCCCCGCCTGTTTTTCTCTCGGCAAGAAAACCATGTGGATGTTCGGCTGGTGTTTGGGCAAATGTGGACCACCCTGGCCCAGCCCCTGAAGAAAGGCCAGGAATCGTACCGGGTGCGTACCCCCACCGCCACCCTGGGGGTGAAGGGAACCCGCTTTAATGTGGATGCCGACAAAGACAGCAGCGAGGTGGTGTTGTCGGTGGTGGAGGGAGAAGTGGTGACAACCCCCCCGCCGCCCCCGCCGCCGGAGGCTGGCCCCCGCCGGGAAATTTCCGGCCCCCAAGAAATTGCCCCGCCCCAAGAGGTTACCCGGGAGGAATGGTCGGTGATTGTGGGGAAAAACAAAAAGGCCGTGTTCCGCCCAGGGGCTGGCAAGCCTCAGGTCACCGCCCTGACCGAGGATGACTTAGATCAAGACTGGGAGGCGTTCAACCTCCAGCGCGACGCGGAACTGGGGAAATTAGGAAAATAAGAGAGATGGAAAAGGAAGAGAAGGAATTAGCGGGGGGTGGAAGCACCCGTAAGAACGGGGGATGGGGAGCCGGGCCGCCCATCCTCAATTTATTTGGGTTTGATCTCTTCTTGAAACCCCCGCACCATTTCGACCACGGCCCAGTCTTCGTCTTTGAACAGAATTCCTACTTGGTAGGTGCCATTCTGCGGCAGGCACCAGCGCACCACCCCAAAAATGGTGACTTTACCTTCAAACACCTCCACCTCTACCATGTCTCCCGGAGTCATGGGGTTCTTTAAGGTGACCCCCATGCCTTTGGCGCTGATATCATGGCAAATTCCCTCGCAATTGTGAGGGGCGTGGAACTTGACGTGCTCGCCAAATACCATCCGTTCTGTTTGTCGGTCTTTGATGGATTTCGTCATGATGACCTGGAATTGTCCGAAAAGGATACCTTTTTACGTCTCATTGACTCTCCCGTTCACCCTGCCCTGCCGGGCTTTGTTTAGCAAGCAGATTTTCAGGTCAACTCTCCTAAGATTGGCGTTGTTTTTGCTTTCTAACGGGTATCCCGTGGAGTGTTTTCCCCTACACGCAGTGAAAAACAGCCGATCTTCCAAAGAGGCCCCATGACCAGCCCTTGCCGATGGACAAAAAACTTCCTGACCCGTCTGTTGATTTCAGCCGGGCTGGTGGGGGGCTTGGCCCTGTGGGCGGGGCCTTCCCCCGTGGCCTGGGGGCAAGAGCGTTTTCCTGGGTCCGGTTTTGGCTCTCCCAGCCCCTACACTTCGGGGAAGGGGGAACTGTTTCAAAACAACGGCCGGGTGAAAATTTTAATTCTGGCCTTAAGCCCCTTCGACATCACCGAATCTGCCGCCGAGCAGATTGGCCTGATGCTGCAAAAAAACCTGAGCAACACCGGGCATTACTCGGTGGTGGGCTTTCGTGAAGCCAATATGTTTTTTGAAAACGAACGGACGGAACTGGTGGACTGCCGGCAAATTGCCTGCGGTGTGGAAAGCGGCAAGGTGCTGGGGGCCGACCGCGTGTTGGTGGGCAGCATCCGCCAAACCCCGCAAAGCATCGAGCTCAACATCCGGTTGATTAACGTGGCCAACAACCTGACCGACTTCAACGAGCAAATCTTTTTTACCGACCAGAACATGGACGATCAGATGTTCCGGCTGGCCAACGACATTGCCTCCAGCACGTTGATTGTGGGGCGGGTGCTTTCAACCTCGCTGCGGGGGGTGGTGCTCGACATGGGCGAACGCCATGGGTTGGCCATTGGAGACTTTCTGGTGGTGTATAAGCAGGATGTGTCCATCAACGACCTGGGGGGAAAGGTCATTGATTTTCAGCGAAAGAACATTGCCATCGTGAAGGTGCTGCGGGTGAACGGAAACTCGGCCGAGGCCATTTTGATTCACTCGGTGGAAGACCCCCAGCCGGGGCATTTTGTGCAGACGTTTCTGAACCCTACCCGCCAGACGGCGCTGATGGAGGACACCCGCCGAGAGTTGGATACTGGTATTCGCATGGAAAACAAGATCAAACCCCTGGAGCTGGCCCCGGTGGCCCTGACCGACAACGAACGCAAAGACTGGGAGACCCGTTTCCTGGCCGCCAAGGCGGAAGAAGATACCTGGTACACGTATTCGCTGTATGGGGCGGGGGGGGCGGTGGGGGTGCTGTATTTGTCTTCGCTCACCAAAATGACGCCCATTGTTCCCATGGCGGCGGTGGGGGGGGCCGGATACGTGGTGTATCAGTTCCTGCAGGCACGCCAAGTGGTGCAAGATATTCAGTTGGAAGGCCGGGCCAGGGGTTATCTCACCATTGTGCCGGGGCCAACCACCACCGTGGCCTTTACGGTAAAATTTTAAGCGTCCTCCCAACAGCACCCCTCCACTGCCCCTTGGCGGGGGCATCTCTAAACTCGAATCCGGGGGGTGAGGTCTGGTCTCCGCTTGATGAGACCTCACCCCCCGCCCCCTCTCCCGAAGAGAGGGGGAGTTCAATGGCGTTTGGGCGGTGCTTGTTTCCGACCAGATTCCAACAACAGAACAAATGAATTGAATAGCCGATGGCTTCGAGCATTGCCCTTCCCATCGGGGCGGGACAGCCGCCTGAAAGGCGGCAGGGAGGGGTGCTGTTGGGAACAAGAGGGAAGCCGAAAAACACCCCTCCCCTGCCCTACGGGCATCCCCTCCCCTTCGTGGAGGGGAACAGCGTGAAGCCGGTGGATTGGGTGCTTGCTTCCTTTCAGTCTCCTCATCCGAACGGATTTTATTTTCCACCCCTTCGGCCTAAGCCGTATTGTCCCTCCACGAAGGGGAGGGACAGCCGCCTGAAAGGCGGCAGGGTGGGGTGCTGTTGGAATACCCGCAGGGGAGAGATCAGGCGGTCCGCCTTAAAACCACACCCCTAAACCTACCGATAAAATGCCGAGTTCGTAGTCGCGTTTTTCTTGGCCCATATATACCCCAAAGTTATATAAACCCACATCTTTTTTCAAATAAGTATAATTGTAAGACAGTGACCCCACAATGTTTTCGGCCCTGTAACTCAAGGCCAAGTATTGATAGCTTCCCCCGCCGCCGCCGCCGTTTGATTTCACCGTATAAGTATTAAATAATGACGATTCTGTGTGCTCGGGGAAGTTAAAGTCTACTCCCCCCAACCCAAACTGAAACACCAAGGCGTCATCCATGGGGATCCGGAACAAGAATCCTTGCATGCTGGCCGTAAAGGGGGCCGTTCCCGTAAACCCAGGGGGAGGGTTGAGATCACCGGAATAACTGTGTAAATCCAGCCCCAGGGCCGTGCCCCCACCAAAATCGATCCCGCCCAGGTACAGGTGATAACCTCCGATTCCTTTAACCGTATACCGCCCTCCGCTGTTGATGGCCGCCGGGCCTTCCAGTCCCCAGAACAATTTGCGATCTTCTCCGGCAGACTGGGCTTGGGCGGGCAGGGCCAGCGCCAACAGGGCCATCCCCACCAGCAGAGGCAGCAGGCCCCGTCCGGGCCGGTGTTGCTGTTGGCTTGCGATCATGAAGATTCTCCGTTCAAAAGCGTGTGGGGGGCCGTGGCTGGTTTACATGGGGAAGCCAAAACCCAAAGTATTGATTTTATTAGATACTCTTGAGGGGGATCCACCAGAGCCTTGTATTTGCCCATTCAATTCTTCATGGGTGATGTTTAAAACAAATCCTTCCATTCCCACAAATTCCCCAACATCTGTTCCCAGGGTCAACCAATACCCCTCCGTTGCACCTTTGGACATGGGTGCAAAATAATTTTCTACGGTTATGAATCCTGTGTTGTATCCGGTTGAAACTATTATGGCATCTAGGCGGTGGGCATATCCCAGTCCAAACAGGTCTGCCTTGAGCATTCCTGTGGAAAATGTGTTGATCATCACATTTTGGTGGTAAATTCCCCGGTTGAGCACCAAGTAGGAATTTTCAGCCGACCCCCCCATCACGGTAAAGGGGACATCGAAGGACAGACGGTATCCATAATGTGAAATATAGGTGAACGAGGCATTAGTTGTTAAATCTTTGGCGGTAAAATCCATGATCAGGCCCAGGTTCACGATCACCGGGGATTGTTTGGCCGCCGGACCAGCGGTTTCTTGCCCCCAAACGGGGGTAGCCGCCAAAAACAGGGCTGCCAGCAGTGTATAGCGTAGCGTTTTAATCATGGGCTTCTCCCTGGGGTATCCGTGGGGTGGTGCGTCGCTTCTCCCTTATTCTTCCTAAATTTTCAGAAAAATCTCAAGGGGAATCCTCAACGCCTAAAAAAAACCCTCCCAGGCCACCTAGGCTGGGAGGGTGTTTGGCCAAACACACCAGAGGAAGTTAGAACGAGAACTTCACCCCCACGGTGACCAGTTTGCCGCTGAGGTCCACTCCGTTGGCGGCGCCGCCCATGGCGGTGCCTTTACTGGCAGAGACGATATGGTACCCCACGTGCGCGTCCAACATGGGCATCAGGGCAAACCCAGCGGTGAGATACAATTGGCTGGCAGATACCGATGAAGTAAGGGGCACCGTGGCACCGGAGGCAGTGTTGATGCTGCCCATGCCCAGGCCCACATCCAGGTGCAGGCCAGTGCTTAACACGTTGTAATACAAGTCATACATGGCGAAGTCGAAGGTGTTGCTGCCCAATGAGGTATTGGCTTTGACCGAGTATTGCTCCATGGCTAGGCCAAAACTGCCCATGAAAGGGGGGCTGACCGACAAAATGAAGCCCGAGGGGTTGGTGCTGTTCACGGCTACCCCACTGAGGTTTGAAGCATTAAAACTGTACGCCACGGGAACATCCAACCCCACGCTGAACAGCATGTCGGCTTTGGCGCTTCCTGCGCCAAACAGCAATGCGCCAAATACCATCAACGACGCCAAACGTTGCTTCATGGGAATCTCCGGAGAGAATATGATAGGTTAACCCCTGGGTGACCCAAGGATGAATCGGCCCCCAAGGGGATAGACCATGGAGCGTCATTCGTGACACTCCTGTAGCGGCTATTTTACCCCAACCGTCTGGCGTTGGCCAATGATCAGCTGGAGGATTTGACTTTTTCGGCAGGAACGCCGGAAAATACTGGTTTTTCACCGGCTTCCCCCAAGAAAACATGAAACATTGCCTGTCTTTAAAAGATTTTACCCCCGGCGAGGTCACTGGCCTGCTCGACAACGCCCTGCGGCTGAAGAAAAACCCCAGCCTGGGCCGGGGATTGATGGCTGGCCGCTGGCTGTTCATGTTGTTTCAAAAAACATCCACCCGCACCCGGCTATCGTTCGAGGTGGGGGCGGGGCAACTGGGGGGGCACTCGGTGGTGATGGATTGGGACTCTAGCAACTTTGCCATTTCCCCCATCCGTTACGAGGCCCGCTATGTGTCGTCCCACGCCTCCATCATCATGGCCCGCCTGAAGAAGCACAGCGACCTAACCCAGTTGGCCGAGCATTCTCGGGTGCCGGTGATCAATGGCTGCGATGACATGTTTCACCCCTGCCAAGCCTTGGCTGACCTGTTAACGGTGTATGAAACGGCGGGCAGCCTGAAGGGGCAAACGGTGTGTTACGTGGGGATTCACAACAACGTGGCCAACTCGTTGGCGTTGGGCTGCCAGCGGACGGGCGTAAAGCTGATTCTGGTCACCCCGGAAGGCAACCAGCCCGCCCACGACCCCCGCATGTTGGAAGAATGGGAAGCCCAAGGAGTGGTGGAGCGCACCTTGGACTTGAAAGAGGCCGTTCTCCGGGCGGATTTTGTGTACACCGACACCTGGGTGGATATGGAGTTCTTCCGGGACCCGGCCTTTAAGGCCGAAAAGGAGCGGCGGATTAACCTGATGCTGCCCTATCAGTTGAACGAAAAAAACCTGGCGGGCAGCCAGGCCTATATTCTGCACGACATGCCCATTCACCCAGGCTTTGAAATCTCGGAAAGCATGGTGGAATCTCCCCGCTCGCTGATTTATCAGCAGGCCGAAAACCGCCTGTATGTGCAACAGGCCCTGATGCTGCACCTGTTGGACATTCCCCTGCCCTAACCCCAAGCCTTCCGTAACCCCCTCCCCCGCATTCCCAACCCCATTTCCCTTGTTGATCTCACGATGAGATGAGACCTCCGCATCACCCAGGTTTTTGCCGTGAAATAGCATGTCGCTCGTCCGCTGTTCTCATCATGACCCTTTTTGTTTGGGGCTAGCCCGATACTCGAATCCACGCATAACATTTCTGCTTCCAGTGATTCCCAACAACACCTCACCCCGCCCGCTGGAGCGGGCTGCCCCTCTCCCGTAGAGAGGGGCAATGCTCGAAGCCATCGGCTATTCAATTCATCTGTTCTGTTGTTGGATACTGGTCGGAACTAGCAACGCCCAAACGCAATTGAACTCCCCCTCTCTTCGGGAGAGGGGGGCGGGGGGTGAGGTCTCATCAAGCGGGGATCAGACCTCACCCACCGGATTCGAGTCATGGGAGGGGTGTTGTTCAAGTTAGACCATGCGACAGTGCGAAAAGCGTTTATAAATAGTTCCATTAAAAATGGGTCATGCCTAGAACAGCGGTTTATCCCCCTTCCCCCAGGGCAGGGGGATGGGAAAAATCCCATGGATGCCTAGAATTTGGACGGAAACGGGTTTTCCTAAAGAATTTGGTTCGCCTTTTGCTTCCTTTAAAGAGCAAACACCCGAACCCACTGGGGCCCGGCCCCAGCCCTTATTATGGAGAATTCCGATGGCCATGGACATCAGCGCCAACCCGCCCAAAACCCAGCCCGCCCTTGGCCCCACCGCCGACGGCCCCCAGGGGCTGAACAAAAAGTTTCTGGAAACCTTCAAGGTGTTGCCCGAAGAGCGTTTCCGCACCACCGATTCTGGTTTACGGATTGCCGTGGTGAAGGAAGGCGAGGGGAAACCCCTGCTGAAAGACATGCAGGTGACCGTGCAATACAGCGGCTGGTTGGAAAGCGGAGAGAAATTTGACACTTCTGTGGGCAAAGACAAGCCGTTTTCCTTCACCCTGGGGCGGGGAACGGTGATTAAAGGCTGGGAGGAAGGATTGCAGGGAATGAAACCGGGGGAACGCCGCCAGTTGATTGTTCCGGCCGAGTTGGCCTATGGCGACCGCCAAGTGGGGAAAATTCCCCCAGGTTCCGTGCTGATTTTTAACGTAGAGGCCTTGTCGGTGGAAGAGGCCAAATCGCCCAACCCCAAGGGCAACATGTCCATCACGGCCTAAGGGGTCATTCCATCACCGGCCAATTTGGCTGGAAGGCTTCCAGGGCTTCCGGCGTGGCCAGCGTGTCTAGCCCCACCGTGGCGGGAAGGTCCCGCAGGGCTTGCCGGGCCAGGGCCAGCCGACTTTCCTGGGCGGCTTGGCCGGTCTCCTTCGCCCGTAATATCAATCCATCCGTTTCCGCCAGTCTCTTGTTTCGCTCCGCTCGAATCTCCGCCATCTTCTGCGCCCTGGCCAGGGGCATGTCCACCACGATATTCTTTACCCCTCCCGTCTCATGTTCTCTCCAACAATTGCGAAACGCCCGGCTTTGGGGCAGGTTGGCGGCCTCTTCCACCCAAACATTCAAAGCGTCCGGTGGCACATCCTTTCCTTGGACGTGAGCGATGGCGTCCAGTTCGGTTTTATCCGCGTTGGCGGCCAGCCATCCGGCAATATACGCTGGCGATGGAATGACAATCGCCAACCCACCATCTGATCTTGTGTACACAATGCACTTCGTGGTCATGGCTCTCTCGCTAGTTTCCGTGAATGTCGACAGACACGTTTGTATAATCACCAAGGGTTGTTGTCCTTGTATCCCCCGTAAAAATTTTGCACTGGGTTGTCGTTTTAAGCGGAGAAACAGTAGCTAACCAAACAATTCCAGGGGCCTCCATGTTTCCTGAAAGTGTGTAGTTTGCGTCGGCCAGGGCGGTGGCAAAATGGATGATGTAAGTGCCTACGCCTAAATCACTGATCGTTGAAATGTTGAATGCCGCTAAAATTGCCGGGGTCCCCGTTCCATTGAAATGGATCCAGGCCTTGGGAATGTTGTTTTTATAAAGCGTATACGCCGCCGGGGTGGCCGAGGAGGCGAGGCTGACCTGCACGGCTCCCGTGGAAAATTGAGTCACCGTCATGGCGGCCAGGGAAGCCACCCCGGTGGCTAATAAATTTCCCGTGGAGAGATTGCCCAGCGAGGCAGTGCCCGTGACCATGGCGTTTCCGGCCGACAGGGAAGAGAAGGAAGCAGGTCCAGTGATCAAGGCGCTGCCCGCGTTAAGGGCGCCGAGCGAACTTACCCCCGTTACCACCGAGGCATTGGCAAACACCACCCCCACCGAAGCCACCCCGCTGGTTTGGAAATTCCCCACGGTCAGGCTTCCCAGAGAAGCCTGACCGGTGACCATGAGGCTGCCCACCTGAATGGGCGGTGCGCCAGAATTCCCCGCGGCCAGGGCCCACAGGTTGTCTCCCATCTGCCGGACCATGGCGGCCGTAAGGCGGCTGCCAAGGGCCGGGCTTACCACATCCCATGCCATGTTGGTTTCTCCTGAAGTTGGCCCTTACAGCAGGGCGTTGAAGGTTTGGTCCAGCAGCCCCAACAGGGGATCATCCAGCCGAAAGGGCCGCCCACTGAGTGGCTGTTCCGCTTCTGCCTCTAACGTCAGCTCTCCTTGAAAAACATCGGAGTAGGGTTCCCGCAGGCTGTGGAGGGGCGGGTGATCTCCGGTCAGGTACCCCGTTAGGGTGCTGGCTTGGTGGGAGGTGTTCAGGGTGAGGGCCATGCGGTGACCCTCTCGCCACCAACGATTCAGCCGCTCCTGGTCCGCCCGGTCCATCCAATCCAGCGGAATCCGCACTTGCCGATACACCGCCCAGGTTTGGGCGTACAACCGGCCAGAGAGGGTGCGGAGGTCGGCCTCTAAACGCAGAGATCCCTGGGTCATGTCCCATCCCAGGGGCAAGGCCAGCTCCCAGGGAGAATCGGTCAGCGAGGTGAGGAGGCAGTCTCCCATGGCGTGGATTCCTTTTATAGAAAGAAAAAAGAATGAATGCTTTGGAAGGATTATGTTGAGGATGGAGGGTGAACCGTTAGCGGAAAGACAACTCTCCTCCGGTGAGTCCTTCCAGGGTAAGGGTTCCCTCCCACCGGTCAGATTCGCCCGTGACCCGCTTCCAGACCGGCTGGCGGCTGCCGCCCAGGCGGCAAATCATCACGGCTTCCGGGTCTGCCGAGTTTTCATGAAACACCAAGCGGTGTTGTTCCTGCCACCATTCGTTCAGTTGGGCCGCGTGAGAATCGCTCAACCAGGAAAGAGAGAGCTGAAACCCCTGGGCAACGGCCCCGGCCCCCACAAACATTTTGGCCGACCCAGAGCGCTCGGCGTAGCCCATCCAGCGGCCGGTTCGTTTCAAGTCCCATCCGGGCACCAGGGGAATGGGATCGGCTTCCACCAGCACGTCATCCAGCCACCAGGTGGAGGTTTGGCTGTGCCCGCCAGTGCGGGCCACCTGGAACAGGGGGAACAAACCGTGGCTGGTGACTAGCCCCGCCAGGTCAAAGGCGTGGAGCATTCCGTCGGCGGGCAAGACCCATTCGTTGGCGGCCAGGGAGGATGTCCACAACCTTGCGGTGTAACTGCCTGAATCGGCCCCGCCAGCCCGGAACCAAAACCTTGCCCGCAGGGTATGGGTTTGCACCTGGGAGAAAAACGGCTGGGTTCCCCCATAGGCAAAGGAGAACCCAGGCTGGGCTAGGCCGGTGGAAAAGGCATGGCACACCAACCCCCAGGCCGAGGAATGCACCCCGGCCACCAAAAAAAAACTGGCTTGATCGAACGCCGAAGACTGCCAGCCGGAGGGCAGGGCCCCAGCCTGGGGCAGGTCATCAAAACTTTGGTTGGTGCCCAGCAGGGCGCCCAGGGAATAGCCGCTCATGGGGGGGCTCACAAAATGAAGCTGGGTTCATAACACCGGTAGCGCAGGGTTACCGCACCGGCGGTGGGATAAGACACAAAGGCGTCCAGGGTTTCCCCCGATCCGGGCTGAAGGCAATGTTTCCCTGAAGATTGATCCAACTGTCTTCCTCCCAGTGGGAACCCTGATCGAAGGTGCGGTAGACCATGCCCCCATACCCGATGTTATTTTGGTCGAAGGGCAGCAGGGTGACCCCCGAGGAGATGTCCCACGCCTGAAAAAAACAAATGCCAGACAACACGTTGGTCCAAACCGTGGAGGAGGGGGCCCATGTTTTCGAACGATAGAGGCCCACCTCTGAAATGCCATTGCCTGAAATCCCCACCAGGGTTTCCCCATCGCTTGTGGCATGCATGCCATGAACAAATCCCTGGCGGGAGGTGACGATGGTGTGTTTATTTGCCCAACTGGCCCCGGAATCGGTGGATTCCCAAATATCCACGGCGCCATAACCGGGGTAATTCATCCCGGTTCCGCCCCAAATCACCCCGGGGGCGGGGGAATAAAAACGAGAAAGGTAAAAAAAATAACTGATGGTATGGGTGACAGCCCAGCTGGAACCCGCGTCGGTAGACCGCCAAATGCCTCCGTTGGCGGCCCCCGCCAGCAGGGTTCCGCTGCAGACTTCGAACAAGTCGTAGACCTGTGCCACCCCTGGGGCCAGCGAGCAGACGGTGGCAAAGGATATGCCGCCATCGGAAGAGCGTTGAATGACCGCTTGGCCAGACCCGGAAGAGGGGGGCCCCGCCAGAACCAAGCCGCCCCCAGACAACACCCGCAAGGCACTGCCGAAATGGGACAGGGGGTTGAAGAACCCCGCGGAATCGGTGCGGAACAAGCGAGGCCCCCCCAACAGGCTGCCCAGGGCCACAAAGTCTTCCGACCCCACGGCTTGCAGGGTGTGGGGCCACAGGGCGGCAGAGGCCACCGTGGAAAGGTACTCCCAGCGCGGATGGAAGGCCTCGGTCAGCGTCAGCGCGGTTTGCCCCCCCGCCAAGTCAATCTCCATGCCGCTGACCCTGAGCAATGCCTGCCCCTGGGGGAACAACGAATGGGTCAGGGTGAGCACATCTCCCACCGAATAGGCGAACCCGAACCCCAGGGGCATGCGGGCGCGGAGGGTTTTGCCGGGGCGCCCGCCCTGGCGCAGCCTGTTTTGCACCAGCCCGTAGGCGTCTATCCCCCGGGCAAACCAGATTTGCGTCTGGCCGTATTGGTTAGAGCGGCGCCCGAAGGCTTCTACCGAGCGGGAGTTTACCCGGGTATGACTGGAGTAAAACCGCCGGGTTTGGGGCAGATACAGCACGTTCATCTGGATATCGTTCTCGACCTGGGTAGGGTCTACCGACAATTCCAGGCTGAGCAGGTCTTGGGGGTCTAGCCGGGGCGGCACGCCCAGGAAGGGAACGTTCCTGGGTTTAAAGGTCAGCCGCCCGTTGTCGAAGGCGATGGCCCGTTGGTCTAAAAAGGCCAGGTGGGCCAATACCCGGTAGAGTTTTTCTCCGGTCAACTGGGCCTGCACCCGGATGTCTTGAATCAGGTTTTCCTGGCGCCAAGCCTGCCAGCCCGGATAGTCCAGGTCGGGGTTATTGCTGCCCGCCAGGGAAGACATTCCCCCGTATTGGGTGGTGAGCAGCCAAGCCAGGTCGGCTGGATAGTATTGGCTGCCAGTGAAGGAAAGCTCTTGAGAGGTGACTTGGCTGCCCAGGGTAATGTCGGTGAGCCGTTGGGTGGAGGCTTGCAATTGCAGCCGCAGTTCTTTTCCTTCCCGAGAAAACGCTGCGTGGCTGGGGGTGCCCTGATACAGCGGAATCCATTCTGGGCCGCTAAGCGGATGGGTTAACCCCAGACTGATTTCGCCAGGAAGGGTCAGGGCCAAGTCGCAGCCCACCAGAAAGGTAAACGGCCCCTGGTCGTTGGCCAGGGTGAGCTGGGTGGTGCCGAGGTCAATGGAGTCATCTTTGTAGGCCAGCACTGGCCAGCGCAGTACCCGGTCAGACCAGTCGCGGTCCCCCAGGGTGAACCGCCGCTGCCAGCGCACCCGCTGGCTTTTGGCGGTGGACAAAAACCAACTGGAGACGGAGGTCATCATGGCAGGTCAGAGGAATAGGCGGGTTTGATTCCTTGCCGGGCCAGGCGGTCCAGGGCCGGCAGAATTTTATCCCGGGTCAGCCGGGCCATGTCTTCCGGCGCCATGGCCAGCAGGGCATCGGCATGGGTGGCGTTCTCGAACATATGAATGGCCAAGTTTTGAATGACCAAGCCGGAAGAACTTTTGTCTTCCGACAAAAAGCGGGTCAGGTCCCGGTTCTGGGTGGGCGACAACACCCGCTCGCCACGCTTTAATAAAAAGGTAGAATCCTCCGGCACTTGCTCCAGCCCGCCGTGGGCAATGTTGACCTGTTGAATGTGGGCCACGTTGGCCAGCCCCCGGGCCACCACCCCCGCCATGGCCACCACGTTTAACGGAAAGGGCAGGTTGGAGGCCAGGGTCCGGTTGGCGGCAAGGTAGGTAGAAATCATGGCTTCGGCGATGGCCAGGGCCTTGGCGGCCTGGGCCATGGATTTTCCCTGGGTGGCGGCCAGGGCGGCCAGCCCGCCGTAGAAGTCTCGAAACACCTCCAGCCGCTGGTTCAAAGATACCCGCTGCTGGGCCTCTTGGGCCAGGGAGAATGCCTCCATTTGGGCCAGGCGGCTGGCCTGAAAGGTTTCGGCCTCGGCCGATTCTTGGGCCTGGGCTTGGCGGCGGGCCTCGGCCCGGCGTTGGGCGGTGGCGCTGTCTAGCGCCACCATGCTCTCTCCAAACCGCTGCTCCATGTCCAGCAGGCCAGCGGTGAGTTCCTCCCGGCTGGCCAACTGAATCTCGCTGATTTGCCCCACTTGGCGGGAAAAACTTTGGCCGAAGGATTCGGTTTCCCCCCTGGCGGTGGCGGCATTTTGAGAGACTCCGGCCAGGGCGCTCTCCAGTTTCAAAAACACCGGGGAGAACTGGTCTTTCCCGGAGATGACAATTTCAATCCCTTGGGTGTCCATCAGGGTTCCTTGGTGAGTTCCGGAGGAAAACGGCGAAAGGATCAAACTTCATTTGTAGCCCCCTCCATCCCCATTCTTCTGCCATGGGAGGTTTTGTTCAGCGGGGGATCAGATCAGAAAACCTGTGATGGTGGTTCTTGGGGGTGAGAGGTGTTAAGAGCCGAAAAAACCAATCGAAAAGCATTGCGTGAAAACGCACAAAGCAAACATACAAAGTAAGCACCACATGAACATCAGAAACGCAGAAGAAAGGATCAAAAGAACAACACAGGGGAAAAGAAAAACGAAGGAAAAGGCGGAGGAAAACGTAGAGAAGAAAACAGAGAAAATAAAGATCATTTCAAGGCTGGCCCCAGATGCGCCGTAACCCCTGGCGGCCCTCACCGGGGCGGCCCGTCCAAGTGCGCTCGGTATCCTCTCCAAACCGCCATTGGAAACGGACCACTTTTCCCTGGGCCGCCACATACAAAAACAGGGCCTTGGTGGCGGGAGTAAGGGCCTGAGCGGGAAACACCACCCTGGGCCGCAGGGTGAATTGATCGGGCAGGGGCATCTCTCCCTTGCGCTCGTGGCCGCGGTCGCCGGGAATGTATTCTCCCCGGCCATATTCGTCTTCGACTTTGATGGGGTAAAACTTGTTCCCGGCATCGTCCATCAGGTACAGCCCCTGGCGGGCAGCATAGGTCGACAAAAACAAATCTCCCCGCTCCGGGCCAATCAACTCGCCATCGAACACCAAGCCTTCCTTGAACAGTGTTTCCCGTTGGGTTAGGGCGGCTTCATGCTCGGCGGGGCTTTGGGAGTAAGCCACCCGGTCCTGTTCCAGCCGCATGGCTTCCACGGGCCACATCACCAGGGTAAAGGTGGAGCGGGAATGGAACGCGTTCCAATCGCCCAGCTTTAGCGGATTGGTTTCCGCTGGAACGGTGTACAACCGCATCAGTTGGGCCGGGGGGACATCCGGCTGGAGCTCCTGGGGGTGGGGAACGATACGGGGTGCCGAGGACAGGCAGCCCGCCAGCAGACTGACCAACAGCCCGGACCAAATCCCTCCCAACCCCCACCCGGCCCACGAAGCCCCCCCTTCCCCCTTTTCACGGCAAAACCCCGGGTGATGCAGAGATCTCGTTTTTGGCTGTGGATGGTTCATGATGTTCTTTGTCCGCTGGTGAGCGGGAAAAATCAAGCCGGGGATGTATGCTTGTTTTCAAGGTTCATCCGCTGGTGCTCATCGGCCAGGATGTGAAAGGCCTGCACCCGGTGCCAGGGCTGGGCCAGCAGCGGCAGGCCATCGGGCCATTCCACGCGCTGCCAGCCGCCCCTTTGGGGAAAATGACACCAGGCAAACAACCGCAGGGTTTCCGAATAGGGGCGGCCCCCTGGGCCATTGCCAGTGGGCAGGGGGTACCCCAGCCGCGCCAAGCGGGCCGCCCGTCTCAGTTTTTTTCTTGCTCGGGGCGAACGGCCGACAGGGCCACCAGCCGAGTGATGATTTCCCCCGTCAGTTCGGCCAGGGCGGTTTCCTCGCACAATGATTCGATGGACGCTGGCTGTCGGCTGCCCGCTTGCAGCAGGGTGATTCCGGTAAGGTTTTGCAGGTGGTCGGGCAGCACCCTGCGGGCCACCGCCATCAGCCCCATGGTTTCGGCAGACGTCAGGGGTTGGTCAGGGTGCGCTGCTGTGTGGGTTTCCCAAAACCTCAGCAGCTCTTGAAAGGCCCACACCCGCAGCGGGCGGATGTCGTATCGGACTTCAGGCCACAAAGAAGACGTATGGGTCTGCCAGTCTAGGTTTAGTTCCATGGGGTTAATATCCGGGTTGGGTGTTGACCAGGGTGGCTCGCAGGGCATACCCCAGCCCCGGGTCGAACACTCCCTTGGCCGAGAAGCTGACTTCCAGCAGGCCTGGGCCAGACAACGCGGGCTTGAACTCGGTAAAGCGGAGCTTGGGAACGTGGAGGGTCAGTTGGTTGGTGTAACTGCCCGCCACGGTTTCTCCCGCCAGGCTGAGAGACAGGGGCCGTTCGGTTTGGGCCAAGAAATCGGAAAACAAGGCTTGGTCTTGAAACACCATGGCCCCCTGCACCGCCACCCGCTGGGGGCCGCCCCGTTTCACCCGGCTGGGCCAGCGCCCGCCGTCTAGGGTGTGGGCCAGGGCCAGTTGGTTTTCAAACCGCACCGACAACTGCCGCAACTCGGTCACGGCCTGCCCGTTGTAGGCGGCCGAGGCCACGTCCCAAGTCCAGGGGCGCCCGGCAGGAAACACCGCCGCCGCCGGGGCCTTGCGGGAGAACAACCCGCCCTTGACCGACAACGAGGCAGACAGCAGCTGGCCCTGGGAAATTTCCAGGCTCAGGGCATCGGCCAGCAGGTTGCCATACAAAAAAGCCGAGCCCACGTCGCGGTGAATTTCCAGGGTCATGGGGGGCAGGGCGGCCAGGGCATCCCAGTCGGTGGCGGCCGGGCGGAAGTCGTGCAAGAAGGCGGAGTTTTGGGGAGTGGTGGTGACTTGCCCCAGGGCCGCCTTCAGAAAGTGCCCCAAGGCAATGGGGTGGGCCTCGGTGTGAATTTCGCCCGCCACTTCGTGCAGTCCTTCGTGGACGGGAGATTCTGCCAGCCGCCCGTAGATGCCGCTTTCCACCACCTGGCCGATGGTTTCCATCACCGACTCGGTGACCAGCGGCAGGTAATGGGCCGAGGTGGTGAGCAGGGTGCCGAAACTGTTTTGGAAATGCAGGGCCAGATGACCCGAACGTCCGTATGCCATGGCAAACCTCCAGAGGGAAAGGGAGCGGGGTTAGCCCCGCAGTTCTGCCGCGATGCTGATTTCGTTGGTGAAGAACCAGGTGTCTCGGTCGAGGTCCCGTTGATAGGGCTGCACGGCCAGCCGCCCCAGGGTAAGTACCGTGCCGCCCAGGGTGCGGTGGCGGTTCAGCACGTCCAGCACGACTTGTTGGTGTTGGGCCAACTGCCGGGTGGCTTCCTGGCCCGACTGGCGGCTGGCGGCCTGCACATACACCAGCAGTTCCAATTTGGCCTGCCAGGGCTGGGTACCGCCCAGGGTGTGGGGGTTCACCTCCAGGCCGCCTTCATACACCCCCACCCAGGGGGTCAAGCGGCCGTCTTTGTTCAGGGGCTCCCCTTCGCAAACGGTGAACCCGGCCGCCGTCAGGGCGGCATCGGAAGACAAGAGGGTGTACAGGGCGGCGGTGACGCTGTTCACATGGATCATTTCAAAGCCTCCCGAAGGAAGTTCCGCAAGGTTTGCTGGGCCAGCTCTTCGGCCTGGGCCGGGGAGGGCAGGATGGGCCGTCGGGGCACGCCCAGCCCCTGCTGGTGGTGGGCGGCATAGGGCACCGAGTTTTTCAGCCGGGCGGCCTGGGCATCCACCGTGGTGGCGAAGCCACGACGCAGCCGACCGGTGGCTTCCAGGGGGGCGGCGGGCCAGCCCCGCCGCCGTTTGGCGGCCAGGGTGGCGGGGGCCAGGGGGGGCCACCCGGATTCGCTGAAGCCCCCTTGGTTGGCCATGTTGTCTTGCGCCCATTGCAGCAGGGACTGAGACACCCCGGCATGAAACACCGCCATTCGGGCCAAGTGTTCCCGGCGGCGGGTCAGAGCCTTCGCCAGGGTTTCAGGATTCAACGACCATTCCAGGGTCATCATTCCAGGTACCCGTAGCCTCCCTGCAGGCCCGTCAGTTCTTCCAGGGCAAACACCGGGGAACGGCCAGAGGTGCTGCTCCACACCCCGCCATGGGGGCGGGCGGCAAACAGGGCCGTGCCGGAGGTGGTGATCATGGCTTCCCGGGCATCCAGCAGTCCCCGAATGCGGGCGTCAATTTGCTCTGCCAGCGGCACGGCTTCGGCGGGGTTTTTGCCCCGTTGCAGCACCAACAGATAGGCCAGATCCAGGGTTAAGTCCTTGGCCGTCAGGTTTTCTGGGCCAAAGGGAACCGTGAACCCCAGGGCCAGCAGAGCCTCCAACCGCAACGAAGCAAACGGCAGCAGATGGGCGCTGACCTCGGCCTCGGGGAGGCGGGTGGGGTAGCGGGCGGCGAATTCGGCATAGGTGGCGTAGGTCATTAGAAGTACCTTTCTTGGAACACCTCGGTTTTTTCTTTGAGCAGCAGGCCCATCAACCGGTGGATGTCTTCGGATTCGGCAAAGCGCCCAGAGACCCTGGGCAGGGGCTGACCGGGGCGGTCGCCCAGCCCATCTTTGAAGGCCCCCAGTTCGGCCTCGAAGGCAATGCCCCCCTGGGCCAGCAGGGCTGCCGCTTCGGAGTAGTAAGGCAGGCTGTCCAGGGCCAGGCGGGTGTGGCCCTCGGCGGTTAAGGCCCGCCACATGGCTACAATTTGCCTGGCCCTGGCCTCCATGGCGGGGGTGACCACGGCCATGGCCCCGTCAGTCTGAGACTCTTGGTCGTAGCGGATAAGATGGGCCAAGTCGCGGATCCATAGAAACCGGCCCAGCAGCCGTTGGGGATATTTTTCCCGGTCTCGAATCATCAGCGGCAGGTTGCGGGCAAACCGCTGGCGGCGCACGGCCTCGGTTTCATACCCGTTGTGGCAAATGGCCACGTCGGGCAGCAGCATCACCGCCCCCAGGCCTTGGTTCAATTCCCGCTCGGGGTGTTCGTGCACCACCCCGAAAAACTTCACCCCCGGAACGCGGCGGAACAGCCGGCAGGGATAGTCGGTTTTCAAAATGCCCGCGGGCTCTACGGCATAGTGGTGCTGCTTCACCGCGTATCCGGCGAAGGCGTTCGGCCGCAGGTATTTCCACAGCCGTTCGGGCCATTCCAGCACCTCATCGTCGTCCAGCCACAAAATCCAGTCGCCCTCGGCCCGGGCCAGGGTTTGGTTGCGGGCTTCATCAAACCCCGTTTCCAGGGGAGACCGCAGAGAGAATGCCTGAGCCCCGTACCGCCGGGCAATTTCCCAGGCGGGGGCGTTGGGGTCTCCCTGGTCATCCAGCCCCAGCACCAGTTGGGCGGCCATGGGTTTCACGCTTTCCAGGGCCCGGGCCAGGGTGCGGCCATGGCCCGCCGCCACCATGCACACGCTGACTGTTTCCGGGGGTGCTTGGCGGGTGAGTTTTTCAGTGGGGTTCAGGGCTTGAGAGGGCCGACCCCCCGCCTGCCAAGTCATTTGATACACCCCCAGGGGTTCTCCCAGGGGGGTAAACCCATGGGGAACCGCCAGTAAGGAAAAGCCCGGCTTGTGCCCCCACATGGTTTCCAGATCGGCCCGTTCCAGGTGGTGAATATGGGCCCGCAGGGGGCAGGTTTCAAAAATGGCCGCCTCCCAGGGGCCGTAGGGCACGGTGAGGCACAGGGTTCCTCCAGGGGCCAGACGGCGCTCTAATTGGTCGGCCAGTTCCCAGGGGCGGGGGGTGTGCTCCATCACTTCCAGGGCCAGCACCAAGTCAAAAGTTCCCCCCAGGTTGGCGGCCTCGCCGTGGCTGAAGAACAGATGGGTCAGCCCTTCTTTTTCGGCATGGGCGCGGCCCACCGCCACCGCGGCGGCGGAGATGTCAATTCCCGTGAAGCGCAGCCGGGGAAACCGGCGGGCCAGGGCCAGGGTGAAATGCCCTTGCCCACAACCGTAGTCCAGCACCCGGGCGTTTTCCGGCAGGGCCGCCACGGGCTCTGCCGCCACCTGAAACCTGGGCATGGCCCACAGACCTTCTGGGTGAACGATGCCGGGATCTTCTCCCCCTTGCAGGTGGTGGCGGGTGAGGGCCTCGTTATGGGTCGGGTAGTTGTTGTTTTTCACAAACCCGTAATGCGTTGCTAGGTCTTGAACAACGTTTTGGCCGATGGGGCCGGTCAAACCTTCCTGGCCCAGGGGAGATTCGGCCAGGGCGGTCAGGGGGAAAATATCGGAATGGCGCAGCAGGTGCCGGGCCAGCCGAGATGGACTGGCGCACCGTTCAGCCAGGATTCGCTCCGCCAAAGAAACCATGCCGCTGGCCGAGCGAGCCCAATCGTAGCGGGGGGCGGCTTGGCGGCAGCGGCGGTGGAGGCCCGCCCATGTTTCCGGGGCTTGTTTCAACCGCAGAATTTCTTCCGCCAAGCGGGCGGCCAGGGTGTCGGGGGCCGGGTCCAGCCAAACCACCCCCCCATCCCGCAGGGTTTCCGGCAGGGCTGCTACCGGGGTGGTGAGGATGGGGGTTCCCGCCCCCTGGGTTTCCATGGCGGTGATGCAGCTCACTTCCTCAAAGGCCGTGGGGTACAGGTGCAGCCAGGCGTTTTCCATCTGCCGGGCCAGGTCTTGCTTCGACAACGCCCCGGCCAACTCCACGTTGGGCAGTCGGCGGCAGCGCTCCCACAGGGCCTGGTACAACCCCGCCATGGCAGGGGTGGTGTTTTCATATCCAGCCACCACCAGTTTCAGTTCCGGGGCCGAGCGGGCCAGCCGCTCCATCACCCCGCCGGGGCCCACCAAATATTCCAATCCCCGCTCTGGGCGGGAGGAATACATCATCCGGCCCCCTGCCAGCCGCCGGGAGAATTCCTCTTCTGGAGTGCCAGCTTGTTGGGGCGGCAGATACAAACCGTGGTCAATGCCGTTGGGAATGACCTCCACCACTTCCGGGGAGAACCCATACACCTGAACAATTTGTTGTTGGTGAAAGGCCGAGACGGCCAGCACCCGATCTACGTTCCACATTTGCCCAGCCACCGAGGGCAGGTGGCGCTTCAGGGCCAAGTCATGGGTCCACCAAAAATTCACCTTAGAGGCATAGGGGCGGTGAAAGGCCATGGGGGCCCGCTGAATCACCAACAGATCGTGGGGAGTGTGGGAAGCGTACCATTCAAACCGCTCTCCCAGGGGGCTTTGCCCCGTGGGCGTACCCGCCGACAGGTAGCGGACCCCGTCCCACACGCCCTCTTCTTCTGGGGTAATTTGGGTGAACAGGGTGACTTGGTGGCCATGGCGGGCCAGCTCCCGGGCCGTATAATAGGCGGCACTTTCAGAACCCCCCAGGCTTTTTCCCTGGGCCAGGGTGCCGCCATGGAAGGGAATTCCGGGGCAGAGGATCACGATGTTCATTCAGGCTCCTTCAAACAGGGGTTCCCAACATTGGGCGATGACGTCGTTCCAGCCGTGAACTGGCAGGTCGGGGGAGCAGGCCATGGTTGGCCTGGGTTCGGGGTGGCCCGCCAAAAAATTGTGGAAATCCCAGCGATTCGCTGCGTGTGTTTCCAGGTCGCCTAAAAAGGGCGCCACCAGCCGCGTGCCGCTCCAGGCGGCCCGCAGCAGATTCACCACCAGGGCTTCGCGGCCGCAAAGGGGGGCCGGGTGCAGCCAAAACCGGGCTTGGTGAAACGCCCGCCAAACATCCATCACGGTGGGGTCTTCCGTTTGAACAATCCCTGGCTGGACCAGGGCCTGCTCCAGGCGCGCCAGCCAGGCGGAACCTCCCTTGGCCTGGAACCCCGCCCACAACCGGCGGGGAGACACCACCTCCAGCGTGATGTGGGGGTGGACTTGGCGGATGGAAGGCCACAGGGCCAGCAGTTGCTCCAATCCCTGGTCTGGGGGGCCAGCGAACACGGCCCGTTCAGAGACGGGGGGTTCCGCCGGCAGCAGCAGCGGCGGGGTGATGGCCAGGGGCGCCACCCGGTGAAAACGCTCCCCGCCCAAGAATGCAGCCGAAAGGGCATCCATGGCCCCGGCCCCCCAACTGGTGACGTAACGATCCACCCGGTTCATCCAGGGCTGGGGGGTGGAGATGTCTCCATGGTGTTCTGGGGCCAGTGGCTCCCAGTGAATCCGCTGGTGGGCGTTCACCGGCATGGCCCACAACCGGGGGCAGCGCCAGCTAATGAGCACATCCCTGGGCTCCTGGGGGCGAAAGGCCCCCAGGGGCAAGTATTCCACCCCATGGTGCATCCACCCGGTGCCCCGGGGGGCGTTGTGAAACACCCGCACCCGGTGGCCCCGGGCCGCCAGGGCCTGGGCCCAGTCGGACAGCAGTTCTTCCAAACCCCACCAGCCTTGGTCGGCATCCAGGGGTGTCCACCCGCCGGGAACATACGCGCACCACACATCCACCGTTCGGGCGGGGTGCCCCGCCACAGGGCTGACCCAGGGGCTGAAGGGAGCGGGTTGAGGCAGCAAGGTTTCCATGGGGCGGCCGTTTTAGGGTGAAAGCCAATCGTTCTGCTCTCGGCGGGGGTGGACATTCCACCCGCTCCGGCAGCAGTGGAAGACCGGGGCGGAACTCCGCGCCCCGGTTTCCATCGCCAGTCCAACAGCCCTCCAGCCCTTACAGCGTGCTGGAGGTAACGTTGCTCACCAAAAAGCCCAGGGGCTTGGCGGTGATCACTTCATCTTGGTAGTAGCCAATCTCGACCTCGGTGCATTTGCGCCGGGGGTCGTAGGGGTGGCGTTCCACCTGCATGTTGGGCACTTCCGAAGAACTCCATCGGAAGTTGTACCCGAAGGAGGGTGTTTCCATGCTGGGTTGGTCGGGCGCGTAATACACCACCACGTGGTCGCCCCAGATTTGCTTCAAGTTGATGGGCAGGCCTTCCTGGGCCGTGTTGCGCCAGGCGTTGCCTACCAGCACCTTCATTTCCAGCAGGTCTTCGGCCTGGGAGACGCTGGGGTAACCGCCGCCCCCCGACACATGGGGGTTGACCGCCCGGTTGACCACCTTGGTGCTGCGGCGGAAGTGCCGCCAGGCCGTGCCAGAGAACAACACCCGGTTGGGCCGGAAGCCCGTGGCGGTCTCGACGTTGTCAACCGCCGTCAGCAGGTCGGTGAGGGGGTCGGCGTTCACGTGGTCCGTCCACGATGAGCCCACCGCTTTGAAGGACCCCACGTTGCTGGGGGTGGTGAGCAAGTCGGCCAGCCGGGTTTCCCAGTCGAGGAACAGGCCGTCTTGCAGACGCATCACCCGCCCTTCTTCAAACTGCCGAACGAACAGGGGGTCGGCGTTGGCCCGGTCTTCCAGGGTCACGTCGGACTTGAGGGCGTAGTTCACGCAGTAAAACCCAGCGGAAGACACCCGGGTGTGGGTTTTGTTGGCCTCCCCGCCCCGGGCGCGCAGGGTGCGCTCTTGGCGGAACAAGTCGTCTTGCTCAAAAATCACGTAGGTATCGGACTGTTTGGGCACCAGCACGGTGGGCAGCACGCTGCTGGCAATGAACCCCGCCGGACGGTAGTTCAATGCCACGTTCGACAAATGCTGGTCCACGTGCACGGCTCTTCCTTGGAGGTAATCGCTCATTTAGGCAAGCTCCCCGATGTGGCCCATGTAGGCCGTGGTGGCGAAGTTGAACAGCCCGGTGCCCACGCCGCCAGAACCCACGTCGGCGTCTAGGCAGCGGCCCACCACGTAACTTCCGCTGGCGGCCTCGGAAAAATAACCGGACTGGGTGACGGTGAGGCGGCGGCCTTTGGCCACGGGCGCCCCGGCGGTGAATTTCATCACCCCCCAGGTGCCCAGGGAAACCGGCTCTCCCGATTTTCCGCCGTACAACAAAATGCCCCCGGCCTGGCGGCCGTTGGAGGCAATGGTTCCGGTGTCCAGCGCCACGGCTTTGAAGATGGCACCGGTGCCCGGGCGCAAATCGCTTAGATCGCCCCCGGCCTGGATGGCCCAGGAATGGTTGTGTCCTTCCACAGACATAGGTTTAGGCTCCCCAATGGGCGGTGAGGGTGTAATCCCGGTAGGCCTGGGCCAATTCCGGGTCGGTTTTCAACACCAGTTCGGCGGCCTGGCTGTAAGACAAATGCTCCGCGCTCATGCGGGCTGAAGCCAGCCGGGCCAGCCGTTGGGAGGGATCTTCATCCTCTCCGGTGAAGGCGGCGGCCGAGCGGGCCGCCCCCTGTTCTCCCGCGGGCAGCCGGGGCACGGCGCCGGAGAGAAACTCTCGCACCCATGCCCAGGACACCCGGGGGGAATCTTGCTCGGAAAACGAGGCGGACGGGTTGTTCATTTCGGCCGCCAGTTGCTGAAACAGGTAAGGAGGCAGTTTTCCCTCCCCCACGGCTTGGCGGGCGAAGGTCAGCACCGCTTGGTGGTGGTCTGGTTCACCCTGGGCATGGAAAGCCCGCGCTTCCGTGGGGGGAGTTTGTTCTGGCCCATGGGTCACCGCCCAGGTGAAGGTTTGGACCAAGCCCCAGTCGGTGGAGGAGGGCGGTGGGGTAAGATATACCGCCAGGTCCTGAAGGTTGGTGACCGCCGGAAGGTCGGCCCCCAGCAAGGCCACTGCCTTGAGGGCTTTGCCCAGGGACTGGCCGTTTTGGCGGACCTGGGTGTAGATTTCCGCGCTGACCCGGCGGTAGCGGCCCTGGGAAATGGCTTGCCACACCACCTCGGGCATGTGGGTGAAGGACGCCATCAGTTTGTCGCCCGCCACCCACAGCCGCTCCACCCAGCCCAGGGATGGGTCCCCATCGGCTTGGCCGGTGAGGGTGGCGCCAGCCGGAGTTTGACCGACTGCGGCTTGACGAACAGATGTGGGGGCCGATACCGGTTGAGCGGGATCGTGGCCGAATTTCAACGGGGGTTTCAGCTCATCCTTCAATCGCTCGAAGTTAGCGGCCAGCTCTTCCAAATCTTGACGGGTGAAGGTCTGGCCGTTCCAGGTGCCAACGCTGAAAATTTCGGCCGATAAAGAACGGCTGGGTTGGGTGGGGGTCATGGCTGCTCCAAGGGGATGGCGGGGGGAAGAGGCACCCCCAGCAGTTCACGGATTCGGGTTTCATCTTGGGGTTCTGGTTTTACCGCGCCAGCGCGCACCGCGTCGGTCCAGGCCCGCACCAGTTCCCGTTTCTGCTCTTCGGTATGGGGGCTGAAACGGAACCGGGGTGGTTGGGCCAGGCCGAAGTTCCACCAGGCCAACTCCTTGAACAACTGCTCGTTCAGGGTTTCGGCCAGAGTGTCGGCCAGGGCGTTCATGATCAGGAAGAAAATATCCTGATGGGTCTGGCTTTGGCTGTAACTTCCCTGGCTGCCCTGCTCCGACAGCCCCAGCAGGTTCGGCACCAGCAGGGCCTTGGCCATGGCTTTGTCTCTGGCCGCCACCGCCCGTTCAAAGGCATCGGTCGAGGGGGCGCTGACCATGGACAACTCTACCCCCGCGGGGGTGATGAGAGATGTTTGCCCAGATACTCCCTGCATGGCGGCTTTCAGCTCTTCCCGTTCTTCGGGGGTCAGGGGGGCGGTGATTCGCCCGTGGATGAACCCGGAGGCCATCCGTTCCAGGTACAGGTTCCAGAAGGCCAGAATGTTTTCCTTGGCCCACCAGTGCCGGTAACAAGCCTTCAGGTCGGATTCCCCGTACAGCGGGTCCACATCGGGCTGGTTCACGTGATGGATGAACCGGGCCAGGTCCAGTTCTGCCCGGGTGCTGCCCTGGTATTGCAGCAGACCGGTGCAATTGCCGTGGGGGTCGGCCTGAAAGGTGAACGATTCCGCCGGGCGGAGTTTAAGACTTTGAATGCCCCACAGGGTTTGGCCCCGCCACTCCACCTGGCCATATACTTTTTCGGTGAGGCTAAACCCGTACACCTGGCTAGAAAGCATTTGCCCCAAGGCCTGAATGAAGGACCCGGCCAGTTGATCTTCCAGCAGATGGCGAAAGAACCCGGCGCATTCTTGATGCAGAGGGCTGTCGGCGGGGGTGTCGAAATGCCAAGCCCGCCCGGTGACCATGGCGGTTTTCAGGCGCACCAGGGCTCGAATCTGGTCGTCGGACATCATTTTTCGATACAACCGGTACCCCCGCTGGGCCACCAAGCTGTCTGGGTTCCAGCGTTCCATGGGCACTTGGCCGAAGAATCGGCCAAAGCCCCAGGCGGTTTCTCCGGGAGCCGACGGTGGCGCGGGGACTGCCGCCGGGGGGTCTCCCAGCCAGCCCCGCAGGGTTTGGAAAGTTTTAGACATCAAGTTCACGGGACACCATGGGTTTTCCAAGGATGAATCCCTGGCCCTGCCCGGGAAGGGCGTGAACACACAAGGCCAAGGCAAACACGCAGTCGTCGTGGCTTCCCGACGGGTGGTCGGGGCGGCCCTGGGTCAGGCGGAAGTTCTCCAGTTCCTCCAGGGTTTCCGGGTGAGGAAACAAGGTGAACCGCCCCTGTTCCAGTTCCATGGCCAGCCGGTCTAACAACTGGCGGCGCACGGCTCCGGTAATGACCACCGGGCGGACGGGCAGCCCCTGGGCGGCCATTTCTTCGGCCACCGGGTCGCCCGCACCGGTGGCATCCACCACCAACGGCGCTTGGTTGAACCGCCGGGAGAGGTCTCCCAGGCGGCTGATTTGTTGGCGCCAAGCGGTCTGCTTGAAACGCTCGCACCAGACCCCCCGGCGGGGGTGCAGCCGGGCCACCCAGGCCACCGTGTAGTCGGCGCGGCGGGCCAGGTCTACCCCGATGACATAGGCGCTGCCGGGCTGACCCGATGTTTCGGGCGCCCCTTGGGCCGCCTTGCGGGGCTCTCGGAAGAAAGCCCCTTCGCTCTCCACGAATTCCGCCAGGATTTCCTGGCGGAATTCTCGCTCGGGCATGTGGGATTCCATGTGGGCCAGCATGTCGCGGCTAAGCAGGGTATTCACGTGAGACGGATGGCGGAAGCTTTTCCAATCCGGCTTGCTGTCGGCTTGCCCCCAGGCGAACATTTGTTGAAACAACCCCGGCCCCTTGGGAGAGCCGATGATGAACCAGCGGGCCCCTTGGTTTTCTGCCCCCATGGGAAACAGCGTTTCCCAAAACAAAGCGGGGTCTTGCAGCACAATGCCGGCCTCGTTGATCCAGATGTAGTCGTAGCCAAACCCCGCCAGCAGATCGGGCCGCTGGGCCGAAACGAAATCGCAATAGCTGCCGCTGGGAAAATTCAACACCCGCTGGCTGGCCTGCCAGCGAAAATCGGTGCCCTCCAACAGGGGCCGGAAGTAGCGGCTGACCAGCTTGGCAATGTTGCGGTGCACAGGCTCTACCCACAGATGGCGGGAGCCGGGGTGCTCTTGCTGGGCGATTTCAACCAGCCGAAACACGGCACCTTTGGTTCCCCCCGCCCGGCGGCCCTTGACGTACACCACGAACCGCTCTTCGGCATCGAACACTTGTTTCTGGTGGGGCAGGTAGGGCAATTCAATCCGCGTCTTTCGCGGGGTGTGTTTCTTCTCCTTTCGTTCCATCGGCCTCAATCCGGATGACCTGCACGGTGTGTTCGTGGGACGGGTTGTCCTCCGCCAGTTCGGTGAGGCAATGGTTTTGGGCGGTGACGCTGCCCTGAATGGCCGCTTGATAACGGGCCAGTTTGACTTCCGCGGCCCCCAAAGCCCGGCCCCGGCGCACGGCTTGTTCCACTGCCTGCCGCAGGGCCGGGGGCATGGGCCCCCGCCAGCGCAGCTTGGCCAGAATTTCTCCCAGGTTCAGCCCGGCGGAAGCCCATTGCTCGGCCTGCCAGGCCAGGTCGTCTGGCGTCATGGCTTCCCGCGCCTCCGGTTCATCCCCCGGCTCCTGGGCGCCACCCGCTGACTGGGGCCGTTCCGGCAGGGGGGAGGGCATGTCTCGTTCCGTCAGCACCCCGGTGGGTACGGGGTGTTTGTAAGCGTTGGATTCCAGTCGGAGGATTCCCCGCGGAGTTCTTTTTCTTGCTTTTGGTCGGGGTGCCCTTCCGGTTTCTCTCCTGCCTGTGTGATTGCCTCTGCCCTTGCCCGCTGCCACGCCCGCCTCCTTGCTGGGTGTTGAAAGTTCACGCCACGGTGGTTATTCCATCCAGCACACCGCCCCGCCGCGGGGCCGGGGTCGCACGTCCAGGTGCACTGTCAACCGGGCGGGGTAACGGCCCACGCCCCCAATCTGCCTCACCTGCTGGGCCGCCCCGGCCAACTCCGCAACCTCTTCCAGGGAGCCGCAGCGGATGTCGGCCGCCATGCCCCGGGTGTGATAGGACCGGGGCCGCCCCCCCGCCAACCGGTGCCAGGGCTTGCAGTGAAACCCCGCCGCCAAGGCCAGCGGGCGGCCCAGCATCATGCGCAGGGTTTGCAGGGCCAGCACCAGCCGGGGGTGCACCAGGGTATGGGTGCAGGTCTTGTCTCCACAGGGGCAATGGAAGGCCCCCAGGGTAAAATCATTACTTAAAGTCGTATCCAAGCCCTTGGGGTATAGCCACAACACCTCCCCATCGGGTCCTGGATCCGTCCGGGTATAGCCCGGTGGGGTGTTCCAGGAGGGTTGGGAAAGAACATGGCTCTGCTGAGAACCTTCCGAATTAAAATCATCCATCATGTGAATGTGTTCCCCATAAAAAGGTGCGGATGACCGGAAAAAAAACGATCCAATCCCAACCAGGACAGAGAACATATGTTCACTTATCTGGCTCAAAAAAAACCGGAAGGTTCCGGGAATTGCGGTTTTGGATGGCTTGGTGATGTGGGAGATTCCCCCCGATGAATACAACTATGACACAGGGAATTTAATTAATCAAGCAAAAAAGAGAACGCATGTACACCTATTTGATTGGATGAGGAAAATTGAAGGGAAGGGAAAAGTAAAATGAGGGGTTCCCGTTTTGATCATGAGACCTAATTTGCCCATAATATGGTTCTGTTCACATTCTTGAGAGCGAACCATGAAATACTCCGCGCAAATCAAACCGATCAGTTCCTTGAAAGCCCACACGGCTGAAATTGTGAGCCAGTTGGAGGAGGGCCGCGTAAGGCCAGCCGCTGGGGTCATTGGGCGGTTGCGTGAAAAGAAAGGGCAGAGGGATGGGATTTGAGGTTGGGCTGACCCATGACGCGGAAAATGATCTGGCGGATAGATAGGAGCACATTGCCCGGAATGATTCCCCAGCCAAAGCCGATCATGTGATGGCCAGGGTTGAACACGTGTTGGAGGGATTGACCGAAACCCCCGAACGGGGTTTCTATCCGCTGGTGTTGTCGGCGTTGGGGATTCGAGAGTATCGGCAGGTGTTTTTCAAACCCTATCGGATGATATACCAAGTGATGGGGCGTCATGTGGTGGTCATGCTGATTTCTGGTGGCCGCCGTGATATGCCGTCTTTGCTGCAACGCAGACTTTTAGGGGGATGAACCTCCGCCATGCCAACCATCATCCTTGATCCGGAGGAACAATGGCCATTCCAGATTATCAAACGCTGATGCTGCCTTTGTTAAAAGCCTGCGCAAAGGGCCCTATTCACAGAAAGGAGGCATATGATCAGTTGGCAAGGGAGTTTCAATTGACCCAGGAGGAAATAACCCACCCACTACCAAGCGGGGGTCTTTTATTTCAGAACCGTGTTAATTGGGCATCTACCTATCTTTTTCGGGCCGGACTGATTGAGCGACCAAAGCGTGGTTTTATGAATATTACCGAACGCGGCAGGGAGACACTAAAAAATCCTCCTGGGCGGATTGATAATAAATTTCTTTCACAATTTGATGAGTTTTTAAGGTTTGCGGGCAGGTCGCGCTCTGAGCATCAGTCGCAGTCCGGGTCGGGTGAAGAAGAAACGATCAATGACTCAATTTCAGGTCAGGAAAACAATTCAGGAACTCCGGAGGAGCGAATTGATTCTGCTTACGAGGAAATTACCAGCACACTAAGAAATGACCTTCTGGTCAAAGTTCAGGGGATGGAGCCAACCGATTTTGAAAAACTGATCATTCATCTGATGACAAGCCTTGGCTATGGGCAAAACGGTTCAGCCCAACACCTGGGCAAATCCCACGATGGCGGGGTGGATGGGGTGATTAACGAAGACCGGTTGGGGCTGAATAAAATCTATCTGCAGGCAAAAAGATACGCAGATGACAACGTGATTGGTGTCGAGCAGATCAGGTCTTTTGCCGGGGCATTGATTGAAAAGAGGGTATCCAAAGGTGTGTTTGTCACCACCAGCCGGTTTGCTCAAGGGGCTAAAGACTTTGTAAAAAACAATCCGAGCATTGTTTTGATGGACGGCCAAGAACTGACTCGATTGATGGTGGACCATGGGGTGGGGGTTCGCACCATCCGGACGATCGAAATGAAAAAGATAGACCTGGAATATTTTGAAGCATTTGAGGAGTAGTGAGGTTCCTTAAAAACAAACAGGGCCGTGCCTTTTGGCGCGGCCCTGTTTGTTTTTTAGGAGAAATTTGAGAGCGGGAAACGGGGGTTGAACCCGCGACCCCAACCTTGGCAAGGTTGTGCTCTACCACTGAGCTATTCCCGCTTAAGTCCAGTTCAAAAGGGTGTCTCAAGCAAACGGGGTTGTCAAGGCGGTGGCTGGGGGGTAGGGTGGAAAGAAACCCGATTCCCTTTCATTCCGGATATTTCCATGGATTTTTCTCCCCCCCCTTCCCGGCCTGGGGAAACCTCCCTCCAGGGTGTTCGGCCCTTGTCTTGGCGGCAGGGGCTGGCCGTGTTGGGGCTGGGGGGGCTGGCGTCGGCGGTGGCTTGGTGGACCGATGGCGACCTGAAGCTGGCGGCGGTGTGGTATGACCCGGCGGGGGAGCACCCTTGGCCGGTGGGAGACCAGCCGTTTTGGCATTTCTTGTATCGGTGGGGGGAGTTTCCGGCGGTGGGGCTGTTGGCCGGGGCGCTGCTGGTGTGGGGTTGGGCGGGGCGGGGTAAGGCAAGCAGGGGCGGGGCCAGTGCTTGGAAACGCAGGGGGGCGCTGCTGGTGGTGGTGGCCATGTTGGTCGGGCCCCTGCTGTTGGTAAACGGGGTGTTGAAGGAGCACTTTGGGCGGCCCCGCCCAAGGCAGGTGGATATATTCGGGGGCACCCGGCCATTTCAGCCGGTGGGGGTGCCCACCTTTCAGCGGGAGGAAAATAGTTTTCCCTCGGGTCATGCGGCGGCGGGGTTTTCCCTAATGCTGCCTTATTTCGCCCTGCGGCGGCGGCGGCCGGGCTGGGCGCGGTTCGGCCTGGGGGCAGGGCTTGTTTTGGGCAGCCTGGTGGGGGCTGCCCGGATGGTGCAGGGGGGGCATTTCTTCACAGACATTGTCTGGGCCGGGGTGGTGGTGTGGTTGACTGGCTGGGGGTTGGCCTTGCTGGAACAACGTTGGGAGCAACGTTGGGAACAACGCTGGGAAAAGGGTGGGGGAAAAAGGTCCGTGACGGCCCAGGTGGTGTTGGCCCGGGGAGCGGTTGGGGGGACAGCCACGCTATTGGCCCTGCTGGTGGTGGTGGGGTACCTGGTGAGATTTCCCTATGGGGCGCACCTGGAATGGTCCGCCCCCGCGGCAGACCGGGGCAAGGTGAACAAGATGACAGTGGAGCTGGCAGGATTTGGAGAACAGCAGGGAGGAGGTTCAGGGAATATGCTGAGGCGGGTGGCGGCCCCGGCAGGGAGCCGGTTGAAAATTATTTCCCGGGTAAACGGGCGGGGGCTGCCCCAGGCTTGGGCCGAAATGCGGGTGGAGCAGAAACCGGGAAAGTACACGGTTCGATTGGAAACGGCGGGGTTGTTTCGCCAAGACGTGGAAACGGATATTCTGATTCCCGAAGGACTGGATGTGACGGTCAATGTGTTGCCCGAACCCTAAGCTCGATATTTCTGAGACCGATGCATAACCAGGGTTTTTGCCGTGACAAGGGGGAATGGGGGGTGAAGCCCCCCAATGGTCTTATATCTAGCAAAGAGTTTTCAATTCAACTTATCTTGGGGTGCCCATGAACTGGTTGGCGCTGATTAAATTTATGGTGTATGGCGGGCTGGCCGTGGGGGCCATGCTGGTGTGGTGGGTGTTTTACACCCGGATGCTGACCCGGGGATTCTCGGCCCGGGATGCGGTGTTTGGCCAGAACCCCAAACCCGCGGTGGCCCTGGACCTGATGGGTGGGGTGGTGGCCATGGGAATTCTCATCCGCTCCGCTTTGGTGCGCCCGCCGTTGGAGACCTTTGTCCAAAACATGGAGGCGGCCCTGGTGACCCTGGCGATCACCATTGTGCTGCTGGGGGTGCTGCGCTGGGTGGTGAATGGCGTGCTGTGGGTGTGGTTCCGGGGGAAAACCGATATCCATGGGGATCCGGTGACGGTGAACAACGAGTTGTTTCTGCACAACAACCTGGCCGCGGGGTTGTTTTCGGCCACGGTGTATTTGGTGCTGGCGGCGGGGTTGATTCAAGAAGACATGTTGAATTTGGCAGGGTACCGCCAGGAAGGCACGTTCAATATTTTGGGGGTGTGGGCCCTGGGGGCGGCCACCATTTTCTTTCACTCGCTGTTGTATTTGGGATTCAGCCGGGAGAAAAGTATTTTGTACCAGGGGTTCCACCACAACAATCCCGCCGCCGCGTTGTCGCTGATGGGCCTGATGTCGGGGATGTTATTGCTGAACCACATGATTACCCGCACGTTCATGCCCGGCCAACACATGTTCAATCAGCCAGAGTTGTGGGCCTATTTGGGCACGGCCATGGTGCTGGTGCTGGTGGTGAAAACCCTGGCGCGGGTGGTGTTCTGGTTTACCCTGGGGCTAGACGTGCGCAAGGAATTGGTCGCGCGCCAGAACGCCGCCTGGGGGCTGATTGACGGGGGGTTGATTCTTTCTCTGTTTATTATTCTGGTGGGGCTGTTGGCCTAAGGGGGTTGCTTTGACCCGTTTCTCCTCCGCTGGTAGAATAGCCCCCAACCCCATTGTTTCTCTTGTTCATCTTTTTTCCTCCGCGCGCCATGACTCCATCGGCTTCTCCGAAGTATCCTCCGTCTTCCATGGACCAGGCCCAGCACAGCTCGGTGACCCCGCGGCACGACTGGACCGAGCAGGACGTGGCCGACATTTACCATCAGCCCCTGTTGGATTTGGTGTATCAAGCGGCGGCGGTGCACAGGGCGGTGTTTCCCGCGGGGGAATTGCAAATGTGCGCTCTGCTGAGCGTGAAGACCGGCAAGTGTTCAGAGGATTGCGGCTACTGCGCCCAGTCGGCCCACCACCACGCGGCCATCGAGCCGGAAAGCCTGAAGGCGGTGGACGAGGTGCTGGCGCGGGCGGGGCAGGCCAAGGCCCAGGGGGCCACCCGGTTTTGCATGGCGGCGGCTTGGCGGGGACCCCGTGACCCTGCCGCCTTCGAGTCGGTGTTGGACATGGTGCGGGGCATTCGGGCTCTGGGCATGGAGGCCTGTGCCTCTTTGGGAGAATTGAGCGAGGGCCAAGCCGAGCGGCTGGCGGAGGCGGGCTTGAATGCCTACAACCACAACCTAGACACCGGCCCGGCGTTTTACCCCCAGGTGACCCACACCCATACCTTCGACCAACGCTTGGCCACCATCCGCCGAGCCGCTGGGGCTGGCATTGGGGTGTGCGCGGGGGGAATCATCGGGCTGGGCGAAAGCCCCCAAGACCGGGTGGCTTTGCTGCACATCCTGGCCACCCTGCGCCCCCACCCGGAAAGCGTTCCGGTGAACGCGCTGGTGCCGGTGGAGGGCACCCCTTTGGCCGGGCGCCCGCCGGTGGACCCCATGGATTTGGTGCGGGTGATCGCTACGGCCCGGTTGCTGATGCCTGCCACCAACGTGCGGCTGAGCGCCGGGCGGTTGACCCTGAGCCCAGAGGCCCAGGCCCTGGCCTTTTTGGCGGGGGCCAATTCCATTTTTACGGGGGAAAAGCTGCTCACCACCCCCAACACTGGCTGGAACACCGACCGGTCGCTCATGGAGCGGCTGGGTCTTTCTCCCCGCCCCGCAAGGTATTCCTCTCCCACCCATGCCTCTTCCATTCCAGCGGGAACTTGACCGGCTGGCCGGTTTGGGCCGAACCAGAGCCCTGCTGCCGGCCGCCGGGCTGGATTTTTCCTCCAACGATTATTTGGGGCTGGCCGCGCACCCCGCCCTGGGGCAAGCTGTGGCCCAGGCTTTGGCGGAGGGACTCCCCGTGGGGTCTGGGGGTTCCCGGCTGCTGCGGGGGAACCACCCAGCCCACCAGGCCCTGGAGACCCAGGCCGCGGCATTCTTTGGAACGGAGGCGGCCCTCTATTTCAATTCTGGGTTCGACGCCAACCTGGCGCTGTTTTCCACCCTGCCCAGCCGCCACGATCACGTCATCCACGACCAATTCATCCACGCCAGCGTGAAGGAGGGGGTGCGGGCTTCCTTGGCCCGGCGGAAGGCCGTGCCCCACAACAATGTCTCGGCCTTTGCCCAGGCCGTGGAACAGGCCCGGCGGAAGGGGGCCCAACAAGTGTTTGTGGCGGTGGAAAGCCTGTACAGCATGGACGGCGACCGGGCGCCTTTGGCCGATTTGGTCAACCTGGCCCGAGATCAAGACGCCGTGCTGGTGGTGGACGAAGCCCATGCCACCGGGGTGTATGGCCCAGGGGGGCGGGGGCTGGCCCACGAGCTGGACCATGGCCTGGGCCATGGCCTGGATCCCGAACGGATCATTTGCTTGCACACCTGCGGAAAAGCCCTGGGGGTGAGCGGCGGGCTGGTCACCGGCTCGCGGGCGATGGTTGACACCCTGGTGAATGGCGCCCGGAGTTTTCTGTTCACCACCGCGGCTTCCCCCCTGATGGCCCGGGCGGTGAGTTGTGCGCTGGAATTGTCTGCCCAGGCCGATGAGGCCAGGGCCCGGCTGGCCCGGCTGACGGCCCTGGGCCGCGCCCGACTGGAGGGGTTGACCCGCTGGCGGCTGTTGCCGGGAGACACGCATATTCTGCCGGTGGTGGTGGGAACGGACAGCGCCGCGGTCTGGGCGGCGGAACGACTGCGGACAGGCGGGTTTGACGTGCGGGCCATTCGGCCGCCCACCGTGCCGGAGGGAACCGCCCGGCTGCGAGTATCTTTGAACACCCAGCGAACCCCGGAGGAGGTGGAGGCCTTGGCCCGGAGGATTTTGGCGCTGGAGGAAGAATGGGCCCAGGACGCCGGGCGGAATCGAAACGGAGAACACCTGTGAGCGAAAACCGGCTGGTGATCACGGGCACCGACACGGGGGTGGGCAAAACCGTGGTGGCGGCCATGCTGGTGGCGGCCCTGCGGGCGGCCTATTGGAAACCCATTCAGGCGGGCCTTGAGGAGGGCGAGACCGACAGCCAGCGGGTGGCCCGGCTGGCCGGGGTGGGCCCAGAGCGAATGTTGCCGGAGGACACCCTGTTGGCCCACCCCCTGTCGCCCCACCGGGCGGCGGAGCTGGAGGGCCTGTCGCTGGATGTGGAGCGGCTGGCGGCGGGGCCGCCAGAGACCGGGCGGCTGGTGGTGGTGGAAGGGGCGGGGGGCGTGCTGGTGCCCCTCACCCGGCAGGTGTTACAGGCGGACCTGTTTGCCCGCTGGGGGTACCCGGTGGTGGTGTGCGCCCGCACCACCCTGGGAACCCTGAACCATACCCTGCTGACCTTAGAGGCCCTGCGGGTGCGGGGGGTGGAGGTGCGGGGGGTGGTGTTTGTGGGGGAGGAAAACCCAGACAACCAGCGCACCATTCAAGAACTGGGGCGGGTGAAAGAACTGGGGCGGCTGCCCTGGCTGCCCAGGCTAGACGCCGCCAGCCTGGGGCAGGCCTTTCAGCAGAACTTCCGCCGGGAGGACTTTTTGTCAGGCGTTTTGCCGATAGGCCGTCAACAGGGATTCTAGATGCTCGGCCAGCCGGGCGGTTTGGCTGGGGGTAATGAGCGGAATTTGGGGGGGCAGGCCCCGCAGGAATACTTCGAGGTCGCCAGCCCGCTGGCTGAGTTCTTTGCACCCATAAATGGCCCCGCTGCCCGACAACTTGTGAGCGAGCTGCAACAGCCCGCTGAGGTCATCGGCGGAACCCCCACCCTGGATGAGCCGCCCCCCCAGTTCTTCCATCTGATGAATTTTTTCCTCCAGTCGTTCCAGGTACCCTTTGCGCAGCATTTGGAACTGTTCTTGAACGGCCGCTTCGGTGGGGTTAGCCATGGGCGCCTCTCCAAATGTCTCCAACGGTTTGGGACAGGGTCATGGGGTCAAAGGGTTTGGGAATGATTCCCACCGCCCCCAGGCTGCGGTAATGAGAAACATCGGCAGGCTGCACCTTGGCCGTCATGAAGATCACCGGAATGGACGAGGTGGCGGGGTTTTCCCGCAGGGCTTTCAGGGTGTGCGGGCCGTCCATCCCCGGCATCATCACATCCAGCAAAATCAGGTCCGGCAGAAACCCCGGAATGGTGTTCAGGGCCTCCTCTCCGCCGCTGCACACCCGCAGGGTAAACCCCCCCAGCTGCTCCAAAGAAATGCGGGCCACGGTTTGAATATCGGGCTCGTCTTCAACCAGCATGATTTTTTTTAACTCCGGCATGGGTTGTCTCCTTTCATCCGTTAAGGGTGCTGGCGTGGAGGGGGGCCTCTGGCAGGCTGGCCTGGGTTTTGCGCAACAAGTTGTTCACCACCTGCTTCAGCTTACCAGGATCGCTTTCGTATTTCATGAACACCGAAGATACCCGTTCTTCCGCGCCCTGGGGCAGGTGAAACGCGGAAAGCACCACCACTGGCAGTTTGTGCTTTTGGGTGGCGGGCAGGTGGGCAGTTAAATCCAGTCCATCGCCGTCGGGCAGCTGCTGGTCCACAATCATCAAATCCACCGTGCGGGTTTCTAAAATGGCCCGGGCGGCGGCCAGGGTTTTGGCTTGCAGCACCTCGGCGGAATTTCCAAAGGTGGCCGCCACGAAATCCAGCACGTCTTTGTCGTCTTCCACGTGCAATATAACGGGGCGGTGGGGGCCCACGGCCCACCCGGTTTTGCTCAGGGCCTGCACCAGCCGGTCGGGCGAAAAGGGTTTGTCGACCATGTCCACCACCGAGGCCAGCCCGCCGGAAATTTTTCTCACCCCGCTGTCGATGTAGGCGCTGAGGACCACCACCGGCAGGTGGCGGGTGCGGGTGTCTTGCTGAATTTCGTGGATAAGCTGCAGGCCGTTTTCTCCTGGCAGAGACAAGTCCATCAGCACCCCTTGAAAGTGATAGCGGGCCAGCAGGTTTTTGGCTTCCTCGGCAGAGGTGGCCACCATGGCCTTGAACCCCAGTCCGTTCAAAATTTCGGTGACTTGGCGGATGTCATCGGCGTTGTCTTCCACCACCAGCACCTGGTCGTGGTCGGGGTTTTCCTCGGTGTGGGCCAGTTCCAGGGGTTGATACACCGGCAGCTCAAAGTGAAACACCGTTCCGCCCTGGGGGCCGGAGGAAAACCCGATGACCCCCCCATGGCGTTCCACAATGGCCCGGCAGATGGAAAGCCCCAGACCCGTGCCCCCCTTTTTGCGGGTGTCAGAGGAATCGGCCTGGGCGAACTTGCTGAACACCCGGGGCTGGAATTCTTTGGGAATGCCGGCACCGTGGTCTTCCACCTCCACCCGGATTTTCTTGCCCTTCACCAGTTGGCGCACCACCACCCGTTCCCCCCGGGGAGAAAACTTAACGGCGTTGGAGATGAGGTTGGACAGCACCTGAATCATCCGGTCCGGGTCGGCCATGACCCAGGTTTCGTTCTCGGCTATTTCTTTTTCCAGGATCACGCCGTACTCGCGGGCGTAGCCTTGGTTGCTTTCCACCGCCTGAACCAGGACCTGGTGCAGGTCCAGGGGGCGGTGGTTGAACACCAAGTTGCCCGATTCAATTTTTTCAATGTCGAGGATGTCGTTGATCAGCCGCACCAGCCGTTCGCTGTTGTTGTAGGCAATGTTCAGCATGGCCAGGGTTTGTTCCGGCAGTTTTCCGGTGACCCCCCCGGTGATTAGCCCCAGGGAACCCCGGATGGAAGTGAGGGGGGTGCGCAGTTCGTGGGAGACCGTGGCGATGAACTCGCTTTTCATCCGCTCGATTTTTTTCCGCTCGGTAATCTCTACCCACACGGTGATGACCCCCCCCTTCCGGCCGCGGGCCTCCAGGGCGGGAGACACCCGCACCTCGAAGATGTTATCGCCCAGGTCCACCTCCACCGTTTCGCTTTCCAGGTCTCGGGCCTGGTTCAGGGCCCGGTCCAGCATGGGCTGCCCAGAGAAAACTTCGTGGAAGGATTTGCCTTCCATCTCTTGGGGGTTGAACCCCAGCTCTTTGGCGGCCCGGCCCCGCACCAGGGTAATCTGGTTGTTGCCGTTCACCGCCACCAGCATGATGGGGGCGCTGGTGACCACCGTGGCCAGTTGGGCCATGCTTTGTTCCAACTGGGCGCCGATCCGTTCCCGGTCCAGGGCGGTGGCCAGCATGCGGGCCATGGATTCGGCAAAGTGGAGATCTTCCCGGGAGAACTCCCGGGGTTGGCTGGTGTAAACCCCCAGCAGACCCATGGGGCGGGTTTTCCCCGGCAAGATGACGCACAGCCCCCCTTGAATCCGGGCGCGGGTCATGTGGGCGGGCAGGGCGGTCTTCCCCTCCAGGGGGATGGGGGTGGGGTTGTTGGCCGCAAAGGAGGGAAATGAGCGGGAGATGTCCTCTGGTTTCAGGGGGGGCAGATGTTCCAAGGGCCAGCCCATGGCGGCCGTGGGGGTCAAATGCCCGGTTTTGGGGTCGGCCAAAAACACATGGCCGAAATTCATGTCCAGGGTGTAGCCCAAAACGGACAGGCCGTGTTCCAGCAGCCGCTGGGAGGGCATGCCCTCCATGACCTTTTCCAAAATTTCCTTCAGGGCCGACTGCTGAACGGCCCGGGTGGTCAATTCGTTCTGAATGGCTTTCAGGTCGGTGATGTCTTGAACAGTGCCCACCATCCGCAGGGGGGTGCCCGCCGCGTCGCGGGAAACCTCGCCGGTTTCCAGCACGGTGCGAATCTCGCCGCTGGGGCGGACCACCCGGTGTTCCACCCGGTAGGGGATGTCTTTTTCGACCGCGTTGCCCACCCCCTGGGTCACCTTCTCCCGGTCATCGGGGTGGATGGCCTCTAAAAAAGCCGGATAGGTGGCGGGGAAGGCTTGGGGTTCATGGCCGAAGATGCGGAACACCTCATCGGTCCAGGTCAGGCCCCCGCTGGGGATATCCCACTCCCAAGAGCCCATGTGGCCAATGGCCTGGGCCTTGGCCAGGGAGTTTTTGGCCGCCCGCAGCTGGGCTTCCACCGTGGTGATCTCCGACAAGTCTCGCAGCACCCCGGCGAAACGCACCCCCGGTTCAGAGTCTTTCAGGTCGGAGATATTCAGGTGCAGGGGAAATTCGGAACCGTCTTTGCGGCGGCCAGTCACTTCTCGCCCGATGCCGATGACGCGGGCCGGGGCCCCGGCCAAGTAGCGCCGCAGGTATTCATCGTGTTTGCGGGCGTGTTCTTCCGGCATCAGCAGGGTCACGTTTTTACCCATCAGCTCGCCGGGCTGATAGCCGAACAAGGTTTCCACCGCCGGGTTGATCCATTGAACCAGGCCCTGGGCGTTGATGAACACCACCCCGTCGGAGGAACTGCGGGTCATCAGCCGCCCCACCCGCCCCTCCAACTCCCGCAGGGCGGCCTCTCGCCGGGCCTGCCGCAGGGGCAGCCACACGCCCAGCCAAAAGGCCAACCCCCCCGCCAGCAGGGAAATCAGCTCCAGCCACAGAAAGGGGGCCACCCGGTCCCACAGGGGAAAGCCCAGCAGCAACACCAAGCGATGGGTGGGAATGGGGGCATAGGCCGAGACTTGCAGCTTGCCGTCCACCGAAATCAGTTTCACCCCCTTTTCCCCAGCCAAACCCTGGGCCAGGGGGGCCAAGAAGGGAGAGTTTCCCTCCAGGTGTCCCACGGGCGCTAATTGGCCATGGACCTCTGCCAGATACACCCGCAGGCCCTCCGGCGTGTCACCGACCAGGTACAGAAAACCCCGCTCGAACAGCGATTGGTTTTTCTCCAAGCTTTCTCGCACCTGCCCCAAGGTGCTGATCAACGGCTGGTTGGGGCTGTGGACTTTGTCATAGGCCGCCACGGAATCAATGAGGGAGGCCATCATGGTGGCCCGCCACAACAGCCGTTGACTTTGGTCTTGCAGAGAGTGCCAACCGGCCCATCCCAGGGCCAGGGTAAACAACCCCACGCTCAACCCAATTTGCAATACCCTGATCTGATGTTTTGTTTTCATAGCCCCCGGAGGACGAATGAGTGCCCCTGAATGGAATAGAATGGCCTCCCCCAGACATTCAACGAAAACCAAGCCCGACTGGGCTTAAAACTTCCTAAATAATAAAGATTAGTATTTTAGAATTAATGGCGTCATGCTGACATTAACGAAAGAAATAGGAAATGATCATTCCGTTTGGCCGTCTTCTTTCCATCCGTTGAACGGACGGACCCTTGACACTGCTGGAATCTTTGTGTCAATTTGCAGTTTATCGCCCGAATCCCCCGGCTGGCCCTTCCTTGCGGAAAGATCGAAATCGCTTGCCGCCTCAATGGCTTGCGAAAAAAGCGGGAGGGCAAAGCAGTAGAATGTTAACCGGAATGTTTACCTTGGCTCTCCCAGGCCCCTTGGGCCAGAGAGGGCTTCCCTGACCGAAACCTGACCTTGGATAAAAAGATCATGAAACGAAACAGACCTATCATTCTTGGTATCGTGGGGGACAGCGCCGCCGGAAAGACCACCATCACCGGGGGGTTGCGCAAGCTGTTGGGCCACGAAAACGTGACCGAAATTTGCACCGACGACTACCACAAGTACGACCGGAAGGAGCGGTCCATTCACAAAATCACCGCCCTGCACCCCGATTGTAACTACCTGGACATCATGGAACTGCAACTGGAGCGGCTGCATTACGGTCAGCCCATCCTGAAGCCCGTGTACGATCACGATGACGGCACCCTGACCCGGCCGGAATACGTGACCCCCCGCGAGTACGTCATCATCGAAGGGCTGCTGGGGTATTACACCCCCCCCATGCGCAACTTCTATGACATCAAGGTTTACCTGGCCCCGCCGGAAGACCTGCGGATGGTGTGGAAGATCAAGCGCGACTGCTCCAAGCGGGGCTACACCGAAGACCAAGTGCGCGATGAAATGGTGAAGCGCGAGCCCGACTCCGAAGCCTTCATCCGCCCCCAGCGTAAGTTCGCCGACATCATCATCGAGTTCTACCCCAAGCCTGGGGTGGATTTGAAAGACGCCGGCCCCAACCTGAACGTGCGGCTGATTCTGCGGCCAACCATTCCTCATCCAGACATCAGCTATCTGGCCGACAACAAAGACGCCCACGAGGCGGGAATCCGCTTCAAACTGGGCCGCGACTCTGGCATGCCGGTGGATATTTTGGAAATTGACGGCGACGTGACCCCCGAACACGCCCGGGAATTGGAAAAGCGCATTTGGGACCACCTGCCCGAGTTGGAACCCATCAACCCCGACCAGTTCGGCAAGTTCATGGACGCCGGGAAAGAACGGCACAGCGACCCGCTGGCCATTACCCAGCTGCTGCTGACCTATCACCTGCTGCGGGAATATGAAGGCAATACCGTGCCTTTCGCCCCCCCCGTGGCGGCCATGTCTCGCCTGAAAGGCCCCGGCAAGTAACGCCGGGGCGGTTTTTTAGATCACCCACACTCCCAGAACGCTCCATTCCTAGGAAGGCCCGATGACCGAAGAAATTTCTGCCAGCCAGCTGCCACAGTTTGCCGCCAACGCCCTGCGTGCCCTGGCCATGGATGCCGTGCAAAAAGCCAACTCTGGCCACCCGGGCCAGCCCATGGGCATGGCCGATGCGGCCTCGGTGGTGTGGAACAAATTTTTGAAGCACAATCCCTCCGACCCCAAGTGGTTCGACCGGGACCGCTTCGTGTTGTCCGGTGGCCATGGCTCGATGCTGCTGTACGGTCTGCTGCACTTAAGCGGCTATGACCTGCCCATGAAAGAACTGGAAAACTTCCGCCAACTGAACTCGAAGACCCCCGGCCACCCCGAATACGGCCACACCGTGGGGGTAGAGGTGACCACCGGCCCCCTGGGGCAGGGGGTGTGCAACGCCGTGGGCTTTGCCCTGGCCGAGCGGATGATGGCGGCCCGGTTTAACAAGCCCGGCCACGAGATGATTTCTCATTACACCTACGTGTTGGCTGGCGACGGCGACATGCAGGAAGGGATTTCTCACGAGGCCGGGGCCATGGCGGGCCACCTGGGCCTGGGGCGGCTGATTGTGCTGTGGGACGACAACGGCATTACTATTGACGGCCACACCGACCTGTCTACCTCGGAAGACGTGCTGGCCCGGTTTGCGTCTTATGGCTGGCACACCCTGAGCGTGGACGGCCACGACCAGAAGGCCCTGGAAGAGGCCATCAAAAAGGCCCAGGCCGAAACCGGCAAGCCCACCCTGATCGGTTGCAAAACCGTGATCGGCTATGGCGCCCCCACCCGGGCGGGCACCCACAAGGCCCACGGCGAGCCCCTGGGCGAGGAAGAAATCAAGGGCGCCCGGCAAAAGCTGGGCTGGTCCTGGCCTCCCTTTCAAGTGCCGGCCCCGGTGCTGGATTTCTGGCGCCAGGCCAAAGACCGCGGCCAGCAGGCCAACAAAGCCTGGGCCGACAAACTGGCGGCCTATCAAAAAGCGTTCCCCGCCGAAGGGGCCGAGTTGGCCCGTATTGCCCGGGGAGAAGACCCCAAGGATTGGAAGGCCGGTTTGGACAAGCTGCGCGACAGCTGGCTGAAAGAACCCCCCACCCTGGCCACCCGTGCCTCTTCCGGCAAGGTGCTGGAAGCCCTGGTGCATAACCACCCCGACATGGTGGGCGGCTCCGCCGACCTGACCCCCTCCAACAACACCCACCCAGGGAAAGTGGAGGACGTGAACAAAAAGAACAACTATGCCGGGCGGTACATTCGCTACGGCATTCGGGAGCACGGCATGGGCTCGGTGATGAACGGCTTGGCCCTGCACGGGGGGGTGGTTCCCTACGGCGGAACCTTCCTGGTGTTCTCCGACTACGCCCGGCCCGCGGTGCGCCTGAGCGCCCTGATGGGGCTGCGGGTGGTGTATGTGTTTACCCACGACAGCATTGGGGTGGGGGAAGACGGCCCCACCCACCAGCCGGTGGAGCATTACGCCGCCCTGCGGGCCATTCCCAACTTGGCGGTGTTCCGCCCGGCGGACGCCCTGGAAACCCTGGAGTCTTGGGAAACGGCGGTGACCATGACAGACACCCCCAGCGCCCTGCTGCTGACCCGCCAGAACCTGCCCCCCCTGCCCCGCTTGGGCAAAGACGGCGCGGCCAAGGGCGGCTATGTGGTGAGCGAGCCCCCCAACGGCTTGCCCCTGAAAGCCGTGGTGATGGCCACCGGGTCGGAGGTGCATTTGGCCGTGGCGGCCCAGGCCGAACTGGCCAAAGAGAACATCGGCGTGCGGGTGGTGAGCCTGCCCTGCTGGAAACTGTTTGAAGACCAACCCCAGTCTTACCGTGACCAGGTGATTCCCCCAGGCGTGACCGCCCGGGTGGGCGTGGAAGCCGGGATTTCCCTGGGTTGGGACCGCTACATCGGCCTGAAGGGCCGCATGGTGTGCATGAAGGGCTTTGGGGCCTCGGCCCCCGGCGGTAAACTGTTCGAGCACTTTGGCATTACCGCCAAGGCCGTGGTTGCCGCCGTGAAGGAGCAGGTATGATCAAAATCGCTCCGTCTCTGCTGTCGGCCGACTTTGGCCGCATCAACGAGGAAATCGCCGCCGTGCACGAGGCCGGTGCCGACTGGGTTCACCTGGACGTGATGGACAATCATTTCGTTCCGAACCTGACCTTTGGCCCGCCCATTGTGGCCCGCATGAAGAAGCGGGAGGGATTGGTGTATGACGCCCACCTGATGGTGCAGAATCCGGATTCGTTGGCAGAGGCCTTCGCCAAGGCGGGGTGCCACTACATCACCATCCACGCCGAGGCCACCCACCACTTGCAGCGGTCCATTAAGCACATTCAGTCGTTCAAGGTGAAGGCGGGGGTTTCTCTGAACCCCCACACCCCCTTGAATGTGCTGGATTGGGTGCTGGAAGACCTGGACATGGTGTTGCTGATGAGCGTAAACCCCGGCTTTGGCGGGCAGTCTTACATTCCTCAGGTCACCCGGAAAATTGCCCAACTGCGGGAAACCCTGGACAAACGAGGATTGGGCCGCGTGGAAATTCAGGTGGACGGCGGGGTGAACAACGACACGGTGAAAGAGGTCGTGGCCGCTGGCGCCACCTGCTTGGTGGCGGGTACCGCTGTGTTTGGCCAACCCGACTACAAAAAAGCCATCGCCACCTTGCGGGAATTGGCTGCCCAGGCCAAAAAATAAATCTTCCGTTTGATTTCCTGGTTGAGTGTGATAGAAACCATAACCCGAAGCCATCATCCGAAGATTGTGTGTCGGGTGGAAGGGGGGGGCGCCTAGGTTTTTTCTGGCCGGAGCGCTCCGGAATTTTGAACTTGTTGAATGCAAAGCCTTTTCAGGATGATGCCCATGCCCGGTTTTTCCAGCGCAGTCATGAAAGAGGTGGAAGGGATCTTCCAACGATACCCCCGGAAGGAGCACGCCCTGCTTCCCCTGATTCATTTGGTTCTTCGGGAGAACAAGGGCTGTGTTCCAGAGGAATGGGACCAGGTGTTGGCCGACATGGTGGGGGTTTCCCTGAACCATGTGCGGGGGGTGATTACGTTTTACGATATGCTGCAGCGCGAGCCCCGGGGCAAGCACCACATTCGGGTGTGCACCAGCATTCCCTGCGGTCTGTGCGGCGGTGACAAAGTGCTGGAGCGGATGGAAGACGCGCTGGGCATTCACGCTGGGCAAACCACCCCGGATGGCATGATTAGCCTGGAGGAAGTGCAGTGCATCGCCGCCTGCGACAAGGCCCCCCTGATTCAAGTGGATGACCACTTTGCCCAACAGGTGGATCCGGATCGCGTGGAAGAGGTGGTGGCTGCCATGAGGAGAAAGTAACGGATGCTAAAAGAAACCTTGCTGCTGGCTAAAAACATCCGCACCGATGGCTACGATGGCTCGTTGGAGGCCTATCGCCGAGCCGGGGGTTATACCGCCCTGGAAAAGGTGATGAAGTCCATGACCCCTGATCAGGTGATCGAGGTGGTGAAGGCTTCTGGCTTGCGGGGGCGGGGCGGGGCGGGCTTTCCCACCGGCATGAAGTGGGGGTTTATACCCAAAGACCGCAAGCCCACCTACATGGTGTGCAATGCCGACGAAGCCGAGCCCGGCACCTTCAAAGACCATTTCCTGATCAACAACGATCCCCATTTGTTTCTGGAGGGGATGATTTTGGGCTCTTACGCCATTGGCTGCAACCACGGCTATATTTATATCCGCGGCAGGTCGGTGCGCCCTGCCCAGCGAATCAACGAAGCCATTGAGTACCTGTACAAAGCGGGACTGCTGGGCAAAAACATTCTGGGATCGGGGTTCAGCTTAGACTTAACCGTGCACCGGGGCGCTGGCGCCTACATTTGTGGCGAGGAAACCGCCCTGCTGGAATCGCTGGAGGGCAAGCGGGGTCAACCCCGGGTTAAGCCCCCCTTTCCGGCCACCCATGGCTATAACGCCTGCCCCACCAGCGTGAACAACGTGGAAACCCTGGCCTGTGTGCCCTTTATCGTGAAAGAGGGGGCCGAGGCCTTTAAGAAAATTGGAACCCCCAACAACTATGGCACCCGCCTGGTGGGCATTAGCGGGCACGCGGCCAAGCCTGGCATTTACGAGGTGGCCATGGGGGTCAGCATGAAGCAGATCATCAACGATCTGGGCGGCGGCGTGCGGGGCGGCAAAAAATTGAAAGCCGTGATTCCTGGCGGGTCTTCGTCCAACGTGCTGCGCCCGGAGGAAATCGACATTCCCTTCGACTTCGACTCCGTGGCCAAGGCGGGATCCATGCTGGGCACCGCCGCCCTGATGCTGTTCGACGAAGATACCGATATCGTGGAACTGGCTTATCGCACGATTCTGTTTTACAACCACGAGTCGTGCGGGCAATGCACGCCCTGCCGCGAGGGAACCTTTTGGCTTCGCAACCTGGTGCGAGACTTCCGGGAAAACCTGGGCGACAGCCAAAAGTTAGAGCGGATCGGGCGGGTGTCTCAACAGATGTTCGGCACTTCGCTGTGCGCGCTGAACGACGCCGCCGCGGGGCCCATCAAAGCGTTTGTGACCAAGTATCCAGAAGAATTCAAAAAACATTTCATCTGACCCGAAAGGGGCCGATATGCCCACCTTTTATCTGGACGACAAGCCGGTGGAGTTCCAGGAGGGGCAAACCATCCTCCAAGCGGCCATGGCCGCCGGCACGGAGATTCCACATTACTGCTACCACGACGCGTTGTCGGTGGTGGCCACCTGCCGCCAATGCCTGGTCGATATCACCGACCTGGGCAACGGAAAGGGCCTGCCCAAACTGGCGACCTCGTGTTCTACCCAGGCCGCGGCGGGGATGAAAGTGTCGTCCACCAATCAAAAAGTGCGAGACGGCCAGAACATCATCAACGAATTGCTGTTGGTGAATCATCCCCTCGACTGCCCCATCTGCGATCAGTCGGGCGAGTGCGATCTGCAAAACTACGCCTTCCGCTATGGCACCGGCCATTCGGAAATGGCCTACGAAAAGCGCACCTATGGCTGGCGCGACGTGGGCACGTTTATCATGCTGGAGCGCAACCGCTGCATTCATTGTTCCCGCTGCGAGCGGTTCTCGATGGAAATTGAAGGCCACCACGATTTTGGCCATTTTCTACGCACCCACGAGCTGACTTTCGACACCTACAAAGACCACCAAATTACCCACAAGTTCCAGGGAAACCTGGCCGACCTGTGCCCCGTGGGGGCCATCACCGAGCGGGAATTCCGCTTTAAAAAGCGCGCCTGGAAACTGGAGCGCACCCCCTCGGTTTGCCCCGGTTGTTCCACTGGCTGCAACATTACCGTGGACCACAACGACGGCAAGGTGGAGCGGCTGAAGCCCCGCGAGAACAAGGACGTCAACCAGTGGTGGATGTGCGATGAGGGCCGCCTGACCTATCGCAAGGCCAACGATAAAACGCTGCGCCTGACCGAGCCCCTGGCCCGGGTGAAGGGCGCGCTGGTCCCCGCGGCTTGGAACGCCCTGCTGGAAGCGGTGGCGGGCAAGGTGAAGGATTTGAGTGCCTCTGGCGATCAAGTGGTGGCGGTGGCCGATCTGGATTCCACCCTGGAAGAATTGTTTCTGCTGAAGAACCTGCTGGCGGGGGCCTTTGGCTCCGGGCAGTTTTTTGCCCCCCACGCGCCAGAATCTGCCGCCCCGGCGGGCGCCCGCTTTTTGGAAACCCTGATTACCCCAGACAAAACCCCCAACGCCCAAGGGGCTAAGTTGCTGGGTTTCCAGAGTGAAGCCGGAAACAAAGGCATGGAAAAAGCCCTGGGCAAGGCCAAGGTGGTGTTCGTGCTGGGTGCCCCAGAGGCCTCTCCAGCCCTGTTGAATGCTGCCCGCAAAGCCGAGTTGGTGGTGCAAGTGGCCGCCTACCGCTCGGAGTGGTTTGACATGGCCGATGTGATTCTGCCTGCCCTGACCTGGACGGAAAAATATGGCACCTGGGCCAACAAACAACGCCGGGTGCAGGCCCTGCGGCAGGCGGTGAACGGGCCCGGCGAAGCCAGGGACCCTTTAAGGATTCTCCCCGACCTGATGCGGGCCCTGGGCCAAGAGGCCAGCTTTGCCCCGGCACCAGACGTGCTGGACCGGCTGGCCAAGGGCGAGAAAAAATTTGCTGGGGTTTCTTGGAAGGTCGTGGGCCAACAGGGGTTCACCCTGGCTTGACCCCCAAAGATCACGCTCGAACCCAATCATATTCACAATAAAACGGCTGGAAATATTTTTTACACTCAAGAAGGCGATCCATGGACCTGATGTTCTACTTTTTTGGCGGATTGGCGGTGCTGGGCGCCCTGGCGGTTCTGGTGCTACGCAGCCCCGTGTATTGCGCCCTGGCTTTGGTGGGGTCCTTCTTCTGCTTGGGGGTGGTGTACATTCTGTTGAACTCTGAGTTCATCGCCGCCGTGCAGGTGCTGGTGTATGCCGGGGCCATCATGGTGTTGTTCTTGTTTGTCATCATGCTGCTGAACGTGCAGGCCGAGGCCCGCTTCCCCTTCACCGGGCGCCTTCCTCAAATCACTGGGCTGGCCCTGGCGGTGTCTATTCTCACCCAGTTGGTGGGTTTGTTCCGCAGCCCCCTGGTGGGACCCAAGGGGGTGTACCCCGTGGAGCGGATCGCGGAGGAGGGGTCCGTAGAAGTGGTGGGGCAGTTGCTGTTCACCGATTACGTGCTGGCCTTTGAGGTGATTTCGATTCTGCTGCTGGTGGCGGTGGTGGGGGCGGTGGTGCTGGCCAAGCGGCGGGTCAAAAGCGAGACGGGAGAGAACGCATGATTCCCCTGGGGCATATTTTAATTTTAAGCGGTCTGTTGTTCTCCATTGGCGTGGCCGGGGTGATTCTCCGCCGCAATGCCATTGTGGTGTTTTTGAACATTGAGCTGATGCTGAACGGAGTGAACTTGGCCTTCATCGGTTTTGCCACCCGCATGGATTCCATGGTGGGGGTAATCTTTGTGTTCTTTGTGCTGGTGGTGGCCGCGGCGGAAGCCGTGGTGGGTTTGGCCATCATGCTGGAAATATTCCGCAACAAGGAAACCTTGAGCGTGGATGAGATCAACCTGCTGAAGTGGTAACGGGTTGCTTGCGGTGGTGGGGCGCGTGGATAGGCGGCGGTGCTTGGAGGTGGGGGGATGAATACGTTGCCTAGGATGGGGAAAACCCATCGGACGGGAGGATGCGGTTCAAGATGGGTCAAGACTTGGTCAAGATTGGTTTCGTTTGAATGCGGCATGAAGTCGGGATGAAGTGAAGTGCGCCATGGCCAATACTTCAAGGGCCAGACCTGCTGGGTTGTTCGGTGTGAAGCGGGTTTGAAGTTCAAATGGTTTTCCGGAGATTCTTTCAGTGGACAACACGATGATGAACGATTCGTTGTGGATCATTCCGGCCCTGCCGCTGGCGGGCTTTTTGCTAAACGGCCTGCTGGGCCGCAAGCTGGGGCCGGTCTTTGTGTCTCTGCTGGGGCCCGGTGTGGTGGGCGCGGCCTTCGTGCTGTCGATAATGGCTTTCAACCGCATGCTGCAAGCCCCCGGCTTAACCATTTCTCAAACCCTGTTTACCTGGATTCAATCCGGCAACCTGAACGTGCCGGTGACCCTGTTGGTGGATCGTCTCTCGGGGCTGTACCTGCTCATCATCACCGGCATTGGGTTTGTCATTCACCTGTTCGCCGTGGGCTACATGCGTGGGGAAGCCGGGTTCTGGCGGTTCTTCGCTTACCTGAACCTGTTTATCTTTTTCATGCTGATCCTGGTGATGGCCAGTTCTCTGCTGCTGCTGTTCGTGGGGTGGGAGGGGGTCGGTCTGTGCTCTTACTTGCTGATTGGCTATTACTTTGAAAAAGACTCTGCCGCGGCGGCGGCCAAAAAGGCCTTCGTGGTGAATCGGATTGGGGATTTTGGTTTTATTGTGGCTTCTCTGATGCTGTTCTGGCTGTTTGGCACCTTGGAAATGGCGGGGATTAACCAGCAGGCTTCGGTGGTGCTGGGGGCGGGGTCGCTGATGGTCACCACCGTGACTCTGCTGCTGTTCGTGGGGGCCGCGGGCAAAAGCGCCCAAATTCCCCTGTATGTGTGGCTGCCCGACGCCATGGAGGGCCCCACCCCGGTGTCGGCCCTGATCCACGCGGCCACCATGGTAACCGCCGGGCTGTACCTGCTGGCCCGCATGAGCCACCTGTTCGTGTTGTCTCCCGCCACCCTGGCCGTGGTGGCCGCCGTGGGCGCCGCCACCGCGTTGTTCTCTGCCACCATCGCCCTGGCCCAGAACGACATCAAGCGGGTGCTGGCCTATTCTACCTGCAGCCAGTTGGGCTATATGTTTCTGGCCATGGGGGTGGGGGCCTTTGGGGCCGGGGTGTTCCATGTGATGACCCACGCGTTCTTCAAAGCCCTGTTGTTCCTGGCGGCGGGGTCGGTGATTACCGCCCTGCACCACGAGCAAGACATGCGCAAGATGGGCGGACTGGCCAAGAAAATGCCCATCACCGGATTCACGTTTCTTATTGGGGCCCTGGCCATCTCCGGGTTCCCCCTCATCTTCTCCGGGTTCTTCTCGAAAGATGAAATTCTGTGGCAGGCGTTCTCTTCTCCGGCGGGTTCTACCCTGCTGTGGCTGGTGGGGTTGATTACCGCGGTGCTGACGGCTTTTTACATGTTCCGGGCGGTGGGGATGGCCTTCTTCGGGGCCAGCCGTTTGGAGCACCCGGAGCATGTGCACGAGTCTCCCTGGGTGATGACCCTGCCCCTGATGATTCTGGCGTTTCTGTCGGTGACGGGGGGCTGGCTGGGCATTCCCCATTCTTTGGGCGGGGGCCTGGGCATCACCAACCGGATGGAACACTACTTTGAAGGATTTTTCGCTCAGGTTCCGGCGGGGGCGGGCCACGGTGATACTGGCACCGAACTGGGCTTGATGGCCCTGACCACGGTGCTGGCCCTGGGGGCCATGGCCCTGGGCTATCGCATGTTTACTGTTAACCGGGAACGGGCCCTGGCCTGGGATCAAACGGACCCCATGGTGTGGAAAGTGCTGCGGAATAAATATTACGTGGATGAACTATACAACCTGGTGGTGTGGCGGCCTCTGCACTGGGTCTCGGACAAGGTGCTGTGGAAAACCGTGGACGTGAAGGGCATTGACGGCACGGTAAACGGCGCGGCCCGGGCGGCCCGGGGAATGGGTTGGGTGCTGCGCTTGGCCCAAAACGGGATGATTGAAATTTACGCGGTATCCATGGTGGCCGGGGCCGTGCTGGTGGTGGGCTACTTGGTGTTTTTAACCGAATAACCGCTGGCTGGCGGTTTTGGTTAGAGCGCCAGTACACTGCCTGAAGATTTGGCTTGGCATCGGCCGGAAAAATTTACACGAGTGTTTTTAGAGATAGTTTCACCCAAGTCTCACTCACAGTCATTCACAGTAAAGGGAACCGTTCATGTCCATTCTGGGAATTCCCATTCTTTCTCTGGTGATCTTCCTGCCCCTGACGGGGGTGGCGGCCTTGTTGTTGGTGGGCCGGAATCAGGGGGCCCTGGCCCGGGGAATTGCCCTGGCGGTGACCGGCCTCACGTTCTTGGCTTCGCTGCCCATGTATTTTGCCTACGATGCCGCCATGGGGGGCTTCCAAATGGTGGAGCAGATGGACTGGATTCCCGCCTGGGGGGCCCAGTATTTTCTGGGGGCGGATGGGGTGTCGATGCTGCTGGTGCTGCTGACCACCCTGCTCACCTTTTTGTCTGTGCTGGCGGCTTGGAACGAGAACCGCCACACCCGTGAGTTCATGATTGCCGTTTTGCTGCTGGAAGTGGGCATGACCGGGGTGTTTTTGGCGCTGGACGTGTTCTTGTTTTATGTGTTCTGGGAGGTGATGCTGTTTCCCATGTATTTCATTATTGGGGTGTGGGGCAGCGACCGCCGACTGTACGCGGCCATGAAGTTCGTGGTGTACACCATGGCGGCCTCGGTGTTGATGCTGGTGGCTATTTTGTTCATGTACTATCTCAACTTTCAGTCCACCGGGCATTCCTCCTTCAATCTGCTGGAGTGGTATCACCTGAAGGTTCCCTTCCCCGCCCAGTATTGGCTGTTCGCGGCTTTTGCCCTGGCCTTCGCGGTGAAAGTGCCCATGTTCCCCTTTCACACGTGGTTGCCCGATGCCCACGTGGAGGCCCCCACCGCGGGGTCGGTGATTCTGGCTGGGGTGCTGCTGAAAATGGGAACTTACGGTTTCTACCGGTTTGCCATGCCCATGTTCCCCGACGCGGTGCTGATGGCCCTGCCCGTTTTGATGGGGTTGGCCGTGGCGGCCATTCTCTACGGGGCTTTGGTGTGCATGGTTCAGCCCGACATGAAAAAACTGGTGGCCTATTCCTCGGTGTCTCACATGGGCTTTGTGATGCTGGGGCTGTTTGCCCTGAACACCCAAGGGGTGCAGGGCAGCATGATTCAAATGCTGAACCATGGCGTGAGCACCGGCGCCTTGTTCTTGCTGGTGGGCATGATTTACGAGCGTCGCCACACCAAAGCCATCGCCGAATTTGGCGGGCTGATGGGCCCCATGCCGGTGTATGCCACCGTGTTTCTGGTGGTGGTGTTGTCCTCCATCGGGCTGCCGGGGCTGAACGGGTTCGTGGGGGAATATTTGATTCTGCTGGGGGCCTACGGGGTGAATCCCTGGGGGGCGGGTGTCTCTGCCCTGGCGGTTGTGCTGGCGGCCATCTATCTGCTGTGGATGTATCAGCGGGTGTTCTTTGGCCTGGTGACCAAGGCGGTGAACCAAAAACTGGCGGACCTGACCCTGCGGGAAATGGCCGTGCTGGCCCCCCTGCTGGTGCTGATCGTGTGGATGGGGGTTTACCCCAAACCGTTCCTGGATAAAATGAAGCCCTCGGTGGATCAATTCATTGCCAGTCAGGCTGGCGCCAAGCCCGCCGTGCCAGAATCCCCAGCAGCCAAGCCGGAATCCGTGAAGCCAGGGGTCTCCCTGCGCTAGATCGGAGAAAACCGGGGCAAAAGGGATAAGGAAAATGAGGGGGTAGAAAATAATCGATGGGAAGAAAGTGCGGTTAGGTTTTTCGAGGGATGTCAAAATAGATGGGATGACGGACGGAATAATACCGGATAAGTAGTAGGCGTACAAAATGGCGGGATTACGGCGCAGAGCCATTCGGCAAACACGATGACATTAGGCTAGCCAACATGACCTTTCAGATTACCCAAACCGACCTGCAGACCATTCTCCCCGAACTGATTTTGTTCGGAATGGGAATGCTGGTGCTTGTGGTGGAACTGTTCCGTCGGCCGGGGGCCTCTACCCTTCCCCAGGCCCTGGTGGCGCTGTTGGGCATTTCAGCCTCGGGCTATGGGGCCTATTTGCAGCTGGGCTTGGACCTGAAAGGGTTCTCTGGCGAGGTGATTGCCGATGATTACGCCGCGGTGTTCAAAATGGTGTTCGCCGCCACCGCGTTTTTAACCGTGCTGATTTCTACCCGCTACCTGGCCGACCGGAAAATGGATTTCGGCGAGTATTACGCCCTGCTGCTGTTTGCCGTCGGCGGCATGATGGTGATGGCTTCGGCGCTCGACTTGCTGATGGTGTTTGTGGGGTTGGAGATCCTGTCCATTTCTAGCTACATTTTGTGCGGTATGCTGCGCCATGACGTGAAGAGCAACGAAAGCGCCATGAAGTATTTTCTGCTGGGGGCCTTTGCCACCGGTTTCTTGCTGTATGGCATGGCCATGATTTACGGGGCCACCGGCACCATTCACATTCGGGAAATTGGCATGGCCCTGACCAACCCCGATACCTTTGCCAACCCCCTGGTGTGGTTTGGCATGGCGCTGCTGCTGGTGGGGTTTGGGTTCAAGCTGTCCATCGTGCCCTTCCACATGTGGACCCCAGACGTGTATGAAGGCGCCCCCACGGCGGTTACGGCGTTTCTTTCCGCCGGGCCAAAGGCCGCCGGGTTTGCCGCGCTCATTCGGCTGTTGGTAGAAGCCCTGGGGGCCATGCGCGGCGAATGGAGCCAGGTGCTGTGGGTGCTGGCCGCCCTGACCATGACCCTGGGCAACGTGGTGGCCATTCAGCAGAACAACATCAAACGGATGCTGGCCTATTCGTCCATCGCCCACGCCGGGTACATTCTGGCGGCGCTGGTGGTGTCGACCTCGGAGGGCTTGGGGGCCGTGGTGTTCTATACCCTGGCCTATACCCTGATGAACATGGGCATCTTTGCCGTGCTCATTCTGGCTTCCGGCCCAGACAAAGAGCGGGTGACCTTTGATGACTTCAAAGGGTTTGGCTATGTTTCTCCCGCGGTGGGGCTGGCCACCCTGGTGTTCGTGCTGTCGCTGATCGGCATTCCCCTCACCGGCGGGTTCGTGGGCAAGTTCCAAATATTCAAAGCCGTGGTGGAGCAAGGCTACATCTGGCTGGCGGTGATTGGGGTGGTGAACTCGGTGGTGTCGGTGTATTACTACCTGCGGATTCTGGTGGTGTTTTACATGACCCCCCCCCAGGGTGAACCCGCCCCCAAACCGGTGTTTCATCCGGGTTTGGCCGCCGCCATTCTGGTTTCGGCCGTGGGGGTGCTGTATCTGGGCATTCTGCCCTCCGCGTGGCTGGAACTCTCCTCCCGCTCTGTGTCGGTGCTGTTGGCCGGGTTTTAGACGTTGAGGGGATAGGGCGGGAAGTGTTGGTCTGGCGCGCCATCTCTTGACAACCCCCTCCAGCCCCCGGAAAATTGATCCAATACCGCCGAGGTGGTGAAACTGGCAGACGCGCTGGACTCAAAATCCAGTGGGGCAACCCGTGCGGGTTCGATTCCCGCCCTCGGCATTCGTTGTGAGTTTTGAGCGATGTGTATTTTTTAAGAAGCGATGTGTCATTTTTAAGAGAGGCTTGAGCCATCCTGCGATCTGAACGCGGGATTTTTGCGTAAGGCATGTTTTCCCCCGTGTAGAAGCGAACAGGGAATGCGGGGCAAGGCCCCAAAATCATCCCCCTTGGAAAGCCCGCCCTGCGCGGGCTTTGTTGTTTTTAGGGGTATGGGGGATCAAGGGGGGAAGCAGAAGACCCAAGCCAAAAGAGGGAATGACGCTTTCGTGGGGGGCACGTAAGTCGTGAAACCCGGAATGAGATTGAGCCGCTCAGGGGGAAGTGCTCTCTTCTTTGAAACAAAAATATCCTTTCATATCGGAGGGCGCCTTTGTTGGCATGGGCGCTGGTTGTGGTGTAAGATTCCCTGCGGATTTCATCACTGGAAGGTCGTTTCATCACATCAAAAGGGGGTGGATATGAAAAGCCAATGGAAAGCTAAGTTGACCAGATGGAAGACATGGTTGCTGGGAAAATGGCCCCGCCAACGGGTGGCCAAGGGGGTGGAAGGGTTGAACACCCGCTGGGCCAAAGTGAAGGCCCATCCGGCAGCGCAACGGGTAGGGCGTGGGGTCCATCCTGTGGTTCAACGGTTGAAGGGTTGGGCCCAGACGGCTTGGCAACGCGGGGCCCAATGGGTGGCCCTGGCCATGCACGTGCGCCGGGCGGCCCGGGCTGAATCCTCCGCCGAGACCAAGCAAACCCCCACGGCTGAACGCCGCTCGAAATACGGTTTGTTTTTACAGAAGGTGGCGGCAGCGTTCAAAACCTTCTTTTCTCCTGTGATGTGGGTGTGGTCCGGCCTGAAAGCGGTCTTCTATTTTACCCTGGGGAAATACACGCCTCCTCCCTTGTTTAAGTGGATATTCCGCTTGCCCTCCCTGGTGGTGGACGAAGTGGTGGCGTTGTCGCGTTATTGGTACCGGAAGTCGGCGCGGAGTTTTTGGATTGGCTTCCCCCTGGTGCTGGTGGCGACCGTTGCCGCGGTGTTGTTGATCATTTGGATGCCCCAGCGAAATGAAATTGAGCTGCATTTGTCGGGACCTGGCGAGCCTAGTTTTGAAGAGGGGGCCAAACCCGATGAATTGCGGATTTACGCTTATTCTTCCCTGGCTCGCCTGGAGCAAGCTGGAAAACCCGTGACCCATGGCATCACGCTCTCGCCGGAATTGCCGGGGGTGTGGTTGTGGGTGGATGACTCTACCCTGGTGTTTAAGCCAGAGCCCGGAGTTCACTGGGCGGTGGGGGAAGATTACACGGTGAAGTTCGACAGGGACCTGTTCCCCGAGCATGTGCATCCCTCCAGTTACAAACTGACCTTTTCAACACCACCCTTCAAAGGGGCCATCAAAGAGTTTTTCCTCTATCAAGACCCGAACGACGGCAAGATCAACAAGGTGGTGGGGACCATCCGTTTCAACTACCCGGTGGACGAGGAAGATTTTAGGGATCGGGTGACCTTGAAATTGAAGGGCAAGGGTGGGCTGTTCAGCGGGTTTGGGGGCGGGGTGGACTATCAGGTGACCTTCAACAAAACCCATACCGAGGCCTACGTGCACTCGGTGCCGTTGGTTATTCCTGAAGAAGAAAAAACGGCCGTGATGGTGGTGTCGTCTGGCGCCCGCTCCTCTTGGGGGGGCTCTAGCCTGGAGTCTTCCCTGGAAGACTCGGTCAGGGTGCCGGGGCTGGAGGATTTCTTCAAGATTGCCGAAACCACGGTGACCTTGGTGGACAACGAGCAGAATGAATCGGAACAAGTTTTGGTGGTGGAAACCACCTCTGGGGTGGGGCCGGATGAACTCTCGAAAAACTTGGAGGTGTATTTGCTGCCGGTGAACCGCCCAGCCTTTCAGGGTATGCCGGAGGTGAAGAATTATTATTGGGGAGACACGGCCATGATTGGCACCGAGGTGCTGGCCCAGTCTCAAAAAATTCAGCCGGATCCCCTGCCGTCGGAAGTGGCTTACCCCAAGGTGCATGCCTTCCGGGTGCAGGCAGACCCCGGCCGTTCTTTTTACCTGCAAGTGAAAAAGGGCACCCAGGGGTATGGGGGCTTTCCCCTGGTTCGGGCTTACGACCGAGTGATACGGGTGCCAGATTTTCCCAAAGAAGTGAAAATCATGCAGAAGGGGTCCCTGCTGAGCCTGGGGGGAGAACACAAAATTTCCGTGGCCGCCCGGGATATTCCGGCCGTGCGATTTGAAATTGGACGGGTGAAGATCACGGACATCGCGCACTTGGTCAGCCAAACCGGTGGGAAGTTCAACAGCCCCGAGTTCCAACACTATAACTTTGACGAAACCAACATTAGCCAGCAAACCGTGGTCACCCGCCCGCTGCAAAAGGGGCGCCCTGGTCTGCCCCAATATGCCTCCTTGGATTTTTCGCCTTACCTGGGTGGCGCTGGGAATTTGCGGGGGTTGTTTTTGGTGCGGGCCAGAGGGTGGGACACCGCCCATTCGCGGCCAGCGGGGGGCAGCGACAGCCGCTTGGTGCTGGTGACCGACATGGGCATTCTGGTGAAAACCACCCAAGACAACCGCCATGACCTGTGGGTCATGTCCATCCGCAGCGGCAACCCGGTGGCCGGGGCCCATGTGGAAGTGCTGGGCAAGAACGGTCTGCCGGTGATCTCCGACGACACCGATGCGTCGGGCCGCGCTTCGTTCCCCTCATTGGAGCATTTCACCAGAGAAAAATATCCCACCGTGTTTTTGGTGACCAGGGGCAATGACGTGGCCTTCATGCCCTTCCGGGGGTTCGATACCCAGCTGGATTTCAGCCGGTTTGACGTGGGCGGTGAACACACCGTGAGAGACAGTGAATACACGGTGCGCACCTATGGCGGCGAAAACGGCGAGGATACCCCCCAAGAAAAACCCCAAAACGATCCCTCCAAGGGGCTGGACGCCTATCTGTTTTCTGACCGGGGCATTTACCGCCCCGGAGATACCTTTCACGTGGGCATCATTGTGAAACCTCAAGATTGGCGCCAGGGGCTGCCGGCCATTCCCCTGGAGGTGGTGGTGACCGACCCCCGGGGCCTGGAGGTGAAAAAAGAACAAATCCGGCTTTCGCCCAGCGGCTTTGAGGAAATGGCTTACTCCACGCAACCGGTTTCTCTTACCGGTGCCTATCAAACCAGCCTGTACGTGGTGAAGGACGGCAAGCGGCACAATATGCTGGGGAACGTGAGCGCCCGGGTGGAGGAGTTTCTGCCCGACACCATGCGGATTGCGGCCCATCTTTCCAGCGAGCGCGCCGTGGGATGGGTGCCCCCCAAAAAACTGAAAGGCCTGGTCACCCTGTCGAATCTGTACGGCACGGCGGCGGTCAACCGGCGGGTCACCGGGGTGATTCGGCTTTCTCCGGGCCTGCCAGACTTCAAGGATTATCCTGGGTATTTGTTTCAAGACCCCTTGAAAGCCAAAAATGAATTCCGTGAACCCCTGGGTGAAACCCAAACCGACACCAAGGGCGATGCCTCGTTCGACCTGAACTTGGACCGGTTTGCCGATGCCACCTATCGCCTCACCTTCATGGCCGATGGTTTTGAGGCCGAAGGCGGTCGGTCGGTTTCGGCGTCTACCTCGGTGTTGGTTTCGCCCTTGCCCTATATTTTGGGCTACAAGCCCGACGGGGATTTTGGCTATGTGAAACGGGGAGCGGCCCGCCAGGTGCGGCTGATTGCCCTGAACGCTGGCCTGAAGCCGGTGAGCGCCGACGCGTTGACCGCCCAGGTGGTGGAACACCGTTTTGTATCGGCCCTCACCAAACAAAACGATGGCACCTATCGCTATCAGTCGGTGAAAAAAGAAATTCCGGGGCCGGTGAAGCCCCTGGCCATTCTGGGAGAGGGTTCTGACCAACCCCTGGAAACCGAGCGGCCGGGAGAGTTTGAACTGGTGGTGAAAAACAAGGCGGGGCTGGAACTGGCCCGCATTCCCTACACGGTGGTGGGGGCCGGAGACATCAGCCGCGACATGGAAAAAACCGCCGAGTTGCAAATCAAACTGAACAAGGGAGATTACAGCGCCGGGGAAGACATTGAACTGGCCATCCGGGCGCCCTATGTGGGGGCGGGGCTGATCACCATCGAGCGAGACAAGGTCTACGCGGCCAAGTGGTTCAAAACCACCACCACCAGTTCCATGCAAACCATTCGCGTACCGGAGGGGCTGGAGGGCAACGCTTACATCAGCGTGGCCTTTGTGCGGGATATCTCCTCCAGCGATGTGTTCATGAGCCCCTTAAGTTACGGGGTAATGCCCTTCACCTTGTCTCGCCGGGCCCGCACCAACGAGATCACCCTAGACGTGCCCCCGCTGGTGCGCCCAGGAGAGCCCCTGCGGGTGGGGTATGCCGCCCAGCGGCCAGGTCGCATTGTGGTGTACGCGGTAGACGAGGGCATTTTGCAGGTGGCCCGCTATTCCACCCCCAGTCCTCTCGATCATTTCTTCCGCAAGCGGGCCCTGGAAACCTCCACCTCTCAGGTGTTGGACCAAATTCTGCCAGAGTTCTCTAAGCTGCATTTAACCCGCACCGGGGGCGACGAAGATGATATGGCCGCCGCCGCCCGCGCCAAGGGCAACTTAAACCCCTTTTCCCGGACAGAGGAAAAACCGGCGGCCTTCTGGAGCGGCGTGCTGGATGCCGATGCCACCCGGCGGGAGGTGACCTTCCCCATCCCCGACAGCTTTAACGGAGACATCCGGGTGATGGCGGTGGCAGTGGCCCCCCAGGCGGTGGGGGTCAGCCGCAAGAACCTGCTGGTGCGGGGGCACTTTGTGATTACCCCCCACGCCCCCACCTTTGCCGCCCCGGGAGACACCTTTGACGTGAGCGTGACCGTGGCCAACAACGTGGAAGGCTCTGGCGCCAAGGCGGCCCTGACCCTGACGGCCCAGGCCACCGGCCCCATTCAGATGGAAGGGAAGGACACCCGGGAAATGCAGGTGACCGAAGGCCGGGAAGAAACCCAAACTTTCCGCATCAAAGCGGGGGCCAAGCCGGGGCCAGCCAGTTTGGTGTTCACCGCGACCATGGGAGAGAAGACCAGCCGCCGGGCGGCAACCTTCAGCATTCGCCCCGCCATGCCCTACCAAACCCTGGTCGAGGCGGGGTCGGTGACCTCTGGACGGAGAGAGGTGAAGATCACCCGCAAGATGCACTCCCAGCCCAGGGTGTTGGAGGCCAGCGTGTCCTCGGTGCCCTTGGTGTTGGCCCAGGGATTGGGGCAATACCTGAAAAATTATAGTTACGGCTGCACCGAGCAACTGGTCAGCCGGGGCATGCCCTACCTGGTGTTGAAAGACACTCCGGGTTTTGGCTACAACCCGGCCCAGGGCGAAAAGCCCCTGCAGGAACTGATGGCCACCCTGCAAGCCCGCCAGAACGAGGAAGGGGGCTTTGGCATGTGGGCCGCCAATTCCCATGTGTCCGACACCCAAACCGCCTATGCCCTGCTGTTCTTGACGGAAGCACGAGAACGGGGCCAGCCGGTCAGCTCTGGCATGATGGAGCGGGGGATGAATTACCTGCGTCAGGTGGCCAGCCAAAAAACCCGCTCCCTGAACCAGGCCCGGGAGCAGGCCTTTGCCATGTATGTGTTGTCTCGCAATGGCATGCGCATGACCAGCCAACTGGACACCCTCCACGACGCCCTGCGGGATGATATAAAGGGCGATTGGGAAACGGACCTGACGGGCATTTTAATGGCCGCCAGTTACCAAATGTTGATGGACGCCGAGCAGGGCGAATCCCTGATCTCCAAATCCAAAGTGGGTGATCGGGTGAAGGCTGCCTACGAGTTCTATTACGATGATCTGACTCGTGACGCCATGCTGGTGTATGTGCTGGCTCGGCACTTTCCCAAACGAATGGAGCGGCTGGATGCCGAGGACCTGATCCGGCTGACCGGGCCAGTGACCCAGGGGCGCTACAACACCCTGTCCTCCGCTCTTACCATTCTGGCTCTGGAGGCCTATGCCAAAAGATCTCAGGCCAAGCTGGGGCAGGTGCAGGTGCTCCAACTGGCCAAGGGGGTTGAAACCCCCCTGGCCTTGCCCGAGGGCATGTTCCCCAAGGTATCTTTTGGGGGAGAGGTTCAGGCCATTCGGATTCAGGCCCAGGGCAAACTGCCCGCCTTTTACCAGGTGACCCAGGGCGGGTTCGACATCACTCCGGCCACCGAGGAAATCAAGGAAGGGTTGGAGGTCTATCAAGAATTCCGCGACCCACTTGGCCAAACCGTCACCAGTGCCCGCCAGGGAGATGAACTGCAGGTGGTGGTGAACATGCGGGCGGTGGATGGGTATGTGTCGAACGTGGCCCTGGTGGATATTCTTCCCGGCGGGTTTGAGGTGCAATTGAACTCTCTTCCGGTTCCCAAAACCTATGGTTCCCGTTCCTCCGAGTCGGAGGAGGAGGGAGGAGAGGAAGCCGTCTTTGACCGCCAAGATGCCCTGCTGCCCTTCCCTGAATATGTGGATGCCCGGGAAGACCGGGTGCTGGCCTTTGGTGGGGTGGGCGAAAAAATGGTGACCCTGACCTTCAAGGTGCGGGTGACCACCCCGGGCAGTTTTGTGCTGCCCCCGGTATATGCCGAGGGCATGTACGACCGCAAGGTGAGGGCGCTGATCCCTGGGGGCCGCTTCGAGGTGACTCCGGCGAAATGAATACCGGCCGCCCATGGGCCGCCTTTGCCGCGGTGGTGATTGTGTTGGGATATGCCTTGATCCCCCGGCCGGCGTTGTACCGGGGGGTGAGGTTCTCCCAGGCGGTGTATGCCGCCAATGGCACCCTGCTGCGCCTGACGTTGTCGAGCGATGAGCGCTACCGGCTGCGGGTGCCGCTGGGCGCCATTTCTCCGCGGCTGGTGGAAGCCACCCTGACCTATGAAGACCAGTGGTTCCGCTTTCATCCGGGGGTGAACCCGGTGTCTTTGGGCCGGGCCTTTTGGCAAACCTACATCCGGGGAAGCCGCCGGATGGGGGGTTCGACCATTACCATGCAGTTGGCCCGGCTGCGCTTTGGGGTGCGATCCAACACCCTGGGCGGAAAGCTGGTGCAAATCCTGCGGGCTTTGCAGCTGGAACGCCATTACTCCAAAGATGAAATTCTGGAAGCCTACCTGGCCCTGGCCCCTTATGGGGGCAACGTGGAAGGGGTGGGGGCCGCCAGCCTGATTTACTTCCAAAAATCCCCCGACAGACTGACCCTGGCCGAGTCTTTGGCTTTAAGCGTGATTCCCCAGAATCCCACCCGCCACCGGCCTGGGCTGCGGCCCGCCGCGCGGCTGGGGGGGGAGGGAGATACGGACATCAACCCCTGGCTGGAAGACGCCCGCCGGGCCCAGTTGACCCGCTGGCTGGTGGGCCACCCGGAAGAACGGGAGCGGAAGAGCCTGGAGAAATCTGGCAAGTTGCCGCTGCTGGCCCACTCCCGCAAGGGGCTGCCGTTTTTGGCCCCCCATTTTGTCGACTGGGTGCTGAATACGTTCCCCGACGAGAACATTCTTACCACCACCTTGGAGCCTGATTTACAGGCCGCCCTAGAGAGAACCGGGCGGCAATACCGGGCCACCCACCGCCGCGTGGGGGTGGATAACCTGAGCGCCTTGCTGGTGGATACCCGAGACATGGGGGTAAAGGCCATGCTGGGGTCGGCGGATTACAATGACCCGTATATTCAGGGGCAGGTTATCGGGCCACTGGCCCGCCGCTCTCCGGGGTCGGCCCTGAAACCGTTTATCTATGCCCTGGCCCTGGACCAGGGGCTGATTCACCCCCACACCGTGCTGAAAGACGCCCCGGCGGCCTTTGGGGATTATGACCCGGAAAACTTCGACGGGGTGTTCAAAGGCCCGGTGTCGGCCACCGAAGCCCTGGTGAACAGCCGCAACGTACCGGCCATATACCTGGCCTCTCGCCTGAAGGAACCCACCCTGTACCAACTGCTGAAACAGGCCGAAGTGAAGGGCCTGCGGGAAGAAGCCCACTATGGGCTGGCCCTGGTGTTGGGGGGGGGAGAGATCACCATGGCGGAACTGACGGCTATGTATGCCATGCTGGCCAACGAGGGAGAGTGGCGGCCCCTGCGGCTGACCACCCGGCAGCCCCTGGCCGCGGGGCGGCGGCTGGTTTCTGCCGAAGCGGCGGTGCTGACTCTGGGCATGCTGCGGGCCAATTCGGGGATGGGGGGAGAATACCGCTCTGACTGGGTGAGAAACCCGCTGCCGGTCTCTTGGAAAACCGGAACCTCCCACGGGTTTAAAGATGCCTGGACGGTGGGGGTGGCAGGCCCCTATGTGCTGGCGGTGTGGGTGGGGCACTTCGACGGGCAGGGCAACCCGGCTTTTGTGGGCCGAGAAATGGCCGCCCCCCTGATGTTCTCCATGCTGGATTCCATCCGGGCCCTGCGGCCCGACATGGCCCCCCTCCCGGCATCACCAGGATTAAAACTGGTTCGGGTGAAGGTGTGCGCGGCCTCTGGCGGGCTGCCCGGCCCCCACTGCCCGGTGGTGGTGCCCACTTGGTTTATTCCGGGGGTCTCTCCCATCGAGCTAGACACGGTGTATCGAGAGGTGTGGATAGACCGGACCACCGGCCTGCGGAGCTGCGGCCAAACCGCCCACGGGGCCCGGCGGGAGGTGTACGAGTTTTGGCCTTCGGACATGCTGGCGATTTTTCGCAAGGCGGGCATTCCGCGGCGGGTTCCCCCGCCCTACATGGCCGGGTGCCACCTGTCCGCCATGGGGGCCCCGCCGGAAATTACCTCCCCCAGGGAAGGCGTGGTGTACACCCTGCCCAGCCGGCAGGTGGGGGTGATGGCCGTGCCGCTGTCGGCGGTGATGGACGGAGACGCCCATATCACCTATTGGTTTGTAGACAACGATTACCTGGGAAGATCGGGGCGGGGAGAAACGTTTTTCTGGAAGGCCCAGCCGGGGCGGTACGTCATCCGGGCGCTGGACGACCAAGGCCGCCACGATGCCCGTGAAGTCATCGTGACGACCATTGAATAAGCCGAATAGAAATCCCCAAAAATACCCCCCGACTTTAGGTTATAATCCCCTGCCCTGCGGGCATCCGAACAGCACCCCGCCCCTTCGTGGAGGGGAAATATATCGAAGCCGGGAAGTTATGCGCTTGCTTCCTTCCAGTCTATGTTTTCCGAACGGATTCTATGTTCCATCTTTCAACCTAAGCCTTATTGTCCCTCTCCGATGGGGAGGGACGGGCGGCGCAGCCGCCAGGGAGGGGTGTTGTTCAGGAAGCAGATCGAAGCCGGGAAGTTATGCGCTTGCTTCCTTCCAGTCTATGTTTTCCGAACGGATTCTATGTTCCATCTTTCAACCTAAGCCGTATTGTCCCTCTCCGATGGGGAGGGACAGGCGGCGCAGCCGCCAGGGAGGGGTGTTGTTCAGGAAGCAGATCGAAGCCGAAAAGTGATCTGCCTGCTTCCTTCCAGTCTATGCTGTGCGAACGGAGATTTGATGAACCGATGGAATCGAATATAGGGAGGGGTTTTGTTGGAGAACCGTAGTATGTAGAAGGGGAAAACGGAACAAATTAGAGAGCGATTAAGTAAGGAGGGAATAGCGAAAAGAGAAAGCGAAAAAGAAGAGAAAAATGGAGACGAAGGGGATCGAACCCTCGACCTCGGCATTGCGAACGCCGCGCTCTCCCAACTGAGCTACGTCCCCGATGGGCCGGATTTCCTGGGGATAGGAACAGGAAAACGGAGGCAGAAAATGATTTCCAAAGGTTAGCAGAACCGCCCAGGCAAGGGAAGGGGGTGGCATTGCCCGAGACTAAGATGCCGGGGGGAACACCGCCATGCTGACGGGCTCCAGGGTGGCCAACCCCCCGCAGGCGGCGGCTCGCAGCAGCCGGGCGGCTTGGTCGGCGAAGGCGTGGATGTTCTCCGGGGTGTCCACGCACTCCACCACCAGGGGCAGGTCTTCCGACAGGCGCAGCACCTTGGCCGTGTGCAGGGCGCGGCTGGCCCCGAAGGACTCCACCCCTCGCCACACGGTGCAGCCGGCCAGGCCCGCCTGGCGGGCGGCGGTCACCAGGGCCTGGTGCAGGGGGGCGCCCTCCAGGTGGTCGGCTTCTCCCAGATAAATTCGCAGGCGCAGGCCTTGGGTGGTGTTCATGGTTCTCCCGGTGGTTATACGGTATGGGGGTTGCGTTTCTCTTGGGGGCAACGGCAATGGCATTGCCCCAATCTTGTTCTTCCTCTACACCAGTTTTCCGGCCACCACGCCTAGCCAGGTGGCGGCGAAGCACAGGGCTACGTTGAGGGCGGTGTTGGCCCCGGCGGCGGCCCATTGTTGGTCTTCCATCAGCCGCAGGGTTTCCCAAGAAAACGTGGAAAACGTGGTGAGCCCGCCGCAGAATCCGGTGGTGAGAAACAGCCGGGTTTCCGGGGTCAGCAAAAACCGCCCGGCCCCCAGTTGCAGCACCAGCCCAATGATAAAACTTCCCACGATGTTCACCAGCAGGGTGCCCACAGGGAACCAAGCCCCGGAGGCAGACTGCATCCAGCCAGACAATCCATAGCGGGCCATGGCTCCCAATCCCCCCCCCAGGGCCACGGCCATCAGCAGTGCTGGGTTCATGGGCGGTGCGGGGTAGGGGGGCTGGCTAGGCCAGGGGGCACGGTTGAGCGTATGGAGGAGCCAATGATTGGGCGTGCCGATGCGTGTGCCGTTACGCGAAAAATGGAGTGGGGGATGGGGGGGCAGGGCTGGGTCATGAATCTTCTCGGGTGGTGGCTTTGCTTTCCCCGGGGGGGCTTCCTATAATTAACATTCCGCCCGACGAATGCCAAAGGGTAGGTGTTCTCCCCTGGCGCTGCTCTGTTTCTTCACGTTGGATTCCTTCTCTCCATTCCCCAGGTCCGTTCCATGGTCAAGTCTTCTTCCACGATTTCGCAGCAGCCCCTCAGCCAGCAGGATCAGCGGGTGGTGGAGGAAGAGCAGGCGGTGTTGGGGGCGGTGGTGGCCTCACTGCCCCTGGCCCAGGGGGCCGCTGGGGAAGATTCGCGGTATCGGGAGAGCCGGATGGCGGGGGAGTCGTTTGACTTGGCGGAGGAAATTGGCGAGGCCCGGGAGGGAGACCTGCCCCAACTGCTGGGGGAGGCCGCCCGGATGCGGGCGGTGGGGGCCCACCGGGCCAAGGAGGGACCCGTGGCGCCGGTGAATCCAGAGTCTCCCTATTTCGGCCATTTGCGGGTGGAGCAGGATGGACGGGTCAAAGATATTCTGATTGGCAGCACCACCCTGGTGTCTCACAAGCTGGCCTATCCCATCATTGACTGGCGCAACGCCCCCATCAGCAAAATCTATTACGTGTATCAAGAGGGAGACGAGTACGAGGAGGAGATTGCCGGGCGGCTGGTGGAGGGCAAGGTGCTGGCCCGCCGCACCGTGACCATCCGGGGGGGGGAGCTGTTGCGGGTGGAGGGGGGAGGGCAGGTGTTTCAGCGGGTGGCCGGGCCCCCAACCGGCGAGTGGATGAAGACCGATGCTCACCGCGCCCGGCTGGCGGGGGGGGAAATGTCTTCGGCCCTGCCACCGGCGGTGCGGCTGGGGGCTGTGGGTTCTTTGGGGGTTGGGCAGCCGGGCCTGGCTGGCCAAGACCGCCACCTGCCAGAGATCACCGGGTTGATCGACCCGGCCCAGTGGGAATTGATGAACGCTCCTTCCAGTGAGGTGGTGGTGATGGACGGCGGGGCGGGGTCGGGCAAGACCACCGTGGGGTTGCACCGCATGGCCCTGCTGGCCCACCGAGAGCCCCAGCGGTTTGCCCCCCGAGACATGATGGTGGTGGTGGCGGGGCGGGCCCTGAGGGAATACATCTCCCGGGTGCTGCCCTCCATGGGAGTGTTCGGCGCGCGTATCGAGGTGTACGAAGAACTGGTGAACGCCCTGCGCCGGAGGCACTTTCCCACCCTGGAGGGGGAACCCTGCGACACCACCCCCTTCGCGGTGGTGCGGTTTAAGCAGCACCCCGCCGCCTGGGAGGTACTGAAGCGCCGGGCGGAGGAGGCCAGGCGGGGATTTCAGCAGGCCATGGCGGCGGCCCTGGAGGGAACGGCCTCTGGCGAGCGGGCCCTGCAAGTGTGGGCCACCCTGGAGCGGGAGCCGTTTGTTGGGGCGGTGGGGAGGTTTGCCCGCTGGGTGGCTGGGCGGCAGCCCTGGCCAGAGTTCGGGGTGTTTGGCGATGACTGGGTGGCCCAGCAACGGCTGGCCCGGCTGGTGGCGGAGGTGTTGCCCAACCCAGAGACCCCCGCCGTTGCCGTTGTGGCCTTGTGGGAGGAAGCCTTTTTGAATCCAGCCCGGCTGACGCAAGACTTGGAGCAATTGGCGCCGGGGGTGTTTTCTGCCCAAGAGATTCAGACCATTGCCCAGTGGACCCAGCGGGGCCAAGCCCTGCGGCACGAGTGGCGCCAGGCCCAGGCCTTGAAAAAAACCGGAGAGCCCGAACGGGAGGGCCGCCTGGGGCCCGATGAACTGCCGGAAGAGCCGGAGATGCCCCGCCTGGACCGGGAGGATGACACCCTGTTGCTGCTGCTGCACCGGGAAACCCTGGGGCCCCTGCGGGGGAGAAAACAGCGGCCTTTCCTGATGAACCACCTGATGGTGGACGAAGCCCAGGATTTCTCTCCCCTGGAGTTGGATGTGCTGATTGGGCTGGCCGCCCGGCCCTTTTCCCTCACCCTGGCGGGAGACGCCGCCCAGCGGATGTTCCCCCACAAGGGCACCGACGGCTGGGAGGACATTCTGGCCCGCATGGGCCTGACCGGACGGGTGGCGGCTCCCTTGCAGGTGGGTTACCGCTCCACGGCGGAAATCATGGCCTTTGCCCAGGGGGTGCTGGGGCCCCTGGCCCCCAAAGAACGGGTGTGGCGGCCCACCCGGGGCGGGGCGCCGGTGGAATGGCTCACGTTCTCTAGTCGGGGTGAGGCGGTGGCGGCCCTGGCCGATGCCCTGCGCTCCCTGGCGCGGAGAGAGCCCGCGGCCTACACGGCGCTGATCGCCCGGCGCGGCGACCAAGCCGACGTGTATTTTGAGGGGCTGCTGCAAGCCGAGGTGCCCCGGGTGCGCCGGGTGGCGGACCAAGACTTTGCCTTTCAGCCGGGGGTGGAGGTGACCGACATCACCCAGGTGAAGGGGCTGGAGTTTGATTACGTGGTGCTGCTAGACGTGGACCGGGAAAGTTACCCCGACGATGCCATCTCTCGGCATATGTTGCACGTGGGGGTGACCCGGGCCGCCCACCAGTTGTGGCTGGTCTGCTGCCAAGAGCCCTCGCCGATTTTACCCCCCGTGTTGGGCGGGCCTACCCCTTGATCATTTTTTCGCTCACCAGTTCCATGGTGCGGCGCATCCCTTTCATTTCCCCGCCAATCCGTTTCAACTCCCCGTGAACGGTTTCAATCCGCACGGCCAGTTCCCGCAGGTTGGTTTGGTTGGGAATATGGCCGATTTCCGTTTCCATCCGGGCCAGGCGCTGCTCCAGCTCTTCCAGGTGTTCTCGGCCAATGCGGTGCTGGGCGGTTTGCCAAGCGCCCCAGCCGATGGCCAGGGTGGCCGCCCATTGGGCCAGGTCCAGCCAAAACCGGTATTCAGAAAAGTTTTCCGTGCTCATTTGTTTTCTCTCCATTCAATGAATTGGGGTTCAAATGACACCCCTCATGAAAGCACCTTTCCCTATACTCGAAGCCGAAAACTTAGGAACGTTCTTCCGTCCAGCCTTCAACAACTGAACGGATGAATCCTATCGCCAACAACACCCCTCCCCTGCCCCTGGGGGGCATCCCCTCCCCTTCGTGGAGGGGAAATCAATCGAAGCCGACGAGTTATGCAATTGCTTCCTTCCGGCTTCACTAACCGAACGGGTGAATAGAATAACCAATGGCTTCGAGTAAAGGGATGTGTGCTGTTACGCCCGGCCCCATAATTTTTCCAGGCTGCCCCCCCCCACATAGCCCCCCAGGCCAATTTGCAACAGTTCCCAGGCCTGGGCCGACAACCGAAAGGTGAGCCAGCCAAAACTATCGGCCACCACCAGAAACAAAAACACCAGCATGGTCAGGGGCCGCCAGTTGCGTTGCAGCCAGCTATTGCCCTGGGCTTCGGCTGAAATGTTTTGGGCGTTCAGTTTGGCGGTGTCTGCTTGGAATTCCAGAATTTTAACCGAAAGTGCGTTTTTCACGCGCTCCAGTTCGGCTTGGGCCAGTTGGCGGTCTTCTTCCCGGGTGACGAATTTACCGATTAGACCGGCCACCGGGCCGGTCAGGGTTTCCAGCAAAGCCAGGGGGTTCATGGGGCGCTCCAGATATGTTGGGGTTGGGGCTTCATGCCGTGGGCCTGCCAGGTCGGAACGTCAAAATTGGGGCAGGTTTTGTGGGGCTCTACCTGCCGATGGCCCAGGATGCGAACCCCCGGATATCTGGCCATCAGGTCTTTTACCAGGGCTTCCAGAGCCTGCCATTGGGCCGGGGTGAATTGGGCTGTTTGAGGGTCTTCCGGCCCGCCCCCGCCAATCAGGCAAATGCCCAGGGAGTGTTGGTTGTGCCCCTGGGCGTGGGCACCCACGGTGGATTCTGGCCGCCCGGTTTCTACCTGGCCGTCTAGCCGGATGACGTAGTGATAGCCGATGTCGCTCCACCCACGGCCATTGGGGGGCGGGGCAGGGGGCGGAGGATCCGTGTGCCAGCGGCGAATGTCTGCCGCGGTGAAGGGTTGGCCGTTGGGTGTGGCCGAGCAATGCAAAATGATTTCTTCCATGGTTCGCATGGCGAGGTTCCAGGAAAAACAAGTGCGTGGAATTCACCCCATCTGCTTTCCTGCTCACGACTTCCCCATTTCAGCAAGCGCGCCCAGGGCTGATCCTGGGCATTCTTTCCGTTGGGGGGAAGAGCAGGTGGGCGGGGGGCCAAAGCCCCCCGTGGCACAAGGATGGAGTGTGGGAGAGGAAATCGGCTGAACCGGTGATCCGCGGGGAAAGGCCAGAGCGGATTCGTTGGGCTTCGCCGGGAGAGACAAAGAGTCGGAGAGGCTGGGGCCGGTCCGGCTCTTCCATGAGCGCCCTAAAGCGTTTCACATCCTTGTGAAACAAGGGTTGAACCGACCCCCGCCCGCTCCAGGGTTCCAGAAACTTCCCTGCGGAACAGCTTGGCCGGAAAGGGCCATGAGATGAACAACATGGCCCGGAAAACACTTGACAGTCCAAAGGATACAGCATAAATTCTATGAAAGCAAGAAAAAAATCTATTAATAAAGAAAAAGAAAAGAAGATATACAGATAAAAGCATGAAAGAAAGATAAAAACAGCAAAAATTCTAAGTTGATCCGCTGTCCTGATTCCCCGTCCCTTTCCCCCCCAAGGGCCATGGCAGAACATAAAACAGAACAAGAGAATAACCTCAAGAACCTGGGGGGTGAGGGGGATGTTGCGGGGTTTGGAGATAGAATATCTGCGGTATCTCGCCAGATTGGCTCTCGGTTGGGGGCGGCCCAGGCCGCCGGGGTATCGGCCGATTCGCTGCAACGTTATATCCGGGGAGAGGTGCATCCCTCGTTCATGGCCATGGCGCGGCTGGCGGAAGCCGCGGGGGTTTCTTTGGAGTGGCTGGCCACGGGCCAGGGAACCATGGAGCGGGCACCAGCGGGGATAGAACCAACTGGGCCCGGCCAGGAATTGGTGGTGTTCCGTTACCTGGCGCCCCCTGGTGGGGGAGAATCTCCAGCGGGGGCGGCCCTCAACCGGGAATGGATGGAGCGCCTGGGGATGAACCCGGCTCGGCTGATGCTGTTCCCGGTGGCGGGGGATTCCATGGCCCCCACCTTGATGGAGGGGGATTTGATTTTTGTAGACACCGCCGACGTGGAACCGGCGGAAGGGTTGTTTGTGCTGCGGATGGGTGAACGGCTGGTGGTGAAGCGCCTGCAATTGCTTCCCGGAGGGATGTTGGAGGCCGTGTCCGACAATTCCCGCTATCGGCCGGTGGAAATTGACGGGGCCCGCTCCGCCGCCCTGGCGGGGCGGGTGGTGCTGGCGCTGCGGCGGGTGTAGGGGGGTTATCCGGGGCGCCAGACCGTGTCAAAATACCCCCATGCCTGAACAAAAACCCAAAGGAAAAAATGTCGTCGCAGGGGAAACCGACCACACCCCCCAGGTGCTGGCCTTTTTAGAAAAGGTGCATGGGCCGGTGCGAAAGGATGCCGCCGGGGATTGGTTTTACGCCAACGTGTCGGCGGTGTCGGTGCGGTTGCTGCTGAAAAGCGGCCTGCCCGGCAAAGAGCTGCTGTGGGCCTGGTACAATCACGCCGAGCGGGAAGGGGAACCCCTGGACCAGGCCCTGCCCCCACGCCAAGACGGAAAACTGCTGGAGATTTTACAAGAGAGTGGAATTTCTTTCGATACGCAGGCCGTGGCGGATTCGGGGTGGCTGTTTCTGCCGCCCCACCGGCAGCTGGTGTATCAACTGCTGGCGGAGTTTTTAACCATGCGGCTGGAGGGCGTGCTGGGGCAGGACGATGCTTTTCTCCGCCGAACGTTAAGCTCTGCCGAAACCTGGACCGACCGCCACTTAGCCCGGCTGGTGGAACGATTGCAGACCGAGCCCCTTTCTGCCCAGCAGCGTTTAGCGGTGTTTGATGAACTTCCCACCGGATACCTGAAGGCCACCGCCCGCCACCTGCTGGACGAAGCCCAGACCACCGAGTTTTGGAAGGCCCCGCCCCCGGAATTGGAAGAGCTGGGAGAGCGGTGGATTGATTTTGCCCAACGGATGATCGCGGCCGCCCACCGCCTGGGGGTGTATGGGTCTCCTGGAGATTGGGAGCGCCGCCAGGACACCGAGTGGGAGAGCTACTTTCACCAAGCGGGGGGGCCAGCCCCGCGGCGGTCGGCCGCGCTGCAAGGGAATTTGGCGGTGCTGGGCCTGGGGCCGGGGGTGACCCTGGCTGGATTGAAGGCCGCCTACCGAGACAAAGCCAAGTCGTGCCACCCAGACCAGGGGGGTACGGTGCAGGATTTTTTGCGGGTGCAGGAAGCCTATGAATACCTGCTGGCCGAGATGTTTCAGCAGACGCCCTCTGGCAGCCGTTAAAGCCGTTCCATTGCCTTGACCCAGGGGAACAGGATAGACTGGCAACATCCTATAAATACAAGCAAACCCTGCCGTTTCCCTATCTCCAGAATCTCCAGACGCGCCCCCATGGAAGAACTGAACGAAGAATGCGGCATCATGGCCGTGTACCAAATGGGGGAAAACCACGGCCAGGTGAACGTGACCCCCCTGGTGGTGCGGGGGCTGGTGGACCTGCAAAACCGAGGTCAATTGTCTGCCGGGCTGACCAGCTACAACCCCTCCCGTGACCGCATTCTGCAAACCCACAAGGCCCTGGGCAGCGTGCACGAGGTGTTCCGGGTGAACCTGTCTCCCCAGCGCAGCCGGCAGCTGATGGAGGAATACTCTGGCCAGGCGGCCATTGGCCACACCCGTTACGCCACCAGCGGTGCGTCGGACAGTGAACTGGCCCAGCCCTTTGAGCGGGTGCATGGGCGCAAGTGGAAATGGTTCGCCATATCGTTTAACGGCAACCTGGCCAATTACCAAGCCCTGAAAGACGAACTGGAAACCACCGGTTATCACATCACCTACCATTCGGACACGGAGGTGATGATGCACTATATTAACCGGGAGCTGCAGGGAGACACCGCCCCCGACTTTCACAAAGTCTTCGGCAACCTCACCAAAATATTCGACGGGGCCTTTAACATTGCCTTCCTGAACGGGGCGGGAGACATGGTGGTGGTGCGGGACCCCCTGGGCATTAAGCCCCTGTGCTACGGGGTGAAGGACCAACTGCTGGTGGCGGCCTCGGAGTCGAACGTGCTGCTGCACTTGGGCATTGAGCCCCTGCCCCTGGGGCCGGGAGAAATGATTGTGGCCAACCGGGATGGCTACCGGGTGGAGCGCTATCACCCCGCCCCCCGCAAGGCCTATTGTTTCTTCGAGTGGATTTACTTCGCCAACTTGGCTAGCTCGATGGAAGGGCGCAGCGTGTATAACGTGCGTTACCGGCTGGGTGCTGAACTGGCCGCCCAAGAGCCCCTGAAGGAATACAGCCAGTTTCGGGTGATTCCCGTGCCGGAAACCTCTCTCACCGCCGCCCACGCCTTTGGCTTTCACCTGAACCTGCCGGTGATGAGCGGGCTGGTGCGCAACCGTTACGTGGGCCGAACGTTCATCGAGGGGGCCAGCCGGGCCGATACGGTGCGGATGAAATTCACCCCCCTGCGGGAAGTGCTGGAAGACCACGATATCTTTTTGCTGGACGACAGCCTGGTGCGGGCCACCACCCTGAAAACCGTGATTGAAGGCCTGCGCCAGCGGGGCAAGGCCCGGCAAATTCACGTTCGTATCGCCTGCCCGCCCATCATGGGGCCATGCTTTTACGGCATTGACATGCCCACGGTGAAGGAACTGTTTGCCCCCCATCACCTGCAGGGCAAGCCCCTGAACGAACTGCCCCCCGCCGTGCTGGCCGCCATGGCCAGAGAGTTGGGCGCCGACAGCCTGGTGTTTTTATCCATGGAGGGGCTAACCCGGGCCCTGGGGCTGCCCAAGGAAGATATGTGCATGGCCTGCGTGAACCTGCAATATCCCACCGAAATGGGCCGCCGCCGACATCTGCAAGCCCAGGCCCAGGCGGGGTTGGGAGAGCTGCCCCTGGCCGGGTCGTAATCCCTAAGGTTCTATCTCTCTATCTTTCTGCCCTGACCTGCTGACTTGTTCCCCACAGGGCCGTGTGAATTGCCATGGCCTTCATGCGAACATCTAACCAAACACATTGCCGCCAAGTTGCGCTAAGAATGGGGGGCAGAAGTGCTTGTTCAATTCAACAGGACAAAGAAAATCTTTGATTATCACTTAAAAGAATGCGAATGGAACTATGCAAATGAACATTCCCTGTTGGCCAGTGAATTGTTAAATCTGATTGCTAGGGAGGATATGTGAAAAGAAAAAAATATCTTATATTATTTTCGGTTTTATTGTTTTCTGCTTTCTTGCTGTGGCGTGCGAGTCCCCAGTGGATAAACCTTTCACGGGAACAATCTCAGCAAGAAATAATATGCGGGAACACGCCATCCGTTGGTAGCGATGGCTGTTATGCGGGTGATGGTTTTTTATATTACGGGGATAAAAAATTTAGGATAGATCCAAGGATTCAAAGCGGGTATTCCTCCGTGTCTTTGCTGCGCCAAAAAGGGGGGCATAAAGAAATGATTGTGCTTTATTGGTGGATGGATACGTGGAATTTAGATGACAACTTAAAAGACCCCGAGTATTCGGATGAAAAGTCTCAGGAAATATTAAATGACATGAAAATAAGGGTACAAAATGACGGTAGATTTGTTATGACATACGCATGGTTAATCGATGAAAAAAATAATGTCACACAAATTCCAACCAAGGTAGAAGAAGTTGGTCATCTCCAGTTTCACGGAAATGGAATTTTTGAGATCACTGGAAATTATAGTGCAGATGGAAAGCGATTAACGGGTACAGGGATGATCGAGCATGATTTGAGCGATTTTATAAAAGAAGAAACCGGGGAAGTGTTTACCGTAGAAGTTTTGCAGTATTACAATAAAGAAAATAATTTCTATGTCGCCCTGCGACCAGACCCGGATAAAGGTTGGGATTCTGAAAACATTCTTGTTGTTGGACTTATATTTAGCAACACAAAAAAAATCATTTCTACTGAATTGGACAAAGAAGACAGAATGCTTTTGCCTGACTTGGAAGTGTTGGGGTTAGTTGGTGATGAGTTAACTATAAATTGGGATAATTACGTCAAGGAAACAGAAGTTATAAAAAAGTATAAAATTGATTTCTTGAAAAATTAGATGTGACAAAAAACCCAGACTACCATCTGGGCTTTTTTGTTCCTCCAATTATCTTGAAAGTCGGTTATTTCCTTCTACCAACCAGTCCCAAACACATTGCGGCCAACGTGCGCTAAGAATGGGGCGGGTCCGTTCCCTATTTGTTCTTTTTCGGCCTCTCTTATAGACTGGTTTAAGACCAGTCTTACCGGAGAGACGCGATGGATACCATTGGGGCATACCAAGCCAAAACCCACCTGGGTCAACTGCTGGAACGGGTGGCCAAGGGGGAACACATCACCATTACCAAACACGGGGTGGCGGTGGCCACGCTGGGGCCGCCGGAATCCTCAGAAAGCGGGGGTTTGTCTGGTGAGCGCAAGACAGCGCACACCGTGGCGGAGGCCATCCAGCGGATGAAGGATTTTCGGCGGCACCACCGGCTGGGGGGGGAATCCATCCGGGCGATGATAGAAGAAGGCAGGCGTTGATGGACGACCGGTTTGTGGTGGATAACTCGATGGTGATGGCCTGGTGTTTTGCAGACGAAGGCACCCCTCATGCCGAGGCCGTTTTGGAGAGCCTGACCCACGCCGTGGCGGTGGTGCCCGCCATTTGGCCGTTGGAGGCTGGGAATGTTTTGCTGGTGGCGGAACGCAAGAAACGACTGGACAGGGCCGCCGCGGTACGGTTTATGGAAATCTTACGGAGCCTTCCGATCGAGGTAGAGCAGGAATCTCCCAGCCGAATGCTGGGAGAGATTGTCTCCCTGGCCAGAGATCAGAAAATCTCCACCTACGACGCATCTTATTTGGATTTGGCCATGCGTGGAGGGTTGCCCTTGGCTACCCTGGATCACACCCTCATTCAGGCCGCCAAACGCTGCCGGGTGAAGTTGTATCACCCGTGAGTCGGCTTGAATATATTGTTGTCTTGACCTGCCCTGTGGCGACCATAACAAGTAGAACAGGCAGAGATTTCGGCAGGATGTTCAGGCGCTCATTGCGGATAATTCTTGCTGCAGCCAGCCCTCCCTTCTAATGCAGCCCCCGGTATTTCCCTTGAGCATAGACCAGCGGATGGCCCTTGTGGGCGTGGGCGGCTTCCACCTCTCCCACCACGATGGTGTGGTCCCCCCCTGGGTAGCGCGCGGTGATGCGGCATTCCAGCACCTGCACCACGTCTTCCAGCAGGGGAATGTCTCGCAGCCCAGAGCGCCAGCTGACCTGATCGAATTTATCTTCCCCCGCTTTGGCGAACAGGTTGGAAAGGGCTTCTTGGCTGCGCTCCAGAAAATGCACGGCGAAGCCTTCGGCCTCTTGAAACAGCAGGTAGTTGTAAGAGTGCTGGGCCAAGCAAAACAACACCAGGGGCGGGTTGAGAGACAGTGAGCAGAACGCCGACACGGTGAGACCGGTGAGCTCTCCGGAGGGGGAGCGGGTGGTGATGACGGTGACCCCAGAGGGATACTGGGCCAGGGCTTTCTTAAACTCTTCGGGGGTTAGGCTCATGGTGTGAACGCGGGATTGGAAGCGTGAGCGGAGTGAGGTGAACGAACCTGTGTTTGCCCAGAACCAAACCCGGTATTTGGGGGGTGGCCGCGGGATTTTAAGCAAGGCTTTTATTGATTGGAACGGAAACCCCAGGGAAACGGCTCCCTTGCTGGGGGTTACTCCACGATTTCCCAATATTTGATGGCGGATTTGTTGACCACCTTGCCGTTTTTCATCCCCAGGTGATAGGGGGTGTGCCAACGGAGTCCGTCGGTCATCACCTCTCCATCGAGAAAGGTGACCCGAACCGATTTTTTTTCGGTGATGATCTTGCTTAACAGTACGGCCTCGTGGGGAGGTTGAGACCGGTTGAGATCTTGGCGTGAATCCCCCATGGCTGGGTCCTCCTGGGGTAGTGAACGGCAAACAAAGCAACCTTACCCGTTACTGTTATCTGTTTCCGTCTGAAAGATCAACACTCCAGAGAAAAAACCATCCAGACCCATGGGGGGCGACTTGGTGGGGGGGGTCCAGGTATTGGGGGCACGGTTTCCCATCCCCAGAATAAACCGGTAATGGGTGAGGAGAACGGGGAAAATGGAGGTATTGGGAAGCAGGTCCGCAGGAAAAAGCCGGAGGTTGAACAACGGATCGCCATGGAATAGAATGAAATTCCAAGGGTTTCCTTTGGGTTCCCCCGCCTCTTTTCCCCTAAAACATCATTTTCCCCCAAAAATTATGTCTACCGATTCCGTTAACGCCCTGCCTGCCCAAGAGCCTTCGATTTCTCGCCGGTGGTGGGAAGGCCTGAAAATGGCGGTGGGTTTGGCGGGCCAAATGGTGCTGGCCCCCTTTTATGGCCTGTACCAAGCTTGGTTGTCGGCCCAGCGCCACACCTGGAACACCCCCCGCCACATTGGCATCATTATGGACGGCAACCGGCGGTTTGCCCGGGCCCGGCGGATGCTTTCTCCCATGGAGGGGCACCGCAAGGGGGCTGATAAACTGGATGAAGTGCTGAATTGGCTGGAAGAAGCCGGGGTCAAGGTGGTGTCGGTGTGGATATTTTCCATGGACAATTTCAAGCGCGACCCCAGCGAGGTGGAAGCCCTGATGGATCTGTTCCAGCGGAAATTCACCGAGCTGGTGAGCCAGCCCCGCATTCACGCCAACGAGATTCGGGTGCGGTTTTTGGGCAAGGTAGAGGCCCTGCCGGAAAACGTGCGCCAGGCCATTGCCCAAGCCGAGGATGCCACCCGCCACTACACCCGCCGCACCCTGAACGTGGGGGTGGCCTATGGCGGCCGGGAGGAAATCGTGGACGCCTTCCGCGCGTATTTGTCTGGCCGGGAAAAAGACGGGGCCAGCCTGGAGCAAATTCAACGGGAATTGACCCCCGCTTCCATCGAGCCGTATTTGTACACATCGGGCATGCCCGACCCCGACCTCATCATCCGCACCAGCGGCGAAGTGCGGCTGTCGGGGTTTTTGTTATGGCAAAGCGTGTATTCCGAGTTTTACTTTTGCGATACGAACTGGCCAGCGTTCCGCAAGATAGACCTGCTGCGGGCCCTGCGGGAATATCACCGCCGCCAACGCAGGTTTGGCCGGTAAGGCCGCCCGCTCCTTTCCACCCGAATGCCCCCATGCCTAAACACTCCGACCGCCAAGAATCCCTTCCCCTGGATGAAGACAGCCCTGCCAGCCCCGTGCTGGAAGACGACTTGGCCCGCCTGAACCGGCTGGCTCGGCAGTTTCTGGTGCATTCGTTTTTGTATTATCGGCTGGGAGAATCGGTAATTGCCGATGGGGAATTTGACCGGCTGACCGAGGAGCTTCGAGCGCTTCGCTTGGAGCAACCCCAGGCCCCCATGGTGTATGCCAAGGTGGTGGACGGCGCCCTGGGGCCAGAGGCCTCTGGCTATGCCATCCGGGATTATCCCCCCCCGGTCATCACCGCCGCCTTCAAGCTGCTGTACGAGCAACTCTCTCCGCCGGTGCCCTTCCAAGAATTCGTAGAGCGGATGGGTTATCGCGCCCGTTTTCATGATGGCGCCTTGGCCTAGCCGGGGGTGCTGGTTTAGCCCGGTCAGGGTCAAAGACACAGTCACAAATAAGATCACAGTCAAAACAAAATCACAGCCGGGGGGCCCCCTCCAGGGCTTCGGCCACCACCTCCACAATGTGCTTGGCCTTGCGGGGGGTGCGGTGCGAAATTTGTTGGCGGCACGATACCCCGTTGGCCACCAGTTCGGCGTCGGGCTTGGCCCGGCGCACCGCTGGCAGCAGCCGCTGCTCGCCAATGGCCACCGACAGCTCGTAGTGCTCGTGCTCATAACCAAAAGACCCCGCCACCCCGCAGCAGCCAGAATCAATTTCTTTGGGCACCAGCCCCGGAATGGCCTTCAACACCGCCAACGTATCGGCGGTGCCAGAAAGGGCCTTTTGCATGCAATGCCCATGGAGCATGGCGTCCCTCTCCACCCCGCCGGGGGAAGGTTTGAACTTCAACTTGCCTTTGTCTACCAGCTTCTTCATGAACTCATCCATGGTAAACACGTGGTCGGCCACGGTTTGGGATTCTTTCCCTGGCACCAAGTCTCGGTATTCATCCCGCAGGGTTAATATGCAAGAGGGTTCCACCCCCACGATGGGCACGCCCTCTTGGGCATAGCCAATCAACTGGGCCACGTTGTGCCGGGCGTTCTTTTTGGCTTTGTGCAGCATGCCCTTGGAAATCAGGGGGCGGCCGCAGCACTTTTTGGGAATCAACAACACCTGGTAACCGGCGTGCTCTAAAATGGCCACGGCGGCTTTGCCCAAACGGGGGTAGTGATATTCCATGTAGGTATCGTGGAACAACACCACCTTGGGTTTGTCTTGGGCGTTTTGGTTGCGGGTATGCCGATAAAACCACGAGGAGAACCTGCGGCGGGTGTAGGCTGGCAGGCTGCGCCGGGTGGTGATGCCGATCAGTCTTAAACCCAGGCGGCTGACGGGGTTGCTCGCGGCCCAATTGGAAAAGGGGGCGGTGGCCGAACCCAGGCGGCCCCATAGCCCCACACTACCGAACAGCCGGTTACGCAGCGGCACCCCATGGGCCTGATAATAGTGCGAAAGAAACTCGCTTTTCAGCTTGGCCATGTCTACCTGAGAGGGGCATTCGCGCTTGCAGCCCTTGCATTGCAGGCACAGGTCCAGCACCTGGTACATGCGGTGAGAGGTCATGGCCTTGGGGCCCAGCTTCCCGGTGATTAGCCCGCGAAAGGCGTTGGCCCGGCCACGGGTAGAGTGGCGGTCGTCGAGGGTGGCCTGGAACGAGGGGCACATCACCCCTTCCATCTTGCGGCATTGGGCGTTGCCGTTGCACATTTCCACGGCAAACTGAAAGCCGCCTTCCCGAGAAAAGTCGAACACGGTGTCAATGCGGGGTTTGTCTGGGTGGCTGGCGGCCAGGGCGGCGTAGCGCAGGTTTTCGGTGGGGGCCGGGGCATCGACCACCTTGCCGGGGTTGAGGCGGTTGTGGGGGTCCCAGGCGGCCTTCACTTTTTTAAACGCCTGATAGACCTCTGGGCCAAACAGCCGTTCGTTCAGCCACGACCGCGCCAAGCCGTCGCCATGTTCGCCGCTTAACGATCCGCCGTATTTTTGCACCAGCTCGGTCACATCGTTGAAGATGACCATCATCTTCTGCACCTGTTCGGGCTTTTTCAGATCCAGGAAGGGGCGGATGTGCATGCACCCCACCGAGGAGTGGCCGTAGAACCCGGCGGTGGTGCCGTGCTTTTTCATCAGGGCCAGAAATTCCTTCAGGTAGTCCGGCAGTTTTACCGGGTCCACCGCGGTGTCTTCCACAAAGGCCACCGGCTTGGCTTCCATGCGGTGGCCCATCATCAGCCCCAGGCCGCTTTGGCGGAAGTTCCACACCTTGTTTTGGTCCGCCGCCTCCAGGGCCCGCACCCAGGCATAGCCCATGTTGTTTTTCTTCAGGCCGGTTTCCAGTTTGTCAATTTTATCCAGCAGTTCTTTTTTGTTGTCGGCGTAGAATTCCACCACCAGCAGGCTGTCGGGGCGGCCTTCGATGAACCCGGTTTGGCCCCGCATGGCAGGGCTGGTCAGGGCCTCGCTGATGATGGAGGCGTCGATCAGCTCGGTGGCCGATGGCTTGTGTTTCAGCACCTCTTGGTTGGACATCACCGCTTCGACCATGTCGTGGAAGTGCACCACCAGCAGCCCCTTGACCTTGGGCATGGGCACAATGTTCAGCTTCAGGGCGGTGGTCATGGCCAGGGTGCCTTCGCTGCCCACCACCACCCCAGACAGATTCAGCCCCGGCCCTTTCATCAGTTCGTCCAGGTTATACCCGCTCACCCGGCGCATGATTTTGGGAAAGCGCCGGTTCACGTCGTCTCGCGAATCATGGGCCACCGCCAGCATGTCGCGGTAAATGGCCCCTTCCAGGGTTTCTTGGCGGGCGCGTTGGCGGGCTTCATCCTCGGTAATGTGGCTCAGCAGGGTCCTGGAGCCGTCCGACAGAATCACGTCCATTTCCAGCACGTGGTCCACGGTCTTTCCGTAGAGGATAGACCGGGCGCCAGCGGAGTTGTTGCCGGCCATGCCGCCCATGGTGGCGCGGGAGGAGGTGGCGGTGTCTGGCCCAAAAAGAAAGCCGTGGGGGGCCAAGAACCGGTTCAGTTGGTTTTGCACCACCCCCGGTTCCACTTTCACCCAGCGTTCTTCCAGGTTCAGTTCAATCACCCGGTTCAAGTGGGTGGAAAAATCGAGGATCAGCCCGTTGGTGACCACTTGCCCCGCCAGGGAGGTTCCCCCCCCGCGGCCCACCACGGGAATGCCCATGTCGCGGGCCACTTCCATGGCGGCTTCAATGTCGTCGGTGCCGCGGGGAACCACCACCCCTTCGGGCTCAATTTCGTACATGCTGGCATCGGTGCTGTACACTTGGCGGGTCATGGGGTCAACGCGAACCTCTCCCTGAAGTTTACCTTTCAGGGCCTTGGCCAGTTCAGACATGGGGTGTTTCCGTGGGTGGGTGGATCAAACAACGAAAATAGGGTAACCCGGAAAACCGGGGGATTTCTGCCTTACATTATGGTGCCACAGCGGGAACACACCTGCAAAACCCCAGGGGGCGGGTGGATATTCCGCCCCCTGGGCCGTGGGGAAGATGGGCAGAACAGATGGGCGGGGGTCTAAGTGATTTTGAAGGCTTTTACCAACTGGGCCAGTTCCCGGGCGATGTTATCCACCAGTTGGGAGGAGTTGTTGATGTCGGTGGTGCCTTGGCTGGTTTTGGCCACCGCGGCGTTGACCCCCTGAATGTTGCGGCTGATCTCGGACACGGCCCGGGCGGCTTCGCCGGTATTGCGAGAGGTCTCTTGGGCGGCACCGGTCATGCGGTCCACCGACTTGGCGGTGTCTGACACCCCCTGGGCGGCCTGGGTGATGCGGTGGGTAATCTCTCCGGTGGCGCTCAACTGCTGGTTGGCCGACTCGGAAATCACTTTCACCGAATCGTTCATGATGGTGATGGAGCGGTTGACGTCTAAAATGGTTTGAACGGAGTCGAGGATGCTTTTTTGAATCTGGTTGATTTTCTGGCCGATGGTATTGGCGGCCTGGCCGCTTTGGTTGGCCAGTTCTTTGATTTCCCCCGCCACCACGGCAAATCCCTTGCCCGCTTGGCCCGCCGTGGCGGCCTCGATGGTGGCGTTCAGGGCCAGCAGGTTGGTGCGCGAGGCGATGTTTTTAATCAGGTCGGTCACCTGGCCGATTTCCTTGGCGGCGGTTCCCAGCACCTCCATGGATTTACTGGCGTGATCGGCCATCTCTTGGGTTTGGCCGCTGATGTTGGCGGACTCTTTGGCGTGGCGGGCAATCTCTTGGGCGGAGAAAGACATTTCCTCCACGGCAGAGGCCACTTGGCTCATGTTGTCTGAAATGGTTTGGATGGTGCGGGTGATTTCCACAAAGGTTTCGGCCATGGTTTGGGTCTGCCCGGCCATTTGGGTCACGGTGGAGGACATTTCCTCGGAAGCCCCGGCCACGTTTTGGCTTTGGCTTCGCATACTCTCGGTTTCTTGGGCCAGGTGGGTGGAAGAATCCCGCAGGGAGCCAGAAGAATCGGCCAAAATGGAAGCGTAATCCTTTACGTTGGTGACCATGGTGTTCAGGGTTTCCAGGTAATTGTTCAGATCCCGGCCAAACTGAGAGGTAATGCCCTGGTTGCGAACGGTCAGGTCCACCACGCCGTCTCGCACCACCAGTTGGCTGCCCAGGCTTTGAATCTCCATCGCATCTCCCGCCTCGCGGCGGATCATGACGCCCATGTAAATCAGCAGGCCGGTTTCAAACACCACATAGGCCGCGTGGATGAACACGATATGCCAGCCATGGTGCCCCTCGGGGAACAGCCACACCCCGGCGTTTTGGTCTTGCAAGTAATTGGCCCCCAGGTGCAGCACGGCCGCCGCCAGGGCCCCCGACACAAACACCTTCCAATCGCGGTAAATCAGAAAAAAGGCCAGCAGCACGAAATAACCGAAGTGAACCTCGATCATGCCGTGGGATTGATGCACGTTCAGCGAGGTTTGCATCATCAACACCGCCGCCATCACCAGCCGGGTCATTACGTTTCCTGGCAGCCCCCACACCAGCAGGGTGTTCAGGCCAGCCAAAGCGCCCCCCACCCCCAAGGCCAGCAGCCAGGTGCCATGCAGGGGGGCCAGGGCCAGAGACATCACCATTAGCACCCACGACACCATCAACAAAATACGGTCGGCCTGGGCGCGGATGTGCTGGACGGAATAGGCTTGCTGTGACGGGGCGGACTGAGAAACCGCGACGTTCATGTCATCTCCTTAAGGAAGAAACACTGACCGGGTCAAAGGAAAAGCCAAACCCTTTGGTCGGGGACCAAGTAAATTTCATCAGGAATAGAGGGATATTTAGATTATTTCCTAAGTGAGGAGTGATGTCAATTAGAGGTGGGCGGGCTGACGGGGTGGGCGATTTTGGGCCAATAGGCGCCAAACTCAAACTGAGGGGAGTGGGCCCCCACATGGCATTGAGCGCAGACCTGTTGGGGCGGGTTCAGGGAACCCGCGGTTTTCAGTCCGCTGGTGGTAGGTGTTGCGGCGTGGGCCCGGGCTGGCCCATGGCAGTTTTCGCACTGCACCCCGGCCAGTTTGGGGGTCAGGTCGGCCGAAAGAAACCCGCCCCGCTCCCAGCCCGCCACATGGCAAGCCAAGCACTCGCCGTCAAAGTTCTTGCCCACGGCGGAGAGGGCGGCCAGGGCTTGGGCATGGGCCGAGTTCTCCCAGGCTTCTACCTGGGCCGGGTGGCAGGCCCGGCAGGCCTCGGCCCCGGCATAGGGGCTGTTTTTCTCCAGGTTCTTTTGGGTGTTCAGCCGGGCGAAAAATTGGGCTTTCACCTGGGTATCGTAGCGGTTAAAGGGGTCTTTGGCCGCCGGGTGGTCGGCCAGGGTGTCGTCTAGCCACAGCAGGCTGGCCTGAACAGCCGGGGAGCCTGGGGTGACCCGCACCTGTTGAAACCCCTGGCCCTTGGTGGGGACCTGGGGCCAAACCACCCCGGCGGATTTTCGCTCGGTGACTTGGTTCAGTTCATCGGTGAAGGGGTTGCCGCTGAGAATGAGATGGAAAAACCCCGAACGGGTAAACAGGGCCAGTTCCTCCTCGCTGCCCCGGAACAGCAAAATACGGATTTGATGCTTGGCCGCGGCGCTGCGGGCCTTCCAGTCATCCAGCAGCCGGGGGTCTGCCGGTTCCAGCCGATACCCGGCGGCAAACTGTTGGAACCCAGCCTGGGGAGACAGATAGCCGTAAATGCCCAGCAGACCGGCGGGGGTACGCACGGTGACATCTTTGCGGAGGGCTTTGCCCAGGCTGTTGTTGCTGGCCACATAGGGGAGCTGCTTGTCCAGGGCATTCAGGCCATAGGCCAATTCGTTGGGGCCGGGCAATACCGCCGCCGGGCGGGTGCGGGCCAGCAGGGGTTGAATCAAGGCCGCCTTCAGCCGCCCCTGGCTGGTGGGTGGGGGAAAGTTGTTGCCCAGGTCCACCACCACCAAGCCGGGGGTGTGCTTGCGGGCCTGCTCTACCGCCGTCAGGCGCCGGGGCAGCCCCCCCAGCTGCTTGCCCACGCAGCCACAGGGGGTGATTTCTCCCAGCAGGTCCCCCGCGGCCAGCACGGTAACGCTTGGAAGGAGAATGGCGGAAGGGGCGCCGGGGGGTTCTGGCCAGACGGCCTGGGGGGCGACGACCAAGCCGACGGCTAGTATTCCCATGGGCAGCCAAGGCACTTGCCGAAAGACGCGAAAAGTTGCAGAAAAGATTAAATTGGGGCTCATGGCTGTGGCTGCCGGGGAGGGGTGAAAAGGGATGATTTATACAGATTTGATCTTCCCATGAAATTCCCCAGTTGTGGACCCCCCAGGGCAATGATACCCATTAGAATGCGGGGAATAAATCAAGTTTCTGTTGCTCAGTGAGACCGAATGAAATACGTGGTGATTCAAGGTGACGGCATGGGGGACCAGCCGGTGGAATCTTTGGGGGGGAAAACCCCCCTGGAGGCCGCCCATACCCCGAATTTCGACCGGGTGGCCAGCCATGGCCTGTTTGGGCTGGTGCATACCATTCCGCCGGGCTACCCGCCGGGGTCGGATGTGGGGAACTTGGCCCTGTTTGGTTACGACCCGCGCAAATATTACACGGGCCGTTCGCCCCTAGAGGCCGCCGCCATGGGGGTGGCCCTGGCCCCGGAGGACGTGTCGTTCCGCATGAACTTGGTAACGGTGGAAGGCCCGGAGCAGGGCCTGATCATGGATGATTACTCCGCCGGGCATATTGATTCGGCGGAGGCCGCCCAGTTGGTGGCGGCCATTGCCGAGCAGTTGTCCAACGCCACCATGAGTTTCTATCCAGGGGTGTCGTACCGCCATTTGATGGTGTGGAAGGGCGGCCCGCTGGACATGGACACCACTCCCCCCCACGACATTACCGGAAAGCCCATTGCCGGGCACCTGCCCAAGGGGCCGGGGGCGGACCGCTTGGTGAAGATGATGGAAACCTCCCGGGCCATTTTGCGGGACCACCCGGTGAACCAGAAACGGTTGGCCCAGGGCAAACGCCCCGCCACCCAGGCTTGGCTGTGGGGTCAGGGCAAGGCCCCCCACATGCCCACCTTTCAAGAAATCTACGGCCTTTCGGGGGCGGTGATTTCTGCGGTGGATTTGGTGCGGGGGGTGGCCCGCTATGCCGGGTTTGAAAACATCGCCGTTCCCGGCATCACCGGCTATTTGGACACCAACTACCGGGGCAAGGGGGAGTATGCCCTGCGGGCTTTGGATACCCACGATCTGGTGTTCATCCACGTAGAGGCCCCCGATGAAGCGGGCCACATGGGCAACGAAGCCGAAAAAGTAAAAGCCATCGAGGCCATTGACCGAGAAGTGCTGGGCCCCCTGCTGGAACAACTGCCCAAGCTGGGAGACTTCCGGGTGTTGATTACCTCTGACCATGCTACCCCGGTGGCCTTGCGCACCCACACCCCCGCCGCCGTGCCCTTCGCCATGGCCGACCACCGCCAACTGGCGGCGGCCCCTGGGGCAACCTGGCACTATTGCGAGAAAGACGCCGCCGCCGCCCGGGTTGAAATCACCGAGGGCTATACCATCATGGACCGGTTGGTGAAAGGGTAACCAGACGGTTACTCCAACCACACGCCCACCTTGCCCCCTGACGGGGGCATCCCCTCCCAACAGCACCTCTCCCCCCTGCCCCCCTCCCCAGCCAGGGAGGGGGGATGGCTCGAAACCGAAAGGTGATGCGCTTGCTTCCGTCCGGTATTTACTAACTGAACGGTTGAACAGAATAGCCGATGGCTTCGAGCATTGTCCCAACAACACCCCTCCCCTGCCTGCTACGCAGGCTTCCCCTCCCCTTCGTGGAGGGGAAATAACTTGAATCCGATGGGTGATGCGCTTGCTTCCATCCAGTCTTTACTTTCCGCACGGTTGAACAGAATAACCGGAGGATTCTAGCATTGTCCCTCTCCGATGGGGAGGGACAGCCGCCTGTAAGGCGGCAGGGAGGGGTGCTGTTGGGAAGGGCATGAAGCCGGTCGAGTCACTTCCTTCCAATTTCACCAGCCGAACGGTCGAATAAAATAGCCATTGGCTTCGAGTAATGGTGAGGATGAACGAATTGCTTTCATGGGGCCTGTAACCCTAATCTCCATCGGCATCTGGAGACACGTCTCCCCACACCACCCGTTCCCCCGGCGAGCCATCCTCCCGCACCCGGCGGAAGCACCGTTCCGCCGGGTCCCAGTCCAGGGGCGGGTCTTTTTGTTCCTCATGGCCCGCCAGGTGGGCGGTGTCGTTCAGCCGGGCGGCGGTGACTTGCCCCTGGGGGTTTAGCCACAGGGTGTTAATGCAGGCGTTGTTCTGGGGCAGGCAGTCTCCCGGCTTGCGGTACACCCCTTCCAGGGGCAGGCCCAACCACCCGGCGATCAGGCTGCGAATGACCCCGGCATGGGCCACCACCAGCAGGTTCTTGGCCCCATCGGCGCGGATGACCCGATCCAGGTATTCTGTGACCCGCCGGTGGACATCCCGCCAGCTTTCCCCCCCCGGTGGAACAAAGTCTCGGGCGTTGTCTCCCACCAGGGCCCGCCACTGGGCCCGGGTGGCGCCCTGCATGGACCCCATGTGAATCTCCCGCAGTTCTGGGGCAAACCGCAGGGTCAGGGTGCCCTCGTCGGGTTCGGCCTTGCGGCGCTCTCCTAAAATGGCCCCCAGGGTCACCACGGCTCGCTCCAGGTCGGAGCAATACGCCGAGTCAAAGGGAATGGCCCCCAGGGCTTGTCCGGCCCAAACCGCCTGGTGCACCCCCCGGGCGGTCAGCCGACCCAGGCGGGGGTGCTGGCCCTGAACAATTTTATCGCGGTTTTCGGCGGTTTCTCCGTGGCGGACAATGACAACGCGGGTCATGGGATTCGTGGGGTTTGGGTTAGAAATGAAATGAGAAAGACTTGGGGGCTATTGGGTTTATGCCAGCCCCAAATAAAGGGTAGGGGTCCTGGCTGCGGCTGGCAATTGGGGGGTGGAATCCCGTTGGAACCCGGGGGTGAGCCGTGATATAGATGGGGCCATGGGACGATTCCGGCGGGGGATTCGTTTCAACAGGTCAATCCGGGCTTGTTTTGCCGGGAAATCTCTTAATGGAGATGGGCCATGGCGCATGATTTCCTCACCCTGCTGTCCGGCGGAAATGCCCAGTTTCTCGACGATCTCTACCAGCGGTTCCTGACCCACCCCCAGGAAGTCTCGCCCGAGTGGCGGTCTTTTTTTGAGGGGATGAATGGCGGGTCTTCCCATGACCGGCTGGATATTTCCGCGGGAAAAAAGCAGGTGCCCGCCCCCGGAACCTTGGCCCGCCCCGTGGAGTGGCTGACCGGGCAGGTGGAGTTGGACAAACAGGTGGGGGTGTCTCAGTTGATCGGCACCTACCGCCGGTTTGGCTACACCCATGCCGCCCTGGACCCCCTGAACCGCCCCTCCATGCCCCACCTGCGCATCCGGCCCGATCTCTCCCTGGGGGGGTTCGGCCTGGGAGACGAGCATTTGGAGGCTTCCTTCGCGGCGGGCTCTTTGCCCGGCCCTGCCATCCGTCCCCTCAAAGACATTGTCCAGCGCCTGCGGGAGGTGTATTGCGGAACCTTGGGGGTGGAATACATGTATCTGCGTTCCGACGCCGAGCGGGAGTGGTTCCGGCGGCGCATGGAAGACCCGGGGGAGGACACCCCCCTGACCACGCCCCAGCGCAAGTATCTGCTGGAGCAAATCACCCAGGCAGAGATGTTTGAGCGGTTTCTGCAAACCAGGTTTGTGGGGCAGAAGCGGTTTTCTTTGGAGGGCGCCGAAACGCTGATTCCCATGCTGAATGGGCTGGTGCAGCGGGCTGGAGAAAAAGGCGTGGAGGAAATTGTGCTGGGAATGCCCCACCGGGGGCGGCTGAACGTGCTGGCCAACGTGATGGGAAAACCCCTGGCCCATATCTTCAACGAATTTCACGACCAACCCCAGCCCAGCGAAACCACCCTGGCGGGAGACGTGAAGTATCACCTGGGGTTTTCCTCTGACCGGACGTTGGAGGACCCCGCGGGAAAAACCATTCACCTGTCGTTGAGTTTTAACCCCAGCCACCTGGAGGCGGTGAACGGGGTGGTGGAAGGCAACGTGCGGGCCAAGCAAGACCTGCGGCAAGACAAAGAGCGCGTGCGGGTGCTGCCCGTGCTGATTCACGGCGATGCGGCCTTTGCCGGGCAGGGGCTGGTGGCCGAGGTGCTGAACCTGTCTGAACTGTGGGGCTATGCCACCGGGGGAACGGTGCATATCATCGTGAACAACATGATTGGCTTCACCACCAACGCCAGGGATTCCCGCTCGTTTTCCTACCCATCGGATTTGTCCAAGATGCTGCTGGTGCCGGTGATCCACGTGAACGGCGATGACCCGGAGGCCGCCCATCGGGCGGTGAAAATGGCGGTGGATTACCGCCAAGCCTTTCACCGGGACGTGGTGATTGACATGGTGTGCTACCGCCGGTTGGGCCACAACGAAATGGACGAGCCCTCCTTTACCCAGCCGTTGACCTACAAGCGCATTGGGGCCCACCCCACCACCCTGAAGGTCTATGCTGGCCAATTGGCGGCGGAAGGCACGGTTTCCGCCGCAGAGGCCGAGGCCCTGGCGGCGGGCTATGCCCAGGCCTTGGAGGACTCCCTGACCCGCTCCAAACAGGGCACATCCAAAGTGCGGGGCACCCTGGCGGGCCGCTGGGAAGGCATGCAGAAGGGAGACCCGGAGCGGAGGATTGTGGAAACCGACGTGGACCGGAAAAACCTGGAGCACATCACCCGGGCCCTGACCACCATTCCCCAGGGGTTCACCCCTCACCCCCGGTTGATGAAACTGCTGGAGCAGCGGGCCCGGATGATGACCGGCGAACAACCGGTAGACTGGGGCTTTGCCGAGCTGCTGGCCTACGGCAGCCTGTTGATGGACGGCTACGACGTGCGACTGAGCGGCCAAGACAGCCAGCGGGGGACCTTTTCTCACCGCCACGCCACCCTGGTCGACAGCGCCACCGGGGGTGATTTTGTTCCCCTGGGGGTGCTGGAAGGGGCCCGGGGGCGGTTCTATGTGTTCAACAGCCCGCTGTCGGAGGCGGGGGTGATGTCCTTCGAGTTTGGATATTCTTTGGCCAGCCCCGGCTGCCTGACCCTGTGGGAAGCCCAGTTCGGCGATTTCGCCAACGGCGCCCAGGTGATCATCGATCAATTCATTTCTGGCTCGGAGGAAAAATGGGAGCGGATGAGCGGGCTGGTGCTGCTGCTGCCCCACGGGTTTGAAGGCCAGGGGGCCGAGCATTCTTCTGGCCGGGTGGAGCGCTTTCTGCAAATGTGCGCTCTGGACAACATGCAGGTATGTATTCCCACCACCCCCGCCCAGAATTTTCATTTGATGCGCCGCCAGATGCACCGGAAGTTTCGCAAGCCCCTGGTGGTGTTCAGCCCCAAAAGCCTGCTGCGCCTGCCCGCGGCCACCTCGTCCATCGAAGACTTGATCAAGGGGCATTTCCGGGAAGTGCTGTGGGACAAATCCCCCCACGAACCGGGGGAGATTTCCACCGTGGTGTTTTGCTCGGGCAAAGTGTTCTACGACCTGGAGGCCGCCCGGGAAAAAACACAGCGCAAAGACACGGTTGTGCTGCGGGTGGAACAGTTGTATCCCTTCCCCCAGGTGCAGGTGTCGGCCATGGTGTCTCGCTATGCCGGGGCCAAACGGTTTGTGTGGTGCCAGGAAGAACCAGAGAACATGGGCGGCTGGCGGTTTGTGGCCCCGTTGATTCAGCCGCTGCTGCCAGACAAAACCCTGGAATACGCGGGGCGCCCTGCGGCGGCGGTGCCCGCCGGGGGTTCGCACCACCAGCACGCCGTGGAGCAAGACAAACTGGTCAGCCAAGCCCTTGGATAAAATCAGCGGTTCGTTGATTAAGCGGATAAACAGAAAAACGCGTTTCATTCACTCAAACCCCCACGGGAGCAGACATGGACATCACAGTGCCGGACATGGGCGAATCCATTACCGAAGCCAAAGTGGCCCGCTGGCTGAAACAGCCCGGCGACACGGTGACCCCGGGTGAACCCCTGGTGGAATTGGAAACCGATAAGGTGATGGTGGAAGTGCCCGCCCCTGGGGCCGGGGTGCTGGGTGCCTTGGCCGCCCCAGAAGGTGCCACCGTTCAGGTGGGCCAGCGGCTGGGCAGCCTGGATGGCGCCCCCACGGGTAAAACCAGCCAGCCCAATGCTAGCCAACCCATGGCGAAGCAGCCTACGGCCAGCGGGTCTGGCCCCCACGAGGGCCCGGCCGTCCGCCGCATGGCAGCAGAACAGCACATCAACCTGGCCGAGGTTCCGGCCTCGGCCAAGGGGGGGCGCCACACCAAGGGCGACCTGCTGCATTACTTGGATGAACACGCTTCCCCCCAGGCTACGCCATCTGTGTCAGCACCTGCCCATGCTTCTCAAACCCCAATCCCTTCCGCCCAGCCCAGAGAGCGGCGGGAGGCCATGACCCCCCTGCGTAAACGCATCGCCGAACGGCTGAAGCAGGCCCAAAACACCGCCGCCATGCTGACCACCTTCAACGAGGTGGACATGACCCAGGTGATGGCTCTGCGGGCCAAGTACAAAGAGGACTTCAAGGAGAAACACGGCGCCGCCCTGGGGTTCATGAGCTTTTTCACCAAGGCCGCCGTGGAGGCCCTGAAAGCCTTTCCCGCGGTCAACGCCGAAATTGACGGCGGAGACATTGTCTACAAAAATTACTATGACATTGGGGTGGCGGTGGGCACCGACCGGGGGCTGGTGGTGCCCATTGTGCGGGGGGCGGACCGGTTGGCGTTTATTCAAATTGAAAAAGAAATTGCCCGGCTGGCGGCCCTGGCCCGGGAAGGCCGGCTGGCCCTGGGGGACCTGACTGGTGGCACCTTCACCATTTCCAACGGGGGAGTGTATGGCTCCATGTTGTCCACCCCCATTTTGAACCCGCCTCAATCGGCCATTTTGGGATTGCACAACATTGTGAAGCGGCCCGTGGTGGCCGAGGGAGACCAAATTACTGTCCGCTCCATGATGTATCTGGCCCTGTCTTACGATCACCGAATCATCGACGGCTCGGAGGCCGTGCGGTTCCTGGTGAAAGTGAAGCAGTGCGTGGAAGACCCCGCCCGGATGCTGCTGGAAATTTAGGGGGGGGCGGCAAAAACCGCTTATGCCTTTCCCGAATTGATCAATATCGCGGAGGGGGTAGATGTTTTTTGAGCAACGTGGATTACACACAAAACGGCTTGCGTGTAACGTAACGACATTTCATTACACGCAAACAGCATGTTTGTATGTATGAGGAAGGAAATCACGGGGGGTGTTTGATCTCGATCTAAAAAAAAATAACCACAATTTTCTCACTCAAGGCGCGCGCTCCATGACAACTTCTTCTTCTTCTTTTGATCTCGTAGTGATTGGCGGCGGGCCGGGGGGCTACGTGGCGGCCATCCGGGCGGCTCAGTTGGGCATGAACACCGCCTGCGTGGAGAAATCTCCCAGCCTGGGGGGCACCTGCCTAAACGTGGGGTGCATTCCCAGCAAGGCCCTGCTGGAAACCAGCCACCTGTATCACACCGTGGCCCACGGGCTAGACACCCACGGCATCAAGGCGGGTTCCCCCAGCCTAGACGTGGCCCAGATGCTGGCCCGCAAAGACCGGATTGTGGGGGAACTCACCCGGGGGGTGGGGGTGCTGTTCAAGAAAAACAAAGTGACCCACCTGCCCGGTGCCGCCCGGCTGGTGAAGCCGGGAGAAGTGGAAGTGACCGCCGCAGACGGAGGGAAGACCATCGTGGGGGCCAAACGAATTTTGATTGCCACCGGCAGCGAGCCCACTCCACTGCCGTTTGCTCCGTTCGATGGGGAGCGGATCGTGGGCTCCACCGAAGCCTTGAGTTTTTCTCAGGTGCCCCGGCACCTGATTGTCATCGGGGCGGGGGTGATTGGGCTGGAACTGGGCAGCGTGTGGCTGCGGCTGGGGGCCAAAGTCACGGTGGTGGAGATGCTGCCTTCTTTGCTGGCCGGGGTGGATGCCGGAATGGCCCGGTTGGCCCAACGGGCGTTCACCAAGCAGGGGTTTACTTTCCACCTGGGGGCCAAGGTGGAAAAAGTAGAGAAGACCGCACAGGGCGTGGTGGTGCGGGGCACGGGGGCCAAAGGAGAAACCTTGGAGCTGGAGGGAGACCGGGTGCTGGTCGCGGTGGGGCGGCGGCCCTACACGGCGGGGCTGGGGGCCCAAGAAGCGGGGGTGGCGTTGGACCCTCGGGGGCGGATTGTGGTGGATGAGAATTTTCAAACCAACCTGCCGGGGGTGTTTGCCGTGGGAGACGTGATTGCGGGGCCCATGCTGGCCCACAAGGCCATGGAGGAAGGCGTGGCGGCGGTGGAGCGAATGGCGGGCCATGCTTCTCGGGTGAATTACGAGGCCATCCCCTCGGTGGTGTATACCCACCCGGAAATCGCCTGGGTGGGTCGGGGAGAAGAAACCCTGAAGGCGGCCGGAGTGGCCTACAAAGCGGGGAGTTATCCGTTTATGGCCAACGGCCGGGCCAAGACCATGGAAAGCACCGAAGGTCAAGTGAAGGTGCTGGCCGATGCCCAAACCGACCGGCTGCTGGGGGTGCTGGTGATGGGGCCGGGGGCGTCTGAACTGATTGCCGAGGCAGTGGTGGCCATGGAGTTTGAAGGCAGTGCCGAGGACTTGGCCCTGGCCTGCCACGCCCACCCCACCCTGTCGGAGGCCATGAAGGAAGCGGCCCTGGGGGTGGCCGGGCGCGCGGTGCACGCGTAATAGCCAGGAAGGCCGGTTAAAAACCCCAGCCCACCTGAAATTGACCGGACATGGATTCGCTGTCGTACAGCAATTGGAAATCAAGATTGTTGTCGGATTCAATTTCTAGCCCCCCCACAAAACGGGTGGTGGCGGGAAGCAGAGACGCGGTGGTTGCCGTGGGGGTAAAGGATGAATAGGTGGTTTGAGCCAGGTTGTGGTTAGACAGGGTTTTCTCGTGGATGATGATTCCTTCCCCAATCAAATGGATGAAGTTGGATATCTGGAAACGGAAGCCCGGCACCGCTACCAAGTTGTCCAGGTAAAAGTTCACCAGCAGCCCCCCAAATTCATCGAAGGGAATGACCTCGGCGGTGGTGGCGAACATCAAGGAAAAGTTTCTATGGGCCATGCGGTCGGCGGAGACAGGGCTGTCGGCGTAGCGGCCCACCAGTCCAAATCCAAACGAAAGCATCATGGGTTCCAGGGTCACCAGCCGCAGCTTGGCCCGGGCGGTGAGGTTGTCAAAGGCTTTTTCTGGAACGGTGCGGAAGTTGGCGTCGGCGGTCACTTGCAGACTGCCGAACTGGTGGCCGAAGAACACGTTGCTCATCCGCAGGTCGGGCAGGGCCAGGTCGTGGATTTCCACGTTGAACCGCAGGTAGTTGTCGGTGTATTGGTCGAAGGCGGTGGGGTAACGCACCAACCCCGCCGCGTTCACCCCAGGGGTAAAGGCAGACAGGGGAGAGGGCGGCAGCGAGGGGAGGTCTTCTGCCCAGGCCAAGCCGCCAGACCAAGCCGCGGGAAAGCCCAACAGGACGGCCCACAGGGCCGTGAGAACAACAGAGATTTTCCAGCGGGGGGTCATGCCTAACCTCCATCCATGGGGGTCTACAAGGCTTTTGTTTCCAAATCTTCCACCCAGTATTGGTTCAATACCTCCAGCATGTCAATGGTGAATCCGTCTTGCTGGGCCCAGGCCAGGCTGGATGCCTGGGAGGCCTCGCGCATGGCTTCTTTAGGCCGGCCCGCTTCGGCGAACAGCAGGGCCTTGGCCAGCTGAACCCGGGCGTTGCCGGACAAGTTTCCCAGGCGGCCGTGCAGCAGACCAGCTTCGCTCAGCAAATCACGGCTTTCTTGCCAGTGGCCCTGCAGGCGGTGGACTTCCGCCAACTGCTCCATGGCCAGGGGCCGGGCCACGGCGGGCAGCCGTTTGTCATTCATCACCGTGGTCAGCAGGGTTTCAGCTGGTTTCATTTTCCGCTGATGTATCAACAGCCGGGCCGAAAGCAGCCGGGTGACGTAGGGTGGAATGCCCGAGAGTTCCAGTGGCTCAAAGGTGGCCATGGCTTGGTCTAGCAGTTCTTTGGCTTCCGGTTCTTGCTCCATCAGCAGAAAACAAAAGGCTTTCAGGGTCAGGGTGCCGCCGGTCCAGCCCACCCGTTGGGCATCGGGTTTGGCCAACAGTTGGTCCAATTGAGCCACGGCTTGCCGCAGGTGGGCTTGATCCACGGCGACCCATTCTCCGGGGGAACGCGCCCAAGGGGCATGGGGTTTTCGCGGGGTCAGGGCCGCCAGCAGGTTCCACTGGGCGTTTTGCAGGTGCCTTAGGTTGGTGTCTGGGGTGGGGGCGGCAATCAACTCTTGCTGGGCTTTTCGGGCCAGCTCCGGGTCCAGGCTCCATGGGGTTTTCATCTCTCGCATGACCGGCAGGCTAGACAACACTGGCTGGTGCAGCGACGGGGCCAGCAGGGGGCGGTTGGGCAGAATGCCTTCGGCCATTCGCCAGGCGGTATAACCCGCCGAGGCCGCGCAAGTCAGCCAGGCAACCAGCAGCAACACATAATGGGCATCCCACAGGCTTAAGTAGGCGTTGGTTTGGGTAAACACCCGGTGGGGATACCAGGACACCCGCGGCGAATGGACGGCGGGTTCTTCCCGCCGCAGCAGGTCCTTTCGGCTCATGCGGGCTTCCCGCCAATCTTCGGGGAACAGCCAGCTCGCGGTCAGCATGGCCCCCAGGTGAGCGGAGACCCCTCCGGAAAGAGCGGCCAGGGCAACCAGCAAAACCGGCGGCATGTCGGGGGAGAGGCCCTGCCAGCCCAGCAGGATCAGACTCACCGCTTCGGCGGCCAACAGCACCAGCAGACCGACGGCGGCGGCAAGGGGTTTCATGGCGGCGGCAACGGGGGGAAGGGTTCTGGGGTGAACAGGCTTCAGGGAATGTATCAAGTTTCTGGGCCAGTGGCCATTGGGGTTTTTGTTGCTGGGGTGGTCAGGCCGAGAAGATAGAGCCAGGGTGATCGCGCCATGGTTTGTGGTGTTGGGTGATAGCGCCGAAGGGGCCCCCCATGATACAAACAACCCAGGGGAAATGATTCCCCCAGTCACCCCCACGGAGGTCATGGAGGATTCCGCCCCGCCCTTCCCCCCAGCGATTTTCCCCTCAGAAACCCGGCCAGACCCGATGGAGGAAACCCTGCGCCCGGCCACCCTGGGCCGCTATGTGGGGCAGACCGAAATTACCGACAACCTGCGGGTGTTTATTCAGGCGGCCCGCAACCGGGGCCAGCCCCTGGACCATGTGCTGCTGTCTGGTCCGCCGGGGGTGGGCAAAACCACCCTGGCCCATATCTTGGCCCATGAGATGAACGCTCCCCTGCGGGCCACTTCGGGGCCAGTGCTGGAACGCCAAGGAGACCTGGCGGCTATCTTGACCAGCCTAGAGGCCGGCCAAGTGTTGTTTATTGATGAAATTCACCGCATGAGCCGCTCGGTGGAGGAAGTGCTGTACGCGGCCATGGAAGACTTCCGGTTGGATGTGATCATCGGCCAGGGGCCCATGGCCCGCACGGTCAAGTTAGACTTGCAGCCTTTCACCCTGGTGGGGGCCACCACTCGCACTGGGCTGTTGTCATCTCCCCTGCGGGACCGTTTTGGCATTCCCTGCCATTTGCGGCTGTATTCGCCGGAAGAGCTGCGAGAGATCGTCATCCGGGGGGCCCAGGTGCTGGCGGTGGCTTTGCGGCCGGGGGCGGCGGAGGTGCTGGCCGCTCGCTCTCGGGGAACCCCCCGGGTGGCGTTGCGGCTGCTGCGGCGGGTGCGGGATTTTGCCCAGGGCGAGGGTGCCATTACCCCAGAGGGAGCCGCCCACAGTCTGGACCGCTTGGGGGTGGACCGCCTGGGGCTGGAGGCCCCCCACAGGGCGCTGTTAGAGCTGATTGCCGCCAGGTTTTCTGGCGGGCCGGTGGGGTTATCCACCCTGTCGGCGGCCCTGTCAGAGGCCCGAGACACCATCGAGGAAGTAATCGAGCCGTATTTGCTGCAAGAGGGGTTGATTCAGCGCACCCCCCAGGGGCGGGTGGCCACCCCCCGGGCTTTTGCCCATTTGGGGCTGACCCCCCCGGCCCCCGTGCAACTGGGGTTCCCTGAGGGGTAAATGCTCCATGGCTTGGGGGGCAGGGGGGGATTTTATGGGGGGGCTTCGCCCCCAGGGTTAAAACAGGTCTTCCAGAAAGATGGTTTCCTCCCGGCTGGGGCCGGTGGAAATCAAAGCGATGGGCACTCCCGCCAGTTCCGACAACCGATCCACATAGCGCCGGGCCAGTTTGGGCATGTCTTCCAGGCGGGTGATGCCCCGGGTGGAACAGGCCCACCCTGGCATCTCTTCATACACCGGGGTGATTTTTCGGCCAGATCCCCCCAGCCAATGGGGCAGGCTGTGCAGCCGGTTGCCCTGTTCGTCTTGATAGGCCACGCATACGTTCACGGAATCCAGGGTGTCCATCACGTCGAGTTTGGTGATGGCCAGGTGGGTCATGCCGTTCAGCCGGGCGGCCTGCCGCACCGCCACCCCGTCGAACCAGCCGCAGCGGCGAATGCGCCCGGTGGTGGCCCCCACTTCGTGCCCGCGCTTTTGCAGGGTTTCGGCCACGGGGGTGCCGGTCTCTTCGGTGGGGAAGGGACCCTCACCCACCCGGGTGGTGTAGGCCTTGGTGATGCCCACCACTTTTTGAATGCGGGTGGGCCCCACCCCAGACCCGGTGCAGGCCCCCCCGGCGGCGGTGGAGGAGGACGTGACATAGGGGTAGGTGCCGTGGTCCACATCCAGCAGGGTGCCCTGGGCGCCTTCAAACATCACGTTGCGGCCTTGCTCCAGGGCCTCGTTCACCAGCAGCGAGGTATCGCAAATGAAGGGCTTGAGTTTTTCATACTGGGCGGCGGCCCCGGCCAGCACGGTGTCCACGTCGAACAACTGGTCGGAGTGGAAGTGGCTTTTCAGCAGAACGTTTTTTTCTTCCAAGATGGATTTCAGCCGCTCCCCCAGCCCCTTGCGGTTTTCCGGCAGAAAATCGCAGAACCGAACGCCGCTGCGCCCGGCTTTGTCTTCGTAGGCCGGGCCAATGCCCCGCCCGGTGGTGCCGATTTTCCCGGCCCCCTTCAGGCTTTCCCGCAGCTTATCGAAGGCTTTGTGATAGGGCATAATCAGGTGGGCTTGGTCAGAGACCTTCAGCCGCCCCTCCACACTCACCCCGTGGTCTTTCAGGTAGCCGATTTCCTCCAGCAGGGCCGCGGGGTCAATCACCACGCCATTGCCCAGCACGGCGGTTTTCCCTGGGTGAAAGATACCCGAGGGCACCAGATGCAGCACGTAGGTATTCCCCCCGAACACCACGGTGTGCCCGGCGTTGTTGCCCCCCTGATAGCGCACCACCAAGTCGGTCTTTCCGGTGAGCAGGTCAACGATTTTCCCCTTGCCTTCATCGCCCCATTGGGTTCCCACAATGACTATGCTGGACATATCTCTATCGGCTGGATCGGGGTGAACGTGCTTGGCTGAAAAAACAAACGTGACGGCAAACAGTTGAGCATAGCCGAATTGGGGGCGGGCTGGCAAGGCGGGCGGTACGTTCCATTTCGCACCGTCCTGCCCTATGCTGGCAGGCAAGAGAAACCCAATCGTTTACCCTTTCACTCCCCATCCTCCCTCTAACCTTGCCATGACCCTGCTGCGCGTTGAGAACCTGCACACCCACTTTGCCACGCCCAGGGGTGCGGCCCGTGGGGTAGACGGCGTGTCCTTCCGGGTAGAGGAGGGGGAAACCCTGGCCATTGTGGGGGAGTCGGGCTGCGGAAAGAGCGTGACCGCTTTGAGCCTGATGGGGTTGATTCGCCAGCCAGGCTACCACCCCCAGGGCCAAGTGTGGTTTCAGGGCCAGGACCTGTTGGCCATGAGCGAGGACGACCGGCGCCGCCTGCGGGGCAATCAAATCTCCATGATTTTTCAAGAGCCCATGACGGCCCTGAACCCGGTGTTTACCATTGGCCAGCAATTGGCCGAGCCCCTGCGGCTGCACCGGGGGATGGATGCCTTCACGGCCCGCCTCCAGGGCCAAGAGATTCTGGGGCACCTGGGCATGCCCGACCCGGAGCGGGTGTGGAAAGCCTATCCCCACCAGTTGTCGGGGGGGATGCGCCAGCGGGCCATGATTGCCATGGCTTTTGCCTGCCGCCCCCGGCTGCTGATTGCCGACGAACCCACCACGGCTTTGGATGTGACCGTGCAGGCCCAGATTCTACACCTGATCCGCACCTTGCAGCAGGAAACGGGCATGGGGCTGGTTCTTATTACCCACGACCTGGGGGTGGTGAACCAAATGGCCGACCGGGTGATGGTGATGTACTCCGGCAAGGGGGTGGAGGAAGGCAGCCGGGAGCAGGTGCTGGGCCAGCCCATGCACCCCTACACGCGGGGGCTGTTGGCGTCCATCCCACGGGGGGGCGGAGGCCCTTTGAACATGATTCCGGGGCGGGTGGCCCCGGCCACCGAGTTCCCCGATAGCTGCCGGTTTGCTCCCCGCTGCTCCCAGGCGGGTGAACGCTGCGCCCAGACTGAGCCGGGGCTGTTTACCTCTGCGGAAGCTTCCAGGGCTGCGGCGGCAGATCACAGGGCGGCCTGCTTTCTGTATGATCCGGTTCAGCCGTTGGCCCCCCGGGAGGACGCCCCGGCGGCCCCACCGGTTCAGGTCCCGGACCCCTTCCGTTCCTCACAAGCGGGCCCTTTGCTGGTGGTAGAAAACCTCACGGCCCATTTCCCCATTCGCAAGGGTTTCCTGCGGAAAGAAACCGGGCGGGTGCGGGCGGTGGACGGCGTGTCGTTCAGCCTGGAGGCCGGGCGCACCCTGGCCCTGGTGGGAGAATCGGGCTGCGGCAAGACCACCCTGGCCCTGAGCCTGCTGCGCCTGACCCCAGAGGCCCGGGGCCGGGTGGTGTTCCAGGGCAGTGCCGTGCTGGACTTGCCAGAGAGTCACCTGCGCCCCCTGCGGCGTTCGATGCAGGTGATTTTCCAAGATCCCTACGCGGCCCTCAACCCCCGCTTCATGATCGGCGAAATTGTGGGGGAGGGCTTGCGCACCCACGAGCCGGGGCTGACCCCCGCGCAATTTCAACAACGCGTGGAGGAAGCCCTGGCCGAGGTGGGCCTGCCCCCCCAGGCGGCCCAACGCTATCCCCACGAGTTTTCTGGCGGCCAGCGCCAACGGGTGGCCATTGCCCGGGCCCTGGTGCTGCGGCCCTCGTTTTTGGTGCTAGACGAACCCTCCAGCGCGCTAGACGTTTCGGTGCAGGCGCAAATTTTAAACTTGTTGAAAGACCTGCAAGAGCGCCATCGGCTGGCCTATTTGTTTATTACCCACGACCTGGGGGTGGTGCGGCACTTGGCCCACGACGTGGCGGTGATGTACCTGGGGCGGGTGGTGGAACACGGTCCGGCAGAACGGGTGTTTGCCTCTCCAGTTCACCCCTACACCCAAAGTTTGCTGGCCGCCCAGCCTTCCCTCACCCTCCGCCGAGAGGGCCCCCCACCCCTGATGGGCGATGTCCCCTCTCCCTCCGACCCGCCTCCGGGCTGCCCGTTCCATCCACGCTGCGCTTTGCTGGCGGCCCAGGCCCAGGCACCCTGGGCCCCCCGCTGCCGGGGGGAATACCCCCCCGAACGAAACGCCGCCGGGGGTGGCCCAGCCAACATCACCCATGGGGTGCGCTGCTGGGGAGAGTGAAAACAACAAAGCCCTGGAATTTCTCCCAGGGCTTTGTGTTTGTACTATCAGCATCCATCTCCCGCCCGCTGGTTACATCCCCAGCTCTTTCAGGGCTTTCTTGGCATTGGCGTGGCCTTGGGCCGCAGCCAGCTTCCACCAGTTGATGGCCTGGGTATCGTCCTTGTCCACCCCTTCGCCTTTGGCATACAACACGCCCAGGTTGTACTGGGCCTCGGCGTGGCCTTTTTTGGCGGCCTTGGTAAACCAGTCGGCGGCTTTGGAGTCGTCGCGAGCGGTTCCAGCACCGGTGGCGTAGGCGGCCCCCACCTGGTATTGGGCATCGGTGTAATCTTGATCGGCCGCTTTAGAGAACCACTGGAAGGCTTCGGCTTGGTCTTTGCCCACGCCTTTGCCCGAGTTCAGCGCCATGCCCAGGGAGTATTGGGCCTTGGCGTGGTTTTGTTCTGCGGCTTTGCGGAAGTACGTGGCGGCCTCGGCTTCGTTGGCTTTAATGTCTTTGCCAATTCCCCGAGAGAGCGTAAGCCCCACGTTGTATTGGGCATCGGCAATGCCGCCCTCTGCCGCGATGCGGTACCACTTAAAGGCCTCGACCAAGTTTTGGTCCACCCCCTGGCCTTCGGTGAAGGCAAAGCCCAGGGCGTTGGCCGCCTGAGCGTGGTTTTTCTTGGCGGCTTTGGTGTACCAAGACACGGCTTTCTTGGGGTCGGCTTTGACCCCCTGACCCTTCATGTGGGCGTAGCCCAGGTTGTATTCGGCTTCGGTGTGGTTTTGCTCGGCGGCCTTTAACCACCACGAAACGGCTCCCTCGGGGTCTTTCTTGGTGCCATCGCCAGAAGACAAGTGGGCCCCCAGATAGAACTGAGCGTCGGCCACGCCTTGGTTGGCGGCCTTGGAGTAGTAATCCACCGCCTTGGAGGCGTTCTTGCTGGTGCCGTCGCCCTGGTCGGTATGGAGGGCGAATTGGTATTGAGCCTGGGCATGGCCCTGGTTGGCGGCTTTTTCATAATACAGCACCGCTTGGTTGGGGTTCTTCGAGGTCCCCCGCCCTTCGTCGAAGTACACCCCGCACATATACTGGCCCCCGGCATGGTTTTGCCCGGCAGCCTTGATGAAGTACTTCAGGGCTTCCCGCTCATCTTGGGCCACACCTTGGCCAGCCCCCAGGGCAATGCCCAGGGAGTATTGGCCAGAGGCATCGCCCTGGTCGGCGGCCAGCCGATACCATTTCACCCCTTCCGCTTGGTCTTTCTTCTGGCCGTGGGTTCCGTTGAAGTAAGCCGAGCCCAGGTTGTATTGGGCTTCGGCCACGCCTTTTTGAGCGGCCTTGGTCCACCAAGAAACGGCTTGGGCCGGGTCGGCTTTCAAACCGCCCATACCCGAACTGTAGGCCATGCCCAGGCGGAACATGGCGTTGGGCACGCCGGAAGCGGCGGCTTTTTGATAGAGATCCACGGCGGTTTTATCGTTTTTGGGCACCCCTTCGCCCCGCTCATAGGCCAAGCCCAAGTTGTACTGGGCCAGGTCAAAGCCCGCGTTGGCGGCGATTTGATAGTTTTCGGCGGCTTTCTTGGGGTCCTTGGGCAGCCCGCCTTTGCCTTCGGCGTACATCAGCCCCAGGCCGTAGGCGGCTTTGTTGTGGCCCTGCTTGGCCGCGGCTTGGAACCACTTCAGGGCTTCCCCATCATTCTTGGTGATGGTGGGGCCCCCAGACGACAGCAGCACGCCCGCGTTAAACTGGGCGTCGGCCTGTCCTTTTTCGGCGGCGGCCAGATAATATTTCAGAGCGGTTTTTTCATCGGTTTTCACCCCGCGGCCTTGGGCGTAGAAATCACCCAGCAGGGCCTGGGCCCCGGCCACGCCCTGGTCGGCGGCTTTCTCCAGCCACTTCAAAGCCTGGGGGTCATTTTGGGCGGTGCCCTCTCCGGTGGCGTTGGCCAGCCCCAGGCCAAACTGCGCGTTGGCCATGCCGGCATCGGCGGGTTTTTGCCAGTAGGTCACGGCTTGCTGGGGGTTTTTAGGAACGCCCTGGCCGTAAAACAACATAAAGCCCAGCCGGTCCATGGCCTGCAAGGTGGCGGGAGACTTGGGGTCGCCCTTGTCGGCCACCACTTGAAAATATTTGGCGGCTTCGGCTTCGTTCTTGGGGGTGCCCCGGCCGTCGGCCAGCATCACCGCCAAGTTGAGCATGCCGTCCGGCAAGCCTTTTTCTGCGGCCTTGCGGAACCACTTGACCGCTTCGGCGTCATTTTTAGCGGTGCCCCGGCCGTTGGTGTAGGCCAGCCCCAGGCTCACATAGGCGTTGGGCATGTCGGCCTCGGCCGAAGACTTGAACAGGCCAAAGGCCTTGCCCTGGTCTACGGGAACACCCTGGCCGTTGGCGTACATTTGCCCCACGATGTATTGGGCGGTTTTGTCGCCCTTGTTGGCCAGGGGGCCCAGCAATTCCATGGCTTTCTTAAAGTCTTGCTTTTGATAGGCTTGGTACCCGGCTTTCAGGTCCTGCCCCAGGGCGGTGTTGGCCGCCAGCAATAAAAACAGGGCCGCCCAAAGCCCGGCCCAATGGTTGGTTATGCGTTTCATGATGTCTTGGTCTCCTAGCCCGAAAATGGTTTCCCCCAGATGACATCCCGCCCCCCGTGCCTAGGGAAGTTGGAATGATAAAAAAAATAGAAGGTGGAATGATAAAATATATGAATACAGGCGAAAAAAAAGATTGTTCCACGCCATTCAAACACAATGTCACAACGGTAGAAAAAGTACAGAGGGCAATGGATTTGACTCCCCCCGGCCGTTAGATTACGGTATAAAACGAAATTTCCTCCATTTTTACCCCCCTCTTTTTTTGTCTCTTCCGTAAGAGCGCATGACCATCAAACATTTGAGTGCCATTGGGTTCATTTTCTTGGCCACCTCGGCGGCCTGGATGATTTTGGGCACCAGTTTGTTCATCCGCACTGATCAGTCGGACACCACCCTGCGGGAAGAGGTGGGCCGCAACTGGGGCACCCGCCAGCAGCAACAACCCCCCGAGATTACCGCCGTGGAGCGCCGGGAAGTGGAGGAGGGCGGCAAAAAGAAAGTGACCACCAGGGAATTTTCGGTGGACGTGGACGGTTCGGACATTCAGGTGGGGTTAAACCTGGAGCACCGCCAGAAGGGGCTGATGTGGTACGCGGTGTATAAGTCGGCCTTCACCGGCCGCTATGCCTTTCACAACACCTCCTCCTCTCCCCGGGTGTTCATCGTTCGGTTTCCCTTCCCATCCTCCCAGGCCATTTACGATGACTTCCGGATGACGGTGGTGAAAGGGGGAACTTGGAGCGAGGAGCCCAGCCCCCAAACCACCGGGGGTAGATGGGAGGAACGCTCTGGCATGACCGGCAAACTGACGGCCCCTGGCGGCGCCAGGATAGAGGTGGAAATCGCCTACAAGTCTCAGGGCATGGAAAGCTGGATCTATAAGTTTGGAGACGGCGTGAGCCAGGTGAAAAACTTCAAACTGGTGATGAACACCGACTTTGAGGACATTGACTTCCCCCCCGACACCATTTCTCCGGGGCAAAAGGAAAAAACCGATTCCGGCTGGCGCCTGACCTGGGCCTACACCAGCCTGCTTTCCGGGGTGAACCTGGGGATGAAGCCCCCCGAAAAACTTCAGCCCGGCCCCATTGCCGGGCGGATCAGTTTCTTCGCGCCGGTTTCTTTGTTGTTCTTTATATTGGTGCTGTTGGTGATTGGTGTGCTGAAAGGGGTGCCATTGCATCCCATGCATTTTTTCTTTTTGTCCGGGGCGTTCTTTGCCTTTCACTTGCTGATGGCCTACTTGGTGGACCAGGTGTCGCTGCACGTGGCGTTTTTGCTGGCGGCGGTGGTTTCGCTGGGGCTGGTGGTGAGTTACCTGCGCCGGGTGGTGGGGGGGCATTTTGCTTTGGCCTATGCCGGGGCGGCCCAGTTTGTGTACTTGGTGTTGTTCTCCTACGCCTTCTTCTTCAAGGGGCTTACCGGTTTGGCCATTACCATTGGGGCCATTCTCACCCTGTTCGTGCTGATGCAGACCACCGCCAAGGTGGACTGGGACAAGGTGTTCCAGCGGAAGGGATGAAGGGGCTTATCCCGCTTGGGGGATGGTGTGGGCCGCCGACTGAGCGGGTGGGGCCGAGGACTGCCAAGTCTGGGTTCCATCGGGGGCGGGCTGCCAATGCCCCAGGGGGGCGGTAAATTGGGCCACCACCGGCAGGTGATCCGACAATCCCCGCCAAGCCGAGGCCGCCGCTACCTGTACCTGTTGCAAATCTAACCCGCCAAAATACAGGTGATCCAGGGGGAACAGCGGCAGGCGGCTGTGCCAAGTTAAGCGCTGGCGGCGAGACAGCGCGGCCAGGGCGTCGGTGAGGGGCCACTGGGCCTGGATGGTGTGCCGCAGCCGCCCCGACCAGTCGTTGAAATCTCCCGCCACAATCACCGGGCTGCCGGGGGCCACATGGCTTTGGATGACCTCTCGCAGCAAGCCCACCTGCACTTTGCGCTGGCGCTGGTTCAACCCAAAGTGGGTGTTGATGAGGTGCAGCGGGCAGCGGTTCACCTCCACCCGGGTGTACAGGGCCCCCCTGCGTTCGATCCGGTTGGTGGAAATATTGTAGTTGGTGAACACGGTGAGGGGAAAGCGAGACAGGGTGGCGTTGCCGTAATGCCCCCGTGGGGTGGAATTGTTGGGGGAGTAGGCCAAGTGCATGCCCAGGTGGGCCGCCAGCCGTTCACCCTGGCCCCAGCCAGTTTCGCTGTGGGGGTGATAAACCTCTTGCAGCAACACAAGGTCGGGGGATTCCCCCTTTAGGGCGTCCTCGAGCCGCTCCATCCCTCCCCAGGAAAAGTGGTCGCCCAGGCCCTTTCGCATGTTGAACGACACCATTCGCAAGGCGGGGCTTGAACCAGGGGGTTCCATGGGCGGGCTCCAAGACGGGTCAGGTGGATTTCACGTTCCACCGTCATGTTATCATCCCAGGGAGGAAAAGTCTCCTTTCCATCCACCCGGTTTTTGCAGTAGGATTTCTCTCGTCCCTTCCACTTTTATTCACTCCCATTTCATGGGCCTGCCGCCATGCCTCCCTTGACCCGCTGGACCCCTACCGATGCCATGGAACTGTATCACATGGACAAATGGGGCCAGGGATACTTTCACATCAACGCCAAAGGGCATGTGGCGGCCCGGCCCAACCCCGGCAGCCCGGTAGACATTGACCTGATGGAACTGGTGGAAGACGCCCGGGGGCGGGGCCACCACCTGCCGCTACTCATCCGGTTTTCCGATATTTTGCGGGGACGGCTGGAACGCCTGCACGAGGCCTTTTTTCAAGCCCGCAAACTGCACAAGTTCGAGGGAGATCACCTGGCGGTGTATCCGGTGAAGGTGAACCAGCAGCGCCAAGTGGCCGAGGAAGTGGTGCGCTTTGGCGAGCCCCACGGCATTGGGTTAGAGGCTGGCTCGAAGGCGGAGCTGGTGGAAGTGCTGGCCCTGCAAAACCGCCCCGGTTCGGTCATCATCTGCAACGGCTACAAAGACGCCGAATACATCCGCCTGGCCCTAAAGGGGCAAAGGCTGGGCAAGCGGGTGTTCTTGGTGGTGGAAAAACTGGGAGAGCTTCCCCTGCTGTTGCGCTTGGCCCGGGAGGAAGGCGTGGCCCCCCTGATCGGCATCCGGGTGAAGCTGGTCAGCTCCGGGTCGGGGAAGTGGGAATCCTCTGGGGGAGATCAATCGAAGTTTGGGCTGACGGCGGCGGACCTGGTGGCGGCGGTGGAAGGGCTGAAGCGGGAGGGAATGCTGGACGCCTTCAAACTGATTCACTTTCACATCGGTTCACAGGTCACCAACATTCGCCGCATCAAATCGGCCCTGAAAGAAATGGGCCGCTACTATGCCGAGTTGTCGGCTCTGGGCTGCCGGTTGGAATACGTTGACGTGGGTGGCGGGCTGGGGGTGGATTACGATGGGTCACGCTCGACCCATTCGTCTTCCATCAATTACAGCGAGCAGGAATATGCCAACGACGTGGTGGGGGCCCTGGCCGAGGTCTGCCGGGCGGAGGAACTGCCCCACCCAGGAATTGTGACCGAATCGGGGCGGGCCATTACCGCCCACCATGCCATGCTGGTGTTCAACGTGTTCGAGACCCATTCCCTGGCCCACGACCAGCCAGAGATCTCTCCGCTGCCGGGGGAAGACATTCCAGAATCGGTGGCCCAGATGGAAACCCTGATGGCCAACCTCACCAACTCTAACCTGCTCGAATCGTGGCACGACGCCCTGCACCTGCGGGACGAAGGCAACAAAATGTTCGACCTGGGGTTTCTTTCCCTGCGCCACCGGGCCCAGGCCCATAACCTGTTCTGGCGCATCGCCCGCAGCATTCAAAAAGAACTCACCACCCGCAAAGAAATTCCGGAGGAGTTGGAAGCCCTCGACGCCATTCTGGCCGACAAATACTTTGGCAACTTTTCGGTGTTTCAGTCGCTCCCCGATGCCTGGGCCATTCAGCAGCAATTCCCCATCGCCCCCATTCACCGCCATACCGAATTGCCCACCCGCAACGGTGTGCTGCAAGACTTAACCTGCGACTCGGACGGAAAGATTGACTTGTTCATCAGCCCGTCGGGCAAGCGCACCACCCTGCCGCTCCACCCCTTGAACGGAACCGAGCCTTATTATATTGGGGTGTTTCTCACCGGGGCTTACCAAGAAATTCTGGGGGACCTGCACAACCTGTTCGGAGATACCAACGCCATTCACGTCACCCTGAAAGACCGCGGCGGGTGGACTTATGAGCAGATCATCCGGGGAGAAAGCGTGACCGACGTGCTGGATTACGTAAACTTCAAGGGAGAAGACCTGGCCCAGCGCATGGAAACCCAGGTGAACGACAGCGTGGCGGCGGGGCGCATGACCCCCACGGAGGGGCAGGCCCTGCTGGCGGCTTACCGGGCCACCTTGCAATCCTATACCTACTTACATCAAGAAGAACGTTCGTGAGGGAAGAAAAAAATCCCGCTGAACGCTATCCCAAGAGGATCCATGCGTGGGGTGTAGCGGCAAGCTTGGTGGTTTACCCTCTTTGGCGGTTCCTTCAAACACAAAAACCCAAACGTTCCCCATGACCCAGACCTTGCGATTTCTTGGCACCGATGTTCACCCCTGCGCGTTTGACCAAGCCCGGGTGGTGGTGCTGCCCATTCCCTACGAGGGCACCGTGTCTTACCTGCATGGGGCGTCTCAGGGGCCGGGGGCGGTGCTGGCGGCGTCCGATCAGTTGGAAATGTATGACGATGAGCTGGACCTGAACCCGGACCAGGCGGGGGTGTTTACCCTGCCCCCGGTGGCGGCCCTGCCCCAGCCGGAAGACATGATGAAGGCCATTCACCAAGCGGCCCTGCCCTCGTTGCGGGCGGGCAAGCTGCTGCTGGGGCTGGGGGGAGAACACTCGGTGAGTTATGGGCTGTTCACCGCCCACCTGGAAGCCGGCACCGCTGGGGCCCCAGGGCAGCCGTTTTCCGTGCTGCAAATCGACGCCCACGGTGACCTGCGCCAAGAGTATCACGGCAGCCCCTTCAGCCATGCCTGCATTATGGCCCGGGCCCTGGACCTGGGGTTGTCTTTGGTTCAGGTGGGCATTCGGGCGGTGTGCCAAGAAGAGCGAAACTTGCTGCGCTCCAGGGGGTTGGAGGAAAACGTGTTCTGGGCCCGAACCATTGCCGCCCAAACCGATGACCGCTGGATGGACCAAGTGATTGCGCGGCTGGGCCCCAAGGTGTACATCACCGTGGATGTGGACGGGTTCGACCCCTCGGTGTTCCCTGGAACCGGAACCCCTGTGCCGGGGGGGCTGGGCTGGCACCAGGGCTTGCGCCTGCTGAGAAAGGTGGCCCAGGCCCGGCGGGTGATTGGCATGGACATTGTGGAGGTGTCTCCCCAGCCGCCCGCGGTCATTTCCGAATTCAACGCCGCCCTGCTGGCCTACAAAATGATTGGCTATGCCCTGGAGCAAGAATTAAGAGTCAAAGGAAGCAAATAAATAACCCGTCGGCTTCGATTCATCCGTTAAAGCACCCCACCCAAAAAATAAAAAAGAAAACCAGAGGGCAGAATTCCGGGAGGGAGGGACCTGGAATTTGCCTGCTGGTTTTCAGTTTTACGGTGACTACGGGGTTATTCCTTTTACGGGCTCAACTTCCACAGGTCGTTCAGGTAACCCTGCGTTGCAGTGGAACCATAGCCCAGCCCCCCGAACAGCCACAGGTTCCCTGCCCCATCTGCCCAGGAGATGCTGGCCTGCCGTGCGCCCGGCACGTTGGTGGCTGCAGCGATACCCTGGGTGCCATACACCCCCAAAGCATTCACCGTATTGCCGCCGCTGATCCAGGTCCAATTTGTCCCGTCCCACTTCCACACATCATTTAAATTGCCTAATGTTCCCCCTACGGAACCATATCCCACCCCCCCGAACAGCCAAACGTTTCCTGCGGCATCTTGCCAAGTTACAGCGCTATCTCTGGCCCCTGGCACGTTTGCGGCGGCGGCGGTGCCTTTGATGCCATACACTCCGGCGGCACCTGGCATGGTGCTGCCGCTGATCCAAGTCCAATTTGTGCCATCCCATTTCCATAAGTCGTTTAGTTTTCCAGGAAAACCCCCCATTGAAGAATTGCCGTTTCCCCCGAACAACCACAGGTTCCCCGCCGCGTCTGTCCAGGAAACGCTACCACTTCTTGCACCAGGCACGTTTGCGGCGGCGGCGGTGCCCTTTGTGCCATATACCCCCAGGGCACCTATCGTGCTGCTGCCGCTGACCCAGGTCCAATTGGCACCATCCCACATCCACAGGTCGTTGTACCAGCCAATCATTCCAGCCGTATTATAGGCGTTCCCCCCAAATATCCAAATTTTCCCCAACGCATCTTTCCAGGTTACAGATCCATCTCTGGCCCCTGGCACATTGGTGGCGGCGGTGGTGCCTTTGGTGCCATACACCCCAGCGGCACCTGCCGTGGTGCTGCCGCTGATCCAAGTCCAATTTGTGCCATCCCACTTCCACAGGTCGTTCAATCCGCTAATGGATCCAGCGGAGTCATACCCAACCCCCCCGAACAGCCACAGGTTCCCCGCCGCGTCTGTCCAGGAAACGCTATCACTTCTTGCTCCTGGCACGTTGGCGGCGGCGGCAGTACCCTTGGTGCCATACACCCCGGTGGCATTCACTGTGCTGCTGCCGCTGACCCAGGTCCATTGACCCGTGGCGGGGGAAAATTTCCACAGGTCACTCAGATAACCCAACGATCCGGTGGAACTAAAGCCCACTCCCCCAAACAGCCACAGGTTCCCCGCTGCGTCTATCCAGGAACCGCTGGCATACCTCCCCCCCGGCACGTTGGCGGCAGCAGCGGAACCTTTGGTGCCGTAGACTCCCAGGGCATTCACCGTGCTGCTGCCGTTGACCCAGGTTTGCTGAAGAACAGTGGTGAGGCCCGTGGAGCCGGTGACACCCCCACTGGTTGCGCTGATGGTGCCAGTACCCACCCCGGCATACACCACCGTGGCCAAGCCCGCGGCAGAGATGGTAGCCGAATTGAGGTTAGAGGAAGCCCAGGTGGGTGCGGCGGCGGCATAAGCGGGCAGAGCCAAGGCCGTGGCGTCAGAGAACGTTCCGGTGGCGATGTATTGCTGGGTCTGCCCAGTGAGGATAGTGGCATTGGCCGGGGATACCGCAATGCTCACCAAGTTGGGGTTGCCCACGGTAAGGGTGGCGCTGCCGATGATGGCCCCACTGGCGGCCTGGATGGCCGCCGTTCCGCCAATGTTTCCCCCGTTTACCGCCGTGGCAAGGCCAGCAGCGTCAACGGTGGCGTTGGCGGTGGTGAGGCTGCTCCAGGTGACGGTGTTGTAAACGCTGGGCAGGGTTAACGCTTGGGTATCGGAGTAGTTGCCCGTGGCGGTGAACTGCTGGGTGGTGCCCCGGGGCACGGTGATGCCCGGCCCCGGCCCCACGGCAATGCTCACCAAGTTGGGGTTGCCCACGGTAAGGGTGGCGGTGCCTGTCTTCCCGCTGGCCGGGTCGGTGGCGGTGATGAGGGAAGTACCCGTGATGTTGCCGGTGTTGATGGCGGTGGCCAAGCCAGAGGTGCTGACAATGGTGGCGTTGGTGGTGGTGCCGCTGGTCCAGGTCATCAGGGTGGTGATGACTCCCGTGGTGTTGTCGGTGAACGTTCCCGTGGCGGTGAATTGCTGGCTGGTGCCCCTGGGCACGGTGACATTGCCAGGGGTGACAGCAAGACTCACCAGGGTGGGCATGCCCACGGTAAGGGTGGCACTGCCAGAGATGAGCCCGCTGGTGGCGGTGATGGCCGACGTGCCCGTGATGGTGCCGGTGGCCGGCAATGAAGCCAGCCCCGTGCTGTTGATGGTGGCGTTGGCCGGGGTGCCGCTGCTCCAGGTGATGGCGTTGTAGGCGTTTGGCAGAGCGCGATTCATGCCATCGTTGTAGGCCCCCGACGCGCTGAATTGCTTGGTGGTTCCCCTGGGAACCAAAGGATTCGCCGGAGCCACCGTGATGCCGGTGAGGTAGGGAGTCACGGTTACGTTCACCGTGGGCACCAATGACACGTTGGGGGTGGGGGAATTGTCGGTGGCCTGCAGGTCGAAGGAATCCGCCCCGGCCATGGTGGTGTTGGGGGTGTAGGTCACCGTGAAGGTAAACGTGTAGCCACTGGTCATGTTGCCCGTGGTGGTGGCCAGGGTGAAGGCCGATAGCGTGCCCTTGGTGGGGGCCTTGACCGCCGCCAGGGTGACCACTGGGCTGTCGGTGTCGGTGACGGTGTAGGTGAGGGTCACCGGCACGTTGGCCGGGGTGGTCACCGCCGCTGGGGGGGCGATGTCTGGGCAATACAGGCAGGTAGGCAGCAAGAACTCCGTTCCCCGATACACCTTGGGGATATTGCAGCCCGTCAGGAACAACGGAATGGCCAGCAGGGCCAGCAGGTTTACGAGAATCCTCCACACCCCCATTCTGCGTGTCACACAGCCCATGATTTTCCTCCACTTGGTGTTTTGTTGAGCCCCCCACCGGGGCTGGATGTTTGTTGCGCTGTTACGGGGAAACCCCCCAATTTTGGAAAATAAAGTAACACACGGGCGTGACACGAACGTGACATGAACAGGTCAAATGCCCTATAAATGGAAATATATTTATATATTATTGATATATTAAGGGAATAAAGCGTATAAAAAATGATATATATATGACAAATTGCCATCAGGAAGATGGCATTTCGCACCAAAAATAAGGCAAAAAAGGATTGGCTTTTACAGAGAGGAAGCGAAAGTCGGGCGTGGGGGAGATGTGCGTGATGGGCAGGAGTCGCCTAGCGCGGGATATTTACTCGGTAGGGGGGGGGAATCTCCCGTGCTACTTATATTGTGCGGACATGATGAGGGTTCCGCCTTGCTGCCAGGCGGCCCAACTATTTCCGCTGGCATCAATGACCACCATGGGGTTGTCGGAGGTTGCCGGGCTGACCGCGGCATCAATCTGAGCAGCCGTGCCCCAGGCGCTGGAAGAATAACGGATGGCGTTGATGTTGTTCACGGCTACGGCACTGGGCATTTGCCACAGGGCAACCGCCGTGCCGTTGCTGTTCAGGGCCACCACCGGGTTGCGGGCCCCCACCACAATGCCGGTGGAAAGAGCGGTTTCGGTGCCCCACGACGCGGTTGTTGAGGATGTGGTTCCTGATGTGATGGTGGTTACCGTGTATTTATTGGCGAACACCTTGTAATTGGTGCCATCGTTGTATTCCCACACGGCCATGGTGGTGCCGCTGGGCAGCATGGAAATACGGGGGTTGGAATGGGTTCCAATGGTGGTTTCGATATACACCGGGGTGTTCCAGGTGTTGGTGGATTTGTTGTACCAGCGAGACTGAATGGCGCTGCCCTGCTCCCACACCACCAAAGCGTTTCCGGTGGCGTCCATGCCTACTTGGGGGTTCGACGCGGTGAAGGCTTGATTATCCACAATGGCGGCTGTACCCCAGGTGGCTGCCCCCCAGGTGTGCCGCTTGGATTTAATGTCATCAATCCCCACCACCCCGCTGTTCTCTTGATACACCACCATGGCGTTTCCCAAACCATCGGTGGCAACGGAAGGATTCAACGCCGTGACCGTGCTGGCCGATAAATCTCCCTCGGTTCCCCAGTTTGCCCAGCCGCTGTCCCAGAAGTTATACCAGATGGAGGTGGGATTGCCCGCGTTAAGGTTGGGCTGGGTCCACACAATTAAAAAGTCGTTGGAGAATCGGTCGCTCACCACTTTGGGAGACACGGCAGACAAGGTGTTGAATTCAATTTGCTGGGCCACGGTCCAGGCACCCGCAGCAACCGAGTAATGACTGGCCCAAATGTGGGTAACGGCCGAACCGTTGTCTTGCTGCCACACCACCACCGCATCGCCCTTGGTGGCGGCGTTGGTAGAGGTATCCACGGCAACCTGAGGCAGGGTGGCGCTGGTCGCACCCGTGCTAATCTGGGCGGCGGCGCTCCAAGTGGCGGTGGTGGCGTTATAAATACTCACGAAAACCGCGTAGATTCCCGCCCCCACATCGCTTTGCCACACCAAAAACACATTGTTGGAGGCATCCATGGCCATTTGGGGATTGATGGCGCTGATGGCCCCTGTGTACCTCGTAGCCGGTGTTTGCCAGGCGGGCACCACTGGGGCAGGGGTGGCTCCACCGCCGCCCCCACTGGCCGTGGTTCCCCCGCAGCCTGCCTGGGCCAGCAAGGCCACGGCCGCGAAGGCCGCCAACCCAGCCTGGAACCAGGAGGGGTTCGTCCGGGGGGTGTTGGGGGTTTGTGTGTGCATGGAATGCCTCGTGTTGAGTGTGCGTCTGCCCGAAATGGTTTGACCCGTTGGTTTACACCACATCGCCGCCCCGGCCCCCAATCACCACCTTGCCTTCTTCTTCTAGTTTGCGGGCCACTTTCACCAGGGTCTGCTGGGCTTTCTCCACGTCGGTCACCCGCACAGGACCCATCACCTCCAGGTCTTCCCGCAGCATTTCCCCGGCCCGCTGAGACATGGAGCTGAAGATCAGTTCCTTGATGGCGTCAGAAGCCGTCTTCAGGGCCATGGCCAATTCTTGCTGGGGCACCTCTTTGATGATGAGCTGCATGGAGCGGGTATCGATAAGCACCATGTCTTCAAAGGTGAACATCAGCTCGCGAATCTGCTCGGCCAGGTCGGGGTTGGATTCCTCGATGGTGGCCAGAATGCGGGTTTCGGTGGATTTATCCACCGAGTTCAGCATTTCGGCCACGGATTCAATACCCCCCACCTTGGAGGTGCCCATGGCGCCAGCGGCTTGCATCTCCCGCGACAGCACTTCGTCAATCTCCGACACCACCCCTGGCTGAATCGACTCCAGAGTGGCCATGCGGTACACCACGTCGGCCTGCAGGTTCTCTGGCAGTTCCTTCAGCACGGTGGCGGTTTGCTCCGGGTCTTCCAGGTGGGCCAGAATCAACGCGATGGTTTGGGGGTGTTCGTGGGTAATAAAGTTGGCGATGGCCTTGGGGTCTAGCCACTTCAACGACTCCAGGGCGCTTTCTTCCACATTGGCCGACAGGTTATCGACCAGTTCCTTGGCCCGGTCGCCCCCCAGGGCCTTGGTGAGGGCGTTCTTCACAAAGTCGCCAGAGGCGGCCAGCATGAAACCGCTGCCCTCCGAGTGGTTCTTGGTGTAATACTCCTCCAGCACCATGTCAATTTCCTCGGGGGAAATATCGGAAAAGCGGGCCATGTAATAACCCACCTGCTGGATTTCGGAGTCTTCCAGGTTTTTAATGATTTCTGCGGCGCCCTCTTCTCCCAAGGCCAGCAACAAAATGGCGGCCTTCTTGGGCCCGGTCATTTTTCCTGAACCCATGGGTCACCAAATTCGGAAAGAGGGGGGTTGGGGTGCCATATGGCGTTGGTTTGAGAAATTCATCAAGATCTCGGCTCAGTTTAACACAACCCATTCAAATCATAAAGCCTTTTTCGGGGGCGGTGCGGTTTTACCCTAGTAAAACAGCCCCTTCCCCAGCCTAGCGCAGGGGTTTCTGGGGGTTCTCAATGCATTTTGGGTGCCCAACCAGCGGGGGGGTATTCCTGGGATCCTGCCGCTCCAACCGTTGACAACCCCCCCTGGCCCCAGGGTAACATTCAGGATTCAGTTCTCTCATGGCAGGGTAGCTCAGCTGGTTAGAGCGTGCGATTCATAATCGCAAGGTCGGGAGTTCAAGTCTCCCTCCTGCTACTTGAAATGTAAGCGCTTTTATCGGACTTGCCGCCGCAGACCCCCTCCTACTGTCCACCCTACTGTCCACTTTCACCCCCCGCTTTGCCTGTGGCTTGGGGGGAGTCTGTCCATGACGCCAACGGCGAACGGGTGATGATGAATCCCAAATCGTGGGTTTTAGGGGGGTTCTAGGTCGTCTGCTCAACCACATCGTTCTGTTATTTCAAAAGGATGGAACCTTGGCGTTCTGTTGTCTTCTGCCCTTTGCGGCCCTATCCATATAAAATGGACCGTAGGATGGACAGTCATTTGAACGCAAGGTGGAGGAAGATTTAGGGTCCCCTCAACATCCCTTTCCTATGGGTGAAAGCCAATCTTTGGCTTTGATTTGGCTTTTCCAAAAACTTATCCTACTGATATGATGATATCATTTGGCTTCGTTTTCGGAATAGGCTTCATCGTAGGTGTTGTCCCGCCTAAGGAAACGAGACCCCTGTAATTGCAACAATCCTTTCAAGGCTGATTGTATCTTTTTATCCATCATCATCTCATATCCCATGTTTTTGAGGAGTTCCTCATTTCGTGGGATTAAAGCTGACATTTTTTGGGCGAGAAGGTATGCCTCTTCTTTCGTATTGGCCTCCTGGAGTATTTTGTTCTGCTCCTGAATGAGGTTGTCTACTTGTCCTTTAATCTTATCCTTGCAAATGTCTTTAGTGAACTTCTCCTCCGGGAAAAGTTTTTGAATAGCCTCCAGTTTCCCTTGGATTCCTTCGTTAAGAGCACCTATGGATAAAAAATCCTGATCGTTTATTCTGTTATATGTTTCAAGAAAACTTAGCATTTCCTTGCTTGAAACATAGCCCATGCTTTCGATCTGTTGCTTTAACTGGAGAAGGTTATCCATGGCTTCTTGGGCCGATTGCGAGTCTGTTGGGTTTTCCTCGTCGTAAAAATAGTTAGGTTTTTTAATCGATAACAGGGGGGTACTAGGTTTTTTAAACCCCAAAAAATCGGCTTGCGCGCTGATGTCTCCGGTTTCTTTTTTGAGTACCCTTCGTTTTCTCCAGACGGTAGCGACAATTTCTTCCACAAAATATATTTCCATTGCCCCTTGCGGAGCGAGGTCCATATAAAAAGCAGACCTCAGTTGTTCAAACGCTTTCGGATCTTCCTTCCCAAAGCCATGTTTGATGATGGCCTCCTCGGAAAAAAATCCGTTTTGTTCTGCGTTCATTTTGGAAATGTTTTTCCCTCTTGGGGTTTTTGGGCCAGTACTTTTTTTGGCGTTGAGCCGATTGGCCGCTATTTTTTCTGGAGATGTTGGCTTCTTTCTGTTTGTTGAAGAAGGATTATCCAGAAGGCTTTTTACAAATGGGATTCCTTTAATTGTAAATTTATTCATGTTATTACTCCTTAGATGAAGGGGTTACTGTTTGATGGGCCCGTACTTGGGCAACGAGAAATCCATCTGTCGTGTGCAAAAAGAAAATATTCATAAAAAATCTCTTTCTGAAAAGATTGGGGGTTATGGCCCCTGCGGATCAGGAGCCAAGCGATCTACTGCCTGCGGAACAACCCCAAAACATAAAATTAGTTATGGAGTTGCGTCCGCAGTACGGCTGGAGACAATTTCGGGGTGCCCGAAACCGCTCTGTATATATGAGTTTTGGAGATAATTAACTCACCATTCCACCTCCTTTCTAGTTAGAACTGGGTGTCTGGCTCCTGAAGTGCAGGGGCCAAGCAATCTACTGCCTGCGGAACAACCCCAAAACATAAAATTAGTTTTGGAGTTGCGCCCGCAGTACGGCTAGAGACAATTTCGGGGTGCCCGAAAACGTTCTGTATATATGAGTTATGCGGATCATTATTCCACCATTACACCTCCTTTCTGATTCGAACTGGGTGTCTGGCCCCTGAAGTGCAGGAGCCAAGCAATCTACTGCCTGCGGAACAATCCCAAAACATAAAATTAGTTTTGGAGTTGCGCCCGCAGTACGGCTAGAGACAATTTCGGGGTGCCCGAAACCGCTCTGTATATATGAGTTTTGGAGATAATTAACCCACCATTCCACCTCCTTTCTAGTTAGAACTGGGTGTCTGACCCCTGAAGTGCAGGAGCCAAGCAATCTACTGCCTGCGGAGCAACCCCAAAACATAAAATTAGTTTTGGAGTTGTGCTCGCAGTACGGCTGGAGACAATTTCGGGGTGCCCGAAACCGCTCTGTATATATGAGTTTTGGAAATAATTAACCCACCATTACACCTCCTTTCTAGTTAGAACTGGGTGTCTGGATCCTGAAGTGCAGGAGCCAAGCAATCTTCTGCCTGCGGAACAACCCCCAAAACATAAAAATAGTTTTGGAGTTGCGCCCGCAGTACGGCTAGAGACAATTTCGGGGTGCCCGAAACCGCTCTGTATACATGAGTTTTGTTGATCAGTATTCCACCATTACACCTCCTTTCTGATTCGAACTGGGTGTCTGGCCCCTGAAGTGCAGGAGCCAAGCGATCTACTGCCTGCGGAACAACCCCAAAACATAAAATTAGTTTTGGAGTTGCGCCCGCAGTACGGCTAGAGACAATTTCGGGGTGCCCGAAAACGTTCTGTATATATGAGTTATGCGGATCATTATTCCACCATTACACCTCCTTTCTGATTCGAACTGGGTGTCTGGCCCCTGAAGTGCAGGAGCCAAGCAATCTACTGCCTGCGGAACAATCCCAAAACATAAAATTAGTTTTGGAGTTGCGCCCGCAGTACGGCTGGAGACAATTTCGGGGTGCCCGAAACCGCTCTGTATATATGAGTTTTGTCGATCAGTATTCCACCATTACACCTACTTTCTAGTTAGAACTGGGTGCCTGGCCCCTGAAGTGCAGGAACCAAGCGATCTACTGCCTGCGGAACAACCCCAAAACATAAAATTAGTTTTGGAGTTGCGCCCGCAGTACGGCTGGAGACAATTTCGGGGTGCCCGAAACCGCTCTGTATATATGAGTTTTGGAGATAATTAACCCACCATTCCACCTCCTTTCTAGTTAGAACTGGGTGCCTGGCCCCTGAAGTGCAGGAACCAAGCGATCTACTGCCTGCGGAACAACCCCAAAACATAAAAATAGTTTTGGAGTTGCGCCCGCAGTACGGCTGGAGACGATCTCGGGGGCTCCCGAAATCTGTCTACTGTATATGAGAGATTTTGGAATAATTAACCCACCATTCCACCTCCTTTCTGATTCGAACTGGGTGTCTGACCCCTGAAGTGCAGGAGCCAAGCAATCTACTGCCTGCGGAGCAACCCCAAAACATAAAATTAGTTTTGGAGTTGCGCCCGCAGTACGGCTGGAGACAATTTCGGGGTGCCCGAAACCGCTCTGTATATATGAGTTTTGGAGATAATTAACCCACCATTCCACCTACTTTCTAGTTAGAACTGGGTGTCTGGCCCCTGAAGTGCAGGAGCCAAGCAATCTACTGCCTGCGGAACAACCCCAAAACATAAAATTAGTTTTGGAATTGCGTCCGCAGTACGGCTGGAGACAATTTCGGGGTGCCCGAAACCGCTCTGTATATATGAGTTTTGTCGATCAGTATTCCACCATTACACCTACTTTCTAGTTAGAACTGGGTGCCTGGCCCCTGAAGTGCAGGAACCAAGCGATCTACTGCCTGCGGAACAACCCCAAAACATAAAAATAGTTTTGGAGTTACGCCCGCAGTACGGCTGGAGACAATTTCGGGGTGCCCGAAACCGCTCTGTATATATGAGTTTTGTCGATCAGTATTCCACCATTACACCTACTTTCTAGTTAGAACTGGGTGCCTGGCCCCTGAAGTGCAGGAGCCAAGCAATCTACTGCCTGCGGAACAATCCCAAAACATAAAATTAGTTATGGAGTTGCGTCCGCAGTACGGCTGGAGATGATTTCGGGGAGGGAATTTAAATGTGAGCGGAGGGGATGTTGATGTTGATGGTGTGGGTTTGGGGAAACGGTGGCTTATCCAGGATGGATCCCGGATATAAATATTGGGACTTCACCACATGGGGGGCATGCTTGAAGAGATGACAGTCTGGATGACTTGATGGGGGCGGGCGTGTCGGGGAGTTGCGATTGTGAAGGGGAGAAGGAGACGGGATAAGCCCCCCCTATCCCTTTTCACCCCTCACCTTCCCCATGGTTAGGACCGAGTCCGTCAAGTCTTTCCACTTGATGCCTTTCAGTTCTTCTTCGGTCACCAGGTTATAGCGTTTAAAGGCGCTATCGGTCTTGTGTCCAGACATGGCCATGATGGCGAAGTGGTCGTTTCCGGCTAGGCGAAGATTGTTGATGGCGCAGTGCCGCAGGTCATGAAAGGTGAAATCCCCCAGCCCGGCGCGGGCCACGGCGGCAGAGTAGCCTTTACGATAATTATTGAAGGCCCGGCCATTGGGAAGCACAAACACCCGTTCCCCAAAAAAACGGGAAGGCAATTCTTTGAAGATCGCCAGCAGCCGTGGGTGCAATGGCACGATTCGACCGGTTTTATTTTTGGTGCGGGCCCCGCTCAGGCGGATGATGCCAGTCACCAAGTCTACCTCACTCCAACGCAGCTTGATAATTTCAGAGGCCCGCATGGCCGTGTACCAAGCGGTTAGCACCACCGGCTTCAGGTGATCCGGGCAAGCCTCCAAAAGCCGGTCAAACTCGGCTTGACCCAGCACCCTTTCGCGGACGTTATGCTCGGGAAGCCGTTTGATTTTTTCCACCGGGTTAGACTCCAGTCGGCCCATCTGCACAAACACATTCAGCATGGCATGCAAGTAGGCCAGCTCTCGGTTGATGGTGGCCGGGCGCATGAGGGTACCCCGGCATGACACATCCGCCAGGCGCTTTTGCTTGTAATTCTCCAGATGAGCCGGGGTCAGATCCGACACCACCATGGAGCGCCCCAGGAAGTTGGAGAACACAAAATGAAAATTAGCGATGTGGCAAGGAAAACGGACTTGCACCGGAACACCATCACCATGCTTTATAACGAAACAGCCGTCAGGGTCGACATCGTGACCATTGACCGGCTGTGTAAACTATTCAATTGCGGGGTGGGGGATTTATTCGAATTCAAGCAGGACGAAGGCTAGGGAGGGAGACTGTTACCAACACGCTAGACCTCATACACGTTTGCTTTCTGACGCCAATCGCCAGAAGGGATCACCTTGTAAGAGGGGAGCTTCAGGTTGAGCAGGTAAATTTCCGCACTGTGGCTGGAGGCCAACTGAATGGGCGTGCGGCGGTAAAAATCGGGGTGGCCCTCCAGCCTGTCCAAATTTCGGAGGATGTCTTCGTCCACCTCGTACAGCTCTCCATAGACGGCCGTGGTGCCCCGCGTGATGACGGCGGGATAGGCGCCCAAATCCACCAGGGTGTAATGGGGGGGCGTCAGGTCTTCTTGCACAAAACGCCCCTTGGCAATCAACCGGTGATTGCTCATTCCGCGCATCAGGGAGCCATACACAAAAATGTGGAACACTTCTTCGCTCATGGCATTCTCTCCATTCTAGGGTTGATCCATTCGGTGGTTTACAGGGGGTCAATCCACCACCCAGCCGTCATCCATCATGTCTTCGATGGTTTGGTACTCATACATTTTTGGCTCATGGTCGACAGGCATTATCACGTGAACCCGATATTTCCGATCTAAGACATCCAACACCGAGATTTCTCCCCATTTTTGGTAAGTTTCATGCTTCATCGGCACCATGCTGCTTATACACACGGGGTTGTCAAAAAAGTCTCGCGTATTCTGCCGTGAATGTTCTGGCCATTTCGACGTATCGAACACGAGCTCCTGCTTTGTTTCTTTTTTGGCTTCTTTCTCCTTCTTTTTTCTTTTGGGGCGGGTTGCTTTTTGCTTAGCGGCGGGCGGAGCCCCGGCCTCCCACTCGCGCATCGCGCCGTCCATGGAACCTTCCTCGCGGACGAACATGGGGGTCAGCACCTCTACGTTGCGCAGGTCAAGTTCGCGAACAAACTGAATAAACTCCCGGATGGTATCGTCTCCCACGTCCACCCCTCCTATCCGAAAGGTGGAGGACCCCAGGAAGATGGCCACCAACTTGATCCAGTTCCCGCGAAGGCTTTCCATGTTGCTCAGGTAAAGCCCCGCCAAGTCGATCGACATCGTCTTATCCGTGCCGGATCCCCCCCATTTATCGATGTCTTCGCATTTTAATAACTCACGGGCCATGCTTCTGATCTTCTCATCCCTGATGACATACAGAGAAACCATCAGCAGCAGGTCTTCGATGATGAAGTCTGGATGGGAAAACCAATAATACGTTTTTGCTACCTCCTTCCAGCTCCCCGCATAAAGTGGATGTTCCAGCAGCCACACGCCTTTGTCGTCGAAAAAGGTGAACAAAGCGTCCGGGTGCAAGCCATCTCCAGAGAAGCTGTTGCCCCTACCCGCCATTACCATGAATCGGCTTTGTGACATGGAACTCTCCTTTCGTGATGGAATATGTGGGCCCTTAAGCGCCCTCTGATATATAAATCATATACGATGTGTTGGACAGAATAAGTCCAATGTATTTTAGGCATAAATGGCGGCGAGAGCAGCACAATAAAGCGGAGCCTGGGGGGATTTATGCCGGCAAAATTTCACCCAACGGGCCAAGGCCCCAGTCTATGTACCCCTGTCGCACAATTTCCACATAACCTTGTGGTCGAGGTCCATTGCGATTTGAAATCACATAGGTCAGGCATTCATAGGTTTTTCCGTCCGCGCCCACCACCTTCACCGTTGTTTGCCGGTAAGAATTCGGAACGCCCTCTCTGCGATCCAGTTTTCTTCGCTGTTCTGCCGTAATGCCATAAATCGCACCGGGGGTTTGTTTCCCAGGGGCGGGAACAAGGGTGCATGTGGAAGGAAAGGTGAGTTTAAAGTCGTGCAACACAGCCGTTTGCACCTCTTCCACCTTCCCAAGGCGCGTCTTCATTTGCGATTTATTTAGATTGGACCCGTAGGCAAAGTACAACCAATCTCGGGGGTCATCATTCGGTATCGTGAGCATGGGTAAAGTCATCGGCTAGACTCCTGTTGGTGGGGGGTTAACGATTGGGTGAGCGTTACGCGCTTTAATATTGCTTCGCGGCGGCTTTCAGGGTGGTAACCACCTCGGCCTTTAAGTCTGGGGGGCCCAGCACTTCGCAATCTGCTCCCCAGCTTAAAATCCAGCGCACAATTTCAACGCGCCCGCTGGCCGTAAAACTCAGGGTGATCTTTCCATCTTTGTTTTGGGTGATTTTCTGGCTGTCATGCCAATGGCGTTCCCGCACATAAGGGGCCTTGTCGGCAATAAAACGCAACATCACCTTTAGGGGTTTTCCATCATCTAAAATCCGAAAGGCCTGCTGTTTCTTCGTGGCGATTTCGTTTTCGATGTCCTTCTTTCGAAAAAAACTACCCCCTTCCTTGCTGGCAGACGCCATGCGTTCGATGGCAAACAACCGCACGCCTTTGCGCTGGGGAACAAATGCGAACACATAAAGCCCGCCATCAAATTCCGTCATTTGGTAGGGATGGATGATGTATTCCTCCGGGTCTTTGCCATTCATCCCTTTGTATTGAATGCTGCACACTTGGTTTGTGGCCAACGCCGCCATGAGGGTGGCAATGACTGTGCGTTTCCCTTCATAGGATTTATAGGCTTTGGTAAAACCCGTAAGGCTGGTTTTCAGCTGATGGATGTCAATGGCGTCGGCCCCCAATGCGTTGGATATTTTCTTGAATATTTCATTTTTGGTTGCCGCGTTTTCCACCTGAGTAAGCCCCGCCATCAAAGAAAAGAGGATGTAGAATTCTTCTTTGTTGAGGGCGATAATGTTGAGCGGTTCGTTGTTTTTCCCGATGGGGGATCGAATGCGAATATTTTCCCCGATGTTGCCATCCTCATCACTGTCATACTGCACTCCAAATTCCGTCAAGACGTCCAAATATCGTTTGATCTGCTTGGTGCTCAATTCCAGTTCATCGGCCAGTGACTGGCGCGTGGCCCTACCTCCGCGGATGGCCTTAAAAATCCCACTCACGTTGTAAAGAACTTTGAGCGTGCCGGAGTGCCTGGGTTCGTTTCGTCTTTTCTGGGGTGCCATGTTTCCTCTCAATTCCTGGGTGGATGGTCTTATTCTGTCCATAGCCTTCTGTATCGTCTTTTAAGGGGCGAATCAACTTTAATCCAATTCGCCCGGAAAATTGGCCGCCCTATACCAGGCCTTTGATCCTTCACTTAACGAGGAACCACCATGCTCCATCGCATACTCGCCGTGCTGCTTGCCACTCTTCTGCTGGCCACCGTTTCTTGGGCAGAGCCGCCCCGGCCACTCATGGAAGCCAGCCTTTATGTGCTCACCGAAGCCGGGCCCCAAGAACTGGAAGGCTCGCCCCAACTTTTATTTGATTCCATGAACAAGGGCACCTGGAAGAACAAAGGGAAAACCGGATGGATTTACATCATCCAAAAGACGGATGAATTGACCGACGAGGTCATGGACCTCCGATTTCAACTGGAAACTTTGAACGACCCCCAGGGCCATTTGATGGTCACACGCCTTGTGATACGGGGAAAAGAATCTAGGGGGGCGGAGGCTTACATCGCGCTGCAGTACCTCATGAGCAATGCCCAGGCCTACGCCAAACAAAACGCAAACCAATAACCCCTTGCCAAGGCCAGCTCGCCATCCGAATGGGAAACGTGGATGCGTTCACCCCATTGATGGGGCTGGCCTTTTCCTATGTGGCGGATAAAGAAAAGGAATAGTGGCCGTAGGGCGCCTGAATCAGCGCATGAAGACGGGTCAGAAAAAATTCATGGGTGGCGTGAATTATATTGACTGGGGTGAGGGGAGTGGGATAGGGTTCCAGGAAGAGAGACTGTATCACAATAATTTAGGCTATTTGATTGTATCGCAATGTTGCTCAAATAAATGTGCATCATTTATCTTTAGAGGTGCCCAATGGGTGAAACCGCCAAAAGACTTAATAAAAAATATAACCTGGGTGCCGTCAGTTTCTATTACCACAAAGAAGGTAAGTTTTATGAAAACCTTAAGGGATTCCCTGGGGTATTATTTGATTCGAATGGTTATGTGCGTTTTGCAAGCGAGGATGAGTATAAAAATCATGAAAAAATATCTGTTTCAGTAAAAACCAATGTAAAAGGTGGAATTTCGTCACTCAAAAACTACATTAAGTTCCCAGACCTTAACAACCGAAACAATACCGACAACTCGCATGTGAACAATTTTGCCCCAGAGCCCACAGGAACAGCAAATGAATATAACGCGACTCAGAATAATCAAATAAATTCATCAGGGGCTAGAAACCAAGATAATACTGGTGATTCATATGGTGAAGCATTTAACCCACAAAGTTTAGAGGACGCACGGAATTGGATTGAATCACAGGTTGCTATTAGACAAGGCGCTACAGAATTTAGAAAGCGTCTTTTAGAAGCTTATGATCGTAAATGCCTTATTACAGATTATGAAGTGGAAGAGGCTTTACAAGCTGCACATATATGCCCTTACAGAGGGCCATCATTTAATGCCTTGGAAAACGGGCTTTTACTCCGAGCCGATGTTCATACTCTTTTTGATCGGCATTTATTTTCTATAGACCCAAAAACATTTACGGTTATTTTGACGCCAAAACTTAAAGGGACTTCTTATGAAGCCCAATTAAGCGGGAAAAAAATAAAACCTTCAAAAAATATGGATTTGGAAACGTTTAAATTCGCTTTGCAAATTCACCTTAAGGAATCAACTATAACTTTATAATAAAACCATACTATACCGTGCAGGCATAAGGACATAATTCGGAAAGAATGTCATCTCACCCGCTCAATGGCCCCAATGTATTACTCTTATATAAAGTCAAGAAAAAATAACATAATAAGCTATCAATGTGTCAAGAAAGTTAGTTTGCTTGGGTGCAATCGCGGAGAAATACCTAAATTCTTAATAAATAAAATAAATTCAAATAATATACCGGTTCCGAAAGTAGAAGAAGAAGTTCCCTTTCTTTGGGAAATTAACATTGAAGAGGCTTTAAAAAATGAAAAACGAGAGGAAAATACCATTATTATAGATCTAATGCCGAAAAATGAAGATAGAATATCTTTATTCGAATTATGCTCCGTTTATGGATTCACTAATAAACGCTGGTCAAGTATGCTCTATCACCTAAAAGGTTTGTTTGTTGATGAAGAGAACAAAAACATCGATAAAAATAAATTTGAAATAGATGAATCTGACATAGATAACCCATATTTTACTATTAATTACGTACATAGGGGGTATGTTGAAAATGGGAAACTTATTGAAAGATGGTCTCCATCATCACCAGGATCAAATAACTCTGCGCTTTTGGAGCCCGATGCACTCGATTTCTTCTGTCAATCAGCATTAAAAGTAAATAAAGGGATAGAAAAATAGGTCGCAGCGGCTAACTATCCCCCTTTTCTATCCACCCTTTGTGTAGTGTAAAAATAGAGCGGTGACTAACCTGTTTTCAGCGCGCCCGCTCATCCCACTCCCCATTCTATCCCTCCTCTTAGCCACCCCTTTGCACTCATTCATTTAAATGGTCCCCATGAAGACCATATATATGTTCATTTTTCTCTTTGCCGTAGGTGTCAGCGACCAATATTTAGGAACTCACTTCCTGGGGCCATTTGCCAAATATATCGAGTGGTTTAACGACTATTTCTTCATTGCTATGTTCCTTTATTATGCCATCCTCTTTGCCTCCCAAAAGATGCGGGGTAAAGATGAAGAAGCATGTTGAACAAACCCTGAAAATTTAAAACAAAAAATCTCCCAATACATGGATGCGGGAAAACAAATCAACATACTCCCCCCGCAACCGTCCTACCGTTCGCTCTCTACTTCCACTTAGCACTAAGCATGGAGGCAGGCCCAAACAACCTGTCCGCAAAGCTCATTTGCAGCACCCGCCTTCCCATCTCTGGTTTGTGGCAGGCCAGTTCTCCCGCCAGTTCGTCGTAGGCCCCCTGCAGCAAAGACAGATAGGCGGCCAGGTCATAGGAAGGTTCGGGCGGCACCAGCGGCTCTGGCAAATATCGTTTCAGCGGTTCTTTCGACTGACGATTCACAATGAGATAGCGCACCGATTGGCCGGGGCTTAGGGTGATTCCTTGCTGGGCCAGCAGTTGCAGGCAAACCGCCGTTGCCCCCTGCCCTTTGTATTCGTCCAAGGGGCGGGAGACCCGCATTTTAATCAGCAGATCATCGCGCCCCGCTCGGCCTTCCAGCAATCGCCGCCGGAACGAACGGAACACCTCCAGTACCGCGTCATGGTTCACGTTCAGGGCGTCCACGCTGTCGCACTGAGCCATCACGGCCAGCATGGCCCGTTGCGCCGCTTTTACCAGGGGTGGGGTGTCTCTTCGCCGCAGCATCAAGCCCCGGGCCTTGGTTTCTCCGCTTTCAAAGCGGCCAAAGTAACGGGTGGCGGCGGTGATGTTGGGGCTGGTCTTGGAGGTGGGAAAGCAGATCCAGCTGTACACGCCCTCCAGCGCCAAATCCAACCCGGTGCTTTGGTGCACCTGGGCAGACAAACCCGCCAGTTCTTGCGGCGTGGCCGGGGGTTGGCGGGTCATGTACAGAGAATCGGTTAACCCGTGCAGCAGGGTGAAGCCCATGGCCTCGGCGGCTTCCTTGGCTTGCAGCAGGGCTTCCCGGCCCAGGGCGGTCACCGCCTCGTGGGCTTCAATCAATCCAAAGCGGGCATTTTTGTAACCCTGATAACCAAACGTGGTCACCAGCAGCCACTTGATGGCGCTGTAGCGTTGATCGGCGGCCAGCCGGGCGGCCTGGGTGGGGGCCTCCCGTTTCAGTTGTTTGTAGGCAGTCCGCTTGCCGAGCACGGGCTGGATGGTTTCCGGAATCAATCCCCGCCGTTGGACGCAGGTGTGATAGGGGGTCCCCGGAACCGGATGCTGCCCCACGCAGCAAGGACAGTTCATGGTTTCGGGCGAGACGTTGTGGCGCAGCATCAGGGTGGGATACATCTGGGCGTAATCCAGTTCCACCACTCCCTGGTGCAGGCCCGCCGGGGGGAAATAACTCAGGCCGCCTTTGTCTACCTTCAGCAGGGTCAGGGCGGTTTTGGGGGTTTCCAGTTGGGTTTTGCGGCTGGGGATGAGGTAACCCGCCCGCAACGCCAAGCGGATTTCCATGTTGGTCAACGCCGTGCCCGCGGCACTGCGGGCCATCCGCTGCACCGGGATCCCCCCGATGCGGGCCATTTCCACCAGCCCCTCCAGGCCAGACTGGGCGATGAAAAAACTGTTGCGGGTGTCTAAGTGCCAGCGGCCAATCAACGGGTAGCTGGGGGCCTTGTAGGTCACCTGGCCGTAATGCATGAACGACCGGCCCAACCGCTCCACCCGGCGGGTGATGCCCTGGGGGTCCCGGTCCAGGTTCAGGGTTTTTCCCATCCGCTGCGCCTGCTCCACCAGCCAAGGGAAGAGGACCCCGTCTCCCCCCTCGCTCCACACCAAATCGGGGTCCAAGCGGGCCACCAACTGCTCCAACTGGGTCACCACCTGCGCCGGGGTGTCCATGGACCATTCCTGGCGCTGGTCTTCCCAGGCCACCACCAGCCGGTTTTTCCGGGGGGAGATCAGGGGAGACTCCCCCAGGCTCAAACGCAGCGTGCGCATGTTGGGCAGGGAGAACTGGGCGTCCCAGCGGCTGTCCAAAGCCCGGATGGTTTTCAATCGCTCACCCTCGGCCTCCCATTCTACCTGGGCCATGGGGTAAAGGTCGTTGACCATCAGCCACGCCAGCACCGGGTCCAGGGTAGAGTCGTACAGTTCCGCGCTCAAAAACCGGTGGGTCAGCTGCCGGTACAACCCCTTGATCTTCTCCGGCCGCGCCACCGTGGCGGCCATCACCCGCAACAGCCGGTTGCTGTAAAACTCCCGCCGCTCCACCCAGCCCCTCAGCCGCACAACCCCGCTTTGTTCCGCCTGACGGCAAATGGCCGCCAGCTCTCGCCGGTTGCCCCACAGATAAACCGTGGGAGAAAAAGGCGTTTCCAACCGCAGGCGGGAACCATCCTCCCCCAGCAGATACAACATGATGTGGGGGGCATAGCCATCCACGTCAAACAACACACCGCGTGCCATGGTGCTTCACTCCGCGTTTGGGGGAGCGCCTGGCCCCTCCTCTGGTTTCGCCTGCAGCCTGGCCAGCGCCTTGTGCAATTCAATCAGGTTGGCCAACAAAATGGCCTCCATGGGCCAAACGGCAGACTGCGCCACCCCGGAAGGGGTGTGCTTCCGGGCCGCGTCGAACACCAGGTCAAAATACGCCTGATCCTCCTTGCGCAGGGCCCGCCTGAAGTCGGCCCAGGCTTGCTGCTGCTGGTCGATGACCCACGAGTAGGGGGCTACCGTTTTTCCCATGGCACGTATCCGCTGATGGGGAGTTGATCAATGGGGATCTGCTGCGGAATCGCCCGGCGCATCCGTTCAAACAATGGCGGGCGTTGGCGGCAAGGGGTGCGCTCCACCACCATCAGCGGCAGCCCAGCCCGCTCGTAAAAGCGAATGGCCCGCAAAAACCGCTGGTGAAAAAACTGGGCATCGGCTTCGTTCAAGTCTGGGTCTCCAAACAGCCGCTGGGGCCGCATGAGCAGCACCCCGCCCGGCGAGGGGCGCGCGTACAACTGCCGCAGGGCCTCCAGCAGTTGATCCACAGACATGACCCGCATCACCCGCACCGCCGAAAGCACCGCTTGGGCGTCCATCCCCCGCTCACGGGCCAGCGCCGCCAGCCGGTACGGGTCGAAGTCCATGCCGGTAGATACCACCAGCGGAGACTGCCCGGCCTGCACCGCCGCCACCATCACCCGGTGAGCGGCAGACGCCACCCCCTGGCCGCCCGTGAGCAGCACGGGGGCCGGCCGCCTGTCCGGCGCGGGCAAGGCTTTGGCCGGGCCAATAGATACAAGCGGCTGTGTATGGCTCGGGGCCATGGGGGTGGTTGTGCAAAAAGGGGAAATCGCTTCCAACCGGGTTCACCCCCCAATATACATGTAAATATTATTGTTCGATAGACGTCATGCAAAATAAATTACTTGCATACAAGGGGGGGGCGGGGAGAGGGGGCAAAGGGCCATTTATACTTGTCGTATTCTGTTTCACTCCCTAGCAACTACGGTGTCATATAGTCCGTAGTGTGCTAGGCCTTCATGGCTTTCGATTCCGGTATAGCGGAGAGAGGCATCTTCATAGCGACGAAAAGCAAAGACTGCCTGATTCATCTGCTCGGTGTTAAACACTTTCAAACGAACTAGAAGATGGAAGTCCTTCACAGATAGGCCGGTGACCGCCGAAAACAAATCTGTTTCAATTTTGGTAATAACATCTTGAAGCGTGTTTTCTCGAAAGTCAGTCAAGTACATGAAGGCAGGAATCCGTGTGGCGAATTTTCTCAATTTATCCTGCACGAGTTTTCGCTTGGACTTATACTCCTTTTCCTCATCTGTAAGTTCCTTTTTCTCCTTTGCTGTAAGTTCGCCTTGTTTGGCTTTATCCTTTAAACCCTTTACCTTATCACTCTTGTTAATGATGGTTTCGATGATGTTATCTCCAAGAGCCCGCCAACCCTCAATACGCTCCACGGCGGCCATTGCATCGGGATTATCCATGATGCGACGCAGGGTGTCGTTGTCTACATTTACCAGGAGCGGGGACTCCCACTTGCGAGCCAACAAGGTGCCCGACGTTCCGGCCATAGCAATGTCGAGAATGCCACCGGCATCAATCTGCGTCATATTGGCGCCGTCGTAAGCTAGGACTGGAAGGAATGACACGAGATCCTTAACGGCATTCTCCGGGTTTGGCTCGTTGGGTGACAACCCAATCCCATATTCAGAATGTTGCCGCAACGCCCTCGTCGGCGCGAAGTCGAACACAAAGCAGATGGGCTTGAGAATTTCTTCCTCGTTTGGATCATTGCCGTTGGGATTCATGATGGACCAAGGTGATTGAACCCGGAAGGCAGCCTGAAAGTAGGTCTCCGGCGATTTAAGGTTGCGCAACATCAGGATAGATGACCATTGCGGAACGGTTACGCCGGTTGTAAGTTTTCCGCACGACAGTGTGATGGTTTTTGAGGTGAATCCACTCCCGATGGCCTTTCGAACAGGCGGCAATGCATCCAGCCCAATCCCTGCCGATGCCCCTGCCGAAACAATGACCTGGTAGTCTCGCCAAAAAGTATTGTGTTTTTCCGACAGCAGGTTGGCCATAGCATGGCAGGCTGAAACATTGGGCAGAAACCAAAACGAATGCTGCAGGTAAGGCAAAAGTCGTACATCAGAGTATGGGAACGGTGGTCGCGAGCCCGTCTTCAGAAATTCGATGGATTTGGGGGCATAACCACCACGGATGATTTCCAGCCACTTTTGCACATCACTCTTGTGCTTGAACTGAGCTGAGTCACCTGTTCCTGATGCCTCGAAAAACGCGTTAAGATCGAACTCATCGAATTCGCCTGAGCTTGCGATGGCAAGCAATTCATCGGGCATTTTGTAAGTAAGCAATCGCATTTGAGGTAGGGAGCCATAGGGGTTTCTTTTTTCCGGGTACTTCGCTGCAAACGTTTCTTTCGCGCGCTGCTCGTCTGTGTAAGTCCAGTTAAATATTTGTTCTTCGATGAACTCACCTGTGGCCAGAGCCTTGAATGGGGTGCCAGATAGATAGAGATACGCCTTGGTCGTGATCGGGAGAAATTCAGTCTCCTTTTCAGAAAGTACAGTCAGGTCCTCGTTCATGCTATCGAGGCCGCCACCGTATTCGATCTTCGTTTCCTTCTTGGCTACCGCATCCTCTTCGCCTTCAAACAACTCTTTTGCGGTGACTCGCCATGCCCCGAAGTGATATTCATCGAACACCACCAGATCCCAATTTATGCCGTGCAACCATTCGTTTTTCGGTTTGATATTACCTGCCGCATCGTGACCCAGCAGGTCCTGAAAGGAGCCAAAATACACAAGAGGTTTCTTTGAAGTGATTTTGGAAGGATCGCTACCCGATGACTTTGACAAATACTGCCAACCATCAAAATCAACGTGTGTTTGAAGGTCTGTCTGCCAAGCATCTTCCACTGCGGGCTTGAATGTCACCACAAGTACACGTTTGGCTTCAAGTTTTTTGGCGAGTTGGTACGTGGTGAATGTCTTGCCAAAGCGCATCTTTGCGTTCCACAGGAACCGAGGGACTGAATTCTTGTTTTCCGCCCAGATGGAATGGAAGTAGGCGTACGTCTTTTTTATTGCATCAGCCTGCTCGTCCCGCATTTTGAATGTCAGGTGATGCGTTCCGGTGAAGCGTTCGCCCGTGCGCAATTCGGTCAGCACGGTCTTCACATCATTGACCGTGCAACGCATCCACTCCAGTTCGACGTTCTCGAAACCCTTTTTGACAAGCGCCGCACGCACCTCGTGATCGCTGAAGAGGGTACCGTCGTCGCGCTCGGCGGATTCATCCAACTCGATCCTGTAATTCCTAATGGCGGCAGTCCTTACCTGCTCGGCAATGCGCTGTTTCACGTCACGGGTCGTCTGTCCAACCTTGAGCAGGCCCTGGTGGGCCGGGTCGGCAATCGAGTATGCGTAGATGCGTGGTCGGGCTGTGGGCTTCGGGGCGAGGATTTCCTCGATGGTCTTACTCATCTGTCTCGCCCATCGGACGAATCATACTGTTGATGAACGCGATCTCGTTCTTGGTGATGCCGTACTTTTCATACAACATTTCGTCCGTCCAAGTCTTATCCCATGACTGCCGTGGAACCCATGAGTATGTCGACCGCGGTGCGTCTTGCGTGATCTTCCGCAACGAAACAAGAAAGCGAAAGAGGCGCGTACGGTAGTAGCTTGCAAAGCTGTTCGCCTCGTGCGAGGATTTAAACGGCGCAACGATCAAATATGATTGAGTACACACAGACGGCGGTTCGGCAACAATCACTTTGCCAAGAATCTGGTGCGGGAAGGTTTCGCCAGCTCCGTAGGCTTTAGGAACAAGCACCTTCCAGAAATCAATTGCCTCAACGTTCTTGCTGATCACGCTACGCGCAACGAAGCCGAATGTGCGCTGTGTATGGTTTATCAGATGCAATCCGATCTTACCCTTTTCGCTCTTTTCACTCCAGTCCTTGAAGTTCGTGGCAATTCCGAATGGTGTATCGCCTGAAACCATATCTGCGACTGAAGTCTCTTGCTTTGCAAGAACTTTCCGAAGAATTCCAAGCGCACGTTCATCCCTGACAAAGACGTCGAACTCACCAAGATTTCGCCCTTCCTGGTAATGCTCGACACCACCCGAAATGCGGGTGACGTTGCAGGTCCCCTTATTTGCAACATCCCAAAGAAAATAGCAAATACCCCCTTTGATCTGCACGCCAGGAAAAGCATCTCCCGAATCCTGAAAGTCTGTGAGGCTGCGGAGATGGCCGCTATTGAGCATCTCCTTCCGAAACTCGTCAAGTCCGCGCCCTCCGGCGAGCCAGCGAGAGGGAATCACCATCGACAAATACCTTGGCTCCAAATTCTTTGCCTGTTCTACGAATAAATGATAGATGGATGAATCGCTCGTGCCGCCCGCGCCACCCTTCATCTGGTAAGGCGGGTTGCCAATGATCACATCAAATTGCATGGTGCCTCCGAATAGTTCAATAATGCGAGATTTGATGTCGTTGGTGTGAATAAACGCATAAGCGTAATTTTCAATTCCTTCTTCACGATCCAAAATTGCTTTTGGCGCACCGCAGAATTTACACTTTGTGCCCCCCCAATTGTGCTCTATGCGCTCGAACCAAATATTACCCGCCTCACTGGTGAAGGACTTGGCAATGGAGTGTTGCCCATTGGCAAATTTTGAACAGTACACACTCCTGCGGGCGAGCAGACTGGTAAGGTGGGTAATACCGATGCCGAAAACCTGCTTGGTCAGAATATGATCAACGCGCTTTTGAAGGTCTGGAATTTCTTTCTTCAGTCCCTCGGTCAGGCGCTTCGTAATCTCACGAAGGAACACCCCCGACTTCGTGCAAGGGTCCAGGAATTTCACCGAACTGTCCGCCCAAATGTCCGCCCCATTGTTACTGACTGCCCATGCCTCGGCGAGTGTGTCCAGCATCCTGTTCGCGAACTCTGGCGGTGTAAACACCTCGTCGTTTGACAGGTTCGCAATACAGGACAACACATCCGGATTGCGACCGCGAAGCGTAAAACTGGCCTGGTTGTTCATGGCCTCCCCTATTTTGATGCCCCCATTTCGGCGGCTGCCAGTTCCTTCGCAGTGACCGTCGGGTATGTTTTAAACGGTTTGAAAATCTCGTGCTTACCCATATTCGCGAATAGAGAATCCTCCGCACTGTAGGATGATGATCCTGTGAGGTCCCCCAAGAGGAAGTCGCGCCGCTGAAACTTTCCCTTGCCCAGGTATCCCCATTCCGCGAACGTAATCGCCTTGTCGTCAGCCGTGCGCATCGTCAAGGCGTCCCCATGGACCAGGTTCACCGAAAGCACGTAGAAACCGGCCTTATACAGGTCGTCCGATTCTTCGATGTTCAGGTACCCCGCGAAAATCTCCAGCAGGTTGGCCCGGCACTCGGCGATATTGTCCGCCAGGAGTTCAATCCCGTAAATGCACATCAACCCCAATAGCGTATATTGCTGCTTCTCAAATTCGGATTTCCCGTACTTGACCTCAACCGCCGCAAGCTTGCGCTGAAGCACCTTGACGAGAAAATTTCCGCTACCGCACGCAGGCTCCAGAAAGCGCGAGTCAATCCGCTCGGTCTCCCCCTTCACTAGGTCGAGCATGGCCTCGACCATCCACTCCGGGGTGAATACCTCGCCATGATCGGCGACACGCTGTTTTGATTTTGTAAGACTCATGGTCGAATACAAAGGTTTATCCCCGAAGTCCTCATGTGGCGTATCAACCTCGACCCCCTCTGAATGGGTAAGATGGTACTTCTGGCCGATATTGTTTTTAGTGCCACCCAGGTTTAGAGATATCACATGGCACTCCTTTTGGAGAGTAGGGGAATAATCACCTTAATCAAAGCAATCTTCATCGTAACCAAGCCCTGAGGTTGGTAACTGCCTGATATAGTTTCATTATCCAGCCACCTGACGATCTAGCGCCATTGACTTACTTGATTGCCCGGCCACTCTTTTAGTAATCCCCCACTCCCCAGAAAATAATCTTCGTCGGCACAAGGCCTTGAAGGCGTTTTTGAGATTCGTTTTGTTTGTACTTGTAATCACGACGCCAGACTTAAGTCAACTTTTGCAATGCAGGCCCCAGGGCTTGGGAAGATGGATTTTGGGTGCGCTTCATTTGAATGAATGGCACACCTGATCACATCACCTATCACACCCCCTGGACAGAATAGGGCCGGATCAATTGTCTTTTTTTCGCTGATTGGGATATGCCATGACTACCTTCTTAATTCCTTTTTTGTGGGGTTTCCATGGCCAAGATGTTTCCTGAACGACTTCCGGAGGCAACCCTGCGGGAGCGGGGCAAGCAAGCCGAGGTGGACGTGTACCGCGCGTTGGCGTCATCGCTGCACGATGGCTACACGGTGTTTTACGGCGTGAAGTGGATTTCCAAACCAGAGCATGGCTACACCCAGGATGGGGAGGCCGACTTTGTGGTGGCGCACCCGGATCATGGGGTGATGGTGCTGGAGGTGAAGGGGGGCGAGATTTCGTTTGATGCGTCTGCCAGCCGCTGGAGCAGCCGCAGTGCCAACGGAGAGACGCACCCGATAAAAGACCCCTTCCAGCAGGCCATGGTTGGCAAGAAGATGCTGCTGAACAAGTTGAAGCAACACCCCGCTTTAAAGGGGAAGCACATTCCCATGAGTCATGGGGTGGTGTTCCCCAAAGCGTTGAAAAACCATTTCGCTCTGGCGCCAGATCAGCCGCCGGAGGTGATTGTGGACCATGACGACCTAACTCGGCTGCCTGGGGCCATTGAACGGGTGTTCGGATACTGGAAAGAAAAAATATCGGAGGGAGCGTTTGGGGCGGCTGGGATGGGGGCGATCGAAGGCGTGCTGGGCCGGTCGTTTCAGTATCGTTTGCCCATGGCCCATGCCCTGAGGGAGGATCAGCGGCGCATGGTGGAGCTGACCGAGCAGCAGTTTATGGTGCTGGATCTGCTTTCTCAGCAGCGGCGGGCGGCCATTCACGGCGGTGGGGGATCGGGGAAAACCTTGCTGGCCATGGAGAAGGCCCGCCGATTGGCTAATGAGGGGTTTCGAACCCTGCTGACCTGTTACAACCGGCCCTTGGCCGAATCCATCAAAGCCGCCCTGGGAGCGGTGGAAAACTTGACCGTGGCCAACTTTCACACGCTGGCCTATGAAACCGCCGCGGGCTGCGGCATTCCGCTGGCCGATCCGGCCAAGCCGGAAATCCTCCCCAAAAACTTCTGGGAGGAACAGGTTCCCGAAGCCTACTTGCAGGCACTGGACAGCGGCTTTGAAAAGTTCGACGCCATTGTGGTGGATGAAGGGCAGGATTTTCAGGAAGGATGGTGGATTCCATTGCAATTTAGCCTGAACGATCCGGATCAGGGGGTGTTTTATGTGTTTCAAGATGATCAACAGCGCATTTACCGGCAGGGGAAATTGCTGGAGGGGGTAGCCCCCTTTCCGCTGAATCAAAACCTGCGAAACACTCAGGTGATCCACCGGTTGGCGCAACGGTTTTACGCTGGAGGAAAATCCACGGCCCGCGGGCCGGAGGGGCGCCCGATCGAATACGTGGTACCAGACAACCGAACCTTACTGACCTCGGAAATACGGCGGGTGATTGAGCGGTTGATCCAGGAAGAAAAAGTAGCCCCGGAAGATATCGCGGTGCTGTATGCCCGGAAGCAGCACCGAGAACAGATCGCCCCCGAACATAAAATTGGCCGCTATCCGGTCACGTTATCCACCGAAACGAAGCCTGGGCATTGTGTGCTGGAAACCATTCACCGGTTTAAAGGCTTGGAGCGGCCAGTGGTGGTTTTGGCGGGCTTGCAGGGGCTGCGCTTGCCCAACGATCAGTCTTTGATTTACGTCGGCATCACCCGCGCCCAGGGGCATTTGGTGATCGCGGAGGAAAAACAAGTGCTGGCCCAGCTGAACCTGCTGTAAGGGAATGTTGTAGGGGGGAAAAGAACCGTCCTCCTTCTCATCATTCGCTAACAGGTTTTCAGGCGAAAGTGCTCCAATTTCAAGACAAACAGAATGAGATATACCTGTATGATTTGATCATCTTAGTCCCCCCCTTTCCCCGCCCAAGTACCCCCCAAGACAGCCCCACAAACCACAATTTCAGAGAAAAGGGAGGATGATATAGGAGCCTAGGGTCACGACTAGGAGAAAATTACATTGACATTCGGAAAAGTAGTTGTTACCTTAACTTTAAGACGGAAGGTGACAATAGGCTTATACGGGTCTGGATGCTGTATAGCTCGGGAACATAGGTATCCCCGGGCTATACACATGCAAAGGGGGGAGACGAACCCCCCTGACAGGGTTCGAGTCCCTACGTATTTTGACTATAGGTCACCTTCTGTCTTTATTCCATCCCAAGCGGATGGTGGATTGAAACGGAAATGTAGTTGTTACTGAAAGAGAAAAGGACTTCTCTCGTAACCCGAGAAGTCCTTTTCTTTTTTTTACTAAAAATTGTTCCATCGGCCTTATTCTGTCCACCCCTTATGCTCTACTTTTCTTGCCACCGTCACCAATGTTTTGACAGCGGTCGCAAAGCATGATTAAGGTTTAACGACTTAAACAAAGATTCTCCAAATGAATTCTTGAGCCGCCCCATGAATGAAAAGGATGCCAATAAAAATAGTGCCCCTATTGCGCACCATCGGGCCTCTGATGGTGAAGATCAAAAGCTCAAAGACCATCTTTTTGAGGTGGGGCAATTCGCCCGTTCCTATGCCGAAAAAATTGGTTTGGCCAGCCTAGGGGAGTTGCTGGGCTTGCTGCACGACCTGGGGAAATTTAGCACTGAGTTTCAAGACTACCTTAAATCTGCTGTGGGGCTGCTCAATCCAGACGAAGATGAAAACTTTGTAGACGCTGCGGCCATGCGGGGAAAAATTGACCACTCCACCGCAGGGGCGCAGTGGATTTGGCAGGCGCTTGGTAACCAAGGTGCCATGGGCAACCTTACCGCCCAGATGTTGGCTCTGTGTTTGGCTTCTCACCATTCTGGGTTAATAGACATCTTGGAACCAAGCAAAACCGCACCGGCGATGGACCGATTTTCAGCCCGCATGGGCAAATCAGATGAGAAGACTCACTTATCTGAGGTGTTAAGGATTTTGCCAGAACCAATTCAGACCCGTTTGGAGACTTTGCGGAAGGATTCCGAAGTGCACCAGGAGATGGCGGCCCTATTTAAGACCATTGCCCAAGGCAAAGTGGGGCATGATGGAAAACCCACCCCCCTCGCTCAATTTCAACTGGGGCTGGTGGTGCGATTTTTGTTCAGTTGCCTGATCGACGCTGACCGGGTGAACACCGCCAACTTTGAAAACCCCCGCGCCGCGAAAATGCGGGCTCAGGGCCGGTACGAGGAGTGGAATGTTCTGATTAAGCGTTTGGAAGACGAGCTGGTGAAATTCAAAATAGAAGGTGAAATTGACCAAATCCGACAAAACGTTTCTAAGCATTGCCTGGATGGAGCGGAACGCGACCAAGGGATTTACACCCTTACCGTTCCCACTGGGGGAGGGAAAACTTTGGCCAGTCTTCGTTTTGCACTACGCCACGCTGAAAAGCACAAGCTGGAACGGGTGATCTATGTGCTCCCCTTTACCACCATCATTGACCAAAACGCCCGGGTGGTTCGTGACATTCTGGAACCAGAGGGCGTAGAGCCAGGCTCAGTTGTGTTGGAGCACCATTCTAACTTGACTCCTGAAAAACAAACTTGGCGGGGGAAAATTTTAGCGGAAAACTGGGACGCCCCCGTGGTGTACACCACCAGTGTTCAGGTGCTGGAAGCTCTGTTTGACGGAGGCACCCGGGGAGCCCGCCGTATGCACCAACTGGCCAGGTCGGTCATCGTATTCGACGAAATACAGACGTTGCCTATCCGTACCGTGCACATGTTCAACAACGCCATGGCGTTTCTTACTCAGCATTGCAGCACCACTGTGGTGTTGTGTACGGCTACCCAGCCATTGCTCCATCAGGTGGACCCGAACAAGGGTGCCATGCCAAAAGGCGAGGAACTGATGCCTAACGTGAAAAATCTTTTTGATGACCTCAAGCGGGTAGAAGTGGTGTCTCACACCAAGAATGGTGGCTGGTCTCATTCAGATGTGTCAGAACTGGCCGTGGCCGAAACCAACCGAACGGGCAGTTGCTTGGTGGTGGTCAACACGAAGAAAGCCGCATTAGAAGTATATAACCTTTGTCGCCAAGCAGTGGGCCAAAATGAAGAAGGTACGAAAGTGTACCACTTGAGCACCCATCAGTGCCCGGCCCATCGCAAGACCATTTTGGGCGACATGCTGACCCACCTGGACCCAAAAAATAAGATCAAGGTGCCGGTGCTGTGCGTGTCCACCCAACTCATCGAGGCGGGGGTAGATGTGGATTTTGGCTCGGTGATCCGCTTTGCCGCCGGGTTGGATTCTATCGCCCAGGCTGCCGGACGATGCAACCGCAACGGCCGCCAGCCCACCGGCCGGGTGCACGTGGTCATCCCCCAAAATGAAAACCTGGACCAGTTGAAAGACATTCAAGTGGGAAAGGAAGTGGCCCTGAGGGTATTGAAGGATTACGAGGAAACCCCGGAAAGCTTCGAGGGAAATCCCATCGGCCCTAAGGCCATGGAGCAATACTACGAGTACTACTTCTACAAGCGAAGCGGTGAGATGGAGTATAAGGTGGGAGAACACACCCTGGGGCATGACGACACCCTGCTGAATCTGCTATCGGATAACACAAAGGTGAAAGCAGATTACAAGCGCAATAATCATGGGGAGCCTCCCTACCTACTCCACCAGTCGTTCGCCACGGCTGGGAGGGTGTTCAAGGCCATTGACGCACCCACCACCGGGGTCATCGTGCCCTACGGTAAAGATGGAACAACACTCATTGGGGACTTATTTGCTACCGAGGATCCAATCCGCCAAGCTCCTCTGTTGCGAAAGGCCCAGCAATTCACCGTCAACCTGTACCCATACCAATTGAAAAAACTCCCTGCCGGGGCGCTGAAAGATATCCCGGGTGAATCGGGGATTTTGACTCTGAACGCATCTTATTACCACCCGGAGTTTGGCCTGAGCCTGGAACCCATAGAAAATAGAAGAGAGGAGGTGCCAATTGGCTGAAAAACCTAACCGCATCGAATTCAAAACCTGGGGGCGTTATGCCTTATTCACCGACCCCCTCACCAAAATAGGGGGAGAGAAATGCTCCTATCATATTCCCACCTACGAGGCGCTTAAAGGCATCGCCAAATCCATTTACTGGAAACCCACCTTCACCTGGGTCATCGACGAAGTGCGGGTGATGAAGCCCATCCGCACCCAAACCAAGGGCACCAAGCCCCTAGAATTCAGCGGCGGAAACACCCTGGCCATCTACACCTTTTTGGCCGAGGTGGAATACCAAGTGCGGGCGCATTTTGAGTGGAATCAAAACCGACCAGAACTGGAACAAGATCGCAACGACGGCAAGCACCATTCCATCGCCTTGCGCGCCTTGGAGCGCGGGGGGCGCCAGGATATTTTTCTGGGGACCCGTGACTGCCAGGGGTACGTGGAACCCTGTGATTTCGGCAGCGAGGCGGGGCATTACGACAATCACGACGAGCTGGCTTATGGCCTAATGTTCCATGGATTCGACTACCCAGATGAAACCGGGAACCACCAGCTGCACGCGCGGTTTTGGCGGCCAGTGATGAAAAAAGGGGTCGTCAAATTTGACAGCCCCCAAGCCTGCACGGTGCGCAAATTCATTCGGGACATGCAGCCTAAGGCGTTCCAAGAAAAACACACCCTGCAACACGTCGAGCAAACCCTGCGGGAATGGTACCCGGAAAGCGAGGGCATATGAGTTGGGTTCAGACGCTGTATGAGACCTATGAACGGTGCGCCCCTGCCTTTGCCCAAGGAGATGACGCCTTGACGCCCATCGGGCACACCAAACAGCAGGCTCACTTGGAAATCATCCTAGATGGCCAGGGAAACTTCAAGCGTGCCCAAGTAGTAGCCAAGGAGAACACCCTAGTGCCCGCCACGGAAAGATCGGCAGGCCGCACCAGTGGAGAGGCCCCTCACCCCTTATGTGACAAAATTCAGTACTGCGCGGGAGATTACAAGGTGTTTCATGGGCGCAAAGACGCCTATTTTGACAGCTACCTGAAACAGCTGACGGATTGGTGTGCTTCGGACCAAGCCCATCCCAAGGCCAAGGCTGTTTTAGCCTATGTGAGCCAAAAACGGGTGGTAGCCGATCTGGTGGAGGCAAAAATCCTGTGGTTGGATGAACAGCGCCATTTGAGAACGGCACCCCCGCCAGAACAACCCGAGGCGGCGCTGTTCAAAATGCTCACCCCCAAGAAGGAAAAAGGCAGCGACGCACCCTTGCGCGATCAGGGCGATGCCTTTGTGCGTTGGCGTGTGGAAGTGCCCGGCGAACATGCTACCGGAACCTGGGAGGACAAGTCGCTGCTCCAGTCCTGGACTGACTATTACGCCAGCCAGCAAACCAAGACGGGCATTTGCTTAGTGACGGGTGAAGACACTATTTTGGCCGAGCAACACCCCGCCAAGCTGCGCCACGGGGCCGATAAAGCCAAGCTCATCTCCTCCAACGACACCAGCGGGTTCACCTATCGAGGGGAGCACTTTACCGATGCGGAGCAGGCTGCCGGAGTGGGGTTCGCAGTGACCCAGAAGGCTCACAATGCCTTGCGCTGGTTGATTGACCGACAAGGAGCCAAGAACGGAGAACAAGTCATCGTGGCCTGGGCGATCGCCGGAAATCCGATCCCAAATCCGCTGGAAGACACCCATAACCTGTGGGCTGCTGCCATGCGGGAGGTTGGCGTCACCTTGCCCGATTCCGTACCCAAAGCCCAAACAGAAGGAAATGCCAACACGGCCCAGGATCTAGCCCTGCGCCTCAAACGCCTTGTCGCGGGCTATCATGCCAAGTTAGGAGATACCGACAACGTGGTGGTTATGGGCTTGGATTCGGCTACACCGGGGCGCATGGCGATCACTTACTACCGGGAGCTCACTGGGTCAGAATTCCTGGAGCGCATCGAGCACTGGCACAAAAGCATCGCTTGGCACCTAACGGGGTATGACAAAGAGGCAAATACCGCCATTCGGTTTACCGGAGCCCCCGCCCCCAGGGACATTGCAGAAGCCGCTTTTGGCCGTCGCTTGGACGACAAACTGAAAAAAGCCACCGTGGAGCGCCTGTTGCCCTGCATCATTGATGGCCAACCCCTACCCCGCGACTTGGTGCACAGCACCGTGCGCCGGGCCAGCAACCGGGTGGGACTGGATGACTGGGAGTGGGAAAAAACCCTGGGCATCGCCTGTGCCCTTTATCGCAAACAAGCCAATGAAAACCAACACAAAAAGGAGGACTACGCCATGAGCCTGGAACCCAACCGTACCGACCGTGATTACCTGTATGGCCGCCTGCTGGCCATTGCCGACAATTTGGAAAGCGCCGCCCTGGAATTGGCCCATGAAAAGCGTGACACCACTGCGACACGTTTGATGACCCGCTTTGCCGACCGGCCCTTTTCCACCTGGCCTGTCATTCATGAAGCATTGAATCGTGCGTATATGCCCCGCCTGCAAGCCTCCAGCAAGGAGCTCTATCATGGGATTTTGTCACGAGACAAACGTTTGATCGGAGAAATCAAAGACTTGTTTCGGCCAGATGATTTTAAAAAAGACACCAAACTTTCCGGTGAGTTTTTGCTGGGCTTTTATTGCCAGCGCCAGGCGCTGTGGGCCAAAAAAGACGCGCCGGAAGCCGCATCCCCTGACGAAGACCAAGCCGAATAACCTGTTTTCATAGATTTCATCACCCCTTCATTGGAGCCCGACATGGCCACTTTACAGAACAAAATTGACTTTGCCGTGGTGTTCACAGTGAAAAACGCCAACCCCAACGGCGACCCGCTGAACGGCAACCGCCCACGCACCAATTACGACAACCTGGGGGAGGTAACCGACGTGTGCTTGAAACGTAAAATGCGCGACCGCCTGATGGAAAAACACGACATCTTCGTGCAGTCCGACGACCGCAAGAAGGACGATGCCACCAGTCTGCGCGACCGTGCCGAGAAAGCCCTGGGTAGCGCCTTTAACACCCCAAAAATGCGGGAAGAAGCCTGCAAAATATGGCTGGACGTGCGGGCCTTTGGCCAACTCTTCGCCTACAAAGGCGGTGGGAAAAAAGGAAAGGGGAAGAAAAACGCCGAGCCAGGAAGTGAGGAAGGTGATGAAAGCGGCAGCGGCAGTGACAGTGGAGTGTCCATCGGTATCCGAGGGCCGGTATCTGTGCATTCAGCCTTCAGCGTGGTGCCCATCGACATCACTAGCACCCAAATCACCAAAAGCGTCAGCGGTGAGGGCGACGGAAAAAAACGCGCTTCCGACACCATGGGCATGAAGCACAGGGTGGACCACGGCGTGTACGTGTTCTACGGCAGCATGAACCCCCAACTGGCCGAACGAACTGGCTTTTCGGATGCCGACGCCGAAGCGATCAAGAAGATACTGCCCCGGATGTTCGAGAACGATGCTTCCTCCGCTCGGCCCGAAGGCAGCATGGCCGTGAAGGAGGTGCTGTGGTGGAAACACGACTCCAAGGCCGGGCAATATTCTTCGGCCAAGGTACACCAAACGGTTAAGGTGGATGCCCAGGGAAATATAACAGAAACGCCCTTAGCTAATTTGAGGGCAGAAAGAATACCTGGCTTCTAAACCGATACACCGGGCGGCCTATTCACATGGGCCGCCCGTTTTTTTAGGTGGCCATGTATACAGAGAATGATCTGCTGCCCATTTCGGCCTTGCAGCATTTGGCGTTTTGCCCGCGCCAGTGCGCCCTGATTCATGTGGAGCAGGTATGGGCCGAGAACCGCCAGACCGCGGAAGGACGTCTGCTGCACCAGCGTGCCCATGATACCGGCACCACCTGGGAGGGTGAAGTGCTGGTGACGCGGGGGCTGGACTTGCGTTGCCTACGGTTGGGGCTGGTGGGCAAGGCCGATGTGGTGGAATTCCATCCAACGATTAACGCCCAGGACTTAGATGCGGACGCAGCCGAGGGTGCTGGCTTGGTGCTGCCAGGACGGAAGGGGCGCTGGCGAGCCCATCCGGTGGAGTATAAGCGAGGCAAGCGAAAACTGGAGGATGTGGACCGGGTGCAGTTGTGCGCCCAGGCCCTGTGCTTGGAAGAAATGCTGAAGGGGGCGGTGCCCCAGGGGAGCCTGTTTTACGGCAAGACCCGCCGCCGGGAAGAGGTGCTGTTTACCCCGGCATTGAGGGCAGAAACCGAGCGGATAGCGATGGAGCTCCATACTTTGATTGCTGCCGGAAAAACACCCCCAGCCGAGTATTCCCCCCGTTGTGAATCGTGCTCCTTGATTGAAGTTTGTTTGCCCCAGGCCGCAGGTTTGAGGCAGGGGCATTCTGCATCGCGTTATCTGGCCAAAGCATTGAATGAGCTGATGCCTTGATATGTTCTATTTTGCGAATCCCCTCTTATCCTAAGGGTGAATCGGAGACGGTGCCATGAAGCATTTGCTCAATACCTTGTATGTGACCAGCCAGGGAAGCTACCTGGCCAAAGAAGGTGAAACCGTGGCGGTGCGCCTGGAGAACGAGACCCGCCTGCGCCTCCCCATGCACACCCTGGAGGGCATTGTGTGCTTTGGACAAGTGGGGGCCAGCCCCGCCCTGATGGGCTTTTGCGGCGAAAGCAACGTGGCGCTGAGTTTCATGAGCGAGAACGGGCGGTTTCTGGCACGAGTACAGGGTGCGGTTTCGGGCAACGTGCTGTTACGACGTGAGCAATACCGCCGGGCGGATGACCCGGCTGCGACATCGGCGATTGTACAGCCCATTGTTAGCGCCAAAATTGCCAACAGTCGCAGCGTGCTAACGAGAGTGCTGCGTGACCATCCGGAAATATCCGGAACGGAAGAGGTTCAACAGAGTGCCGATCACTTGGCAAAAGTTTTGAAGAGCTTGCGCGGCGGGGAACACCCGTTGGATACCCTGAGGGGATGGGAGGGGGAGGCGGCCATGCAATACTTTTCTGTGTTTGATCATTTGATAGTAAGCCAAAAAGAAACGTTTCAATTTTTCAACCGCAATCGCAGACCACCGTTGGACAAGGTGAATGCGCTGCTTTCCTTTATTTACACCCTTCTGCGCCACGATGTGGGGGCGGCGTTGGAGGGCGTGGGTTTAGACCCCGGTGTGGGTTTTTTGCACCGTGACCGCCCTGGCCGCCCAGGTCTTGCGTTGGATTTGATGGAAGAGTTTCGGCCCTACATCGCCGACCGGTTGGTGTTATCCCTCATTAACCGCCAACAGGTAAAGCCCAATGGCTTTACTCAATCGGAAACAGGCGGCATCCGGATGGATGATGACACGCGAAAAACCGTGATCCAGGCCTATCAGGAACGTAAGCGGGAAGAAATCCTTCACCCGTTTCTGAATGAAAAAATGGCTCTGGGGCTTCTCCCCCATATTCAGGCCAGACTGTTGGCCAGACATTTGCGAGGAGACTTGGACGCCTACCCGCCTTTTATCTGGAGATAACCTGAAATCAGGAGGCCCCTATGATGGTGTTGGTGACCTATGACGTGAGAACGGATTCACCCGCCGGGCAAAAACGGCTTCGTCATGTGGCAAAAACTTGTGAAGATAGCGGTCAAAGAGTTCAATTTTCTGTGTTTGAATGCCTGGTGGACCCAGCCCAATGGACCATGTTGCGCGCGAAATTAATTGAAACCATTGATCCCGATGAGGACAGCCTGCGCTTTTACTTCCTTGGTGCCAACTGGAAAAATCGAGTGGAACATGTAGGCGCCAAACCTGGATATGACCCTGAGGGAACCATTATCCTTTGAATTTTTCGGGTTTACTCACCATCTTACCCCCCCTCACACCTAAGCCACTTGAAATCTGTGCGAACCCCCAGCGATGGCCTTTTGCCTGGGGGGTTCGCACAACTGAAGATCATATTTATTTTCAACATGTTATAAATAATCAATTCCATTTTGCTGGTTGTTTTAACGCATAACGATATGGTGATTTTGAGTGTTCGCATGATTCCATGCTATAAACCTTAATGTGTCTGCATTTATGCAGATGCAGTCGCCCCCCACGCGGGGGCGTGGATTGAAACCGTGGCTCTGGCCCTAGGCGACCTGGACGGAGCCGTCGCCCCCCACGCGGGGGCGTGGATTGAAACCGGGAAACCGATTGCCGTGCGGGTGGAAAACACTGGTCGCCCCCCACGCGGGGGCGTGGATTGAAACCTCGATGATGAGGTCGGAGAGCTGAAATTTTGCGGGTCGCCCCCCACGCGGGGGCGTGGATTGAAACAAAAGCCACGGGATGCGCTCCGCCCGGTAAAACGGGTCGCCCCCCACGCGGGGGCGTGGATTGAAACGCCTATCAATCGGAAACCCAGCGGCTTCGACCTCGTCGCCCCCCACGCGGGGGCGTGGATTGAAACGCCGTATATACTATATATTTTTTATTTTTATTATGTCGCCCCCCACGCGGGGGCGTGGATTGAAACCACTACCGGCATCACGGCGTGACCCATGTTCAGCATGTCGCCCCCCACGCGGGGGCGTGGATTGAAACTAATGAATCAGGAGTACCGGGCTTAAAGGCCCATGTCGCCCCCCACGCGGGGGCGTGGATTGAAACTCTGGATGGTCAGTGGTTGTATCGGGCAAGGCCAGGTCGCCCCCCACGCGGGGGCGTGGATTGAAACAACCAATTCAAAACGGAAATTTCTGCCCTACTCCAAGTCGCCCCCCACGCGGGGGCGTGGATTGAAACTTGTGCGTCAGGGGCATCTGCGGCGATTGCTTGCGTCGCCCCCCACGCGGGGGCGTGGATTGAAACTACCCCCGGATAGTAGGCAATATCTTCCCAGGAAGTCGCCCCCCACGCGGGGGCGTGGATTGAAACTACGCCCGCATCGGTGGGCGAGGTGTTGACGCCCGGTCGCCCCCCACGCGGGGGCGTGGATTGAAACGCACCACGGGCTTTCAGGCGATCAACGCGGCGCGGTCGCCCCCCACGCGGGGGCGTGGATTGAAACCAGTTTGGCAAAAAACACGTTCCGCTTGGCCGCGAGTCGCCCCCCACGCGGGGGCGTGGATTGAAACCCCTGGGGGAATTGGTGATGGCTATGGCGATGAATGTCGCCCCCCACGCGGGGGCGTGGATTGAAACGATGGACAACTTCCGCGCCCAGGCTTGCTGGACTGGTCGCCCCCCACGCGGGGGCGTGGATTGAAACCCTGCTTTACTGCCTCGTACAAACCTGGGGCCGCGTCGCCCCCCACGCGGGGGCGTGGATTGAAACTGGGTGAGCGATACAGCCCAGCCACCCTGGAACGTCGCCCCCCACGCGGGGGCGTGGATTGAAACACAGATTTCCCGGTGGTCGGCCAGGGCCTTGGCAAGGTCGCCCCCCACGCGGGGGCGTGGATTGAAACACGAAGGGCCTTGCCAGAATCCAGACCGGCGGGCGTCGCCCCCCACGCGGGGGCGTGGATTGAAACACAGTGATCGACCCCGTAGCCTGCGCTCCCCCAGCGTCGCCCCCCACGCGGGGGCGTGGATTGAAACAAGTTCGCGAGCTTGGGCATCCCCTAAAGAAACCGGTCGCCCCCCACGCGGGGGCGTGGATTGAAACCAAGAAAAAGTTCCAACAAGTTCCACGGATTTGGGTCGCCCCCCACGCGGGGGCGTGGATTGAAACGTGTCCGCCGAGAAAATATCGCCAATCCATGGTGGTCGCCCCCCACGCGGGGGCGTGGATTGAAACCATCCGCAAGGCCCGCTCCACGGCTCGATGAGCATGTCGCCCCCCACGCGGGGGCGTGGATTGAAACCCGCCCAGAGGATGCACCCGTGGGGGCGAACCGCCGGTCGCCCCCCACGCGGGGGCGTGGATTGAAACTGCTAGGTCGAACCGCTGGGCCAGCCAACGCATCAGTCGCCCCCCACGCGGGGGCGTGGATTGAAACGGAATGTTTTATTGGAGTAATTCAAACTTCGATCCGGTCGCCCCCCACGCGGGGGCGTGGATTGAAACTGTAAGGACTGCCCATACAACGACATCTATTGTGTCGCCCCCCACGCGGGGGCGTGGATTGAAACACAGCCATATGAGCGTGGGCAGGTGTCAACAACGTCGCCCCCCACGCGGGGGCGTGGATTGAAACGTTTGTTCTCTGGCCGATCTATTCCATCATGATATGTCGCCCCCCACGCGGGGGCGTGGATTGAAACGGGTCTCTGCTAAATGTGTAACTGATTTTCAGGCATGTCGCCCCCCACGCGGGGGCGTGGATTGAAACTCATGCACATAGCGATGCGTGTAATGATACAAATGTCGCCCCCCACGCGGGGGCGTGGATTGAAACGACAAAGTGGCCGCGGCCACGGCAGATGCCATTTGTCGCCCCCCACGCGGGGGCGTGGATTGAAACAGTGATTTAGACCGCATGATGTTGTCCTCGCAGGGTCGCCCCCCACGCGGGGGCGTGGATTGAAACACGGTCAGGGCATTGACCGCCCTCTCGACATAGAGTCGCCCCCCACGCGGGGGCGTGGATTGAAACTGACCGGCCAGGGGCCGATGATGCGGGATGCCCCGTCGCCCCCCACGCGGGGGCGTGGATTGAAACGCCATGAGTCCTTATTGGCCAGGGTACAGCCTGGGTCGCCCCCCACGCGGGGGCGTGGATTGAAACCAGGATTCCCAGGGCAAGGTCACGCGCCGAAAGGTCGCCCCCCACGCGGGGGCGTGGATTGAAACAGCACGTCATCCGTGTAATCAGCGGAACCAATATGTCGCCCCCCACGCGGGGGCGTGGATTGAAACCATTGCAACCATAAGGCACCCTCGGAAGGTTTGGGTCGCCCCCCACGCGGGGGCGTGGATTGAAACTTGCTGACAGCTCTGGCCAGATACATTTTTCGGGGTCGCCCCCCACGCGGGGGCGTGGATTGAAACCGTCATCCAGCACTCGCAACACTCCAGCCGTGGTGGTCGCCCCCCACGCGGGGGCGTGGATTGAAACTTTGCTATGGGTTGGTCACACACCTAATCCCTGTGTCGCCCCCCACGCGGGGGCGTGGATTGAAACCCAGGCGGCCTCGATGGCCTGGTTAACCTGGGAGCGGTCGCCCCCCACGCGGGGGCGTGGATTGAAACAGTTTTCGGCCAATCCATCCACCCCCTGGTTTCCGTCGCCCCCCACGCGGGGGCGTGGATTGAAACACGTGCTTGCGCCAGCCGGTCAGCATTTTTTTCTTGTCGCCCCCCACGCGGGGGCGTGGATTGAAACGTGATTGTGACCAAGGCCATGAGTGCGGCTAATGGTCGCCCCCCACGCGGGGGCGTGGATTGAAACCTTTTGACAAACCATTAACGGGCTTCAGTGCATTGTCGCCCCCCACGCGGGGGCGTGGATTGAAACACGACGAACATCACGTCCGAAACAAACACATTCCGTCGCCCCCCACGCGGGGGCGTGGATTGAAACTGCCCCCCCTCCCCTAATCCTCAAAGCGGACAATAGTCGCCCCCCACGCGGGGGCGTGGATTGAAACACGACACACCACCCCGCCCGGCGCCCGCCGTCGTGTCGCCCCCCACGCGGGGGCGTGGATTGAAACGGATTCGATGGCCTGGGCCAGGATATGACTATGAGTCGCCCCCCACGCGGGGGCGTGGATTGAAACATGCGATGCTGGAAATACGCCAGGATCATAGGCCGGTCGCCCCCCACGCGGGGGCGTGGATTGAAACTGATTATCATTTCATTTCGTTCCGTTGCTGATTTGTCGCCCCCCACGCGGGGGCGTGGATTGAAACCGGCGTACATCCGCGGAACAATTCACCCCGCCCGGTCGCCCCCCACGCGGGGGCGTGGATTGAAACACCTTTGAGGGGGTGGCACTCGGCCACCCCCAACCCGTCGCCCCCCACGCGGGGGCGTGGATTGAAACAGGCGCTCACCGGTGGATAGGCTTTCCGGGGCCAGTCGCCCCCCACGCGGGGGCGTGGATTGAAACGCTGAATTCCTGATTGGCCGGGAGGTCAGCCACGGTCGCCCCCCACGCGGGGGCGTGGATTGAAACCTGACGGGGCCATCGGGATGTTCCACGGATCGCCCGTCGCCCCCCACGCGGGGGCGTGGATTGAAACAAAACGTTGAGCCATTTGTTGGGGAGCCCCAGCATGTCGCCCCCCACGCGGGGGCGTGGATTGAAACCAGGGCGGCCTCACATATTGGCCGTGTATCCAATGTCGCCCCCCACGCGGGGGCGTGGATTGAAACTTAACTCCTTAGTTGTTGGTTGTGTGTGGTCAATGTCGCCCCCCACGCGGGGGCGTGGATTGAAACACCGCCGGGCCGGAGGTGGAATTTGAGGTGAAACCGTCGCCCCCCACGCGGGGGCGTGGATTGAAACCGGAATGCCGATATGAGAGGGACAAATCTGCTCCAGTCGCCCCCCACGCGGGGGCGTGGATTGAAACTCCTGGGGGTTGGTGGCATATTCCGCCGGGCACCGTCGCCCCCCACGCGGGGGCGTGGATTGAAACTGGTCACAAAATCCCAACCCTGTTGTGGGGTTTGCGTCGCCCCCCACGCGGGGGCGTGGATTGAAACGTCCACGTTGGCCGCCAAGTCGCTGGCGGATGACGTCGCCCCCCACGCGGGGGCGTGGATTGAAACTTTATTTCAATCTCCACCAAGCGTTGATTCAGGCGGTCGCCCCCCACGCGGGGGCGTGGATTGAAACTTTGCCCAGCAGATAACTCTATTGTATGGGTGGAGTCGCCCCCCACGCGGGGGCGTGGATTGAAACATCTCGTTTCGATTGTCAACGATTATTTTTTTACCGTCGCCCCCCACGCGGGGGCGTGGATTGAAACATCCTGAACGGTATGAGGTTCCATGTTGTCATAGTCGCCCCCCACGCGGGGGCGTGGATTGAAACTGCCGCCAATACGGCCAACCGTGCCCGGCAGTCCGTCGCCCCCCACGCGGGGGCGTGGATTGAAACTTCGTTGGGTGAGGCGGCCCTTGGAATTGGGGCCGCGTCGCCCCCCACGCGGGGGCGTGGATTGAAACTTCGGCGGCAACTTCACCCGTCATTTTCATGGAGGTCGCCCCCCACGCGGGGGCGTGGATTGAAACACACATGGAGAAATCATCATGGGTAATCCGTGGCTGTCGCCCCCCACGCGGGGGCGTGGATTGAAACGACTGTTGGCCGAAGCGTGGGGAACGATTGCCGCGTCGCCCCCCACGCGGGGGCGTGGATTGAAACTCTCAATCCGTAATCTTTCTCCCCTCGTCTACCTGTCGCCCCCCACGCGGGGGCGTGGATTGAAACATTATTCTTTTGTGCCCTGATAGTATATAGAGATGTCGCCCCCCACGCGGGGGCGTGGATTGAAACCTCCACCCCCCGAAAAAAGAGACACTCGCCCTCCCGTCGCCCCCCACGCGGGGGCGTGGATTGAAACTGAGTACGGTGAACTAGTAGGTATCGCACTTGTGTGTCGCCCCCCACGCGGGGGCGTGGATTGAAACGGAACGGTTAAACAACCCTTCCCCTTCCTGGCCGGGTCGCCCCCCACGCGGGGGCGTGGATTGAAACTCCCGAATGCGAATCCACGTATTTAAGGGCTTTGGAGTCGCCCCCCACGCGGGGGCGTGGATTGAAACACATCCTCACAAAATGGGCATTTGGTTTGCTGATGTCGCCCCCCACGCGGGGGCGTGGATTGAAACCAGGGGGTGACGGTCATCGCCTGTTACGACGGCGAGTCGCCCCCCACGCGGGGGCGTGGATTGAAACCTTTTGCCCTATCCGCCACCGGAAAATAGGTACTGGTCGCCCCCCACGCGGGGGCGTGGATTGAAACTTCCCCATCCCCTGTTTCCTCCATGCAAGGGTATGTCGCCCCCCACGCGGGGGCGTGGATTGAAACAACGCAATCGTCAGCAGAATCCCCAAAAAGGTTTGTCGCCCCCCACGCGGGGGCGTGGATTGAAACCCCACACGTTGGGACAAAGGCAAAGCCCTTGCCGTCGCCCCCCACGCGGGGGCGTGGATTGAAACAATGATTGGGCCGCCGTGTTTTCTTCGGCCCCCGTGTCGCCCCCCACGCGGGGGCGTGGATTGAAACGAGGTGGAGGCGACAAGGATTGTATTGCTGGGGAGTCGCCCCCCACGCGGGGGCGTGGATTGAAACTAGGATTCCACGTAAGCGTTTGGTTTCGGCCCGTTGTCGCCCCCCACGCGGGGGCGTGGATTGAAACAGCCTGCGGGGGCGGGCCACCCACGCCCTGCTGGCGTCGCCCCCCACGCGGGGGCGTGGATTGAAACTTCCAGCAGGGGCAACCGGTTGCCCAAACGTTGGGTCGCCCCCCACGCGGGGGCGTGGATTGAAACTTAAGCGCCGAAACGCCCAAGCGGGCGTCTGTACGTCGCCCCCCACGCGGGGGCGTGGATTGAAACTTCAGCCGTAACAGACGTAATCCGCAACCGGTCACGTCGCCCCCCACGCGGGGGCGTGGATTGAAACACGGCGGGGCCATTGCTGGCCGAATTGTGCATAGAGTCGCCCCCCACGCGGGGGCGTGGATTGAAACAGGGTAAAATTGATATCTTCCTTGGCAAGGTTGAAGTCGCCCCCCACGCGGGGGCGTGGATTGAAACAACAACGACCGCGCCGGGGTGAAGGGGCTGAAAAAGTCGCCCCCCACGCGGGGGCGTGGATTGAAACCTCCAGGTGCGCTGAACCCCCGCGTGGTTGACGTGTCGCCCCCCACGCGGGGGCGTGGATTGAAACGTTACCTGCTGGATTGAAACCAACGGGTCAGGGCGGGTCGCCCCCCACGCGGGGGCGTGGATTGAAACAGGGCGACTGACGCGGTGTTGAGAAAACAGTTCGGTCGCCCCCCACGCGGGGGCGTGGATTGAAACCAGCACAAGGTGGCGGGGCTGGGGCAAAAACTCTCGTCGCCCCCCACGCGGGGGCGTGGATTGAAACCCTCTTCTCGGTTGGGGTTACCCGGCCCATCGGGGTCGCCCCCCACGCGGGGGCGTGGATTGAAACCCCCCCCTTCGCCTGACCCTGGTGCGTTGCATCCGGTCGCCCCCCACGCGGGGGCGTGGATTGAAACATCAGTGCCTAGGGTGCCACCATATGCAGACGCCGTCGCCCCCCACGCGGGGGCGTGGATTGAAACACGGGCGGGGTTCCCGGCCCACCGCCCCGTCGGGGTCGCCCCCCACGCGGGGGCGTGGATTGAAACAACACCACGCTGAAAGAATTTTGCGCCCACCGCCTGTCGCCCCCCACGCGGGGGCGTGGATTGAAACTGGCGACTTTGCAAACATTTTGCAAAAAAGTTTTTGTCGCCCCCCACGCGGGGGCGTGGATTGAAACTGACCCTAATGGCCCGCCAGCTGTACAAGGGCGAGTCGCCCCCCACGCGGGGGCGTGGATTGAAACAATCCATATATACAGCGTACAGCGTTCACCCCCCGTCGCCCCCCACGCGGGGGCGTGGATTGAAACCGTGTTATGGCGAGGGTGATTTTGACCCCTTGGAGGTCGCCCCCCACGCGGGGGCGTGGATTGAAACAATTTTTGAACCTTATAAACGTTTCGTCTCATGGTCGCCCCCCACGCGGGGGCGTGGATTGAAACAATTTTGCCTTGGCCTCATCAATCCCGATTTCGAGGTCGCCCCCCACGCGGGGGCGTGGATTGAAACCTCACCCGTGGGCCACACCCACCGATAATCACCATGTCGCCCCCCACGCGGGGGCGTGGATTGAAACTTGGCTTGCCATCATCAGCATACCGGGGGCCACCCGTCGCCCCCCACGCGGGGGCGTGGATTGAAACCATCCCAGGTGCTCGGTGTCGGTGCTGGATGACCCGTCGCCCCCCACGCGGGGGCGTGGATTGAAACCGAAAGAGGGGCAAGCGAAACTTGCCCCCTATCCGCAGTCGCCCCCCACGCGGGGGCGTGGATTGAAACCCCGCACAATTCACCCCAGACGTATTTCCGCCCGGTCGCCCCCCACGCGGGGGCGTGGATTGAAACAACTTAGGCCTTGTCCTGGTATCCCCTTAACTATGGTCGCCCCCCACGCGGGGGCGTGGATTGAAACCCGGTTGAGCGGCATTGACCACCGCATGGTGACCGTCGCCCCCCACGCGGGGGCGTGGATTGAAACGGCGCCGCTGGCAATCGCCCGGTTGTGGACGACCTGTCGCCCCCCACGCGGGGGCGTGGATTGAAACCGCCGAGCGGGGTGGACGCCCCCCTGGCGGGGGAAGTCGCCCCCCACGCGGGGGCGTGGATTGAAACGTCTCCGATTTTGGCGGAACCACCGAGGCGTTCACGTCGCCCCCCACGCGGGGGCGTGGATTGAAACATTGTCTGGTCTCCATGTTGGTTTTTTGGCTTGGTCGCCCCCCACGCGGGGGCGTGGATTGAAACATTAACCTGACTGCTACAGATTCCGTTGTAACTGGGTCGCCCCCCACGCGGGGGCGTGGATTGAAACCGGTGGTCACGCCCTGGCATTCCCAATTTGCAGGTGTCGCCCCCCACGCGGGGGCGTGGATTGAAACGATATGGTCAATGTGGAGATGTTGCGGAACCTAATGTCGCCCCCCACGCGGGGGCGTGGATTGAAACAAATCAACCTGGAATCGCCATGATGATTCTGTCGGTCGCCCCCCACGCGGGGGCGTGGATTGAAACAACCTAAGCCTTGTCCTGGTATCCCCTTAACTATGGTCGCCCCCCACGCGGGGGCGTGGATTGAAACAAGCATACTGTTAAAGTTACCCAGACACCTAAACAAGTCGCCCCCCACGCGGGGGCGTGGATTGAAACAGCGGCAATACTTGGGATTAAAAATCCAAGGGCATGTCGCCCCCCACGCGGGGGCGTGGATTGAAACGCCAAATTGAAGCGGAGCTTAAAGAAATGGACGAGGTCGCCCCCCACGCGGGGGCGTGGATTGAAACGAAAACCCTGGCTCCATTGCTTGGCTCTGCGATTGGTCGCCCCCCACGCGGGGGCGTGGATTGAAACCCGCAAGGCCAGCACCGGAAGCCTTGGCCCCAGAAGTCGCCCCCCACGCGGGGGCGTGGATTGAAACGCCTCGCCCGCCGGAAAACCGGGCGTGTGCTGTGGTCGCCCCCCACGCGGGGGCGTGGATTGAAACGCCCTAGGCCCTGGGCTAGCCGTGGCATATTGGGTCGCCCCCCACGCGGGGGCGTGGATTGAAACATGCCTTCCAGCGAAATACCTGATACTTGAGCAAAGTCGCCCCCCACGCGGGGGCGTGGATTGAAACATTTCTCCATGTTGGTTTGTTGGCCTTATGGCCAGGTCGCCCCCCACGCGGGGGCGTGGATTGAAACGCTGCAAGCGCTTGCATTGGCCTTGCGTTTCGCCTTGTCGCCCCCCACGCGGGGGCGTGGATTGAAACTTGCACTATGACCTAGCGCTTTACGATTGCACGGACGTCGCCCCCCACGCGGGGGCGTGGATTGAAACCCCGCAAGGCCAGCACCTGTAGCCTTGGCCCTAGGTCGCCCCCCACGCGGGGGCGTGGATTGAAACGGCCCGCTCTGCCCTGGCAATAGCGCGGGCGATCTGTCGCCCCCCACGCGGGGGCGTGGATTGAAACAACCTTGTGATCGTGATTTGTGCCACAACAATCGGCGTCGCCCCCCACGCGGGGGCGTGGATTGAAACCGTTTCCATACCAAAAACCAGAATTTGGCCAAGGGGTCGCCCCCCACGCGGGGGCGTGGATTGAAACATCGTCATCGGAGGAGGCATATGCGTTTTCAATGGTCGCCCCCCACGCGGGGGCGTGGATTGAAACCTGCGGGAACTGTGGTGGCGTCTCCATCCATCGGGTCGCCCCCCACGCGGGGGCGTGGATTGAAACTCCTGGGGGTTGGTGGCATATTCCGCCGGGCACGTCGCCCCCCACGCGGGGGCGTGGATTGAAACAGCCTTGTGATCGTGATTTGTGCCACAACAATCGGTCGCCCCCCACGCGGGGGCGTGGATTGAAACTGATGAGCCGTAAATCGGCGAAACACGGGGCTTCGTCGCCCCCCACGCGGGGGCGTGGATTGAAACCCGTAATTGAACATAGCGCCTCCATGGATGAGTGGTCGCCCCCCACGCGGGGGCGTGGATTGAAACTGGAAGGTAGTAATCCCTCCCAGAGTATCCCAGGGTCGCCCCCCACGCGGGGGCGTGGATTGAAACATATGGCCGCCCCAATGCTATGCCTTGCCGGAACGGGTCGCCCCCCACGCGGGGGCGTGGATTGAAACCTTAGCCCCCTACTGGAACGGTTAAACTACCCTTGTCGCCCCCCACGCGGGGGCGTGGATTGAAACTGGTTGCGGTGTTGTCCTCAACCTACAAACATCCTAGTCGCCCCCCACGCGGGGGCGTGGATTGAAACTGTCCTCAACCTACAAACATCCTACCAAGTCCTTGTCGCCCCCCACGCGGGGGCGTGGATTGAAACCCCCCCCCATCCCCGCCACACTCAAAACACCATCGTCGCCCCCCACGCGGGGGCGTGGATTGAAACTGTTCGGTATACCCCGGCCATCACGCCCGAGCGGCGTCGCCCCCCACGCGGGGGCGTGGATTGAAACAACAATATAGTCTGTGTTTGCAATCACCCCCGTGGGGTCGCCCCCCACGCGGGGGCGTGGATTGAAACCTCCGTTGGTTGTTTAGATCTCCCTTCCATCCTCGTCGCCCCCCACGCGGGGGCGTGGATTGAAACTGGTTCTTGGCTTGCCTTCATCAGTAGGCGGGGAGGTCGCCCCCCACGCGGGGGCGTGGATTGAAACAGGTTCTTCGCTCGGGCAAAGACCCGCATGGCGCGTCGCCCCCCACGCGGGGGCGTGGATTGAAACTTCTCGAATCCCTGTCACGATAGGTTCTACATTGGGTCGCCCCCCACGCGGGGGCGTGGATTGAAACATGGTTGGTGCAAACCAGCGCAATCAATATTCCGGCGTCGCCCCCCACGCGGGGGCGTGGATTGAAACATCATGCACCAGCGTTACAGTATCCGCCGGGAAAATGTCGCCCCCCACGCGGGGGCGTGGATTGAAACATCATGCACCAGCGTTACAGTATCCGCCGGGAAAATGTCGCCCCCCACGCGGGGGCGTGGATTGAAACCACCCCTGGATAGTAGGCAATATCTTCCCAAGAAGTCGCCCCCCACGCGGGGGCGTGGATTGAAACATCCAGGCCGGTATAACCGGGGGATGCGTAGTATTGTCGCCCCCCACGCGGGGGCGTGGATTGAAACGTGATTGTGACCAAGGCCATGAGTGCGGCTAATGGTCGCCCCCCACGCGGGGGCGTGGATTGAAACTCCCTTGGACATGGCGAATAACTCTTTCGCCAACGTCGCCCCCCACGCGGGGGCGTGGATTGAAACATGGTAGCCTTGGGGAAAACAGGGGGAGGATTACGTCGCCCCCCACGCGGGGGCGTGGATTGAAACCTGTCATGGCGGCGGCCTGGGCCACAGGGTCGGCAGTCGCCCCCCACGCGGGGGCGTGGATTGAAACTTGAACGTAGAAAGGTATTGCTCATCAGCCAAGGCGTCGCCCCCCACGCGGGGGCGTGGATTGAAACGTTACGGGGGCAAAGAACTCTATTGGGTTGTCCAGTCGCCCCCCACGCGGGGGCGTGGATTGAAACGGCTGTTACAGGATACCAACCAACATTGCCCGGCGGGTCGCCCCCCACGCGGGGGCGTGGATTGAAACCCTGTCCACCCCGTGAGACACTCCAGAAAGCCTAGCGTCGCCCCCCACGCGGGGGCGTGGATTGAAACCCCCCCATCCCCGCCAACCTCAAACCCATCCCCATGTCGCCCCCCACGCGGGGGCGTGGATTGAAACATAACATTGTGGAGCGGGTGGATGCTGGAGGGAGTCGCCCCCCACGCGGGGGCGTGGATTGAAACCGTTACGGCCGAAGAATACTGGGAAGAAACTGGAGTCGCCCCCCACGCGGGGGCGTGGATTGAAACGGGCATAACACGAACCTTCTAACCGAGATGAGAAGTCGCCCCCCACGCGGGGGCGTGGATTGAAACTTGTATATGGATGTGAATCAAATTGAAAAAGTGCGGGTCGCCCCCCACGCGGGGGCGTGGATTGAAACCGCCTCTCCCGGCGGAGCCCAACCCGGCGGAGGGGTCGCCCCCCACGCGGGGGCGTGGATTGAAACCAATTTCCCTTTCACCGTGCCGTCGGGCACCCCCTGGTCGCCCCCCACGCGGGGGCGTGGATTGAAACATATCGTGCCGCGTTGATCGCTTGGAAGCCCGTGGGTCGCCCCCCACGCGGGGGCGTGGATTGAAACACATCATCCAGCGGTCACCGGGCGGAAGTGAATTGGTCGCCCCCCACGCGGGGGCGTGGATTGAAACTATTTCGCAAGCTAAGTCTCCACAGGAAGAAATGTCGCCCCCCACGCGGGGGCGTGGATTGAAACCTCACGAGTCCGAAAATTCACCATTTTCAGGAAGGTCGCCCCCCACGCGGGGGCGTGGATTGAAACACCGGATGGAATGAAACACCGGAAGACGATGAAACGTCGCCCCCCACGCGGGGGCGTGGATTGAAACTGGCGCTCCTCCGGGGTCAGGCGGCTTATCCGGTCGTCGCCCCCCACGCGGGGGCGTGGATTGAAACCCTAAGCCTGGGCCAGATTCGTCTGGTAGCAAACGTCGCCCCCCACGCGGGGGCGTGGATTGAAACGCTTAGTGAGCAAAAAGACCCCGCTTCCTGGGAAGTCGCCCCCCACGCGGGGGCGTGGATTGAAACCGTAGCAGGGGTACCCCACTCAAAACCATTACCTAGTCGCCCCCCACGCGGGGGCGTGGATTGAAACCCCCCCATCGCCCTTGATCGTCTCCGACAGGTGTCGCCCCCCACGCGGGGGCGTGGATTGAAACTCCCCCCAACTGGCGGGGATGCGGTTCAGCCTAGCGTCGCCCCCCACGCGGGGGCGTGGATTGAAACGCCAGCTGGTGGGGAACCGAATACGACCCCCCGGGAGTCGCCCCCCACGCGGGGGCGTGGATTGAAACTCCCGGGTGGCCGTGTGTTTTGCCCTCCACCGGGAGTCGCCCCCCACGCGGGGGCGTGGATTGAAACATTACCGCCCCCGCACTGAACGCAGAAGTGATATGTCGCCCCCCACGCGGGGGCGTGGATTGAAACTCCGCCCTGGCCGGTTGCCAGATAACCAAACATGGGTCGCCCCCCACGCGGGGGCGTGGATTGAAACCTCCGATTCCGGAAAATAAATCCAGGCCATTCATGTCGCCCCCCACGCGGGGGCGTGGATTGAAACGTTTAGTGAGCAAAAAGACCCCGCTTCCTGGGAAGTCGCCCCCCACGCGGGGGCGTGGATTGAAACTTAGCCCCCTTCTGGAACGGTTAATCCGCTTCCCCGTCGCCCCCCACGCGGGGGCGTGGATTGAAACCATATACATGACCGGAACACCATCCGCCCACCATGTCGCCCCCCACGCGGGGGCGTGGATTGAAACACATTTGTCTCCTCAAAAAGGAACCAGGGCTTTTGATCGCCCCCCACGCGGGGGCGTGGATTGAAACACCTATTGCCATCCGCTGAAATTCTTGACGCCCAAGGTCGCCCCCCACGCGGGGGCGTGGATTGAAACCAAGCAAGCAAATCTTGTAAGACTTTTCCAGACTGTCGCCCCCCACGCGGGGGCGTGGATTGAAACTCCAACCACCGTGCGAAACTGGTCGCGGAAATATGGTCGCCCCCCACGCGGGGGCGTGGATTGAAACTTTTTTCCATGCTAGTTAATAGGCAACCCGCCTAGGTCGCCCCCCACGCGGGGGCGTGGATTGAAACTTCATTCACTTGTTGAACAAAAGACCTTCCAATTGTCGCCCCCCACGCGGGGGCGTGGATTGAAACCCCCACCCCCCGAAAAAAGAGACACTCGCCCACCGTCGCCCCCCACGCGGGGGCGTGGATTGAAACCGCACGGGGGGCCACCCGTTAACCGAAATGGAAAGGTCGCCCCCCACGCGGGGGCGTGGATTGAAACTTACTCCCGTAGGTTCCTCGAAGATTATTTTCTTGTCGCCCCCCACGCGGGGGCGTGGATTGAAACACAACCTCTCCCATCAGCCGCCGCTGGGTGTTGGGTCGCCCCCCACGCGGGGGCGTGGATTGAAACACTCGAACAGAGTCGGCTGGAAATACGTCTTTCGAGTCGCCCCCCACGCGGGGGCGTGGATTGAAACATAAACTCGAGTGCACCAGGCCTATGCCACTGTATGTCGCCCCCCACGCGGGGGCGTGGATTGAAACCGGCGTACACCCGCGGAACAATGCATCCCGCCCGATGTCGCCCCCCACGCGGGGGCGTGGATTGAAACAATCCTAGGCGGCCAACAATCACTGGCCAAACCGTGTCGCCCCCCACGCGGGGGCGTGGATTGAAACACCCGAAGAAATGACCACCGCTGTCCTGGCGGCGGTCGCCCCCCACGCGGGGGCGTGGATTGAAACCAGGTCGCATTGGCTGATGGGGTGCGGCAGATGGGTCGCCCCCCACGCGGGGGCGTGGATTGAAACACATTTGTCTCCTCAAAAAGGAACCAGGGCTTTTGTCGCCCCCCACGCGGGGGCGTGGATTGAAACACAAATACCCCATCAGTCTTCAGTCCCTGCAAACGTCGCCCCCCACGCGGGGGCGTGGATTGAAACCCCGCCAGAGGGCCTTTTTGCAGGTCTCCGATAAAGTCGCCCCCCACGCGGGGGCGTGGATTGAAACCGCATCAAACGGTGAGAGCCCAGTTTGCGAGGGGGGTCGCCCCCCACGCGGGGGCGTGGATTGAAACAGATAATCGGCAACAAAACGCTTCAGGGTGTCGTGTCGCCCCCCACGCGGGGGCGTGGATTGAAACCATCACGCCATACCTGATGGAACTGTTTGGGCTGGTCGCCCCCCACGCGGGGGCGTGGATTGAAACCGAGCGTTCCGCCGGGCGGCCCGCACCGAGGGCCTGTCGCCCCCCACGCGGGGGCGTGGATTGAAACATGGTCGTGACGTTCCTAGAAATATCCTTTTTACGCTGTCCTGGCGGCGGTCGCCCCCCACGCGGGGGCGTGGATTGAAACCAGGTCGCATTGGCTGATGGGGTGCGGCAGATGGGTCGCCCCCCACGCGGGGGCGTGGATTGAAACACATTTGTCTCCTCAAAAAGGAACCAGGGCTTTTGTCGCCCCCCACGCGGGGGCGTGGATTGAAACACAAATACCCCATCAGTCTTCAGTCCCTGCAAACGTCGCCCCCCACGCGGGGGCGTGGATTGAAACCCCGCCAGAGGGCCTTTTTGCAGGTCTCCGATAAAGTCGCCCCCCACGCGGGGGCGTGGATTGAAACCGCATCAAACGGTGAGAGCCCAGTTTGCGAGGGGGGTCGCCCCCCACGCGGGGGCGTGGATTGAAACAGATAATCGGCAACAAAACGCTTCAGGGTGTCGTGTCGCCCCCCACGCGGGGGCGTGGATTGAAACCATCACGCCATACCTGATGGAACTGTTTGGGCTGGTCGCCCCCCACGCGGGGGCGTGGATTGAAACCGAGCGTTCCGCCGGGCGGCCCGCACCGAGGGCCTGTCGCCCCCCACGCGGGGGCGTGGATTGAAACATGGTCGTGACGTTCCTAGAAATATCCTTTTTATGTCGCCCCCCACGCGGGGGCGTGGATTGAAACCGTTCCCCCACCAGAAACCAGAATTTGGCCAAGGGGTCGCCCCCCACGCGGGGGCGTGGATTGAAACGACTGCCGGGGATAGACAGCATGGTTCGCAGGATGTCGCCCCCCACGCGGGGGCGTGGATTGAAACCTCAACGGTCATTTGTCCGTAGCGCCTATGAAGAGTCGCCCCCCACGCGGGGGCGTGGATTGAAACCATAAAGCCCAGGGGGCCGGACAGTTTGTCGGTCGTCGCCCCCCACGCGGGGGCGTGGATTGAAACAAGCCGCCCTCTTTCAGCATGTCCAACCCCTTATTGTCGCCCCCCACGCGGGGGCGTGGATTGAAACGCGGGCTGAACAATGGCGCGGGCGGAGACGCCAACGTCGCCCCCCACGCGGGGGCGTGGATTGAAACTTCTTGTCCATTCCAGAATAATACAGCAGAAACGGTCGCCCCCCACGCGGGGGCGTGGATTGAAACTGTAAGGATTGCCCATACAACGACATCTATTGTCGTCGCCCCCCACGCGGGGGCGTGGATTGAAACGTATTGATACTCTTTTCGGGGGCTACCAATGCCCGGTCGCCCCCCACGCGGGGGCGTGGATTGAAACAACATAGTCCCGGATGGTACTCCCTAGAGGCATGGTCGCCCCCCACGCGGGGGCGTGGATTGAAACTGGGGTACCGAAGTACCTGCCGGAAATATCAGGTGTCGCCCCCCACGCGGGGGCGTGGATTGAAACACTTGGCTGCGGCTAAAGTGTTTTCCCAAAGTCGTCGCCCCCCACGCGGGGGCGTGGATTGAAACGGCACCCCGCTGAAAGAATTTTGCGCCCACCGCCGTCGCCCCCCACGCGGGGGCGTGGATTGAAACCCAATCACCGCGTCGCGGGGGAGCAGACCAATGGGTCGCCCCCCACGCGGGGGCGTGGATTGAAACCCGATCATCTGGTGAAACACCAGAACGTTGGCCTGTCGCCCCCCACGCGGGGGCGTGGATTGAAACGGCCACGGTGTCAATCTCGCCGAATTTGCCCTTAGTCGCCCCCCACGCGGGGGCGTGGATTGAAACTCACCATCACCACGGTGCCCGCATGATTTTGGACTGTCGCCCCCCACGCGGGGGCGTGGATTGAAACGCTCAGCTGCGCCAATCATCGGTAGCCCTCCAGGGTCGCCCCCCACGCGGGGGCGTGGATTGAAACCGGGCGGGCGTTATCGTTTTCGGCCAATGTCAGCCGTCGCCCCCCACGCGGGGGCGTGGATTGAAACGACCGCCTAAGCGTCCATTTGTCCATGACCGACTCGTCGCCCCCCACGCGGGGGCGTGGATTGAAACGACCGCCTAAGCGTCCATTTGTCCATGACCGACTCGTCGCCCCCCACGCGGGGGCGTGGGTTGAAACCACCCCACGCCAATGGTGAGTTTCCCCACAGAAGTCGCCCCCCACGCGGGGGCGTGGATTGAAACATGGAGTCAATCCATGCGCTGGCCGAATCGTGGGCCGGTCGCCCCCCACGCGGGGGCGTGGATTGAAACACCGGGAGGGTGGAACCCACCGACCTGACGGATGTCGCCCCCCACGCGGGGGCGTGGATTGAAACCAGGCGAATCCATAACACTGTTCAATTTCAACCCTGGGTCGCCCCCCACGCGGGGGCGTGGATTGAAACCGTCACCACCACCCGGTGACGGGGCAGGTGGTGGGTCGCCCCCCACGCGGGGGCGTGGATTGAAACCGCTCGCAGGACGGTCTTTTGGAGGATGACAAAAGTCGCCCCCCACGCGGGGGCGTGGATTGAAACGGTGAGGGTTTTTATTCCCCGCGTGAGCCACGAAAGTCGCCCCCCACGCGGGGGCGTGGATTGAAACTTTATCGGGGAGACCTCCCTGGTTCCGGCCAGGGGTCGCCCCCCACGCGGGGGCGTGGATTGAAACCCAATCTCTTTGGCGTCAATCCCAAGGGCTTCCAAGTCGCCCCCCACGCGGGGGCGTGGATTGAAACCTCTGTTCTCCCGGCAGGTACACACGAAATAGAATGTCGCCCCCCACGCGGGGGCGTGGATTGAAACATCGCCGCGTCATTCGTAACGAGGACAAAACATCAGGTCGCCCCCCACGCGGGGGCGTGGATTGAAACTTGGGCGTTTGGCACTTCCGGTGAGGGTAACAAGTCGCCCCCCACGCGGGGGCGTGGATTGAAACATGCCAATCAAAACTTCTCCCAGCGTAATTTCCCCGTCGCCCCCCACGCGGGGGCGTGGATTGAAACTTCTTCTACGCTTCCAGGCGAAGCTTGCCATTTGGTCGCCCCCCACGCGGGGGCGTGGATTGAAACATCCTCCGCTCGTGGGATTAACTCTCTCTTCGGGGTCGCCCCCCACGCGGGGGCGTGGATTGAAACTTGTCTCCATGTTTGGTTATCTGGCAACCGGCCAGGTCGCCCCCCACGCGGGGGCGTGGATTGAAACGTTGCTACGGCGCGAAATTAAAACCGCATCACGCGGTCGCCCCCCACGCGGGGGCGTGGATTGAAACACGGAATTGCCGCTGGGCAATCTATCGTTATCGGGTCGCCCCCCACGCGGGGGCGTGGATTGAAACAAAGAGAGGCCAAACACAGACTTGCAGGTTTATGAGGTCGCCCCCCACGCGGGGGCGTGGATTGAAACACCGTTCACCTGCTGGACAAGGGGCTGGCTCCCGGTCGCCCCCCACGCGGGGGCGTGGATTGAAACCGAAAAGGGGTTGACATCACCACGGCCCAGGCATGTCGCCCCCCACGCGGGGGCGTGGATTGAAACTACGTGGGGCTTTTAAGATTAAAGTATGAAGGGAGGTCGCCCCCCACGCGGGGGCGTGGATTGAAACAGACGCCATTGGACAAGGGGGTGTTTTTCACCATGTCGCCCCCCACGCGGGGGCGTGGATTGAAACGGTGTGCGGGATTCAGATTCCCGCATTACGTGGCCGTCGCCCCCCACGCGGGGGCGTGGATTGAAACGTGCAAAGAGATCGAGGGGTTCGCTAGGAAGACCGTCGCCCCCCACGCGGGGGCGTGGATTGAAACATTTACGGCTTTGGCCGAAGACGCAATCGTATCCGTCGCCCCCCACGCGGGGGCGTGGATTGAAACAGGTGAACATCAATCTTAACTCCATTGCCTAAGGAGTCGCCCCCCACGCGGGGGCGTGGATTGAAACAAGGTGCTGGGTTAATAGCCGAAACCCCCTAACGGTCGCCCCCCACGCGGGGGCGTGGATTGAAACACGCTGGGCGTGGGGTGGCCAAGACCGCCGCCCTGTCGCCCCCCACGCGGGGGCGTGGATTGAAACGATCCTACCAACATTGCCGCGTGGTGATGATCCCGTCGCCCCCCACGCGGGGGCGTGGATTGAAACCAACGAATGACGGAACCATTCAACCGTCAATCCGGTCGCCCCCCACGCGGGGGCGTGGATTGAAACCTCCAATGCCAACGGCATAATATTGATTGGCTGAGTCGCCCCCCACGCGGGGGCGTGGATTGAAACCTCCAATGCCAACGGCATAATATTGATTGGCTGAGTCGCCCCCCACGCGGGGGCGTGGATTGAAACATAGAGTTGGAGTGGTACCAGTCTGAATCCGAGGAGTCGCCCCCCACGCGGGGGCGTGGATTGAAACCCACGCTGGCGGGTGGCCAGAAACTAAACATGGAGGTCGCCCCCCACGCGGGGGCGTGGATTGAAACTATCTGGTGCGCCTGACAAAAATCAAATTGGGCTGGTCGCCCCCCACGCGGGGGCGTGGATTGAAACCAGTTGATCGGGGCTGACAATCTGTTGGAATGCAGGTCGCCCCCCACGCGGGGGCGTGGATTGAAACTCGTTGGAAGACGGAATATTACGGGTTGCCCGAGGTCGCCCCCCACGCGGGGGCGTGGATTGAAACCCTGTAATTAAGCCTGAAGAGTTGCCAAACGATTGTCGCCCCCCACGCGGGGGCGTGGATTGAAACAGGTGTAGGCGGATCATGTCTGGTTTGATGTCCGGTCGCCCCCCACGCGGGGGCGTGGATTGAAACACCCCATCCGTGCCTAAAATCCTGGCCGTCACGGTCGCCCCCCACGCGGGGGCGTGGATTGAAACACCAGGGTTGAACCAAACTCGACCTGATTCGGCTGTCGCCCCCCACGCGGGGGCGTGGATTGAAACAAATTGGGTTAGCCCTGCACCATGCCAGGGGCGAGTCGCCCCCCACGCGGGGGCGTGGATTGAAACGACCGCCTAAGCGTCCATTTGTCCATGACCGACGTCGCCCCCCACGCGGGGGCGTGGATTGAAACCATCACGCCATACCTGATGGAACTGTTTGGACTGGTCGCCCCCCACGCGGGGGCGTGGATTGAAACACCATGTCCAAGGGAGAAACACAGACGGTCACGAAGTCGCCCCCCACGCGGGGGCGTGGATTGAAACACAACGATGTTGCTCTCTCGAGTCATAGATGGCGTCGCCCCCCACGCGGGGGCGTGGATTGAAACGTTCCACGCCAATCTGTGACAACTTATCCATGTAGTCGCCCCCCACGCGGGGGCGTGGATTGAAACTGGATTTTATGGCCGTGTTCGCGGGGCTGGCCGTCAGTCGCCCCCCACGCGGGGGCGTGGATTGAAACCATGTGTTTGGGGATGGCGCGAAGTTTTTGGCCGTCGCCCCCCACGCGGGGGCGTGGATTGAAACTCTGATGAGGAACTAACCAGACTGTTCCGAGCGGTCGCCCCCCACGCGGGGGCGTGGATTGAAACAAAATCGTTGTGTTGGAAAATACTGAATTGCGCACGTCGCCCCCCACGCGGGGGCGTGGATTGAAACCAATTGATGGGGGCTGACAATCGGCTGGAATGCAGGTCGCCCCCCACGCGGGGGCGTGGATTGAAACGAGGATACCACCATCCATCCATATATCCATTGCCAAAGTCGCCCCCCACGCGGGGGCGTGGATTGAAACAACTCTACTGGATTTGGCTATTTCCGGGGGGCGAAGTCGCCCCCCACGCGGGGGCGTGGATTGATACTTTGTTGCCGATAGGACCAACAGGGATATGCAACGCGATGGAATATGGGGAACGCCATACCCCTAAGCGCCGGGGCAGGCAAGCCAGCGAAAATATTGAGGCGCATCTCATTTCCACGAGCCGGTCATCAAACCTAGCATGAATCCCATGACCGCAACATACCCCCCTTTATCTAGGGGACACCCAGGTCTCTAAAGGCTGGGGGGTGAGTGAATACATCATTGCCGCGGTTTTAATTTTGTTTTTTACCTCCTCCCGTAAATCCGGCGGTTCCAACACCTCGCAATCTGGCCCCCATCCCAGAATCCACTTCACAATTTCATACCGCCCCGTGGCGGAGAATTTCAAGGTTACTGAGCCATCCGTGTTTGGTGTGATGGTTTGTTCTTCATGCCAAATGCGTTCGGTGATATAAGGGGCCTGATTGACCGAAAACAGGAGTTCCACGGCGATAGGTTTTTCATCGTCTAAGATTCGGAAGGCCCGTTGCATTTTATCGGCTATGTTTTGCTCAACGGTTTTTGCCCTGCGAAAAGTATGCTGGGTTATACTCACCGCTTGAATACGTTCGATGGCTAAAATCCGCACATTTTCCCTGCGGGGCACATAGGCATATAAATAAATCCCTCCGTCAATTCCGGTCATTTGATAGGGGTAAATGTCATACTCCTCCGGGGGGTTCCCTTTCAGAGTTTGATACTGAATGGTGCATATCTGGGTTTTGACCAGAGCTGACAACAATTTGGAAATAACATCCAGTTTATTCTCATAGGATTTATAAGCCTTATGAAGTGTGGTCATCCCTGTCTGAAGCTTTTCAGGGACAATGCGCATCGCCCCCAGGGCTGTCGAGATTTTTTCAAAGAGTTGGATTCTTTTCTGGTCATCCACCACATGGCTTAGCCCCACCATCAATGAAAACAGGATGTATAGTTCTTTTTCATCCAGCGCAATGATGTTCAACGGATTGTTGCCTTGCCCCTTCGGCCGTTGAATGGAAATATTTTTAGCGAAGTTCCCATCCTCGTCGGTTTCAAACATCACTCCAAATTCAGACAAGACCTCCAGGTAGCGTCTGATCTGTTTGGGGCTTAAACCCAATTCTTTACCCAATGATTTTATCGTGGACTTTCCACGGGTGATGACCTGATAGATGTTATTCACGTTTTTCAGCACCTTCAGCGTGCCTGAGTGCGCTGGTTCATTTAATCTTTTTGCCCGAGCCATGTTTTTCCTCCCTTTTTAGGTTAGTTCGGCCTTATTCTGTCCACCCTCTTCTTTATATTGGCATTAAGGCGCAAGCAAGCACCTTGGCGGGCGCTGGCCTAAGGGCTGGTGTCTGCTGGAACCTGTCCATGTTTTAGCAAAGGAATGTCATGAAAGCAGCCCTCCTGTTGTTGGCGTGGTGGATGGCGGGGGTTTCTGTGTTGGGTGCCAGCCCCAAAGCATACGGCCCCTATCAGGCCCAGGTGCTGCGGGTGGTTGACGGCGACACGGTGGAGGTTTCCATCGAGATGTGGCCGGGGCTGACCCAAGTGGCCCATGTGCGGCTGCTGGGCATCAACGCGCCTGAAACCCATGGCAAGGGGGTGGCCCCCTGCGAACATGCCGCAGGTGTGCAGGCCAAAGACTATTTGGCCAGCCTGATGGCCCGGGCCAAGGTGACCCAGGTTACCCAAGTGAGCCCAGACAAGTATGGCGGGCGGTTCCTGGGCCGCCTGCTGGCCGATGGCCAAGATGTGAGCGAATCCATGCTGAAAGCCCGCATGGCTGTGCCTTACCACGGCGGCAAACGCAGCCCGTGGGTGTGCAGGTAAGTTTTACGGTCGTCAGTCTTTCACCCCAACCAAGGAGACACCATGTCTGCTTTACAGAAACAACATCCCGCCGACCGCTTTTTGGCCCTGACGTTTCGTTTTGGAAAATGGTTGTCTATGGCAGGGATTGTGGTTTTCCTGGCGGGATTTTTGATCTCCCTGTCATTGTTTTTATCCAGCGGATCGAAGTTTGAAAAGCCGGAGTTTGTTCCGCCAAACAGCAATCCGTCCTCCCCGGAAAGCGAGGCACCTGCCCCCACGCCGCGCAAACAGCCCCGAGACAAATTTAAGCCCCGCATTGAAGCCATTGTGCAGGCCTACAAATTCAATCCTCAGGCTGTCGGAATCATCCAGCAGTGGGTGGATGCCTATGACCAGGACAAGCGGGAGGACTTTGTAAGTGGTATGGAATCCTACCTGGGCGATGCCAAGGCTTGGGGGGAAAATTCTAAAACCCGTGTGGATTTTGCTCAGGTCATAGATTCATACCGAACGGAGTTCAATGCCTCCGTGATGAAAGAACGATCTGAAACCATGCAAAACGCGGCCACCCGAATGTATTCCATGGCTTTTTTGGGGGGGTCGGCAGTGTTGTTTCTAATATTTCTCATCATCCCAGTGCTGTTGCAAATTGAAATAAACACCCGCAGGCAGCAATAAACCACAAGACCGCGCAGGCATGACGTGATCATGACCTTGCCACCGAAGCCGTAAACCCATAGCCGTTTCATCCTCACACTTCACAGGAGCCTATATGCACGTTTCTTTTCGTCATCCCTCTGGACTGACCCGCCAGGTGAAAGTCGGGTTCTCTTGGACGATATTCTTCTTTGGCGGCATTCCGTTCTTTTTTCGCGGGCTGCCGATTCATGGGTTGGGGTGGACCTTTGCCGCGTTATTCACCATGGGCTTTACCAACATCATCATCTGCTTTATCGGCAACAGACAAACCGCTCATGCCTATCTGGAGCGGGGGTATAAACCTGTTGGGACAGGCTGGGATGTCGCCTCTTTGAAGTGGGGGGTTTCTTTGGACGCCCTGCCGAAATAGGCGCCTGAACCTTGGGCGTGAAACAATCACCCAGCGGTGGAACCTGGGGCAGAACATCACGTCTGCCCTAGATTCTCCGGCAGACCGCCTGGCTCGGATTTTCCACAACTTCATTTCAACAGCAGGGGCCCTAAACGTATGACCTGCCCCCCCAAAGCGGGACATGTGATAGGAATAGTACGGGTCTTTGTTGATGTTGCGAGATCACCACCCATAATTTTTAAGCGAAGTCAGTAACTAGGTTGAACGGTTGCCATTTGCCTGTAAGCCTAGGTCATTGTGTATCTTGTTACCCCATGAAAAGATTATGGCTGGTTGAAAGAAGGGGCCAGCCGTTTTGATGGCCTGGGGTAGGGTGCATTGAACACAATTGAATAAGGACAGGCGCATGAAATGGAAAGCAACGGCCATTGCGGCTTTGGTGTTGTGGGTGTTTACCGTGGCGGTGTTGGTGCTGTGGAACAAAAAAAGCGATGACGCGAGGGAGAAAATCACTCTGCCCGAAATGGGCCGGGCCAAGGTTTTGAGCGAAATGCGTGGAATGTTGGAGTCTCTGCGGGACATTGAGCAGGCGGCCAAAACCAATGACTATGCGGCCATCGCGGCCGCGGCGCACAAATCTGGCACCACCTTTATGGTGGATGACGGCCCCCTGATGAAGATTGTACCCGCAGACATGTTGCGCATGGGCCTTTCTGTGCACCAGGGGTTTGATAAAATTGAACAGGCGGCCCTGGCCAAAAAACCCGCAGCCGAGATTCACAAGCAAGTGGCCGATATCTTAACCACCTGCACGGCCTGCCACGCTCAGTTTCGGCTGCATTAAACTTTGGGCCCACTTCGGTCTCACCCCCTGGCCCCTCACCAAACTGGAGAGGGGGCAAGGCGGTGTTGCTGTTGCCGTGGCCTTTCCCCTTCCGGGCCTTTCTTATCCTCGCTTGCGTCATGATCTGCTGGAAAACGCTGGACCATAGGTTTTGAAACGGGCTCTAAAATGTGAATTTGCTCTTGAAATTGTCATCAACCATCTTCACCCACTCTCCATCTTCGCTGAAAATCTCAAATATGGTTGCACAGTAAGTTAAACGCTGACCCTTTTTATCGAATAAATCGATAACAACACGCACATCCCGATCACTTTTCATCCCCATTTTCTTCATCTCTCCTAAACGTAACCAGCGAACAAACCGCTGAACCTCGGACTCATCTCTGATGACTGTTTTTGACCAATAAATCGACCGAACCATGCTTGGTGTAAGTGCGGAGCGCGTTTCCACATGCCAACCGTAGTAATATATTTCTACCTTGACAATATTGATGGCTCGGCTAGCCTCATTCCCGTCTGCGATCACTTCAGCAGTACCTATCGAGAAGAGCATCAGCACAACAAAGGAAGCGATTTTTAGCATACAAGTCCTCAACTCAATTGACGCAAGTGGGGCACGACACCGGCACTGGTGTGCTAAAGTGATCGGCTCGGCATTCGTAACGGTGCTGACCGAACCCAGGTGGTCGGAATGGTGGAAGTAGAGGTGCTCCCCCGACTTGCCCAATTGTAGCACAACGTCTTGAGAGTCGCCAGAAAGGAGGGGGCGGAGAAGGGATGGAGGGAGAGGGGGAAAAAGAAAGCCCAGGGGGTTGGCCTGGGCTTTTTACTTCACATCGTTTTAGTGGTGTTGCATTTGTGAGTACCTCAAATGCTTATTGAACGTAAAACTCTTTTGTAAAATATTTTTTAAATAGTTTATGCTGGCTCATCCCTTTAAAGCGGTCATCCGTCGCTTCTAGTTCTCTAAGGCTTTCGATCGAATATTCGCCACCCCATGCAAGTAAATAAAAGCCAAGCATTTTATCCGCCTCTTCGTAATTTCCCATAATATAATTTATTTTAAAAACATTATAAATTACACCGGGTTTTTCTTGGTTCTCCCTCCTCATTTGATTAAGGGCTTTTTGGATCCATTTATATGCTTCAAGGTGATTTCTTTTCTCTAGTTCAAAATCCCCAAGATAATGATAGGCGCGATAGTCTTTGGGCTGCATTGAGACGTATATTTTTAAATACGATATTGCCTTGGACTCATCCTGTTTTTCAAACATATCAAACAAATCTAAATATGCTTCGGTGAAACCATAATCGATCGCTTTTAAATACAATCTCTCTTTTTCTTGCGTATCCTTTGATCTGTGGGCCAAAAACATATAGGCCAATGAAACTTTATCTTCAGCACATTTAGGAGGTTTTTTTAATTTTTCAGCTTCTCTTGCGATTTCTTTTATATCATCATCATCATTCTCATTATATTTTTCAAACTGGTCACAAATTTGTTTTGTATCGTTACCCGTACCAAAGGTCACCCCACATTCGGCCATTACAAAACATATCACAATCACTACTTTTGTCGCTGTCTTCAATTTTTTTCTCCTTTGGGTTTTCGTTACTTTACGCCACCCTAGTTGTTATTATATATATTTATTGCTTTTTGCCCTTTTTCCATTCCATCGGTGTACCAACCTTTATATCCAAAAACAGCTCGCCCTTCTGGGGTGTCTTGTTTTCCTGTTGCCTCCAACATCTTTTGTTTGAAGCGATTCATAGGTTCATTCTGTTTCATTTTCAGCCACGTTTCCCCAAATGGAAAATACTCCAAATGCTCCACCGGTTTTCCGTCGGCATTCGTAACGGTGCTGACGGAGCCCAGGTGGTCGGAATGATGGAAGTAAAGGTGCTCCCCCGACTTGCCCAATTGTAGCACAACGTCTTGAGGGTCGCCAGATAGGAAGGGATTCTTCAGCGTGTTCTGAGCGTGCTCGTTGGCGCGGGCAGGCGTTCAGGTAGATGGTGCCGCACTGGCGGTACTTGATTTCGACTTTGGCGTTTTCCGCCACGCGCGCCAAGAGGTCTTGGCACCGGCGGATTGACGCCGCTAACCAAGTAGGTTAGTGTTGAATTGCCGGTGTTGAAAACCTTCCTTTCAGATCAAGTACGCAATCTTCAAGGGCGAATTTGCTAAATGGAGAAAAAAACACCGCACTACTCTCTGGAATTGGTAAAAGCATTGCTTGCTCAAAAAAGAGCGACCCTGACTCGAATGGCCGCCCAAGGTGCCACTGCCCTGGGAATGAACAAGGATGATGTGTTTGATGTGGTTTCAGGGCTAACCCCAAAGGACTTGCATAAAAGCATGACCACCCATGCCGATCACACCATCTGGCAAGATGTTTACAAGCCCAATACCCTGGCGGGCCGGGTGTACCTGAAACTTACTGTGCAAGATGGCTTGCTGATTGTTTCTTTCAAGGAGGACGAATCATGAAATGCCCCATGTGCGGTGCCGCCGAATTGGTGCCAGATGCCCGTGATTTGCCCATTACCTACAAAGGGAAGTCCACCGTGGTTCATGCCGTTAAGGGAGATTACTGCCCCGCCTGTGGCGATGGGATCATCGACAAGGGCGATCTTGATCGTGTTGATCTTGAAACAAGGGCGTTTCTAAAGCAGGTTAACGCCGATAGGGTTGACCCTGCCTACATTGCCCAGGTGCGGGAGAAACTGCATTTGAACCAACGCGAGGCCGCCGAAATTTTCGGGGGCGGAGTTAACGCATTCTCGCGCTATGAAACAGGCAAAGCCACCCCGCCTACCGCTTTGGTAAAGTTGCTCATGTTGTTGGATCACCACCCGGAGTTGCTGAACGAGATCAGAAATTCAGCCTAACCTCCCTTGATTTTTCCCAACAGGGCTTGTTGCAAGACATGGCTGGTGGTGTTGGTGGGCGCGCTGGTCATGGGCCCGGTTTCCGGGAGGGTTTCCGCTTGAATGACCGTCATGGTGGCGTTCAGCACCGCCACCACATCCACCACCACGCTACCGATCTTGATTTTGCCCACGGCGGGGGCGGTTTGCAGAGCCTGCCCTTGCCGCCCACCATCTCCGACTTACCCGCAACGGACACCCTCTGGTCGCCCACCACCACACGCTCAACCTCGGCTCGTAATCTTTACAGTGGATTACCACACGGAGGAAGGGTCAACCCGACTTGCCCAATTGTAGCACAACGTCTTGAGGGTCGCCAGAAAGGAGGGGGTTCTTTTGGGTGTTCTGGGCATGGTCGGCAGCGTTTGCCGAGCGCCGTGAAACACCCCGCCCATCGTAGCAGTGTGGGTGTGTCGGTTTCAATCCTGAATCAGAACCATACACGATATGGGTGTTTATGGGTGAGTTTTTGGCTGGACATATGGGTGTTTATGGGTGTAAATACGGATGTAGAGGATACCAACATGCTAAAAACAGACACCATCCAGATCACCCCCGAGTTTTTGGCGCTGATCGCCGAAATTGACGAATTCAAGGGAGCCTGGCGCGCGCTGGGCACTTTGGCGCCGGAACGCCTGAGTGCCTTGCGTCGCGTCGCCACCATCGAGAGCATCGGTTCATCCACCCGCATCGAGGGCAGCAAGCTGTCCGATCGCGACGTGGAACGTCTGCTGGCCAACCTGGAAATCAAATCCTTCGCTACCCGTGACGAACAGGAGGTGGCGGGCTATGCCGAGGTGATGGAACTGGTATTCCGGGCCTGGCGGGATATTCCACTGACCGAGAACCACATCCGCCAATTGCACCGCGACCTCCTTGTGTACAGCGAGAAAGATGAACGGCATCGCGGCGACTACAAGACCACCTCAAATAGCGTGGCCGCTTTTGATGAGGCCGGTCAGCAGATCGGAATCGTCTTCGAGACGGCAAGCCCCTTCGACACGCCACGCTTGATGGAAGAGTTGGTCGCCTGGCTGAATGAAACCCGTGACACCGGTCGCCTGCATCCTTTGCTGATAATCTGTGTGTTTGTCGTGGTGTTCCTGGAAATCCACCCATTCCAGTACGGCAATGGCCGATTGAGCCGGGTTCTGACCATGCTGTTGTTGTTGCAGGCTGGCTATACCTATATTCCCTACAGCTCACTTGAAAGTATCATCGAGCACAGCAAGGAAGGCTATTACCTCGCACTCAGGCAGACGCAAGGCACGATCCGCACCGAATCTCCGAACTGGCAGCCCTGGATCGGTTTTTTCCTGCACGCCCTGCAACAGCAAAAGCGGCGCTTGTCCGCCAAGGTGGAGCGGGAAAAACTGGTCATTGCCGCTCTGCCCGAGTTGGCGGCGCAAATCATCGATCAAGCCCGGAACCATGGTCGTGTGACCATCGGCAACATGGTGCGCGTCACCGGTGCCAGCCGCAACACGTTGAAGGAGCATTTCCGGCGGCTTGTGGAACAAGGCTACCTGGAACAACACGGCACCGGCAAGGGCACATGGTACGCCCTGCCATGATCGAGGAAGAAAATATTGTCATACTGTTGCTAAACGTTCATCAATGTCCATGCAAAGAGGCAACATGGGCAATGAAAAGTTAACCATATGTATTTAATCTGGATTAGGTGAGGATATGAACATTAAACGGGTTGACGTCCGGAATTTCAGACTCCTTAAGGATGTGTCCATCCTCCTTGAACCAAAAACGACCGTAATAGTAGGACGCAACAACAGCGGAAAAACCTCTCTTACGGAGCTATTCCGCAGGCTCCTTGTTGATCAGAAACCTAGCTTTAGGCTGGAGGACTTTTCGCTTGCCGCCCATGATGGATTCTGGACTGCAGCCAAGTTATTAAGTGCAGGGTCAGCGTTAGACGAGGTACGCAAGGTCTTACCAGTGATCGAGGTTAAGCTGACCATAGGATATGAGAAAGAAGCCATTGATCTAGGGCCGTTGAGCCCATGCATCATTGATCTTGATCCTAATTGTTGCGAGACCTTAATTGTAGTTTGTTTCGCCCCGGAAGATGGCAAAATCAATGCCCTTTTGGCTGATGAATTGAAAGGAGTTGGAGACCAGCATAAACAGGCCTTCTTTCGATCGCTAAAGGATCGTATCGGTTCGAATTACTCAATTACGGTTCATGCGGAGGACCCGAACGACACCAATAACAGAAAGTTACTGGACATAGCACAGCTTAAGGCCGTAGTCCGGGGAGACCTTATTACTGCTCAGCGTGGATTGGATGACACGACATCAAGTGACCGCGACGTTCTCGGGAAGATTTTACAGGTGCTTTTTGATACAGCAGTTGCCGAGTTAGCTGATCCAAAAAATAAGACGATTGCAGATCAGTTGAAGCGTTCGGTCGAGGATATTCAGCGCAAGCTGCAAGAAAATGTTAGTCAGCATGTGACAGACCTGTTGCCAGCTTTTGAACTCTTCGGTTATCCTGGATTCTCCGATCCAGGGCTCGTCACTGAAACGAGTTTTGATGTGCAGCAGCTTCTCAGAAACCATACGAAAGTTCGCTACAAAGGTGTTAATGGTCTCACATTGCCTGAGGCCTATAACGGGCTGGGTGCGCGTAACCTGATTTATATACTCCTCCAACTACTCAGCTTTTTCCGCACATTTAGAACACAAGCTTCTGCTGCTGTTCATTTAATCTTTATCGAGGAACCCGAGGCACACCTTCATCCACAGATGCAGGAAGTTTTTATCCGTCAGATAGAGAAAATTGCCGAAGAATTTTCAAAATCCATGAATGTTGTGATGCCCTGGCCGGTTCAGTTCGTTATTTCAACACACTCGTCCCACATGGCAAATTCCGCACCATTCGAGACGCTGAGGTACTTTCTGACTGCACCTGATCCTAATGCGCAGAACCTTCGCACGGCGCATATAAAGGACTTGCGGGATGGCATGAGCGATGAATCTCAGCCGGATCGAAATTTCCTTCACCAATATTTGACACTGACCCGTTGCGATCTTTTTTTCGCCGATAAGGCTATATTGATTGAAGGGACGGTCGAAAGACTGATGTTGCCTGAAATGATAAAAAAAACCGATGCGTCTAATGAAAAAAGTCCGCAACTGGCCCATCAGTATCTAACCGTGATGGAGGTTGGTGGTACATACGCGCACCGATTCGCCGCACTGCTTGACTTCCTTGAATTGCCTGCACTCATCATCACCGACATCGACTCGGTAGGAGCCGACAAAAAGACTTGCCGGGTGTCAGAAGGCACAGCGACCAGTAACGCCTGCATCCAAGAATGGTTCGCAGACCCAAAAATCACGCCAGTCGCCTTGATTCAGAGACCAGAGTCGACACGGATCAAAGAGGTTCGGCGGATTGCCTATCAGATACCAGAAGCCGATGGTAAACCGTGCGGTCGTAGTTTCGAGGACGCATTCATGCTTGCCAACAAAACACTCTTCGATCTTGAAAGTCTTGATGAGACAGAATTGGAAAAGACCGCATTTGATCAAGCCAAAACGCATAAAAAATCAGCATTTGGTCTGAAATACGCAATCGATAATACAAATTGGGTTACTCCACGCTACATCGCTGAGGGGCTGATATGGCTGGCCTGCATAAAACAACAACCCACATTCGTGGTGAAACCGGAGGGAACCACTGAAGCCATTGCAGAGGAAATCACTCATGCCTGATTTTTCAATAAATCCAGCTGAAAATGCAGCAAAAGAGGCTCTGAATCATCTATACTCTTGTCTCGACAAAAACCAGAGCTTTGTGCTGGAGGCTGGCGCAGGAGCTGGCAAAACTTACTCGCTTATAAACGCTCTACAGTATCTAATTTCTCAACGTGGTGCCAGGCTTGTGCGCAACCATCAGCAGATCGCATGTATCACCTTTACGAACATTGCAAAGAACGAAATTGACGCTCGCACCGATCGCCACCCTGCTATTCGCTCAGACACCATACATGGATTTTGCTGGTCTCTGCTGAAAGATATGCAACCATACCTGCGCAATCTCCTCCCGAGTCTGAAGAAGTGGCCAGAAGTTATCGAGGAAGCAGGTGGGTTAAATGCTCAAAGCATAGATTATGATCTTGGTTTTCTTCGGTTAGATGACAAGGTTGCTTCGATACGGCACGATGATGTTATTGATCTTATGATAGAATTGTTGAAACAACCAAAATTTCGACGCTTGATGATAGCTCGCTATCCAATCATCTTTATTGACGAGTATCAGGACACTCACGCCGGATTCGTGGAAGCGCTAAAGGCTCATTATCTCGACACCGGAAAAGGGCCGCTGATCGGATTTTTCGGTGACGAGTGGCAGAAAATTTATGGCGACGGTTGCGGTAAGATCGCTCATGACAAGCTGATTATGATTGGTAAAAAGGCAAATTTCCGATCAGTAAACGCCATCGTGACTCCACTGAACCGGATGCGACCAGACCTAACGCAAAATGTGAAGGACCCAGATGCGGCCGGTGAAGCCATTATCTTCCATTCGAACCAATGGTCAGGTCAACGACAGTCAAGAAATCACTGGAAAGGAGATGTAAGTCCTGACGCGGCCCATGCCTATTTGCAATACACGCGTAGCGCGCTTGAGAAATCTGAGTGGGATTTCAGTCCCGAAAAAACTAAAATCCTGATGTTGACGCATAACCTTCTCGCCAAAGAGCAAGGATACCAAGGTATTGTCTCGGCTTTTTCAAATAATGATGCCTTCATCAAAAAAGAAGATCCGCATATTCTTTATCTGGTTGACGTCATTGAACCGGCTTGCTCCGCTTTTGAGGCCAAGCGGTATGGAGAGATGTTCACAGCATTAGGTAGAGGGGCACCACCCATTGGCTCGCTGGCAGAAAAAATCGCCTGGAGCGACGCTTTTTCAAAACTCATCGAAATTCGCAAGGCAGGCACCATAGGTCAGGTGATAGACTATCTGCGTAATTGTTCCATCCTCAAATTGCCAGAAAAAGTCGAAGACCGAGAGAGGAATTTCGCAAAATTGCCGCCCGATCCACAGGATGATGAGCCCTCATGGGTAACGAGTCTGCGCAAATTACGAGCCATACCTTATACTGAGATCGTGGAACTCGACCGTTTTATCGACGGCCAAACACCCTTTGCGACCAAGCACGGTGTCAAGGGTGCAGAGTTCGAAAATGTGCTCGTAGTTATTGGACGCGGGTGGAATCAATACAATTTCGAGCAGATGCTCTGCTTGTTTTCCAATAATGACGTGCCCCCTGATAAGCAGGACGCTTTTGTTCGTAACCGCAATCTCTTTTACGTTGCCTGCTCACGACCCAAACGCCGCCTAGCTATTCTTTTCACTCAGGAGCTTAGTGAATTGGCGCTCAATACTCTCTCCAATTGGTTTGGTAGCTCTGCCATTCACGCCTTGCCAAACCTTTAGCGCATAAACCAACATCGCCCCAAGACCATGTCAATCAAGATTCCTCAGCCTTAACAATGCTGATCGCCCCGCCCGCCTGCTCAACGGTCTTTTTCGCCTCTGTGAATTCGACCTTGCCTTCCCATTGCCCGAGATAGCGATTCCAGCGAAACTGACCGGCCCCCATTTTTAGTGCCCGTTGGAAGTATAGCATTTCCGGTCAGGTTGGTGGTTTGAAGGCCACATGGCCCTCATTTTGGGGAGCAGGTCAAGACCACCCAGCGTTCCATCTGCTGATTAACTACCTTCAGCGCCAACAGGTGGGAAAAGATTCTGAGCCCAACGCCCCGCAAAAGATTCCCGCCGAAAGGTGGGACATGTAAGCACGCCCTGATTCAAAGGCCACTACCGTAGAAGGGGCGAAGCTATGACGGATGATCATACCCTAGGCACTAGGATTTTTTGTTGTTGTCGAGTGACGTATCCCCGTAAGGCCTTCGTTTGTTCAAATACCCACCAGCCTCGATGCATTCAAAGCCACTTCACCGCGCAAAGCCCCCGCATCAGCGAAACGGTCATTTCCTGAAGGTCGCTATCACCCGTCCGCATCTCTTGAGAAAGTCGTCAAATTCCATTACAATGAGTTTCTTCTTGTGCGCTATTCCATCGATATAGATAAATTGGTTTTGAAGCCCAAATAGCTTTGCCGTGGAAGATGTGACCCGATCCTTTTTCAAATCATCCATCCGTGGAGGGGAACATGATCAGACGTCATCAAGGTGCAGCCCCAACCACCCGCGGGGCTCAGTTGCTGCGGGTGCTGGTGTTGGGGGGAGTGTTGTTGGGGTTAACCAACTGCGGCGGCGGGGTGACCCCACAAAGCAGCAGCGGCCCCAGGTACCGGGTAACCAAAGTACTCAATTATAATGCCGGGATGATCAGTGCCTATTATCAGTTTGTTTATACCCAAGCCACCAATAAGCCATCCTCCATAAATTTCTATATACCCATCCCAGGCCCTACACCTGTGAATCCGCAGGGGCCAGATGGTATCTGGTTTACTTCCGATGATATCATCACCAGTCATGCTCAGGTCACCTACACCGCAAGCGGAGAATTTTCCCGGATCGTCGATTTTGATCATTACAACCCGGCCACCGGCGTCCCTTATACAACGCCCGTGATTTCACAACATAGTGATTATACCTACGACGTGAACAACAACCAGATCAGCCAGATTTCTTATAATGGGCCGGGTCCGGATGGCCTGTGGTTTAACGCGGATGATGTGATTGTGAGTTCCGAGGTGTACACCAACAGCAATTTGAATGCCCAAGGAAAACCCCTGCACATTGAATGGATTTCTACCTTCGGGGGTTTTACCACCAAAACCTGTCAAGTGGTGTCATACAACGCTGGCGGCCAGGTGACACTAACGGATTATTATTCACAGGGAACCGACCTCACCTGTTTCTCGCCGGATGATTTCTTGGTCAGTTATAACCAAACAGCTTACAACTCTATCAGCCAAATTCTTTCCGACATTTCCTTCTCTGGCCCTGGTACTGATGGCCTTTGGCACAACACCGATGATGCGGTTTCTTCGTATACCAAGCCTCCCACCCTGGATGCTTCCGGGTATGTCACCAATCTTCAGTATTGGACCGCTGGGGCCGATGCCATAAGAAACACCGCCGATGATTCTCTTTCCTCAGAGGATATATATCAATCTTATTGAATCCTGTTTCTTCGAAGCCCCCGGCCCAAAAGGTCCGGGGGTTTTCTTTTTGTTGAACGCTCCCCTGACCTGCTTCCTCCCCTCCGCCCTTCCTCCATTCCGCTATATTCCCCCGTTCGTTCCTTTGTTCCTTTGACCCTCACGGTTCGCCCCACTCAGGCAGCCTTTGATCCTCCATTCCTAGACTCATTTTATAGAACCGATCTCGTTTCGTTCAGTTAAGTCAGATAAAAAGCCTACAGGGGCGGTATCGAATCCTTCTGGGTCTTTGCCAAACGACACCCGCAAAAATTCAACGGGGTGACCGCTTGTACCTTTGAACCGCACCTGAACGAGCGCGGATATGGCTTCAGCGAAGACTCCGTAGAGAATATCCACTCTAGGAATAAACAGATTCCTAAGCCCCCTCTTTAAATTAAAAATGAGCTATTTTTTAAATGAAAAACAAACTGCAAAAGCTCTCGCTGTTCAAGTAAAGTGAGGTATGAAGCAGGATCAAACGGCGGATTTTTTAATCTTTCACGGCATTCTTTCACAGAACCACACACTATTTCTGGGCCAATATCCATGAGATGGCATAAAAACTCGTCAGGATGCTGGGCCTCAATACCGTGAACGGCCAATTTATCTGCGGGAAAATCCTTGAGGTTGTAGGTGACGATGACATCGGCACGGCAATGAATGGCCGCCGCTAGGATGTGATGATCGTTTTGATCTGGCAAGGAAAGGCTTGGAATCAAAATTTCATGACCTTCCACCAAACAGGCCTCGGAATCCTTATCCATCAACTCACGCACCCTATCCAACTGTTCCCGTTTTATCTTTGGGTTTTGTTGGGTAACTGCCCGCATCCATTCTTCATGGATTTGCGTTGTCCATCTTGCCCTGAAAAGTCTGGTCCTGGCCAATTGCATCAACAAATCGCGCACAGTAACAGGATATAAAACACACGCATCATACACCGCCGTAAAGTTGGCCATGGATTTAATATTCCATTCCCAACTGTTGAGACATTTGGGTTAATTCATCCAAGGCTTTTTTGCGAGAATCCGACTTTTTGGTTTGGTATTCCACCAAATCCTGAAAAAGCACCCGGCGGTGGGTTCCCACCTTGCGAAAGGGAATTTCCTTTTTATCCAACACTCCCACCAAATATGGGCGGGACACCTGCAGAAAGTCAGCGGCCTGTTGGGTGGTCAACTCGGCATGGTGCGGAATGATGGCCACCGCATTTCCCATGGACATCTGGGTGAGAATGTCCATCAACATGCGAAAAACCGGCGCGGGCAGGGTGATGGTTTCCTTTTGTGGCCCCTGGGGCAGAATTTGGATCTCCCTGTCCTCCGATTTTCCCGCAAATGCGGAAAGTTTGCGGCTGGAAATCTTGGCCACCTCTATATCCCGTTCTGTTGGTAGAAGGGGTGCCCGTGATGTGAGGATTTCTTGTGAGCGAGCCATGATATTTCTCCAGGTTTTACTGAGTAGTTCATCCAAGTGAAATTATAGCATGTAATCGAAATAAACGAAAAGAGAAACAAACATCTATGCCATCGCAAAGATAATCACATATGGCGACGCAGGCTATATACACAAAAGGCTTTCAATGGGGGTCATGTGGGGCTAATGACATTACCCATGTTTCTTTCGTCACGAACTTTTCAGTGGATTACCGCACAGGTGAAAAGTCAATGATACCCTATTGCATTTAAAGTCTGGTGTTAACCCTAAAGAGGTAGCGCGAGTGCGGATAGCGGGGCAATAGTCATAGAAAGAGAAGACTACAGCCCCAACTGGGAGGACAGCCCGCCGTCCACGTCCAGCACTTGGCCGGTGATGGCCCGGGCCAGGGGGCTGGCCAGAAACAACGCGGCCCCGGCGGCGTCTTCCGCGGTCAGGGCCCGGCCCAGGGGCGTGCGTTGGGCAAATTCACTCTCCACGTGTTTCCACACCCGGCGGGCCAGGGTCAGGTCATCCTCTGGGGCCTCCCGGCGGGCGGCTTCCACCGCCCGGGGCAGAATGCCCTCCTGCCCGGCCAGGGCTTCTGGCGAGCGCAGAAAGGCCAGCACTTCTCCCAGGGCCGCCAGGGTTTCAATGGGCCCCGGCGCCACGGCGTTCACCCGAATGCCCCTGGGGCCCAACTCGGCGGCCAAGGCCCGCACCAGGCTTTCCAGGGCGGCCTTGGCAGTGGCCATGGCCCCATACCAAGGCACATGGCGGCGGGCCGCTTGAAACGACAGGGTGATGACGCTGCCCCCCGGTGCCAGAGCGGTGTTGGCGGCCCCCACGGCGGCGGCCAGCGAATGGGCCGAAACCCCCAGGGTGTGGTTAAAGTCCTCCCGGGTCCAGGCCGAGGGGGGTTGGGTAAACACCTGGGCTGGTCCGTAAGCCACTGCGTGAATCAACCCGTGGAGGGTTCCGGGGGCGTAACCTTGAAAAAAAGATCCCAGGTCCCCCGGCTCCAGCACGTCGCAGCGTTGGGCTTGAATGCCGGGGTGGCGGGCCAGCAGGGCCGTGACCCGCGACAAAAATTTTTGCTGATGCCCCACCCGCACCAGCGCGCCACGCTGGTGAAAGGCCAGGGCCATGGCCCAGGCAATGGAAGATTCATCGGCCACGCCCAGCACGGCCAAGTGCTTTCCGGTGAAATCCAGGGGGTCTTGTTGGGCCATATGTTCTCTGGGGATGGGTTTTACACCCGCCATCGGTCGGTGGGGCGCAGGGCGGCCTGCTCCAGGCGCAGCACGGTGCCCTGTCCATCGGTCACGGTCAGGTCGAACAGCAGGTCTCCGTTTTGTTCTCCCACAGCTGTGACCGTTACTTGTCCAGGGGCGGCATGGCCCGCAGAGCCCATGGAACCCATTGTACCCATGGGGCCCTTCCGCCAGCGGCCAACGCCGACCGGCAGGGCCGGGGTTCCCCCGGTGCCCAGGCACCACAGCCCCGCCCCCTGCAGGGCGGCTTCTGCCAGCAGGGGCCAAGTCAACGAGGACTCCCCCGACGGGGTTTCATCCATGGGATGGCCGGGGGCCAAGACCATGCGGCCCCCCTGGGGCCCCAGGTGGGTGACTTCCCCCAACACCTGAAAGGCAAACCCATGGGGCAGTTGGTCCGGCTCTCCGCCATACAGGGGGCCAAGTTTGGCAGAGTCTCCGGGGGGTAGGGGAGGAACGTCCATGGCCGGGGCGGGAACATCTCCCAACACGGCCACGGCCCTGGCATGCAGGCGGGGAACCACCGCTCCGCTGCCGGGCAGACGGGTTAGGGAAAACCACTCTACCGCCACAAAGCGCGGAGACAAGCCCAGTCCGTTCCATGGAGAATCCGAAAGGGCTTGGTTTGGCAGCGCCTGGGCCGTCAGCCGGACCCGCAGTTCCAGCGGCGCACCCGCCCGCCCCGCCAGGGGAAGCTCCAGGTTTTCGATTCCCCACAGGGTCAAGCCGGGCAGCAACCACTGGGCGGCTTGGGCGCTCCATTCCAGCCACATCACCGCCGGAATCACCGGCTCTGGGGCACCAAAGGCATTCTCCAAGGCGTGGTCCTTCAGCCAGGGAGACTGGGCGGGGTCCAGCGCAAACCGCAGCTCGGCCAGGGCGCCGGGCCGCCAACCCAACACCTGTTCAAAAGGCGGGGGCAAGGGCGGCAATACAGCCCCGGCAGGCAGGGGCGGCACCAACGGCCAGGCCCCGTCGGTCAACTCTGAGGAAAGGTCTCCCGTCCGGCCAGACAGCACCACTTCCAGGGGGGGGCGGCCCCACCCCAATTCTTGCAGCAACAGGTCCACTCCCCGCTGGGGGGTCATGGGGGTCACGTTCCGTTCCATCAGCAGCCGGTCCGCGCCACCGCGGGCGGCCATGCCCACCTCGGCCCACAGGGTGTAATCCAGGGCCGCCACCCGGGTGCCAGGGTGCACCGCTTGATAGGCCTGGGCCAGCCCCACGGCCACCCCGTTGCCGGCGGCGTAGTCGGCCTGGCCAGGGTTGCCCAGCCGGCCCGCCAATGAAGTAAACACAATACAAAACTTAGGAGACTCCCGCTGAAAGGCGTGGAGCAGATGGAACAACCCCCTGGCTTTCACATCCATCACCCGGTCAAAAGATTCGGGGGTCTTGTTCTCCAGGGCTTGGTCTTCAATGCTGCCCGCGGCAAACACCAGCCCCTGCACCGGGCCCAGCCCCCCCGCCACCGCCGCCGACAGGGCCAAGGCTTGGTCCGGGTCCCGCACATCGCAAGATAGATAATGGGCCTCGGCGCCTTGGCGGCGCAGGTCTTCCAGGGTGGCCCGGATATCCCGGCGGGCGTCCTCGCTGCCGGGCTGTTCGCCCTGGGGATGCAGGGAGGTGCGCCCCAGCAAAATCAACCGCCGGCAGCCCAGGGCCGCCAACTGACGGGCGGTTTGGGCACCCGCCCCCCGCCCGCCCCCGGCCACCACCACGGCCCCCAGGGGGTCCAAACTCCAGGCCGGGGGGGCCGATAGGTCCAGGGGGTCTGGCTGAAGTTGAAACGCAAACCGGCCCTGGGGTCCCAGGCCCACCTCCACCGGGGTCTCCCGGCCCGCTTCGGCCAGAATCCAGGCGGCGGTCTGGGCGGGGTCTGCCGCCGGGTGGCCGTGAATCACCTTGGCCCGCAGGCTGGCCCATTCCCGGGCCAGGGTTTTCACCACCCCGGCCATGCCTTGGGCCAAGGCTTGCTCTGGTCCCACGGGCGTGGACCCGGCGCCTTCCAGGCCCAGGGTTTCTCCCCCGGCGGTGGCCGCCACAAACAGCCCACCAGCCAGGTCTGCCTCCAGGGCCCGGGCCAGCCACCAGGCGCTCTTGACCCCCAGGTTCAGCCGTTTCTCCCAGGTGCGGGGTTCCATGGCCAACCAGTGAATTTCCTCCGTCCGCGCGCCCAGGGGAGCCAGGTGAAACACCCAGGCCACCGGCCCCAGGCTTTCGCGAACGCGCTCGGCCAGCAAGACGGCATCTTCTGGGCCGTTCCAGGCCATGGGGAAGGTGTGAATCTCCCCGGAGGATTCCGCCAGGGTTTCGGTCAAGGTTTCGGATGAGAGATTCCCTTGCGTTTGTTGTTCCACCGCCAGGGCCACCCGGGCCCCCTGTTGGGCCAGGGAGCGAGCCAGGGCCAGGGCCGCGCCCTGGGGGTCCGCGGTGATCAGCACCACGCCCTGGGGCATGACCAGCGGGCCGGGGCTGGTTTCCGGCAGGGGGGTGGGGGTGATTTTCCAGCGGATGACCGGCTGGGCCATGGGGCCGGGGCAAGGTTCTGCGGCCAGAGTGGCGTCCACGGGTTCAACATTCCGTGATTCTAGAGAAGCACCGGCGGCTGGTGAGGAAGAAATGGATTCTGACAGGCCCCCCAGGGCGTGGACCACCTGCCGGCTGAGGGCCCGCAGGGTGGGGGCGTCTTTCAGGCGCAGGTTGTTTTGGGGGGGCAGGGCGTATTCCTGGCGGAGCCGGGCGGCCACCTGGGCCTGCTTGATGGTGTCAATGCCCAGGTCGGTTTCCAGGTCCAGGTCCGGCCCCAACAGGGCCGGGTCATACCCGGTCTGTTCCGCCACCAATGCGGTCACCCGGGCCAATACCTGGGTTTCTTGTTCAGAGTCTTCCTCGTTCTCCCAGTCCTCCGTGATCCCCGTCTCCTCTTTCTCTTCTTTCTCTCCTTGAGCCATGGCCCAGGCTGGCTTTCCGGGCAGTTCCTCTGGGGCCGAAACCTGCAGGGCCACGGGGGCTTCCGGCGCTTCCGGCGCTTCCGGCGCTTCTCCCTGGGGTTCCGCCACAGGATGTTGATCCCACCAAGAGGCGTCTCGGGGATCCAGCTCTGAGGTTGTTTCTGCCTGGGGTTCCACCGGCAGGGGGGCCAGGGGGGGCAGTTCCACCGGGCCGCTCCAGGGTTCTGGGGTTTCCGGCGCGGGGATTTCTAGGGCGAGCTTGACCAACGGCTTGTCTTTGGCTGGCAGCACCCAGTTGTCGGTGCGTTCGATCACTTCGATAGGCCCCAGGGTCAGGGCGGCCAGCTCTCGGTCTTCGTTCGTCAGGGCGGGGTCTTCCTGGGATGGGCTGGGAACGGTGGACAGTTCCGCCGCCAGGTCCATCACCGAATGGTCGGACAGGCTGGGGGTTTCGCCCCATTCTTCGCTGATCTTTGGGGTTGCATGAACGGCAGATGGCACCTGGGGTTGGTACAGCGTGATGGGAAGGGGTTTCCCCTGCTCTGGGCTGCCGGGGGTCACCCGCAGGGTGCGCTGCTCCACCGAAGCCTTGGGCCAGGGGTATCCGGTCATCAGGGCCAGCCAGCCCCGATAGGTCTCGGGGTGGATGATCCGGTCTTCGTGGCGGCTCTCTCGCCGCACCAGGGTGAAGGCCGTTTGCGAGCCAAACCCGGCGGCAAAGCGCAGGGCGTATTCCAGGTTTTGGTTTTCTCCCCGAGACAAGCGGATGCCCTCCAGGGCCGGGTCGGCGGTCACATGGGCGGGAACTGGCGGGGCCTTTCCCGCTTGCAGGGCCCTCAGGGCCATCACGTCTTCAATCCCGGCCCCCTGGGCGTGACCGGTCAGGGCCTTGGTGTTGGTCACGGTGATTTGGGTCCAGTTTTGGCCAAACACCCGTTGCAGGGCCTGGACCTCGGTTTGGGCGCAGCCGCCTTTGGCCGGGGTGTAGGGTTCGTGAGACATATACAACAAGGCGGGGGCCATGGCGGCCCGGTTCAGGCCGTGTTCCTGTTCCATCTGGCGGATGAACCGCTCCATCTCATCGGCCACATGGGCCGGGTCCAGGTTGGTGAGATGATGGGCGCTGTTGGCCAAGTGGGTTCCCAGCAGCGTAGCCATGGGTTCCACCCCCCGTGCCAGGGCCGACGAGGCCCGCTCCACCACCAGGGCGGTGGCCCCCATGCCTAGCACCGTGCCGTGGCGGCGGGGGTCAAACGGCAGCGCGGCAAGTTCTGGGGTGCCTTCGGTGGAGGCTATGCCAGCGGCCTGAAAGGCCGGGCCGAACCACTCCAACAAGGTGGGAGACGTCACGTCGTCGGCGGCCAGCACCACCACCCGTTCGGCTCGGCCCGCCGTCAGCAGGTCTTGGGCCAGGGCCAGGGCCGCGGCCGAGGAGGCGCAGGCGGCGTTGATTTGCAGGTTGGGCCCCTGGGCCTTCACCAGTTGGGCGAACAGGCTGTTGCCCATGCAAACGTATTCTTTTAGCAGGCGGTTGTTGAACCGATAGCTCGGTTCGGTATCGGGGCTGGCATGCAGCTGCTCCCACTTGGCCCAGGCCCGGATAAACCAGCGGTCGGCGGTTTCTCGCTCTTCCACCGTGGCGGCGGAACGCAGGCGGTCCAGGTAGGCCATGCGCAGGTCTTCGGCGGGAACACGGTTGCCCGCCTGATGAAACCGGTTCACCTCTCCAATCAGTTTATCCAGCCCCGGATAAATGGAGGCGAACACCACGGCGGTGCCTTCCCGCAGGGGGACAGGCAAAGCCCACCCCTCTGGCAGGCGGCTGCCATCGCTTAAGGTGCGGGTTTGGTCTTGCAAAGGAATACCGGCGTCGCGCAGGGCTTCCAGCCCCGCCGCCACGGCCAGTTGATAGGCGGGGTCCGCCTGGTGCAGCCAGTCGTGGGGCAGCCCCCAATCCGTCAGGTCAAACGTTCCCCGGCGGCTGGCCAGTTTCACGGCCTGCTCTGGGGTGGTTACGTCCACCAGCCGCCCTTCGCCGTCTTCGTCTTTTTCCAGGCGTTGAATGTTTTTGGCCACCATCCGGTTCACGTCTTCCGAGGGCAGGGATTCCATCCTGTGTTCTCCGGCCAGCAGGCTGGCGGCCCCCTGGGGGTCGAACATGTCCCGCTCCCGCCCGGGCAAACCCAGGGCGGCTCCGGTAATAACCAATGGATCGTTTGAACCGAAGGGAAAGGTTTTCACGTGGACCTGTGGTGAATGCGTTGAGGGGTTCCGGCACGCCAGCCCAGCGGCAGCCGTTCCTCCCGAAGGTGAAGGCCCGCTTGACGCAGCCCTTCCAGAAACCGCTTGAAAAACGCTTCTTCTCCCCCTTTGGGATGCAGCATGGACAAGGCGGCGTGGGGCTCCAGGGGGTGGAGGTCCTGTTTGCCTCGGGTATCCAGGGTATCGGCCACAAACGAAGCCAGGGCCTTCTTGGGACCCACTTCAATGAACACCCGGGTGCCGTCATCGTACAACGAATTGACCATCCGAATGAAGTCTACAGGTTTTTCCAGTTGATCCAGCAAATTTTCCAACATGCGCTCCCGGCAGTCTTCTCCCGGCATGTAATAACGCCCATCCACCGAAGACAGCACGGGAACCCGTGGGCTGCGGGGGTGAAGCCCCGCCAACCCCTGGGCCATGGCGGGGCGCAGGGCCCCCGCCAGTTGAGAGTGAAACGCCCCATGGATGGGCAGGGGAAAGGCTTCCAGACCCTCTTCGCTCAGGCGGGCCACGGCGGCCTGAACCGCTGGGGTCTCGCCAGAAAGCACGGTTTGGTGGGGGCTGTTGCGGTTGGCCACGGCCACGTATCCCTTCAGCCCAGCCAACAGGGGTTCCACCTGGGCCGCCGGGGCCATCACCACCGCCATGATGCCGGCATCGGCCCCCCGGGCGGCCAGGGCCCAGCTCTCCCGCCCCCGCAGGGCCGTGACCCGCAGGGCCTGCCCAAAGGGCACCGCTCCGGCGGCCACCAGGGCGGCGTATTCTCCCAGGCTGTGCCCGGCCATGGCGTCTGGCACAATGCCCAGCCATTCCAACAGCCGCTGGCAGGCCACCTCCACCGCCAGCAGCACGGGCTGCAAAACGCCCCCTTCCAACAAGCGCTCCTCCACCCATTGGGAGGATTCTCCCGGCGCTGGCAGCAGAAGTTGTTCCAGGGTGCGCCCCAGCAGGGGAAGCAGCACTTCATCGGCTTCCTCGAAGGTTTCCCGCACCAGGGGGAATTTTTCCAGCAGCAGGTGGGCCATGCCCGCGTATTGCGAGCCCTGCCCAGGGAACAAGAACACCACCCGCAGGGGGTCGGCGGGGGCCAGCGGGGCGGACCCCCCGGCAGATTCTAGCACGGCGTGCCAGTTGGTGCCCCCAAAACCAAAGGCCGAAACCCCCGCCCGCAGGGGCATGGCCGGGGGCTGCTCAGAACCTGGATTGCGGACGGGAAACCAGGGACCCGCCATCAGGGGCAGGCGAAAGCGGCCCTCGGCCCCCAGGCGTTCCACTTGCAGCAGGGGGTGGGGCAGCCTGTGCAAAGGGGGAAGGAGCTGGTGGTGAATGGCCAGCACGGCCTTCAACACCCCGGCGGCCCCGGCGGCCCCCAGGGTGTGGCCAATGCTCCCCTTCACCGCCCCCAGGGCCGGGGGGGGGAAATTCCGTGCCCCCTCGGGGGGGGAAAACACGCGCTCCACCGCCAACAGTTCGGCGGCGTCACCGGCCTGGGTGCCGGTGGCATGGCATTCCACCAGCCCCGCCGAGGCCGGGGGCAGCCCGGCTTGGTGCCAGGCCCGCTCCATGGCCAACATTTGACTAGCCGTGTCTGGCGTCATCATGGCGTGGCCGCGGCCGTCGCTGGACCCCCCCACCCCCTTCAGGCAGGCGTACACCCGGTCTCCGGCGGCCCGAGCATCGGCCAGCCGCTTTAGCACAAACACCACGGCGCCCTCCCCCGGCACCACCCCATCGGCCCAGGCGCTCAAGGGGGGCTCGCCTTGGGAGGACAGGGCCCGGCAGCGGGCAAACTCCACAAAGGTGGTGGGGGTGGTGCCCGCCGAGAACCCCCCGGCCAGCACCCGGTTCCACTTGCCCAGCCGCAGCCCCCGCGCCGCCCAGTCCAGGGCGGCCAGCCCAGAGCCGCAGGCCGCATCCACCACCACATGGGGGCCTTTGATGTCCAGGGCCTTGGCCAGCCGGGCCGGGCCAATGCTGGGAGAATACCCCAGAATGGTGTCTTCGTTGATCTCTGGGTGCCCGGCCAGCACCTGGGCCTGGGCCTGGCTCGCCAGCACAGCCCAGTCGGCGGGAGACAGCCCCGCCAGGGGCGCCCTGGCCGCCCAGGCCTGGAAGCGCTGGGCGTTTAACCGCAGAGCCGTGGACCAGGCTTGCTCCAGGCAGCCCCCGGTGTTCCCCAGCACCAGGGCGGTGTGGTGGGGATGGTTGGTGGGGTGAGCGTGCTCCTCTTGCGGATGGGCGGAGTCGTCCAGGGCTTGCTGGGCGGCGTGGAGGAACAGCTTCTGGGCCCGGTCGGTGCGCAGCCGAGCCGAGGGCGCCAGGGGGATATGGGTGGCGATCTCTGGGGTTTCAGCCACCACCGCACCGATGCACCCATAAGACGTGTCGGGCCGGGCCGGGTCCAGTTGATGAAACAGTTCCACTTTGTTGAACCACCGTTCCGCCGGCAGGGGCCCCATGGCCGAGTGATGCCGGGTGAGGTTCTCCCAAAATTCCTGGGGGTTCGCTGCCCCCGGCAGCAGGGCCCCCAGCCCCACCACGGCCACGGGTTCTCTGGAGGCCGGAGCTTGCCGCTGGGGCGGGTCTGACCGGTCGGCAGTTGTGGGGGGCCGGGGTGCCCGTGCCGGCCAAGCGGGGGAGGGCCAGCCCTCCAGAATGGCGTGGAAGTAACTGCCCCCAAAGCCGAAGGACGAAACCCCCGCCAGCCGGGGCCGGGCGGTGGTGTCTCCGGCCTGGGGTTTGGGCCAGGGCAGGGGGCGGGTGGCCACCCGCGGGGCCCCCGGCCGGGCCAAGGCGGCGATGGGGCTGTGGTGGTTGCGGGTGGGGGGAATGACCCCCTGGTGCAGGGCCAGCACGGCCTTCATCATGCCAGCGGCACCGGCCCCCCCCATCAGGTGGCCCAGCTGGCTTTTCACCGCCCCCAGCCACAGGGCGCCCCCAGGCCGCCCCCCGGCCTCTAACTGATAGGCCAGGGCCAGGGCTTGCAGTTCCAGGGGGTCCCCCACCGGGGTGCCCGCCCCATGGGCCTCCACAAAATCCACCGCCTGGGGAGACACCCCGGCGGCGGCCAAGGCCCGGCTCATGGCCAGGGCCTGAGAGGCCGGGTTGGGGGCGGCCATGCCCCCGGCCCGTCCGTCGCTGGCGGAACCCACCCCCCGCACCAGGGCGTAAATGGGGTTGCCGTCGGTCAGGGCATCTTCCAGCCGCTTCAGCAAAAAGAACCCGGCCCCCTCCCCCAGCACAAAGCCGTCGGCGTTCTGATCAAACGGCTTCACGCAACTGGGAGACATGCCCTGAAACTTGGAAAAACTCACGAAGAACCGGGGGTCCATCATGGCGTTGGCCCCTCCGGCCAGGGCCAGGTCCCAGTCTCCCGCCAGCAGGCCGTCTACCGCGGCGTCTACCGCCGCCAGGCTGGAGGCACAGGCGGCATCCACCACAAAGCTGGGGCCCCGCAGGCCAAACACCCCCGCCACCCGCCCCGCCGCCACGTTGGGCAGCACCCCCGCCAGGCTGTCTTCGGTCAACTCTGGCAGCCCTTCGGTCAGCCCGGCCTGGGCTTGGCGAAAGGCTTCCTCCGCCAGGCTTTTTTCCACCCCGTGTTGCAGCAGGGCCGCGCGCAGGGCATCGGCGAACAGGGGGCTTTGCATCCGCCAGTCATACAGGCCGTCCCGCTCCACCCGCCCCGACGCTGCCCCCAAAATCACCGCCGTGCGCTCCCGGGGCAGTTCCAGGCTCCAGGTGTCTTCTCCCGGTGTGCCCCCGGCCTTGCGGGGGGCCTCCATGGCGGGAAAGGGGCGGTAGCCCCCCCGGCGCAGGGCCTCTAAGGCCGCCGCCACCGCCATCACCTGCAGCCGGTCCAGTTGCGCCGCGGTGCGGGGGGGAACCCGCAGGGCCGCCGGGTCCAGGGGAATCTCTGAAACGAACCCACCCATTTTTCCCAGGCTTTTTTCCGGGGCCTGGGGGTTGGGGTCATAAAATATATCCGTGTCCCAACGGTCGGGGGGAACCTCGGACAAGCAGCTTTCTCCCTTCTTCAGGCGCTCCCAAAAAGCCGCCACGTCGGGGGCCTTGGGAAACACGCACCCCAGACCCACCACCGCGATGGGCTGGGGCTGCCGCCACAACAAAGAAGGTGCGCCGGAAGAGGGCATGGGCTTTCCTTTGAAAAGCCGGGTTGAGGGGGGTTCAATCCCCTACCATACGGGAGGTGCCACGGCGATGCCAGAGGGGGGGATTGGAGGCAGCGGGCGGCTGGGGGGAGAAAAAAAGCCCAGGGGGTTAGCCCTGGGCTTTGATGGGATGATGAAGCAAAGCGTGTTGTTACGGGTTGATGGTATAGGGAACCGCGGATGAAAGGACCCATGCTTTCATGTAAATTGTGATATTGGGATCGTAGGTGGTTATCCTGCAAAAGAGTTCGTTTGAATATAAATTAGTGGCACAACCTCCATAATCCCGCTGAACGAATGCTGGATCGCCATAATATAACAAAATCACGGAATTAGGCACATTGGTTAGGGTCATCGTGTACGTACCCGCGGTGGGATAAGTGATCGCATAGAAGGAATTTGCTGTGGTTACCACCGATCCCGCAGAGGAAACCCCTGGCGTTAACACAACAGGACTAGCGAGAGTACCTTCGCCCACAGCAGAATGTGCTATCGGAAAGACAGTATATGTCACGCCTACACCTGGGGTAGCCAAACCCGCGGAGGCATCCTTGATGGTTAAATATACCGTGGTATTGGCGGTCGCAGTAGTCACCGTGCAGGAATCCCAAAACCTGCCAACGTTGTACTGACAATTGCCAGTTAAGGTGGTAAATCCCGCATCGGAATATAACGTGGGGTCAGCGTTTTCGGTCATGTTTTTTACAATCACCGAGTAAGTACCTGGGTTTGCATAGGTGATTTTATAATACGAGATCCCACTGGATCCCACCATTCCGGCCGTGGCTGTTCCCGGGGTTAGCGCAATGGGGACCGTTTTGGTGCCCTGATTTGCGATCGAGGTTGTCACTGCCGTAATGGTATAGGAACTTCCACTCCTATTACTTGCCACATTAATATAGACCGTTGCGCCAGCAGTCACAGTGACTAAGCAAACATCAAAATTTGAGCGCAGGGGATCGCCGCACTTTCCAGTGGCGGTGGTGAAGGTGTTATTGGAAAAAGTTGCCTCAACAATAAAGTCCGAATAATTTGAGACAATAATCTGATAGGTTCCGGCTGCCGGAAAAGTCACTTGATAATAGGAAACCCCGGCGGGAGCTACCGTACCGGCATAAGGGGTTCCCGCAGTCAGCACAACTGGGCCTCCAAGGCCGGTGGCCCCTTGGTTGACAAGCGGTGCTGCCCTCGCAGTGATGGTATAAACACTGCCAGCTGCCGCAGACCTTACATAAATATAAACCGTGGTGTTGGCCGCCACGGTTGTGACCGTGCAGTTGGTGATAAAGCAGGTTCCCGTTGCGGTTCGGAAACCCGAATCGGAAAATGTAAAGAGCGACTCACCTCCCGGCGCGCCACTCAGGGAAATGGCATACACTCCAGCATTAGGATAGGTGACTTGATAATAGGATGTTCCCGAGTCTACGAAACTGTTATACGGGGTGCCAGGGGTCAACACAACCGGATTGCCAATGCCGGGGGCACCCTCAGCATCGAGAGAAGCAATCGCCTTAATGGTATAGGTCACGTTTAGCCCCGCGTTTTCCCACACTTTAATGTAACTTGTGGAACCGGCCGCTACGGTTATTTTACAAATAGTCTCTCTCCCTGTGGTCATTGTCCAACAGTTTCCAATCATCGTGCCAAAAGCCGCATCGGAATATACGTTCAGTGAGATATTAGAAGACATGTGGTGCACGAGCACCGTATATGTTCCAGCAACAGGATAGGCGACTTGATAATAGGATGTTCCCCGAGAATTTACATAACCGTTATAAGGAACTCCTGGGGTCAACACAATTGGATTGCCAACGCCGGGGGCACCTTCGGCGATGGTTGTTGTCCCAGCCGTAATCGTATAATTCGCGCTTGCTACGCCATAAACTCTTATATAAATGGGGGCACCAGCACCAACGGTTATCGTGCAGGTATCTGCGATTGTGCCAGCATTGGCGGAGCAATTGCTGTTCGCTAGAGACATAAAAGCCGCATCGGTGTATATGTCGGGCTGCACATCTGCCGACAAGCCGTTTACGGTAATCACGTAGGTTCCAGAGGTTGGATAGGTCACCTGATAATATGAAGATCCCCACAAATTGACTACGCCGTTGTGGGCCACCCCGGGGGTTAGAACAAAGGGGTTTCCAACGCCGGTAGCACCTTCGGCAATGGGTGCGCCACTTGCCGTGATGGTATAGGTGGCTCCGCCAAAGGGGTCCCAATTCGTTACTTTCAGATAAACCGTGGTGCCAGCAAGGACGGTCATTTTACAGGTGTCTGGTGTGGTGCCAAAATTAAAGGTACAGTTGCCCATGGGTACCGTAAATGCCGCATCGGAATAAGCAGCCAGATCCACGTTCCCCAACATGGCACCCACGGTAACATCATGGGTACCCGTTGTTGGAAACGTGACCTGATAATAGGATTTTCCGATCCAACCGACCATGCCGTTATAGGCCACTCCTGGGGTTAGCACGATGGGCCCCGCAACGGAACCTTCGCTGGTAATGACAACCCCGCCACCAGTTCCCCCACCAGTTCCGCCAGTCCCCCCTGTTCCACCCGTCCCGCCTGTCCCGCCAGTTCCACCGGTGGTTCCCCCAGTGGTCCCCCCAGTACTCCCGCCAGAACTTCCACCACCCCCCCCACAAGCCGTGAGGGCCACCAGAACAAACCCCGCAACCAAATACACCGGCAATTTTTTCCAAGGATATGCGCTTGTCATTTTTCTCCCCTTTTTTTGAAAGTATACGGGCTTACCCCGCAGTTCATGAGAACCCAGGCACGCGGCGACTTTCCCCACTCATTTTTTGGCTGGAAGTCCCCCACTCGCAAATGGCTATCACAATTTAGGACGTTTTTCCACCCCCCCCTGATATTTCTAGCTCACAGGCAAGGAGGGGGCGGGAAGCAATGAGAGGCTGGGGGTTCGGGAGAAGGGATTGCGGGAACGTTGTAGACTTGTGATGGGAAATTCGGCTGGGAGAGAACTGCCCCCTGAAAACAAACACGGCGGAGAGCCCCGAAGAGCCGCTCCGCCATGATTGGTTGGCATCGGCCCGTTGGCCGCCGCCTCGTCCATGAGGGGCTGGTTGGCCTGGGCCGGAAGGAAAACCGGTGAAGTTCCGCTCCGGAAACAGGAGAGGCAGGGGGTGCCTTCCTTGGCTTGAGAAGCTTCCTTGCTTCTCCCCGCTGCTTCCGGAAAAGTTCTGCCCGAACGGTCGAGTCGTTCTGGGGCAACGTATCTCTTACCTATCTTGTCGGCGGGAGAAGGAGAAACTTGAGAAAAAACCCCGCCGGTGGTTTCCACCCGCGGGGGTTCTTGTTTGTAAGGCGAGGGCGAAACGGCTGGGCTATTTCAACACCATCACAAACAGCGCAACAAACGGAGTGATGGTGGCCAGAATGCCCCAGAAGTACCAACGGTGAACAGCGCGAAAGAATTCAGGCGGCAGGGGCTTTCCCTCGGCCCCAGCCGCAGAAAGCCTGACCATTTTGTTTTGCAAGGGGATACAAAAAACCACCCAAAGAAATCCCGCTATGCTGAACAGCACAAATGCCGTCAACAGCCAAGGCGTGCCGGTAAAGCCGCCAAAACCATTCGACAAAAACAACCCGTTCAGCGCCAACAGCACCACCCCAGGCGCGGTAAACCACACATCCGCCCAATCCACCATCTTGGCGGCAAAAGAGATCACCCGCGGATCGCCCGTGCGTTCAGCCGTGAACATCCAAAAGCCAGTGACGATAATATTGCCCATCAACAGCATCATGCCCGTCAGGTGCAGGGATTTGTGCCATAGGTAGGGCAAGGGTGGCTCGGCTTGCCAGCCCAGGACTAAAATCACGTTACAGATCAGCGTGCCCGTGGTTACGATGCCGATAGTCCATTTGGTTGATGGTTGCATGGCGGCTCCATGTGGTGGTTAAAAGCATGGGAATCTTCACTTCGGACGTAACATTAAGTTATATGAACAAATAACTTAATGTTATATGAGCGTATAACACAATGCCCTTTGAGTTGCAATCGTTTGGGGATTGAAAGCAAGAACCCCCGCCGGTGGTTTCCACCCGCGGGGGTTCTTGGTTGTAAGGTGAGAATTTACTCTTCTTTGATTGCTGGCTTTTGATGCTTTTTATTATGATTCTCGATTTGTTTGATGCTCGTTTCGGGGGTGGGAAGATTCTCCGGCATCACGCCCCCCAGTTCCTGGATCGTCTGGCGGACTTTTTTCCCCACGTCAAAATGGGTTTGATTGGCGTTCTGTTTTCCTCGCACTTGGTCTCGGCGCAGTTTTTCTTCGGTTTGGGTCGCGCGGAACAAGTTGGCCGCCAATTCCGTGCTGCCCATGTGGTCCAGAATTTTCTGGGATTTTTTGAGCCCTTTCAACGCATGTATGTCTTTGGCTCCACGCCCACCATACAGTCCCTTGTAACCGTGGTCCTGAAAAATGGCGTAATCAAGGGGGGCTTCAACCCCCGCGTCTTTGGCCGCCGCGGCAAGTTCTTTGTTGTGCTGCGCCAGTTCGTTGCGGATGGCGATGCGTTTTTCCTCTTCTGTTAGCCCAGAAAAAGATTTTTCATCCCGCAATTCCTGACGGCGGGTTTGAATGGCAAAATAGGTTTGTCCGTTGGCGATGACCGGTTTGGAAGGGTCTCCGTTTTGAACGATCAGGTAACAGGCGTAGCGGGAGAGGCGAAAATCCTCGATTTCTCTTTTCGCTCCTGAACCAATTTCGACCATTTTTCCCGTTTGGGAAAAATGGTTTTCAATTTCACGATGGGCCAAACGGCACGCCTCCATGGCTTTTTCAATCACACGTTTGAATTTATCCCAGGAGTTGTAATCCAACAGCGGCTGAAGGTCTCGTGCGTTCCAAAATTCATTTCCATCCTCATCGCTATGCCGGATGCTCTCAAACGTTTTATGGTGCTGGGCGGTAATATTCTTGTCCATGGGAAATCTCAGAGGTTTGCGCTAGGGAAACTCACGACCAGTTTTAATTTCTCAAAAAAAAACCCGGTCAGCCTCTTGGCGAACCGGGTTTTTTCGTCGAAAACCAATTCTTTTTCAAGAAATGTTTTATCGCCATTCAGGTTTCCTGTGGTTAACGGCTTGGGTGGAGAACAGGCGCCCCACTTAGGGCGCCTGCTGACCAACCGTCAGGCAGTTTGGCAGACACGATTACATCATGTCCATGCCGCCCATGCCGCCCATTCCTCCCATGCCGCCCATACCACCCATGCCACCCATACCGCCACCTTCTTTCTTGGGTTCGGGTTTTTCGAACACAGAGGCTTCGGTGGTGAGAATCATGGAGGCGATGGACGCGGCGTTTTCCAGGGCCACCCGGGTAACTTTGGCCGGGTCAATGATCCCTTCCTTCACCATGTCCACGTACTCTTCCTTCTGGGCGTCAAATCCAAAGTTGGGGTCTTTGTTCGAGCGCACCTTGTCCACCACCAGCGAGGCTTCCAGGCCGCAGTTGCCCACGATCTGGCGGATGGGGGATTCGATGGCCTTCAGCACGATTTTGGCCCCGACCAGTTGGTCGCCTTCCAGTTTTTTGATGCCGACTTCGATGGCATCTAAGCAGCGCAGCAGGGCCACGCCGCCGCCGGGCACAATGCCTTCTTCAATGGCAGCACGGGTGGCGTTGAGGGCGTCTTCCACGCGGGCTTTCTTTTCTTTCAGTTCCACTTCGGTAGAAGCACCCACGTTGATGACGGCCACGCCGCCAGCCAGTTTGGCCAGCCGCTCTTGCAGTTTCTCCTTGTCGTAGTCGGAGGAGGTGTCTTCAATTTGGGCACGGATGGAGTTGATGCGGGCCTTGATTTCATCGGCCTTCCCGGCGCCGTCGATAATGGTGGTGTTGTCTTTGTCCACCACAATCCGCTTGGCGGTGCCCAGGCGGTCCAGGGTCAGGTCTTCCAGTTTCATGCCCATTTCTTCGCTTACCACCGTTCCACCGGTAAGCACGGCCAGGTCTTGCAGCATGGCCTTGCGCCGGTCGCCAAAGCCGGGGGCTTTCACGGCGGCCCCGCGCAGGGTGCCACGGATTTTGTTGACCACCAAGGTGGCCAGGGCTTCTCCGTCCACGTCTTCAGCCACCAGCAAGAAGGGCCTTCCAGCTTTGGCAATCTGCTCCAGAATGGGCAGAATGTCGCGCATGTTGCTCACCTTCTTTTCGGTAATGATGATGACGGCGTTTTCCAGCACGGCTTCCATCCGGTCGGCATCGGTAATGAAGTAGGGAGACAAATAACCCCGGTCGAACTGCATGCCTTCCACCACGTCCAGGGTGGTTTCGGCCGATTTGGCTTCTTCCACCGAGATCACGCCGTCTTTGCCCACTTTGTCCATGGCTTCGGCAATAATTTTGCCGATGGTCTCATCGGAGTTGGCCGAGATGGTGCCCACTTGGGCCACTTCTTTGGTGCCGCTTACTTTTTTGGCGATTTTTTTCAGGTGATCCACGGCCAGGTGCACGGCAAAGTCTATCCCGCGCTTCAGGTCCATGGGGTTGGCCCCGGCGGCAATGTTTTTGTTGCCTTCGGCCACAATGGCATAAGCCAGCACGGTGGCGGTGGTGGTGCCGTCGCCCGCCACGTCAGAGGTTTTCGAGGCCACTTCGCGCACCATTTGGGCGCCCATGTTCTCGATCTTGTCTTCCAGCTCAATTTCTTTCGCCACCGAAACGCCGTCTTTGGTGACCAGGGGGGCACCAAAGGATTTTTCGATGACAACGTTGCGGCCCTTGGGGCCCAGAGTGACGCTGACCACTTTGGCCAGTTTCGACACGCCGCTTAACATGCGGTGGCGGTTGTCCGCCGAAAAAACGATTTCTTTCGCAGCCATGAAGAGAATTTCCTTTCGTTGGGTTTACCGGTGTTGTGGGATGGTGTTTCTGTTAGCGCCCCGGCCCGGCCGGGAGACCCTGGGGTTTACAGCACGCCCAGAATGTCTTCCTCGCGCATAATCAGGTATTCCTTGCCGTCAATGGTCACCTCGGTGCCGCTGTATTTGCCAAACAGCACCCGGTCGCCTTCCTTCACGTCGGGGGGAATCAAATTGCCGTCTTCTTTGCGCTTGCCTTTCCCCACGGCAATCACCTTGCCCTGCTGGGGTTTTTCTTTGGCGGAGTCTGGAATGAAGATGCCACCGGCGGTCTTGGTGTCAGCCTCGATCCGCTCAACGATCACACGGTCGTGCAACGGTCTGAGTTTCATGCTCCCTTTGCGTATGGAAATGTTGAAGTGAAAGAACCCCTGGGGTCCGTGAAAAAAACTTCGCTGCCCCCCGAGGTTGGGGAACCATTCCCTGAAAAAGCCAGCTGGGGAGGCATCGAATGATAGTTAGCAATCTATTATGGCGAGTGCTAAATGTCAAGCCCCCGTACAATGGGCCATGGCTCGGCCTTTGGTTCGCCCCATGTTCCAGCCCTCACCACCGGGGCACATGCCCGTAAACCTGGGGATTCTCAACCTGGCCCAGCCAACAAGAACCCATGGAATGGCAACTGGGAACACCAACTGGTGCGGGCAAAAACCACTGCACGCAAAAAATGGGATTGAGAAATTTTTGGAGATTTCTTATGTTGGTGAAGGACACCGCCTGGCCCATGGGTTTCCCTTCCGCCGTTTCAGGGCATTTGTTGTGACCCACCTTCTATCCCCATGAACCTTCCCGCCATTATCCGAATCCTTTCCATCCTGCTGGGGGTGGTGGGGGTTGCGGTGATGCTGCCAGCCCTGGTGGCCTTGAATTATGGAGAAGACGACTGGAAGGTCTTTTTGACCGTGGGCGGCAGTGTGGCGGCTACGGGGGCGGTGGTGTCTTTTCTGTTCCGCCGCCACAGCGAGCTGCGGGTGAAAGACGGCTTTCTGCTGGTGACCCTGGTGTGGCTCACCGCCCCCATGGTGGGGGCCCTGCCATTTTATTTCCTGGGCACATTCCCTTCTTATATCGACGCCCTGTTCGAGGCCGTTTCGGGGTTTTCCACCACGGGGGCTTCGGTGCTGGTGGATTTCGACCACACCAGCCACGCGGTGTATTTCTGGCGCAGCCTGATCTTGTGGATTGGGGGGATGGGGATCATCGTGCTGGGGGTGGTGATTCTGCCCACCCTGGGCATCAGCGGCATGCATTTGTTCCGGCGAGAGGTGTCTGGCGGCCCCATGGCCGACAAAATGACCCCCCGCCTGCGCGACACCGCCATGGCCACCTGGTCCATCTACGCCGTGCTGACGGCGGCCCAAACCACCACCTTGTTTCTGCTGGGCATGCCCCTGTTCGACGCGGTCAACCACTCCATGGCCACCATGGCCACGGCGGGTTTTGGGGTGAAGGCCGACTCCTTTGCCGGTTACAACAGCCCGGCCATTGAATGGGCCACCATTTTTTTCATGGCGGTGGCGGCCACCAACTTCTCCCTCCATTACTTTTATGTCATTGGGCGGGGAAACCTGAAGGTGTATCTGAAAGACCGCGAGTTCCGCTGGTTCATGGTGGGGCTGACCACGGCTTCGCTGGCGGTATCATTGTATTTGTTTCTAAAGGCGGGGTACGGGTGGGAGAAAGCCCTGACCAAGGGCACCTTTCAGGTGGTGTCCATTATGTCTACCACTGGCTTTGCCAGCGATGACTTCGCCCTGTGGGGGCCCTTCCCCCAGTTGATCTTGTTCCTGAGCATGATCGTGGGGGGAATGGCGGGCTCTACCGCTGGGGCGGTGAAGTGGATGCGGGTGATGCTGATGTTCAAGTTTATCCGGGTAGAGCTGATTCGGCTGCTGCACCCCAGGGTGGTGGTGCATGCCAAAATCGGCCACGCCCAGGTAACCCCCGCCATCATCAACAACGTGTTCGCGTTTTTTTTCTTGTACATGACCGTGCTGGCTTTTTCTACCCTGGCCCTGACTTGGTATGGCATCGACCTGGTCACCGCGGCCTCGGCGGTGGCCACCTGCCTGGGGGGCGTGGGGCCGGGGTTTGGCAGCGTGGGGCCCATGGGGAACTTCTCCGCCATGCCAGACGGGGTGAAGCTGATCTTAAGCGGGGATATGATTCTGGGGCGCCTGGAACTGATGACCGCCATGGCCTTGTTCCTGCCCCAATACTGGACCAAGTAGGGAAAAGCACCCCTCACCTTTACTCGAATCCTCCGGCTATTCTGTTCAACCGTTCGGAAAATATAGACTGGAAGGAAGCAAGCACCCAACGCTTCGGCTTCACGCTGTTCCCAACAGCACCCCTCCCCAACGCCCTGCGGGCGTTTGCCCCTCCCCTTCGTGGAGGGACAATAGGGCTTAGGCCGAAGAGTGGAGAATAGGATTCGTTCGGTGGGCGAAGCCGGAAGGAAGCAAGTGCATTACTCATCGGATTCGAGCCATTCCCCCCTCCCTGAATGGGGAGGGGGGCAGGGGGGAGAGGTGCTGTTGGGATGCCCGAAGGGCAGGGGAGGGGTGTTTTTCGGGGATGCTACCTGAAAGGTAGCGGGGAGGGGGAGCAAAACGCACAGGGGGTAATATATAGAGGTGGGCTAAACTTTTGGTAGCTCATGGGTCAATGTGAACCGTTCTGACCCCGTTATCCGCATTAAAATAAAAAATTAACGTACCCTTTTTCCGTTCGACTTTCTCCAACAGGCCGATGGCCGTGAACATATCTCCAAAACTGGCTTTATATTTTTTCTTTTTTTCGGAAAAAACATGCCCGTAATAAATATTCTCGTGGTTTTCGTCGAGTTGGACAAAAAAACCATCTTCAAAATACCACATGAAATCCATCACAAAAAAAACAGAAATACCCTCGTGGCTGGGCTGAATAAAATACACATATGAGTTCGTGCCGGGAGTTTGAATGGACGACACGACAAATAAATCATTGTTCACCCGTTTAATTCTTTGTTGGGCCACATAATCCGCGGCGACCTTGACCTCTGTTGCGGTCTGCTTTGCTTTATCCAACACCCATATTTTTGAAAAGGAAGTCGAATCAAAATCCGGAAAATCCTCTTCCTCGTTGTTCAGCCATATTTGTTTTGTGGGGCATGACCAAGCTGAAAAGGAAAGCAGGTCATATTGGTCTCCGTTTATGTATTTAACCGCAACCACACCGGGGACCATGTTCGGTGAAGAACGATTTTTGTATTTCGCATAGGGAAATATTTTCACCCCCAGGTTGTATGTTCGATTCTTGTAGTACAAAACATCCTCTCGCACCATAAAGTCTTCTGGCGAAATCACGCCATGTGCGTCATCCATGTCGGCGGAAAACCCCTTCTGCTCTTCTTGCTTGTGATTCGACGGCCCTGCTGCAACCGCAAAGAACCCAGGGCATATCAAACACAGTACGATGATGAGTTTAACTTTCGACATGGTATGTTCTCCGCGGAATTTTTAGCGGGCCTTCAGGGTGGAGTTGCCTAAAATTAAACTCCTTCTCGTCCGCGCAAAAGCCAGGGCTGAGTACCGTTGAAAAACAGAGTGAAGCCAATCGGGAAAATAGAAGAGCCGATGGATGCGAGACGGAGAGGTTGAAAGCGACTGCATTAGCCAAACAAAGAGCCAATCAGGTCGTCCACTTGGTTTTGGCTTAATTTCTGCCAGTCATCAAACTGCAGTTCGCCCCCAAACCGACTGGCCAGATCGGTATCCAACTCATCGGCCACCTCTTGCAATTGCAGCACGTGGCGCTGCACCACCGAGGGCAAGGCCAGTTCCAGTTCCAGGGTGTATTTCATTAAAATGGAGGGCCTGCCCTGAATGTCCATCAGCCCTAGGGCTTCCCGGCGCTGCAGGGCGTTGTAGGCCAGCAGGTGGCTGTACATTTGTTCCGAGGGAACCACCCCGGTGACCAGAATGGAATAAAACGTGATGTTGTGAAGTTCTGGGTTTACCCGGATGACCATTTGGGCTGATCCCCGGCGCCAGGTCATCAGGTCTTGGCTCACCCGGTGGGGGGAATCCACGTTGCAGGTGTTCAGGCAGTCCCAATAAATATCGCACAGCTTGTGAAAGCGGCTGGGGTCGGAGAGATAGTGACTCATCACGGGCCTTGGGGGTTAAGCGGTGGAGGATGGGCTGCCTGCTGTGGTTTGATGTGATAGCCGAATCTATAACCATCTGCCCCCCAGAAGCAACCAGGGTTTACACCCCCAGGCTCCCTTCTCTCTCCCTCTGTTCCCGCCTCCCCCCGCGTTTTCGTTTGGCGTGGGTCTTTACTCTCTAGAACCCTGCCCCCCGTCATTGCCCTAAGAGACCTTGAGCACTTCGCTGATGCTTCGCAGGCGGTGAATGATTTTCTGGTACACCCGGGTGTCCACCGGCTCGATATCGATCACCGCCGCGGCAAACCCCGGATCGCGGGGTTCAATGGTCAGGTTGCGAATGCTTACCTTCAGGCTGGCCATCACCTTGCTGATTTTGTAGATCACCCCTGGGCGGTCCCTGGCCTCCACGGTCAGGGTATAGGCGGCCTTGACCGGGGTGGATTCCCACCCCACATGCAGGAAGTTCTCTGGGTCGTGCTGGGCCAGGTTGGGGCAGTTTTCCCGGTGAATCATCACCTCCGATCCTTTATGCACCCCCACAATGGCGTCTCCCTCCATGGGCGAGCAGCAGCGGGCCATCACCACCAGTTGGTCTTTGCGCCCCACCTTTAGGTTTGGCGAGGAGGCCCCAAACATGCCCCCCAAATACCGAGACAGCAGCGAGCGCTCCCAGTTTTCTTGGCGCTTTAATTTTTTAGGCTCCACCAGCCCAGACTCGGCCAAAAAGGGCCGCAGGGCCAACCGGCGGGTGCCCACTTCTTGGTAAAACTGATCCAGCCCCAGCCCCCGGGCTTTTAGGGCCAACTGAAAGGCCGGCAGGGCCAGCAGCCGCTCAGGGTTTTCTCCCAACCGGCGGACTTCCACCGGAAACAATTCCATTCCCAACTGGCGGGCCTTGGCTTGGTCTTGCAGGCGCAGGGCCCGGTGCAGGGCCATGCGGGCCCGGGTGGTGTGCACGTGGTCTAGCCAGGTTTCATCGGGCGCCACGTCCTGGGCGGTGACAATTTCCACCAGGTCGCCGTCTTTCAGGGCGTGTTCACGGGTCACCGGGTGGTCGGCAATTTGGGCCCCCAGGCACTTCAACCCCAGGTCCGAGTGAATGGCAAAGGCGAAATCAATCACCGTGGCCCCGGCGGGAAAGGTGAGCATGTCTCCCTTGGGGGTAAAGGCTTGCAGGGTTTCCATTTGGGCGTGGCGCAGCACGTCCTCCATCTTCAAATCCTGATCGCCCTCCAGCCGGTCCATCAAGTCCAGATAGTTTTGATAGTAGCGGGTCAGGTCGGCATTGTTTCCTTTCCAGTCGGCCAAAATGCCCCACTTGTCAAAATGGGCCATGGCCTGCCAGGTAATTTCCACCTTCACCGGCTTCTGGCCGATGAACACCTGGGTTTCCAGCCCCTGATAGCGGGTGGGCTTGGGGTTCGAGATGTAATCGCGGATGGCCATGGGCACGGCCCGGCACTTGGTGTGAATCGCCCCCAGGGCCGGGTAGCAGTCGGCCTGAGAGGGAACGATCACCCGAAAGCCCCCAAAGGATCCAGCGGCCGCTTCCGGCTGATAGATAAAGTCGGCCACTTGGTGTTGAACCGCCACCAGAGAAAACCCCTGGTCTTCCGCCCAGGGAAGGGCCGCCAGGGCCGTTTCTAGAATTTTCCCCATGGCGTTTACTTTTCGCCGCTCGGTTTTCACCAGCCCCCTCAGCAGGGCCAGGGTGCGTTTGAACCGGTGGGGGTACAAAAACCGGAAGGCCAGGGTGGTCAATTCTCCGGCAATCTCCATCAGCCCCAGCCGCTGGGCCATGGGCACGTACACCACCAGGGTTTCCATGCTGATCCGCCGCTGGCGGCCACGGTCCAGGGGGGCCAGGTCCCGCATGTTGTCCAGCCGGTCGAAGATTTTGACCAACAGGGTGCGGATGTCTTTCACCGAAGACGTCAGCAGCTTGCGATAGGTTTCCAAAGAGACCAGATCGGCGCTTTTGCCCTGGCGAGAGGCCTTGGTCAGCCCGTCCACCGCGTCGGCCAGCCAAGTTCCGTAAAACTGGCTGATTTCTTTTTTGGTCAGGTCCGTGTCTTCGATGATGTCGTGCAGCAGGGCAATGATGACCCCCTCCACGTCCAAGCCCGCGTCGCTGGCCAGCAGCGCCACCCGGTAGGGGTGAATGATGGCGGGCAGCCCCGACTTACGCATTTGGCCGTGGTGATAATGCTCCACATCGTGAAAGGCTTGTTCCAGCAGGGCGTGGCGGGGGGTGGTTTCTTTGGGATAGCGCTTGCGCAGGGTGTCTTTGATCCGCCGCAACTGGCCATTCACCGGACTACGCCGCTCTTCTCCCCCAACGGGAAGGGCCCCCGGTTGAGGTGGGCGGTCGTGGCTGGCCATCGGGGAAAATCCATAGGTTAGAGTGAACACATCTTCCAATTCTCTACCAAAATACCACATCTCAAAGGATTGCAATCCTTACGCCGGGTTTTCTTTTGGCAAAAAGAAACGAAGGGCTGCTTAGGAATATGTAGGGGGGGGTAACCCCAATAAATAATGATTATCCCGTAAGGGCGTGACGCAAAAAAACACTATCCTTTTGGAGATAGATTGCGTATATAAACGCTAGCAATTGCGTTTGTCTAAAAATAACCATTATATTACGGCTCGTGCTTACGGGGGGGGCCACAAAAGGGGAGGAAGGATAAAGAAAGAAGTAGAAGATAAGGCTTGGTTGCCATTGTTGAGCTTGAGCTTGAACTAGAAACGGGAGGAGTACGTTTACCCTTTGCATCGGTCTTTTGGGGGGCATAAGTCCTCCGGAGACCATATGGCTTGTGGGGGCTAGGGGAAGCCATCAAACAACCCTGACCCTTTCGGCAACTCAACACGGATGTGTCGGCCATGGGGAAGACAGGACGCCCGGGGGATGGGCCCAACCCAAATCAGGGGGAGAACCAGAATATGACTCCACCGTCTGCCAAAAAAACCAGAGTTTCTGGTGACGTTACGGCTGTAACAGACCGAGAGCGGCAAGATGCAGCCTTCCGCCCCCTGGCTGAAAAAGCCCCCTGGCCTGTCGTCTTGCACCGTGATGGCGTGGTGTTGTTTGCCAACCAAGCCATGGCGGTGCTCACCGGTCACCCCGACCCCAAAGCCCTGGTGGGCACCCCCCTGGGGCGCTTGGTTTCTCCAGAGGAGGAGGAAACCTTCCTGGCCAGGGCCCGGAAAATGGCTTCGGGAGAAGCCGTATCGGGGCATATCCGGTTTTCCCTGGCGCGCAAGGGGCACCCGCCCGTGCGGGTGGAATGCCGAGATTACCTGGTGGAATGGGAAGATCACCCGGCGGTGTTTACCACCTTTTCCCTAGACTCTGCCCATCCAGAGCGCGACGAAGCCGCCGGCCACCTGCTGCGCAAAGCCCTCAACAGCTTGTCCATCCCCGTGTTCGCGGTGGATTTCGATCATTGCTTGGTCGCCGCCAACCAGCAGTTCCTGCAATTGTTCCACCTGCCCCCCCAGGCGGCCCGGTCGGGCCTTCCCCTGCACAAGATCATTCAAATGGGCCGGGAGCGCCAACCCACCAACGCCGCCGACAACCTGGACGTGCTGGAAAAAATCCGGGAGATGAATCATTTCTTCCTGTCTCCGTTTGAATACAAGAACGCCAGCGGACAGGTGTTCGAGGTACGGGGGAACCCCCTGCCCGGAGGAGGCAGCGTGGTGGCCCTGCTGGATATTACCCAGCGCAAACACGCCGAAATGGCCATGCAAGAAAGCCAGCAAACCCTGATGGGGTTGATGAGCGACCTGCCGGGCATGGTGTACCGGGGCTTCCACGACAGCACCCGCACCATGGAGTTTGTCAGCCAGGGCTGCCGGGATTTAACCGGCTATCAGCCCTACGAACTGATCATGAACATTTCCTCCTCGTACATGGAGTTGATTCACCCCCGGGACCGGGAACGGGTGTTGGACGAAATTCACCAGGCCATCCAGGAAAAACGGCCCTACCGTTTGGAATACCGCCTGATGACCAGGGATGGGGTTGAAAAATACGTGATGGAAAGCGGCCATCCCCTGCTCGACCAGGGGCATGGCGGTGCGCCGCTGCTGGAGGGGTTTGTCAACGACATCACCACCCGCAAGCAGGTGGAGGAAGACATGAAAGTCGCCAAGGAATTGGCCGAAGACTCCACCCGGGCCAAATCCGAATTTCTGGCGGTCATCAGCCATGAAATCCGCACCCCCATGAACGTGGTGATCGGAATGGTGGACCTGCTGAAAGAAACCCCCCTGGACGACACCCAACGCCGGTATGTGGACGTGCTGGAAAACGGCGGCAACACCCTGATGGACCTGTTGAACAACGTGCTGGACCTGTCCAAGGTTGAATCGGGGGGGTTCGAGCTGGAACATATCTCGTTCCATTTGCCCGATTTGTTGGACTCGGCCATGGAATTGCTGGCGGCCCGGGCCCGGCAGAAAGGCCTGGGAATCAACTGGGACATTGCCCCCGGCCTGCCGACCCATTTGGTGGGCGACCCCGGCCGCCTGCGCCAGATCATTTCCAATCTGGTGGGCAACGCCATCAAATTCACCGACCGGGGCGGCGTCTTTCTGCAGGTGGCCGCCCCCGACCCCGACGAGCCCGGCCTGCTGCGGTTCTCGGTGAAAGACACCGGCATTGGCATTCCGGAAGACAAGCAGCAGGCCATCTTCGAACGCTTTACCCAATCCGACTCCTCCATCACCCGCCGTTACGGCGGAACCGGCCTGGGGTTGTCCATCTCCCAGCGCTTCGTGGAGTTGATGGGGGGGAAAATCTGGGTCTCTAGCCGCCCGGAAGAGGGCAGCACCTTTTATTTTACCGTGCGGTTCCATTTGCCCCGGGAGTCCGACCCCCTGCCCAAAACAAAAACCATTCAGCTCAACGGAATGCGGGTGTGGCTGTGGAACCACCGGGGAGAAGAACTCAACACCCTGGCGGATGACCTGCGGGCCATGGGCGGGGTGGTGACCTGCCAAACCGATTTGGGAGAATTGTCTGCCCTGATTTCTCAAGCCGAGGCCCAGGGAGAACCCCCGGATGTTCTGGTGCTGGACTGGCCGGAAGAAAACACCCATGTGGCCGGGGAACTGGCTGTGATCCGGTTTCACCATCCCCAGCTGCCCTTTGTGGTGCTGGGCCCCCCCCTGGAACAAGACCCCCTGCTGGGGCGGCTGCTGGCCGTGCGGCTGGAGGCCGAACTGACCAGCCACAACCCCCCCCCGCACCGGCTGGCCCGCCTGCTGTTGCGGATGGCCGACTTGGCCTCTCAACAGCACATCGAGCAGCCGGGGAAATCCACCGGGGCCTTCAAAACCCCCTACACGGGCAAGCGGGTGCTGCTGGTGGAAGACTTTGAAGACAATCGGATGCTGTTCCGCACCTTTCTGCAAAGCCGGGGTTATGAAATCATCGAAGCCGCCAACGGCTTGGAGGGCCTGGGTTTCTTTTGCTCCATGCCCATGGACCTGGTGCTGATGGATTTGCAAATGCCCATCATGGACGGCTTCACCGCCATTCGCATGATTCGCCAGTTTGAAAAAGAGCGGCAGATTCGCCGCACGCCCGTCATGGCCCTGACCGCCATGGCCTTTGAAGAAGACCAGCGGCGGGTGCTGGAAATGGGCTGCGACGGCATTCTCTCCAAGCCCGTCAAGAAAAAAGATTTTCTCGACGCGGTGGAATCCATCCTCCCCCCTCCTCAACCCGAAGGCTGATTCATTTTTTCCCGGAGTTCGTGGTATAAAATAATATCATGATTGTAAAGCAGCCCCTTGGGGCATTTCAATCGTTCATCAGGGAAGATCATGGCAAATCCCCGGGTAGAGGTTGACAAGGAATTGGAACCCCTGGTGGCCGAGTTTTTAGAGCGGCGGCGCCAGGACATGCCCCTGCTGAAGGCGGCCTTGGCCAAGGGCGATTTTGAAACCCTGCGCACCAAAGGCCACCAGGTCAAGGGGGCGGGGGGCGGTTATGGCTTCGATCACCTCAGCCAAATCGGCCGGGCCATTGAAGAGGCCGCCAAGGTTAAAAACGGGCCTGCCATCCAAACCCAGCTCGACGATATGGAGTCTTACCTGGCGGGTGTAGAGGTGATTTATCAGTAATCTTGCTTTGCGGTGGTTGATTCCCAGAGACATCCCTTATGCCCACATCTTTTCCAGCTCCCGACCCCACCCCGATGGATTCCTTCCAAACCCTTACCCGCTTGGCCCAACACCCCTTTGACCTGACGGCTCCTGGCGCCCTGACGGCCCAGCGGGTTTTGGACCTGCAGGCCCAGGCCTGCGGGTTTCAACTGCTGTATGGCACCCAGCGGGTGAACCAGGAAACCCTGGCGGCCCTGGCAGGCCTGGCCAAGGAAACCCAGGCGGTGGAACGAATGGCCCAGTTGATGGCTGGGGCCCGAGCGAACCGAATTGAAGGCTGGCCCAGCGAAGACCGCCAAGTGCTGCACCATGCCACCCGCGACTTGTTCTCGGACATGCCCGAACCCCCGCTGTTGACCAGGGTTCGGGAACGCCTTGCCCCGGCCGAGGCCGACGCCGCCCGGGCCGCCCGAGAGGAAGCCGTGAAACAAATGGAACACCTGAGGGTGTTTCTGGATGACGTGATGATGGGGCGGATCACCAACAACCGGGGAGAAACTTTTACCGACTTGGTGAACGTGGGCATTGGCGGGTCCGACCTGGGACCCAGGGCCGTGTACATGGCCGTGGGCCCCCACCGCCTGCGGGGCCGCCAAGTGCATTACGTCAGCAACCTCGACTCCGACGACATGTCTCGCCACCTGGCGGGGCTGAATCTTTCTCGCACGCTGGTGAACGTGGTGTCGAAAAGCGGCACCACCCTGGAGACCCTGACCAACGAAACCCTGGCCCGCCGGTTTTTCCGCGAGGCGGGGCTGGACCCGGCCCAGCACTTTATTTGCGTGACCGGCCAGGGCAGCCCCATGGACAACCCCGCCGCCTACCGGGCCTGCTTTCACATGTTCGATTACATTGGGGGGCGCTACTCGGTTACCTCCATGGTGGGGGGGGTCAGCCTGGGGTTTGCCATGGGCTACGCGGGGTTCGTGGAATTTCTGCGAGGGGCCCGGGCCATGGACCTGGCCTCGCTGGAGCCAGACCCGCTGAACAACCTGCCCCTGCTGGCGGCTTTGCTGGGGGTGTGGAACCGCTCGTTCTTGGGGCATGAAACCCTGGCGGTGCTGCCTTACAGCCAGGGGCTGTTGCGGTTTGTGGCTCACCTGCAGCAGCTCGACATGGAATCCAACGGCAAGGGGGTCACCCGCCTGGGGCAAGAGGCCCCCTATCCCACCGGCCCGGTGGTGTGGGGAGAACCCGGCACCAACGGCCAGCACGCCTTCTATCAGTTGCTGCACCAAAGCAAAACCGTGGTGCCCTGCGAGTTCATCGCCTTCCGGCGCTGCCAATGGAACGCCGATATCGAAGTAGAGGGCACCACCAGCCAGCAAAAAGTGTTGGCCAACGTGCTGGCCCACGCCATGGCCCTGGCCCTGGGCCAAACCCATGAAAACCCCAACAAGCGTTTCCCCGGCAACCGCCCCAGTTGGCTGATGGTTCACGACCGGCTGACCCCCTATTCTTTGGGCAGCCTGCTGGCCTTTTATGAAAACAAGGTGGCCTTTCAGGGGCTGCTGTGGAACATCAACTCTTTCGACCAGGAAGGCGTGCAGTTGGGCAAGGTGTTGGCCCAGCGGTTTCTTTCTCACTTACAAAACCCCACCGGGGCCCAGGCCAAGGCCGACCCCTTGGGGTTGGCCATGCTGCAGGCCGCTGGAATGCTAGAGGATTCAACTTAAAGCCCCCCTTTCCCCTCATTCAAACCTAGCACTCGAAGCCAGCGGATGATCTTTTCCCAAACAGCCCCCTTCTCCACCGCCCTACGGGCGGCTGCCCTTCCCCGTCGTAGAGGGGCAATGCTCGAAGCCATCGGCTATTCACTTCGACCGTTTGGATGGAGAAGACTGATCGGAAGCAAGCAACGCACAATCGCAATTGAACTCCCCCTCTCTTCGGGAGAGGGGGGCGAGGTCTCATTGTTCTTCAACCCTTCGGTGGGAGAAAACTGGACGGAAACAGGCGCGTAACCTGTCGGCTTCGAGTCAATGCCCCCTGGCTTTTCTTCTTTCTCTCCCGTAAGAAAGGGATTATGCTAAAAATAGAATCGCTTGATTGGGGCAAGTACCGGTTGGGCGAATCTCTTGGGTGAACATGGCACCCAGATAAAAGTGAATACGGTTATCCGTAAGGGCCTATGCGGCAACAATCTTCCCGATGGCTAAGAATGGGTTCCGTGGCGTTGGCCGCGGTATGGATGGGATTGTCTTTGCACCCCTGTTTGGATGCCTTCCGTTCTTCCGGCCCGGTTTCTGCCACCGCGGCCCATGGCGGTTCCCACTCCCATGCTCGTGAGCTGCCCCGCCCCAGCGCCATGCCGGTGGGCACGGCCTGCCCGCCCGTAAGCTGCACCCTCAGTTCCCCCATGGCGGCGTCTGCTCAGGAAGAATCCTCCACCCAGCAGCAATCTGCCGAAAGAACAGAAAAGACCACTCCCCGGCAAGATTTCTCCCCAGCCCTCCAAGTTTCCCACGCTTCCCAACCCTCTCCCGTTCAGCCGCAGTTGTGGCTGCGTCATCGGTCGTTGCGCACCTGATTTCTCCCCCTTCGTTTCAAGTCATCCTTTCGGGGTGGTAAACCACCCTTGAGCAGCCACACGTTCGCGGACCGGTCCACCGGGTACCGTTGAACAAGGGCATGAACAAACGATGGACAGGAGAATTCCCATGAACCCACGGGTATGGTTCCCCGTATCGCAACGCATTCACTTTCGGCCCCCCTGGCTGTGGGCTTTGGCACTGGGCATTGTGCCAGCCATAGTGTTGATTCTGGCGCTGGGGGTTGGGCCTGCCTGGGCAGAGCAAGCCGTTCCCCAGGCCATTCCAGAGAGCAAGCCACAGGACGCCACGCCACCAGAAACCAAGCCGCCGGAATCCAAACCCGAAGCCATCCCCCAGGGCTTCACGGCGGAATCCGCCGTGGCCCAGGCCCTGGAAAACAATCCGGGTTTGGCGGCCCGCATGTCGCAGGCACGGGCGGCGGCTGAAATCCCCGCTCAGGTCGGGGCTTGGCCGGACCCCATGGTGCGCCTGGGAGACGTGAACGTGCCCACGGAGGGAGACCCCAACGGGGACCCCATGACCATGAAAGAAATTATGGTGGAACAGCGGATTCCCTTCCCTGGGAAAACCGCCTATCGCTCGGGGGCGGCCCGGGCCGAGGCCGGAGCGGCCATGGAAATGGCCAGGGATGCCCGGCTGCGGCTGATCCGCGACGTGAAGGTAAGCTGGTGGCGGCTGTTCCAACTGGAGCGGGGGTTGGAAAACGTTCACCGCAATCAGGAACTGCTTCGCCAACTGGTGCAGGTGGCCTCGACCAAATACAAGGTGGGCAAGGGCCTGCAACAGGATGTGCTGATGGCCCAGCTGGAACTCTCCCGCATGTTGGAAACGGAACTCACCCTGAAAAACCAATGGGAGCGGGAGAAGATCAACTTTCGGCGGTTGCTGAGTTTGGAAGACAGTGACCCGGTGGCGCTGGCCCCCCTGCAGGACCCCAAGATCCCCCCCCTGACCCCCCAGCAGGAACAAGCGCTGGCCGATGCCCTGCCTGGCGGTGGGGAGCGGCCGGGCTTGGCCGCCCGCCGCCTGGAGCTGCAAGCCGCCGAAGACCGTGAAACCCTGGCCGCCCTGGAATGGCTCCCCGACCTGACGGTGGGGCTGGCCTACGCCAAACGTCCCGGCCCCATGTCGGGGATGCCCCAACCCCCGGTGCGCTCGGTGTATGTGGGGGTCAACCTGCCGCTGTACGGTTGGAAGCAATCCGCCAAAGCGTCGATGCGGGGAGAAGAACGCCTGATGCGGGAGCAAGGGCTGGAAAGCGAGCGGGATCAGGGCGAGGCAGAAGGCCGGATGGCTCTGGCCGATTATCGGCGGGCCGTTCAGGTGGTGGAGTTGTTTTCTGCCGGCATTTTGCCCCAGGCCCAACAAATGGTGGCCTCCATGCACGGGGCCTATCAGGTGAACAAGGTGGATTTCTTGAACCTGATGCGGGCCCAGGTAACCCAATACAACAATGAAAACGAATACTGGAAAGCCGTGGGAGAAGCCCATCAGGCCTTGGCCCGGCTGGCCTACGCCATCGGAAAGGAATCGCTATGAAAAAGAAAACACGCAAGAAAAATATCTCTTGGGTCCAACGGCTGAATTCCGCCTGGGAGGAAACCTGGAATGCCCTGCGCTATCCCCCACCCTGGGGGAAATGGGTGGCGGTGGCACTGTTGGTGGCGGCCACCGGGCTGCTGGGGGTCTGGGGGGGCTATCAGTGGGCGCGGCAGTCGGGTTCTTCCAGCACGGCTGGCTCTTCCGCACCTCCCAGAGAGCGGCGCATCCTGTTTTACCGAAATCCCATGGACCCCCAGGTCACCTCTCCCGTGCCGGCCAAAGACAACATGGGCATGGATTTCATTCCCGTGTATGCCGATGAAGGCACCGAGAACGGCAGGCAGGACCCCGCGGGCACCGTGCGCATTGACCCCGACGTGGTGCAAAACATTGGGGTGCGTACTGGCCGGGTGGAAAAACACACCCTGTCCAATACCATTCAAACCCTGGGGCTGGTGGCCTACAACGAGGAAAAACTGGCCCGCCTCCACCCCAAATCCGACGGCTGGGTGGAAAAATTGTTCGTGGACAAAACCGGCGAGCGGGTGAAGAAGGGCACCATCTTGTTGTCGGTGTATTCGCCAGACTTGGTGAGCGCCCAAGAGGAATACCTGTTGGCCCTAAAGCAATTGACCACCCTGGGAAACAATACCTTCCCCGACATCCGCAAAGGCGCTGAAAACATGCTGCGCACCAGCCGGGAAAAATTGGAGTGGTTAGACGTTCCCGCCCACCAGATCAAAAACCTGGAAGCCACCGGGAAGATCACCAAGAACCTGCATATTCACTCTCCGTTTTCCGGGGTGGTGACCCGGGTAGGGGTGCGCGAGGGCATGCGTATTACCCCCCAAACCGAGTTGTACACCCTGGCGGACCTGAGCCAAGTGTGGGTGCTGGCCGACGTGTACGAGGCCCAGATTCCCTGGGTACGGTTGGGTGACCAGGCCGACATCCGCCTGACGGCCATTCCGGGGAAGACCTACCGGGGGCGCATCTCGTATGTGTATCCCTATCTAGACCCGGCCACCCGCACGGTGAAGGTCCGGGTGGCGGTCGACAATCCTGGCTTGGCCCTGAAGCCTGATATGTTCGCCGACGTGACCCTGCACACCGACCGGCAGGTGAACATATTGGCCATTCCCAGCGAAGCCGTGGTGCGCACGGGCACCCGGGAGCAGGTGTACGTGGTGCGGGGAGGCGGCAAGTTCGAGCCCCGGCCCGTGCGCCTGGGGGTGGCCAGCCAAGGGTTGGTGCAGGTGCTGGAGGGTTTGAGCGAGGGAGAAGTGGTGGTGACCTCGGCGCAGTTTCTGATCGACTCCGACTCCAGCCTGCGAGAGGCCGCCGGGAAAATGTCGGCCCCCGGCCCGGTGCCAGTGCCCGTGCCGGTACCCGTGCCTTCTACCCGGCCTGGCGCAGAGGACCGTTCCCGCTTTCGGGAGGAACCGGCTCCGCGATCCGTTCCTCAATCTGGTCCCAGGTCGGTTCCCAGGTCCGCTCCGGCACCCCAGCCCCCCACCGAGCATAGCGGGCACGATGCGGGGAGCATGGAAGACATGGAGGACATGGACGATATGAACCACAACTAAGGAACGATTATGATCGAAGCCATCATCCGATTTTCCATCCGGCGGCGATATGACGTGATCGGGGCGGCCCTGCTGCTGGCCCTGGCCGGGGTGGTTGCCCTGCGCTCGACCCCCTTAGACGCCATTCCGGACCTGTCCGACATTCAGGTCATCGTGTACAGCCCCTATCCGGGCCAATCTCCCCAGGTGGTGGAAGACCAAGTCACCTATCCCATTTCCACCGGGTTGTTGTCGGTGCCCAAGGCCAAGGTGGTGCGGGGATATTCCTACTTCGGGTTTTCTTTGGTGTACGTCATTTTCGAGGAAGGCACCGACCTGTACTGGGCCCGCTCTCGGGTGTTGGAAAACCTGAATGCCATGGGCGACCGCATGCCCGAAGGCGTTATGAGCCGCCTGGGCCCCGACGCCACCGGGGTGGGATGGATTTATGAATACGCCCTGGTGGACCGCACCGGAAAACATGACTTGGCTCAGCTGCGTTCCATTCAAGATTGGTACCTGCGGTTTCAATTGCAGGTGATTCCTGGGGTGGCCGAAACCGGAAGCGTGGGGGGCTACGTGAAGCAATACCAAGTGGAGGTGAACCCCAACGCCCTGGCCGCTTATGGCATTCCCCTGGCCCGGGTGCGGGCGGCCCTGGCGCGCTCCAACCGAGACGCCGGGGGGGGCGTGGTGGAAATGGGCGAAACCGAATACATGGTGTGGGGAAAGGGCTACATCCGCTCTATCGAAGACATTTACAACACCCAGGTGGGAACCGACCGCCGGGGAACTCCCATTCCCCTGCGGTCGGTGGCCGATGTGCATTTGGGCCCCCAGCTGCGCCGGGGGCTTTCCGAACTGGACGGCCAGGGAGAAGTGGTGGGGGGCATTGTGGTGATGCGTTACGAGGAAGACGCCCTGAAAACCATTCAACGGGTGCGCGACAAACTGGAGGAGTTGAAAACCACCCTGCCGGAAGGGGTGGAACTGATCACCGTGTATGACCGGGGAACCCTGATTGAACGGGCGGTGGAAAACCTGTGGAGCAAACTGCTGGAGGAATCCATCGTGGTGGCCCTGCTATGCCTGGCCTTTTTGCTCCACGCCCGCTCGGCCCTGGTGGTGGTAATCACCCTGCCCATGGGCATTCTGGCGGCCTTTGTGATGATGCGCCTGGAGGGCATCAACGCCAATATCATGAGCCTGGGGGGCATCGCCATCGCCATCGGGGCCATGGTAGACGGGGCCGTGGTGCTGGTGGAAAACAGCCATAAGCGGCTGGTGGGGGAACAAGACCGCCTGGGCAGGTCACTCACTCCAACCGAACACTGGAAAACCATTGGCGAAGCCGCCGCCGAGGTGGGCCCGGCCCTGTTCTTTTCCCTGGCCATCATCACGGTGAGTTTCATTCCCGTGTTTAGCCTGCAAGCCCAAGAAGGGCGGCTGTTCGCCCCCCTGGCCTACACCAAAACCTTTGCCATGGCGGCGGCGGCGGTGCTGGCCATTACCCTCACCCCGGTGCTGCTGGGCTTTTTGGTCACCGGCAAGCTGCGGCGGGAGGAAGACAACCCCATCAACCGCTGGCTGCAAGCCCGCCACCGACCCCTGCTCAACTGGGCCATGGCCCGCCCCCGGGCCACCGTGGCCGTGGCCCTGGCCCTGATGGTGGTGACCCTGTGGCCCCTGGCCCGGGTGGGCAGCGAATTCATGCCGCCCCTGGATGAGGGAGACATTCTGTACATGCCCACCACCTTCCCCGGCATTTCCATTTCCAAAGCCAGGGAACTGACCCAGCAGACCGATAAAATTTTAATGCAATTCCCCGAGGTGCTGCACGTGTTTGGCAAGGTGGGCCGCGACGACATGGCCACCGACCCCGCCCCGCTGTCCATGCTGGAATCCATCATCCAGCTCAAGCCCAGGGAGCAATGGCCCGACTCCTCCAAGTCTATCCGAGAGCTGATGAGCGAAATGGACCGGGCCATTCAGTTTCCTGGGGTGGCCAACGCCTGGACCATGCCCATCAAAACCCGCATCGACATGCTCACCACCGGCATTCGCACCCCCATCGGGGTGAAGTTGTCTGGCCCCAGCATGGAAGTGCTGGCTGGCCTGGCCGAGCAAGTGGAAGGGGCCCTGAAAACCCTGCCCGAGACCACCTCGGCCTATGGCGACCGGGCCGTGGGGGGGTATTACATTGAAATAGAGATTGACCGGGTGATGGCCGCCCGGTTTGGGCTGCTGGTCAACGACATTCAAGAAGTCATCACCACCGCCATTGGGGGCATGAACGCCACCTGGACGGTGGAGGGCCTGGAACGCTACGCGGTGAACGTGCGCTACCCACGGGAACTCCGCGACAGCGTGGAGGCCCTGCAGCGGGTGCTGATTACTTCTCCCATCGGCCGGCCAGTGACCCTGGGCCAAGTGGCCCGCATTGAAACCCGCCGGGGGCCGCCGGTGATTAAAAGCGAAGGGGGCCGCCCCAACGCCTGGGTGTACGCCGACCTGCAGGGAGAAGACATTGGCGGCTACGTGGAAAAAGCCAAGCGGGCGGTGAAAGAACGGGTGGTGCTGCCCCCCGGCTATACCCTGACTTGGTCCGGGCAGTTTGAATACATGGAGCGGGCCGCCCAGCGTTTGCGGATTCTCATCCCGATCACTCTGTTGCTGATTTTTGGGCTGTTGTATTTCAACTTCCGCAACCTCACCGCCCCGGCGGTGGTAATGCTGTCCATTCCCTTCGCGGTTACCGGGGGGTTTTGGCTGGTGTACCTGGCAGGCTACAACCTGTCGGTGGCGGTGGGGGTGGGGTTCATCGCCCTGGCGGGGGTGGCGGCTGAAATTGGCGTGCTGGTGATTACCTTCATTGACCACGAGGTGGCCGCCCGCCGGGCCAAACTGGGGGGTCGGGCCCTGACCCGGGCGGAACTTAAAGAAGCCGCCCGCCACGGCGCGGCGGAACGGGTTCGGGCGGTGGCCATGACCAGTGCGGCTATCTTCGCGGGCCTGCTGCCCATTTTCTGGGGCCAGGGGGCCGGCACCGATGTGATGTCGCGCATTGCCGCCCCCATGGTGGGGGGGGTCATCACCACCACGGTATTGTCACTGGTGGTGCTTCCGGTGGTATATTACTTGGTACTGGCTTGGCAGGAGGAGCGGCGGAACCCCCCCGCTCCCCCCCGGCCCTCCAAATCCACTTCTTCCTAAAGGCGGCTATGCCTCTCGACGCGATTACGGTTGTGTTCTTGTCCATCACGGTGTTTGTGTGGCTGCAATATTCTCGGGTGCGGGGCGTGGGCCATGGCCGCCGCTACTTCGTGGCGGGCATGTTAATGCTCACTGGCGTGGCCATGGTGGAATTGTTCTTCCCCCGCTCCAGCCCCCCCGTTCTTCAACAATCGGCGGTGCAAGCCCCGGCGCCAGAACCCGTGCAAACAAGCAAGACCCTTCCCACCCAACCCGGCTCGGCCCCCCTGCCAAAATAAAAAAAACCGCCCTGGGAAAAACCCAGGGCGGTTTTGGAATTGCGCCAACACTCGGTCTTAGAACAACAGGGCCAACGACACTCCGTTGAGGGAGGCGTCAAAATAACTGGTAGAGGGTCCCGATTGTCCCCGAATGGCGAAGTAGTTGATGGCAAACCCTTCCCGGGGGGAATAGCCAATGGTGCCGGTTTGAATATCCGTCCCACCGCCATTGGAAGAGGTATATTTCCGTTCCCAGGCCAGCAGCACATTGTTAAACACCACTTCGATCACCGACTGCGAACGGTGTTCACCGGGATTTTTTGTGGTGGAAGTATCGGGGAGATACACGTCGAAGTTGTATTCCAGGTGATACATCATCCCTTTGTCGCTGCCGCCCCGCAGGCCCAAGCCATAGCGGGAAAAGTCCCGTTTTTCCTCGGGGGCCGCGCTGTCGTTTGTGAATTCCCGGCCATACACATAACCCAGGTAAAACGTCTCCGACAGGGCAAACGACAACCCGCCATAATTTTCGGTGACGTCCATATTGGGCACCCCGCTGTAGCGGTTGGTGGTGACCCCAAAGCCCAGCCCCAGCCGTTCGCCCAGCTTTAACCCCAGGGAGCCCCGCCGTTGATCATTCGTGAGGGTCCCGTAGGAGGTATCCGCGGCAAAGGCCCAGCTGCCTTTTTCAGGCACAATGCGGAATCCATAAAAGCTTTCGGTAACGTTCCCCAGCGGGGTGCGAATACCACCAACCACGTCGGTCAACGTACCTTGGGCTTTCGATACCTCGATGCTGGAGGGAGACCCCCACACCGTGGAAGCCGGGTTGCTGGTGGCCAAATCGCGCCCGGCGGTGTTGATTTTGGGAACGGCCACCTGGGCCGATGCCACCCCAGCCACAAGGGCCATCGCAAACAGCGTGGCAAAAATAAAGTTACGCATGATGAACTCCTGGTTTGAGCATGAACGATTCCCGCCTTTTCAGGGAATCACCCAGGGCGGTTTTGGAATTGCGCCAACACTCGGTCTTAGAACAACAGGGCCAACGATACCCCGCTAAGGGAGGCATCCACGTGAGTGCCTGTGGAGGGTCCCAATTGTCCCTGGGTGGCAAAGTAGTTGATGGAAAACCCTTCCCGGGGGGAATAACCGATGGTGCCGGTTTGCAGATCAACCCCGACACCAGAGGGATTTGAATATTTCCGCTCCCAGGCCAGCAGCACATTGTTAAACACCACTTCGATCACCGACTGCGAACGGTGTTCACCAACTTTTTTGCTGGTGGATGTATCGGGGAGATACACGTCGAAGTTGTATTCCAGGTGATACATCATCCCCTTGTCGCTGCCGCCCCGCAGGCCCAAGCCATAGCGGGAAAAGTCCCGCTTTTCCTCAGGGGCTGTGCTGTCGTTTTGGAATTCCCGGCCATACACATAACCCAGGTAAAACGTCTCCGACAGGGCAAACGACAACCCGCCATAATTTTCAGTGTTGTCTACACTAGGGATATTTGTGCTTCGGTTGGTGGTCACCCCAAAGCCCAGCCCCAGCCGTTCGCCCAGCTTTAACCCCAGGGAACCCCGCCGTTGGTCATTCGGGTATTTTCCGTAGTTGGTATCCGCGGCAAAGGCCCAACTGCCTTTTTCGGGAACAATGCGGAATCCATAAAAGCTTTCAGAGGCTTTCGTTGCCGGGAGGCGAACGCCACCAACCACGTCGGTCAACGTACCTTGGGCTTTCGATACCTCGATGCTGGAGGGAGACCCCCACACCGTGGAAGCCGGGTTGCTGGTGGCCAAATCGCGCCCGGCGGTGTTGATTTTGGGAACGGCCACCTGGGCCGACGCCGCCCCAGCCACAAGGGCCATCGCAAACAGCGTGGCAAAAATAAAGTTACGCATGATGAACTCCTGGTTTGAGCATGAACGATTCCTTCCTTTTCGGGGAAACGCCCTCCCCTGGTTGGTTTATAAAGGAATTGTGTAAGGTGATACAAAATTCAGGCCAAACCAAGCAAAATGCGGCTCTATTTTTACGCCTAAGGCAGAGTGTCGAGGCCTTTGTACCGTCAAGGTTTTCCCCTGAATGCGCGATTAAAACGCCAGGGCCAGGGCAACCCCGTTGAGGCGATAATCGGTATACACGGTGGCGACCGTGGTGCTGGCCCGGGCCATCATGGTGAAGCCGCTGAAAGACAACCCTTCCCGGGGGGAATATCCCAGAGTGTAGGTTTCTGCCTCGGTATGGGGCGTGGAATAAAACACCTGCCGCTCCCAGCCGAACAGCACATTGAAAAACACCATTTCGGCCACGGCCTGAGAGCGGGTTTCCTTCGGATTGTTATGAAGAACCACCTTGTCCGGCAAGTACACATCGGTGTTGTACTCAAAGTGATACAGCATGGTTTTGTCGCTGACCCCCCGCACGGCTATCCCATAGCGGGCAAAATCTCGATACCCATTGGGCTGATTTCGAATTTCCCGTGTTTCGCGCCCCCCAACATACCCCAAATACAAAAACTCTCCCAAGTTCAGGGAAAGCCCTAGGTCCGCTTCGGTACGGTTGACGCTGGGGCTGCCAAATGTGGGATTGTTTTTATACCAGTTGGTGGTCACACCCACCCCCACCCCCAACCGTGGGTTCAGGCGGAAGGCCAGGTCTCCACGCCGCCGGTCGTTGTAAATCGCCCCATAGTTGGTGTCGGCGGCAAAGGCCCAGGGGCTTTTGTCTGGCACCCAGCGAAAACCGTAATACCGGTCCTTGACCACGGTGCCGGGGCCATGAAGTTTGGTGGTGCTGTCATAGGAGGAAGAGGTTCCCTCGGCGAAGGACGCCGACACGCTGGTTGGCGCCCCCCAAACAATGGCGCTGGGATTGCTAGAGGCCAAGTCACGGCTGGAGGTGTTGATCTTTGGAACGGCGACTTGGGCCTGCACAGCCCCAACCATGGAAAGAAAAAGACAACCTGTGGCATAAACGCTACGCATGGGTGGTTCCTGTGAGTCATGATGCCCTGGCCCTGAGCAGACTCAACGATGAAAACCGTCTGAACATCCCGTGATATCAATGAATTTTATTTATTGTAGCATCCCCTGGAAATACCCCGGCCAGGGTTAGCTTCAAGAATCAGGCCAGCGGATCGGCGGGAGAGGAGGTAGGAAGTTCATCGGCCCCATGGGTGACCCGCTGGTTCAGGATCAGGGCCACCAAGGCCAGCAGAGCGGCACTGGCAAACAACACCCGGAAGCCGCTCCATTCCAGCAACAGGCCCCCCAGCAGGGGGAACAACCCGGTGCCAGCGGTGAAGGCCCCCATGTATAAAATGGCCGCCCGCCCCAGCCGGGCTGTGCTGAACATGGAAAAGAACCGCACGTTCAGCATGGGGTAGAGCACCCCATGGCTAAGGCCATACACCAGCCCGCTGGCCGCCAGCAGGGGGTAGCCTGCGGCCCCAGCCAGCAGCAGTTGGCTGAGCCCCAGCCCCCCCAACCCCAGGCGGATGAGACGCCCAGGGGGGACGCGGTGCATCAGGGGCCGGATGAAGGCCCGGCTGAACAAGGCGCCGGTGGTGTGGGCCATATAAATCGTTCCCGCCACGGTCAGCCCCAGAGCCATGGTGTAATTTTTCCCAAAGGAAGTGACCACCCCGAACACGCCCCCAAAGCACAGGGTCACCGCCAGCACCAGCCGGGGCTGGGTGCCCGCCAGCAGTTCCAACAGCCCGCCGCCGCTCCCGGCTTCCTCGTTTTTTCCCCCTTTGGATCTCACCAGCAGAAAAAACATTTGGGCTGCCGTGGCCAGCAGGGCCGCCGCCAGAAACACCAGCCGATAGGCTTCGGGCCGGTTCCCCAATCCCTGGGCCGCCACCAGAGACTCTCCCAGCACCACCCCCAGGCTGTTGGCAATCAACCCGGCAATGCCCAAATAGGCCACCGCTTCGGTGCGGCGGGAGGAGGGAGAAATATCCACCGCCCAGGTGAAAATGAGCGGAAACGCCAGGGCCAAGCTGACCCCATGGCAGGCCCGCACCAGAAAATACCAAGCGGGGTCTTGGTCGGCCGCCCACCAGGCCAGCAGGCTGCCCGCCAAGCCGGGGGTCATCAGCAGGTTCACCGAAACCTTGCGGCGAAAATGATCACCAAAGCGCCCGGCCAGCGCCAGGGTGGCCATGCCCGCCAGCCCGATGGTGCCCGCCACCGCCCCGTAATAGCCCTTGCTCACCCCCCGCAGTTCCAAAAAATACGGCAGTAGAAAGAACAGCGACAGATTCATCATGAAGGCAAACAGACCAGCGAACATCAGCAGGTAATCCCGGCTGAGCATGGCAGGCACGGCTGGCGCCTGGCCTGCCGAGGAGGGGGAAGTCATGGAGGGGGGAGTTCCTTCGGCGGGATCCATCGGATCAATCGGCCAGGGCCGCTTGCACCAGCCCAGCCTTGGCCGTGCATGTGCCGCGCTCGATGCAAGAGCGCAGGATGAACAGTGATTGGCCGTCGCGGAGAACTTCTACCCGGTAAGGTTTGTTCAGCAGGCGGGTGTGAACGTACACCACGAACGATTCGGCAAAGTCATCGTACAAATTGGTGGCCCCGTACAGCGAGGGGAAATCGCTGCCCGCCACCGATTTATACGCCTTCAGGGCCTGGTCCAGGCTTAAGCGGGCTTTTTCAAATTCATAATAATCCAACTGCCCCAGCAGCGGGTATTTCTCTTTCCAAACCGAAACCGCCTTGCCGTTCTCCAGCCGCCAGCTAATGGGCAAAATGGAGACGGATTTCTTTTTTTCAAAGTCTTGGGGGGTCAGGGGGGCGCTGTCTTCCCAAGAAGGGTGAATGCCCCTGGCCTGCCCCACCACATGCCCCATCTCGTGCAGAAAAATAAACCGGATGGCTCCCCGCAGGTCATCGGTCTTGGCGGTCTCCAGGGTCATCCGCAGGGTATAGCCGGGGGCGGCGCGGAAGGCGGAGCTTTCCTTCCAGGTGCCCCACTGGTTGGCGGTTTTGTCGAGGGCAGACAGATTCAGCACGATGTACGACAACCGCCAGCGGCCGTCTTTGTCTCGCACGGCTTCGGTGGTGGCGGTGCCATGGTCGCCCTCCACCAAATACACCGCCGTTAGATAACGATCGGCCAGTTTACGCACATCGGGGGGCAGTTCCTCCAGCATGGCTTTCACTTCCGCTGCCAGGGGGTGGTTCAGCGAAGCCGCCTTGGGGCGCAGGTCATGGCCAAAGTCGCGGTTGGTTTGCTGTTGGCGGTCCAGCACGGCCTCATCGGCGGGCAGCACCCGCTGGGTTAACGGCAGGGCCAAGTGGGCCTGATGATAGGCATAGGTTTGGGCGGTAAAGGTTTTGGGTTGGTCTGCCCAGGCCGGACTACTTAAGCTGAAACACCCCAGGACCGCCAGCATGAGCCCTCGCGGCAAGGGATGGGTCATGGAGGTTTGCCAACCCATCCAAACATGGACCGCCACAGAGGATATTCTCATGATTCGTTTCCTGGAAGGACCTGCGAACAGGCAGATGGATGGATATGGGTTTCCCCCTGACTTTTCCCGGCGTTAGCCCAACGGCATGGCATCCAGCAGCGGCTGCAATTTCAACTGGGTTTCAAAATATTCGGTTTCCGGGTCAGAGCCAGAAACAATTCCAGCACCGGTGAACAGCCGGGCACGGCCTGGCCCAATGGTGCCCGAGCGCAAGGCCACGGCGAATTCTGCTGCCCCCTGGGCCGTCATCCAGCCCACCGGGCCCGCGTACCACCCCCGCTGAAAGCGCTCCAACAAGCCGATCAATTCCAGTGCCCTTTGGGTGGGGTGCCCCCCCACCGCCGGGGTGGGGTGCAGCCGCCCCAGCAGTTCCAGCACGGGCAAGGGCTGGGCGGTTTTCAAGGTAAAGGGGGTGTACAGATGCTGCACGTTGTTCAGCCGCAACAACCCTGGCCGTTCCGGGGCATCCAGGTCTCCCCGATAGGGGCTCACCGCCGCCTTGACCGCGTTGACCACCAGTTGATGCTCCCACAATTCTTTCTGGCTGGAAAGCAGCCGCAGCCCCAACAGCTCATCGGCGTTCGGTTCTTCCCCCCGGGGGGCCGTGCCCGCCAGGGCCCCCAGCCGCGCCACAGACCCGCCACCGGTGGGCCGCACCCGCACCAGCCGCTCTGGAGAGGCCCCTAAGAAGACCAACCCTTGGCCGGGGTCCACCAAAAAATGAAAACAATTGGGGTAGGCTGGCCGCAGCCGACGCAGCAGCCCAAACGGAGACAGGGCCCCCGACCCAGCCAGTTCCACCGCCCGGGCCAGCACCACCTTGTCCACTTCTTTTTTGCGAATGGCCTCCAACCCCTGCTGCATCATGTCTAGCCAATGGCGGTGGCCCTCCAGGTCGCCCTCTCGGCGGAACACCGGGGGGGGGATCTCTGGGCTGAACACGGGCACCCCGCTGGCCGCCCGGGCCTGCAATCGCTGGGTTTTTTCGGCCAGCTCCTCCAGCCCTCGGGCTAGGTCGTCAGCATTGGCACCGGGCCGCGCGGGCAGGCACACCACCCCCCAGGCTTGCCCGCCCTGGCGCACCACCATCCATTCCGGAATCACCATCAGGGCTGGGGGAAAGCCCTCCCACCCCGCCTGGGGGTTGTTTGGAAAAAAAGAAAATCCCCCCAGGGCATAGGGCCCCGGAGCCTCGGGCAAAAGAGCCTCGCCCGCGGGAGAATTTTCCAGAGCATGGGTCACCTCCCTGGCCAGCCGTTGAAACCGCTGGGGGCCCTCAGCCGAGAACACCATGGCCTTGCCCCCCGCCGCCAGGGAAAATTCATCCTTGGGCCGCTCCCAGTAAAAGCGAAAGCTCTCTCCCTCGGCCATTTCAATCAGGGTCAGGTTATCGGCGGGGGGCAGGGTAAACCGGTGGCAGGCCAGCACAGGCCCGCCTGCCCGGCGGGCAGCGGCCAACGCCCCAAGGGCGGCTTGCTGAAATGGGGCTTTGGACATTCTACCCGCCTAAAAGAGGGAATAGAAAATAGAGGCTCAAAAATAGAAAATCAATCCGAATGAAGAAACAGAAAAATAACGAGAACAAAGAAATTTAGAATTCTGCCGTTTTCCCTGGGAAATGATATAACATACCCCGAAAACCGGTGGAAACAAACCGTGGAGGCGTTCTCCTGAGTTTCCGCCATCCACCGCTTTCTTTCGCTCACTTTCTTTCAAGAGATTCCCATGCCTGCTTCTGCCAAAACGCCCCCCACGGCCTACGAAGACATTCTCTACACCAAGGAACGTGGCTTGGCCACGGTGACCATGAACCGGCCCAAGGTGATGAACGCCTTTCGTCCCCAAACCATTGATGAGATGATCCACGCCTTTGAGGACGCCTGGCACGATGATTCGGTGGGGGTGATTGCCCTGACCGGCGCGGAGGGGAACTTTTGCACCGGCGGCGACCAAAAGATACGGGGCGAGGAAGGCTACGTGGATGCCCGCACCGGTCACGGGCGGCTGCATGTGCGGCAGTTCCAGCGGGTCATCCGCGAAGTGCCAAAGCCGGTCATTGCCGCGGTAGACGGCTGGGCGGTGGGCGGCGGGCACATTTTGCACCTGCTGTGCGACCTCACCATTTGCACCAGCCGGGCCAAGTTTGGCCAAACCGGCCCCCGAGTGGGATCCTTCGATGCCGGGTTCGGCACGGTGCTGCTCAGCCGCATTGTGGGAGAAAAGAAAGCCCGGGAAATTTGGTTTCTGTGTGATTTTTACGAGGCCGCCGAGGCGCTGAACATGGGGCTGGTGAACAAAGTGGTGGAGCCGGATCAACTGGCGGCGGAGACCCGGGCCTGGGCCGACAAGATGCTGAAAAAAAGCCCCACGGCTTTGCGGTTTTTAAAAGCCTCGTTCAACGCCGATACCGACTGGGTGTACGGCCTGCAGGCCGTGGCCCATGGGGCCACCCATTTGTTTTATGGCACCGAAGAAGCCGCCGAAGCCCGGGCCGCCTACAAAGAAAAGCGCGACCCGGACTTTGAAAAGTTCAGAAGAACGCCTTGGTAGATTACTTCTTCCCCTGGGCCAGGTCTTTCAGCACTTCGCCCAGCTTGCGTTGTTCCTCGCCATACTTGGCCCAGTCGCCAGCGCGGGCGGCCCGTTCCATGGCCTCGTAGTGCCGCAGGGCCTGCTGAGACTTTCCCCCGCCAGAGGCCTGGGGGGTGGCTTCCAGAGCGGTGGCTTTGCGCTTGCCGCTGAAAATTTGATTCAGGGCGTCCTCCAGGTCTACCCCCATGGCAATGTCGTTCTGGTAACCCGCGATCACCCGCTTCAGTTCGGGGATGCGCCCGTCTTCAGCCTTGAGGTAGATGGGCTGAATGTACACCAGAGAGTTGTTGATGGGGATCACCAGCAGGGTGCCCCGGATAACGCTGGAGCCGCTTTGGTCCCACAGGGTGAGCTGTTGAGAGACCAGGGGGTCCTGGTTGATGCGGGCCACCATTTGGCGGGGGCCATACACCAAGCTTTGCTTGGGAAACCGATACACCACCAGCTTTCCGTAGTTGGCGCCGTCGGAACGGGCGGCCATCCAGGCGGCCAGGTTGTCTTTCAACTGGGGGGTAAAGGGAATCATCAAGATAAACTCTTCGGTGGCCCCGCCGGGAAGTTTCATCACCGTGTAATAGGGGTCCATGCGTTTTTGTCCCACCACGGGGATCTCCCACTGGTCTTCTTTGTTATAGAACGTGACCGGGTCGTGCATGTGATAGGTGGCATACATGCCGGCCTGCACCGAGAAATACCCCTCGGGATGGCGCAGGTGGGCCCGCAGCCCTTCTGGCATTTGGGCCACGGGCTTCAGCAGCCCAGGGAACACCTGGGCAAACCCCTGGGTGATGGGGTCTTTGCTGTCCACCACATAAAACGTAACGGTTCCATCGTAGGCATCTACCGTGGCCTTCACCGGGTTACGCATGTAGTTGCCCACCCCAGACACCATTCGTGAGTAGGGGTATCGGCGGGTGGTGGTGTACACATCGAACACCCACACCAGTCTTCCTTGATGCACCACCAGGTAGGGGTCCGAGTCGTATTCGAAAAAAGGCGCGATGGCTTCAATCCGTTGGGCCGCGTTGCGGACCATCAGAATGCGGGTCTCAGGGGTAAAGTCATCGGCCAGCAAGATTTTCATGTCCTTCAGGCGCACGGCCAGCAGCAGCCGTTTCCAGAAGCTGTCTAGCACCACCCCGCCGGTTCCATGGTAGTTGCTGCTGACGTAGGTTTCTCCTTCCGGGTAGTCAAACTCCGGTTGGCGGGTTTTCACGAACACGTAATCGTGAACCAATTCCCCAAAGTAGATTTCTGGCCGGGTCACGGCCAGTTCCGGGTATTTGGTTTGGGGGGGAATATCCTTCACGAACAGCACCGGCAGGCCCTGCTCGTTCACCCGGTTCACGGGGCCCAGGGTAACCCCATAGCCATGGGTAAAGGTGATCCGTTCGTTCACCCAGGTGCGGCTAGGGAGGGCCGTCTTTTGAAGTTCCCGAGGAGACAACATGGTCTGCCGAAGTTCCCCCCCCAGGCGGTAGCGGTCGTTGTCTACCGACATGAACTCGTATTGGGTGCGGATTTCTTGAATCTGGCTGAAGGTATCCAGCAGGGGGTCGTGGTCCCATAACCGCACGTTGTTCAATGTGGCGGCGTTGGCGCGCAGGTCGGTGGAGGTTAGACCCTCACCCTCTTTTAGCGAGCGCTCTTCGACCTGGTCCAGGGCAAAGGCTTGGTTGGTGGCCTGAATATGATGGGCCAGGTAGGGGGCCTCTTTGGCGGTGGCGTTGGGGTCCACCACAAACCGCTGCAAACCGGTCACATACAACCCGCTGCCAATTCCCACGGTCATCAACAACCCCAGGGCCCCAATCAACATCCGGGGGCGGCCAGACAGCAGCCCATAGCCCAGCAAACCCGCCGACACCACGGACACCAGAGCCTTCAGGTATTGGAGAGGAATGGTGCCGTGAATATCGGCGTAACCCGGGCCGGCGTATAAGTTGTGCTGGGAATACATCAGGGCGTAACGGTCCAGCAGGTCTCCCATGGCCATCCACAACAGCAGTCCGCCCCCCAGCACGGCCATGTGCACCCGAGAGGGCCGCGACACCGAATGGAGATCCACCACGCCTGGTTGTTGCCGTTGAACCAAACGCTCGCCCTGAACTTTCAGAAAGTACAGGAACCCCGTTCCCATCACCGCCAAAATGCCCAGCACCCAGCCCATCCCCCGCACATGATCCAGCCAAGGCAGGGTAAACACGTAAAAGGAGATGTCTTTCCCAAACACAGGGTCCACTTGGCCAAATTCTGGCCCGTTCAAAAACAGCATCCAGGTTTGCCAGCTTTCGGCCCCGGCCAATCCCAACAGCAAAGAAATCATCAGGGTGAAGGACAGCAGCACCCGCTTGAATTGAGAACGGATAAACCAGCGCCCAAAGGGGGTAGAAAGCACTTCCGGGGGAACCAACGCGGCGGGATCGCCGATATGGCGCAGGGCCACGAGAAAGTTGCCGTACAAGAAGACAAACGCCACCAAGCCCTCGGCCAACCCCAGGGTCCAGCGGGCCTGGAAAATGGTTTGAAACACCGAAAGGTACCCCTCCGACTCGAACCACAGCCAATCCACCATCCAGGCCACCCCATCCAACAGGGTGGTCAGTCCAATCAGGACCAGCAGTGTCCACAGCCATACCGACGAGCGTTGATTCATGGGCGATCCATGGGGAAAGAGGGTTGCAGCCAATTCGGGGTTATTTTCGGGCTTGTCCCAGAGGACTGGAATTAGGTAGCATTGAGCGTACCTCAACTTCCCCGTAAAGGGCCAGCGCGAAAGAAAAACCAGGCATCCCCCATGAGCGAGTCCATATCCTCCCAGCCTAGTTCCGCGCCCGTCTCCAGCGGGTTGACCCACCTATTGCGCTTGGTGAGCAACAAACCCCCCCAGGGGGTCACCGGCTTGGATGACTTTCTGGCCTCGTTCAACACCGGAGACTTTCAGGCCGTCATTGCTCCCTTCCGTCATATTATCCAAAGAAAATCCCGCCGAACCATGGGGGGGAAGTTCGGCAAGGGGCTCACCCACGAGGTCACCGATAACGTGGAGGTTTCTCCCAACGAAGACCTGGTGGCCCTGCGGCGCTGGCTGGGGGTGATCCGCCCGGACCCCCAGGCCATCATGTTGTTGCAAACCGGCAAGGTAAAGGAAGATTCCCTGGCGGCGCCATTGATATTTTCCGAGTTGTTCCGCGCCAAGAAGCCCATTCTCATCACGGGGTTAGACGCCCTCTCTCGCGACCAGTTGCTCTGCCCCATTGATATTTCCTGCAAAACCATGCCGGCTGAGGTGAAAAACAACCCGGCCCTCAAGGCCAGCCTGGTCTCTCGTCCCCAGCGCAAAAAGGGGTTCATGTCCTCCATGCGCAACCTGATGGAGCTGAACTTCATCGACTCGGAAATTCGCGACAAAATCGTGAACATTGCCACCGGGGCCGACTCGGAACTGACGCAGAACGAAATCGTTAATCTGTCGCTGCTGGCAGATTTGGTCTCCCGCTATCAGGTGGCCCTATCCAACTACAAAGAGGCCATCCGCACCAACAGCCTGCAGGTTCCCCAACTGCGGCATTTGTTCGACGTGGTTACCGCCGATATCCCCGTTCCCGCCACCGTGCAGGCATTCCAAAACTTCATCAACACCGAAAAGGTGGAGTTAAGCCAGATCACCAGCAAAGAAACTTTGTTTGCCCATGCTTATAGCTATATCGCCGGGGAAGACGCGGGAAAAGACAAAGTAGACCGCAAAGATTTGTTTCACAAAACGCTCTTCTCCCTGGTCATCCGCTGGCGGGTGAATGTGGACGCCAAGCTGTGGGGGCGCTGCCTGTTTTTAGAAGCCCGTGAGCCCGATGAAGAGCCCGTGCTGGCGGGCATCCGCCCCTTTGTCGAGTCTTTGGAACCCTACGTGGGCAACGACGAGGGCGGCAGTGCCGACGCCCTGGCGGAGGACGCCATCCGCAATGCCGTGGGTCGGCAGATTTACACCCTGATCAAACTGGCCAACCAAGACCCTTCCCGAATGCGTGAACCGGCGGAACTGGCCCGGCAAAAATTGGGCAACCGGCTGCTGCCCCTGTTCCGTTTGAAGGGGTTTAACACCCTGCCGTTTATTTTTACCGGCAAGCCCAACCCAGACGTTCCCGCGGCCATGGGAGATTTTCTGAAAGCGTTTTCCAAGGTCAGCGTGACCCAGGGTGATTTGAGCCGGCTGGAAAAATCCCTGCGGTCGGTGTTGTTCAATCACCAATTCATTACCCTGGACATCCGTGAAAAAATGTTTCACGTGATTTCCCATCATGCCAGGGAAAAAGTTCAGGACCTGTCTAAAATTTATCTTCGTCACCTGCCCGAGCAGATTCCCCATTTTTTCTTTGCCCTGGACCCCCGCAGTCTGTCTCCCCTCGAGATGCGTCTTTCGGCCACGGCCATGGAAACCCTGCTGGGGCTGGAAGTGGGCACCCCCGCCCCCAACCAAGACGCGGTGCTGCTGTTTCACGGTGGCCGCCCCAAGGGGGGAAAGCTCCGCCATACCCCCGAGCAAATTGGCCGGGCCTATCGCGATTTGCTGGGGGGGCGGGTCAGCCGGGCGGCGGATGACTTGGTGGAAAACAAGTTGAACTACCAAATGGCCAAATACGGATCCACCTTTGGCGAGGCCCTGCATTTTTTTATCGCCAAGCGCCACGGCCTGGGGGTGTCGAGAATGCAATTGGTGGCGTTGATGAAGGAAAAGGGCCCGCTGAAAAACCTCACCCTGCAAAACATGGATCCCGTTCGGCTGTTGGAAATGGCCGACCCCTTTATTCCGCTGCGCAAGTCTGAACTGGGGAAAAACCCCCCAGAGGATTATTCTCCGGTGGTGGGGTATCACGATTTTGGGCCCCAGTTTCAACAGTCGTCCTCTAACTTTTTGCAATTGCTGGGCGACTATCAATCCTCCCACAACCAGGACCCCTCGCCGGGAAATCCCTCCTCGCTGATCTGGCGGATGATTGCCAAGGGTATTTTTAACCCACTGTCAGACAGAGGCCGGGCCTTTTTCCAAGAAAGCGGCCATCAGCGGGCCTTGGCCGGGGTGGTGGCCGACATTTGCACCCGCAATGCTGAAGCGATTTTGGGGGAAAACCCCCAAGATGGCGTGGAAATTCGTCTGCCCATGGCCTGGCATCATTTGATCATGGTGGCCGACCGCATTCCCCTGCTCACGGGATCCCAGGCGATTCAAATCCGACTGGTTCCCGATTTCTACCTGGGAGAAAAAGAAAAGGAACCCAGTGAAAGCACCCGGGTGTTTCTGACGGAACTGGAGCAGATCATGGCCTCGCCCGAGGCCCCCCCTGAGTTATCTTCGCTGCGGGGTCTGGGTTTGGAAATGGAGCGCTTTTTAGAACAATGGCGCGGGTACAGTCGGCTGTTGGCCGTGTGGCTGTTAGACGAAATTTTGACCCGGATAGAAGCCCGGGCCACCGAACCATTTTGGGCCCAAAGCAAGAACCTGTTTTTCCTGCCAGACGAAGTGAAGCTTTGCCTGGGCCGCCCGGTGAAGGGGCTGGAGGCCGCGCCCTTTGGCCGTATTTTGAAACGGCCGGACAACCTGGGCAGCCTGTCTCGCAACCCACGGGTGGCCAGTACCACGGTGGATGAAATGACCGTGGAAAGTTACAAAATCACCAAGCTGGAGGAGGACCTGCAGAAGCTGCGCCGGTTATGCCTAGACGTAGCCGACAGCGTGATGTTGTTGTCGCTGTCTGCCGATGAAGCGGAGTTGTTTTCTCAGTTAAGCCAGTTGCTGGGGCACATGGCCACCATTTTGGGAAAACCGCTGAAACAATTTCGGGACGATGACCTTCAAATGCTGCACCAGTTGGCCGAGGGTTTGAAAATGACCATACAAAGCATGATGGACCTTCCGGGGGCGGCCAAATCCAAAGCCATTTACCGGTTGTTAGACCGGGTGCAGTCTTTGCGCAGCGATGGTTCTACCTTTCGGTTTAACTTGTTCGAATCCTTTATTCTGCCCCCCCATTTGGTGAAAAACAAAAAGGGCGGCCCACCGCCCCAGGCCGCCATGGTGTCGGCGGAGGGGGACGGCCAGGGGCAGTCCTATCCCCAGCGGATCAGCGAATTCCTCACCCTCAAGGCCGTGTTGGATCAGAAACATTTCATCGTGGTGGCCCCAGACGGCCACCGGCGCTCTCAGGTAGATCACGCGCTCCACATCGTGAACACCTTTATTAAAATTCGCGGGCTAGACATTCAACTCTACCTGGACCGCAGCAGCATTTCTGAAGAGGGATTGGCCGACATGGCCACCCGGATCAACCCGGTCAATATTTTTCATCACGACCAGTTAAGCCTGGAGCCCCTGCCCGGCATGAAGTATAGCGGAGAGATGGACCCCATGACCGGGCGGCCCAAAGCGCCGGACATGACCCTGGAAACCTTCTCCGTTTTGCGGAAAAAATCCCTGCCGGTCATTCCCCAGCCGCCCCCCAAGGCCCCCAAACCCCAAACGCTACCCCAAGCGCCAGCTCAAGGGCCCAAACTTCAAGCGATCCCGGCCCCTGGGGGGGGCGGTGAGGAAGGGGCCAAACCAGCGTTGTTGCGCGACAAAACCGGGCAAACGGCGTTTATTTACAGCCCCGCGGGCAAGCGATTTTTGTTCCCCATGGGTAACCAGCGCATTCCCGCCATGCCCCTGCCGATACCGGGCATGAACCCAGGCACCAGCCTGGTTCTGGCCACCAAGCTGCCGAATGGCCGGATTCTGTTCCATGGGCTGCATCAGCGCGAAATCATTCTCCCCCTGGAAAAAGCTGAAACGCCCCCCCTGCTGGCCCGCTTTCAACTGGGCGAAACCCTGGTGCAGGTGGTGAACGAGGGCGGCAAACCCGTGGTCAAAGCCGGGAAGGCCCAACCCCTGGCCGGGGCCCAGCCATAAACCAACAGCACCCATTTACTCGAATCCATCGGTTATTCTGTTCATCCGTTCAGGAAACATAGACCAAAAGGAAGCAAATAAATAACTCACCGGCTTCGATTTATTTCCCCTCCCCGATGGGAGGGACAAAATCGCTCAGGCCGAAGGATAGAGATATCATCCGCTCGGTTGGTGAAAACTGGACGGAAGCAAGTGCGTAACTTGCCGGATTCGAGTTTAGGGATGCCCCGTCAGGGGCAGGGGTGGGGTGTTGTTCGGAAGGGTGTTTCAGAAATGTACCCTACGAGAGTGAGAGTGGCGCTTGAACAGTCAAAACCAAAAATCACAATTAACCCAAGTTAAGCAATGGGTTAATCGTCATCTTCACGGATGATCTGAGACAGCCCTAAAAATATTGACCCGCAGAAGGCCCGATAGTATCAAAGAAGAACCCCATCTGTTTCCTTGTCACGATCCACGTATTTTTCCGGAGAGCACCGCCCATGGCATCCCCTTCCACCCCCAGCCCGTTTCATGGCCTGGGCACGGCCCTCATCACCCCCTTTCAGGCCGATGGTGAATTGGACCTTCCCAGCCTGGATCGGCTGGTGGAACAACAGTTGAGCCGCGGGGTGAACTTTCTGGTGCCCCTGGGCAGCACGGGCGAAAGTGCCACCCTTAGCGAAGCCGAACAGCTTCGGCTGCTGGACCGGGTGCGGGAAAAAACCGCGGGGCGTCTTCCGCTGCTGGCGGGCTGCGGCGGCAACAACACCCGGGCGGTCATCCAGCGGGGCAAAGCGTTTCAAAAAGAAGGCATCACCCACATTCTAAGCGTGACCCCCTATTACAATCGGCCCACCCAACAGGGCATCTTTCAGCATTTTCAGGCCATCCGGCAAGAAACCGGGCTGAACCTCATGGCCTACACCGTTCCCGTGCGTACGGGGATTAACCTGGAGCCAGACACCGTGTGCCGGCTGGCGGAAGAAGGCATTGCCTTCGCCGTGAAAGAGGCCTCGGGCAACCCCGCTCAAATTCAGAAAATCTTGGCCCAGGCCCCGGCGGGATTCCAGGTGTTTTCCGGAGACGACTCCCTCACCCTGCCCATCATGGCCATGGGGGGCGTGGGTGTGATCTCGGTGGCCTCCAATGTCATCCCCGGCCCCATGAGCCGCTGGGTGGGGCACATGGCCCAGGGAGATTACCAGGCGGCCCGGGCCATGCTGCCCCAACTGATTCGGTTGTTCGACGCGCTGTTCGTGGAATCGAACCCCATCCCGGTGAAGGGGGCCGCCCAGTTGCTGGGGTTGGCTCAACACCACCTGCGCCTTCCCCTCACCTCTCCGGGGGCGGCCACCCTGGACCGCCTGAAGAAAGCCCTGGAACCATTTCAGAACGGGGAATAAAAAAAATCCCGTGGGCTGTGCCAGCCCACGGGATCTAAGGAGGAACATCAAAGGAACAACAGCAAAAGAACAATACAAGAAACACTCAAAATCATCCGAACAAATTTAAAAACATAAATCCAAGGCCAACCCTCAAGATTCAATCTGAAATGAAAGCCGCGATTAAAAAGCCAGAATTTAAACCATGACCCTGGCAAAGGTTTTTTCTTCGTTGCTCTTCGCCCCTAAACTTCTTCCATAGGGTGCTGCTTGGGGGGCCAACGTTCACGGGCAACGGAGGGAAGCTTGCCCCGCTGTTGATCTCTGGCCCCCGTTATTTCCCCTGACGCAGGTGTTGGTGGCACCGGTTGCGGTCGTCCAAGTAAGGGAAATACAAATCAATCTCCACCGCCTGATGGGTGCACCCCGGCACCGCGCACAGGGCTGGTTCCGGCTGGCCTTGCTCCCACAATAAGCTAAGAGACACCACCGCCGAGGGCGAAGCCTGGGGCTTGGATGAACCAATCATAGGAAATCCTTTCAACACAGGAATCCGGATTCTTGGGAAGCGGGCAGGCACGCTGGCGCGTGAGGCAAATCCGAATCCCCTGGGAACATCGGGTGGCAGGCCAATCCCGGAAGGCCAGCACCAAAGCGTTTGTTTGGGGGAATGACACGAGAATGCCCCCGACCTGAAATGGAGTCTAATGAGAGGCGGTGATGAAGTGATGAACAGATTGTGGAAAAACCATGACTAATTCATGGAACCCGCTGTCGGAAGAAGCGGTTCGGGTGATGATCTGCCGCCGGGGGATGGAAGACGACCTGCTGGAGGAAGCCGCTCGGGCTGGGTGGCCAGCTTGCCTGGGCCGAGGAGAAGGTTGGCTGGTGCTGCCGGGGGTTCCCGTGGGAACGGTTGGCAAAGGCTTTCTGGTGTTTGAGCGGCAGCGGATGGACCAGGCCAGGGGTTTTGCCTCCCGCCCCCTGGGGGAAGGCGCCCGCCAGGCGGCAGCCTGGGCGGCGGAACGGTTGGATAGCCAAGCCGGTGGATGGACCTTGCAGGCGTTTGCTCCAGACCCCGCGGGGAAGGGGGCCGGGCAGGCCCAGGCGGCGGCCCGCCGCTGGCGGGAAGAACTGGCCCGCCGCTCGCCAAACGTTGCCGCCAGAGAATCCGGCCCTGGGGGTACCCCATGGGTGGTGCAACTGTGCCTGACGGAAGAACACCTGTGGTGTTCGGTGAACCGCTGGGAGCAACTGGCCAGCACCCACCCTGGGGGGGCCTATCAGGCTCCCCACGACCCCGCTGCCCCCTCTCGGTCGTACCTAAAAATGGAGGAAGCCCTGGACCTGTTGGCCGACCCCCCACGACACGGCCAAAAGGTGGTGGACCTGGGGGCCGCGCCGGGGGGTTGGAGTTATGCTTTTCTAAAACGCGGCTGCCGGGTGCTGGCCGTGGACCGGGGGCCACTAAAAATTTCTGGAATCGATCAGCTTCCGGGTCAGTTAACCCACCTGCGAGAGGACGGCCTGACCTTTACCCCGCCCAAAGGGTGGCTGCCCGCCGACTGGCTGGTGAGCGACATGCTGGTGGCGCCGGGGCAGGCCCTGGGGCTGTTCCGCCGCTGGGTGGAGGAACGACGGATGAAACGATTTGTGATCAACGTGAAACTTCCTCAAAAACACCCCGCCGCCGCCCTGATGCCCCTGGAGGCCTATTTGGCCAAATTAAGCGGCCGCCGGGCGTTCGGGCGGCTGCGGCAGTTGTATCATGACCGGCGGGAGGTAACCCTGGTGGGCCGCCTGGAATAACCCTTCTCTTTCTGGCTTGTTTGCCCCCACAATAGGGAACACCCTGCTTTTCCACCCTTTTCGATAAACCCGCCCATGACTGGCCAGAAACCCCCGCGCCCCAGCCTGAACCCCCGGCGGAAGAAACCGCCCGCCGGTGAGCAATCCGGTTCCAGGGCCCAAGAAGACCGCTCCCCCCGGGGTGACAGCCCTTACCGGGAGAGATCACGGCCAGAACGGGCCAAGCCCTTCCCCAATCGAGAAAAATCCCCCCGGCGCGACAGCCCCCCGCCGTCACGGGCCAGGCCCTACCCGGCCAGAGAGGATTCTCCCCGGCGCGACAGCCCACCGCCCACACGGTCCAGGCCCCCCGTTGGAGATTCCCCCCGGCGGGAGAGCGCCGAATCCCTCCCCCCTCAAGAGTTCACCCTGGACGCGGGGGACACCCAAACCCTGTTCGGGCAAAAGGCTTGCTTGGCGGTGTTTCGCCACCGGCCCGAAGCCATTGTGCGGGTGTACCATACCGCCGTGGCCCGCAAGGTGGCTGCCCCGCTGCTCAGTTGGGCGGCGGCACAGCACATTCCCTATCGTGAACTCCCCCCGGAAGACATGGTGCGGGCGGCGGGGTCGCCCCACCACGAGGGGCTGGCGCTGGCGGCCCGGCCCTTGCGGCTGGCCCCCCTGGATGGCGTGACCCCCGAAGGGGTGTGGTTAGCCCTGGACGGCGTGGAGAACCCCTACAACCAGGGGGCTATTCTGCGCACCGCGGCTTTCTTTGGGCTGAACGGGGTGATTATCGGGGGCGCCCGCCCAGGAGACAAACTAAACGCCGCCGCCTGGCGGTCTTCCGAAGGCGGTGCCGAGGGGCTGGCCTTGTATGGCGAGCAGGTGTTGTCTCTGCGGCTGGCCCAATGGCGCAAGGAAGGGGTGTTTGTGGCCGGGCTGGAAACCGGTGGAAAGCCCCTGCCCGGCACCCCCCCCGGCCCCCTGGTGCTGGCCCTGGGCAGCGAAGCCCAGGGGCTTTCAACCGCCCTGCGAAAAACCTGTTCCGAGGTGTGGGGCATTGCCCCCCTGCCCTCGCCAGAAGGCGGCCCCGCCGCCGTGACCTCCCTCAACGTTTCAGTGGCCGCCGCCATTGCCATGGCCTGGGCCCGGCGGGGCTAAACCTTTCGTTCTCCATCACCCCTGCCCCTGGCGGGGCACCCAATTGCAACCCTCCACTACTCGCCTTCGGCAAGCACCACGCTGGCTTCCCTCTCGTGTTCTCATCCCCACAAATTCTGTTCTCCTTCCTTTGGTTTAGGCCGAAAGGAACAGGTGCTGTTGGGTGAGTGGGGGCTAGGTATGTGGGTTGCCCCGTAGAAACAATGCGTGATGAGACGTTAATAAATACGATTTAAAAAATAGAAAATAGTGACACAGCCGTGCCCGTAACTTGTGGCGGGGCTTGAACGCTGGATACCGTCATAAAAACTCAATAATTCGTAAACCCTATTGTTTGGCGGTAAGAATAACCATCTATATCTTGATGCGCGGACATTTTTGCTAGTAATACTAGCAAAAATGTCACAAATAATACGCCACACAGCGCATTTTTGGTCGTGACTTTATTGCGAAGATGGGGTATATACAGAGCTTCGGTGCTTCTTCAGCTCAACCCCTATACGAGCGTTCCGCCATGTTTACCCCCCGTGTTGCCCCTGTGTGGCTAGCCCTGCTGGCCCTGACCAGCGCCCTGTCTAGCTGCAATATCCCCAAGGCGTACAGGGGAACGGAGTTCCTGCTGCCCACCTGCGGCTACTGCCCAGACATCGCCCCCCCGGCGGCGGTGACCACCCCCGCCAACGTGCCGGTGACCCTCACCTACACGGTCACCGACACCGACAGCCCGGTGGTGACCCTGGCGGCCGTCAAGGCCCCCACCAAGGGCACGCTCTCGGCGTTTACCCTGGCCACCACCACGGGCAACATGACCAGCGGTTATACGTTTACCTTCACGGGCACCTATACTCCTAACACGGCGTTAAGCGGGGCGGATTCCTTCGACCTGCAGGCCACCGACAATTCCCCCACCCCCAACGTGTCGCTGGTACCCACGGTGAATGTGACCGTGACTCCCTACCTCACCGGCATCACGGTGGCTCCGGCGAATCCTTTGGTGCCCAGGGGAACCACCAAGCAATTCAGCGCGTCGGGGGCCTACAACGATGGCATGAATCGCGCTCTGCCAAACGCCTACAACGCCATCACCTGGAGCAGCGGCACCCCGGCCAACGCCACCATCAACAGCACGGGGCTGGCTTCATTGCCGGCCACCGGCACCATCACGGGCACGTCGGCCATCACCGCCACCAGCGGGCTCATCTCTGGCAGTGCCACCCTTACCGTGGGCATGCCCACCCTGGTGAGTCTTGCTGTCACCCCTGGCAATGTCACCGTGCCCAGGGGCACCAGCCAGCAATTCACCGCCACGGGAACGTTCACCGACAACACCACGGGAGTCATCACCACCCTGATGACCTGGACCAGCGGCACCGCCACCAACGCCACCATTACCGCTGGGGGGTTGGCCACCGCCATCAACACCGGCAACATCACGGGTACTTCCCTCATCACCGCCACCGACCCGGCCAGCGGGAAGACAGGCACCGCCACCCTTACCGTGGGCAACCCCAATCTGCTGTCCATCGCCGTGACTCCCGGCAACGCTGTCAACCTAGCTGGCCTTACCCAGCAGTTCACCGCCACGGGAACCTACTCCGATACCCAGGCGTTGACCTTGCCCAGCATTTACACCGCCGCCCCCACCTGGTCTAGCAACAACATTGCTACGGCCACCATCAACGCTTCGGGTCTGGCATCTGGTGTGGGGGTAGGCACAACGTCTATCACGGCCAGCATCGGCACGGTCGTTTCCCCCGCTACCGTATTATCGGTCAACGCCACTGCCGTCAAATCCATTCAAGTGACCCCGGCAACGCGGTCCTTCCCGCAAGGCATGCTGCAAAATTTCGTGGCCATTCTCACGCAGTGGGGCGGCCTCGTGGTCAATGCCACTAACACGGTTACCTGGGCCAGCAGTAACATGGCTGTTGCTACGGTGAGCGCCAACGGAATCGCCAGCGGTGTTGCCTCTGGCTCCACCAGCATCACCGCCAGCAGCGGTGGAGTCATTTCCCAAGCGGTTGCGGTAACGGTGACGGCAGCTCCGGCGGCTACTTTCGCCTATGTGGCCAACATGAGCGGAAATGACGTGTCGGCCTACAGCATTGCCCCCACAACCGGTGTGCTGACCCAGATTGACGCTGATCCGCTGACGGCAGGCATCCAGAATTATGCGGCGGGCACGATGCCTTCTATTATTACGGTGGACCTCACCGGCAAGTTCGCCTACGTGGGAAATTTATCTACCAACAACGTGTCGGCCTACAGCATCGCCTCCACCACCGGGGCCTTGTCAGCCGTGACTGGATCGCCCTTCGCGGCGGGCTTAGGGGCTTACGGCGCGACGGTGGAACCAACCGGCAGGTTCGCCTATGTGGCCAATCGAAACAGCAACGACGTATCGGCCTACAGCATCGACCCCACCACCGGGGTGCTGACTCAGATTGACGCCGACCCGGTGGCGGCAGGCATTCAGAATTATGCGGCGGGCACGCAGCCTTTTTCCGTGGCGGTGGATCCCACAAGCCAATTCGCCTACGTAACCAACTTTACCAGCAACAACATGACGGCTTTCACCATCGACCCTACCAGCGGTGTGTTGAAACAGATTGACGCTGACCCACTGACGGCAGGCATTCAGAATTATGCAGCGGGCACGGGGCCTTACATCGTGACGGTGGACCCCACCGGCAGGTTCACCTATGTAGCCGGCGGCAGCGGAGTGTCGGCCTTCACCATCGCCCCCACCACTGGGACGTTGACAGCCGTGACTGGCTCGCCCTTCGCGGCGGGCACGGGGCCTACCTCTGTGGCGGTGGACCCCAGCGGAAAGTTCGCCTACGTATCCAACCAAGCCAGCAACAACGTGTCGGCCTTTACCATCGACCCCACCACCGGGGTGCTGACTCAGATTGACGCCGACCCGGTGGCGGTAGGCATTCAGAACTTCCCGGCGGGCACGTTGCCTCAATCAGTGACGGTGGACTACAGCGGCAAGTACGTCTACGTGTCCAACAGTCTCAGCAATAACGTATCGGCCTACAGCATCGCCCCCACCACCGGTGTGCTGACTCAGATTGACGCTGACCCACTGACGGCAGGCATCCAGAACTTCCCAACAGGCACGGGGCCTCGGACTGTGACCGTGTGGGGAGGGCTGAGACAGTAGCGGCAAAAGAAAATAGGGTGTGAGTAACCCCGTAGTCACCGTAAAACTGAAAACCAGCAGGCAGATTCCAGGTCCCTCCCTCCCGGAATTCTGCCCGCTGGTTTTCTTTTTTTTTGGGGGAAAGGTGGTTGAGTCGAACAGCCTGGGTGTTCCTGACATGATTATTTCTTGCTTTCGGAGAACAAAAAGAAGAGAAAGAAAGAAACCAAAAAATATAAAGCCACAGAATAGCAAGAAAGGAGCGTGAGCCATGCCTCATTTTCAATATATGTTTTCCGCACGGCGGGCCGGATGGGCGCTGGCGGTTGTGCTGTGCGTTTGGGCTGGCGGGGCCATGGCGGGCGAGCGGCTTTCCAGGGACAAACTGGTGGATAGCCCCCGTTTTAAGGAAATTGAGAAACGGGTGCTGGAGGAGGATATTCCCTGGTGGGTTCAAGACAGCCCAGACAAACTGGCCGAATACATCACCCGGGATCTGGACAAAGACGAGGAGAAAGCCTGGGCCCTGTACCGCTGGATTGGGCATAACATTACCTACGATTGGGACGCATTCTTGGGGAACTCGGCCCAGTGGTACACCCCCAGCCAAATATTGGATCGCAAGAAGGGCGTGTGCGCCAACTATAGCACCCTGTTTACCGCCATGGGGCGCACCGCCGGGCTGGAAGTGCAATACATTGAGGGCAACGCCAAAGGATACCCCCTGGCCACCGATGTGCCGGGCGCCACGAACCATGCTTGGAACGTGATTAAGATTGGAGAAGAGTGGTATCCCATCGACGTGACTTGGGGTGCTGGCTACGCGCCGGGTGAAACCGACCACCGGGGGCACCGCTATGCCTTTGAGTCCACCTATTTCCTCACCCCGCCGGAAGAACTGATTTTCAACCACCGCCCAGAAAATCCACGCTGGCAGCTGCTGGAAAACGCCGTGACCATGCAGACGTATCTGGACATGCCCGCGGTAACTCCCCGGTTCTTCAAACTGGGGATCAACCTGGACAACGTTCGCAAGCGGGAAGTGGAGGTGGGCCAAACCTTTACCCTGAAGCTGGAAGCCCCGGAAGATCTGGGCATGATGGCCGACCTGAAGAAAAAAACGGAAAGCGGCAGTACCCAGTTGAAAGTAAACCGCAGCGGAAAGCAGGTATCCATTCCCTTGGCGTTTTCTGCCCCTGGAACCTACGAGGTAGAGATTTTTGCTGGACGGGGAGGGTTGTATCACGGCGTGGGATCGTTTTACTTGCTGGCCCAGTTTGAGCCGGGCAAAACGCCTGCCCCCAAGGCAGAACAACCCAAAGCGCCCAAAGCGGTAGAACCGAAGGGGAAAAAGAAGGGTGCTGCCGGGGCCAAAGACAAGACAACCAAGTCGGCTAAAAAAGAGAAGAAGTAACCAGTGGAGTGCCCGGGGCGGGACTCGAACCCGCACGGCGCTTGCGCACCAAGGGATTTTAAGTCCCTTGCGTCTACCTGTTCCGCCACCCGGGCTACCATGAGGAGGGCTATGTTGGAAGAGAGGCGACGACCGGATTCGAACCGGTGGTGGAGGTTTTGCAGACCTCAGCCTTACCACTTGGCTACGTCGCCCTAAACTTGTATTGAACCACCTGGGAAGTTACTAGGATATGAACCCGCCGGGGGGGAAGTCAAGAAACCCAAACACAAACCGCCTCCGGAAAGCCTGGGCTCTGCGGAGGCGGTTCGTGTTTTGTGGCGGGAGAATTACAGCTTGGTGTAAAGCATGAAGGCAATCACCAGAGCGTAAATCACGGCCGATTCCACGAAGGCAATCCCCAGAATCATGGGGGTGAACACCTTGCCGGAAGCGTTGGGGTTGCGGGCAATGCCAGACACGGCGTTACCGGCGGTGAGGCCGATGCCAATGCCGCCGCCCAGGGCGGCAAAACCGATGGCCACGCCAGCGCCGATGGCCAGACCCATTTTGGTTAACTCACCGTTGCCAGAGGCAGCGCCTTCAGCGGCCTGGGCGAACACGGGGGAAGCCAACAGCATCAACGACAGGTTTACGAACAGGTTTTTCAATTTGCTCATGGTGTTTTTCCGAGGCAGTTAGGGTTTAGTGGGGATGATCCAGCGCGTCTTGAAAATAGACGGCCGCGAGGAGTACGAACACGAAGGCCTGGATGCCGGCCACCATCAACCCAAGCCCCAAAAAGGGAATGGGCAGGCCCAGCGCCAGAAACGACGCGAAAATGGTGATCACCTTATGATCGCCAAACATATTGCCGAACAAACGAACAGACAGAGACACCGGGCGCATCAGATTGCTCATCAGCTCGATGGGGAAGAGCAGGGGGGTAATCCACCAGATGGGCCCCAGGAATTTTTTGATGTATCCAAACCCATGCTCGCGAATGCCAATGAAGTGCGAGGTAAGGTAAACAATGATGGCCAGGGTGAAGGTCAGGTTGAATTGGTCGGTGGGGGGCAGAAAGCCGGGAATCAGCCCCAGCAGGTTGCTCACCAGAATAAACAGAGAGAACGTGGCCAGCACCATGAACAGCCGGCCCAGGTGGTGCTGCACCACTCCTTCAAAAAACGAGTGCATGGCCCCCAGGGCAGACTCGGTCATGAAGGTTAAAGAGGCCCGTCCGTCGGGCTCGACCATGGCGGCCTTGCGAAAGGGGCGACCTGCCAGCCAGGCGAATACCACCAGCAACGCGGCCACGATCAGGGAGTGAGTTCCCGTGACCGGATCAATGCCGTATTGGGCCATGATTTGGGCGACCGGGGCCATCCACATCGGCCCCCACAACACTCCGTGCCCTTCCATGAGATATCCTATCGAAAAAATGAACGTGATCGGGTTTAATTCCAGGGGTCAGACTTTACACTGCTTATGACTGTTTATGTCTTTTCTTTGCCCTTCTTTTTCCCTGTCTTTTTTCCTGCGTCTATCTTCCTCTTTCGTGCCGTCTTGTCTTTTTCCGGCTTTTTCTCAGATTTTTTCTGACCTGCGGTTTCGCGGCTTCCGTTTGCCCGTTTGGTTTTTTGGTCAGGACCAATCGGCAGCAGGGATACCGTGACGGCAGTCAGGGGCATGGCCGACAACCCAGCCAGTAACCCAATGGGATCCACCCCGTATTCGGTGATGCCCAAAAACAACACCATCCCGGTGAGAGTCAGCCGAAGCAGGTAAGAAAACGTGAGCCTGCCCTGTAACGCGGATGGCGGGCCATCGGTCGAACCTTGCCCCGGAAGGGGCCAGGCCCCCTGCAGGGCTGAATGAAGCCCAAAAATGTTGAATCCAACAATCCCACAGCCTATCAATACCGCCCTGAAAAAGTCAACCCCCACCCCCACCCAGGCCAGGGAGGCCAGGGCGGCGGAATACAGCAGATACACCCCCAAGAATCGGCGCAGCAGGGGGTCTTGAGGAAGGGACAGACGGGCCATGGTTAGTCTTTGTAGGGGGTGTTCCGATCGTCTTCTTTGAGCTGGCGCAGCAGGCGGGAGAGGTTTTTGATGGACACCCCAATGCCCACGGCGAACCCCCACACCTTGCCCCAGGGGTCCAGGCCCCAATACTCATCGGCCTTGTTGCCCAGCCACATGCCCGCCAGCAGGGCCATCCCGGCCTCGATGCCCAGGGTGCTGAACCGCAGGTACTGCCGCATGATGCCGTAATCGTCTTTTTTGTTGGCCATGGGTTCTGGGATGGGAGGGTGCCGCTCCTGGCTGCGGGATTTCTCCCCAGGCGGGTTAAGCCGGAACTTGGGCGGCTTGGGCCATGGCCTTGCGGGCGGCGGCCAGGGTTTTGGCGATGTCGTCCTCGCCGTGGGCCTCGGACACGAACAGGGCCTCGAAGGCCGAGGGAGCCAAATACACGCCTTCGGCCAGCATGGCCTGAAAGAATGCCACGTAACGCTTGCTGTGGCTGGCCAGGGCCTGGGTATAGTCTTTCACGGGCTGCTGGGCGAAGAAGAACCCCATCATTCCCCCGGCGTACAGGGTTTGCAGAGGAAGGTTTTGTTCTTTGGCTGCCTGGGCAAAGCCGTCCATCAGCCGCTTGCTTTTGGCCTCTAGCCGTTGGAAAAAGCCGGGCTCGCGAATCACCCGCAGGGTGGCCATGCCAGCGGCCATGGCCACCGGATTTCCCGAGAGGGTTCCCGCTTGGTACACCGGCCCCAGGGGGGCTACTTTTTCCATGATGTCCCGGCGGCCGCCATAAGCCCCCACCGGCATGCCACCGCCGATGACCTTGCCAAAAATGGACAGGTCGGGCTTCAGGCCCAACAAGCCTTGGGCACCGGTGAGCCCCACCCGGAAGCCAGTCATCACTTCATCGCAGATCAGCACAATGCCTTCCCGGTCGCACAGGGCCCGCAAGCCTTTGAGGAAGGATTCGTCCGGCCAGATCATGCCCATGTTTCCGGGAATGGCCTCCAGAATCACGGCGGCAATGCGGCCGGGGTTTTGGGCGGCCAGGGCTTCGACCTGGGCCAGGTTGTTAAAGTCGGCCAGCAGGGTATCGGCGGCCACCCCGGCGGTTACCCCGGCCGAGTCGGGCACCCCCAGGGTGGTGGCGCCAGAGCCCGCCTTGACCAGCAGGGCATCCACCGCGCCGTGATAGCACCCCGCGAACTTGATGATTTTCTCCCGCCCGGTGAACCCCCGGGCCACCCGCAGGGCCGCCATGGCGGCTTCGCTGCCAGAACTGACAAACCGAACCAGATCCAACCCAGGCACGATTTCCTTCACCATTTCGGCCAGGGTGGTTTCCAACTGGGTGGGGGCACCAAAGGAGGTTCCCCGCTCCAGGGCCTCGCGCACGGCGGCCAGAATCCGCTCATCGGCATGGCCCAAAATCAGCGGCCCCCAAGACCCCACATAGTCCACGTAGGCGTTGCCGTCGGCATCATAGAGCCAAGCCCCCTTGCCCCGCTCGATAAACAGCGGGTTGCCCCCCACCGATTTAAAGGCCCGCACGGGTGAGTTGACCCCCCCGGGGATGGATTTCTGGGCCCGTTGAAACAACTCGGCGGATCGTTGGGTGTTCACGGTTTAAGCTCCGGTGAATTGAAAATCAAACGTCAAATTATTTTTGAAATGGGATGAACGGAATAAACGGCGCCCCTCCCCTGCCCCCTGGCCGAAGAGTTGTACTCTTGCTTCCTTTCAGTCTTTTATTCCGCACGGATTCTATTCTCCACCCATCGGCCTAGGCCGTCTTGTCCCTCCACGATGGGGAGGGACAGGCACCGCAGGTGCCAGGGAGGGGTGCCGTTTGGAACAACTCGAAGCCAGTGCCTAGAAATGGTACAGAAACCGCGCTTGCAGCCGGTAGAGACCGCCGGTTTGTGTGGCCAGGGCCCAGGTATCGGGGTAGCGGAAAGCCGGGCCTTTGCTGAACATATCCAGTTCCATCTCAAACTGAAGCTCTTCGGCAAAGTAAAACGTCATGATTCCGTCCAGTTCGACTCCCAGGTTTTTTTGGGGTTTCAGGGTGGCGTCCATGGTGGGCTGCACCAAGCTTAGTCCATATAACCCCACCAAGAATTTCTTTTTGGAATCTTTGGGGTCGTCGTAGGTGTACACCAGCCCCGTCACTTGCGTGTTGGAAATGGAGTTGCCCAATCCGGTGCCATCGCCCACCTGGGAGGAAAACCCGTTGAAGTAATAGCGAGGCCCCGCAAAGGTGTTGTTGGTAATGGGGTAATACCCCTGCAGGGTGCGGGTGTATACCCCCGCTGTGGCCGGGTCTACGTAGGGGTCGCCGTTGGCCTGCAGAAACTGAAGAGAAAATTTTTGCACCCCGCCTTGAATCCCGGTTTCTACCTGCAGCACGCCACCGCTCACCGAGGCGATTTCGTAGGTGTTGCCGGTGGAAAGCGCCGCGGTGGGCAGACCGGTGACGGGGTCGCGGTACCGGTGATATTTTCGTTTCCCCTGGCCAGAGGTGACGTCGGTGTCGAGGAAGAACCATCCGCTTTCCCATTCCACCCGCAGGCCAAAGTATTCCATGCCATTCACGTCATAAAAGACCGCATTGGGGGTGCCTCCATCGGCCATTTGAGTGCTGTTGGCCGTGCCGGGGGTTGCGGCGGTATACACCGACGGCCCCAGGTTTTTCCCCAGGGGCACGTTGGATTCATCATAGACCAGCCGGAAGATACTCACCTTCAACCGGTCTCGGCTGCCGGGGGCCTCGCCTTCTTCCCAGGCCGTGTAGCCAAATCCAATGTTGGTCATCCAGTTTCCGTTGTCGGATCCGGTGCGGGCAACGGATACGGGAAAGTCCCAGGTGCCCATTTTGCACTCGCACGACAGCCCGGTGGTGAGGCCTTGAAACACCTTGCCGTGGGCGTCGCCCAGGGTGAGCGCCTGTTTGCCCATCACCAACCCAGACAGCGGATTGAACCTCCAGCGAAAGTAGGCCTCCCGCGCGGTCAAGGCCAAGTTCAGGCCATCGTTGGTGGGGGCGGAAGGAGCCGTGGGAATGGAACGCAACGACACCGAGTTCAACCCGGAGGGAAGAACTTCGAGGGTCAGGTGCATATCGGCTTGGCGCAGGGGGGCCGAATCCAATTTCAAGCGGAAATGCTGGTTGAAATTCAAGGCACGCTGGGCGGCGGTGAGTTCTTTGTCTCCAGAGATCTGAGCCCAGAAGGCGTAGTCTCCCCCAGCTTTCAGCCCCTGCACCACCAGCACGCGGTCTTCCTGTTCTTGGATATCCCCTTTTTCCAGGGGGGTAAAATTGTATTGCGCGTGGGCGGCCGAGGGCAGCAGAACAAACCCCGCAACCCCAAGCATGATCACCGTGGCGGCCAAACGGGAGCATGGCCGGAAAATGGGGGAAACATTCATTATGACCGTCCGGTAGAAAGGTTGATTAGGAGGACAGGGATTTGTTGATTTTTACCCGGTAGTGTTCCAGTTCCTTCATCAAGGCGTCGAAGGATTTATCCACCGCCACTCGCAGTTCGGGGGCGTCTTTCTTGGCGTGGAGGGTGTCTTTCATGGCCCGCAGGTGCAGGGTGCATTCATGCATTTTCTGCTTGTCGTGAAACTCCAACCGAATGTCCATGTCGGCAACGTCGGGGTGATAGCGCTTTAAGCGCTCGGCTACTTTTTCTACCTTGTGTTCAATGGCCTTGGCCAAGGTGGCATCCACATCGCAGTGGTGCTTGCTGATTTCATAGCGCATGGGCAAAGATTCTCCGTGGGTTAGAGTAGGTGCCAGTAAAAAACGGTTCAATTCGCAGGCTTTGGTTTATTATACCCAGGCGGGCGGGGGAGTCGAGGGGGAATCTGTTCACCCCCGCTCCAGGGCTTCCACCACCAAGTCGCCCATGCGGGCGCAGCCCACCGGGGTTTTCCCCGACGCCATGATATCTTCGGTGCGGTGCTTGGCCAGCACCGCCGAGACCGCCCGGTTGATGCGGTCGTCCTCCGCGGGCAGATCGAAAGAATAACGGAACATCATGCCCACCGACAGAATGGTGGCCAGGGGGTTGGCCAGGTCCAGACCCGCAATGTCTGGGGCCGATCCATGCACCGGTTCGTACAGACCACGGCCTTCTCCCAGGCTGGCCGATGGCAGCATGCCGATGGAACCGGTAATCATGGCCGCCGCGTCGGAGAGAATGTCTCCGAACAGATTGCCGGTGACCAGGGTGTCGATGCGCTTGGGGGCGCGGATGATCTGCATGGCGGCGTTGTCGACGTACATGTGCTCCAGGGTGACCTCTGGAAATTCGGGCGCCATGGCGGTGACCACCTCTCGCCACAGGGCAGAAACCTCCAGCACGTTGGCTTTGTCTACCGATACCAGGCGCTTGTGGCGGCGCATGGCGGTTTGAAAGCCCACCCGGGCAATGCGCTCGATTTCGGTTTCGTTGTAGCGCATGGTGTTAAAGCCCTCCCGCCGCCCGTCTTTTTCGGTAATGCCCCGGGGCTGGCCAAAGTAAATGCCCCCGGTGAGTTCCCGCACCACCATCAAGTCGGCGCCGTCTACCACTTCTGGCTTCAGGGTCGAGGCCCCGGCCATGTCTCCGTATATTTTGGCCGGGCGCAGGTTGGCAAACAGGCCCAATCCCTCGCGAATGGCCAGCAGGCCTTTTTCGGGGCGCTGGACCATGGGGAGTTTGTCCCACCTGGGGCCGCCCACGGCCCCCAGCAGCACCGCGTCGGCCGCCAGGGCTTTGTTTAGCACTTCTGGCGGCAGGGGGTTCCCGGCGGCTTCAATGGCCGCCCCGCCAATGGGGGCTTCTTCCAGGCTGAGGGTGAGCCCGGCCAGCCGGGCGCAGGCGTTCAGCACCTTCACGGCCTCTCGGGTGACTTCTGGCCCAATGCCGTCGCCAGGGGTTATCAACACGGATTTTTTCATGGGCATGTCGGACCAATAGATTGAAGCCGCGCAATCTGGCGCAATGTTGTGCCAGCGCGATGGTTGGGTGATTTTGTGAACCCTTCATTAAAGGGAATTCCGGGGGGGGATGTCAATGGGGAAGTTTCACGCCGTGCTTTAGCGCATGTAGGGGTTGGAGGCTTTTTCTCGCCCAATGGTGGAATGGGTGTGGGGGGGAGCGTAGTTGTGGCCGGGGTACACCAGGGTGTTGTCCGGCAGGGCGGCCAGTACCTGGGTCAGGCTGTGGTGCAGCACCGCGCCGTCTCCGCCGGGCAGGTCCACCCGGCCGCAGGCCCCAATAAACAGGGTGTCTCCGGTGATCAGCCGCCCCTGAAACAAAAAACACTGCCCGCCGGGGGTGTGGCCAGGGGTGTGAATGCAGGTGATCTGAACATCCCCCAGGGAAATCACCGTGCCGTGGGGGGTGAGCTCCAGGGTAGACTCGCTGCCTTGCAGGGCCCGCCGGGGATCGTTGGCTTCATCGGGGTGAACATACACCCTCAGGGGGCGGCGGGCGGCCAGTTCAGCCAGGCCTTCGGCCCGCAGGCCCATGAAGGCCCCCCCCATGTGGTCCGGGTGGGTGTGGGTCAGCAGCACGCCGGTCAGGGACAGCCCCTCCCGTTCCGCCAGGGTCACCAGGGTGTCCACTTCCCAGGCGGGGTCCACCACCAGGGCTTCCCCCGCCGAGCGGGAGCCCACCAGATAGACGTAGTTTTGCAACGGGCCGACCTCTAATTGATGAAATACCAGATCACTCATCTCCAGGCTCTATGCAGGGGTTCCCCCGATCGGGGCTCTTTCTTTGCCGTTGGGAGCAGGGGAGGGGTGCTGTTGCTGTTCCCGTAAGACACCCCTCCCTGGCGGCTAGGCCGCCTTTCCCTCCCCTTCGTGGAGGGACAAGAATCGAATCCCCCGGCTATTCTGTTCAACCGTTCGGGCAATATAAACCGGGCGGAAGCAAGTGCATGACCTTCCTAACGGGGGGGTTGCAGCACCAGGGTGTGCTGGGCCAGGGCCCTGGAGGCATCGGCATCCAGCACATGGGTTAAGTAAGCCCCCTCCAGAAACAAGCGGGCCTGGTCCCCATAATGGGGAGAAGCCGGGATGCCCGACTGACCGGTCGGCTGCACCGACAGAGTGGTGCGCTGGGGGTCGGACACGAAAATATTGCGGATGGAAGGCCCGTGAAACACCCGGAAGGTGTCCATGTCGTATTCCATTTTGTTCACGGTGTTGGCGTGGCCCCCGGTGGGAAATGGCCCCACGTTAAAGAACGGAGACAAGGCCCCCACCATGCCCAGGGGGTGCACAAACTCGATGGACACCCGGCGGTTCCAGGCCCAATAGCGGGGGTCCGTGCCCATGGCCTGCTTTACCGCGGCCAGTCCCTCCGAAAAACTTTGCCGCAAGATCGTGTCCCGGTCTTCCTTTTGGGGGGTGTCTATCCGGTCGAACCAGGGGCTGCGGGGGTCGTTCAGCGCCCGGCGGAGCAGGGTGGCGTTCAGGTTGCACCAGCGGCGGAACAGGCGGATGTCTTCCACCCCCAGTTCATCGGCAAAGATGTTTTGATACAGCCGGTCGTAGTAGGCGGCAAACACGCTGGCCTCGGGGGAATCTCCCCGCATGGTCTTGTCCCAGCGCGTCAGCCGTTCCAGCCACAGCCGCTCCTCATCGCTGGGTCCGGGGGGGCTTTGAAAGGCCGTCCTCAATCGGGGGATTTCCTCCCGGGCAGACTCCAGGGAGAAGCTGGTTTGCAGGGCCTGCATCTGGGCCAGGGAAAGTTTTCCTCGGCCAGTTAGTTCCCTCGCCACGGTGATGTGGCGGTCCAGGGGCTCCCAGTAGTGGGTGATGTAGGCCCCGCCCCGGGCGGTCACCAACTCGTTGGAGTTGGTGACGTAGCCCTCCGGCGGGTCATAGACAAAGGGCATGTGCTCAAAGGGAACCACCCCAGTCCAGTCCTCCGAGCCGTCCCACCCCACCCGGTAGCGAAAGCCTTCTTTGCGGCCCTTCAACTGGGGCACGGCCCCGGCGGTTTGCATGCCAATGTGGCCCTGTTGGTCGGCATAGAACAGGTGCATGGATACCCCCGCCAACTGACCCGCTCCCTTGCGGAACTCCGGCCAGTTTTTGGCCCGGTTGATTCTGAACACGCCCTCAAAGTCGTTGCGGCCAGGGGCATGTAAGAACACCCAACTGTAACTGAGGGGGCGGGTTTCTCCCTTCATCAGGTCCGTGACCAGGGGGCCGTGGGGTGTGGAGCGGATGATGAACTTGCGGGGTTGATCTTCTCCCTTCACCCGGATCCATTCTTCCCGCAGGGTGAGGGGAACCCAGCGCCCTTGGAACATCACTTCTGTTGGCTCTCCCCCCGGCACGGCGGGGCGGGTTTTCTCTAAAAAATAATCCCCGCCGTCCACCATCACGGCGGTCATACCCCAAGAAATGTTCGAGTTTCGCCCCAGGGGGAACAACGGCATGCCCGGAATGTGAGCCCCCCACAGGTCCAGGTCGCCGCCCTTTACCCAGGCTTGGTACCACAGGCCCGGCTGGCCGTGGTCCAGGTGGGGGTCGTTGAACAGCACGGCCTTGCCCTGGGTGGTCCGCCCCGGGGCCATGGCCCAGGCATTGCTGCCAGCGGCGGTGGGCAGAATGTCTAACAGAGCGGCGGCCCGGGGGTTGGGCTGCCAGCGGCCGGGAAGGATTCGGTTTGCGCTGGCAGGTGCATGGGTCAGCCCGCCGTTAGGCGCGGGGCTCATCGCGCTTGAGGGAGTGAAGGGAATCACCAGCCCCCGCAGGGCGGGCTCTCCCACCTTCACGCTGGCCCGTTCCATCGCCGGGTCCAGGGGCCAGCCAAAGTGCAGGGTCCAAGACATATACCCCACCACTCCGGCCATGTCTTCCGGCTTCAACGGCGTCCAGTCCAGCCCCAGAATGGAAAACTCCACCGGCAGATTTCCCTGGCGGCTGGCCACGTAATCATTCACCCCCTGGGCATAGGCTTCCGACATCCGGCGAAATTCTGGGCTAGACGAGCGGTACATGGCCAGCCCCACTTGGTGAAACGCCATGGCCCGGAACAGTTGATCCACCTCCACCAGGTCCGCCCCAAACAGCTCCGCCAGCCGCCCCTGGCCCACATGGCGCATCAGTTCGATTTGGAACAGCCGGTCTTGGGCCGCCACCCATCCCAAGGCATAGGCCCCATCGTGTTCGTTCTGGGCCACGATGTGGGGAACCCCGTAGGCATCCCGATACACCGTCACCGGTCGGGTGACCCCCGGTGCGGTGAAGGTGCCGTCCAGGGGCGGCAGGGGGGCCGTGGCCCATTGGTAAAGGCCCATTCCCCCCAATAACCCCAGGGCCGCCAGCACCCACACCGCTACAATGGCTCGCCTCATGGCCAATCCTCACGCGTTGGAGAGAAACCGAAGATGGATCATGGAATATGGCTAAAGTAATGATCCCGGCTTTGTTTTTTGAATGGGTGCTTCCGTATTGTTTTTTGTGACCGGTTTTTTCTGGCGTCTCTTCAGGCGCCCCGCTTCCCGGTACCCCACACAGCATACCCATAATTTTCCAAAAAAGGGACGGCAGCGCCCCCCGTTTGCCAAGGGAAGGCGGCCAGGGTAGCCTGAAGTCCGATCCTACTTCCCGGGCGGTTAGCTCAGCTGGGAGAGCGCCACCCTTACAAGGTGGATGTCGCAGGTTCGATCCCTGCACCGCCTATTCAAATCAATTTGTTACAATCAATAAAACAACAACCAACCCAAGCCAAAGCCAAAATTAACCCATCAAATTGTGCCAAAGCTGTGCTAAAAATTTCTCCCCCACCCATCTTCCTGCGGATCTCCGGGGGAGTGGCCAAAGCCATGGACCCGTTCCCTGGTCCCACGACATTATCCGCTTGGATAATCATTTTCCTTTGTATTCCAGCATCCTAAAAAAATATTCTCTTGCGTAAGCCCGCAAAATCTCATACCAATGGGGCCTAGAACATCTGGGCGTACGTCCTGGTTTCTTTCTTTTTCGGACATGTTATAGTGATTTCATTACGGTCAAGAAAAAAGCAAATCCGCCGACCTACAAGAAGGCGGTTGAAATAAGAAATAAGTAGCCTTAAAAAATATCCGCAGGAACAACAGGGATTAGAGGGAATCTCAGGCAAAACAAAATAGAGATTGATATGAGAGCCTGTAGAGATAGCAACAAGAGATAGAATGATCGGGGGGTTAGAACCATCGGTGGGGATTTCAGGACGACCCATGACCCAGCCGAAAGATCATCCCCCCACAGCAGAAGGACCCGATATGCAAACCGCCATCAAGAAAAAGCCCGAAGATCATCGCACGTTTCAGCGGCAGCCCCTGCCCGATTCGGTGGTGGTGCGAACCGACCACGATGAAGTGGCCCAGGGCATTGATGTGAGTTACGGGGGGATTTCGGTTCAGGCCAAAGAAAACCACTTGGTGGGTGATACCCTGGACCTGTTGCTGATGGACCGCAACGTGATGGTGAAAGGGGTGGTGAGTTCCAGCCGACCTGACCAGGGTCAATTCCGGCTGGGGGTATCCTTCGAGCGGACGGAAGACGTGATTGTGGATACCCTGCTAGAAAGCGTGGACCAGAAAAAGAAATAACCTCGGTCGCTTCCCCAGATCACAACTCGAATCCGTCTAAATCATTCATTCAACAGAGACCTCTGCTTAACGAGGTTGATTGCCGTGAAAAGAGGGACTACCGTTGCCCACGGGCATGCAACGTGGGAACAAACGGAATGCCTGCCCTGTCTCATCACTACAGCCTACAATCTCATCGCCCCCATTCGCCGCTGACCTAGGTTGCGGGTGTTGCCCCCCATGAATCTGGAAGACGCCCTGACCCAACGATTGCTGGCCCTGAAGGCCCAGGCGGGCAGCCACCCCACCAGCCTGACCCGGCTGAGGGACGGCTTGCCGGGGCTTCGGGTGGCGGTGGATGCCTGTTTTCTGGCCAACCCCTACGCGGCAGAACTGGCGGTAGACACCCTGCGCGAGGCGGTGCAAAGCCGCGAGGCCTTCCGCCGGGCGGTGGAATGGTACCCGGCCCAAGAAACCGACTTGGCCCGGCTGGCCGCCCCGCTGCTGGGGGTGGCCCCGGAGCAATTGTTTTTGGCCAACGGCGCCACCGAGGTCATTCGGGCGGTGCTGGCCAACCTGCCCCCCGGTCCGGTGGTGGTGACCTTGCCCACGTTTTCTCCCTTTTACGAGTTTCTTCCCCCCCAGGCTCCCCCGTTGTTTTACACCCTGCCCAAGGCCCAGGGGTTCCGCCTAGAGTTGGAACCCTACTTGGCTTTTTTACAGCAAGAGCGCCCCCGGGCGGTGATATGGGTGAACCCCAACAACCCCGACGGGGGCTGGCTGGCCCCCCAGGAATTGGCCTGGCTGCTGGCGCGCCTGCCGGACAGCGTGGAGCGGGTGGTGCTGGATGAAAGCTTTGACCACTTTGCCCAGCCCCCTGGGGCTTCAGAAATTCCAGAGGAGTCTCTGGCGGGGTCCGCTTGGCTGCCGGGGAAAGACCCCCGGGTGGTGGTGGTGAAGAGCCTGTCGAAAGACTTTGGGGTGGCGGGCCTGCGGTTGGGGTATGGGGTGATGTCCGCGGCCCTGGCCGGCCAAACGCGGCGCCATCACCTGTGGAACATCAACGGGCTGGCCGAGGTTTTTCTGCGGGCCTGGGTGGGGGAAGATTTTCAGCGGCGTTACCGCAAGGCCCTGCACCGTTACCGGGGAGACTTGGGGGTGTTCTTTCAGGGGCTGGGTGCGCTGGAGAACACCGGGCAAGTCCGGGTGTTTCCCAGCCGGGGAAACTTTGCCCTGGTGGAACTGCTGGGGCACACGGCCGATCAAGTGTTTACCCGGCTGCTGGCCCGCCATGGGGTGTATGTCCGGCATTGTGGCGACAAACGCGGCCTGAACGGGGAATTTTTGCGGATTTCGGCCCGCACCGCCCCGGAAAACACCCAGGTGACCCAGGCATTGGAAGACGTGCTGACGGGGAGACAAACTGAACAGGTAAAACAGGATTAAGGCTGGGTCAACCGGGCCACGAATTCGGAGCGGTGGCGGGCGGTTAACACCGGGGGACGGGCCCGCAGCCAGCCTTCCCGGGTGCGCAGGCGGTCCAGCGAATACTCCAACCCCCGGCGGTCGTCTCCCTGGAGGGGCGGGGGGAACCCCCACAACACGGCAGACGCCGCCCCCAGCCGGGTGATCTCTGCCAGCACCCCCGGCCCAAAGGGGTCCTCCAGGGCGGGCAGCCCCGCTACTCCAAATGGTCGTCCCGCTTTTCTGGCTTGGCCCGCCATGGTTTCCAGCCGGGGGTCGGTCAGGGCGGCCCAGGGGCGGTTCAGCCCCCAGGCCCCGGCCAGGGCGGACAGGTCGAACCACACTTCCTCCACCGGGCTGTTGTCCAGTTGGTCTTCCAACCCTTGAATGTCCTCCTTCACCCGCCAAATCAGCCGGGCTGAATTTCGTTGAGTCAGGGTGTTTTCTAGCGGCAAGTTGGGCAGCCCCACGGGGGTTACCACCCCATGGGCAAACCGGGCCGCCTCGGCATAGTGGTCCGGGTGTTCCACTTCCGCCAGCAGTTCCCCTGCCACTTGAATGGCCCCCAGGTCAGAGGAACCCTCCAGCCCCACGGCCAGCAGGGCCTCCCGGGTCAGGGCCCGCATGGCGTCTTCCGCCTGGGCCGCACCCTCTTCCACCGCCCGGCGCAACTCCTCCAGGCGGCCGGGGGCCTCGGCGGCGTTTACCAGCACCCGCTGGGCCCCCGACATCAGGGCCAGCCGGGCTTCCTCGGGGCGGCAGGTGGGGTAAGCCAGCAGCAACATGGGGCACCGGGAAAAGAGATTGAACCAACGAACCGAGATTCTTATCCTGAAAGAAAGCTCACCACCAGGGTGTGGGAGCCCGCCAGCAGGAAGGTCACCTCAAAATGAGCGCTACCCGTGGTGACATAGGGGGTTCCCGGTGTCAAAGTGATGGTACGAAAGGAAAGTGAATCTGAACCGCAACCTGCCAAAACCGCCCAGGCCGCTACCCACAGACCCAGTTGTTTCATCCGGCAAAACAGCGGAGATTTAGAAATCATGGCGTGAAAATGTGTCTTGGTGTGAAGGAGAAAGAGGTGGAAGGCCCGTCCCCAACACGACCCCCCAACCTCATGTTAGCAGAATCACCATGGGGCGAACAGAGACCCCCATACCCCAACTGCCCCTTGGCAGGGAACCTGAGACTGGGGAAACGGATACTTTGCAAAATATTGACAGAACAACGGCTTGGGAAAATTAAGGTAGAAGAAAGGTAGAAGAAAAGAAGAAAACTTGAACCAGGAGAACGTCAGAAAGAAGAGAGAGGATTCAGGAGAACACGGGGGAAACAAAAACCCGAATGCCCAAGAGAAGACTCGAACTTCCACGGGGGATTAGCCCACTAGAACCTGAATCTAGCGCGTCTGCCAGTTCCGCCACTTGGGCAACGGATTTCACAAGGTTAATGCCGGAACCGGGGGGTGTCAAGAGTGTGTTTTCCCTCTTGAGGGTTTCGGCAGATTGGTTTATGGTGAGATAGATCGGCCCTCCAACGGAATGCCGATTCTTGGGCGGTGCAGCCCAATTTGTCCTTCCCGGCGTTTCAATCGAATCAGCTCTTTTTTCTCCAGTCCATCCGGTCGCTGCACAAAGACGCATAGCGCAAGCACCCCAGGGAAACCAAGGGAATGCCGGAAGACCCAAGGAAGAACGGAGAGGCGAGAGATTCAACTTATTTCAATTTTCTTTCATCTATTTTCAGAACATTTTTTAAAGGAGCCTTCCCGCCATGATGGGTCACGACCCCAACAAATGGACCAAATACGCCGAACTGAGCGACCCCGCCCGCAAGCGGATGGAAACCCTGTATCCCTATCTCAAACCGGATTCCGGATTGTTTTTAGAAAAGAAAGCCGGTGTGTTTATCAAATACCTCAACACCGGAAAAGTGGAAAAACTGCTGGAGACCCAGCGCCCCAACCAAAAGACCGCTTCGTCGGGCCCCCGCACTGTCAAGGCCGCCAGCGCGGGCTGATCTCACCGCCACCTGTCATCAGGGAAACCCATGTCCAGCATTGCCGAAACCTGGTTTCTTTGGCTGGCCCTGTCGGGGGCCATCATCGGCTTGTTGTATTTTCTGCGGGAAAACCAAAAGTCTACCGGAGACGTGGAAATGTTCACCAAGGAAGAATTCTCGGTGAAAACCCTGTTGTTCGGGCTGAAAAAGGGGGAGGGCGATATTTTTATCGGCTACGTCTTGTCGATCTTTTTCTTTTCGCTGTTTCTGATGGGATTTGTCCGCTGGTTCCGGCAATTGCTTTAAGACGCCTTTCCCGCCCGGCTGCCCGTGGCGGGCTCTTCTCCGGTCCAGGCCAGCCGTTCTTGGTAGCACCGGGTGGCTTGGGCTTCCATCCCTTGTCGAAAATACCATTTCCCCAGTTGATCCAGCAGGTCGGTCAAGGCGGCCCCGTCTCCCCGTTGGCGGTAAAACTCGGCCAGTTGCTCTGCCGCCGGGGCCGCCAGGGGGTGAGCGCCTGCCCAGGCGGCGTTCACCAAGGTTTGCCACAGGGCTTCTTGCCAACGGGGGGCCCAGTCCGGCCCCAGTCCATCCATGGCGGCTTCCAAATGCGTCCGGGCCCGGTCCAGGGCGGGGGGGTTGGCCGTTAACACGGCTTCCGCCGCCGCCAGCCGGGCCAGGGCCGCCCCATGACCATGCCGTTGGCTGCCTTCGGCCGTGCGGGCGAAATGTTGCTCGGCCTCTGCCCAGCGCCCTTCGGCCATGGCCAGCCGCCCCAGGGCCAGTTCGGGCAGCCCTCCAGGCGCCAGGGGGGCCCCCTCGGCCGAAGCCCATTGGGCGGCCAGTTCTATCAATCTGCGAGCGGAGGTCCCCCCCACCCTAGGGATCCAATACAAGGCTTCCCCCACCGCTCGAGAAACGCTCTCCCACGGATCTCGCCGGGGTTCTTCCAGTTGCTTCACCAGACGGATGACCACGGTGCTTTCTCCCGGCGGCCTGGGCAGCCAGGGGGCCATGGCCGGTTGGCGGCTGAGGGGTTCCAGGGCCACCTTCCAGGCATCGAGCCAGGGGGTGCCCTGCCCCAGGGCGGTGAGGGCCCCCAGGTTGGGCCCTTCTTGCCACAACCGCTGGGCCAGCCGGGTCATGGACTCTCTGCCTTCTTTGCCCCGGGGGGCGGGGCCTGTGCGTCCGTGGGCCTGGGGGCAGGGCCAGGCATCGGCTTGCCACAGGGCTTGTTCTGCTGCTGGCAGGCCAGCCTGGGCCAGCCAATCCAGGGTTGCCTGGGCCAGCCGGGCCGCCCACACCGCCCGCGTAGGCCCCTGGGCCAGGGGTTCCGCCGCCGGGCGCAGGCGGGGGGCCAGTCGGCAGAACCGGCCGTTGTCCAGCAGATCCACCACCCCCAGGCGGTGAAGTTCCCGCAGCCAGGGCAGCCCCTGGTCTTTGGAAATCCCCGCGCCCGCCAACACCCCATCCACCGCCATGGGGCCGGGTACCAGGGTCAACACCCCCAGCAGTTGACGGTGACCGGACGACAGATGCGGCAGCAACTGGCTGAACAACCCCGGCGCTGTGCCCTGGCCGCCTATGGCGGTGCCCTGGCCAGTATCTTCCCCTGGTTCCTGGGGGAGTTCGGCTGGCCACCCGCTTAGCAGCCGGGCGGTGAGCAGGTCGCTGCCCGCCGCCACCGCCCATGCGGGCGAGTTCGGCAGCCGTTCCTTCAGCCGACCGCCAAACCGGCGAATCAGCGCTTCGGCGGGCCAGGGGTCTAACCCCACCCGTGCGGCCACAAGTTCTGGAAACCCTTCCCCCCCCATGGTCAGCAAACAGTTCCCCCCCTGGGCCACCTCGGCCAACACGCTGCGCCCCCCCGGCAGGGTCTCCCAGCCGTCCAGCACCAGCAGGGGGGCTCCGGGTTTTCCGCGGGAGGCCAGCACCTGCTCCCGGGCCGTTTCACCTGGGGGAGGCTGGGCCGGAAACAGGGCCCGGCCCAGGGTTTTCCATAACCCATCGGCGGGGGGTTCCTCTCCCCCTGGCACCTGAGTCTGGTCGAGGTATATCACCCGTCCGTCTTGGGCGGCCCGGCGGGCGGCTTCCACCAGCAGGGTGGTTTTCCCCGCTCCCGGGGCTCCGCTTACCGCCACGGCCTGGCCTTTTTCCAAAGCCCCCAGGGCTTGGGCCAGGGCCCCAGCCCGCCCCAGCACCCGGCGGCGGGGGGCCAACACCGGCGGCACCGACGACGAGGCCAGCCACGCACTGGGCGCGGGGCCCGCCACCCGGGGCCGGGGGGGGGTCTCGGGCTGGGGGGGCAGGGTCATTCGCCACCAGCACCAGTTCCAGCCCTCCGGGTCGGCCTGGGCCATGCGGCGCAGGGCCGCCAAGTGGGCTTTCCAAGGGGCCTGCCCCCGAGACAAATGCCGGGCCAGCACCTCCAGGTATTCTCCCTGGGGCTCTCGGGGAACACGGCCCCCCAACCGGGCCACCCCCTGCACCCCGGCCTCCAGCAGAAGCCGGTCGTGGGCCGTGCCCTGGGCCGGGCTGCACAACCCCAACGAATCACTCAGCCAAACCATGCGGGTTCCCCGCCGCACGGCTCCCTCAAACCGTTCCGCCAGCCAAGCCCGCCCGGTGCGCTCCGGGCCGCCCTGGGGGCCCTCCAGCCACCAGCCGTCGGTGGAGGCCCAACCGCTGTAATGCACCAGGGCTGGGCCTTGCTCCAACAGGGCTTCCAGGTTGGCCCGCTGGGCGTGGGGCAGGGCGCGGGCCAGCCAGTGGGGGGTCTCCAGGGGGAACAACCCATGCTCCATGGGCGTGAAGACCCGCTCTCCCAGTTGTTCGGCCTGGGCGGCCAGGGTGGCGTCCATGGCCTGGGTCCCGGTAAACAAAGGGTCGGCCTGGGCCAGCAGCACCCCCATGGGGGGGGAAAACAAGGGGGGGGCTTGGCGGGGACGAGACTCCACCCGCCGAAAAATGCCTTCCTCCAACCCTACCCAGTGCTGGCCGTCGTTCATCAACTCCCAGGGCCAAGCGGCCATGTCGTCGGGCAGGTCCAGCAGCCAGGGCCGCCCTGGCTCCAGCCGGGCCGCCGCCCCCCCGGGCAGCAGGGCCCCATACAGCTTGCGCCCCAGCCGGGCCAAGAACGCGGCCACCTGGCGGCGCTCCTCCACCGGCCGCCAGTGGTGGGTGGGGTCTAAACGCACCTGGTCCAGGGCCTGCAGGCCCAGCACCAAGTCAGCTTGTGGGGGGAAAAACCGAAAACTCAACGACCGGGATGGAATCTCCACTTTTCCACCGGTCACTCGGATCAGGTTCCACATGGAATTCGGGCGTTGAGTGAACAGGGCCCCGCCGCTTCCCTGCGGCATGGGGCTCTTCCATCTGTAAGGCATTGGGGGCGGGGTTGCAATGCTGGGGTGGATTTTTCCAAGTCGGGGCTGCCGCAGCCCATGAGGCGAGGATAAAGGCGTTCCCTTGTCCTAATGGGGAGTTTTAATCAACTTTTTAATTTCAGGGAAATCCATTGCGTCACGGTAGGGAATCATTGCGCTCCCATCGCTTTTTATACGAAATATTAAAAAATGATCCGGAATTTTATGTTGGTTGGACATCGAAACTCCAAACATGTATCCACCCCCAAATATGCACACGCAATTTCTACTTTCGAGTCTATATCGGAAAGCCGTGGAATAAAAAAAAGGGTGTTCGTTGTTGTAAATAACCTTATAAATGACGATTGGGTATGTGGTATCTGCTCCGGGGGCTTTTTTTAATAGTATCTCTTTGATCGTTTTTTCATGGGGCCCAAGATTAACTCGTTTTGCAATGCTAATTGTTGACACACTAAGGCGCCACAAAATGGACAGTATAAATAATTTCATTGTAGGGTAATCCAATGCAGAGGCTACCTCATATGTTAGACCAATATCCTCTTTTCTCTCTACCTTGTGGATACGTTGGCTTCCATCCGGGGTATATAAAACTTTACTCGCAGGCCCCTCCCATTGTTGGAATATCGTTTCACACTCATGGCAAAGGAGGTTGTTGTCCACATCATTTCCCTTTTTGTTTTTTTGTTCTAAACCTTCTTTGCCTCCCTGTGAATTTCCTCTAAAGACAGAAGCTCTGTGTTTATCTTCGGGGTCGAAGCACTGTTTCAATAAAAAATGCGGTATGACATGTGAGTTCGGGAAATTGTTTTTTGTCTCGCCGCAAAACTTACAAACCTTCCTTTTATTATTTTGTTTTTCGGGTTTCATTCACCACCTCTATTCGCTATTGGCGGGTTTGTTTTAAGTGGGGCGTGGATGGCGCGGAGGACGTGGAAATCGTGGATTATCACTGAAAAGAAAGAGGAAGCCGATGACCCTGTACGTGAAGCCGGTGAGTCCCGGTGAAATCCTGCTAGAGGAGTTCATCAAGCCCCTGGGGCTTTCTCAGGCGGCGGTGGCCAGGGGGCTGCGGGTTCCCCCCACCAGGGTGTCCGAGATTATCGCCGGGAAACGGGTGATTACCCCCGAGACCGCCCTGCGGTTGGAGGCCATGTTTGGCTGGCCCGCCGAGTATTGGCTCAGGAACCAAGTGGAATTCGACTTGGACCGGGAGCGTGGGAAGCGGGGAGAGAAAATCAAAGCGGAGGTGAAGCGGGTTTCCAAAACGGCTTAGGGTTTTTCCTCAGGCTGTTTTCCACAAGCCTCTTTTTTCCCGGCTCTTCCTCCCCCATTTTTTCTCCCCGACGATCTCTTACCTGCTCTTCCTCCCCAGCTCTTTCTCTTCTACTCTTTGCCTTCCGTTCCTTTTTTGGATTTCCACAGTTCATTCACTTTTTTGGTTAATTTATCGAGCTGGCTGACCATGGCGGAGCTATGGAGCCATTCTTTAATGGGCCGGGCGGGAATGCCCGCGTAGTGTTCTTTGGGTTGGGGAACGCGGGTGAGCAGGGATTTCCCCCCGATGATGACTTGAGGAATATCGGGAAAGTGAATATGCCCGTTGATGCCCGACTGCCCCCCCATGGCCAAATAGGGGCCCATGCGGGTGGAGCCCGCAATGCCCACCTGCCCGGCCAGCATGGAGTGGGGCCCCACCTGCACGTTGTGGGCGATATGCACCAGGTTATCGAGTTTGGTGCCCTGGCCAATGATGGTTTTTTCGTACACGGCCCGGTCGATGGAGCAGTTGCCCTGAATTTCCACGTCGTCTTGAATTTCCACAATGCCCAGGTGGGGGATTTTCAGGTGGCGGCCCTGGTGGGTGTGAAAACCAAACCCATCGGAGCCGATGACCACCCCGCTGTGCAAGATTACCCGGTTGCCCAGGGTGCATCCCCACAGCACCGACACGTTGGGGTGAATCCAGCAGTCCTCGCCCATCACAGCGCCGTCGCCCACCACGGTGCCGGCCATGATCACGGTGCGGGCCCCCACCCGGGCCTGGGCCCCCACCACCACCAAGGGTCCGATGGACGCCGAAGGATGCACCTCTGCCGTGGGGTCCACCACCGCCGAGGGATGCACCCCTGGGGGGGGAACCTTGGCCGGGCGCAGCAGGTGGGTGAGAGCAATGATGCTAAGCCGGGGGTTGGCCGAGCGCAGCACGGTTTTGCCGGGCAGGGCCGCCCCAGGGGGGGCCAAGATGACCAACGCGCCGGAGGCCAGGGCCTGGGGGGCCATTTTGTCCTCGGATATAAAAGCCAGGTCCTCCGGCCCGGCGTTTTCCAGCGAGCGGATGTTCGTCACCTGGAGGGAGCCGTCTCCTTCCAGGGCCAGTTCGGCTTGGCGGGCCAATTCAGAAGCCTGCATGGGGTTCCTTTCCGTTCAAAAGAGAGACCAGGGGGTAGGATTCCTTACGGTTTTTACGGCGCATAAAAAATTTGTTATAAAGAACCATAAAGAATAGACGCCATCTGCCGATGCTTCTTCCAGGAAGATATCTCGTTCGTGTGAATCAACCGAATGGGGGGTTCGCACCTCCTTATTTCATATCAAGAGGCGGCCATGAAGAAAATCATATTGGGCATGTTGCTGCTGGGGCTGCTGGCCGCGGGGGTGGCTTTCCCGGCGGGGGTGAGTTACGGCCCCTACAACGGCACCAGCGGCTTTCAAGACATTCATGTGGATGGCAACGTGTTTATTATCACGTTCACCACGCCGGTTACCGGAAACGGCCGGTTCAAGGTGTACATCAACCCAGAGCCCTATAATTTTTACCGCTGCGCCCAGCTAACCCAAGAACGGGGGTATGCTTCCTTCGTGGTGGAAAGCACCTACAGCACCATCACCGACAACTATTACACGGTCAGCCGCACCATTCATGTGTCGAAGGCGGCCAAAGACATGAACAACGTGATGTCGTTCGATGCCAGCATGGTGCTGCAAACCATGAGCGGGCGGGTGGCGGGCAACCCTTAGCTGTCCATTCCGGCGGCGAAATACATCGCGTCTGGGTGGTGAAACACCAGGGCCGACACCGAAGCCTCCGGCTCCATCATGTATCCCTCGGTCAATTGCACCCCAATGTCTGCCGGGTTCAGCAGGGCGAACAGCTTTTCCTGATCGGCCAGTTCTGGGCAGGCGGCATAACCAAAAGAAAACCTGGCTCCGCGGTATTTCCCCTTCAGCACTTCTTGAACGCTTTGTTCCGGCCCGTCGGGGAACCCCCAGGCGGCCCGCAGGCGGGCGTGCAGCCATTCGGCGGCGGCCTCGGCGGTTTCCAGGGCCAGGGCTTGCAGGGCGTGGCTTTTCAGGTAGGCGCCTTCCTGTTTTAGTTTCTCGGCCTGTTGCCGAATGCCTTCCCCGGCCGTCACCACCAGGGCGGCCACATGGTCGGCCCCCCCGTTGGCAGGCAACACAAAGTCTGGCAGGGCCAAGCCGTCTTCCCGCTGCTGGCGGGGGAACTGAAACACCGTGCTGTTCCCTTGAGCGGGGTCGGTCAGGGTCAGCCGGTTGGTTTCGGGTTCTCCCTTGGCCTGAAAGAACTGCCACACCACCCCCACCTTCATGCCGCCCCGGCGGCCTTCTTCCATCAGTTGATCCACCGTGGCCTTCAGCTCCAGGGCCAGGGGGTCCTTGGCGGCCAGTTTGTCGCGGGCGTTGCCCTTCAGCCCCAGGTGCTTGCCGTACAGCATTTGGGGGTTCAGATAGGCCCACACGTCATCCAGCCGCACGGATTTCATCACGTGGCGGCGGGTGTCTTCCACCGGGGGGATGGGCAGGTCCACCCGCACCCGGGAAGAGCGGCGGTTCGGAACGGCCGGAGCAGCCGGAGCCTCTGGGGCGGGGGCCTGGCCCGGAACGGCGGTCCATTGGGCGGCGGTGGCGGCGGCCTGGGCCGGGTCCCGCAGTTTGTTGGCCCAGTCCAGCCCCTTCATGGCGTCTTGGGCATACACCACCGGGCCTTGGTAGGCCGGGCCAATGCGGTTTTTGGTGAAGTTTTGGCTTAAGGCCGCTCCCCCCACCAGCATGGGGGTGGCAATGCCCGCGGCGGTGAGGTCTTGGGCGGTGATAATCATCTGCTGGGCGCTTTTCACCAGCAGGCCCGACAAGCCGATCAGATCCGGTTTGTGTTCTTTGCAGGCGGCCACCAGTTGCTCTGGGGGCACCTTAATGCCCAGGTTCACCACCCGGAAGCCGTTGTTGGTGAAGATGATGTCAACCAGGTTTTTGCCGATGTCGTGGACGTCGCCCTTCACCGTGGCCAGCAGCATGGTGCCCATGCGGCTGACGCCGGTTTTTTCCATGTGGGGTTCCAGCAGAGACACCGCGGCCTTCATGGCTTCGGCGCTTTGCAGCACCTCGGCCACGATCAACTTGTTGGCGTTGAATTGCCGCCCAACTTCCTCCATGCCCGCCATCAGCGGCCCGTTGATGATGTCTAGGGGGGCCATGGTTTGGCGGGCCAGTTCCAGGTCTGCCGCCAGGCCGTCTTTCACCCCGCGCACAATGTAGCGGGCCAGCCGCTCTTCCAGGGGCAGTTGGGTTTCGGGCTGGGTGGCCACGGGTTTTTTGGCCCGGAAGTGGGCGGCAAAGGCGGCCACCGGGTCGTCTCCCCGGTTGAACAGCAGGTCATCGGCCAGTTTTTTTTCTTCCTCGGGGATCTCTCCGTAGCGCACCAGTTTTTCGGCGTTGACGATGGCCATGTCTAGCCCCGCCTGCACGCAGTGATATAAGAACACGGCGTTCAGCACCTCTCGCCCGGCGGGGGGCAGCCCGAACGACACGTTCGACACCCCCAGGATGGTTTTGCACAGGGGCAGGGCTTGCTTAATCAGCCGCAGGCCCTCAATGGTTTCCGCCGCCGAGCCGATGTAGTTTTCATCGCCCGTGGCGCAGGGGAACACCAGGGGGTCGAAAATAATATCGGTGGGGTCCACCCCGTACTTTTTGGTCAACAAATCGTAGGAGCGCTGGGCCACGGCCAGCTTGCGCTGGCGGGTCACGGCCATGGACTGGGCCGGGTCTTCGTCGATGGTTCCCACGATCAGGGCCGCCCCATACCGCCGGGCCAGGGGCACCACCTGCTCAAAGCGTTCTTCGCCGTCTTCCAGGTTAATGGAGTTGATGACGCACTTACCCTGGGACCAGGGCAGGGCCTGGGCAATCACCGCGGGGTCGGTGGAGTCAATCATCAGGGGCACCTTTACCTTGCGGATGACCTGATCGAGAAACCGCTCCATGTCGGCCTTTTCATCCCGGTCGGGGTTGGCCAGGTTCACGTCGATGATTTGGGCGCCTTTTTCCACCTGCCGCTTGGCGATCTCGGCGGCTTCCTCAAACTTTTCCTGGGCAATCATGTCGCGGAACAGTTTGCTGCCCACGGCGTTGGTGCGCTCGCCCACGATAATGGGGCGGTTCTCATCGGTGATCTCCAGCCACTCAATGCCCGACACCAGGGTGCGGTTGAACTGGGGAATCTGCCGGGGCTTGGCCCCCCGGGCCATTTCGGCAAACGCCCGGATGTGGTCGGGGGTGGTTCCGCAGCAGCCCCCCACCAGGTTGACCCACCCTTCCTCCACAAAGCGTTTCATCACGGCCACCATCATGGCGGGGCTTTCCAGGTAGCAGCCGTCTTCATCGGGCAGCCCGGCGTTGGGCACCACCGCCACCCGGGTTTTGGCCAGGGCCGCCAGGGAACGCACGTGGTCGGTCATGTAGCTGGGGCCCGTGGCGCAGTTCAGGCCGATGTACAGCAGATCCTCGTGGGCCAAACTCACCGCCAGGGCTTCCACCCCCTGCCCGGCCAGCATGGTGCCGGTGGGTTCGATGGTGCCGCTGACCGCCACCGGCAACTCATAGCCTTGCTCGCGGAAGGCCTGGTGAATGCCTTCCAGGGCCGCCTTGATGTTGCGGGTGTCTTGGGCGGTTTCAATCAGCAAATAATCGCAGCCCCCTTCGCTCAAGCCCAGGGTTTGGATCCGGAAGCTATCCACCAGTTCCTCAAACGTCACCCCGCCAGTCACCGTGATGGACTTGGTGGTGGGGCCCATGCTGCCGCACACAAAGCGGGGCTGCTGGGGGGTGGAAAACCGGTCGGCCTGTTCCCGGGCCAGTTCCGCCGCCCGACGGTTGATTTCCCTGGCCTTGGCCCCCAGGCCGTATTCATCCAGCACCAAGGGGGTGCCCCCAAAGGTGTCGGTTTCCACAATGTCGCAGCCCGCTTCCAGATATTTGGCGTGCATGGCGGAAATGACATCGGGCCGGGTGAGCACCAGGTTTTCGTTGCAGCCCTCCAGGTCGCCGCCCCCAAAGTCTGCCGCTGTCAGCCCTTGGGTTTGCAGGTACACCCCGGTGGAGCCGTCCAGCACCAGAATCCGGCGGGCCAGGGCGTCTTTCAATGTGTTCACTCTCTGTTGCACGGGCAGCGACATGGGCGCGTTCCAAAAAAGCGTTGAACCGCCAAGACAGGGCGGTGAAGGGTTAAGAGATTGATTCTACAGGATGGAACAGCATAGGGAAAGGGTTTGGCTGGAGGGATTATAAAAATATAGTTGACTAAAATTATATAGCGATATATAAAATAATCATGAACGAGAAAATCCACCAAGTGCCGTTGCGCCCCCGCAAGCAGGCCCAAACCAAACTGGCCCTAATGAACGCCGCCCTGGAGGCGGTGGCCGTCCGGCCCTTGGAGCAGGTGACGGTGAGAGAGTTGTGCGAGGCGGCCCAGGTCTCCGAGCCCACGTTCTTCAATTATTTTTCGGCCAAGGCCGATGTGCTGGTTCATTTCATTCGCTTGTGGTCGCTGGAAATGGGCTGGCATGCCCGGCGGACAGCCCTGGAACGGGGTGCCATGGCCGCCGTGGAAGACATTTTTTTGCGCACGTTTACCCAGGCGGCTGGCAGCCCAGGCCTGATGGCGGAGATTGTGGCGGTGATGGCCCGGATGGACAAAGCGCCCCCCCTGGATCCCATTCCCGCGGTGGAGCGGTGGCTGCGGTTTCCAGAATTGGAGGGCATTGAAGACTTAGAGCCGGGGGGGCTGGAAACCCTGCTTCCCCCCCTGTTGGCGCTAGCCGCGAAACAGGGCGAGTTGCCCCAGGATATGGACCAGCAGGGGGCTTTTCTTTCGCTGTGCGCGCTGTTCTTTGGTCTGTCGGTGCTGCTGCGGCAACTGCCACCCCAGGCCCTGCGAGAAACGGTGTTGGATCAACTGAGCATTCTATGGGCGGGCCTAAGGGCCCGGCCTGAACTTGAAACTTCTACTCGAAAGGAGCAGCCATGAGCCCGAATAGTGCCGCCCTGAGCCCCAACCAAACAGCCTTGAGCAAAGTTTTGACCACACCCCTGGTGAACACTCTGGGGGTTCCCCCATGGGCCTGGCTGGCCCTGGGGGCACTGCTGACCGTGCTGACCGGAATGCGCTGGAACGTAGCCCCGCTGGCTTGGCTGGCCCCTGTTCCGTATCTCATCTACCTCCATCAAACCCATGGTCGGCGCAGCCGTTGGTTGTTCCTGGGGGTTCTGCTGCTGGCGGTTAACCTTCAGGTGTTGAAGATGATCACCGACCCCCTGCCGATATTTGTGGCGCCGATGTTTGGGCTACCCATCGCCCTGATTCTGTTCGCTGTGTTTATGCTTTGGCAGGCCATCCGTATCCGTTTGGGCGAAACCTGGGGGTTGTACGCCTTCCCGGTGCTCACCGCGTTGTTGGAACTGTTGACCTACCGCTTCAGCGAAGGGGGCACCTGGGGAACCTACGCCGTGACCCAGGTGGAAAACCTGCCCCTGTTGCAGCTGGCCTCTTTGTTCGGCGTGTCGGCCATCGGGTTCGTGATGGCCTGGGTGGGGTCGTTTGTGATGGTGGCTTTGACCAGCCCGAACCCTGGCCGCTTAGCCCGCCATGGGCTAGCCCTGGGGCTGGTGCTGGCCCTGGTGTTCACCTTTGGGGCCATCCGGGGTTTCACCCCCCAAGGAAAAACCGTTCTTACCGCCGGGGTGGTATCTGATTTGATTCTGACGCCAGACCGGTTTCAGGCCTCCAAAGAGGTTAAGATCGCCACGGAAACCTTGTTTGCCCGCACAGTGGCCGCCGCCCGCCAGGGAGCCCGCATCGTGGCCTGGAACGAAGCCGCCACGGTGGTGGCCCCGGCGGAGGAATCGGCCTTCTTGCAGCGGGGGGCTGCCTTGGCCCGCCAGGAAGGCATTGACCTGATGCTGGCCTATGCCGTGCCTCTGTCTTCGGCACCCTTTCGGTTTGAAAACAAATACGTTTGGTTTTCCGAAAAGGGAGAGGTGGTGGAAACCTATTTCAAGCACCATCCAGTGCCGGGCAGCGAACCGGCCGAACCCGGCAGGGCACCCCTGGCCGCTTTCGACCGCCCCTACGGCCGAACGGCCGGGGCCATTTGCTACGATTATGACTTCCCCGCCATGGCCCTGGGGCATGCCGCCCTGGGGGCTGGATTGGTGATGGTTCCATCTTCGGATTGGAAGGGGATTGATCCCTACCACAGCCAAATCGCCCGCATTCGGGCCATTGAGGGGGGGTTCTCGGTGGTGCGGCCCGTGCGGGCCTCTACCTCCATGGCCTTCGATGCCTATGGCCGCACCCGGGAGGCGCTGCCCTTCTTTGAGCAAAATGACCGGGTGATGCTGGCCCGGGTGCCCGTGGAACCGGTGAGGACGTTGTACGCTCGCATGGGAGATTCCATTGGCTGGGCGTATGGATTGTTTCTGTTGGCGGTGGGATGGACCCTGTGGAAACGGAAGGGGAAACCCGCTTAAAACGACCCGCCTGGGCTTCCTGTTGGGGGCTGTGATAAACTTAAAGTCGGAGTGCGGGGGGGCCTCCGCTGGTGATTTGTTCCCCCACATAAAGAATCCTTTCAGGGAGGAGATTCCATGACCAGAAAATCTATGCGGAGATGGTCCATTCTCGGGTTATTCATGGGATTGGTATTAACTGGTTTGGGAGCCAACGAATCTCAAGCCCAGGATACACAGCAATATTTTAGCGGCCACATTGGCGTTTCAAGGGTATGGGTGGCCCCCAGCACGGGATTAAGAAGCGCAGACGCGTTGTTTCTCATGGCAGAATATCAGTGGGTCTACAAAGACCGCGTTGGGGTTGTCCCCTTCGTCCGAACAAACATTATTAATGGGTTTGATGGCGGAATCACCTTGCGTGTCTATCCCGGAGATGGGTTTTATTTCGGCGGCGGGGTAACAAGCAACGTTTTCCAAACTTTTCGCTGGCAACAAAGCTGCGTGTGGGCATGCAATCAAGTTTATTATCATGTTGAAGGACCTGGTCAAATTGTTACCTTGGGCAAAGTGCTTGAGAATGGGCTTTCGATCCAAATCAATTATCAAAACATGCGGCAGGAAATGATTGAGTACATGAACAACTCCTCCCGAGCCGTCACCCTGCGGGAAAATGTTCCCTATACCCGGGGCGATGTTTCGGTTGGAATCCGTTTCTGAAGCCTTCCACTCTTCATAAGCCTTCTGGTTAAAGGGGAGTGGAGGTTTCGGGGGGGCCATGAGCGACGGGGGGGCATTGGGAGGAAAAGAAAGCCCCCACCTATTCCTTTGACTCCCCATAAAGCATACTTCTCGCGGAGGACAATCCATGACAGGAACATTGGCGTGGAAAGGGATTACCTTTGGGTTATTTATGGGATGGGTTTTGCTTGGCCTGGGCACGAGTGAATCCCAGGCCCAGGCTTCACCAGAACCCCAGGTACAGAGTACACCAGAAGCACAGCCCCAGGTTGCGCCAGAACCCCCGGTGGAGAAAACCAAGGTATATTTGAATGTCCAACTTGGCGTTTCGAAGGTGGAGGTGACCCCCAGCACGGGGCCAAGGAAGAGTGAAATCAATTTCTTGATGGGAGAATTAGAGTGGGTTCACAAAGACCGCATAGGGGTTGTTCCTTTTTTTCGGTCCAGCCATGAAAATGGAGCCGATGTGGGAATCGCTCTGCGATTATATCCAGGAGGTGGATTTTATTTCGGCGGCGGGGTGACAAGCAATACTTTCCTGACTTATCGTGACCAAATCAATTGTTGGAATATTTTTGGTTCTTGCCGGAAGGTTTATTATGAGGCAAAAGGGCCAGGGCAAATCGTTTCTTTGGGCAAGGTGTTTGAGAGTGGGTTTTTGATCCAAATCAACCTTCAAAACATGCGGCAGGAAATGATCGAGTACAAGAACGATTCTTCCCGTGCCATCACCCTGCAGGAAATGGTGCCTTATACCCGGGGCGATGTTTCGGTTGGATACCGTTTCTGATTCCCCCCATTCTTCAAGATCCTTCTGCTCTTCGGAGGTTAAAGGGGAGCGGAGATTTTTGGGGTGTGCCGTGTGCAATGAGGGGAGGGGGGTATTGTCGGGGAAGAAACATTGGCCATAGGTAAATTCAACCCGTGATGGAGAACGTGCCCATGGGCAGCAGAAATGGTTGGCGCAAGCAATGGCTTGGGGTGCTGGCGGTTGTGCTGGCGGCCAGCCCGGCTTTGGCGGGTGGCAAAGCGGGCCCCGCCGCCCTGGTTGGCGTGACCCTGACCCGTGGGACCCCCAGCACCGGCGGCCGGGACGCCAACGGGATTGGGCTGGCCGTGGAATACCAATGGAAACCCTGGGAATACCTGGGGGTGGCCGCCACGGCGGAAGCCAGCCTGGAAAACGCCATGGCCGGGGGCACCCAGGCGGTGGAAAACGGCTTGGGGGTAGAAGCCCGCTTGTATCACCTGGAGGGAAACTACCTGGGGGCGGGGGTGGCTTGGCAAAGTTTTATTGCCTATCAGCCCACCACAGGCTGTTCCACGTTTACGGGTACCTGCCCAGACATTCGATTTTATGAAACCAGCGGGATGGGATATACCCTGGTGGTGGGGCGAGAGGTGGACGATGGCTTGGTTCAACTTCGCTTTCACAAAATGATTCAGCCCTACGTGGAATACGATCCCACAGGCGCGGTGCTGGCGCGGGAAAAAGCCGCCTTTTCTCGTGTTGAGTTATGGATAGGTCGGCGGTTTTAAGCGAACCCATGTTTTGGAGATGAAGAATGATGGGGTGGAATACACCGAAGGCCCATTGGAAGGGCGCTTGGTCCATGGTTTTGTTGTACACGGCTGGGTTGTTTGTTGGGTCTTCCGCTTGGGCCCTGGGTGAGGCCCCGCTTAACACCGGTGGCGACCGCCCAGATTCTCCCCTGCGGGTGGAGATAGGGCTGGTTTCTAATCAGGAAGCCGTGACGGGCTGGCGAAACGGCGGCCTACACATCGGGTACAATTACCCCATTCCCTTGTCTCAAGAATTTGACCTAGGGCTGGTATTTGAAATGAGTTTGGAGAATTCCATGGGGGATTTCCCCGGCGCGGCCTGGTTGAGCAGCGGATTGATTGGAATGGAGGCACGGTATTGGATGGGGAGCCACTTCGTGGCGGTGCGGGGCGGGGGTTATTACCAAACGGCCACCGTGTATGATGCTAATTTAGATATGGACGCGGCCAGCGGGCCGGGTCAGGGAGTGGTGTTGGGATGGGAAAGCCCGGAAACGGGAATTCAGTATATGCTGTCGGTGGGGCAGGGCAAGGTACGCTATTACGGTTCGGCGTTTGCGTACCCCAAGCGGGAGTATGATCTCACCAGTGTGCGTCTCACGTTTTCCATGCCATACAAAGGTTAAGCCTAGAATTGATCAGGTTTGCTTGTTTGGCCTAATGAAACGGAAGGGCACCAGGGAAGTGGCAGGACAAGCGCCCAGCGCGGGACAATACCCCGTGCCTGGGTGCAGATATTTTTTGTGCCACGGGGAAAAAAAGGGGAAAAGGGGGGAAAGGCTCCAGGGTCAGAGATCAGAGGCAGAATCAAGAGGCAGGACCAAGTTTCTGCCAAGATACGAGCGGAGACTCAACAGGGCAATCCACGCGAACATGACGGACGGCTTTAGAACCAGGGAACACCCACTTGGGTGAGGTACATATAAAACCCGGTGAATTTGGCCAGCATGAACCCCAACAGAATGGAACTCATGGTGAGCGTTTTGACCGGGGGATCTTGATTGCGCTGGTTGCGGTTGTACATCCACAGCAAAATGGCGGCCCCAGCACCGAAAAATATTGCCGCGCCCATGATGTTGTGCTGAAGAACGGCTTGAATCCAGGCCCCCAGGGTAAAGGCATAGGCCACCACCATTTGAATGAGGGCGGGGATGACGTTGGCCCGGGTAAATACGTCGTCCCAGGGGTCTTTGGTTTCAACTTCGGGGCGGTGAGCCGGTTCATTCATGGGAATCTCGTGGGATTAAGAGATGAAGGATTGGAATCAGGAAAAAAATAAGAACTAGAAAAGAGACCATCTGAAAGTGACCGCCTGTGGGTTGAGCTCAATTTTATGTTGCTTTCACCCACAGGCTACTTGATTTCACCCCCAGAGCAAACGGGGTTTTTATCGACTAGAACCAAGGAATGTCCAGGGTGGTTAGATACAGATAAAACCCAGAAAACTTGGCCAGCATGAAGCCGAGATGCACGGCGCTGATGGACAAAGTTTTGGCCGGCGGGTCTTGATCGTTTTGGGTGCGGGTATATAGAAAGAACACGATGATGACCCCCGCGGCAAAGAACCCCACTGCCCCAATGGTGCTGTGATGCAATACCGCCTGCACCCAGGCTGCCAGGGTAAAGGCATAGGTCACGATTCCCTGAATGGCGGCGGGAACCACGTTGGCCCGGGTAAAGATATGATCCCAGGGGTCTTGGGCGGTCATTTCGGTGGAATGTTCGGGTGTTGTCATGGCGAATGCCTCAGGTTGGTGAATGTTTCCCCTCGAAGGGTGGGGGGATGTCCTAGAAAGATTATCTCCTATCACATATTCCGGGCAATGTAATCATGTCACCGAAGCAATCCCCCCCCCGTCCCCCTGACCCCTACCCCCCCAATATCGGGTCCGCACTCACCCACACGCTCAGCCTCGGTTCGTAATAACTCGCCCCAAAGTAATACATTCCAGTTTCGGCATCCAGTTCCTTCCCAGTAAACCTATAACTTGTCTTGTCTACGTTGTGGTGCTGGTCAAGCTAGGTTTCCCCAAACGGGAAGTATTCCAGGTGCTCGTCTGACTGACAAAAGTTTTAAGTTGAAAGGGGGAAGTAAAGAAAAGTTGGTGGGTTATTTTGGTTTATTATAATCATCCTTTTTTATTTCTATGTCATCCCCATAAATACTTTTTATTAGTGTATAAAAATAATCGTGTGGTAACGGCCTCATGCTATTATATACTTCGAATATGTCATTTATTAATAAATCTCGACCCCCCATAGACTCCTCAAATGCTTCTATAAAATCCTGTTCCCCCCCAATGATGGCGACCTCACTTGGAAGATGGGTTACTATACCCCATTTTTTTGTTTCAGGAAAAATATATGCCATGAAAGTAAAGTGAAATTTACTGTTATTATAATAATTATCAATACTTTCAACATCTTTATCTGTTATAATTTTACTTATGTTGCAATATTCTGCATTATTATTGATCTGAATAATTGGGATTTCGTTTATTCTTGAAATCTTATCTTCATAGTTTCCAGCGGAAATAAGAATTATTTTTTTAGAGCGGACGGTTTTATCGTCCGCCCCAACAATACAATGCAACTGCTCTGTTGTGATAAATGAATCCGGCAGTATATGCGCCTTCCATGTTTTATTAATAAATGGATTGTTAGGAAACAAATCCAAATCCATTATATTATCTTCTATATCCTTTATTTTATATTCCGGCGCTAATCTTGCCATGGTATCCCTTTATTATTTTGGTTTGGTATCACCGAACCTAAAGACAGCGGTTGCTTCACTTTTACCCGTCTCTGGATTTTTCAACCTCACCTCAATAGAGGTCTCACCTGTTTCTGAGCTTCTGTACATGGTGGCTACATTGCCATCTTTATCTGTTTTTACAATAGCCCCGTTTGGCTGGCGATCAACTTCCCCTGGCATAGCAGCAAAATCTTTTTCCGCTTGTTCTCTGCCTCCCTTTCTTTCATATTGCGGCCCATGTGTTTTGGTGGTTTGCTTTTCAGATCGTGTAGCATTATTAAGCATACCTTTAAACGCCGATCTAATATCTTTTTTTACTTCATTCGCCGCAAGGTGAGCCGCTAACCGCCCTAATTGCTTTCCTGCCGTGACCTCTCCTCCCACTGGAATAGTCGCCAACTCAGCGAAATCCATCCCTCGTTCAAGGGCGGTGGGGCTATGTTGAATTTCAGACTCCGGCCCGGGCGCATTGGCTACATCGGGCTCGTACAGCATGTATGCCACAACCACCGCAGGGGCGACAAACCAGATAAAGTTTCCGTCAGGGTCTGTAAACTTAACAGGGTTACTTCCCGCATATGTATACAGTGAAATATTTCCAGGGCGATAGACCCCTCCCATCCCTGGAAGTCTTTTCCCCTTCTCTTTATCACCCGTCGGAAGGTATTTTTCCAAATACTTATCAGGGCTGACCCAAATACTCAGCCTCGGCTCGTAATACCTCGCCCCAAAGTAATACAACCCCGTCTCCTGGTCGTACTCTTTTCCTGTGAATCTATAACTTGTTTTGTCTACGTTGTGGTTCTGGTCAAGCCAGGTCTCCCCGAAAGGGAAGTATTCCAGGTGTTCAACTGGTTTCCCCTCGGCGTTGGTGACCGTGCTGACGGAGCCCAAGTGGTCGGAGTGATGGAAGTAGAGGTGCTCCCCATTCTTCCCAAGCTGCACCACCACATCCTGCGCTTCGCCCTGAAGGTTTTTATTTTTTACGGTATTTTGAGCGTGCTGGCCAGCTGTCGCCGAACGGTGTTCCAGCCCCCGCCCAGGGAATTCCCCCGTATAGTGGGGGTTCTTCAGCGTGTTCTGAGCGTGCGCCGCACCCTGTTCCGAGCGGTGCTCCACCCCCTGGCCGGGGAGCGCACCCGTTGCTCCCCCGGCCCCCTTGCCCTTTCCATTGCCCAAACCCTGACCATTGGATTCAGGCTGTTTCCCCTCCACGAAGGGGAGGGGATGCCCCGCCAGGGGCAGGGGAGGGGTGCTGTTTTCGGGAGAGGGGGTGGCGGCACCGCCGCCGGGGGTGAGGTCCTTCTTCCCCTTCCCGTCGGGGAGGGGTTGGGGTGGGGTGCTGTTTGGAGGAACTGCTTAAACACCATTGAACTCACTATTTAATTTCGCGCCAAGGTTGCTGGGAACGGAACATGCATTCATCTACCTGAAACCCGAGAACCCTGAATCTTTCTCTGGCAACCCATGCGTACGGACCCGACCCAAAGCGCGTTTCTGGCCCATCAGCAACAGGCCATCCTGCGGTATCTGCGCCAGGCCCAACCGGCCACGGCGGAAGAAGCCCAACAGGTGGTGATGGGGTGGATCGAAGCCAAGGCCGAGGCCTTCCGGGCGGCCTGGGAGCGGGGAGAACTGCCCACCGATGACCACCCATCCGCACAGGAAAGGAAGTGACGAACATGTCTCAAGCCCCAGCCCAAACCCAATCCCGTGGGGGGATGAACCTTGGCACCATTGTGGCCACCAGCCCCAGCCAGGTGAATTTGGTGGCGGTGACCGGCGCGCCGGGGGCGGGCGTGCACACCTTGGCCCGCATGTTGTGCCGCCAGGGAGAAAGCCTTGAAATGAGCATGGGGGCCCCGGCCTGGCTGGCCCTGGAAGCCGAGAAGGGCGTGCGGCACCTGACCGCCAACGACCAACGGAAGTACCTGGATTTGAGAATTGCCAAGGCCAAGGAAGACCGGGCCCATTGGGTGCGCCCCTTTCACAAACGGCTGCGGAACCTGATTAACCAGCGCTCCTACCAGCGCATCGTGATTACTGGAATCATTACCCCCTACGAACTGGCTTATTGCCGGGCCATGGGGGCCAAGCTGATTCACCTGACCGCCCCGGAGGAAGTCCGCCATCGCCGCATTGGCCTGCGGTTTTTGCGCCCAGCCCACCCGGCCCAGGAACTGCTGGAGCGCTACATGAAAGCTCACCCGGAAAAATGGAACCTGGTGGTGGATACCGATGAACCCTACGGAGAGTTTGTGTATTCCGTGCAAAGCACCATGGAACCCATGTTGCGGTAGGAAGACCCCGCCGGTCTCTTGAAACAACAAAGCCCTCCCCATCAGGGGAGGGCTTTGTTGTTTGGGGGGGAAAGAATTGGGTGATAAAATGGGGATTCGATCGGGAACACAAAAACAAATCGCCACTTCACCGCCCGGGGCTTTGGCCGTCTAAGGTTCGGGGGAACACCTGCACGAGGGGGGCTTCTTTTGGCCAAGTGGTGGCGCAGGCAACGCGCATCTCGAAATTTTGCTGCAAGTTCATCCACACTTCCGGGCTGGTGCCAAAATATTTTCCCAGCCGCAGGGCGGTGTCGGCCGTGATTCCCCGCTTGCCGTTCACGATCAGGCTAATGCGGTTAGGGGGCACATGAATATCTCTGGCCAGCCGGTTCACGCTGATTTCCAGGGGTTTCATGAAGTCCTCCAACAGGATTTCTCCAGGATGAATGGGTGGCAGGGTTTTGGTTTTCATGGGTGTTCTCAGTGGTCATCCACGATTTCCACGTGGGTGGCTTCTCTCCCCTACCCTTCCATCACTTTGGGCAGCAGTTTGGCAAAGGCCCGTGCTTCGCCCGCTTTCAAGGTTTCGAAGCGTTGAGAGAAATCCCGATCCAGTTGGTGCAGGGCAAAGGTCATGTCCATCAGGTGGCCGTCTTCCTCGCCGATGATTTTTTTCAGGTTCAGCGCCGCCCCCTGTTGCTTCAGCACCCGCTGATACAGGTGAAAGAACCACAGGGCCCGCACCTCTACCAGGGCCGAGGTGTATAAATAGGGCAATGCCGGGGGGGTGAGGCCCACCAAGCGCACCACCAGGGCTTCCAGCCGGGCCAGGTACATAGCCCCAGCCTGGGGGGCCATGGTGTGGCGGGGAGACCAATCGAAGGCCCTGGCGGGTTTGGGGGGCTGGGCCACCAGCAGAGCCTCTGCCGCCCGGCGGAAGAAGAAGGCGTGGCCGGTTTCTTCCGCCAAGTGCTGCAGGGCCGCCAGGGGCATGGCGGGGCCGCTTTGAGACAGCATGATTTTTCGGCTGCCCAGGTGCTCTAGCAGGGCCAGGGTGTTTAAAAACTTGGCGTGGCGGGGGGTGTCTGCCATCAGGGCTGCCAGCCAGGCTTCCAGCCGGGGGGTGTGGTCTTCCCCGGCGGGGGCCATGCCGGGCCGCTCAGCGGGGGGCAGGGAGTTCCAGGGATTCCGCGATGAGGTCATGGGCCTTGTTCAGTTGCTCGTGGGAAATGCAATAGGGAGGGAGGATATACACCACATTCCCCAGGGGGCGCAGCAGCACGCCCCGTGATAAAGAATACGCCGACAGGGCCGGAGCCATCTCATGTAAATATCCCCCATCCGCCGCCCGGAATTCAACCGCCGCGATGACCCCCACCCGGCGCACCGCCGCCACCCGGGGGTGCCCAGCCAGGGCGGACAGTTTTTCATCGTGCCATTGGCCAATGGCTTGAACGCGTTCCATCACCGGTTCTTGGCTGAAGACCTCCAGGCTGGCCAGGGCCGCCGCGCAGGCAATGGGGTTGGCTGTGTAGGAATGGCCGTGGAAGAACATGCGCTCCCGCTGGGGAGACTGAAAGGCTTGAAACACCGCTCCTGAGGCCAGGGTGGCCCCCAGGGGCAAAAATCCTCCGGTGATGCCTTTGGACAGGCACAGCAGATCGGGGGTTAGTCCGTGATTCATGGGGGGGTCGCCAGCCGGTTCCAGCCCTTGCAGTTGATCCACCGCGAAGAAGCTGCCTGTTCGGCCAAAGCCGGTCATCACCTCGTCGGCAATCCACGGCACCCCGTGGCGCCGGGCGGTGGCGGCCAGCCGGGCCAGCACGTCGGGGGGGTAAGTGAGCATTCCACCCGCCCCCAGCACCAAGGGTTCGACAATCAGCGCCGCCACCCGTTCTCCCTGTTGGGCTAGCAGGTCTTCCCAAGCCTTCAGGGTTTCCTGCTCTTTCCCCGGATAAGGAAACGGCAGCCGGGCCACGTCGAACAGCAGGGGGGCGTACTCTTGGGTGAACACCCCCCGCTCCCCCACCGCCATGGCCCCAAAGGTGTCTCCATGGTAGGCGTGCTCCAGGGCGGCAAACAGGGGCCGCCCCCGCCCCTGGCGCTCACGCGCCCAGTGGCCGATGGCCATCTTCAGCGCCACCTCCACCGCCGTGGAGCCATTGTCGGAGAAGAACACCGTCTCCAACCCCTGGGGCGCCCGGGCCAGCAGACCCTGGGCCAAGTCCTCCGCCGGGCCGTGGGTGAACTGGGCGAAAATCACCTGCTCCAGCTGCTGGGCCTGCCGGGCAATGGCCTGGGCAATGCGCGGGTGCCCGTGGCCGTGCAGCGTCACCCACCACGACGCGATGGCGTCCACAATCTCCCGGCCGTCCTCGGTAAACAGCATCGCTCCCTCCGCCCGCTCAATCCGGGGGAACTCAGGCCCCAGCCCGTGCTGGGTAAACGGGTGCCAAATGGGGGGCGTGGGCATGGGGGGTGGAATATGTTTGGTGTGGGGGGCAGGAGTAGGTTTGATTTTCACTCGGTTTGTTTTTGTGATTTTTGCTGTTTCTTATCATCAGCTATTTTTTTAAGATTCGACATTCTCTGCTCCCTATCATGCCTATTGATGTACGTTTCTACAAAAAGGGTTTCAATAAGATTGATTAAGAGAGTTGCTTCATTTTCTTCAACATCAATGATTAAGTTAATGTCATTTTCCATATGTGCCCCGATGTTTCCAACGTGGCGAAGGGAGTCCATTGCATCCCAAGTGCTGCTATCAACCTTGCTTTGCAGCTCGTTAATCTCTTCCGCAAGCGTCTTCTTTTTGATTCCATAAAAGTCACGAATTATCCCTTGCAGGCATCTCCTGGATAAGGTGGCGGATGCTTTTGGGCTTTTGTTGACGATTAAACAAGCTTCCTCATAGTCCTTTCTCAATGGAGCGGGAATATAATCTGGAAAGGGTTTGGCCGTAGATTCTGGCAGCAAATTCCAAGAAATTAACTTTATTGAGTTAAAAATAATTATTTGTAGTGGTTGATCCCATCTTTTTATTAGTTCTTGATATGATTGGTGTTCCCAATGACAAGGGCCTCCTTTCAAAGCAAAAATTGCCAACGATATGGTTCTTTTTTCGCAGTCTGGATTTGGGCACACAATTATTCGTGTTAATGTTACATAGTGGCCGTATTTTTCATTTATGTGATTTTCCCCTGCTATTATTCGGTCATCATATTCGCCAATGGTGCAGTGGCGATTGCAATAAGGGCATGTCCATTGTGTTGCCATAATAATGCTCCTAAATTTGCGTTGGGATATTCCAGGGATTGAGATTTATGCGTAGATCACGATCTTTTATCTTCCCGTTTTTTATTCTTCAATATTTTCCCAACTTTTTACGAACCTTACGCCACTTCCCGTTTCAAGTAAACTCTTCCTCCCCTAAGGTTCCCCCTTCCCCTTGTCGTGCAAACCCTGTTTGGCTATGGCATTCTGAACAAGATATTGGAACCCATGAAGCCCAGGCCCCCCACTCTTTTCGTATAGAGGCACTCAAATGAAAGCCATGGTTTACGCCAAGTACGGCCCGCCAGAGGTGCTGTCTCTCAAAGAAGTCGAAAAACCCAGCCCCCAAGCGAATGAAGTTCTGGTGAAGGTGGTTGCCTCCTCCATCAACGCGGCCGACTGGCACCTGCTGACCGCCGACATTTTTTTGGTTCGCCTGTTCACGGGGTTGTTTAAGCCCAAAAAACAAGTTTTGGGGGCGGACCTGGCGGGCCGAGTGGAGGCCGTGGGCCATGGGGTGGCCAAGTTTAAGCCGGGAGACGCGGTGTTCGGCAAGGTGGAAGTGCAGCGGTTGGGTGCCTATGCCGAATACATGATCGCGGGGGAGGAGGATCTGGTGCTGAAGCCCAATCAGGTATCGTTCGAGACCGCCGCCGCGGTGCCCCTGGCGGCTGTCACGGCCCTGCAGGGGTTGCGGGACCTGGGGCAAATTCAGGCCGGGCACAAGGTGCTGATCAACGGCGCTTCGGGCGGGGTGGGTACCTTTGCCGTGCAACTGGCCAAACACTTTGGGGCCGAAGTAACCGCCGTGTGCAGCACATCCAAAGTGCAGCAAGCAAAAGAATTGGGGGCCGACCATGTGATGGACTACACCCAACAAGATTTTACCCAACTGGAACAGAAGTACGACTTGATTCTGGCGGTCAACGGTTATCATCCCATCGCGGCCTATCAACGGGTTTTATCCCCCCAGGGGGCCTATGTCATGGTGGGCGGGCACCAAAAGCAAATGTTTGCCGCAATCCTCAAGGGTCCCTGGCTGTCTAAAAAAGGCGGTCAACGGCTGGGGTTTTTGACTTTGAAACCCAACCCCAACGACTTACCGCTGCTGAAAAGCCTGCTGGAAACCGGAAAGTTAAAACCGGTGGTGGACAAGCGTTTTCCGCTGAGTGAGTTGGTGGAGGCCTTCCGCTATTTTGGTCAGGGTCACGCCCGGGGAAAAGTGGTCATCAGCGTGGCTCAAGAGTAATCCCCCTTTCCCCCTTTCCCCCTCTCCCCTTCTCCCATCGCTCCTTTCCCCGGTCGTGCAAACTTTTTCTGGCTGTGGCATTCTGTACGGAATAATTGGAGGGCCCGCTGTGAGGGGGGCTCTTGCCCCTTGCCCTTGATCCGGCCCACTTTACGCACACACCGCCATGACCAGCCCCCCCCGCCGCCCGCTGGTGCCCGATGACAGGGTGGAGTTTGACCTGGAGGAAGACGGGGAGGAGGTTTTGGCGCGGTGGATGGAGGAGGGGGCCATGAACCCCCGCGACAAGTTCGAGGGGGCGAGAGAGGCCGGGCGGGAAGTGCGGAGGAAGCTGGCGGGTGGGGCGGGTGATGCGGGTGCCGCCGGGGTGCGAGACGATGAGCAGCCCGATGATCAACTGGACCTGCACGGCAAGACCCGCGAGGAAGCCATTCACATGGTGCAAAACTTTGTGATGACCAGCCGCCAAGCGGGGCGGGGTCTGGTGCTCATCATCACCGGGCAGGGGAAGCACTCTGGCCCCCAGGGGCCGGTGCTGGGAGAAACCGTGTTTCAGTGGCTGCGGAAGAACGGCGGCCCCTATGCTAGGTCTTTTGGCTGGGCCCCCCCGGCCCTGGGCGGAAACGGTGCTGTGTGGGTGCGCCTGAAAACCAACCCCGCCCCCCGTAAGCCCAGAGGTGGAAAGATGTGATGGCGGGCATTTGACGAACCCCCATTGAGCGGCAACAATGGATGCGCTGGCGGGCCGGATTGGCCTGAGGCAGGTAGAGGGATAGAGAAATGTTGATGGAGGATGTGTTTGATCGGCAAACGTTGACCAGCAACCGGTCGTCATCATCATTGGGCAGCAAGGAGAACACCACCCGTGGTTAAAACCAAAGCGCAAACAATACGGCCCAAACATAAGCCGTTTTCCCGGCTGCCCCGCAACGTGGCGGCGGTGCTGACCTTTGGGCGGCCTCCGCTGGTGTTTGGGGCCTTCGTGGCGGCGTTGTGGGTAATTTTTACCCAGTCGTCTCTGGCTTACATCACCGGGCTTTCGCTGCTGGCCATGTCCATGCTGTTCGATTGGGTTGACGGCTGGTTTGCCGAGCGCTTCAACCCAGAGTCTCGCCTGGGGCCCCTGGTGAACCGCATGATGGAGCGGCTGGTGTTCACCATTATCTTTCCGGTGTTGGGGGCGGGCATGTTGTGGCGCTACACCCGCTTGGCCGAAGGCCTGGATGCGCGCTCTGCCCGGCTGCTGATGCTGCACGCCCTGTTTGTGGTGGCCATTGGGGTGCTGGTGCTGGTGCGCGATCAATTTTCCACCTTCATCCGCTCCTTTGCCATTCGCAAGGGAGAAGACCTGGAATCTTACGAATTGAATCAGCTGCAAGGGCTGGTGGGGGCCCCCATGGCGGTGCTGCTGTACGCCTACGCGTTCTATTTGCCCACGGTGGGGTGGGAGGTGTTCTACGGCTGGTTAGACTGGCTCGACCAGGTGCCGCTGCGGGCATGGCTGGTGCTGGAAAGCCTGTTTCTCATCGTCACGTTTGGTTCGATGACGGTGCACCTGCGAAAATACGGAATGCTGGCCTTGGATGATATTTGCGGGGATGACGAAAACCTGCGGCGGCGGATTCTGGCGGTGCTGCCCAACGCGGTGACCATGCTAAACGGCGTGATGGGGGTGGCGGCGGTGGTGTTTGCCAGCATGGGGCTGGTTCGAGAAGCCTTGTTTATTCTGGTGGGGGCCGCGGTGTTCGATAAACTCGACGGCACCCTGGCCCGGCGCCTGGGCTTGGCCGGCCAGCCCGGAGAAAAACCCGGCAGCCAAAAAATTACCCTGGGGGCCATACTCGACGACATTTCGGATTTTGTCAGTTTTGCCATGGCCCCGGCGGCTATTTTTTACCTGGTGATGGAAGACTTGACTCACCCGCCGGACCTGCCCGTGGGATTGATCGCTGGGTTGTATGCCCTGGCCGGAACGGCGCGGCTGATTTACTTTACCCTAGACAAAACCCCCGTTCCCGGATTTTTCAAGGGCATGCCGGTGCCCGCCGCCGCCCTGTTGGTGATGGGCCCGTTGGAAATATCGTCGATGTTACACCGTACCAACCACCCCGATGCCCAGGCCTGGGCGCTGGGTGCCACCCTGGTCATGGTGGCCGCGTCTGTGGCCATGAATTTTTACGTGGTGCGTTGGCTGCACTTTGGGCGGTTGATGAGCCGCAACCCAATGGTGACCTGGGGGCTTTCTCTGCTGGCGCTGGTGATGGTGTTCACTCCCTTTTTCGGGGGGATGATTTTTCTGCTGACCCTGGTGTACCTGCTGTCTCCACTGATGACTTGGCGCATTTCTCCGGCGGAAGCGGCTCGGGAACGCCCCCGTGAGGCCAAACGTTCTTAAAGGGAAGCGTTCTTTCATTGGTGGTTTTTCTGACAAACCCCATTGGGCGTCTGAATCCAGGGTCAATAAAACTAGGCAACTTATTCTTATGTCATATGATTATTAGAAAAATAGATGGATGGCGGTTTGATCTCTTGCGAACCTGCTGAAATCTGATTACAACGGTGGAGGGGGATTTCGCCGGAAGAAATACGGTTTTCCCAGGTTTTTTTATCCACTAGGTTTCCACCGGATGCGCCATGAGCAGCCTGAACATCGACTTTAAAACCCCCATCAGCAAACTCACCGACAAGCATCGGATTTGGTTTGCCACCGCTCTAACAGCCATGATTTTGGTGGACGGAAACATTGACCGGACCGAGGCGGAGTTTCTGGTGAAGGTGATTTCCATCGTGAAGGAAGAAAACGAGGTGGACCGGCTGAAGAAATTCATCCAGTTTAAAACAGTGCCTCAACTTAGCAAGCCCGTGGGGCTAGACCGCAAACTGGCCATGACAATGTTGATCGACATGGTTCGCATTGCCGTGGTGGACAAAGACTTCGCCGCATCTGAAGAACAAATGGTGCGCACGGTGGGAGAAACCCTGGGGTTTGCCTCTGCCGAGGTGGAAAAACTGGTGGCTTTTGGTTTTGAGTTGATGGGCAAGGAAGCCAGTTAGTTTTGGTGCTGTGTGCGGATCGCCCGCGGGTTGTCCGTTTTATTTTATCATTGTTTTATATTTTAAATGTTGTGTGCCTGGTTTTGATTCCCTCGTATTTTGCTTCGCTTTCTTTTTTTCCCTCTTCAGCTGGTTCCTCCCTCCCAATTCGCATTTCACCAACTCGAATTTGAATGTTAGCGTCCCGCGGGGTGTTCTTTCATCGCGGAGCTTTTTGCGCGGCCCCATGTCATCCGTTCTCCTCCTGAAAGGACATGAAGAGAGCTCTGCATAACCCGGAGTTTTCCCGTGAAAAGGGGGATGGAGGGGGAAAAGTTATGCCGAGGTCTCATGAGGAACCGGCCCGGTAGCCCCTTTACAACACCTGCTTCAGCACCTGCTCTAACATGTCTAGCATCTGGTCAATCTCTCCACGGCTTACGGTGAGGGCTGGCATGAGGCGCAGGGTGGCCGGGCGGGGAGAGTTCACCAGCAGACCTGCCTGCAGGGCGGCGGCCACCACCTGGGGGCCTTTTTCTTGGGGCAGGTCCACCGCCACCAGCAATCCCTGGCCCCGCACGGAGGTCAACCCCAGGGTTTTTCCCATGGCGTTCAGTTTCTTTTGCAGGTACCGACCGTTTTTTTCGGCCCGCTCGGCCAGGCGTTTTCGCTCGATTTCTTGAGCCACCGCCAGACCGGCGGCCATGGCCAGGGGCTGGCCGTTGAAGGTTCCGCCCTGTTCCCCCGCTTCAAACAAGCACACCGGCTGGCGGGCCAGCACCGCCGCCACCGGGAACCCCCCGCCCAACCCTTTTCCCAGGGTCATGACATCGGGCAGAATGCCGTGGCGCTGAAAGGCAAACAGGGTGCCGGTGCGCCCCATGCCGGTCTGGATCTCATCCAGCATCAGCAGCACGCCCTTCTCATCGCATAACTTCCGCAGACCAGTCAGGTAATGGGGCGAGGGCACAATCACCCCTCCCTCTCCCTGCACCGGTTCCACCAGAATAGCCGCCGTTTTGGGGGTGATCGCATGGGCCATGGCGTCCAGGTCGTTGAAGGGCACCTTGGGAAACCCTGGTACCTTGGGCTCAAACAGTTTGTCCCACCCTGGTTTTCCGCTGGCGCTCATCATGGCCAGGGTGCGCCCATGGAACGAATTGTGGGTGGTGATGACCTCGAAGGCCCCATGGCGGTGCACCTTGCCCCACTTGCGGGCCAGTTTCACCGCGCCTTCGTTGGCCTCGGCGCCGCTGTTGGCGAAAAACACCCGGTCCAACCCAGATTGGCGGGTCAACCAGCCGGCAAAATCTAGCATGGCGTTGTTATAAAACGCCGGGCTGGCGTTGACCAGCACCCCGGCTTGGCGGGCCAGGGCCTGCCGCAGCACCTTGGGGCTGTGCCCCAGGCTGTTCACCGCCCAGCCCTGCACAAAGTCCAGGTAGCGTTTTCCCTGGTCGTCCCACAACCAGCTGCCCTGGCCCCGCACCATGGTCAGGTTGGGACGGGGGGTGATGAACATCACCGCATCAGCCCCCTGGGGCTGATTTGCCGTGGGAGAGGAATGGGGGGATGGATGGGGGGGGGATTGGGCCGGGGAATGGGTCACGGGGGTCCTTGGATGGCGTGATCGGAGTGAATGGCGGTGCGGGGGCCCGCAGGGTTATTCTTCCATGAATTTGCCCTGGGAGAAAAGAGGCCCGGTTTTCCTCCGAGGGAATTTTCCTGTATGGGTAGATATATAGACGGACGAATCCATTCACCGTTGGATTCGAATAGATTCGAGTATAAACATCAATTTCCTTGAGACGTGTTGTTTCCCGGTGCCAGGATCGGCTCCCCCCATTCTCCGGCTCTTCATGATTCAGAATCGCTCTCAATCCATCCGCCGGGTGTTGTGGGTGGTGCTGTGGCTCAACGTGGTGGTGGCGGTGGCCAAACTGTCCGTGGGGTGGAGCATCCAATCGCTGGCCATGATGGCCGACGGCCTGCATTCCCTGCTGGACGGCTCTTCCAACGTGATCGGGCTGGTGGGGGTGTTTCTGGCCGGGCGCCCGCCAGATGAAGACCATCCCTACGGGCACCACAAATACGAAGCCTTTTCGGCCCTGGCCATTTCTTTTTTGTTGGGGATCACCGCCATCGAGGTGGCCCAGATGGGGGTGGAACGGTTGCGCTCGGCGGTGCCGGTGCAAACCAGCCTGCCAGCCATGGGGGTGATGGTGGCCACCATGATCGCCAACCTGTTCATTACCCGATACGAGTCGGCCAAAGGGGCGGCATTGAAAAGCGAGGTGCTGCTGGCCGATGCCGAGCACACCCGATCGGATGTGTATGTGTCGTTGTCGGTGCTGGCGGGCCTGGGGGCCTCGTTTTACGGCTGGTTCTGGGCCGACGTGCTGGTGGCCTTTGGCATTGCCGGGTTGATCTTGTACATCAGCTTTGGCATTCTGCGGCGCACCTCCTCCATTCTCACCGACTCCTCGGTGCTGCACCCAGACCGGGTGGCAGCCGTGGCCAAAACCGTGCCGGAGGTGATCTCCTGTTCCAACATCCGTTCCAGGGGCATGTCGCCCTATTTATATGTGGACATGGAAATACAGATTGACCCCGATCTGCCCCTGTGGAAAGCCCACCGCATTGCCCACGAGGTGATGGAACGCTGCAAGCAAGAGCTGGACGCCTTGGACGTGGTGGTGCACGTAGAGCCCCCCTCCATCGCCCCCGGAGAACCGGCTCGGCCGGTGTCTGGGATGACCTTTGGCAAACCGGACCTGCCGGATGACCCCACCCGAGAACCCTCATGAGCAAAACGCTTTTTCTGCTGCGCCACGCCAAACCGGTGGACCCCGGACGGATGGATGACTTTGACCGGCCCCTCACCAGTCACGGGGTGGCCCAGGCGGCGGCCCTGGGGAAAAAAATGGCCGCCGATGGTCTGGTGCCCCAAGTCATTCTCGCCTCGCCAGCGGCCCGGGCCGCCGCCACCGCCAACGACGTGGCCGCCCAATTGGTGCAGGCCGGAAAGTTCTCTGGGCAGGTCACCACGGAACCCCGCATCTACAATGCCTATGAGGACGACCTGCTGGATGTTGTGCGGGAAATCCCCGACGGCATTCAGCGGGCTCTGCTGGTGGGGCACATGCCGGGCATGGGGGAATTGGCCCGGTTGTTGGCCGCCCGCCGGGAGGGGCATTCCTTTTCCCTGCAAACCTGCGCCCTGGTGGTGCTGGAACAAGGCCCAGAATCTTGGACCCAGGTGGGGAGGGATTCCTTCCAGCAGGTGAACATCCTGCCGCCGTTGGCTTGATTGAGTGATTACAATATAACCCTTCCCTTTTCCCCCGTTCGGGGTATACTTAAAGGATAGTTGCGTCTCCGGCCTCAAGGGATGTCTGTCCCTTGGCATGTTCTCCACGGCAGGCGGGGTTTCCCCGTCCGTATCAAACCCCGTAAGGCACCAGGTTGGCGGCGAAGTACGGATCCTCCCCCATTCAGTTTGCGGAATGCAAACACCGAATGCCGAGGGCCGCCGGACACCTGAGGGATTCTGGGCGCTTGGAACAGGCTCCAGTGGTTGAAGGCCGTGGTCGTTGAATCCACTACCGGCCAAATCGTTTTTTTCCCTCCAGACAGGTTCCTTTTTTACAAAAATTGCTTCCGTGCGCGGTTGTTTTCGCGGCCACGGGGGCCCGGCATCGCCCTATCCGGGCGGGCCGCAACCCTATATCCAGGAACTCCCTTGTCTTTTCAAACCCTGAATCTTGACCCCTTGTTGTTGAAAGCCCTTGAAGCCGCTGGCTTCACCGAACCCACCGCCGTGCAGAAAGAAGCCATTCCGGCGGCCTTGTCTGGCCGCGACGTGATGGCCTCGGCCCAGACCGGCACTGGCAAAACGGCGGCCTTTCTGCTGCCCGCCATGCACAATCTGTTGAATCACCCCGCCCGCACCCATCACATTCGGGTGCTGGTGCTGTCTCCCACCCGTGAATTGGCCATGCAAATTCACCAGGCCATCAACCTGCTGGGCCGCTTTACCCGGCTGGTGTCTGGCACGGTGGTGGGGGGAACCGGCTACGGCCCCCAAGATAAACTGCTGCGCCAGGGGCCCGACATTTTGGTGGCCACCCCCGGCCGCCTGATGGACCACATGAACCGACGCACGGTGGATTTGTCTCGGGTGGAACTGCTGGTGCTGGACGAAGCCGACCGCATGCTGGACATGGGCTTTGTGAAACCGGTGGAAACCATTGCCGCCCAAACCCCCGCTGGCCGACAAACGCTGCTGTTCTCGGCCACTTTGGAAGGTGAAGTGGACCGGGTGGCCCGCCGCCTGATGAAGGACCCCCTGCGGGTGAAACTGGCCCACGCCAGCCAACGGCACGAATCCATTACCCAGCACATTCACATGGCCGACAGCCCCGACCACAAGAAGGCCCTGTTAACCCACCTGCTGGCCGACCCGCACATGAGCCAAGCGGTGATCTTCACCGCCACCAAGCGCGGTGCCGACCGCTTGGCCAAAAAGCTGACGGAAGACGGCCACTTGGCGGCCCCCTTGCACGGCAACATGAGCCAGGGCGCCCGCAACCGCACGGTGGAGCACCTGCGCAAAGGCAAGGTGCGGCTGCTGGTGGCCACCGACGTGGCGGCCCGGGGCATTGACATCAAGGGTATGAGCCATGTGATTAACTTTGACCTGCCCATGACGGCCGAAGACTACGTGCACCGCATCGGCCGCACCGGCCGGGCTGGGGCCACGGGCATCGCGGTTTCTTTGGTGGGGCCCGACGACCACGGAAAGCTGGCCGGCATCGAGCGGCTGATTAAGCAGCCCCTGGACCGCCGAGTGGTGGAAGGTCTGGAGCCTTCTCCTAACGCCCACCTGGTGCGGCGGCAGAACACCGGACGGCCTGGCGCGCCAGCCCGCCGCTCTCAAGGGCACCTGCGGCAGCCTTCCCGCCATGGGGCCGACCTGGGCGGCAGCCACAGCGAAAACCATGGGTCACGCCCCGCCCGCAACGGCAACCGGGCCGGGTTTGGCCAAGGCAATTCTTTTGGCCCTGGCCAGGGGAATAGCCGTGGAAATGGCTCTGGGAACCGGGCAGAAGCCCGGACAGAAACTCGCGGCGGGCCGGATCGTGGTCCCCGCCCCGGTGGACGCACACCAGGCAATGGCCCCCGTGGGCCTTCCAGGGGGCCCGCCCGTGGGCCTCGCCGCCAAAGCCGGGCGGGCTATTAAACTTGGGTGGGTGAAAAGCCCAAACTCGCTGTGCATCATCAAGCCTTTCTCCTTCACGGGGGAAAGGCTTTTTGATTTCGGGGATGGAGCATGTCTTCCGTGAAGAGGGCGATTCACCCATTGTTTAGGCGGGGTTCATTTCGATTTTTAGATGTTGTTCAGGTGCCGCTCGCACGGCCGAAGGATCCCTTTCAGAAACACCCCTGCCCCTGGCGAGGCATTTCCAACAGCGGAGTGATGGAAGTAAAGGTGCTCCCCCGACTTGCCCAATTGTAGCACAACGTCTTGAGGGTCGCCAGAAAGGAGGGGGTGGGGATGGAGGGAGAGGGAAAAGGAAAGCCCAGGGGGTTAGCCTGGGCTTGGATAAAAGTTAAAAACATCCCCATTTTCTAACCTTCGGGGTCAGTATAGTAAAAAATAAATTCTTTACCATCCCAAAATAATAATAAACCGTCAGTTTCTTCCATTCCAACACTAATAATTTCCCCTTTTGCTCGTTTTTCGTATGGGTTTTGACTTTTATTACTAAAGTCGTCGAATACATAAAAGCGAACATAATTTCTTAAATCATCAACGACAGAATTATTTTCACTATCAAAAATTTTTGTTTTAATCCCGGCAGAAATAATATAATGCTCATTGTTTTTTATGTTGCAAACTAAAATACCTTCTTTTTTTGTTTTTTTATGACGGATCATGATAGCTAAATCATTAACACCATCTCCATCATAATCTAGCCGTAGATAATACGGATTATTCCGTCTTAATGGATCGTATTCTTTTTCAATTTTCCTAAAGCACAGAAACCCTTCCAAGCTAATATTCCATCTTTCATTCGCCATGGATTGTTGCGGCCATGCCATTGCAATAAAAACATAACATAATACTATTTTAATGGTTCCGGGTTTCATTTCCATATTCTCCTGTTGTTTATTAATATCGTGAGCCCATGTGCCCATGATCTTCATGATCTTTCACATATGTTGCATGGCCCATTATTCCCAACCCTGCTCCGCGGTAGTTTTGATTAAACCCGTGTTTTTCACCCAATTAAAATAACAATCCCACTCTGTTGGCATCAGCATACCCCGCGGCCCAATCATTTTGAATCGGTTTTCCATCGCTTCCCATGTATCTAAAGTCAAATGCTCTCCCATGGTTATGGGATTTATGCGGGCCGAAGTGGGCCCCAGAAGCTATACCCGCATCAGTAATGACAAGATTTGCATCGTTCGGATGGGCAACGTAATAGTCGCCCTGCAAATTGAATGATGCTGCGGCGCGTTCGGGATATAAATAGGCTTTGGATCTGTCCTTAAGATCAAACCGTGCGCCACCACCACGACGCGCCTCTGGGCGACCAGCGAAAGCTCCTCGAGCTGAACTTTTCATATCCGCTAAACTAACCATCCCATCTTTATTGGCGTTAACTGATCGTATCTCGCGATTCGATAAATACAAGTGAACACGGTTTCCTTCAACTGCCGCCGCAGAAGCCCTACATTTCTCACACTTTTTATCCGACCATTCATACCCTTTCCCACCTTCACGAAGGCTCCACCATTTCCCATTGGGGTCAATGTACAGAATGGGGTTCAATCTCCCATAAGAATACAGGGAAAGATTGCCTAGAGAATACACCCCCCCATTGGGTTTCCCTCCCATGTAACTTCCCAAAATCGGATCAGTACTCGTCCAAATACTTAACCTAGGCTCGTAATACCTCGCCCCAAAGTAATACAACCCCGTCTCCTGGTCGTACTCTTTCCCGGTGAACCTATAACTTGTCTTGTCTACGTTGTGGTGCTGGTCAAGCCAGGTTTCCCCGAAGGGGAAGTATTCCAAATGCTCAACCGGTTTTCCGTCGGCATTCGTAACGGTGCTGACGCTCCCCAGGTGGTCGGAATGATGGAAGTAAAGGTGCTCCCCATTCTTCCCAAGCTGCACCACCACATCCTGCGCTTCGCCCTGAAGGTTCTTATTTTTTACGGTATTTTGAGCGTGCTGGCCAGCTGTCGCCGAACGGTGTTCCAGCCCCCGCCCAGGGAATTCCCCCGTGTAGTGTGGGTTCTTCAGCGTGTTCTGAGCGTGCGCCGCACCCTGTTCCGAGCGGTGCTCCACCCCCTGGCCAGGGAGCGCACCCGTTGCTCCCCCGGCTCCCTTGCCCTTACCCTTTCCATCGGCCAACCCCTGACCATTGGATTCAGGCGTTTGCCCCTCCACGAAGGGGAGGGGATGCCCCGCCAGGGGCAGGGGAGGGGTGCTGTTTTCGGGAGAGGGGGCTGCGGCACCGCCGCCGGGGGTGAGGTCCTTCTCAAGCCTCCTCGGATAGCATTTTAAGTGACCTGGGGGCAGCCCCTGTTGATGTTCAGACCCCCAACACCATGCGCCACACGGGTTTTTGCTGGCGCTGGGGCAGCCCCATGGGAAAGGGGCGGGGCATGTCTTTGGGGAAAATGGCTGTGCCAAACACGCGGTCCCACACGGTGAGAAAGAACCCAAAGTTTTTGTTCAGGCCCTTTCCCCGGTTGTGGTGGATGGCGTGAAAGTGAGGGGTGACGAACAGCCAGTCCAACCAGTGAGAGGGAAACCGAACGTTGGCGTGCTTGAAGAACTGGGTGAAGTTGACCAGCCCGATGGCCAGGGCGGTTTCCGTGGCGGACATGTTTAGCAAGTAGAAGGGCAGCAACACCTGGGGCAGGGCCAAGGCCAAAATGTGCAGAAAGCTGGCCCTGAACCCAGAGAACCAGTACAGGTGTTCGATAGAGTGGTGCCAGCGGTGGGTGGGCCACAGCCATTTTTTTTCGTGCATGGACCGGTGGAACCAATAGCCGTAAAAATCGGTGAGGACGGCGGTGAGGGTGAGTTTCAGCCAGGGGGGCAAACCCCACAGGTTTGCTAACACCACCGAAGGGTCTAGGCTCATCAGCCAGCCGACAGCCTGCTGCAACGTGCCATAGATGACCGTCACGAAGATCACCCCCGCCCCAAAGCCCAGCAGGTCCAGGGCCACCTGGGGGCGGCGGAGGATGGCCTGGGCGGGCAACAGGCCTTCGGCCAGCACAAAGGCCGCGACCAGTAAAATATTCAATGGATTGGTGTAGGTGTCTTGAATGGCTTGCGAGAAATGATCCATGGCCCCTCCCCTTTGTTTTCCCGTGTTTGTATCTGTTTCTCGATTATTTAAGTGAATCGCTGTTCTTTATGTTTCTCTATTTCCCGGCTTTTTTCTCCTGTTTGTCCTCGTTTTTTCTACGGGAGGATCCCTCTGAGATCACCCCGTTCCTGTTGCTCCCATCCTTGGCTTTCTGGCGAAGGACTCACGCAGGTTTGCCTGGGCAGCCGTGGGCCTGGAAGAGCCTAGCTGGAGGGACATTCACGTCATCTCTGAGCAAGAGAATGTACGAGCAAGCATATTTATTTAAAGGGAACTACCAAATATTTACCCTTTTTCGGATTACAACACAAGCCGGGTCAGTTTCTCTATATCCTCAGCGGGGGGAGGCGAATGGGTTTTGTCGTCCAGCCCAAAAATGGCCAAGGTGGCAGCGGCGATGGCGGCGGTTTCTGCTCTTAGGGTAAAGCCCCCCAGTCCCATGGAGATGTAACCAGCTTGGTGGGCCAGGGCCACCTCTTCTGGAAGAAATCCACCTTCTGGGCCCACCAGCAGGTGCACGGGGGTTTGGGTGCCCGCGGAATTGGCCAGGGCCCAGGCAGGTCCCAGCCCCCCTGGGTGAAACAACCAGCGCAGGGGTGTCGCCCCGGAAGAGGGTTCCAGGCAGGGGGCCAGAGCGGCCAGGGTGTCTAGGCGGGGGGGTTCTGCCCGGCCGCATTGTTTGCAGGCTTCCCAGGCAATGCGTTGAATCCGCTCCAGGTGGTGGGCATGGGTCAACTCCGCCAGGGCGGTGGGGGAGTGGGCCGCTTGGAAAAACACCACTCGGTCCACCCCCAGTTCGGTGGCTTTTTGCACGATGGTTTCGGCGGCTTTGGGTTTTACCGCGCCCTGAAACAAAGTGACCTTCACCCGGGGCAGGGGGGGCAGGACCAGGGGAGATTCTACCCGCACCGCCAGCCGGGGGCGGACGGCGGTGACCCGAACCAGAAACCGCTTCAGGTCGGGGCCTTGCAGGGCCAGGGTTTCCCCAGTTCGAATCCGGCGGACGGAGGTGATGTGCCGGGCTTCTTCGCCATCCAGGGCCAGTTCCTGCCCCAACGCCAGGGGAACCGATGACAGAAAATAGTTCATGGGATTATTCGTGCTGAATGCCCAACTGTTTCATTTTTTTATGCAGGTTGCTGCGTTCCATTTGAATGGCCTCTGCGGTGCGGGAAATGTTGCCCCCATGGCGATCGAGCTGGGCGGTAATGTAGGCCCGCTCGAAGGCCTCTTTGGCTTCCCGGTAGGTGCCAGCCAGCCCGGCGGCAGGTCCAACCGCAGACACAGCTACCCCGTTCTGTTGGCTGACCGCCATGGTGACCGCGGGGGGAATGTCTTTCACCCCAATTTCTGGGTCACGGGTCATGATGATCATCCGCTCCACGATGTTGCGCAGTTCACGGATGTTTCCCGGCCAGTGGTAGCGCGTCAGCACGGCCATGGCGTCGGGGTGAATGGGTCGGGGCTTTTGGCGGTAGGCGGCGGTGATGTGGGCCAAAAAGTGGTTCACCAGCAGGGGCACGTCTCCCACCCGTTCCCGCAGGGGGGGCACCTGAATGGGCAGCACCGCCAGCCGGTAATACAGGTCTTCCCGAAAATTCCCCTGGCGGATTTCTTCCTCTAGGTTTTTGTTGGTGGCGGCAATCACTCGCACGTCTACCTCGATGGTTTTGTTGCCACCCACCCGTTCAAAGCGTTGCTCTTGCACCACCCGCAGCATTTTGGCCTGGGTCTTCAGGCTCATGTCGCCAATTTCATCCAGAAACAGGGTGCCCTGGTGGGCTTGGTCGAACTTGCCAGACTTTCTGCCGGTGGCCCCGGTGAACGAACCGGCCTCGTGGCCAAACAATTCGCTTTCAATCAATTCTTCGGGGATGGCCGCGGAGTTGACCTCCACGAAGGGGCCGTCTTTGCGGGGGCTTTGTTCGTGGATCAGGTGCGCCACCGATTCTTTGCCCGTGCCGTTCTCGCCCAGCACCAGCACGGAGGCCCCAGACTGAGCCGCGGATTGGATTTCGTCCATCATGCGCAGAAACAACGGGCTTTGCCCGATGATTTGCCGGGCCGTGGGGGGGGCGTCTTTACGCAGGCGGGTGTTTTCCTGCTCCAGGCGGTTTTCTTTAAGGGCGTGGCCCAGGGTGAGCAGCAGGTGTTCCGCCGAGAAGGGTTTCTCCACAAAGTGATAGGCCCCCAGTTTGGTGGCTTTTACCGCCGTATCAATGGTGGCATGACCCGACAGCACAATCACCGGAATGTCGGGGTGGGTTTTCCGCAGGTTTTGCAGCACTTCGATGCCATCCATTTTGGGAAGCCACACGTCGAGCAAAACGGCCGAGGCACGGTGGCCTTCCTCGGCCATCCATTTCAGGGCGTCTTCTCCCGTAGCGACTTCGGCGGTTTTGTAGCCATCGTCCTCCAACACCCCTCGCAGGGCTTGGCGAATCGATTCCTCGTCATCCACAATGAAGATGGTGTGTTTCATGGCGCCACAGGGAAAAAAGAGAAAAGAAAGAAATTAGAAAATGGGTTGAATGCGTGAAACGCTGAAAAATTTTATTCTACCAACTATCGGGTCGTTCGTCATTCCACCGGCAATTCCAGGGTAAACCGGGCGCCCCGGGGTTTGTTTTCGACATAGTGCAATTTTCCGTTGTGGTCCAGCACAATTTGATTGGCGATGGTTAGCCCCAGGCCGGTGCCCCCCTGCTTGGTGGAGGTATAGGGTTCAAACAATCGGGCCAACACTTGAGAGGGCAAGCCGGGGCCGTTGTCGGCCACCTCGGCCAGCACCCGTGGGGGGGCCGACAACAACCGGGTGCTGAGAGAGATGGTACCGCCTTTGGTCAGGGCGGCGGCGGCGTTGTCGACCAGGTTGGTGAACACCCGCTTCAGTTGGCTGCTGTCCAGGGCCATATCCGGGACTGCCGGGTCCAGATTCACCGACAACACTACCCCTTCCGGCAGGCCGTTGGCGTACAGCCGCCCCACTTCTTCCACCACCCGGTTCAGGTTGTCCGTTTTGGGGGTCCGCTCCGGCAGTTTGGCGAACTGAGAAAACTCGTTCACCATTTGCTTCAGGCTGGTCACCTCATCCACGATGGTTTGGGTACATTGGTCCAGCACCTCGCCGTCGGCCCCCAGGCCTTCCAAATACTTGCGGCGGATGCGCTGGGCGGAAAGTTGAATGGGGGTCAGGGGGTTTTTAATTTCGTGGGCCACCCGCTTGGCCACCTCGCGCCAGGCTTCGGCCCGCTGGCTTTGCTGCAGGTCGGTCACGTTTTCCAGCATGGCCACCATGCCTTCGCGTTTTTTGGCGGCTTTCCCCTTGGGTTCTCCCTCTTGGTGCAGGGGCAGCAAGGTGATTTCCACGTGCAGGGGTTCTCCTCCCCGGCTTAGGGTCAGGTTGGCCGAGAGCCTTCCCCGGGCCCCCTCCCGCAGGCGGTCGATCAATGTTCCCAGCCGGGAGGCCACGGTTGAATCCAGCGCTTCGGAGAAGGGGCGGCCAGAGAGTTTTTCCCTGGGCAGGCCCAGAATATTCATGGCCGCCTGGTTCACCGTGGTGATGCGCCCCCGGTGGTCCAGGGCCAGCACCCCCAGGGCAATGTTTTCCAGCAGCAGTTCCACGAACAGGCTGTGCTCGCGAATTTCCCGATGGCTTTCCCGCAGGTCTTCGGCGGTTTGCAGCAACTGGGTTTGTTGAATGCGCAGGCGGCTGCTCATGGAGTTGAACGAGGCGGCCAAGGGTTCAAAATCTCCCTGCATAGGGCCCAGTTCCCTCACCCGTACCTGCCAGCCCAGTTCACCCATGGCCACCCGGCGGGTGGCGTCGGCCAGCTTTTCCACGGGGGTCACAAAGCCCCGTGCCAAATAAAAAGCAATCCAGGTGGCGGCGAACACAATCAGCAGGGCCATCACAATCAAAATAATCAGCGCCATCAAAAACAAATCTTGGCGCAGGAAGCGGGCCCGGTCCTCTCGGTAATCGAGTTTGCTTAAGGCCTGCACAATGGGGGGGTCGGCCAGCCGGGCCAATTCCAGCCATAAGTGCCCCGGCTTGTTGCCCAGGGGAAGGATCAACCGGTACACCGGCCCCAATTCTCCAAAGTCCTCCCAGGCCAGCCCTTCCTCTTTCAAAAAATAATCGGAGGGCACCGGGGGGAACCCCATGCGGTTCAACCGCCCACTCACCCAGCGGGCCGCCAGCCGCTTATCTGGCCCGTACACCCGCACCGCCGCCAGCCGCGACACATCCACCCCCGCCTTCCAGTCTCCGGTGTAGCCCGAAAGGTCTTGGGGCAGGCGGGCGGCAATCAGGGCCCCCTCCCGCTCCAGGTCGGCCAATTCCCGGCGGTTCATTTCGTCAATCACCACCCGGGCACTGCTGGTGACCTGGCGGTATTCTCCCCGGGACCATTTTTCAAACAGGGTGGCCATCACCGTGCCGGTGGCCAGGTGAAACGCCGTGGAAGGAAGAGACAACGCCACGAAGGCGATGATGAGTTTGGTCTTTAGCCCCACCGCCGCCAGCGGCGCCTTGCGTTCGTAAAACAGTTTGAACAGGTTTCGCAGCAGCAGGTAAAACACCGCTGTCAACAGCAAAATGTTGATGTTGACCAACACAAAGGTCAGCAAATTGGCATCCAGCCACGCCCAGCCCAGAAAGCCCGACGAGTTCATCAGAAAGCCCAGCGACAAAATAAACAACAGCACCAGGCTGATGAGGAACACCAGGGTGCGCCCCGGCTGGTCGTCTCGCGGGCCCAGGGGAAAGCGCCGGAACAAGGCCCGTAACCGGGCCGACAGCCGGAAAGAAGTCTTTTTAGGGGGGGCGGGTTTTCTGCGGGGGGCCATGGAGACACCAAGTGAGGGTTGACCAGCGACAGCCTGTTTTAATGCAGAATCACCCCGTAATTCTCCATTTGCAAGCTTTCCCCGATGTGATACCTATTTCAATAGCCGTTTGTCTCGCGGCCCCCGCCCCTTGCTCCCGTAGTTAAACGGATATAACGGTGGATTGCGGTTCCGCTATTTCAGGTTCGAGTCCTGACGGGAGCATAACAAGTTTACATCCGCGACACCCAGACGGGTGCATCTCCTCGCTTCCTCTTCCCCAAAGCACCCCTCCCCTGCCCCTCTCTTCAATCAGGGAGGGGGGCTGTTATCTCTCTCCATCCCCCGTGGTTTTTGGATGCGCTTATGGCTTGTTGTTTTTATAGCCCCGCCACGGGCCCATGGTCTTCCGCAGTAAAATCTCATCGTGCTGGGGCACAATCAATTGTTCGATGACCCCCACCTTTTGGTAACCCCGCTTGTGGTAAAACGCCAACGCCGAGGCATTGAACGAAGACACGCAGGCAAACAAGTTGGGGCTGTCTTGGAACATGAGATCTTCCAGGGCGTCCATGAGTTTTCCCCCCACGCCGCCCCCCCGCAGGTCCGGGTCCACCACCAGCAATTTCAGGTAGCCCCCCAGCAGCCAGTGACGGGTGAAGGCGGCAGCCCCGGCCAGGCGGTTTCCCTGGTGGGCGGTCAGGTGCTCGTTTTGCTGGAACAGCCGCAGAATGCCGGGCAGGTGTTCGCCCGTGTAGCCCAGGGTAAGCCAGGGCTCCGAACCCAGCACCATGCGTTCCAGGTGTTCATGGGTTACGGTGCCCCCTTGGGTAATGACCAGTGGTTCCATGGAAAACCCCTCAATTGGTCAGCGCGTCTTCCAGCGAAACAAACCCGTCGGTTTTGCCCCGCTGCTCCAGCAGTTTCATGGCCCGGCGGATGCCCAGGGGGTCGTTGCCGTTGCCATGGAGAAGAACGATGGCTCCGTCCACGGCAAGTTCTCCCTTCGACAGCCAGGCGTTGGCCCCCAGGGGAATCAAGTTCAGTTCCCGCAGGGTATTGACGTGATCCGCCCGAGAAACCAGCCCCGGAAAGCGGAAGAATACCGAGGGGGTGATGCCCCGGGTCAGCATGGCTTTCTCGGTGTTTAATGTTTCTCGCAGCAGACGGGCTTTGTCTACCCTTGGGTCCGACAGAAAGTTCTGCTCGTCCGGCTCGTCGGGCCAAATGGGGTGGTAGTAAGTATGGTTCACCCAGGTAATAGCCAGTTTGCCCTGGCGGGCCAGGTCTTGCAGCCAGGCCAGTTCTTGGGGGTGGTGGTCCATCCAGTGACCAGACACGGCCAGGGCCACCGGCACGGGTTTTGGGGCTGGCATGGGGGCCGCACCGGCGGGGGTATCGGGTTGAGAAAATTCCGTTAAACGCTGAAAGAAAGCCTGGTCGAAGTTTGCCTTGGAGGGGCATAAGTCCACGGTGAACAACAGCCGCCCCTGGGTGGTGGGTAGGTGGGTCAACCCGTGGTTGGCGGGCAGGTAAGGGGGTGCGGTGGCGGCGGCCAGGGTGCGGGCAAAGGGGCTGTTGGCCACCTGGGCGGCCAGGGGGCCGGGGGTGGTTTCGCAGGTCAGTTCTTGGGCGGGAATCTGCAGGGTACGGAAGGTTTGGGGGTTCACCGCCAGCACCCGCTCTTCCCCCGCTTTGCCCCAGGTGCGGAACACCCGCAGGGGCTGACCGTCGTGGGTTTGGCAGGCCCGGCTAACCACCCGATAGTTTTTTAGGCTGTCGGCAGAAACCGGCGCGGCCAGCCCGGTGGGGGGCTGGCCGGCGGGTCCATCGGCGGGTTTTGAGTCACAACCAGCCAGCACCGCCAACACCAGCAGCACTCCGGCCAGCCGCGGTCTGGTGGGGGTCATGGATGGGGGGAAAAGGGGTCTTGGGCACCCTCGGCGACCAGGGCCATGTGCTCCACGGCCATGAACCGCACGGGTTTTTGGGGGTCAGGAGTCAGCCCGCACAGCCGTTGCCCCTCTGGGCTGGGGAACACCACCCCGGCTTGGCCCGGCCCGCCCAGAAAAAAATCCACCGCCTTGCCGCCTAACTCTAGGGTGGGGGGCAGGCTTTCCGGCTTGGCGCTAAAAGACACCTTCAGCCGCACTTCGCGGTTCCAGCCCAGAGTCTTCACCCGGTCTTGGGTGGGGTAAGAAAACGTCAGGTAGGCGCGGGCCACATCCGGCCAATATTTGTTGTTCAGCGCCGGGCAGGCTTCCTTCAGAAAAATCCGCAGGGCTTTGTTGGCGGTTGTTTGCTCATCGGCGGTCATGATGGGGTTCAGTTGAATGCTGCCCAGGGCACCCCGGGAGGCAAATTCGGTGCGAACCATGAAGAAAAAGACCCCCGTGGCAAGGATAAACCCCAACAATGCCCCCACCACCACCCGGGTGACCAAGTTCATGCCATTGCGCTTGCCATACCACCACCACAGGCTCCATATCCCGCCCAGCATAAGGGGGAAGAGAATCCATTTCATCGTAAACTCCTCTTGATTGCCGTGAGAAAAACCCTCAAGTTAGATAAAGACTTGTGGAGATCAAACCCTGGCTTCCAGCCTATCCTCTACCCAAGCCAGAAGAAACCCCCCTCCTACTCAAGCCCTATGGAAACCCTGTTCAAGCAGATTCTCACCGCCCGGGTGTATGATGCCGCCCAACGCACCCCCCTGGACCGGGCGGCCATCCTTTCTGCCGAAACCGGCTGCGAGGTGCTGCTGAAGCGCGAAGACCTGCAGCCCACCTTTGCTTACAAAGTGCGGGGGGCTTGCAACAAAATTGCCCACCTTACCGATACCGAGCGGCAGGCGGGGGTGCTGTGCGCCTCGGCGGGGAACCACGCCCAGGGGGTGGCTTTTTCTGCCCGGCGGTTTGGCCTGAAGGCCCGGGTGGTCATGCCAGTCACCACCCCCCAGATCAAAATCCAATCGGTGAAGGCCCTGGGGGCACAGGTCATCCTGCATGGAGAAAACTATTCCGATGCCGCCGATTACTGCCAACAACTGCTGGTCCGGGAGGGCGGCACTTTCATCCATCCCTTCGATGACCCCCTGGTGATTGCCGGGCAGGGCACCATTGGCCACGAAATCTTCATGGAGCGGCCCGATATGGACGCCGTGTTCGTACCCGTGGGCGGGGGCGGCCTCATTAGCGGGGTGGGCTGCTTTTTGAAAACCCTGCGGCCGGGCATTCGGGTGGTGGGGGTAGAGCCGGAAGACAGCGACGCCATGGCCCAAAGCCTGGCCGCCGGTAAAAAAGTGCGGCTGGAAGAAGTGGGCCTGTTCGCCGATGGCGTGGCCGTGAGGGAAGTGGGGGAACACACCTTTCGGCTGGCCCGGCAGGTGGTGGATGAAATCGTGCGGGTGTCGACCGACGAAATTTGCTCGGCCATCAAGGCCATTCATGCCGATACCCGGGCCATTATGGAACCCGCCGGAGCCCTGGGGGTGGCGGGCTTGCGAAAATGGCTGGAGACCAACCCCGCCCAGGGCAAAACCCTGGTGGCGGTGAATTCCGGGGCCAACATGAACTTTGAGCGCCTGCAATTCGTGGCCGAGCGCACCCTGACCGGAGAACACCGCGAAGCCCTGTTCGCCGTCTCCATTCCAGAGCGGCCCCGGGCCCTGCGCCATTTGCTGGAGCAAGCCGTGGGGGAGCACAACATCACCGAGTTGCACTACCGGTTGAGCGGCCGGGAGCAGGCCCATATTTTCATGGGGGTGTCGGTGGCGGGGCCCCAGGAAGTTCCCCTGTTCAAGCAGCGCTTGGCCCAGCACGGCTATCAAGCGGTGGATTTGACCCGCAACGAGCTGGCCAAAACCCATCTGCGCCACATGGTGGGGGGGCATTCTCCCCATGCCGAGGGCGAGGTGCTGTACCGATTTCAATTTCCCGAGCGGCCCCAGGCCCTGGGCCGGTTTCTGTCGGTGATGGGCGAAGACTGGAACATCTCGCTGTTTCATTACCGCTCCCACGGTGGTGATTTTGGCCGGGTGCTGGTGGGGTTTGAAATCCCCCCCGCCGACCAGGACCGCTTTCAAGAGTTTCTGCGGCAGGTGAACTATCACTCGGTGGAAGAAACCCGTAACGAGGCCTACAAATTGTTTTTATAGCCTGCCGCCCCGTTTGTTTTTCCCTGTGCCCTTCAATCCCGGATGATTGTTTCTCACTCTTCCCATCGGGTTCAACATCCGGTATGAATAGCCATGCATAAAATCCTCACCATGAATCCGATCTCCGTGAAGGGGCTAGAGCGCTTCCCCCGGGATCGCTACGAGATTGCCAGCGAGATGGGCCACCCCGACGCCCTGCTGGTGCGCTCGGCCAAGGTCACCGCGGCCCACCTGACCCCCGGCCTGCGGGCCATTGCCCGGGCTGGTGCCGGCACCGACAACATTCCCGTGGCGGAATGCACCAAGCGGGGCATTCCCGTGTTCAACGCTCCCGGCGCCAACGCCAACGCGGTGAAAGAACTGGTGCTGGCGGGAATGCTGTTGTCCTCTCGCAACCTGTTGGAAAGCATCCGCTACGTGGATTCTTTGGCGGGGCAGAGCCTAGACGATGCCGCCATGCACAAAGCGGTAGAGGGAGAGAAAAAGAAATTCGTGGGGGCGGAACTGCGGGGGAAAACCCTGGGGGTGGCGGGGCTGGGGGCCATTGGCTCGCTGGTGGCCGAAATGGGGCTGTCCATGGGCATGAAGGTGCTGGGGTACGACCCGGCCATTTCGGTGGATGCCGCCTGGCGGCTGCCCTCCACCGTGCAGCGCATGGAAAACCTGCCCACGTTAATTTCTCGATCCGATTACGTTTCTCTGCACCTGCCCTTGATGGCCGAAACCCGGGGGCTGATCAACAAAGAAACCCTGGCCTTCTTCCGGCCTGACGCCCGGCTGCTTAATTTTTCGCGGGACGGCATTGTGGAGCCCGATGCCGTGGCCGCCGCCCTGGAAAACCACAAGCTGGGGGCTTATATCTCCGACTTTCCCCACCCCTCTCTGCTGGGCCGCCGAGGGGTGTTGGCTACTCCCCACCTGGGGGCCTCGACCGGCGAGGCGGAGGAGAACTGCGCCATGATGGTGGCCGACCAACTGGTGAATTTTTTAGAGAACGGCAACGTTACCAACTCGGTGAATTTTCCCAGCTTGGTGCTGGAACGCACCGGCGGTCATCGCATTGCCCTGGTGAACCACCATGTGCCCCGCATGTTAAGCCAAGTGCTAACCCTGCTGGGCGAGCACAACCTGAACGTGATGGATATGCTGAACAAAAGCCGGGATGAACTGGCTTACAACCTGATTGACGTGGACCCCCTGCCCCCCAAAGGGCTGATTGAGCGGCTGGCCCAACTGGATGGGGTGATTTCCGTGTGGCAGGTGCCCCAGGGGAAAACCCCATGATCAGGCACTCAGAAAAGGGGTGGCGTACCGGATTCGTCAAGATTTGCGTGGGGGGAGCGCTGGCTTTGTGGGTGGCTCCTGGGGTTCAAGCCGCGGATCCTTCTTCTTCTCCAGAAAAACCCCAGCCTTCCACCGCCGCCTGCCCCCCAGGCCAGTTGCAGGCCGTTCAGCAGGCCTACCAAGCCATGGCCGGGTTCCAGTCGGCCTTCCGTCAGGAAGACCTGAACGCCCAGGGGCAGGCCCGCCAAGTGAAGGGCAACCTGAGCTATCAAAAACCCGGCAAAATGCGCTGGGCCTATGCCCCGCCCGATGAGCAGTTGCTGGTGACCGATGGCCAGACCGTGTGGCTGGTGGACCCCTTGCTGGAAAACGTGACGGTGACCCCCCTGCCCTCCATGGCCAAGGGCACCCCCCTGGCCTTTTTGGTGGGGGCGGGCAACCTGGCCCGCGACTTTACCTGCCGCGCCCCCAGCCAACCCTTCCCCAACCGCACCCTGATTTGGATGGAATTGACCCCCAAGGAAGACATTCCCACGGTGGCCTTCATCCAGGTGGGGGTCTGGCCCAAATCGTTGCAGCTGGCGGCCATCGCCATTATCGATACCACCGGCAGCCGACGGCTGGTGACCCTGGACAATCTGAAACCCAGAGCCCAGTTTCCGGCGGGTCACTTTTCCTTCAAAATCCCACCTGGCATGGAAGTCATCCAACGGTAGGGGGGTGTTCTTCGCCCTTCACGTTGCGCCTCTTTGTTTCCGCCCCTCACCGGTAGACACCCCCACCGGTTGTGGTAGGATGAAGCCAGCTTATCTCCCAACCCCTTTTTCGGCGAGCCCCCATGGCCCAAGAACTGGTGAACGATGCCAAGGATGTGATTTGCCAAACCCTGGAAATTGATCCCGCCCAGTTGGGCTTAACCACCCACTTTGTGGATGACTTGGGCATTGACTCCATTTTGATCGTGGAGTTGAAAACCAAGTTTGAAGAAAAGTACGGCATCAAAATTCCCAAAGAAGACGTGGGCAGCCTGGTGACCCTGAACGATGTGGTGGCCTATCTCACCCTGCGGCTGAACTGACCGGATCTTCCCCCCATGCGTATTTCAACCTGGATTCCCCGCCGCACCCAATACCGGATTGAGCTTGTTCTGCTGGCCATGTTGATGCTGTTCTGCCGCTGGATGCCCAACCGCTGGGTGCTGAAAGCGGGAGAATCCATTGGCCGGCTGGCCATTCGCCTGAACATGCGCACCGGAACCACCGCCACCAATCTGTCGTTGGCTTTTCCCGGGCGCTTCACCCCGGAAGAAATCAGCGCCCTGACGGCCCGCTGCTACCGTCATTTTGGGCGGGAAGCCCTGCGGATTTTTTCTCTGGGGCCCCTGGCCAAACAGCCGCTGGAGGATTGGTTAACGGTGGAGGGGTTGGAGCACCTGACGGGACGCCCCACGCCGGGGGCCGTGCTGGTGATTGGCCACCTGGGGGCCTGGGAGCTGATGTACTTGGCCCTGTCGCGGCTGGGGGTGCCGGTGACCATTTATTCTGGCCAGCACACCAACAAAACCGCCGACCGCTGGCTGAACCGCATGCGGGAGAACATGGGCACCCGCACCATTGGGGCCGAGGACGACATGGAAGACCTGATTGCCGCCGCCAAAACCGGGGTGGTGGGCTTGGCCGGAGACCAAAAACCCCACAAGGCTCCCATTTACGTTAGCTTCTTTGGTCGGCGGTCGGCGGCGGCCCAGGGACCGGCGGCCATTGCCCAACTGGCCGGGGCCAGCATGGTGTACGGCTCGCTGGTGTGGGAGGCCAACGGCAAGGCCCGCATGGCCTTCCGGCCCGTTCCCCCCTCCGCCGCCCCCACCCGCCGGGAGCGCATTCAGGAACTGATTCAATCGTTCTTTCGGTTGTTGGAGGAAGACATCACCCGCCATCCGGGGCAGTACATGTGGATGCACAAACGCTGGAAGGACGACCCGGCGGTGCAATACGCCGATACCGATGTGCTGGTGGGGAAAAAATAGGGAGGAAAATAACCTGCATATGATCAAAGAATACGGGGACCTTGTTCCCGCCAACCTCAGCGCCTACACTGTGACTCGAATCCATCGGTTAGTCTATTCAGCCATTTGGAAAGCATAGGCTGGACGGAAGCAAGGATATAACCCCCCAGATGCAAGTTCGTTCCGAATCACACCCCTCCCTACCGTCTAAGCATGTCCCTGCTTCCAGGCCAACGGGTCAAACGCCAGCCAGGCGATTTTCCATCTCTGTTTCTATGGCCTCTAGCACCCGGTTTCTGATGGCGCTTGCGCCCATGTGATAATGGGTCACCACGCAGGGAACCGGAAGATGGAGAGGGCGGCTGTCGGTTTGAAATTGGCTCCAGACGATAACGGGGGTGTAGTTTAGGCTCACGTCGTAACAAACCCATTGACGCTCCTCCATTTCCAGGGCCATGGGGGCGATATGGGCTAGTTCAAACATCAGCGATTGATGGTGTTTTCTCCAATAGCGCCGCCACAGGTTGTATGTTTTACCCGGAACCTGGTGGGCATAGCTTTCCAGCGGGGGGATGCTCCACGTGGTGTGCATCGGTTTATCCCGTCAGTTCGATGAAAAGTTGAGGCAGCCGTTCGGGAAGCCGCTCTACCCTCTCTACAATGGTGTAGCCGTTGGGGCCAAAAATGCGTTCCACATAACGGCCCGCGTTAGGGTCTAGGGTCAGGCAAAACGTGTGGATGCCCTGGGTGTGCAGTTCTTCCACGGATTTTTTCGCGTCATGGCGCAAATATTGGGGGTCCCGCTCATCCACGTCCGCCGGTTCGCCGTCGGTTACCAACAACAGCAACTTGCGCTTCTGGGGCTGATGCAGCAAATGATGTCCGCCATGGCGCAGGGCGGCGCCCATCCGGGTGGAGTAACCGCCCTTCAATCCGGCCAGCCGACCTTTGGCGTCATCGTCAAAGCGGCCCTCAAAGTCTTTCACCCTGTAATACTTTACGTCGTGGCGGCCATCTGAGCAAAATCCATGGATGGCGTAAGGGTCGCCGATGTTGCCCACGGCCGTGGCCAGCAAAGCCGCCGCTTCGCGGGTCAGCCCGATCACCGTGTTGTCCGTGCCGCTCACCTGCCCATTGGTCGATTCCGACAGGTCCAACAGAATCAGCACCGCCAGGTCCCGGTGCTTGACCACATAGCGCATGGTGACGCGCGGGTCGTAGTCTAGCCCCAGCCGCAGGTTCACCATGGTGTCTATGGCGGCGTTGAGGTCCAGTTCGTCTCCATCTTCTAGTTTGCGTTCGCGCATGACCCCTTGCGGGCGTAGCCGCTCCACAATCTGCCGCAACCGATTGGCAACCGGTTTGTGGCCGCGGATGATCTCGTCAATGGCCGCCGGGTCTTCTTTGGCCTGGCGCCTTTCATACAGGGTCACCCAGTCGGGGCGGTGTAATTGCACCTGATAATCCCACTCGTGGTAATGAAAGGGGTCGGATACGGGTTCTTGGCCATATTTTTCGTTAAAGGTCACCCCGTCATCGTCATACAGCGTGCCGTCCAGAATCCAAACCTCCTGGGCATCATCTCCCGCGAATTCCACCTCCACCTCATTAATGAACTCCATCAGGGAGACCCGTTTTCTCACCTGTTTTTGCCCTTTCAACAATTCCATTCCCTGCTGCCAGGAAAATTCCTCAAACTGCCAAACAAACCGGTTGTCATCCCGATAGGGCAGCCGCAGGTTTTCCAATTGGCGCAGGCTGGGCAGGGCCTTTCGCCCAATGAGCAGATGATACAACTCCATTCCCAAATTCCAGGAAAACTTATTGTCTAGCCGGTGGTTGTGGATGTCTCGGTGAAACCTTCCGGCCAAGTCATCCAGGTCGGGATCACCCGTGGGGGTGGATTCATCCAACAGGTGGAGGGCCAGTTTTTCCAGCCAAAGCTGGGCTTCATGTTCCACCCGCTCGGTTTTGGGGCTGGCGAGCAAGGCCCTCCAAATGTGCTTGAGGCCGGGCAAATCTTGGACGGCATTGTACTCCACCCGGGCGTCCTCCATCAGCCCAATCAAATAGATCTGGGCTGGATTCAGCTCTTGGGCGGAAATGGGGGCATGGGTGTACACCACATGGGCGGCCAGATGGGCGGCCACCGCCCGGTAAACATCCAGCCCTTTCAGCCCCGCGGCGTCATCCACCGCGTCGGGCAGATGGAGCATGAATCCATCCAGATAGGGCTTAAACTCGCTGCGGTCGGCGGCGGCCGGGCGCAGCCAAAAGTCTCGCCCCCACAATACCCTCAGGTAGGCTGAAAGTTTGCGCTGATGATCCACGAACAAAACGCCTTTCCGCTCCTTTTGCAGCATGGCCTGGCTGTCGGCGGTTTGCAGGGAAAAATAGGCGGTCTGGTTTTTAAAGTCGGTGCGGTAGGCGTCTGCGCCAAAAAAGGCCCAGCGGCGCAGGCCCCCCAGGGGCAGTTTAGAGAGCAATTCATCCAGGATGGACAGCATGGGCCGCAGCCCGCGGGGGGCGCGGGCCGCCAGTTGGTGCAGAAACTGAAGATAAGCCTTGAACAAGGCCATGTCTCCCAGCCGCCGCGCCGTGGTGGGCAGGGTGGCGAAGAACAATTCAATCACTTCGCCGGAAGTCATGGAGGAAAGTTTCATGGCGGCCAGGATGGATTCCTTCACCGCATCATCGCCAATCTCTTTGGCCACCAGGGGCATTTCCTGGAGATAGGTTATCACCAAATGATTGCCCCGCCCCAGGTTCACCAGCCCCTTAGCCCCTTCCAAATAGTGTTGCAGGGCAGACGCGCTCATCACCCGCGCGGCCTCGTGAAAGGTGCTTTCCAGCACCCCCGTGATTTCGGGATTCAGTTGTTCCAGGTATTCGCTGTACTGTTTCAGGTCAATACTCATGGCCCGCTCCTAACAAGGCTGGGAAGATCCGGAGCCGTGGCGGTGCTTTCTTGGGCTGTCACTCAGCCAAAAAAAGTGTTCACCGCCGCGTCCAAGGCGTCGCGCATGTCTGGATCGTCGGTTAGCGGACGCACCAGGGCAATCTGGCAGGCATCTACGGGGGGGATGCCCTTGCCTATCAGGGTAGCGGCATACACCAGCAGCCGGGTAGAAATACCCTCATCCAGGCCGTGGCCCTTCAGATGGCGTGAGCGGGCCGCCACCTGCACCAGTTTTTCGGCTACCTGGGGGTTGACTCCCCCTTCATGGGTGACGATTTCAGTCTCGATGGCGGGTTCTGGGTAATCAAAATCCAAGGCGCCAAACCGTTGCTTGGTAGACTGCTTCAAGTCCTTCATCAAAGACTGATAGCCGGGGTTATAGGAAATCACCAGTTGGAAGTCGGGATGGGCTTCCAGCAGTTCTCCTTTTTTGTCCAAAGGTAAAAGGCGGCGGTGGTCGGTAAGGGGGTGGATCACCACCGTGGTGTCCTGGCGGGCCTCTACGACTTCATCTAAGTAACAGATGGCGCCCAGCCGCGCTGCGGTGGTTAGGGGGCCGTCTTGCCAGCGGGTGCCGTCCCGGTCCAACAAAAAGCGGCCGATCAAGTCGGCGGCGGTCATGTCTTCGTTACAGGCCACGGTAATCAATGGTTTTTTCAGTTTCCAGGCCATGTATTCTACAAAGCGGCTTTTGCCGCAGCCCGTGGGGCCTTTCAGCATCATGGGCAGGCGGGCCTCGTAGGCAGCCTCAAACTGCACCACTTCTTTGTCCACGGCTTTGTAGTAGGGTTCGTTTTTGATGTGGAATGGTTTGTCCATGGGGCTCATGTCGGTATTCTCTCGCCAAACAGGTGGCTGGGGTAAAAGAGCGGTATGTCCACTCTTTCCCCCAGCTTCCTGGGTGAACCCCGCCCAAAGGCGGGGGGCTGATGCGGGTTAGGCAGCCATTAGGCTTTCGGCCGGAAAATCAACATGGCCGTGCCTTGGGTCTGCCGAACGTTGTCGTAACCGATCAGTTTGACCAAATGCCCGGGGTTGGCCTTCCGGCAAGCCTCGGCTTCATTTAAAATGCGGTCAATGTCGGTTTCGCCAAACATAGGCAGCTTCCACATGTACCAGTAGTGCTTCATGGCGTTTTCCGGCTCGCTGTGCTCAATGGCCGGGTTCCAGCCTTTATCCACGATATACTGCACCTGGCGGCGCAGCACATCGCCACTCATTGGCGGTAAGTAGGAAAAGGTCTCAAAGCGCCTGCTGGCGGCATCGCCTAGCCGGGATTTATAGTCTTGCATTTCGCTCATGGCGGTTTCCTTTAATGGTACGGGTTTTTGAGTGTTTTACCGGTGGGCGACGTCCAGCTTGTCCACCGTGTCAAACTCAAACTTGATTTCCTTCCAGGTTTCCATGGCCACTTTCAGCTCGGGAGAGGACTGGGCAGCCTTGGTCAGGATGTCTTTGCCCTCTTTTTCCAGCTGGCGCCCTTCGTTGCGGGCCTGCACGCAGGCTTCCAGCGCCACCCGGTTGGCCGCGGCACCCGCCGCGTTGCCCCAAGGATGGCCCAGGGTTCCACCGCCAAACTGAAGGATGGAGTCGTCGCCAAAGATGGCAACCAGCGCGGGCATGTGCCAAACGTGGATACCGCCGGAGGCGACCGGGAACAGACCCGGCATTTGGCCCCAGTCCTGATCGAAGAAAATACCTTTGCTGCGGTCTTCTTTGGTGATGCGGTCGCGCATCATGCCAATCCAGCCGATGGTGGCTTCGCGGTCGCCTTCCAGTTTGCCCACCACGGTTCCAGAGTGGAGATGATCTCCGCCCATCAACCGCAACATTTTGGCCAACACGCGGAAGTTGATACCGTGTTTGGGGTTGCGGTCAATCACCCCGTGCATGGCACGGTGCACATGCAGCAACATGCCGTTGTCGCGGCACCATTTGGAAAGGCTGGTATGAGCCGTCCAACCCATGGTTAGGTAGTCGCTCATGATGATTTTAGAGCCGATTTCTTTGGCGTATTCGGCCCGTTTGTACACTTCTTCCATGGTTGGGCCAGTCACGTTCAGGTAGTGGCCCTTATACTCCCCAGTTTCTCCTTCCGCTTTGTCGATGGCTTCTTGGCAATATTGAAACCGGTCGCGCCAGCGCATGAAAGGCTGGGAGTTGACGTTCTCGTCGTCTTTGGTGAAGTCCAAACCGCCCCGCAGGCATTCATACACCGCGCGGCCATAGTTTTTGGCAGACAGCCCCAGCTTGGGCTTAATGGTGCAGCCCAACAACGGACGACCATACTTGTTCAGTTTGTCACGCTCAACGGCAATTCCATGGGGTGGGCCGGGGTTGGTGACCACAAACCACAGGGGAAAGCGCACGTCTTCCAGCCTTAAGCTGCGCACGGCCTTAAAGCCGAACACGTTGCCCACCAACGAGGTAAACACGTTCACCACAGAGCCTTCCTCAAACAGGCCCATCGGGTAGGCGATAAAGGCATAGAAGGCTTCGTCGTCGCCAGGTACGTCTTCGATGGCGTAGGCGCGGCCCTTGTAATAATAAAGATCGGTCAAAAGATCGGTCCAAACCGTGGTCCAAGTGGCGGTGGAGGATTCAGCGGCCACCGCGGCGGCGGCCTCCTCTCGCGGCACACCCGCTTGGGGTATAATTTTGAAAACAGCGAGGAAATCGCTTTCCTTTGGGACGTACGTGGGCTCCCAATAGGCTTCCCGGTATTCTTTCACACCGGCTTCATATTTTTTTCCTGCCATGGTGGTCTCCTGAGTTGAAGATCAATCTGCCACCCGCGGATGATTTCGCGGGATCAAGCCGACTTTACTTCAAGCGCAGCGTTAAGTTAATCTAAATAAAATTAATGTAACGTTAAACATTTATATAACATAAATCATGCTATCCGTGACCCTGCACCAACTCAAAATCTTCCTGGCGTTTGGCCGCCTGCTGAACATGACCCATGCAGCCAAAGAGCTGCACATGACGCCCGCCGCCCTTTCCATTCAGATTAAGCAATTGGCCGAGGCGGTGGGCGCGCCGCTGCATGAGCAGACCGGTAAACGGTTGTTTATGACGGAGACGGGCCACTTGGTGGAGGCCGCCGCTCGGGATGTTTTGTTGCGGTTGGAGCGGTTAGAGACGGAACTGGCGGAAATGCAGGGCCTGCAACGGGGCGTGCTCAAGATCACCATCATTACCACGGCAAAATACTTTATTCCCCGTCTTTTAGGTGAATTTTGCACGCAATATCCGGGCATTGATGTGGCCTTGGAGGTGGCCAACCGGGATCAATGTTTGCTGCGTCTTTCACAAAATATGGACGACTTATACATCATGGGCCAAGTGCCGGACCACTTGAACGCGGCGTCCATTCCCTTTATGAAGAACCCCCTGGTGTTGATTGCCCCCGCTGGCCACCCCTTGGTGGGGAAGAAGGCGATTGATCCGGCCCGGTTGGCGGGTGAGATGTTCATTATGCGGGAGCCCGGATCGGGTACCCGCCTTACCGCAGAGCAATTTTTTGAGAGCCGGGGGATAAATATCAAGGTGCGGATGACCCTAGGTAGCAACGAGGCGGTGAAACAAGCGGTGGCGGGGGGGTTGGGTTTGGCGGTGATCTCTCGCTATACGCTGGCTTTGGATGAGGGATCCGGAGCTTTTTCCGTGTTGGATGTGAAGGGTTTTCCCTTGGTTAGACAATGGTGCGCCGTGTTTCCCAAGGGAAAGCGGGTTTCCAAGGCGGCCCAGGCGTTTCTAAGCCGCTTTACCCCCCCGCAGGGCCCAAACGCCCTCCCTTAAAAACCCTTGTTCTCCCCGGTTTTCCGTTTGCTCAAGGGGCTTGGGAATATTGAAGCGGTGGTGTTTGGTTCGGCTTTCAGGGAATTTACGGCTGACATGGAGAAGCCCAATTATTTCCAGGCCACCAGCCCGCCGAATACCCAGGTGGGCATGTCTTGTTCTTCCGGGTAAAAATCTATCCGAGAGAACCCCGCCCGCTTCAGGGAGCGCTCCCAATCCCCCGCCGTCAGCCACCCATAGGTTTCTCGAAAGCCAGGTTCCAGCTTGGCGTTGAAGTACGAGTGAAAGCTGCTTTGCATGAACTCAAACATGAAGAAATCTCGGGGGCGCTGGCGGAAGGCCATGGTGACGATGAGGCTGCCCCCTGGTTTCAACATGGAGTGGAATTTATTCAGGGTATAGCCAAAGTCGGTGACATCGTGGAGGACATTTTCGCACACGATGGCGTTTACCGATTGGGGCTGCAGAAAGGCTTCGGGCAGCTCCATCTTGTCTAGGTTCACCACCTTGAAGGTCATGCGGTCGGCCAGGGTTTCCGGGTCGTGGCGGCGGATCCAGGCCCGGCCCAGTTTGATGAGGCTGAGGCTGATGTCGGTGAAGGCGTAATGGCCGATTTTTTTGCTGAGGGCGCGGAACTCTGGGTCTTGCAGGGCAAAGCGCAGGGCCGCCCCAATGCCCGCCCCCCCTTCAAACACGGTGATGGGCAGGGGGCTGCTGGCCATCAGCTGCTTCAGGGCGCGGAGAATGACATCGTGACCGGGGGCTTTTACGCTGGCCCGCTCCATCAAGTCCTCCCACAGGGCCATGGACTTGTGGAAGTCGTCCATCACCATGGTCAACAGCGAATCCTCTCCCTGGAACAACATGCGGGGAGAGACATCTCGCACTCCCCGCAAAAAATCGTACATTCGGCGGTTGTGGGGGTGGTCGTTCAGGTAGGCTTCAATGTTGCTGTCCTCGGGGTCGGCATCGGTCAGGGTCGGGGCCGGGCTCCAGTGGCCCCCCACCTCAGAAAGTTCCCCGCAATCGGCCAAGTACTCAAACAGCCTGCGGGTGAAATGAAAGGCGGTGGGGGTGGGGTGGTTGGCCGGGTCGGCAAACCAGGGGGCGGGGTGCTGGGCCAACCTGCCGCTGGCCACAAAGTTCCGCAGAAAAATCTGGCGCAGCAGAATGCCAATGTAATGCTTAAAATCGTGAAGCTCCTGCCGGTAGGCGGGAGAGTACACGTCCGACAAGTCCAATCGTGGGGGCATGGAGGACATCCTGAAAAATCTTCCGGGTGGATAATAAAGCGATCTTCAAACGCTCTAAGATTTCGATGATAGAAAGCATATCTCAATCCGGGGCTGGTTCCCACCCCCCCGGGCTTGGAGGGTGGGGGTCTCTTCCCCCGAGAAATATTGAAACTTTTTTTATAACCCGTTGAACCTTTCGGGAGGGGGCTGCTCTAACAGGTATGACAAAGAGGACGGTTGGCAGACCCGAGAAGCTGCCCGCCTGTCTTTTTTGATTGCCACCGGCCCGCCTCCTCCTCGGGCCGGTTTTTTTTATTTGCGTTTGGGTTGGCCCAGGCAGGGGCGCAGGGCCGCCCCGGTGTGGCTGTGAGCCAGTTCCGCCAGTTCCCGTGGGGTTCCTTCTGCCACCACCCGCCCCCCCGCTTCGCCCCCCTCCGGCCCCAGGTCAATCACCCAGTCGGCGGTTTTAATCACCTCCAGGTTGTGTTCAATCAGCACCACGCTGTTGCCCTGGTCCACCAGCCGGTGCAGCACCTCCAGCAGCCGGGCGGTGTCGTCCAGGTGCAGCCCGGTGGTGGGTTCGTCCAGCACGTACAGGGTTTTCCCCGTGGCGGGGCGGCCCAGTTCGGCGGCCAACTTTACCCGCTGGGCCTCTCCGCCAGACAGGGTGTTGCCGGGCTGCCCCAGCTTGATGTAACCCAGCCCCACCCCCACCAGGGTTTCCAGCCTCCGCTTGATTTGGGGCTGGCGGCCAAAAAATTCCAGGGCCTCGGCGGCTTCCATGTTCAAAATGTCCGCCATGTTTTTGCCGCGGTAGCGCACGTTCAGGGTCTCTCGGTTAAACCGCTGGCCGCCGCAAACCTCGCAGTCTACCCACACGTCGGCCAGAAAGTGCATTTCGATGTGGTTCTGCCCCCGCCCTTCGCAGGTTTCGCAGCGCCCCCCCTTCACGTTGAACGAGAACCGCCCCGGACCATAGCCCCGGCTTTTGGCCTCGGGCAGAGAAGCCATCAGGGAGCGGATGGGGTCCAGGGCCCCGGTGTAGGTGGCGGGGTTTGATTTGGGCGTGCGCCCGATGGGGGACTGGTCAATGACCACCACTTGGTCCAACTGCCCGGCCCCCTGAATGCCCCGGTGGGGGCCCGCCACCACCCGCCGCTTCTCGATGATCTGCTGCAGGCCCTTCAGCAGGGTTTCCATCACCAGCGACGACTTTCCACAGCCGCTCACCCCGGTCACGGCGGTCAGCCGCCCCAGGGGAAAGCCCACGGTGATGTCTTTCAGGTTATGGGTAGAGGCTCCCTCCACCACCACCCAGCCGGGGCGCTGGGCCTCGGAGGGGCGGGTTTTTTTGTTGGAGGTTCCCGATTTTTGGCGGCCCCGGCGTTTGGGGGCCGCCAAGTCTGGCCCCGTGGCCGGAACCCATGGCCCACAACGGGGAGCCGCGGGCAGGGGAATTTGCTTGCGGCCGCTGAGGTATTGCCCCGTGAGCGACAACTCATGGGCCATCAGGTCCGCCACGGTGCCCTGGGCCACCACCCGGCCGCCCCAGTGCCCGGCTCCGGGGCCCATGTCCACCACATGGTCGGCCCGGCGGATGGTGTCTGGATCGTGCTCCACCACCACCACCGTGTTGCCCAAATCCCGCAGGCGCTCCAAGGAGACGAGCAGGCGGCCGGTGTCGCGGGGGTGCAGGCCGATGGTGGGTTCGTCCAGCACGTACAGCACCCCCACCAGCCCGCCACCAATTTGGCTGGCCAGCCGAATGCGTTGGGCCTCGCCCCCCGACAGGGTAGAGGCATCCCGGTCCAGTGATAAGTACCCCAGGCCCACGTCTCGCAGAAAGCCCAGCCGGGCGCGGATTTCTCGCAGGGGCTGCTCGGCCACCAAGGCATCATTCTCGCTCAAGGTCCACCCATTCACGGTGTCTAGGGCCTGGGTCACCGTGTTTTTGCACAACTGAGAGATGGACTGCCCCTGCAGGGTCACCGCACGATAGGGCGGGGCCAGCCGCTCGCCCCCGCAGGCCCGGCAGGGAATGTCGGCCAGCAAAGGTTCAATATGGGGCTGCCATTCCGCGGCGTCTTCTCCCCGGTACCATTCTTCCACCAGCCCCAGCACGCCCCGGAAGGCCTCCACCGTTTGGCGGCGGGTGCGCCCAAAGGCCCTGCGTTGGAACGACAGGCTTCCGCCGTCTCCTTCCAGCAGCAGCCGCTGTTCCCGTTCCGTCAGGCGGTTCCAGGGGGCTTCGATCTCAATGTCTTCCCGCTGGGCGAAGGCGCGGATCATCCGCTCCCAGCGCCCCTTCTTGCGCGACAGGGTTTGCCCCACTGGGCTCGGCTCCAGGGCCCCTTCCAGCAGGGGCCGGTTGGGGAACACCACCAGCAGGTCCGGGTTCACCTGAGCGCTTTTGCCCAGCCCCTGGCAGGTGGGGCAGGCCCCCTGGTGAGAGTTGAAACTGAACATCCGGGGAGACAGGGGCTCGGTTTGGTAATAATCGCAGGCCGGGCAGCCCGGTTCACGGCTGGCGGCCAGGGTGGTGGGGCCTTTGGTTTTCGCTCCCCCATCGGGGAACACCAACTCCGCCAAGCCGTGGCCCCGATCGAAGGCTTTTTCCAGGGCTTCCGCCAGCCGGGTGCGGCTGGCGGGTTCCAGGGTCAGTCGGTCCATCACCAGCGCCACCGGAGTGTTTTCTTCCAGGTCGCGCTGCGGCGCAGGACCAGCCAGCCAATCGGCCAGGTCGATTGGCTCACCCCCAATCAACACCCGGCGGAAGCCCTCTCCCACCAAGCCTTCCGCCGCCCCGGCCAGGTGGCCAGGGGTGTCTAACATCATGGGGTGGCGGCTGCCGGGTCGGAACAAAGGGGCCGTGACCAGCACCCGTTCTCCGGGGCGGTCGTCGACCAGTTGCCGGGCCAGCCGGGTGGGGGTGTGCCCTGCCAGGGGCTGGCCGCAATGGGGGCAGTGGGGCACGCCCGCCCGGGCGTACAACAGCCGAAGATAATCGTAAATTTCGGTGGTGGTGGCCACCGTGGAACGGGGCGAGCGGGACGCGTTCTTTTGATCGATGGCAATGGCCGGGGCCAACCCCTCCAGGGATTCCACCGGGGCCTTGTCCATGCGCCCCAGAAAGCGCCGGGCATAAGTGGATAAACTCTCCACGTAGCGGGCCTGCCCTTCGGCAAACAGGGTGTCGAAGGCCAGGGAAGTTTTGCCCGAACCCGAGGGTCCGGTGATGACCGTGAGGGTTCCCCGGGGAATGGTGACGTTGATTCCCTGGAGGTTGTTCTTGCTGGCACCCCGCACAATCATATCCGTGCCGGAGGGCTTGGCCACAGACTTTGGGGAAATCGTCCGTCCAGAGGTTGCCTGGCTGGAAGGCTTTTTGGCGGGGGGTTTGGGGGCCAGCACGTCGGCCAATACCCGCCCGGTGAGGGATTTGGCTTGGGCGGCCACTTTTTCTGGGGTGCCCTGGGCCACGATTTTTCCGCCGTGCTTGCCGCCCCCCGGTCCCAGGTCAATCACCCAGTCGGCGGTTTTGATGACGTCTAGGTTGTGTTCGATGACCAGCACGGTGTTGCCCTGCTCCACCAATTGGTTCATGGCCGCCAACAAAATGCGGATGTCATGAAAGTGCAGACCGGTGGTGGGTTCGTCGAGCAGATACAGGGTGCGGCCGGTGGCGGTCTTGCGCAGTTCGCTGGCCAGTTTCACCCGTTGGGCCTCGCCGCCAGACAGGGTGGTGGCGGGCTGCCCCAGGTGAATATACCCCAGCCCCACCATCTCTAAGGTTTCCAGCACCCGGGCCACCACCGGCACGTTGGCGAAAAACCGGGCGCCTTCGGCCACGGTCATTTCCAGCACGTCAAAAATGGTCTTCCCCTTGTAGTGAATTTGCAGGGTTTCTTCGTTGAAGCGCCGCCCCCGGCATTCTTCGCAGGGAATTTCCACGTTGGCCATGAACTGCATTTCGATGGTGCGTACCCCGGCCCCCTGGCAGGCCTCACAGCGGCCCCCGGGAATATTGAAGGAGAACCGCCCGGGGGCATACCCCCGAATGCGGGATTCATCCACCTGGGTGAACAGTTGTCGGATGCCGTCGAAGGCTTTGGTGTAGGTGGCGGGGTTAGAGCGGGGGGTGCGCCCGATGGGGGCCTGGTCAATCTCGATCACTTTGTCCAAGCCGGACAGGCCCTCTACCCGGCCCAGGGGGGTCTGCACCGCGTCGGGGGAACTGCCCCGTTGGCCCAGGCTTTCATCCAGGGCGGGCTTCAGCACGTCGTGAATCAAGGTGGATTTCCCCGAGCCGCTCACCCCCGTCACGGCGACCATGACCCCCAGGGGAATGTTCACGTTCAGGCCGTTCAGGTTGTTGGCGGTGGCCCCCAGAATGGCCAGCTTTCCGGCCCCAGCCCGGCGGCGTTTGGCCGGCACGGCAATGGCTTCGCTTCCGGCCAAATACCGGCCGGTGAGGGATTCGGGGTGGGCGGCCAAGTCGCCCGGCGGGGCCACGGCCAACAGACGCCCCCCCTGCACCCCGGCGCCGGGGCCCATGTCTACCACCAGGTCGGCTTCTTCGATGGTCTCTTGGTCGTGCTCCATCACAAACACTGTGTTGCCAATGTCTCGCAGGCGCTTCAGGGTGTGAATCAGCCGCCGGTTGTCGGTTTGGTGCAGCCCAATGGAGGGCTCATCCAGCACGTACAGCACCCCTTGCAGCCCGGAGCCCAGCTGCCGGGCCAGCCGAATGCGCTGGGCCTCTCCCCCAGACAGGGTGACCGAGCCACGGTTCACCGACAGGTAGCCCACCCCCACTTGGTCTAAAAACCCCAGCCGCCCGGTGATCTCCCGAAACAGGTCCCGCCCCACCCGGGCCTCGGTGTCTCCCAGCCGCAGGCCGGTGAAAAACACCAAGGAGTCCTCCACGGTGAGGCCCGATAGGGTGTGAATGTTCTGCTTGTGAAACGTGACCGCCAGGGCCGCTTTGTTCAGCCGGGAGCCCCGGCAGTCGGGGCACACCGCCGACTCTTGATAGCGGGCCAGGGCTTCTCCCACGAACCGGGAGATGAACTCGAGGATGGGGGCCAAGCCGGGCCAGCGCCGCTCGCGCCGGGCCATGGTGGTCAGGTCCTCCGGGCGGCGGAACACGTTGCGAATGCCCAGGGCCACCGGGTGGGTGCCCAGCAAAAACTTATCGCGGGCGGCGCGGGGCAGCTGCCCCCAGGGGGTTTTCACGTCTAGCCCCAGCCCCCGGGCGGCTTCCACCAGCATGTCGCCAGAAATATTGCTGAAGGGCAGGGCCCCCCGGGCGGTTAAGCAGGCCAGGGCCCCCTGGTTCAGGGGCAGGTGGGCGTGGAACAGTTTGCTCTCGGTGAACCGGGTGAGTTCCCCCAAGCCGTGGCAGGTGGGGCAGGCCCCTTGGGGGGCGTTGAAGGAAAACAGCCGGGGTTCCATTTCGGGAATGGTCACCTGGCAGTCGGGGCAGGCCATTTTGCTGCTGAACAGGTGGTCGTCCCAGTGAGAGGCTTGCTGGTCTTCCTTGAAGCCCGTTTTTTTCGCGGATTTTTTTTCAGCCGGTTCAGCCGTGCGCTCCAGGGCCACGGTCACCAAGCCGTCGGCCAGAGACAGGGCTTTTTCCAGGGCATCGGTCAGCCGCGAGCGGTGATCTTCGGTCAGGGTCAGCCGGTCCACCACCAACTCAATGGTGTGCTTTTCGTAGCGGGCCAAATTCACCGGTCCTTCATCCAGCCGTTGCAGCGTTCCGTTGATGCGCGCCCGCAGCCACCCGGCCTCGGCCCACTGGGCCAGCTCCCGGCGATATTCTCCCTTGCGGCTGCGAACCACCGGGGCCAGCACCAGGGCCAGGGGGGCCTGGGCCGGGTCCTTCCCCAGCCGGGTCAGCAAGTGGTCGGCCATTTGTTGGGGGGCCTGACCCTGAATGGGTTTGCCGCAAGAAGGGCAGTGGGGCAGGCCAAACCGGGCGAACAGCAGCCGGTACAAATCGAACAACTCCGTAACGGTGCCCACCGTGGAGCGGGGGTTGCGGTTCACCGTCTTCTGGTCAATGGATATGGTGGGCGATAACCCCTCGATATGTTCCACCTTGGGTTTGTCCATCTGCCCCAAAAACTGCCGGGCGTAGGGAGACAAACTCTCCATGAACCGCCGTTGGCCCTCTTTGAATATCGTGTCGAAGGCCAGCGACGACTTGCCCGACCCGCTCACCCCGGTGAACACCGTCAGGCTGTCGCGGGGCAGTTCCAGGCTCACGTTTTGGAGGTTATGTTCGGCGGCCCCCACCACAATCAGCTTGGCGGGAGATTTGTCTTGGGGGGGCATGTCGGTCTTCTCTTCAGGGGGCCGCTTGGGGGTAGAACAACCAAAGAGATCATTTTCTCACCTCTGGGCCAAAATCAAAACCCTTCCCAAAGAACCTTCTGGGGGTGGGTTCCTCAACAGCACCCCCCTGCCCTTCCCTGCGGGCTTCCCCCTATAAAGCACCCCTGCCCTGCGGGCATCCCCTCCCCTTCGTGGAGGGGAAATAAATCGAAACCGAAAAGGGATCAGCTTGCTTCCTTCCGGTTTTCACGAACAGAACAGATTCTATATCTTTATCCTTCGGCCTAAGCCGGCATTGCCCATCTCCGATGGGGAGGGGCAAACGCCCGAAGGGCGTTGGGGAGGGGTGCTTTAACGGTTGAAAAGAGTAGCCGGTGGATTCGAGTAAAGGAGGGGTATGGTGGGGAGCAATCTCAAAAATCTTACTAACGCACCTTCGCTGTCCTGCCTTCACGGCAGCAATTTTACGGCAGCACCTTCAGGGTAAAGGCAGCCCCGTAGGGGGTGGCGGTGCCGTCAACCCGCAGCCACACCTGCCCAAAGTCATCCACCGTCACCGAGCAAACCGCCCCCGGCAAGGTGGCACTGTTGGCCATGCAGGTCAGCTGCCGGTAATGGGGAGAGAACGCGTTCAGCGACAGGGCCCCCTCTGAGGATTCCAGGCTGACTTGCACCTCCCGTCCGGGCTCCAATCCTTCCACGATATAATGAGAGAAGGTGTTGTCCACCTGCCCCTGGTAGGGCAGGTGCTGGGTGATGTCCATGGGCAGGGAGGCTTCTCCCTCGGGGCGGGGGGCCGGGGAAACGTCGAGGGTAAAGTTGGCGGCCTTCAGGCCGTCCAGCCAAGTGGCATCGGCCAGCACGAACAGTTCCCCCGTTTCGCCGGTTTCCGCCAGGCATTGGTCGTCCATCCATTCGGTGCTGGCGCAGGCGGTTTGGCGAAAGGCCGGGTCCAGGTACACATACAGGTTCACGTCTCCATTCATGCGGCTGAGCTTCACCAAATAAGCGGTGTGCGGGACCAGCCCCCCCACTTGGTAATAACTGTTTTGCTCCATCACGCCGCCCCGGTAGGGCAGGCGGCCGGTAATCTCCGCCGGGTAGCCGGGGGCGCCCTCGCTCACCGGGGCTTCCTGCACGTCTACCCGATAGGTGGCCCCGCCGCTGGGGGCCCGGGTGGTGAGATACACTTGCCCCGCCGCACCCGCCCGGGTGACGCACCCCTGGGCATCGGCCCCGGCGGGGGCGGTGCCGGTGCAAGACGCCGCGGCGAAACTATCGGCGGAGACCTCGTAGGCCACGTCGCCCTGGCGGCGGGTCAGGGCCACCATGTACACCCGAGAGGCCGACAGCCCAGAGGCCACGTAATAGCTGGCGGTGGCGTCCACTTGGCCTGGGAAGGGGGTGCGGCCGGTGATGTCTACCGGTTGAGACAGGGAGCCCTGATAGGTGGTGCTGCCGCCGCCAGCAGACGGCACGGCGGTGAGGGTGTATTCTCCCCCGCCGCTTTGGGTGCCCCCGGCCAGCACATACAACAAGCCGTTGGGGTTGGCGTGGGCCCGGCAGGCTTCTGGCTGGGTGCCGGGCTTGGCCGAGGAACACAGGGGGGTGATGAACGGATCGGAATACAAGAACAGGTTGGCGTCGCCGGTGGGGTTATCCAGCCGCACTTGGTAATAGCCCCCCGGCGTTAGGCCCGCCAGGGTGTAGTAAGAGAAGCTGGTGTCTACCTGGCCCCGGCGGCCCCGGCTGGCGTCTAAGGCCACGGGGGCGTTGACCGAGCCTTCGTAGCGGGTGGCGGCGGGTCCGGCCTCGGCCACCAGCAAGGTGAACGAGGACCCCATGGGGGAGGGGCTTTCGGCCCGGATGTACAGTTGACCAGAGGCATTGGCCACGGCCCGGCAGGTGCCCCCCCGGCTGGTCTCGGCAGAGGCCCCGCACAACAGCGAGCCAAAGCCGTCGGAGAACACCGACAGGTTGGTTTGCCCCCCCTGGGCCATGGCCCCCACCCGGTACACCCGGCCCGGAACCAAGCCCTCCACCACATAATGGGACCGACCCGCCCCGGCCTCTCCCTGAAAGGGCAGATGGTCGGCCGATAAGGGAATGGGGGCGATTTCGCTGCCCTGGCTGGCGTGGGTTTCCGCGGGGGTCACCGCCAAATGAAACACCGATCCTCCCATCCGTTGGGCGGCATCGCCCCCCACCCGAATCCACAGGTGCCCCTGGTCATCGGCCTTGGCCGTGCAGCTGCGGTCGGCAGAGCCCCGCAGCCCGCTGCCGCAGAACCCCGGCCCCCACAGGTCGTCCGGGTTGGGAATGAACAGGGTCAGGTCGTCTTCCAGGCCGGTCAGGTCCACCCGCACCACCTGCCGGGGGGCCAGGCCCTCCACCAGGTAATGGCTGGCGCTGGCGTCTACTTGGCCGCGGTGGGGCAGGGCCTGGGCGTCAAGCGCCAGGGGCTGACCGGGCCGCCCTTCCGGTTGGTAGCTATTGGGGCGAACATCCAGAACGTAGCCGCTGCCCCCGCCCGATTCTTGGCCGCTCACCCGGATGAACAGCCGCCCCTGGTCATCGGCCAGGGCGGCGCAGCTTTCTCCCTGGGCGGCAGGGTTGGCCGAGCCGCAGGCCAGCAGGCCGTCGAACCCCGCGTTTCGGTACACCAGCAGGTTCACGTTGCCAGTCAGCCCCGACAGGCTTACCCGGTAGGGCTTTCCGGGGGTCAGCCCCCCGGCCTGAAAGTAGGCGTCTCCCAGGCCGATGCGGCCCTGGTGGGGCAACTGCCCGGTGATGTCACGGGGTTCTCGTTTCTGGCCGGTTTCTCCCGGCAATAGCACCACCAGTTGGGCGTGACCCTCCACCGTGGAACCCGGCAGCGAGGCCGCCACCCCGGCCACTCCCGGGGCGGTGCCCTGGGCTTCTCCTGGGCTGGTGATGACCGCTACTTCTCGCTGTTCCACCCGCCACTCCAGCTGCCCGGTCAGGTCCCGGGTCGAGCCATCGGTATAGGTGCCCAGGGCGGTGAAACGCCAAGCCTGTCCAGAGGCCACGGTGGCGGCGGAGGGCATCAGGTGAATTTCCACCAGCCCCTCCCCCTCGCGGGGCAGGTCAGAAGAAGGCGTAGACAATTGAGACAAGAACAGCCCCCCCGCCAGCCCCAGCACCACGGTGGGCACCACCAGCGGGCCAATCCCGCCGTTCAGCCGAAACGCCTGGCGAACCGGCGATGGCTGGGCGGCTGGTTTCCGCTGAGATCTTGGCTTTCGGGGGGAAGGAGCCATGGGGAAAGGAGTTCCGGCGAATCAAAAACAGCAAACCAGTTCAAATGTGAGGGATTTTCACGATAGTGGCCCCCAATCCATGGTTTGTCAAGGCAACCCATGGGAATAGCCCATCTTGAGGGCGCAGAGGTCTCAAAGGGACACATCCAATGAATCGGTTGGCGGATGGTTTTAGCGTGAGAGGAAAAAGGAGACCTCTGCATCACCCAGGTTTTTGCCGTGAAAAGGAAGAATGGGGGAGAAGAAACAAGTGGGGCCAAGATCAAGTCTTGGCCCCACCTGTATTTATTTGGGTTTCACCTTCACCCATTCATAGTCTTGTTTTCACGTTCACCAACTTAGATGTGACCGACCCTGGCCGCCAGTCGGTGTAGGTGGCGGTGACGTCGCAGGTGTTGGCCGGGCTGGCCGACACCGACGTCACCAAACCAGAGGCGCTCACCGAAGCCACGGTGGGGGCGCTGGAGGCCCAAGTGAAGTTGGTCAACACCGAGTCTACCGTGCCGTCGCTGAAGGTGGCGGTGGCGGTCATTTGGCGGGTGTTGCCCACCGCTAGGTTGTTGATTTTGCCGGGTGTGATTCCTACCCGGGTGACGATGGCGTTGGTGACGTTCACCGTGCCCGTCCCTGACACTGGGTTAAGCGCCGCGCCAATGGTGACCGGGGTTCCGGTGCCCCCGGCCCCCACGGCGGTGACCACCCCCGCCGAGGTGACCGACGCCAGGGCGGTGTTGGAGGACGTCCAGGTAACCATGGTGGTCAGGTTGGCCACCGTACCGGCGGAGAAGGTTCCCGTGGCGGTCATGGCCTGGATTTGACCCTTGGCCAAGGTGACCGGGCTGGGGGTCACGGCGATGCTCACCAGGGTTTCGTTGGTGATGGTGAGGGCGGTTTGACCCGACACCGCGATGTTGGGGTGGGTGGCGGTGAGGGTGACCGGTCCCCCGGCGCCCAGAGTAGTCACCAGCCCTGCGGCATTCACCGAGGCCAAGGCCGGATTGGACGAGGTCCAATTCACCGTCGTGGTCAGGTTCAGGGTACTGGCATCGGAGTAGGTTCCCGTGGCGGTATAGGCCTGCTGCACCCCCACCGGCAGAATGCTGTTGGCCGGGGTGAGGGCGATGCCGGTCAGGGTGGCCGCGGTCACCGTCAGGGTGCCAGTGGACCCGCCAGAGGCGGTGCTGGAGGTTCCGCTGATGTTGGTGACCGGGTCCGTGGCATCAATGGTCACGGTTCCGGGAGACACTCCGCTGGCCAACCCGGTGGTGCTGATGGTGGCCACCCCTGGATTGCTAGAGGTCCAGGTCACCGAACTGGTGACGTCCACCGTGCTGGCATCGGAATAGGTGGCCGTGGCGGTGAAGGCGATGGGAATGCCCCCATTGGCTAGGGTGGGGGCCGACACCGCCGCTGGGGTGACGGTGATGAAGCTCAACGTGGCGTTGGCCACCACCATGGAGGCCGTGCCGGAGGTGCCGGTGGCCAGCCACACTGCCGTGATGACGGCGGTGCCCGCCCCCACCCCGCTGGCCAAGCCCGTGGAAGACACGGTGGCCACCGCCACATTGCTGCTGCTCCACTGCACCGCCGTGGTCACATCCACCGAGGTGCCGTCGGAGTAGTTGGCGAAGGCCGAGAAGGCATGGGGCGACCCGCCGCTGGAAATTTTCACCGCGTTTACCGTGGCGGGAGAAACCGTGATGCTGGACAAGCTGGCGGAGGTCACCGTGAACAGGGTGGAGCCGCTGACCCCGCCGTAACTGGCCGTGATGATCGCTCCCCCGGCCGACAGGGCGTTGGCCAAGCCCTGAGCGTTCACCGTGGCCACCGTGGTGCTGCCCGACGACCAAGACGAAATGGCCGTCAAGTCAAAGGACGTGCCGTCGGAGTAGTTCCCCATGGCGTTAAACTGCCTGGTTTGGCCAGGAGCCGTTTGGGGGTTGGTGGGGGTGACGGTGATGCTGTTCAGGGTGGCCGCCGTCACCGTCAGGTTGGCGCTGCCCAACTTGCCAGACAGGCTGGCGGTGATGGTGACCCCTCCAGCGGCAACCCCCAGGGCCAAGCCGGTGTTGTCCAGGGCAATGCCGTTGTTGCTGGAGGTCCAGGTGACCTGGTTCGTCACATCGGCCGAAGTGCCGTTGGAGTAATTGGCCGTGGCGGTGAACTGCTTGCTCAACCCCACCGGCAGGGTGGCGGAAGAGGGCGTGACCACGATGGTGTTCAGCACGGGGTTGGTGATGGTGGCCGTGCTGGCGGCTGTTTTGCCCGACAGCGAAGCGGTGATGACTGCCGTGCCCGCCGAGATGCCGGTAACCACGCCGTCGGCCCACACGATGGCCGCCGCGGTGTTGCCCGAGGTCCACGCCACATCCGGGGTGATGTCGCGGGATGTGCCGTCGGAGTAGTTGCCAGTGGCGGTGACCTGCCGGGTCAGCCCCGCCGCCATGCTAAAGGCCGACGGACTGACGGTGATGCTGGACAGGGTGGCCGCGTTCACCACCACGTTGGCCGTTCCGGTGAAGCCCCCCATGCTGGCGCTGATGGAAACGCTCCCCGCCGCCACGCCGGTGACCAGGCCGGTGTTGTCTACAATGGCCGTGGCGGTGCTGCCAGTGGTCCAGGTGACCAGATCGGTAATATCCAAAGACTGGCCGTTGCTGTACACCCCGGTGGCGGTTAGGGGTTGGGTCAACCCAGCCACCAGGGTGCTGTTGGCCGGGCTGACGGCAATGCTTTGCAGGGTGGCCGACACCACCGTCAGGGTGACCGTGCCGGTGAACCCGCCATGGGCGGCGCTGATTTGCACGCTGCCAGCGGCCAAGCCGCTCACCACCCCCGCGGGGCTAATGGTGGCCACGGCCGTGTTGGCGGAACTCCAGGTGACCACATGGGTCAGGTCGCCAGAGGTGCCGTCCGAATAGGAGCCCCAGGCTTGAAGCGCCAGGGCTTGACCCGCCACCACCTGTGTTACGCCAGCCACAATGCTCACCCCGGTCAGGGCCGCGCTGGTCACCGTTAAGGTGGCGCTGCCGCTGGTGCCGCTCAGGGTGGCGGTGATGGTGGCGGTTCCCGCCCCCACGCCCGTGGCTAGCCCCGCGGCGTTCACCGTGGCGATGGCCGTGTTGGAAGAGGCCCACACCACCGTGGAGGTGACGTCGGCGGAGGTTCCGTTGGAGTAGTTGGCGGTGGCGGTGTAGGACACTGTTTGCCCTGCCGCCATGGACTTGGAGGAGGGGCTAATGGTGATGAAGCTTAGGCTGGCTGCCTGAACGGAAACGGTGGCACTTTTGCTCAGGCCAGAGCCCGCATGGGTGGCGGTGATGGACACCGTGCCCGCCCCAATTCCGCTCACCAGACCACTGGCCGATACCGTGGCCACCCCGGTGTTGGCCGAACTCCAGGTGACCAGGGAGGTGATGTCGCGGCTAGAGCCGTCGGACCAGGTGCCGGTGGCGATGATTTGCTGGGTGCCGCCAGCGGGCAGGGTCGTGGCTGCTGGAAACAGGGTGATGGACGTCAGGGCGGCTCCGGTCACCGTCAGGGCGGCGGTGGACGTTTTGCCCCCCAGGGCGGCGGTGATGGTGACGGTTCCGGCCGAGATTCCGGTGGCCGTGCCCGCGGCGTTGATGGAGGCCGATCCGGTGCCCCCGGTGGCGCTCCAGGTGACCTGGGTGGTCACGTCAGCCGAGGTGCCGTCCATGTAAGTGCCGGTGGCGGTGAAGGCTTGTTGAAAGCCCACGGCCAGGCTGGCAGTGGCGGGCGTGACCGTGAGGAAGGACAGGGCCACCCCCGTTACCGTGACCGAGGCCGTGTTCGACTTCCCGCCAAGGGATGCCGTGAGGGTGACGCTCCCCTGGCCGGTGGCGGTGGCCAGCCCCGTGCCATCCACCGTGGCGATCAGGTTGTCCGACGACGTCCAGTTGACGGTGTTGGTCAGGTTGGCGGTGGAGTTGTCGGAGTAGGTGCCGGTGGCGGTCAACTGGGCCGTGGCGCCCTGCTGCAAGGTAACCGTGCCAGGGGTGACGGCAATGGATTGCAGCGTTTTGGCGGTGACCGTGAGGCTGGCGGAGCCAGACTTACCCGACAGGCTGGCGGTGAGGGTGGCCGTGCCGGTGCCTTGGGCGGTAGCCAGCCCGGCGGCACCCACCGTGGCGGTCAGGTTGTCCGACGATGTCCAGCTGACGGTGTTGGTCAGGTCAGCGGTGGTGGCATCGGTATAGGTCCCGGTGGCGGTCAGTTGTTGGGTCAGCCCCTTGGGCAGGCTGGCCGATGCCGGAGTGACGGCGATGGAAGACAACGCTGCCGGAGTAACCGTGAGGCTGGCCGTGCCCGACTTGCCGGACAGGCTGGCGGTGAGGGTGGCCGTGCCCGTGCTGTGGGCGGTAACCAGCCCGCTGGCATCCACCGTGGCGGCCGGGTTGTTGGAGGATGTCCAACTGACGGTGTTGGTCAGGTCGGCGGTGGTGGCATCGGTGTAGGTTCCCGTGGCCGCCAACTGCTGGGTCAGCCCCTTGGCCAAACTGGTGGCCCCTGGGGTGACGGCGATGGAGGTCAGCGCCGCTGGGGTCACGGTAAGGCTGGCGGTGCCCGACTGGCCGGACAGGCTGGCGGTGAGGGTGACGGTGCCGGTCGCCATGGCGGTGGCCAAGCCGGTTCCGTCAATCGTGGCGATGGCGTTGCTGCTGGATGCCCAGGTGACCGAGGAGGTGATGTCGACCGTGGTGCCGTTGTCGTAGCTGCCGCTGGCGGTGAAGGCCTGGGTGAGCCCCTTGGCCAAACTGGCGGTGCCAGGGGTGACGGTAATCAATTGCAGGGCCGGGGCGGTGACCGTGAGGGCGGCAGAGCCGCTGCGGCCCCCCAGGGTGGCGATAAGGGTGGTGCTGCCTGGGCTAACCATGGTTGCCAGCCCGGCGCTGTCTACCGTGGCGATGGAGGTATTGCCGGAAGACCAGGTGACGGAACCGGTGATGTCCACCGTGGAGCCGTTGGAGTAACTTCCGCTGGCGGTCATTTGTTGGGTTAACCCCTGGGGCTTGGAGAGCGGGTCGGGGGTGAGGGTAATCAACTGCAGCACGGCGGCGCTGCCGGTGATGGACGAAGTGTTGGATACACCCCCCAGGGTGGCGGTGATCACGGCCGTGCCGGTGCCGGTGGCGGTGACCACGCCCGCGGAGTTGACCGTGGCCACGGCGGTGTTGCTGCTGCTCCAAGTGACGGAACCGGTGATGTCTGGGGATGAGCCGTCGGAGTAGTGCCCCTGGGCGCTCAATGGCTGGGTCAGGCCGATGGGCAGGGTGGCCGAGCCGGGAGAAACGGTGATGGAGTTCAACTGAGCGGCGGTGATGGTGAGGCCGGTGGAACCGGAAACTCCGTCCAAGTCTGCCGTCACGGCCACGGTTCCGGCGGTGCCGGTGGTCAGCAGGCCAGCGCTGTTGATGGAAGCCGTGCCAGTGCCAGGGGTGACCCCCCAGGTAACCTGAGCGGTGATGTCGCTGGTGGTGCCGTCGGAGTAGCTTCCTTGGGCGGTGTAGGCTTGGGTAAGCCCAGCGGCCAGCGAGGCCCCCGCCGGGGTCACGGCGATGGATTGCAGTGTGGCCCCGCCTCCTCCTCCACCTCCACCTCCCCCGCCGCTGGAACATGCCGAAAGGCTAACCGTGAGGGCCGCCGCTAGGGCGGCCTGGGCCAACCGTTTGCCGGTGAATCCGGCCATCTTTTCTGCCCATTGGGCCAAGGCAGAAATGGGGAAAACAAACGCAACTGAAGTAAGCGGGGCCATGACAGGTTCCTTTCAATGCCTTCTCACCTTGGGTTTCTCCGGTTCCCCTGATTTCATCCACCCAGCCATGACAATAGCCCGGCAGAAGGGATCAACCCTGGTTTCCGACGTTGGTGTTGGATGAACATACATATATAGTACCTTTTTATGAATTACGTTGTCAATATGACATATATTTCTTACAAAAAATTACCCCCGTGTTAGTTCGTCCTTAAAAATCACAGGTGTGTTTCAGGTCAGTCTTCAAATTCTCTTGCAAGCCACTGATCGGCTATATATTTATATTTCCCATCCCCCATCCCATTCTCTCTTTCTCTCTTTCTCTCTTTCTCCTTGGATTGACTGCCAAAACCAAAATCACAACGCTGTCAGAAAATATATCCCGTAAGAAAAAGATATCCTGTCAAATCAGACCTTTTTATTCGTATTTCCTAGGAAGAAATAACGGGTTTTTCTCTGGCAGGTTCCCTAGGCTGGCCATCCCCATGGTGGCGGGGTGCCGTAGGGCAGAGGGGCCAAAATTCATCTTGGCCCCGAATTTAGCGCTGGGGACGGGCGGCGTTAGCCGCCAGGGAGAGGTGTTATTGTGGATGGGAATGACTCTCATATGGCGGGTGACGTGACCTTGAGGATTCACCAACGTTTATTAGTAAACCAGATTGACTAAATAGTCATTCTGGTTTACTATCATTCTATGAAGCATCCAAAATGGACTTTGTCTCAGAAGATGGACCTGATTCAGGTTGACCGGTTGGATGAATATCAACCGTTGGGACGATATTTGATTTTGCTGTTTCGGGCGTTTGAAGACGAACTGATTCATGAGTTGAAGCAATCCGGCTATGAAGATGTGCGGGCCTCTGACCTAAATATTCTTCGGTTTGTCTCGCCCCGGGGCTCTTTGCCCAGCGAGATTGCTAAACTTGCCGGTATTACCAAACAGGCGGTGGGCAAAATGGCGGGGTCGCTGGAAAAACGCGGATATCTCACGCTGACCCAAGGGGATTACGACAAGCGGACCCGTGTGGTGCGGTTTTCTCCCGTGGGCGAACAGTTGGTCGGTGAAATGGTGGAAATCATTATCCGGATTGAAAAGCGCTTCGCGGCGGCTTTGGGCAAAAGCCCTTACAAGAAATTAAAGTCCCAATTGGAAAAATTGTTTTCTCTTTACCGGAAATAGCCCATGAAGTTTGTCACCATTCAAAACCATCGATTGGCCTATCGGGAGGAAGGGCAGGGACCCGTTTTATTGTTTGTGCATGGAACGCCCACCTCTTCCTTTGAATATGTGGAGCTTTTCCACCGCTTGAAGCCGGCCTTCCGCTGCGTGGCCATGGATATGCTGGGGTTTGGAGAATCGGATAAGCCGAAGGATGGAGATTATTCGTTGAGCGGCCACACGGACCGGCTGCGGCTGTTTATTCGGTACCTCTCGCTGGATGAGTTTCATTTGGTACTGCACGATTTTGGCGGCGTGATTGGCTTGCCTGTGGCTCTAGAGATGAAAAATAAGGTCCGGTCGTTGACCCTAATGAATACCTGGGCATGGCCGCTGATTGAAACCCAGCCCTCCCTTCGTTTTCAGCAATGGCTCATGAAATCGAGGTTGATGGTGTGGCTGTATTTGCGGGCAAATTTTTCCGCGCGGGTGCTGTTGAAAATGTCTTGGGGAAAATACCGGCCGCTGACCAAAGAAAAACACTTGGCCTATCAAAGTTTTTTTAAAACCGCCGCAGAGCGTTATGGCACGGTAGGGTTTTTAAAGGCCCTGTTCGACTTTGAAAATCCGGCCTGGGCCATTGGCGGAAGGTTGTCCGAGTTGCAATCCCTTCCAGTACGCGTGATTTGGGGGAAGGCGGATCAACTGGTGGCTTTGCCCAATTTGGAGCGATGGAAGGATCTGTTGCCTCAAGCGCAGGTTACCGAGATTGAGACTGCGGGCCACTATGTAGCCGACGAAGCGGCCGATTTGGTGGCCGCCGCGATGAAAACTCTTTGCCTGTAAATCTAATTTTCCCCAATTGTAAGCCAGAAGGAAGCAATCACCTCATCCATCGGAGACGAGTCATGGGGGACAGAACTTCGGGCTTATTCTTCGTTCCTTTCCAGCAGGTGGGCCTGAACTTCCCCCGCCAGGTAACGGGCGGCTTGGGGGGTGGGGGGGCGGGTCAAGAACTCTTCTACCGGCCAGGGACCGCTGACTTGGCCCTGGCGCACAAACCACACCCGCCCCCCCAGGGCCCGGGCCAGGGCGGGGTCGTGGGTGGCGGCCACCACCAGGGTGCGGTGGTTTTGGGCCATGGCCAGCACCATGCGGGTGACCGCCGCCCGGTTGGCGGGGTCCAGGGCGGTGGTGGGTTCATCCAACAGGGCCGCCTGGGGGGCCAGGGCCGCAAGTCGGGCCATGGCTAGCCGCTGGCTCTCGCCGCCAGACAACGCCGTGGCTTGTTCTCGGCCTGTGAACCCAGCCAGGGCCAAGGCCTCGGCGACCTGCTGTTTTCTGGCGGCACGGCCCGGCACGTTCTGTTTCCCCTTCCGTTTCCCTTTCCCTTCCCTTTGTTCTCTCCATTTCAATGGCAGTTCCAGATTGCGGGCCACCGAGCCGGAAAAGAACACGGGCCGCTGGGTGGCCAAACAAACCTCGCCTCCTCGGGGGGGGCAGGGGGGGAAAGGCTCTTCCTCTACCCAAACCCGGCCCCGGCTGGGCACCAGCAGCCCCGCCGCCAGCCGCAGCAGGGTGGTTTTGCCAGCCCCGTTGGGGCCCATCAACAGGTTGGGGGCATCGGCTTGAAAGGTTAGGCTCACTGGGTGCAGCACGCTCCGTTCAGAGGAGTCCCAAGTGGCTTGATCCAACACCAAACGAATCATGGGGCGCCTCCCTTCAGGCGGTACAGCAGGGCGTTTAGCCCCAGCCCCAGGCCGATCAGCACCATGCCCAGGGCCAAAGCCAGGGTGTGGTTCCCCTTGGCGGTTTCCATGGCAATGGCGGTGGTCATCACCCGGGTTTGCCCGGCTATGTTTCCCCCCACCATCAACACGCCCCCTACCTCTGCCAGGGCCCGCCCCAGCCCTGCCACCACCGCGGCCAGCATTCCCGTTCGGGTTTCCATGGCCAGCACCCAAACCAACTGCCGGGGGCTTGCCCCCAGGGTGCGGGCGGTTTCGATGGTGAGGGGATGCACCCCCCGGGCGGCGGCGTAAGTGAGGCCCGTGACGATGGGCCAGGCCAGCAGGGTTTGCACCATCACCATGGCGGTGGGGGTGAACAGCAGCCCCCAGGACCCCAGGGGCCCCTGCCGGCTGAGCAACAGAAAGACCATCAGCCCCATGACCACCGGGGGGGTGCCCATTAGGGCATGAATGACCGTGACCCACAGGCCCCGCCAGGGAACGGGAGCCAGGGCCAAGGCAAACCCCGCGGGAATGCCTGCCAGGGAAGCCAGGGCCACCGCCGTCAGACTCACCTCCAGCGACAGCCCAATCATGCCATATACCTCGGCATCGCCGGAAAAAATCAAACGCAGGGCCTCAAGGGCAGCGGCAGACAGTCCGTCCAAGGGTGACCAAAGGTGGAGGGTTTAAGGGAGAAAACCAGCGGCAGTTATTCAGGAAGAAACGTAAAGGCGGAGACTTGAGGAAAACCCGCCTGGGTTAAAGCCGCCATGGCTTGGGTGTGGTGATCTTTGGAGAGGATGATTTCCACCCGGGCTTCCTCGCCGCTGACGGCGGCCCGGCAGCGGAACAAGTGCAGGGGAATCTTCGCTGTCCGCAGGGCCAGCATCACCTGTTCTCCCACCTCTGTTCCGCCAGAGAGTTCCAGCCGGATGGAACCGGACCCCATGGCCATGTAGTGGTCGAAAAAGGTGAGCAGGGTGGTGCTGGTGAGCAGCCCCACCAGTTTTCCTTGGGAAACCACCGGCAGGCTGTTGATCCGCCGGGTTTTCATCAACCGCACGGCTTGCTCCATGGGGGCCAAGGGCTCGATGGTAATCACCTTGGGGGTCATCACCTTGGCCACCGTGAGGGAGGTCAGGTATTGCTGGCTGGCGGGGAAAAGGGACTCGATGCCGGTGGGAAGGGCGTGGTCCCGCAGGTCTCGGTCGGACAATATGCCCGCCAAGTTTCCATTGGCTTCCAGCACGGGCAGGTGGCGGATCTGAAAGGCCGTCATCAACCGGTCGGCCTTCAACAGGTCATCGGCGGGTGAAACGGTCACCACGTCTCGGCGCATCCATTGTTCTACAATCATAGAATCTCCATAGAACCTCTGGAATGTCTCTTAGACATCCATTCCTCGAATCCCCCGGCTACTCTTTGTCATCCGTTCAGCGGGTGAAGACTGGACGGAAGCACCCAACCCACCGGCTTCATGCCATTCCCAACAGCACCCTTCCCTGCCGCCTTTCAGGCGGCTGTCCCTCCCCATCGGAGAGGGACTTTACTCGAATCCATCGGCTATGCGATTCATCCATTCAGTGGGTGAAAACTGGATGGAAGCAAGCACATCACCTTCCGGACTCAACTCATTTCTCCTTCCCATCGGGGAGGGGATGCCCCGCCAGGGGCAGGGGTGGGGTTCCGATCGGGGCGGGGGGTTGTTTGGAATCACCAGCCCGCCCCGGAAGGCCTCTCCATGTTTTTTTCGATGGGTTTCCTCCGTGTTTATACGTGAGCCGGGGAAGGGTGTCCAGGGAGGGTGAACGTTAACTGAAAAACAGTGAAAGGCAGGAAAAAAACAGGGACCTTGAGTTTTGACGGCCTACCCAGGTATAAGAGGAAGACCTCAACCCCAGGCAGATTTCCAGACTCACCCCGCCCGAAGAGAGATTTATGCCCAAGAAAATTTTCCAAAACCTATTCGCTTTGTCGGCCTTAAAGGTTGCCGTGTTGATTACCTTGGCCACCATGATTTTGTTCATGGTGAACTATTTAACCCCGGGGGGGACGTTTTTTAGTCTTTTGGATAAAAAATGGGTGGATTCCATCATGAAAAACCGGGGAACGGTGGATCACACCCCCGGCGTGGTGATTGTGACCGCCGATGCCAAAAGCGTGGATGCCTATGGCCGCTGGCCCTGGCCGCGCTTCCGGCTGGCCCAGGTGGTCGAGGCCTTGAACAAACACTACGACGTGGCGGTGATTGGCTTCGACATCGTGTTCTCCGAGCCGGAGCAGGCCTCCAGCGGCGGGGGAGTAAAAGAAGCCATTCAGCGGTTTCAAAAAATGGGATTCACCGGCCCCAAGGCAGAACAGTACGTGGACTATTTAAGAGCCAGCCAAACTGCCGGAGCCGGGGACAAACTGCTGGGGCAAAATCTGGCGAAAAAGCAAAACAACGTGCTGGGGTATTTTTTCCAGAACGACCCCGATGCCGTGAAACACCTGACCACCAAAGACCGGGCTGACGCCGCCAAACGCATTGCCGGCTCGGAAATTTTTGCCGTGATTGGAGATATGCCCCCGGGGTTGGTGCCGGTGGGTAATTATCCCACCACCAATATTTGGGACATCACAAAGGGGGGGTATCGGGCGGGGTTCTTTAACGTGGAACCAGACCCGGAAGATGGAACGGTGCGCCGGGTGCACATTATTTACCAGCATGAAGACCAATATTTCCCCTCGCTGGACTTGCAGATGATGAGCCTGCTGCTGGGCGAGGGTGGAGAGCCCGCGCCCATTGTGGTTAACGCAGAGGGCGGGGCCGGAATCCAGTCCATCACCGTGGGGTCAGAGGTCATCGTTCCCAATCAAGATGGCTCCATTCTGTTGAACTACAAGGGCCCCGCTCAGACCTTCCCCCACTACTCCATGGTTGACGTGGTGGAGCACAAGGTGCCCAAAGAACTGCTGCAAGGGCGGGCGGTGATTTTGGGGAACACCGACGTGGGCACCTACGACTTGCGGACCACCGCTGTGGGGGCCGAATACCCCGGGGTAGAGGTGCATGCCACCCTGCTGGACAACCTGTTGACCCAGTCCTATTTTAATATCGGCTGGGAGAACGACATGGTCACCCTGATCCTGCTGCTGGTGCTGGGGCTGGCCATGGGGGTCATTCTGACCCACATGACTGCTCTGCGGGGCGCCCTGCTCACGGTGGCGGTGGCGGTGATCTATTCCTACGCCCACCAATACATGGTGAACGAATACCGCACCTGGACCTCGTACGTGTTCGTGATGATCGAGATTCTGTCCATCTGGGGCGGCGTGACCCTCTATCAATTCTTGGTGAGCGACCGTGACAAGCGGTTCATCAAGGGCGCCTTTGCCCAGTACCTGTCTCCGGCGGTGATTGACCAACTGGTGGAAAACCCCGCCATGCTGAAACTGGGGGGCGAGCGCCGGGTGTGTACCGCGTTCTTCTCCGACGTGGCCGGGTTCTCGTCGTTTTCGGAAAAAATGGAACCTGAAGAACTGGTTGCCCTGTTGAACGTGTACCTGACCGCCATGAGTGACATCGTGATGAAATACGGCGGAACGGTAGACAAGTACGAGGGCGACGCCATCATTGCCTTTTACGGCGCCCCGGTGCCCTACGAAGACCACGCCGCCAGGGCCATTTTGACCTCGCTGGAAATGCAAGAAACCCTGGTGAAAATGCGGGCCGACTGGGCCAAGGAAGGCAAACCCCAGTTGAAGGTGCGCATTGGGCTGAACACCGGCCCCATGGTTGTGGGGAACATGGGTTCTCAGAACCGCTTCGACTACACCATGATGGGCAACACGGTAAACTTGGCCAGCCGTTTGGAAGGAGCCAATAAAAACTATGGCTCTTACGCCTGCATGAGCGAAATGACCTACGAGCCGGCCAAAGACACGGTGGAAGCCCGCGAGCTAGACCTGATTCGGGTGATGGGGATTGCCAAGCCGGTGCGTCTGTACGAAATCATGGCCCGCAAAGGCCAACTGGCCCCCAACGTGGCCCAGGGCCGGGAAATTTTCCACAAGGGTCTGGCCCTGTATCGGGACCAACAATGGGACAACGCCATTGCCACATTTAACCAGGTGATGGCGGTCATTCCGGATGACGGTCCGGCAAAAAGTTTTATCGAACGTTGTCAAGAATTTAAAGCCAGCCCGCCCCCCAAAGAATGGGATGGCGTGTTTGTTTCCACCAGCAAGTAGTCTAAACCTGTTCCTTGAGTAGAGACGAAGCCCATGCCTATTGAATTTACCGCCGACGCTCTCCTGGCTTTGGTGACCCTGACCGCCATGGAAATTGTTCTGGGGATTGACAACATTATTTTCGTGGCCATTATCGTGGGCCGCCTGCCCCAAGAAAAACAGGAACCCATTCGGAAGATGGGCATTGCCCTGGCGTTGATTACCCGCTTGGCTCTGCTGTTTTCCATCACCTGGGTGATGGGGCTGACGGAGACATTGTTTACCGTGGGAAAAGACTGGACGGGCAAGGACTTGATTCTGCTCTTGGGGGGGCTGTTCCTCATCGCCAAATCCACCACCGAAATTCACGAAAAACTGGAAGCGGCGGTAGAGGAACGGGCCGTGAAGGCCAGGGACGTCATCCACAACATTCCCGCCATGCTGGTGCAGATCATGATCCTGGACATTGTGTTTTCTCTGGATTCGGTGATCACCGCAGTGGGGATGGCCAAAGACCTGTGGGTGATGGCCACCGCCATGACCATAGCGGTAGCGGTGATGCTGTTCCTGGCCGGGTCCATCAGCCATTTTGTGCACCAGCACCCCACCCTGAAAATGCTGGCGTTGTCTTTTCTGCTGTTGATTGGGGTGATGCTGGTGGCCGAAAGCGTGAACGTGCATGTGGACAAAGCATTCATTTACTTCGCCATGGCGTTTTCGCTGGGGGTGGAGTTGCTGAACATGCGCATGCGCAAGCCCGCCCCGGTGGCGCTGCATGAATCTACCTTTATGGGTGAAATCATTCCAGAGTCTTCCGCCACGCTGAAACGCTCTGTTCAAAAAGCGGTTCGCCCACAAGCCACCAGCAAGAAGCCCGCCGGAAAAATGTCCGCCAAGTCGCCAGCGAAAAAGAAGCGTTGATTCTTGAGCCAGTTCTGTTTGCCGGATGCCCCGCCCAAACGCCCTAGCGGCGTTTGGGTGTGGCTCGGCTGGTTGGTTTGGAAGAACGTTTGCGAGAAGGAGTGCTTTTGCCTGGGGCTTTGGCCTGTGCCCCTGGGCCCATTTGGGTTTTCAGCCAGCCCGTCAGATCATCCACCACGTTTTTCCAGGCGGCTTCGTTGAACAATTCGTGCACCATGCCCTGGTAATGTATCCGACGAAGGGCCGGGGTCCGCACCCGTTTCAGCCACGTTTGGATGGCCCCCAGAGACACCACCCGATCCCGGCTGCCGGTAAGCACCAGCAGCGGAAAGGGAAAGACTGGTTTGGCCAAGATGTTTCGATAGGTTTCATCCGCGGCTTTTCTCATCCCTTTAAAAAACCGCGGGCTTAGTTGGCGAAAGCGGAACCGGTCCTTGGCGTATTCCGGCCACACCGCCGGGTTGGCCGTAAGCTTGGATGGGCTGGAGCGGTAAGGCAGCCGCCGGGCGGGGTCTTTGTGGCCCATCAGCCAAATGGCCGTCTGGCCGATGACGCGGTTGAACCAGCCCATTTGCAGCAGGGGAGAACACAACGCCACCGCCGCCACTTGGTTTTGGGGAACCCTGGGCAAGGCCCGCAAAAAGGCCAAGCCCCCCATGCTGTGGCACAGCACCGCCATGGGCAGCCCTTCGGCCTGGGCCGCGTGGCCAGCCGTGCCCCCCGCCAGCCTCAACCCCTCGGTGATTTCATCGAACCGTTCCAGGTCTCCCCTCAGGCCGTCGGAAGCGCCGTGGTGAAAGTGATCGAAAAAGTGAGTGGTGAGGCCCCGGGCGGCCAGGGCCTGGGCCACGTGGCACCACCAGCCGCGGTGCTCGCTGAAACCGTGAGAAATAAGCACATGACCCCAGGGCTTGTGGGCTGGCACCACGGTATAGGCCAGCCTGCGGCCGTCTGGGGTAGACAGCCACTGGGTCACCCCGACGGTGGCCACGGCTCGGGGTTCAATGCAAGAGTTCATAGGGAGACCATGACAGGGGGTCGTTGTCGTCCGGCTGGTTAGGGCCGGTTTTTTTAGGAGGCTCTTTGGATAACAACGATGGATCCTCTAAAATGAGTTCAGAATACGCCAGGGAACCGGCCATCACCAGGCAGGGCCCGTTGGGCCCCTCTCCCCGCACATGCAGCGACACGCTGGATTCATGGAAGGTCAGGGAGACGGACATGCCATCCAAGGGAGATTTCAGGTGGCATTCCCACAACCGGGTGCCACAGGCGTCTAATTCTTCCACCCCCAGGCATTCTCCCTCCACCCGAAGGGTGGTGCCCCGGTGGCGCAGGGCCACCCGTTGGCCCCGGCGGGCGTCCAGCCAATGGCGGACGGCCTGGGGTGTCCAGGCTGTTTCGGGGGCGGATGAAGGGGTTTCAGGCATGGGGGCTCCGTTTTTTATCCATGGTAAGGCCAAGCCGGGGTCCAGTGCAAAGAATTTTGTTGCAGGGACCCCTATTTCATATATTTTCATCAGATAGGCTGTTTTCCTCTTTCCCTTCAACCTGGGTGCCTGTCATGGTGCGTATTCCTGCAACAACCCGGCTGGCGCTGTGGGTCTGTGTGGTCTGCCTGGCCTGGCCCACGGCCATGGCTTGGGCCATGGGGGGGGGCTCCTCCAATGGGGAGCTGAACCTGCCTATTCCTGCCGCCGCCGTGCGGGTGCAGCTCACCGACCGCACCGGGCGGGCTTACACCGTGGAGCGGTTTTCTTGGGAGGGCAAGTTGTACCTGCAGGGGGTGTTTGGGGCGGCCAAGTTGTCTATCCCTTTTGCCAAAATCCGCTTTATCAAGGGGCTGGCTGCCGACCCGTCTTCCCCCGGAAAGGCCATGGCCGAGGTGGCTTTGGTCACCGGTGAAACGGTGAAGCTGGCCGTGGACCCCGGCAGCCGCTGTTACGGCATGACCCCCTACGGCCCGATGGAAATCTTGTTCAAGGATGTGGCCGAAATCCGTATGTAGGCCCCATCCCCCCTTGAATTCCCCCCCTATCTTTGCCACACTTGCAAAATGGGTTTTTTCCACTGGTTCCCATGGGGTCGTGTTGGTTTCGGGCTGGGGTGTTTCGGTGGAGGGCAATTTGGCAGGGCGAAGGGCGCTTTCACCAGAAAAATCGAAATGGGCATCCAATCTGGCACAGCCCAAATGTAAAGAAAAAAGAAAAGCAGAAGGAAGGTAGAAGGAAAGTAGAAGAAAAGTAGAAGAAAAGTAAAAAAACAAAGTAAGGTAAGCAAAGAAAAGGAATAGCAGAGAAAAATTGTTTCCGGAGAGATGTCCGAGTGGTTGAAGGAGCACGCCTGGAAAGCGTGTGTGCGGGAAACCGTACCGAGGGTTCGAATCCCTCTCTCTCCGCTTCCTCGACGTTCAGCAGCACCAGCCGCCGGTGGTCTTCCCTTGTTTTGGAAAAGGCCGGGCGACCGCGCAATTTTGGGCATCCCATCGTGTCAGGTCCGAAAGGAAGCAGCACAGCGATACCCATATGTGCCGCGGGGACCCGGCTCTTTCCAGCCCCTTGAATTCGGTTTCCAGAAACCCCTCTACCGGATACCCCCATGGAATACGTGGTGCTGGCCCGGAAACTGCGCCCCGCCCGGTTCGCCGACCTGATCGGCCAGGAAACCGTGGTGCGCGTGCTGCAAAACGCCATCCGCTCTAACCGGCTGGCCCACGCCTTTTTGTTCACCGGGGCCCGGGGGGTGGGCAAAACGTCTTCTGCCCGGCTGCTGGCCAAACTGTGGAACTGCTTAAACCCAGAAGACACCGAGCCCTGCAACGCCTGCCCCAACTGCCTGGAAATCACCCAAAACGCATCGCCCGATGTGGTGGAGATTGACGCCGCCTCGAACCGGGGGATTGACCACATCCGCGAGTTGCGGGAGAACGTGAAGTTTGCCCCGGCCAAGTGCCGCTTCAAAACGTACATTATCGACGAAGTGCACATGCTGACCCTGGAGAGCTTCAACGCCCTGTTGAAGACCCTGGAGGAACCCCCGCCCCACGTGAAGTTCATTCTGGCCACCACGGCCCCCCATAAAATTCCAGACACCATTCTTTCCCGCTGCCAGCGGTTCGACTTTCCCCGCATTACCTTGGGGGCCATGACGGACTATCTGGCACAGGTCACGGCCCAAGAGGGGATCACCATTTCTCGGGAGTCGTTGGATGTGATCTCCCGCAATGCCGCCGGGGGCATGCGCGATGCCCTGACGGCCCTGGACCAGGTGGTGTCGTTCGCCGGGCGCCAAGTGGACCACGCCCAGGTGCTGAAGATATTGGGGCTGATGGACGCCCAGGAAGCCCTGGCCATGCTGGCCGCGGTGCTGACCCGGCGGCTGGACGGCGCCCTGGAGGCCTTTGCCTCGGTGGTGAACCGGGGGCACGACCTGCAAACGGTGCTGGGCACCCTGCTGCAAGAAGTGAAAGATTTGACCCTGTTCAAAACCCTGGGAGAAGCCAGCTCGTACTTTCAAGACCACTCGGCGGGGTCCATGGCGTTTTACCAAGGCCATCACCAGGCGGGGCTGGACGAACTGCAGCAAATCTTTCATGTGTTTTTGGAGCTGGAGGGGCAGTTGAAACTGAGCCAGTTCCCAAGGGCATGTTTTGAGATGGCCCTGGTGAAGGCTTGCCGGGTGGAGCCCCTGGCGGGGGTGCCAGAGTTGATTCAGCAGCTTCGCCAGTTTCAAGGGGGGGGAACTTCCCAAACGGGGGCCGCGCCGCGGCCGGTACCAGCCCGCGCCCCGGTTCAAGAGCGCCCCATGCCGCAGGCACAAGAACGTCCCGTACCGGTGGCTCGTCCCCCGGCAACCCCCCGGTCTTCATCAGCGGGGGCACTTCCAGCCAAGCCGGAAGGCAAGAACCCGGCGCAGCCGGAAAGTACAGAGCCAGCCGAAGACCCTGACCCGGCAGCCCCGGCAGCCCAGCCTGTGGTCCCGACTGCGGCTCGGCCAGTGGCCAAACCCGTGGTGAATGCGACAACCAAACCGTCAGCCCCAGAACCCTTGGCGGAACTGCCCCCCGCCCTGGCCGATGACCCCCGCTGGATGGGCCTCATCGAAGATGCCCAAAAAGCCCCCGGCCTGAACATTCTGCCGGGGGCCCTGCGCCAACTGGCGGTGGAGGAACTGGGGCCGGAGCAGGTGACCCTGTGGGCCGCGGATTCTCATACCCTGGGATTGGTGGAGCGCCACCGTGAATGGATTGTTCAAGCCTTGGCCCAGGCCCTGGGGCGGCCGGTGACCTTGCGGGCGGGCCATGATACAACCAAGGCGTCGGCTGACCTCACCGCCCGGGGGCGGGAGGAGCGCCGCCAGCAGGCCCGCCGGGAAGAACTCCGCCAAGAGGCCCTGGAGGACTCCGCCGTGAAGGGGGTGCTGCGGGTGTTTCCCCAGGGCCGGGTAGAAACGGTGAAACTGAACGAGCCGTGAGTGGGTGAGTGAGCCAGTACTTCCATGGCGTAGTAGATGATCTTTTTATCTGGGGTGGATTTCATATTTTCAGGAGACGAAACGCATGTTCAAGGGTGGATTGGGAGACTTGCTGAAACAGGCCCAGGAATTGGGAGACTCGATGCGGGCCAAGCAGGAGGAAATGGCCAAGTTGGAATTTGACGTGAGCGTGGGCGGCGGCATGGTGAAGATGCGCTTCAACGCCCAAATGGACGCTCTCTCCATTCACGTCGCCCCGGAACTGCTGAACCCCACGGAACTGCCCGTGCTGCAAGACTTGGTGCTCTCCGCGGTGAACATGGGTATTCGCCAAGCCCGCCAAAAAGTACAAGAAGAAATGGGCAAGCTCACCGGCGGCATGAAAATTCCAGGATTCGGGCCATGAATGTTCCTCCCTCGCTGGTGCGGCTGGTGGACCAGTTGGCCCGCCTGCCCGGCATTGGCCAAAAGACCGCCCACCGCTTGGCTTTCCATATATTGCGAGAAGACCCCGCCTATGCCCACACCCTGGCCCGGGCCCTGGAGGACGTGAAAGCCAACATCCGCTTTTGCCAGCGCTGCTTTGGCTATGCCGAAGACGAACTGTGCCCGGTGTGCCGGGACCCGTCCCGTGATACCGGCCAGTTGTGCGTGGTGGAACAGCCGGACAACGTGTTCGTGCTGGAGCGGGCCGGGGTGTTCAAGGGGCGCTACCATGTGCTGATGGGGGCCATCTCTCCTCTGGACGGCATTGGCCCCGGCCAGTTGAAAATTCAAGAACTGGAAAACCGGCTGGCGGGAGAAAACATTCAAGAAGTGATTCTGGCCACCAACCCCTCCATGGAGGGCGAGGCCACGGCCTTGCACCTGGCCCGGCTGCTGGCCGGGCGGGGGGTGAACCTTACCCGCTTGGCCAGGGGCATGCCCATGGGCGGCAACCTAGAGTTTACCGACGATGTCACCTTGTTCCAGGCCTTTTCTCACCGCCAGACCTTTGGGGGGGAGTAACCGCCCCGGCCCGTCTTGAATTGCCCCCCCCCATGGGGGTATGCTGACGGGCAGCATCACCCAGGCATTCACCCCTCTTCTTGTATTGCTCTTCTGTGGTCATGAACCCCCCAACTCCCGCCGCCCCAATTCTAACCGTGGAGGACCTGTCCATTCGGTTCGGGGGGTTGAAAGCCTTGACCCGCGTGTCCTTCCAGGTGCTGCCCGGCACGGTCACGTCCATCATTGGGCCGAACGGCGCGGGCAAAACCACCCTGTTCAATTGTGTCACCGGGTTTTACAAACCGAGCCAGGGGCAGGTGTTGTTTACCCCCCCCGGAGAACGCCACCTCCTGCACCAGATGCCCATCCACAAAATCGCCCGGGCCGGGGTGGGGCGAACCTATCAGAACATTCGCCTGTTTGCCCGCATGACCGCCCTGGAAAACCTGTTGGTGGCCCAGCACAACCGGGTCAACCACCACCTGCTCAGCGGCATTTTCAAAACCAGGGCCTTCCGCCGGTCGGAGGAAGCCGCCCTGGCCGCGGCCTGGGGCTGGCTGGCCTTCATGGGGCTGGAGGCGGAGGCCAACCGCCCGGCGGGGGAACTGCCCTACGGCAATCAGAAGAAACTAGAGGTGGCCAGGGCCATGGCGGCGGGGCCCCGGCTGATTTGCCTGGACGAGCCAGCCGCCGGCCTGAACAACCGGGAAACCGGTGACCTGAAAGACCTGATCCGCCGCCTGCGGGAGGAACACCACATGACGGTGCTGTTGATTGAACACCACATGGGGTTTGTGATGGACCTGTCTCACCAAATCGTGGTGCTGGACCACGGCGAGGTGATTGCCCAGGGCACTCCCGGCCAAGTGCGTTCGGACCCTAAGGTGATTCAAGCTTACCTGGGAGAGGACCTTCCCCCCATTCAAGGGAGGGCCTGATGCCGCATATCTTGTCGGTGGAAAACCTGGAGGCCGGGTATGGGGCCATTACGGTGTTGCACGGGGTGAGTTTGGACATTCATCCGGGGGAAATCGTGGCCCTGGTGGGGGCCAACGGGGCGGGCAAAAGCACCCTGCTGATGGCCCTATGCGGGGTGACGGCCCCCCGCAAGGGGCGGATCAGTTTTGAGGGGAGAGAGATTACCGGGCAGCCCCCGCACCTGATTATGCGCCAGGGTTTGGCTCAGGTGCCGGAAGGCCGCCGGATTTTCCCCCGCATGAGCGTGGAGGAAAACCTGCGGATTGGGGCCAACCATGGAGACGCTGACTTTACGGCGGAAGATTTGGAACGCATGTATGGGCTGTTTCCCATTTTGCGGGAGCGCCGCCGCCAAAACGGCGGAACCCTGTCGGGGGGAGAACAGCAGATGCTGGCCATTGGCCGGGCCCTGATGAGCCGCCCCCGCCTGCTGCTGTTGGATGAGCCTTCTCTGGGGTTGGCCCCCCTGGTGACCCGTCAGATTTTGTCTATTCTGCGGAACATCAACGAGGAACAGGGCACGGCTATTTTGTTGGTGGAGCAAAACGCCTACGCCGCCCTGAATCTGGCCAGCCGGGGGTATGTGCTGTCCCAAGGGCAGGTGGTGCTGGAGGGCCCCAGCCAAACCCTGCTGGCGGACCCTTCGGTGAAAGATGCCTATTTGGGGGAATGACCGGAGGATTGGGCGGGTTGGGCCAGCCCAAAAAACCATGTAGAATATGTAGAATATAAGAGACGGGGCTTTGCAGATCATGACCCCCCCTCCCTGGCGTCTACTCTCCCCAGCGGATACAGGTTTGATCAGTTCGCTGGATGGCGCTGGAAGCAAGTGATCGCATGACACAAAGATTATGAATGCAATTTGCAGAGATGATGATCGATGATTCTGAACTCGAATGCTTTTCTGGATGGCGGCACCATTCCTCAATTGCACGCCATGACCACCGTGGGCGGCCGCAATGTGTCTTTGCCCTTTGAGTGGCAAGACCCCCCCCAGGGCACCGAATCTTTTGTGCTGACGGTGGTGGACCCCCACGCCGTGGCCAACAACTGGATTCACTGGATGGTTATCAACATTCCTCCGGGAGTGGATTACCTGGAGGAAGGGGCTTCGGGCAGCCGCATGCCGGCAGGCTGCCGGGAACTGAAAAACACGTTCAGCTCGGTGGGGTACGGCGGCCCCCAGCCGCCCCCCGGAACGGGCCTTCACCCGTACGTCTGCACGCTGTTTGCCGTGTCGGTGCCCGCCCTGGAGGTGCCAGAAAAAATCACCGCGGGTGACCTGGAGCGCTTCTTGGCGGGAAAAATCCTTTCCCGCGCCGTGATTGCCGGATTCTACAAAACCTAAACCCCGCCCGCATAGCTCAGCTGGTAGAGCAACGCATTTGTAATGCGTAGGTCGTCGGTTCGAGTCCGACTGCGGGCTTCTTTCTCCCAGCCTTCCTACACTTTTTTCAGGAACATTCCGGCGGTGGGCTGGTAGCCCACGACTTTGGGGAATTCGCTGGGGGTGCGGGCCACCAGCACAATGGCCCGGGCGCCTTTCTTTTTGGCCCAGTCCTCGAATTTCCAGGTGAGTTGCCGCCCCAGCCCCTGGGAGCGATGGTGGGTATCCACCAGCAGCTCATAGATCATCCCCACCGTGCCGTTCGACTCGAAGGACGGCACCAGCACCCCCAGAAGGTACCCCACGATTCGGCGCTGGCGCTCGGCCACCCACAAAAAGCCGGTCTCCGACCCCACGAAATAACTCATCACCGGGCGCAGGTCCCCCAGTTGCGGGGGAAAGGTGGAGGGATGGTCTTTGACCAGCCGGTACAGCAGCTGGATATCCATCGGCACCGCCGGGCGGAGGTTGGTTTCTTGGGAAGATGCGATGGGGATTTGCATGGAGGATCTCGGCGGGGTTTAGTCGGTAGACATTTTTTTGCGTTGGCGGGCGGCGGCTTTCAACGGCAGGGCGTTCAGGCGGATGAACCCGATGGCGTCTTGAGGGTTGTAGGCCCCGGCATCGTCTTCCATGGAGGCAATGTTGGCATCGTACAATGAATAGGGAGACTTGCGGCCAGTGACCTGGCAGTTGCCCTTAAACAGTTTCAGCCGCACCTGCCCGGAGACGGGCCCCTGGGTTTCTCGCACGGCGGCCAGCAGCACCCGCATTTCCGGGGTAAACCAATAGCCGTTGTAGGCCAGCCGGGCAAAGCGGGGCATCAGGGTGTCTTTCAGGTTGATTACGTCACGGTCCAGGGTAATGGACTCCATGGCTCGGTGGGCAATGTGCAGCACGGTGCCCCCAGGGGTTTCGTACACCCCCCGGCTTTTCATTCCCACAAAGCGGGATTCCACCATGTCAATCCGCCCCACGCCGTGGTTTCCGGCCAGGCGGTTCAGGTGGTCCAACAGTTCGTGGGGGGGCATGACCCGGTCGTTCACCGCCACCGGAACCCCAGCCTTCCATTCGATGAAGATTTCCTGGGGTTCATCCGGGGCCAGGGCCGGGTCTTTGGTCAGCTCGAACATGTCCTCCCGGGGGGCCTGCCAGGGGTCTTCCAGCATTCCCGCCTCGAAACTGATGTGCATCAGGTTTTCATCCGACGACCAGGGCTTGGCCGCGGTGGCTTTCACCGGAATGCCATGCTGCTCGGCGTAGGCAATCAACTCGCGGCGGCCGGGATATTTGTTGAAGAACTCGGGCATTTTCCAGGGGGCGATCACCTTCAAATCGGGGTTCAGGCACCAGGCCCCCAGCTCGAAGCGCACTTGGTCGTTGCCCTTGCCGGTGGCGCCATGGCCAATGTAGGCGGCGTTTTCGGCCTGGGCGGTTTCTACCAAGGCTTTGGCAATCAGCGGGCGGGCCAGGCTGGTGCCCAGCAGATAGGTGCCCTCGTACAGGGCGTTGAACTGAATGGAGGGCAGAACGTAATCCCGCACGAATTCTTCCCGGCGGTTTTGCAGGATGACCTTCACCGCCCCGGCTTTTTCTCCCTTGCGGCGAATTTCTTCCAGGTCTTCCACGTGCTGGCCCAGGTCCAGGCACAGGGCTACCACGTCGTACCCTTGTTGGGTAATCCAGTGAACCAGCACCGAGGTGTCTAGTCCTCCGGAATAGGCCAGCACAACTTTTTCTTTGGGCATGGTTTGTAAGAAAAAAAGAGTAAAGAGAAATACCGTGGGTGAAAGAATGGATGAAAGTTTGCTTGCAAACTATAGCACGAATTACCCCTGGGTGGCCAGCCAGCGTTCGGCGTCGATGGCGGCCATGCAGCCGGTGCCCGCGGCAGAAATGGCCTGCCGATAGGTTTTGTCGGCCACGTCTCCGGCGGCGAACACGCCCTCTACCGAGGTATAGGTGGAGTGGGGCTTGGTGACGATGTATCCGGTTTCATCCACCTGCAGTTGGCCGTTGAAAATGCTGGTGTTCGGTTGGTGCCCGATGGCCACGAACAGGCCGTCCACCGCCAGGTTGCTTACTTGGTTGGTTTTCAGGTTTTTTACCTGAATGCCGGTGACCCCGGCCTTGTCGTCGCCCAGCACTTCGCTCACGGCAGAATCCCACAGAATCTTGATTTTGGGGTGGGTTTTCACCCGGTCGGCCATGATTTTGCTGGCGCGGAAGTCGTCGCGCCGGTGAATGAGGGTCACCTGAGAGGCGAAGTGGGTTAAGTACACGGCCTCTTCCATGGCGGTGTCGCCGCCGCCCACCACGGCAATGGGTTTGCCCCGGAAGAAAAAACCATCGCAGGTGGCGCAGGCCGACACCCCGCGGTTACGCAGGCGTTGCTCGCTTTCCAGCCCCAGCCACTTGGCGCTGGCCCCGGTGGCCACAATCAAAGCGCGGGTAGAAATGGCCTGGCCCGATTCCAGGTGCAGGGTAAAAGGGCGCTTCGACAGATCCACTTTGTCTACCGAGCCTTGTAAAAACGCCGTGCCAAAGCGCTCGGCTTGTTTGCGGAACAGTTCCATCAGTTCCGGCCCCTGCACCCCTTCGGGGAAGCCGGGGAAGTTCTCTACCTCGGTGGTGGTGGTGAGCTGCCCGCCGGGCTCGTTGCCGGCAATGAGCAGGGGTTTCATGTTGGCCCGGGCCGCGTACACGGCGGCGGTGTAACCAGCGGGGCCAGAGCCCAGAATCACCACGTTATGGATGTCGGTCATGGTTTTCTCTTTGTGTTGAAGTTTTAAGATGGGGTCTAGTTTGCCTTGGTGCTCCAGGGCGGCAATGTCATCAAAGCCGCCCAGGCACACCCCGTCCACAAAAATTTCAGGAACGGTGCGTCGTCCGCCGGAGCGGAGGATCATCTCTTCCTTCCGGTGGGGTTCTTTGCCCAGGTGAATTTCCGTCCAGGTCACACCCTTGGAGGACAACAAAATCTTGGCGTTGTCGCAGTAGGGGCAGTGGTCCCGCACATACATTTCAATGTTCACCCGTTGCTCGGTCATGGTTTTCTCTCTGGATGGAGCAACGTGTTTCCCTGTTGCTGCCGTACCGCCACCACCCGGTGCCCGGTGGATTTCTCCACCACCCAATGGGCCTTGGCCCCGGCGGGGCGAATGTGCTGATCGAGGTTGACTTGGTTGATCTCCCGCCAGATGCGCTGCTGGTGGCCCAGGGCTTCCGGCTCGCTCATGGCCCCATAGCGCGAATAGGGAGAACCTGGGGGCGGATTTACCCGCAGGGCCAGGAACCGCTCCCGGTGCCACTGTTCGGCCAGGGAGGCAGGGGCCTCTAGGTAAATCGCCAAGTCAAACGGCTGACCGTGGTCGCCGGCTTCTCCCAGCACGTTCACCCCTTCCACCAGCAGAACGTGGGGCGGGGTCATCTGCTGCCGCTGCCCCGGCACAATGTCGTAACGGGAGTGCGAATACACCGGCAGTTCTGCCGGGAGGCCCTGGGTCATGTGTTGCAAAAATTCGTGGAGGGCCTGCCGGTCGTAACTTTCTGGAAAACCCTTGCGGGCGGCCAGCCCCTGTTTTTCCATCTCGGCCATGGGCAGCAGAAAGCTGTCGGTGCACACCACCCGGGCTTCTACCCCCAGGTTGTTTAGCAGGGCCGCCCACCAGGCCGCCAGGGTGCTTTTGCCGGTGGCCACCCCGCCCCCCAGGGCCACCATATAAGGGACCCGCCGGGTAAACGGGTGCGGAGACTGGGGGTTCCACCCCGCCCGTTGGGCCAGGGCCAAGGCCAGGGGCCCGTGAACCGCCGCCCATTCCTCTGGGTTCGGGGCCGGGTGAAGCCCGGGGGGAATGGCCGGAACTCCTTCCATTTCCCCTTGGAAAGCCAATGGCTGGGCCGAAACCGTCATGTTTTTCGCTGGGGGGTTGAATGGCCGCCAGGGCGCTGCCCCGGCCTGTTCTCGCATGCTGTTCTTTAAGCCTATCCCTGCCGGGTCGGGGGCGCAAGGAGAGAGCTTCCCCCCTAAGGCACCAGGGGAATCATCAGGTCCATGCGGTCCAGCAGCAGGTCCGGTTTCAGGCTGGCCAGTTCCTCTCGAGAGGTGACCCCGGTGGTCACCGCCACGATGGCCACCCCGGCGGCCCGGGCGGCCCCCACGTCGGCGGTGCCGTCGCCCACCATCAGGGTGTGCTGGGGGTCCAGGCCAAACTTGGCCATGAAGGTTTGAAACGGCACCGGGCTGGGCTTCTTCTCCGGCAGGGAGTCTCCCCCCAGCACCAGGGCAAAGCGGTCCCACATCCCCAGCCCCTTCAAAATGGCTTCGGTTTGCACAAAGGGCTTGTTGGTAATGCAGGCCAGGGTGCGGTCGGCGTAGTGATCCAGGGTTTCGATGACCCCGGGGTTGGGCAGGGTCTGGTCCAGCAGGTGCTCTTGGTAATAGGCCATGTAAAATTTGAAAATGGGGGGGAAGTCGGCCTCGGGAATGTTGTCGGCCACCTGAATGGCCTTCCGCACCAGGTTCTCGGCGCCGTGGCCCACATGGCAGGTAATCTGCTCTTCCGGCAGGGGCGGCAGGCCAAAGGCCCGGCGGGTGGCGTTCACCGCCCGGGCCAGGTCCCCCAGGGTGTCCACCAGGGTGCCGTCCAAATCAAACATCAAGCCATTCATTTTGGGAAATTTTGGTTGACCGGTCATGCGGTTCTCTTGGAGGTGTGGGAATGGGGGGGTTGGGGTGACCCCTGGAAATCTGGTTTCGGGGAATTTGTTGTTGTCTATTCAAGTCTGCCATTGATTCCCTAAGAGCAAAACCCCACCCGGCTCTATCCCCGTTTGCCGCCCGTCCGGCGTGTTTTTCTCCCCCTTGTTGTGCTATAAAATAAACCTGTGGGGGCGGCTATACTTTTTCTGCTTTTCCTTGCCCAAATTTCTTCGCCGGTCCCTTATCTTTCAACAAGCATCCCAGGGGTGGATATGCCAAACGGCTTCATCAGCGCCCGCTGGCCCATTTATTTGTTCACTTGCCTTTCGGTGTTCATGGCGGTGTCGTTCACGGCGCAAGCACAAGAGAGCATTCCGCCCATTGAATCCTCCGTTCCAGAGGCTTCCACTGTGGAGGCCAAAACATTCCACTGGGGCCTGTACTTACCAAGTATCGAAACCGCCAGCACTAAACCTGGGGCTTGGGGGGTGACGGGCATTTTGCAGTGGGATACGAGTCCTCACACGGCCTTGCGGGTTTTTCCCCAAGTCGTACACGGCCCCTACAACATGCACGATTTAGGGAGCAATCAACTGCTGGTGGATGGATATGGCGTGGCGTACTGGGGTCTTCATGCCAAATGGGTTTATTTGTTTAACGGTGAGGCGGACCGGAAGGCATGGGAGGGATGGCAAATGGCCCTGGGGTTGGGTTATCGGGATTATCCAGGACTACACTTAAACGTGGCGATTGGCAGTTGGGATGGCTTTTATGGTTGGCAATGGGAGAGCGGAATTTTTGCCACCATTGGAGTCAAAACCGTCTCCGGTCGGCTGTTGGCGCGCCCCACCGATAAGCCCGTCCTTGTGGGCGTACCCTTCGCTCCGGTCCATACGGGAAACCATATGACGTTAGGAATCGGCTGGATGTTCCGTTAGGAGTAACGGAGGGTATCTTCCCCCCTCCCTTCCTCTTAGCCTGCTTCACCTGGGCTGGTATTTTTAGGCGTGTCACGCTGGCAGTTTGCTTCTTCTTTTTCCCGTTCACCGGAGAACCCCATGCGCCTGCGCCACATCGGCGTTACCCTTATTCTTCTGTTTACATGCGCCGTACCGGTATTTTCCCAGCCTGTCGGGTCACCGGAAACACCCACGGAAGAAGCCGTAAGTCCTTCTCCACCGGAACAACAGGAACAAGAGCCCCCCGCTCTTCCTCGCCGTGGGTGGATGGTGACGACCGCTCCGTTGTTTTGGGTTTGGGGAAATGTTCGGGTGGGGTATTTCGTGACCAACCGATTGGAGCTTCACGCGGGGATTCGAAGTTTCGATGCCTATACCGATGGGGCCTACATTTCCCGGAATTATGTTGGGGTGGCCAATTATATAAAACCTGAAGGAGACACTTGGTTTTTTGAATTGGACTACGAGGATTACCAAGCCTACGCCCCCAAGGGGAATTTGGTTGTATTGGACAAATCCAAATTCGCCAGTTTGGGCATGGGCTACCAGTGGTTCTGGGAGAACGGGTTCACCATGGGGGTGGGATTGGGTTACCCCCATCTGGTAAACATTCCCCTGGGCTGGAGTTTTTAGGCCCCGCCATCAAGGCCGCCACTACCCTTTCAGTTTCAACTTTCTTCCCACCCTTCCCAGCAGTTTCATCCAGTTGGCGGCTTCGGGTTCGCCGGACAGCAGGGTGATGGTCAGATACACTCCGGCAGCGCTGCCGATGACCAGCACCAGCAGCAGCCAGTTGGTGAGCAGCAGGCCCCCCTGATCCCAGCGGCCCAGGCTGGCCAGCTGCCAGGCCAGGGCGCTGGCCGCCACCGCCGCCCCGGATTGCAGCAGCACTGCCCGCCAGGGGAACCAGCCCGACAAATGCCGCGCCTGATATTTGAGCGATAGCCCCAGGGCCAGGCACTGGAACCAGGTGCCCAGGCTCAGGCCCAGAGCCAGGCCCTCGACCTGCCAGGTTTGGCTGAGCTGCCAGCCCAGGGCCCCGGTGACCCCCACCGACAGGGCCGACAGCACCACCGGGGTGCGAGGGTTGCCCAGGGTGTAAAAGGCCGGCACCATGGCCCGCACCAGGGCCACGGCGGGCATGCCCAGGGCCATGGCGGCCATGGTGGTGGCGGTGCGGCGGGTGTCGTCCAGGGTGTATTGGCCGTGCAGATAGAGCATGGAGACCACCGGTTCCCCGGCGGCCATTAGCCCCAGGGTGGCGGGCAACACCACAAACAACACAGCCGAAAAGGTGAGGCGCAGGGTGCCCGAGACTTTCTCCCAGTCTTGGCGGGACTGGTGGGCACTGAGGGCGGGCAGCCCCGCCGTGGTGAAGGCGAAGGCGAACAGCCCCAGCACGAATTCGGTGAGGCGGGTGGCATTGTTGTAATAAAAAATCTGCCCGGTGGGCAGGTAACTGGCAATCATGCCCAGCAGAATGATGTTGATCTGGTACACCGCCACCCCAAACAGCGAGGGCACCAGCAAGGCGTACAATTTTTTCATGTGGGGGTGGTTCCAGCCCCCCAGGGGGGTGAGAGGAACGCCCGCCGCCCGCAGGGAGGGAATTTGCAGCAGCACCTGCGCCACGCCCCCCGCCAGCACCCCGGCCCCCACCGCCACAATGGGCGGGGTGAAGGCCCACGAAAACCACACCACGGCGGCAATGATGCCCAGGTTGAGAAAGATGGGCGCGGCGGCGGGGGCGGCGAAGCGTTTTTCGGAGTTCAGCACCCCCATGGCCCAGGCCACCAGGCTCACCAGTGCCAGGTAGGGGAAGTTCCACCAGATCAACCGAGAGGTGAGGTCGAAGCGTTCAGGGTCTTGGGCAAACCCCGGAGACACCAGCCAGGTCAACCCGTCGGAGAAGACCATGCCCAACCCGGTGAGCAGCAGGGTAACGAACAGCACCATCCCCAGGGCCCGGCGGGCAAAATCCAGGGCCGCCTGCCGCCCCTCGGTTTCTCGCAGGTTAACGTACACCGGCACGAAGGCCACCGACATGGAGCCTTCCGCGGTCAGGCGGCGCAGGGCGTTCGGAACCCGAAAGGCCTGCACCCAGGCATCGGAAGCGCCAGAGGCCCCGAACCGGTGAGAGATGACCAGGTCCCGGGCCAACCCCAAAATGCGCGACAGCAGGGTGTAGAACGTCACCACCCCGGCGTGCCCATACAGGGTGTGGGATTCGGTGGTGGATTCGGAGTGGGATTCGGTGCTGGCTTTTTTGGCTCGTTTGGGAGGTGTCATCAACGGGTTCCTGGATGGGGGTTCCTCCCAGGGTTCCGGTTTTTTCCGGGCAGGTCAATGGCGGTTGGGGGCTGGGGGTTGTTGGCCGGGGAAAGGGCGTGGCTCCTCCGACTGCAACCGCTGCAGGTTGAGCTTGGCGTTGTAGTATCGGGGATCTATGTCTAGGGCCTGTTGATAGGCGGTTTTGGCTCCCTCCAGGTCTCCCTCTTGTTCTAAAAACCACCCCAGATTGTTCCATCCCCTGGGGGTGGGCTGCGCCCGCACCGAGGCCCGCCAAATTTCCAGGGGGGTTTTGTATTCTTCGTTGCGAGCCAGGGTGGCGGTGGTGAGGGCCGCCAGCCCCAGGGCCAGCAGGGCCAGCACCCACCGCCGGGCCTTCCGGCTGCCGCTGGTGAGGGCCCAGCCCCAGGCCCACCCCAGCAGCAGCAGCGGCCCCACCGCGGCCAGGTACACATGGCGGTCGTTGGCCATTTCAGCCCGGGGGAACACCGACAGGGTGGGCAGCAATATCAGGGGAAACCACAGCAGGGCGAAGCCCAGCACCGGCGCCCGGCGCAACGAAAGAAAACCAACCGCCAGCCACACGCCCGCCGCCCCCCAGCCCAGCATCAGCCCTGGGGTGAGAACCCTGGAGTAGGGCAGCAGGGGGGCCAAGTTGGGTGTCTGAACCCCCGCCAATAGCCCGAGCAAGTATTGATAGCCAGTGATGCCGTTGATCAGGTTCATTTTCAGGGGGCGCAGTTCCAGGCTGTTCTGAAAGAACCGCTGATACACGCCTCCCCCCAGCAGGGCGGCGGCCATGACCCCCAGCACGGCCCAATGCCCCACTTGGCGTTTCCAAATCTCGCTCCAGGGTTGCCGCCGGGGGGTGGCGGCTTCCCACAGCAGCAACGCCCCAGGCAGGGTCACGGCCATTTCTTTGGTCAGCAGGGCGCACAAAAACAGCCCCAAGGAAAAACCGTACCATCCCTTCCATCCATGCGGTCTTCCTTCCCCTGGAAGCGGTGTGCTCTGGGCGGATCTTGCCTCGGCCCAATGGGCATAGGCCAGCAGACTGCCCAAATAAAACAGCGTGCATAACGATGCCGAACGGCCCGTGATATAGGTCACGGCTTCGCTGAGGGCGGGATGCAGGCCAAACCACAGGGCCGTGACGAGGGCGGCGGCTTCTCGCCGGGCTAGGCGGGGGGCGGTGGCTTGTGGCGACGGGGTCTGAGAATCTAACGGAGTTTCTAGTCTCTGAAGAAACCGGCGGGCCAGCAGAAACACCAGAGACACGTTGCCCATGTGCAGCAGCAGGTTCACCGTGTGGTACCCCGCCAGCCCCTGGGACCAGTTCAAGGCATAGGAGAGCTTAAGCAGGGGGCGGATGCCCGGCATGGCGGCCCACCAGGCCTCCAGAGAGTGAACCGGAGGGTAGTTCACGATGGCCTGAATGTCATCGAATTGAAAATCGCCCCGGAAAGAATTGGCATAGGCCAGCAGCACGGCCCCCCACAACACCACCAGGGAGCGGCAGAGGGGGCAGGCGGGCATGGAGCGAAGGAGTGTCATGGGTACATCCTACTATGAGAGCAGAGCGTTTTAAAATCCGTCTAAAATATATGGTAGGATTTTCACTTGAACCATATTTTTTCCACTCTTCTTTTTTCCACTCTTCTTTTTTCCCCATTCCTTTCCCCCGCGCCCATGAGCCAAGATCAATTTCGGGAAGGCTGGATCCACATCCGGGGCGCCCGCCAGCACAACCTGAAGAACATCACCGTGTCCTTTCCCAGGGACCGGCTGGTGGGAGTGTCTGGCCCTTCAGGGTCGGGCAAGTCTACCCTGGTGTTCGACACCCTCTACGCGGAAGGGCAGCGCCGCTATGTGGAGGCCCTGTCTCCCTCGGCCCGGCGTTACCTAACCCGGCTAGACAAACCCGACGTGGACGACATTGAGGGGCTGCGCCCGGCCATTGCCGTGGAGCAGGGAGGCTGGGCGGGGGGGCCTCGCTCCACCGTGGGCACCGCCAGCGAGCTGCACGATTTTCTGCGGCTGCTGTTCGCCCGCTTGGGGGTGCCCCACTGCCACCGCTGCGGCCATTCCATGGCGGCTCACACCGTGCAGCAAATGGTAGACGCCCTGCTGGAAGGCGGGCCCCAGGGCAAGCTGATGGTGCTGGCCCCCCTGGACTGGGGGGAGGAACTGGACTGGGGGGCCTGGGCCGACCGCTGGCGACGGGAGGGCTTTGCCCGGCTGCGGGTGGGGGGGAAGGTGGTGGGCCTGGAGCCGCCGCCGCCAGCCCCGGCCCCCGGACAAACGGTGGAACTGGTGGTGGACCGGTTGACCCTGGAGGGCGTGGACCGCCAGCGGCTGACCGAAGCGGTGGAACTGGCGGCCCGCCATGGCGGCGGGCGGGTGGTGGCGGCGGTGCAGCCGGGTCAAACCGGGTCGGGGTCAGACACCTGGAGCGATCACACGTTTAGTTTGACCCCCCGCTGCGGTAGCTGCGGCTTGGTGTATCCAGAGCCCCACCCTCGGCTGTTCTCGTTCAACTCTCCCCACGGGGCCTGTCCGGCCTGCCACGGCCTGGGCACCACCGAGCGGGGAGAAGAATCTCTGGTGATCCCCGACCCCCAGCGCAGCCTGGCGGAAGGGGCTGTGGCCCCCTGGGAGGGAAAAGCGTCCACTGGTCATCGGGCCATGCTGGAACAACTGGCCGACCACTACAAGTTCAGCCTGCTGGCCCCCTGGAGCAGCCTAGCCTCCCAACACCAGCAAATCATTTTGCATGGGTCTGGCCAGGAGGAACTGACTTTTCAATGGCCGGGGGCGGGCAAGCGGCATACCTTCACCCGTCCCTTCGAGGGCGTCATCCCTTCCTTGGAGCGCCGGGTGCGGGGCCAGGAATCCCCGGCGGTGCGGGAAAGCCTGCGGCGGTTTCTGAAAACCGAAACCTGCCAAACCTGCGGCGGGGGGCGCCTGCGGGCCGAGGCGTTGCACACCCAAATTGGCGGTGAAAACATCGCTCAGGTTTGCCGCAAGCCCCTCCCCCAAGCCTTGGAATGGATTATTCAACTGGCCGCCCCGCCAGGAATGGAAGAAGTGGCCCGGCGGCTGCGGGAAGAAATTTCCGCCCGGCTGGGTTTTTTGCTGGGGGTGGGGCTGGATTACCTGACCCTGGAACGGCGGATGGATTCAGTAAGCGGAGGAGAGGCCCAGCGCATTCGGCTGGCCACCCAGTTGGGGGGGAAACTCAGCGGGGTGATCTACATTCTGGACGAACCCACCATTGGGCTGCACCCCCGAGACACCCGCCGCCTGTTGGAACAGTTGGAAGCCCTGGTGCGGGCGGGTAACACCGTGGTGGTGGTGGAGCACGACCGAGACACCCTGGGGGCCGCCCAATGGTTGGTGGAAATTGGCCCAGCGGCGGGGGAGGCGGGGGGAAACCTGGTGGCCATGGGCACCCCGGCCCAGTTGGCGGCCCTGGGCCAGGCCTCTCCCACCGGGGCGTACTTGGCCGGAACCCGCCAAGTGCGCCGCCCCCGGCCCCGGCCCCCGGCCCGGCGGCAGTTGGTGCTGCGGGGGGCGAACCGCCACAATTTATCGGGAGAAGACGCGGCCTTTCCCCTGGAGCGGTTTGTGTGCGTCACCGGGGTGTCGGGTTCGGGCAAAAGCTCGTTGGTGTTAGACACCCTCTTTCCGGCGTTGTCTCAGGCCCTGGCTGGCGGCCCCCTGGAAGGACCCGGTTGGAAAGGCCTGGAGGGAGCCCAATACCTGGACAAGGTCATCTACGTGGATCAGGGGCCCATTGGCGCTTCGGCCCGTTCCAATCCGGCGACCTTTGTGGGGGTGTTCAATTTAATCCGCGAGAACTTTGCCCTGACCCCAGAGGCCCGCCGCCGGGGTTACACCGCCCGGCGCTTCAGTTTTAATGCCGATGGGGGCCGCTGCGGGGCCTGCGGGGGAGAGGGCCAGCGGCGGATTGAGATGCATTTTCTCCCCGATGTGCATGTGCGCTGCGAGGCTTGCCAGGGAACCCGCTACAACCGGGAAACCCTGGATGTGCGTTACCGGGGCAAAACCATTGCCGATGTGCTGAACATGACCGCGGCCCAGGCCCTGGCGTTCTTCGCGGCGGTGCCGCCCATTCGCCAGCGGCTAGAGCCCCTGGAACAGGTGGGCCTAGGGTACTTAAAATTGGGCCAGCCCGCCCCCACCCTGTCGGGGGGGGAAGCCCAGCGGCTGAAGATTGCCCGGGAACTGGGCCGGGGAGAAAGCGGCCGGGGAGAGCGGATGTTGTACCTGATGGACGAGCCCACCACCGGGCTGCACTTTGAGGACGTGGAGCGGCTGATGGCGGTGCTGCACCGGCTGGTGGAGGGCGGGGCCTCGCTGGTGGTGATTGAGCACAACCTGGATATGATTGCCGGAGCCGACTGGGTGATGGACCTGGGGCCGGAGGGCGGCCAGGGCGGGGGGCGGGTGGTGGCCCAGGGCACCCCGGCGGACCTGGCCGCCGCCCTGACCCACACTGGCCGGGCCCTGGCCCCCCTGCTCAAATCTTAGCCCGTTGCCATCCCCCGGCGGTTTCATGCATTCTTTGGGTTCCTATGGTCTCTCTCACACCCTGGTCTCTCTCAACCCCCTATTCTTTGGAACAACCATGGACACTCCAGAAATTCCCCAAGACATCATCCGTCAGGTAGCGGCAGGCCGGCACCTCACCGTGGAGCAAGCCGCCTGGGCCATGAACGGCATAATGGGTGGTCAGTGGACCCCAGCCCAGATTGGCGCTTACCTAACCGCCCTGCACATGAAGGGTGAAACCCTGGATGAAATCGTGGGCTCGGCCAGGGTGATGCGGGAGAAGGCTTTCAAAGCCCCGGTGAAGAACCGCCCCCTGGTAGATACCGCCGGCACGGGCGGAGACGGCCTGCGCACGGTGAATGTGTCTACCCTGGCGGCCTTGGTGGCGGCGGGGGCCGGGGCCAGGGTAAGCAAGCATGGCAACCGGGCGGTTACCGGCATGTGCGGCAGCGCCGACATTTTGGAAGGGCTGGGGGTCAACCTGGATATTTCTCCGGAAGACGCCGTGGGGGCCATTGACGAAGCGGGGTTTGGGTTTTTGTTCGCCCCCCACTTTCATCAATCCATGAAGCACGCCGTGGCCCCCCGCAAAGAAATCGGCATCCCCTCGGTATTTAACCTGCTGGGGCCCCTCACCAGCCCCCTGGGGGCGGAAGGGCAGCTGATTGGGGTGGCCAAGCCCGCCATGGCCCGCCTGTTCACCGATGCCTTGATGGCCTTGGGCACCCCCCACTCGCTGGTGGTGTCGGGCGCCGACGGCATGGATGAAATCACCAACACCGGAGAAACCCAGGTGTTGGAACAAAGGAACGGAAAGGTGACCGCCTTTACCCTGACCCCCGAGCAGTTTGGCTGCAAACGGGTGCAGGTGAGCCAGTTGACCCTGAAGGGCAAAGAGCAGAGCATCGCCCTGGCCAAAGACTTGCTGGCGGGCAAGGCCGACCGGGCAACCGCCGACCTGGTGCTGCTGAACGCCGCCGCCGCCATTTACTTGGGCGGAAAAGCCCAGACCCTGGAGGAAGGTTTTGCCACAGCCAAAGAAGCCCTGGAATCGGGCAAGGCGCAGAAGGTGCTGGAGCGGCTGGCCACCTACACCCAATCTAAAAAGAAAGCGGGATAGGAGCCATGAGCGATATTCTCTACCGCATTGTGGCCGCCAAAGAGCAAGAGGTGGCCCAACGCAAAGCCGCCTTTGCCCCCGGTGAGTTGGAACGCCAGTTGGCCCAGCAGCCAACCCCCCGCCCCTTTGCCCAGGCTTTGCGAACCAACCGTGCCCAGGGGGCCGTCCGTGGCAAGGGCACCCAGGTGAATGTCATCGCCGAGTTGAAGCCCCGCTCGCCCTCCAAGGGAGAGTTCCCCTGGCATGGAGACCCGGCCCGCACCGCCCGGGCCTACCAAGCGGGGGGCGCCCGGGCCATGTCGGTGCTTACCGATCAGCCGTTCTTTGGGGGGTCGGTGGAGTTGCTGCAAGCCGCCCGGGCCGCCTGCGGACTGCCGGTGCTGATGAAAGACTTTGTGGTGGACCCCTGGCAGGTGGCCTATGCCCGGGCCGTGGGGGCCGACGCCGTGCTGTTGATAGCCGCGGTGTTGACTGGCCACAGGCTGGCCGAAGCCCTGGCCGAAGCCCGCCGGGTGGGCGTGGCCACCCTGGTGGAAGTCATTGACGAGGAGGAAATGGCCAGGGCCAACGACGCCGGGGCGGAGGTGGTGGGGGTGAACAACCGCGATCTGAAAACCTTTACCATGGATCCGGAACGCTCTTTGCGGCTGCTGGCCCTGGCCCGCCCGGAGCAGGTGTTCGTCACCGAGAGCGGCATTCGCTCCCGGACCGACGTGGAGCGGATGCTGGCCGCGGGGGTAGACGCCTTCCTGATTGGAGAGGCCTTGATGACCTCTCCCGACCCGGAAGGTTTGCTCAAAGAATTGCGAGGGGAGTGATCGTTTGATTTGGCCATCCAGGAGAAACGTCATGCCGTCTATTCGCCTCAAAATTTGCGGAATCACCCGGTTGGAAGACGCCCTGACGGCGGCGGCGGGGGCCCACGCCCTGGGGTTTATTTTTCACCCGGCCAGCCCCCGGGCCGTGACCCCGGCCCAGGCCAAAGAGATCATTGCCCGCTTGCCCCCGTTGGTGGTGACCGTGGGGGTGTTCGTGGAACAGACGGTGGAGGAAATCAACCGCATCACCGAACAGGCTGGGGTGGACCGCATTCAACTGCATGGCAACCCAGCGCACAACACGCATTCGTTCAATTCCCTGGCCCGGCTGAACCGCCCTGCCTATCGGGTGTTCTCGCTGAAGAACGCGCAAGACGTAGAGCGGGTGGCGGGGGAACCAGACGATACTCTGCTGCTGGATACCTATCATCCCACCCTGCCTGGGGGCACCGGCCAAACCAGCGACTGGTCCCTGGCGGCCCAACTGGCCCGGCGCAAAAACGTGATTCTGGCGGGGGGCCTGACCCCCGACAACATCGCCGGGGCCGTGGCCCAGGTGCGGCCCTATGGGGTAGACGTGAACTCTGGGGTGGAATCATCCCCAGGGGTGAAAGACGGCAAGAAAATAAAACGGCTGTTTCAGGTATTGAAAGAAATGTAGGAGTAGCAGGGGGCCGGGGCAAGAAGGGGGAAGGGGCGGGGAACAAAGCATTTCAAAAGGTATTGAAAATACCCAAACGTGAATCTTCATAATGACCAGAGCAAGTTGAATCTTTTATGCGCAGAGATGAATTTGAAACCCACGGGCCCCAAGAAATAGAAGCCCTGCTGACCCAGGCCCCCATTGGCCAGTTGGGCTTGGCTCTGCCCCAGGGCGGGGTGCGGGTGGTTCCGGTGAATTTTGTGTACCTGGAGGAATCTATTTTTTTCCACGGCGCCCTGGATGGGGAAAAGTTCCACGCCATGGCCCATGGCCCCCGGGCGGCCTTTTCGGTGGATATTCCCTACGCGCTGATTCCCTCTCACTGGATGGGAAGGGATTATGCCTGCCCAGCCACCCAGTTCTTCAAGTCGGTGCATATTCAGGGAAAGGGCGGGGTGGTGGGCAACCTGGACTTGGCCGCCCGTGTGCTGAACGCCATCATGCGGAAATACCAACCCGAAGGTGGCTACCGCCCCATTACGTTGACGGACCCTTTGTATAAAAAAGCCCTGCAAGAGGTGGCCGTGTACCAACTAACCGTGGGGTCTGTTTCCATGAAGAGCAAATTCGGCCAGAACAAATCGGAGACCCTCCGCCGCCAGTTGATGGCCCGGCTGGCGGAACGAAACGCCCCCATGGACCGAGAGACGATCGTCGAGATCGAGAAGACCTTGACCCCCTAAGCCAAGCACAGGCCATAGCGGGGCAGAATATCCCGCAACACCGAGAACCGGTGGAACTCCAAAGCGTCATGGAACAGCTTCCAGTGGCTTTCCAGGAACTCCGGACGGAAGGGTTGTTTCTCATCGCCGCTTTCCACCGTGAGCATGTCGCCCAGGGCTTGGCTTTTCCACGAGCCCTTCCCGTGGGGAACATACACCAGGGTTTCTTTCCCAAACCCAAAATGATTTTCTTCAATGGCCTTCAGCCAGGCTTGGTGGCGCGCTCCGCCGTTGGGGTTGGTTTGGCTGGAGAACATGCCGCGCAGCAGGTCCTGCTGCCCTGGGGTTAGCCCGGTGCCGCTGGCGCCCAGGAATTGCTGCATGATTTTTACGGCTTCGTGGGCGGCGGTGGTGAAGTCGGTCAGGTTGTCACGGGAAACCATTTGCCCAGACTTGGTTTTGTAGGACCAGCCGCTTAAAAACGGGAGGTCCGGGTAGGCACCGGCTTTGATGTGCCCGATGGGAGGCGCCAGCTTGCTTAACGGAGAAAGAGCAAGCCCCGGCAATTCCTTCAGGGAAATGTCGTTGGCGTCGGCCCGGCGGCCCACGAACCCCTGGTGGGCCCAGGTATCTACAAAGGTGTGCAGGGTAATGCCCAGCAGGTGCAGGGCGTAGGGGTAGTCTTTCCGCTTCAGGCATTCCGCCGCCATGTCTTGGGCGGCGGGGCTGTGGGGGGTTACCATCAACCCCGCTTCAAAGGCGGCCCGGCTGAGGTGGACCCCCGCTTTGTCTTGGCCAGAAAGCCCCGGCAGAAAATGGAAGGGGATCATCACCTGGGCTTCTTTCAGGTCGTCCAGGTTGGCCAGGTTCATGTCGGCATGGGCCGAGGAAAACCGCACAAATGCCCCCCCGGTGTTGAAAAATCGCACCGTTCCGCTGGTGGTGGTGTCGTCTACGTATTCGCTGGCATAGGCCACCACACCTGCATCTTGGGAGGAAAACCCGGCCCAGCGGGCCAGCACATAGGTCACGGCGTGGTGGAAATCAATCTGCATGGCGGTAACCTCGCATAAGAGGAAGGCGTCTAAGAGGATCGAGTTTTAGAGGAAAGAGCAATCGGATAAACCAACGGGCGAAAAATAGCGACAATAATTATCCTTTATCTAGTCAATAATTACGAAAAAAAACAAGGCGCCAGGGAGGGGGCTTTCACGGAGGAGGAGAATGGCCAAAAGCACCCCGCTCCTGCCCTATGGGTATCCCCTCCCCGAGGGGAAAGGCATGAGGCCGGGAAGTGATGCGCTTGCTTCCGTCCAGTTTTTTCATCCAAACAAGTGAAAAGAATCACCAATGGATTCGAGTATCGGGACAGGCGGCGCTGGCCGCCAGAGAGGGGGGCTTTACGGGTATGCTTGCGGGGCAGGGATATTGCTGGGGAGGGAGGTATTTCAGGCCGCCAACCGGCCAGTGGCAACCAGGCCGGGAAAAACTAGAACCCAAGCTCGGAGAGAAGATCATCCACTTGGTTTTGGTTTTGCCGGTGGGGGCTGGCCTGGGCGTCTCGCATTAACGTGGGGGGCTTGACCTCACTGGTCAGGCCCAGCAGCGGCTTGTAGCGGCGGAGGAGTTTCACAATCTGCGTTTCCAGGTCTTGCACAAAGGTAATGATGCGTTTCAGGGTTTGCCCGGTCAAATCTTGGAAACTTTGATTGGAAACGAGGTTCAGGTAGGTTTCTTGGAACAGCATGATGTTGGTTTGAAGCATCATCATGGCCGAGCCCACCCCATCGCCCAGCTTGTCTTGAATTTCGGTCAATTGGGCTTCCAGGTGCGGATGGGAAATTTTCATGGCCCCCAACCGGTTTTGGGCATCCCGCAGGGTTTTCAACACGCCATCTACCCGGGCCAGAGATTCCCGGTTCAGCCGCTCAATGGTTTCTAGGCCTTCCAGGTTTTGGTTGGCGGCGTCTTCCAATCGAGAGATCACCATGCGCAGCCGGTTTACCGCGATGGACATGCCATCGGCGGATTCATTCAGGGTGTCCAGGGGCAGGCCGTCGGTGAACTGGGTAAGGGTCGAGTAGATATCGCGGGCGATCTGGGCAATTTCCCGCACCAAGTTCTGGCTAACCCGGTTCGAGGTCAGCAGGTTGATCTGGTTCATGGCCTCCCCCACGCTGTCGGGGTTGTGGGCCAGCACGCCTTTAAACAGGTTGTTGATGCACACCAGCAAGTAGCGGATTTTTTCTTGAAGAGCCAGGGGCGCGTGCCGCACCACGGTGTTCATTTGGGCAATCAAGTCTTGGAATGACTTGGCGTCTCCCTGGGGGGCGCCTGGTTTTTCGATGTGGGCAGCCATGCCATCCAAGGGTTGGTGGATGACCACCGGATCGGCGGTAATGTGGGCCAAAACTTTTTGCAGCAGGGCATTCACCAATCCCAGGGTTTTCAAGGTGGCGTTCTTGCTGTTCAGCAGGTCCTTGTGCCGCTGCAGCATGTTTTTCCCCTCTTCGGTCCAGGTATCGCTGCCTTTCATCCCATGGAGGAACGAATGATACTCCCGCAGCACGGTTTGCAAATGGCCCAAATCGCTCAGGAGTTTTTTCTTGTCAATGACCACTTCCATGGGGGTCGCCTTCGATGAGTTCGTGGAAAATGCGTAAATGGTTCAGGCTTATCTGGATATTCTAGACGTTTAGGGTCGGGATGAAAACCCTGGCGAAAACTTAACCCCCGCTCCCTGGCCCCCTTTCAGGGTGGGCCATTCTTTCAGCGCATACAAACATGTTACAGGATTTTTTCTCCTACGCCCAATCCCCCATGGGAGAAACCCCAGGGAACGTTTCTGTTGGCGTGTATGGGAAGGTGGCATCCCCGGATTTATTGGTCTTTCCCACCAGGGGGTTCCTGGAGTGGGCAGGAGGACATAGAAAGATGACATGAGCCGTGGACGGGCTTTCACCCCCCCAAACATGCAACCCCACCATGAAAAACGAACATGACCCGCCAGATGTTCCGCTGAATTTACTTATTCGGAGGAACTTTGAACTCTTGATCGGGGTAGATCAAATCGGGGTCCTGAATGTTTTTCTTGTTGTTGTTCCAAATGGCTGGCCAATTCACCGGGTCTTTGTAGTACCGGCGGCTGATATCCCACAGGGTATCCCCCCGTTTCACTTTATGGGTGGTTTCCTCTCCCAAGCTGCCCGCGGCTTTTTTCTGCCCACGGGCCGAGGCAGGGGATTCTTTGGGGCGAATGCCGCCGGTTTGGCCGCCCTGCCGGGGGCCGGTCCCTTTGCCCTGGGCATTCCCCGCGCCTGGGGAAGTGTTTTGGCCTGTGCCATCGGTTTGGGCCGTGGTGTCGCCCTCCGAGGTGCCCTTGTCAGAGTCTTGGCCAGACAACGCCCAAATACCGATCACCAGGGCCAGGGCAATTCCCGCCGCGGTGGCGATCCAAACTTTTTGAGAGGTCTCTCCACTGGGTGCCTTCGCGGAGGGTTCTTCGGAAACGGTTTCCGGTTGGGCTGCCTTGGCGGCTTCCGCAGCCTGGGCGGCGGCTTGTTTGCTGGCCGACTTGCCGCTTTTTGAGGACGGACGCAGGCCTGCCGAGCGGGTCAGCCCCCCGGTCATGGCGGTGCGGCGGCTCATGATTAAGGCCATGCGGTCTTCAGCCGACTCAGACCCGCGAGATTCTCTTCCCCCAGAGGTGTGATCGGCCCGGTCTTTCAGGGTTTCCAACCGGTCCCGCAGGTGTTCGGTCAGGTCGGTGGTCATTTGCCGCAGTTTTTCATCCCGCTGGGTGAAAAGCGACAAGGTCATCTTCAGGTCGGGGATAACGGCCCCGGCCAGCAGAATGGAGGCAATCTCTTCGTCGGTACGGTTCAGGTTGTCGTTTTTCCCTGGGCCGTTCAAGTAGGCAATGATGCGGGCTTCCAGCATGATCCGGTTGTGGGCCAATTGCAGAATGGTGGTCACCCGGAAGGCATCGTACAGCGCCAGGGTTTGATCGGGGGTAATGCCCTTCAGCACGCCCACCGGGGCATCCAGCAGTTGGCGGGGAGAAAGCACCATGGCTTCTTCCCGCAGGGTGAATTTCAGTTTCCGCCGCTGGGCAATTTCTTCCACCGAGGTGGTGGTGTTGGATCCCATTTGCACCGCCAATTCCTGCACCCCCAATGCCCACAGGAAAAACGGCAGGTTGGCCAACTGGTGAACCGTGGTGATGCGAAAAAACTTTTCCATGATCTGGCTTTGAGATTCTCCCACCCCCTGGAAACAGGTGATGGGGGCTTCTAGCAGCTTGGAAAGGGGCAGGGTTCGATACTGCGCGTGAACCTCATAATCCAGTGCCATACCGGGGTCTCCGAGGGGGGTGGGGGGCATTGTTTTCACACTTCCTTGACACTTTCCTATTCTGCAAGAAAAATCAACATCTTTCGTGCGTATTCCCGGTTTTTTTCCGGCCCGCTTTGCGTGTGTAAATAAACCCTTTGTTTTTTCTTTAAATCTCTGGCCTTGCGGCAGAAACCATCGGTTAAAAAGAAGCTGGGAATGGGGAGCTGCCCCAGATCACTAAAAAATGTGATCTGAGGAAGCCTGAGAAAGAGCACTCCTCCCTATACTCGAATCCATCGGCTATTCTATTCATCCGTTCGGATGATGACGCCGGAAGGAAGCCAGCAGATACCTTGTTGGATGTAAGTGGATGAAGCCGGAAGGAAGTAAGCGCATAACCCATCGGCTTCGATTTGTTTTCCCTCCAGGAAGGGGAGGGGAGGCTCAGGGGGCAGGGGTGCTGTTGGGGAAGGGATGAAAAGAACGATGGGGGCCGGTAAAGACCCCCGATTACCGCATGCCTGGGGGCAGGGCTTCGTCGATTACTTCTTTGCTGATGGCATGGAACAGGTTGCGGTTGGGCAGGTTTTGCCCCAGCAGGCATTCGGCCTGGGTGAGGGAACGTTTGATTTCAACCACTTTGCGGGCGGGGGCCTTGCTGCCTGGCCGTTGAAAGGCCTTCAGCTTAAAGGTGAACACCACATCCAGTCCCTCGGCGTGGGGGTGCAGCCCCAGGCCCAGTTCTTCCAGGTTGGGGAAGGCCCCAGAGGGTTTCAGTGTGGTCTGAATGAACCCCCCAGACCATGACATGCCCCGGGGTTCGAAGGAGAACCGGGTTTCGACCACGGTGAGAAAGGTTTCTGGCACCAGGGAGGGTTTCACCGGCAGGTCGATGAAACCGTAATCTCCCACCTTGGAGAGGTCGCCGCCGTACAGCAGGAAGGGACCGTTGTTCTTGCCGGTCACGGGAGAGTCGGGGGGCAGGGTTAGGCTCCAGGGGGCTTTGTGCTCTTGGCCAGGGGCCAGAGTCACCCCTTCGGCCGCCACGATTTTTTCCAAGGCCTTGCAGGCGCCGGGGCCGGTGTCTTTCACCTTTTTGAACTGGCCAAAGGCCAGGGCCACCCCCAGGGTCAGGGGGCCCAGGGGCTCGCTGCCGCGGTTGGCCGCGGTGAGGGTCCCTTGCAGAGAATCTCCCTGCAAAAGATTTTCCGCCGAGCTTTCCAGGCGGTATTCAATGGGTCGGGCGAAAAAAAGAGCCTTCATGGGTTCCGAAAAAGAGTGATTCAAGGGGTTTCGGTCACCATAACTTGCCCGTCAGTCGGGCGCAATGGCAGGGAGGGATTATTTTCCGGGGGGCTTGGCCAGGCGGCGCATGGTGTCTCTCACCAGTTCCATTTGCACCAGGGTGTGTTCTTGGTCTTCCGGCCGCAGGGTAAAAAACTGGCGCTCCAGGTCGGTGAGCAGCTGCTTGAACTTTTGCTGATGCAGCCCCCCCCCGCTAGGCAGGGGGCCAGCCATGCGGTGGGGCATCCGCAGGGCCTGGTCGGTACGCAGCATGTCCAGCAGGTCGTTGAAGTTCCATTCAAAGGCCAAACTGATCCGCCGCAGCATTTCCATGGAGGGCATTTTCTCCCCCCGCTCCACCGCCAGGTAGGTGTCAATGTCCGTGGCCAGCAGCAGGGCCACCACTTCTGGCGGGTGGTCGTGGGTCTCGCGGGCGGCCTTCATCCGCTCGCCAATGCTCCGCCGGGAGGACGAGGACGAAACTGGGAAGGGAGAGGCCGGGCCCCGGTTTCCCTCTTTTCCCGTCTGGGCCAGGGGGCTGGCCTTCAGGGTGCCGGGGGCCGCCCCCTTGTGGTTGGGGGAAATCATCTCGTTGACAATCAACCGCTTGGTGTCGAAGTAATTCCATTCCATCAAGTTGCAAATACGCTTCAGGGTCTCGTCATCGGGGTACTTCCCCCCCTCCAGAGCATCGTATTCCTCTGGCAAAATACCCAGCAAAATCGCCATGTTTTCAGGCGGATGACCTGCCTCTAGCCGGGTTTGAATCAGCCGGTCGTGAAAATGAGAACCATTGGCAGACATGAGACCTCTGGGAAACGGTGTTGATTTGCGACGCCAGGCCAGGGCGGCAGCGTTTCTGTAACCCAAAGAATGCAAGAAATGTCCCCAAATCTGTTTGTTCCGGGGGAACCGTTGCCTCATCCCGGCGGTGTGGTACCCTGTGGACTGAACCTGCGTTGCCCTGAAATTCACCAACCCCTGGCCCCATGACCACCCACCCCAACCGCCCCGGATATTTTGGCCCCTATGGGGGGCGTTTCGTTCCGGAAACCCTGATTTCCCCCCTGCGGGAAGTGGAGGACGAATTTCAACGGGCCGTGAACGACCCGGCCTTTTGGGAAGAGTTCAACGCCCTGCTGGCCGATTATGTGGGCCGCCCCAGCCCGCTGTATTTCGCCCGCCGCCTGACCGAGCACCTGGGGGGGGCCAAAATTTATCTGAAGCGGGAAGACCTGAACCACACCGGCTCTCACAAGATCAACAACACCCTGGGCCAGGCCCTGCTGGCCCGGCGCATGGGCAAGCGGCGGCTGATTGCGGAGACCGGGGCGGGCATGCACGGGGTGGCCACCGCCACGGTGGCGGCCATGTTTGGCATGGAGTGCCTGGTGTACATGGGGGCCAAAGACATGCAGCGCCAAAGCCCCAACGTGTTCCGCATGAACATGCTGGGGGCCAAGGTTCAGGGGGTGTCCTCTGGCTCGGCCACCCTGAAAGACGCCATGAACGAAGCCCTGCGGGCTTGGGTGGCCATGGTGGACGATACCTTCTATGTCATTGGGTCGGTGGCGGGCCCCCACCCCTACCCCACCATGGTGAGGGAGTTTCAGCGGGTCATTGGCCGGGAAACCAAGGCCCAGGTGCTGAAAGCCGAGGGCCGCTTGCCGGACAGGCTGGTGGCCTGCGTGGGGGGGGGCAGCAACGCCATGGGGTTGTTCGCCGAGTTTCTCCCCGACCAAGGGGTGGAATTGCGGGGGGTGGAGGCCGCGGGCCAGGGCCTGACGGCGGGGCTGCACGCGGCGGCCATCAACGGCGGGCAGGTGGGGGTGCTGCACGGCAGCAAAAGTTATTTGTTGCAAGAAGAAAACGGCCAAGTGCTGGAGGCTCACTCCATCGCGGCGGGGTTGGATTACCCTGGGGTGGGGCCGGAACACGCTTGGCTGCACGACACCGGCCGGGCGGCCTATGTTCCAGTGACCGATCAAGAAGCCCTGGAGGCGGCCTTTACCCTATCGCGCATGGAGGGCATTCTGCCCGCTATTGAAAGCGCCCATGCCGTGGCCGAGGCCCTGCGGACGGCCCCCGCCATGCCCAAAGACAACGTGATGGTGGTCTGCCTGTCGGGCCGGGGAGACAAAGACCTCCACACGCTCATCTCTGCCCGCCCCCAGGAATTCCACTCATGACCCAGCCCGCCACTGGCATCCAACGCCTAGAAGGCGTGTTGGGGGCCCTGAAAAAACAAAACCGCAAGGCCCTGGTGGCCTATGTGATGGCCGGTGACCCCACCCCGGCCTTCACCGAAGCCCTGGTGCCCAAACTGGCCGAAGCCGGGGCGGATATCATCGAGCTGGGGTTCCCCTTCTCCGACCCCATGGCCGATGGCCCGGTGATTCAAGCCGCCAGCGAGCGGGCTCTAAGGTCGTTTCCCGGGCTGAACGCCTATTTGGCCATGGTGGCCCGGCTGCGCCGGGTGACCCCGGTGCCGCTGGTGCTGATGACCTATTACAACCTGGTGTTCCGTTACGGAGAGCAGGCCTTTGCCAAGGCGGCGGCGGAGGCCGGACTAGATGGTGCCATTTTGCCGGACCTGGCTTTGGAAGAGGCAGAGACCTGGCAGAAAGCCGCCGAAGCCGCCGGAGTGGCGTCGGTGTTTTTAGAGGCGCCCAACACCAGTGCTCAGCAGGCAGGCCTCATTGCCCAGGCGTCCCGGGGGTTTGTGTACCTCATCTCCTTGAAGGGGGTGACCGGGTCTGACAAGGGCATTGGGGAACACCTGGATCAACGCATTGACCGCCTGCGGAAGTTAACCCACACCCCCTTGCTGCTGGGGTTTGGCATTTCCACGCCGGAACAGGCCCATACCCTGGGGGGGGTGTGCGATGGGGTGATTGTGGGCAGTGCCTTGGTGGGCCGAATGGCGGCGGAATCAACGGATGCGGGGAAAGAACAGGCTGCCGTGGCTTTGATTCGGTCCTTCCGTCAGGCGTTAGACGCCTGATTGTTGGCTAGGCAAGAAAATTGCATTTATTCTTGTGATTCTTGTATTGCTGATTATTCTCCCCCCGGGGAGATTCCCTTCCAGCAGGAGAACATTCCTCGATGAAAAAATTCCTGATGACCCTGGGGGTGTTGGTGATTTTGGTGAACTCGCAGGCTCAGGCCCAGGAAAAAGGTCCCTTGGCCATGCAGACGATGTTTTACTGGACGATTACCGGCAGCCTTATCGGAGCCGTGTTGGGCACCGCCGTGTGGATGACCGACCCCGGCAACCCCAACGTCAAAATGTCGGCCTCTTTGTTGGAAGGTGCTGCCTGGGGAACCCTGTTTGGGGCGGGGTTTGGGTTATACGTGCTCAATCAAACCTACATTCCTCCGGCTGGTGCCACGCCCTCTCAGGTGGGTGAAATGCCCATGCCGTCTGGGTTGTATGCCCTTCACCCCACCCGCCTAGATACCCTGCCGGAGGATCACTTCCGTCGCCCCTTGTCGGTGGGGCCCATGATACCGGTGATGTCTTTCCAATTTTAATCCTTGGCTTGCCACAGCAAGCCCTTCCATGATGGGAGAACCGTTGGTGAACAGAATCCCAAACTTCTCTAAGTCCCGTTTCTCTCCCTGGCACCGGGTGGTGTGTGTGGTGATGGTGTGTCTGGGTCTGGCCCAGGGGGTTCAGGCTCAGGGTGGGCCAGTCAGCCAGCAACCCGTGATGCAAAACGTGTTTTTTAACGTGTTGTGGGGGTCGGCGGTGGGGGCCACGATTGGCGCTTCCGCGACGATTATCGCCTCTCAAGACAAAGCTACGCCCACGGGTTTTCGAGACGGCGTGGTGTTTGGGGCTACCGGTGGAGCGGTGATTGGGTTGGGGGTGGGGCTGATTCTGGTGTTTAACGGGATCACGTTTATGGAGGAAGGTTCTAACCCCCTGGGGTTGATCTCTCAAAATGACCCCACTCCTCCGGCATTGGTTTCTCCCCTGACCCCGGTGGAAGTGCGGATGGATCCCGATCGGCCCGGTCAGGTTTCAGAATTCCGAATGTTGGTGCTGAACCAGCGGTTTTGATGTTTCTCCAGGCATGCCCTCCAATTTTCCCCTCGTGATTTCCCTCCCCGAATCTTGTGATATGATCCTGTGAGATGTGTGAACCCCTGGACAACGCAGCCCAAAATCTCTGGGATTGAGATTTCCGGGGGCACGACTCTAGGAGGATATTTTCTAGGATCGGTTTTCTATTATAATAGAAGAGTTTTGCATAACCCGGGTTTTCGCCGTGAAAAGGGGGAATGGGATACCCCGCCATAAAATCAACTTTTTCACACCACTCTTCCACGCGTCCAATGGTCATGTTTTCTCCCGCCAAGACCCTTCAGCATTTGGCGGAATGGGCCTTTCTTGGCGGATTGTCTGTGACCGCCCGGGTGTTGCCCCTGGCCTGGCTGTCGCCGCTGGGGGCGGCGTTGGGGTGGGTGGTTTATCATGTCCTTCCCTTGAAACGGGGGTTGACCGAAAACAACATCCGGCTGGCTTTGGGCAACAGCCTGCCCCCAGGGGGGGTGGAACGTACCGCCGCACGCTGTTATCGGTTCTTTGGCTCTCTGCTGTTTCAAGTTCCGGCCATGGCCCGGCTGGCCCGCCGCCCCAGCCTTCTTCCCTATGTCACCGTGGAAAACCCCCAGGTGCTTTCTAACCTGCTGGCCCAGGGCCGGGGGGTGGTGCTGCTGAGCGGTCATTTTGGCCACTGGGAGCTGATTTGCGCGGCCCTGGCCCGGCAGGGGTTTTCCATCACCATGTACGTGGGCCGGCAGCACAACCCCCGGGCCGATGACTGGATTAACCGCCTGCGACGGGGGTTTGGCATTGTGACCGTGGCGGAGGGGGCCTCGATGCGGGCCCTGTTGAAAGCCCTGCGGGAAAAAGGTGTGGTGGCCATGCTGGGGGATCAGCACAACAGCCGACAGGAAAACTTTGTGCGATTTTTTGGGCGGCTGGTATCGGCGGTGCCGGGACCCGCCGCCCTGGCGATGCGCACGGGCGCCGCCTTGGTGTTCTCCAGTGCAGCGGCAGAAGCCCCCTTTCGCTACCGGGTAAGGCTGGAAGAACTTCCCTGGACCCCCACGGGGGAGGAAGAATGGGATCAGCTGGCCATCACTCAAATGTATTTCCAACGGATGGAGCAGATCATTCGGGATTACCCCGAACAATATTTTTGGATGCACAACCGCTGGAAGGAAATGGCCACCCATAACCTCACGCCAGTGAACCGCCGTTTTTTAGACCTGGGGGCCCCATGACGGATTCTCCGCCATCGGTGTTTATCGACCGGGATGGCACCCTGATTGAAGAAGTGAATTACCTGTCTCGGCTGGACCAAATGGTGTTGATTCCAGGGGCGGGGGCGGCGGTGGCACGGGTAAACCGTGCCGGTTTGCCGGTGGTGGTGGTGAGCAATCAGGCGGGGGTGGCCCGCGGGTTTTTTCCCGAGTCCTTTGCCAGCGAAGACAGCCCCCGGCATTTGAAAAACCTGCTGGCGGCCCAGGGGGCGGCCATGCAGGGGTATTATTACTGTCCGCACCACACGGCGGGCATTCCCCCCTACAACATTGACTGCGACTGCCGCAAACCCAAGCCAGGGATGCTTTTGCAGGCCCGGAGCGAACTTGGGGTGCGGCTGGAGGGGAGTTATTTTATCGGCGACCGGGTATCGGACGTGGAAACAGGAAGGGAATATGGAATGGTTCCCATTCTGGTGCGTACCGGGTATGGGCGGGAGAACGAACCGTTGCTGAGCCAGGAATTTTTCCAGCGGGGCGGGCAAGTGTTCGACCTTCTCCCCCAGGCCCTCGACTGGATTGTACAGCGTGAGACCTCGCCCAACAAACCAAGCGCCTAAAAAAGAATCCCCCGGCTCCATCAATGGAACCGAGGGATTGGGAACAAGAATCACCAGCAAAAGACTTCTAATTTAATCGTTCAACTTCAAGTTAAATACCGGAATCCATGCTGGGTTGACCAGCGGTGCCCATTTGCAGGGCATCCAATTCTCGCTGGGCCTTTTGGGCGGCAGAAGAATCGGGATAGCGGGCCACCACCTCCGACAGGTAATATTCCGCCTGGCGGGTTTTTTCGCGGGCAATGAAAATCACCCCTAACCGATAGATGGCATCGGGGGTTTTGTAGCCGTCTTGGGTGGAGCGGTGTTCGTAATGGCGCAGCACATTGCGAAAGCCACGCTCGGCTTGGTCATAGGCTTTCATCTGGAAGTAAGATTCCCCGATCCAAAACTGAGCGTTGTCGCTGTTGTTGTCGTCGGGGTAGCGCTTCAGGAAGTCTTCCAAAACGATGACGGCCTGCTTGTAGTTTCCGTTGGCAAACAAAGAAAATCCCTTTTTATATAATTCCATCGCTTTGCTGTGGTTGCTTAAGCGGCGGGGGTGAGCCGGGGGGGCCAAATCAGGGTCTTCGCCCACGGTTTCATCATCTTCCGCGGCGCCAGAAAGGGTGGCGGCACCCGCTGCCGGTTTGGCGGTAGAGTTCGGACGAACCGCGGCCTTTTGAGCCCCAAAAGCCGAGCCCTTGTGTTTGCGCTCTTGGGCGGCCCCCAGGGCGGGTTCAGGCTGGGAGGCGGGTTGGGCGGAGGGTTGGGCCGCCGCTTTTCGGCCGGGTTGATTGCCCAGAGAGAGAGACACCGACTGCTCTAACAGGTCGAAGTTGGTGCTCATCATCTCTTGGTATTTCTGCTGCGCTTCGCGGTCTTTTCGCTGGCTGGCTTCCACCGCCTTCAAGCGGTTGGCCACTTCTTCTTGCTGGCGGCGAAGGTCCAGGTTTTCCCGGCGGGCCCGGGCCAGTTCCCGGCGCAGGGTGTCATCGTCCATTTTGGCCAAATCGGACTCTTCTGGGGCGGGGGCCTGGTCGGCCACCTGTTGTTCGCCAGCCTTGGGCTGGTGCCACATATTGGCGGAAGGTTGGGTGACCTGACTGCACCCTGTCAGGGCGGCCAGTGCCGCCGCCGTCGCCGCCAGGGCAAACAAGCCGCCCAAGCGTGGATTAAATTGATTCGTGGTTGCCATGTTCTTGCTCCCATGCGTGAACATTTGGTCTATGGACCCGTGACATACGGTTCCCTGAGGGGAGTAAAGCAAAAACCGGGCCGAATAGAAAAAATAGGAATATTGCCTATATTAAAACCGCCGCCCCCTAATTGCATATTGTTGTGATGACAATGAATCGAAGAAATATTTGTTTCTCTGCCGAGAGTTGAACCGAGGCGACCAGGAAATAAACACTGGTTTTTTGAAAAGGAATATGGATATAGAATAGGACCTGGAGAGTTGATTTTCCGGGTTTCTCGGCACACGAGAAATGACAATGAAAAACTCATCCTAATGGAGTTATTCATGAAAAAGTTGTTGATGGCTCTGCTTTCCGGCTTGATGCTGGCGGGTTTGGCTGGCGTGGCCAGTGCCGCCGACATGTCGGCTTTGGCTCCCTGCAAAAACTGCCACGACCTGTCCCCCGAAAAACGGAAAATCGTTGGTCCTCCGTTGTTCGGTATCTATGGTAGCAAGCCTACCATTGAAGGGCTTCCTGCCGACTACACGGTTTGGGATGACGCCCGTTTGGACAAATGGGAAGAAAAACCCCAAGCTGTGAAGCCCAGGTCTAAGATGAACTACCGCACGCCCTCTCCTGAGAAGCGCGCCGCGATCATCGCCGCCCTGAAAGAGCTGAAGTAGTCTGTTTGGCAAGCAAAGAACAGCGCGGCTTCCTTTGGGGGGCGGCGCTGTTTTTTTGTTTTTTCGCGGTTTCCCATCTGGAGATTTTCCCCGGTTCTTTTCTGGCCCTTTCTTGGTTTCTTTCTGGCTGAAAATGCGATTAGAATGGGTCCATACCAACGGATGGGAAGGCAATCCTGCCTCCATCCGAAAGGTTAGAAGTTGTTTTCCGGTATGGACCTATTTGCCAAGGAGGTGCCCCATGAAAACGATCTTGTGGATGGTGGTTGGAGTTGTGCTGTTGGCCTATCCCCTAGCCGTGTCGGCGGGGCCGCTGAATGCGTGCACCAGTTGCCACGACATCACGGACGCCAAGCGCAAAGTCATGGGCCCCCCGTTGTTTGGGGTGTATGGCGCCAAACCCCAGACCGCCGGTGTTCCCTATGCCAAATGGGATGACGCCAGCCTGGATGCTTGGTTGAAAAACCCCAAGGCCGTGGTGCCCACGACCAAAAAAATGTTTAGCGTGCCCAACGATGCCAAACGGCAAGAAGTGATTGCTGCCTTGAAAGAGTTGAAGTAGGGCCGCCCAGGCAGCGGAATTCTTCCCGGTTCCGCTGTGTTTATCCACCACAAAAAACAGGAGACCTTCATGCGTGCTGGAATCATCGGTGTTGCGGTGTTGTTGGTGTTCATCGGGCTGCCTTTGGCGGCCGCGGCAGATCCTCTGTCTAGCTGCAAAAGCTGCCACGATCTTTCCGCCGACAAGCGGAAGGTGATGGGCCCCCCCCTGTTTGGGCTGTATGGAGCCAAACCCATCAATGCCGCTATTCCCGTGAAAAAGTGGGACGATGCCAGCCTGGACGCTTGGCTGGCCAACCCCAAAGATGTTCTGCCTGGCAACACCATGATGTTCAAGGTGGCCGACAAGGCCAAGCGGGATGAAGTCATCGCCGCCATGAAAGCCTTGAAGTAGAAGCGCACCACGGGGCCTAGGCCCCGTGGTTTCTTTCCAGGTCATTTTCTTCCTTCAAGATCATCCCTGCGTTGAAGGATTTGACGCCCCCATGAATATTCTCTTTTTGTGCGTGGCCAACTCGGCCCGCAGCCAAATGGCCGAAGGGCTGGCCCGGAAATGGTGGGGCAAGGACGCGCGGGTGGAAAGCGCAGGCAGTCATCCTGGCCAGCGGGTTCACCCCCTGGCCATTCAGGTGATGGCCGAAGTGGGAATATCGCTGGAAGGCCACCGCCCCAAAGCTTGGAACGACCTGCCCGAAATCTTTACCTCAAAGTTGAATTGGGTGATGACCCTGTGCGCGGAGGAAGTTTGCCCGGTGGTGCCCTTTAAGACCCGCGTGTTGCCCTGGCCCCTGCCCGACCCGGCGGCTTTCCCCGAGGATCAGCAATTGGAGGCCTTCCGGCATACCCGGAACCTGCTGGAAGAGAAGTTGAAAGACTTTCAGCGGCAGCAGGGGTTGTAGGCCGGGGCCCGTCTGGAAGATGGGGGAGCTGAGCCCCTTGCTTCCAAATACGCCAAATGGCCGCGTTGCCGTGAACCAGCCCTGCCATGGCAAACATGCCCACCCCCAGGCCCCCCCACCACGAAGCGGCGCGGGGGCTTTCCGCCAGCACCATCAGCCAGCCCCCCGCCGCCCCCGCCACGCAGGAACCCAGGGTGTTTAGCCCCCAAGCCCGCCCCAGGCCAATGGCCCGGATGGCCTGGGCTTGGCGCTGCAACTGGCGGCGTTCTCCCATGCCCCTGGCCAGGGCCCCGGCCGACAGGTTGCTCCCCGCAACCAGCAGGCTGGTGACGGTGAAGGTAACGGCCAGCCCCGGATGCAAAAACGCCAACCCCGCCAAGGGCAGGTTGAGCAGGGCCATGGGACCCCACCCCAGGCGGCGCATCAGGGGGTTGGCTTCCAGGGCCAGCCGGGGGGTAACCACCCAGGTGGAGAAAAAATCTAGCGCGCGGGAGAACACCAGCAGGGCCGCCAGCCCCCAAACAAAAGGGGTGGTGGGGGGGAAGTATTCCATGAAAGACGCGGGCATGGGGGCCTATACGTGTTCCAGCGCTTGGTCCAGGTCGGCCAGAATGTCTTGGGGAGATTCGATGCCCAGGGAAAACCGGATCATGCCCTCGCTGACCCCCACCTGTTCCAGTTCGTGGGGCCAATAGCCCCCATAAATGGTCGAGGCCGGGTGCAGGGCCAGGGTTTTGGTGTCTCCCAGGTTGGTGGACCGCCGGGCCAGTTTCAACGCGTTCAAAAACCGAAAGCAGGCGGCTTTGTCGGGCAGGGTAAAGGCCAGCATGCTGCCGAACCTTCCTTGAAATTGCTGGGCGGCCAGGGCATGGCTGGGGTGACCGGGCAGCCCCGGATAGACCACGCTTTTGACTTTGGGGTGGGCTGCCAGGTGGCGGGCCGCCGCCAGGGCGTTGGCGCATTGGCGCTCCAGCCGCAGGGGCAGGGTTTCCATGCCGATCAATTGCAAAAAGGCCGACATGGGAGACAGGGCCGGCCCAATGTCCATCATCAGGCGGCGGCGAAGCTTGGCCAAGTAGGCGCCTTCTTTGGCTTTGCGGAAGTCGGCCAAGCCGGGGTCTTTGCGGGTCTCCCAGTTCATCCGGCCCATGTCGACCACAATGCCCCCCAGGGTGGTGGCCGCCCCGCTGAAAAACTTGGTGGTGGAAAAAAACACCACGTCGGCCTGCACGATTTGGTTGTCGAGCAGCACGGGGGTTAAGAAGGTGGCATCCACCAGCAGGGGCAGGCCCCGCTCATCGCAGAATTTTCGCCAGGCGGCAAAGTCGGGCACGGTGAGGGCCGGGTTGGCAATGGCCTCTAGCAGCACCAACCGGGTGGCCGGTCCCGCCACGGTTTCGGCCTGGGCCGGGGTTTGGGCCTCGACAAAGCGGGTGGTGATGCCCAACGGCGGCAGGGTTTTGTCGAGCAGGGTAAAGGTGCCCCCAAACAAATGGCGCCCGGTGATGATCTCATCGCCCGCTTTCAGCAGCCCCAGCAGCCCCAGGGTAATGGCGCTCATACCCGAGGCCATGGCCAGGGCGCCACGCCCCCCGCAGGCCGCGGTGATCCGTTTTTCCAGCCGGTCCACCGTGGGGTTTTGCAGCCGGGAATAGAGATAGCCCGTTTGTTTGCCAGCGAAGATTTCTTCCAACCGCTCGGCGGTGGGGTGTTCGAAGGCCGAGGAAAAGGAAACCGGGGGCACCAGGTCGCCGTCTTCCAGGTGAGGCTCCCCCTGGCCGTGGATCAGCCGGGTGTCTAGGGTCCAGAAGGGCGTGTCGTCCATGAAATATTCTGGAAAGGGTCAGGGATTTGTTTTAGGTGAGATGATCATACACCATCCCATGGGCAGACAACACGGACCAAACGCAAAAACCCCCACCGGGGTGGGGGCTGGGCAAACTCTTTTGTATGGCCGAATGGCAGAAATTTGTGCTGCCGGATGGCAAAAATTATTGCCCGGTGGTGATGGGGCCCGATTCGTCGGGCCGGGTCACCTCGGAAATACGCACCCCGTAGCGTTCGTTCACCACCACCACCTCGCCCCGGGCCATCAACCGGCCAGAGATGGTGATATCCATGGGTTCGCCCACTACTTTGTTGAATTCCACCACTTTGTTGGGGTGCAGGGTCAGAATTTCACGCACCGACAACTCGGTTTGGCCAATCTCCACGCTCAGTTTCAGCGGGACATCCTGAAGAAATTCAATCTTATGGTAGGGAATGTTGCTGTCGTCTTCCTCTCCCCGGGCGGCGGCCAGGGGGTTGCTGGCCTGCTTGTTCGACAGAACCGTATACAGTTCTTCGTCTTCCCCTTGGGGCAGGTTTTCGGTAGCGGCGGTTTTCTCGGCCATGGGGGGTCTCCGGTGGTGCGAACAATGGGTTAAGCGCTCGTTGATTCAATCTCCCCTATATGCTATCAAAACCCGTACCAAAGGGGAATCTTGCCCCCCTCCCCATTTGGTAGAAATTCCCGTAGGATAATGCCAATCCCCTTTCGGCGTGTGGGGCTGTTCCCCGCCGCTCATCTCTCACTCTTCCGGCCTCGAATTCAATGAATCTGGCAACGAAACCCGAGAAGAAGGGCCCCCGGGTGTATAGCCTGGAAATGACCGGGTGGACCCTGGTGCTGTTTGTGGGGCTGAGTCTGGCCACCGGGGCGGCGTTGTTTTACACCGGTCTGGTGACGGGCATGGGTCTTCGCACCCCGGGAACGGTGCCCCCGGTTACCGTTCGAGACGCCCAATCGCCTCCCTCAGGTACGTCGGCGGAAGATTTCTTCAAATCGTTGGATGCCAAAAAACCAGCTGTAGAGCCGGTCTCGCCTTCTCCCCTGCACGAGGTCAGCCGGGAGTTGCCGGTGGAAGTGGTGCCCCCGGCGGGCGATACCCCCCCTGCGGCCAACCCTCCGGCCCCAACCCAGCCCACCGTTCAGTCTCCAGCGCAGTCTTCAGCCCACACCCCAGCGGCCGCCGAGAAGCCCCCGGCCAAACCCACAGCCCGGCCGGCTTCTCCCACCGAGCCCTACACGGTGCAGGTGTTCACCTCCAGCCATCAGAAGAACGCCCAAGACATTGTCTCCCGGCTGGTGAAAAGCGGCTTTCCGGCCTATGTGTCTCAGGGGCAAGACGGCAAGGCGGTGATCTACCGGGTGCGGGTGGGCCGCAACCTGAGCCGAGCGGAAGCGGAGAAGCTGAAAGACCGGTTGATCAAAGAGGGGAAAATGAAAGACCCCACCCTGGTGAAACTGTAAACCCGGAGCCACGACATGCCCAAGGGATATTGGATGGTTCGGGTGGATGTCCGCGATCAGGAGCAATACAAAGCCTATGTGGCGGCCAATGGGGAACCGATCAAAAAATATGGGGGAAAAATTTTGGCGCGCGGCGGACGGTTTGAAACCCCCGAGGGGGAAAGCCGTTCCCGCCATGGGGTGATCGAATTTCCCTCCTATCAGGCAGCGTTAGACTGCTGGAGCTCCCCCGAATACCAGCAGGCCAGGTCCCTGCGAACGCCCATCTCCACCCTGGATATGGTGATCATCGAGGGGTATGACGGCCCCCAGCCGTAAACCACGCCCAGGGCGCTTGCCCTTCCGTGCTCCACAACAAAGCACCCCTCCCCTGCCCGCTTTGCGGGCATCCCCTCCCCTTCGTGGAGGGGAAATAAATCGAATCCGAAAAATGATGCACTTGCTTCCGTTCAGTCTTCACCCACCGAACGGATTTTATTTCCCACCCCTCGGCCTAAGCCGTATTGTCCCTCCACGATGGGGAGGGGCAAACGCCCGAAGGGCGTTGGGGAGGGGTGCTGTTGGGAAATAACTCGCAGCCGAAAAGTGATCTGCTTACTTCCTTCCTGTTTCATTTATCGAACGGTTGAACAGAATCACCAATGGCTTCGAGTATAGGGTGGGGGTGTTTCAGAACGGGATCTACGGCAGTGCGTGTGTGGCCTTGCCCTAAAACAACCAAGCCGGGCCTGATACAGGCCCGGCTTGGTTGTTTCTGGGGGGAATGGCGTTGTGTTGTTTATGTTGGGGTGTTGCTTCCAGCGGAATTCCCAACCATGCTGCTTTCCAGCCATGCCGCGGGATTAGCCGTTGGCCACTTTTCCCATGCGCTCCAAAATCGGGCCGTACAGTTCGCTTTGGTACACGGTTTTCACCGTTTCAGCGTACCAGATGCCGCCCCGCTTGGAGTTTATTTTCCGGTCGTTCAGCAACTTGGCCACCTTGTGGTAACTCATCCCCGAGTCCCGCTTTTCGCGGATCAACTTCACCACGTCCAGTTCGCCTTTCACTTCCACCAGTTTTTTGTTCTGGTAGGTAAAGCCGAAGGGGGCATGGCCCACCCGCTCGCCCCGCTCTCGCTTTTGGGCGATGATTTCACGGGTGCGGTCGGAAATGCGTTTGTTGTCCCACTTGGTGATAATGCCGATGATGTTGAGGGCCAGCCGTCCGCTTTCCTCAAACGTATTCAGACCTTCCTCGATGGACACCAGCCCGATGTTGTTCTTGATGCAAATGGTGGAAATGATGGTGTTCAGGTGACGGATGTTGCGGGTCAGCCGGTCCAGCCGGGCAATCACCAGCACGTCGAATTCTTTGCGCTGGGCGGCCTTCAGAATTTCCTCCAGCTTGGGGTACTCCAAATCGTTGCTGGTGGTTTTCCGTTCCAAAAACATTCCGCTCAGGGTCCAACCGCGCTCTTTTACGTAATCGGCGATCAGTTGGTCTTGGTCATCCAAGTTTAAATTGTTGGGTGTGGGGCCTAAGGTGCTTAGGCCTGCGTATCCGATAGCTTTCACGGTAGCCCCCTAAGGGTAGTGAAGGGTTTCCCGAACCGGCTCTCAAAACTCCGTTATGGTTTACGGAGTTTCTCGGCTCGGGGGTGGGTTAAGAATTCGCCCGTACTCCTACAATTCCAACAATCAATCAGGTTCTCCCATGCGACTAACAGCACTATATCATGAAAGGGTGCATTTATGGAAGCCTTTTTTTTGTTTGTCATAAAACCAATGCACCTAGCCTAGGATTAACGTTTTCAGCAGGCAATGTCCACCCACGAAAAACAGGATGGTTACAAAAATAAATTCGATAACAACGGGATGGAATAAATATTCTTACTTGAAAGAGAGCATAAAAGAGAAACAGATAGGGCGGCTGTAAGGGTGGCGGGATGCTGAAAGGCGGAAAACATGCGTTGAAATAAAATATCCCCCGGCGGACAGTGCCCCGGGGGATATTTGGAGATTGGATATTTATGAGGGCCTTGCCCCCACGTCTAAGACCTAAATATCTAAGACCTAAGACCGAAGCATATTTTTATGGAGCTTACTTTTTCAGCCATTCAATCAGTTGATCGGCATCGGCCCGCAGGTACGGGTCTTTCGACAACTTCCGGGCGGTTTCTAACAAGCCCGTCAACTCGGCCTTGTTGATGTCTCCTTTGCCGTTCAGAATGCGGCGCACCTCGGAAACAATGAGGGGCGGCAGCCGGGCTTCGATATCCGATCGCGCCTGGAAGGCCTCGGAAAAGTCGCGGTCGCTGACCCCGTTGGCGGCGGCCAGGGTAAACTGCTCCATGGCTTCTTGATACAACCGGGTGGTATGGGCAATGTCTTTGGACTCTCTGGCCTGGGTGGCCAGTTGGCGGCCTTTCTGGAAGGCTTCTCGGTATTGGGCCACCCGGGCCAATTCATCTTGGCTCAACTGCAAGCCGCCCGCTTCGGCTTGACGGCGGCGCAACTCGGCTTCTACCCGTTCCGTTTTGTTCAACACCCCAAGGTCAGTCACCTTAAAGAAGGTCACCAAAACCGAGGAACCGTGAACCTCCACCGTGGGGGGAATGCTCAACACGTCCGGGGTGAGGTAGGCTTGCAGATACATCCGGTCGGGAGTGTTTTGCCGGGAAATCATTTGAATCCGGTGCAGATACTCCAGATCTTTGATGGTTCCGAGGCGCCCGCCGTTCACCGCGTTGGGCACAATGACCTCGATGGTAAAGTTCCCCTTGGCCTTTTTCCCGCCGGGCTGCTCGTACAATTGAAACGGAAAGTGGGATGGGGTGAAGTTGACTGAGCGGTTAAACACCATTTCGATCCCGAACCGGCTGACGCCGGAGGAATCGGTGTCCGACAGGCCGTGGGCTTTGATTTCTTGCAGCACATAGGGCTGCACTTCCTGCTCGGAGAGGTCGGTGGTAAGGGCAGATTCCTCCAACACCCGGTAAGCGTCTAGGTTAGACAGCAGGTCCCGCCGGCCGTTGGTCATTTCGACCACATATCGGATGGGATACCCGAAGGCGTCCCGGGCGGTCACCCCTTCCACCTCGGCCAGATTGAAGGTGTGAATGGCAAAAGGAATTTTTTGCCCCACCAGGGGGTCGGGGTCCTGATAGGTTTTTACGTATACTTTGGCCGCCAGCCCGCTGCGAATGAACCGGGCGCGGTCCAACACCAAAAACCGGCCGGCATTGGGTGAAGGAAACAAGAGAATGTTGTTTCCCCGCAGGCGCACCCGTTCATCACGGGCATATTGCTGCAATTTGTCCAGGGTCCAGTCTTCCGATGTGTTGTTGTCCAGCACCACCCGCAGGTAGTGGCCGTTCACCCCGGCGTCTTGAATGAAGGTCGAGGTGATCAGATTCCCGTTGTACATGCCTTTGTCCAGCGCCTCGGCCAGTTTCATGGCCGTCTCGCGGTCGGTGTATTTGGGGGTGGCCCACAAACCAGGCGCGCCCAGCGCCAGCCCAAAGCACACGGCCAGGGAGAGAAAAAACCGGGAATGGAGCAATGGATGGATCATAGATTTCCGGGGGAAAGTGATCGGTTGTCGGATCGTACGCGGATTTCCACGTCGTTGTCACCGGGAAGGGTATCGCCGGGGGCGAGAAGGCGCACCACCGGGGCTCCTTCCATGGCCTGGGCCAGGGCCAGGGCGGCGGGCAAATAGGCTGGCCGGTAGATGACCTGGGTGCCACCGGCCAGGGATTCTCCGGGGTCTCCGGGTCGTTCTTGCCGGGTTAGGGTGAACACCATGCCCGTGCGGGATTCGGTGCCTCCCAACTGTTGGGTCAGCGCCGCCATCAGGGTATCGGCCGCCTTAGCGTCTTCCGCATAGGCGGTCACGGCTACTCTCACATGCACCACGCGGCCTTCGGTAAAGATCAAGGCCCCCATGGTCATGTCATCCAGGGCTTTTTCAGAATACTGGGGCTTGGGCGGCGGTGGCGGTTCCTGGCTTACCGGAGCTGGCGGAGGTGGGGCTTCCCCCACCCGGAACACCAAACGATCCGACCCGCTGGAGGAAGAGAGAAACTCTGGTTTCTCTGGCCCCAGGCCTACAATTTCGATGTTGACCCAGGATGGCACGGTTTGGCCCTTATCACCCAGATCCGAGATAACCTCTACCCGCAGGGGTTTCCCGTTCAGATCCAATTCTAGCGGAGGCCCAAACACAGCCCCAATCACCGCCAGGGGAATTCGGACGCGGTGGCGGAAAGCGGGGTTTCCTTGGTCATCGCTGGTTTCGTCCGACTCAACGCTCATTTTGTTTTGCCAGTCGGCTCGGAACTGCCCCTGCACCTGCAGCACCATGTTTTGGCCTTCTTGGGTAACCGAAACCTGATCGACCAACTGGCGATGCAGGGTTGGCTGCCCGGTTTCGGCGGTGCCTTGAGAGGCCCCCACGGCTAATGTAAATACGACAGCCAACCCGGCGGCCAGACCCCACCCCCCCCGGAACCCGAAACGGTTTTCCCGGCGAAGTAACTGATCATATATAGAATAATTCCGCATTCGTCCTGGCTTCCTGGGGTGTTTCAGCCTGTATCGCCCGCCTGTTGTGCCATCCCTAAAGGGGGTGCTCTCCCGGAATGGCTTCTGCAGACAGAGGAATTTTCACAAAATGAAATGCATTCCTCAAGCCAGGGGCATAAAAAACGTTGACTTTTTCATCTCATCCCCTTTATTTCTAACATAAACCGTTGGAAAAGCGGTTTGAAAATAAATTGAAAGTAAATGAGAATAAAGCGTTGAGAAACCCGAACCAGAAAAATTAGACCCCTCGGGCATTCCCATCGCGCAGAGACGACAAGCAATTAGGGAAGACAAGTAAAAGGGACGAGAAGGAATCGAGAAGGAATCGAGAAAGAAAGTTGTACCCATCGAACCGGGAAGACATGGGCCAGGATGGCCCTAACGTTCAATCCCCCCTTTCACCCCCTGGGTGGAACGGGAGTGCCAGGAAGGCCACCGGTCATGATTATTCAATGCACCGCTTGCGAGACGAAATACCGGCTGAACCTGAGCAAGGTTCCCGCCGGGCGTGCGTTCGTCAAATGCCGTAAATGCGGTACCCCCGTTTACATCTCTGGCCAAGCCGAACCCCAAGAGCAAATTCCTCCCGTTCTTCCCCCCGACCCAGGGTGGGATGGCGGTGGTTCTGCCGCGGCAGAGGCCCCCTCTGGTTACTCAGAACCCCCCGGCAGCAAACACCCAGTGACCTGCCCCCGTTGCGGCAGCCGTTACCGCGTGGCCGGAGAAATTTTGGCCAACCCCAAAACCCAACTGAAATGCACCCGCTGCGATCACCTGTTCCGCCCTGGGCTGGAGGGTGTGGCCGGAACGGGCCGGGTGATTCCCCCAGGGGTTCCCCAGGGAATGCCCTCCATGCCGGGGGGGGGAGACATGCCCCTGCCGGATGAATCCAGACTGAACGTGATGTTTGATGACCTGCGGGAGGACCAACCCCCCCCCATGGCCAATCGACCCCGTGCCGCCCAACCGGCGGCCGCCGCGAAGCCGGCCAAATCTTCCAAGCCCACGTCACCCAGATTCGAGCCCGGCGGGGACCTCAACCCCGAATCGGCCTACCTGGAAGCGATTTCTCTGGGGGGAGAGGAACCCGCTCCCGAGGGTTACTCCTCTGGGCTGGCCCCGGTGCCAGACAGCCAGAAGTACAAATTTTTCCTCAAGCCCGGCACGCCTCCCCCCGCTGCCGGGGGCAAGGCCGAGCGGCCCTTTGCCGAGCATTTCGCCGCGGCCCAGGCGGCCCAGCCTGCGCCAACCCGCACGCCTCAAGACCGGCCAGGGCCGAACTGGGAGACCCTGGCGTCTCAGTCCTCTCCCTCTCACGAAACTGAAGGGTTAGATGACCCCGACCATCACGGCTGGGATGATGCCGAACTGCCCCACCCCGAACATTTTGCCGGGCTGTCGGGCCAGGTCTCCAGTCACACCCGCCCTGGCCAAGGGGCCCCTGGGGGTTCGCCCCAGGCCTCCCAGGTTTCTCCCGAGGCTGCGGTCGCGGCCCTCACCGGTTCAGCGCCCCGTGTGGTACGCCAACCCCTGTGGCCGGTGTGGTTGGCCGCCGTGGTGCTGCTCACCGGTGGGCTGGGCTGGGGGGCCAAAATGTATCTGGCGCCCCCCCTGCCCCACCCCCAACTGATGGTGGGCGGGGGAGAATTGCCCTTGCAGTTTACGGGCGAACCCCGCCAGCACTTGGTGAAAAACAGTGAAACCGGGCGAAACCTGCTGGTCCTCTCCGGCGATCTGCGCCTGCAGGCCGCCAGCAAAAAACCGGTGGGCTGGGTAGAGGTGCGGGTGATCGCTCTGCGCGACGGGCTGGTGGTGGGGGAAGGCCGGGCCTACGCGGGCAATGTTTTACCCGATGAAGACATTAAGCGGTTTACCCTGCGGGCCATTCGGGCCAGCGCTGGCTACCGCAACGGCCAGCGCGACATCAACGTGAGCATCCCCCCCGGGGGCAGCATTCCTTATCAAGTGATTCTCGACGGCATTACCACCCCGGTGGACAGGGTGGAAACCCAGGTGTTGGGTTACCTGCAAGACGGACGGCAGGTCTACCCCAACCCCTGATCAACCGTTCCATCCGCCACCACCCCCTCCCCCCTTCATTGTTCTCCCCTCCGCCGGTCCTCTCCCCAAAGTGGGGCGAGGACCGGTCCCCGCCCGGTTCTCCGCTCCGTTTTGCCGGGCTGGGGTGGTTTGGGGTAAAGTGAGAACAGCCCGGTGGTTTCGGTGCGTTCTCTCTTCTCCATTTCTTTGTTTCCTTTCCCACTCTCCCAACGTGCCATGGGCGCATCCGGCGACATCATTCAACAGGTCAAAGAGCGCGCCGACATCGTCCGGGTGATCGGCGAACGGGTGCACCTCACCGCCGCCGGGCGGAACTGGAAGGGGCTGTGCCCCTTCCATCAAGAGAAAACCCCCTCGTTTCAGGTGAACCCAGAGCGGCGGATGTTTCACTGCTTTGGCTGCGGCAAGGGGGGCAGCGTGATTGATTTCGTGATGGAAGTGGAACGGATTCCCTTTGCCGAGGCCCTGGCCAAGCTGGCGTCTGGGCTTGGGCTCTCCATGGACCGCGACAAACCCGCCCGCGGCGGCGAGCGGGACCGCCTGGGGTTGGAGCAAGCCCGGGCGTTTTACCACGGGCGGCTGTTGGAGCACCCCGAGGGAGAAACCGCCCGCCGGTATTTATATCAACGGGGGTTTGAAGAACCCGCCTGGAAAACGTTTCAATTGGGGTTTGCCCCAGAGGGCTGGCAAAGCATCACCGACCGGCTGCTGAACGAGGGGTTTTCTCCAGAGGAGGCCCTGGCCACAGGCCTGGTGAAGCGCAGCCCCACCGGGCGGCTGTATGACCTGATGAGAAACCGGATCACCTTTCCCATTCAAGATGAGTCTGGGCGGACCCTTTCGTTTGGGGGGCGGCTGCTGGAAGGCGAGGAGGGCCCCAAGTATTTAAACACCCCAGAGACAAGGCTGTATCACAAGTCGAAAGTGTTGTATGGCTTGGCCCAGGCCCGGGACACCTTACGCAAAAGCGGGCGGGCCATTTTGGTGGAGGGATACCTGGATGTGGTGCGCTGCCACCTGGCGGGGTTTACCCAGGCCGTGGCCACCTGCGGCACGGCCTTGACCCCCCAGCATTTGGACCTGTTGGAGCGGTTCGCGCAGAAAGTGGTGCTGGTGTTCGACGGCGACCAAGCGGGCATCAAGGCCTCGCTGGCTTCGGCCCCGTTGTTTTTTAACCGAGGCGTGGAGGGGGCGGTGGTGACCCTGCCAGACGGCCTGGACCCGGATGACTTTATTCGGCAGCGGGGGCCGGAGGCCTTTCAAGAACAATTGGAGCGGGCCACCCCCCTGCTGGAATACTTGGTGTTTCAAACCTTGGAACGTCAGGGGCGGTCTCCCCAGGGGCGGGAGCGGGCCCTGCGGGAGTTGTCTCCCCTGCTGGAAGGAATTCAGCGGGAAACCGTGCGCGACATGACCATTCGCCACTTGGCCGACCTGGTGGGGGTGCGGCCAGAGGCCATCCGCATTCAAAGCCCCCAGGCCCCAGCAGTGCAGGCCGGGCAGGCCCCGACCGAGGTGGTGTGGCCCGCCGCCCAGCGCCGCCAGCGGATGTTTTTGGGGCTGGTGTTCAAGCACCGCACCCTGCTGGCCCGGGCCAGGGAAATTCTGGCGCCGGATGAGTTGACCGATCCTCCCTTGGCGGCACTGTATGCCAAGCTGCTGCGGTTGACCGACCAAGAGTTTGCCTCTGTTCCGCCGGAGGAACTGGCCGAGGTGTTCCCCGAGGTGGGGGAGCCGATGCGTTCGCTGCTGCTGGATGCCCCCCTGCAAACCAGGGTGGGGGTGGTGAAGGAACCCTTGGCCGAACTGGACCACTTGGCGGCGGCCATGAAAGAAGGCCGCAAGACCGACCTGCTGCGGAAAGTGAAAGAGGCGGTGGGGGAGGAAGAGAAAATCCAATGGACCCGTGAACTTCAGGCGGTGCGCCGGGAACTGTCGGCCCTGAAGGCTTCTCGCAAAGGATATGGGTAAAAAAAATCCCCTGACCAGTGGAACCGGTCAGGGGATGCTAGGAGACGATCAATCCCCAGTTGCCAGGGGTTATTTGGGCATTTTCTTGGGTTCCCCCGAGTTGGCGTCAATCCGCAGGCGGGACTTGTCGCCTGGGGTTTTGAAGCGGAACATCACCACCCCTTCCCCAATGTCGGTGTCGTCCTCGCGGTCCATCACGGCCCACACGTAAATGGTTCCCTTCAGGTCTTCATGGGCGGCCTCTGGGGTGCCAAACCGCACGGCCACCCGCGCAAACCCTTGCTCGTTCAGCACCACCTGACCGGGGAAGGACGCCCGGTCGTAGTTGCTGCGCAAATACACCGGGCCGGAGCGCGTGACGTTGGTGCCGGATTTCACGTTGACCAATTGAATGACCACGAAGGCTTCTTCGGCATTGCCTTGGGCAAAATCCAGGTCGCGCTTCTCCGATTTCACGTCGAGCTTGAAGGGAATGGGCTCTACCTTAGAGGACAGCCGGTCGTTGGCGGCAACACCCTTTACCTGATTGCCGGGTTTCAGGGTCACGGAATCTCGGCCGTTTTTCACCTCGACTTCGCCTTCGGTCAGGGCCACCGAGGTTTTCTCGTCGCGCTCCACAACCCGCAGGGTGGTGCCTTTTACCCCAATGGTGGCGGTGCGGGTGCGAATGGAAGCGGGGTTTTTCTGGCGGACCATGGTGCCCCAGATGGACCCGGCCTGCACCGACAGGTCATATTTAAAGCCCCGGCCATCGCCCGCTTCTTTCACCTGCTCTACCTTAAATTGAGAATTGGGGAACAGGCGGAATTCAGAACCGTCGCGGAATTTTAATGTGGCTTGGCTTTCTTTGGAGGTGATGATGGTGTCTCCGTTCCGAAGCAGCAGGCCGTCGCGGCCGGAGATCACCTTTTTGTCATCTCCCTTGATGATCTTTACGCTGCCTTGGATGCGGTCCAGGGTGGCCACGATATCTCCCTTGGGCTCTTCGGCCAGGGCGGCAGCGGGCATCCACAGGTGCGTACTGGCCGCCAGCAGCAGGGCCAACAACAGGGGGCGAAACATACGGTGGGCTTGAACGGGGATCATGGTTACCTCATCGGGGTTGGAGGATTCCGGAGTGGAATCGTCTCGTGGTTTTCGAATATGTATATTTTACAGGAAAATACCAATGTGCGTTGTTTAAACCAGATTTCCTGCGATCCATCCTTTGCCATCCTACTTACCCTAAATACGTTTACATCAAATGACTCAATTTACCCAAATATCTTTACCCAAATATCTACCCCCAAAATATTCCCTACCAAAAATCCCCACAGATTTCCCCCCGCCCTGTTTTCCTCTCTCTTGATCCCTCGGCGGTGTTATGGTTTTACAGGATTGCCTTTGGGTCAAGAGCCAATGAGCCAAGGGTCGGTGAACCAAAGATAAGGCTGCAAGGAAGGTGCCCCTTTTCATTAAAAATAAAACGATAAATAATCAGATACTTTCATGGATGGTACTCTGCGACTACACGTCCGTGTGGTGAGATTTCTCCAGGGGTGTGGTGAAATTTCCATAGGTTCCGCAGGGGAAAAAAGCGGGAAAAAAATAAAAAAAAATAAAAAAGCGGTGGAGACCACAGGGTTTGACTGGTGTTTTGTTCTTTGAATCATGTATGATAACACTTTGGGTTTAATTTGGATACCCATGCCCATTTGATATCCACTTTTTTAGGGAAGATAAATCCTATGCAGGAATCCGTGTTTACCTCGGAAAGCGTGACCGAGGGCCATCCTGATAAGATGTGCGATCAAATTTCTGATGCCGTGCTGGACGCGATTTTGGAACAAGACCCCACGGCCCGCGTGGCCTGCGAAACCCTGACCACCACCGGGCTGGTGGTGATTGCCGGAGAAATTACCACCAACGCCGTGATTGACTTCCAAGATGTCGCCCGGAAAACCATCATGAGCATTGGTTACGACAACAGCGAACTGGGTTTTGATTACCGCACCTGCGGGGTGCTGACCTCCATCGGCAAACAATCTCCCGACATTGCCATGGGCGTGGATGAAGGCTCTGGAACTTATAAAGAGCAGGGCGCCGGCGACCAAGGCTTGATGTTCGGCTTTGCCGTGCGGGAAACCGAGACTCTGATGCCCCTGCCCATTCACCTGTCTCACCGCATGGCCGAGCGCATGTCTCAGCTGCGCCACTCGGGCGAGCTTTCTTACCTGGGCCCAGACGGCAAGACCCAGGTGTCGGTGCGCTACAAGGGTGACCAGCCCGTGTCGGTGGACACGGTGGTGGTGTCTTCTCAGCACTTGGCCGACGCCGACCCCCACCGGCTGGAAAAAGAAATCATCGAAAAAGTCGTTCGTCCGGTGATTCCCGCCCACCTGCTCAACAACAAAACCCGCTTCTTGATCAACCCCACCGGGCGGTTTGTGGTGGGCGGTCCCCACGGTGATGCCGGTTTGACCGGCCGTAAAATCATTGTGGATACCTACGGCGGCATGGGCCGCCATGGTGGCGGGGCGTTTTCGGGCAAGGATCCCACCAAAGTGGACCGCTCGGCGGCTTACATGGGCCGCTACATCGCCAAAAACATCGTGGCCGCCGGTTTGGCCGACCGCTGCGAAGTGCAACTGGCCTATGCCATCGGCTTCCCCGAACCCGTCTCGGTAAAGGTCGATACCTTTGGCACGGGCAAGGTGGATGAAGAAAAACTCTCCGCCCTGGTGCGGGAATACTTTCAACTGAAGCCCGCCGGTATTTTGAAAGAGCTGAACCTACGCCGCCCCATCTACCGCAAAACGGCGGCCTATGGCCACTTTGGGCGGGAGCTGCCCGAGTTCACCTGGGAAAAAACCGACAAGGCCGATGCCCTGAGGAAAGCCGCCGGAAAATAACCGGCGGGTCAGGTTTCTCCGCGCCTTTGGCCTCCCTCTCGAAGAACCCTTTTCGGAGGATGCCGTGAAGACCGAACAGGTGGTGATTGCCAACAAGCTGGGGCTGCACGCCCGGGCCGCGGCAAAGCTGGTGCAGTTGTCGAATCAGTTTACCGCGCGGCTGACCCTGGACAAAGAGGGTCAGATGGCCGATGCCAAAAGCATCATGGAAGTTCTGATGCTGGCTGGCACCCAGGGCTCACCCCTGGTGGTCACCGCAGAGGGAGAAGACGAATCCGCCGCCTTGAGCGAGGTCATTTCCCTGATCAAAGAGCGCTTTGGAGAGGATGAATGACCGGCAGGCCCATTGACGGCACCACCCGCCTGTATGGGGTTTTGGGCCATCCGGTCAGCCATTCACTTTCTCCGGCCATGCACAATGCCGCCTTTGGCCACCTGGGCATCAATGCCGCCTATGTGGCCTTTCCGGTGGCCCCCGCCCGTCTACCTCAGGCCATTGCTGGTTTGTGGGCCCTGGGGGTGGCGGGCTGGAATCTCACCGTTCCCCACAAAGAATCCATCCTTCCGCTGTTGAACACCGTGCTGCCCGCGGCCCAGGCCCTGGGAGCGGTGAACACCGTGCGGGTGGAAGAAGACGGCAGCCTGACCGGTACCAACACCGATGGGGAGGGGTTCTTGCGTTCGCTGGACAAAGACCTGGGTTGGAACCCCGCTGGCCGGAAGGCTCTGGTGCTGGGGGCGGGGGGCTCGGCCCGGGCGGTGGCGGCGGCCCTGCTGGCTGGTGGGGTAGCGGAACTCATCCTTGCCAACCGCACCCTGGAGCGGGCGGAGGAGTTGGCCGCCCTGTGCCGGGGGCTGGCCCCCCAGGCCAAAATTGACCCCCTCCCCCTGGACCAACTGGAGGGCCTGGCCCCTCACCTGTTGGTGAACACCACCACCGTGGGGATGGGCGAAAGCCATTTGGCCCCGGTGGCCCTGGAGCGGGTGGGGGTGACCCAGGCGGTGCTGGACATTGTGTATTCCCCCCCGGTGACCCCTTTGCTGGCCGCGGCCCAGCGGCTGGGGCTGGCCCATGCCAACGGCCTGGGGATGCTGCTCTACCAGGGGGCCCTGGCCTTCACCTTTTGGACCGGCCAGCCCGCCCCGGAGGACGTGATGCGAAAAGCCCTGCTGGAGGCCATGGCCCGGAAAGGGTAGGGTTGCATGGGTCTATCCCAACTCTATCCCAGGTCTATTCCACCCCCTCAGCGTTTCCCTTCGGCCACTTGGCGCAATGCCTGATTGATGCGCTCAATCACCCTCGGTTTATTCCCCAACCCATTGACGCACCAGCCGGAAAGCCGTAGGCTTTTTTGACAGGCCCTGGATTCGATTCGTGATCTTTATTGCTGGTAACCCGTCTGTTCAACCCTTTTCTTCAAGAGCCCCCCATGAACGGTGCCGAAGCCTTGCTGGAGTCTCTGCGAAGAGAGGGGGTGGACGTGATTTTTGGCATATCGGGGGGGCAGGCTCTTCCCATTTACGATGCCCTGGCCAAGGAAGGGGCGGGGGGCATTCGCAACATTCTGACCCGCCACGAACAAGGGGCGGCCCACATGGCCGAGGGCTACGCCAAGTCCACCGGTAAGGTGGGGGTGTGTTTGGCCACCTCTGGTCCTGGGGCCACCAACTTGGTCACCGGCATTGCCGATGCCATTCTGGACAGCGTGCCCATGGTGGCCATCACCGGTCAGGTGCCCACCACCTTCATTGGCACCGATGCCTTTCAAGAGGCCGACATCATGGGCATTACCATGCCCATCGTGAAGCATAGCTTTCAGGTGCGCTCGCCAGACGAAGTGGCCGACATTGTGAAGAAAGCTTTTTTCTTGGCCCGGTCGGGGCGCCCTGGACCGGTGCTGATTGACATGCCCCGAGACATGTCCATTGCCCCCGTCAAGTCCTATCGCTTTCCAGAAGAAGTGAGCATTCGGGGCTACGTTCCCAGGGTTTCCCCAGACCCCGCGGGGGTCGAGGCCGCCGCGGCCTTGATCGCCGCTGCGGAGAAGCCCGTCATCTACGCCGGGGGCGGGGTGATTATCGCCGGGGCCCAGGCCGAGTTGCTGTCTTTGGCCGAGAAGATCAACGCTCCCGTCACCACGACCCTGATGGGCCGGGGGGCCATCCCCGACCGGCACCCCCTGGCCCTGCACATGCTGGGAATGCATGGCACTGCCTACGCCAACTGGGCGGTGGGCGAGAGCGACCTGCTGATTGCCGTGGGGGCCCGGTTCGACGACCGAGTGACCGGTGACCTGAAGAAATTTGCTCCCCACGCCAAGGTCATTCACCTGGAGGTGGACCCGGCGGAGGTGAACAAAAACCGCGCGGCCCAGGCCGCCTTGATGGGCGATGCCAAAGAAACCCTGGCGCTTTTGGCCCAGGCCGCCCCCAAGAAAGACAACAGCCCCTGGTTGGAGAAAATCTCCCGCTGGAAGCGCGACCAACCCCTGCGCTACCACAAAAACGGGCAGATCAAGCCCCAACAGGTGGTGGAAGAAATCTCCCGCATTACCGGGGGAGACATTATTCTGGCCAGCGACGTGGGCCAGCACCAAATGTGGGCCGCCCAGTTCTTTCAGTTCAACCACCCCCGTCAGTGGCTGACCTCGGGGGGGCTTGGCACCATGGGGTTTGGGTTCCCCGCGGCCATTGGGGCCAAGGTGGCCAACCCCGACAAAGAAGTGTGGGTCATCACCGGCGATGGTTCGTTCCAAATGAATCTGCAAGAGTTGGCTACTTCCGCCGTGTACGGCATTCCGATAAAAATTGCCTTGTTCAACAACAAGTCGCTGGGCATGGTGAAACAATGGCAAGAGCTGTTCTACGACAAGCGTTACCAGGGAATTCACCTGGAAAACGTGCCGGACTACGTGAAACTGGCCGAAGCCTATGGGCTGGCGGGAATTAAAATCACCGACCCGGCCCAGGTGGTGCCAGCGTTGGAGAAAGCCCGCCAAATCAACGACCGCACCGTGCTGCTGGACTTTCACGTGGACCCCAACGAGCACGTGTACCCCATGATTCCAGGCGGCCAGTCGGTGGCCGAGATGCGCCTGCAACCCGATGAACGGAGGGATGGATAAGGCCCATGTTCACGCCCTCTGGCCCTGCCGCCGATAAACGCAGCCACACCATTTCCGTGCTGGTGGAAAACCGCCCCGGCGTGCTGGCCCGGGTGGCCAGCCTGTTTGCCCGGCGCGACTACAACATCAACTCCCTGGCGGTGTCTACCACCGAGAAGCCCGGCATTTCTCGCATGACGGTGGTGACCACCGGAGACGAGCGCGAACTGCAGCAAATCACCAAGCAGTTGAACAAACTGATTGACGTGATTCAGGTGATGGACCACACCGATGACGTGCTGCTGGAGCGGGAGATCGCGTTAATTAAAGTGCATGCCTCTCACGATGCCCGCCCCCAGGTGATGCAGGTGGCCCAGGTGTTCCGGGCCGAAATCCTCTCCATCTCTCCCAAGGATGAGACGATGGTGCTGGAAGTGACCGGTGACGCCGACCGGGTGGATGCCCTGCTGGACGCCCTGTCGGGCTTTGAAGTGAGGGAAATGGTGCGCACCGGAAAAATTGCCCTGGTGCGTGGGGCCAAACAAACCTGACCCGTCTTCCGTTCACCTTTTGGGGAACCCCCCATGTCTTCCGTGTATGTGCTGCAGCATTTACCCATCGAACCGCCGGGGCTGATTGCCCGGGCGTTTCATCAGCGGGGCCGCCATTTGCACTATTGTCGGCCCGATACCCCCCCCTATCCGCCAGAAAATCTGGACAAGTGCGCGGCCCTGGTGGTGATGGGCGGCCCCATGGGGGCCTATGAACAAGACGCCCATCCCTGGATGGCCCCGGAAATTGCCCTGATTCGCCGGGCCATGGATTCTGGCCTGCCGGTGCTGGGCATTTGCCTGGGGGCCCAGTTAATGGCTGCCGCCCTGGGGGCCAAGGTGTACAAGGGCCAAGCCGGGCTAGAGGTTGGCTGGTGCCCCATTACCCTTGCCCCAGAAGCCCACAACGACCCTCTGTTCCGTCATTTGGGAGAGTGTTCCAATGGCCCCGGCGTGTTTCAATGGCACGGCGACACGTTTGATTTGCCCCCCCAGGCCACTCTGCTGGCCTCCTCGCAGAAATATCCTCACCAGGCCTTCCGTTACAAAAACAGCTACGGCCTGCAGTTTCATTTGGAGGCCGACGAAAAGATCATCACCCGTTGGCTGCGGGAAGACCCCCACTACCCCGCCCAGGCTGGCACCAGTGCCGAGCTTATTCGCTCCCAAATCCATCCCTTCCCCCAGCAGGTGCACCAAATGGGCGAAGCCCTGTTCGGCGCGTTTGTGGAAATGATTGGGTAAAACCCCCCGGCCTCTTCTACCCTGGCGAAGTCCCTCTGGCGGGTTTAAGATAGAGTATCTCCATGGTTTCTCTCTAACGGCATATATCCACAGGCTCCCCATGCTTTCTCCCTCTACGCTGCAAAACATCATTGGTCTGGGGCTTTCTCGCGGGGCCGACTTTGCCGAAGTGTTTGCCGAGGAAACCGGCAGCGGATCGGTGGAACTGCTGGACGGCAAGATTGACCGCATTACCTCTGGCATTCGGTTTGGGGTGGGGGTTCGGCTGATCTACGGAGCCGAGACCTTTTATGGGCACTCCAACGACCCGGCGGAGGATGTGTTGCTGCGGCTAACGGAAAACTTGGCCCGCCAGGGGGCGGCAGGGGGCCCGGCCCCGGCCCTGAAGGCCTCTTCGCTGGAGGATCACCACCCGGTGCGGCAGGACCCGCTGGGGGTGCCCAAAGACGACCGGGTGCACTTGCTGCGCCGCCTCGACGCCGCCGCCCGGGCCCAAGGGCAAGCCATCCGCCAGGTGGGGGCCAGCCTGGCCGAGTCGCGCCGCCAGATTTTGATTGCCAACAGCGAGGGGCTGCTGATTGAAGACGCCCGCAATTATTCCCGGATGCGGGTGGGGGTGATTGCCGACACGGGAGACGGCCCCCAAAACGGGGCCGAAAGCCCCGGCGCCCTGGGGGGCTGGGAGGTGTTTGAAGGCATGGACATGGAACACTTGGCCGCCGATGCCGCCCGCCGGGCGGTGGTGATGGCCCAGGCCGGATACCTGGAAGGCGGCATGATGCCGGTGGTGCTGGGCAACGGTTTTGGCGGAGTGATTTTTCACGAGGCCTGCGGGCACCCCTTGGAAACCGAGGCCATCCGCAAGAATGCCTCTCCCTTCGCGGGCAAGATTGGCCAACAGGTGGCCCAAAGCGTGCTCACCGCCGTGGACGACGGCACCATTGCCAGCGCCTGGGGCAGCTTTAACGTAGACGATGAGGGAACGCCCCCCCAGCGCACGGTGCTGATTGAAAACGGGGTGCTGAAGTCATTTTTGGCCGACCGGCAGGGGGGAAAGCTGGCCGGGGCGGCCACGACCGGCTCGGCCCGGAGAGAAAACTACAAGTTCGCCCCGGTGGCCCGGATGCGGAACACCTTCATCGCCCCCGGCCCCCACTCGGTGGAGGCCATGATTGCCTCGATTGACAACGGGCTGTATGCCAAAAAAATGGGGGGCGGATCCGTGGACCCCGCTACCGGCGAGTTTAACTTTGCCGTGCAGGAAGGCTACCGGATTCGAAAAGGGAAAATCGCCGAGGCGGTGCGGGGGGCCACCCTCATCGGCAAGGGGCACGAGGTGCTGCCGCTGATCTCCATGGTGGGGGCAGACCTGGAACTGGCCGCTGGCATGTGCGGGGCCTCTAGCGGCTGGGTGCCCACCACCGTGGGGCAGCCCACCCTGAAAATTGATCAAATCCTGGTGGGGGGTCGGCGCTAGCCCGGTTCGGGCCAGAATAAATTCGGATCGCACTCTTCACCAGACTCCGCCAACGGCACCCCCTCCCTGCCGCCCTATGGGCGGCTGTCCCTCCCCATCGTGGAGGGACAATGCTCGAATCCACCGGTGATTCTCTTTAACCGTTCAGAAAACAAAGACTGGACGGAAGCAAGCGCATAACATTGCGGCTTCGATTGATTTCCCCTCCACGAAGGGGAGGGGATGCCCCCGCAAAGGGGCAGGGGAGGGGTGCTGTTGGGAGACGGGAGATCAACTGGGAGATGGGTTCTCTCTTTAGGGAGCGGGTTGCTCCCAGGGGGGGGTGAGGTCGGCTTGGCGCAGCCACTTTCGCCGGGCCTGCCAGTCGGGCAGAACCTTGGCCACCAGGGCCCAAAATTTGGGCGAGTGATTCATTTCGCGCAGGTGGCACAACTCGTGGACCACCACGTAGTCGAAAATACCAGGGGGCGCCAGCACCAGCCGCCAGTTGAGGTGAATCACCCCGGTCTGGGCGGCGCTGCCCCAGCGCTGTTTCTGATCCCGCACCTTCACCACGGTGGGCTTGACCCCCACCAGGGGGGCAAAGCGGGCCGCCCGGCTTTCGGCTTGGGCCTGGGCCTGGGCCCTGTACCAGCGGGTCATGCGTTGGGGAAAGCAGTCCTCTGGCGGTTGCCCCTTCCCCGCCCGTTCCCAGCGAACGCGGTCAATCCAAAACCGGTTGTTGCCAAACATCAGGCCGTCGCGCCCGGCCAGGTGGCAATAGTGAATGGGGTAGCGCTCTCCCTGAAAGGGCAGGGTTTCCCCCTCTTGCCACAGAAACGGGGGGCGCACCGGCGCTTGGGCAAACTCGGCCAGCTTGGCCAAAATCCAGGGGGCCTTCTGGCGCAGGATAGACTCCAGGGGGCCAGGGGGCATTCGGGCCGGGCTGTTCACCACCACCTCGCCCCCTGGGCGGACGGTGATGCCCACCGTGCGGCGGCGGGGGCTGGGCTTTAGCAGATAGGCGACCTCTCGGCCTTCCAGGGTCAAGCGCCCCTGGCGGGGGGCAATGGGAGAGGGGGCAAAGGGGTTGGCGCGGCGGCGCATGGGGTTCCTTCCGTGGAGGTTGCGCACAGCGTATGGGCATCCTGGCCCCCATGGACTGTTGTTACCTGTTCTGCTGGGGGTGTCAAACCAAATCCTTGCTTCGGGGCGGGGCTCCATCGTACAACAAAACATTCCGTTCACCGATAAGGGGTTTATGGACGTTATTCTGGCGGGAGACATTGGGGGAACCAACACCCGCTTGGCCTTGCTGGCCCCAGGCCAGGGCCGCCCCTTGTTTCTGCGGGAGTATCCCTCTCGGGCCCATGATTCTTTAGAGGCGGTGCTGGCGGTGTTTCTGGCGGAAGCCGGGGCCGCTCATCCTGGGGTTTCTCCCACCCGTGCTGGGCTGGGGGTGGCGGGGCCGGTGACGGGCCGGGTGGCCACGGTGACCAACCTGCCCTGGCGGGTGGATGGAGAGGCCCTGGCGGCCAAGTTGGGCATTCCCACCCAAGTGATGAATGATTTTTCGGCCCTGGCCTGGGCCGTGCCAGAACTAACGGCCGGAGACCTGACCCCCCTGGGGGGCGGCACGCCGCGGGCGGGGGCGGTGAAGGCCCTGATCGGCCCAGGTACCGGGCTGGGCATGGGGGTGCTGGTGCCCGAAGGCCCCCGCTGGCGCGCCCTGCCGTCGGAAGGGGGCCATGCCGACTTTGCCCCGCGCAATGCCCAAGAAGCCCGCCTGCTGGAATTTCTGCGGGCCCGCCACGGGCGGGTCTCGTGGGAGCGGGTGCTGTCGGGCCGGGGGCTGGCCAACCTGTTCGACTTTCTGGCCAGCGAACCGGGCCACCAAGAAAACCTCACGCCCCTCCGCCAAGCCATGGCCGGGGAAGACCCCGCCGCCGTCATCACCCGCCACGCCGGGGATTCTCCCCTCTGCGCCGCGGCCCTGGAACTGTTCTGCTCGCTGCTGGGGGCCGCCGCTGGCAACCTGGCCCTCACCGTGCTGGCCGAAGGGGGGGTGTATGTGGGCGGGGGCATTCCGCCCCGCATCCTACCCCACCTGCAAGCGGGGTTCCGCCAAGCCTTTGAAGCCAAGGGGCGGTTCCAGGGGCTTTTGAAAGAAATTCCCGTCTATGTCATCACCCACCCCCACCCCGGCCTGCTGGGCGCCGCCAAAGCCGCCCTGGCCTAGGTGGCTTTACCTCATTTGATGTCCCCGTTGAGAATTCGGACGGATTGGTGTTGCATACGATATTCGCACGAAGTTGATCCAGTTAGGTTTAGATCCTAAGACGATTTGGGTGTCATAGCCTGTTCAGAACAGAGAAAAAAAACAAATGTGTCAAAAACACTAGGAATTCACTTTATTTGTTAGGGGAATATGAACGATGTTGGCGAGAAAATGGTTTGCTCTGATTGCATCGGAAATGAACTCCTAAAGGAAGAGGTACAAACCGAGGGTACAAAAGGAAGTTGCTCGTACTGTGGGAAAAAAAAGAAAGGCATTCTTATTAGTGACCTTGCGGAAAAGGTAGAATCCGTAATTGATGATTTCTTTCAATTAACCGATGAAGACCCAACAGGCGATGAGTTTATACGGGAGATGAACGGTTATATGTGGGAGCGTTCGGGAGAAGAGGTAAATTTGGTGATTCAAGAAATAGCCGAGATTGAGGAAGAGATTGCGGAAGATGTTCGGGACTATCTAGAACTAAAAAATTGTGATCGCAGGGATGCAAGAGATGGGATAGAAAACCCGTTTAGTGCATCTGCCCACTACGAACATGTTGGTCCTGACACCTGGTATTTTAAAGAAACTTGGTCTTCTTTTAAGAGGCATATACGCACAGAGGCTCGTTATTTTAGCCGAAAGGCGGAATATGCCTTGCGTCATATATTTTATAATCTAACAAACCTTGTTTCGGTTACTGGGGAAAAACCCGTTCGTGTGATTGAACCTGGTGAAAAAGGAAGCCAAATATATAGGGCGAGGATGGCGGAATCAGATCACATGCTTAAAACAATACTGTCTGACCCAACTAGGGAACTTGGCCCACCTCCATCAAGAAAAGCTCGTAGCGGTAGGATGAATGCATCAGGCATCTCTGTATTTTACGGTGGAATGAATGCTGAGACTTGTATAGCAGAGATTAGACCCCCTGTTGGGAGCCAAGTCGTAGTTGGGAAGTTTGAAATTATCAAGCCTATTCACATACTTAACTTTAAAGTATTGGAGGAAATCTTTGTGCATTGGAACTATTTTGATCCTGACTTAAAGATGAAATGGGGAAGTGCGGTATTTTTTGAGGAATTAGTAAAAGAACTCACTAGGCCAATAATGCCGTCTGACGAGGAGTTTGAGTACCTACCCACACAAGTTGTGGCTGAATTTTTAGCACAATATGTTAATCCCAAATTGGACGGTATGATATTTCGATCATCACAAACAAATAACGAGGGTGAAAATGTTGTTCTTTTTCAACACGCCTCTATAGTCGAACAATATATCCTGCCACCCGGTTGTAAGGTTTCTATTGATATGGGTCAAGTATATGAGGATGAAGTTGATGATTCAATTTCGATTTATGAGGCTGAAGCGGAGAAAACTAATGAAGAAACACCTTCTGCGGAGGAGGATTCAAATCCACTTAAGTATTTAGTAAACTTAACGGAGTTAAATACATTAAGGTTGAGGGGGTTGGAAGATCAAAGTCCGCTATTGCCACCAACCCTAAGGTTGGATGTGAAGGGCATAGAGGTTTTTAGAATCACTGCGGCGAAATACACCACTGAAAATCGCTCAGTACAACGTATTCGTTTTTCAAGAAAAAAATACACATGATTAACTTAGACGAACATTTTTTGTTTTTTAAAATGAGGGTAATTTTGTTCAAAGTATCTTCATTTTTCGCACGTCATCATACAATCATGTCCTTTGTTCAAAACAATCAGCGGGCAATTTGGCGAGGAATATTTTTTTGCAAAGGTGGGCCAATTTGCCCCACGGTGTTTCAATGCGAGTAGCGGGGGCAGGATTTGAACCCGCGACCCTCAGTTTGGAAAACTGATGCTCTAGCCAGCTGAGCTATTCCCGCGGATGCCCTAAGAACTCCGGGTTCCCGCAAGATTCAGTTGATCCAAGCCAGATCAACAGAACAGAACCCCTGGAATTCCTTCATTTTTCTCATCTCTCTACACTGCAGGATGGAATGCGCTTGCTTCCTTCCTGCTTCACCAACCGAACGGATGATTCAATGAACCGGTGGCTTTGAGAGTCTGGACAGGCGGCGCAGCAGCCAAGCGTACCCCGCCCCCAGCAGTGCCCCGGCCAGCAGGTTCCACCACATCAGCAGCGAAACCCCCCAGAAAAGCACTAATTCCACCGGAAGTTTGACCCATGCGGCCCACCAGCTTTCATCTGGGGGGATGTTTCCCTTTACGGTGACCCAGATCAGGATTTGAAAGATGAACAGCCCATGGGCCAGCACCGCACCCAGGGTTCCAGCCAGTGCCCCCTTGAGCAGGGAAGCCGGGCTCCCGGCTCCCCGCTCCATGATTTTCCGCCAAGCCAGGGTTGGCCCGCCCCAGCAAGCCAGCGCTGCCATCTCTGCCTGAATGAGTCCTGCTAGGCCCTCAGGCCAAGGGCCCGCCTGCCACCACACCAGGGCGAATCCCGGTGCCAGGCACACCAGCCCAAACCCCGCCGACCGCCGCCATTTGATGGGTTTTTCGTTCATGTGTATTCACGAGAGCAAAAAAAAAGCCGATCACGGATTTCGTGAGCGGCTGGTGTGGGAGTAGCGGGGGCAGGATTTGAACCTGCGGCCTTTGGGTTATGAGCCCAACGAGCTACCGGACTGCTCTACCCCGCGATCAAGGATGGGAGGAAGGAGAAGGGAGAGCGGGAAACGGGATTTGAACCCGCGACCCTCAGTTTGGAAAACTGATGCTCTAGCCAGCTGAGCTATTCCCGCGGATGCCCTAAGAACTCCGGGTTCCCGCAAGATTCAGCAGATCCAAGCCAGATCAACCGAACAGAACCCCTGGAATTCCTTCATTTTTCCCATCTCTCTACACTGCCGGATGGAATGCGGGATGTCAAACAAGAAGAATGGTGTTCACAGCCCCAACCCGCCAGCCACGGAAAGGGCCGTGCCGGTGGTGTATTGAGCGGCGGGAGACAGGAGGAAATCCAGGGCGGCCAGCACATCATCAAAGGTACCCAGCCGCCCGGCGGGGATGGGAACCTCCAGCCCATCGTTGGAGTTTTCCAGCACCCCCGGCGCGATGAGGTTGACCGTGGTGCCCTGGGCCGCCAGGGCCTGGGCAAAGGTTTTGGTGAGCTGCCACACCCCCAGCTTGGCGGTGAAGTAATCGGCGGCACGGGGGCGGGCGGCGGGGGCCAGGGCCAGGGCGTCGCCCAGGTTGATCACCCGCCCCTGGCCAGAGGGGGCCAGCAGGGGTGCGGCCCGTTGGGTGAGGTGAAAGGCGGCCCCCAGGGTGCCTTCCAGGGTGCGGGACCATTGTTCAGGGGTAAGCTCATTCAGTGGCAGGGGGTTGTATAGCCCCACGTTGTTGATCAGCACATCCAGCCGGGGGGTTAGGGCCGCCACTTGGTCCATCAGGGCTTCTCGCTGTTCCAGGCGGGCCAGGTCGGCTTGCAGCAGGTGGGCCTGGGCGCCGTTCTGCTGGGCCTGCTGGGCCAGGGCTTGGGCCTGGGGCAGGCTGCTTCGGTAGTGCAGCAGCAGCAGGGTGCCCGGCTGGGCCAAGTGCAGGGCCATGGCCCACCCCAATCCCTGGGCCGCCCCGGTGATGAGAATGGCTCGGGTCATGGCGCCTCCCGGCGGGAGAGGGTCAGCCGGGCCGCGGCCCCCTGGGCCTGGGGCAGGGCCCCCGGTTTCACCACCTCCAATTGGATTTCCTCTAGGCCAAAAGTTTGCGCCAGGTGCAGGGCCAGGGCCCGGCAGAGGGTCTCTAACAGGTGGAAGGAACGCCCCGCCAGGAAGGTTTCTGTCTCTCGGGCCACGGCGGCGTAGTCCAGCGTGTCGGCCAGCCGGTCTGTTTCGGCCGCCCGCTGAAAAGACAACGGAAGGGTGAGGGAAATTTCCAGGGGTTGGGGTTGATCGCGCTCGGCGGGGGTGACCCCAATTTTGGCGGATACCCGCAGCCCGGCCACGCTTAAAGACTCCCCAGAAAACCGCCAGGGGGCCGGTGTCATGGCTTGCCCTGGGGCAAATTCAAGCCCTGAACGATTTGCTGGAAGATATCGTCATCCAAAGGGCCCTGGGTAAACCGAACGCCGCACTTGTATTTGGCTTCCAAAAACACATCATCCGTCATCACCACTTCTTGGTGCATCACTTCTACCTCCATTTGAAACTGGCGGCGGAAGCTCACCACCAGTTTTTTCCCCTCAGGGAAGGGCAGGTTAGACCAAAAGTACAACCCCCCCCGCGACACATTCAGCAGGGTGTACTCGTGATAGCCGTCGTCCAGCAAAATTTTCGGGTCGGGGCGTTCTACCTCGATCCGGTCATACTTGCGCATGTTGGCCCCCTTCGGCATGGCGGCTTGGGTATTTCCACTCATCGGCAGACTCTACATGGATTTAGCGTGAAGGTGTCTTGCCGCAAACCAGCCCCATCCTAACGCCATCCCCGGCGCAAGATCAACGGACGCATGGGTTTTCCTGACAATCTTTCTCGCTGACGGTTTCCCCCTCTTTATCATAAGCGTATTCTAGGGGAGAGAGTTCCCTAAAAAAATATCCATTGACTCCCCCCGCCCCCAGCAGGGAAACTGATTCCATTCTGTACCCGCTCTTATTTCCCCCTTTTCTCTCTTTCTCTCTTTCTCTCTCTCCCTCTCTCCCTCTATGGCATCCATGCGCGAAGTGTACACAGACTTTGACATCCCCGTGGAGCCGGGGAAGGTGTGGCGGGCCCTGACCGACTTCCCCTCCTATCCCCAATGGGCCCCCTTTCTGGAAAGCGTGAAGGGCAACGCCGTGCCGGGAGAAACCCTGCTTGTGGTAGCCAAGGCCCCCGGTCTTTTTCGCATGAAGCTCTCTCCCGTGGTGCAGTCGGCCACCCCCGGCTACAACCTGCGCTGGCGGGGGGTGGTGGGGGCCGGGTGGCTGTTCGCCGGAACCCACGAGTGGCTGCTGGAACCCCAGCGCGACGGCGGTACCCATGTCATCCACCGGGAGCGGTTCACCGGTCTGCTGTCTTGGTTCATCGCTCCCTTGCTGACCCCCTCCCTGGCCAAAGGCTTCCGCCAGTTCAACGCGGCCTTCTGGAAAAGATGCCAGTAGGGGGTTGAAGGTTCTCCGGCTGGCTATTCTATCTGTTCTCCTTTGCTGAGTAGGAGAAGGGGGTATGACCTCCCCCCTTTTTTAGTTTATCCTGTTGGGATGAGCACTTCTCCCCACCCCATTATTATTATTGGCGCCGGGCACGCTGGCTGCGAGGCGGCCCTGGCGGCGGCCCGCCTGGGTTCCCCCGTGGTGGTTCTCACCCTCAGCCGGGAGACCATCGGCCACATGCCCTGCAACCCGGCCATTGGCGGGCTGGCCAAGGGCCACCTGGTGCGGGAAATCGACGCCCTGGGGGGGGCCATGGGCCGCGCGGCGGACGCCACCGGCATTCAGTTTCGGGTGTTGAACCGCTCTAAGGGCCCGGCGGTGCGGGGCACCCGTGCCCAGAGCGACATGATGCGCTACCGGGCCTGGATGCGGGCCGAGCTGGAGGCCCAGCCGGGGCTGGAGATTCACATTGGAGAGGCGGTGGGGCTGGTGGTGGAGGAAGGCCGTGTATCGGGGAGCCGGGTGACCGGCGTGGCCCTGCGGAGCGGGGAGATTCTGCCCGCCGCCGCGGTGGTGGTGACCACCGGCACGTTTTTGAACGGGCTGATGCACATCGGCAGCCAGCAGACCCCTGGGGGACGGGTGGCGGAACCGCCCTCCCGGCCCCTGGCCGAATCCCTGCGGAGCATGGGGCTGGAGCTGGGGCGGCTGAAGACCGGCACGGTGCCGCGCATCGCCCAAGACTCCATTCGCTATGACGGATTGGAGGAGCAATGGGGCGATGACCCCACCCCCCGGTTTTCGTTTTGGGGCCCCAGGTCTTTTGTGCCCCCCCTGCGGCAGGTAAGCTGCCACATTACCTACACCAACGCCGCCACCCACCAGGTCATCCGGGAAAACCTGGGCCGCTCGGCCATGTACAGCGGGGCCATTCAGGGCATTGGGCCCCGCTACTGCCCCTCCATTGAAGACAAACTGGTGAAGTTCCCCGACAAGGAGAGTCACCAAGTGTTTTTAGAGCCCACTGGGTTGGACACGGGAGAAGTCTATCCCAACGGGTTGTCGACCAGCCTGCCGGAAGACGTGCAGCTGGCCTACCTGCGCACCATTCCAGGGCTGGAGGAAGCCCGCATGGTGCGCCCCGGCTACGCCGTGGAGTATGACTACATTCCCCCCTATCAATTGCATGCCACCCTGGCGGCGAAGGCCTGCCCCAACCTGTTCAGCGCCGGGCAAATCAACGGCACGTCTGGTTATGAAGAAGCCGCCGCCCAGGGGCTGATGGCGGGCATCAACGCGGCCCTGCTGACCCAGGGGCGGCCGCCCTTCACCGTGGGCCGGGGAGAGGCCTACATTGGAGTGTTGATTGACGACCTGATTACCAAGGGCACCCAAGAGCCCTATCGCATGTTCACCAGCCGGGCAGAGTACCGCCTGCTGCTGCGGGAAGACAACGCCGACCTGCGGTTAAGCCGCCAGGGGTTCGATCTGGGGCTGCTGCCGGAGGACCATTGGAAACAAGTGGAGGAGAAAACCCGCCGGATTCACGCCTTGCGGGCCGCCCTGGACACCCTGCGGGTGAACCCCACCCCAGAGTTGAATGCCGAACTGGCTCGGCACGGTATGCCACCCATCAAAAACCCCGCCACGGCGGCGGAACTGGTGACCCGGCCCGAAGCCCGCTTGGCCCACCTGCCAGAATTAAACTTTCTGCGGGATAAGTTGACCTTGGCGGGGGAAGACCCGGCGGTGGTGGAGCAGGTGGAAACGGCTCTGAAGTACAGCGGCTATATTGAACGCCAAGAAGAAGAAGTGCGGCGGATGGAAAAGCAGGAGCAAACCCGGCTGCCGGAAGGGCTGGATTACTCGGTCATACCGGGGTTGTCGAACGAGGTGGCGGGGAAACTGGCCCGCCACCGGCCCGACACCCTGGGCCAGGCCGCCCGCATCAGCGGGGTCACCCCCGCCGCCGTGGCCCTGCTGGCCGTGTGGCTAAAATCCAAAGGCAAACGCTCGGCCTAGGGGGTTTTTACTTTCTCCACCCAGCCAAAGGGGTCGGGGCGGGTGCCATATTGGATACCCACCAGTTCATCGAACAGTCGCTGGGCGGTGGGGCCGGTTTTGCCTCCACCCACCACATAGTCTCGCTCTTTGTGGTTCAGCAGCCCCACCGGAGAGATGACCGCCGCCGTGCCGCAGCCAAAAATTTCCTCCAGTTGCCCAGACTTCTGGGCCTCGGTTACTTCATCAATGCTGATGGGCCGCTCTTCCACGGGAATTTTCCAGTGCCTCAGCAGGTGAATCACGCTGTCGCGGGTAACGCCCGCCAGAATGGTCCCCGCCACGGGAGGGGTGATCACCTTCCCCCCGATTTTGACCATGATGTTCATGGCCCCTACTTCTTCCAGATATTTGCGGTTGCAGGCGTCTAACCACAGCACCTGGGTGTAGCCCTGCTCGGCGGCTTCTACCTGGGCCAGCAGGCTGGCGGCATAGTTGGCGGCGGTCTTGGCCTGGCCCAGGCCCCCCGGTCCGGCCCGGCTGTAGCGCTCGCACACCTGAATCTTCACGGGATTAAAGCCCTCGGGGTAATAGGCCCCCACCGGCGAGGTGATGATGAAGAACAGAAATCGCGAGGATGACTTCAGCCCCACATAGGGGTCCATGGCAATCATGGTGGGGCGAATGTACAAAGACGTGCCGGGGGAGCGGGGCACCCAGTCGTGGTCCAGGGTCAGCAGCTGGCCTAGGCCCTCCGTCACGGCGGCTTCGTCTAGGGCGGGCATCGACAACCGTTGGGCGCTTTGGGTCATGCGGGCCCAGTTCATGGCCGGGCGGAACAACTGCAGGTTCCCTTGGGGGTTGCGGTAGGCCTTCAGCCCCTCGAAAATAGACTGCCCATAGTGCAGCACCAGGGTGGCCGGGTCCATGGCCAGGGGCTGATAGGGGGTAATCCGGGCACCATGCCAGCCTTTTTCCCGGGTCCAGTCCAGCAAGAACATATGGTCGGAGTAGATTTTCCCAAACCCCAAATGGCTCTCATCGGCGGGTTTTGGCCGGCGCTGGGCCGGGTCTGCGGTTTGTATGTGCATGTCCATGGGGGTCGGAAACGAAGGGTGAACGAACCAGCTATCCTCCTAACGGGGGAATGTTCTGCCATTGTTCAAAAAAACCTTCCTTCGGTCAAGGTAAAACAAGGCCTCCCCATGGCTTCCCGTTGGATACCCCATGGCAAAAAGGGGGCTTGACAGCCATCGAAAGTCTCCATCATAATGTTCTTTTCCCTGAATTCGCCCCAGGGACCGGGATTTCCCGGGCCGGGGCAGACATCCCCCCAGAAAGAGCGCCATGTACGCCATTATTGAATGCGGCAACCACCAATTTAAGGTCGAGCCCGATACCCTGATTGAAGTCAACCGCCTGGACCTGGAAGAAGGCGCCCAATACCTTACTGACAAAGTGCTGCTGGTGGACCAGGGCGAAGGAAAAGTGGCGGTGGGGGCCCCCTACGTGGCCAACAGCAAAGTTACCGCCCGGGTGGTGGAGCATTACCGCGGCAAGAAAATCGTGGTGTTCAAAATGAAGCGCCGCAAGAACTACAAGCGCACCCGCGGCCACCGGTCGGAACTCACCCGGTTGGTCATCGAGTCCATCGAATCCCAGGGCGCCAAGGCCGTGTCGGATGGCAAGCGCAAAGCCGCCCCCGTACCCCGGAAAAAATCCGCCGAGGGCGACAAACTGAAGGCCGAGAAAAAAGCGGCCGACAGCCCCAAACCGAAAAAAACAGCCCGCAAGGCTTAATTTCATCCGCGAGATCCGTGCGATCTCGGTATCTTCGACCAGCACTAAGGATTGATTCATGGCACACAAAAAAGCAGGCGGGTCGTCCCGCAACGGACGCGATTCCATTGGCAAGCGCCTGGGCGTGAAAAAATACGGCGGAGAAGCGGTGATTGCCGGAAACATTTTGGTGCGCCAGCGGGGCAGCACCTTCCATGCCGGTCACAACGTGGGCACGGGAAAAGACTACACCCTGTTTGCCCTGGCCGACGGCCAGGTGACGTTCACCACCCGCCGCAACAACCGGAAATACATCAACGTGCTGCCAGCCCAAGGTTAGTTTCAGGCCAACCGCTTGGTCGGCGAACCCGTGGCTTTGTGAACCGATGATTTGAGAGTCAACGATTAGAGATCCCATGACTGAAAGTGAGCCCATCCGTTAAGAGCCCTTTTTGGGAGCACATTTTTAGAACAAATGGGGTGAGTCAAATAGGGTGAGCCAAATAACACTGAACGAAGATAGATGATTGCCCAAACCCCCCAGCCATGGGGGGTTTTGTTGTTTCAGCCCTCCAGCACCCAACCGGATCTCCCATGGATTTCACTTGGAACGATCAACTTACTCCCGCGCAAACCGAGGTCTTGGTGGGCTGGTATCAGCAAGAGTGGTGGTCGGGGGGCAGGCAGCCCAAAGACGTTCAGCGGATGCTGACCCACTCCAAAGTCGTTGCCCTGGCCGGGCCCGACGGCCAATTGGCGGCCTTCAGCCGGGTGGTGAGTGATTTCACCTACAAAGCCCTCATCTTGGATGTCATCGTGGCCCCCTCGCTGCGGGGCCAGGGGTTGGGGCGGCGGATGATGGGGGAGATTCTGGAGCGCTTAAAGGAAGTGGCTCACCTGGAGCTTTACTGTGCTGGAGGAATGGTGCCCTTTTATCAGTCCTTCGGTTTTGAGGTGCTGGCCCAGTCTGAAGCCTTATTCTTTATGCGAAAAGTCCAGAAGGCTCTCAAGTAACAACAAGTCAAGGAGTGAAAACCAACGCATAGATTTTCCCCGCCATCCCCCTGCCCTCACCTTATGCGCTTGCCTTGTCACAACAAGTCGCCATCATCAGCCACATGTTTCCGAACACAATCATTCTAAACAGTCATTCTGCCCAGGGAGGATACAACCCAGGGAACCCGGCCTGGGCCAGCAGGTCGTCCTCCACGGCCCGCATCTCTTGCTCTTGAGCGGGGGTGTGGTGGTCGTATCCCGCCAAGTGGGCCATGCCGTGGGCCAGCAGCCGGGCGGTTTCCGTTGGCACGTCCCAGCCGTTTTCCTGGGCCTGGGCGGCGGCCCGCTCCACCGAAAGGGCCAAGTCTCCCCAGTGTTCCGACTCCTCATAGGCCCACGAGAGAATATCCGTGGGTTTGTCCATGCCCCGCCAAGTTTGGTTCAGTTCCCGCAGCCGGTCATCCCCCGCCAGCAACAGCGAAACCCCCCGGCCGGCAAAACCCAGCCTAACCCGGAAGGCGTCCAGCAATTCGGTGAACCACTCATCGGGCAGGTCTTCCCGGGGAGGGACTTCCCATTCCACCAAAATAGGTGAAGATTTCATGGCTGTGCTCGCAAAATTCTGCCGAAAGAGAACAGGGAAAGAATTCCAGGGGAGGGGAATGAATTAGGGGTGAGAATGTTCGCCCTCATCCTCCATGGCTCGGCGGGCTACCTTCAGGTCGGGGTAGGCAATCCGGTGGTGGTGGATGGACAGCAGCATTTTGGTGAAGGTTCGTTCAATGTAATTCATGTCGTTGAAGGTCATCCCCGACTCATCCAATTGGCCTTCGGTATACACGCGGGTGGTCTGCTTTTGTACCATTTCCCGGATGTTGGTTTCCGAGGGGTCTTTCAGGCTGCGGGTGGCCGACTCGGTGATGTCGGCCAGCATGACCACCCCGGCCTCTTTGGTTTGGGGCTTGGGTCCGGGATAGCGGAAGTTCATTTCGTCCACGTCTCCTCCACCACCCATGTCCTCCGATTCTTTCTTGGCCTTGTGGAAGAAGAACCGCACCATGCCGTCTCCATGGTGCTGCTCTAAAATATCGGTAATGGCCTGCCCCAGCTTGTAGCGTTTGGCAATTTCCAGCCCGTTGCGCACATGGCTGATGATGATCCGGGCCGATGTTTGGGCGGGCAGATCATCGTGGTAATTCTTGGTGTGTTGGTTCTCCACGAAATACAAGGGGCATAGCATTTTCCCCAAGTCGTGGTAATAGGCCGCCACCCGAACCAGCAGGGCGTTGGCCCCTACCCCATCGGCCGCCGAATCGGCCAGATTGCCCACCACGATGCTGTGGTGATAGGTGCCGGGGGCCCGGACAGACAACTCCTTCAGGGCCGGGTGGTTCATGTTGGACAATTCCAGCAAACGGCTGTTGGTGGTGATGTCGAACCCGGTTTCCAAAAAAGGAAGCAGGGTGGTGGTGAGGAAGGCCACCCCCAGGCCATTCACGAAGGCCCCCACCAAGTTCATGGCCAGCAGGCCGTCAAGGGGCACTTGATTCAGCAGGGCCATTAACAGCAGCACGGGAACTTGAATCAGGGAAATTTTCAGCCCCTGGCGCCACAAGGCATAACGGGTGTCGAAGTGGGTCATGGGCAGGCTGGCCGCCATCGAGCCCAACAGGGCGAACACAAAATAGGGCAAACCCATGCCCAGGAACAGCGTCATGAACAGCGAAGTGATAAACCCCAGCAAAATGGCGGCTTCAAACCCCAGCAGCACCCCCGCCAGCATGGAACTGAGGGCCACTGGCAGCATGTAGTTGTACGTTATCGGCGGAGGGATGGGATACACCATGGTCAGCACGGGCACCAGCGATAACACCACTTTGGCGAACAACAGGGGAAACAACAATAAAATGGAAACCAACACCAGCCGCGATAGGGTGGTGAATTTGCCTTTGGAGAATTGTTTGGCCAGTTGATAAAACAAAATCAAAATCAGCAGCACCGTGAAGAAGGTTCCCAAAATCATCGGATATTTGGGGTTGTCTATCTGGTGCCTGTTCAGGGCCTTGATGACCTCTACCTGTTGGGCCGTGGCCCGGTCGCCGGTGCGGGCCACCACATCACCCTTTTTCAGGTTGAAAAACACGGGGCTGACGGTTTCTTGCAGGTTGCCCCGCTGCCGCTCGGTTTCGGCCTTGTTTTCAGTCAGGGTGGGCCGCAGCAGCTGCACCGCCAAGTTCACCACCGCCTCTCGCAGGTTGGTCAGCCCCGCTGGCATGGTGAGCGACTGCCCGTTTTTCTTCACCTGCCCCTTGGCGGTCTCCAGGTCAATCACCGATCCCAGATCGGTGAACCGTTGCAGCAGGGGGGTATCAAGGTTTTGGATTTGAATGACCCCGCCCGACAACGGTAAATTTTGGACGGAATCCACGATTTTTTGATCCAGCACCGGGTCCAGTAACTTTTGCACCAGGATTTCCACATCTTTGGAAAATTCCGCTTTCAACAAGGCCCGGTACACCGATTCATCAATGGGAATGTTCAGGTGGGCTTCCAGGTCGGCCCGCCGGTTTTTCAGTTCATCTTGCCTTAACCGTTCGGCTTGACCGGCATCGGCGTGAATTTGAGAAACCTCTCGGCGGAGTTTGCGGAGCTGGGATTCCAACTGAGCTTCGGCTTGGCTGGCTTCGGCCAGCAGGGCTTTGCGAGCGGTTTGATCGAACCGGGTTTTTTCTGCCGCCAAGGCTTTTTCCTCTGGCGTGGCGCCATCGCCGGAACGCTTATCGAAGCGCGATTCCTTTTGGATGAGTTGAATCTGCGCTTTGACCAGGGCCAATTGAGATTGCGCCATTAGTTGGTCCATGGAGTTTTGGCGTACCCTGGCTTCCCACGAACTCCGCTCGCGGTCCCGGTCTTTCAATACTTGGCGCATCACCTCGAAGGCGTTGGCCAGTTTCATGAATGTCCGGGCTTTCAGGCGGGTGTCATGGTCGAATATGGGGGGGAAGTCTTTGGCGGCTTCGGTGCGGCGGGCTTGGGTGGAGCGGTCATCCACCAAGTTTACGTTCTCTTTCACCACAATGTCTTGGGCAATCGTCTCCCCCTCATCCACGGTGGCAAAGGTCACCAGGTCAAACACGGGCGCCAGCAGCAGGGTCACAGTCAAAGCCACCGCCAGCAACAGGGCCGCCTTCCGGATTCCCTGACGGTGAAGAACCTGCCGGGTTTTTTCCTGAAGGAACGGGGTGGCCATGGGGGTTGGGGGGCTTTCACAGGTGGGACAAGAAAGGGGCCGGACCGTTTAGGCCCGGTGCTTAGGGTTTTCTACCTTACCCCGTTGATGGGGAGGCGGGCAAGTTTCCATACCCCATTCCCCAGGGTTAAAACAGGCGTTTTTTTAACAAAAACGATAGATTTGGCTATGGGATTGCATTGAAACCCGATGAATCGTGGGAAAGTTTTCACCAAAGGCCATCCTTCTGCACCAAGGAACACCATGAAACCAGGAAAAATACGCCTCTTAAGACTAGGAATTCGTTTGATTCCCTTCATGGGGGCGGCCTTGATGATGGCCAGTTCTCCGGCCTGGGCCGAGGTCATTTATTTAAAGTCTGGAGAGACCATTCGCGGGAAAATCGTGGCCTTCGACCAGCAAACCGTCACCGTGGATTCGGAACGGGGGTTTGGCACCCTGCAGATTAACCGGGACGACATCACCATGATCGAGTTCGACTCGGCCCAGCGCAGCCCTGCCCGCACCATGGGTCTGGGGTATCTGCACCGTTCCACAGCCCTGGGCTCGGCGGCTTCCGTGGGGGATTATGGGCTGGATTCGCTGTCGATCAAATATTGGATTGGCGACACCAGCGCCATGGATTTTCTGGTGGGTTTTTTCAGTTCCTCTCAGGGGACGACCACGAAATTGGATATCTTTTCGGTGGAATTGCGTTATTACAATGTATTCAAGCGAAACGGGAATTTAGACCTGTACTGGGGCCTAGGCGGTGGATTTATGAACGTGAATGACACCACACGTTCTTTGAATGCCGCCGGGGTATCGGTGCGGGGGGTGTTGGGGGCGGAAATCTTCTTCCCCTCCATGCCAAACCTGGGGATTTCCACGGAAATTGGCATGGGTGCCCAAACCTTGGGCAATATCACCACCACCAATATTTCCACCACCACCTTTCCTAACTTCTCTATGCGTTATTACTTTTAGCCATTTGTTGATGCTCCGAGCCCCCTGTATAACTGTATATCCAGGGTTTTTGTGGTGAAAAGGGGGCTGGGGGAAAAATGAGGCGGGGTTTTCAACCCAAAATTCCAGAAAGGGATTTGGCTTTTCCGGGGGATTCAAATAGGCTAAAATATAAAATTAGAGGTCGAAATTTTCCGCGATGCGTCCGTTCACACCTGAAAAGGTGCCACCGCCATTGGATTGAAAGAGGGTCTTATGAGCCAGTCCAGAGGAAACGTTCTCCGCTGCTCGTTCTGCGGGAAATCCCAGAATGATGTCAAGAAGATCATTGCCGGCCCCACCGTGTATATCTGCAACGAGTGCGTGGAACTGTGCAACGACATCATGGAGGAGGAATGGAGCAAAGAGCAGACGGCCCCCCAAGAGGGCAGCCTGCTGAAGCCCTATGAAATCAAAGAAATCCTTGATAGTTACGTGGTGGGGCAGGATCACGCCAAGAAAGTGTTGTCGGTGGCGGTGTATTCCCATTACAAGCGCATCCGCAACCAGGGAAGCCAACCTGCCGACGTGGAGCTGCAAAAAAGCAACATTCTGATGGTGGGCCCCACCGGCACGGGGAAAACCCTGCTGGCCCAAACCTTGGCCAAACTGCTGAACGTGCCCTTTGCCATGGCCGATGCCACCACCCTGACCGAGGCGGGCTATGTGGGGGAAGATGTGGAAAACATCATCCTCAAACTGCTCCAAGCCGCAGATTACGACATTGAGCGGGCGGAAAAAGGCATTGTGTACATTGACGAGATCGACAAAATCGCCCGCAAGGGAGAAAACGTGTCCATCACCCGCGATGTATCGGGAGAGGGCGTGCAGCAGGCCCTGCTCAAAATCATCGAAGGCACCGTGGCCAACATTCCTCCCCAGGGCGGGCGCAAGCACCCCCAGCAAGAATTTTTGCAGGTGGATACCAGCAATGTGCTGTTCATCGTGGGGGGGGCCTTTGTGGGGCTCACCAACACCATTGCCCAGCGCATCGGTAAAAAGTCCATCGGCTTTGGCACCGAACAGGTGGGTAAAAAACAGCGCAACCAGAACGACATGCTGAGAAAAATGGAGCCGGAGGATCTCATTAAGTTTGGGATGATCCCTGAGTTCGTGGGGCGTATCCCCATCATCACCACCCTGGAAGAACTGAGCGAAGAAGACTTGGTGACCATTCTGACCGAGCCCAAGAACGCCCTGGTGAAGCAATACAAAAAACTGTTCGAGATGGAAGGGGTGGAACTGGAAATCACCGAGAGCGGCATTCGGGCCGTGGCCCAAGAAGCCATCAAACGCAAAACTGGCGCCCGGGGCCTGCGGGCCATTTTGGAAAAGGTGATGCTGGAAATCATGTTCCAGCTGCCTTCCATGGGCAACGTGAAGAAAGCCATTTTAGACGAAAAAGTGATTTCTCAGGGAACCCAGCCGTTGCTGGTGCTGGAAGACCAGGCCGCCAAGCCCGCGCCCCAAAAAGACCGCAAGCTGCGCATCAGTTAGCCGGAGGGTCTGGCTGGGGAGTTCCCCTCTACCGCGTGTTTTCATTGCTGATGGTTTCTCTTATCTCATTTTTTTGGTCTAGTGCCTTATTTATTGTATGGCCCCTGGGAAACCAGGGGCTTTGTTGTTTCCCCCTTTTCTCTTTTCCCCGCAATTCCCTATACTCAAAGTCTCGCTGTCTTTGAGCGAGCATGTTGGTTTCACATGAGACTTTCATATAAAAATATAACGATTTATATCGCCGCATACGGATGAATACGGGCATGTTTGCATGGCCCCTGGTTTAGCCGTGAATAGAAGAGGCGAAGCCCCAAGACGTTTCGCAGAAGTTTCATTTCAACCGGAGAATCCCATGGTAGACGTGGAAGGAATGTTGAAGCAGGCCATGAAGTCGAAGGACGCCGTGGCGCTTTCCGCTTGGCGGGCGGTGAAGTCGAAAATGGGCGCCAAACTGACCGAAGCGGGGCGCAACCAAAAACCCCTCGACGCCCAAGAAGTGTTGCAGCTCATCCGCAAAGAATCTCGGGAGCGGGAAGAAGCCAACCAGTTTCTTAAACCCGACCAGCCGGAATTTCAGGAGAACGTGAAAATCATCGCCATTCTGGGGCAGCACATCCCCAAACAATTGTCGCCGGAAGAAGCCACGGCGGTGATTCAAAAAGTCATCGGCGAGGTGGGAGCCAAAACCCCCCAAGACATGGGCAAGGTGATGGGCGCTCTGAAAAAGTCTGGGGTAGAAATGGACATGGGGTTTGCCTCGGCCAAGGTGAAGGAACTGCTGGGATGAGACCCAGAGGGTTTTGCCGTGTTGGCCGGGGGGGTGGCAGAATTTCAGTGTGGCTGGCGGGGGCCGCCCTGGGGGCTTGGCTGTTGGTGCCGGGTGCCGCCCTCCCGGCACCCCCGGGGGCGTCTGGCCAAGCCTCCGCGAAGTCCCCCGAAATCACCGAGCCGGAGAAACGGAGTCCTCGACTTACCGCCCCCGCACGGCAACCCTCTTCGCAACCTGCCCGGCTACCCGCCGCCCAGACTGCCCAAAGCCGAAAGGGCATGGCGGTCACCGCCAATCCCCACGCCACCCGGGCGGCGGTGGAGGTGTTGCGGGCGGGGGGCAATGCCCTGGATGCCGCCATTGCGGCCCAGTGGGTGCTGAACGTGGTGGAGCCCCAATCCTCTGGCATGGGGGGGGGCGGGTTTCTGCTGCTCCATCTGCCGGATGGCCGCACCGTGGCCCTGGAAGGCCGGGAGACCGCCCCCGCCGCCGCCGGGCCGGATTTGTTTGTGGCGGGAGGCTCCCCCCAGCCGTTTTATCCCCAGCGCATCAGCGGGGGCAGACCGGTGGGGGTGCCGGGGCTGCCCGCCCTGCTGGCCGAAGCCCACCAACGTTACGGGCGTACCCCCTGGCCGCGGTTGACCGCCCCGGCCCAGGCTCTGGCCCGCCAAGGGTTCCCCGTATCTGCCCGGTTGGCCGCCCTGCTGGCCCAGGAGCAAGAGCGGCTGGGGAAGTTCCCCTCCACACGGAAAGTTTTTTTCTCTCCCGGCGGGGTGCCCTGGAAAGAGGGGGAAATTCTCAAACAGCCGGACCTGGCCGATACGTTGGAGGTCATCGGTCAGCAGGGGCCAGAACCCTTTTATCGGGGAAAAATTGCCCAGGACCTGGTGAACATCGTGCGCCGCACCCCGGAAAACCCCGGCCTGCTCACCCTGGAAGACTTGGCCGCCTATCATTCGCTCGAACACCCGACCCTGGATTCAACCTTTGGCGGGGCCAGGGTGGTATCGTTTGGTCCCCCCACATCTGGCGGGGTGGCCATGTTGGAAATATTGAACCTGCTGGAAGCCCACCCTCCCCGGGGAAAGAACCCCTACAGCCCAGAAAACATTCACCGGTTTGTGCAGGCGGTGCGGGTGGCCTATGCCGACCGGGATCGCTGGCTGGCCGATGACGCCTTCGAGCGGGTGCCAGCCAAAGAATTGTCGGGCAAAGCATACGCCCGGCGCCGTTCCGCCGCCCTGGACTGGGATGGCCCTCTGGTGTCCGTGGAGGCGGGTGTTCCGCCGGGGTGGAGCGGCCCCCTGCCTGGGCTGGGGGCCAGCCTGGAGCAGCCCTCTACCACCCACCTGTCGGTGGTTGATGCCGACGGCATGGCGGTGAGCTTGACTTCGTCCATTGAAATGGCCTTTGGCAGCGGCCTGGTGGTTCCGGGGCGGGGGTTTTTGCTGAACAACCAATTGACCGATTTTTCTCCCCTGCCCGCCGACAGCCAGGGCCGCCCCGCGGCCAACCGGGTGGCCGGGGGCAAGCGCCCCCGCAGCAGCATGACCCCCCTGCTGGTGTTAAAAGATGGGAAGCCCTGGCTGGTGCTGGGTTCTCCCGGCGGGCCTCGTATTCCCCAATACACTGCCTGGGCACTGGTGCTGATGTTGGAAAACGGCTGGAGCGCCCCCCGGGCCTTGGCCGCCCCCCATGTGACCCACCTGGGAGGCACCACTTTTCTGGAGCCCTTCCCCCCCCTGACCCCGACCGCGCAAACATGGCTGGCCAAAAAGGGCCATCGGCTGGAGATGGTCCCCCAAGACAGCGGCCTCCATGCCGTCACCCGGCTGCCCAAAGGTTGGTGGCAAGGTACGGCGGACCCTCGCCGCGAGGGCCTGCCCCTGGGGCCGTGAGATTGTGAAGACGGGTGAAGTCGAGGGGGGCCTTCAACCGGTTTGACTCCCCCCGCTTGGGGGCCTAAAATGTTTTTGTTCCCCCCTTCAGGTCTGCCCATGCATCCACCGGCTCCTCCCCTTCGATCCCATCCTCGCTTGCAACTGCACCACAGCGCGCCGCTGGACCTGCATGCTTCCTTTGCTCAGGATGTGGCCATAGGCTTGGCCAAAACCCCCAAGCAGATTCCACCCAAATATTTCTACGACCAGGCGGGTTCTCTGTTGTTCGAGGAGATTACCCGGCTGGATGCCTATTACCTGACCCGGCTAGAGCGGGTCATTTTGGCCCAAGGGCTGCGAGATATTCTGGCCCTCGTGCCCGCACGGGTGGCCGTGGTGGAGTTTGGCAGCGGCAGCGCCGACAAAACCCGTGCCGTGCTAGCGGCCTTGATGGCCCGCCAGGGGCGGCTGGATTATATTCCCATTGATATTTCCTCTTCCGCCGTGGCTCAGTATGGCCAAACCCTGTTGGCGGAATTTCCCGACCTGCACATACAGGGCATGATTTCCGATTACCCTCAGGCCATCCAGCGGTTGGGGGGTGCGGCAGAATCCCCCCGTCTGTTTTTGTTTCTGGGCTCTAGTCTGGGAAATTTCACCCCAGAGGAGTCGGTGGAGTTTTTAGGAAACGTGCGGGCCGTGATGGGCAAAGAGGACCGGTTTCTGCTGGGGGCAGACATGGCCAAGGATCCCGCCGTGTTAAACGCGGCCTATGATGACCCCCAGGGGGTCACCGCCCGGTTTAACGTAAACCTGCTGGCCCGCATCAACCGTGAACTGGCCGGGGGGTTTGAATTGTCTCGGTTTGCCCACCGGGCCTGGTACCTGCCAGAACACCATCGGGTGGAAATGCACTTGGAAAGTTTGGAGGATCAAATTGTGCCCGTGGGGGCCAGGGGAATTTCTTTCCGTAAAGGGGAAACCATCCATACGGAAAACTCTTACAAATACACCCCCCCCTTGCTAACGACCATCGTGCAGCAGTCTGGTTTGGTCCCCCTGGGCCAATGGAGCGATGAGCGGGGCTGGTTTACCCTGAATATGCTGGGCCCAGCTTGAAGCATGGAACCATCCTTGCAGTCTATCCCACCTATGGTATTGGGCAGGGGGTCAAAAACATCTGAAAACCCTGGAATTTGATTCGATTCCAGGAAATGTAGGTTGTTTTTTGAGGCATAAATACCACAGCGGATCGGATTCTTGAGGAAAAAATTCCACAGGGAACCAAGCCTGTGGTTTGGGCCAGCCAGTTGGCGGGTTTCGACAGCCTATGGTAAACTTACAAGAGAAATTCCCGATAGGATTATTGGGAATCACAGCCACCCACGGATATATCCCACGACGCAAGGAAAAACCATGAATCGCAAAGGATGGAAAATATTGGCGGTGATGGCGGCTTTATTGTTTGAGACCTCCAACCTGTGGGCAGTCCCGAATGTGCTGCTCACTGAATATTACCAAAACGATATCCGCGCCATGGCCATGGGCCAGGCCTATGGCCCCCTGGCCCGGGGAGAGGGCGCCCTGTACTACAACCCGGCGGGGCTGGTGCAATATGACATGGACATTAAAATCGAAGGCTCCATGTTGATGGGGGGAGACTGGGTATTCGTGCAGGACCTGCTGGCTGCCCAGACAGGGGGCCCTGCTACTGTTTTAAACTTCCAAACCAAGTGGGCCAACAAATCCCCCCAGGGGATGTATCAGTATGCTTTCAACGGTGTGGCCAACATGGCCAAATTCCATTGGGGAATTGGGGCTGGAGTGGTGGATAATCATATTTCGCAATATACGTTTTCCGCAACGCAAATCACCCCATCTGAAACCGCGGTAGAAACCCGGTTTGCCAGTCTGGGGTTTGATATGCTGGAAGGTCGGCTGCTGGTGGGCATGACCTACAAACCCATCCGATTCTCGAAGGGAAGTGCTCCTGCCACCAATTTCGGGGGTACCCTTCCTCCGTTAACCTACACGACCGACGTCACGTCTTCCCTGGATGTGGGGATGATTTACCGCATGGAAATGATGTCGGCTTTGCGGGGGCAATGGAGCCTGACCATGCTGAACGCCGGAGGGGTGAATCTGACCAACAATGCCAGTACGGTTCCCCAAACCATGAACTTCGGGTTTTCGTTTCAACCCAAGTTTTCCGCGGCCGAAATGTTGATTTCCGCCGAGATGGAAGACGTGCTGGCCCAGTCCTTTCGTTATGACCCGATCACCCTGACCAATCACAAGCGCTCTCCGTTTCTTAAATCCCATGTGGGGATGGAACTGGGTTTTTGGCGCACCACCACGGGCAACCACATTCTGAATCTGCGGGGGGGGCTCAACCGTGGGCAACCCACCTATGGTTGGGAGTTAAATCTGTGGTCGACCATCCGGTTGGGATACGTGTTTTATGGAGACAATCAGGGTTGGGATAAGAACCCCATCGTCACAAAGAACACCTATGCGTTTGCCGCCATGGGCCTAGGGTTCTAAGAAGGAAGCCTACCCATTCAGAAATAAAAAAGCCCCCGGAAAACCGGGGGCTTTTTTGTTGGTGGTGCTTGCTTCTTTCACCCATCTATCTTGCTCACCAGCCCATCTCTTGGCTGTCTAACAAAATCGTTACCGGACCCTGGTTGACCAAGTGCACGTCCATGTCGGCACCAAACTGGCCGGTTTGGGTGTGGGGCACCCGGCCACGGCAAATGTCTGCGAAGCGTTGAAACAACCCAGACGCCTTCTCCGGTTCCAACGCCCGCATAAAGTTGGGGCGGCGGCCCTTGCGGGCATCGGCATACAGGGTGAATTGGGGAACCAGCACCAGGGTTCCCCCCGTGTCGGCCAGCGACCGGTTCATCCGCCCCTCTTCATCGGGAAAAATTCGCAAGGTAATCATCTTGTCGGCCATGGGTTCCAACAGGGATTCTACATCTCCCTGGCAAAAGCCCACCAACACGGCCAGGCCAGGGCCCTGGGGCTGGTTGTGATGGCCGGGAAAGGTGACCCAGGCGGTGGTGGTTCGTTGCAGCAGTAGTCGCATGTTAGGGCTCTGGGCGAAAATACATGCGGGCGGGGGCCAGCCGCAGGTCCACCACCCGGAAGAGGCGGGTGTCATCCGTCTGGGAGGCCCATGCTTGGTAGGCCACCAGGGCTTCCAGCAGGCCTGCTCCGGGGGTTAGCCACAGGTCTGGGCCGGGGGCGGGGGCCGTCAGCCGGGTGACCAGGGGGTTTCGCCCGTCCGCGGTCAGGGTGGCCCAATTGTTCAAGCCCACCTGCCGGGCGGCCGCCAGGGCGGCCAAGCCCCGGGTCACGGCAGCCACGTTCAGTTTTTCTCCCGGGCGACCGGGCAGGGGTGCCCCCGCCAGCCGGGGCAGCCGCAACCCCTGGGCAGAGGTCGCTTGCCCCACAATCACCCCCTCGTCATCCAGCAACAGAAAGCGGCCATCGCGCCCCAGGGCCAGGGCCAGGGGTTTGCGTTCTTCCACCCACAGCCACAATCCCCCAGGGAACCGCCGCCGGGCGTCGGCTTGGCGCACCTGAGGGTGGGTGCTTAATCGTTGGGCAATTTGAAACGGGTCTAGTTGGTTCAGGGGTGTGCCGGGGCCGAGCCCCGTCCATTGAAGAATTTCTTGTCGGGTCAATTCTTGGTTGCCTTCCACCTGAACCCGCGCCAGGGGGGCGGTGTACAGCATGGCCCCCTGGGTCAGCAGCCCCAACACCAGCCAAGCCGCCGACAGCACCATCACCACCCGCAGCCAGGGGAACCACTTGGCCCATGCTTGGTGAAAAGGGGAAGGAGATTTCTTCATGGCTGGCTTTTCTGAATGACCGGTGGCGGATGCACCGCCAACGGTTGAACCTCCATTTCTAACCCAATGCCGAACCGGCGTTCTACTTCCGCTCGAATTCGCTCCACCAGGGTCAACACATCGGCAGCGGTGGCACCGCCTCGGTTTACGATAAAGTTGGCGTGCTTCTCACTCACCTGGGCCCCTCCCAAGGTTACCCCCTTCAAGCCCGCTTCTTGAATCAACCGGGCGGCGTGGTCGCCTGGGGGGTTTTTGAACACCGACCCGCAGTTGGGGAAGTCTCGGGGTTGGGTGGCCCGGCGTTTGTCTTGAATGTCTTTCTCTCGCTGGGTCATGTCCTGTTCGGTCATGGCGGCCAACTGAAATTCCGCCGACAGCACCACCACCCCTTGTTGGGCCGACAGGGGCGAATGGCGGTAGGCAAAGGGCAGGTTGGCGGCGGGCAGGTCTTCTACCAGGCCCGTGGCAGGGCGAAACACCCGCGCGGAACGAAGGAAAGCCGCGGTTTCTTTACCGTGGGCCCCGGCGTTCATGGCTACGGCCCCCCCCAGGGTGCCGGGGATGGCGGTAAGGAACTCCATACCCCCCAGCCCCCAGGCGCGGCAGCGCCGCACGAACACCGGGTTGCTGACCCCGGCACCAGCCCGCACCAGGTCTTCCCCACAGCGCTCAATTTCAGCAAAACCTTTTCCCAGCCGAATGACCACCCCGTCCACGCCTTCATCCGGGGCTAGCACGTTGGAGCCCTTCCCCAGAAAGGCCCAGGCCGTCTGGCGGTGGGCCAGCACTTGGAACAACCTCTCCAGGTCCTGTTCCGATTCGACATCCACCAAGCAGCGGGCCGGGCCGCCAATGGCCAGGGTGGTGGCCTGGGCCAGGGGCATTCCGGGCCTCACCCGCGAGTGTGTGAGGACCTGTTGCAGTTCGCTGGCCAGGGGGTCGGGGCTGGTCATGGGGCGGTACCCATCAGTTCTGGGCCCAGTTTCCAAATGTCGCCCGCCCCCATGGTCACCAATAGCCCGGTGGCGTGGGCCGTGGGCAGGCTGCCATTTTGGGCCAGGGTCAGCAGATCCCGCCAATGGGCCAAGCGGTGGGCCGAGGGATGATGGGGGAGATGGTCCAAAATGGTGCGGGCATCAATCCCCGGCACCGGGGCTTCCCTGGCTCCATACACGTCGGTCACAAACACATGCTGGGCTGGGGCCAGGGCCTGGGCAAATTCCTGGGCAAAGTGTTGGGTGCGGGAATACAGGTGGGGTTGGAACACCACCGTCAGCGGCGAGCCGTACATGCGTAAAAATCCTTCCAGGGTCACCCGCACTTCGGTGGGGTGATGGGCGTAGTCATCGAACAGGTGCAGGCCCCGCCAGGTTCCCAAAAACTGTTGGCGGCGGTCCACCCCAGAAAATTCTCCCAGGGCCTGGGCCAGCCCCCCCAGGTTTTCTCCACCGCTGCCCCAGGTTAAGGTGGGCGCGCGCCGGGTCCAGCCCAGGGCGGTGGCGGCCACCCCCGCCATGTTCTGGGCGTTTTGTTCTCCCCCCAGGGGAGAAACCACGGTGAGGGGTCCCCAGGGGGTGTCCAGGCGCACCTCCATGCGGCCCGGCGCCATGGACAGCACCTGGGCCCGCACATCGGCCTTGGGCCCCAGGCCGTAGGATAACTTTCCGGCCTTGCACCCGGCGGCGGCTTCTCGGGCTCCAGGGTCATCCCATCCATACACCAGCAGTCCCCCCGGAGGAATCCGCTCTAAGAATGCCCGGAAGGCGGCTTTGAGTTCGGCCAGGGTGCCGTGATGATCCAGGTGGTCTTCCTCCAGGTTGGTGAGCAGAACGCCCTGGGGAGACATGTTCACAAAACTGCCGTCGCTCTCGTCGGCTTCGGCCACCAGCACGCCCTGGGCAGAGGTATCGCCCACCAGCAGGTTTCGCCCCTGGAACTGGCGCACCACACCCCCCACCAGGGCGTTGGGGTTGATGCCGCCCCGGCGCAGCACCCCGGCCAGCCAAGCCGAACTGGTGGTCTTGCCATGGGTGCCCGCCACCGCCAGGGTGGCCCAGCGCCGGGTGAGGGCCCCCAGCACTTGCGAACGGTGGTAACGGGGCAGCCCCAGCCGCTGCACCTGGGCCCATACGGGGTTGTCTGGCCGCACCGCCGAGGAATACACCACCGCCCCCGCTTGCTCCAAGGGGGCCGATCCATGGCCCACCCACACGGGAATGTTCAATTCGGCCAGACGGTCGAGCTGGCCGCCGGGGGCCTGGTCGCTGCCAGAGACCCTATACCCCAGATGGTGGAGCAGCTCCGCCAGCCCGCTCATGCCAATGCCCCCCGCCCCCAGAAAGTGGGTGGGCCGGGAGGCATCGGGGAGTTCATGGGGAATGGGTTGGGTGGGCATGGCGGAGCTGGGCGGCATGGGGGTTACCCCCCCACCTGGTGCATAGACACCCGGCGGCCGGAGGCGGGGGGATGCAAGCCCCGTTGTTCAGAATATCGGTCGGAGCGGGACGTCCATTGGCTGGCAATCAACCGGGCCAAGTCTTGGTTGCTGGCGCCCTGGCGCAAGGGCTCTCGCAGGTTCAAGCCCTCCCGGGCGAACAGACAGGTGTAAAACACCCCCGCCGCCGACAGCCGGGCCCGGGTGCACCCGGCGCAAAACGGCTGGGTAATGGAAGAGATGAACCCCACCTCGCCCTTGCCATCGCCATACCGATAGCGGGAAGCCACCCCCCCCATGCCGGGCTCGGTCTCCAGGGGCTCCAGCCCAAAGCGGCGCGCTAGCCGGGCGCGAATTTCAGCCGAAGGGACCACTTGCTCGGCGTTCCAGGGGTGCAGGGTTCCGGCGTCCATGTATTCAATCAATCTCAGCACGGCCCCGGTCTCTCGGGCAAACTGGGCCAGGTCCTCCAGGCCGTGGTCGTTCACCCCGCGCTGCACCACGGTGTTGATCTTCAGGGGGGTTAACCCCTGGGCCAGGGCTTGGTGAATTCCCTCCACCACCCGTTCTGGGTGGCCCCGGCCTCCGTTCATGCGGGCAAACACCTTGGGGTCCAGGCTGTCCAGGCTCACGGTGACCCGTTTCAACCCGGCCTGCTTCAGGGCCTGGGCCTGGGCGGCCAGGTGCCAGCCATTGGTGGTCAGGGCCACTTCTTCTACCCCCGGCAGGGCCGTCAGCCCCGCCACCAAGCGGGATACCCCCGGCCTCAACAGGGGTTCGCCTCCAGTCACCCGCACCCGGGCGGCACCCAGCCCGGCAAATATCCCGGCCAGCCGAAGGATTTCCTCATCGGTCAGCACTTGCTCCGGGGCGGAAAAATCGGGCGATTCGTTGCCCAGCGGGTGGTTTCCCCGGGGGGGCAGGCAATACACACAGCGAAAGTTACACCGGTCGGTGACCGACAGGCGCAGGGTGCCCAGGGGGCGACCCAGCAGGTCGTGGGGATTCATTCGGCTCCTTTCCAAGGGGAGGCCGGAAGGTTTCCCCGCCGGCCCTGTCGTTCCCGCGTCCGTGGCGGTTGGGGCGTTAGGCCCGCGGGAATCGGAGAGAATGAGACTATTCGTTTAGGTTTTGCGTCAAGTTTCACTGGCCTGGGGAAGGCGGCTGGCCAGGGGCATTTCTTGATTCACCTGTTTTTCTACCCAGGCCATGCCGGGGAGAAACAACAGGGCCATCCCAAGAGAAATGTAGGCCATCCAGTCCATTCCCACAAGAACCCCCCCGGGGCCTTCCGACAACAGCAGAGACGAGGCCATGGCCCCCAGGGCGGCGGAAAAATTTTGCACGGCGGTTTGTAGCGACATAAACCGGCCCCGCTCTTGGGGCTTGGGCAGGCGGGAGGAGAGGGTGCTAAAAGCCACCATGCGAAAAGAACTGCCCAGCATGAAGCCCACATAAATGACCAACACGGGTATAAGGACGGGCTGGTGGATGAACCCCCCCCAAAACACCAGGGCCAGAATCACGGTGGCCCCGGCGGCCACGGTAAAGCCCCCGTTTCGGTCCACCAGGGGGCCCGCCAGCCGGGTGGCGAAAAAGCTCACCACGCCCCCCACCAGGTAGAGCATCCCCAGTCCTTCCCTGGGGTAGCCCAGGTTGACTTGAATGTAGGCGGCCAAGTTGGCGATCAGCATGAACTGTCCGCCCATCACCACCACGGTCATCAGCAGCATGGTCAATATGTTGGGGTTGGCCAGCATCGAGGTGTATCCAGACAGAAAACTTCCTGGGTGGGGGTGGGCCAGGTGTTCCCGCATGGGGGGGAGCACCCGCCACACGGCGGTGACCAAGATCAATCCCAGCAGGCCCATGCCCCAAAACGCCGCCTGCCAGCCCCAGCGGTGGGCCAATTCCAGCCCCGCGGGCACCCCCAAAATAGACGCCAGCGAGAAGGCGCTCATCACCACCCCCATGGCCCGGCCCCGTTTTTCCGGAACCACCACGTCGGACAGGATAGCCATCACCACCGCCATGGATGGCCCGGCAAACAACCCGGCCGCCACCCGGCTTAAAATCATGTCAGGGTAGCCCTGGGCCAGCCCCCCCAGCCCGGTTCCGATGGTCATCCCCCCCAGGGAAAGCAACAGGGCCTGACGGCGGCCCAGCTTGTCTAAAAACACCGAGGCCATCACCCCCCCCACCCCGGCCGCCAGGGTGTAACTCCCTCCGATGATGCCCAGGTGGGACAGGGGAATGTTCAAGTGCTCCGCGAAGTCGGGCCCCAGGGGCATCACAATCATGAAATTGAGGATATTCACGAATTGCACGGCCGCCAGCATGAAAATCATGCTGCCTTGGGAAGCGCCGTGGGTTTCGGTTGGGTGGGGCATGGGGGCTCAGATCAGGAGGATTGGAGGACGTCTTTTTCATGTCATTTCTCATATCATACCCCATTCCCCCCAGAGAGAAACCATCCAACCTTTTGCTCCTTGAAACCGATGGGTTATGCGCTTACTTTCGTTCGGTTTCAACAGCACCCCACCCCTGCCCGCTGCGCGGGCATCCCTATACTCGAATCCAATGGGATATGTGATTATTTCCTTCCGGTTTCGCCAACAGAACGGCTGGATAGAATAACCGGTGGATTCGAGTAAAGGCGATTACCCTAATCCTTGGGTTTGGCGATGGAGTCGGGGGCGGGCAGGTCATCTCCCGCGGCTTGAGGGAACTGGTGGTAATACCACAGTTTGAAATAGATCATGGCCTGCTCCCAACCGTCCACCAGAATGAGCAGCATTCCCGGCGGGCCGTCGAGAAAGCCCAGCTTCAACACCGCCCGCGACACAAACCGGCGCAGGGGCTTGAGCACCATCATTTTCAACCCCAGCCCGGCGGAGGGCTTCACCCCTTTCCGGTAGAGTTCCCGGGCGTAAAAGGTGGTGTTGCGGTCCATTTTGTACAGAGTGGTGGCGGGGGTGACCGTGGTGTGGTGGTCGAAGGGGTGCTTCAGCCGCCCGATGGAGCCATCGACCGCCAGCCGCTCGTGAAGGTCTTTGCAGGGAAAGTGGGCCCGGCCCCGGCGGAACAGCCGCAACTGGTTGTCGGGGTACTTCCCTCCCCGCCGCACCCAACGGCCAAAAAAGAAATTCCGCCGGGGCAGCAAGTAGGCCGCGTGGGGCGGGTCGGAGGCGATGACCTGTTGAATTTCATTCGCCAAGTCTGGGGGAATCACCTCATCGGCGTCCAGGTAAAAAATCCAATCGGTGGTGGCCTGGGCCATGCCGTGGGTTTTGGAAATGTTCAGGTTTTGCACATTGGGGTGGGTGAACACATGGGGGGTGTACCTGCGGGCCACCGCCAAGGAGCCATCGGTGGATTCGCAATCCACGTAGATGATCTGATCCGCCCAACCAATGGACTCGAACATGCGGGGGAGGCACTTTTCTTCGTTGTGGCCGATGATGGAAAAGGCAAGGGTGGCCATGGGTGTTCTCGATAAGGGGAATATTTGCGAGAGTTGTGTTTATCGTTAAACGGCTGCGGTTAAAACTGAACGAACCTGTGACTTAAGGGTGGGAGAAGCCATAGGCCAGCGCCCAACACGCCGCCGCCAGGGCCAGGCACAAGGGGGTGAACAGCCGGTCATCCCAATGCGAGAACCGTGTCCCCCGGACTTTCTTGAACACCCCAACGTATCGGAAATCTCCCACCACCCGCAGGGCGAACACCCCGCCGCCCATGGCCAGCGCGGGATACAATTCCACCGCTGGGGGCCAAGCCAAACCCCCACCCAGGGCCATCACCGCCAGGGCACCCAGCCCCCCCGCCACGGCCAGTGTTCCCCAGGGGCCGGGGGTAAACAGCACCGCGTGGTTTTCTCGCTGCGGAATGGCTGCCGCCAGGCCCCTGGTTCCACCCAAGGCCCAGTACACATGCCACATCGCAATCGCGGCTAAAGTGAGGGCCGTGATGGCCGCCAGCCAGAGCATGAGCATGGGTTCCTAAAAGTCCTTCAGGGTGGCCTGCCAGGCTTGTTTGAGTTCCGCGGTGGGCAGGTTCATCCAGGTGTCTTTTCCCCCGTTCAGAATCAGTTGCTCCCCTTGGGTCACGGTGCCCAGCCGGTGGCAGGGCAGCCCGGCCAACAATTTTTCAAAGCGTGCTTGTTGACTGGGGGGCACCGTGACCACAAACCGGCCGGGGCTTTCGGCGAACAGCAGTTCATGGGGGGCCAGCCCTTCCGCTTGGGCCAGGGGCCCCAAATCCAGAGTCATGCCCAGGCCCCCGGCAAAGGCGGTTTCCGCCAGGGCCACGGCCAATCCCCCATCCGAGCAATCATGGGCCGAGGCCAGCACCCGTTCCCTGGTGGCCAGGGCCATGGCCCGGTACAGGGGCACGGTTTCTTCCGGGCGGACCGTGGGCACTTGCCCTTGGAAGACCGGTTCCTGCTCGCCGGTTTGGGGGCCGGGGTTCCCCAGCCAGCCGTGAAATTCTGACCCGCCCAGTTCGGGCCGGGTGCGCCCCAGCACATACACCAAGTCTCCGGGGCGCTTGGCATCCATGGTCACCGCTCGGCGGCAGTCGTCCAGCATCCCCGCCGCCGACACCAGCAGGGTGGGGGGGATGGAAATTCGCTTGCCGTCTCGCACGTAGTCGTTTTTCATGGAATCCTTCCCCGAAATGAGCGGAACCCCATAGGCCAAGCACAGGTCGTACAGCGCCTGGGAGGCCTGCACCAGTTGGGCGGCCTTGTGGCGGGCGTCTGGGTTGGTGGGGGAGGGCAGGGGGTCGCACCAGCAGAAGTTGTCCAAGGCCGAGATGTGTTCCAGGCTTCCCCCGGTGGCAATGATTCCCCGCACGGCTTCGTCGAAGGCGTTGGCGGCCATGGCGTAGGCATCGAGCAGGCTGTAGCGGGGGCAAATGCCGTGAGACACCACAATGCCCTCTTGGCGGTGGAGCAGGGGCCGAACCACGGCGGCATCGGAGGGGCCGTCGTGGGCGGCGCCCGTCAGGGGCTTCACCACCGACTGCCCCCGCACTTCGTGGTCATACTGGCGGATCATGCTTTCCTTGCCGCACACGTTCAGCCGCCCCAGCACGCCCTTCAGGGCGGTGCTGAGGTCTTGGGGCGGGGTGGGCGGCGGGGGCAGCGTTGGGGCCGGGGCTGGCTCGGCTTCAATCCGCAGGGTGGGAACGCCATCGTGCAGAAAGGTCATGTCTAGCCGGGCCACCGGTTTTCCAAGGTAATAAGCAGTGAGAAGTCCGGAATTGTTAAAGCTGCCCAGGTCGGCGGCTTCCACGTCCATACGGGCCGCCAGGGCCAGCAATTCCTCCATGTGCTCCGGGGGCACCGCCAGGGTCATCCGTTCTTGAGATTCAGACACGAAGATTTCCCAGGGCTGCAGGCCGGGGTATTTCACCGGGGCCCGATCCAGGTGAATGTCGGCCCCGCCGCTGGCCTCGGCCATTTCTCCCACCGAGGAGCTAAGCCCCCCCGCCCCGTTGTCGGTGATGGCGTTGTACAGCCCCAGGCGGCGGGCTTCCAGCAAAAAGTCGAACATCTTCTTTTGGGTGATGGGATCGCCAATCTGCACGGCGGACACGGGGGAGTGTTCGCTCAACTCCAGAGAGGAGAACGTGGCGCCGTGGATGCCGTCGGCCCCCACCCGCCCCCCGGCCATCACAATGCGGTCGCCGGGGTTCACCCATTTTTGGTGGCCGGGTTTGCCAGCGATGTTCACCGGCAGCAGCCCCCCCGTTCCGCAAAACACCAGGGGCTTGCCCAAAAACCCTGGATGAAAGGTGACCGAACCGTTCACCGTGGGTACCCCCATTTTGTTGCCTCCGTGCTCCACCCCGTGGCGCACCCCTTCGTAAATGCGCCGGGGGTGCAAAATGGCCGGGGGCAGGGGGTGGCTCCAAAACGGCGAGGCAAAGCAGAACACATCGGTGTTGAACACCAGGTCGGCGCCCCGCCCGGTGCCGAAAGGGTCTCGGTTGACCCCCACGATGCCGGTGAGGGCCCCGCCGTAGGGGTCCAGGGCCGAGGGCGAGTTATGGGTTTCTACCTTAAACACGAAGTGGTGGGTATCGGTGAATTTCACCACCCCGGCGTTGTCAGAGAACACGCTGACGCAGCGGTCGTCCTTCCCCAGGCGGCGGCGGATTTCTTTGGTGGCCCCTTGAATGAAGGTTTTGTACAGCGAGCGGATTTCCCGGGTGCCCTGGGCGTCTTTGTATTGAATGACCGCGTTGAAGATTTTATGTTTGCAGTGTTCGCTCCAGGTTTGGGCCAGCACTTCCAACTCGACATCGGTGGGGTGGGGCCCCAGACCGGCCTGCTCACGGGCCCGGCGAACGTTCTCTTGGGCATAGTGGGCCTGGATGGCCTCCATTTCTTCCCCCGACAGGGCCAGCAGCCGCTCTTTCGACATCTGCTCCAGGTCGGCCCGGCGGCTGGGCAGGGCCAGGGTTTGGGTTTCCACTGGCCGGGTGAGTTCCACCACCGGCAGCCGGAACAAGGCCGCCCGGCTGGCCCCCTCGCTTCCCTGTTCCACCAGGGTCACTTGCTGAATCATTTCGTTGGCCAGCCATTCTTTGGCCAGGGCCAGGGCTTGGTGCTGGGTCAGGGGGCCAGACAAAAAGTATCCCACCGCGGAATGTATGTGGTGGCCTGGGCTCAGGGGGCGCCCCAGGCGCCATTCCACCGACTCTTGGGCGGTGCGGCCCACGTTGTCGGTGACCCCAGGGCGGAAGGAAACCTCCACGTACCAATCAAAGGGGTGGGCGTTCAGGGCCCCGCCATCGGTGGTCAGTTGTTCCAGCACGGGGTCTAAAAACAGGTCGGCCCCCAGGGCTTCTGGGCCGGGGGCGTTTGGCCCCAGGGCGGCCTGGTCGTAGCGAAACACCGCCAGCGAGCGCACCTGGGCCAGGGGCAGGTTGGAAAACCGAGAGACGCGCTCCAGGGTGGCCGTGCCCAGGGGGTCGGGCTGGCCGGGAGAGGGAGAAATTTCAATGCGGTGGATCATGGAACCGGAAGAGGGAGGCTTGGGGCTGAACCGAAAGCATAGCCCCAAACCGAAAACCGGGTCAATCGGGGAGCAGAGGGGGGGTTACGCGTGAAAGCGGCGGACGGCTTTTTCCAACTCATGGGCCAGCATGGCCAGCCCCTTGGCCGAGTCGGAGATGCGTTGAATGCCTTCGCTGGATTCATTGACCCCCTGGTTTACCCCATGGATGTTGTTGGAAATTTCGCTGGAGCCCCGGGCGGCTTCCCCCGCGTTGCGGGCCATGTCGGTGGTGCTTTTGGAAACCTCGTTGATGGAGACCGCCACGTTCGACACCACCCGGGCGGTTTGCTCCACAATGGTGGAGATATCCGCGGCGGAGCGGTTTTGGTCGTTGACCGACTTGGTGATGAGCTCCACCGAGTCGTTGATGGTTTCGATGATTCCGCTGACATCCAAGATGGCCTGAACGGCTTGGGTGGTGCGGTTTTGAATGTCTCCGATTTTTTTGGCGATGTCTTCTGCCGCCCCAGCCGACTGGTTGGCCAGTTCTTTAATTTCGTTGGCCACCACGGCAAACCCCTTGCCCGCGTCTCCGGCAGAGGCGGCCTCGATGGTGGCGTTCAGGGCCAGCAGGTTGGTCTGCTCGGCAATACGTTTAATCACCGCGGTAACCTCGCCAATTTCCTGGGCGGCGGACCCCAGCGAGTTCATGGTGTTGGAGGCGCTGACGGACATTTCTTTGGCCTTCCCCGAAACTTGGGCGGCCTGCTGGGCCGACTGGGAAATGTATAAGAACCCGGCCCGCATTTCTCCCACCGCCCCCACCACGCTGTTCACGTTTTCGGTCATCTGCTTTGCCCCCGAAGACACCGATTGAATGTTCACGCTCATTTCTTCCACGCTGGAGGCCATGGAGTTGATGTTGGCCGACATTTCCTCGGTGGCGCTGGCCATGGAGTTGGTCTGGCTGCTGATTTCCATGGTGGTGGTGGCCATTTGTCCGCTGATCTGGGTCAGGCCCCCAGATTGGTCCGCCAGCAGCAGGCTGTTTTGCTTGATCTCGCTGAACATGGTCCGCAGTTCAGCGGTCATGCTGTTCACCGCCATGCCCAGGGTGCCAATTTCATCGGCTTGTTTAATCGCCACGTTGGTCATCAGGTTCCCCTTGGCAATTTCTTTGATGGTGCCAATGGTCTTATACAGGGGAATCAACAGGCTTTGAATGTAAAAATAGGTCAACACGGACAAAAACAACATGCCCGCCCCATACCCCCCATAGGCCACGGTTTGGGCCTGTTTTACCCCTTGAATGACGAGGGGAAAACTTTGGGTGGATTGTTCATTGGCTTGGGTGATGATGGCCCCCAGCAGGCCGTTCACCGGGCGGTCTTTGCCCTGCACTATTTTGTCTGCCGCGCGGGGGTCTTTGCCCCCCTTGGCCGCGAACACAGCGTAGGCTTGGTTGTATTGTTCGGTTAAATTCTGAAATTCTTTTTGCACAGAGGCCACCAATTCCCGGTCGTTCTCCGGCACCTCTTGGTGGTACTTTTGAAGTAGCGTATTCACCTGCCCGATTTCTTCTTGAAAGGCATGGTGGTGCTTTTCCCGCATGGCGGGGTCGTAGCCCCGCAGCAGGGTGTTCTTCCACTCCTGCACCATTCGGTCGAAATGAAACTGCGTCTGGCGGGCCAATTCTAGTTGGGTGTTGGCCCGCAGGGCGTCTTGCCCCACAAAATCGGTGAGGTGCTTGATTTGAACCGTTAGATACACGGCGGGGGCCAGCATCACGACCATGAAAATAATGGCCATGGCAATGGTCTTCGACAGATAGGTTGTCAGCATGAAGGGATTTGTGGGGAAGGAGCGTGCTAGGATTCAGAGATCCCCTGGGGTCATTCCACAGGGGGTTGGTGCTGTTCAGTCAGATGGTATGGGATGATCGGAACGTTACAAGTGAAACGAAACGTTCCCCCATTCTGCCCTACCATGCAGTTGGTCTGAGTTCCCCCCAAGAAAGAAGTCGGTTATTTCTATACCTATATGACATACGCCCTAGGGCTGGATGTCAAGAGACGCAGAAAAGTAAGGTTTATCTTTTCATTCAAACAAGGGCGGTTCCATCCTCATGGGTGATTCTCAAGCATTGGCTCAGGCCATCCGCCAGGCGGCTTTGGATTTGGGGTTTGATGACGCCGGGTTGGTCCCGGCGGGGCCGACCCTGACCCATGGGTTTTACCTGGACTGGCTGAAGGACGGACTGGGGGGAGAACTGACCTATTTAACCCGCCATGCCGAGCTGAAGGCCGACCCCCGCCGGGTGGCCCCCTGGGCCCAAACGGTGCTGATGACGGCCCGCGGTTACCGCCCAGCAGCCCCCCGGCCAGAGGGGAACTTTTCCAGCCGGACGGCCCGTTATGCCTGGGGGCCGGATTATCACCTCGACATGAGGGAAAGGTTGGACCGCCTGGGGCGGGAAGTGGAGCGGCTGGCGGGCCAGCCCGTGCGCCGCAGGTCGTTTGTAGATACCGCCCCCCTGATGGAGCGGGAATGGGCGGCCCGGGCGGGGCTGGGCTGGGTGGGGAAGAACGGCCTGCTCATTCACCCCCGGCTGGGGTCTTATTTGTTTCTGGGGGGGGTTCTGCTGGAGCTGCCCCTGCCTTCGGCGCCAGGGTCGGGGGGTTTCTCTCGTTCTGCGGAGACTCCCGGTGCCTCCCAGGCCGACTCTCGCTGCGGAACGTGCCAGGCCTGCATCGCAGCCTGCCCCACCGGGGCCATCACCGCCCCCCGCCGGGTAGACGCCCGCCGCTGCATTGCCACCCCCACCATTGAAAGCAAGGGGCTGCCCCCGCTGGAGCTGCGCCCCCACATGGGCGACTGGGTGTTTGGCTGCGATGTCTGCCAAGAGGTGTGCCCTTGGAATCGCAAGGCCCCCAGCCGCCATGGGCCTGCAGAAGATCCCCCGGAACTGGACCGCTGGTTAATGTTGGACCCGGCGTCTTTTCAACAGCGCTATCGCCACACGCCTTACGGCAGGCCAGGGGCCGGGGGCATGGCCCGTAACGCCGCGTTGGCCCTGGGCAACCGCTTGGCCGCCGGAGGGTGGGATGAGTTGTCGGCGGGGCGGGGCCTGACGGCGTTGTTGCAAGCCCTGGGGCGGGCGGAACCGGTGGCCCGGGGGGCTGCCGCCTGGGCCCTGGGGCGGGCCTGCCAAGCCCGGCCAGAGGGGCGGGTGGCGGCCCAGGGGCTGCTGGCCGCCGCCCTGGCCAGGGAAAGCGATCCTTCCGCCCGCCAGGAAATGGAACAGGCCCTGGCGGTGCTGAAGGCCCTGGGGGCCACGGCCTAGCCTTGGGAGGGGGAAAATCTGCCAGTGTCTTTGAAAAAACTACCTATGGGCAAACGCAATAGATTTCTGTACACTGATTGACTGTCTTGGCCAACGGGGGTTGGTTGTTGCCGAGAAAAGGGTGTGTCTTTTTTAATGCGTTTCGTCGAGTTCACTTTTTTCTTACATAAACGGCCCCCAAACGGAAGAAGACCAGGAGCATGATGTTGAAAAAAACGGTGATGACCCTGCAACAGGCCCAGCAGCGATTGGCCAAAGAAAACGCAAAATCCGGGGAAACCCCAGCCCAGCCCTGGCTGGTGGTGAGCGCCTGCTTGGCGGGAGAAAAATGCCGCTACAACGGGGGGGACCGCCTGGACCCTGCCGTGAAGGCCCTGGTGGAACAGGGCCACGCCGTGGCCATGTGCCCCGAACGGGAAGGCGGGCTGCCCACTCCCCGGCAGCCAGCCCATCTGGAGGGCGGCTTGGGATTCGACGTGGTGGCGGGGTTGGCCCGGGTGCTTACCCGCACTCCTCCGGGGGTCACCGCCCAGGATGTCACCCGGAACTTTCGGGACGGCGCCTGGAAAACCATGGCCAAAGCGCGGGAGATCAACGCCCAGGCCGCCATTCTGAAAGACGGCAGCCCCTCTTGCGGGGTACACCGGGTGACCCTGGAGGGAACCGAGGTGGAGGGGCGGGGAGCCACCGCGGCCCTGCTGGCCCACAACGGGGTGGCGGTGTTTTCCGAGGAAGATTGGGCGGGGGAGAACCGAACGCATGATGCCTCGGTGGGATGATCGGGCCCGGATTCTGGGAATGACGCCGGGAGGATTGGGGCCCATGGCGGCACAGTGGGAGGCGCTGGACCGCCCCCCAGAGGCCCTGGCCTTGCTGGAGGGGCTGATGGATGCCCTGCCCGAGGGATTCTCTCGCGAAGGGGTGGTTCTTCCGCCGGGGCTGCTGGCCGATGCCCTGACCCAAACCGCCCTGGTGCGGTTGGCCTATGCCGCCCCCCACATTCTGCGGCACCTCACCCGTCATCCCACTTGGTTGACCCTGGGGGTGTTGAGTTCCCTGACTCCCACCAGCAATACAGACCCAGACTCAAATCCAGACGTTGTTTCTTCTCAGCCCGCTTCTGAATCGGTGGCTTCTGAACCGGCTATTTCTGGTCCTGTCTCTTCTGAATTCAACTCTTCCTTTCCACCGGAAGACCCGGTGTCTCAGCAAGTGGCCCGCTGGGCCAGCACGCTGCTGCCCCTGCAAAGCTGGCTGCCCCAAGAAAGTTCACCGTCCACAGACCCTGCTGCCGAGTCAGACCTGATTCGGTTGGAGCCGGAAACCTTTTTGCGGGTGGTGCGGCATTGGAAATACGCCAACCTGACCCGCCTTACCGCCCAGTCGCTGCTGGGGGCGCACACCCCCAGGCAAACCTGCGGGCGGCTGACCGCCCTGGCGCAGGGCATGGTGCGGCTGGTGTATGCCCATTCCTTCGCCCGGCAGGTCATCACCCAGGGGCTGCCCTGGGACGGTCAGGGGCTTTCGGCGGGCGTGGTGGCGGGCATGGGCAAGCTGGGGGGCGGAGAGTTAAATTATTCCTCCGACGTGGATGTGATCTTTTTGCACGAGGGCAGCGGCGAAAACCTGCGCCGGCTGCCGGAGGGGTTTGCGCTGCCGCCTCTCACCCCAGACTTGGCGGTGGACGACCGCCCCTGGTGGGCGGCGCTGGACGACACGGCCCGCCAAGCCGCCGAAGAACAATGGCCAGAAGGCAGCCAAGACACCGGAGATTTTCACCAGCGGGTCTGCCGCCGCACGGTGAGCCTGTTGTCTCAAACCGGAGCCGAAGGGTTTGGCCTGCGGGTAGACCCAGACCTGCGGCCCCAGGGCAAAAGCGGCCTGTTGTGCCCCTCGCTGGCCTATGCCCTGCAATATTACGAAGTCGAAGGGCGGGAGTGGGAGCGCACCGCCCTGTTGAAGGCCCGGCGGGCGGCGGGCCACCCCAGGGTGTGGGCCCCCTTTCATCTGGCCATGCGGCCGTTTGTGTTCCGGCGCTACCTTGACTATAGCGCCATCGAAGGGTTGGTGCTGGTGAAGCGAGACATTAACCGCCATCACCAGGGCAGCTTGGCGGCCAACGTGAAGTTGGGCCGGGGGGGCATTCGGGAGAATGAGTTTTTTGTGCAGGCCCAGCAGTTGCTGCATGGCGGGCGAAACCCGGCCCTGCAGATGACGGGCCACCAAGGAACCCTGGAGGAACTGGCCCGAGCCGGGGTGATGACCCCCGCGGACGCTGCGGAGCACTTGGCGGATTACTGGCACCTGCGGGGGGTGGAGAACCGCCTGCAAATGGTGGAGGAATCTCAAACCCAGGAGTTGCCTGCCGATGGGGAACGATTGGCGCGGGTGCTGCACGATTTTCAGCCGGGGTTTTCTGCCCGGCTGGCCGGGGCGCTAAACACCCTGGAAGAAACCCGGAAAAGAGTGGAAAGCCGGTTCAAAGGCCTGCTGGCCATGGAAGAAGCCGAGGAACAGGGGGGAAGCGACTGGCGACGGATGGTGGAGGAGCAAAGTGCCCAGGGGGGATCTGGGTCTCAGAGCAGCGAGGAACTGCTGCGCCGGGCGGATGAATTTTTGGATCAACTGATGAAGACCCGGGCCGGGGAGCGCTGTATTCCCAAAGTGGAGCGGCTGCTGGCCCGGCCCCACCTGCACCTGCGGGGAAGCGACCCGGTGTTTCCCCGCTGGCTAGAGTTTCTGGAACGCATCGGCAACCGCAACGCGATCTTTGTGTTGTTGGAGTCGAACCCGTCCATCGTGGCCTGGGTCTCCCGCGTGTTTGCCGAGGGGGGCGCCCTGGCCGGGCAGCTCATTCGCCATCCGGAATTTTTAGAAACCTATGTGGGCACCCGCCCCCTGACCCCGCAGCACATCCGACAAGAAGTGTTGGAGGCGGCAAGCCGGGCAGAGGACGAAGAAGGCCTGATGCTGGAGCTGCAAACGATCAAGGCCCATTTGTCCATTCGCATTCTGGCGGCCTATCTGGATGCCTTCCAGAACAAAGAAGGCTGGATCGACCACCATCCCTTGTTGGCCGCCCTGGCCGATGCCGCCATCGAGGCCTGCCTGGCCTTTGCCTGGGATTCCCTCACCCGCCGCCATGGTTACCCTGAAGGGGTGGGGCCGGAAGACGGCCCCGCGAACAGCGGCTTTTGCGTGATGGCCCTGGGCAAACTGGGCAGCCGCGACATGCGGTTTTCCTCGGACTTGGATCTGGTGTTCTTTCATCAGGCCGAGGGAACCACCACCGACGGCACCCCCCATAGCGAGTTTTTTGCCAAGCTGGCCCGCAAGGTGTCTACCCTGCTCACCAGCCAGACCCAGTTTGGGGTGTTGTATGCCCTGGACCACCGCCTGCGGCCCTATGGCGGAAAGGGCGTGCTGGTTCCCCCCCTGGCGGCCATGGAAAATTTTCTGGCCCGCCAGGCAGAAGTGTGGAACTTTCAGGCCTTCACCCGGCTGCGGCACGGGGCCGGGGACCCCCGCTTGTCGGCCCGGGTGGCCGGGGCGGTGCAGGCCGCTTGGCAGGCCCGTGGGCTGACCGCCAGTGAGTTGGCTGGGCAGGTGCGCCACATGCTGGACCGGCTGGTGGAAGAGCACATGCCTCCGGCGGCCAGAGAGGGCCGGGCTGTGGCCCTCAAGTTTGCTCCAGGCGGGCTGATCGGCTATGAGTTCTTGCGGCAGTTGGCGTTGTTGCGGGCCCTGTGGCGGGGAGACGCGGCCTGGATTCCAGCGGAGAACGGGGGCGGTTCTCCCGAGGTGTTGCCGCCCCGGCTGCCAGCGGGGGCCCCGGAGCGGGCCTGGGTGGACCCCCTGACCCCCCTGTATCAAACCCTGGCCGCCGTGGATGAGCGGCTGGCCTGCCATTTGGGCGCCGATGACCACTTGGCTCTCCCGGAACACTTTTCCACCATTCGGGCGGTGGGGGAAACCTGGAACTGGGAGCAGCTGCAAGAGGTCTCCCGGCGGCTGGCCCAGGGGGTGGAGGATGGATTCAAACAACTGGCCAAGGATTGACCCATGTCGATATGGAACAACCTGGGGGTTCCGCCGGAATTCCAAGACACCATGAAGCGCCTGCTGAGCGGAGATTTTGCCCACCTGACCCCCGCCCAAAAGCAGGCCCGCTCCGAGCAGTTGATTCAAGCCGCTGCCACGGCCGCCGCCGCCCTGGCGGGGGCACCCCTGCCGTTCATGGAGCTTCCGGTGCAGATGGCCCTGCTGGGGGCCCTGGCCCGGCTGCACGGCGTGCCATTGAAGGACCGCAAGGCCTTTACGCTCGTTCTCTCCCTGTTGGGGGGTGGGGCGGTGCTGCGGCGGTTGTTGCGGGTGATTCCCCTGGTGGGGCCCGCTACCCAGGTGGGGCGGGTGTACGCGGCCACCTGGGCCCTGGGCCGGGTGGCGGTGATGGTGTTCTCTCGGCCAGAGGGCCTGCCCCCAGAGGAAGCCCGCCGGGTGTTCCAGGTGACCCTGGAACGCCAAGAGGCCCAGACCAGCCAACTGCAAGCCGTGGAGGAAATGGCCCAGCGGTTTGCCCGGCTGCAAACCCTGCGGGATCAAGGAGTGATTTCTGAGGAGGAATACACCGAGAAACGAAAGAAACTGTTGGAGGGCGTGTGAACCTCAAGCCGGAGCACGGGGTTTACTTTTCTTTGTCGAACGTGAGCAGGTGGCCCAGCTTGTCTTTTTTGGCCTGCAGGTATTCACGGTTGCTGCCAGAGGGTTTCATCTCCAGGGGCACCCGTTCCACCAGTTCCAGCCCGTAGCCCGACAGGCCCACGATTTTTCGGGGGTTGTTGGTCAGCAGACGAATCTTCCGAATGCCCAGAGCCACCAATATTTGGGCCCCCAGGCCATAGTCGCGCAGGTCTTCGCCAAAGCCCAGGCGCTGGTTGGCCTCCACGGTGTCGGCGCCTTCATCTTGCAGGTGATAGGCCCGCAGTTTGTTAATCAGGCCGATACCCCGGCCTTCTTGGGGCAGGTACAGAATGACCCCCTTGCCGGCTCTGGCCACCATGCCCATGGCGGCCTCCAGCTGGGGGCCGCAGTCGCAGCGCTGGCTGCCAAACACGTCTCCGGTTAAGCATTGGCTGTGCACCCGCACCAGCACGGGTTCCTCCGGCTGCCACCGGCCCATCACCAGGGCAATGTAATCATCCTGGCTGTACACGTTTTGAAACCCCACCACCTGGAATTCTCCGGCATTGGTGGGCAGGCGGGCCTCGGCCATGCGGGTCACCAGCACCTCGCGGCTTTTGCGGTGGCGAATCAAGTCTGCCACGGTGACCAACTTCATGCCCCATTGGTCGGCCAGGACCCGCAGCTTGGGGTAGCGGGCCATGGAGCCGTCGTCGTCCATGATTTCGCAGATGACCCCAGCGGGGGTCAGCCCGGCAATGCGGGCCAAGTCCACCGAGCCTTCGGTTTGGCCAGTGCGCACCAACACCCCTCCCGGCCGGGCCCGCAGGGGAAACACATGGCCTGGGCGGCGCAGGTCAGAGGCTTTCGAGCCGGGCCGCACGGCGGTGAGAATGGTGTGGGCCCGGTCGTGGGCGGAAATGCCGGTGGTGACCCCCTCGGCGGCTTCGATGCTGATGGTGAAGTTGGTGCCGAAAGACGATTGGTTGGACTCGACCATGGGGGGCAGAGCCAGCCGGTCGGCCAGGGGTTCCTCCAGGGCCAAGCAGATTAACCCACGGGCGTGGGTGGCCATGAAGTTAATGATCTCTGGGGTGACCAGTTCCGCCGCGCACACCAAGTCGCCTTCGTTTTCCCGGTCTTCGTCATCCACCAAAATAATCATCTTCCCCTGGCGGATGTCTTCCAGGGCCGCCTCGATGGAGTCGAAGCGGGGGGGAAGGTTGGTGACCTGGGTGGCTGGTTTGGGGGTCATGGGGCGGCAGGCCGAGGAATAGGGTGGGAAGGGGATGACGGGCGGGAAGGCTGGAAGGGGGCAAACACCCCGTGCACCAGCAGGTCTTCCTCCACCCGCACAGGGGCCGATAGGCAGAGGCGGGGCGCCTGGGAAAGGGTGCCCCCCTCTAGGGGGCCGCACCAGCCGGGGGCGTCTTCCCCCAGCACCATTCCTGCCATGAATAAGAATACCTCATGGGCAAAGCCCCCCGCAATGAAAGAGGCATGCAGCCGGGGGCCCCCCTCCACCAACAGCGAGGCCAGCCCGGTCTGCCGCAGGCGGGGGAGAAACCACTCCGGCGCTGGGCGGGGGGTGGGGGCTTGCAATACCTCTACCCCCAATTCTGCCAGGGCGGCCAAACGGTCGGGGGCCGCCTGGGACCCACAGACCACCAGTCTTCGGCTGCCGTCTGGGGCCAGCGCCTTGGCTTGCAGGGGCACCCGGGCGGTGGAATCCACCACCACCCGAGCCGGGCCGGGAAGTTGGGGCTGGCCCTGCCGCACGGTGAGCTGGGGGTCATCGGCCAGCACCGTGCCAATGCCCACCACCACGGCTTGGTGCAGGGCCCGCAGGCGGTGCCCCGCCCCCCGGGCGGCCTCCCCGGTGATCCAGCGGGATTCCCCCCCCGACGTGGCCACCTTGCCATCCAAAGAGACCCCGGCTTTCAGGGTGACCCATGGGCGGGGAAAATCCGCCGGAAGGGCCAACATCCGCTGGCTAATTTGTTCCAAAACAGCGATTTCCATTGACAACCGGAAAAAAGTTCAACAAGATAAAATGGGTGGAAAAATAGATTCTATCACACATCACCCGCAGTTGTTCACCGCGAGACAAGGACAGCCGATGCGGATCACCCCGAAAATGGCTCCCACGGGCTCTTCCCGGACGACCAGCCCCAGGGCCGCCAATCCCAATGTCACCAACCAAGTGCTGACTCTCAAAGAGGGCGGTTCCATTGTGTTGGACGGCACCCGTGAGTCCATCCGGATCAAAGAGATCAAAGACGGAAAAATCGTGATTGAAAAGAAGGGCTAATCGTAAGGTTTTGGGTTAAAAAGTTTGGGTTAAAAAGGGTTAGAAAATTAGAAATTAGAATTAAAAATAAGAGATTCTAACGCAGAATCGCTCTCTTTGATCGCTTTCCCCGGCTAGGCCCCGGTTTGTGGCCAGAATCTCCCCCCTATTCCCGCCAATCACCGGGAAGGGGGGTTTTGTGTTTGGGGGATTTGTTTCCTGAGAGTTTAGGGGGATTCTGGGCGGGCCGTGGGCATATGGGCCACGGGGTGGCAGGCCCGATAGGTTTCCCGGAAGTCGGGGGTGTTGACGTGGGCGTACAGGTCCGCCGCCTCCAGTTTGCGGTAGCCAAACAAAAACCGGATGCCATCCAGGTCCATCCCCCCCAGAATCAGGTGAATGGCAAAGGCGTGCCGAAGCCCCCGGGGGTTGAAGTTTTTGCGAATGCCCGCCGCCTCGGCGTGTTTTTTCACCAGTTTCCACACCCCCACCCGTGAAATGCGCGATCCGTTGCGCCCTGGGAACAGGCAAGGGTCCAGGGGGTCCCGCAACCGCCCCGCCCGGGCCTCTTGGATGTAACGACCCAGCAGGGCCGTGGCCCGGGGGGTGAGGGGCACCATCCGGTGTTTTCGCCCCCCCACCCTTAAAAAACCCAGGTCCAATTGGGGAGAATCCACGTTCAACCCCATGAGTTCATTCAATTTCAACCCGCAGGAATACAATAATTCTAGAATGGCCCGGTCCCTCAGGCCCAGGTAACGGGACTCATCCACGGCATCCAGCAGGGCGGTCACCTCGCCTGGGGTGAGCATGGCGGGGGATTCTTGGAACACTTTGGGGAAGGACACCCCATCGACCGGGTTTGTGGCGGCGAGGCCCACGCTTTCTAAAAACCGGTAAAACAACTTGAGGGAGGACAAATGACGATTCACCGAACGGGGTTTCATCTGCCTGGCCAAGTCATGCTTGTAGTCGGTGATGTCCGCGGTGGTCATCTCCCGCACCCTGGCCGGGAGAACTTCTCCCGCCTGCCCCAGCCAAGCCTGGAACTTCAGCAGGTCCAGCCGGTGGTTTTGAATGCTGTTCGGGGCATACCCCTTCAGGTGAAGATCGGCGGTGAATTGCAGGATAAGCCGGTTCATGGCGGTGCGCTGCCCATAGGAGAACGGGGGGACAGGGATACGCCTTCCCAACGGGCGTCTATCCATGGCATAACAGATTTTTCCCCGCCCCGAAACCATCCAAGGCTCCATGGCTGAACTGCAAGGCTCTCCCACCCTCCGAACGCTCCGCAGCCGTTTCCTGCAAGAGGACGCCACCCGGCTGAACCGCTGGCTGGCCGACGAACACCCACAAATCTCCGCGTTCATTTTGAACTGGGTGGGCGATGCCGGGCGGCTGGCGGGGTATTTGGCCGGCAAAGACCAGGAAGACCAAGCCGACGTGCTGTTCCGGGTTTCTCGCATGGACTGGGACCTGACCCCCACCCCCTTTCAAGAGGAAATCATGGTGGAGGCCCTGCGGCAGATTTCTCCGGGGCTGCGCAAAGTGGAAGACGCCGTTGAGCCAGAGGCGGGCTCGCCAGTGCGGGGGCTGCCCTTGGTGTTGGAGGCCATGGAACGGCTGGAGGCCGACCGGCGGGAGACCCTGCTGGGGGAGCTGGATCTGCTGGATCACCTGCTGGCCAGGGTGGCCCGCCAAACCCTGGCTGGCCGGGGGCCATTGGCGGGGGCGGCCCCCCGGAGTTTCTTTGGGTTGATGAACGGCTACTGCGACATGTTGACCCATCAGTTTTCCGTGATGGGCATGGAGTCGGGGATGGTTTATCTGGAATCCATGGAAACCGTGTCGGCCGTGGCCTGGCCGGAATCCATGAACAGAGACCGCATGGTGTTTCAAGTGGGCATGGAGGATGCCCAGGCCATTTATGTGCTGGCCTCTCCCCGGTTGTTTTACCATTATTTAGAGTTCGCGTTTTCCTCCACCAAGCCGTTGGCCTATCACAGCGTGATGCGGGGGCGGGTGACCTTTTTGGAAGAACAGGTGGCCCAAGATTTTGTGCGAACCCTGGCCGAATACCTGCTGCAGGTGTTGTATCACCAGCCCCCCAGCGAGCCCCCCATGGTGTCTAGCGTGGCCTGGGAGCGTTTGGAGGGAGACATGAAGGCCCTGGATCAGGCCCCGGTGGTGATTACCCGGTTGGCGTTTCAATTCTCTGGTTCCATGGCGGGGGAGCTGGAAATGGCCATTCCTCCAACCATGATGACCGCCCTGGAAAAAGTTCACGGCCCGGATTTGTTCCGCGAGGAACCCCAGGCTGCCCTGGAGTTGGAGACCCCCACCGCCGACACCAAGAAACAACCCCCCCGGGAGGAAACCCTGGAAGAAATGCTGTGGTCCACCGAGTTGGAAGACGCCGACAGCGCCGCCATCCCAGAGGGGAAAGAGCACCCCATGGATTTCTTGCTGCGGGGGTTTGCCCCCCAGGCCTTCCCCGCATTGGAAACGGATACGGAGGAAGGGCGGGAGTGGCTGGCGGACACCCACTATTATTATGGCTCTCGGTTTTTGCAGCGCCGAATGTACCCCGATGCCATGGAGTCTTTGGATTTTGCCCTGCAGTTGAACCCCCAGCACCATTTTGCCCGGCTGCTGCTGGCCGCGGCCTGGGGCGAAACCGGCCAGTACATGAAGGAAATCATGGTGTACAAAGATTTGGCGGCCCGGGGCCGCTGCGTGCCGGAAACCCAGGTGCTGCTGGCCCGCCGGTTGTCTTACCTGAAGCGGGTGGGAGAAGCCTTCGACACCCTGATGGAGGCCATCAAGGAAGGGTTCCAGCATTTGGAAATCGTGAACAACGATGTGTGCTTCCATCCCTTGAGAAACAGCGTACAATGGAGACAATACTTGGCGGGTCGTTCCTGACCGGCCGTTTTGCCTCCGGATTCCATGACCCATCTTCCACCCCCCGTTTCTTCCGGTTCCACCGAGCGACCCACGCTGCGTGACCTTGCCGAATATTTTCGGCAGGGCGAAAAACCCGCGCCCGCCTGGCGGGTGGGGGTGGAGCAGGAGAAACTTGGCCTGTACACCGCCGACCTGCGGCCGGTGCCCTTCGACGGTCCCCAGGGCATTGAAGCCCTGCTGCGCCAGTTGGCTTCTCGGTTTGGCTGGGCCCCCCTGGAGGAAGCCGGGCGGCTGGTGGCCTTGTCGCGGGGGGGATCGCTGGTGACCCTGGAGCCGGGGGGGCAGTTAGAGCTGAGCGGCACCCCCCATCTGTCGGCCAGGGGGGCCCTGAACGAAACCGCCGCCCACATGACCGAAATTCACCAGGTGGGAGAAGAACTGGGCATTCGCTGGTTGATGATGGGCCGCAACCCCCACACGCCCCTGACGGCCCTGTCTCGGGTGCCCAAAGAACGCTACCGCATGATGGCGGCCTATTTGCCCAGCCGGGGGGCCCTGGCCCTGGACATGATGATGGCCACGGCTTCCATTCAGGTGAGTTTAGATTTTGCCGACGAGGCCGACATGGCCCGCAAGCTGCGGGTGGGGCTGGGGCTGGCGCCAGTGGCGGCGGCGTTGTCGGCCAATTCGCCCTTTGCCGCGGGCCGGCCCGCCGGGGGGGTGTCGGCCCGCACCTTGATTTGGCGGGCCACCGACCCCGACCGCTGCGGCCTGCCCCCAGGGGTGTTTGACCAGGGGTATGGGTATGAAGATTACACCCGCTGGGCGTTGGATGTGCCCATGTTTTTCATTTACCGGGAAGGGCGCCAAGTGAACACCCAGGCCATGACCTTCCGCCGGTTTCTGGCCGATGGCTTTCAGGGCTTTCAGGCCACCCTGGACGACTGGGCCCTGCATCTGACCACCGTGTTCCCCGAAGTGCGCCTGAAACGCTACCTGGAATTTCGCATGATGGACGCGGCCCCCCCGGCCATGCTGGGGGCTTTTGCCGCCCTGTGGCGGGGGCTGTTGTATCACCCCCCCACCCTGCAAAAGGCCCTGGGGCTAACCCAGGGGCTGAACGACACCACCGTGGCCCAGGCCCTGGTGGCGGCCGGAGAGCGGGGGCTGGCCGGGCGCCTGAACGGCACCCCCCTGGCCGAATGGGCCCGCCAAATGGTGGCCCTGGCGGGGAAAGGGCTGGCGGCCCTGGCGAAAGAACTGCCCCCAGAACACGATGACCGGGCCCTGCTGGCCCCCCTGGAAGACATGGCCCGCCGGGGGGTCTCTCGCGGAGAGGAACTGCTGGCGTTGTTTCAGGGGCCCTGGAAAGAACAACTTGACCCGCTGTTCCAACGGGCAGACTCTTGGGGTTGATTGCGCCGGGCCGATTCCAGTACAACTGGACATAACCGGCGGGCAGCAAGGCTGGACCAACCGAGGGGTTTGCCATGGGAAAAAAATTCGGCCAGCACTTTTTGCACGACCGCCACGTGCTGGAACGCATTGCCGCCACCGTGGCCTGCCGCCCCGGCGACCACGTGCTGGAGGTGGGCCCCGGCAAGGGGCCCCTTACCGCCCAGCTGCTGGCCACCGGGGCCACCGTGACCGCGGTGGAAATTGACCCCGCCATGCTGCCGGGCCTGGAAAACAGGTTTGGAGACAACCCCCGCTTTCGGCTGATTGCCAAAGATATCCTAAAGACTTCGCTGGACCCCGCCGACCTGTTTGCCAGCCCCCAGCCCTACCTGGTGGCCGCCAATATTCCCTACAACATCACCTCGCCCCTGTTGTTCCGCTTTCTGGCCCACCGCCGCCACCTGACCCGGGTGGTGCTGATGGTGCAACTGGAAGTGGCCAAACGCATGGCCGCCATGCCCTCCGACGGCAAAGACTACGGCTCGCTGTCGGTGGCCCTGGCCGCCGGGTGGCGCTCTCGGCTGCTGTTTCAGGTGCCCCCCGGCGCCTTTCACCCACCACCCAAAGTTCACTCGGCGGTGGTGGCCCTGGAAGCCAAGCCCGCCATCATGCCACCAGAAGACGAAGCGCGCTACCTGGACCATGTGCAAAAACTATTTTCCAAACGCCGCAAACGCATGGACACCACTCTCCACGGCATGTATGGCGGGGCCAAAAAGAAAGAACCCAAACCCACCAACGGGGCCGGTAAACAAAAACCCAGCGCCAACCAGCAATACCCCCACGAAGAAGCCTGGCAAAGGGTGGATGAACGCATCGCCGGGCGCAGGCCAGAAGCACTAACCCCTGAAGAACACCTGGCGGTCTTTCAAATGATCCGCGACATGGGAGCGTAACGCTCATACGCGGGCTAACCAGCAATGGAGGGAGGGAATGGAAAAATATTTTTGGGTAGCGGTGGCCTTTTTTGTGTTTATCGCCCTAAATGCACGTGCAGAGATTGCTTCCTTGTTTCGGTGGCTGAAGGATTCTCTGCGTTCTTTTTTCAAGAACCTGGGGGATTTTCTGTTTTCCATTCGCCGCACAATTTTTCCATGGTTGGCTTTGTTGGGTCTGGCCATCGTGCTCCTTAATAATCTGCTTTGGGTAGGGCGGAATCCATCAGAATTTGGGTTTGGGAAGGGAGAAGAATTTTTAACCAAAGATAGCGGCTTTTGGACTTTCGCTGCCGCCATTGCCGCGGCCCCCTTCGCTTGGTTTATCTGGTTTATCCGGGACAGGGTGAAGGAAATAGACCAGACACAGGCCAAGGAAGACTTGGCCCATGAACAATACAAAACCAGTCTGGAACAATTTAACAAGCTCATCGAATGGGCGACCGACTGGCCTATTGAAGGGAAAACTAAAGGGGAATCACAAGATAAAGCAACTGAAGAAAAACCAAGTGAGAAAGCAACTGAAGAAAAACCAAGTGAGAAAGCAACTGAAGAAAAACCAAGTGAGAAAGCAACTGAAGAAAAACCAAGTGAGAAAGCAACTGAAGGAGAACCAAAATATAAAACTGAGGGGAAAACAGATAAAGCCAAAGTTCTTCGTGCCGCCGCCGCCATCCTTCAATTTTCAGATTACTTGGGGGATGGGGGGATGGTCCCGCCAAAATACCGGGTGAAAGATCAAGATGCGGAAGAATCGGTGAAGGAAAAGGTTGAAAAGAATTCTTATCGGTTACCCATTCTCAGCACCCTGAAGGCGATTGTGTCTGCACGACCAAAACCGCCGAAAGATTGGGATGGGAAGAGTGAGGTTGAAGGAGATATTCCTAAGGTTATCAAAGAGGCCGTAGAAACGGTGATTCGCACGAGGGGGACGTTTGTGGGGAATGATTTTTATGGATGGCCCTTATGGAGGATGAATTTATACGAGGCCAATCTGGCGGGGGCAAACTTTAGTGAGGCCAATCTGAAAGGGACCCACCTAGCAAAGGCCAACCTGCAGGGGGCCAACCTAATGTATGCCAACCTGCAGGGGGCCGCTCTGATAGAAACCAACCTGCAAAATGCCTCATTGTTTAAGAGTAATCTGAATGGTGCCCATTTGGCACATGCTAAACTAGAGGGGGCCAATTTGGAGGGGGCCAAAGATTTAACTTGGGAACAGGTACTCACGGCGAAGTATTGGAAAGGAGCCATACTCCCAGAGGAATTGAAAAACAACCCCCCAACGATTGGGATGATTCGTATGGTCGAGGCTGACATGGAAAAGAGTGGCAGGTCGTTTGACTTCGCCCAAACCCGCCAAGATGTTCTAGCGTATTGTGGCATAGACCGACTTCCCGGCGAATCCTAGCCAAAAACACCTCACCCCGCCCGCTGGCGCGGGCTGCCCCTCTCCCGAAGAGAGGGGCGATGCTCGAAGCCACCGGATATTTTATTCAGCCGTTCGGAAAATAAAAGACTGAAAGGAAGCAAGCGCGCAACTTTTCGGCTTCGATGCATTTCCCCTCCACGAAGGGGAGGGGATGCCTGCGTAGCAGGCAGGGGAGGGGTGTGTTTCGGCTTCCCTCTTGTTCCCAAAAACACCCCTCCCTGGCGGCTGCGCCGCCTGTCCCTCCCCGTCGGAGAGGGACAATACGGCTTAGGCCAACGGATTCTAGTTTTATCTATTCAGTTGATGAAGCCGGAAGGAAGAAAACAAAAACCATTGGCTTCACGCTGTTCCCCTCCACGAAGGGGAGGGGTGTTGTTGGGATGCCTGCGTAGCAGGCAGGGGAGGGGTGTTGTTGGAGAGGGGCGATGCTCGAAGCCACCGGATATTTTATTCAACCGTTCGGAATATAAAAGACTGAAAGGAAGCGAGCGCGCAACTTTTCGGCTTCGATGCATTTCCCCTCCACGAAGGGGAGGGGATGCCTGCGTAGCAGGCAGGGGAGGGGTGTTGTTTGGAGGGGATGCCCGCAGGGCAGGGGAGGGGTGTTGTTTGGAGGGGGTGCCTGCGTAGCAGGCAGGGGAGGGGTGCTGTTGGGATGCCCCGCCAGGGGCAGGGGTGTGGTTGGAGAGGGTGACTGTTGAGGATACTAATTCTGAGCCAAGCGCTTTAAGCCCATGAACCGCAACTTGTGCCAGCGCGGGGTGAGGGTGGCTTCCATGCGGGCCAGCAATTTGGCGGTGAGTTCTTCTCCCCGTTCATCCAGGGTCATGGATTTGTTTTCATCCAGCCGTTGGCTGAGATGAATCCGCCAGACCACTTCTCCCGTTGCGGTGTCAATCAGGGTTCCCACCACCCCGGCCTGAGAGCCTTCCAGGCAGCCATCGCAGGGGTACAGAGAGAATTCCACTTGGAACAGCAGAGAAACCTGTTGGGATTTTCCCAGCCGGTTGGCGGTTTCGATTTCAGACACCCCAATCTGCGCCAGGGTTTCAGAGTAGACCAAGTAATCGTTGGCCAGGGGGGTTCCCTTGGCGCTTTCTAAGAACTGGCTGCGGGTCACCAGCCGTTTGACCAGGGGAGATTGGGACAGGTTGGCTTCCACCTGGTCCACCAGCCGTTCTTTCAGCCCCGCGGGCAGGCCAGAGTTATCCCTGGGGGCGTTGAGGAACAGCACCTCTCGGCCAGCCAGTTCGTGGGCGTCATGGGTTTGGTACACGGGGTCTAAAGAGCAGCCCGCCAGCAGCCCCGCCGCCAGGGCCACCAGCCCCCACTGGGGGGCGTTCCACTGAAAGAGAAAACCGGAAACACGGCGGAACACCACGGCGGGAGAAAACGGGGCGGGGGTTTCAGTATTCCAGATACGAACGCAGACCTTCATAAATGCCTTCAGCAATTTTCCGTTGGTATTCGGGGGTGTTCAGCAGTTTGTTTTCTTTGCGGTTGGTCACAAAACCGGCTTCCACCAACACGCTGGGCATTTCAGACCCCAACAATACCATGAAGGGAGCCTGTTTGACACCAAGATTCCGCGATTTTCCCCAGCCCACCATTCCGGCTTGAAGCCGCTGGGCCAATTGGTTCGACTCCTCCAGTTTGGCCTGCCCCATCAGTCTTTTCAAGATGTCGTTGAATTCCCCCACCTGTTGGGCGTTGGCGGCGTTTTCGCGGGCGGCTACCCCCAGGGCCGTGGGGTCGTTGGTCAGGTTGAGGAAATACGTTTCGGTGCCGTGGTATTTTTCCTGGCGGTTGGCGTTCAGGTGAATGGAGATAAACAAGTCTCCGCCCATGCGTTTGGCCAGGGCGGGCCGCTCGGCCAGGGGGATGAACCGGTCGTCGTCCCGCGTCAATTTTACTTCAATTTCCGGGTTGCGCTCTTGAATCACCTGCTTCAGCCGGCGGGCCAGCACCAGCACCAAGTCTTTTTCCTTCACCCCAAATGCCACGGCCCCTGGGTCGTGGCCGCCATGGCCGGGGTCAATCACAATGGTCTTCACCTTCAGCCCCAGGGCTTTCCGCAGGGTTACCGGCCTGTCTTTGCTGGGTGGGGCGGGCGCCTCCAGCGGGCGGCTGTCTAGGGCCGCCTGGGTGGTGCCCTGTTTTTCTTGCGCGGCAGACGGCGTGGGGGCCGGGGTTTGAACGCGTTCCAGGGTGGGCTTCAGGGCGGGGGCCCCTGGGCCGTCCAGGTCAATCACCACCCGGTGCATGCGGCCCAAGTTCACCCGCTCTACCCGAATGGTTTCTACCTGCCCCAGTTCCAGCACCACCCTGGAGGTATTGGCGTTAAAGTGCCCCACCCGCACCCGGGAGAGCTGGGCCCCCTGGCTGCTGTGCACGGCGGGAAGTTTGGGGTGCAACCGGGTGTCGTCCAGGTCTAAAAACACCCGCCGCGCGCCGTTCTTGTCCGCCGGGATTTCTCCCTGACGAAAGGGCACCATGCGGTCCAGGGTCAAGATCACCCGGGTGGTGTGTTTGGCCGCCAAGATTTGAATCTGGCGAATCTCTCCCCCCCCCTGCCGCACAGCCGACGCGCCTTGACCCGGCACAACTTGGTCAGAACCTCGGCTGGCCTGGGTGGGGGGGGTCTCGGCCAGAGGCATGGTGTACACCGCTGGCTGAACCAGCGGTTTCACCCCACGGGCGGCATGGGGCGGGGTCAGGGCAGAAGGCGCAGACGGTGTGGGCGGGGCAGACTGGGCAGACGGCGCACCAGACGAGGACTGCTCCAGGGCCTCGGCCCGTTTGCGGGCCAGGGCGGCTTGGTCGCTGTTGGGGTAGTGTTCCAACACCCGGCGGTATTCTGCCAGGGCGGCCTGGGGGTTTTGCAGCTCGGTTTGATACAACACCCCCAGAAACACCAAGCTGTCATCGGCCAGGGGGTGGTTGGGATACTGGGTGGAAAACAGGCGGAACAATTCCACGGAGCGCTGGGCCTGGGCGGCCCCGCCCCCGTGGCGGGCGCCCTCCACAAAAGCCAAAGCAGCACTATACAGCGCATCGGGCCCACGAACATGGGCCGGATTTTCATTTTGCAAGGTAGAGAAGCTATCGGCCAGGGCCTGCCATTCGGCGGCAGAGGTGGCGGGCAGGGCTTTCAATTGGTGAAAATGCCGGGCGGCTTCCAGGTAGCGCTGCTCCACCGAGTCGGCAGCCAGCGCGGGCAGACCCGCCACCAGCAATCCCATCCACAGCCCCGCCATCCACACAACCCAGCCCCGGGCCGGGGCCGCACAACGAGAATGGGGGGCGAAGAGCATCATCCGGAATCCAATTGTTTGCGCAAACGGTGAAGGAAGTTGAGGGCTTCCAGGGGTGTCATTTGGTCCAGGGCGGCCTGCCGAAGCTCCTCAAGCACAGGAGAAGTTTCCGCCAGGAAGGTTAACTGTTGGCGGGCCTTGGCCCCGGCCTGGGGGCCTTCCAGCCGGTCTGTTGGCGGATGGGTTGGCCGCTGGTCCGCCCCGGTGTCACTGCCCTGCACCAGTTGCTCCATCACCCCGTGGGCCCGCTGAATCACCTGGGGCGGCAGACCCGCCAGCTTGGCCACCTGAATGCCGTAGCTTTTGTCGGCCTCGCCGTCGCGCAGTTTTCGGGTGAAGACCAAGTGGTCTCCTTCTTCCCGAATGGCGATGTTCACGTTTTTCAGCCGGGGAAGTTCCCGGGCCAGTTGGGTTAATTCGTGGTAATGGGTGGCAAACAGGGTTAACGGCCCCTGTTGATGCAGGTATTCTGCCATAGCCCATGCAATGCTAATGCCGTCATAGGTGCTGGTGCCCCGGCCAATTTCGTCCAGAATAATCAGGCTATTGGGAGACGCGTGGTGCAGGATATTGGCCGCTTCGTTCATTTCTAGCATAAAGGTGCTTTGCCCCCGGGCTAAATTGTCCGATGCCCCCACCCGGGTGAACACCCGGTCGGCCAGGGTGAGTTCCGCCGATTCGGCCGCCACGAAAGAGCCGGTTTGAGCCATGATTTGCAGCAGGGCGGTTTGGCGCATCACCGTGGATTTGCCCGCCATGTTGGGGCCAGTGATCAGCAGAATCTGCCGCTCTTCGGCGTTCATTTGCAGGTCGTTGGGGATGAAGGGTTCGTCCAGGGAGGAACGCTCCACCACCGGATGGCGGCAGGCCCGCACCGCAAGTCGGGCTGGGGTGCCGGGGGGCAGCAGCACCGGGCGGCGGTAGTTGTGGTCTTGGGCGGCCTGGGCCAGGGCCGCCAGGGCATCCAGCATTCCCACCTGGGCGGCGGTCTCTTGCATCCGGCGGCTATAGCCCCCCAGCACCGTTCGCACCGACTGAAACTCTTGCGCTTCCAGGTCGCGGATTTGTTCCTCCGCCCCCAGAATTTGGCGCTCCAAGTCTTCCAGTTCTGGGGTGGTGTAGCGTTCGGCGTTGACCAAGGTTTGCTTGCGCAGGTAATGGTCGGGCACTTTGTCTTGGTTCACCCGGGAGACCTCGATGTAATACCCAAATACCCGGTTGAACCGCACCTTGAGGGAAGCAATGCCGGTGGCGTCCCGCTCTCTGGCCTCCAGCTGGGCAATGACCTGGCGGCTGTTGCCGGAAAGCTCCCGCAGGCGGTCCAGTTCTGGAATCACCCCGGCGGCAATGTAGCCGCCCTCGGTGAGTTTCAGGGCGGGGTCCTCTAAGAACCGCCCCTGCAAGTAGCGCCACACGTCTTCCATGGGGTCGAAAGAACGGGCCAGCCCCGCCAGCAAGCCAGACACCAGCCAGGCCAAATGCTGGGGCAGCCCCTGCAGGGCGTGCAGCGCTTGGCGCAGGGCCATCACATCGGCCACCCCGGCCAGGGGCAGGGCCACCCGCCCCACCACCCGCTCCAGGTCGCCCACTTGGCTAAGAGCCTCCCGCAGTTTGTCCAGGGCCATCAGGTCGCTCTTCAGTTCCTCCACCGCGTCGAGGCGTTCCTCCACGGCGGCGTGGTTCAGCAGCGGCTGGCCCAGCCACTGGCGCAGGGCGCGGGCCCCCATGGGGGTGCGGGTTTTGTTCAACACCCGGAACAGGGTGTGGCGGGCGCCGCCTGGGGCGGGGTTCTCGAACACCTCCAGGTTACGCAGGGTGGCTTCGTCTAGCCACATGGCCTGGTCCAGCCGTGCTTCTTGAATATGGGTAATGTGGGTCAGGTCGCACTTCTGGGTTTCTCCCAGGTAGGCCAACAGGGCCCCAGCGGCCCGCAGGGCCTCTTCCAGGGTGCCCACCCCAAAGCCGTCGAGGTTGGCCACCCGGAAATGCCTCGTCAGGCGGTCGTTGGACCCCCGGCGGTCCCACCAAGAGCGGGGCAGGCTTTCCATGTGGGGGGGGGCACCTTGATCGCCCAGCAGACGGGCCAAGCTTTGGGTTAGGTTCTCCAGGGCCGGGCGGTCTTCTTCCCGGTAAGGCTCGGGCAGCAAAAGCTCCCTGGGGGCAAGGCGGGAAAGATAGGATTCGAGCCGGGCCCTGGCGTTGGCCGGAAACTCGGCCACCAAAAACCGCCCGGTGGAAAGATCGGCCAAGGCCAACCCCCAGCGGCCCGCCCGGCCGGGGGGCTTTAACGCAGCCAAGAAGTTGTCGCGGTCGGCCGACAGAAACTGGGGAGACACCGCCGTGCCGGGGGTTACCACCCGCACCACCTCGCGGCGCACCAGCCCCTTGCCCGGCTGGGCTTCCTCCATCTGCTCGGCAATGGCCACCTTCAGCCCCGCCTGGGTCAGCTTGTTCAGGTAGGTTTCGTAGGCGTGGTGGGGCACTCCCGCCATGGCCACCGCGTTCTCGCTGTTCTTGTTGCGGGTGGTCAGGGCAATGTCCAATATGGGGGCCGCCACTTCGGCGTCGCGCCCAAACATCTCGTAAAAATCCCCCGAACGGAAGAACAGGATGCAATCCGGGTTCTCCCGCTTCAACGCATTGAACTGCTGCATCATGGGGGTATTGGCGGTAACTTCGCTCATGGCCGACAGATTATCCCGTTTGGCCTGGGTTCGTCCACTACAACACCCCCGTCCCCAAAGCACCCCTCCCCTGCCTGCTACGCAGGCATCCCCTCCCCTTCGTGGAGGGGAAATGAATCGAAGCCGAAAAGCTGTGCGCTTGCTTCCTATCAGTCTTTTATATTCCGAACGGTTGAATAAAATATCCGGTGGCTTCGAGCATCGCCCCTCTCTTCGGGAGAGGGGCAGCCCGCGCCAGCGGGCGGGGTGAGGTGTTGTTGGGAACAAGAGGGAAGCCGAACAGCACCCCTCCCCTGCCTGCTACGCAGGCATCCCCTCCCCTTCGTGGAGGGGAAATGAATCGAAGCCGAAAAGCTGTGCGCTTGCTTCCTATCAGTCTTTTATATTCCGAACGGTTGAATAAAATATCCGGTGGCTTCGAGCATCGCCCCTCTCTTCGGGAGAGGGGCAGCCCGCGCCAGCGGGCGGGGTGAGGTGTTGTTGGGTTGGGGGGGGCTAAGATTGCCCCCCGGCCTAGCGGCAAAGCAGGCCGGGGGAAGACGTGCTGGGAGGGAATTAGTTTCTTACCACGAAGGCGTCTTTAAATTCGGCTTGGTCCACGCCCCGCAAAATGGTTCGGGCCATTTCTGCGTGTTTGCGGGTGCGATAGGGCCCGGCCTTCACGAAGGTGACCTGATAGGGCAGGGGCTTTAACCGCACGGTGAACCGGGTTTCTCCGGCAAACACTTGGTTCAGCCGCTCCTTCACTTCGTTGGCCCGCACCAGGTTGGGGTAATCTCCCAACGACACGGAGAATTCCTCCCGCCCTTGCACCACGAAGGCCTGTCCCTCGACTTTAAACTCTTCGTTGATGCGGTCGGCCAAGTCTTGGGCCTGCTCCCGGCTGGCAAAGCGGGTTTGCGAATACAACTCCACCGTGTTGCTTTTGGCTTTTTTGGCCGCCACGTGAGAGGTCAGCCCGGCTTGTTTCAACTGCTGGCGGAAGGCATCCACGCAGTCTTCAAAGAAGCAAGAGGCCACCTGCACGCTGTAGCCCCCCTTACCGCGGTAGGCGGGCGGGGGCGTGAGGCGGGGTGCGGCTTTGGGGGGCCGTTCACCCTGCACGATATGGCGCTTGGGGGGCTCGGGCACAATCCGGGGGGGCGGCGGGGGCTCGGCCCGCAGGGGGTCGTGGGCCAGGGGGATTTTCCCCCCAGGCCTCTTTTCGCCAGCGGTCAGTTCTTCCTCTTCATCCTCTGGGTATTCCATGTAGGAGTCGGGCCCATGCTTGGAGGGCTTGCGGGGCTTGGTCGGCGGGCCTTCCTTACCGGAAATCTTTTCCTGCACCCAGGCCGTCCACTCAGAGACATCGGGCAGGGGCATGTCTTCAATTCCGGTCAAATTAAAGGCAAACAGGCCGCCGCTCATGTCGGCCATGTCTTTTTGGCGAACCCGAAAGGCCACGGAATCTTTGGGGAATAGATAAAACATGACCACCGACATCAACCCGCCGATGACCAGCAGGGCCATGGCGGCAGACATCAACTGGCGGGTGAAGTCTCCCATTTCCCGGGGGGGCCGGGGGGTCTTCACCTTTTTGACCTTTTCTTTTTTCTCTTTTTTCGGTTTTTCTTTTTTCGGTTTTTCTGCCTTTGGCGCCGGGGCGGCTTTTTCCACGGGCGCTGCCGCCGCCTGAGGGGGCGGCATCTCCTCGATCACTTCCAGGTCGTCAATGGTGGAGAGGTCTTCGAAAAACGAATCCAGCTCGGAGTCGTCTCCCCCCCCCTTGGGGGCAGCCGCTGCCGCTGGTGCGCTGGCGGGGGCACTTTCCGCCATCAGGTTGTCCATGGCGCCGCCAAAGGGGTCGTCTGCCCCTCCGCCGCCGCCGCCCTCTTCACCGAAGAGGTTGTCTAAATCGTCAAAACCGTCCAGTTCGTTCTCAGCCATGGTCCATCCCTTGGTTCATGGGGCATCCTTGCCCGGCCAGCCCCTGGGGGGCATAGGGTTCCATTCCTCTCAATGCACAATAAAGGCCAAATGGTTCAGTGCGGAGCCTTCACAAATATACCCCTTTTTCAGACCAAGGTGAATGCCCTGGATGGAAGGGTGGAAAAACCTGAAAAGGTGGCTATAATGGCACTCAAACCCGGCCCATGGCCCGCTGAACAATCCCTTCCAACCTCTTTTGCGCATCCCCGGTATCCATTGAAATCCTCCAAGGAAATCCGCCAGGAATTCATCGAATTTTTTCGTGAAAAAAGCCATCATTTTGTCCGCTCGGCCCCCGTGGTGCCGTTAGACGACCCCACGCTGTTGTTTGCCAATGCCGGCATGAACCAGTTTAAAGACGTCTTCCTGAACACCGGCACCCGCCCCTACGTTCGGGCGGCCAATTCGCAAAAGTGCATTCGGGCCAGCGGCAAGCACAACGATCTGGAAGACGTGGGGCGCGACAACTTTCACCACACGTTTTTTGAAATGCTGGGGAACTGGTCCTTTGGCGATTACTTTAAGGCCGAAGCGGTGGAATGGGCCTGGGAACTGCTGGTGAAGCGCTGGGGGCTGCCCCCAGACAAACTCTACGCCACCGTGTTTGGCGGAGACCCCGGCGACGGCCTGGGGGCCGATGAGGAAGCGGAAAAACTTTGGCGGGAGAAAACCCCCCTGCCCCCCCAGCGCATCATGCGCTTTGGCAAGAAGAGCAATTTCTGGGAAATGGGCGACCAGGGGCCCTGCGGCCCCTGCACCGAAATTCACATGGATATGGGCGAAGGCACCTGCCCCCTGGAAGGAAAGCCCGGCCATAGCTGCCAGGTGAACACCGATGGCTGTTGGCGATTTGTGGAAATTTGGAACCTGGTGTTCATTCAATACAACCGGGGGCCGGACGGCAAACTAAGCCCCCTGGCGGCCCGCCATGTGGATACCGGCATGGGGTTCGAGCGGGTGGTGCGGGTGCTGCAGGGTGTGCAGTCGAACTATGAGACGGATCTGTTTACCCCCTTGATGGCGGGAATTTCGCGGGAAACCGGGAAAAAAATGTCTCCCGGAGAAACCGCGGTGGCCTTCCAGGTGATTGCCGATCACCTGCGGGCGCTTTCGTTTGCCATTGCCGATGGGGCCCTGCCATCCAACGAAGGGCGGGGCTATGTGCTGCGCCGGATTTTGCGGCGGGCCGCCCGTTTTGGCCGGGTGTTAGACATGCACCAGCCGTTCATTCACAAGCTGGTTCCGGACCTGGTGGGGGTGATGGGAGAAGCCTTCCCCGAACTGCCCGCCCAGGCCCAGCATGTGCAGCGGGTTATTCAGGCCGAGGAAGAATCTTTTGGCCAAACCCTGGACCGGGGGCTGGAACGGTTTGAAACCATTTTGCAGGAACTGGCCAAGAAAAAAGGAAAGGTCATTCCCGGTGAAGAAACCTTCAAACTGTACGATACCTATGGCTTTCCGGTGGACCTGACCCGGCTGATGGCTGAGGAGCGGGGGCTGGGGGTGGATGAGGCGGAGTTTCAACGGCGGATGGAACAGCAGCGGGAGACCGCCCGGGCCGCCGGGTCGGCCCAGACCGGCCAGGTGGAATGGCAAGAAGTCACCCCCGGCAATCATTCGGCCTTTGTGGGATACACCCGGCTGGAGACCCCCGCCGTGATTCGTCGGAGTGCTCCCGGTCCCGATGGCACCACCCTGCTGGTGTTGGATCAAACCCCGTTTTATGCCGAAGGCGGCGGGCAAGTGGGAGACCAGGGGGTGCTGGAAGGCCCCCAGGGGCGTTGGAAAGTGGAAGACACCCGCCGCGACGGAGATTTGGTGGTGCATATCTGCCGCCCGGAAGGCAAAGCCGCTCCCGGTCCCCAGCCCCTCACCGCCCGGGTGGAAGACCACCGCCGGGCCGACACGGCCCGCAACCACACGGCCACCCACCTGCTGCAAGCCGCTTTGAAACAGGTGCTGGGCCAGCACGTGAACCAAGCCGGGTCGGTGGTGCAGCCCGATCAGCTGCGGTTCGATTTCACTCATTTTGAAAAGCCTTCCGCCCAGCAGTTGGAAGACATCGCCCGGCTGGTGAACCGAGAAATTCGCCGCAACACCCCCATGACCATCTTTGAAACCGGCTACGATGACGCCGTGGGCCAAGGCGTTACGGCGTTGTTCGGCGAAAAATACGGCGACCGGGTGCGGGTGGTGAAGGCGGGAGACTTTTCGGCTGAACTGTGTGGCGGCTGCCATGCGGCGGCCACCGGAGAAATCGGCCTGTTTGCCATCACCGGAGAAAGCGCCGTGGCCTCTGGCGTGCGGCGGATCACCGCCGTCACTGGGCGCCAAGCGGAGGAAGAAGCCCGCAAGGCCTTTCACTTGGTGGAGCGCTTCCGCCAAGCGCTGAATGCCCAGCCGGACGACCTGGAAGCCCGCCTGGCCAGCCTGCTGGAAGAACGCAAGGGGCTGGAGCGTGACGTGAAGGCCCTGCGCAAAGAGGCCATGGGGGGCGGGGTAGACGGCCTGCTGGCGGGCGCGGTGGAGGCCGGGGGCGTGCGGGTGGTGGCGGCACAAACCGAGGCCGCCAGCATGGAGGACCTGCGGTCTTTGGCCGACCAACTGCGGAAGAAACTGCCCGGTGGGGTGGTGGTGCTGGCCGCCGTGATTGAAGGCAAGGGCACCCTGCTGTGCGCCGTGGGAGAAGACCTGGTGAAAAAGAAAGCCAAGGCTGCCGACTTGGTGAACAAAATCGCCGCCTTGGCGGGGGGCAAGGGGGGCGGCCCGCCCCACATGGCCACTGCCGGCGCCAAAGAACCCGACAAGCTCTCCCTGGCGGTGAAGCAGGCCCCCCGGCTGACCGAGGAATACCTGAAAAGTATAGGTTAAGAGGCCGTTCGGCCTGTTTCTCTCTTTCTATCGTTGTATCTCCTGTGACTTGAACAACACCAATCCTCTGTGCCCGGCTGGTTTTGGCGGGGCACGGGGGGTGGCGTTTGCTTTCATTTCAGCGGAGAGGAGGCCATGAGCCGGATTCTGGTGGTGGAGGACGACCCGGATGTACAGGCGGCCCTGAAGGCCCACCTGGAATCCATCGGGCAGGAAGTCATTTCCGCCCGCAATGGGGTGGAAGGGGTGCGCAAGGCCCTGACCCACTACCCCGACGTGATGACCCTGGACCTGGAAATGCCCTACATGAACGGCTTTCAGACCCTGAGGGTGTTGAATCTCATTCACATCACCGTTCCGGTGATTCTGATTTCCCAATCCAAGCTGCCGGATGGGCACCAAGATCTGTTCCGCCACATGGTGGGAATCTGTTCCAAAACCAACCTATGGAAGGAACTGCCCAGCGCCCTGTTGAAGGCGCTGTCGACTTCGCAGGCCCCCCGGGTGGATATGGAATTTCCCGTGGGGCGGGAGGAAATTGTGAGGCTGGCGTCGGAGGGTGGGCGCAAACGGGTGCTGGTGGTGGATGACGAACCGGAAAACCTGAGCGCCGTGGTGTGGGCCCTGGAGCAAACGGGGCTGTATGACGTGTTCACCGCCGGGGGCGGCCAAGAGGCCTTGTTCAAAGCGGTGGTGCTGAACCCAGACTTAATGGTGTGCGATGTGATGATGCCCCAGTTGGATGGCATTACCCTGGCCCAACTGCTGTACACCCTGGGGCGGCCCCTGCCCATGGTGTACCTTTCCACCAACACCCAAGAGTCCATTGTGCGCCAAGCCATGAAACTGGATTGCGTGCGGGGGTATTTGTTCAAACAGGACCTGTTGACCATGCTGGGGAGCTTTTTGGCCAAAGTGGAAGAATGGACCCACACCACCCCAGAGCAAAAGGAACAGTGGGCCAATGCCTATCAATCCATTGACCTAGAAAAACTCACCCATTCGGGAAGGGAATTGGGGCTGTTTACCGGGGGCGGGTGGGGGGAATCGTCTGGCGCTATGACAGGGTAACAGGCTGGGCTGTTTTCTTCCTCCTTTCGTTCAATAGATCATTTGGGGGTTGCGTAAAAACAGACATGTTTGAAAAAATACGATAGAATAAAGGAAACAAAAGCATAAAAGGTGATCACACGAACGGCTTCTGAATGTAGCTTGGGAAAAGTCACGGGGGAACCATAAAAAAAACCCCAATGATCAACATCTCAGTGGGAAATACCCATGGGCCGGATTCTGGTAATGGAGGATGACCCCACCGCCCAGAAGATTCTACAATCTATGCTGGAGTCTTTGGGGCACGAGGTTCTGCTGGCCCGCAACGGGGTGGAGGGGATCCGCAAGGCCCTCATTCACTACCCGGAAGTGATGACCATGGATCTGGAAATGCCCTACATGAACGGCTACCAGACCCTGCGCATATTAAACCTGATCGGCATCTCTACCCCGGTGGTGATGATATCCGAGTCGGCGGGGCTGGACCGAGCCTTGAACTTGTTTCACCAAGTGGCCGCGGCCAGTTCCAAAACCGGACTGCGCGCGGAACTCCCCGCGGCCCTGAACAAAGCCCTGGCCCAGGCCAAAACCCCCAAACAAGACCTAGACTTTCCCCTGGGCCAGCCAGAGATTGCCCGGCTGGTGACCGAGGAAGACCGCAAGCGGCTGCTGGTGGTGGATGACGACCCGGACACCCTGGCCGGAGTGGCGGTGATTTTGGAACAGACGGGGCTGTACGACGTGTTTACCGCCGGGGGCGGCCAAGAAGCCCTGTTTAAGGCGGCGGTATTGAACCCCGACTTAATCGTGTGCGATGTGATGATGCCCCACATTGACGGCATTACCCTGGCCCAGATTTTATACACCCTGGGGCGGCCCCTGCCCATCGTGTATCTTTCGACCAATACCCAAGAAACCATGGTGAAGCAGGCCATGAAACTGGATTCGGTGCGGGGATATTGGTTCAAGCAAGACATTATGACCCGCATGGCCGAGTTTTTGGGCAAGGTGGAAGAATGGACGGACACCACGCCCCAAGAAAAAAACCGCCTGCTGAACCTTTACCGCGAAATAGACCTGGACAAGCTCACCACCTCTGGTCGGGAGCTGGGCTTGTTTTCTGCCGAGGCGAGGCCATGACCATCGAACGACATGCCGTGGTGATTCAACCGGAACGGGACATTTTAGAAGCCTTGAACGCCCTGTCGTTCAAGGTGATGCTGGCCCAAGACGGTATTGAGGGGGTGCGGCGGGCGCTGCGCCACCGCCCCAGCGTGGTGTTGCTGCCGGTGAGCATGCCCCACCTCGACGGTTTCAACGTGGCCAAACTGTTGGCCTTGTTCCGGGTGAACATTCCCCTGGTGTTCTTCTCCTCGGATGCCGCTGAATTGGCCCAGGTGCGCAAATGGCCTTCCGTGCTGGACGGAATCCTTCCGCAGGAGGCCTCGGCCAGGCTGCCGGGGCTGCTGGCCGGGCTGTCGGTGAAGCCGGTGGAAAAACCCTACCAAGCGCACTTTTCTCAACACGAGTGGGCCGACCTGTTGAGCAAAACCGGCCGCAAGCGCATTTTAATGGTGGAAGATTCTGGCGTGATTTTAAAGCACTGGTTGAAGACGCTGGACCCCCTGCAGCGTTTTCAATTGTACTCCGCCCGGGAGGGCATGGAGGGCGTGGTGAAATCGCTGTTGATTCAACCAGACTTGATTCTGACGGATGTGCACATGCCAGTGATGGACGGGCTGACCATGAGCCAAGTGCTGTTTATTCTAGGGAAACCCTATCCAATTTTGTTTTTGTCGGGGCACGACGATGACCGGCTGATCAACAAAGCCCGCAAACTTCCGGGGGTGTTGGGATACCTGTTCAAAGATGAAATGGCCAACGACCAAACTTTCATCCGGCAGGTGGAGAACAACTTGGCCATCGCCGGGCAGGTTCGCTCTCAGGCGGGGGAGTTCTATCGGCACGCCGCGCCAGAGACCCTCACCCTATCCGCCGAGGGGGATGGATTTTCCCTGGGGTAAGAAAGGGCGGGAGAAAAAAGAACGGGAAAAAGAGGAAAGAGGATGGAGTTGAAAATGATGCTGGCAGATGAAAGATAAATAAAGATATAAAAAAGGGGAAAGCGTAATGTGGAAGAAAAGAAGTTGAGAAGAAGGGGGTAATAAGATCAGACTTTTTCCTTCTTCACCTTCACTCGAGACAAATCGCCATCCAATGGAATGGACTGACCGCAGGTGCATTGAATGGGCCGGGTGGATACATACCGGTCCGAGGTGATTTTGTGGACCTTCCGGCAGGCGGGACAGGGGACGGAAATGAGGGTGACGCTCATGGGCTTTTAGACGTTCAGGGGAAGGGGTTTCACTCGACCCATTGGAACCATCGTGATCGAGCGGCCAAGTGATCAGAATCTGTGCACAGAATTCGTGATCAGACTTTATTTTCTAGCGCAGGATAAAAAAACGTGGCTGCCCAAGCCTGCGTCCCCCGATGCTTCATAGAATGGCTCATCGAATAGTTCAAGGGCAGTGGGTGTTTGAATCATCTGCTCTCGAAATTCTTGAAACCAGCCTACCAGAAATAAAGCCATTCGGAAACTGTTGGCCCCATCATCCATCCCGCCAGAAAAGCGGTTTCGGAAAGTTCGATTCCAGCGCCGCACACATCGCCAGTCACCCCGCCAAATGCCCGCCGGGCAATCCGCCCCAGCCCCAGGGCTGCCCCCAGGGCCCCCAGCAGCCCCGCGGCCAAGGGGATGGCCAGTTGGGGGCCAGACTCGGTAGCAACCTGGGCAGCAGAATGGGTGCCCAGCCCCACAGTATATCCCAGTCCCCCTGTAACAGCCCCCGCCAGCAGCCCCGCGGTTGCCCAGACGCGCCACCCCACCCCGGTGCCTACCCCGTGCCCCAGCCCCTGGTTTTTGGCGGGGGGCAGGGCCGCCATCAGCCCCACGGCAGACCAGCGCCCCACCGCCGGGGCCAACAGAAGGCCCCACCATTGGTGGGTCACAGCCAACTGCCCAAGCAGGGCCGCCTTCAACACCAGCACCAGCACCAGGGCCGCCGTGCCCATGGGCCCGCTGGCGCTGTCGGTCATGGCCGCCAGGGCGGCTGGGCGGCCTTTGATTCGGGCCCCCAGCCCGTCGAAAGTATCGGCCAAGCCGTCCAGGTGCAGCCCGGCAGAAAGCCAGGCCAGCCAAGCGGTCATCAAAACACCCACCGCCAGGGGGGGCAGCCCGGCCAGGGTCAGCACCCAACCAGCCCCGGCGGTGAGCCCCCCCAACCCCAGCCCCACCAGGGGATAAAACCCCACGGACCGGGCGTGGTGTTCTGGGCTTGGGTCTTTCCCAGCAAACCGGGGGAGCGAAAACCGGGTGAGAAAGGCCACCGCCATTCGGAAGGCATGCCAAGTGTTCATGGCCGCCCTCCGCCAAACACCAGGGCCTCCAGCCGTTCCAAGTCCAGGTGGGTTTCTACCGCGTCGGCCAGCCGGTCAAAGCCGTTCAATAGGTCATTCCCTCGCCCGGTTCCGGGGGGAGGGGTCAGCCCCCGGCGGCGCCACAGCCGTTCCAGCAGGTCCACCCGGAAACTCTGGTTGTCCCACAAGCCATGAATCAAGGTGCCAGCCAGGTTTCCGTCCGGGCTGGCGGCCCCGTCTCCCAGGGGGGCGCCTTCCAACCGAAACAAGGGCTGGGCACCGTTTTGCCGTTCCACCCGCCCCAGGTGAATTTCGTAGCCAGTCAGGGGGGGCTGCTCCGGCCAGGGTTCGCTCCCTGTGAGAAACGACGGCCCGATGGGCCAAGCCTTCACCCGGGCGGTGCGTTTTTCCTGCTCCAACTGGGTGACCACTGGCAGCAACCCCAGGCCATCGGCGGAGGGCAGGCCCCCCTCCATGGCGTGGGGGTTTTCCACCCGTTCCCCCAACATTTGAAATCCCCCGCAAATGCCCACCACCGGACGGCCGGTCCGGGCCCGCAAGAATTCTCCCCAACCCTGTTCTTTCAGCCAAGCCAAATCGGCCAGGGTGTTTTTCGAACCCGGCAGCACCACCAGGTCCGCCTGCTGGGCTTCTGCCGGGGTTTTCACAAACCGCACGGTCACCCCCGGCTCACCCTCCAAGGGGGCCAAATCATCGTAGTTCGACACCCAGGGGTAGCGCACCGCCACCACGTCCAGGCCCTCCGGGGGGCGAGGTTTTCCCGTGCGGATGTCTAACCCCAGAGAGTCTTCCTCTGGCAGCCCCAGTTGTTCCAAAAAGGGGAGCACCCCCAGCACGGGCTTACCGGTTTTTTTCTCCAGAAAGTCCAGCCCAGGCTGCAGCAGGGAGCGGTCGCCCCGGAACTTGTTCACCACAAACCCCGCGATCAGTTTGCGCTCCGCCGGGCGCAGCAGGGCCATGGTTCCCACAAAGGCGGCAAACACCCCGCCCCGGTCAATGTCGCCCGCCAGCAGCACTGGGGCCATGGCTTGGCGGGCCACGTACATGTTCACCAAGTCGCCCCGGCGCAGGTTGATTTCCGCCGGGCTGCCCGCCCCTTCAATCACCACCAGGTCGTGGGCTTCTCTCAGGGTGTTCAGGGAGCGGTCCACCAGCCGTCGCAGCCGGGGCTTGCGGGCTTGGTATTCCACCGCCGACAGCGTGCCCTCCACCCGCCCCAGCACCACCAGTTGAGAGCGGCTGTGGCCCTCTGGCTTCAGCAGGATGGGGTTCATTTCCACCCGTGTTTCCACCCCCGCCGCCAGGGCCTGCACCGCCTGGGCCCGGCCAATCTCTCCGCCATCGGGGGTTACCGCCGCGTTCAGGGCCATGTTCTGGGCCTTAAAGGGGGCCACCGACCACCCCCGCCGGGCGTACAGACGGCACAGGGCCGTCACCAGCAGGCTCTTGCCCACCGAGGACGCCGTTCCCTGAACCATCAATACGTTGCCTAGGGGCATACATTCTCGTTTGAAAATATGTTTAGACTGTTGCAGGTCATTCGTACCCTGTCATTCCAACAGCACCCCATCCCTGCCCTTCGGGCATCCCCGATGGGAAGGGGAATTGCTCGAAGCCGAAGGTCGAAGAGATTGTGTCCTTCCGGCTTCACCATCCGAACGTATTCCTATTTTCCCTCTTCGGCCTAAACCGTATTGTCCCTCTCCGATGGGGAGGGACAGGTGGCGAAGCCGCCAGGGAGGGGTGTTGTTCGGAAATCACTCGAAGCCGAAAAGGGATGCGTTTGCTTCTTCACCCCAACGGCACAAACCCGGTGAACACCGACAGCCGATCTTCCAGCCCCACCAAAAATCCCAGGGTCAGCAACACGGCCAGCCATCCCGCCCGGCGGGTCAGTCTCCAGGCCGGGGCCACGTCGGCCCCGCTGGGATGTCGTCCGTCCGCTCCCAGAATGTAACTCCCCGGTTTTTCCAGCCGCAGCCCCAGGGCCCCGGCCAAGGCGGCCATGGGGTGCCCCCCGTTGGGGCTGGGGGTGAGGGCATGGTCCCGCCGCCACACCCGCCAAGCCAGCCTCCCATCCCGCTCCCCCGCCGAGACCAGAATCAACACCGCAGTCAGCCGGGCGGGAATCCAATTCATGGCGTCATCCAGCCGGGCGACGACCTTGCCCAAAAACTCCCACCGCCCATGGTAGCCCACCATGGCGTCCAGAGTGTTCACCGTTCGAAAGGTCGCCGCTCCAGCCAAGCCCCCCACACCAAACCAAAACAAGGGGGCCACCAGGGCATCGTTCAGGTTTTCCGCGGCGGAAGACACCGCCCCCGCCGCCAGTTCGCTTTCTCCCAGGCGGGTGGCGTCGCGGGAACACAGGGCCGACAGGTTTTGCCGGGCCAGGGGCAAGTTGTTCTGGGCCAGGGCCTGCCCCACGGCCTGAACGGCCCGCCCCAACCCCCGAAAGGCCAGGGCCGACTTAAGCCACCACACCGCCGCCACCCACCATCCCGCCAGGGCGGCTGCCCGCAGGGTTCCGCCGTCTAGCCGCCACAGTTCTGCCCAGCCCCAGGCCAACCCCCCGGCCCCCCCCAGACCGAAGGCCAGGGGCAGAACCGCCGCCCCCAACGCACCCCGCCAAAACAACATAGAAACCCAGGGGCTTGCCGGATTGTGCTCCTCGCCAGCGGGGGTTTGTCCCTGGCCGAACCAAGCCCTGGCCGCCCAGCCCATCCACACCACCGGATGGAGGAGGGCCGGGGGTTCCCCCAGCAGGGCATCCCAGACCAAGGCCGCCAGCAGCAGGGCCGCCAAGCCGGGGGGAGAGACGGGTGAATCCAGAAAGGTCATGAAGTTGCCCGGAGTGGTGTGTGTTCTAAGCGCATGCGGATTTACTCCAAGGGCCAGGGAATCACCGGGGCGGGTTTCAGCCGAAGCTTCATGCCCAGGGCGGCCAGCCAGACCTCTCCGGCCAAGGCGGCCAATTGTTGGTGGGCTCTTCCGGCGGCATCTCGGAAGGCCCGGCCCAGGGGAGTCTCGGGCACCAGCCCCATGCCGACCTCGTTGGTCACCAAAAATCCCGGCCCTGGCCGCCCGGCCAACACTTGCCCCAGCCGCAGCACCCTGGCCAGCAGTTCTGTTTCTTCCATGCCTGCCAGCATCAGGTTGCTCATCCACAGGGTCAGGCAGTCAATCACCACCGGGGCTTGGGGGGGCAAGGCTTCCAGGGCTTGTTCCAAGTGCAATGGTTCTTCCACCGTGTGGAAGGCTTGGCCCCGTTCCGCCCGGTGCTGGTCTGCTCGCCGGGCCATTTCCGGGTCGTGTGCTTCGGCGGTGGCCACGAACCAGCGGGGGGCCGGGTGGGCCAGGGCCCGCTCCAGGGCAAAGGCACTTTTCCCTGAGCGGGCTCCGCCGCCGATCAACACCAGTGGATTCTTCGGGTGTACCGTCATCACCACATCCTATTCAACAGGTTTTGATATCTTTGTTTCAAGAGCAAGGCATCCTCTGTATTTTCCCACCCGTTTCATTTCCCCCGCGGGCAATCCCAACAGCACCCCTCCCTATACTCGAAGCCGGTGGGTGATGTGATGACTTCCGCCCGGCTTCACTTTCCGAAATGATAATACCCCCATCCGTTGGCCTAAGCGGTATTGTCCCTCTCCGATGGGGAGGGACGGGCGGCGTAGCCGCCAGGGAGGGGTGCTGTTACCCCACCCCTGCCCCTTTGGGGCATCCCTCCCCGATGGGAAGGGGCAAACGCTCGAAGGGCGTTGGGGAAGGGTGCTGTTGGGCCTGCCCCAAATTATTTTCTGCCGGAGCCACAGCGTGACTTGTGGGCGGCGGCTAGGTTCACCAATCCCTGGGGGGCTTGGGGGCAAGAGGCCCAATGGGCGTGAACATAACTGCCCAGCACGTTGCCTTGCTGATAGCCCTCCAGGCTGGCCGCACCGGTGCGCTTGGTGGTGAGTTGATAGGCCCCTCCCTGGGCATCCTCCAAACGAGAGTAGCGGAACTGGTGCCCCCGGAACCGCAGACCAGAGGGCCCCAACACCGTGGGCTGGGTGGTTTCCACCGCCACATACCCCAGGGCTTGGCGTTGGGTTTCCATGCGGGCGGTGCCCGGCAGCAAACCCGCCATGGGAAAGCGCTGGCCTTCCGCCGTGAGGATGGCCTGAGACAAAGCCATCAGTCCGCCGCATTCTCCGTACACCGGCCCGCCTTCTGCCGCCAGTTGGGCCAGGGCCTGCCACAAAGGGCGGTTGGCGGCCAGGGCCGGGCCGTATAATTCTGGATAGCCGCCCCCCAATATCACTCCGTTGACGTTTGGCAGGGGGTCTCCCGCCACCGGAGAGAACCGCACCAATTCCGCGCCAGCTTCTTCCAGCAGCCGCAGGTTGTGTTCGTAGTAAAAATGGAAGGCTTCGTCCCAGGCCACCCCAATACGGCAGCGGGGTTCCCCAGAATGTTGAAGAATTATTTTCTCTTGGGTGCTGCCGGGTTTGTGGAACAGTTCCGGGGGTGGATCCAGGGGCGGGGCAGATTGTGCCAAGCCCAAGAGCCGCTCCACATCCAACCCATCCTCCGCCAAGCGAGCCAGGGCGGCCAACTGCTCTCGGTTGGCGGGGGTGTCTGCCGCGGTGCGCAGCCCCAGGTGGCGGGCGGGCAGCTGGGGCACACCCACTTTGGGCAGCGCCCCCAGCAGCGGTGGTTCGGTTAGGCTTTGGGTCAGCAGTTCCCGATGAGACAGGCTGCCCACCCGGTTGGCCACCACCCCCGCCACCCGCACCGCCGGATCGAACCGGGCCATGCCCTGGGCCACGGCTGCCAGGGTGCGCCCCTGACCGGCGGCATCGGCCGTTACCACCACCGGGGCCTCCAGCCACTTGGCAATTTCTGCCGTGGAGCCGGATTCCTCCCTGGGGCCAGCGCCATCGAACAGGCCCATGGCGCCCTCGATAATGGCCACATCCGCGCCTTCCGCCCCCCACAGAAAGGTGGCGCGGACGCTCTCTCGACCCATCAGCCAGCCGTCCAGGTTATGGCAGGGGCGGCCGGTGGCCAGACGGTGCCAACCTGGGTCCAGGTAATCCGGCCCGCATTTGAACACGGCGGTTTTCAGGCCCCGTGCCTGAAAGGCCAGGGCCAGGGCCAGGGTGAGGGTGGTTTTCCCCACGCCGCTGTGGGTTCCGGAGAGGACCAAACGGGGAAGGTTCATGGGCAATGGCCTTAAAAATCCAATCCGGGTTGGGCGGAAATGCCCCGTTCAAAGGGGTGCTTCACCGGTTTCATTTCGGTCACCAAGTCGGCCTGGGTCACCAGTTTTCCCGGTGCCCCCCGTCCGGTAACGATGACATGCATTCCCGCCGGGCGGGCGGCCAGGGCAGTCAGAATTTCTTCCAAGTCTAAAAACCCATAGGTCACGGTGTAGGTCAGCTCGTCTAAGATCAGCAGGTCACAGGCCCCCGGCTGCAGGGCCTGCTTGGCGGTGTTCCAGGCGGCTTGGGCCGCTTGGCGGTCTTTTTCCAGGTCGTCGCTTTCCCAGGTGAACCCCCGCCCCATCACGTGAAAGTCTAACCCTTCCAGTTTTTCCGCCAGCATCCGCTCTCCGGTTTTCCATTTGCCCTTAATGAACTGCACCACGGTAACCTTCATGCCCCGGCCCAGGGCCCGCCAAGCGGCCCCCAGGGCGGCGGTGGTTTTGCCCTTGCCATCGCCGGTGTACACCACCAGCATTCCCGTTCGTTCCGCTCGGGGGGTCATGAAGGGCCTTTCAGCATGTCCACGGCCAGGGCGGCCAGGGCGTTTAGGGTATCGTGGGGGGCTTCTCTCACGGCGAGGCTGCCTGCTTCTCGGGCGGCTTGGGCGGTGCGGGGACCCATGGCGGCCAGGGGCACCTTGGCCAGCAGCCGCCCCCGTTCTCCTGCCAGCAGGGCCCGCACGGCCGATGACCCCGGCGCCACGATCAGTTCTGGCAGGGGCGGCTGCCCGTGATCTGTCCCCAGCCAAGTCTGGTCGGGGGGGAATTGTTCTTCCAGTTGATAGGCCGCCACCTGCACGCACACCGCCCCCTGCCGCTCCAGTTGAGCCGACAGTTCTGGGCGGCCCCGCTGGGCCGTGGGCAGCAGCAGCCGCTTGCCCGCCCAGAATCCGGCGTGGGCTTCCAGGGCTTGGGCGCAATGGCCCTGCGTGGTGAGCGCGGGCAGCAGCCCGGCGGCCCGCACCGCCGCCACGGCTTGGTCTCCCAGGGCGCACACCGGCAGGTTCAATTGGCGGATGTCCAACCCCAGGGTGGGGAGCCGCGAGGTGACCGCCCCCACGCTTTCCGCGCAGGCGAACACCAACGCGTCGAAACGTTCCTGGCTGGGGGCGGCGGCTTGGCCCAGGGCTCTATCAAGGGGGCCGGTGTCTTCCCCCCCCTGGGGGTTAGGGTCTTGCTCCGCCAGAGGGTGTTGCCGCAATTGGGGCACCTGCCACACCAGGGCCCCCAGGGCCTCCAGCCGTTCGGCCAGCCGAGAGGTCCCCGGCCGGGAGCGGGCCACCAGCACCCGCCGCCCCCACAGGGGCAAGGCGGGGTTTCCGGCGGGTGGCCCCGTCCGCCAGTCCATGGCGGTCACGTCTCCCACCACCAACAGGGCGGGCCATTCCCGCTGGGCGGGGGTGAGTTGGGTTCTGACCCGCTCCGCCAGGTCCGCCAGGGTTCCCCGCACCACTTGTTGCTCTGGGCGGGTCACCGCCGCGGCATACAGGGCGGGGGTGGCCAGGGGCTTGCCTCCGGCGGTCAGTTGCTCCAGGGCGGCTTTCAGCCGCCGGGCCGCCATGTACAGCACCAGGGTTCCTTCGGCCTGGGCCAGCCAGGGCCAGTCGTTCCGCTGGCCGGGTTCCGGCGATTTTTCGGCTCCACTCTCCCCTTCCACCCGGTGGCCGGTGGCCAGGGTGACGGACCCCGCCGTTTGACGGTGGGTGAGGGGAAACCCGGCCCCCACGGCGGCCCCCTGGGCCGAGGTAATGCCCGGCACCACCACAAAGGGAATGCCCGCCCGTTGCAGGGCTTCGGCTTCTTCTCCCACCCGGCCAAACAGCAGGGGGTCCCCGGCCTTCAACCGCACCACCCGCAGGCCCGCCCTGGCCCGCTCCACCACCAGGGGGTGAATGGCCTGGCCATGCCCCCCCTGACCCGTGCGCCGCCCCACCAGCACCCGTTCCGCTTGGGGCGGGGCCAGGGTTAGCAGGCGGGGGTCGGCCAGGGCATCGTGGGCCACCACATCGGCCTGGGCCAGCAGGGCGGCCCCCCGGCGGGTGAGCAGGCCGGGGTCTCCCGGCCCGGCCCCCACCAGGGCCACCATCCCCGGAAACAACCGCTCCGGGTGTTCCCAGGGGCAGGGGTTCTGGAACAAGTTGGGTACCCAGGGGAGAGTCATGCTTTGGTGGCCTTGCGAAATTTATGGGCGAACGCCGGGTCATACAGTTTCGACTGAGCGAAGTCATCGTCTTCCAGCACCCGCCCCACCACCACGATGGCCTGGGAGCGGATTCCCGCGGCGCTGGCCAGGGCGGCAATATTGGCCAGGGTGCCCCGCACGATTTTTTGGTCGGGCCAAGAGGCCTTGTACACCACCGCCGCCGGGGTGGTTTCTCCATAGTGGGGAATCAGTTTGGCCGACAGTTCGTTCAGCAGCCCCGCCGACAGGAAAAACACCATGGTGGTTTGATGCCGGGCCAGTTCCTCCAGCCGCTCGTTGGAGGGCATGGGGGTGCGCCCCTCCATCCGGGTGAGGATGACTGTCTGGGCGGTTTCGGGCAGGGTTAGCTCCCGCCCCAGGGCGGCGGAGGCCGCGGAGAAGGAGGACACCCCCGGAATGATTTCCCAGGGAATGCCCCGCGCGGTGAGAGCCCGGGTTTGTTCGGCCACCGCCCCATACAGCGAAGGGTCCCCCGTGTGAACCCGGGCGGTGTCTTGCCCCGCTTGGTGGGCCTCGGCCATCCAGTCCACCATCTGTTCCAGGGTCATGGAAGCGGAGTCTTCCACCTGGGCGCCGGGCTGGGCCATGGCCAACACCTGCCGGGGCACCAACGAGCCTGTGTATAACACCCTAGGGCAGGCGGCAATCAACTCCGCTCCCCGCAGGGTGAGCAGTTTGGGGTCGCCTGGGCCTGCACCAATAAAATAAACTGTCATGGAAATCACCTTGAGTAGAGCATGAACAAATAGGGCATGAACCGTTTCTTTGTTTTCTTTATTCGTTTTGCTCCACCACCAAACTTCTGCCGGGGGTTTGGCCCGGCAGGGGCTGGCCGTCCTCGGTGTATTTGTTGCCGTACCCCCGGGGGGTGACCATGTAGCCTTGGAACAAACGTGTTTGGGTGGAGCCGATGATGACCGTGGTAAGCATTCCAATCTCGTCTTCCAGCATGGCGCTTAAGGTGGTGATGTTGACCTGCTGGCGGCGGCGATAGGCGCTTTTCACCAGGGCCACGGGGGTTTCCGGCGGGCGGTGGGCCGAGAAGATTTCTTGCGCTTCCACGATTTGCTGGGTGCGCCGACCGCTGGCGGGGTTGTACAGCCCGGTCACAAAGTCGGCCTGGGCGGCGGCCCGTAGCCGTTTCACAATCACCGACCAGGGGGTAAGCAGGTCCGACAGCGAGATGGCGGCAAAGTCGTGCCCCAGGGGCGCCCCCACCAGCGAGGCGCAGGCGTTCAGGGCGGTGATGCCGGGGACGATCTCCAGGTTGGGGGGGTCGCCCCGCCGCCAGCCTTGCTGCTCCAGCACCTGAAACACCAGGGCCGCCGTGCCATACACTCCGGCGTCTCCCGACGAAATGAGGGCCACCCGCCGGGTGCGGGCGGCCTCCACCGCGGCTTGCACCCTGGCGATTTCTTCCGTCATGCCGGTGCGGATGATGTCTTTGCCCTCCAGCAAATGAGTCACCAGTTTAATGTAGGTGTTGTAGCCCACCACCACCTGGGCCTGGGCAATGGCCTCCAGGGCGGCCGGGGTAATGTGGGGGCCGTCGCCGGGGCCGATGCCCACCACGGTCAGCCCGCTGGTCGGCAGAGTAACGGCGGGCTGGGCCGTGGTGGAAGTGTTTTCTTGCGTCATGGTTGTTCTCGTTCCATTCGAATGTTTTTTTAGTTTTGCATCCAGGCTTTGTTTCTCTACCCATGGCCCAGCAGCACCCCTCCCTTGACTCGAATCCGGTAGGTGGTGCGTTTTCTTCCTTCCCGTCTCCTCATCTGAACAGATCAAACCCGCATCCGTTGGCCTAAGCCGTATTGTTCCCGTTGTTACGCCCCTAGCCCCATCGCCACGAACCGTATGCCCACCACCACGCTGACCAAGCCCCAGGTGCCTTTCAATCGCGCGTTCCACCGTTCCCCCGTGCTCCACCGTTCCGTCGGGGCCTGGGCGCTGCGGCTGGTGAGGGCAAACAGGCCCATGGACAGAGCCGTCCCCAGCCCAAACAGCCCCAAGTAGGCCACGTACATGACCGCGCTCGAAATGGCCAGGGCTGGCGCCAGGGCCAGCACCCCGGCGGTTCCGGCCAACCCGTGCAGCAGGCCCATGCCCACGGTTTTTCCCCAGGGAATAACAGGAGCGTAGGAGGGGATTTGGGGTGAGAGAGCCCCTGTGGCCGGAGAAGACCCACGGGAGTCCCCAGGGGATTTCCTCAACCCCGCCAGCCGCCACAAACCCATGCCCAACAGAAAGACCCCCGCGGTGGTTTCCAGCCCGCTTTGCAGCCAGGGGGTGAGGCCAATGCCCAGAGAGACCACCCCCAGCCCCAACGCCGCCACCGAGAAAAAGTGCCCCAGGGCCCAGGCCCAGCCCACCCGTAGGGCATCCCAGGGGCGGCGGGTGTCTGAGGCCATCATGCCCACGGCGGCCAAGTGGTCTGCGTCGAAGCTGTGCAGCAGGCCAAACAGCAGCCCCAGCAAGGCCCAGTTCAGGTCACCGGTCATGGGAATCTCTCCAGAGAGCGCGGTTCATGTTCTCCTTCCCTTTATTTCACCCAGGGGTTCTTGGGGAACGGAATTCTTGCCACCGCCAGGGTCATGGAGCGCCCCGCCCCATCCTCGGTGTAAGACTGCTTGGGCACCAGCAGTTTGGTTGCCCCAGAGGCCAGCAGACAGGCGGGCTCGGCCACCCCACGGGTGCCGGTGTGTTTACGCACCGTTTCCGACGGGTTCTCCATCCCCTCCACCCGGTCCAGTTCAGCCGCGGGGTACACCACCAGGGGCCAGCCCTGGCTGCGGGCCAATTCCACCACGGCCGGTTCGTCTTGTTTTAAATCTATGGTGGCCAGGGTTTTCACCGACTTGGCCGACAGCCCCTGCTCCCGCAAGATTTTTTCCACCCCACGGCGCACCAGTTCGGGCGGGGTGTTTTTGTCGCAGCCAATGCCCAGCACCAAGCTTTTGGGCCGGTACACCACGGATTTTTTCCACAGATCTGGCAGGGTTTGTTCGATCAATCTGTCCGTCACCGCCAACACCATCTCCACGCTCTCCAGGGGAATCTCCTCCAGCCGGGAGAATACCCGCAGGTTGTCCGGCAGGGGTTTGTCTGCGGGCCACCAGCCGGGCTCGCCGGTTTCTTGGGCCAAAGCCGCCGGTTGACCGTTCACCATCACCGCGCAGGCCTGGGTCACGTTCTGCTCCAGATCGTCCAGCATCCAGCCGAACTCCCGCCCCAAAATGTCTGCCGCCAAGGTGCCCAAAGCGTCGGAGGCGGTGGTGATGACCGCCTGGGCCCCCAGCACCTCCGCCGTCCGGCGGGTGTATTCGTTTCCCCGGCCAATATGCCCAGACAGCAGGCACACGGCAAAGCGGGCGGCATCGTCCACGCACACCACCGCCGGGTCGGTTTTTTTGTCGGCCAGCAGCGGGGCGGTCAGCCGCACGGCGGCCCCCACGCTTACCACCATGATGTGGGCGTGGTAGCGCCCCCAGGCTTGGGCCAGGGGGCCCGCCAGGGGAAAGGGCAGGGGCCGGGGGGCCCAAGGGGCACCCGCTGGAACCAGCACCCCCGCTTCGGTTAAGAACTTCTCCGCGACGTACCAGTGGGCACCGGGCAGGGCCTGGGCCAACTTGGCCCCATGGGCCACCCCATGGCGGGTGATGGAATACACCGCGTAGGGCAGCCGGTCTTTGCCGCTCATGCCCCTGCCCCCCGGCCCATCAACACGCCGCTGCGGCCCCCCTGGCGCACCACCACCATGGAGAAGTAATCGCACTTTCCGGCGGGCACCTGCCGCAGGTCTCGCACCACTTTTTGGCGGTCCATGGTGGCCCGGGAGATATACACCGCTTGTTCCAGGCAGCCCCGGCGGGTGAACAGGTCAATCATGTGGGGCAGGGTGTCTCCCACCTTGGTGATGATGACCGTGTCGAAGGCATCGAGCACCTGGGCCAGGTCTTCCACCCCGTAACTGGCGGGGATCACCGCCAGCCGTTCCTGGCCGTCGACCAGGGGCAGGGCCGCCGCCGCCGGGGCCGCCGTGAGAGACGTGACCCCTGGGATGATTTCCACCGGTACCTGGGGCCAACGCTGCCGGGCTTCGCCCAGCAGGTAAATAAAGCTGCTGTACACCAGGGGGTCACCCTCGGCAATGAAAGCCACCGATAACCCGGCCTCCAGCCGTTTGCCGATTTGCCCCAGGGCTTCCTCCCAGCGGGGCAGCAGCACCTGGGGGTCTTTGCTCATGGGAAAGGTCAGGAACAATCGCTCCTGACCGGGAACCTCGCCCACTTCTGGCTGGGCAATGGCCCAGGCCAGGGAGGGTGCCGTGTCGGAGCGGCGGGGGATGGCCACCACGGCGGCTTCTTTTAGCAGGCGCACCGCCCGCAGGGTGAGCAGGTCGGGGGCCCCCGGTCCCACCCCCACCCCGAACAAGGCCGGGCCGGGGATGAAGGATGGTTGGGCGGATGGGGAAACAGATTCCGTCATGGGGTGTCTCGATAGAAAGAATGTGGAACGATGTGGGTTCTTCGCTTAATTCGTTTATCTGTGGATGTACCGCGAATTTGTCACCCACCGTGTATATCTTGGCTCAACCGTCTGCTGGTTTTTCTGCCCAAAACAAATGAATGGGATTCAGGGCTTCATAACGAGTATAGGTGGTGTCTTTCCCCGCCAGGGGAATGCCCCGAGAGACCTGCAGCAGCATGACCTCTGGCACCACCCCCAGCTTTGGAAAAATCCCCACCGCTTCGGCCAGATTGTCCAGCGTGACCACGGTTACGGCCAGCCGCCCCCCCGGCGCTAGTCGTTCCCAGCAAACCTTCAGAATCTCCTCCATGCTTCCCCGTGTTCCCCCCACGAACACCGCGTCGGGGGTGCCTAGCCCGGCCAGGGCCTCTGGTGCCCGGCCCTCCACCACGGTGAGGTTGTCTGCCCCGAAGGCCAGGGCGTTGGCCCGGCACAGCTCAGCGCCTTCGGGGTCCATCTCCACGGCCCACACTTGGCCCTCTGGGGCGGTCCAGGCGGCCTCCACCGCCACCGACCCGCTGCCCGCGCCGATGTCCCACAGGTTGGAATGGGGCCGCAGGGCCAGGGCCCCCAGGGCCAGCCGCCGCACTTCCCGTTTGGTAATCAGCCCCTTGAGGGGGGTTTTGCGGGCAAAGGCTTCTTCCGCCAACCAGGGCACCACCGGCGGAAGGGGATGATCGGCCGTCCGTTCCAGGATCAGCAGGTTCAAATCCCCCATGTCGGTTTCTTGGGCCAGGGCTTCCAGGGTAAATTCCCGCAGCCGTTCCCCCGGCCCCGCCAGGTTTTCGCCCACCCAGGCCCGCCAGCCGGGCTGATGGTAGGCCAGCAGATGGGCCGCCATGGCCTGGGGGGTATTGGTGGGGTCGGTGAGCACCGCCGCCCGGCGGGCATGGCGCAGCCGGGCCGCCAGCCCCCGCAGGGGCCGCCCGTGGAAGGAAAGAAAGCGGGCTTCCTCCCAGGGCAGCCCCACCTTGGCAAAGGCCCATTGCACCGAGGACGGATGGGGGATGAAGGACACCCCCAGGCTGCCCATGCGGCGGGCCACCAGCCCCCCCACCCCAAAGAACAGGGGGTCCCCAGAGGCCAGCAGGCACACGGTTTCTTCCTGGGCCAGTTCTGCCAATTCGTCGAGTTGCCGGGTGATGTGTTTGTCCAGCACCAGCTTTCGGCCGGAAAACTGAGGAAAGAAATCCAGGTGCCGGGCGCCCCCGGCCAGCACGGTGGCCTGGGCCACGGCCCCCGCGGCCCGGGCAGAAAGTCCCAGGCAGCCATCGTCGCCAATGCCCACCACGGTCACCATACTTTTCCCTCAGGCTTGCCCCCGGATTTGTTTTCTTCTACCGCCAGGGCCAGCAGGGCGTGAATCACCGCCACGGCAATGGCGCTTCCCCCTTTGCGCCCACGGGCCACGATGGAGGGCACCTCCAGGGCCAACAGGTTTTCTTTCGATTCCGCCGCAGACACGAACCCCACCGGCACCCCCACCACCAGCGCCGGGCGGGCGCCTTCCTCTTGAATTTGGCGGGCGGCTTCCAACAGGGCGGTGGGGGCGTTGCCCACCGCCACGATGGCGCCGTTGAGCAATCCCAGTCTCGCGGCTTTGGCCACGGCCTCCACGGCACGGGTGGTGCCCCGCTCTTTGGCCAGGGCAATCACATCCTCATCCGAAATCATGCAGTGGGTTTGGCAGCCAAAGGCCGCCAGCCGCTGGGCGTTTAACCCAGCCGCCACCATTTGCACGTCGGCCAGGATGGGGGCGCCGGCACGCAGGGCGGCGATGCCCGCCGTCACCGCCTGGGGCGACAGAACCATGGTATGGATGAAGTCGAAGTCTCCCGTGGCATGCACCACCCGGCGCACGATTTGCCACTCGGCCGGGGGCCAGGGGTGCCCTGCCGCTTCTTGGTCGATGATGGAGAAGCTGTCTTCTTCAATTTTTCGGCCCAGGGCTGTCATTTGCCGCATGTCGTTCATACTTGGTTCCTTTCCATTGGAAAAAAATACGATCGGTCCTTTTTTATCGGCCCTTCTTTCGCTGTTTTTTATTTTATTCTTTTCTCTATATTTCTCTATTTTCTATTCGCCCATCTCATTCATCCCAACAACACCCCACCCCTGCCCCTGGCGGAGCATCCCCTCCCCGATGGGAAGGGAAAATGAATCGAATCCGGTGGGTGATGTGTTTTCTTCCTTCCAGTCTCCTCTTTCGGATGGATGAATCAAATCGCCGATGGCTTCGAGCAATGTCCCTCTCTGATGGGGAGGGACAGCCGCCTGAAAGGCGGCAGGGAGGGGTGCTTTAGCGGATAAATCGAATCGCCAACGGCACCCCTGCCCCTGGCGGGGCATCCCCTCCCCGATGGGAAGGGGAAATATATCGAATCCGGTGGGTGATGTGTTTTCTTCCTTCCAGTCTCCTCTTTCGAATGGATGAATCATATCGCCGATGGCTTCGAGCAATGTCCCTCTCTGATGGGGAGGGACACCCGCCTGAAAGGCGGCAGGGAGGGGTGCTGTTACCCCTGCCCTGCGGGCTATTCTGGGCACTGGGCCAGCAGGCTGCCGTCGAAATCCACCAGCCATACATTCACCGAAACCTTGTCATGAATATGAGCCCGGCAGCGTTCCGCCGCCCGGCGGGCAATGAACGCTGGAAAGGCTTTCAGGCCAGCCTGAACGGCCAACTCCAGGGCGTGGCGGGCGGTGTTGGCCTGGGCAATGGCCTCGGCCAGGCTTTCCGAGGCCCCGGCCTGGCGGGCCAGTTCCCCCAGCAGGGCGGTGTTTACCTCGCTGCCAGAGGCGTGGGTCATCATGCGTCCGTCGGCCATTTTGGCCAGTTTCCCCGCCATGCCCACCACCTCCACGGTCATGGGGTCTTCTGGCTGGCGGGCGGCCTGCCGCAGCCCGGCCCCAATAAAATCGCCCACCTGAATAAAGGCCACCTCGGCCAAGCCGGGGAACAATTTAAAGGCTGCCTGTTCGGTGCGGCCGCCGGTGGTGAACACCAGCCGTTTCTGGCCCTGGGCCCGGGCCACGTCGACCGCCTGCACCACGCTGGCCTTGAAGGCGGCGGTGGAGTAGGGCCGCACAATGCCGGTGGTTCCCAGAATGGAGATGCCCCCCACCAGCCCCAGCCGGGCGTTGAGGGTTTTCTTGGCCAGTTCTTCTCCACCGGGAACGGAGATTTCCACCCACAGGCCCGGCGGGCGGCGTTCCGGCGGGGCTTGGTTCCATTCATCCCGCACCATGTCGGTGATGTTCCGCCGGGGTACGGGGTTGATGGCGTGGGTGCCTACCTCCAGCCCCAGCCCAGGGCGGGTGACCAGGGCCACCCCTTGGCCGCCAGTCACCTGCACGCCGGGGGTGTGCCAGGGCCGCACCCGGGCCACCAGTTCCGCTCCGTGGGTCACGTCGGGGTCGTCTCCGGCGTCTTTCACCACGGCGCACTCGGCGGTTTTCCCCGTGAGATTGTTTTCTAGGCTATTGCTCTCCTGGCCGTCTTCATCCGGCGTGTTCACCCAGCCGCAGCGCGAAAGCGTAAACGTGACCGCCTGCCCGTTGGGCAGGGTGGTGGCAATGGTTTCAACGGGCTGCCCCAGCAGCAGCAGCCGGGCCGCGGCTTTGGCGGCGGCGGCGGCGCAGGCACCGGTGGTGAAGCCCGTTCGCAGTCCGCGTTTCTCTGCCATGGTGTTCTTAATCCGCCGGGTAAATCTCGTGAATGAAATGGTGGACTTCGTCCAGATCCCGCCAAAAGCGGGCGAAACCTTCCAGGTGATTGTCCAATTCCAACTCTACTTTTTTGGTGGTAATAAGCAGGGCCCGATAATAGGGAAGCTCTGCGTCTTCCGCGGGCATGGCGGCCACCTTTTCCTCCAGGGCCGCTAGGCTGGCCCCATAGGCGCTCTTTAGGCGGGCCAGGTCTCCGGCTTGGGTCAGGGCCTGGATGGGCCCAGGGTCGGTCAGCGCTTTCCCCAGTTCGGTTTCTTCGTGCTGGCGTTCCGCCGGGTCGTCCACACCCAGCACGTTCATCAGTCCAAGCCGCAGGGCGGTCAATTCATGGCAGGCCATAGGTTCTCTTGAAATAAGATTCTTTAGAAAAAATGTGTATACCGTTGTTCTTCGATGACTCCACCCCATTTATACTTCCCTTATCTCCTATTCTTTATATCTCCTCCATTCCTCCCTAACCCATGACCTGGTCCACCAGCCGCCCCACCAGCCGGTCCCCCACCAGGTGTTCCTCCACCAGGGTTCCGGCATCCTGCTCGCTTACCCCCCGGTACCAGACGCCATCGGGATACACCGCCACCGTGGGGCCTTCGCCGCAGCGGCCCATGCACCCGGCCCGGGTAACCAGAATCTCCCGCCCCTTGCCCAGGGACTTGATTTTATCCCGCAGGGCCCGCAGCAGCCGCAGGCTGCCCCGGCTGGCGCAGTCGGCGTTTCCGCACACCAGCACGTGGCGGTTCAACGGGCGGTGGGCATGGCGGGCTTGCCCGGCCAGGGCCTGGTGGGCGGCCCCATGGCGCAGGCTCCACAACAGGGCCTTCAGCCCCCCGGCCTCCCGGGCTTTGCCCGGCAGGGGTTCCCGGTATTGGCAGCTGCCGCAGGGAAGCACCGCCGTGCCAGCCAGGGCCCCCTCCACCCGCTGGGTGAGGACCCCCAGCAATGCCTCGTTAACCCCCAGGGGTTCCGCCACGGTGACCTGAATCCAGGGGTGGCGCTGGGCGAAGGCCTGGGCTTGTTCTCGCAAGCGTTCCACCAGCACCCCGCCGAACAGCATGTAGGGCACAACCACCAGCCGCCGGGGCCGCAGCCGGGCTGCCATGTCCATCACCTCTGGGGCCAGGGGGCGGGTGATGCCCATGTAGGCGGGGAGGGTCCACCCCAGGCCCCGGCCTTCGGTCATCAGCCGGGCGGCCTTGTGAAACTCTCCGTTGGCGTCGGGGTCGGAGGAGCCCCGCCCCACCACCACCACGGCGGTGTGGGGGGCGGCTTCGGGGGTGAAGGCCTGGGGGGCGGCGTCTTGCGCCCTGCGCCAAGCCAGTTCGGTCAGGGCTGGTTCAGCCCCCAGTTCTCGGGCCGCCAGCCAGGGGCGGGCGCCGGAGGACGGGCCGTGCTTTTCCAGGCCATCCAGGGCCAGCCCAATATCGTTCTTCACGTGCCCGGCCAAAAACAAAAACAGGGGCAGCACCACCACCGGTGGGTGGGCGCCCTCTTTGGCCAGAGAGGCCAGGGCTTCGGGGAGAGAGGGCCGGGCCATCTCCACAAAAGCGGGCACCACCCGCCAGGCGGGGTGCTTTTGGGCAAAGCCCTCCGCGGCGGCCAGAAACTCTCGGTTGGCGGAGTCTTCTCGGCTGCCATGGCCCAGAAGCACCACCCGCAGAGATTCCCCCGCGGAAGCGGACGGTGGAAAGGAAAGTGGGCGGGCGCTTAATGGCATTTCACTCCCACGCCATGGCGGACTTCGTGGAAAGTATCATGCAGCGTGGGGTTCTGGCTGAACAGCACGGCCCAGCCCGCCACAGTGAGCAGGGCTCCGATGGCCAGGGCGGTTTGCCAGGGATAAGCGCGTGTGGCAGACAGGGCCTGGAACAATTGGCGAGGCAATAGCGCAACGGGGGTGTTCATGGGGTCTCCTACCATGGGGGTGGGGGCCTGGGGCCAGGGAAAACAACGTGATGAAACATGTGCACAGGGCCACGCAGGCCTTTTGCTGTAAGCCAAATCAAAAAAGCTGTATCAAGCAGGGTCATTGGGGGCTTCGCCCCCATTCCCTCTATTCACAGCAAAAACCCTGGTGATGCAGATGTCTCGTATCTTGCTTGGGCATTCCCCTGAGCCATGCAATACCTTGGGTAAGACAAAGTCAGCGCCAGGGTAGAACCGTAAAAACAGGGAATCCCAAAGGGAAGAAAAAACAGGAGGGAAAACGGGGTGGGAGTGCCCCCAGGGGTGAACCTGGGAACAGTTGCCTGGGGGGGCGCCAAGCAAACAACACCAATCCGGCTTTCCTCCCAAATCCTCGGGGAGTTCCAGCCCAGCGCCCTCCAAAGGGTAGGTCTCCTGGCTCTTGGGTTTCAGACGCGGGATGGATTCCGGCGTCGTCCCCCGGCCGCCGCCTTCTCCGGCCTTTCACGGGCCGGACGGCTGCTCTCCGGCGGAAGGCCGGACAGCGTGGCGTGGGGTTCCCCAATCACAGTGGCGGGACCGCGCCGGATTCTCACCGGCTTCCCTGTTATGCCCTGACGGGCACCCCTGGAGGGTTTACAACAAAAGTTCTTTACAACGAAAGTTCAAGATAGATATCTGTATCTTTTTTTCAAAATTCCTTTTGCAATCTTTTGGATCGCTTCTTTTGGCCGAGATGTTCAACTGGGCTAAGCATGCAGCGAGTTAAACGATGGCCTGCAGAATCCCATTCTCTGAATGATTGAACCATGCGCTCGCAAGCCATGGCACAGTTGATCGGATTAAGCCCTGTCCGGTGCAGCCGACTCCGACGAGATGGCGGAGACATCCACCGCCTCCCAGGCTTCCCCCTGACCGGGAGGGATCAGGCCGACCTGGGCTTGCAGACCCAACACGGCTTGTTCCAAATGTTCGTTCAGCAGGTCTTTCCCCTGCTGGGTCAAACGGTCCATTCCATCCATGCAGCACCTCCGTGTGGCTGAATCGGATTGATTTCTTGGGTTGTCGGGGGAGTGTGAAAGTCCTTTTCCAACTCCTCCCCCCTACCCTACTCCAAACCGGGGCGGAAGAAAACAGGGGCTGATTTTATGGGGGGCTTGGCCCCCAGGCCCCCATGTTTACAGTCAAATGTTCTGGGCAAAATCCCTGATGGTTCCAAGGAGGCCAATTATGCAGAGGCCTGAAAGAATGATAATCTGAACGTATGGCCTATACGGTGAAAGAAATGTTTTACTCTCTTCAGGGAGAAGGCGCCCAGGCGGGGCGGGCGGCGGTGTTTTGCCGGTTTGCTGGCTGCAACCTATGGAGCGGGCGGGAAGCCGACCGGGCCAAGGCCATCTGCCGGGTGTGCGACACCGACTTTGTGGGAGACAACGGGCCGGGGGGCGGGCGGTTCCAAACCCCCCAAGAACTGGCCCTGGCCGTGGCGGCCCACTGGCCCCCGGACCCCCCAGAGGAACATGCCCTGTCGCCGGGGCTGAACCCCAGGCTGGTGGTGCTGACCGGCGGAGAGCCCTCGCTGCAAGTGGACCCGCCCCTGGTTCAGGCCCTGCACCAGCAGGGCTTTCGGGTGGCCCTGGAAACCAACGGCACCCTGCCAGCCCCTACGGGGGTAGACTGGGTGTGCGTGTCGCCCAAAACCGATGCCCCCCTGGCCCAAACCAGTGGAGATGAATTAAAATTGCTTTTTCCCCAACAGGGGCTGGACCCGGAGCATTTTTCTCGGCTGAACTTTCGGCACTTCTTTTTGCAGCCCATCGACAGCCCCCAGCGGGAAGAAAACACCCGGGCCGCCGTGGCCTTTTGCCTGGCCCACCCCCGCTGGCGGTTAAGCCTGCAAACCCACAAATATTTAGGCATTCCCTGATGGAGATCTATAAAGAATTCACGTTTGATTCGGCCCACCTGCTGCCCAACCTGCCAGAGGGGCACAAGTGCCGCCGCCTTCACGGCCATTCGTTTCGGGTGATCTTGTATGTGTCTGGCCCCCTGACCCCCAAGGAGGGATGGGTGATGGACTTTGCCGACCTGAAGAAAGCCTTCAAGCCGCTGTACGACCAGTTGGACCACCGCTACCTGAACGAGATTGAAGGGCTGGAAAACCCCACCAGCGAGGTGCTGGCCGTTTGGATTTGGCGAAGATTGAAACCCTCCCTGCCCCTGCTCAGCCGGGTGGAAGTGAAGGAAACCTGTACCTCTGGGTGCGTGTACGCGGGGGAGTGATGTGTTGTTTACTGGCAGCCCTCGATAAGTTGAACGGCTTCGATCTGCCCTCCGCGAAAAGAGGTGACTTTCCCCTCTGATGTTTCAAAAATAAACCAATAGTTAGGTTTGACTTCCACTCGTAAATATTTACCGATTTCGTCCAGGTAGGGGTGGGGGCTTTCTTGCACTCTTCCTGGATAGGCTTTCTTCACCTGTTCCTCGCTGTCTCCCACCCGGATTCCTTGTTGGTTTGGAATGGCGTTTGTATCCACATCAATCCGGCCAATTCGTCCATCCAAAATCATAAAACTGACTTCTGGCTTTGCGTGGGTTTGTGAATAGGGAGGGAAAGAAATATAGTGGCAGGAAATTTCATCTTCTCCCACGGGTTCCTCATCTGGAAGAAAGGTCACCCCGGTGGCTTTTGCCGCTTCTTCCGGGGTCATGCCCACCACCACAGGCCCCAGTCGGTCCACCTGCAACTTGTATTTCGCCCACCACTTGGTTTTCTCCCCCAGGGCGGGGGACAACCACACCACCAGGGGAATGATCAACACCAGGGCATAACGGCCATAACGAGGGAGATAACTCATGGCGGGGGCTCCAACAGGAAGGGGTGGAAATTCTTCTTTGTGTTAACACAGGGGTGCGCTGGGGGACAAGGCTGGGAGAGATGTTATGGAATTGACGATGTCCGGAGGAAGTTAGAGGATAAGGGAGGAATCAACATTCTTTTCCTCAAGTGATCTTCGAATTTCTACTTTAAGCGATCTTCCAGGAACCCCTATGCCCCAACTCTTGTACCAGGTAGATGCCTTCACCGACCAGCCCTTTAGCGGCAACCCCGCCGCGGTGTGCGTGCTGGAAGCCCCCCGCCCTGACGCCTGGATGCAGTCGGTGGCGATGGAAATGAACCTGAGCGAAACGGCTTTTGTGCTGCCCCAGGGAGCGGACTTTGGCTTGCGCTGGTTCACCCCCACCCAAGAGATAGCCCTGTGCGGCCACGCCACCCTGGCGGCGGCCCATGTGTTGTGGGAGCAAGGGATTCTGCCCCCAACCGCCGAGGCACGATTCCACACCCTAAGCGGGCTGTTGCGGGTGGCGCGCCAGGGGGCCTGGATGGAGATGGACTTCCCCCTGTGGGCCTCTCAGGAGGAACCCGCCCCGGCGGGGTTGGCCCAGGCCCTGGGGGCCCCCGTGTTGTGGTTTGGCCGCCACCAGGGGTTTGGCATGGCCCTGCTGGAAAACGCCCAGCGGGTGAAAGACCTGCGGCCCGACCTGAACCAGTTGCGCTCTCTGCCGTTGGAGGGGGTGGTCATCACCGCCGCCGGAGATGAGATGGGCTGCGACTTTGTGTCGCGGGTGTTTGCCCCCAACCTGGGGATAGACGAAGACCCGGTGACGGGCAGCACCCACTGCATGTTGACACCCTATTGGGCCGAACGCCTGGGCAAGACCGAACTGCTGGCTCGGCAGTTGTCTCGGCGGGGCGGGGTGCTGCGGGTGGCCCCCCAGGGGGAGCGGGTTCTGCTGCGGGGGCAGGCGGTGACCGTGATGCGGGCGGAATTGGTGTAAGGGTGGGGTGACGGAACAGGCCGTGGGGTGGATGGTGCCTTCACGGGTTGATCGCAGTGCCTTTCATGGCAGGAGGTCCCGTGGCCAGGAAACCCCAGTCTTCTCGTTTGAAACCGAAGGCGCAGGTCTCGTCTAAACGTTCCTCGAAACATTCCCCCACGAAAACGCCCGGTTCGGCTCAGGCTGGCGGGGTGGATTACGATGTGGATTACATCGTGATCGGTTCTGGTTTTGGCGGGGCCGTGGCGGCCCTGCGGCTGGCCCAGAAGGGCTGGCGGGTGGTGGTGTTGGAAAAGGGCGACCGCTATGCCCCGACGGACCTTCCCGCCACCAACTGGAACCTGCGGCGGTGGCTGTGGGCGCCGCGCCTGGGTTTGCGGGGCATCTTGCGGATCACCCCCTTGCGGCATGTGCTGTCGTTGGGGGGTGCCGGGGTGGGGGGCGGTTCCCTGGTGTATGCGGCGGTGCTGATGGAACCGGGCGATGAATTCTTTCAGCACCCGGTCTGGGCCAAGCTGGCTCCCTGGCGCAAAGAACTAGCCCCCCACTACGCTGCTGCCAGAGCTATGCTGGGGGTGGCGGTTACACCCCGGTTGGCGGAGGGAGATGAATTGTTGCGAAAACTGGCCCGCCAAGACGGCCTGGAGAAAGGCTTTGCCCCCAACCCGGTGGGCATTTATTTTGGCCCCCCGGGCAAAACGGTGAAAGACCCGTACTTTGGAGGAAAGGGCCCCCACCGCGCTGGCTGTACATTTTGCGGGGCCTGCATGGTGGGCTGCCGGGTGGGGGCCAAAAACTCCCTCGACAAAAACTATCTTCACCTGGCCGAAAGGCTGGGGGTGGTGATTCTCCCTGGGCGGGAAGCGGTGGGCCTGGGGCCGTTGGCGGGGCCAACCCCCCAGACCAGCCGGGGGCAGTTTGGCTGGGCGGTGACCCACCGTTCTTCGCGGGGCCCGCTGCCGGGGCTGAACCGGAAAGAAACCCTCACCGCTCGAGGGGTGGTGACCGCGGGGGGAGTGATTGGAACCCTGAAGCTGCTGCTGGCCATGGGTCGTGGGCCTCTCGCCGGGTTGTCGCCCCGGCTGGGGCAGGGGTTGCTCACCAACAACGAAAGCCTGCTGGGGGTTACCCACTGGCGGGGGAACCTGGATTGCTCCCAGGGGGTGGCCATTGGGGCCACTTTGCGGCTGGATGCCTCGACCACCTTGCAGGCGGTGCGCTACCCCAGGGGATCGGGGTTTTGGCGGGTGTTGGCGTGGCCCTTGGCCACCAGCCCCTGGCTGGCGGTGCGCTTGGCGCAATTGGGTCTGCAGTGGCTGCGGCACCCCTGGGCCAACCTGCGGGCCCTGCTGGTGTGGGATTGGGCACGGCGCACGCAGATTTTGATGACCATGCGGACCCTGCACTCCACCCTTCACGCCCGGCTGGGGTGGTTTGGATTGTCCAGTCGGCTGGGGTCTGGGCCTGCGCCCACCCCCTTCATGCCGGTGGCTTATGCCATGGCCGGGCGGTTTGCCCGGCTGTCTGGCGGGCAGCCGGGGGCCCTGATTTCAGAGACCCTGCTGGGGATGTCCACCACCGCTCACCTGATGGGGGGTGCCGCCATCGGCGGGTCCCCCAACACCGGGGTGGTGGACCACCGCCTGCGGGTGTTTGGCTACGACAACCTGTGGGTGTGCGACGGCTCGGTGATCCCGGCCAATCCGGGGGTAAATCCCTCCCTCACCATCGCCGCCTTGGCGGAGCGGGCCATGGCCCTGGTGGAAAAAAAGGAGCAGGAGGATTATCCCTGAGCCAGCGTCCGGCCGGGCATTCCTCAAAAAACACCCCTCCCCTGCCCGCTGTGGGGGCATCCCCTTCGTGGAGGATACCGTTACGGCGATACATGCTCTACGACGGTCTTCTTAGGCCCAGGGAATTTCGATCTGCCGTAACGGTGTCCCATACAGCTCTTTTACTACATTTCCAAGACACAAGGGGAAATGAATCGAAGCCGAAGGTTTATTATTTGCTTCCGTCCGGCTTCATACACTGAACAGATTCTATTCTCCATCCTTCGGCTTAAGACGTATTTTCCCTCCACGATGGGGAGGGACAGCCGCCTGAAAGGCGGCAGGGAGGGGTGATTTAACGGATAAATCGAATCGCCGATGGCTTCAAGTATGGGGTGGGGTGCTGTTGGGAGGGCCAGTCCTAAGAACCAGGGAAACCAGGAGGATTATCCCTGCCCCAACACCCGGCCGGGCAGACGAATGGTGAAGGTGGAGCCTTCGTTGACCCGGCTTTCCACCGCGGCACTGCCCCCATGGGCCTGGGCGATGTGCTTCACGATGGCCAACCCCAGACCAGTGCCCCCCATCTGGCGGCTGCGGGCTTTGTCTACCCGGTAGAACCGCTCGAACAGGCGCTCCAGGTGTTCTGGAGAAATGCCCGGTCCCTGGTCGGCCACCCACAACGCCAAGCCCCCCGGCGCCTTGGCCCCCCCCACCGTGACTTGGGTATGTTCGCCGCTATACTTCACGGCGTTGTCGATCAGGTTCACCATGGCTTGTTCCACCAGGTGGGGGTTCAGCACGGCGGTCAACTCGGCGGGGCAGTCCAACTCCAATTGAATGTGTTTGGCCTGGGCCCGCAGGCGGCAGTCGGCCATGGCAAACTCCAGCAGTTCGGCAATCCGCACCGTTTCCAAAGCCAGCCGTTTTTCCTCCTCGGCCTCTAGCCGCGACAAAAACAACAGGTCATCCACGATGGTCTCTAGCCGCTGCGATTGGCGGTGGAGGATATCGAGAAAGCGCCCGGCGTTTTCCGGCAGATCGCCGTCGGCCAGGGCTTCTACTCCGCCCCGGATGGCGTGAATGGGGGTTTTGAGTTCGTGAGACACGTTGGCCACGAAATCTCGGCGGATGGTTTCCAGGCGTTCCACTTGGCGAAGGCGTTCGGCCAGGTCGTGGGCCATGCGGTTCAGCGAGGCCGCCAGTTGAATAAATTCTGGGGGCCAGCGGCTGTGTTCCAGCAGAATGGCTTTTTCTCCCTGGGCCAGCCGCTGGGCTCCATGGCGGATTTCTTCCAGGGGGGCCAGGATGCGGCGGGAGGCCCACAGGCTGAGCAGGGCGGCGGCCAGCACCACCCCCAGGGCGGCCCCCCCCACCCCCATGGTGATCTGGCGCACGATGTGATCCACGCTGTCCAGGGGCAGGGCCAGCCGGGCCACCCCCACCCGCCGCCCCCCGTGCCACAGGGGCAGGGCGGTGTACACCATGTCTTTGTCCAGGGTGCGGCTGGGGCGCACCACCCGGCCCACGCCGGAACTCAGGGCTTGGGCCACCTCCGGGCGGTCCAGGTGGTTGTCCATGCGGGCAGGGTCACCTTCCGAGTCGGCGGTGACCGTGCCGTCTGGTCGCATCAGGGTAATCCGCACCCCCGCTTCTTGGCCCAACTGCTTGACCAACTGATCCAAAGCCGCAACGTTGGGGGATTCCATCAGGGGGGCGACCCGCTCGGCCACCAGCCGGTTGCGCGACAACAGCGCCAGGGTGAGTTCTTCGATGTCGTTGGTTCGCACCACATGGCTGGAATAGGCCAAAATCATCCCCAGGCTGGTGAGGGACACCGCCAGAAAGGTGAGAAACAGCCGCCCCAGGAACCCCACGCGCAAGGTCATGGGGTTTCTTCCCGCTGGTCATGGAAGCGGTAGCCCACCCCCCGCACGGTTTCGATCAGGTCTCCCGCCGCTTCCAGCTTGCGCCGCAGGCCCACGATCTGCACGTCCACCGAGCGGTCGGTGACGGGGTAGCCCTGGCCGCGGATGCCGTCCACGATTTTTCCCCGGCTGAACACCCATCCTGGGCGACGGGCCAGCAGGTGCAGCACGTCAAATTCGGTTTGGGTTAGCTCCACCGGGCGGCCCGCCACCGTGACCTCGCGGCGGCCGGGGTGAATGCGAATGCCCGCCACCTCTAGGGGCTCGCTTTCTTCAGGCATGGGGGTATCTTTACGGCGCAGCACCGCCCGCACCCGGGCGGTTAACACCCGGTGGCTGAAGGGCTTGGGAATGTAATCATCGGCCCCCACCTCCAGCCCGGCCACCACGTCGGCTTCCTCTCCCTTGGCGGTCACCATCACAATGGGCACGCCGCGGGTAGCCGGGTCGGCCCGCAGGCGGCGGCAGACCTCCAGGCCGTCCATGCCGGGCAGCATTAGGTCCAGCAAAATCAGGTCCGGGGGAAAGGCCCGTGCTTTTTCCAGGGCTTTCTCTCCATTGCCCGCCTTTTCCACCCGAAAGCCCTCTCGGGTGAGGTTGTATTCCATCAGTTCCACCAAATCGTCTTCGTCTTCCACCAGCAGAATGGTTTCCTGTGCCATGGGTTTCCTTGGGGAGAAAAAAAACGGTTCCAACTCCGCGCGGGGCAGGGCTGGAACCGTGGGAACATCTGCCTTGAAACAGGCTTACCGTTACTTCACCAATTTGGCCAGTTCCTTTTCGGCCAGGGGGGCAGGCAGCGGCAAGAAGCCGTCGCGGATGGCCACGGCTTGGCCTTCCCGGCTCAGCACGAACCGCAGAAATTCGGTTTCCAGGGGGGGCAGGGGTTTCCCCGGGGGTTTGGCCACGTAAATGTACAACATGCGCCCCATGGGGTATTTGCCATTCAACACGTTGTTATAGGTTCCGGCCACGGGGACGGCGCCTTTTTTGGGGGCCATCTTCAACATTTTCACCTGAGAGGTGACGTAGCCCATGCCAGAGTAACCAATGGCGGTGGGGTCTCCGCCCACGCCCATGACTACCGAGGAGGAACCGGGCTGCTCTTTCACCGTGTCTCGGAAGTCGCCCTTTTTCAGCACGTGTTCTTTAAAGAACCCATAGGTGCCCGAGGCCGAGTTGCGGCCGTACAGGCTTAGCGGCCGGGAACTCCAGGTGCCGGTCAGGCCCAGTTGACCCCATTGGGTAATGTCTGGGCCGCCGGATTTGCGGGTTTTGGAGAAGATTCCATCCACCTCATCCAAGGTGATGGAGTCGAGGGGGTTGTCTTTGTTCACGAACACCGCCAGGGCGTCCAGCGAAACCCCGATGGCGGTGGGCTTGTAGCCGTGCCGGGCTTCGAAGGCCTGGATTTCTTCGTCTTTCATGGGGCGGCTCATGGGTCCCAGTTGGGCGGTGTTTTGGGCCAGGGCCGGCGGGGCGGTGCTCGATCCCTTGCCTTCCACCTGAATATGCACGTTGGGGTAGCGCTTGCTGAATTCTTCGCTCCACAGGGTCATCATGTTGTTCAGGGTGTCGGACCCCACGGCGTTCAGGTTGCCAGACACGCCGCTGGTGGTTTTGTAAGGCTTCAGCTTGGGGTCTACTTTGATTTCTTGGGCCTGGGCTTGGGGGGCCGTGGCGGCCCAACCAGCCAGCAGCAATGCCGCGCAGCCTTTGATCAGCCTGGAATAAATGGATGGGAGAGTCATGAACAATTCCAAAAGAGTTGAACATCAACGGGCCCACCCAGGCATCGCCCAAGTGGCCGGGAAAGAACTGCCGGGGTTTCCCCCGGCAGATTCATGGTTGAATGATCTCCCGGTTGTGTTCAACGGTGATGGGGAAATTGTGAAAAGTTGGTTAAATACGCACGGCGGTTAAAAATGCAGCGTGGCCTGAACTTGCAGGGCCGTGTAGGAATAAGACGATCCGACCTTGCCGATGGCCGCCGTGCTGCCGGCCCCCAGGTTGCCCATCAACAGGTTGAACCCAAAGCGGGCATTGGGGCCGCTGACATAATAGTTCCCGCCCAGGGTCAGGTAAGTGTCATTGTTTTTTGGCAACGCAGTGTTGGTGCTGTTGCTTTCAACCCGCAGGGCGCCCTCAAAGGATTCACCAAACAGGTAGCCTCCTTGCAGGTAATAACCCGTGGGGGTGGAGGCGACACCTCCGGGGGGGGTGGTGGTTGCGCTAAGATACTCAAACTGAATGGAGAAGGGGCCGCTGTGGTGATAGGCATCCAGCCCCATCAGTTGATAGCTGGTACCCACGATGGCGGGATACGTGGCTACGTTCGATTGGGTCGCCACGCTTAACCCGAACACGGTGTGATCCCCCCGGCCCATGTGCAGTTCGCTGGGGGATTTTTCCGGGTTCAGATGAAAAGCCCCCCGCAGGGCGATCATGGGCTGCCCATGTTGGTTAGCGCCAATCATCCCATCCCCCAACCCCACCCGATACTCAAAGGACTCGCTGAAGGCTCCCCGCAATTGCAGGTGGGCGGGGTATTTATCGTTGGCAACGGGGGAAAAATACTGCATGGCGGCGGCCACCGAAAAGGGGCGCTCGATGAGCAGCATGTTTTCTTCCCGCACCTGGCTATTGCGGCCAATAGGCATTCGGGTCCGGCCCATGCGCAGGGCAGTACTGTCGCCCAGCTTCCAATCCACATAGGCTTCTTCGGTTTGCAAAATGATCGTTCCACCCGTTACACGGCTCAGGTTTTCATCGCCGAAATCCCAGCGGAAGGTGAAGTCCCGGGAAAACTGCCCGGTGAGGGACACCCGAGCATGGCGCAAGTACACATCCAGGCCGCTCCACTGACTTGTGACACCCAGAGGAACATTGGTATTGGTCAGGCCGCTTTCGCCATAGTCTAAGCGGGGTTGCAGCAACACGCCCAGGCGGATTTCCGCTTCGCCGGAGCTGCCCAACTTGATCCCCGACTCCTCCTCGTTGCCATCCATAGACAACTTGGCGGCCCAAGTAGGAGACGCCAACCCCGCCATGACCACTGCCCCACAAATGACTCCCCACGAAATTCGTTGAACAAGGGTAGCCCATTGAATGAAACGGACTGCCAACATACCGTTCTCCAAGATGAAGTGTGAATAAAACCAGGGTTCTGCCCTGGGCCCTCCGGCGGGAAGAAGCCCGCCCCCCTGAAGCCTTGATATTCTAACACGGGTTTTTACAAAGTGCTTCTTTCCCTTACCCACGGAACGGATGAATAGATGAACCGGAGGATTCGAGTTACGGGGTGTTTTGCCCCTCCACCTAAAAATAGAAAACCAGTTGACCGTTTTCCGGGAGGGAGGGTCCAGGAAGCGGCCAACTGGTTTTCAGGTTTACTGACCGGGGAGGCCCCGTTTACTTCGTCATGACGTAAACAGCCCTGCCGGTGGCGTCTGCGGCGGTTGCGGTGACCTTGATGTAGGCGCTCGTTCCCGCGACCGTGACGTTGAAGGAACAGACACCAAGAGAACAGGTTCCCCACGGCGTGACATAGCCCGTGTCAGAGTACACCAAAAGGTTAGCCGCGGTGGTCACCAGGGTTCCCGTGGCGTCATACAGGGCCGCGGTATGGGTGCCCGTGGATGTAAAGGTAAATTTATAGTAACTGCTTCCGGTGCCGTTGGGGCCCACTTCGCTGGCCGACACCACGTTGATGAAAGGAATCACAACGGGTGCCGCAACGGTTCCCTGGCTGATGTATGGAGACTTTATCGTGAAGGGGGTGGCGGTTACGCCAATCACTTTCACCCAGCTCCAGCCAGTATTGGTTGCGGTGCAGGTATCCGCCGTCACGCCGGTATTGGCCGTACATGCCCCCATGTTGGAGGTAATGTTGGCGTCCGTGGTCAGCCCGTTCAGAGTAATGGTATGGGGCACACTAACGGTGTGGTTGATGATGTAATATAGATTGCCGTTCAGGGCAACGGAACCGGCAAGCGCCACGCCTTGGGTTAAGGTGCCCGAGGAGGGTCCGTTCCACAGCGTATAGCCGGTGGTCCCTGCGGGGCTGACCAGCAAATACACCGTGGTGGCTGCGGAGATGGAGAACACGCATCCGGCGGGCAGAGTGGCCGTGCGGCAGGTGCCCGTGGGTTGCGTTAGCTTACGGTCTAGGTAGGCACCCACAAAGGCGTTGCTTTCGATGACATAGGCTCCTGCCGCGGGGAACGTGACGGCGTAATAATACAACCCGTTCGCCACGCTAGTGGTTGGGGCCACCTGGGTGTTGTAGGTCCATACGGGGGCGTCCACCGTCAAGACGGTGTTGCCCGCCACCCCCGCCGTAGCGGTGATGGTCCAGGTGTTTCCCAGGGGGGCAAATTGGCCCACCGTGGCCAATCCACCCGCGGAAAGGGTGACATCGGGGCTCATTCCCGTAATGCTCCAGGTCGCGGTAGCGGTCAGGTTGGCTGTGGTGGCGTCAGAGTAGTTCCCCGTGGCGGTGAACTGCTGGGTGGCGCCCCCCACCACAAACGGATTGGCCGGGGTAACGCTTACGCTGACCAAGTTGGGGTTGCCCACCGTGAGGGTGGTCGTGCCCGTGATGCCCCCACTTACCGCGGAGATGACGGACGTTCCGCCAATGGTTCCTCCATTCACCGCCGTGGCCAACCCGCCGCTGGCCCCGTTGAGAATGGTGGCGTTGGTGGTGGTGGCGCTGCTCCAGGTGGCCACGGCGCTTAGGTTGGCCGTGGTGGCATCTGAGTAGTTCCCCGTGGCGGTGAATTGCTGGGTGGTGCCCCTGGGCACGGTGGGGTTGGCCGGGGTCACCACGATGCTAACCAAGTTGGGGTTGCCCACGGTGAGGATCGTGGAGCCGGTAACACCCCCGCTTACCGCCTGGATAACGGACGTTCCGCCAATGGTGCCCCCGTTCACCGCGGTGAACACCGCCGTGTTGTTCACGCCGGAGGTGAATGTGGCGTTGGTGGTGGTGACGCTGGTCCAGGTGATGGCGCCCAGGGTGGCGGCGGTGCCGTCGCTCATGGTGCCCGTGGCGGTGAACTGCTGGGTGGTGCCTCTGGGCACGGTGGGGTTGGCCGGGGTAACGGCGATGCTGGCCAGCACGGCGGCCCCTACCGTCAGGGTGGTGGTACCCGTGATGCCCCCGCTCACCGCCGAGATGACGGACGTTCCGCCAACGGTGCCCCCGTTCACCGCCGTGGCCAAGCCCCCAGCGGTAATGGTGGCGTTGGTGGTGGTGGCGCTGCTCCAGGTGACAGCGGCGGCACCAAAGGCTCCCGCGGAGGTCAGGTTGGCCGTGTTGGCGTCAGAGAACGTTCCCGTGGCGGTAAACTGCTGGGTTTTGCCCCTGGCCACGGTGGGGTTGGCCGGGGTAACGGCAATGCTGACCAAGTTGGGGTTGCCCACCGTGAGGGTGGCGGTACCGGTAATGCCCCCGTTGGTGGCAGAGATGAGGGAGGTCCCGGAGAGCGTTGCGTTGTTCGGCACGGCAGCCAGCCCGGTTGCCGCCCCAATGATGGCGTTGGCGGTGGTGCCGCTGCTCCAGCTAGACGAACCGGTCAGGTTGGCCGTGGTGGCATCAGAGTAATTCCCCGTGGCGGTGAATTGGCTGCTGGTGCCCCGCGGAACGGTGAGGTTGGCTGCGGTGACGGTGATGCTGACCAAGTTGGGATTGCCCACGGTTAAAGTTGAGGTGGCGGTAATCCCCCCAACGGTAGCCGTGATGACGGACGTTCCGCCGATGGTTCCACTGTTAATGGCCGTGGCCAAGCCTGTGCTGGTGTTGATGGTGAAGTTGAAGCCGTTTCCGCTGCTCCAAGTCACTCCGTTGGTGACGTCCACCGTGGAACCATCTGAATATTGACCCGTGGCGGTCAGTTGCTGAGTGGCACCCCGGGGGACAGTGGGGTTGACGGGAGTAATGGAAATGCTGACCAGGGAGACAGGTTGTGGTGTGCCGCCGCCACCCCCACCGCAAGAAGCCAAGGGCAAGAGCAACAACACCGCCGAAATTTTCATCCAGGTACGCATGATGGGCTCCCTTTATTTTATAGGTTTACGTTTGTGTCGCTTGACCATGGGATGATCTTCCCCCATTTGGTGTCACAATATATCGTCATCAAAATCTCAACGCAATGGCGAAAATGCTAAAAATTTAGCAAAAATGTCAGTGGATTTGATGTCCCGTCATTCAAACAACCCATTTTATGACGTCTTGCTTGGGCGGCCTAAAAAAACATAGAATTTATGATGTTGCGACATGTTGTTTTATTTGCTTTCTCACGAAAGATGCGACAAGGATAAGCGGGAACTTTTTTGGGGGGGGTAAAATATTGTTTCAGATGAGAAAGACAGTATGACGGGAGGAAAACCGATTGACCTGCGGGGTTACTCCCGCGTGGGCATTATGCTGGCCAGCCGAGTTCTAGCGCGAATGGGGGTGGATCTCTCACCCTTGTTTCAACAACTCCATTTGTTACCGTTGGAGAACTTGTCCACCATGATGGGGGTTCCCCCCTTCGCGGAGGATGCGTTTTATCAACTCGCCATCCGTTTGTCGAAAGACCCGGCGATTTGCCTGAGGCTGGGGGAGTACGTTTTAAAAGAAGACCTGGGGTTGATGTATTCCTATGTGTCGGCGTATCCAACCTTGTTGGAGGGGCTAAAGACCGGAGAATTATGGCGGCAAATCAACGATTGCGAAGTGCGGTTTGTGGAACAGAAAGATGTGACCCGTCTGGAATGGCACCCCATCCACCCGCTCATGTGGACCCATGGCATGGCCATGGCGCGCGTAAGCGTGTGCTACCAAATGATGGGCTACATGACAGGGAAACCCGTGTCTTTGGTGGCGGTCCATTTCCGCCAGCCCCAACCTGCCTACCATGCCTCGTGCGAGGAACGCTTTGGGGCGCCGGTTTTGTGGGGCCAGCCTGTCGATGCCCTGGTGTTAACCCATAAGCAGTGGAACCAACCGCTCCCCCAGGTCGACCCAGGGCAGATTCTGGCGTTGAAACCCCATGTGGACTCTCTGCTGCAACCGCCCCCCCTGTTGCCCTGGGCCCAACAAGCCGAGCTTGTCATATGCCAAACCATTTCCCAAGAAGCGTGCACGTTGGAAAACACGGCGAAACATCTTAACCTTAAGCCCAGCGCCCTGCGGTATTTTTTAAAGCAAGAAGGAACCTCGTTCATGAGAATCTTGTCGGGCTTTCGGCGGAAGGTCTGCCAGGAGAAATTACGGGATGGCTGGACTTTGGATCAAATTTCTCCCCTGTTGGGCTATCAAGATTCTCGCCAGTTGCACCGCGCCAAGAAGGTCTGGGAAGTCCACCCCGATGAGGTTTGACGGAAAATCCGCGGTTTGTGCGGGCTTGAATCCCCCCTGTTATCCTCCGCTTCCAAATGTGGTAACCTGAATGTTCATCTTTAGTTTTATAGATTCCCCAACTCACCCTGCGATTCATGGACGAACAAAACAAACCGGGGGAAAACGCCCAGAGCAATGTCATTTCTTTGGATTCCCGCCGCAAGGAGCGGAAAAAGAAGGAAGCGGAACAAACCGCCGAGTTCCCGCCGGAAACCCTTCACACCCCCCATGCTGAAAACCTGGAGGCCATTCCCGCCAAGCTGACTTGGCTGTATTGCCCCGTGTGCGACACCCTGGAATACACCGAACTGGTGATGGAAGGGGGGCGGATGCACAAGTGCGGAACGGTGGTGCAGGAACAAGTGATCGACATCGACGTGCGGGCCGAGGCCACCCTGGCCCTGGCCAATCTGGAGCGGGCGAAGATTATGCAGGCGTATTTAGACAAAACCCGCGCCGCCTTTGAGGAATACCTGAACCGCCTGACCCTGATGGCTGGGTCCGTGCCAAGTCCCTACCCCCTTACGCCCGACGTGATGAAACACTTGGCCGTGGCCGAAATTGACCCCTTTGGCATGATGGTGCCAGAAGTGTTGCACGAACCCCGCCGCCGCTTTCCCAAGCCCGATAAGGAGAAATAACCCCCATGACCCTCACCTTTGAGCGGCTGGCCGTGGATGGCCAAGCCCGGCTGGGGCGGGTGTCTACCCCTCAGGGCACCATCTCCACCCCGGTGTTCATGCCGGTGGCCACCCAGGGGGCCCTGAAGGCCCTGCCGCCGGAATGGGCCGCCGAGTCTGGCGCCCAGGCCCTGCTGGCCAACGCCTACCACCTGCACCTGAAACCAGGGGAAGGTTTGGTGGAAAGCCTGGGGGGGCTGCACAAGTTCATGAACTGGCCTGGGCATATCATCACCGACAGCGGGGGCTACCAGGTGTTTTCTCTGCCCGACCGGCAGATTACCGAGGAGGGCGCGCGGTTCCGCGTGGGCAAGAAAGGCCAGCCAGAATTGTTCACCCCAGAACTGTCCATGGCCATTCAGCGCCGCCTGGGGGCCGACATCATCATGGCCTTTGATGAGTGCGTGGCCTACCCCACCCCCTACAACTACGCCAAGCAGGCCATGGAGCGCACCCTGCGCTGGTTGGAGCGCAGCCGCCAAGCTTGGCAGAGCGAGGGGACCCCAGAGAAACAAGCCTTGTTCGGCATTGTGCAGGGTTCTACTTTTGCTGACTTGCGAAAAGAAAGCGCCCTGGCCACGGCGGCCCTGAACCTGCCCGGCATTGCCGTGGGGGGGTTGAGCGTGGGTGAAGGGCTGGAAGTGATGACCGAGGTGTTGGGATATACCATGCCCTATCTGCCAGAAGACCGCCCCCGCTATTTAATGGGGGTGGGGCTGCCAGAAGACGTGTTGGCGGCGGTGGAGGCGGGGGTGGACATGATGGACTGCGTGATTCCCACCAAATACGCCCGGGCGGGGGTGGTGTTTACCCGGGTGGGGCGCATGCGGCTGGATAACGCCGAATATCGCAAGGATAAATTCCCCCTGGATACCGCCTGCGGCTGCCCGGCCTGCACCCATTATTCACGGGCTTACCTGCACCATTTGTTTCAAGCGGGGGAAATTCTGGGCCACATGCTGGCCTCGCTGCACAACGTGCGGTTTTACATGGACTTGATGACGGGGGCCAGAGAGGCCATTGCCCAGGGCCGGTTCGCCGCCTACAAGCGGGATTTTTTGGAGGTGTACCAGCGCCGCGACAAAAAGAACAAACGGGTGGGCTAACCGTTGTCGGCGTCTTTCAGCCGATACACCGGGGGAATCTGCTGGATGGAATCCACCGACACGTTCAGGTTTTTCAGCAGCCCGTTCTTCAGCCCGTAAATCCACCCGTGCACCGAGATTTCCTGCCCCCGCTCCCAGGCGCCCTGCACAATGTTGGTGCGGCAAACGTTCTGCACCTGTTCCATCACGTTCAGTTCGCACAGTTTATCCACCCGTTCTTCTTCTCCTCCGGCTTGGTGCACTTCTTGGCGGCGCAGGTGGTAAATGTCTTTGATGTGCCGCAGCCAGTAGTCGGAAAGCCCCAGGGTTTCGTTGCCCATGGCCCGCATCACCCCTCCGCAGCCATAATGCCCGCACACGATAATGTGCCGCACCTTCAGCACCTCTACCCCAAACTGCAGCACCGACAGGCAGTTCAAGTCGGACGGAATGACAATGTTGGCCACGTTGCGGTGAACGAACAGCTCCCCCGGCATCAGGTCCACGATTTCATTGGCCGGCACCCGGCTGTCGGCGCAGCCAATCCACAGGTATTGGGGGCTTTGCTGGCTGGACAGGGTTTTGAAAAACAGGGGATCTTTGGCCGTGATGTTTGCGGCCCATTTTCGGTTTTTTTCAAACAGGTGGTCCAGTTCCGTCATGGCATGGCCGTTTGAAGGGGGTGAACGTCCATCATGGGTACGTTTTGTTAACGTAGCATATTCCCTGGGGGAGTTGTCATCTCAAACACCCTTGCCCATCGAAAGCCATTCGGCCAGCAGGCTGCGCCAGCCCTCCCGCTCTGCCTGGGGGGTAACCTGGGGGGCCAGGCGGGCCATGGCCGCCCGCAGGGCCCCCAGGAATGCCGGGTCGCCTTCAGCCCGCTCCAACAAACCCGCCAGGGCCTGGGTGTCTTCCAGGGGAAACAACCCCGGATAGTCCTCTCCCAGCAGCCCCAGGTTGCCCTCCACCGCCGAGGCCAGCACTGGCAGCCCCACCACGGCGGCTTCGGACAGCACGTTGGCCCCCCCTTCCATGCGGGAAGATAACACCAGCAGGTCAGCCTGGGCCATGCGTCGCAGGATCTCCCGGTGGGGATAGGTTCCCAGCCAAACGTAGCGGGGGTTGGCGGTTTCTTCTGTCCGGGCGGCCTGGGCCATGCCGGGGGCAATGGCCCGGCCCAACTGCCACACCCGAATCCGAGACGCCGCGGGGAGCAGGCGGGCCGCCAGGGCGGCCCGGAAGGGGTCCTTCTCTGGCCGCAGGTGCCCCACCACCAGCACATCAAACGAATCGGCAGGGGACCCCGGCAAGGCTGAGCGATGAAATTCTGAAGAGTGTGTTAGAGAACCGGCGGGGCCGGGCTGAGCCGACTGCAGGATTACCCGCAGCTTGGGACGGTTCTCTGCTGGAAGACGCCGCTCCGCTAGGCGGTTCAGGGCCACCAGCCGCCCCGCCAGGGCCAGGGATTCCAACGCCTGGGGGTTGTTCGGCAGGTCCTGGTACAGGTCGGTTCCAGTCAGGGCCACCAGCAGGGGGCGGCCAGGGCACTGGGCCGCCCAGCGGGCCACTGAGGAATGGCTCTTGCGGGCGTGGAGGGCAATCAGCAGGTCAGCGGGCTGGCCCTCCCACGTTTGGGCCACCTTTACCCGCCAGCCCAGCCCCCGCAAAATGCCCGCCCAGCGGTTGGCGGTGACCCGGTTGCCCAGGCGGCTGCCCGCCGGGGCCGGGGTAACGATAAACGCCAGGGGTTTTTTCATCGCTTGAAACCTGGATTCAAATCCGTTCAAAAGAATGTACCCCGGCGCCGGGTGGTCGCCATCTCCTCGCTCTCTATCTTCCGATTGCAATACTTTAGATCATCATCTGGGGGGCTTTGCCCCCCGGTCTCGCTTTTCACGGAAAAACACGGGTTATGTTGCGGCTTCATCTTTGGTTTTGAATCTTCATTTTACCCATGTTCCGTTCGCAACCTCTCAATCACAAAGGGCAGGTGCGAAAGCCCGCCAGCACGTCCCGGCGGTCGGGCAGATAGAAGTTTCTCCAACCCGTGCGGATGGTGCGGGGAGCGGTGGCCCAGCAGCCGCCCTTCAACACCTTGCGATAGCCAAACCAGGGGGCGGAGTATTCCCGGTAGGGGCCGGTGACAAAACCAGGAAAGGGATAAAACGCATCGGCGGTCCACTCCCACACGTTGCCGATCATCTGGCGGCAGCCATGGGGGCTGTCGCCCTCTGGGTGGGCGGCCACGTCCACCGCCCAGCCAGCTTGGTGGTTCAGGTTGGCGGTGGCTACCGTTGGGGGCGTGTTCCCCCAGGGGTAGGTGTTCCTGGGGGCCAGTTGGCCCGGAGGGTTCGTGAGCGGTGAGTTAGAGGGTGATGGATTGGAAGTCTGCGGCTCTGGCGGGCTGGCCGCCAGCTCCCATTCGGCCTCGGTGGGCAGGCGCCGGCCAGCCCAGCGGCACCAGGCTTCGGCCTCGAACCAGTTCACAAACATCACCGGCTGATGGGGAGCCAGGGGCACCCATTGGTTAAACCGGCGCATGGCCCAGCGCCCCGGCCCTTCCCGGCGCCAGTGCAGGGGCTGCCCTGCCCCCACCCGGTGGCGCCAGTTCCACCCGGCCAAGGACCAATGCTGTTCTTGGTCGTAGCCCCCCGCCTCTACAAATTCTAAAAACTGTTCGTTGGTCACCGGGGCCCGGGCGATGGAAAAGGGCGCCACCCGCACCGGATGGGCCCATTGCTCGTTGTCGAACACAAAGGGTTCTGCTGGCCGGGCCCCCAGCCAAAACTTTTCGCGGCCCTCCACCGGCACGTCTCCCGGCCAGGGGCCGGCGGCTGGGGGTTCGTGGGCCTTGGGCACATCGGTAATCAGGGGGGCGGGGTAGCCCAGGGTCTGGCGGGTGTAGGTGTAGGCCTCGATATGCATGTCTTCATGAAACACCGCCAGCCGGTGCAGGAAGGTGGCCCGCTCGTCGGGTTCGGATTGGGCCAGGGCGGCCAACTCTCCCTCCAGCACTTCGTTCACATAGGCCAGGGTGTCTTCCGGCGAGGGGAGGGGGATGGACCAGCGGGTGGCGTGGTGGGTCTCAAACGAGTCGTACAGCCTGTCCCCATCGGGCCGCAGGGGGGGCAGCCCCCGCAGCACTTGGCGGGTCCATTTTTCGTGGAACCAGGCCACATGGCCCATTTCCCACAGCATGGGGTTCACCGTGTCTAGCTGGGGGCCCATCATTTCTCGGTATGTGAGCCCCGCTGTCAGGTCTCGGGAACGGCGGTAGGCGCTTTTCACCCAGGCTTGGAGTTCTTCTCCCCGAGTGGTCTTGCTAGCCATGAACGGGGGAAGGCCCGGCTGGGCAAGAGACTTGTTTGGAGGGAGATCAGCCATGGGGGTCAGCGCTTCCGGGTGGGGGGAGATTTCCTGGAGGCAGGTTGTTTGGCGGCCGGTTTTTTCTTGCGGGTTGTTTTCGCGGGGGCGCCAGGTGCTTCGGAGATTTTTTCCTGCTCCCCAAATTCGGGGTGTTCGGGCAGAAAGCCCAGGGCCATGAAGATCATGGCGCTGGTGACCTGGGCGTGCCCCCCGATCACATACACCGCGTCGTGGGCCAGGATGGTTTCTTGGGGGCGGGGAGAGTATATCATCTCTCCTCCCCGGTTCAGGGCCACGATGGACACCTGGGTGACCTCTCGCAGTTTGGACTCAATCACCTTTTTTCCCACCACCCAGTCATGGTCTCCCACCAAGTAGGAATCCACCCGGATGTCTCGTAACCCCGCGGTGATCTGGGCCAGTTCGGCGTGGGGGGTCATGTCGAAGGGCTGGTGCTTGGCGATTTCCTCCCGCACTTCGGCAATGCGCCCCGCCACCATGTTCCGGGGAATGCCCAGGCGGCGCATCACCCGGGCCATCATCTCAATGCCCGATTCCAACTCCATCACCACCACGTCGCTGGCGCCGTGCTTTTTCAAAGGCCCCGTGTCTCGCAGAAACTGGGCCCGCACGGTGATAGACACGTTCCGGTCGAATTGGCGAATGGCCGCCACCGACCGCAGGGCCGCGTCGGGGTCGTTGATGGCCAGCACCACCTCGCGGGCCTGATGCACCCGCATGTGGGCCAGCACTTCGGGGCTGGAGGCATCGCCATAATAAATGGGCACCCCTTTTTTCCGCTCTTCCCTCACGGTTTCGGGGTTCAGGTCCAGCACGGCGTAGGGAATGCCCATGGTGGTAAACGCCTTGGCCAGGGTTTTTCCCCCCAGCCCGTACCCGATGATGACCGCGTGGTTTTTCAGCCCGTGGCTGTCTGGCCCCTCTTCATCGGCCCCCTGGGTGCCCAGGGCGTGTTCCAGGTTACGCATGCGGGTCATGCCGGCGGCAAAATGGGGGGCCATTCTCACCAGCAGGGGGGTGACCAGCATGGTGAGCACCGTGGCCGCCAGGAACAATTGGTATTCCTGGGGGTTCATCAGCCCCATGTCTTTGCCCTTCAGGGCCAACACAAACGAAAACTCGCCCACCTGGGCCAGCCCCATGCTGGCCATGATGGCCACCCGCGCGGGAAACTGCATGGCCATGGCACCCAGAAAGGACACCACAAACTTCAACAGCAACACCCCGATGAACAGCATCAACACGGTGAGGGGAGCCCCCCACATCAGGGCCGGGTTCAACAACATGCCCACCGAAATAAAGAACAGACTGGAGAAGGTGTCTCGGAAGGGGAGAATATCGGCCAGGGCCTGGTGGGCGTAGTCGGAGTCGGCCAGCACCACCCCGGCCAAAAAGGCCCCCAGGGCCAGGGATAGCCCAGCCAAACTGGTGGCCCAGGCGATGACGATGACCACCAGCAGTACGCTCAGCAAAAACAACTCTCGTTTGCGCTGGCGGGCCACCAGCCCCAGAAAGGGGGGCACCAGCAGCCGCGATGCCGCCCACACCCCCGACACCACCAGGGCCGCCTTGCCCAGGGCCATGAACACATCCATGGCCCCCCCGCCCCCGCCCCCCAGCATGGGCAGAATCAGCATGATGGGCACCACGCACAGGTCCTGGAAAATCAGCACCCCAATCACCAGCCGCCCGTGGGGGGCGTTCAATTCGTTGCGCTCGGCTAAAATTTTCAACACGATGGCGGTGGAGGACAAGGCCACCAGAAACCCAAAGAACACCCCCTGGTTCAGGCTGTGGCTTCCCCCCGCGTACAGCAAGGCCGCGGTGGCGGCGGTGGTGGCCCCCACCTGCAAGCCGCCCCCAATCATCACCATGCGCCAAATGCGCTTCAGCCGCTCCAGAGAGAACTCCAGGCCGATGGTGAACAACAGCACCACCACCCCCACTTCCGCCAGGGTTTCCACCGCGTGGATGTCTTTCACCAGCCCCAAGCCGTTGGGGCCCAACACCACACCCGCAATCAAGTAACCCGCGATGCTGGGCAAGTTCAGCCGCCCCAGCAACAGCACCACCGCCACCGCCATGGCGAAAATCACCGCGATGTCTTTTAACAGCGACAGGCCTTCCATAACCCCTTGGGCAAAGATTTTTTTTTAGTTTCGGTTGAATCGTTATGCTAAGGGTTCAGGCTGCCCTTGGCAAGAAGGCAAATGGGTGTGATGGAATAAAAAACGATACATGTATTTGTCCTGCAGGCTTCCCCAACCACACCCCTGCCCGCTTTGCGGGCATCCCCATACTCGTATCCAATAGGTGATGCACTTTCTTCCTTCCAGCCTTCAATAACATACCGGTTGATAAAAGATCACCGTTGGATTCGAGTATCGTCCCTCCACGATGGGGAGGGACAGCCGCCTGAAAGGCGGCAGGGAGGGGTGCTGTTGGGGGATGCCCGAAGGCACCAGGGTGGGGTATTGTAAAACGTAACCCGTTGGATTGAACCCATTGGAGCCTGGCATGCCCGTGCTATCCGTGTTGGAAGAACGTGTTCCCGTGCAACTGTGGACGCCCCTGGATCAGGTGGAGCCGGATGCCCTGATTCAACTGCGCAACGTGGCGGCACTGCCTTTTGTGTTCCACCACGTGGCGGTAATGCCCGACGTGCATGTGGGCATAGGGGCCACCATCGGCACGGTGATGGCCACCCGGGGGGCGGTGGTCCCCTCGGTGGTGGGGGTAGATATTGGCTGCGGCATGATGGCGGTGAAAACCAACCTGCCCGCCCCGGTGGTGCAAGACGCGGCGCGAGACATCCGCCAGGGCATCGAGGAAGCCATTCCCCTGGGATTTTTCTCCAACCGGCAGGTTACCCCATCGGTAGACGCCTGGGAGGGCTGGAAAGGGGGGAAGGGGCGCCCTGGTTTGTCTGCTCTGGCCGATGACGAGTTGATTGCCAAGGCTCGTTATCAGTTGGGGTCTTTGGGGGGCGGCAATCACTTCATTGAGGTGTGCCTCGACGAAGAAAATTCCGTGTGGGTGATGCTGCACTCCGGCTCCAGGCATATTGGCAATGCCCTGGCCAACCGCCATATATCACGGGCCAAGGGGCAACTCAGGGAGCGGTTGGAAAAACTTCCCGACCCGGATCTGGCATGGCTGACCGAAGGCACCCCGGAATTTCAGGATTACATGAACGACCTGCACTGGTGCCAGGCCTACGCCAAGGAAAACCGGGAGGAAATGATGCGCCGGGTGCTGGCGGTGCTGGCCCGCCAGGTGAACCAGGGAAACCCGGTGGAATGCCGGCTGGCCGTGAACTGCCACCACAACTACGCCCAGGAGGAGGAACACTTTGGGCGGAAGGTGCTGGTAACCCGCAAAGGGGCGGTGCGGGCTGGCCGGGGAGATTGGGGCATTATCCCAGGGTCCATGGGGGCTAAAAGTTTCATTGTGCGGGGGCTGGGCAACCCCCAGTCGTTCTGTTCGTGTTCCCACGGGGCGGGCCGCCGCATGAGCCGCACCCAGGCCCGCAAACAGTTTTCCGTGGAGGACCTGCGCGACCAAACCGACGGGGTGGAATGCCGCAAAGACAAGCACGTGTTGGATGAAATCCCCGGGGCCTACAAAGACATTGACCAGGTGATGGCCAACCAGGTGGACCTGGTGGAGGTGGCGGCCCAACTGCGGCAGATTTTATGCGTGAAGGGCTAACCCCCCTGGGCTGGCGGTGGTATAATAAAAGTGTAGCCAAGCAGGAATTCAACAACGGTGAAGGCCCTGACTGGGCCGGAACACCAGGCTTCGCGCGGGTTGCCAAAACCATCCCCCATCCTTCCCAGCCGTCCGGTGCCGCCAAGGGTTTTCACCCTCAGGCGGAACCCACGTTTCGCAGGGAGGATGGTATGGACAGAGTCAAAGGAAAAACGGCTCTGGTCACTGGCGGGTCCATGGGCATGGGAGAGTCTCACGCCAAACTGTTGGCCCGGGAAGGGGCCAAGGTGGCCGTGGCCGACGTGTCGGAAGAAAAAGGCAACGCCGTGGCAGAGGCCATTCGCAAAGCGGGGGGCGAGGCCGTGTTCATTCGGCTAGACGTGAGCCGGGAAGACGAGTGGACGAAAGCCATCCAGGCCGTAGACAAAGCCTTCAAGCGGCTGGATATCTTGGTGAACAACGCGGGCATTCTGCTGATGAAAGACGTGGAGCACACCACGTTTGACGAGTGGAAGCGCCTGTTGTCGGTGAACCTGGACGGCGTGTTTCTGGGCATTCACACCGCCATTCCCCTGATGCGTAAAGGCGGTGGCGGCTCCATCATCAACATTTCCTCCATTTCGGGTATTGTGGGCGATGCCAACTTGGCGGCCTACAACGCCAGCAAGGCCGGTGTGCGGCTGCTCACCAAATCGGCGGCCCTGTACTGCGCCCGGGAGAAAATGAACATCCGGGTCAACTCGGTTCACCCCGGCGGGGTGGTGACCCCCATGACCCAGCCGCTGTTGAGCAACCCCGACGTGCAGAAACAACTGGATGCCAGCACCCCCATGGGGCGCATGGCCCAGCCCATCGAAATTTCGTGGGGCGTGTTGTTCCTGGCTTCGGATGAGTCTTCCTACATGACCGGCAGCGAACTGGTGATGGACGGTGGTATGACGGCTATATAGTCGCCATAATTTTAGTTATAAAAATGTAGTTAAATTGCATTTCGATGTAATTCATTTCGTCAGCATGCAGCCCGGTCCCCTTGGGGGGGGCCGGGCTGTGTTATTTGTTACGGGGGAATCTGGGCTAAATCCACTTGAGGAAGCGCAGCAGAGCCACTTCCCCCAGAGCCATCACCGCCAGCAACCCCACCACCGCGGCAAAGGCCCAGGGTTCGCCGGAACCGGGAATGCCTGCCACGTTGATGCCCAGCAGCCCGGTGATCACCGACAGTGGCAGCAGCACCGTGGACACAATGGTGAGCAGGTAAATGGTGCGGTTCAGCCGAAAGGTGAGGCGGCCTTGGAATTCGTCTTGCAGCACCCCCGCTCGTTCTCGGGCCGCCGTCAGTTCTTCCACCAAGCGGGTGGTGTGGTTGGACAGATCGGCCAGCTGCTCGTGATGCAATTGGGAAATCCAGGGGGTGTGCAGTTGGGCCAGGGCTTCCATCACCAGGGCCTGGGGGGCCAAGTAGCGGCGCAGGGCAATGACCTTGCGGCGAACTTCGGCCAATTCCGCATGCAGCTGGTTTTCATCGGTATCGGGAAGGGCTTCCTCCAGGTTATCCACGGCTTCTTCCAGGTCATCCACAAAGGGGTTCATCCGGTCGGTCAGCCTGTCGGACACGAACACCAAGAAGTCCCCCTCATTGCGGGGGCCGTCTCCGGTTTCCAACGACTTGATGAGATCTCGGATGGTGAGCAGGTCGGTGCGCTGGGCGGTGAGGATTCTCCCCGGCCTAGCCCATATCCGCAAACTGACCATGTCTTCCGGGTCGCTGCCAGGGTTGAAATTTAGCCCCCGCAGGTTCAACAGCAGGCCTTCCTGCATCCGGGCCAGCCGGGGGCGGGTCTCGTTGCTCACCAGCGATTCCACCACCACCGAGTTGGCGCCGCTTTCCTCCTCCAGCCATTGGTTGGCCTGGGGGTGGGTGCGGTCCAGGTGCACCCACAGCAGCCCCTGGCGGGGCTTCCAGCGGCGAACGCCAGCCCAGTCCAGGGGTTTTCCGCCCCCCTTTCCGTTCAGCAGAAAGGCTGCGATCAATCCGTTGGCGGTTGGGGTCATGGGGCTTCCAGGGTGGTGGGAGGAAGGATGATGAGAGAATGGATTGGGAGCTGGGCCGTTAGCCTAACAAACCCCAAACCAGTCTAGGAAAGCAAGGGGGGAAATGGGAGAGGACAGGTTTTTTTAAGAAACAAGAGCAAGAAAAATGAAATAGTGGACAATTTCTTTGTAGAAGATTACTTTAAAGCCGAACACCATGAATGGAGCACGCATGGACGCGGAAATGGCCCAAACCGATTCACCCCCCCAAAGCACCGGCACCATTGCCGAGGTTCAAGGCCCGGTGGTAGACATCCACTTCGAGGTGCTGCCCCCCCTGCATCAGGCCCTGTACACCACGGTGGGCAAAGAAACCTACCTGTTCGAGGTCTTCCAACACCTGTCTCAAAACACCATCCGCGCCATTACCCTGCATCCCTCGGCGGGGTTGCGGCGCGGCTTGCCCGTGTATGACATGGGCTCGCCCCTGCGGGTGCCGGTGACCCCCAACATTTTGGGACGGCTGTTGAACGTGTTCGGCCAGCCGCTAGACGGCCTGCCCCCCCTGGAAGCCAAAGAATTCCGCAACATTTTGGCTCCCCCCATCCCCATTCATCAAGTCACCGGCACCAGCGGCATTCTGGAAACCGGCATTAAGGTGGTTGATCTGCTGTGCCCGTTTATCCGTGGGGGGAAAACCGGCCTGTTCGGCGGGGCCGGGGTGGGCAAGACCGTGCTGATTATGGAGTTCATGCACGCCATCGTGGCGCTGCACCACGGGGTGAGCGTGTTTTCCGGGGTGGGAGAGCGCATTCGGGAAGGCCATGAATTGTGGCACGAGATGATGGATGCCGGGGTGATGAAACGCTCGGTGCTGGTGTTTGGTCAAATGGACGAATCGCCGGGGGTGCGCTTTCGGGTGGGCATGACCGGCCTGACCTATGCCGAGTACCTGCGGGATACCCAAGGGGGAGAAGTGCTGCTGTTAATGGACAACGCTTTCCGGTTTGTGCAGGCGGGCAGCGAGGTGTCGGGGCTGTTGGGCCGGATGCCCGCCACCATGGGCTATCAGTCTACCCTCCTCACCGAAGTGGCGGAGATGCAGGAGCGCATTGTTTCCACGCCCAAGGGTTCCATTACCGCCGTGCAGGCCATTTACGTTCCCGCCGACGACATGACCGATCCCGCCGTGGTGGCCCTGATGAGCCACCTGGATACCCAAGTGATTCTTTCCCGCGACCAAGCGGGCAAGGGCATTTACCCGGCCATTGACCCCCTGTTGTCGACCAGCCGCATGATGGACCGGCACTTTTTGGGAGACCTGCACTACCGCACCGCCGAGGCGGTGCGGGCCCACTTGGCGCGCTACCAAGAGTTGGAAGACATTATCACCATGTTGGGGGTGGAGGAACTGAGCCCGGAAGACCGCAAAGTGGTGATGCGGGCCCGGCGGCTGCAACGTTACTTAACCCAGCCGTTTCACGTTACGGCGGTGCATTCCGGCATCAAGGGGGCCTCGGTGCCCCTGGCCGAAACCCTGGCCGACTGCCAGGGGTTCATCACCGGCCAATTCGATGACGTGCCGGAGGACGCCTGCTACATGCGCGGCGCCATGCGCGGAGAACGCTGATGGCCCACTTTTCCCTGGTGCTGCAAGATGCCACCCAGCACGAGCGAATCGATGGGGTGGAAAGCTTCGTGGGAGAAAATGCCTCTGGCCAGTTTGGCATTATGGCCGGGCACACCCGCATGCTGACGCACCTGACCTTTGGTTTGGCCCGCTACCGTCAGGCGGGGGATACCTGGGTGTATTTGGCCCTGCCGGGGGCCCTGCTGCAGTTCATGAACAATGAAATGGTTCTTTCCACCACCCACTACCTGCGGGGAACGGATCATCAGGCCCTGGCCCAGGCGCTAGACACACAGTTGCGGGCTGAACAGGATAAAAAGAAAGAGATCAAAGAAAGTTTGGAACGCCTGGAACAGGAAATGCTGCTGGGATTGCTAAAGGTGGGATATGAGCAGGCGAGTTAGCCCCGAACAACTGAAGAAGAAGCTGGAGGAACAAACCCGGCGCATGGTGCAGGCCGAGAAAGACCGCCCCACCCTGCTGGCCCAGACGGCCTTTCTGGGAATGTTGGGGGTGCTGTTCGCCCTGCCTATTGTGGTGGGGGCCTATCTGGGCAACTGGCTCGACACCCGCTCCGAGGGATACTCGATGGTGTGGACCATGTCGCTGCTGGTGGTGGGGGCCATTTCTGGCTTTGTGAACGTGTATCTGTTTTTACGGGATTAACAGGAGAACCCATGGAAGGCGCGGAAGCCCAAGGATTTGAACTCTACGGCGTGGAAATCTCCCCAGAGGTGACGACCACCTGGGGCATCATGGCGTTTCTGGTGGTGGTGGGGTTCATCGCCGGCAGGCTGCGCTCCAATTTCCCCGGGCGGTTCCAAACCGTAACCGAAGGGGCCGTGCTGGCGTTTTACGAGTCGGTAGAGGCCGTGCTGCCCGGCCGCGGCCGGGAGATTATGCCCCTGGTGGCCACGGCATGGTTGTTCATTGGGGCGGCCAACCTGTTGGGGTTAATTCCTGGGCTGCACTCTCCCACCGCCCACCTGTCGGTCACCGCCGCCCTGGCGGTGATTGTGTTCGTGTCGGTGCATTACCTGGGCATTAAGCACTCGGGTCTGCGGGCTTACCTGAAGCATTATTTGTCGCCCAGCCCCATTCTGCTGCCCTTTCATATCGTCTCTGAAATCAGCCGCACCCTGGCCCTGGCGGTTCGGTTGTTTGGCAACATGATGAGCTTGGAGATGGCCGCCCTGATGGTGTTTTTGGTGGCGCCGCTGTTGGTGGACGTGCCCGTGTTGTTCCTGCACATCATCGAAGCCCTGGTGCAGGCCTACATTTTTGGCGTGTTGACGCTGATTTACATTGCCGGGGCCATTCAGGCCCATGATTTGAAGAAAACCTCCCAACCCTCCCCCCAAAAGGAGTGATTTGCATGGAAAGCATCATTTTATTTTCCACCGTGGCGGCCGTGGTGGCCATTGCCATCGGCACCATGGGTCCGGCCCTGGCCATGGGCCGCTCCATTGCCCAGGCGCTGGAATCCCTGGCCCGGCAGCCTGAAGCCGAAAAGGCCATTACCCGCACCTTGTTCATTGGCTTGGCCATGATCGAGTCTTTGGCCATTTACTGCTTGGTCATCGTGTTGATTGTGTTGTTCCGCAACCCGCTGTTTCAGTATTTGGGAAAGTAAGCCATCCCACCGCCGGTGGATGGCGATGATCCTTCGGGCTTCACAAGGCGAATGGATTCGTCATTCGGCGGCGATCCAGCCCCATTTCCAATGGAGAGGGGCGATGGGGTGCTGGGGATGGTCGCCCGGCAGTTTGAAAGAACATCATTCATTGGCCCGTGAACGGGCCGGGAGAAACCACCGTGGATTTTCAGATTCCCACCTTTGCCTTCGAGATCATCAACTTTCTGGCGCTGGTGTGGCTGCTCCAGCGGTTTTTCTACAAGCCAGTGCTGGGCGTCATCGACCGCCGCAAGGCCATGGTGGATAAAATCATGTCCGATGCCCAAGATATTCAGCGCCAAGCGGAAGAGTTGGAAAGCCAGTACAAGCAAAAATTGCAGATTTGGCAGGATGAAAAAACCGAGGCCCGCAAAGCCCTGAAGGAAGAGATGGACAACGAACGGGCCCGGGCCTTGGCGGATCTGGAGGAGCGCCTGTCGCGGGAGGAAGCCAAACTGAAAACCCGCGTGGAAAGCAAGATGCGGGAATTGACCCGCGACGCGGAGGTGTCGGCCCTGGAAATGGCCGGGGGATTCATGAGCCATTTGCTCAGCCGGGTGACCGGCCCCCAGCTGGAAGAAGCCCTGGTGGCCATGGCCATTGAAGACTTGGGCAAACTGGATGAAGAGAAAAAGCGGGAGTTGACCAAAACCCTGGCTGAGGGCACCGCCGAGGTGGCCACGGCCTATCCCCTGCCAGCCAAAAGCCGCCAGGCGCTGGAAGCCGCCCTGGGGGCCCTGGGGAAGGCCACCCCCAAAACCCGTTACCAAGAAGACCCCGCCCTGGTGGCGGGGATGCGAATCAATCTGGCCCATTGGGTACTAAAGGCCAATCTGGCCGATGAACTGAAGTTTTTCCAGGAGGAGGCCCATGGCCAAAGCCGGCGAATTACCAACGGTTGACCCCCCTTTTGCCCACAGCGCACAATTGTTTCGGGCCTACCAGCCCGCCCTGCGGGTGCAAGAACAAGGCCGCCTGATTTCCGTGGGCGACGGCGTGGCCTGGATTGAGGGCCTTCCCTCTGCCGCCATGGAAGAAATTTTGGTGATGGACGATGGCTCGACGGCCATGGTGTATCACCTCAGCGAGCGCCACGTGGGGGCCATTTTGCTGCGCCAAACCGAACGGCTGTCGGCTGGCACCCTGGTGCGGGGCACGGGCAAGCGCTTGCAAATTCCGGTGGGAGACCCCCTGCTGGGCCGGGTGATTGACCCCATGGGAAACCCCTTAGACGGCGAGCCCCCGGCGGAGGCCCACACCCGCTGGGTGCTGGACAACCCCGCTCCGGCCATTGTGGTGCGCGACTACGTGCAAACCCCCCTGTACACTGGCAGCAAAATCGTAGATACCATGATTCCCATTGGCCGGGGCCAGCGCCAGCTGGTGCTGGGCGACAACGGGGTGGGAAAGTCTACCTTTGCCCTAGACACCATCATCCACCAAAAGGACCAGGGCGTGTTGTGCGTGCTGGTGCTGATCGGCCAGAAGCGCTCCTCGGTGGTGGATGCCATCAAGACCCTGCGGGAAAACGGCGCCATGGGCCACACGGTGGTGGTGGTGGCCGAGGCAACCTCCATGCCGGGCTTGAAGTACATGGCCCCCTACGCGGGCTGCGAAATTGCCGAGGCCTGGATGCACCAAGGGAAGGATACCCTGGTGATTTACGATGACCTGTCTACCCACGCCCAGGCTTACCGCGAGCTGTCTTTGCTGCTGCGCCGCCCGCCAGGCCGCGAGGCCTATCCGGGGGATATTTTCTATTTGCACGCCCGGCTGCTGGAGCGCTCTACCCGTTTGGCCCCGGCCCACGGCGGGGGTTCCATGACGGCCTTGCCGCTGGTGGAAACCAAACAGGGAGAGGTGTCTTCCTACATTCCCACCAACCTGATTTCCATCACCGATGGCCAGATTATTCTGGACCAAAAACTGTTTGCCGCGGGCTTTCTGCCGGCGGTCGACATCCGGCGCAGCGTGTCTCGCATTGGGGGCAAGGCCCAGCACCCTCGGGTGATGAAAGAAGCCGGGCGCATGAAGTTGGACTACCTGCAGTTTTTGGAGCTGGAGGTGTTCACCCGCTTCGGTTCCAGGTTGGAGCCGGTGATGGCCAAAAAAATTCAACGGGGGCGGATTTTGCGGGAGGCCCTGAAGCAAGAGCAGTTGTCGACCAAGGCCCCTGGGTTTCACATGGCCTGGCTGGTGGCCTTTAACGAGGGCATGCTGGACGACCTGCCCCCGGACCGCATTCATTCCGCCCTGGATAAGCTAGAGGCCGAAGTGCGGGGGGCCAACCCCAGTCTGGAATCCTCTCGGGAGGAATGGCTGGGCTGGGTGAAGGGGTGGATGACCGCCATCCGGGAAAACCCATGAGCCGCCGAAAGGTTCTGGAGCATCGTCTCCATCAATACCGGGAGTTGAACAACATTCTGACGGCCATGAAGAACCTTTCCCTCATGGAGTCGGCCAAGCTCTCCCGCTATCAAGAGACCCAGAACCGAGTGGTGGAATCCATTCAAGAAGCCTCCACCGATTTCCACGATCATTTCCCTCAATTTCGCCTGCCGGAAGGGCTGCCGCCGGGGCCGTTGGTGTTGATCGGCTCCGAGCGGGGTTTTTGCGGCGACTTCAACGAAAAAGTGGTGACGGCCATGGACATGACCCTGGCCATCCATCCCCAGCCCAACCCCGACATCATTGCCGTGGGGCGGCGGCTGGCCCAGCGGCTGGAGGGAGACCCCCGGCTGGTCGAGGCCCTGGACGGCCCGAGCGTGCTGGAAGACCTGGACCACACCCTGCTGGAACTGGTAAACGCCCTGGTGAACCTGTGCCGCAAGCGGGGGGTGAACCCCCTGTCCATCACGGTGTTTTATCACCAGGTAGAGCCCCACCACATGGTGGAGGCGGGGGTGAAGGTGTACCGTCCCGCCGAGCATTTCATCCGCCACGCCCCCAAGCACCCCTACCCGCCGCTGCTGGAGATGGACCCCGCCCTGTTTCACACCCAGTTGGTGGATGACTACCTGTTTGCCGTGCTGCATGGCCTGTTTTACACCACCCTGATGGCCGAGAACCTGCGCCGCCAGCAGCAAATGCAGTCGGCGCTGCAGCAGATGGACAAAAAGATTGCCGAATGGCAGATGCGGCTGAACAGCGTGCGCCAAGAAGAAATTACCGAGGAGATTGAGGAGATCATGCTCTCGGCGGAACACCTGTTGCGTAAGCAGCGGGAACAAATGTAGGCACGCCCATGGCCCCCCGCCGTCCGTCTTTCCCCCCCCAAAAGCCTGCCCGCAAGAAACGCCCCGCCGGGGGAAGGCCGGCCCATGGGCCAAAATCGGGCCAAAAACACGGCTCAAAACCTGGTGCAGGCCATGGTTCAAGCCCTGGCTCAGGCCATGCTGGCCGGGAACATCCTAAACAAGTGAAAAGACACGGGCAGGGGGAAGAACAACCGCCGAGAGAAGAATACAAGCGTGAAAGCCGGGAGGAAACCGCGCGAGACTTTGCGCGCGAGGTGAGGATTGTTCACCTGGAGCGGAGTTTCGTGGTGGTGGAGAAACCCGCCGGGCTTTCCACCGTGCTGCACCCAGAAGACCGGGAGCGGCTGCCCAAACCCCAATGGCCCCCCACCCTGGAGCGCCTGCTGCCCCCCCTCATCAAGCGCCGGGAGGGGGCCAGGGCCCCCAAGGGGCCTGCTCGCCCGGTGCGGGTGGTGCAGCGGCTAGACATTGGCACCAGCGGCCTGCTGGTGTTTGCCCGCACCCCGGCGGCGGAGCGGGCCCTGGGCCAACAGTTTCGCCAGCACACGGTGCATCGGCGCTACTTGGCCCTGGTGCGGGGGAACCTGGAGCGCCCAAGGCGGTTGGAGTCGCTGCTGGTGGACGACCGGGGAGACGGCTTGCGGGGCAGCCACCCCAGCCGGGGCAAACGGGCGGTGACCCACGCGGCGCCGTTGGAGGCCCTAAGCGGCGGCACCCTGGTGGAGTGCCGTCTGGAAACGGGCCGCACCCACCAAATTCGCATTCACCTGGCGGAGGCAGGTTTTCCCCTGTGGGGAGAAACCCTCTACCACCGACCGTTCCATGGCCAGCCGTTCCATGGTCACTTATTACACAGCCCCGTTCAGCCCGATGACGCCCCCAGGGTCATGCTCCATGCCGGAGAGCTGGGGTTTAACCACCCAGAAACAGGCAAACCCATGCGGTTCGCCGTGGAGCCGCCAGAGGACTTTATGTTGTTTTTGGAAAAGAAAAGAAAGCAGACCCCTCCTTCACGATAGGCCGAGTGAGCCATATCGTGCGCGCGAGATTTTAGAATTGTGCCGGGTGAGAAAAAGCAAATGCTCAGAAATTCAGAAACGGAGGACTCAAACGGGATTTGAAAGCGGGAATTCAACCGTTTATGAAGAAGAAACAGGAGGGTCTTTCGCCCGGATGTGAAATCCAAAACGCTGAGCATCTCAATACGCCATGGATTCAGGCCGGGGCCGGGTAACCCAGGCTTGCTAGACCATGTTGGGGCGGCGCTTCATGCTCTGCCGAACCACCCAATCACTTACCGCTTTGAAACGAGGCTTTAACTCCAGGGGGAGGCTGTCTTTGTCTGGCTCCAGGGCGTCGACCAGTTTCGACAACTGATCGGGTTTGTAGGAGGCTAGGTTTCTCAAGTTTACCTGGGCCAGCACTTTGCGAAAGTGCTCTGGGTTGTCTTTCAGCGGGTTGGGGGCGGCAGGGGCCGCCGTGGCCCCGGCAGAAGACCGGGCGGATTCTGGCTGGGGGCTTTGTTCTCCCTTGCCTTGGAGAACCTGGGTTAACCGGGCCAGCCGTTGTTCCAACTGCCCTTCCATCCGCTCTCCGCCATACAGCACCACGGCTTTCATCACTGGGCTGCCGGGGTTTTGCACGCGAACCACCAGGGTGTTGCGGGGGAGCCCCAGGGTATCGTTCATCACCTGCACCACCCCTGGCAACCCGTAGGGCATCAGGCCTTCTTCACTCTTAAACAGGTTTTCAAAGGTCTTGGCGTTAAAGTTGCGCCCGATGTATTCGGTGATTTCCTTGTGAGGAAATATGCGGTTCATGCGGCTGCGCAGAGAACTGCCAAAGGTGCTTTTTTCTACCGATACGGAGCCAATGCCGAACTTCGACCCCTCGACCCCCTGATAATACAATTCGGATGACAACTGGGTCCAGTCGGAGCGGCGAGTGGTGAGGACTTCGGAATGGGACATGATGGCTTCTCCGGGTGCGAAAGGTCATCGGTCCAGGTGGGAGAAACATGGAACGGTTCCCCCTTTGCCCCCCGATGCGTTTCCATTTTCAAATTCTATGTTCATAATATCAAAAACACCCTAACCTGACAAGGGGTGCGGAGTCAATTTTCTAGGATATTCCTAGAGAACGTCTTTTGGATTTTCTACCATCAATCCAGGATGATGGTCCTGTAAGTGTTTTAAAAGAATTCGATACGTCAAATGAGACAGGGTGCGGTCTTCTTGGGCAGCCAGGGTTTCCAGGGCTGTTTTCATTCGGGCGGGGACCCTAATTCCAATCAATTCCCCTTTTTTTTCTTTTTTTCCTCTCATGAGGGTTCCGTAGTCCTTGACATGGTCTACCAATTAGGTATGTTAACGTTGTTGCAGAGTGAGCATTTTATATAACGATAATTTTAAGGTGGGGGCGCAGTGACACATTCAAATCCACCGGCCGAGTTCCAGCCGGCGAGTCGCCGGAAAAATGCTTTTATATTTCACATGGGAACCTACCCCCAGGATGTTTCTGGACTGGTGAGCCGACTCAAGCAATCTTCCACCTATCTGACGGTGGACATGCGTTGCCCCCTGGTCACCAGGGAAAAGGCCCCTAGTCCAGATCAAATGTATGCGTCTTTAAGAAGAGAAAAAATTCTATACACATACCTGGGTGAAATGGTTTGCCAATATGCCCCGGGGCACCCGGAGGTTGAGTTTCAATCCCCGCATAGCACCATGTTAAATCCCCAGGAGCGTTTTCAAATGACCCTGGAAGCCATGGTGGATTTGCTAGAGCAAGGCAACGATCACGAAGGGATCGCCTTTTTATGCACCATTCCTGGTCAGGAACACTGCCCCTGTGGAATGGACGCACAAATGACTTCCGTTTTGCACCAAATTGGGGTGCATGTCATGGAAAGTCCTGCGGATAGCCTAGAAAACTCCTCGTCCACCCTCCAGGTGATTTCACCTTCCGTTTCAAAAATAAAAACACCGTCAGATAAATAACCCATATCAACACCATGCTTCCGATCCTCCGAAACCATGGCGGAGGATGCGGTGTCACATGATATTGGGAAGACTATGAGCGTAAATGATCCAGATGACAACGGTTGTCATAAATACAATATTATTGTTACATTCATGGATTTGAAAGTAAAGTGACTAGCTTTGGGATGTCTGCCGTACTTAAGGGCGGATTTAGTCGCCCTTGAGCACGCGGCCCAAGGCCGCCAGAGGATCATAAAACCGACCCGCCAAACGTTCTTTGAGTGGAATGATGGCGTTGTCGGTGATGTGAATTTCCTCTGGGCACACCTCGGTGCAGCACTTGGTGATGTTGCAGTACCCCAGGTTGAATTTGTCTTTCAGGTCGGGCAGGCGGTCTTCGGTGTCCAGTGGGTGCATGCAAAGCGCGGCGTTGCGCACCAAAAAGCGGGGGCCGGCAAAGTCTTCGGCTTTGTGGTTGCGCAGAATATGGCAGACGTCTTGGCACAGAAAACATTCGATGCACTTGTGGAACTCTTGCACCCGGTCAATGTCCATCTGGGCCATGCGATACGTGCCATCGGCTTCGCGGGGCTTGGGGTTCAAGGGGGGAATGGTTTTGTTCACCTGAAAATTCCAAGACACGTCCGTCACCAGATCGCGCAGGTGAGGAAAGGTCTGCAAGGGCTCGATGGTTACCGGTTGGTCCTGGGGCAGGGTATCCATGCGGGTCATGCACATGAGCTTGGGTTTGCCGTTCACTTCGGCGGCGCAGGAACCGCATTTGCCTGCCTTGCAGTTCCAGCGGGCGGCTAGGTCGCCAGAATCGGCGGCCTGGATATGGTGCACGGCGTCTAGCACCACCATGCCGGGGGTCACCGGCACGTCGTGTTCCTTCAGGGCTCCCTGGCCGCCTTCGCCGCGAAACACCCGTACCTTCACTGTTTTTCCCATTTGTTCGTGATTCCCGCTCATTTCAGCAGCTCCTTCAGTTCATCGGGCATGGTGGGCCGTGCCTCTTTCTTCCAGGCTAGGCCGCCGTCTTTCAGGTTAACCACCGTGGTCACTTTTTCCAAGTCGGAGGAAGATGTGGGGAAGTCAACCCGGGTGTGTCCCCCGCGGCTTTCTTCCCGGTGCAGGGCCGATACCATGATGGCTTCGGCCACCAGCAGCATGTTGTGCAGGTCCACCGCGTAGTTCCAGGCGGGGTTGTAGGCCCGGCCACCGGCCACGCTTAAATGGCTGGCTCGTTCCTTCAGGGTGTTCAGTTCTTGCAGGCCTTTTTCCAGGCCCTCTTGGGTGCGCCAGATGCCGGCCCTAGCTTCCATCATGGTGCGCAGGTCGGCCAGCAGTTGGTAGGGGTTTTCGGTTTTCTCCCCTTGGGCGGCCTGATGGAAGGGAATCAGGGATTCTTGCTGGGCGGTTTCGATTTGCTTGGGGTCTATGGCGGCGAACCCGTTTTGCCCGGCGGCGAATTGGGCGGCGTGCAACCCCGCTCGTCGGCCAAACACCAGCAGGTCCGACAGGGAGTTGCCTCCCAGGCGGTTGGCGCCATGCATGCCGCCGGTCACTTCTCCCGCGCCGAACAGACCCGGCACCCGGCTGTGGGCGGTTTCGGCGTCTACCCGCATGCCGCCCATGATGTAATGACAGGTGGGGTGAACCTCCATGGGTTCTTTGGTGATGTCTAGGTTGGCCAGCTTCATGAACTGGTGGTACATGCTGGGCAGCTTGCGCCGGATGTAGTCGGGCGTTCGCTGGGAGGCAATGTTTAAGAAGGCCCCCCCGTGGGGGCTGCCCCGGCCCTGGTCAACCTCGGAGCGGATGGCCCTGGCCACCACGTCGCGGGTCAGCAGCTCTGGGGGCCGCCGGGCGGTGCTGTCGCCCGCCAGCCAGCGGCTGGCTTCCTCTGGGGTAGAGGCCACGTCGGCGGCGAACATTTCTGGAATATAGCGGAACATGAAACGCTCGCCCTGGCTGTTCAGCAGCACCCCGCCTTCGCCCCGCACCCCTTCGGTCACCAGCACGCCCCGCACGCTGGGGGGCCACACCATGCCCGTGGGGTGAAACTGGATGAATTCCATGTCAATGATCTCGGCCCCGGCCCGCATGGCCAGGGCGTGGCCGTCGCCGGTGCATTCCCACGAGTTAGAGGTAAAGTTGAACACCCGCCCCACCCCGCCGGTGGCCAAAACCACCGCCTTGGCCTGAAACAGCACGAACTTGCCGCTGGTGCGCCAATAGCCAAAGGCCCCGGCCAGCCGGTCGCCGTCTTTCAGCAGGTGGGTGATCACGCACTCGGTATGGATGCCGAACCCCTGGTGGATGGAGTGGTTTTGCAGGGTGCGGATCATCTCCAGCCCGGTGCGGTCCCCCACGTGCACCAGCCGGGGGTATTGGTGCCCGCCAAAGGGCCGTTGCAAAATCCGCCCATCGGCGGTGCGGTCGAACACGGCGCCCCACTCCTCCAGTTCTTTCACCCGGTCGGGGGCTTCCATGGCGTGAATGTGGGCCATTTTCCAGTTGTTCACCATTTTGCCGCCCCGCATGGTGTCTCGGAAGTGGACCTTCCAGTTGTCGCGGGAGTCTACGTTGCCCATGGCGGCGGCCAGGCCCCCTTCGGCCATCACGGTGTGGGCCTTGCCCAGCAGAGACTTGGACACCAGGCCAGTGCGGGCCCCTTGGGCGGCCGCTTCGGTGGCGGCCCGCAGGCCCGCCCCCCCGGCGCCGATGACCAGCACATCGTATTGAATGGTTTCGTAGGATTCAGTCATGGCTCGTAAAAAAAAGATGGTGAAAAAAATGGGATGGCATAACTACACCCCTGCTCCCTGGGCATCCCCTCCCTGGTTGTGTGGCCCGTGGAGAGGGGGACAGCTTAAACAAATCGAAAAGTTGGGCGCTTCCTTCCGGCGTTACCCTCCGCACGGATTCTATCTCTACCTTTCGGTCTAAGCCGTATTGTCCCGACGGGGAGGGACAGGCACCGAAGGTGCCAGGGGTGCGGTGAAACCGAGTGGAGATGCCTCCCAACTCTCCGGCCCTATGCCGTTCCCGGTCCCCCACAAAGAGCAGCGAGAGAAATAGAGAGACGAGATGTCTGGTGACTTTACAACAGCCTAAAGTCCGTGATCATCCCCATGGCCAGCAGCCGGATGTACAGATCGGTGAACCCCACCCACACCAGGCTGACCCAAGCCCACCCCCGATGATGCAGGTTGAAGCGGGTGGTGATTTTCCAAGCGTTATGGCGGGTGTGGCCAAACGACGCGCAGGAAAAGCAGTTGAGGTTCCCCCCCACCAAGTGCCGCAGAGAGTTGCATCCAAAGATGTACGCCCCCAGGAACAGCACGTCGAACAGAATGACCAGGGTGCCAACCCCCACCCCAAACCCGTTATGGAACCAAAAAGCGTGGTACAAATCGTACAGGTGAACCCCCAGAAACACCAGGGCTAGGTACAGAAAATACCGGTGCAGGTTCTGGAACAGGAAGAAGGCTTTTTCTCCACGGTAGCGCTGGGGCCGGGCACCCACCGCGCAGGCGGGGGGGGTGAGCAGCAGCGAGCGATAGTAGGCCTTGCGGAAGTAGTAACAGGTGAGGCGGAATCCCGCGGGGATCCAGATAATCAGGAATGCCGGAGAAATGGGCCACCAGTCCAGCACGATTAACGGTGAGTAAAACGGCGAATGATAGGGCCCCCACTGAAAATCTTTGCCCTGAAAGGCCGCCCAGGTGGCGTACACGATGAACAGCAGCAGCCCCACACTCGTTCCCAGGGGGGCCATCCACCACGCATCGTCACGCTGGGTGGCGAGCACGGCCTGGGTGCGGGGAGAAAATCCGGAGGGGGTGGTCATGGCGGACCGGAGGCTGGGGTGGAAGATGGCCAGGGAGGGCAACGGGTTGGGAAAAACCCTCTCACGTTCAGTATTTTAGAACGCAGGCCATTCGTCAAGGGTTTCATTGGATGGCATATCCAATTCTCGCGCCCTTTAGGTATCGAAATCCTGAATCAGCTATCTTGCGTGAACGGCCACCCTGGGGGCAGGAATCCGGTCGAGTCAACCGTTCCGAAGAAGATCTCCCAGGGTGTATTCCGGGGCTTGGGTTTTAACGAGGTTCCATCCCCGCGGCGCCCTCGACCTGTTGCCATTGAAACTGGCCCAGCAGTTCCAGGTCATCGGGCAGATTGGCAATGAACCCCCCAGGGCCAATGTTTTCCACGGGAATTTCCAACACAGAGAAACGGGCGGGGGCGGAGGCAGAAATCAGGGTGCTGCCGTCTTTGGACTGAATGCTAAGGGCGAAGGTGATGGGCTTGGCCTTACCCCGCACCGTCAGTTCCCCCTCCAGGTTCATCTTCCCCGCGCGCAGGGCCCCGGAGATTTCCGCCGACGTCAACGGGCGGCTGGTGAACAATATGTCTGGGTGGTTTTGGGCGTCCATCCATTCCCTCACTTTGCTGTCCCGTCTGCCGGTGCCAGAATCAAATTCAGCCACGGGGATGGTCACCACCACCTGCCAGTGCTTTCCGTCGCGGGTTTGCTTCAAGGCGGTTTTGACCTTGCAGTTTCGGCCGATCACCTCGGCCTTGGAAACGTACAACGTGCCTTTGGTCACCCGATAGGCCACGCAATGCTCGGCGGGGGTGAACACGGTCTGGGGTTCGGCCCAGGCGGGGGTAATCCCCACCAGCATCCACAACCATACAGCGGCCATAATCAAAGAAGAAAAACGGCGACCAGATGTACGCATAGAGCCTCCTGAGAAAGTTTGAGTGGGGAGAGGGATGAGATAGGCTGGCAGGGAGAAGATCGGGCGGGCAACCCAGCGAATATCACCCACGAATATTATCCGAGGAACCATGGCCGAAAGCATACACCCGGTGCGGGGTAAAATTCCACCGGATAAAATCCTGGTGGTGGCGGGGCCCACCGCCAGCGGCAAAAGCCAGCTGGCCCTGACCCTGGCCCTGGAACTTGGGGGAGAGATCATCAATGCCGATGCCATGCAGGTGTATCGGGGGCTGGACATTGGCACGGCCAAGCCAGGGCCGGAGGACAGGGCCCGGGTGCCCCACCATCTGTTGGATGTGGCGGACCCCTGGGCACCCTACAACGCCAAACAATACGCGGAAGATGCCGGGGCGGTGTTGGGCCGGCTGCTGGCGGCGGGGCGCGTGCCGATTTTGTGCGGGGGCACGGGGTTGTATTTGAGCGCCTTGCTGGGGGGGTTGTCTCCGGTGCCCCCCACCGAGGATAGAGTGCGCCAAGCCGTGGCGGAGGAGATTGCCCGTCGGGGGCTGCCCTGGGCCTGGCAAGAACTGGCCCGGCTGGACCCCCCCGCCGCCAACCGGCTGCACCCCAGCGATGCCCAACGCATTCACCGGGCCCTGGAAGTCATCCGGGCCACAGGGCAGCGGTTTAGCGAATTGCAGGCCTTGCCCCGCCAAGGGGGGCGGCCAGAACCGGTGCTATGGCTGGGGTTGGACTGGCCCCGGGCGGAACTCCACCGGCGAATCCACGCCCGCACCCTGGCCATGCTGCGGGGGGGCTGGGTGGAGGAAACCCGCCGGGTGCTGGCCGCGGGGACCTCTCCCCAGGCCAAGTCTCTTCAGGCCATCGGTTATCGGCAGATTGTGGCCTGGCTGGCGGCGGGAGCGCCGGGGGACCCCATGGACTTGGCAGAATCCATCGCGTTGCGTACCCGCCAATACGCCAAGCGGCAGATGACTTGGTTTCGTGGGGTGGAAGGCTTTGCATGGGGGCCGCCCCAGGGGGAGAAAGACTTGTTGGAGACCGCCCGGCGGTTTGTGGAGGGGTAATGGCACCCCTCCCTGCGGCCTTGCAGGCGGCTGTCCCTCCCCATCGTGGAGGGACAATGCTCGAATCCTCCAGTTATTCTATTCATCCATTCGGATGAATCAGCCGGACGGAAGCAAGCGCATCACTTTTCGGCTTCGAGTTGTTCCCAACAGCACTCCTCCCCAACGCCCGCAGGGCAGGGGTGCTGTACAGCCTTAACCCCCCAGCATGACCTGCAGGTCGTACAGGGCGTGGGTGCAGGCGGTTACCCCAAAACCCCGGTGCCAATACAGCACGGAGAACACCACCCCCGCCAGCAACCGGAACCAGAACCCGTACCAATCAAACCGATAGGCCTCGGGCCCCAGGTAATGGGCCAGGGAGAAGGCCAGGGCCCCCAAACCCACGGCCAGGGCCATGGCGGCCTTGCGGTGGGTCCAGCGGCTGAAGGCCCAGGCCAGCCCCCCCACGATCATCACCCGGAACACCAGTTCTTCAAACAGCCCCGCCCCCAAAGACTGGCTGAGCAGCCGGGCCGTCATTCTAGCTTCCTCTCCCCCCAGGGGGCCTGCCAACCAAAGCCCAAGGGCTGGGGGCGCGACAGACACTGCCGCCAGCACGGCACCCAGCCCCACCCCCAGGGCCAGGCTGTACATCCAGGCCTCCAGGGCCATGAACAGCCAGTATCGGGGGCGCACCGGGCGGCTGGCTGGATAGGTGAAGGGGATGGCGATCATCAACCCAAACAGCATGGCCAGAAAGGCTTGGTGGGCCGACAGCCCAAAGGCCTGCAGCAGGGCCCGCAGCCACACATCGCCCGCGTTACGCAGGTCTCCCTGGGCGGTTCCCCCATACAGCACCAGCCCTTCATATAGCACCAGCAGCGGCAGGCACAGGGTCAGGGAGTAAAAGGGGCGGCGGGTGGAGGCCAAATAGGCGCCAACCCCCCCTGGGCGGGAGGCACCGGACGATTCGGGTGCACTGGAGGATTGGGAGGGGGAGTTCATGGCGGGTGGCGTGGGCCTAGCGGAAACGGGGTAACAACATGCATCATGGATTTAGGTATCATGGTTGGGCGGTGAGAAGCCAATTCGGCAGAACGAGAAACCAGGAAGGAGCCAGTCATGCTGCGCGTTGTGGGGGGGCAATGGAAGGGCCGTCGGGTGCCGGTGCCCAAGGGGAGAAACACCCGCCCGGCCCTGGAGCGGGTGCGAGAGGCGGTGTTTAGCGCCTTGGAGCATCGGGGGTTGGTGGAGGGGCGGGAGGTGGTGGACTTGTACGCCGGGTCGGGTTCTTTGGGCATAGAGGCCCTGAGCCGGGGGGCCGCCCGGGCGGTGTTCGTGGAGTATGATGAACGCACCGCCCAGGCCTTGCGTAAAACCCTGGAGGGGTTGGAACCCGACCGGGAACGTTGGCGGGTAACGCGCGCCAAGGTGGAAACGTGGCTGGGTCAGGGGCCCTGGTCCCCTGGCCCCCTGTTGATTCTGATGGACCCCCCCTTTCCGTTATGGGATGGGGGGAAACTGGTGGCTGATTTGTTTGGCGAGCATGGGCTTCCGGCCGATGCCGTTTTGGTGTCGGAGCTTCCCAGCCGGGTAGAACCGGTGATTCCCCCCAATCTTGAACTGTGGGAGTCAAAACGTTATGGTGACAGCAGGGTATTGTTTCTGTCTTCCAAAACTTCCTGAACTCAAATTGTCCTTGGAGAACTCGTGAACCGGACGGTGTGGCTGGTGTTTCTCTGGGGGGTTGCGTTTGCCGGGTCGGCGTTTGGCCAGGACCTGGGCACCGTGATTTTGCAAAAAAACTCCTATGCCTATTTAGAAGGCCCTGAAGCGGGCAATCGTTTTCTGGTGAAAAAGGGCCAGGTGTTGGCCGTGGTGGCCTCCGATACCTTTCAGGGGGACCTATGGCTGAGAGTGAAGGACCCCTCCCAAACCACCCGGATCACGGGGGAAGGTTGGACGCCCATGCTTCCCCAAGAAATTCAGGAGAAGGGCGATCAACCGGTGATGGTGTTTGAAGCCCCCGTGGAGGACAGGAAGAAACTCAGCGCGGCCCGCTGGATGCCCGCCGCCCATCTGCGCCCCCAAGCGGAAACCCGTTCCAGCGAAGTGTACCCGCTGATTACCTGGCAAAAAGTGTCTTACCGCACCCGTGTACCCTCTGAGGGGTGGATTCGAGGGAACACGGGCATATACCGCCCGGCCATGGCCCCGGCTCACCTGGAAAAAACGCAGAAAGAAATGAACTCCGCCGGCATTCCGAAAACGGACCAAATCCGGTTGTTGAGCGGAGTGGTCCAACCGGGAGACGACCCCCAGCGGGTGCGGTGGGCCTTGGGGGAACCCACCGGGATGGAAAACGATGCCTCCTCTTCGCTGCGGGCCGTGTGGACCTATCCCGGTGTGATGTTGGAATTTGAAAACAACCTATTGAAAACCATCCGCCGTTGACCCCGAATTCAACCCTAGCCCCTTGGAGAATTCCCTCATGACCTTTTCCACCGCCCAACTACTGCTGGACATGATCCGCCATGGGAACAGCATCGAAGGGATCCGCGGTTTCAAGGATCAGCCCATGACGGACCCCCTGGTTTTGGTGAACCAGATTTTGTACGGGGCCCCCACCGGAACGAACCCCACCATCTCCGCCGAGAAAGACCGGCACATGGCCATGCTGTCTTCGGCCAAGGGGCAGGAAAAAACCGTGCTGTTGTATAACCTGGGGTGCTTCTCGTTGTTTCTGGACGACGTGCGGGAGGCCCGGCAGTTTTTTACCCAGGCCCTGGCCTTGGAACCCTCGCTGATCGAGGCCCGCCATAACCTGGCCTATGCCCACGAGTTGATGGCCGAACCGGTGGAAGCCATTCGGCTGTACGAAGAAGTTTTGGCGGCGGACCCTAACTTTCAACTGAGCCGGATGAACCTTTGCTTGTTGGAAATTCAAGAAGGCAACCGGGAGCAAGGGTTGGCGGAACTGCGGAGGATGGCGGTGGAGTTCCCCGAAAACAAGGGGTTGGTTTATCACCTGGGAACGGCCCTGCTTACACCCCCCAACAAAGCCCAGGCCGAAGAAACCCTGAAATTGATTGAGCGCCTGCCCGGCTGGCAGGATTACCCAGAGTTCGCCCGGATGCGGGCGGCGGCCTTGATTTTCGCGGAACGCGCTCCAGAAGCCATGGAAACGCTGAACAACATGATTGATCAAAACCCAGACGACGTGTTTGCCCTGGCCGGGCTGATTCGGGCCAAGGCCCAAACGGGGGCCTTTGAGGGATTGGCCGTGCTGGCCCAGCGGATGGATGAATTGAGCCCCAACCATGGGGCCGATGGGTTGTTGAATGTGCTGGAGGAGAAAGGAATTCGTTAATGGGGGAGCATACCCAACCCGTGGCAGAACCCGGAGACCCAGCTCCGTTGTCTTTGGCTCAGCACCATCTGCGGCTGCTGGCCCTGGTGCTGGATTACATCGCGGCGTTGCTGGCGGTGAAATTCTTTTTGATCGCGGTGACCGGTAATCATTGGGACCTGGCCCTGGCCGATGGCGGCCAGGATTGGACCCTGGCCCAGACCATGGGGGCAACCCTGGGGCTGCTGGCCCTGCGGGATGTGTGGGGGGGAAAAAGCCTGGGCAAACGCCTGACTGGCATTGCCGTGGTGCGGGCCCGCCAACCCGGCCGGGGGCCAGCCCCCTGGTCGGCCGTGGTGCGGGGGGTGGCCTTGGCGCTGTTCCCCGTAGAAGCCGTGCTGGTGTTTGCCGATCCTTACTGCCGCCGGGTGGGGGACCATCTGGCCGGAACGGTGGTGATCCAAAATCCCCACGCGCCTTCTTTAGCCCGGCGGTTGTTGTTGCTGTCTAGTTTGTTCCTGCTGATTGGTCTGCTGGCCCTCACCTTTCCCCGCTGGTATTACACCCGCTCGGCGGCCTATCAAACCGCCCTGGCGGCGCTGCAAGCCCGCCCCCTGGAGCCCGTGGTGGGGGCCGACCCCGATGTGGAGCGGTTTACGTTCGATATGACGCCGGAGGGAGACAGCTACCGGGCGGTGGTGGTGTTTGAATTGAAAGGAGACGGGGGCGAGGGCAGCGCAAAGGTAGAGATGCGGCTCGACAAACTTCGCAAGCAGTGGGATGTGACCGGGCTTTCGCTGGAGAAAATTTCCAAAGAAGAGAAAGAAAAGAAAGACCGGGACAGCAAACGCATTCTCCCCGCCCCCGCAGAACCTCCGCGATAAATATATTTCTTTTCACGGCGAAAGTGTTGGGAGCTGTGTTTGCTTCCTTCCAGCCTCCTTATCCGAACGGATGAATAGGATCACCGATGGATTCGAGTATTGCCCCTGATGGGGAGGGGTCCATTCTCCTCTTGATGAGACCTCACCCCCCGCCCCCTCTCCCGAAGAGAGGGGGAGTTCAAGTACGCTGGGGCGTTGCTTCACTTTCAGCTTCCTCATCCGAACGGATGAATTGGATCACCGATGGATTCGAGTGATGGATTATCCCGTGGCCTGTTGGCTGCCCCGGCCGCCTTGCTTCTGGGCGTTGTTGGCCAGCTCACGGGCGGCTTGCAGAATGGACGGCAGGTCCAGCCCGCAGGCGGCCAGTTGGCTGCCATGGCTGCCGAACGGAATGAAGCGGTCGGGGATGGCCAGCAGCCGGGCCGGGCGCTGCAAACCGGCCTCGGCCAGCAGGGCCAGCACGCCTTCTCCCAATCCGCCGGGCGCACAGTTTTCCTCCAGGGTCATCACGGCCTGGGCCCGGGCGGCCTGGGCCAAAATCAGGTCGGCATCCAGGGGTTTCACAAACCGGGCATTCACCACGTTGCACAAAATACCTTCGGCCCGCAGTAAACTGGCTGCCCTGAGCGCCGGGGCGGTCATGGAGCCGATGGCGATGAGCACCAGCTGGGGGTGGGGGTGGTTCACCAGCACTTCGGCTTCTCCCAGGGGAATGGGCGTCAGTTCCTCCGGTGTCCAGTTCATGGCGGGGGTTTCTCCGCGGGGATAGCGGATGGCCATGGGGCCGTCTTGGTGCCCGTGGGCGGTCAAGAGCATCCGGCGAAATTCCAGTTCGTCCTTGGGGGCCATGTGCGCAAACCCCGGAATCAATCGAATGTAGCTAAGGTCGTAGGCCCCGTGGTGGGTGGGGCCGTCGCCCCCCACCAAGCCTCCCCGGTCCATCATCACCCGCACCGGCAGCCGCTGCAGGGCAATGTCGTGGATCAACTGGTCGAAGGCCCGCTGGGTGAAGGTGGAATACACCGCCACGAAGGGCTTTAACCCCCCCGCGGCCATTCCCGCCGCCGAGCAGTAGGCGTTGGCCTCGGCAATGCCCACGTCCATCACACGCCGGGGGTAGCGCTCTCGCAGCGGGGCCAGCCCAGTGCTGGAACACATGGCGGCGGTGAGGGCCACCACGGTGGGGTCCTGGGCCATCAGCTGGGCCATGCCTTCGCTGAACACCCGGGTCCAGCTTTTCATGGGCACCTGGACCCCTGGTTCGCCTGGATGGTTTGGATGATCTGGCGGGGGAGCGGTTTCGGGCACGGCGTGGGCCGCCAGGGAATTCTCCACCTGTGGCCCCAGCCCTTTTCCCTTCACGGTGAGGACGTGCAGCAGCACCGGCCCCCTCAGCTGCTTCACCAGCCCCGTTACCCGCAGCAACTCGTGCAGGTCGTGGCCGTTCACCGGGCCAATGTAATTGAACCCCAGCGATTCAAAGAACGCCGCCTGGGGGCTGGCGTAGTCTTTCACGCTGCGCTCCATCAGTTTTAGCCATTGCAGGATGCGCCGCCCAAAGGGCACCCGCCCTGACACCCGTTTAACTTCCCGCCGCAGGGCGTTGTAGGAGTCGGAGGAGGTAATGCGTGACACGGTGCGGCTGATGGCCCCCACGTTTTGGTCAATGCTCATGCCGTTGTCGTTCAGCACCACCAGCAGGTTTAAGTCCAGGTGCCCGGCCATGTTCAGGGCCTCATAGGCCAAGCCCCCGGTCATGGCCCCATCGCCAATCACGGCCATCACGTGGCGGTGGGGAGTGTTGGGCGCGGGGGCCGAAGGCATTGCGGTAGCAGACAGGGCCGCCGAAGTCAGGGACTCGGGAGAACTGGGCGTTAGGTGCTGGTTCAGGTTCTGGGGAAAGCCGTGGGTCAGGTCACGGGCCAGGGCCAGCCCCAGGGCTGCCGAAATGGAGGTAGACGCATGCCCCGCGCCGATGTGGTCGTAGGGGCTTTCTTCCCGGTCGAGAAACTTGGACAGCCCCCCCCACTGGCCATATTGGGGGAACCGCCCGGCCCGGCCCGTGAGCAGCTTGTGGGTGTGAGCTTGGTGGCCCACGTCCCACACAATGGCGTCTTGAGAAAAGTTGAAATGGTGGAACAGAGCGATGGTGAGTTCAACCACCCCCAGGGCCGCCCCCAGGTGGCCCCCGGTCCGCCCGATGGACTCAATCAAAAAGGCTCGGCATTCCTCGGCCAGCCCCGCCAACTGCTCGGCGGGCATGGCGTGGAGCGCCTCTGGAGATTCCAGGGCGGTTAGAATCGGGTATTTGGTTGAATCCATGGAAAAACTTTAGACCCAAACGCCCCACGACGCAAGACAGGCCCGGATAGGACCCCACCGTGCCAGGGCTGGAACAAAACATGGGTCTGGGGTATAAAGGGATTCCAAAACGTTCACCCTTCTCTTAAACACTTTTGATAGGTTGCCCCCCATGAGCCGCGATGCCGTGTTGAACAAATTTGAACCCACTGGAAACTTGGTGCTGGTGCGCGTGTTGGACGCCAAGGGCGACCTGCGGGCGGTGCTGCCCAACCTGGCCCCCCACCAAGATGCCCTGCGGGTGTTCCATGGCTCGGCAGATCGAGACAACAAGATCGGGAAAGCTGAAGCCCAGAAGGCCTTAGACGCCCTGGCGGCCATGAACAACGATGGGGGGCCGGTGCGCGCCCTGCTGGAATCTGCCCCCCAGGATGGGCCCTACTCCCTGTGGGTGGTGGCTTCTCCGGTGGAGGATTTGCTGTCGAAGATGTCGGTGCGGGGGGGAACCCTGGCGGAGTGTGAGGCCTTTGTGGAACTGCTGGACAAGGGCGAGGTGCGGGCCGCGGAAAAAGTGGCGGGCTTGTGGCAGCCCCAGCCCTATGTGATCGACGGCATTTTGAATTTCTTCAAGGTGCGGGAGAACAGCCAACTGGAGCCTGGATACTGGGACAAAATTCCCCTGAAGACCGCCGGATGGAGCGAGGCCCACTTTCAGGCCTCTGGGGTGCGCTTTGCCCCTGGATGCAAGGTTCGGGTGGGGGCCCATATTGGCCCCGGCACGGTGATTATGAACCAAGCCTTCGTGAACATTGGGGCCTACATCGCGGGCCAGGGGGTAATGATTGACGGCGCCTCCCGGGTGGCCTCCGCCGCCCAGATTGGCAAGAACGTGAAGTTCGGCGCGGGGTCTGGCATCGAGGGCATTCTAGAGCCCGCCGGGCGGCTGCCTTCCATCGTGGAAGACCACGTGAAGGTGGGGGCCATGTGCGAAATTTCCGGCATCGTGGGCGAGGGGTCCGTCATCGCCAGCGGGGTCATCATGGCTTCGGGGAAGAAAATTTTCGATGAAGCCACCGGCGAACTGGTGCCGCCTTTGGAAATTACGGTGGGAGACAAAATTTTTCAGGTGCCGGTGATTCCCCCCTACCGGTTGGTGGTGGGGGGCTCGCTGCTGGCCAAGGGCGGTCGCCACGCCACCGATGCCATTATCCTTAAACCTGGGGACCTGCGAGAAAAAGACACGCTTAAGCACTTTGAGAAGCAGGGAATTTTGTATTCGTAGGAAAAGTTTTTTGGAGGTAAGGGAATGGGGGGCGAAGCCCCCCACTCATCACAACAAAGCATCTCTCGTTCATCCTGCGTTTAGCCGCCGTCCTTTGCCATGTGGCAGTTCTTGTACTTCTTGCCCGACCCACAGTGGCAGGGGTCGTTGCGCCCCAGTTTTTCGGCCTTGCGGCGGGCGGGCTCTGGTGCCGGGGCTGCGGCAGCGCTCCCTGAATCGAGGCGCAGCCCTCCGGCGTTGTCGGGGTGCAAAAATTCCAGGTCGGGGGGGGGCTGGCGCTGGGGCTGGGGGGCCTCTACTCCAAAATGGGCGCGGAAAAAGGTGGTCACCGCTTCCTGGCTGATCCGGGCCATCAGGTCGGTGAACAGGGCAAAGCCAGACCGCTTGTATTCATCAATGGGTTTCTTTTGGGCATACCCCACCAAGCCAATGCCCTCCCGCAGGTGATCCATGGACAGCAAGTGATCCTTCCACTGGCTGTCGGTGACGTTTAGCAGCACATGGCGCTCAAAATCGTGGAATACGCCGTCCACCTCTTCCTTGGTGGGGGCCGAGCCTTTCGATTCTTCCATCATGCGGGCCATGTCTTGGCGCTTGGCCAGGTAAATGTTTTCCACCTGGGTCATCAGTTTCTGGCGGATGTCTTGCAGGGTCAGGGTGGAATCGTTCCACGAAACCTCAGGGGGGTGGCCAAACGCCGCCATGAACTGGGTGTTCATTCCCTCCACGTCCCACTCTTCCCGGTGGGGCAGGTCCAGGTGCAGCGAAACCATTTCCTCCAGGGTTTCGTCGGCCATGTCGAGCAGCACGTTTTCCACCTCTCCGCCCAGAATTTCCAGCCGCTGGCCATAGATGATCTCTCGCTGCTTGTTCATCACGTCGTCGTATTCTAGCACGTGTTTCCGCAGCTCGAAGTTGTGGGCTTCCACCTTCTTTTGGGCGTTTTCAATGGCCCGAGAAATGAGCATGTGGGTAATGGCTTCATCGTCGGCCACCCGCATGCGGGTCATCAGGTTGGCAATGCGCTCTCCGCCAAAAATGCGCATCAGGTCGTCTTCCAGCGAAAGGAAGAACCGGCTGGCGCCGGGGTCTCCCTGGCGGCCCGAGCGGCCCCGCAGTTGGTTGTCAATCCGCCGGCTTTCGTGGCGTTCTGTGCCCAAAATAAACAGCCCCCCCCGGTCGGCGGCGCCGGGCCCTAGCTTGATGTCGGTGCCCCGGCCCGCCATGTTGGTGGCAATGGTCACCCGCCCCACTTCTCCGGCGTGGGCGATGATTTCGGCTTCTTGCTCGTGGTGCTTGGCGTTTAGCACGGTGTGGGGCACTTTGCTTTTTTCCAGGGCTCGCGAAAGTTCTTCCGAGGCCTCGATGGAAATGGTGCCCACCAGCACTGGCTGGCTGGCGGCGTGCAGGGCTTTGATTTCCTCCACGATGGCGTTCTTTTTGGCGGCTTTGGTCTTGTAAATCACGTCGGGCAGATCCTGGCGGATCATGCTCCGGTTGGTGGGAATCACCAGCACCTCCATGCCGTAGATTTTGATGAATTCGTCTTCTTCCGTCTTGGCCGTTCCGGTCATGCCGGACAGCTTTTTGTACATGCGGAAATAGTTTTGGAACGTAATGGTGGCGTAGGTTTGGCTTTCCCTCTCGATGGTGACGCCCTCTTTGGCTTCTAGGGCCTGGTGCAGGCCATCGGAGAACCGCCGCCCCGGCATCAGCCGCCCGGTGAATTCATCCACGATCACCACTTTGTTGTCTTTCACCACATAGTCCACGTCTAGCCGGAACATGTAATTGGCCTTCAGGGCCTGGTTCACGTGGTGGAGGACATCCATGTTTTCGAAATCGAACAGCCCCCCTTGAGTGAGCAGCCGGTTTTTGCGCAGGCGGTCTTCCAGCAGTTCCCCCCCCTGCTCGGTGAGAGAGATGGTGCGGGATTTTTCATCCAGGTTATAGTCGCCCGCGATGACCACGGCGTTTTCTTCCAGGCCTTCCCAGCCCGGCTGCAATCCCTTCAGTTGGTCGGGGTTCAGCTTGTTCACTTCCTCGCGGCGGACTTCTCTCTTCAGGCCGCCCATGATCCGTTGAATTTGATAGTACTTATCGGTGGATTCCTCGGCGGGGCCGGAAATGATGAGGGGGGTGCGGGCTTCGTCCACCAGAATGCTGTCCACTTCGTCTACGATGGCGAAGTGAAAGCCCCGCTGAACGTAGTCTTCCAGGCGGAACTTCATGTTGTCCCGCAGGTAATCGAACCCAAACTCGTTGTTGGTGCCGTAGGTGATGTCGGCGGCGTAGGCCTGGCGGCGCTCGTCGTCGGTCTGGCCATGCTGCACCAATCCCACGGTCAGCCCCAGAAACTGGTACACCCGGCCCATCCAATGGGCGTCGCGGCGGGCCAGGTAGTCGTTGGGGGTAACCACGTGCACCCCCTTGCCCGTCAGGGCGTTCAGATAGGCGGGCGAGGTACAGGCCAGGGTCTTCCCTTCACCGGTTTTCATTTCAGAAATTTGCCCGTTGTGCAGGGCCATCCCTCCAATCAACTGCACGTCGAAATGCCGCTCGTTGTTCACCCGGCGGCTGGCTTCGCGGGTCAGGGCAAAGGCCTCTGGCAGCAGATCGTCCAGAGACTCCCCGGCGGCCAGCCTTTTTTTCAGGTTTTGGGTGACCTCCGGGAAGGCGCTGTCTGCCAACTGCTGCATCTGGGGTTCCAGGGCGTTTACCACCAGCACCAGCTGGTTGTATTTTTTCAGCAGCTTGTCGTTACGAGAGGTATAAAACAACCTGAACAGAGATTTCAGCATGGGTTCCAGCCGGGAAAGGTCGGGGAGTGGGAGGGTGAATCATCCGGACCAGTCTGGGCAAAACAGGGCCTTTCGTCAAGGCTTGGGGGGAAGATGGGGGAAGATGGGGGAAGATGGAGGAAAATAGGGAAAATCAGATACACCAGGAAAAGCCTGCGTAAAGGCGGAGAAAAACCCTGCGCCCAGGGGTACCCAGAGAAGCCATCAGAAGAATTTGGGAAATGCGCCTTTTCATAAACTTAAGGATGGGGTAGCCTATGGTCATGATTCCTTCGCTTCCCACCATGCTGCCCTTCGCGGGCATTCTCCTCTCCATTGCCCTGTTTCCCCTGCTGGCTCACCGGTTTTGGGAGCACCATTACGGCAAGGTCAGCGCCTTTTGGGGGCTGGCCGCCCTGGCCCTGATGGCGGCCCTGCTGCCCACGGGGGTTTCGTTCAGCGAGGTCTACGGCCACCGGCTTGTTTCCACGGCTGAGGAATACCTGTCGTTCATTGTGCTGTTGGGCACGCTGTTTGTGATTACCGGGGGCATTCATGTGTCGGGCCGCCATGTGGGCAGCCCCCTGCACAACACCGAATTGCTGGGGGTGGGGGCCCTGCTGGCCAGCCTGATCGGCACCACAGGGGCGGCCATGCTGTTGATTCGCCCCTTGTTGCGGGCCAACCATCACCGCCCACGGCAGGTGCATGTGTATGTGTTCTATATATTTCTGGTCTGCAACACCGGCGGTCTGCTCACCCCCATCGGGGACCCCCCGTTGTTCCTGGGGTTCCTGCAGGGCATTCCGTTTGCCTGGACGCTCCAACTGTTCCCGGAGTGGTTGTTTGTGAACGGCGCGTTGTTGGTGTTGTTTTTCCTGTGGGACCGTCGGTTGTATGCCCTGGAACCCTCCCAAGACAGAGAGCCCCCCGGCCGCCTGACGGTAAAGGGCTGGGTGAACTTTCCGCTGCTGATGGCTGTGGTGGCGGCGGTGATTCTGAGCGGGGGATGGCCAGAACCCTGGGGCGGGTTTGCCCGTGACGGCATTTTGCTGGCGCTGGCGGGGTTGTCGCTGTGGGTGACCCCTTCCTATATTCACCATGCCAACCAATTCAACTTTGCCCCCATCCGAGAGGTGGCCATTCTGTTCGCCGGAATTTTCACCGCCATGGTGCCAGCCCTGATGGTGCTGAACGCCCGTGGAGGAGAATTAGGGCTGTCCACTCCAGCGGAGTATTTCTGGGCCGCCGGAACACTGTCTAGCTTTTTAGACAACGCCCCCACCTACCTGGCGTTTCTCTCTGCCGCCATGGGGGCCCTGGGGTTAACCCATGCGGTGGAGATGACCCTGACCCCTGGCCCCGCGGGCATTCTGGCGGGAATTTCGGTGGGGGCCGTGTACATGGGGGCCATGACCTACATTGGCAACGGGCCGAACTTCATGGTGAAAACCATGGTGGAGCAAAGCCGCGTTTCCATGCCATCCTTCTTTGGCTACATGGCTTATTCGGTGGGGATTCTCCTTCCCTTGTTTCTGCTGCTGACCCTGTTGTTTTTCTAACTGTCCCCCCGGTTCCCCTCCCCCCATCTTTGTTGTATTTTCCAGTATTTCCTAGGGCATCCCAATAGCACCCCTCCCCTGCCCCCTTGCGGGGGCATCCCCTCCCCTTCGTGGAGGGGTAATGAATCGAGGCCGAGAAGTTATGCGCTTGCTTCCGTCCGGTTTCACCATCCAAAAAGATGAAGAGATGTAGCCTATGGATTCGATTAAATGGCTGGTTGGGGAGAAGGGCTTGGCAAAAAAAAGCCAAGGCAAACAGGCTGATCAAAGCCTGTTGCTATATGGCATATAAACCTGATAATCCATGGGATAGGTGTCGTATGATGATGCGCGGCAGGAAGAAGGAGGACCATGAGATTTCCCCCGCGTGTTTTCATTCTCCCATCCCATTCATTTCAGCGAGGTCCCCATGGGCACGTTTCAGAAAATATTCCGGAGAACCTGTTTCTCCATGGCGGCGGCCATGGTGGTGGGGTTGCTGCTAACCCCCGCCCCCGCCAGCGCCAAAGATACCGATGAGTTGTGGGAAATGACCCAAACCATGGAAGGGGCGGGCATTCCCGCCGGCATGGGGGCCATGACCAACCGGGTGTGTTCTCCCAAGGGCGATAACACCAGCATGGCCAAGGGCGGTGGCGAGTGCGAGGTGAAGGACATGAAGGTGAAGGGAGACACCGTAACCTGGACTTCCGTGTGCAAAGACTCCACCAGCCAGGGAGAAATGACCCGCTCTGGCAAAACCCTGAAGGGCACCGTTCATAGCACCCAGAAGAACGGGCAAAAGATAACCATGAAGTTATCTGGAAAGGTGGTCGGCACCTGTAACGCGCAGGCTGAAAAAAGCAAGCGTGACCAGGAGCAAAGCCAGATGCGGGAGCGAATGGCCGCGCCAGGTCGAGAAGCCGCCAAACAGGAACAGGCCCAATGCGAAGCCGCCATCAATAACCTAAAAAAGGGCACGGTAGAGAACGGCAACCCAAACGCCTTCCTGGCCGAAGGGGCGATATGTTTTTCTCAGAAAAAACAGTTCTGCGCCGTGCTGGCCAATCAGCCGCTGGGCTTTAAGCTGCTGAACGAGTTCGAATACGGTGCGATTTCTCGTTCTTCTGATAGCCAGCGGAAAATACAACTAAGCGGAGCCAAACCCGGGGTGAATGAACTGATGTTTGTTTCTCCCGTCGTTCATAATAAAAAAGAAACGTACAAAGCCTGCGGGTTGGAATTGGAGAAAGCCCGGATTGCCTGGTGCGGTGCCAAGGAAAAGGGGGCGAAATTCCCTAAAAATGGAGAAGGGGTTGGCGGGATTGATCTTGGCCGAGTCTATTATAATTCTTGCCCTTCCAGCCGGGTCACGGCCTTTTTGAAAGCCAGCAAGGCCTGCGATGGCATTGAAGCCTATTACAAGAAGCACGGCTATGATTATTCTTACGGCCATTGGCGCATGGACCCGCCGCAAGACGGAGACCACTGCTTGAGCTATTTGAGCCACAGGAAGAAGTATGTCAAGGTGGGCGGCTTGTCTTATGTCTATGAATACATGCTAGAGAAGGGTGAAAAAGAAGACTATATCGGGGATGATGGATCCACGGGAAGTGCCGCCGCGGCCCAGCCTGCTCCGGCTGCCAAACCTGAGCCAGCAGCTCAACCTGCGCCAGCGGCTCAGCCAGCCCCCAAGCCAGCGGCCCCCAACCCCGCCGACTTGCTAAAGAAGAAGGGGGGCATTCCCAAGCTGCCGTTCTAGCGTTTGCGGTGTGAGTTCTCAAGCCTCCTCCCTGAAAAGGGAGGGGGCTTTTTTCTTGTTTCAGGCGAAGGTGCTTTGCAGGTAACGGTAGCCGTTTTTGAATAGGGCCAGCCCCTGGCCCTCTCCGGTGCCTGGGGTGCCGGGCTGCCGGGTCCAGCCGGGGTGGTTGGTGGCGTCCCAGAAGGCTTCCGGGTGGGGCATCAGCCCCATCACGGTGCCGGTCTTGTTGCACAGGGCCGCCGCCCCCAGGGGTGACCCGTTGGGGTTGTGGGGATAGGTTTCAGTGGGAGCGCCTTGGGCGTTGGCATAGCGCAGGGGAACCAAGCCCTGCCGCACCAGGGCGGCCACGCCCTCACCTTGGGCGGCTAGGCGGCCTTCTCCGTGGCGCACGGGCAGTTCCAGCCCGGTCATTCCCTGGGTGAACACGCAGGGGGAGTGGGACTCCACCGCCAGCCGCACCCAGCGGTCTTCAAACCGGTTGTTGGCGTTTTTGGCCAGCGACACGGTTTGGGCCGGGGGCCCCCCAGCGGGGCGCTCTCCGTTGCCCGGCAGCAGGCCCATCTTGGTCAGCAGCTGAAACCCATTGCAAATGCCCAGCATCAGCCGCCCGGAATCGGCGTAGCGCCACAGGTCCTCCAAAAACGTTCCGCCGCCGGGCAGGGGGCGGTAACGGAACCGATTGGCGCAGGCCCGCCCCGACCCCAAATCGTCGCCGTCCAGAAACCCCCCAATGAACACGATGAAGTGATAGGGATCCAGGGACAGTCCCTCCTGGTAGATGCGGCTCATGTGCGCCACCTCCACGCCGTCGCCCCCCCCGGCCAGGCGGCAGGCGTGGGCGGTCTCTTGCTCGCAGTTGGTGCCGTAGCCGGAAAGAATCAGGGTCTTGAAGGGGGAGGACATGAGCGGATGTTTGGAGAGGAGGTAGAGAACCAGGGAAAAACAAGGATACAGGTGACAGGGGTTAGAATGCCATGCCAAGATTGTAACCCTGGAGGGGAGGGGAAGGGCAAGGGGGGGGCGGACTCCATGATGGACAATGGAAACAAAACACTGGAAGGGAATGACATGAAAACGATCGGTGGAATTTGGGGGTTGTTGCTGGCGGTTGGGCTGTTTCCCGCCCTGGCCTGGGGCCAAGAAACTGAACCCCCGGTGGAGCAGGTCAGTGCCCCCACGGGTGATCTCACATGGGTGCCCGATCGCCGACGGAATCAGTTCTACCGGCAGTTTGGGTATTTTGCCGTCCCGGCCCCCTACAACATCGAGGGAGTAGGGGGCGGCGTGGTGGTGGGGGGCTCGGTGTCGAACATTGCCGATTCCACTACAGACGTTGCGCTGGCCGGGTTTACGGGGGCCATGACGGGCTGGGCCGCCATGGTGACCGAATACCATATCGTGGAAGAGCGGCTGCTGCTGGATGTGATCGGCAACCGATGGAACCGCTTGACGGTGAATGTGTACCCGGATCGTGGCATGGCCTCTGGTGCCAAGGACTACCAAATCGCTGGCGTACGGGAAATGGATTTTACCGGTGCCCGTACCACCCTAACGTTTTGGGAGCGGCGGTTGGAGTTTTTTCTCAGTTATTCCACCTTTCAAATGTCCATGAGCAAGATGATGGACAACCAGGGGGTCTTGATTGCGGACCTTACAGGCACACCTCCTCATAAATCCATTTCTGGAGCCATGGGTTTATTCGCCGACTTTACCGATGACTACCAGGACCCCCGAAAAGGGTTCCGGTTTTTTCTGGGGAATTATCACCACCCCCGGCAAAACCCCGATGCCCCCGTTTTTTATATTGTAGACGCCAACCTGACCGGCTATGTTTCGGTGGGAGAACAATCGACCTGGGTGGTGAACTTGTTTCAATCCCAGGCCAACGTGATTTCGCTTGGTTTGACCGACTTGGCCGCCTTGGCCAATCAAACCGGCTGTCCTGGCCAGCAGCCCGCTTGCATGGGCTTGGCCAACAATACCCTGCTGGCCAACCAGCACGGCACGGCGACCTCGTTGGGGGGATTAAGCCGCCTGCGGGCCTATCCCATCAACCGGTTTAACGGAGGGGCCACGGCCTTTGCTGGCACCGAGTTGCGTTTCAATTTTTCCGGTGACCCGGAACCCATTGATATCTTCATCATGAAAGACGTCAAAATGGCCCTGCAATGGGCCTTGTTCTGCGAAACGGGAAGCGTGGCGGAAACGGCGGATAGATTGTGGAAGCGCTCTCGGACGGACTGCGGAACAGGCGTGCGGATGGTGGGGGGGTCTGGCTTGGTGTACCGGATGGATTACGCGGTGGGCGATGAGGGCGGCGGGTTGGTGATGCTGGTGGGCTATCCTTGGGAGAACCTCTAGATCCTTGGATGATAGGCAAACAAGAGCAAGACACCCACACGAGATGGACGCAGGCCTTACCATGAGGACCATCGGGATTGTACTCTGATGCCCAGTTGCTAGCCCACCACAGGTTATTTTCTCCTCCAATACCCCCCTTCATTCAAAAAAAACGTAATCATTCCAAAACTGAACCACCTTATTTACTCCCTGAACCCATCCAATCTTCTCTCCCCTATTGCCAAAATAATTAGTTATAAGCATAATTACTTTCGCCGAAGAAATTATTAGGGCGAATAACTATATTATTTTAGGAAAACTACGCTTGATCCAATCTTTTTGGAGAATCCAGACCATGTCCCCTTGCATGAAGGCCTTTCCTGGAATCGTGGGTGTTCTGCTGTTGATGGTGGTGATCGTGTTCTTTCCGGGGGCGGCCCGTGCCCAGCAATCCACGCGGGCTTTTCAAAACAATTCATCTTCCTCTGGGTGGGTGCCGAACCGGCGGCGGGACCAGTTCTACAAGCAGTTTGGGTATTACATGGTTCCCGCCCCCTATAATATTGAAGGGCTTGGCCAGGGGGTTGTGGCCGCGGGCTCCATTTCTAACATTGGAGATACCCCCACGGACTTAGGCTTGGTCGGATTCAGCGGCGCCTTGAAGGGCTGGTCGGCCACCATGATGGAGTATGAACTGCTGGAAGAACACCTGCTTCTTGACCTGATGAACACCGACTGGAAGGACTTTGCCGTGAACATTTACCCCACCCGCGGCATGAATACGGTTCAAAAAGATTATGTAAACGTGGCCATTCCCCAGTACAACGCCGCCGCTGGCCGGTTGACCCTGACCTTTTGGGAGCGACGGATTGAACTTTCTGCCTACATTTTAAAAATTCAAATGAAGCAGGGTGTGGTCAAAGACAGCGCGGGTGTTCAATTGCAAGACCTTTCCCTAAACGCTCCCTTCAAGGTTGAATCCCAGAATTTGGGCTTGTTTCTAGACTTTACCGATGACTACCAAGACCCGCGGAAAGGCGTTCGCCTGTATGTGGGAAATGCCTTTCACCCGAGGATGCGGGCTGGTGATCCGGAGTTTGGGATTGTGGATGCCAACCTGACCGGTTACTTTCCCCTTGGTAAAAAATCCACATGGGTGTTCAACTTGTTTCAATCCCAGGCCAATGTCACTTCACCGGGAGAAACCAACCTAGCCACCCTGGCCAACCAACTGGGCTGCCCCGGCCAACAAGCCGCTTGCATGGGCGTTGTGTACAACACCCTGGCCGCGAATCAAAATGGAACGGCCACCAGTTTGGGGGGGCAAAGCCGCTTGCGCAGTTATTCCATGGGGCGATTCAACGGCGGGGTTTCGGCTTTTGTGGGAAGCGAAATGAGGTTGAATTTTTCCGACGAACCAGAGCCCATGGATATCTTCATCATCCGAGACGTGAAGCTGGCCATGCAATGGGCCCTGTTTTGTGAAGCCGGTTCCGTGGCGGAAACCGCCAAAGAGTTGTGGCAGCGGTCTCGTTCCAGCTGCGGAACAGGTCTGCGGATCGTGGCGGGATCTGGCTTGGTTTACCGGATGGACTATGCGGCGGGGAACGAAGGTGGGGGCATGACCATGCTGGTAGGATATCCTTGGGAAAACCTGTAAGGTGAGATATAACGTATTAAATATACGTTTAAGATCAACCCTTACCGAGAACCCCCCCCATGGCGCGAAGTGATGAGACCAAATTGAAATTGCTCCAGGCGGCCAAGGAAATTCTGGTTGAACAAGGCCATGTGGCCGCCACGGTACTCACCATCGCCCAGCGGGCCGGAGTCAACCATGGGTTGATTCACCACTATTTTGGGTCCAAAGAGGGGTTGTTTGTGGCCCTGGAAAAACAAAAAAACGAAGAACTTCGACAGGTTGTGGTGGACATGGTGAAGTCCGGAGAGTCTAAAACATTTCTGAAGGGGTTTACCTCCGACACGGACGCGTTATATCTGCGGCAGGAACTGGTGGTGATGTCTCGTTCTATGCCAGAGTTATTGGCCTCGCTGCAAATTAGTCTGCGGGAATACCGCAAAACCTTGGTCGAGCAGTTGCAGTTTCCGTCGGAAGCCCATGCGGCGCTGGCCATGGCGGCGGCGGTGGGGCTGGCGCTGCATGCCAAGGCCGACCCGGAGCTACCCTTGGAAAAAACGGTTGAATTGCTCCACGAGTGGGTTGAGTCCATGTTGAAGCCTCCTGGTCAGCCATGATCAGCACCCTTCTCTCACTTTTCTCCTTGGTTTTTGTTTCAACGCCATGCGGCATGTCATGCAGCACGCGTTCATTTCTTTTGTGCTGAAGAAGTGGTTTGCCTGAACCAAGCATAGAGCCGAAACCCATGGCGCGAAGCGACGAAACCAAACGAAAACTGCTCCAGGCGGCCAAGGAAATTCTGATTGAACAAGGTCACGCCGCCGCCACGGTGATGGCCATCGCCCGCCGGGCTGGGGTGAACCATGGGTTGATTATCCACTATTTCGGTTCGAAAGAAGGATTGTTCGTTGCCTTGGAGAAACAAACGAACGAGGCGTTTCGGCAGGTGATGGTGGATTTACTGCAAGCAGGAGAAGGTTTGGCTTTCATGAAGGGATTTATGCTGGACACCAACGCCATTACTCTGCGGCAGGAATTGGAGTATATGGGCTGCACCATGCCAGCGCTGCAAAAGGCCACACAGACAACCCTGCAAGCCTTCCGCAAAACCATGGTGGAGCAGCTAGGCTTCCCGTCGGTTCCTCACGCGTCGTTGATCATGGCCACCACGTCGGGGCTGGCTCTGCAGTCTACTCTCGACCCGGAACTGCCGCGGGAAAAAGCGGTTGAACTGCTGGACGAATGGGTGATGAGCCAGTGGCCAAAACCCACCCCCTAACGCCATGGGCTCCCGCGTTTCCTTTTTTTGTGGTTTTTTGGTTGTATAAGAAACTTCCCTGTGCCGCGCTGTTTGTTGATTTTCACGCCCCTTTCATCAGCCATTCTTCACGCCTTAAATATTCACGTTTCGGAGACCTGCCATGAATGCTTACGCTGACCTTCGCTCCATTCGTTCTGTTTGGATGTTCTCCCTGCTGGTGGTGGGTTTGGGGGCCGGGCTAACCGCCCAGCCCGCCCGGGCCGATGACCCCAAGGCCCGCAAAATCATGGAGCAGGTGCGGGACCGGGACGACGGCGCCACGGCCAGCAGCGACATGGAAATGGTGCTGATCGACAAGCGGGGAAATCAACGGGTGCGGGCCGTTCGCACTTATCGCCGCAAAGAGGGTAAAGACAAGCATTCCATTATGTTCTTTTTGTCTCCGGCCGATGTGAAGGGCACGGGCTTTTTAACCTACGATTACGACCAAGAGAAAAAAGACGATGACCAATGGCTGTATTTGCCAGCCTTGAAAAAAACCAAGCGCATCGCCAGCGGAGACAAGTCCGGAAGTTTCATGGGGTCCGACATGAACTATTCAGACATGACCACCCCCAACCTGAATGACTTTGACTATACCCTGGTGAAGGAAGAAGACGTGGATGGCCAGAAAACCTGGCGGATTGAAGCGGTTCCTCGCAATGAAACCGTGATGGATGAAACGGGCTATTCCAAACGGGTCATTTGGGTGCGGCAAGACAACTTCATGGTCATTCGCTCGGTGGGGTATATTTATAAAAGTGAAGACATGAAGTTCATGCAGGTGGTGAAACTTGAAAAAATTGACGGGGTGTGGGCCCCGGTGGAAATGCATGTGGCCACCAAACGGGGAGCAGACACCCTGCACCAAACCATTCTGCGGTTCACCAACATCCACCACAACAAACCTCTTCCCGCGGAGATGTTCACTCAGCGCAAGCTGGAGAAGGGCCTGTAAGATGAGGATGCTCCAGCGGAAAATAGGGGTGTTTGGGCTGGCCCTGGTGGCCATGGGATTGGGATTTCCTGCGGCGTCTTGGGCCCAGGATGACCTGTTGCAAGGATTCGACTCCCCGCCCACGGTGAGCCAACCCCCCAAGGATGCCGACACGGAGGAAGACCAAGGCCCCAAGGAAGACCAAACCTCGTGGGTGGAGCTGGACGGGTCTCTGTCTATTCAGGGGTCTTACAATTACGCGCATCAGGCCCCCCCGCCGGGAATGCCCGACTGGCGGGGGCTTTCTCGCTTAAAGCTGGTGGGCCGGGCCGACCTGAAAATGACGTTTTCAGAAAACTGGAAAGCCCAGTTGGGCGGCTACGGCTTTTACGATTGGACCTACGAAATTCGCGGCTTGGGGCAATACCCAGACCCCCTGCTGGCCCTGTATCGGCAAGAGCTTGAGCCCCGGGAAGCCTGGGTGTCTGGCAAGATGGGGCCCGTGGATGTGAAGTTGGGGCGGCAGATTGTTTCTTGGGGGAAATCCAACTTTCTGCGGGTGGTGGACGTGTTTAACCCCATCGATAACCGGGAGCCGGGGCTGGTGGATGTGGGAGACCTGAAACTGCCGATGACCATGTCTCGGGTGGATGTGTATTGGGGAGACTGGCAGTTCACCGCTGTGGGGGTTCACGAAATCAAGTTCAATAAAAACCCGGTGCTGGGGTCCGATTTCTATCCGGCACCCTTCACCCTGCCGGAGGAAATTCCCCTGAGCAACGGGGAGAATACCGAATACGGCGGGGCCATCACCGCGACCTTGGGAGCCTGGGAGCTGGGGTTTTACGGGGCCAACCATTTCAACGACGCGGGGCACGCCGAACCGCTGACGGCACCGCCTGGGGCGTTTGTTCTGCGCCACGAGCGGCTGTTGACCCGTGGGTTTTCGGTGAGTCTAACCAGCGGCAGCTGGGTGATGAAACTGGAGGGGGCCCAGGTGCAGGGCTTGACCTTCATGCCTTCGCCAACGCAGACCCTTCGGTTGACTCGTTACGACCTGCTGGCGGGGGTGGAATATTACGGCTGGTCCGACACCACCCTGATGGTGGAGACCGCGGCTCAACAGTACCCGGGGTGGACCGCCGCTTTGAACAATACCCTGGAAAAACCCGCGGAACTGTCGGGCCAAACGGTGGTGGCCCTGACCCGAGACTTCTCCAACAAAACCGTTCACGCCATGGCGGCGCTGTTCTTCTTTGGGCCAACCCTGCAAAACGGGGGGTTGCAGCGCTATTCCCTGGGATACGACCTCGCCGATGCGCTTGTGGTGACGGGCGGGGTGTTGATGTACCAGCCGGGCCAACCCGGTGACCTGCTGACCCGGGCCAGCGACAACGACCGGGTGTTCTTCGACGTGAAGTGGAGTTTTTAATGGGTCAGGGTACCCCCGTGATTCATCGGGGGTATCTGTGAATCTTTGCCGCCTAGGATTCGTCGGGGGATTCCCATGGCGTGCCCGGGCTGGGGTCTTCCAGCGTGTGGGTTTCACCGGATTCACCAGACTTCTGTTGGTCTTGTTGTGCCCGTTCTTTTTCCCGCAATTGGGCAACCTCTTGGGCAAGGCGATTCACCAGTTCTTCTACTCCCTTCCCACTCACAGCAGACAGGGCAAACACGGTTTCCCCCTTTTCGGCCAGTTGTTTTTTCAGGGGCTCCAGGGTGGTTTCATCGGCCACCAGGTCCATTTTGGTCAGGGCCACCAAGCGGGGTTTGTTCAGCAGCGCGGCAGAAAATTGCTCCATCTCCGACAGCAGCACTTGGTATTCCTCCCAGGGGTCCATGGTCACCCCCGACACGTCCAGCATCAGCAACAGCAGGGCGGTGCGCTCGATGTGCCGCAGAAATTGCAGCCCCAGGCCCACGCCGTCGTGGGCGCCCTGGATGATGCCGGGGATATCGGCCACCACGAAGGTGCTGTATCCCTGGCCCTGCACCACCCCCAGGTTCGGCACCAGGGTGGTGAAGGGGTAGTCGGCAATTTTGGGGCGGGCCTTGGATATGCGGCTGATGAAGGTGGATTTTCCCACGTTGGGGTAGCCCACCAGCCCCACGTCGGCCATCAGTTTTAATTCCAGAATCACCCAGCGCAGTTGGCCGTCTTCCCCCGGAGTGGATTCCATGGGCACCCGGTTGGTAGACGACCGAAAGGTAGCGTTGCCCCGGCCGCCCCGGCCCCCCGTCATCAGCAGCCGGGGGGTTTCATCCATCACTTCCATCAGCAGTTCATCGGTTTCGGCGTCTTTCAGGGTGGTGCCCAGGGGAAGTTCCAATACCAGGTCATCGCCCCGCTTTCCGTGGCGGTCTTTGCCCATGCCCCCGCCGCCAGTGCCTGCGTGAAAGTGCTGCTTAAATTTAAAGTCGAGCAGGGTGGAGCGGCGGGTAGAACCCTTCACGTACACCGCCCCGCCGTCGCCCCCGTTGCCGCCGTCCGGGCCCCCAAAGGGGATGAATTTTTCTCGGCGGAACGAGCAACAGCCGTTGCCGCCCTTCCCCGAGCGGATTTCCACCTTGGCGTAGTCTACGAATTTCATGGGTGGAGTTCTCCAGGCGTAGCCGTCATCATTTCTTTTTTTCCTGGCGGGTTTGTTCCAGCAGTTTACCTTTTTGGCGCAGGGTGGTTTCCAGCTCAATGACCACATCTACCGTCGAAACTTCCGCCGATACTTTCCCTCCCCCCAGCTCTTTCGAACGCTTCATGCAGCGGTCGGCTTGTTGCGTTTTTCCCATGCGGCGGTACACCAAGCCCAGGTTGTTCCAGGCGTTGGCGTTGGCGCGGTCTTTGGCCACCGCCCGCACCAGGCAGCGCCGGGCGGATGTATCGTTCTTCTGGCGGAAGTGGGCCACCCCCAGGGCGTTCCAGGCCGCGGCCAAGCCTCGGTTCAGCGACAAGGCTTTTTCATAATGGCCCATGGCTTTGCGTAGGTCTCCCAATTCATCCAGGGCCAGCCCCAGGTTGTACCAAATTTTCCCCTCCCTCGGGTTGAGCTTCAGGGCCGACTCCATGGCCCGCTGGGCATCCGCCGCGCGCTTCAGGCGGAAGTACACGTTCCCCAAGTTAAACCACCCCCGGAAGTCTCCGGGGTCCAGGGCCACCAGCCGTTCCAGGGCGGCCATGGCGTCTTCCAGCCGCCCCATGCGGTAAACCAAATCGGCTCGCTCCCGCCAATAGCGGGGGTCGTGGCTAAATTCGCCCTGCAGCCGATTCAACACGTCCAGGGCATCGTCCAGTTTGTTTTTGGTCAGGAACTCACGGGCCAGGGCCAGGTCGGTTTCCAGGTAGCCTTTGTCCCAGGCGCTCAGGCGGTTCATGCAGCGGTCGGCGTCTTGGTTCATGCCCGCATCCCGATACATCTGGGCCATGTCTTGCCAAGTACGGGGGGGCAGCAGCCCCCGTTCCAACAACCGTTCCAGCTGGGCCAAAAATTCTTTGGCCCGCCCCGCCGCCAGATACACAGGGTAAAACTCCTTCCAGGATGCCGGTAGATAGGCCAAGTGTTGGCGCAGGTTGTCCAGGCATTCGGCAGCCTTGGCAAATTCTCGGTGGGCGTGAAAGTAGTCGGCCAGGGGCTTCCAGGTGCTCCACTCGTTTTGGTTCACCGTTTTGGCCCGGGCGTAACGTTCAAAGGCCAAATCCATCTGTTCCCGAGAATGGGCGATTTCTCCCAAGTGCTGCCAAGCGTTCACCCGGTCGTCTTGGTGGTTCACCACGGTGAGAAAACAATTTTCGGCTTCATCGGGCTTGCTGTTCAGCAGCAGCCGTTGGCCTAGTTGCTCCCACAGGTCAATCACCTGGCCGGTGGTGCTTTTCACTTTGCCCAGGTGGCTGTAGGCCTCTAACGGGTAGCCTTGAGAAAGAGACAGCCGGGCCAGCAGCAGCCGGGAGTCCTCATCCTCCGGCTCCAGGGTAAGCAGGTGGCGCAGTAGCCGGATGGCATCGCTGGCGGCATGGGTGCGCTGGTGAATCAACGCCAATTCCCGCAGCAGTGCTTTATCTTCGGGGTTTGCTTTCAGCATCACCGCCACGGCTTGCTTCCACTTGTGGTAGTTGGGGTCGGCAGAGCGGGCATATATTTGACGCAGCAGGGACCAGGCTTCGGTGTCTCCAGGGTTCAGTTCCACCACCCGCAGCAGGCATTTTTCGGCCTCGTTGCGCCCCTGCTGGTGATAGTATTCTCCCAGGTTAAACCAGATATCCGGGTCGGTGGAGTCTAGGGAGGCGGCTTTTTCGTAGGCTTCTTCTCCGGCGGAACCCTGCCCCATTTTGACGAAGGCATTGCCCAGGTTGTTCCAGGCTTGGGCAAACTGGTTGTTCCACTGGATGGCTTTCAGGTAATAATCGCGGGCTTCCTCGTATTTTTCCTGGCGGGCGGCCACCAACCCCAGGTTGTTCCAGGCTTCAAAGTCGGTTTGGTCCAAATCCACCGCTTGAGAAAACGTTTCCCTGGCCAGATCCAGCTCTCCCCGCCGCAGGTGGTGCATGCCCACCCGCCGCCGTGCTTCATACTCGGTGGGGTCCAGGGCCATGGCTTTGCGAAAGCACTCGACCGCCTCATCTCCTCGGCCGCGCTGCTCCATCACCCCGCCCAAATTGGCCCAGGCTCGGTGATCGTTGGGTTCTAGCCGCACCACGGTGCGATAGGCTTCCTCGGCCCGTTCCCATTGGCTGGTCTGGCTGAGGGTTTGCCCCAGCTGGTACCAGACTTCCTTAAATTCGGGGGCCAGTTCCACCGCGGCGGTGAAGCACTGAATGGATTCGTCCAGGTCCCCCAGCCGATAGGTAATCATGCCCAACAGGTAATGGTTGGAGGGATTGGCGGGGTCTTCATCCAGCATGGCCAGCACCTTGCGCAGCATGGTGCGCAGACCCAGATCATCGGTGGGCAAATCGGCAAACCAATCCGGTTCGGAATGGGCTGATGGGGCAGACACCTGGGGGTCCATGGTCATGGCAAACCGCTATGGGCCGGGGGGAACCAATTGAACAAGCAGGACAGGAAAATCCACTTGAGAGATAAAAAATCTGTTTGAAAATCAATCTCCAGCATAAGGAACTTCCAGGGTGGGGTCAAGCCAGGAGGCCTGGATGCCTGCCCTTGTTCCCTTTCCCGCATGGGAACAAGGGGTTTTCTCTATTCTGGGGGTTCTTAGAAAACTGGCATAGCCTCTGCATTCATTTGGGGTGTGAGTTCCGCCCTTGGGCGGCCCAGCCACCCCCATCGGGATAGACCATGAGACCCCAAGCTTCGTTTCCCCTGGTTTCCTACGGCAAGGCCTTGGAACGTCAGATGGAAGCCATTTCCAACAACTTGGCCAACATTGACACCAACGGCTACAAACAAGACCAGCCCAGCTTTCAGGCGGTGTTTGCCCAAACCATGGGTACCCCCAATATGTCGGATGAGGAAGGATTCTTCGACATGGAGCACCTGCCCCCTTACAGCGGGGTGGGGCAAAGCTTCGTGACGGTGGCCGACATGGGCAAAGATTACACCCCCGGCCGTCTGGTGACCACCAACAACCAACTGGATTTTGCCCTGCCCGACAAAGAGTCTTTCTTTTCGGTGAATACCCCCCAGGGAGAGCGGTATACCCGTGCCGGGGCTTTCCGGCTGAACCCGGACAATAAACTGGTGACCGTGGAGGGTTTTCAGGTCAACGGGAAAGACGGCCCTATTACCCTGGATGGCCAAGACATTCAAGTGAGCGAAGACGGTTTGTTTACCGTGGATGGCAAGAAAATGGGCGGGTTCAAGATTGTGACCTTTCCCAACCCCGACCGGCTGCAAAAACTGGGTTATGGCCTGTTTGCCCCGGTGGATGAAGCCAACCCGGCCCGGGTGCAAGAAACCGTGAAAGTGATGCAGGGGGTTACCGAGTCCTCCAACGTGAACGCCATGAAGGAAATGGCCAAAATGATCGAGGCCAACCATGCCTACACGGCCATGCAAAAGGCCATTGGGTCTGAAGACGACATGAACAAAAAGGCCATTAGTTTGGCCCAGGTGTAATCCACAAGCTTTTTCACACACTCATCCACCTTTGGAGAACCTGCCATGATGCGCTCCCTGTATACCTCGGCTACCGGCATGGGCGTTCAACAACGCCAGATTGACACCGTGGCCAACAACTTGGCCAACGTAGACACCGCGGGCTACAAGAAAAGCCGAAACAATTTTGAAGACCTGCTGTATCAAATCGACAAGATGGCCGGCGCCCAATCTTCCCAAAACACCACGGTTCCCGTGGGGATTCACTCCGGCCATGGCGCCACCCACGTGTCCACCGAGAAAATTTTTACCCAAGGGAACATGCGCAACACCGGCATTGAGCTGGACGTGGCGGTGGAGGGCAACGGGTTCTTTCAGATTCTTCAGCCTTCCGGCGCCATTGCCTACAGCCGGGCGGGGAACTTTCAACGCGATCAACAGGGCCGCTTGGTGACCCAGGAGGGCTTTCCCCTGGAGCCAGAAATTAACATTCCCAAAGACGCCCGCAAGGTGCAGATCAACCGCGACGGGTCGGTGATGGTGTGGGTGGGGGATGAAGCCCAGCCCACCACCGTGGGAACCATTCAGCTGGCCCGCTTTGTGAACCCGGCGGGGCTCACCCCCCTGGGCCACAACTTGTATGCCCCGTCGGTGGCCTCGGGCAATGCCGTGGTAGAAAACCCCGGTCAGAACGGCATGGGGGCTCTGCTGCAAGGCTTCTTGGAGATGTCGAACGTGAGCGTGGTGGATGAAATGATCAACATGATCGTGGCCCAACGGGCCTACGAGGTGAACTCCAAAGCCATTCAAACCTCGGACGACATGCTGAAGACGGCCAACAACATTATTCGTTAATCGCGCAGTTGAACCCTAAGCCGTTCACCTTTGACCACTGGATGTGACCAAGGGATACCCATATGAAAAAGCCTTCTCATCACCAGCATCACCATTCGCATCATCCTTCCCCTCGCATTGGGCTGGCCTTGTTCATTTTGGCCCTGACCTGGGTGGCTCCCCTGTTTGCCCATGGAGAGCCTGTCTCTCAAGACCCCGCCGCCCCAGAGATGGTGGAGATTCACCTGTCTGAGCGGGCCGAGGTCACCCGGGATCAATACACCCTGGGAGAAGTGGCCACCCTGTCGGGAGCGGATGAAAGCACCTTAGAGGCGCTGCGGTCGGTGCCCATGGGCCGCTCTCCTCAGCCGGGGAAAACCGCCCAACTGAACGGCGCCACGGTGATCAACCGCCTGCGGGGCAGCTTGCTGCCGGAGCGGATTCGGCTGGACCGGGCCGCCCAGGTGACCATCGTTCGCCGGGCCAACCGGGTTTCGGGGGATGTGATTGCCCGGCAGGTGCTGGCCAAGGCCGCCCAAGAAACCGCCGCCGAGACGGGGGTGGTGAACGTCGAGGATTTGACCCAGGAGGTGGTGACCGTTTTGGCCCCCCTGGACCTGCCAGAGGGTGATTTGGAATGGCGGGTGGAGCGCCAAGGACGTGGAGAACCGGGGGGAGACCGGAGTTACTTGGTGGAGGCCGTGGTGGCAGGACGGGTGGAGTGGCGCCAGCCAGTGCGGGTGCGCCAACAAATTCATCAGACCGTGGCCGTGGCGGCCCGGCCGGTGCGGCTGGGAGATATTCTCCAGCCGGCAGACATTACTCAAAAACGCGTGGTGGTACGGGCGCTACCCGCTGGGGCCCGTTATATCACCAACCTCACCGAGGCCGTGGGGCAGAAGGCCTTGGCCCCCCTGGCGGAAGGAACCCCCCTGCAAACCACCATGGTGGAAAAACCCATGACGGTGAAAGAGGGAAGCAAGGTGACTTTGGTGTATGAAACCCCCAATCTGCTGCTGTCGGTGCCGGGGGTGGCGTTGTCGAACGGCGGCCCAGGAGATTTTATCCCGGCCCGCAATCTGGAATCGGGCAAAGTGGTGTATGGCGTGGTGAGCCCGGGCGAACGGCTGAAAGTGAACTAACCCAACCCTATTGAACAACCCATGAGCTGCCAGATGAAAACAGATCGGATGAAAAAGAATCAAACCCTGGCTTTGTTGTTAGCGCTGGGCGCGGGGCTGGCCGGATGCTCCAGTCTGCTGGAATTTCCCCCCACGGCGGAAGAAAGGGCCGCCTTGGAGCAGGCCCAAGCCGCCAAAGAAAAACGTGAACCCGTGGCTCCCCAGCATGATCCCCGGTTCCGGCCTCGGCCGCCGGTGAACACCAACCGCTACCAATATGAAGGCACCCTGTGGCGGGGGGCGTCTTCGTGGGGGAATTTGATGCGCGACCACCGGGCCCGCTACACGGGTGACCTGCTGACCATCAAAGAACTGAGTAAGGTGATCAAGGTGGCCGATTTGGGCGCCGCCGGGAAAAACGAGACCCCGCCTCCTCCGCCCCCTGACATGAGCAAAAACCCCGAGTTGGCCATGGCCTATATGCGGGAAATGGTGAGGGCAAAACTGGATCAGGAACAAAATGAAATCCTCCGCTCGATTGATTCTGTGGAGGTGGAGGTGGTGCAGGTGCTGCCCAATGGCAACATGGTGGTGAGGGGAATGCACCCGCCCATTTATCGGGACCGAAACCGGGTGAAATACCTGTTTACCCTGCAGGGGGTGGTGGCGCCATCGGATGTGATGGATGACAACACCATGTCGGCCACCAAGTTGTCCAAGGCGCAATACAAGATCCGCCGGATGGTGCGGGGCGATTTCCTGCGCCGCCCCAAATCGGGAGCTGGAGGGTCGGGGCAGGAAGGAAGTTCCGGGTCGGCCATGGGCCGGTTCGCAGACTTTTTGACGGCGCCCTCTCCCTCGGCAGGTCAGGCTGAAGCCCCCGCTGGCAACTCACAACCCGCGGCCCAGCCCGCCGCAAAATAAGGAACAGGCACCCATGAACACAGCAAACGCTCACCTCATGCGCTCGAAACGGTTTCGCTGGCCGGTGCTGGCCCTGTTGCTGACGGGGCTGGCCATGCCTGCCCAGGCCATTCGGGTGAAGGACGTGGCCTACCTGCGGGGGGCCCGGGACAACCAGCTGATTGGTTACGGCCTGGTGGTGGGGTTGGATGGCACCGGCGATTCTCCGGAAAGCCTGATGGCCCGCAAGCCCCTGGCCAACGCCCTGGAGCGGATGGCCATCAATCTGCCGCCCAAAGAAATTCGGGGCCGGGGCATCGCGGCGGTGCTGGTGACCGCCACCCTGCCTCCCTTCGCCAAGTCGGGGAACCGGTTGGACGTGACGGTGGACGTGTTGGGAGACGCGGTCTCGTTGCGGGGGGGAACCCTGATGCTGACACTGCTGCACGGCCCCGACCAAGTGGTGTACGCCACCGCCCAGGGCCCCATTACGGGTATTCCCAAAGGCATTGAGCGGGAGGACTTGGGGGGCGGGCAAGCCCAGGCGGCCGCGACCGATATGGTGAACCCCAAGTCTAGCTTGTTGGCCACCAAGGGCCATGTCATCGGCGGAGCCCTGGTGGAGCGGGAGGTGAACCTAAACCTGAACACCCGCTCGCGGATTTTCGTGAACCTGAAACGGGCCGATTTCACCACCTCGTTTCGGCTGGCCAAACTGATCAATCGTGAACTGGGCGATGGCTCCTCCAAGGCCAAAGACGCCGGCACGGTGGAAGTCTCTGTGCCTGAAAGTTACCTGGGAAAAACCGTGGAGTTGATGGCCCGGATTGAAAACCTGGAAATCAACCCCGATTCGGTGGCCAAGGTGGTGCTGGATGAGCGCACGGGCACCATTGTGATGGGGCAGAATGTGCGAATTTCGCCCATTGCCATTTCCCTGGGGAAAATGACCATCGAAGTGCGGCCCACGGCGGCCAACCCGGCTCCGGCAGCGGCGGCAGCCCCGGGGGAGGAAAACCCCCAGGAAACCGCCCTCACCCGGCTGGAAAACGAAGAACCCGCCATCATCTTGTTCAAGGGGGAAGTGGACTTGAAAGAGGTGGTGGATGGACTCAACAAAATCGGCGCATCTAGCCATGATTTGGTACAAGTCTTGAAGTCTATTAAGACAGCCGGTGCTTTGCATGCCGACCTGGAAATCCGCTAACCGCGGAGGATTCGGTTGTTACGGATAAGTCGCTGTTATATAAAGAGAAGGAGATGCCATGCGGTTCAACGCCAACCTTCCCGTCCTGTCGGACGAGCGGACGATCCGGAATCAAATGAAGGCCGAGGGGCAAAAAACTGCCCTCTCTGCCCAGGAAATGCAACGGTTGAAAGACACCGCCCAGGAGTTTGAAGCCCTGCTGCTGGAGCGGATGGTGAAAGACATGCGGCTGTCCATTCCCCGGGCAGATTTGTTTGGAGACAGCCAAGCTCAAGACCTGTTCCAGGAAATGCTGGACGGAGAATATTCCCGGTTGATGACCCGCCGGGGGGGCATTGGGGTGGCCGACTTCATGGTTTCCCGGATGAGCCCCCACGCCGCGAACGCGGACAAGGGGAAAACCGGCCTCAAGTTCCAGGCCGCTCTGCCGATACGGTAAACAGGAGGGCTCTATCCTGCCTCTGGCCGATTGACCGGCCAGCCCAGGCGCCCCCCGAGCGGAACATTTGGAGGATGATCCGATGAAAGTACAAGGAAACGACCCGGCCAAAGTCACCGATTTGTCGGTGAACCACGCCAAAGGCCGAGATCAGGTTCCGGCCAAAGGAACCGCCATCGGCCAATATCGGGAAGATGGCGTGTTGGTGAACCGCCAATCCCTCACCATTCATAAGGTGCGGGAGGCGATTAAGGCCGAACCTGAAGTGCGGGCCGACAAGGTGGCCCAACTGAAGGACCAGGTGAGGAAAGGGAACTACCAGGTGGATTCGGCCAAACTGGCCGAGCGGATGCTCACGGCTTCCCTGCGGGAAGACATTGAGTAGCCCTGATGGTTTCTGACCGTCTCCCCGGAGGACATCCCATGGACGTATTGTTCGACAACTTATTGGATTTGCTGGCCCGTGAAACGGACCGCCACACCCGGCTGTACGCGCTGCTGAACCGCGAGTCGGAAGAGGACGGTCGAATGCCGGGCCGTGACCTATTGACGGTTCAACTGGAAAAAGAAAAATACGTGGCGGCCATTCGTGCCCTGGAACAAGAACGGATTGTGGTGGTGAAGGAACTGGCCCGGACCTGGAACACCCCTTGGGAAGAACTGACCCTGCGGGCCATTGCCGCCAAGGCGCCGGAAAGCATGGCCCAGGCCCTGCTGAACGCCCACCGGGAACTGGTGGCGCTGGTGGAGAAAATCCACGATTTGGCCACCCACACCAGCCGAAACGCCAAGGCCCGGCTGAAGGCGGTGAACGCCACCCTGGATATGGTGCGAGAGGCCCTGGACGGTCATTCGACCTACTCGGATAAAGGGAAGATACATAAGCCCCAGGCGTCCATGAAGCACATAGAGGTTTAAGCATGAACAGCTTGTTCAGCCAATTAAACTTGGGGAAACGAGCCCTCTTTGCCCAGCAATCGGGGATGAGTGTGGCGGGGCATAACATTGCCAACGTGAACAATGAAAATTACACCCGGCAGCGGCTGGACCTGGAAGAGCAGCACCCGCGAAAAAGCCGCTTTGGCATGGGGGTAGATGTTCAGGGCGTCAGCCGGATGACCGATCAGTTTACCACCAAGCGGTTGATTGCCGAGCACGCCATGCAGGGCTCGTTGCAATTGCGGGAAGAAACCTACGTGCGGCTGGAGCGGATTTTCTCCGAAATGGAGGGCAACGGCCTGCGGCAATCGATGAACGAATTTTGGAACTCCTGGGCCGATCTTTCCACCCAGCCGGAATCCCAGGTGTACCGCCAAGAATTGGTGTCGAAAAGCCGGGGGATGACCGATAAATTTCAGGGAATCAGCCAAGACCTGATTCAATCCCGCCGGGATTTGAACGGCCGGATTTCGGAAAAGGTGGAGCGGGTGAACCAATTGGCCATGCAGCTGGCCCGGCAGAACGAAGCCGTGCAGCAAACGGACCGGGGAGAAGGCCAGGCCAACGACCTGAAAGACGAGCGGGAGCGGACACTGACCGAATTAAGCAAGCTGGTGGCCATTGACTGGGTGGAAAACGAAAACAAAACCATTCAGGTGCAGATGGGGGGCGGTTGGCAGTTGGTGAATGGCCGGAAATCCTACAAGCTGGAGGCCTCCTACATCAACGAAGAAGCGGGGATGTTTTCCATTCGCGGACTGGATGCCCATGGCCTGTCTACCGACATGACCCACGCCCTGCGGGCTGGAGAAGTGGGCGAATTGGTGCGGCTGCGGGATGAGGTGGTGGCGGGCTACAAGAAAAAGCTGGATACCCTGGCCAGCGAGTTGGCCTTCAAGGTCAACCGCCTGCACGCGGTGGGTACCGGCATGGATTCTTCGGTGCAGGAAATGCATTCATCGTTTGCCCTGAAACCCGAAGCGCAGCGAATGCCCCTGCCCTTTATTAAAAGCGGGCGGTTTGAGGCCAAATTGGTGGACAACGACAACCACATCACCAAGGTGATCTCGGTGAATATCGAGGCCGGGAAGGACACCCTGGCCGACATTGTGGCCAAGATGAACCAGGCCGCGGGAGAAAACCCCAACTTCTCGGCCAAGTTGAACACCGATGGCTCGGTGACCCTGGAATCGGTGAAAGAGCGCTTTATTTTGGGAGACGACGAAACCGAATTCGGCGCGGTGATGGGGTTCAACAACTTTTTTGAAACCCTGAAAGGGGCGGAAGACCTGCGGGTGAGCCCACGGCTGGTGGAGGAGCCGCTGAAAATTTCCACCGGAAAAAATTTGATTCCCGGCGACAATCAGGTGGCGTTGGCCGTGCATGGCCTGCAATTTGAACCGAACATGGAAGGGGATACGATCACCTTCGATGAGTATTACAACGGGGTGCTGGCCCAATTGGGGCTGGAAACCCAGCGCAGCCAGAACGACCGCAAAAGCCAAGACCTGGTGGTGGACCAATTCCAAAAGATACGCCACCAAATGAGTTCGGTGAACATGGATGAAGAGGTGGCCGACATGGTTCAGTATCAACGCGGTTACGAGGCCGCCGCCAAGTTCATCAGCACGGTGGACGACATGACCAAGACGGTCATTCACATGTAACACCCGTTGACCGGGTGGAGGCATCATGCGCGTGACGGATTTAACCAAGCAGCATGCCGTGGTCCGCAACATGAACAACAACGCGGAGCGGCTGCAGAATCTCCAGGAGAGCCTGGCATCCGGCCGCAGGATTAACCGGCTGTCGGACGACCCCATGGGGGCCACCCGGTCGCAGGATTACCGGACGGAGTTGTCTTATGCCGAAAACATCGTGCGGAACATCGAAAGTAATTACGTGTGGTTGGATCGCTCCGAGGCCGAATTGGCCCACGCGGCCGACTTGGTGAAAGATGCCAAGACCCTGGCGCTGGCTCAGGCCAACGACTCGGCGGATGATTCGACCCGGCGGCTGTCGGCCAAGGAAATGGAAGGCATTATAGACGGGGCCCTGCAGTCGGCCAACGCCAAACTAGGCAAACTTTTCCTGTTTTCCGGAACCATGACCCTCACCCGGCCCATGGAGCTGAACGGAATCAGCCAGAAGGCCCGGGTGGAGTTGGCCCAAACAGACAACGAGGAAAGCGGCCCCCAAAATCCAGAGGCATTCAAGGCCGATTTCGATGGGTTTTCCTCTCACCCCTATGTGGTGAAGATCACCCGCCCCGGGGCCCTGGGAGAGGCAAGGTTCGTGGTATCGGATGACGGCGGGAAAACCTGGGGCCGGGAAAAAACCCTGCTGCAAAAGGTAGAGGTGGTGAACGATGAGGGGGCACCCAGCGATAAGGTGTATTTAAAATTCGACGCGGGGCAAACCGGCCCGGATGGCAAGCCTCTTGCCTATCCTACGGGTATGACCCTGAGTTTTACCCCGAACCCCCCGGTGGCTTACCGGGGCAACGATGAAAAGCGGATGGTGCCCGCGGGAGATGGCAGCCTGCTGCCGCTCAACGTTACCGGGCGGGAAGCGTTCTTTCCCAACCCCAAGATTGCCGATTCGTTGGATGTGTTTGGGGTGCTGAACACGGTGAAACGGGCCATGGAGGAAAACGACCAGCGGGTGATTCAAGACCGCTTGGGCGACCTGGACCGGGCCCACGACCAGCTGCTGATGGCCAGGGCCAACCTGGGAGAAACCCGTCGGGAGATGGAATCGCACCTGAATAAGATGGAAGACCATAAGGTCACCACAACCCACCAGTTGTCCGAGGTGGAAGACCTGAACGTTCCTGAGGCGGTGGTGGAAATGAACACCGCCGATGTGCGGCACAAGGCCGCCTTGGACACCAGCGGCAGGCTCATTCAGCCCTCGCTGCTCCAGTTTTTAAGATAACGCGATAAAAGGGGCTGGAAGCGCCCCCTGGAGGAAAGGATTCCTCTCGCTTCCATGGATGATTTTGCATCCATTTATTTTCAATGTAGTAAATATTAGCCATGGAGGGCTGACATGCTGATTCTGACCCGGAAGGCCGGTGAGAGCATCACCATTGGTGACGACATCAAGATTCACGTCATCGAGATTAAGGGCAAGCAGGTGCGGTTGGGGATTGAAGCCCCCAAGAAGTACGCCATCCATCGTGAAGAGGTGTACATCCGCATCCATGAAGAGAATAAGAGAGCCGCTTCCAAAGCACCGCTCTCTTTGAAGTCCATCGGCGATTTCTTGAAAAAGAGAAATTAACGGCCGATGGGGGCAGGACAAGCGGGTTCTATGTTCAGGCCCGTTTGTAAACGCAACACTATGAGGAAACAACCATGAAAGTCGAAACAACCCGTTTCGGAACCCTGGATATTCAGGAAGACCAGGTGGTGACCTTGGTGGAAGGGATGCTCGGATTTTCCGAATGCACCCGCTTCACCATGCTAACCGAAGACCTGGGGGAGCCCTTCGCCTGGCTGCAGTCGCTGGACGATCCCTCCCTGGCCTTCGTGGTGGTCGACCCCGCCAAGATTCTTCCGGAGTACCAGTTTTCCGTGAAGAAGGAAAAAGTAAAGGCGCTGGAAGTGAAATCGGTGGATGACCTGCAGGTGTATGTCATCGTGACCATGGCCGCCAATGTGGTGGACGTGACGGTGAATCTGCAAGGCCCCATCATGGTGAACCGGAAAAACCGGGTGGGCATTCAGACCGTGTTGAATGACCCTCAGTTCAGCACCCGTCACCCGCTGTTCACCGATGCCCCGGAAAACGAGGTGGAGTTCAAGGACGCCATCACGAAAGAAAACCGGTTGGCATCTATTCGCTTCGCCGCCGCGGGCTGACCGGCCCGCGGAGACAACAGCGGCCAAAGCCCGCGCGCGGCCCCATGCCCATCTCTCCCCGGGAGTTTCCCCGGGAGAAGGGCCGGGACCCCGCGCGTGGTATTTCGCCCGAAGGGAAAGCCATGTGCTTGGTGCTGCTGGCCTATGGTGTTCACCCAGACACCCCCGTGCTGCTGGCTGGGAACCGGGACGAGCGGTATGACCGCCCTTCCAGTCCTCCAGCGTTGCGCTCTCGGAACCCGCCCATTTGGGCCGGGCTGGACGAACAAGACCATGGAACCTGGATGGGGCTGAACAGCCATGGATTGACCGCCGTTCTAACGAATTACTATCGCGCAGGAACGTTCCCCCCTGGCTCGTCTGAGCCTGGGTTGCAGTCTCGCGGCCAAATTGTGATGGCCTTGCTGGCTCATGCCACCCCCCAGCAGGCAGCTCATTGGGCTGCTGGCCTAAATCCCTCTCAATACCGTCCGTTCTCCCTGTTGTTTGGTTCCCCGCAAGGTTTCTACTATCATTCCTCTGAACGTCCTGGCCCCCCAGAGCCCCTGGCTCCTGGTTATTATGCGTTGTCCAACGCCGGGTTGAACGACCGTTCCTGGCCCAAGGTAGAGAAATCTCTGAATTTTTGGCAACGCTGCGGCAGCCTGCCGGGAGAGCGTTTGATTGAGCAAATTCAATGGTTTCTTCGGGACTCAGCACCCCCGGACCCCCTATGGGAGGACATCCCTGGTCGGGAGTTGCACGGCCCCATGGGGGCGGTGTTCATCCGCACCCCCCGCTTTGGAACCCGATCCTCGGCGGTCATCACCGTGGGGGGGGGCCTTGGCACCCGCTACCTGTTTGCCGATGAGAATGACCTGTACCGCACCTTGGAAACCCCTCATGAAAACCCGTTTCATCCGGTCAATCTAACCCTGCCTTCCTGAAGGCCCTCCCCCGGCTTTTCCCCTTGATGAGGCACCTCTGGCGTGTTTTGTTCGTTTCACTCCCATGGATTGCTCTACGGACCAATTTGTGGTTTCCTGGATCATTCCCTAAAGACGGGTTTTTTCCCGGCTTTCCGGCCAACCTGGCCGACATATCAACACTATCCGTGGAGCATTCAATGCCTCTGGTGACCATGCGGCAACTGTTGGATCACGCCGCCGAACATAGTTACGGCCTGCCCGCCTTCAACGTGAACAACATGGAACAGGTCCATGCCATCATGCAGGCGGCCCAGGAGACCAACAGCCCGGTGATCATGCAAGGCTCGGCTGGGGCCCGCAAGTATGCCGGAGAGCCCTTCCTGCGGCATTTGATTCTGGCGGCCATCGAAGCCTACCCCGACATCCCCATCGTGATGCACCAAGACCATGGTTCGGAGCCGGCCGTGTGCGCCCGTTCCATTCAAAGTGGGTTTTCCTCGGTGATGATGGACGGCTCGTTGATGGCCGATATGAAGACCCCCTCTTCCTATGAATACAACGTCAACGTGACCCGCCAAGTGGTAGACATCGCCCACGCCTGCGGCGTGAGCGTGGAAGGCGAGCTTGGCTGCTTGGGGTCGTTGGAAACCGGCATGATGGGTGAGGAAGACGGCCACGGGGCCGATGGCAAACTGGATCACTCCAAACTGCTCACCGACCCGGAAGAAGCCGCCCAATTCGTGAAAGCCACCAAGGTAGACGCCCTGGCCATTGCCATCGGCACCAGCCACGGGGCCTACAAGTTTACCCGCCCCCCCACCGGCGAAACCCTGGCCATCTCCCGCATCAAAGAAATCCACGCCCGCATCCCCGATACCCACCTGGTGATGCATGGTTCCTCTTCGGTGCCCCAGGAATGGCTGAAAATCATCAACAGCTATGGCGGCGACATGGGCCAAACCTATGGGGTGCCCGTGGAGGAAATTGTGCAGGGCATCAAGCACGGCGTGCGCAAAGTGAACATTGACACCGACCTGCGGATGGCTTCCACCGGCGCGGTGCGCAAGTCGCTGGCGGAAGACAAAAAGAATTTCGACCCCCGCAAATTCCTCAAGGAAGCCACCAAGGGCATGAAAGAAATCTGCAAGGCCCGCTACGAAGCCTTTGGCTGCGCTGGCCAAGCGGGCAAAATCAAGGCCGTTGGTTTAGAGGAAATGCAGGAGCGTTACGCCAAGGGAAAGCTGGACCCCCGGGTGAAGTAATTTGCTGGCAGGTCATGGCAAGCAACCCCGCCGATGGAGAAATCCATCGGCGTTGTTGTTTGGTGGATGCACATTGAAATGAATACGAAAGTCTCCAAAACAGCAATGCCTGCTCAGGGGGGGCTCTGTTCAAAGAATCTCGGATCCGTTATAATGTTATCATCGTGGGGGGTTATTCGGAAAGATACAGCCAAGTGAAACGACCGATCAGATTTCTTTGGGCGGCTCTTTTGGCCGGGGTGTTGGCTACCCCCTGCGGGGCTCAATCCATGCCCTCGGCCCTTCCTGGCGAAGATGCCGATCTGTGGTCCTCCGCGCCGCCACCGCCCAAACCCTCCCAGCCCCCTGTTCAGGCTCCCGACTCCTCTCCCGTTCCTTCCGCTGAAGGGGCAAGCATTGGTTCCACTTCGACGACCCCCTTGCCTGGGGGGGATGTGAGCCAAGATGAAGGTTTGGCCCCGCAGATATTAACCTCGGACCTGGTGCAAAAACAGGCGGTGGCGTCACCAGTGCTGGAGGTTACGTTTGTGCTGGCGGATGACGATAAAATCGTGGAGGTGCTGTTTGATGGAAAAATAGAACCGATTAAGCCGGGTACGCTGGTGATGGTGACCAAAAAGTTGCACATGAAGGAAGGGAACAATCTGGTGGAAGTGGCGGCGGTGGATGAAGAGGGGCATGTGCGCAAGAAAACGTTTTATTTGTACTATGGCGGGGATGAAATGCTGGCCGGGGGCCAGGGAAACTGGCTGATGTGGGCCACCCTGTCGGTGGCCATGGGGGGGCTGATGATGTCGGAAAGCCAGGCGGTAGCCAAGTTGAACGCCAAGCAGCATGACCTGTTGGCCCAAATGGCCGCTGCTGGCACCGCGGCTCAATACAATACGCTGAATTCCCAATTGACCGATACTTACCACCAAGCGAAAGAACACTGGAATGTGGGAGCCGCCGCCATGACGCTCTCTCTGGTGTTCTTGGGTACCGCCGTGTATGAATGGGCGAATCTTCCAGAATCGACCGAGCCTAAAGACCAGGTGTTGTTTCTGGCTCCCAGCCAAGACCGACTGACCCTGGTGTATCAGGCCCGGTTTTAACAAGGTCCTCCGCTGAACAAACACCCGCACCCCTGGGGGTCACCCGCACCCCTGGGGGTATCTTCTCCCCATCGGAGAGGGGAGCAACTCGCATCCGACGGGTGCTGTGTTTGCTTCCTTCCGGCGGCATCATTTGAACGGATGAATAGAATAACCGATGGCTGCGAGTTCCTCCACGAAGGGGGGCGCTGAACGGGCTTAGCGCCCCAGGCGGACCTTGCCAGACAACACGCCCAGCCCTAGAATCACGCATACCAAGGCACCCGCGGCAAAATAGTAAACAGAATTTCCCGAACCGCTGCCAAAGGCCCGGCCAAGGGAGGATCCCGCGGAGTGGTATTCGTCGTAAGCCTTGTAACCCAGCACGGCCCCAACGGCGGTGAGCACAGCGCCAATGATTTGATTGTTCATGAAACGCTCCACAAGATGGTTTAAGTGACCCCCGCGGGGGCTGAAGACCCATCATGAAACCATTGGCCAAAGAAAATCAAGAACTCGGGGTGTGGGAGACTCAACGCTCTATGTAGAAAGGCACCATGGAATTGCAAGCCCTGATATTTGACGTAGATGGCACCATTGCAAACACAGAGGAAGTTCACCGGGAAACCTTCAATGAAATCTTTTCCAAATATGGGCTGGGTTGGCATTGGGACAGGCCACTGTATCATCGGCTGTTGAAGGTGACCGGAGGTAAAGAGCGGATCCGCCACTATATGGAAACCACCCACCCAGACATGCTCTCTCGCCCTGGGCTGGCCGACTGGATCGCGGAACTTCACCGGGAGAAAACGGCCCTTTACAACCAGCGGGTGCTGGCCGGAGAAATCCCCCTGCGGGCGGGGGTGCGGCGGTTGATGGAGGAAGCCCGTGGGCTGGGAGTAAAGCTGGCCATTGCCACCACCACCAGCCGGGTAAACGTGGAAAGCCTGCTCATCAGCGCTCTGGGGGCGGACAGTCTGGGGTGGTTTTCGGCCTGGGGCACGGGGGAAAGCTCTTCTCAGAAGAAGCCCCATCCGGGGGTTTATTTAAAGGTGCTGGAGGAATTGAACCTGCCCGCCCAGGCCTGCTTGGCCCTGGAAGACTCGGCCAACGGGCTGCGGTCGGCGGCCGCGGCGGGGATTCCAGTGCTCATCACGGTGTCTCCCTATACGGAGGAAGACGATTTCAGCGGGGCCATGGCGGTCACCGACGGCCTGGGAGATCCCGGCCAGCCCCCCCGCTGGATTCAGGGAGGAAAATCCGGCATGGTGAGTTTGGCCCTGTTGCGAGAATGGTTCCGCCCATCAACATGATTGATAGGGATGGGGGGCGATGTGTCCAACGGGGGGTTGATCCGGCAAACCAGCGAGAACACCATGCACCGATCCCGTGAACAAGTTGCCCTGCTGCCCCAATCCCCTTTCCAATTCCTCCTCTCATCCCGGCGGTCTTCCCGTTTGGCGGTGGTTCAGGCTGCGGTTCAAACGGTGGCTCTGACGGTGGTTCTGGCATGGGTGCTGATTTTGGCCCTGGCAAGGGCTGGATTAGCCGCTCCCCCCTTGCCCCCCCAAAAACAGTTCCACTCTCCCCCCCATGTGGCGGTGGAACACCGCCTGCTGGCTCGGCTGGCGTTTTCTCCCGATGGCACCAAGCTGGCGGGGTTATACCGTAATTATCTGGTGATTCTGTGGGCCTTCCCCTCCGGAGACATTCTGTGGGAACGCCAGTTAAACATGACCGGAGAAAACCCTCTGCTGGCCTATTCTCCCCGGGGAGACGGCATTTTGGTGGGAGAGGGAGGCGGCCGGCTGGTGGTGCTGAACCCGGCGGATGGACAGGGAGAACCCTGGCGGGAAGGGTGGCCGGGAGACGGCAGCTTTACCCCAGACGGGCGCTATGTGCTGGCGGGGAAAGCCTCTGCCGTGGTGCTGTTAGACCCAGCCACGGGGAAGCCTGCCCAAACCATTCCGCTGAAAGTGGCCCTGACCCCCACCGCCATTCGGCTGACGGGGCCGGAGGGGCACTTGGTCTTTCTGGATACCAAGGGAAAGCAGTTGTTTCACGTGCTGCCCATGGCGGGGGGAAAACCCGGGCGGCGGTTCAGCAAACCAGGGGCCCCCGGAGAATTTCTCACCGGCTACGATCTTTCCCCCGATGGGCGCCGCATGGTGTTTCTCCTGATGGGGAAAACCCGCAAAGGGCGCCAAGTGCTTACCCAAAACCTGAACACCGTGGTGCTGTTCAACCTGGAAACCCTAAGCCCAGAGGCCCTGATCCATCCGGCGACCCCGTCGGTCAGCGGTCACCGCACCACCCTAGATGCTGTGTTCTTTGCCCCCGGAGGAGATTGGCTGCTGGGGGTGGTGTCTCCCCATCATCCCGCCTGGTTGTATCACCTGCCAGATCAAACCGCCTCCGTGCCGGACCCGGCGGCGTTTCAGGCCTTAACGGCGGGGCGCTCCATCGTTCAGTTCCAGTTTTCGCCGGATGGCCGTTATATCGTGGGCATTGCCGACTTTAACTGGCCCAACCCCGATGTGTACAAAACCGTGGGGGTGTATGAATGGGCGGCCTACCGGGAAGGACTGTTGAAACTGGCTAAATAAACCAGAGATTTCCGCTTAACCCGGGTTTTTGCCGTGAAAAGGGGGAATGGGGGGCTTCGCTCCCCAATAAAATCATCTATTTTGGGAGGTATCCCTTGGGCATTCCCCCGGAAGATGGGGGGTGATAAAATGAACGAATGGGAGTGAACCGGTCACACATCAGGAGACAAGCATGGAAACCTACCGAGTGGAGTTAACCGAGCGGGCCGCCCAAGTGGTGCGCGAGGCCTTTCAGGACCAAAAAATGGACTTGAGCCAGGGGTACCTGCGCATTGGGGCCCGGCCGGGGGGTTGCTCAGGTTATAAGTACACCATGGGTTACGCCGCCCAGGGCGAGCTGACGGGAGAAGACCAGGTGTTCCAATCCCAGGGGGTGCAGTTGGTGGTGAACCGCAAGGCGTTGGAAGAGGTGCTGGGAAGCGTGGAAGTGGGCTACAAGGAAGGAACCATGATGGAACGGGGATTTACCTTCCGCCCCCTGGGCGATGCCAAGCAATGCGGCTGCGGGCAGTCGTTTACCCCGGTGAAGGAAGCGGGCGCGGAACAACCGGCGGGGAAATAATCCACCGGCTTCGAGTTGTGCCCAACAGCACCACTCCCTGCGCACAGCGGGCCAACACCAAGCCACAGGTTAATTCAAGGGGGGCGAATTCTCCCGGCCCGGCTCTAGGCGAGACAACTGGGCATCGTGGTCGGCCATGTGTTTGAGAACCCCGCCAATCAGCCACTGGTTGGTTTCCAGCAGCAGGGGCAGGGTGGCGCCCTCTTTGCTCAGGCGCTGGATGAGATGGCCCATTCGGTTTTTTAGTTGGGCGTGATCTTGTTGGTGGGGGTTATGCGGGGGCAATCCATGCAAAGACATAAATTGCTCTTCTTTTTCTAATAGGGTCGTCCAGTTTTTGTTAAAAAAATAAAACAAGGATTCCACTTGGTCTTTTCCATTCCCTTTGGAACATTCATCCAGAAAATTTTTGGCTTGTTTGAAAATGTCTTTTTGAACTTGGGCCAATTCCGGAATCGGAATTTGCCATTTGATGTTCCATTCCATGTTGTTCCTCCCTTGGCGTTCTACCGTTGTTCGGTGTTCACGGGCGGTTTGGTCGTTCCGTGAATAGAAGTCCAACCCCACAATTTTTCTCTACATGTTTCTCTGCATTTTTCTTTGCTTAATATTTCTACTTCTTTTTTCTACTTTTTATATCTCCTCCTTCTTTATTCGCTTCCTTTTTGGCTCCCCTATTTGGCTCTATCTTCCGCATCGGACAGATTCAGCATGGGATGAGTTGGGGGGGTGTTTTATATCAAAACGCTGATAGGAGACAACTTGCATGGTAAACAGTACCAACAAAATGTGAAGAAATTTTGATGATGTCGTGAAACATCAAATAGACGTTTTGGTTTTTAGAGGGTTTTGTATGGAGGATGGAAAAATTAGTCGTACAATCATAAAAGAAAAAATAAAATGGTGTGACGGAAAACTGGAAATCCTCATGTGGCAGGAATGGGTTATTTATTGGCCGGAAGTTTGTACAGAACAAACCCCCCGTTGGCGTCCAATTTTTCCAGGCGGGGGTTTTCATCCCGCAAAGAAGCCTCTGCCGGGGTGCGGGTAATAACGTATAGATCCCTGGGAGGTGTTTTGCGCAGCAATTGGGGGTCGGCGGTGAACTTGTAGGTGTTCAGCATGGGAATGTCTCGCTGGCCATAAAACAGTGCCGCGAAGGAAACGTGGTTGTACAATGCCAAGTCACCTTCGGCAGTGTAGGCCCGCGCCATCATGGTCAGCAGGGGGCCCTGGTTGTAGGCGGCAAACAGGGGCAGGTGCACCCGCCACAACCCCAGGCCCAGCAGCCCCATGGTCACGGCGGCCACGGCCACACCTTGGCGGATGCGCCCCCGGGCCAGCCGCCAAGCCCCCAGGGCAATCCCCGCGGCCAGGGCCAAGCCGGGTAGAGCACCCCACCAGGGGGTGTGGGGCGAGGGAGTGAGCCCGTAACCCTGGCCCACCGCCAGGGCGGCCAACCCAAAGGGAAGCCAGGCCAACCCCAGGCCCAGGGCCGCCCCATACAACCCCATGAACCAAGCGGCCCAACCGGGCAGAGGGCGTGCCTCCTCCTCCAGCCGGGAGAGTACCAGGGCTGCCAGCAGCGACAGGGGGATATACATCGAAGCCGAATAGTGGGGCAGTTTGGTTTGCACCATGGCAAACAGCACCTGCACGAACACCACCCACCCCAGGGCCCACCCCACCAAGCGGCGGCGGTCGGGGGCCCACAACCAAGCCCGCTGGTGTTTCCCCAGCCCAACCAGGGCGGCGGCCACCCAGGGGAACAACCCCCCCAGGGCAACCAGCACATGATAATAGACCGGGCCGGTGTGGCCATCTAACGGGGTGGAGAACAACTGCCCTTGAAAGCGGGAGAACCCAGCCACAAACACGGGCCCTTGCTCCAGGTAGTTCCCCACATACCAAGCCGAAGCGATGGCCAGAGACAGCGCCCCCACATACAGCGCGTGGGGCAGGCACAGCTTAAAATCCCGGGCAGCTAGGCGGGAAGAACCAAAGGCCACCAGGGGAATGACCCCGCCCAGGGGGCCCTTCACCAGCACCGCGGCCCCCATGGCCATGGCGGCCAGGGTCATCCAACCCAGCACCGGGCCAAAGTCCGCTTTGCGCCCTCCCTTCCGCCAGGCTTCATCGTAGCCCAGCAGGGCCAGGGCCCCCACGGTCAGGTAGGTGTTGAAGGTATGGTCGGTGACCGAAGTGCGGGTGTAAATCAGGGGCAACAGCGAGGCGCCGTACATCACGGGCCACAGCCAAGCCAGCCGGGGTCCCCCCAGCCGCCGGCCCATCCAGGCCAGCATGGCCATCAGCAGCAGCCCATTCAGGGCCGAGGGCAGCCGGGCGGCGGCCTCGTTGACCCCAAACAACAAAAAAGACAGGGCGGCTTCCCACATGAACAGGGGGGGCTTTTCCACGAACGGCTGGCCGTTGACCCACAGGTGAAAGGGGTCCCCCCGTTCCACGATTTGGCGGGCCACCTCGGCATAGATGTTCTCGTCCCAGTCAATCAGCGGGGCCCACCCCAGGCCGGTGAGGAGAAACAGGGCCGCCAGGGCAAAGGTGAGGGCAAACATCCGGGTTGGTGAGGTCACGGGATCGCTCTGGTGGAAAAAGAATACCCCCCGCCGGGCGGGCCCGGCGGGGAATGGGTTCAGGCTCAAGAACCGGTGGGCAGGCCGTATTTGGCGTATTCACCCAGGTGCATCCAATAGCCCATCAGGGCAAACATCAGCCAAACGGCCGACGCGGCGAACACCACCAGCCGCCCAGCTATCATCACGGGTTTGGGGTACCCCAGGGCGGCGGCGGGGGCGGCCAGCAAGGCCCCCAGGCCGGTGAGGATGAACCCCATGGCCGCCAGGGGCGGTGCCGCGGTCAGGCCCATGTCCAACACCCGCGCCCCAAGCACCAGGGCCGCCAGCCCGGCGAATCCCCCCACGATGGCCAGGGGGAGAAGGTCGGATTGCCTTGTGAGCACCCAGGCCAGGGCCAGGAACAGGGCCCCGAACCAAACGGTGGTTTCACCAAACAGGATATTGTAGCTGCCGATGAGCGGCCAGGAAAAAATCATCCGGAAGCCTGTGATGAGGCCAATGAACCCCACCACGGCAAAGGGTGGGGCGAAGGCGTTGTCCGGCTTCCGTCCATCCAGCCGCCCAATGAACAGCCCGAACAGGGCCAACCCGGCGGCCATGTTCAGCAGCATCAGGGTTACAAAGTTGATTCCCATGGTTCACCTCGCTTTCTTCAGGGTTCCACAGAATCGGTTCAATCTCTCGCTCCTCTTTTTAATCCCTCCCACCCTCCATCTACCCCCCAATTCTCTATTCCTTCTTATCCCCACCCCCCCTATTTTCCCGCTCTTCATCACCCCAAGAAATAGTCTGGATGGAGATATTTCCTCGTACCTTTAGTGTACACCCTGGGGGCGGGTCTCCCCAAATTCTAAAAGTCTCAAGCCTTCTCAATTTCAGTTCCTTCGTTCCCGAACGATGATGGTTCAACCAAAGGTTTTCACCCAGGCGGGGTGGGTTTGAATGTTTGCCAGGGCTTGGGCCAACAGGGCTTTCCCCTGGGGGGTTTGGGTCCAGCGGCTTAGGCCAGAAGGGTGGGGCAGGGGAATGGCCTGAAACCGATGGCTGCCATGGGCCAGGGGAAATACCTTCCCCACGGCTTGGTCCAGCCGCCGGGGAATCTCTCCGAACAGCCCCCCCACTTGGGCCATGGCCATCCCCCCCACCGGAATCAACAGCCCAGGGCGCAGCAGCTCGATTTCGGTGAGCAAGTGGGGCTGGCAGCGGGCCATCTCGGCGGCGGTGGGGCGGCGGTCTCCCCCCTGGCCCGTGGCTTGTTTGCCGGGAAAGCAGCGCAGGCAGGCCCCCATCCAAACCCGCTGCCGAAAGGTGTCTTCGCTCACCCCCAGGGTGGCCAACCAGCGGAACAGGGTGCGCCCGGCGGGTCCCGCAAAGGGTTTGCCCAGGGCCTGTTCGCGGGGGCCGGGGGCTTGGCCGTACAAATACACCAGGGCCTGGGGGGCGCTGCCCAAGACGGGAGGGGGGAGAACCCCAGGGCAGCGCCGACAAGCGCGTAATTGAGAAATGTGTTGGGTGAGGAGATCCGCCGGAGTCATGGAAGAGAGTTTGCCAGTCTCCATTCAAAATTTCATCACAACTATTTCATGTTCTTATTTTTCGGTCACATGGAAAAAAAATACAAAGACGGATCAAGACCATGGATTTTAATACGCCCATTTTTAACTTGTTACTCTTTTTTATTCCTGGCGTTTGTCAGAGTAACCCCTGACAAAACGGACGTCAGACTCAAGTGAGCGGAAACGATTTTATGACAAAGCATAGGAAGAGGTAGATCGATGAACCAAGCAAAAAATCTGTTGATGAAAAAAGGGCTGACTCACAAATCCGCACAGAACCACGCCCAGGATGTGATGGGGGCAACGGTTTCCGTGGGGTTGTTGTATCAGGAATGTCTCCACCTGGCTCAAACCCTGGATCATCCGGGTCATCGGGTGCTGGCAGAAGCCGCGGCCACCGCTTTGGAAGCGATTCTGGACGACCTGCGGGAATCCACGGCTCTGGCCTTCCTGCCCCGTTCTCAACTGAAGGAGAAGCCATGATTCGAGTGCTGATTTGTGATGATTCGTTTTTGGCCCGCAAAGCCATCAAGCGCATCATCGAACAGGACCCCACCATTCAGGTGGTGGCCGAGGCCAAAAACGGAAAAGAAGCCCTGACCCTGGCCCAGGAGCACCAACCGGAGGTGATGACCTGCGACATGGAAATGCCCGTGATGGACGGCATCCAGACCTTGATGGAAATTCGGAAAGTGCTTCCCCGGATTAAGGTGATTGTGCTCAGTTCCATCACCCAGCCGCAATCGGAGAAGGAAAAACTCTGCCGCAGCCTGGGGGCTTACGCGGTGATTGCCAAACCGGTGGAACACTCGGACCTGGACCCGGTGACCAATGACCATGGATTGATTATGACCATTCATCATGGCGCCCGGCCTTAGGGGAATGTGCGTACCTGAAGTCTTGGGGGAAAAAGAGGGAAACGAAAAAATGGAGAACATACAGAGAATGGAAAATACCCACAACGCAACGGATTTCCTCTTTTTTCTAGGAGATGGCGGTTATGCTTCCCAACATGGATTTCAAACGGCTGTGCTTTTGGGGCCCCAGAGTCAAACGAATTCTCTCCGATCATGCTCAACGCATATCGGGTTCGGTGTGGCCCCGGGCGGATGTGATGGAGAGGACCCTGACCGCCTGCGAACGGTTCATGGAGATTTCCTATCAGGCCGGTGCCCTGCAAAGCTGCATGGCGGCCAGCCAAATGTTCTCTCTGATGGATGGAATGAAAAAGGGAGAAAAAGACTGCCATCAATGCCAACAAGAATTAAAAACCCTGCTGGCAGATTTGGATCGCTTTTGGGGTCAGGAAAAGGATGTCTTTGGGCCTGTTCGCGACCAGGAACCCACCAAATCTCCCTATGATGGGACTTTCCGCTACTTGGGAACGGAAGTGCCGTTCGACGCGGAGTTGACCCAGATGTTTCTGGCCGACGTGCCCGAGCAGTTGGTTACCGCCGAACAGGCTGTGTTGAGCCTGGAGAGCAACCCTGCCGATCAGCCCGTATTGAACGCGTTGTTTCGGGCCATTCACACCATGAAGGGGAATGCCGGGTTTTTGGGGTTGACCGAGTTCAAGCGGATTGCCCATGCGGTGGAATCTTTGCTGGACCGGGTGCGGCGGAGAGAGTTACGGATGGGAAAAGAGCATACCCAGATGATTTTGGAGAGCTTGGACACCATGGGAAAAATGAAGGACAACCTGCAGCGGCGGGTGCTGCAAATTACGGGGCAAGAGGCCCCCGGCAGCAGCGAGTCGCTGAACTATGAGGAAATGGCCGGGCGGTTGGAGCAAATGACGGCCGCGGGTTAAGGCGGGGTTTCCACTTGCGGGGAATTCGCCGGTGTGACATGTAAGAGAGAAGCCTGTTTATCGGGCCGATCCCTTAGATTCCTGCCAAAAGGAGACCCTTGTCCGCCGTTCTCTTCCCCCACCTTGGCCTGGCGGTTGACCAGGGAACCATCCTGGCCTGGATCAAACAGCCAGGCCAGCCGGTGAAACCTGGCGAGGAACTGGTGGAATTGGCGCTGGAAAAAGCCGTGAACGTGATTACCGCAGAGGAAGAAGGGGTTCTGCTGGCGGTGTACGCCCCGCCTGGGGCCGTGGTGGCCCAGGGTGAAACCCTGGGCTGGATTGGCCAGGCCCACGAGACCCCACCCCACCACCGGCCTGTTCTGCTGGGGTGGGCAGAAGATGTCGCCCCCCCTCCAGAGGCTTCCGGCGCTGTTCCCACTTTTCGCCCGGGTTCTCTGCCAGGAAAGCAAACCCGGCAGTTGTTGAAGAACCAACTGCGCGAAACCACCGCCCATCGCATGGCCCACAGCTGGCAGGCCCCCAAGGTCGACCTGTTTCAGGATGTGGACTTTACCGGGGCGGTGGCCCACCGCCAAGCCCTGAAAGCCCAGGGCCGAGAAGCGCCCTCCTACAACTTATACTTGGCTCAGGCCGTGACCCTGGCCTTTCAGGAATTTCCCCAGCTGAACCTGCATTGGACCGGCAGCAAGGCCCAGGCGGTGGAAGGCGTGCATATTGGGCTGGCGGTGGCCCTGGAGGAGGGGCTGCTGACGGTTTCTCTGCGCAACACAGCGGGGGTGGACCTGGAGGAACTGCAGCGCAAATTCAAAGCCCAAATGCGCAAAGCCCTGGGCATGACCCTGGCGCCGGAAGATATGTTTGGAAACTCGCTGACCATCACCAACCTGGGAGAAACCGGAATCACCGCCTTCGCGGCGCTGTTGAATCCGCCAGAGGTGTTTATATTGTCGGTGGGGGCGTTGGAAGAACGGCCTGTGGTGCGGGATGGGGCCGTGACGGTGAGAACCATGGCCACCCTGGGGCTGAGTTTCGATCACCGGGCGGTGGATGGACAGCCCGCGGCCAAACTGCTGGCCGCGATTCGCAGAAATCTGGAAAACCTGTAATTCCTCTCCGGCTTATTCTTCCTGCTCAAAGCTTTCTTGGTCTTCATGGGAGAACTCTCCCATGGTACGGCCATGCAGCCGCTCTTGCTCTTCCTGGTATTCCAGGCTAAAGCGGGCCAGGGGCATGATGACCAAGCGCTTGGGGTTAATGGGCTCTTCCGTGCCCTCGCACAGTCCAAAGGTTCCATCCCTCATTTTATCAAAGGCTTCTTCAATCTGCTGCAGGCGCCGCAGGTGGCGCTCGTGAATCAACAGAGAAAACTCCCGTTCCCTGGCTTTGGTGGCCTGGTCAATGTCGTCTCCCACGTCATCCTGCTCTTTGTTGTCTGGCGTCAGGTCGTTGTGAACGTTGGCGTTCACAATGCGCAGGCTTTCTTCCCGCATCTGCTCCAGCTTTTGGATGATTTTTTCCAAAAGGTCGGCGCTGATGTGGGGGAGATTGTAATGAAGTTTTTTCGGTTCCGCCATGATGGCATTCGTTTGGGCTTAAGGGGAAGGATCGGCCGTCCATTTTCCCGGATATCGGGGTTGGGGCCATGGGGGGTATGGTGAACAGGGGAAAAACCAACGGAAACCGGGAATCCCCCGGTTTCCGTTGGCGTTGACCCAGCCCTTGCCTCAGCCCAACAGCCGCAGGCTGTTGGCGAAGAAGGGAGCAAACACCAAGCTGATAATCGCCATCAGTTTGATCAAGATGTTGAGGGAAGGCCCCGTGGTGTCTTTCAGGGGGTCACCCACGGTGTCGCCCACCACGGCGGCTTTGTGGGGCTCGGAACCTTTGCCGCCCAGGAAGCCGGTTTCAATCAGCTTCTTGGCGTTGTCCCATCCGCCCCCGGCGTTGGCCGAGGAGGTGGCCAACACTACGCCAGAGGTAATGGCGCCCAGCAGCACGGCGGCCACGGTTTCCACGCCAAACAAGAAGCCCACCACCAGGGGGGTTCCCATCACCTGCACGGCGGGCAGAATCATCTGCCGCAGAGAGGCTTGGGTGGAGATATCCACGCAGCGCCGGTAGTCGGGCCGACCGGGTTTGAAGTCCAGGTTAATGGCTTTTTTCATCAGTTCTGGGGGGAACTGGTGGCGGGTGGCACCCATGGCTTTTTTCACTTCTTCCAACAGGTCTTCCCGCTTGTTGAACGATTTGCCCACCAGGGCTTTCAATCGGTTCAACTGAGACACATCCACGTCGAACCCGCTTTTCAGCAGTTCCAACGAGGAGGGCGTTAACATGAACACATCGCGCAGGCCCGGGATGGTGCGGAACTGGCGGCGGACCTCGTCAATCATGTCGCGGGCGGCTTTGCCCACGGCCTTCATGGTGATGGCGGTGAAAATGAAGGGAGACAGCGCCCCCACGAACAAGAAGGCCAAAATTTTAGGTTCCAGAATATTCAGGCTTTGCACCCCAGAGCGCACCAGGAAGGCCGAGAACAGCGCCAGGGCGGTGAGGGCGGCCGAACCGATGGCGAAGCCCTTGCCGATGGCGGCGGTGGTGTTGCCAGCGGCGTCGAGGGCGTCGGTGCGTTTGCGCACTTTGGGGTCCAGGCCAGCCATTTCGGCAATCCCGCCGGCGTTGTCGGCCACCGGGCCAAAGGCGTCGATGGTCAGGGCGATGGCTAGGGTGCCAAGCATTCCCAGCGAAGCGATGGCGATGCCGTACATGCCGGCGAAGGTGTAACCGACGTACACAGAGGCGGCGATCAACAGCACGGGAATCATGGAACTGAGGTAACCCAGAGACAGACCGTAAATGATGTTGGTGGCAGCCCCCGTTTCCGAGGCCCGGGCCACTTCACGAACCGGGCGGTAGCGGTGAGAGGTGTAGTATTCGGTGACTTTACCCACCAGCATGCCAGTGGCCAGCCCCACCAAGTAGCAGTAGAACACACCGTCGCGGGTGAAGGTTTGTCCGTTGATGACGAATTGCTCGGGCAGAATGGCTTTGGTGACATAATACACCACCACACCCATGATCAGCGTAGATATGATCAGCACCCGCTGCAGGGCGGATTCGACCTGACGCTCGCTGCTGGCCCAGGCAAACAGGGTAGACACCAGGGCCACCGGGATTCCCACGGCGGTGATGAGGATGGGATAGAGCAGGGCTCCCATGTCGGCCTGGAAGGCCACCGCGCCAATCACCAGGGCGGCGCAGGTAGACTCTGCCACCGAGCCGAACAGGTCGGCGCCCATGCCAGCCACGTCGCCCACGTTGTCGCCCACGTTGTCGGCGATCACGGCGGGGTTGCGTGGGTCATCCTCGGGGATGTTTTCCTCTACTTTTCCCACCAAGTCGGCGCCCACATCGGCCGCTTTGGTGTAAATGCCCCCGCCCACCCTGGCGAACAGGGCGATGGAGGAACCCCCCAAACCAAATCCCGCCAGGGCTTCCATGATGTGTTCCTGGGAAACCTCTCCCATCAATCCAGACAAAATGTAATACATGCCCAGCAGACCGATGACCGCCATGCCCACCAGACCAAATCCCATCACCGCGCCAGAATCGAAGGCGATGCGGAAGGCCCGCCGCAGAGAGGTGCGGGCGGCGCTGGTGGTGCGCACGTTGCCTTTGGTGGCGATGCGCATGCCCACGAATCCAGCGCTGAGGGAAATGACCGCGCCCGCCAGGAAGGACAGGGTGGAGAACCAGTCGACCGCAAAGCCCACCAGCGCGCCGAAGAGCACCATGAACACGGCCAGCACTTTGTATTCACGGGTGAGGAAAGCCATGGCCCCTTCGGCAATGGCCTGAGAAATCTCCTTCAGCCGGTCGGCCTGTTCCGGGCTGGCCCCCAACACGGGGTTAACCCGGGTTACTCGCCAGCTGAAATAAAGGGAGGCCAAAATAGAAAGCAGGCCGAATAGAAAAATCAGATTGGAAACCATGGGTGGTTAGCTCCTTGATGTTTATGTACAGACGCAATGGATGAAGGTCTGTCTAAAAACTTGCTGACTTTCCCTCCGGCCCCAGGTTGGCATACCATAAAGTAAGCCAGCCGCTGCTGGAGGAAAGAAAGCAGGTAAACCCGTGTTTTTGAAAAACGGTGTTTGGTTTGAATGCCTAAACAGCCTGGAAAACAAACCAATTGAAACAACCCACTGATGAAACAATGACTTAACACAACTAACCAAACGTCAACCCGTCATTTTTTTAATTGTTTGGCTTTGCCAAGACGATACAATATCATCAATCAATTCAATCTACAAATTATACATCACGTCGAAAGACCAATGAAAATAAATGGGGACACCGGTCCGGACACCAAATGCCCAGTCCTAAGAAACCGGTTTATCCTGACCCGAAGTTGTACCAGCATCCAGGGGAGAATGACAAGAGAATCCGGTAAAAAACCCACCCGATCCCGTTGCCCAGGGTCTGCTTCCCTGGGGTGGGGGGGATGGACTCGGCTGGTGTTGGTGCTGGTTGCCGCAAGCCTAACCAGCTGCACCACGGCTCAGGAGCGAGAAGACCCCGCGTCCATTTGGAGCCAGGGAAAATTTCAACCTTCAGAAATCGCGGAACATATCCACGCGACTCGGCGCAGCGGGGCGTTGTATCGCGACTTTCGCACGGTATTATTGGCCGAGGTTATCTTTCAAGACGAAAAGCACCGGGAATGGTTCCGCTATATGTTAAAGGAGCGCTACCAAGTGGCTCCAGAGGAATTGGCAGCCATGGCCCGGATGGATACGGAAACCTTTGAAAATAAGTTTGAGTTTTTGGTGCTGGTAACCCCAGGTAGGCATGAAAAAATCCGGCTGAATCAACCGGGATCGCTGTGGAAAATTATGCTGAAAGACGATGACGGACATTTGCTTTCACCTGTTCTGGTGGAAAAAATAAACCCAGATCAGATGACGTATCATTATCTGGAACAACACTATCCGCAACTGAACCGCTGGCAGGAAGTCTACCGGGTGGGGTTCCCAAAATTAGAGAAAACCCGGGTGTCTACCCCCCTGGGGGCCCAGCCCTTTCAGTTGCTGCTGACCGGGGTGGAGGGGACGGTTACCCTTCAGTGGAACGATCCCGCTCTGTTTTATTTGCAGGGGGTTCCGTCATCCAACCCTCGTTGATCTTTTCTGTTGACAATTCCCTCAAAATTGACCATTTAACAGTATGGCCGTCCATGCGCCGGGTTTGCCCGGCCTATGGGCATGGCGACCCTTTAGCAGTAAGCATTAAGCGACGCTTCCTTTGAAATCTGCCGGTTTATTATGGCGTTTTTACAGGGTATCGCTACTTGAGAATAACTTTTCCCGGAAGAAGGCCTAAACTGAAGCAGCAGGCCTGCTCAGCCCAAGCGGAATCCGGATTCTGCAGGGTGAACCCCAAGGGGAACACCCGGTTTTAACTGCCTGATTTGTTATAAAATTTTGATGCCGTGCCTTGATTTATTTACAACAACACCGGGTTTTGGGCATTTGAGCCCCCCGGTGCTCAATGACACTTAAGCGAAGGAGCATAACGGAATGGCTAGAGATGCGATGAGTCACGGGCCGAATTTAATTCACCCGGAAAAAGCGAGCGCGGTAGGTTCTCGGAACAGTTTGAACCGGGACAACCGCAACGAATACGAAGAGTCGAAGCTTCTGATTGACGAAGAAGTGGACAAAGTGCTGAACCACATTCACGCCAAGCTGCCCCCGGAAGTGTTGGAGAAGCTGGACGTGATGGGTTCGGTGAAGTCCAAGCTGCATAACTACTTCAACCAGAACTTCCAGAACATGTACAACCGCTATCTCACCACCATGGAAGATGAGATGGGCAAAAAGGTGCGTGACCTGGTGGACAAAGAGGAATACCGCAACCTGAACCGCTATACCCCCCGGGAAATCTCTGAAATTCTGGACAAAATCGGCGGGATGGACAAATTCCACACCGGTGAGATTGAAAAATCCGTGGTGAACATCTACGGCCACCTGCAAGGTCATATTCAGCGGGGCGTGTACGAACTGGAGAACGAAACCAACGCCCTGTTGCGGCAAAAAACCGATGTGGGCGCCTTTGTTCGCGGTGAGAACACCTATGCCATCGCCAAGTGTTCCTTCAAGAACAACTACTTTAAGCCCAAAACCGTGATGGACGTGAAACTGGCCATCAACATTTTGGATCAAGAATTGGCCAGCCCCATCTATCACTACCAGGTATCGGTGGATACCATTGTGAAAGACATCATCGCCAAGCATGTTCACGAATTGATTGACAACGAAATCAAGGAACTGAGCACCACCCTGGTGGATGAAGGCAAGGAAGAACTGACCCAGACCGAGATTTTGTTCGAAAAAATCAAGGCCCTGGACAACTACGTGGAAGACGACCAAGTCAACGAAGCCTCCAAGCGCTACCAATTTGTGGCCAAGCGCTTCATGGATAAAATCGCTGGCCTGGGCGCGGAAATTGACCCCGATGAATACGACCCGTTGAACATCCGCGAAAACGTGAAGCGCGTGATCGACAACGAGAACATCCGCAACCGGGGCTTCAACACCGCCGTCAACAGCCTGACCTCCATCCTGGATACCTCCAAGATGGGATATCAGCACGTGGAAAACTACAAAAATGCCCGCGAGTGCGTGTTGCGCGAGTATGAAGATACCGACATCACCCAACTGCCCGATGAGCGTTTCGCGCTGAAGCTGACCTATTTAGACTTTCAGCAAATCACCGAAATGCGCAACGCCTTTACCGTTCAGTTCGATGAACTGCACCGGGAAATCATGAAGGTGGTGGAAGTGGTGGATGTGCTGTACAAAGATGACAAAGCCGCCAAAGGCTACAAAGACTTCAACGACATTGCCGACCAATACCTGAAGGGCGGCAGCAAGCGGGGTTGGTTCTCTGCCCGGTCGGAAGAAGGCGGCGAAGCCGAAGGCGAAAACACCAAGAAGTGGAACGAGTTGGTCTTTATTGCTCCCCGGCAGATTGCCGAAAAGGAGGAAACCAAGTCCAACGTGTACATCATCGAGGAACTGCGCAAGCGGATTGCCAACGCCAAAAAGGTGTTGAGCAAGGTGTATGGCAACCAACACCCCACCGACCGCATTATTGTGGAAAGCCGGCTGGGATTCCTGGAACGCAAGTTCGAGGAGTTCGAAGCCCTGGTGAACCCCTATAACGTGCTGCCGGGTTTGGTGCTGGAAATTGACATCACCACGGTGAAACGGAAGCGCTTCACCATGATGGCCATGGCCAACGTGTTGAACGAGTTCCTCTACACGGTGTCCAAAGGCTTTGCCGACGCGGCGTTCGCTCAGTTTTCTCGGCGGCGCTCCACCGAACGGTCTGACATCGCTCAGACCTTCGAAGCCGCCGAGTAACCGAGTTTTCGGTTGGCGGTTTGGCAGAAGCCAAACGGGTTGGAAGCAGTGTTTGCTTGCAACCCGGTCAAAAAAACGGGGAAGGGCACCGGAAACGGTGCCCTTTTCTGTTTCTTCCTGTGTCGTGAGTCAGTTTAATTCTCGCGTCCGTAGCTCAGCCGGATAGAGCAACGGTTTTCTAAACCGTCGGTGGCAGGTTCGAGTCCTGCCGGACGCGCTTTTTCTTCCGCCATTCGCAATGCCCCCTCTGGCGCAATGCCCGTGAGAAGAGTAGGATTTGCGGAAAGAGAGCGGAATTGCGGCGGATTGTATTCTTTCTCCATGGGGCATGATGACCTTAAGCATAGATCACCTGCTTCGAATCGTTGCCACGCTGGAACAAGCCGTACAAGCCCTCCAAGAGACGGGATTGAATGACCCCCGTATTACCTTTTTCGCAGTGCCGCCATTAAAAACTACGAACTGTCCCTGGAAATCACCGGTAAATTGTTGCGCAAGGCATTGAAGCCCCATGGCGGAAGTCCAAGGTCTGTGGACGCGCTGACATTCCAGGATGTCTTTCGATTGGCCGGGAAGCACGGTCTCCTGACTCTGGATGAAATTGAACGTTGGTTTGTTTACCTAGACAATCGCAATACCACCGCCCATGATTATGGCGAAGGTTTTGCCAACGAAACACTGAAAATTCTTCCCGATTACATTCGTGACGTGAGAACCCTGGGGGCCGCTATGCAAGGGTTGTTCAAAGAAGAAAGCGCTGAAAACCTTGGTTTTGATGATGCGACATCTCATGAGCCAGATTGACCTACAGGAAAAACACCTGCGGACCTTGTTGGAGATTCTGGCCCGGCATGTGCCCCAATCTGAAGTATGGGCCTATGGCAGCCGGGTATCCCACACAGGGCACGAAGGCAGTGATTTAGACTTGGTTTTGCGGAACCCGAGCCGCCTGGAAGAGCCCACGACGGGCTGGGCTGATTTGAAGGAAGCCCTGGAAGACAGCAGTTTGCCCATGATGGTGGAACTGCACGACTGGGCGCGGCTCCCCCAGCCATTTCGGGATGAAATTCAGCGGAAACACTTGGTGCTGTGGGAAGGGGACAAACCGAACAACCTGCGGCTTTCGGGCGAACCCTCATGAATGTGCAAATAGAGCCCATTTCTGACCTGAAGGTGATTGTTCCGCATGTGGCCGAATGCGGCTTGCCTAGCGCATGATTAAGAGACCTGCCAGCCCCCCTGGGGATGGGCCCGATAGGCGCAGGTTTCTTCATCTTGCAGAAAGGCGGGGGCTCCCTGGTTGTCGTAAGCGAACAGGGCATGGCTCCCCGGAGGGGCGCGCAGCACCAAGTCGGGACGGGTGGCGGGAAGACCGGAAAATTCGGGGGGAGGGGGCTGGGTGGGGGGAATGGCCGGGAGAGCCCCCCGGCCCCCATATAGCACGCGGGTGACCCGCCCGGAGGCCTCTAGGGCGGTGGCCCCATGGGCCGTGACGGAAGAGAACTCCAGGGGAAAGGGCCGCCCGGTGCGAGGGTTGAGCAGGTGATGGTAGCGCAGGCCGTCGCGCAGAAAATAGCGCATGTAGTCGCCGGAGGTGACCACCGCGCCCTGGTACAAGCTAATGGTGGCCAGAGAAGAGCCGTGGCGGCGTGGGTCGGCCACCCCCACGTTCCAGGGGCGACCGTCCGGGGCTATCCGGCCCACCACCCGCAGGTCGCCGCCCAAGTTGACCAGCCCAGCCTCTAGGCCGTTTCCGGTACCCAGGGTTTCCAGGGCCGCTACGCATACATCCACGGCATATTCCTTCACCAACCCGCCAAAATCCAGCCGTGTGTCTGGGTGCAGGAACCGCAGGGCTCCCTTTTCCCATTCTACCTTGTCCCAGCCAACCCCTTCCAGGGCCCGTGAAATCTCTTGGTCTGGCGGAAGGGCCATGGCGGAAAAATTCCACAACCCCTTCAGCCCCCCGATGGTGGGGTCGAACGCGCCGCCGGTATCACGGTGCAACCGGTCGGCTTCTTCCAGCAGGCGGAGGGTTTCATCGTCCAGCGCGACCGGCTGGTGGTAGGCTTCTCGATTGATGCGGGCCAACAGCGATTCAGGCAGAAAAAAACTGTATTTGGCCTCCAGGCGACCCACTCCCTGCAGGGCCGTGGTCACCCAGGCCTGGGCTTGGCGCTGGTCTTGGCCTCGAATCAACACCTCGCAGCCAGACCCCATGGCCCGGAAGGGAAATTTGAACAACATGGTTCGCTCTGGTTGGGGAACTTTGTGATCTTGATTGTTGTTACCCTACCGCAAAGGTGAGGTTAAAAAAAAGGCCCCGAATCGGGGCCTTTCGCATAACCCGGGTTTTTTCCGTGAAACGGGGGCCGAAGCCCCCCCCATAAAAACAACCCCCTTCCCTTAAGGGAAGGGGGCAGGGGGGTGTGAAAAAATAGGTTATGCAGGGGTTTCAAAACACCAAAGAACAGACCGTTTACTAAAACCGGTATTCCACGCCTAACGAGACGACATAAGCCCGTAAAATGGCTTGGTTGTCCATGGAAAACACGGGAACAAACGGCGTCGGCTCCTCTCCGGGAACGTATTGGAGATATTTCGACAGCATCATTTCTACAAAAAGGTCTTCGCTCCAGCGGTAGCGGCCAGAGACCGAAACGGTATCGGCGGCAAAGTTAGACAGCCGGATGTCTGCCGAATGGTAGGTTGGCGCTGGACTGGGAAACTGGGCGGCCCAGAATGTGGCGGAGGTTTGAGTGTAGTTCCGCAGATACCACGTTAGCAGCCAATCTTCGGATAAATCATGGCGCATGCCGATTTTCATGGTGTTGGAGTGGATTCCCCAATCATCCGAGTAAAATCGATAATTGAACAGGACAGAATGGTCCTCCAGCACCAGGGATTTTAAGTCTAAGGTGACCCCATAGTTGTTCCGCATGTCTGGGCGGATGTCGTTCAGCTCTGTTGCGGCTCCGACCAGAACTTTTTTATAGGGGTCGTTCAGATAACCAGAGGCCTGCCCGACGAAGAAACCCAGGGTTCCAAGGGCCGTGGGGCTAATCAACTGGGTGAGAGAAACGTTAAACTCCTGAACCTGCTTTTTGGCAGACACGGGAATGGCGGGGGCAGTGCCGCCATTGGCCGGGGTCACCGTATCGTCGTTGAAACGGAAGCTGATTCCCAAAGTGGTGTTTTTCTTGTTCAACTCCAGAGTGGTTCCCACGTTAAATCCCGTGGAGAGATAATCGGATTCCGTGCTGAAGTTTCCACCGAAAATCAGCGCCATTTCCCGGGAATACTGATAGGTGTAATTTCCAGTAACCGCTACCCGCCGGTCTTTGGTGTGGCTGAAGAATTGCCCGCGGCCGATTTGGCCTGCCCCAGCCTGAGAAGGAGAGGCACCTGTAAGGCCGGAAGCCGTGGGGATTCCGTTGGGAGAAGCCCCAGTGATGACGTCGTGAACCCCGTTGAAGCTGAACTTGTCTCCGCTTTCCAGGTCGACCACCACTTCAATGTCGTCGGCATCGACCAACACGCCCACGGCGCCTTCATCGTAACGAAGGTGTTTAATTTTCGTATGGGATTGGGCCTGGGCTGCTTCGGGCCGGGAAAACAACCCCGCCGCCAGCAGCAAAGAGAACCAACCGCTTAGTTGCATCCGCATCCGCCCCCTCCTTCTCCACCGCCGCCCGCTGAACCTTCTTTGCTGAAATAGATGTGGTTCCAATCGGCATCTTCTTGGGTGTTCAGGTCTGGCCTCAGCAGATCTCCGGCCAAATGACCCCGTTGCCAGGGCTCTACTACTTCCAGGGATTCACTGCAGCCCGCTAAAGAGAGGATGGCCAGCAGGGCAAGCCCTATGGTTTGTTTGCTGAATATCATCGGATTCCTTGAATTAGAGCAGTTTCTGAAGATCAGATTCCAATTGGGCCAATCCTTTTTCTGCATCAAACCCCACATAGGTGGCCACAATATTGCCCTGACGGTCCAGCAAAATGGTGGTGGGCATGGTGGGGGGGTTCACCGCTTTGTGCAGTAACCCGGCGGGGTCCAGCACGATGGGGAACTTCACTGGAACTTTTTCCAGGTATTTGGCGATGGTTTTGGAGTCGGTGTCAGTGGTGACTCCGACGACTTCCAGCCCACGGGATTGGTATTTGTCGCGTAGTTTATCGAATTCGGGAAACTCTTTGCGGCAGGGCACGCACCAAGTGGCCCAAAAGTTTACCACGGTGACTTTGCCCTTCCAGGCAGCCAAGTTGGTTTTGGCACCATCTGGGTGCCGGGTCAGTTCAATGGTGTGGATGTCTCCGCCCCAGGCGACCAGGGCCAGCAGCATCAACAAACCACTGATCATAGCAACTTGGGGGCGACCCAAGTGCCGCGCGAAAAAAGTAAACTTGCGTTGAGACGGAGGAATGGAGGGGGTCATGATCCTCTTATGAAGGTGATGGGTGACCGTTTGGTATAATGGAGCGGGAGGGCACCCGTCATTTATTTGTATCATCGGCCAGAAAACTTCCGTTTCCTGGGGGGGGCTAGGCTAAATGTAACTAAAAAAGTGAGAATCGAAAGAAGAAGAGAAGATAATGCAAGCAAACAATGGGCAGGAGGTTCTTTCAGTTCAGGCATAAAGACGATCCACCCTTTGATTATTTTACCTTCCGCTATGGGAGAAGACAAGGGTAGGGGAAGCGCCTGGGAGAACCTTCAGGTGTTCTGTCGTTTCGTCGGGTGAAAGGTGATGGCTGCCCCTGCCAGGAACACGGAGAGTAAAATCACGTAAGTATCCACGAAGGCAATCCGCCCGGGCCAGCCTTCCGATAACCCAAACACGACAAAAGAAAACAGAGTGACCTGCCCGCCCACAGCCGCAAACAGTTGATGGGGGGAGTCGGCGCGCTTTGCCGCCAGGAAAAACAACCGCCAAGGAGCGATATACACCACCCAGCAAAACACCAGAAAGCCGATCAGACCGGTGGTGGCAAGCAGGTCGAAGAACACATTGTGGGCCTGGTTAAATTCCTTCACCAAACGGGGGTCGCCTCCAATGGATTCAGGCAGCTTTGCCATTTCTTGATTGAGATCTCCCAACCCCACCCCGATGGCGGGGTTTTGTAGAAAAAGGGCCCAGCTTTTTTTCCACATGACTAGCCGCAATCCCCACGAGGTTTCCTGGTTGTCTTGTTGATAGGCCTGCAGGTCCGACAACCCATGGGCCACTCCCTTTTTTACATGCTGGGCCCCCCAACCCCCGGCCAACGCAAAGATCACGACCACCGGAATCCACACCCGCCGGGGGAGACTCCAGTGGGCTTTGCCACGCAAAGAAACCGCCAGAAACAGGATTCCCAAGGGGAGAAGCAGCCAGGAGCCCCGGGTGTAAGAGAGTATACTGGCGACCGTTCCGCCCAGAATACCCAGCAAGCACAGCGTTTGCTCCCAGCGTTTCTGGGCGATGGTGGCCAGCCCCAACAGGCTAAGCAATGCCATCAGCACGCTCAAGTCTCCAAACACGATTTTATGCCATGACCCACTGGCAATGGGACTGCCCATCCCATATACCTCATACAGGGCATCGGCCATGTTCAGGATTCCACCCGCGGCCGCTCCGTACAGCACCCAGGGGAGCCACTGGGCGCCCCGATGGATGAGAAGGACGGTGATGGGAAGCATGAGTGACAGGCGGACATACCGTTCCCATTTGTTTAACCCCCAATCCATGTTTTCAGTCACCAGCAGGTTGGCGGACATGACCATCAACAGCACGGCGAATCCCATCAGGGGTATTTTGTAGGCATCTGGTAAGGATCTCCACCCCGGTCGAAACATGATGAGCCCGGTCAACGCCATCACCACCAGGGCCAAGGTGGCAGAATAAGGCAAGGGGGTGGCGTTCATGGGTACGCCGGGAAGAATAGCCGCCGCCGTGGCGGGAGCCAGAAACACCAACGTTCGAATGGTGATCTCTAGCGCTCGCGAAGCGGAAGAATGAGCGGAAGGGGCTGGAGATACAGAAGCGTGTTTTGTGGGGGGGTGGCCTGTCATTCTTTTCCTACTCTCTGAAGGTCGGCGTCAACCATTTGGGTAATCATGGTTTGCAGGCTGGTTGTGGCCTCCCAGCCCAGTTTTTGTTTGGCCTTGGTAGGGTTGCCCAGTAGAACATCTACCTCTGCCGGGCGGTAGAATTTGGGGTCAATCACAATGTGTTTGTTTGGATCCAGCCCGGCGTGCCGGAAGGCGATGTCGCACATGTCTCGCACGGTGGTGGTTTTTCCGGTGGCCACCACGTAGTCATCCGGGGTGTCTTGTTGCAGCATTCTCCACATGGCTTCCACAAAATCTCCGGCGAAGCCCCAGTCTCGCTTTGCGTCGATGTTTCCCAGAGAAAGCTTATCTTGTTTGCCCAGTTTAATCCGGGCCACGGCGTCGGTGACTTTGCGGGTTACGAACTCCAGCCCCCGCAGGGGGGACTCGTGGTTAAACAAAATGCCGCTGGAGGCATGCATTCCATAACTTTCCCGATAATTGATGGTCATCCAATGGCCGAACAATTTGGCCACGCCGTAGGGCGACCGGGGGTAAAACGGGGTGGTTTCCGATTGGGCGGGTTCTTGAATTTTTCCGAACATTTCGCTGGTGGAAGCCTGGTAAAAACGGGCCTTGGGGTTTACCGTTCGCACGGCTTCCAACACGTTCAAAGCGCCCAAACCGGTCACCTGAGCGGTGGCCAGGGGCTGGGTCCAGCTGGTTCCCACAAAACTTTGGGCCCCTAAATTGTACACTTCCAGGGCTTTGGAGACCTCCATGGCCCGGATGAGGGAAGACAGATCAGTCAAGTCTCCCTCGATCAGGTTGACCCGCTCTGCCACGCCCAGGAAGCGCAGCCGCCACAGGGTGTCGGTGGCCCGGCGGGCCACCAGGCCATGCACCTGGTAGCCTTTGTCTAACAGAAGTTTGGCCAGATAAGCCCCGTCTTGTCCGGTGACCCCTGTAATGAAAGCGCTTTTACCCATGTTTTTGCAGGTCTCCCAAAAGGTCCTTTAGGCTTTGTTCGAGGGGAATTTCCGGTGTCCAGCCGGTATCCCGGTTGATTTTTTGATAACTTCCCATCATACGTTTCTGCTCGCTGGGGCGCAAACGGTCTGATTGCTGCTGGATGACGGGGTGAATGTTCAGTTGACCCGCCATGGTGAGAATCATCTCTCGAATGGTTCGTTCCTGACCGGAACACACGTTATACACAGTGCCATTCACCCCCTTTTCCAAGATCATCCGATAGGCTCTCACCACGTCTCGCACATCGGTGAAATCTCGGGTAACGTCAATATCTCCCACTTGCAACGCGGGGTTTTGTTTGCCCTGGTGAATGTTCACCAGCTGCTGGGCAAAGTCTGCCATGGCGAAGCGTGCGTCCTGCCCCGGTCCAATATGATTAAACGGCCGCGCCATCATGATCTCAAACCCCTCGGTCTGGCTCCACTGGTAGCACAGGGCTTCCGCCGCAACCTTGCTTACCGAGTAGGGGTTTCTGGGTTTCAAGGGTTGGCTCTCGGTGACAGGCAGGGCCGATTCCTCCACCAGCCCGTACATGTCACCTGACCCCACAAACAGGAACCGCCCCCTGAATCCGGCCAATTTCAGGGCCGACAGCAGGTGAAACGTTCCATGGAAGTTGATATGAAACGTGCCCAGGGGGTCTTTGAACGACGTGGGAACATGGCTCTGGGCCGCCAAGTGAATCACCGCCTGGGGAGATATGCGGGCCACCACTTGGGAAACCCGCTCCGCGTCCCGCAAATCCACTTCCCCTCGGTCATCTTCCAAGGGTACGCATTCCATTTGGGCCCGCACATGCTTGCCCACAAACCCGCTGGCCCCGGTCAATAGAATGGTCATGATTCCATGCGGCTCTTTCCGGCCTGAAAGTTCGCCCACTGCTCTCCCACGTAATCCTGGAATTCTCCCCTGAACCGTTCCACGGAAAACCGCTCGGCATTGGCCCGGCAGGACTGGGGGGTGATGCGTTCGTTCTCTCGTTCGAACGTTTCCACGGCTTCCCGCAGAGACGCCACGGTCTGCTCCTGGAAAAAAACTCCGGTGGGGGCTGGGTCGGACAGCCCACGAATGGTTTCCAGGGCGCCCCCTTTGCCGAAGGCGATCACTGGGGTTCCGCAGGCTTGGGCTTCCAGCGGGGCAATGCCGAAGTCTTCCTCGGCGGCAAACACAAAAGCTCGGGCCCGGCCCATCAGGTCTTGCAGCACGGAAGTTTCCTGGAATCCCAGCAGTTGAACGTTGGCCCCCGCTCTCTTCTGGATCTTCTTAAAATCCGGCCCATCACCCACCACCACCAGTTTCCGCTCAGGCATGGCGGTAAAAGCCTCCACGATCAAATCCATCCGCTTGTAGGGCACCATGCGGGAGGCTGTCAGATAGAATGCCTCCTTGGTGGGGTTCACCGTGAAGGTATTCATATCCACCGGGGGGTAGATCACCCGCGATTCCCGCCCGTACACCTTTTGAATCCGCCGGGCGATGAACCGGGAAATGGCCATGAAGCCGTCTACCCCGTTGGCCGTGCGGGAGTCCCACAGCCGCACCCGGTGCAGCATGGCCCGGGCCAGCCAGCCCTTCAATCCATGGTCCAAACCGGCCTCCCGCAGGTACTGGTGCTGCAAATCCCAGGCGTAGCGGATGGGGGAATAACACATGCAAAGGTGCAACTGTCCGGGGCCAGTCAGCACGCCCTTGGCCACGGCGTGGCTGCTGGAAATCACCAAGTCATACCCAGACAGATCGAACTGCTCGATCAGCAGTGGCATCACAGGCAAATACGAACGATACTTTTTCCGGGCGAAGGGAAATTTTTGCAGGGCTGAAACGGTAACGGATTGGTTGCCAATGAACCCCCGTTTCCCAGGGGGAATGAAATCCACCAAGCTGAACAAGTCGGCTTCTGGGAAGCAGACCAGCATTTGCTCCAGCACCCGTTCTGCCCCGGCGTAGGTCACCAACCAGTCATGCACAATGGCGGTTTTCATGGGGTTCGGTGAGGATCATGTTCATTGGCCATGAAAAATGAGAGCAAATAAAAACAGGCCAAGATGATGTATTTATAATTTTGGCGTGGGCATATAATATTTTTTGTAAAACCCATACCCCACTTGTTCAACTAGATGCTTTGCTTTTACATACAAAAAGTGGAGGTTCCATTTGTCTCGCGCAGAGGCCTCCCTCACGCGTTTCCCCGCCACAATGTTGTAAAGGGCGTATTCCGAAAGATTTTTAACTTTTTTGCCCGGCTTCTTCTTTGCCTTCACGAATACGCCAGGCATGGAAGGGTCTTGCTCAATTTGCGTGTCGAATTCTTCAAAAATTTTCCGCATGTCTTCCACCTCATACCGCCAATAATCTTTGGGATAGGTGTGGTATTTAAAGCCCTTCGACCGAGTGGTTAGCACGATGATCCCTCCAGGTTTGCAAACTCCCTTCAGGTTGGTGATGGCATCTTTCCAATCTTTGACATGTTCCACCACCTCGGTGCATACCACCACGTCAAAAGAATCCTTTCCGAACTTTTTTACCAAGCTGGAAATATCGCACACAACATCGACCCCCTGGCCTTCTTGAATGTCGACACCGACATATTCCTTGGGGGAAAACACTTGGATCACCTCCCGAAGACTTCCGTTGTGGTTCCAGGAACCCACTTCAATCACTCGTTTTCCGGCGATTTCTTGTTTTTTAAGGTTTTTTAAACCAAACATAATACAGGAAACATTGCACATTATTTTCTCCTAAGATTGTACTGCCGTGGGATTCTTTATTCGATCTCTCATGCCGCGGGATGAAAGAATAGATTATGGGTGCCCGATCTGATTCAGCCATTTCAGAGATGGGGAATGACCATTGCGAAGAGAAATGTAATCATGGCGCGGCGGTTGAAATAAGTCTTGAATAGAATAATCCGAAAACAATCCCTGGTATTTCTCGTGAACAAAAAATGCGTTCACCCCCGACAGATTGCAACAAACCAACCTATAACTTTTTAAAAGATCGGAAAAAGACTGCAGGGAAGCCCCGTAGTAATCATCTTTTTCCCACCCGTGAGCGGGGTTATAGGTAATGCTTTTTCGCATGGGGGGAGGGAATTTTCCATTGTATTCCACGCAAATCACCTTGGGTGAAATGCTGGGAAGTGCCGCCCGCAAAATTTCCAAGTCGTTCCCATCAATATCCAGCGAAAAAAAATCGATTTCCTTGGTGTCCAAGAACCCGGTGGCTTCTTCTGCCAGCGCCTGAATGTTGTTTCTATCTACGAATCGCTGAACGATATGAATGGGAGGGGATTTGAGGTGTTTCCAAAGCGGAAGGTTCTTTTTGATGTGTAGAATATTTTCCTTCGATCCATCTACCCACACCCCGCGAAATCCATTCAACGCCAAAAAATGGGTGTTGTTTTCCAGCCCGTTCCCGCAGCCGATTTCCATAAAGGTACGGGTTTTCTCTTCTTCCGGAATCCTCTGAAGGATGTTCTGGATAATACCGTCCTCATCGCTTTGCGAATAGGCCTTGAATCCCGCCAGGATGGGATTGTCTGGCATGGTTTGCCGAATGACCCTTCGAAGTTCTTCCATTTCTCCGCGCACGCCCACTTGATGAAGGGCACTCTCTCGGGAGGCAAACCAGGAAAAGTGTTTAATGAGCAGTTTGATCCGTTCAATCATGGGGGAAAATATTGGGATAGGATGTGAAAATATTCCTGACGAACCAAGGCGCTTCTTTGAATGTCTATTGTCAGCCGTTGAATCGCCACTAGACCCCATGGGTCCAAGATGAGAAGATTTACTTCGTCGGGTAAGATATTTGGATACCCACAGGACCCACCGACAACACGATCAAAACCGCCAGTATCATGCCAATCGTTATTTTGGCAGATTTCCCCATGGTTCGTAAATAGATTCCACCTTCCCTAACGATAATATTGCAGGGGGGGGGGTGGTTATCCACAGAACCATGAAAATACCCTCCCTTACTGGTTTTAGGCTGGACAAGAATAAAAGATAAAAAATCCACTTGAGAGTTCGGTAGATTTTTCACAGCATCACAGGGCGTCAAGGTGGGGTTTAAGAAAGGCGTTTGGAGTTTCTGTCCATCAGAGCGGAAATAGCCTTTCTGTTTCTGAACATATACCTTCGCCATTTTAAGTTTAGGGAAAGAAAGTGCGTCCACACCCTTAGGCTAAACCATAAGGGACGAATATTGAATAAGTACAAAGTAAACCGAAACAAGGGGTATTTGGTGTGAAATGCCCCCTTGTTCAATTGAACGATGGTTTTATAGGCAACCGATGAAGCCCCTCCAGCCGACCGATGCATTAACACTTCTTGTATCTCATTATGCTTTCCATGCAGCAACGTATTGGCCATGACAGCCCAGTCTTGCGCCCAGAAGTCGGTTTTAATCCAAGCCTGTTGAATCACGGTGGTTCTATGGATGCCATAAAAGCGGCTATTCCAACCAGGCTTTAAAATATAGCGAATGATATTGTTTCTTACGGTGTCCCTCAGGGGCAGGGTTCCCATTTCAACGGAGTCAGAAGTTTGTAAATCACTCCGTTGCACCTTAGATATACTGGCGACATAATCCGGGTTTTGTTGCAAGAAGGTGAGGTTTTTTTCTACAAACGTGGGTTCCCAATAATCATCTGAGGCGGCCCACATGAAATATGGCGTGTTGGCTAGGTCTAGAAGGGCTTTGAAGTTACGGACAGCCCCCAGGTTTTCGGGTTGAAACACGCAAACGATTCTGGGGTCACCTTCTTTTTGCAGCCGTTGCAGATACTCACGGGTACCATCGGTTGAGGCATTGTCGGAGACAATGAGAGTAAAATCAGCGCAGGTTTGGGCCAGGAGAGAACGGATGGCTTTATCGATGGTGGCCATTCCATTGTACACGGGCATGCCAATGGTGATCAGGGGCGATATTTGGGTGTTCATAATTTATTTTCGCAGTCTATATAAGTCCCGCCATATTTACCGACGCAGAAATTGCAAGCCCGCAAGCATGATTTGTCTGGGATATTGAGCGGCCAGCGCAGAACCCACAAGAGCCAAAAACGATATAGCCGTGAGCAAGACTACACCGAATATTCCTTCCGGTAAAGGCGCAAGCCAATAATATCCCAAGGAAGATACCGCAAGGGGGGGGATGAGCGGAATGAGAACATCTTGTTTATACCAAGCCCCTTTTTCTCTTGGAATGAGTTTTTTGTGCATGATGGGAATGCTGAACAATACATAAGATAAATTCAGCAATAGCCAACTAAAGGATGCCCCAATGGCTCCAAAGCGGAGAGAGAAAAAAATAGTGAGCGGAATGGTGACGCAGATGGCCACAACGTTTTGCCAAAGGGCTAAGCGTGTCCAACCGTAGGCCAATTGTAGCGCATAGGGCAGGTTCATGAGGCCATTGAGGGCCGTTCCCAGCACAAGCACGCTAAGAATAGGCCCGGAAAACTGAGCCAAGTCTGGGCGGCCCGTCCACAAGGTTAATAGGTATGTGGAAAAAAACGCGATTACTAAGCTGGCTGGGAAAACCATCACCGCCATGACCTGGCAACTTTTATGATAAAGCGCGGTTAATCCGGGGGTGTCCCCCACAGATACAAGCTGACTAAATTTAGGGTAGAGCGCCCCAAACAACGGTTGAACGAAGGTATAGAGTCCTGACGCTAACATGGCAGCCAGGGTATAACCCCCAAAGGTATCCAAGGGAAGGATTTTGGATAAAACAATGCGATCGGTTTGTATGAGAATAAAGGAAAGCAGCCCTATTCCGCTCATCCCCAGGGTGAATTTTCGTACCCTTTTTAAATTATCCCATGAAAAATATGGACGTCTGGAACCAGCCGGAAGGAAACGCCAGAGAGTGATTTGAAGGGCAAGAGTGGTGAGGCCCCCCACAGCGATGCGCCATATAAAAAATGTAAGAAGCGTGGGAGGAAATATCCAAAGAACAAGCAATACCCCTACGGATGTCAAGGTAGAGGAAATGAATAAAATGATATTGAGCGGAATTTGCCGCTGCAAACCGTTGATTCCCCCGGTGTACAAAGCCGTGGGCCACTGCATGGCTATGGTTAAGCCCATGAGTTGAATGGCTTGAGCGGTTTCTTGAAACGTTATGTTGACAGGCTTTAACCAGAAATTGGCCAATGGGTCGGCGAGGAAGTAAACCCCAAAAAAGATAAACCCCCCGACCAGCCAGTAAATCCACTCCAGGGTTCGCACGATGTCTCTGGTTGAGTTGGCTAGCTCAGGGGTTTGGGGGGCGGCAGAGTTGCGTGCGAGTTCTCGGTTGATGGTGCTAGACAGCCCGGCGTCAAGAACGCCGAAAAATTTTGTGAGCAGTAAAAAAAAACCAATCAGCCCGTAGTTTTCAACCCCCAAAAAATAGATATAAAACGGGATGACCGCCAGACCAATGATGGCCTCCCAAAACCGGCCTACAAAATTCGCAATAACATTCCCTCGCAAATTGGCCATGGGCTGTTATACCCGCTTCAAGAAACCATCCGGAGCAACCGTTACCAGCAATTTACCATCCATTTCTTTGTCGATTTCAAAGTGAAGGGGGGCCCCATCGGCGGCCTTCTGCCCGGCTCCCTTAAGCCGTTTCAGGTATTCCCACACGGCGGTTTTGGGGTTGTCGCCCTTGCCCCAGGGGCGGTCGGGGTAGGTATCGGCGGGCATGTCTTCTATGAGGGTATCAAACACCACGCAATAGCTTCCCTGGCTGGTCAGGGGGGCATAGGCTTCTAATTCGGCCAACACATGCTCGTGGGTGTGATTGGAATCCAGGCACACGAGAATTTTTTTGTAGCCCTTTGCCCGTTCCTTCACCTGGGCGATGATGCCCGCGTCTATGGAAGAGCCTTGGATCATCTCAATCTTGTGGGCCATGGGGTGGGCCTCGATGGCCTCGCGGTTGTGGGGGCGAATGTCAATGTCTACCCCAAGCACTTTCCGGGGGGATTTTTTAGGGTCTAGGGTTGCGCTCGATTTTACCGCATCGCAATAGTCTAGCAGGGCCAGCATGGAAGCGCTCATAATGAGAGAGCCGCCATGGGCAATGCCGGTTTCAATCACCAAGTCTGGTTGAATGCTCCAAATCAACTCCTCCATGGCCACCATGTCTTGGGGGTACTGAATAATGGGGCGGCCCAGCCAGGAAAAATTGTAGGAATACTTTGGCGTCACCGATAACGTTAAAAAATGCTGAGCGGCATGTGCCAGTTCGCGGTTTTTCCTAATCTCGGCAATTCGTTCTTTCACTTCGAGTTCAAATTTCATATTCGTTTGCTCGTTTGTTGATGAATATAGAAATGGAATAGGGTCCAGTGTTCAGTTAAAGTTGAATGCGATTGGCAAATTATTTCGATCGCGTTCCCAAAACTTCATTTAAATATTTCCCGTCTCCCCAGAAGGCCATGGGTTCGTAGTCTGGATAGGGATAATGCCCCAGGTTTAACTCAATTTTCCAATGATACTCCCGTAGCCATTGTTCCACCAGCCTGCGCACTGAAATGGGGGTTCCCGAGCACACATTTACCGGGCCGATATGCTGGTTCAGCATGGCCAACCGCACGATCCGCTGGGCCACTTCCGTCACCGGCAGGTAGTCGCGCAGTTGCTCGCCGCCCGACATGTTGAACACCGGGTCTCCCCGTTCCACCGCCGTCTTTAATAGCGGCAACAAAGACGTGGCGGGCTGACCTTCTCCGTGCATGTAAAACAGCCTGGCCCAGGTCAGGTGGAAGGGTTTCACCCTTCGTAAGAATTCCAGCTGTTTTCGCAGGGTGTCTTTGGCAAAGCCATAGGGGTTGTCCGGTTTGGTCTCCAGGTGTTCAGCCAGCGCCCCCGACTGCATGCCGTATTCAAAGCAAGTTCCGGTGACCAGCATGGACTTCAGGCCAGACTCCACCATGGTTTTTAGAAAATAGAATTGCTTGGGCAATTCGGATTCAAGGTGGTGGAGGGATTTGTAGTTGGGAAGGCCATTCCAGGCCAAGTGAATCAGTACATCGGGAGAGCCCATTTGGATAAAGGCATCCTGCGGGGGCTGAGATAAGTCCATTTCAACTAGACTCACCCGTTTGTTTGGGGGCGAAATTCTTTTGGCGTCACGGGTGACGGCGGTGATTTGCACATTCTGGTTCAATAACTCGTCCAACACATGTCTGCCAATAAACCCGCTGGCTCCCGTCACGGCGATTTTCATGGGGCTATCTCACCTTGAGGGCTGGCACTGCCGTAACGAATGTTCCGCCCCATTCGCGGATGAAGGCCAGCTGAGACTCTACCTCATCAATGATATTCCAGGGCAACACCAGTACCAAGTCGGGTTTGCGTTCTGCCAGGGCCTGGGGGGGCAGAATGGGAACATGGCTTCCTGGCAAGAATTTCCCTTGTTTTGATGGAGCCGCGTCGCAGACAAACGGCAGCAAGTCTGGTTTTACCCCGCCGTAATTGAGCAAGGTGTTGCCCTTGGCGGCGGCACCATAGGCCCCCACGGTTTTACCCAGGCGCTTTTGCTCAATTAAAAAAGCCACCAAATCGTTCTTCACCCGGTCGGCCTTGGCTTGAAACCCCTGGTACACGGCCAAACTGCGCAGTCCCTTGGTTTCTTCTTTGCTCAACACGGCTTTGACGGCAGGGGATTCTTTTCTGCTGGAATCTTTGTGACAGCCGTACACCCGAAGACTGCCGCCATGGGTGGTTATTTCCTCCACGTCCCAAATTCTCAACCCCTGAGATTGAAAAATTTGGCCGACGGTATATAGGGACAGATAGGAGAAATGTTCATGGTAAACGGTATCAAACTGGGTATGTTGGAGCAATTGAAGCAGATGGGGGAATTCTAGGGTAATGACGCCTTCCGGTTTTAAGGCTTCTTTCAGGCCTTTGGTGAAATCATTGATGTCTGGCACATGGGCATACACGTTGTTGCCCAGAATCAGGTCGGCCTGCTTTCCCTCTTTGACCAACCGTTTTCCCAGCTCCGCGCCAAAAAACTCCTGCCATACGGGAATGCCCAGGGCTTGGGCGGCCTTGGCCGTGCCTTCGGTGGGCTCAATGCCCAAACAGGGTATGGCCTGGGCCACGAAGTTTTTCAGCAGGTACCCGTCGTTGGAGGCCACTTCGATGACGAGGCTGTTTTGGTTCAGCCCCAATTTTTGGGTGATCATGCCGCAATAATCGGCGGCATGTTTCAGCCAAGATTTGGAGGTCGACGAAAAATAAGCATAGTCTGATTTGAACAACTCATCGGCCTGGGTGTAATCATCGGTTTGCACCAGCCAGCAAGACTCGCAGACAAACAATTTCAGGGGGAAATATTGCTCTGGCCCGTGCAGGTCTGCCGGGGAGAGATAGGCGTTGGACGGAGGGGCGTAGCCCAGGTCGAGAAACACATGGTTCAGGGGCTTGCGGCAATGGCGGCAGTTCACGTTTCAACTCCTTTGAATTCATTTGAAACCAATGGGTGCTGTTGATCCCGGTGAGACAAATCTTTGACTTCAAGGGGCCAAGTAATGCCAAAGGCGGGGTCATTGAATAACACGCCTCCTTCGGCCTGGGGCTCATAAAAGGCCGTGTGCAGGTAGAGCAACTCACTGTTTGGCTCCAGCACCTGAAAGCCGTGGGCGCAGCCTTCGGGGATGACCAACAAGCGGGCGTTTTCTGGGGTCAATTCCTCCGCGTGCCATTGTTTGAAGGTGGGAGATCCCGCCCGCAGGTCTAACGCCACATCCCACACTTTTCCTTGCAGGCAGCGCACCAGTTTCATCTCTGCGTGGGGTTTACGCTGAAAGTGCATTCCTCGCAGGGCTCCCCGGGCGGTGGTTCTGGAAAAGTTGATTTGGACGATTTTTCTGCCCCCCAGCACGGGCTGCAACTCTCGCTCGCAAAAAAAACGGGCGAACTTTCCCCGTTGGTCCTGAAACGGAGTGGTTTCCACCACATGAACCCCAGCGATTTTGGTGGAGAGGACGTTCATGCCGTGGCCCAATCAATGTGGGCCGCCGTGGCGCTGCTGACATATTGCCGCAACTGTTCGCTGGAGGGCGGCAGGCCTGTTTTCTGCTGACGAAGGTACCATTCCGCCGTCATGGCCAGGCAGGTGTCCAGGTTCCAGGCTGGCTGCCAGCCCAGTTTGGCCTGGGCCTTGGCGCTGTCCAGGTGCAACATTCCGGCTTCGTGGGGCTGGGGAGTTTTGTTTAGTTCCCAGGCCAGTTCCGGCCAGTGGGCTCCCATCCGGGTCAGCACGTCTTCCACGGTGCGGTTGTCGTGGGCAGCCGGGCCAAAGTTCCAGGCTTCGGCAAACTCCCCCCGGCCTTCCAATAGTTTTTGCCCCAGCCGCAGGTACCCAGCCAGGGGTTCCAGCACGTGCTGCCAGGGGCGGGTGGCCTTGGGGGAGCGGATGATCAGGGGAGCCTTTGCTTCGGTGGCCCGCACCAAGTCGGGGATCAGCCGGTCCTGGGACCAGTCTCCTCCGCCAATCACGTTCCCCGCCCGGGCGGTGGCCAGCAGTGGTGCCCCTTGGGCAGAGAAAAACGATTTCCGGTAACTGGCTGCGACCAACTCGGTGCCCGCCTTGGAGGCGCTGTAAGGGTCGTGGCCTCCCAGGGGATCGGTCTCCCGATATCCCCATACCCACTCGCGGTTTTCGTAGCATTTGTCTGTGGTGATGACCACGATGGCCCGGAGGCTGGGCGTCTTGCGGCAGGCTTCCAAGAACTGGGCCGTGCCCACCACGTTGGTGGACCAGGTTTCGATGGGGTCTTGATAGGACCTGCGCACCAGGGGCTGGGCGGCCAAATGAAACGCGATGTCTGGCTTGGCCTGTTGGACCAAACCTGCCAGGGTGTTTCCGTCCCGGATGTCGCAGCGGAGGTCGGTGATCGGCAGACCCAGCAAGTCCCAGTGATTGGGTTGGGTAGAGGGCGGCAGGGCGATACCGGTGACCTGGGCCCCCAATTCGTGGAGCCACAGGGCCAGCCAGCTTCCCTTGAAGCCGGTGTGGCCGGTCAGCAACACCCGTTTGCCTTCGTAGATGTTTTGGAAAGGGGTCATGTCCACGTTTTCCAGGGTGCCTTGCCCTTCGACCACAACTCTTCCAGATGATTTTTGTCCCGCAGGGTGTCCATGGGCTGCCAGAAACCATGGTGCAGAAAGGCCGACAATTGCCCATCCCGGGCCAGGTTGCCCATGGGCTCTTGTTCCCACACCGTTTGGTCCCCCGCCACATAGTCTAGGGCTTTGGGGGAAAGCACGAAAAACCCGCCGTTAATCCAGGCGCCATCTCCCTGGGGTTTTTCCACGAAGCGGGTGATTTTGTGTTGATCCATGGCCAGCGAGCCGAACCGCCCTGGGGGCTGGGCCGCGGTAAGGGTGGCCAGGGTTCCTTGGGCTTTGTGAAAGGCGATGAGGCCGGTGATGTCTACGTCGGACACTCCGTCTCCATAGGTGCAGCAGAAGGTTTCATCCCCAATGTAGGACTTGACCCGCTTCAGACGCCCGCCAGTCATGGTGTTGTCTCCGGTGTCGACCAGGGTCACCCGCCAGGGTTCGGCGCTGTTTTGGTGCACCTCCATTTTGTTGTTTTCCATGTCGAACGTCACGTCGGACAAGTGCAAAAAATAGTTGGCGAAGTATTCTTTGATCATGTAGCCCTTGTAACCCAGGCAAATGATGAAATCGTGAATGCCGTGGGATGAATACATTTTCATGATGTGCCACAAAATGGGCCGCCCCCCAATTTCCACCATGGGTTTTGGGCGGATGGAGGTTTCTTCGCTGATGCGGGTGCCCAGGCCCCCGGCTAAAATCACGGCTTTCATGCGGCTCCCGATAAGAGAAAGGGGTTAATAGGCATTTTTCCCGTGAAACCCATGGAAAAGTGTCAACAGGATGATTTTCAAATCGAACAGCAAAGACCAGTTTTCCACGTAGTATAAATCATACTCCACCCTCCGCTGCATTTTTTCCAGGGTGTCGGTCTCGCCACGCCAGCCGTTAATTTGCGCCCAGCCGGTGATGCCGGGCTTCACTTTGTGGCGTTTCATGTAGCCGTCGATCTGGTCTTTATAGAACTCGTTGTGGGCCAGGGCGTGGGGCCGGGGTCCCACGATAGACATGTCTCCTTTCAACACATTGATAAACTGAGGCAGTTCGTCCAGGCTGGTGCGGCGCAACCATCGACCCAGGGGGGTGATTCGAGGGTCGTGGCGCGTGGCCTGGACAGGCCGGGTCTCTTGCCTGGAAGTGTGCCGCATGGAGCGAAATTTAAGAACCGCAAAAGGTTTGCCGTCCCACCCGTGGCGCATTTGCCGGTAGAACACCGGACCCTTGGATGTCAGTTTGACCCCCATGGCAATCCACACCATCAACGGGCTGATTAGCAGCAAAATCAACCCCGCCAGCAGGCGGTCTTCTAGGGCTTTCAGCAGGCGGTCCCGGCCCGCCATGGGCGAGACCGACAGGTCCATCAGCGATATCCCCGCCACTTCGCTAAGCGCGTGGTTCAACAGCCGCAGGCCGGAAATATCCGGCGCGTAGCGGATGTCTACCGGGAAGTGCCGCAGGTCATGCAAAATGCGCTTCAGTTTGGCTTCTTCTCCCAGGGGCAGGGCAATCCACACTTGGTCTACCGGTTTTTTCTGGAGAGACTGAACCAACTGCCGGAGCGTTCCCCGTTTGCCCGCTTGTTTTTTTGAATTCCCAGGGGTCGTGTCGTCGGAGTAGATTCCTTCCAGGTGAAAGCCCGTCCATGGGTTGGCCTGGATTTGATTGGCAATGGCCTGAGCCTGGGGCAGGCTACCCGCGATGACAATGCTGCGTTGGTTGTATCCGTGCTTGCGGGCCCAGCGCAGCACCAGCCGCACCGCCAGCCGAGTCACAACCAGTCCCAAAAACCCCACCCCTCCCCAAGTCAGAATCCAGCCCCGAGAGTACAGGGCCCCCACCTTGGTGACGAAAGCCAGGGCGGTAAACCCCAGCAGGGAAAAACCGAAGGCGCCCGCCAGGGCCCGGGATTCCCCCCAAAAAGAAAGCCCCCGCCAGGATTGGTACAGGGAAAACTTCGGGAAAATGATGGCAGACAAGATGACAACGACCGCGATGACCTGCCCGTCTTGGGGCGATATCCTCCAATCTTGAAGGTATAACCCATGGGAAAGCCAAGCGCTGGCGATGAGGACCAGCCAATCGGAGGCTTGGAGAAAAAAATCCAGTAAGTTGGCGTGTTCCCGCAGAATACCGCGCCGCTTCATGACGGATTTCCAAAAATAATTATTTGGCGGTTGTTCATGGGAAGCCCAGAGAAAAATGTGTTCGCGATATGACGCGACCTTTGTTTAACCTATGTTTTCCCATCCCTCTGCTCCCTGCCCCTATTTTCTCCCGTACGAATCGGCTTTTCGCACGATGTCGTCTTCGTTCAGATACCCACCCGACTGGACCTCCACCATTTCCAGGGGGATTTTTCCCGGGTTGGTCAGCTGGTGCCATTCCCCCCGTGGAATGTAGGTAGACTCATTTTCGGAAACCAGAAAGACTTTCTCTCCGCAGGTGACCTGGGCGGAACCTTTCACCACCACCCAGTGCTCTGCCCGGTGGTGGTGCATTTGCAATGAAAGGGACGCCCCTGGATTTACCGTGATCCGTTTCACCTGATAGCGTTCGCCTCCCCCGATGTTTTTGTAGTTTCCCCAGGGACGGTACACGGTTTTGTGGGTCAGGTGCTCTTCTCGTTTTTCCTCCTTCAGCCATTCCACGATTTGCTTCACGTCTTGGGCGTGGGAACGGTGGGCGACCAGCACCGCGTCGGCGGTTTCCACCACAATCAGGTCTTCCAGCCCCAGGGCCGCCACCAGCCGCTCTTCAGCCATAATCAGGGAGTTTTTGTTGCCCCGGCTGTGCACATCGCCCCGCACCACGTTGCCCTGGGGGTCTTTGGCGTGGGCCTGCCAAATGGAGGTCCAAGCCCCCACATCGGACCAGCCGGAATCCAGCGGAATGACCGCGGATTGAAACCCATCGGCCGTGCTTTGGGTGATCCGCTCCATCACGGCGTAGTCAATGGAATCGGACGGGCTTTGGGAAAATTCGCCTTCATTCACTCGGAGAAAAAAAAGATCGTGTTCTTTTTGCTGAAAAGAAGACTGGCAGGCGGTAGCGATTTGGGGGTGAAAGTGAGCGATGGCTTTCAGCCATTGCCCTGCTTTTACCATGAACATGCCGCTGTTCCACAGGTATTCTCCAGAGGCCACGAACTGGGTGGCGGTGGCGGCATCGGGTTTTTCCACGAAAGCGTCGATTTTCAAGGGAGTCGGGCGGAGGACGCTTGCGTTGGGGGTTGGTTGAGACGCCTTGATGTACCCATAACCCGTTTCTGGCCCGGTGGGGACCACCCCAAAGGTGACCACATGCCCCTGCTCGGCCATGTGAAAGCCGCTGGTCACGGCTTGCCCAAAAGCCACGGGGTCCAAAATGACATGGTCGGCCGGCATCACCAGCAGCACGGAGTCTTCCTTCGGTGTGCGTTCAGCCGCCCCCAGGGCCGCCAGGGTCAGGGCGGGGGCGGTGTTTTTCCGGCAGGGCTCTAACAGAATGGTGGGTTTGTCCTGGCCGATTTCTCGCAGTTGTTCGGCCACCAAAAACCGGTGATCTTGGTTACACACCACGATGGGAGAGGCTAGTTGGAACGGGGCCTTGGCCCCCAGGTGCTCCAGCCGCAGCAAGGTTTCTTGCAGCATGGTGCGTTCGCCCACCAGGGGCAACAATTGCTTAGGGAACAGCTCCCGCGACAGGGGCCACAACCGGGTTCCCGACCCGCCGGACAGGATGACTGGGATTAAACTGGGTTTGGGCGGCATGGGAAGGGGGAAGAGGGTGAAAGTCTGGGCAAAAAGAGAGTCGAACCGGTTGAAACGGATGAATTCTCCTATTCTAACCTGATTTCCCTGGGGAGAACAGACCCGCAGAATTTTCTGCGGGGAATTGTGATTATGGTGGATTCTTTCTCTAAGTTCGTGTAAGAAAAGTATGATTTACAGGAGTTGCTCTTTCTGAAAAAACTTAGGGACCATCATGCATAGGTTGCGGCAAAGGTTTGTTCTTTGGGGAGGGCAGGTGGTTCTCTGGGGGGTGTTGGCTGGGGTTTGGGGGGGCATGGCCTGGGCCGGAGAAACCCTGCCCGTGTTGGAGGTTGGGCCAGATTTTTCTTCTACCCGGTTAGCGCCCTATCTTGAAATGCTGCCAGACTCTGGAAGCCCGGAACATCCCCTTTCCTTGGCCGACATCCTGCGCCTTCCCCCCGCCCGGTTCAAACCGAACGGCCCTCAAGATCCCAACTACGGCTACAACAACCAAGATCACTGGCACCGGATGTCCTTGCGGGTATTGGAGGGTGCCCCCAGTCATCTCATGCTGGTGATGGAAGACCCAGCGGTCAATTCCTACGAAATTTTCCTGGTGGAAAACGGAAAGCTGCGACAAGCCTGGGAGGGCGGCAACCACTTTCCGTTCTCTCAACGGGCGCTTCCCTACCGTCTAGCCACCTATGAAATCCCCCTCTCTCCGGGGAAATCGGTGGAATTATATATTCTGTTGCACCCCTATTTGGGCCTTGGCCCGTTTGCCCTGTACAGCCCCACGGCCCACTCGCAACATACCGCCGAAGAAAACATGTTGATTGGTTTTTTCTTCGGCGGGCTGGGAATGATTTGGCTGTACAATTTTTTTCTGTGGCTCTCCCTGCGGGATAAAATCTACCTGTTTTATCTACTGCAACTGATGGCCTGGACGTTCATCGCGTTGATGATTTATTACCTGCCTCCACAGTATGTCTGGCCGGAATCGGCCTGGATGAACTGGGCTGGATTCGGCTTGGCATTTACTTTCAGCGGTATATTTGTTCCATTGTTTGCCCGCAAGTTGTTGGAAACCAAGCGTGTCGCGCCCAAGCTAGACCGGGTGATCATGGTTGCCCAATACGCCGTGCTCATTCCCTTGCTGTCGGGGATGATTACCCATCCAATGTACCCTTATCTCTTTTTTTCCGGATTGGCCCTCTTCAATAACTTTCTCCTGTTTGTCGCGGGTGTTGTTTGTTGGCAGAGAGGGGTATTTGCGGCCAAATATTACGTGTGGGGTTGGGTGGCCCTCATGCTCGGCATATATTTGTATATCATGCGTGCCCTAGGGGTATTGCCGAACAATTTGTTTACCCATAATGGGCTGCAGTTTGGCGCGCTGGTGGAAATGGCTGTGCTGTCGTTTGCCTTGGCCGATCGGTTTAACCGCATGCGCCAGGAAAAAGAAGAAGCCCTGCTGCAAGCTTTGGAGCACGAGAAAACCTCTGTATTCCGTCTGAAAGAAAACGAGGAATTACAGGCCGCGAAAAACCTGGCCGAGGCGGCCCGTGAAAAAGCGGAATCGGCCACGGCGTTGAAAGACAAGTTTGTTTCACTGGTGGCCCACGACATCCGGTCTCCCTTTTCCAGCATTTTGGTCATGGCCCAGACCCTGGAAGAAAAAACCGATCCCCCTCTGCCTCCAGAGCAGAAAGAGATGGCCTCGGCCATTCAGTCCCGTGGCAGGCAATTATTGCGCATGATTGAAGACTTGTTGAACATGAACCGGATTCAAACCGGAAAAATTGTGCCCCAAATGGACCGGGTGGAACTGTGGCCCCTGGTGGAGGAAGTGTTTCTGCTCAAAGCCCTGGCCCAAGACAAAGGGGTGGCCATGGTAAACAACATTCCTCAAGATTTCCATGTATGGGCCGACCGGCAGCTGACCTTCGAGGTGCTGCAAAATTTGGTGTCGAACGCCATCAAGTTTTGCGCCGCGGGGCAAACCATCACGGTGGAAGTCCCCAAGGGAGAAAAGAGGCGGGTGGCCGTGACCGACAACGGGAAGGGCGTGGACCCCCTGCTGCTCCCTAACTTGTTTGACCCCACGGTGAAAACCACATCCCCCGGCACGGCCGGGGAGCGGGGCACCGGCATGGGGTTGCCCCTGTGCCACGAAATCATGGCCGCCATGGGGGGGAAGATTTCCGTGGAATCCCAGCGGGGCAAGGGCAGCACTTTTACCCTGGAGTTTCCGGCGGAAAAGAAATAGGGGGAAAGAATATTTCGTGGATTCTCATCTGGAGTTCGTGTAAGAAAAGTATGAGTTACCTGGGGGCTTTGTTTCATATAGGACCATCATGCAAAAAATTAGACAAAGGTGTGCTCTTTGGGTGGGGCAGGTGGTTCTCTGGGGGGTGTTGACTGGGGGATGGGGGGGCATGGCCTGGGCTGGGGAAACCGTGCCCGTGTTGGAGGTTGGGCCAGATTTTTCTTCTACCCGGTTAGCGCCCTATCTTGAAATGCTGCCAGACTCTGGAAGTCCGGAACATCCCCTTTCCTTGGCCAACATCCAGCGCCTTCCCCCCGACCGGTTCAAACCGAACGGCCCCCAGGACCCCAACTACGGCTTCAACAAACAAGACCATTGGCACCGGATGTCTTTGCGGGTGAAAGAGGGTGCCCCCAGTCATCTCCTGCTGGTAATGGAGGACCCGGGGGTGAACTTTTACGAAATTTTCCTAGTGGAAAACGGAAAGCTCCGCCGTTCCTGGACAGGAGGGAATTATCTGCCATTTTCTCAGCGAATGCTTCCCTATCGGCTGGCCACCTATGAAATTTCCCCCACTCCGGGGAAAACGGTGGAACTGTATTTTATATTGCATCCCAATGTGGCCCTAGGCCCGTTTTCCCTGTACAGCCCCACGGCCCACTCGCAACACACCGCCAAAGAAAACATGTTGATCGGTTTTTTCTTTGGCGGGCTGGGTATGATTTGGCTGTACAACTTATTTCTGCTGATCTCCCTGCGGGATAAAATCTATCTGTACTACCTGTTGCAGCTGATGGCTTGGGCCTTCATCTCGCTGATACTCTATTTTCTTCTTCCACAGTATATCTGGCCAGACTCGGCTTGGATGAACTGGGTTGGAACTGTCTTGGCGTTTACTTCCAGTGCCTTTTTCGTTCCGTTGTTTGCCCGCAAGTTGCTGGAAACCAAACGTGTCGCGCCAAAGTTAGACCGTTTGATCGTGGCCACCCAATATGCGGGGCTGATTCCCCTGCTTGTGTGGGGGTTTGGTCATCCGGTTTACCCCTTCATGTTTTTTGGCGGGTTGGCCCTTGTGAATAATGCCCTTCTGATGGTCACTGGTGTGGTGTGCTGGCGGCGGGGGGTTTTTGCCGCGAAGTATTACATGTGGAGCTGGGGGGTGTTGGTGACTGGGATATTTGTGTTTATCCTGCGAACTTTTGGGGTGTTTCCGAACAATTTATTTTCTTTTCATGGGATGCAGTTGGGCGTGCTGGTGGAAATGGCCGTGCTGTCGTTTGCTTTGGCCGACCGGTTTAACCGCATGCGCCAGGAGAAAGACTTGGCTTTGGTGCGGGCTTTGGAGCATGAGAAAACTTCGGTTCTTCGTTTAAGGGAAAACGAGGAATTGCAGGCAGCCAAAAGTCAAGCCGAGGCGGCCCGTGAAAAAGCGGAATCGGCCACGGCGTTGAAGGACAAGTTTGTGTCTCTGGTGGCCCACGACATCCGGTCTCCATTTTCTAGCATCTTGGTCATGGCCCAGACCCTGGAAGAAAAAACCGATCCCCCTCTGCCTCCAGAACAGAAAGAGATGGCCTCGGCCATTCAGTCCCGTGGCAGGCAGTTATTGCGCATGATTGAAGACTTGTTGAACATGAACCGGATTCAAACCGGAAAAATTGTGCCCCAAATGGACCGGGTGGAACTGTGGCCCCTGGTGGAGGAAGTGTTTCTGCTCAAGGCCCTGGCCCAAGAAAAAGGGGTGGCTATGGTGAACAACATTCCTCAAGATTTCCATGTGTGGGCCGACCGGCAGTTGACCTTCGAGGTGCTGCAAAATTTGGTGTCGAACGCCATCAAGTTTTGCTCTGCGGGGAAAACCATTACGGTGGAAGTCCCCAAGGGAGAAAAGAGGCGGGTGGCCGTGACCGACAACGGGAAGGGTGTGGACCCCCTGCTGCTGCCGAATTTGTTTGACCCTACGGTGAAAACCACATCCCCCGGCACGGCCGGGGAGCGGGGCACCGGCATGGGGCTGCCCCTGTGCCACGAAATCATGGCCGCCATGGGGGGGAAGATTTCCGTGGAATCTCAGCAGGGCAAGGGCAGCACCTTTACCCTGGAGTTTCCGGCGGAAAAGAAATAGGGGGAAAGAATATTTTGTGGATTCTCTTTCGGCGTTTGTGCAATAAAAATTAGGATTTACAAGAGTTATTTTCTCTGAAAAAACTCAGGGGCCATTATATGCGTGTTAGGCAAAAGTTTGCTCATTGGGGTGGGTGGGTGGTTCTCTGGGGGGTGTTGGCTGGGGTTTGGGGAGGCATGGCTTGGGCACTCCCCACGCCAGGGGTGGCACCATTGGTGGTGGGAGAGAATTTCCAATCGGAGAGAGCCGCCGGGTATATCGAAATTTTTGACTCTCCCCCGGACCAATATTCTTTGGAGCAGGTGCGGCAGCTTCCTGCCGAGCGTTTTCATCCCAACGGACCGCTAGACCCCAATTATGGCTTTTCTGATGTTGACCATTGGATGCGGATGACCATCCGGGCGCTTCCCAATGGGCCGGATCACTTGCTGCTGGAATGGGAGGATCCCACCACGGATTTTTACGAAGTGTTTGTGGTGGAAAATGGAAAGACCGTTCGGCGGTGGTCGGGGGGCGACTCCTATCCCTTTGATGTGCGCCCGATTCTTAACCGAACGCCCCTGTACGCCATTCCCCTAAAGCCAGGCGCCGTGCTGGAGGTGTACATCCAGTTGCGGCCCGGATTTTCCATCGCACCGTTGGCGTTTTATTCTCCGAACGCGTTCTTTAAACATACCGCCGAGGAACACCTGCTGATTGGAATTTTCTTCGGCGGGTTTGCTTTGATCTTTTTGTATAACTTGTTTTTGTGGGTATCCCTCCGAGACAATCTGTATTTGTTTTACCTGGCCAACCTAGCCGCCTGGGCTTTGTTTTCTGCGATTCAAACCGGGTTGGCGTTTCAATACGTTTTCCCGAACGCGGAAAAATGGGTGAACGTACCCATGGTTTTTGCGCTGGGGCTGCTAATTTTCTTTGTGGCACAGTTCTCCAGGAAGTTTCTGGAGACCCAGCGTTACCTGCCAGCGTGGGACCGTGTTCTGTTGTTCATCCAGTTGTCGGTCTTTATTCCCTGGGTCACGGGGATATTCTTACACCCATCCCATCCCTTTTTGTTTTATGTGGTGGTGGCCTTGGCCAGCAACTCGGTTCAATTGATTGTGGGGGTGCTGTCGTGGCGGCGGGGGGTGCCTTCGGCCGGATATTATTTGGCCGCTTGGTTTATGCTGTTGGTCGCGGGAATCGTATTTACCCTGCGGTCGGTGGGAGTATTGCCCAACAATTTGCTTACCCAAAATGGGATGCAGTTGGGCGTTCTGTTGGAAATGGCCACGCTGTCGTTTGCCTTGGCCGATCGGTTTAACCGCATGCGCCGTGAAAAAGAAGAAGCCCTGCTGCAGGCTTTGGAGCATGAGAAAACCTCGGTTCTTCGCTTAAGGGAAAACGAGGAATTACAGGCCGCGAAAAACCAAGCCGAGGCGGCCCGCGAAAAAGCGGAATCGGCCACGGCGTTGAAGGACAAGTTTGTGTCTCTGGTGGCCCACGACATCCGGTCTCCCTTTTCCAGCATTTTGGTGATGGCCCAGACGATGGAGGAAAAGGCCGATCCCCCTCTGCCCCCAGAGCAAAAAGAGATGGCTTCGGCCATTCAATCCCGCGGCAGGCAAATGCTGAGAATGATTGAAGACCTGTTGAACATGAACCGGATTCAAACCGGCAAGATTGTTCCAAAAGTGGAACGAGTGGAACTGTGGCCCCTGGTGGAGGAAGTGTTTCTGCTCAAGGCCCTGGCCCAAGAAAAAGGGGTGGCTATGGTGAACAACATTCCTCAAGATTTCCATGTGTGGGCCGACCGGCAGTTGACCTTCGAGGTGCTGCAAAATTTGGTGTCGAACGCCATCAAGTTTTGCTCGGCGGGGCAAACCATTACGGTGGAAGCCCCTAAGGGAGAAAAGAAACGGTTGGCCGTGACCGACAACGGGAAGGGCGTGGACCCGCTGTTGCTACCGAATTTGTTTGACCCCACGGTAAAGACCACCGCTCCTGGCACGGCAGGGGAACGGGGCACCGGCATGGGGCTGCCCCTGTGCCACGAAATTATGGCCGCCATGGGGGGGAAGATTTCCGTGGAATCCCAGCGGGGCAAGGGCAGCACCTTTACCCTGGAGTTCCCGAAAGAATAAGCCCATTCCATTCCTACCCTCCCACCCCGGCGGCTTTCGCTGACTGTCCTGTTCCTCGAAGACATTGGCTATATCTTTTCATCCATTCGGATGGTGAATCCGGATGGCAGAAAATACGTTCCCCGTAGGATTCGATTCATTTCCCCTCCACCAGGGGGAAGAGATGGCCGCAAAGCGGGCCATGAGGGGGGGAATGCCCGGAGGGGGGGGGTGAAATAAACCCGGGGGATTGACCAGCGGGCCGTGGCCAGGGACAATGCCGGAAACGGTTTTGGTCTGGTGACCGGCCCGTCAGGAATCCCATCCCATAGGAAACCCTTGGAAAAGTTCATCGTGGAAGGGGGGCACCCCCTCTCGGGGGAGATTACCCCCTCTGGCAATAAGAATGAAGCCTTGCCCGCCCTGGCGGCCTGCCTGCTCACCCAGCAGCCGGTGACCCTGCGCAACCTGCCAGACATCGCCGACATCCGCGACATGATTACCCTGATGGAAATGCTGGGGGTGGTGGTGGAGCGGCTGGACGACACCACTTGGCGCTTTCAGGCCGGGGGCAACCTGCAAGAACGCCCCGAATCTCACATTGCTCGGCGCATCCGGGGGTCCTTCCTGCTGGCGGGGCCGTTGCTGGCCAGGGTGGGGGCTGCCACCCTGCCCGCTCCTGGCGGCGACCGTATTGGCATGCGGCGGCTGGATACCCACCTGTTGGTGCTGGAAAAACTGGGGGCTGAACTGGAGGTGCGTTCGGGGCGGGTGTACCGGTTTACCCTGCCCAAAGGGCGGTTTGCCGGGGGACGCATCTTTTTGGATGAAGCCAGCGTGACCGCCACCGAAAACGCCGTGATGGCCGCGGTGACGGCCAAAGGCACCACCGTGCTGGAAAACGCAGCCTGCGAACCCCATGTGCAGGGCCTTTGCCGCATGCTGGCCGCCATGGGGGCGGTGATCGAGGGCATTGGCACCAACCGGCTCACCATTCAGGGGGTAGACAGCCTGTCTGGCTGCGACCACACCCTGCTGCCCGACCACACCGAGGTGGGGAGTTTCATCGGCCTGGCGGCGGTGACCCGGGGAAACCTGCTGATTAAAAACCCCGGGCTGGACAACCTGCACATGACCCGCATGATGTTCCGCCGCCTGGGGGTGGAAACCCTGGAGGAAGGCCCCCACCTGCGGGTGCCGGGGGGGCAAGACATGGCCGTGCGCATGGACCTGCATGGGGCTATTCCCAAAATAGACGACGGCCCCTGGCCCCAGTTTCCCTCCGACCTTACGTCCATTGCCATCGTGACCGCCACCCAATGCCGGGGTACGGTGCTGATATTCGAGAAAATGTTCGAGAACCGGCTGTTTTGGGTGGACCGGTTGATTGGCATGGGGGCCAGCATTATTCTGTGCGACCTGCACCGGGCGGTGGTGGTGGGCCCCACGCCTTTGCACCCGGCCACCCTCACCACCCCAGACATTCGGGCGGGCATGGCCCTGCTGATCGCCGCCCTGGGGGCCAAGGGCACCAGCGAAATTCAAAACATTCACCAAATTGACCGGGGCTATGCCGCCATAGACCGGCGCCTGGCCGCCCTGGGGGCCAACATCCGCCGGGAGAAAGTATAAACGGAAGGAAAAATATGGAAGTGAAGGGAATGGGGCGTTATTGAGGGGGCGCCAGCTTTTGCTCGAATATATTTTCGCTATTTAATTGAAAAATAGAATGATGAGGCCCGCTGAACCCGCCGGAAACATGATGGGGGCTTTGGTAAACCCGATTTCCTTGGGAGGGTAAGAAAATCAAACCGAAGTCGCTGTTGCTGATGGCCAGCCACACGCCTTCTTCGGCGCTTAAACTGTTGGTCATCATGGTGTAGCGCATCGAACCTGTTGCGTTGGCTGAAACCAAGCGTTGAACGGTTCTATTCTTATACACCAGAACATGCCCAGTCTCCGATTCCCAATCAATCAAATAAAAGAACACCGCGTTTCCCTGCCGCACGGCCCCACGCAAATTTAACCCTGAATTCAGAATTTTTTCTGAAAAGCCATCGGTTCGAAACAACCAGACTCCATCAGATTCCACCAGGATTTCCTGGGGGCTGATCCGGTTGTATTCGTAGAAATAGATCCTGCCCGTGGTGGTCAACGGGACTTTGGAAAACTCGGCTTTCAATTTTTTCTGGAGATACAAAGGATAAAAGCCTTCCACTTCAATCTCATCTTCCCCATACTCCGCGGTCAGGGCGGCTTTTTCTTCTTTGGTCAGGATGTCATCCACAAATTTCAGTTGGCCGGATTTCACATCTATGAAATAGACTTCATCCAAATGGCTTCCGCAAGCGGCCTCGTACAGCACCAATTGCTCGTTGCCTCGCCACCGCATATCACTCAAGAATCCCCTCCCATTAAAGTTCGTTTTCACTAGAGATTTTTCTTCGCCTGTTAAAATATTCACCAGAAAAATCTCATTGTAATGATTTCCCATGTAGGCTAAGTGGGTGCCATCAGGGGAAACGGCGAGGAACTCGGGACCCTTGCTGTCAAAAGGGCGTAATTGTTCGCCAAGGAGTTCGGAGGTTTCTAAGGGGACGCTGGGAAGAGACCGAAGCCCCAGGGGAATAGCCGTTGATGAGGCGTTTTCCGCGGGGCTGGTTTGTGTGGATACCGTTGGGATTTCAGGTTTAGAAAAGCCCCAACTTTCCAGATGTAGGTAGGAAAGGGTTTCCGGGCTGGAAATAAACCATCCCGTCAGGACAGCCGTCAGCAGAGCCATTGAAAGAACGATATGACTTGAGCGCATGGTTTCCCCCAAAATAACCCGATGATTGTGTTGAAACGTTATATACTTTAAGTCGAAGAGCGTTTTTTATCAATTCTCCAGGGGTTGGGCCAATTGTCATGTCGAGTTATTTGCCCGCGGTGATTCAGCACCCCAAAGCACACTTATTGGAAATGCGCTGTAACAGTGAATGTTATATTAATTATGGGTCGCTAATAAATAAACACGCCCATAAAAATAGTTTTTCTTTACTTTCCCCCTTGCGTTTTGTTTTTAGTGTCTGTACCGTTGTTAATTACCGCAAGGCACCCGGTAAAAGGCCCTGTTTAGGGTTGAATTTACAGGAGCGCACAGGATTGTAGTGGTGTGTGAGG